>Ga0207422_1000017_pt1 | contig 905663 bp, 764 predicted proteins | sample MarCyaLeptolynsp_FD_187757 | JGI IMG/M metagenome (GOLD analysis project Ga0207422, IMG submission 187757) | Marine cyanobacterial communities from Panama - species 1 Leptolyngbya sp. (SPAdes) | ecosystem: Environmental > Aquatic > Marine > Unclassified | place: Panama: Panama City | collected... | reverse complement strand
CACCCGACAATTCGGCGAAGCGATAGCGCGGCCAAATCCCGACCGCGCGGAAGCACCCGACAATTCGGCGAAGCGATAGCGCGGCCAAATCCCGACCGCGCGGAAGCACCCGACAATTCGGCAAAGCGATAGCGCAGCCAAATCCCGACCGTGCGGAAGCACCCGACAATTGGGCGAAGCGAAATGGGATCGTATTTAAGGCCATTGTACATTATACCTAGTTGGTTATCTCCTAATAGTGATTTCATGACCATGGTTTTCAACGGCTAATCGGCTCCAAACATTAATTCTTCTATTTGTTAGGTTTTTCTTTTTTTGATACCCTTTTTTAAAGTATGTCCGTATATTGAGTGTCACAATCAATTGCCAACATACCCATGAAACGGCTGATCTATAATTTGGCTATCGTATTATTCGTCCTGTTCGGATGTGCTTCACATAAGGAAGTGGACAATAAAATGCCCTTTAGTTTGGGTCAGGTCTATGCCCAAAGATGGATCATAGAGGAGCATCCTGAAGAAATAGGGTATGATGTTATTATTCCCATTCGGAGCCTAAGTACAAGCAGGGTTAGCCTACAAAAGCTATACCACAGGGGGGAAGTGGTCGATCTTAAAATTGAACTCCGAAAAATGGGTGCGGTTGCCGTGGCAGAATATCCGATGAAAACGTGGCAAGAGGAAAATGAGGATGCGGAATACGGGGTCCAGTTGATATCGGAGCGGACCAGGGATCAAAAGGGCTTGGAACTACCTTTTAGTATCACCCAAAGACAGGCTATTTTGACCTATCTTGAAGATGGCAGGATCAAGTACTTTAAAATTGAGCAAATCAGGCAGAACCCGATTAGGTCCTATCCATCGTTCTCTTTCCGAAATATGGAGTAATTCGAAGTACCGGCCCATGGGAAGTAAGACTTTTATTCCAAGAGGGAAATAGGTACTTTTGGATATTAATCGATCGATTCCTTGAATCCACTTAAAAAACTATTTAAGCAGACTGCAATTTACGGCTTGGCCACTGTATTGCCCAGGATGCTTTCCTTTCTTTTATTACCGCTTTATACGGCAATCCTGGACACCGCGGGGTACGGTGAGGTTTCTGTTATTTTCGCGTGGTTCGCTTTGTTCAATGTATTGTTGGCCTACGGGATGGAAACGGCATTTTTCAGGTTCTACAGTCAGGAGGTGGATAAATCCAAGGTTATTTCCACATCTTTGCTTTCCATTATGGGAACCACAGTGCTTTTTGTATTCGTGGCATTGTTGTTCCAGGATGGTATGGCAAAAATTACGGGGATAGCAGTCACCTACATTAGGTATGCCATTTTTATTCTTGCCTTGGATGCCTTGGTCATTATTCCATTTGCCTGGCTTAGGGCCAATGAAAGGCCTACCCGTTATGCCGTAATAAAAATTTTGAACGTAGCGCTTAACTTCGCGCTTAATATCTTCTTTCTCTTACTACTTCCAAAAATGGTGCAAGGGAATCCGGAGGGAGTAATCAGCGGACTGTACAAGGAAAATTTTGAAATTTCCTACATATTTATATCCAATTTGGTAGCCAGTGGGGTTACACTGGTCTTGATGTCACATTTGTTTTTCAGACAACCTTTTCTTTTTGATCGGGACCTATGGCAAAGAATGTTACGGTACGCCCTGCCCATCATGATCGCCGGAGTCGCCTTTACCATCAATGAGGTCTTTGACCGGATTCTTTTGGAATGGTTATTACCGGAATCCATAGCAAAAAGTGAGGTAGGAAAATATTCGGCCTGCTACAAATTGGCTTTGTTCATGACCTTGTTTGCTACCGCCTTTCGAATGGGTATAGAGCCTTTTTTCTTTAATCACTATAAGACCGAAAACCCGCAGAAGGCCTACGCACAGGTAACCAATTATTTTGTTATTCTGGGCAGTGTTATTTTATTGTCCGTTGTTGTTTTCGCCGATATATTGAAGGTCATTTTTGTACGTAATGAGGCCTATTGGGAGGCCATGTCGATTGTCCCCATAATTATACTGGCCAGTTTTTTCCTTGGAATCTACCATAATTTATCGGTTTGGTATAAGGTTACGGACAAAACCAAGGTCGGCGCCTATATCTCGCTTATCGGTGCTTTGCTCACCATTGTAATCAATATAGCCTTTATCCCGCGGTATGGATACATGGCTTCCGCTTTCGCCACCCTGGCCGCCTATGGAGCCATGATGTTGATGTCCTTCTTTTTTGGACGTATGTATTATCCCATTCCGTATAATTTTAGAAAAATCATGTTCTATTTAGGGCTCTCTGTCCTATTCTCCGTACTTTCTTTTTATGTTTTTAACAGAAACCTGATTTTTGGGTCCATTTTGCTCCTTTTGTTTTTGGGATTGATTTACAAAATGGAAAATGATAAATTGAGACAGATATTTTTTAAGAATGAAAATTAAGATTATCAACAAATCCGAACATCCGTTGCCACTCTATGAAACCAAGGCATCCGCGGGAATGGATTTAAGGGCCAATATTTCGGCTGCAGTAACATTACAACCTTTAGGGAGGGCCATTGTCCCAACGGGCCTTTTTCTGGAACTTCCTCTAGGCTTGGAAGCGCAGGTGCGTCCTAGGAGTGGTTTAGCGGCTAAAAAAGGGATTACCGTACTCAATGCACCTGGTACCATTGATGCGGACTACAGGGGCGAGATCGGCGTGATTCTTGTTAATGTTTCGGACGTTCCATTTACGATTGAAAATGGTGAGCGAATCGCTCAATTGGTGATTGCTCGACATGAGCGTGCCGAATGGGAAGAGGTGGCGGAATTATCCGAAACGCGTCGAGGGACAGGGGGCTTCGGTAGCACCGGAACCAAATAGTATAACGGTCGAGGTAATTTGTATGCCCATCACCGGCATAAAAGTAGGAATTTATCACATGAACCTTAAAACGTACATAGGCAACTTGGCCGTAGGGCTACTACTGACTTCGGCACCTATCCATGCGCAGGACAAACCTATTGAGGTAGAAGAAAGCGCTGAGGTTTTCTTGGAAGAATATTCGGATACGTTCCAAGAAAAGTTTTTTGAGGCCTTAAAGCAAAAGGGAATTGAGAACTACGACAAGGCCATTAATTTATTGCTGGAATGCAAACAAATGGATACGGAGGGACATGTTATCGATCATGAACTTGCGAAAGCGTATTTAGCGGACAAACAATATGTCCTGGCACAGGAGTATGGTATAAATGCGTTGAATTTGGAACCGGGGAATCTATGGTATTTAGATACCCTGTTGAAGATAGTCGAGAAACAGGGGAACACGTTCGACTTTATAAGACCAAATGTCCCCTATGCACACAACGGACTAAAGGAGAACCTCGCTTCGATCTATTTCAAGCGCAAAGACTTCGAAGGTGCCCTGGAAGTATTGGATGAACTCCGGGTATCCCAATTTTCCGAGGAATTGCGATCTAAGCTTAACGATTCCATCGAAAAGCAGAAATCCCATAAGGTCGGGACCTCTAAAGCCCCAACAGAAAATATTATTTCGGACCCCTTATTGAACTATAGAACCAAGTTGGAAGGTTTTATTCAAGCGAATGAATTGCATTCGCTAGAGGAGTTGGCCAAGGAAGCCTTGGAAAGTTATCCGTTACAGCCCTACTTTTACTACGCCTTGGCATACGCCCTAAACAAAAGGGGGGAATATATGCGGGCTGCCCAGGAATTGGAATCCGCGTTGGACTATGTTTTGGATGACGCCAGCTTGATGAACAAGTTCTATGAGGAGTTGGTGGCAGCCTATACAGGCCTCAACGATACTTCTAAGGCAAATATGTATCTTCGTAAGATAAAACCCGGATTTTAGTTATGGATTTGCAATTGATGAGGTCACGGACGGCGGTAGGCTTTGCGATGATCTTATGTATGTTGGTTTCCTGCAAATCCGCCAAAGTAGCTGGAGATGGATCGGCAGATGGGAAGTTGTCGGCAAAAAACTTGATCCGTAGACACTATGATAATCAAGTAAATTTCAACACACTAAGCGGCAAGGCCAAAATAGATTATTCCGATGGGAAGTCCGCCCAAAGTGTTAGTGTCAGCCTCAGGTTACAAAAGGACAAGACCCTATGGATAAGTGCTCCTCTAGGCCTGGTAAAAGCCTATATTACACCGACAAGAGTTTCTTTTTATAACAAATTACAGAACGAATATTTCGATGGGGACTTTTCCTATCTAAGCGAGATTTTAGGCACCGAGTTGAATTTTGACAATCTGCAGAATATACTATTGGGTCATGCACTTTTCGATTTACGTAAGGAGAAATACGATGTTCAAGTTGTGCAAACCAATTATCAGCTTAAACCTAGACAAGCGCTGCCCATTTTTAAGATATTGTTTCAAATTGAGCCCATCAACTATAAGATGGCCACACAACAATTATCCCAACCCTCAAAAAACAGGGTCTTGGAAATCAGGTACAAGGACTATCAAAAGGTGAGTGCCTGGGTTTTACCTAAAAAGGTTTCCATCACCGCAGTGGATAGTACACATATCAATAGCATCGATATGGAATATCGAAATATAGAGTTTAACAAACAACTTAGCTTTCCCTATAAAATACCGAAAGGTTTCAATGAAATAGTTTTGACCAAGAATGATATATAGCGGTCTATATCGAATCTGTTTCCTAGTGCTTTCACTTGTATTTATGGTACCGGCCTATGCCCAGACCAATGAGCAAAAGGTATTGGAGGCAAAACGGGAACGGTTACAGAACGAGATTCGGGAAATCAATCGTCTTTTGTTCGCTGAGAAAAAGCAAAAGGGAACGGTATTGGATCAAATGGAGGCTTTGGACAAAAAGATCAATGTACGCCAACAATTGATTCAGGTAACCAATCAGGAATCCAATTTATTGAACCGAAAGATAAATGCCAATATTCGCAATATTGCAAAGCTTAGGGATGACCTGCGAACATTAAAGGAGGAATATGGGGACATGATACGCCGGTCCTATCGGAACAGGTCCCAACAAAATCGATTGATGTTTCTACTATCCTCCCAGAATTTTTTCCAAGCCTTTAAACGGCTGCAGTATATGAAACAGTATACGGATTATCGCAGGGAACAGGGGGAAAAAATCCTCGAAAAAACAGACGAACTCACCCGCTTGAACAAAGACCTTACCGAGGAACGAAAGGTAAAGGAAGTACTTCTAGCCCAAAGCAGAAAGGCCAAGGACCAATTGATGCGCGAGATCAAGGATCAAAAGGAATTGTTGGGTTCTATACGAAAGAACGAAAGCAAATACGCAGCACTTATTGAACGGAAACAGCGGGAAGCACGTAAGATAGATCGACAAATCGAGAAATTGATACGTAATGCCATAGCGGCTTCCAATAAAAGGGCGGGTAAAACGGGTACCACCGTTAACAAGTTTGCACTTACCCCTGAGGCGACCATTGTGGCCCGTAATTTTTCGGCAAATAAAGGGAAACTTATTTGGCCGGTGGAAAAAGGGATCAAGAGTCAGGGGTTTGGCATATACAAGGATGCCGTTTATCCCGGGATTAAACATGAAAGTAACGGGGTAATCATTACCACGGAACAAGGAGCAAGGGCACGAGCCATCTTTGAAGGTGAGGTAATAGCCATTCTTTCCGTTCCGGGAGGCAATAAGGGTGTTCAAATAAAACATGGTAATTTTATTAGCACCTACTACAACCTTTCCGATCTTTTTGTACGCAAAGGGGATAAAGTGGCCGCCAAAACGGAGCTCGGAACAATATATACCAATCGGTCTAATGGGCAGACCCGACTGAAATTTTACCTTTATAGGGACACTTCAAAGCTAAATCCAGAGGATTGGGTATATCGATTATAAAAAACCTAAAAACAAAAATCATGGGCACTATAACAGACATACAAGGAACGTTTACATTACACAATGGGGTGGAGATGCCCTACTTTGGTTTGGGAACCTATTTATCGGATAACGACCAAGAAGCTATCGATGCCGTTCGATGGGCTTTGGATGCTGGATATCGCCATGTGGATACTGCCGCTGTGTACAAAAACGAGGAAGGTGTTGGCCAAGGCCTTCGGGAAAGTGCAGTAGACCGGGAAAAGGTCTTCATGGTAAGCAAGGTCTGGAACACCGATCAAGGTTATGACCATACCCTAAAAGCCTTTGAAGGCAGCTTGAGACGACTTGGGCTGGACTATCTGGACCTTTATTTGGTACATTGGCCGGTTGCCGGGAAATACAAGGATACTTGGCGGGCCATGGAAAAATTATACGCCGAGGGATTGGTAAAGGCGGTGGGGGTCAGCAATTTTATGCAACATCATTTGGAGGATTTGTTGCAAACCGCCGAGATTGTGCCAATGGTCAATCAAATGGAATTTCACCCCTATTTGGTGCAACAAGGGCTATTGGATTTTTGTGCATCCCATAAAATTCAATATGAGGCCTGGTCTCCTTTTATGCAGGGTAAACTGTTTCGATTGGACATTTGCAAGGAACTTGAAAAAAAATACAACAAATCCGCCGCCCAGATTATTTTGCGTTGGGATCTACAAAAAGGAGTGGTCACCATTCCCAAATCGGCCAAAAAGGAGCGGATACTTTCCAATGCCGCAATTTTCGATTTTGAACTTACTCCGGAGGAAGTTGCGTATTTGGATAGTTTCGATCGTGGTGAACGGATCGGCCCAGATCCCGACAATTTCGATTTTTAGAACGAGTAGCTTACTTACTCCATAAACAATGCCCGCAACTCAGTGGCGTCCTTTGGACTCATTTTACCCGCCAACACCAAACTAAGCTGCCTGCGTCTTAATGCCGCATCATAACGCTCCTTTTCCAGAGCGCTCTCCGGTACTAATGCGGGTACCTTTGCGGGTCTCCCGCTTTTATCCACGGCTACAAAGGTATAAATGGCCTCGTTGGCCTTGCTACGCTTGCCGCTGTACCGATCTTCCATCCATACGTCGATATACACCTCCATGGAAGTAGTAAAGGCTCGGGACACCGCCGCCTCCACCGTTAGCACACTGCCAACGGGAACGGATTGGTTAAATGCCACATGGTTTACGGAAGCCGTTACGGTGATGTGCCTGCTATGCCTACGTGCGGCAATACTGGCGGCTCGATCCATCCGCGCCAATAATTCGCCCCCAAAAAGATTGTTCAATGGATTGGTTTCACTGGGAAGTACCATATCCGTCATTGTTGTTCGGGATTCGGAAGGTTTTTTGGCTTGCATCGATACAACTTTAAGACTAATGATTTATACCACCTGTCAAAGATACGTTCAATTTAGAGGGGAATGAAGGACTGGGAATTTATTTAACGGACTTTAACCAGGCATCGCTGGAGTGGGCGCGTCTAACGTGTTTTAAGGCGCTCAGGGCCTCCTTTGGATCGGAATGACTACTGTAGGCCACCATATGAAGTCCAAAATCATTGGTCCCTAAATAAGAAGCCGCAAAACCCAGTTCTCCCAGTTGTTGTATTTTTTTGTCGGCGTTGGCCTTAAATCGAAAAGCACCGGCAATCACATGATGCATGCCTTTCTTTTCGATGGTACTTTTGTTACTGATAACGTCCAGGGTGAAAGTTGGAAGTTCCAAGGGTTTATTACCGAAAAAAGTAGCCTCCTGAATTTTTTTGGAAATTTGTTGCTGGGCTTCCTGCCTCGCTAGTTTTTCCTGATTTAGGGACTCTTGATAGGAACGGAAACCGGTCAATCCCGTAGCCATGGCCAATAAGAATATGGCAGCATATTTAAGATAAGGCCTGAGGGAATATTCCTTTCTTTTTTCCGGTGTAAAGGCCAAAGGAGCTTTTTCTTCCAAAACCGCAGCCTTTTCCTTTAGGGTTTCCCGGAGCACGGGAGAGGAGGGCAAGGGAGTTAAGCCAAAGGAAGAAGTTAGGTAATTTATCTTTTCGAAGGGATGAAACTGAATTTTTCCATCCCCGTTTATCCAGAGTTCCCCGATTCCGGCCAACTCCAATTTTTCTAACCGCTGCAATCGGCCAAGCCATTCCTTTGCAATACCGTTTATCTTTTCCAACATGTCCTCGTAGGACGTCTTTTCCGATCCGGATACATAGGAAACCAAAAGGCCGTCGTTAGTGGTAAGCTGACCGTTAAATGAAAGCATTTTTGTGGGAGGATACACGGTGCGTGTATCGGTGTCCAAAACCGAGGATTGTGTCTGTGTCAAAAAAGCCCCAAAACCGGGTACCACTACACAATTGTATCTATAAAGCAACTCAGCTATGTAGTTTTCCAGTACCATACGAAGCAAATATTAAAAAAAATCATAGCCATATAGAACACCAGCATAACTTTTTATTAACATTGTATTTCAAGTTTTTTGTGGATAACTAAGTGGGTTTTATAAATGATTAATAGCGAATTGATTGCGGTACTGCGTCTCCAAAATGCTCCCAATATAGGCGATGTCACGGCCAAAAAATTGATTGCACATTGTGGAAGTCCTGAAGCCGTTTTTAAGGATAAACTGCATCACTTAAGAAAGATTGATGGCATTGGTTCGGCTAAACTCAGAGGTCTTTTTGATTCCGAACATTTGGCGGCCGCCCAATCGGAATACGAGTTTATTCAGAAAAATGACATATCCTACGCCTACTTTATGGATTCAAGTTATCCATCCCTGCTGAAGCATTGTATAGATAGCCCCATTTTACTTTTTGGAAGGGGCAATATAGATTGTGGGACCAGGAAAATAATCAGTGTGGTAGGCACAAGAAATATGACCAGTTATGGAAAGGCATTTTGTGAAGCCTTCATAGCCGATATTGCACCCCTAGATCCCATTATCGTTAGCGGTTTTGCCTATGGGGTAGATATTTGTATCCAAAAGGCGGCCGTAAAGCACGGAATACAGACCATAGGTTGCCTGGCACATGGGCTGAACCAGATTTACCCAAAGGTGCATTCCAGATATATGGCGGATGTGGAAAGGAACGGTGGATTTCTTACGGAGTTCTGGAGTACCCAAAATCCGGATCGGGAAAACTTTCTGAAACGTAATCGGATTATTGCAGGGATGAGCGAGGCCACCGTGGTAGTGGAGTCCGCGGAAAAAGGCGGTAGTTTGGTTACCGCGGACCTGACATACGGTTATAATCGGGATGTTTTTGCAGTACCGGGTCGTGCCGGGGACAAGTATAGTACGGGCTGTAATAATCTGATCAAGCAGCAGAAGGCGCATATGCTTACTTCAGCAGCAGATTTGGTCTATCTATTGGGTTGGGAGTTGAAAAAAGAGAAGCCCAGGGGAGTGCAGAAGCAACTTTTTGCGGAGTTGAACGAAACGGAAAGAATTGTTTATACCTATCTGCAAAAAGAGGGCAAACAATTAATGGATACGATTGCATTGGAATGCAGTTTACCCATTTTTAAGACTTCCTCTACTTTATTGAATATGGAAATGAAGGGTGTAATTCGTCCGCTTCCGGGTAAATGGTTCGAAGCTATTTAGGGTTTCCCGGACCAATAGGTCTGTTGGGCAAAAAAAAGAACACGAAAATCAATGTTTTGGGCGCTTTATCGATGAAAAGCAAATTCTTGGCCCAATAAGGGCCAAAGGAAAATGCCATGACCAACCTATAAAACTGACCTTATGGTCGGATTTCCGAAAAATTGACTGTTTACATTTTGGAGTCTTCTCCGTTTACCCTGAAACGGGAGAGCCCTTCGACAGGTCTTCCATCTCGGGTCATTCCGACTACCTTTATGATATATTCTCCCATGCTATCGCCGGTATAGAAAGAAAAGGTTCGTAGCCCATTATTTGGCACAATAAGTTTGGGTTCCCAATGTAAGGTGGTGCGGTAATCCGGTTTTTCATGTTCCTTTTTGGGTACGGCATAATTGGGGGAATAGAATTCCCGCACCTTATACACCCCAGAGACGGAAAAGCTGGCCACCCCGGGATGGCGTTTGGATTTGGGCGGGGGAAGGGGAAAAGAACCAGTGGTGTAAATGGCGATGGCCGGAGCACCCCCGCGGGCCCCATAAACTGCTGCCCCGCCTCCCTCAACCAAATCTAGAAAGACCACTTGGTTTGCCAGTATGGATCGGGCAAATTCCCAAGAAACGGGAATACCATCTACCACGTAACGGGGTGCAAGCCTAATAGGGCGACCTTCGGCCCGAAAAGTTACACTTTGGAAGGGATAAGCCCCCACCACTTGTGCACCTGCTAGACGGCCTAGCATATCCATCATACTGGCCCCTTGAAGACCTGGAAGGGAATCGGTAAATAATCGTTTGGTAGGCATATGACGCCGGGTCACCTCATCGGCCTTTTTTTGGATAAGACTCGCCCTGGTCTTTTTCACTCCTATAACCGTGACTTCTTCCAATTGGGTTATTTTGGAATCAAAATCAAAGTCGATTTTCCTTTTCCTCTCAACAGTTTCGAGATAATCCTGAACGTTTTTTGAGAGGGTAAATTTGCTCCTAGGCCCAATATAGGGGCTATAGGGAACCGAAAAAACATCGGAATCCAAAAAGATCGCCACTTCGGGCTTTCTCTTTTTTCCAATTGCTACAGCCTCAATAATACCCCGAGCGCTGTCTTGTAAGATATAGGGTCCAAAACTAAATTCTCCATGCGCATTGGTCGGGCCTTGTTCTTGATAGACGCCATCCTTTAGGAGGGTAAACCGTATTTGGGACATTATGGACTTGTCACTATTATTGAAAAAAGTGGTTTTCCCTTGTATTTGGACCCCCTTTTCGGGGGCGAAGTGTTTTGGCTTGGAAACCAAAGTATCCCTAAAATCTTTCCATACAAACCGACGCCAACCATGGGTAAGCATCAACACATCCAAGATTTGTTTTCTGGATGCTGATTCGTCCCTAAAAAAATAGTTGGGGTCCGGTACCGTGCCGCCCAGGTCCGAATCCAATAACAACCAGCTTTTGATGTTTCTTCCCCCATTCCTGTCAAGAATGCCATCGCCATGGACCACACTTACCGAAAGCTCTCCTTGTATAGGTACCCCAGATTTGTCCAAGAGAGTTATCATAGTGGTTACGGGCTTACGGACTCCATAGTCCGTGAATTCCGTGTTTATGGCAAGTTCCACGTTTTCAGGAGAATCTATAAAGACCAGACGTTCGCAGAGTGGTTCCCCATCCTGGGCAAATAGCGTAAATTCTGCCACACCACTCTTTAAATCATTGGTGGATAGTTTTACCTGGTATACATCACCGGAGTGCGACTTCTGCAAATCATTTTTATAAATAATTTCGCCCCGAAGATGGCCCAACAAAAGCAAACCTTGTAAACCTTTTTCGTCATTGGTGGCAACCCTGATCAGAATATGGTCTCCCTTATTTTTCAGACTGAGCACATATCCTTTGGATAATGGTACCGGAAGGGGAAATGGCAGAATAGCTTCTTCATTATCCATTCGCGCAAAATACTTTTTCCCGGTCTCGGGAGTAAAATGCACGTGTCCCAGCCCAAATTCGAAAGTTCGGAAAAAGGCAACGGCATTGTCGCTTTCATCAAATATCTTACCCTGTACTTGAAGTCCATTCCCCTCCTTGTCACTGGCTTTTATCCCCATGACGTTTTCGAGTCCGCTGACCAAATAACCCCCTTCAGGGAAAAATTCTATGTTTGTACGGTCCATGGCAGGTTTTGGCATGCTCCCAATATCTGCATCAACTATCGATTTTGCCTGTGCGGTGGTAACTTTTGAGGAATCCCAAATAGAAATTTGCTTATCGAAAATCTGGGGTTCTTTTTCGTTCATCATATACTTGGTATAGGCCCTTAAGGTATATGTACCGCCTTGTAAACTATCATTTATTTTAAAATCCCCGGCCGCACCAAAATCTTCAATATGGAGTTTTCTTTGTACAATTAGGCTATCCTTTTCGTTCCATAGTTCCACATAGGCAATCTTGCTCTTGGTGCTTTGCATATGGCTTATTCCATCTACCAAATATGTTTTGAACCAAATGGTCTCTCCAATGGCATAAAATTCCTTATCCGTATGAACATAGACTTTTTCCGGTCCACTGAAGGCCGCATATTGACGCAATTCCTCCAATAAGATTTCGTGGTTGGGGTTTTCGCGCTGTTGCGAATAGAGATTGACGCATTGCAGCAATTGGATAAGGAGGAGGGCGGAGAAACCGAGATGCATTTTCTTTGCTAGGGGGAGAAAGTTAAGAATCATGGCTAAAGCGCTGATGGATGTTTTAAGATACAAAATAGTGCGCTATCTTCTGACAGTGCCTGTGCAAATTTCGCCCGCTTCCGTGTAAATGGTTCGCAGCCATTTAGGGTATCCCGGACCAATAGGTCTGTTGGGCGAAAAAAAGAACACGAAAATCAATGTTTTGGGCACTTCATCGATGAAAAGCAGATTCTTGGCCTAATAAGGGCCAAAGGAAAATCCGATGACCAACCACTACAACCGACCCTATGGTCGGATTGCCGTAAAAATTGACTGTTTACATTTTGGAGTCTTCTCCGTTTACCGAGAAACGGGAGAGCCCTTCGACGGGTCTTCCATCTTGGGTCATTCCGACTACCTTTATGATATATTCCCCAGTTTTGTCCCCGGTATGGAAAGAAAAGGAAGGAGATTCATCCTCGGTTATAGAAAGATTAGGTTTCCAATACAAGGTAGTGCGGTAGTCCGGTCTTTCATGTCCCTTTTTGGGCACGGCATAATTGGGCGAATAGAATTCCCGGGCCTTATACACCCCAGAAACGGAAAAACTGGCTACCCCGGGAAAACGTTTGGGTTTGGGCGGTGGAAGGAGCAACGAACCTTTGGTGTAAATGGCCACAACTCCGGTACCGCCGCGCGCGCCATAAATGGCTGCCGCTCCTCCTTTTAATATATCCATAAAGACCACTTGGCTCGCCATCATAAATCTGACAAACTCCCAAGAAACTGGCCCCCCATCCACAACGTAAAGCGGCTCAGGAGACCCAAAGGTACCCGTCTTACGCAAAATGGCTTTTTGGTCGGGATAAGTTCCAAACACTTGTGCTCCGGGTACCCTTCGTAGCATATCCATCATACTGGCGCCTTGGAGGCCTGGAAGGGAATCCGTAAAAAACCGTTGGGTTGGAGGGCCATGCAAGGTAATCTCGTCGACCTTTTCCTGTATCAGCATTGCCCTTGTCTTTTTTTCTCCAACAACGGTAACTTCCTCCAGTCGGTTCACTTTAGGGTTATATGTGAAATCCACTTCCCGCTCTTTCCGTACCGTTTCAAGGTAATCCTGTACGTTAGGACTAATCCTTAATGCCCCCTTTGATACAACCGGATGTCCAAAAGGTACTGAAAAACCCGTAGAGTCCAGATAAATGGCCACTTTCGGCTTTCGCTTCTTTTCCAGGGCGAGGGCCTCCAGGACCCCTTGAATACTGTCTTGAAAAATAAGCGGGCCAAAAGAGAACTCTCCCCGAGCGTTAGTAGGGCTTTGTTCTTGATAAGCTCCTTCATCCAAAATAGTAAACCTCACCTGGGATTTTAACGATTTGCCAATGTTATGGAATGCAGTGGTCCTACCACTTATGACAATCCCTTTTTCCGGGACATGCGTCAGTACCTTGGTCGATAGGGTATCCCTAAAATCCTTCCATACGAACCTGCGCCACCCGTGGGTAAGCATCAAAAGGTCCAACAGCTGTTTTCTAGAAGAGGTGTCATCTACAAAGAAATAGTTGGGGTCCGGTACCGTGCCACCTAAATCCGAATCCAATAACAACCAGCTTTTGATATTCGTTCCCCTGTTCATGTTAAGCGTGTTATCGGCGCTGACAACGCTCACCGAAAGCTCACCTTGGGCAGGTGCCCCTGTCTTGTCCCTTAGGGTTATCATGGTGGATACCGGTTCACGGGCTCCATAGTCGTGGAATTCCGTATCTATTTCAAGTTTTAGATTCTCGGGAGAATCCAAAAATACCAGACGTTCGCATAGTGGCTCTCCGTCCCTGGAGAACAAGGTAAATTGTGCCACACCATCCTTGAGCCCATCTGTTGCCAATTTGAAAACGGCATTGCTCCTTGCGTTCGGCTTTTCAATTTGATGCTTGTAGATAAGCCCCCCTCTAAGATGGCCCAAAAGAAGCAATCCCTCTAGACCCAATTCATCGTTGGAGGCTACCTTTATGAGAATATAGTCACCCTTGTTTTTAAGATTAAGTACGTAACCCTGGGATAATGGCATCGGAAGGGGGAATGAAACATCGATTTCTTCATTGTCAATTTGGGCGAAATACTCTTTCCCGGCCTCCGGAGTAAAATTCACACTGCCCAGCCCAAAGTTGAAAGTTCGAAAAAAAGCGACCGGAGTATCCTTTTCATCCACTACGCTTCCGCGTACGGCGAGACCGTTGCCCAGGTAATCGGTGGCTTTTATGCCCATTACATTTTCCAGTCCGCTGACCAAGTGTCCCCCTTCAGGGAAGAATTGGATGTTCGGACGATCAACGTTCGATAACAAAGCATTGCTCATTTCATTCCGCTGGGCCGGTAGTTCCGGTTCGGCGGTAACTCTTGAGGAATCCCAAATGGGAATTTGCTTATGGAAAAACAACGGTTCTTTTTCGTTCAGCATGTACTTGGTATAGGCCCTTAAGGTATATATACCACCTACTAAGCTATCATGGATTTTAAAGTCCCCGGCCGCACCAAAACCTTCCACATAGAGTTTTCTTTGGGCAATTAAGCTATCCTTTTCGTTCCAAAGTTCCACATAGGCAATCTTGCTCTTGGTGCTTTGTGTATGGCTTATTCCATCTATCAAATAGGTTTTGAACCAAATGGTCTCTCCTGTGGTATAAAATTCCTTATCCGTTTGTACATAGACTTTTTCCGGTCCCCTGGAGGCCGCATATTGGCGTAATCCCTCCAAAATGGTTTCGTGGTTGGGGTTTGCGCGCTGTTGCGAATAGAGATTGACGCCTTGCAGCAATTGGATAAGGAGGAGGGCGGAGAAACCGAGATGCATTTTCTTTGCTAGGGGGAGAAAGTTAAGAATCATGGCTAAAGCGCTGAAGGACGCTTTAAGGTACAAATTAATACCCTAACTTCTCACGTACCCTGTACAAAACTTCATCAGCCACCTTCTTGGCCTTTTGGGCCCCAAGGTCAAGTGCCTCGTCCACTTCATCCAGATGGGCCATATAATACTCGAATTTCTCCCGGGCATCACCGAACTTCCGAAGAATGAGTTCGAACAAAGCTTGTTTGGCATGCCCGTACCCATAATCACCAGCCAAATAGTTCGCACTCATTTCCTCTATTTGCTCCACACTGGCCAGTATTTTGTATAAGGCGAAGACATTATCCGTGGCCGGATCCTTGGGTTCTTCCAGAGCCCTGCTATCGGTTACGATGCCCATCACCTGTTTGCGCAATTTTTTGTCCGTTTGAAAAATATCGATAAGGTTTCCTTTGCTTTTGCTCATCTTTTCCCCATCAGTACCCGGGACATACATGGTTTCTTCCTGCACTTTGGCTTCGGGGAGCACAAAAGTCTCTCCTAACTGTGCATGGAAACGCGATGCCACATCACGTGTCATTTCCAAATGTTGCAGCTGATCTTTCCCCACGGGTACAATGGCCGCATCGTACAGTAATATATCTGCCGCCATGAGCATAGGGTAGGTAAAAAGTCCGGCATTCACATCTTCCAATCTGCCTGCCTTGTCCTTAAAGGAATGGGCCAAGGTCAATCTAGGATATGGAAAAAAACAACTAAGATACCAGGCCAATTCGGTGACCTGGGGAACATCGCTTTGTCTATAGAATACCGTCTTTTCAATATCCAGACCAAAGGCCAACCAAGCGGCGGCGGTGGCATAAGTATTGCTACGTAATTGGCCTCCGTCCTTGATTTGGGTAAGCGAGTGCATATCCGCAATAAAGAGAAAGGATTCATTATTGGGATCGGCGGCCATCTCTATCGCTGGAATGATTGCTCCAAGAATATTGCCCAAGTGTGGGGTTCCCGTACTTTGTATACCTGTTAAAATTCGTGCCATAAGTGGTATTGAACGAATGGCAAAGGTAAAGGAAATCAGAAAAAACAGGGTCAAAATCCCTATTTTTGACGTCATGGTTGCGCTATTAAAAAAAATAGGCCAAACACTATACCGCATTTGGTTCTATTTTTTGGTAGCACTGCCCATTTTTGTTCTTTTCCCATTCCTATTGCTCTTTACTTTTTCGGAAAGAACGTATCCCCAATTCTTTTGGATGGCCCGGAATTTATGGGCCGTTCCCATCCTCTATGGAATGGGCTGTCCTCCTAAAATCATACGCAAACAACAGATGCAAAAAGGGAAGAGTTATATGCTCGTGGCCAATCATACCAGCATGCTGGATATTATGTTGATGCTTCGGGTGAGCAGGAACCCCTTCGTATTTGTGGGTAAAAAGGAATTGGTAAAAATTCCAGTGTTCGGGTTTTTTTACAAACGGGTCTGCATCATGGTGGACCGGGAAGATACACGAAGTAGGACAGGGGTGTATAGAAGGGCACAACGACGTTTGAACCAAGGGTTGAGCATCTGCATTTTTCCTGAAGGCGGTGTTCCGGATGAGCATATCATTTTGGATGAATTTAAGGACGGGGCATTTAAAATGGCTATTGCGCATACCATTCCTGTAGTTGCCATAACTTTTTTTGATGGCAAAAAACGGTTCCCGTTTACCTTTTTGAGTGGAGGTCCGGGTCCATTGCGGGCAAAGGGACATTCCTTTTTTGAAACGGATGCATTGTCCTCAGAAGATGTGGGAGTGCTAAGAGATCAGGTGCGTACGCTGATATTAACGGATTTACAAAAAAACGCCCCGGCATAGCCGAGGCGAACAAGTAGTCGTTTAGGAGTTAACGACATACTAACCAACATTATTAGAACTTAAAACTCAAACCACTATACACGCCCACGGAAAATGGTTGGAAGTTGCCAGCGGTTTCCGAAAAGGTATTTAATTGATATTTAAAAATGGGTTCTACGTTAAACCGTAGTTTGGACGTAAACCTATAATTAACGCCAAATCCTACATTGGTACTGAAGTTGACGCTATTCACATTGTTTGCCTCACCCATTTCGGTGGTCAACCCGTCCGAACTAAGGGTAACGGCATTATCCACTAAGAATAGGGAACTTACACCTCCAATTATATTGATGCCAAATTTACGGTCTACCAAGGCATAGTTGAGTTCTACCGGCACTTCCAGATATCCAAAATTTTGGGCCATGGAGCCACTACGCGCAGGATTTTGGGCGGCCACATCCAAAAGGGCGGCCTCCGGTTCGGCTACGGTATTGGAGATGCCGTTTGCCTTGCTTTGCACTACCAGGGTCTTGGAAGTTAATGTATAATCGATATTGTCTATTTGTCCGTCTCCTGCGGCCTGCAAGGAAGATGAAAATTCTACATCGTTGGTATCGTAGCCAAAGTCTACTCTATGGACGCCGGAACGGATACTAAGTCTATCGCTAATTTCATAGGCGACCGTAAGGCCATAACTCAAGTTAATGTCCCCGGATTTGGAGTTGGGCACAAAAATGGAATGTACCGGGGAACCTTCCCCAATAGCGTTGTAATAAACAGGAGCAATACTGGGTCCGGCGGACCATTTGCTGCCCTTTGCCTCTGCAATTAACTCCTCATCCTGTTGCGCCTCAATTTCATCGAAAATGGACTTTTTGTCATCTTGTTTTTTAAGTTCCTCGACCTCGTCCTCCGTGATTTCCGCAATGCCCTCGTTGGCTTCCTGGTTTAAGGTATCATTCAGTGGGGGCGCTAATTGCTCAGCATCCATTTTCTCTGCTTTCCCATCTTCCGGATTGTTGAGGGTAACAGCCATGGCTTCGCCTTGGTCCTCCGCGAGGATATTTGAATTTGCCTTAGAATCAGCGTTGTTGGCCACCGCTCTATGTAGTGCCGGATCTTTTTGGGTATCCGCAACGGTAGTACCCGAAGTGATGTTCTTGGTGGAGACCTCATTTTTGCCTTGATCCGTATCCGAGGAACTAAAATCTGAAGTATTGTTCTGGCTATCAGCAATAGCAGGTTCTTTATCCCCTGATGCGTCAACTGGATCGATAGTATCCTTCACATCAGCGTCCGTAACCTGAATTTGGGCACCTTGATTATCAATGGTCTCCTCCAATACGTTTTTTTCCTTGTTCCCTTCGACATCCTGGGAATCGGTATTTTCCATATCCGTGATGATCACCTCCTGTTCAGGATTACTCTGGTCCCCTGGGCCCACAACATAAAACAGTAGGGCCAGAACGGCAGCAATGCCTCCGAGTTTCCACCAAAGTGGGATAACCCGGTGTGAATTTTTCTTTTTGTCCAAAGAGGCCTCAATGGATTCCCAAACCTTCTCATCCGGTTTTTCCTTGAAATCCTTGAATTTGTCTTGGAACAATGTGTCTAAGTTCTTTTTGTTCATTTTACAATGACTTAAGCAATGTTCATGTTTCTTTTTCTGATCTTACAAATGGTTGATTTATAAGATGCCGCCCAGTATAACCACCAAAATGCCGATTATGGACCGGTAGGCTTCATTTTGAATTTTTTCTTTTAATATGGTTCTTGCCCGAGCAAGATTTGATTTTGATGTTCCCGGGGATGTTCCCAAAAGTTTACTGATTTCCTTATGGGAATAACCGTCGAGTACGTATAAATTAAAGGTCAGCCTATATTTGTTAGGCAGTCCTTGAATGTGTTTTAACAGGGTTTGCAGGCTTATATCCATATAGGAGTTGGCATCAAACCCGGTGTCCTCTGCTATATTTTCCGTTACCAAGTTGAGATGTTCCTCCTTGCGATACTTCTGCAATATGGTGTTCACCGCAATGCGTTTCATCCACCCTTCAAAGGAGCCCTTGGAGCGGTATTGGCCAATTTTGTCGAAAATGGTAATAAAACTGTCGTGTAGGCTATCTTCAGCCTCAGCTCTATTACGGGAATATTTCAGGCAAATGCCGAACAGTATATCGGCATATTTCCGATACAACTGCTCCTGCGCCTTTCTATTTCCCTTTTTACAATTGGCTATGAGTTCTTCCAGACTCAAAATGTTGGTTAGATTATGTTGTCTTTATTGATTTACGGGCACGTCAACTTCAAAGTATTCATCTTGCCCGTCCTCAGTTCCTTGCCAAAATCTAAATCTGTACGTTTCGTTGTGGAGAACTATGAATAAAAAAGTGGCCTCCTCCTCCTCGAGGGCCGTGGTACAGGTTTGGTCGGTGCGTACCGAACCTACTGCTACCACATTGCGCACGGCAACATCTTCATTTCCAATATCGAATCCCTCAAAAAAAGTACAGCCATCCGGTCTAACGTAGGTAACACTTATTTCATACGTTTCATTAAGGACAAATGATTCCGGAAGTTCGGCACTGGTTATCTGTAAGGCGGTAAAATGAAAATTTGGGCCATCATCTCCCAAATTACAGGAACTCAGACAAAAAATGGCCAATAGGGAACTAAAAATTAGAAAATACCTTTTCATTGGCAACAAGGTTTTCTATTTAAGATGTAAATAACGGGCAAAGGTTGCGTAAAACCCCATTATACCGTGCAAAAGAACATTAATTTCGCTTACCGGCATACACATGCCGCAGAACAAGAAAAGGAACGGACATAGTGCGGATAGCTGGGGAATTGGATTAAAGGACGCCTTTTAAGGTATTGATGGCCTCCCTAATTTTCCCTTCCAACTCTTCAAAAAGCTCAGGATTGTCGGTCAACAGGGCTTTTACGGCATCCCTTCCTTGTCCCAATTTGGTGTCGCCATAACTGAACCACGACCCGCTTTTCTTCACGATTTCGTATTCAACGCCCAAATCTATGATTTCCCCTACTTTGGAAATACCCTCACCGTACATGATATCGAATTCGGCGGTTTTAAAGGGCGGGGCCACTTTATTCTTTACTACTTTGACCCGCGTCTTATTTCCCTGAACGGAACCGTCTGTATCTTTTATCTGGGTCGATCTGCGAATATCCAGCCGAACCGAAGCATAAAACTTGAGGGCATTACCTCCGGTGGTGGTCTCGGGATTTCCGAACATTACCCCGATTTTTTCCCTTAACTGGTTGATGAAGATTACCGTACAATGGGTCTTGCTGATGGAACCGGTCAGCTTCCGTAAGGCCTGGGACATCAATCTGGCATGAAGCCCTACTTTGGAATCGCCCATTTCACCTTCAATTTCGCTTTTTGGGGTAAGCGCCGCAACGGAATCCACGATTACGATGTCTATGGCGCCGGAGCGGATAAGATTGTCGGCAATCTCCAGGGCCTGTTCCCCATTGTCCGGTTGGGATATGATCAGATTGTCGATATCTACTCCTAATTTGCTCGCGTAAAAGCGGTCAAAAGCGTGCTCTGCATCGATAAAGGCGGCGATACCACCATTTTTTTGGGCTTCTGCTATAGCATGAAGTGTTAGGGTAGTCTTTCCCGAAGATTCCGGCCCATAGATTTCGATGACTCTCCCCCTGGGATAACCCCCAACGCCCAAGGCGATATCCAAGCCCAGGGAACCGGAGGAAATGACCTCCACCTCTTCAACGACACGGTCCCCCATTTTCATAACGGCACCCTTGCCATAAGTCTTGTCCAATTTATCCAGGGTGAGTTTCAAGGCTTTTAATTTTGCGTCTTTTTCAGAGCTCATATGCGTAGCGATTAAGACCGCTAAAATACCATTTCTTTTGGCATATCGCAATGGCGACGCAACCTTTTTGGAAAACCTGCATCTACCTCTTAAAGAAAGCCACTAACTCGATTAATACACCATTGTTTTTTAGGTTGCAGTGGGCAGCGATGGCCATTCCCCTTTTGCATTTTTTACAAAGAATGCTATGAAAAAGAAAAAATGGGTTGGCCTATGAAGAGTCTTGATTCTATCAAGGCTCTTTTTTATGGGAGTGGTTTTACCACGGATTGTCCTAATTTAGGCGAGGATATTCTGGATACCAACGTTTGGCCGCATTATATTACCTTTGCGCAAATAATCATTCTTTTACCTTAAAACTATTCGTATAGCATGCAACTGTACAATACCTTAAGTGCAAAGGAAAGAGCGAAGCTTATCGAAGAAGCGGGCCAAGACCGGCTTACCATCTCTTTTTATGCCTATGCACATATCGGCAACCCGCTGATTTTTCGAAACCACTTATTCGTTCAATGGAACGAACTGGATATTCTGGGTAGGATTTATGTAGCCCATGAAGGCATTAATGCGCAACTTTCCGTTCCGGCCGTAAATTTTACGGCATTCAAAACCCATTTGGATAGTATTTCCTTCCTCGAAAATGTACGCCTCAACATTGCCATTGAACAGGACAACAAGTCCTTTTTGAAACTAAAGGTCAAAGTCCGCAAGAAAATAGTAGCAGATGGTCTAAATGACCACACCTTTGATGTAACCGATAAGGGGATCCATGTGGACGCGGAACTATTTAACGAGCTCATAGAAGATCCGGAAACCGTACTGGTGGACATGCGCAACCATTACGAAAGTGAAATTGGCCATTTTAAGAACGCCATAACTCCGGATGTAGATACTTTTCGGGATTCCTTGGATATCATAGAACAAGATCTGGCGGACTATAAGGAAGATAAAAAACTGGTGATGTATTGTACCGGAGGCATTCGTTGTGAAAAAGCCAGCGCTTATTATAAACATAAAGGATTTAAAAAGGTCTATCAGTTGGAAGGCGGAATTATTGAATATGCCAGACAGGTGAAGAAAAAGGGATTGGAAAACAAATTCCTGGGGAAGAATTTTGTTTTTGACCATCGAAGGAGTGAACGGATTTCCAACGATATCATCGCCAGGTGCCATCAGTGCGGCAAACCCTGCGACACCCATGTAAATTGTGCCAATGAGGCGTGTCACTTGCTATTTATTCAGTGTGATGAATGCGCACAGAAGATGGATAATTGCTGCTCGGACAGTTGTAAGGAAATAATCCATCTCCCCTATGAGGAGCAAAAAAAGTTGCGTAAGGGAAAGCAAGTAAGCAACAAAATCTTCAAAAAAGGACGGTCGGAGGCCTTAAAGTTTAAAAGGTAAGGTAACCCTTTTTATTGACCTGGACAGGCAATCGCGGTTTGGGGCTACCGGGAGATTACTGTCATCTATTTTGGGAACAATGACCTAGCTCGAACTTTTCATCAAATTAAAAAATCACTACCTTTACATTTAAGTTAATTATGAACCTTTTTTGACCGGTAATTTTCCCGATTCCGCTGTAATACGGGGAAATTGGGTCAAATCAAGATATTAAATATGGGGTGTAGCAGTTGTTCGACCGCTAAGGACGGGCAGCCACGCGGTTGTAAGAACAATGGGACTTGCGGAACGGATGGCTGTAACAAATTAACGGTTTTCGATTGGCTTTCCAATATGGCACTTCCCAATGGTGCCAAGCCATTTGACCGCGTGGAGGTCCGATTTAAGAATAGTAGAAAGGAATTCTTTAGGAATCCGGAAAATTTAGCACTTTCCATAGGGGATATCGTAGCCACTCAGGCGCAATCGGGGCACGATGTGGGCATAGTGACACTTACCGGGGAACTGGTCAGGGTCCAAATGAAAAAGAAAAAAGAAAAGCCCCATTCTCCGGAGCTTCCCAAAATTTACCGAAAGGCTACACAAAAGGATATCGACAAATGGCAAAAATGTAGGAACCGGGAAGAGGAAATAAAGAAAAGGTCCCGGGAAATTGCCATTATTCTGGGACTTCAAATGAAAATATCCGATGTAGAATTCCAGGGAGATGGTTCCAAGGCGACCTTCTATTACACAGCAGAGGAACGTGTGGATTTTAGGCAGCTCATTAAGGATATGGCCAAGGCCTTTGGTATTCGGATAGAAATGCGGCAAATAGGGTACCGTCAAGAGGCCCAGCGCTTAGGTGGTATCGGGTCTTGCGGCAGGGAATTGTGCTGTTCCACCTGGCTAACCGATTTCAGGTCCGTAAGCACCTCGGCCGCGCGGTATCAGCAGTTGTCCTTAAACCCCCAAAAACTGGCGGGACAGTGCGGAAAGCTAAAGTGTTGCCTCAATTATGAGCTGGACATGTATTTGGAGGCCTTGAAGGATTTTCCGTCCACCGATACCAAACTGCATACCGAAAAAGGACTGGCGTTCTGTCAAAAAGCAGATATCTTTAAATCTACCCTATGGTTCTCCTATAAAGGGGAACCTTCCAACTGGCATGCACTATCCAAGGACCAGGTCTTGGAAATCATTCAAAAAAACAAGAAAAAGGAAAAAGTGGCCAGTTTGGAAGAATATGTGGCCGATAATTCCGTTGAAGTAGAAATGGCCTTTGAAAATGTGGTCGGCCAAGATAGTCTTACCCGATTTGATAGACCCAAGCGAAGAAAGAATAGGAACAGGAAGTCCCGAAAGAATCAAAAAAGACGTTCCAGGAATGTTTAGGAATTTACTTGCCTTGCCCATGGTGCTGCTCCTTGGCTCCTGTGATAGTGCATTGGTAAAATCGGAGTTTCAAGCTACGGAGAAGGGCTATTGGAACAAGGATAACACGATTGAATTTACCTTTTCGGGAATGGACACCATTCAGGCGCACCATATGTTCATCAACCTGCGAAATGACGAGACCTTCCCGTATAGCAACCTCTTTTTGATAACCGAATTGGATTTCCCCTCTGGACAGACCGTTGCCGATACCTTGGAATATGAAATGGCCAGACCAGATGGGAGTTGGCTTGGAAAAGGTCATGGCAGTGTTAAGGAAAATAAATTATGGTACAAGGAGAACATCGTTTTTCCTTCCTCTGGCGTATATACCTTACGCCTGTCACACGCCATGCGTAAAAATGGCAGTGTGGAGGGCGTGGTAAATCTACCGGGCATAACGGATGTAGGTTTCCAAATCGAAAAAAGCGAACCCTAGAAAATGGCGAAAAAGGCAAAGAAAAAAGACGACACAAGTTTTTTTAAGTTCATAAAATGGTTCTGGATACTCTTTGCTACAGGGATTCTTTCCGTAGCCCTTCTTTTTTTATTGGCTTCCTGGGGGGTATTCGGAGAAATGCCCACTTTTGAACGACTGGAAAACCCACAGACCAACCTGGCCTCTGAAATCATCTCCTCGGATGGAAAGACCCTGGGAAAATTCTATTTGGACGACAACCGAACCCCGGTACCATTTGACAGCCTCCCCCAAAATTTGGTGAATGCCTTGGTGTCGACCGAGGACGCCCGCTATTTTAATCATTCGGGCATAGATGCCCGAGGTACCTTGCGAGCACTTGTTTTCTTGGGGAAAAAGGGAGGTGCCAGCACCATTACCCAACAACTTTCCAAGCTGCTATTTACCAAAAAACCTTCCGGTGGGGTGGACCGAATTCTTCAAAAAATAAAGGAATGGGTAATCGCAACCCGCCTCGAAAGACAATACACCAAGGAAGAGATTATAAAGATGTATATGGACCAATATGATTTTGGGTATGCGGCGGACGGAATTCGGTCAGCGGCCAGAATTTATTTTGGAAAGGAACCCAGCGAACTTAAGACTGAGGAATCTGCGGTCTTGGTGGGCATGTTGAAGAATTCATCGCTTTATAATCCAATCCGGAGGGAAGAACTTGTTTTCAATAGAAGGAATACGGTATTGGGTCAAATGGCCAAGTATGGTTACCTAACGGAAATGGAAAAGGATTCTTTACAGGCCTTGGAGATGAATATCAATTTTAGTCCGGAATCCCACAGGGAGGGAATCGCCACCTATTTTAGGATGTACCTTCAAGGCTTTATGAACCGATGGATCAAGGACAACCCGAAGCCCGTTGTTTCAGAAGATGGAAGGGACCACTGGAATATTTATCTCGATGGACTGAAGATTTATACTACCATCGATTCGCGGATGCAACAAAACGCCGAGGATGCCGTGGCAGAACATATGAAACGGCTGCAGGCCGAATTCTTCCACCAGAATACGCCGGATCGAAACCCAACCGCTCCCTTCATGGAGCTTTCCACGGAAGAAATTGATTTAATAATGGAAAGGGCCATAAAAAGTTCTGCTCGATGGAGAAAAATGAAGGCCCAGGGAGCTTCCGAAAAAGAAATTAGGGCCTCCTTTACCAAGCCGGCGAAAATGACCGTCTTTGATTGGAACAGCGATTCCCAGGAAAAGGATACGGTCATGACCCCGTTGGATTCCATCCGGTATTATAAAACTTTTTTGCGGACCGCCATGATGTCTATGGAACCGCAGACGGGCCATGTAAAAGCCTGGGTCGGAGGAGTCGATTATAAACACTTTCAATATGACAATGTGATCCAGGGAGCTCGGCAGGCCGGTTCCACATTTAAGCCATTTGTCTATGCCGCTGCCATTGATCAACTTCGATTGTCGCCCTGCGATTCCTTACCGGACACCCAGTATTGTATTGAGGCGCTCAAGCATGGTAATATGGAACCTTGGTGTCCCAAGAATTCGGATGGCAAATACTCCGGAAAAATGTTCACGCTGAAACATGCTTTGGCCAATTCCATCAATACCGTTACGGCGCAATTGATCGATCGGGTGGGCCCTAAATCGGTGGTATCTATTGTAAAAAATCTGGGATTCTCCAAGGAGATTCTGGAGGTACCTTCCATTGCGTTGGGAACGGAGGACTTTAATGTATACGAAATGGTGGGGGCTTATGGAACTTTTGCCAACCAAGGGGTATATGTAAAACCCGTGATGGTTACGCGAATCGAGGATAAAAACGGAACCGTACTCTACGAATATGTTCCGGAAACCAAGGACGTCCTTAGCAAGGATGTGGCGTATGCCATGGTCGACCTCATGAAAGGGGTTACTGAAGGCGGTTCCGGGACACGGTTAAGACACACCAATTCCAAGGACCAATCGGTATACAAGGAAATTATAACGGGATATCCCTATGAATTCGCCAATCCCATAGCGGGAAAAACAGGAACCACCCAAAACCAAAGTGATGGCTGGTTTATGGGTATGGTGCCTAATTTGGTTACCGGTGTTTGGGTAGGTGGAGAGGAACGTTCCATCCGTTTTAAAACCATAACCTACGGTCAGGGAGCGGCGATGGCCTTGCCCATTTGGGGCCTCTATATGAAGAGGAATTACGCCAACGAGGATTTGGAGGTGTCCCTGGAGGATTTTCCGGAACCTGAGGAGCTGTCCATCAACATAGATTGCACCAAGGTCATAGCGGAACAACAAAATGAAATCGATTCCGGGGACGATTTGGACGATCTAGACTTCTAAAAAACGGTAACAAAGCCCCGCTAAGATTCTTACAGGTTTGGGGTTTTCGTCTTTTCCATTTCCGAAATATCCAGTAACTTCATATCATAATGCATAGGATATGATACGTAAGACAGTGGCCAATGCACAAGAGGCCCTTAAAGGGGTAAAGGACGGAATGACCTTTATGTTGGGGGGGTTTGGCCTGTGCGGCATTCCGGAAAATGCCATTGGTGAATTGGTGAAACTCGGCGTCAAGGACATTTGCTGTATTTCCAATAATGCGGGTGTGGACGATTTCGGTTTGGGACTACTTTTGCAAGGGCACCAAATAAAAAAAATGATTTCGTCCTACGTCGGGGAGAACGATGAATTTGAACGGCAAATGTTGAGCGGGGAGTTGGAGGTTGAGCTTACCCCACAAGGAACTTTGGCCGAAAAATGCAGGGCGGCCCAGGCGGGATTTCCGGCATTCTTTACTCCGGCCGGATACGGTACCGAAGTTGCCCAAGGAAAGGAAACACGGGAGTTCAATGGTAAAATGTATGTATTGGAAGAAGCCTTTAAGGCGGATTTTGCCTTTGTAAAGGCCTGGAAAGGGGACGAAGCCGGTAACCTTATTTTTAAGGGAACGGCGCGCAATTTTAATCCCTGTATGTGTGGTGCGGCGACAATTACCGTTGCGGAGGTGGAGGAATTGGTTCCTGCCGGAAGTTTGGATCCAAATCAGATCCATGTTCCCGGAATATTTGTACAGCGCATATTTCAAGGAGAACGCTACGAAAAGCGAATCGAACAACGAACGGTTCGGGCCAATATTGATCAATAGGTCAATAAAATAATGAAACAATGTCAAAAAGAGGGATTGCGGTTGTAGATAAATCTATTGATTTTGCACTTATGATCATTGAATTTTGTGAGCTTCTAGAGGAAAAAAGAAAATTCGTAATAGCCAATCAATTATTAAAGTCAGGAACAAGTATTAGGGCCAATGTACATGAAGCACAAAATGCCGAAAGTATGGCTGACTTTATTCATAAAATGAAGATTGCCCTTAAGGAATTGGAAGAATCCAAGTACTGGTTAGAACTGTGCGAAAAGGCAAAGTCATATCCCTACAACGAGCATTTAAAAACGAGCATTGATGAATTGGGGCTCCTTCTCTATAAAATAGTAAGCACAAGTAAAAGAAAATTTAAGAACTAGACTTTTTCCAAATGGAGACATTATTCAATTGATTACATTGATTCATTGGAACATTTGAAAGGGGGTACACAAATAGTCTGGAAAAGCTAAAACAGCATTGGACTAAATATTGTTTTATTAAGTATGTTGGACAAAAACGGAATAGCAAAACGAATTGCACAGGAAGTAAAGAATGGTTACTATGTAAATCTGGGAATTGGCATCCCGACTCTGGTAGCCAATTTTGTTCGTGAGGATATCGACGTTGAGTTCCAAAGTGAAAATGGTGTATTGGGGATGGGTCCCTTTCCAAGGGAAGGAGAGGAAGATGCGGATATTATCAATGCGGGGAAACAGACCATTACTACTTTGCCTGGAGCCTCTTTTTTCGATTCGGCCACCAGCTTTGGTATGATTCGTGGCCAACACGTGGACCTAACCATTCTGGGGGCCATGGAGGTAGCGGAAAATGGGGATATCGCCAATTGGAAGATACCAGGAAAAATGGTGAAGGGAATGGGAGGTGCCATGGATCTGGTAGCGAGTGCGGAGAATATCATTGTGGCCATGATGCATACCAATAGGGCTGGCCAATCCAAACTCTTGAAACGTTGTACCCTTCCGCTCACCGGCGTCGGCTGCGTTACAAAAATAGTCACCAATCTGGCCGTTCTTGGAGTAACTGAAAAGGGGTTTGTTTTAAGGGAACGTGCCCCAGGTGTAAGCGTTGACGATATCATAGCGGCTACGGAAGGCACCTTGATCGTTGCGGGGAATATTCCCGAAATGGTTATTTGAAAATCGGAGAAGGGTTGCTTAATATATTCAGAAACCGCTGCTTCCCGAGCATCGGCTTGGGCCCAACACCCTGACTGTTATGACTATTGGAGTCCGGACATCTGCAGTTCATCGATAAAAAATAAGGGTTCATATTTTTCACAACAGTTTGTGGCGACTTCACAACAATTGTTTCCAATTCACACAGCTCCAAAGTATCTTTATACCACAAATCATTCAAAAGTTTTAGATCCCAAATCGGACTTTTATTAAACCCACAAATCTATGGAAGCCACCACGACCCAGGCCCCAAGCAAGCAAGAAGTTCAAGTCTACAAAAACGATTTTCTAAACGGAATCATTAGATTGACCAAAAAACTATTTATGCTATAGCATTTTTTAGAAAAATTTGAAAAAAGGAGCAGTTGTACCTACACTGCTCCTTTTCTTTTTTAATTTTAAGCCAAGAGCCTTTAGGAATGCAGCTACACCTTCAGAAATGTGATCTAAGCCACTTGGATGAAATTGTTCAACTTTCCCGAAAAACTTTCAAGGATGCCTTTGAGACGGAGAACGACCCCGTTGATTTTTCTAACTACATGGATTCGGCATTTCACAAGGATGTCATAAGCGCCCAAATACAGAATAACGATAGCTGCTTCTATTTTGTAAAGGCCAATAGTACCACGGTCGGTTATTTTAAGTTAAACGAAAATTTTGCACAAACCGATTTAAAATTGGCCCATAGTGTAGAATTGGAACGCATCTATATTTTGGAACGTTTTCAAGGCGAGGGAATCGGGTCATGGATGCTGGACAAAATAAAACAAATGGGTTTCAACAAGGGGAAAAGGTTCTTGTGGTTGGGCGTATGGGAGAAAAACCAAAGGGCTATACGTTTTTATGAAAGACTGGGATTTATCAAATTTGGAACGCATCCCTATTTTATAGGAAAGGACCAACAGACCGATTGGCTAATGCGGTTGGATTTGACTAATTTAAATCCAGAATAAAACGTCCTTAGAATGAAATGTTCCATCCTCTTTTTCCTCTGTATTTTATCCTTTTGTACCCTTAACGCCCAAAAAGACTACTACTTTCCGGAAAGGAATGAGGTCTGGGAGACCAAATCCCCTAGGTCCCTGGGAATGGATGAGGACCAACTGAAGGCAACGGTCAATTTTGCCCTGGAGAACGAATATTCGGGTTCAAGAGATCTGCGTATTGCTATCCTTAAGGGGTTTGAACGGGAACCTTTTCATGAAATCCTGGGCCCTACAAAGAAAAGGGGTGGCCCGGCGGGGATCATTCTTAAGGAAGGCTATCTCATTGCGCAATGGGGCGACATCAAAAGGGTGGATATGACCTTTAGTGTTACCAAGAGCTTTTTGAGCACCGTGGCCGGGATGGCGGCGGACCGCGGATTGATTGCCAAGACCAAGGATAGGGTGGACCGATATGTTTGGGATGGCACTTTTGCCGGGGAACATAACGGAAAAATTACCTGGGAGCATTTGCTACAGCAGAATTCGGACTGGTCTGGGGAACTTTGGGGCGGAAAGGATTGGGCAGACCGCCCAACGCGGGAAGGAAGTTTGGATGATTGGAAATTCCGTAAGCTCAACGAGCCGGGAACCGTAATGGAATATAACGATGTTCGCGTCAATGTACTGGCCTACGCATTGACCCATGTTTGGAGAAAGCCATTGCCTATGGTACTTAAGGATCATCTAATGGATCCAATTGGGGCTTCCACCACTTGGAGATGGCACGGGTATCACAACGCATGGACGGAAATTGACGGAATTCAAATGAAGTCCGTTACCGGTGGCGGACATTCCGGAGGGGGAATGTTTATTCATACCGAAGATATGGCCCGGTTTGGCCTATTGTTGCTCAACCGAGGGAAATGGAAAGATCGACAACTTCTAAGTGAGGCCTGGATACAAAAGGCTACGACACCTTCGGCACCCAACATAAATTATGGCTATATGTGGTGGTTGAACAAGAAGGGTGAACGATATTGGGAGGGGCTTTCCGAAAACCTTTTCTATGCCGCAGGCTTTGGGGGGAACTATATTGTTGTGGACCAAGAGAACGATATGGTGGTGGTCACCCGTTGGTTGGAACCGAATCAATTAGGGGAGTTTATGGCATTGCTGCAAACCGCCATAAAATAATAACCGTTATTGGATATGGTTTAGAATTCCTGTGGCCTTTTCCAACGTTTCTTCGGTCTTTGCAAAACAAAACCGCAACACCTTATCGTCCCGATTGTTCAAATTGAATGAGGAAATGGCAATACTGGCCAATTTGTAATCCAGAATCAGTCGTTTCGCCAGGGCTTCATCGGGCTCATTTGTAATTGCGGTATAATCCAGCAATTGAAAATAGGTGCCCTGGGAGGGGGTGAATTTAAATTTCGATTGGGCCAATCGACCTAAAAAATAGTCCCGCTTTCGCTGGTAAAAGTCCTTGAGCCCCAAATAATGGTCCTCATTCCTTAGGTATTCCGCCAGCGCGCGTTGTACGGGATGGTCCACACAGAAAACGGCAAATTGATGGGTCTTTCGGAATTCGTGCATGAGTTCGGCGGGTGCGGCGCAGTAGCCCATTTTCCATCCCGTAACATGAAAGGTCTTTCCAAAGGAGGCACAGACGAAACTTCGGGAGGCCAAATCGGCGAAGCGCGATACACTTTCGTGCTGTTCCCCATCAAAAACTATATGCTCGTAAACCTCATCGCTTACCACGATAATGTCGGTGTCCTTAAGAATTTCCTGAAGCCGGAGCATATCGGTTTTGGAGAAAATACGGCCACTGGGATTGTGTGGGGTGTTGATGACCACCATTCGCGTCCTGGCGCCTATTTTGGTCTTGAATTCTTCCCAATCCACCTGATAGTCCTTTCCTTTTAATTGGACGGGCACGAGAACCCCTCCGTTTACTTCAATGGCCGGCTCGTAGCAGTCATAGGCGGGTTTTAGAACAATGACCTCATCCCCTGGGTGTACAAATGCGGTTATGGCAGTGAAAATGGCTTGGGTGGCCCCAACGGTCACGGTGATTTCTTTCTCCGGATCGTAACTTCGACCATGAAGCTTTTCTATTTTTTCCGAAATGATTTCCCGCAGCCCATAGTACCCTTGCATGGCGGAGTATTGGTTGTGCCCCTGCAACATGGCCTGGGTCACCAAAGCCATGAGCTTTTGATCTGCGCCAAAATTGGGGAAACCTTGGGAAAGGTCAATGGCCTGATGCTTTCTGGCCAAATTACCTACGGTGGTAAAAATAGTGGTCTTGGCATTGGGGAGTTTGGAAGGGACGTTATGCTTAAAATGGGCCATGGATAGGTGTGTCGCCTTAAAAATAGGCAATTTAATGTTATGGCCCGGAAGCGGAATCGCCTTTACTTCACTCCGCGTAGAAATTGGTTGAGGTAGCGCTTGTCGCCCTCGGCCAAAAGTTGCCTGGCCAGGGAATTGTCGAAAGCAATCCGCAAAAGCTCCTCAATTGCCTTGGAATTCGATCGGGTCAGGCTGTTGGTTCTATAGATAACATCCCTAATGGTTGAAAAGCTTATTCCCGTGGTAGTGGCCACATTGGCAAAGTCATCTTTCGAGGTGTTTCTTCGTAAGGTATGGGATAATTTCTCATTAATAGGTTTTCCGTAATCCTGGGATGTAAACATAGTTGGCATTGTATTAAGGTTCATAATTTTTTATGACGTTAGGCGAATCCCTTTTCAGGTCTGTTTAATGGCATTGAAAGACCAATTATATAATACCGTTGCGTATTTTGTTATATTTGTCTGTAAACCGTGTACAAATAGCGCACCTATATTGCATTTTACAACAAAATATGTAAGATTATTACACAATAATACAAACTTATGTTTATATTAAAGCAATTAAGGCGTAAAAAAAATATAAATCAGACCGATTTGGCCAAGGCCATTGGCGTAAGTTTGCGTACCATTCAGATTTATGAAAAAAAAGATGCCAATATTCCTATAAAAAATCTTACAAAGATTGCACAATACTTTGATGTCAGTATTGCGGATTTATATTCCCAAGAGAGTGTCAATGAAACCGAGATGGACTATGGCTCCGACTTGAAGCTTGAAAAAGGGCATAGCATTTCCAAGTTGGGCCCAGGAAAATATCTGGTTTCCACCCCACTTGTACTAACCGAGCAATACGGGCCGTATTCCGGGCAATACCTCAATAAGGAATTTCTACGCACCTTGCCAAGAATTGGGTTTGTTGTGGACCGGGTGTCCGTTGCGGATTATATGGCGTTCGAAACCTCCAACACGTCCATGGACGATGGGTCATTGCAAGGTATTCCATTCAAATCTGTCGTCTTGGGCAAGTTGATTCCCTTGGACAAGCTGCAAAGCCATATCAAGGGCAATCCCGATAGCGCCTCCATACTGGTGTACCGTGAAAATGTCATGTGCAAGGCAGTTGGGGGCTTTGATAAACGGAATAAAACCGTAATCTGCAAAAGCCTCAACCATTCTCCGGAATATGCGGATTTTGAGGTCAAATTAGGGGAAATTGAGCGGTTCTATACCATACTTGCAAAGCAAATGGCGCAGATTTGAAATAAGGGTGTCCTCATATTAAAGCAGGGTCAATTCCCTTAGGTCGATGTTTGGAAAAGCAAAGGGAACTCCAAGCTAGGCGGAAGTTTTTTCGAAGGACTTTAAATGTGATATAACCTGCTGCAGACAAACATCGAGTTCCTTTTTTATTTGGCTTTCCCAAAATCGGAAAACGGTATACCCGCGCCTTTTTAGTTCGAGATTTACCTCCTTGTCCCGTTGCATATTGCGTTCTATCTTGGCGATCCAAAATTCCCGGTTGGTCTTGATCTTGGGTTTCCGCTCGTTCCAATTGTGTCCGTGCCAATATTCGCCGTCGATAAAAACCACGGTCTTGTATCTATTAAGGACAATGTCCGGCTTGCCGATCAGTTTTTTGTAATCTATGCGATAACGAAATCCCTGGGCCCAAAGCACTTTCCGAAAGGCGAGCTCGGGCTTGGTGTTCTTGCCTCGGATCTTGCCCATGATCTTGGAACGCTCCGGAGTGGTGTAGAAACCCGACTCCTCATTAAATCGGGGAACTTTTATCCGTGCTTCTGGATAGTCTTGTGACATAGCCTAAAGGTACCCAAAGAGCTGGGTAATAAAAATGTATCCTTGAAATTTACGAACGGCTATCCCTCAACGGCCGCACTTAAGTATTCCCGGTTCAAACGGGCAATATTCTCCAAGGAAATTCCTTTGGGGCACTCTACTTCGCAGGCCCCGGTGTTAGTACAATTTCCAAAGCCCTCAAGGTCCATTTGGCGAACCATATTCTGTACTCGCTCCGAAGCTTCCACCCGGCCCTGGGGTAATAGGGCAAATTGGGATACCTTGGCCGAAGTAAACAACATGGCACTTGCATTTTTACAGGCCGCGACACAGGCGCCACATCCTATACAGGTCGCGGCATCCATGGCCTTGTCCGCAACATGTTTTTCAATGGGGATGGCATTGGCATCTACAGGATTACCAGAGGTATTTACGGAAATGTAGCCACCGGCCTGTTGGATACGGTCAAATGCAGACCGATCAACGATCAAATCTTTGATCACGGGAAAGGCTTTTGCCCTAAAAGGTTCGATAACTATAGTATCCCCATCGTTAAAACTTCGCATGTGTAGTTGACAAACGGTGATCAGCCTGTCGGGACCATGGGGTTGCCCGTTGATCATTAAGGAGCAGGTACCGCAGATACCTTCCCTACAATCATGGTCAAATTCCACAGGTTCCTCTCCTTTTGCCACTAAATCCTCGTTAAGTACGTCTAGCATTTCGAGGAAGGACATATCCGATTCTACATGGTCCAAGGTATAATCAACAATACCCCCTTTGGAATTCGCATCCTTCTGACGCCATATTTTTAAATATATTTTCATAATAATGATAAATTATAGAGTTACTCAGTTATTTTGTTACTGAGTTTCATTCATTGCCCCTGGAATCTTTTAAATATTTAATATAACCGTTTAAAATTTTTTGGGTCTTATCATGAATATCCCGTAGTTCTTGAAGAACTTCCATCGAGATATAATTTTCATCAAAGGCTATTATCGTATGATCAAGGGTTTCGTTGAGTGAACCTCTAGCAATCCTACAAAATTGGATGTTCTCTTGATAATGAAACCTGCCAAATCCTTCTGCAATATTGTTCCCGACTGATCGGGACGAACGTCGTATTTGATTTACTAATTCAAATTTTTCGGAACCTGGAAGTCTTGGAATGATATAATCCTTAACATAGTTCCGAAGAATTCGGGCTTCCTTCCAACAAGCTAGTTGCTCAAAAGATTTAAAACTGCTCAACCCTAAAACTTAATAACCCATTAACGCAAGAACTTATTTATAACTCCTTGTTTTCACTTTAATATTTTCATACACCAAATCTTCCTTGTGTAATTTGGCATCCTTGGGTTCGCCTACATATTCCCAAGCAGCAACATATTTGAAATTCTTATCGTCCCGTAAAGCCTCACCCTCCGGGGTCTGGTATTCCTCCCGGAAATGTCCCCCACAGGATTCGTTTCTGTGTAATGCATCTTTGGCAAAAAGTTCGCCAAGCTCTAGAAAATCGGCCACGCGACCTGCTTTTTCCAATTCTTGATTTTTGTCATCGGCTTTTCCGGTTACCTTTACGTTTTCCCAAAAATCCTTGCGCAATTCGGCAATTTCAACAATGGCCTCCTTTAACTCTTTTTCATTTCTGGACATACCGCATTTGTTCCACATGATTTTGCCCAGTTTTTTATGGTAGTAATCCACGGAGTGCTTCCCATTGGCGGACATCAGTTGGGTAATTCGATTTTTAACTGCTTCCTCGGCAGCATCAAATTCCGGGGTATCCGTGGGAATAGGTCCTGTTCGGATATCTTCGGACAGGTAATCCCCGATGGTATAGGGCAGAACGAAATAGCCGTCCGCCAAGCCCTGCATCAATGCGGAAGCTCCTAAGCGGTTGGCCCCATGATCGCTGAAATTGGCTTCTCCAGCAGCATAACAACCAGGGATGGTCGTCTGCAGATTGTAATCTACCCAAAGCCCACCCATGGTGTAGTGTACAGCAGGATAGATCATCATCGGCGTTTCATAAGGGTTCTCGTCAACAATTTTTTCGTACATCTGGAACAGGTTGCCATATTTGGCGGCGACAATTTCCTTACCCAACTTTCGCATGGTGGCCTTGTCCGGATTTTTAATACCCGAGGTATAGGCTTTTTCCTTACCATAGCGCATGATAGCGGCCTCGAAATCCAAATAAACCGCCTCTCCCGTCTTATTGACACCAAAACCGGCATCGCAACGTTCTTTTGCTGCTCTGGAGGCTACATCCCGGGGGACCAGGTTTCCAAAGGCGGGATACCTTCTTTCCAAATAGTAATCCCTATCCTCTTCTTTCAATGCTGTTGGTTTTAATTTACCATCGCGTATGGCTTGGGCATCCTCCAGACGTTTTGGCACCCAAATCCTACCATCGTTTCTCAGGGATTCCGACATTAGGGTTAACTTGGATTGATGGTCTCCGGAAACGGGAATGCAAGTGGGATGTATCTGGGTAAAGCATGGATTGGCGAAAAACGCCCCTTTTTTGTGTGCTCTCCATGCGGCCATTACGTTGGCGCCCATGCAATAGGTGGATAAAAAGAACAGGTTACCATAGCCTCCACTGGCCAGTACCACCGCATGGGCGGAATGCCGCTCAATTTCCCCGGTAACCAGGTCCCTAGCTATTATTCCCCGTGCCTTACCGTCCACTAGGACCAGATCCAACATTTCATGGCGGGTATAGGATCGAATCTTTCCCCTTTGGATTTGACGATTCATGGCCGCATAGGCCCCCAACAACAATTGTTGTCCGGTTTGCCCTTTGGCGTAGAACGTACGGGACACGAGAACCCCGCCAAAAGAACGGTTGTCCAGAAGACCCCCATATTCCCGCGCGAACGGAACGCCCTGAGCCACGCATTGGTCAATGATGTTGGAAGAGACCTCGGCCAATCGATGTACATTGGCTTCCCGGGAGCGGTAATCCCCCCCTTTTACGGTATCATAGAAAAGGCGGTACACGCTATCCCCATCCCCTTGATAGTTTTTAGCCGCGTTTACGCCACCTTGTGCCGCTATGGAATGGGCCCTTCTTGGCGAATCCTGGTAACAGAACGTCTTTACGTTGTACCCGAGTTCCGCAAGGGTAGCCGCAGCAGATCCACCGGCAAGCCCTGTTCCCACAACGATAACATCGATGTTTCTTTTGTTGGCGGGATTGACCAAGTCAATTTCATTTTTATGTTTCGCCCATTTCTCAGCCAATGGCCCTGATGGGATTTTAGAGTCCAATACGCCCATAATTAATGTGTAATTGGGTTAAGGTGGTGATAAATAGCGATAAAGGCAAATGCCAAGGGGACGACCACCGCAAATAGTTTTGTAAACGATTTTATACCTGGGGTATATTTGTTGTTAACGCCCATACTCTGTAAAGACGAGGCAAAGCCATGCCATAAATGGAGGCTCAGCAATACGAAGGAAATCACATAAAGTAGGGTACGCCAGAATGGAGCAAATTTTTCCACGGTCTCCGCGTAGTATCGGGTAGGATCTTCCGGATTGGACAGGATGTACTTGTACGACATTTCATGAATCCAAAAATCGTAAAAGTGAAGCCCCAGAAATGCCAGGATAACCAATCCCGAATAGATCATGTTTCGGGAGACCCAAGGGGAATTGGCGCTGCCCTTGTACTTTACATAACCAACACCCCGGGCGGCCTTATTTTGTATTTCCAGGACAAACCCCATAACAAAATGTACGATGACCCCCGCGATCAAAATAGGCTGCATAATGTATTGTACCAATGGATTATACCCCATAAAATGGGAGGCTTCATTAAAAAACTCCGGTGAAAAAACAGAGGCAAGGTTGATGGTAACATGCAGTACTAAAAAAATAACTAAAAAAAGACCCGAAAGTGCCATCACAACTTTGCGGGCAATTGAAGACTTGATCAATCCACTCATCAGTAGTTGGTTTTGTAACAAATTTAGGGTACAGGGCAGTTATTAACAAGTTTTTGACAAGGTTTAGTTGGGTATTTAGACCCATTTTGATCTATGCAAAAATCGTGTGGAAGTTTTGACCCGAAAACGGTAAAAATGCTTGGAATAGATCAAACAATTTCAGGGATTTACGCTTTCTGTGATAATTATGATCGGTCGGAATTAGCGGAAACCCTTTTTTTCCCGATATTACGGTCACCTAACCCTACCAACCGAACCTAAAAATGAACATAGGACTTCTTTCCGTGAGCATGAACGTCTATTCCACAAAGCGGATAGCCGAGGAGGCGGAAAAGTTGGGCCATTACATAGAACTTATCGATCACACCAAGTGCTCGGTTAAATTGGGAGCGGGCAAGCCCCAAATCTTTTTGCGGGACGAGAACATTACCCAGGAATTCCATGCCGTTATTCCCCGAATAGGGGCCAAAGTTACCCGGCACGGGGCTGCCATTGTGAAACAGTTTGAAATGAACGGGGTATTCAGTACCGCTCGATCCCTGGGCATCACCAGGGCCAGGAACAAAGTACGTACGTTACAGATCATGGCCAGAAAGGGCATTCCCATTCCGGAGACTTTGTTTTCCATCAACCCGGACAATATAGAGGAACAGATTAAAATTTTAGGGGGGACACCGGTGATTATCAAACTCCAAGAAGGTACTCACGGCTTGGGGGTCATCCTCGCAGAGACCAAAAAATCGGCCAAATCCATTATCGACACCTTTTATAAGATGGATACCAGTATCCTTATCCAAAAATACATAGAGGAATCCAATGGGGAGGACATCCGGATTATTGTCGTAGGCAACAAAATAGTGGCCGCCATGAAACGAACGAGCGGGGTTGGCGAATTCCGTTCCAATGTGCATCGAGGTGGCGGAACGGAACGCATAGCACCCACCCCAAAGGAACAGTATATTGCCTTGCACGCCACCAAATATCTCGGACTAGGCGTAGGCGGAGTGGATTTGATCCGTTCCAAAAAAGGACCTTTGTTGATAGAGGTCAACGCGTCTCCCGGATTGCAGGGAATAGAAGCCGCGACCGGGGTAAATGTGGCCAAGGAAATCATAACCTTTGTGGAACGGAACGGGCGTAGAAGAAGAAAATAACCGGAGCTTAACAAATCGATTTGAATTTCTTGATTACTATATCGCCATTGGAAGACGACCCGATTGAATAATTCAAAACTCAAAACTTGAAACCAGAAACGAACAACACCATTACCATAGGCGGCGAGACCGTTTCTCCCGGGGAGAACAAACTTCTAAAAATTAGTATAGACCGTTTGCCCACAGGAACGTTGATTGACATTCCCATATATGTTTTCAATGCCAAAAAGCCGGGTCCGGTACTTTTGGTGCAGGCTGGGCTGCATGGGGACGAAATCAATGGGATTGAAATCGTTCGGAGGATGCTGAAACAAAAAGAGTTTAAGGTGAAAAAAGGAGCCGTAATCGCAGTTCCTATACTTAATATTTTTGGTTTCATCCACTTTTCCCGGGACGTACCGGATGGAAAGGATGTCAACCGAAGTTTCCCCGGAACCAAATCAGGATCCATGGCCAGTAGAATCGCCTACCACTATGTAACCGAGGTCATGAACCAAATGGATTACGCCATAGACTTGCATACCGGGGGGGCGCAGCGCCACAATTTCCCACAGATTCGATATACGGAAGGGGATGAAAAAAGCAGGGATTTGGCGGAAGTATTCAATGCGCCCATTGCCTTTGCCTCGCGTTTGATCAAGGGTTCGTTCCGTAATGCGGCTTACCGTATGGGAAAGCCCGCCATTGTTTTTGAGGCCGGCGAAAGTATGCGTTTTGACGATCATGCCATTCTGGAAGGGAGGCTGGGTATCCTAAAGATTTTAAAACACTTTGGAATGGTCCATAAAATAGATCCAACGCTTGTGGAACGCAAGGAAGCCATTTCACTCAAGGACCGTAAATGGTTACGCGCCCCCACGGCCGGAATGTTCATTCCGGAAATTACCAATGGGAGTGAATTGAAGAAGGGGCAATTAATGGGAATGGTCACCGACACCTATGCCAGACATGCCAAAAGAATCAAGGCACCCTTTGACGGTTATGTCATTAGCGTTAATCATCAGGCAGTCGTTAATCAAGGGGATGCCCTGTTTCATTTAGGAAAGGTCAATCCACCTGCTCCCCACAATTGATCAAGGTTTGGTCCAGAGCCATTCCAATAAACATGGGATAGGACCAATTTTTATAGCGGTCCCATACATCGCCCGCAATTCTAGGGTACACTTTGTCCTTGATTACCGGAATCAAAGGAGCGGCCTTTTTACCTAAATTCCGCACATTTACGGCGATATGAAGTAAGACCGTTTCATTTTCGGAATGTAGAAGTAAATCTCCCAGGACTTCAAGAGCTTCTTCTGGGTTATTGAGCTTATTGATTAAAATTTCTGCCGCCAAACCGCGATTTGGAAGCGAGGAATCTTCTAAGGCGGCCAATAGATTTTTCCTTTGGGGCGCTAGGTCGCCGGGAAAGGCATCCATTGCATTCAGCGCCCAAAACCTAACCGTGGGATCCCCGCTTGTCAGTAGTTTTTCGATTTCTTTAAGGGATTGTACGTTGCCCACTAATTCTGCGGCCTGCAATACACGTTCGGGTACGTATCGAGTGGTGTCCCTTACCATTTCATACACGGAACCATCTTGGCTCAAAATCATCATTTGTCCCTCAGCCATAAATCCAGTATCCCTAGTTTCCAGAATATGGTTCTTCAACGTCGCATAAAGGGTATTTTTAATTTCCCCATATTGTGCTTCATGGATCAGGTTATGCAATTCATCGGGGTCATTTTGTAAATCGTACAGCTCTTCCGGGACTTTAGGGGCAAACATTTTTGCGGATTCCTCGGAAAGTTCCCCCAAGTCTCTCACTCGGAATAGTTCGTCATACGACCTTTTTCCTTTATTGAATATTTGGGCGTTTTGGATATACGGCCTGTGGGGCAAATAATTGCGGATATATAAATATCTCCCATCAAAAACAGATCGACTTACATCAAAAACATCATCCGCCCGGTCTCTATAGCCAAAAATATATTCCTTGTTTTGGGCACGCGGCCCCAAGAAATTCTTTCCTTCCATAATCACTGGGGTTTCTGACCCTGTAAGCCCTAAAACGGTAGGGGCAAAATCCACGAAACCAACAAGGTTACCTACCTTCCCTTTCTCCAAATTGGCTACCAAGTGTTGGTATTTCTCGGGTGCATGTAGTACCAAGGGAACCCTAAGCCCCGTATCGTATAACCATCGTTTATACCTTGGAAGTCCATAACCATGGTCGGAAAAAACGAAAATGATCGTATTGTCGTACAGATGGTCTTCTTTGAGCTGGGACACCAATTTGCCCACTTCCTGATCAAAAACACTTATGAGGTCATACTGGTGCGCCAGGATATCCCTGAATTCCTCCGTATCCGGGAAATATGGGGGCACCACCATTTCTTTCGGATCGTGTTTTTCGGGTAAGGATACGGTATCCTCAGAGTCAAATCTATTGGCATGTCCCTCGTGGGTTATCCCGAAATTGAAGACACTAAAAAACGGTCGTTCGTCCTTTCTATTTCTCCAATGGGCAGCATTTCCCAAATCGTCCCACTTTCCTTCAGGACTAAAATTGTAATCCGTTTTGGCATTATTGGACGTGAAATAGCCATTTTCCGAAACCAACTGCGGCAGGATTTTGAAATCTTTTGGAACGGGAATTACCGATCTTAAATTTTGGGTTCCTGTAGAGGTGGCGTACATTCCCGTAATCAATGTAGCCCTTGCCGGAGCACAAATGGGGGCATTGGAAAAAGCCTGGGTAAAGATGTAACCGTTACTTGCCAACGCGTCAATGTTGGGTGTGGTCGCTTGGCTATCCCCATAACAACCCCATGCCGGGCTAATATCCTCTGCCGAAATCCATAGGATATTGGGGGGCGGTAGCGCCCGCTTTTTATTTTCTTCACAAGAGGCCAAGAAAACAACAAGGGTAAGGCCAAACAGAAAAATTCTCATAGGTAGGAGTGGTTTGGGACAAGATACAAATAAACTGAAAGTGGAGCACTTTCCTAATGGAATAGTCCTAAGTTTCCTTGGCTTTGGGTAGCCATAAAGCGGATACAGGGACTATTGGGGCAGTATGCCCAATTTTTTATTTCTACTCTTAATTTTATGAACACTCCATTCCACAGCACTTTCCAAATCGGAAAATTGGTTGATGGAGTTTTGGAAGAACATGCGCTCCAGCACCAGGCTTGCAAAGCTACCTTGTGTGCTGCCCACAACGGAATAAAAATCGAGTTGGTGCCTATTTTTATAAAATTTCACCCAATCCCCAGGAACTACGGTATAGCTATTTATCCGGTTGGAGATATAGGCGATCGGTTGATCTTCCCCAAAGATTTCATGGGCCGCCCTAATGGCTTTTTTGGCCATTTCCCAATTGAAAAGTGCACCTTCCTTCATTTCGGAGATGACCAGACCTTCGAAGTAATAGAACACGCCGAATTCGAATTCACGTATCTCCCTAATGTTTTTGAAAAATTCAAGGTCTTTTACGCGTTTCATAGCAAAAATCACATATAAGGGGGGAACAATAAATATAACATTATTTTTGGGTTTTTCCTGCAAGGAAAAGAGGACCAGTTATTATGAAGTTTCTGACTCAATGGGATTAGTATTAATAACTGTTCGGCTATATGAAACGGAAATATAGATCGATTCAATGTTGGGGCAACGCTAGTGCATTTATTTTTCCATATGGTTCAATTGAATGCTCAAGGCCTTGGTCGATAATTGTACTTCTATTAAAGAGAGTAATAGGGATACCATTAAAAAAACCAAACTGATGCCAAAGATGATGTTGGCCAGAATCTCTTTTTCCACATAAATCAAGAACATGGTAATGGCGGATAAAAGGAAACTTATAATAGCACTGGCCTGCATGTTCTTTATGATTCCCAAGCGTTTACGCAGCTGCTGAATCTGCCGTTTCAAGGGGGAAGAGGAAGTTTCCTGGAATTGTTTGTGCAATTGTCGAATCAGGGCGGCAATCGCCAAGTATCGTGCATTATATGCTAACATGGTCAAGGAAATGGCCGGAAAAAGTAGGGCGGGAATACTTAGGCTCAACTGCATGCTACTCTATTTATGGAAAGACCTGGAACTTGATTGGTTGGCTGTTGGAAAGTCCTTTGGAATTTCTTGTGTCACCTTACCCGTAGCGGCCCACTCCGTTCCACGCAACATGGAGGTGACAAAGCCCACACAGGCGATGGAGTAATCTGCATGGCCCATGATGTTATGGAAAATACGGCCTTTACCATAATTAAGTACCATGAGGGCCGGTTCATGACGGCCGGTGCCTTTCATTTCCGGGGCAGCATATGCCGTGGCCAGAATTTCCATTTTTTCTGCCGGACCGCGTAGTTGCTCATAAAGTTCATCTTTGGTGTGAAGCCATTCAGTGGGCATACCTTGGGTTATGGGGTGTTCCGTATTTCTGATTCGGATGATATACTCGTGCTGTGGCCCGTGGGCACCAGCCTTTCCCGGGGAGGTATCCCGGATAAGTTCACCCTCGTCATTAAAATAGACATAAGGTCCGTCCTTTTCCGTACGGTCTCCCCAGCCGCCCAGACCTATCATTTTGTTGTAGTCCTCCCAATTGGGAAAGGAATTGTCCGCCGCATGAAAGACCACAAGTCCGCCACCATTTTCCATATATTTTTCCAATGCCTTTTGGGTAGATTCCGGCCAAGGAGCGGCGTTCCATCCAAAATTTGAAATAATAACATCGTAATCGGAAAAATTGGGACCAAAGTTCGGATCGGCTTTTGGCTTTTCCATAGCCGTGGTTTCTCCAATACCCTCAATAGAAAAACCCTCCAAATAGTCGTCACCTTCCCAAGTATAGGAAGACCTTGCCACATCCACATTAAAAAGTTGGCTTTCCTCCAGATAGTGTTTGAGCATATAGGTGATTTTAGGCCACTGCGTATGGTTGTTTTGGCCATCTACAATTAGGACCTTAATGTTCGCTTTCCCGGATTCCGATTGTGCGCTAAGATTGCCGGTAAAAAAGATAAGGGTGCAGGCGTAAAGTATGGTTTTGAATCGCATTGCGTTTGAATTAAAGAATAGGATGTTCAATATAATTATTTTATACTAGAACCGGGCTTAACTTCAAAACTGATTTTTTCCTTATTCCCGTTACCTTCGAGCTGTATGGTGTACTCTCCCACGGGCAAGTAGGTCTTTCCATTTTCTGCTTCCGGCAGCGATTTTTTGTTTTTCCTGAGATAGGCGGATTTGCCCAGTTTGGAGAAGGCGACATCATAGGACAGTATGCTAAGGCCCCTGCCCGCCTCGATATTGACGCTGTTTATAAGGATTCCATCCAGTGTTTGGATCGTGGCCAAAAAGGTAGCCGAATCCGAACTAAAGAAAACCAGGTCCAATCCAGGGGTGCTCGGCTTTGACCAGGCCCCAGGTGAATTGCCCCAATCCGTGGAATGAACAATGGGCTCGACTTCAAAAAGATACAGGTCTTTTTCCAATACTTCCGGACGCAATTGCTGCAAATGGGAAATATCCGCCTGGTATATACTTCGTCCGTGGGTCCCCACCAGAAGATGTCGGGCTTGTTTTTGTATGACCAAATCGTGTACCGCAACATGGGGCATTCCACTCTGGAAAGCTTCCCACGATTCGCCTCGGTCCAAGGAGATATATAGTCCATTGTCCGTTCCCACAAAAAGCAGGTCCTCATTTACGGGGTCTTCCAGAATGACATTGACCGATGAGGTTGGAATGCCGTTGGAAATGGATTTCCAGGTTTTGCCGTAGTCATCGCTTACAAAGACATAAGGGGTAAAATCATCCCAACGATAGCCGTTCAAACTCGCATATACCCGTTCCTTTTTATGCTGGGAAGCGGCCACACGGCTTACCCAAAGACCGGGCCCCTTACCCAGACCTGTCAGGTTTTTAAAACTGGACAGGTCTATGTTGGTGCCAATTTCTTCCCAACTACCTCCCCCATTCTTGGAAACATGGATGAGGCCGTCATCGCTACCCGTATAAAGCAATCCAAAAGCGAAAGCAGATTCCGAAATGGAAGTCAGGGTGCCATAGGCGACATTGCCCTTTCGGCCTCCATGGGTCAAGTCTTCGGAAATAGCTTCCCAATCGTTCCCTTGGTTCATGGATCGGTGCAGTTGGTTACTTCCCATATAAATGATATCCTGATTATGGGGGGACAATAAAATAGGGGTTTGCCAATTGAAGCGATACATGGATGCGCCCAATTCATGTTTGGGCATAATGCCCACCTTGCTATTTTTCTCCAGATCCAAGCGATAATAATTTCCGAACTGATATCCGGTATATACAACATTGGGGTTACGATTATCGATTTGGACTTGCATCCCGTCCCCACCCAATATGGACTCCCAGGGATATTGTCCAGTTTGGTGCCAAAGGCTGTTTTCCTCACTATTGTACGGGCCTTTCCAAACGCCATTGTCCTGTAACCCACCATATATATGATACGGTTCTTGGTTGTCCACATTTATAGCGTAAAATTGGCCTACCGTCGGGGAGTTATTTTTCGTCCAATGCGCTCCATCATCGTAGGAGATATTAACTCCCCCATCGTTGCCGTTGATCAGATGGCCCGGGAGTTCCGGATTTATCCATAGCGCATGATGGTCGGCATGCACATTTTTATTGCTGATAGAGACAAAAGTATTACCGCCATCCTCCGATTTTAGCAAAGGGACACCGCCCAGATAAATTTTATTTCTATCCTTGGGATCCACCCGGATCTGGGCAAAATAGTAACCGTAGCTGTAATATAAATCGTCGATATAGTTTTCGTTTTGCTTGGTCCAGGTCTTGCCGCCGTCAGCACTTCGGTATACCTCTGCACCGACCACAGGAGTATCAAATAAAAGGGCGTTCGCATCCTCCAAATAGGTAGCAAGATCTATAGGTTTTACCGATCCGCTGCGAACGAGTTGTTTGATATTTTCCGCCCGATATTTTTCATGAAAATTATTGGTCTTTAAAAAATCATTGAGCTTTTGATCATCCAATTTTAAGAAATAGGCTGGGGACATCGACCTAAAATCATCCTTATATAGCTTGTCGGGTTTCCTTTTCTGTCCTTTTGCCTTTTCCCTTCGAAACTGGTTATCATGTACCGCATATATGGTATTTTCATCAAATACCGCCAAGCCGATACGCCCTATCCCCTTCCCTATGGGGAAACCACTTTCTGCGTTGGTAACCTTGGCCCAAGTATTTCCGCCGTCCGTGCTTTTATAAATTCCGGAACTTTCCCCATTTCCGGTGAAATTCCAGGCTTTTCTGTCCTTTTTCCAGGCCGCTGCGTACTGTATGTTGAAATTTTCCGGTACGTGGACCAAATCAATGATTCCCGTTTCATCATCGATAAATAACAATTTTTGCCAGGATTTTCCTCCGTCTACGGTTTTGAATATGCCCCGTTGTACATTTTTGGAATATAAGTGTCCTGTAACCCCCACGACTACTTCATCCGGATTTTTGGGGTTGATCAGTATTCTCCCGATATGATGCGAATCGGTAAGGCCCATGGACTGCCAGGTCTTACCTTTGTCGGTGGACTTAAGCAGGCCAATGCCCGCATAGGAGGATCGGGAAGCATTGTTCTCACCGGTACCTACCCAAATGGTACCGGAAATCCAATCCACAGCGATGTCCCCAACATTCTGGGTTGCTGCTGAATCCATTACAGGAATGAAGGAAGTTCCATTGTTGTTGGTATACCAGAGTCCACCGGATGCGTAGCCCACATAAAACTCCGTCGGATTCTCTGGATTGACATCCACATCTACCACGCGTCCACTCATGACCGAAGGGCCTACATTTTTGAAGCGGATGTTTTTAACTAGTGCGGTTTGGGTCATTAGGGCTTTTTGTTCAAGTGCTTCGGATACCTCTTGGGACGGGGTAGGTGAAATCTGGCCGGAAGTCACAAAGTGGCAAAAGGATAGGAAGATGATGGTTAAACCGCGCATAAATTCTTTGGTATAAATCTATTGGGTAAGTTAAGCAAACTTGATCAGAAAAAAGGAAGGGGTACGGATGGTGGATTTTTTCATACCACACCCAGAATAAATGCTAAAATGATAAATAGAGACACAATTTTTTGCGCACTAACTTAAAATTTTGTTAATTTATTGCCAACAATTGACCAGCCTTTAACGATGGAAGAATACTTGCCATTAATCATCCAACTCATTTCAGGCGCCGTTGGCGGCAACTTGGCCGGGCGACTCCTGAATAAGTTATCCTTGGGCACCGTGGTCAATTCCATATTAGGAATATTAGGAGGGGGTCTTGGAGGCCAACTTTTAGGAATGTTGGGATTGGACACCGGTGGCGGCATGGATGTCGCCGGAATATTGGGCAGCATAGCTAGTGGCGGAGTGGGCGGAGGTGTTCTTATCGCCATCATAGGCGCCATTAAAAATGCGGTAGGAAAATAACAACGATAACATAACCAACGTAAACTCTGGCCCCAAAGGTTTTTAAGACCTTTGGGGTCTCTTTATTTCTTGGGTTTCATAGATCTTCATGGAAATCCCTATTTTTGGTCAAAGCCTATTCCAAAATGAAATACGACCCAATTCCGAACGCACTTTTTAAAAAGAATCGTAAAAAATTCATGGGCCAGATGATGCCCAAAAGCATAGCGGTATTTAATTCCAACGATATTTATCCCATTAGTGCGGATAGCACTATGCCTTTTCAGCAACATCGGGATATTTTCTATCTAAGCGGTGCGGATCAAGAAGAAACGATTCTGGTGCTATTCCCGGATGCGATGGACAACAAGCACCAGGAAATTTTGTTTGTAAGGGAAACCAATGCCCATATCGCCATTTGGGAAGGTGCCAAATTGACCCAGGAAAAAGCTAGGGAAGTCTCGGGAATCGAATCCATATATTGGTTGTCCGATTTTGACCGAGTGTTCTTTGACTTGATGACCGAGGCGGAGACCATTTATTTCAATACCAACGAGCACTATCGCCAATCGGTACAGACCCAGACCAGGGAAGATCGATTTATCCAAGAATGTCAACGGAAGTTCCCGGCACATCGGGTCGCCAAGAGCAACCCTATTCTGCAACGGATAAGAGGGGTAAAGGAACCCGAGGAAATCGACCTGATGCAAAAGGCCTGCCATATTACCGAAAAGGGTTTTAGAAGGGTATTGGAGTTTGTTCGACCGGGCGTTTGGGAATACGAGATCGAAGCGGAATTGCTTCATGAGTTTGTACGGAACCGCTCCAAGGGATTTGCTTATACCCCCATAATCGCTTCAGGCAACAATGCCAACGTTCTGCATTATATCGAGAACAACCAACAATGCCATGAAGGGGAACTCATTTTGATGGACGTGGCGGCGGAATATGCCAATTACTCCAGCGATCTTACGCGCACCATCCCTGTAAATGGTCGATTTAATGAACGCCAGAAAGCGGTATATGAAGCGGTACTGCGCGTTAAAAATGAAGCAACACAATTTTTGGTGCCAGGCACCCTCTGGGCGGAATATCATAAGGAAGTGGGCAAGGTAATGACTTCCGAACTTCTGAGCCTTGGTCTTTTGGACAAGGCCGATGTACAGAACGAGGACAAAGACCGACCGGCCTACAAAAAGTACTTCATGCACGGTACCAGCCACCACATTGGCTTGGACACCCATGATTATGGCGAACTCAAAACCCCGATGAAGGCCCATATGGTATTTACCGTGGAACCGGGTATTTATATTCCGGAGGAGAAAATAGGGATTCGATTGGAAGACAATGTGGTCATTCAGGAAAATGGGGAACCTTTTAATCTTATGGGGAACATTCCTATAGAGGTGGAAGAGATAGAATCCTTGATGCGGCGTTCATGAGAGCTCATTAAATATGCAGGACCCTGGGATTTTGATTTTTCAAGTTTTGAAGTGGACATTTTTATCGATCCACACGATTCCTAAAAAAAATATTGGAAATCGCAAAGACTATACCCGCCGGTAATATCCATCCCATATGAAACTGACCCAAGGGGATCCATTGGAAAACACCCTTGCTCCATCCTCCCGTACCGATACTCTCCAAAAAATCAGGGATACTAAAAAGGGCTGTTGTGAGTACCACCACCCTAAAAACCTTTGGGGAGGCGAATTTCTGTGGGACCACGTTCAACAGAATAAGCACGATGGTAATCGGGTAGATGAACATGAGTACCGGTAAGGCCACGGCAATAATGTGCCCCACGTTCAACTGTCCCATGACCATGCCTAGAATACATCCGGTTACTGCCGTGAGGTTGTAGGCATTTTGCGAATTTTTGAAACGAAATTTTACAAAATCGGAAGTACCTGCAACAATGCCCACCGCGGTGGTAAAGCAGGCCAAACTTACCAGTATGCTTAGGAATAAATTTGCCGTACTTCCCAAAGTTGATTGGCCGATTCCGTTCAATAACGCTGTTCGTGTAACCGTTTCGTCAAATTCCGAATGCACCAAAGCTCCGGTAAGGATAAGCCCTGCATAAACAACAAACAGTCCGAGACCGGCCAGCCACCCCGCCTTGGCTATCAAGGTTTTCTTTTCGTGGTAAGTAACGTCGGCCAATTTCAGGTCAAGTGAAACAATAATCACCCCGCCGACCACAACGGCACCCATAGCATCAAAGGTCTGGTAGCCTTCTAGAATACCATCGGCAAAAGGGTTCTGAAAAGCAACGGCCCCAAAATGGAATTCATGGGTAAAGAGGGTCAAGCCCACGATTACGAAAAGGATAAGGATAATGGCAGGGGTCAGCCATTTTCCAATGACGTCCAAGATTTTGGAACGGTTGATGACAAAAATAAAAACCAGAAGAAAATAAATAAAACTGGTCAGTTCAGGAGGGGTCTTGAAAACAGGTGCGATGGCCATCTCATGGGTAACGGCCGCGGTTCTTGGGGAAGGCAGGGCTATCGAGATGGTATAGATTAAAAATGAATAGCACAGTCCAAAGACCGGGGACACCTTTTTTCCCAAATCGTAGAGGGTACCTTGTAGGCGAGCATGGGCCAGGATTCCTAAAATCGGTATCAACACCGCAGAAATGCAAAAACCAATGGCAACGGACCACCAAAGGTCACCGGAACGAAAACCTAACAGCGGTGGGAGGATAAGATTCCCTGCCCCGAAGAAGAGTGAAAACAGGGCAAACGCCGTTATTAGGGTTTCTTTGGTTTTGTTCAATACATCGATTTTTTAGCAGTAGGAAAGGTAGTCTAAAAATTACTTTTGCCCCCCTTTTCGCTGCTTTCGCCCCTATTTTATTTATTTGCCCAAATGCACTTTATCGATTTTTTGAAAAAAATCCATGGGACGCCCAATAAAAAACAGGACTAGGACGTTGTTAGCATATAATGTTGAAAAGGCATTATAAAAAGGAAACCCAAATTATAAAATCGCACTCCTCCCCCCCCAAAAAACATACGGTGCGATCTGACAAACCTACAAGTATGAAAAAACTTTTTTGCAATGTTTTTGGCCATCACTATGTGGTAACCAAGAAGATTACCCACCACATTAAAGAATACAAATGCATTCACTGCGGGAAAGAAGTAACCACGGACGTTAGCGGTAATCTTTCCGCCTTGACACCTGAATTACAAGACATCAACAAGACCCTTGAAAGCATTTACCAAAAAAAACATCGAGCTGCAGCACAGCAGGTAGCTTAATTATGCTATGGCAAGCATGTTCCGTGCCTTAGGGGCATACGGAACCTTAAGATATTCCTGGGAATTGAGAAGGCACCCCTTATTCTCCACTGTCGTTTGCCCCACAACAGTTTAGAAGGGATCGCGCTCGATTTTCCGGGAATTTTTTTTTTGGAGTCATCAAATAGAACACAAGCCCTAGAAAATTAAGGATTCCTTTATACTTTGAAGGAATTCCATCCTTGAGCTGTCAAGGGAATTTGGCCCCCACTTCTCGTTATCAATTGGGCGCCCATGGAACTATCTGTCATATGACCGATAACCGTTAGGTTCGGGTTGCCTTTTATCTTGTCAAAGTCCTTTTGGCTTATTGTAAACAGCAGTTCATAATCCTCACCGCCGCTCAATGCCACCAAAGTACTATCCAAATTAAATTCCTCACAGGCGGAGATAACCGTGGGATCCAACGGAATTTTGTCCTCGAAGAGATTACAACCCACCTGGCTTTGCTTACAAAGATGCAATATTTCCGAGGATAGACCATCACTAATGTCGATCATTGCGGTGGGTTTTACGCCTAGGTCTACCAATAGTTCAGTGATATCTTTTCGAGCTTCTGGTTTTAACTGGCGTTCCACTATATAGGAATAGGACTCCAAATCCGGTTGGCTGTTGGGGTTAACCTTAAAAACTTCTTTCTCGCGTTCCAGAACCTGTAACCCCATATAAGCACCACCCAAATCTCCAGAAACCACGAGAAGATCATTGGGTTTTGCTCCGCTCCGATAAACGATATCTTCTTCCTGGGCCGTACCGATTGCCGTAACACTGATAAGCATTCCCTTTGTAGAAGAGGTGGTGTCCCCTCCGGCCAAATCCACTTTGTAGAAATTGCACGCCAGGCCAATACCTTCATACAGCGCTTCCAGTGCTTCCAGCGGAAATCTGTTGGAAACGGCAATGGACACCAAAATTTGGGAGGCCGTGGCATTCATAGCATAAATATCGGATACGTTGGCCACGACGGCTTTATATCCCAAGTGCTTCAAGGGCATATAGCTTAGGTCAAAATGAATCCCCTCCACTAGAAGATCGTTGGTAACAATGGTTTTTGTACCATCGAAACTAAGTACGGCGGCATCATCACCAATACCTGTTAAGGTCGATTTGCGATTGATGGGAAAGTCCTTGGTCAAATGTTCGATCAATCCAAATTCTCCCAATTGCTCCAAGGAAGTTCGTTCCTGACTTTTGTTTTCCAGCATGTTGCAAAAATAAGGAGCGATCTGATATAAATAGTATCTTTACTATAAAAGAACTTGCTTGTCCCTATGTGCCGTTTCTTACCATATGTTTTATGTGCTCTGTTTTTTGTAGGATGTTCCAACGGCGATGACGGGGGCGGCAACAACGATGGCATGGACAACCCGACTCCGCAAGACCCCATAGATGGCGCAATGGGTCCTATTCTTTGCGAAAATGGCATGGCGGGCCCCTTTGCCTGTAATGGCTATGATTTATTGGGGAGGATTCCCCTATCGGATTTTGATGCCAGTTCCGGGAATGACATTTGGGGATGGACCGACCCTTCTACCAACAAGGAATATGCCTTGATGGGCTTGGACAACGGTACGGCCTTTATAGATATTTCGGATGAGGAAAATTTGGTGTACTTGGGGAAGTTGCCCACAGCGACGGTTGCCAGTACCTGGCGTGATATCAAAGTTTATCAAGACCACGCTTTTATAGTCTCCGAGGCGGATGGACACGGCATGCAGGTCTTTGACCTGACACAACTGCGAAATGTGGCGAATCCCCCCCAAACTTTTAACGAAGATGCCCGTTATACCGGATTTGGCAATGCACATAACGTGGCGATCAACGAGGATAGTGGTTTTGTCTATGCTGTGGGAACGGCACGGGATGACGCCTTTAACGGCGGGGCCCATTTTGTGGATGCCCGGAATCCCAAAAGCCCTTTGGCCGCAGGAGGCCATGGGGCGAACGGATACTCCCATGATGCCCAAGTGGTTGTTTATAATGGCCCGGATGCGGACCATACCGGTAAGGAAATCTATATTGGTTCCAATGAGGACCGGATTGTAATTGTCGATGTTACGGATAAGGTGAATCCAACCGAGATTGCCACAGTGCAATACACCAATTTCGGATATACCCATCAAGGTTGGTTAACGGAAGATCAAACCTATTTCATCCTGGGTGATGAAACCGATGAGATAAATTTCGGTTTTCAATCGCGAACCCTCATTTTTGATTTTACCGATTTGGATCAACCCACACTTCACCATACTTATTCGGGCCCTACAAGTGCCATCGATCACAATGGATATGTAAAGGGGAATCAATTTTACCTCGCCAATTATTCGGCAGGAATCCGTGTTCTTGATATTTCGGATATAGCGAACAGAAACCTCATTGAAGAAGGTTTTTTTGATACGTATGCCCAAAACGATACGCCTGGATTTGATGGAGCCTGGAGTGTATTTCCTTATTTTGAAAGTGGTAAGATCATAGTGAGCGATACCGATTCGGGATTGTTTGTAATCCTTGAATCGCAATGAACGCGGAGCCTGACCCCAACGGATGCTTAAAAAAGATTGATATGAAACGCATTTTCCTAGTAACCATCTTGATTTGCGCCATAGGATGTTCTTTGGACTCCGAAAATCAATTTGGCCTAAATGAACCTTTCGCTTCTGTATCAGACGATACCTTTAAAGGCGAAGTTAGCTGGATACGCAGTTTTGGTGGGTCGGGCCAGGATACTCCGCGCGCACTAATAACCACTTCAGATGGGGGATATGCCATAATAGGATATACCAATAGCACTGATGGAGATTTGGCCAACAGATCGTTGCAGGTAAACGACTATTGGCTGCTGAAATTGAATGCCAGCGGTGATTTGCAATGGAGCAAAACGTATGGAGGCAGCGGTGATGATCGGGGACAATCCGTGATACAAACTGCGGACGGCGGCTACGCCATAACGGGTTACGCCATGAGTAGCGACGGTGACGGTAGTCGGAATGAAGGATTTCACGATAATTGGATATTGAAGTTGGATGCCACCGGAAATGTGGAATGGGAGCGGAGTTATGGATTTTCTGGACATGACCATTCTTATGATATGCTACAAACCGCAGATGGAGGGTATTTTTTTATCGGATTCCTGGACATTACCGCCGCCCGGGCGGATGGCTACGAAGAAAAGGGCCAATCCCTTACCCGACATGGTGTAGGCGAGTTCTGGGGAACAAAGGTAGATGCCCTGGGCGCAATCGAATGGCGAAGGTATTTTGGAGGGACCAATAACGATCGTGCCCATGCGGTGGTCCAGGCGGATGACGGCGGATTTGTTATGGCGGGGTTTTCCGAAAGCGATGATTTTGATGTTTCCAATACCAAGGGAGGCTATGATTTTTGGGTAATAAAGATCGACTCCCAGGGAGCTTTGGTATGGGAACGTTCCTTCGGGGGCACGGGAATTGAGGTTTCTCAGGACATCGTAAAAACCGGGGATGGCAATTATGTGGTGGTAGGGCACACCTTTAGCAACGACACCGATATTTCAAAAAATCATGGAGAGGCCGATATCTGGATGATAAAAATCGATGATTCCGGAAATTTATTGTGGGAAAAAACTTTGGGAGGCTCCCAGTTTGATGCCGCCGAAAATGTAAGTTTGGCCCCGGATGGCGGGTTCATTATTTCCGGGAATTCCAAAAGCTCGGATATGGATCTTATGGAGAATCAAGGAGAAAATGACATTTGGGTCGTAAAGACGGACGATAAAGGGAATTTGATGTGGCAGAAAAATTATGGGACAACCGGCTTGGATTTTGGCTTTGACGCACTTCAAAACCCTAACGGAAGCATTGTTCTCGTAGGTGAGTTGGACAGTCTGGATTTTAGGGATATCCGGAGCAAGGGAAAGACGGATCTCGTTTTAATGGGGATTGAGTGATGACGTTGCTTTTTACCCACTGGGCCCATAAGTGAAGCTTATACTTTTATACGTTATAATAATGTTAGGGAATATGGTAAAAACCCGACTATATTCTATATTTGTAAACTATTTAGAATAAATCCAATTAAGACATGATTCAAGTATCGGAAACGGCAAAACAGAAAGTAGTGACCTTAATGACGGAGGAAGGTTTTGATGCATCCAAGGACTACGTTCGAGTAGGGGTAAAAAGCGGTGGATGCAGTGGGTTGTCCTATGAATTGAATTTTGACAATAAAGTAGCGGAAACCGACAAGGTTTTTGAAGACAACAACGTGCGTATCATTGTGGATAAAAAGAGCTTTCTGTATCTTGTAGGGACCACTTTGGAATATTCGGGAGGATTAAATGGCAAAGGTTTTGTGTTTAACAATCCCAATGCCCAAAGGACCTGTGGATGTGGCGAGAGTTTTTCATTATGATAGGTTAAAAGGCGAAATAGCGGCATTTCACTTTTTTACGTTTAACTTATAAAAGAACATGGCATATACTGAAGAGGAATTAAAAAAAGAGCTGGAAACCAAGGAATATGAGTATGGTTTCTATACCGATATCGAATCGGATACCTTTCCCAAGGGCCTTAACGAGGAAATAGTTATTGCCATTTCCAAAAAGAAGGAAGAACCCGATTGGATGACCGAATGGCGTCTGGAATCCTATCGGTACTGGAAAGAGATGACAGAGCCGGAATGGGCCAACATTCACTACAAAAAACCCGAATTTCAAGACATATCCTATTATTCGGCCCCCAACAAAAAACCAAAGTACAATAGCTTGGACGAGGTGGATCCAGAGTTGCTGGAAACCTTTAAAAAACTGGGGATTTCCTTGGATGAACAAAAAAAGTTGGCCGGTGTGGCCGTCGATATCGTTATGGATTCCGTTTCCGTGGCCACCACTTTCAAGAAGACATTGGCCGAAAAGGGGATCATCTTTTGTTCCATCTCGGAGGCTATCCAGGACCATCCGGAATTGGTCAGGAAGTACATAGGTTCCGTTGTGCCCCAAAAAGATAATTTTTACGCGGCCTTGAATTCTGCGGTATTCTCGGACGGTAGTTTCTGCTACATTCCCAAAGGGGTGCGTTGTCCTATGGAGCTCTCCACCTATTTTCGGATAAATCAGGCCGGTACGGGACAGTTTGAGCGAACCTTGGTGATTGCGGATGAAGGCAGTTATGTGAGCTATCTAGAAGGATGTACCGCACCGTCCCGGGATGAAAACCAACTGCATGCCGCTGTTGTTGAACTGATTGCTTTGGACAATGCGGAGATAAAATACTCAACGGTACAAAATTGGTTTCCCGGGGATAAGGAAGGAAAGGGAGGCGTTTATAATTTTGTGACCAAGCGGGGATTGTGCGAGAAAAACGCAAAGATTTCCTGGACCCAGGTAGAGACCGGATCGGCCATAACCTGGAAATATCCTTCCTGTATCCTTAAGGGGGACAATTCCATAGGGGAGTTTTATTCCATTGCCGTAACCAATAATTTCCAACAAGCGGATACCGGAACAAAAATGGTGCATTTGGGAAGGAATACCCGTAGCACCATCATTTCCAAGGGGATTTCTGCCGGAAAATCGCAGAACAGTTATAGAGGATTGGTCCAGGTAAATAAAAGAGCGGAAAATGCACGGAATTTTTCGCAATGCGATTCCTTGTTAATGGGCAATGAATGTGGTGCACATACCTTTCCCTATATCGAGGCGAAGAATAAATCGGCCCAAATAGAGCACGAGGCCACCACGAGCAAGATTGGTGAAGACCAGATCTTTTATTGCAATCAACGGGGCATAGATACGGAGAAGGCCATTGCCTTAATTGTTAATGGTTTCAGCAAAGAGGTCTTGAACAAATTACCTATGGAGTTTGCCGTTGAGGCCCAAAAACTCCTTGAAATAAGCTTAGAAGGTTCTGTAGGATAAAATCGATTCAAAAAAGGAAACAAAATGCTAAAAATAAATGACCTGCACGCAGGTGTGGAAGGAAACGAAATATTAAATGGTATCAACCTGGAAGTAAAGGCAGGTGAGGTACATGCCATTATGGGTCCCAATGGTTCGGGGAAGAGTACCTTGGCCGCTGTGATTGCCGGAAAGGAGGAATTTGAGGTTACCCAGGGCACCGTGGAATTGAACGGAGAGGATTTGGAAGACTCAGCTCCGGAGGAGCGTGCCCATAAAGGTGTTTTCCTTTCATTCCAATACCCGGTCGAAATTCCCGGAGTAACCGTGACCAACTTTATGAAAACGGCCATTAACGAATCCAGAAAGGCCAAGGGTCTGGAAGATATGCCTGCCAATCAGATGTTGAAACTCATTCGCGAGAAATCGGAGCTTTTGGGAATCGATAGAAAGTTTTTGTCACGATCGTTGAACGAAGGCTTCTCAGGCGGAGAGAAAAAGAGGAACGAGATTTTTCAGATGGCCATGTTGGAGCCTAAGTTGGCTATTTTGGATGAAACGGATTCCGGTCTGGATATCGATGCATTGCGCATCGTGGCCAACGGGGTCAACAAATTGAAAAGCAAGGAAAACGCGGTTATTGTTATAACCCATTACCAGCGATTGTTGGAATACATTGTACCGGATTATGTACATGTATTGCATGAAGGAAAAATTGTGAAATCCGGTCCCAAGGAACTGGCCCTCGAGTTGGAGGAAAAGGGATATGATTGGATCAAAAACGAAGCGGTGGTCTAAGTTTCAGGTTTCTATTGTTTCTAGTTCCCGATTATGGCTACTATCAAGTGTTTTGAAGATTTGGAAATTTGGCAAGAAGCTAGAAGGTTATCGAAGGAAATAATTCAATTGGCAAAATCTACCGATTTGGGTGCTGACATGAGACTTAGAGATCAAATTAAAAGTTCTGCAGGCTCCGTTATGGACAATATTGCCGAAGGTTTTGAAAGAGATGGCAATCTAGAATTTCGCCAATTTCTCGCTATTGCAAAAGGTTCGGCTGGGGAATCAAGGTCTCAGCTTTATCGGGTATATGACAACAAGTATATTTCGAGGGATGAAATGTTGAGACTAACATCGGAATATGAGACATTGAGCCGCAGGATTGCAAATTTTATTAATTATTTGAACAAAAAAGATTTTAAGGGATTAAAGTATAGGGAGGCCCGACCTGAAACCTAAAACTTTAAACCCGAAACTTTACAACATGGATCTAAAAGATAAATTGATATCATCCTTCATGGCTTTTGAGAGCAATGTGGACATTGACCATCCGGTGCACGATGTCCGTTTGGAGGCCATCAAAAATTTTGAAACCCAAGGCTTTCCCACTAGAAAACAGGAGGCCTGGAAATATACCTCTTTGAACAGTTTGCAAAAGGTAGACTTCAGTATTTTCCCCAAGAAGGTAAACGCCCTCGATTACAAGGACGTTAAAAAGTATTTCTTGCACGAAATGGATACGTATAAAATTGTGTTCATCGATGGCATCTACAGTTCTTTCCTTTCAGAAACGACCCATGATGGCGTGGATATTTGTTTAATGAGCTCGGCACTCAACAAGCCCATGTACAAACCCGTTATCGATGTCTATTTCAACAAGGTGGCGTCCAAGGACGAATCATTGACCACCTTGAATACGGCATTTAGTCGAGAGGGAGCCTATATCTATATCCCAAAGAACAAAATGCCCAAAAAGCCGGTGGAAATTATCCATTTTGCCACAGGGAACGAAGCCTCGCTCATGTTGCAACCTCGGAACCTGATCGTGGTAGAACAAAATGCGGAACTACAGGTCATCGAACGGCATCAGAGCCTGACGGAAAATGAAGTGCTGACCAACAGCGTTACGGAGATTTTTGCCGCGGACAGCGCCATCGTGGATTACTACAAGGTGCAGAACGACACCGCCTCCTCGTCCTTGATCGATAACACCTACATTAACCAAAAAGATAAAAGCGTTGTCAAGGTGCATACCTTCTCTTTTGGCGGGAAATTGACCAGGAACAATCTCAACTTCTATCAAAATGGGGAGCATATAGACTCTACCATGAAAGGGGTGACCATTTTGGGCAAGAAGCAGCATGTAGATCATCATACCTTGGTACATCATATCGAACCGAACTGTGAAAGTCACCAAGATTATAAGGGGATTTATGGGGAAAATTCGACAGGGGTTTTCAATGGTAAGATCGTGGTGGACAAAGTGGCGCAGAAGACAAACGCCTTTCAGCAAAACAACAATATTCTGATCAGCGATAAGGCGACCATAAATACAAAACCCCAACTGGAGATTTTTGCGGACGATGTAAAATGTTCCCATGGATGTACTATTGGCCAGTTGGACGAAGAAGCCCTGTTTTATCTACAGTCCCGGGGCATTCCTAAAAAAGAGGCCAGGGCTTTGTTGATGTACGCTTTTGCGAACAACGTTTTGGAGAGCGTACGGATTCCGGAGGTAAAGACCAGAATCAATAAGCTCATCGCCAAAAAATTGGGGGTTCGTCTAGGATTCGATCTTTAGGATAAGGGTTTAAAATAAAATGGAAAAGCCACATGCTGCGGACCTCCTTGGACATAGCAACCATTAGAAAGGATTTTCCCATCCTAAGCCGAAAGGTGAACGGCAGGCCTTTGGTCTATTTGGACAATGCCGCAACTTCGCAGACCCCCCAGCCCGTAATCGATGGTATTGTGGACTATTACAGTAACTACAACGCCAACATCCATAGGGGTGTGCATGCCTTGTCCCAGGAAGCCACGGACAAATACGAACAGGCCCGCGAAAAGATTCGGGAACATTTCAATATATCCAAACCGGGCGAGGTTATTTTTACTTCCGGGACGACCCACGCCATTAATTTGGTAGCTCAGGGATTTACTAACTTTCTAAAACCGGGGGATGAAATATTGGTCTCCGCTATGGAACACCATTCCAATATCGTACCCTGGCAAATGTTGGCCGAACGCAGCGGTGCAGTATTCAAGGTGATTCCCATGGATCAAGAGGGGGAGTTGTTGATGGACGCTTATGGGGAACTACTTTCTAAGCGTACCCGGTTGGTATTTTGTAATCATGTATCGAATGCTTTGGGCACGGTAAACCCGATCCAGGAAATTATTGAAAAGGCGCATGGGGTAGGGGCCGCGGTCTTGATCGATGGGGCTCAGGCGGCTCCCCATATTAAAACCGATCTTCAAGCCCTGGATGTGGACTTTTATACAGTTTCGGCCCATAAAATGTGTGGACCAACAGGGGTTGGGATACTATACGGAAAAGAGAAATGGCTCCATAAGCTACCCCCCTATCAAGGCGGCGGTGAAATGATTGCCGAGGTTACCTTTGAGAAGACCACTTATGCGGATCTGCCCCATAAATTTGAGGCCGGTACGCCCAACATTTGTGGTGGAATTGCCTTTGGTACCGCTTTGGATTATATGAACACAATTGGCTTTGAGGCCATGGCAGAATATGAAAGGGAACTATTGGATTATGCGACCGCACGTCTGCTCGAAATTGACGGGCTCAAAATTTATGGTACCGCAAAAAACAAGACTTCCGTAATTTCATTCAATATCGAGGGGATTCATCCCTACGATATTGGTACCATATTGGATAAATTGGGCATAGCCGTACGTACGGGACATCACTGTGCCCAGCCTATTATGGACTTCTACAAAATTCCGGGAACAGTGCGCGCTAGTTTTAGCTTTTACAATACCAAGGAAGAGGTGGATATTCTGGTGGAGGGTGTGCAGCGGGCAAAATCCATGTTACAGTAGGCAGGTCAAGTTATCATTCTCTTAAATTATTGATAAGCACTGATACTTATCGTATTTTTGCCGAAAACCGGAATATGACCATTGAGGAAATTCAGGAAGAAATTGTGGACGAGTTCTCCCTTTTCGATGATTGGATGCAGCGCTATGAATATATGATTGAACTGGGGAAGTCGCTTCCCTTGATAGACGAGAAGTACAAGACCGAGGACAACATCATTAAGGGTTGCCAAAGCAAGGTTTGGGTGCATGCTGAACTGGAGGATGACAAATTGATGTTTACGGCGGACAGCGATGCGATTATTACCAAGGGAATTATCGCCATCCTGATTCGATCGTTCAGCAACCAGAAGCCTCAGGATATTATAAATGCAGATACGGATTTTATAGACAAGATAGGCTTAAAGGAACATTTGTCCCCAACACGGGCCAATGGATTGGTAAGCATGATCAAGCAGCTGAAATTATATGCGGTGGCCTATCAAACACAATTAAACTAGGAGCAATGAGTGAGGAAATAACGAAAATAGATACCCAGGAATTAGGCGAGAAAATCGTAAAGGTCCTAAAGACGATCTATGACCCTGAAATCCCTGTGGATATCTATGAATTGGGACTGATTTACGATGTCTTTGTAAACGAGGACAACGAAGTCAAGATTTTGATGACCTTGACCTCCCCGAACTGCCCGGTGGCAGAAACCTTGCCCGTTGAGGTGGAGGAAAAGGTAAAGTCCCTCGATATGGTAAGCGATGCAGAGGTGGAGATTACCTTCGATCCACCTTGGACCCAGGATTTAATGAGTGAGGAAGCCAAGTTGGAATTGGGACTGCTTTAAAAAAGAAATAATACTTTACTACGAGATTTTCCGTATTGGAATTTGGAATTTGGAATTTGGAATTTGGAATTTGGAATTTTCTCAATTAATCGTTCAAATCACTACAAACGGATACCGGCATGAAACCCAATGAAGAACCTATTGTAAATAGGGTGGCCCAAAGTAAATTGGTCACTTTTGACCTAGAGGAATATTATCCTAAAGGTAAAAGGGTTCTTTTGGATATCAAGGATTGGCTGCACGAAGGATTTATCTTAAAGGAAAAGGAATTTAGGGTACACTTGGCAAACCATGATTGGGGTCAATATCAAGATGCCTACGTGGCCCTAACTTGTTCCACGGATGCTATTGTTCCGGGTTGGGCCTATATGTTGGTTACGATTTATTTACAGCCCTATGCCCAAAAGGTAGTCCAGGGAAATTTGGAGGATTTGGAAACGGTACTATTCCAATCTGTGATAGAAAACCTAGAGGTCGAAGAATTTAAGGATAGACCTGTAATTATCAAGGGCTGCACCAATAAACCCATCCCGCCCAATGCCTATTTGTGGATAACTGCAAAATTACAGACGGTCGCCAGGAGTGTTATGTACGGCGAAGCATGCTCTTCCGTCCCTCTCTTCAAGCGTAAATAATGTTGACAACATTGTTCATTATCTGTTAACATGTTTAAATTTGCAGTTCATAAACTATAACTAAACACTTAACATTATGAAAAAGATGGTTCTTGGATGGGTCGCCTTGCTTTTTGCGACGGCCTTATCCGCACAGACGCTTGAAGAGCTAAAGACCCAACAAGCTGCAAAAAAGGATTCCATTGCCGATATCCAGGGTAGGGTAGATGCCCTACAAGGACAGATAGACGCATTTCCGGGTTGGAAAAAAGGGGCATTTGGTACCATAGGGGCCAACATATCAGGTTTTAACAACTGGTATGCCCAAGGTACGCCCAACAATTCTTCAGGAAATATCGGAGCTACGCTCAATGCTTTTGCCAACCTCAACGAGGAAAAGTTTTTTTGGAGGAATTCTGGTAACATCAACTTGCAATGGGTAAAATTGAACGATAAGGATAGTGATACGGACGATGAAGGTTTTAATGGTACCACTGATGTTTTCAATCTTACCTCGCTCTATGGGTATAAATTGAGCGACAAATTTGCCATTTCGGCCTTAGGGGAGTATCGGACAACCCTTATCAATAATTTTAACGATCCAGGCTACCTGGATTTGGGGATCGGGGCTACCTGGACTCCCATAACGGACATGGTAGTCGTTATCCATCCGCTCAACTACAATTTTGTATTCAGCAGTGAGGATGATATTTATGAATCCTCCGCTGGGGCAAAAATCCTAGTGGACTACACCAGAACAATTGGTGATATTAACTTCAAGACCAATTTTTCCACATTCCAGAGCTATGAAAACGGAGATTTTTCCAATTGGACCTGGATCAATTCCTTTGGATATACCTTATGGAACGGAATAGGTCTCGGTTTCGAATTTGGTCTTAGAAATAACAAACAAGAAGCTTTGGATTATGCCATAAACAAGGCTCCTACCCCGGACCCCGATGCCACGTTTGACAGCATTGACAATGACTTACAGACCTATTGGATTTTTGGACTCAACTATTCGTTCTAACCACCACGAATTTGCACAAAAAGCAAGACCCGATATAATTATCGGGTCTTTTTTGTTAAGTAGGATACGTCACATTTGTTTTGCACAGTCAAATAAAATCGAATTCTTATCTGGTAAGAATTTAGGTCGTGCCTCCTGATAGCAATCAGGTTCAATTTCTGTTAAGTTATGCGTTATTCTGGGACAACAATCAAATCTTAAATACAACACGAATGTAATTTCAAGTCGTTTGTTGCCTAAATTTTTGTTGTGAAGGGTATTGTGATTGTTGTGAAACCCATGTTATGAGAGGTATCATCGATGAAATGCATAAAAAAAAGCCCGGACTTGGGGTACGGGCCATTTTTTTAGTAAGTAGGTTTCTGTAAGACTTGGTCAAAGCCTAGTAGGTTTGAACTTTGGTTTAGGGAAACCGCCGTTCTTGTTCGGTCAAGTCAAAGGTGTAGGTTTGGGGCCGACACTATTACTTAAACACAATGTAAAGATAGTACGACTATCGGATCGTGCTAAATTAATGTTGTGAACGCCGTCTATTTTGTTGCGAAAATTTTAACGGTACAATTTCATCGATGAACGGCATCTTTTTCCCCCAATTATGGTCTATTCCTTGGGATTCAGGAGTTCAGGATATAGGAAGTTGTTGTAGGGGAAACGGCTTACATGGATTTCCCTTACCGCTTGGTACACCTTGTTCCGAAACTCCTCCAGATTATCCTTGTTCAATGCGGAAATAAAGAGCACTTTATCCCCCATCCGACGCATCCAAGTCCTTTTCCATTCATCCATGGTAAAGTGACGTGAAGTCCTTTCGGTCACCAAATCGTCATCATCCACGGTTTCGTGGGAATACTGGTCTATTTTATTAAAGACCATGATCGTTGGCTTTTCCGCACTGTGGATTTCGTCCAAAATCTGGTTAACGGAATCGATTTGCTCCTCAAATTGGGGGTGCGAAATGTCTACAACATGGAGTAACAGATCCGCCTCCCGGACTTCGTCCAGGGTGCTTTTAAAGCTTTCCACCAATTGGGTTGGTAGTTTCCTTATGAACCCGACCGTATCGCTTAGAAGAAAGGGAAGGTTGCCGATGACCACTTTCCGAACCGTAGTGTCCAGGGTAGCGAAAAGTTTATTTTCGGCAAAAACTTCACTTTTGCTAATGACGTTCATCAGTGTAGACTTGCCTACATTGGTGTAGCCCACTAGGGCGACACGTACCAAGGCGCCCCTATTCCCGCGTTGGGTTTCCATTTGCTTGTCTATCTTGGCCAGCTTCTTTTTTAACAAGGAAATCCGGTCACGGACGATACGGCGGTCGGTCTCAATCTCTGTTTCCCCGGGTCCGCGCATCCCGATACCCCCACGTTGGCGTTCCAAGTGCGTCCATAGACCGGTCAACCGCGGCAACAAATATTCATATTGCGCCAATTCCACTTGGGTACGGGCATAACTGGTCTGTGCACGTTGGGCGAAAATATCCAGGATAAGCCCGGTGCGGTCCAAGATTTTGCAGCGCAACAACTTTTCAATATTGTTTTGTTGGGCCGGTGTTAGTTCATCATCAAAAATAACTGAACCGATTTCATGTTCCTTAACGTAGACCTCCACCTCCTTCATTTTTCCACTACCTATATAAGTCTTGGGATTAGGGACCTCTACGCGCTGTATAAAACGTTGGGTTACCTCCCCGCCGGCCGTGTAGGTCAAAAATTCCAGTTCGTCCAGATATTCGGCTACTTTTTCCTCATTTTGCCTTCGATTAATAACTCCGATCAAAACCGCTCTTTCGTAATCTATGTGCTGTTTTTCTAGCATATGGAATGGTAAAGTGCAAATTTAAACAATACCTCCGTAGCGTTTTTTGTAAATTTAGCCTCCAACCGAGAATCTATGCTTTTTTCATTTTTTAAGCGGAAAAAGGGCAGGATGCTACACACCGTGGCATTTTATAATCTGGAAAACCTGTTCGACACGGTGGACGACCCGCAAACCCTGGACGATGATTTTACGCCCAATGGCGAGAAAAAATGGTCGGATAGGCGTTACCGAAAAAAAGTGGAGAAACTGGCAAGGACCATTTCTGAAATCGGAAGCGAATCTGCCAAAAACCCTCCGGTCCTGGTCGGCGTAGCGGAGGTCGAGAACAAGACCGTAATGGAAGACTTGATAACCGCAGAAGCATTACAGGGCATAGATTACGGCTACGTGCATTATGATTCGCCCGATGAGCGGGGCATAGACACCGCATTGATCTTCCACAAGGCGAATTTTGAAGTGCTTCATTCCGAACCGATTACCTTGCTGGTTTATGAAATGGACGGAATGCGTGATACCACCAGGGATATCCTTTACGTGCATGGAAAATTGAATGGGGAGGAGGTCCATATTTTTGTTAATCATTGGCCCTCTCGACGCAGTGGTAAGGAAGAAACCGGATACAAACGCGTCAGGGCGGCAGAGACCATACGTGAATTTATGACGGCACTGGAAACCAGGATTCCCAATCCTAACTATATCGTAATGGGGGATTTTAACGATGACCCCGCATCGGAAAGTATACAAACCTTGATGCAATCCACTACACTGTATAACCCTATGGAAAAGCTACATACACCCGAACGGGGGAGTGCCAATTATAAACGAAGTTGGAGCCTTTTCGACCAAATTATGGTCTCCCATAATTTCTTTAACTATGAAAAAGGGACCCATAGCTTTGCCCACGCCAATATTTTTGACCATCGTTTTTTGACCGAATGGAAAGGACAATACCAGGGGAATCCCTTTAGAACCTATGTGGGGCGCAAATACCTGGGAGGATACAGTGACCATTTTCCCGTTTATATCCAACTGAAATACAATAGCTAGGGAGACTAAACTTTTTTAATCGCGGTCTCCTGCAACAAAGCTTCGTTTCGAAGGCGTAAGAATACTTGGGCCATGGTAACCACATCCAATTCACAATAATCAATAATACGGTCCAGATTTTCCTCCTCATAGTAGACCGCCCTTACCATACTACCGTCAATATCTTCTTTGGGTGAGGGAATTCCTAAGATATGGGCCAATAATTTTAGTGAGGTATAATGCTTATAATCCCCAAACTTCCATAATTCCATGGTATCCAAATGGGGTACTTCCCAAGGTTTTTTACCAAACAGGTCCAGTTTGTAGGGCAATGGAATCCCATGGACGACCATGCGCCTGGCGATATAGGGAAAATCGAATTCCTTGCCATTATGGGCGCATAACAGATGTTTGGGTGCACTGAAATGGCCGTTTAAAAGATTTTTGAAGTCCTTTAGAATTTTTACCTCTTCCCCATGAAAAGACGTTACCCTAAAGTTGCGAGACGCTCCCTTGATGTTGAAGTAGCCTACGGAAATACAAATAATTTTACCAAATTCCGCCCAGATACCGGCGCTTTCGTAAAATTCCTCGGCCGTAATTTCATCCTTACGTCGGTATTGCGATTTTTGCTCCCAAAGTTCTCTTTCGGTCGGGCTTAATTCATCATAATCCGCTTTTTGGGGTACGGTCTCTATGTCCAGGAATAGGACATGTTCTAAATTTATTTTCTGTAACATCTGGTGCCTTTTTTGAAAGACGCAATCTTATGGCCTTTCATATGAATGAAACGTTTTTGTTATGGGAAGCTTGGTGAAGGCCACGGAAAAGTGGTCAATGATATTTTGGTTGTGCCTTGGCTACTTTGGAAGCGGGGAACTTCATCATCAACTTCTTGAATTCAAGATACGAACAAATTGGCAAAAGCCGGAAATATCCTGCCAAATGCTTCGGGTTTGGCGCTTTTCCCGCGGACATTTGTAAAAAGGCATCAACCGGCCTAACGGTCGGTGCGTTACTGGGAAAGATAATTGGGCAAAGAAAAAAACCCCTTTAAAACAAGGACTTCATCGACCAAATACAGTCTCTTCGAAATTGTGTCGGCAAATAACGACATCACCGACCAATCGGTTTATATCGATTAGAACAAGGATTGTTGTTTTACCGGGCTTTCGTGGTCCAAAAGCCATTTTTTTCGATGAAGACCCCCGGCATAACCCACCAGTGATCCATCACTTCCAATTACCCTATGACAGGGAATCACCACCCACAACGGATTTTTTCCATTGGCCGCAGCCACTGCACGAATCGCTTTTAGGTCACCTAAGGTTTTGGAGAGTTCCGAGTAAGAAACGGTCTTTCCATACGGAATTTCCTGTAGCGCGGTCCAAACCTTTTTTTGAAAGTCGGTCCCTTCCGGATGTAGGATCAGGCTAAAGGAGGTTCGTTTTCCCTCAAAATACTCCCGAAGCTGATAAGCCGCGTCCTCAAGAATTTCCGGAATGATCTCGGTAACCGCCATGTCGGTATCCAATACGGTAATGCTGGAGAGCCCCTTGGTGTCACCTTCCAGTTTAGCCACGCCCAAAGGTGTTTTGATATATGCTATTTCCATGGTTTCTTAAAACGGCTTCCCAACCTGATAGTTACATTCCTTGTTCGGAATCCGGGGATGGTTTTTGTTCAATGACACCACTCCGTTTGGCACGACGTTCCCAATTTTTTCGCGCCAAAAGTTGCAGATCGGCAACATTGTCGCTTTCGTCCATAATCTCCAGACCTAAAAGGGTTTCAATGACGTCTTCCATGGTTACAATACCGCTTACCGATCCGTATTCGTCCACTACTAGGGCAATGTGTTCGCGTTTCGCGATAAGGGTGTCGAACAACTTGGGTATGGGGGTTTCCCTTTGGGTAATCAATAGGTCCCTGCGGATTTCGGAAAGGGGTATATCCCCATTGTTATTGACAATTTCCTCCAACACATTGTCCTTGAGGACAAAACCGGTAATGTTGTCCACCTTGGTATCGTAAATTGGGATACGGGAAAACCGAAGTTTGGGATTCTCGTTGAAAAAGTCTTGGACCGTCGTTTGCTCGGAGGCAATTTTTACCACGGCCCTAGGGGTCATAATGTCCTTGACAAACACCTCATCGAAACGCAATAAATTCTTGATCACGGTAGATTCCGATTCTTCAAAAACGCCTTCTTCCTGTGCAATATCCGCCATAGCTGTGAAATCCTCTCGGCTCAAGACGCTACCCTGATGTCCTTTACCCCCGACCAATTTGGTAAAAAGCTGCAGTAGCCATAGGAGTCCGGTCCATTTGAGCACCAGGACCATTAATTTAAGCGACTTGGCCGTAAAATTGGCCAACTGCCGCCAGTAGGTGGCGCCTATGGTTTTTGGGATTATTTCAGAAGCCACCAAAATCAGGATGGTCATAAGGGTTGAGACTACACCAACCATAAGATCTTCGGTAAATGCCATACCCAAAATCGTATGTTTGGTGGTGCCATATAAGTTGGCATATGCGACCTTGGCCTGAACCCCGACCAAAATGGCTCCTACTGTGTGGGCTATGGTATTTAAGGTAAGTATGGCAATTAATGGTTTGTCCACATCCCTTTTCAGCCCCTCCAGGGTAAGGGCATAGGATTTTCCCTCCTTTTTCTTCAAGTTGATAAAAGTTGGGGTAATACTCAAAAGCACTGCCTCCAAGATGGAACAGAGAAAGGAAAAAAATATAGATACAAGGGCATAAAAGAGGAGTAATCCCATGGATGAAGTTTTACCAGGCCAAAGATACCAATTAAATCAGTGCAACCTATTTTGCATCATTCCACGGCAGTAGGGTCCTTGTAGAACACCTGTTGTACTGCCGACCGGATATTCAGTTGATATAGATTTCGATTTTCCCTCGTCGGATTTACCCTATTGGAGAGAAAAATAAATACCAATCGGTTTTCTGGGTCCGCCCATACAAAAGTCCCCGTAAAGCCGCTATGTCCAAAACTTTCGGCACTTACTTCTGGTGCGGGATAGGCATTTTCCAACAGCAATTCCGAATTGTCCACCAAGGGTTTATCAAAACCGAGGCCGCGACGGTTTTCATTGTCCGGATATTGCACCTTAATGAATTCTTTTACCGTAGTTTCAGAAAGGAGTTGTTCACCGGCATAGCTCCCATAGTTTTGATAAAGCTGCATGATTTTAGCCAAATCGATTGCGGAACTAAAAAGTCCGGCATTACCGGACACTCCTCCCAAAAGGGCAGCATTCTCATCGTGGACCCAGCCTTGGGTCAAGGTATGGCGAAACAAGGTGTCCTGTTCAGTAGGGACGATCTTGTTGGGAAAGTTCTTGGTCTTGGGTCGAAATCCCAAGGTGGTGGCACCCAGGGGCCCATAAAAGTTCTTTTGTAAATACGCTGCATAGGATTCACCTGTCAATTCTTCGATGATTTGGGGAAACAACAAAAAGGTAAGCCCGGAATAGCGGTATTTTTTTTCGACCGATACTTTGGACCGGTCGATCATACGGTACATTTTTTTGTTGAAGTTGGTTTTTACATAGAGTCCTTCGTAGGCTTGATTCTTAAATCGTATGCTGGGAGTATTTCTAACAAACCTTTTTTTAATACGCCCATTTTTTTTAAGGACTTCGTCCAGAAAAATAATGTAGGGCTCCAATCCGGCCTGATGGGCCAAAATCTCCCGTAAGGTCAGGTCTTTTTTGTCCGCTAGCTTGCGCCATGGTTCCCAGTATAGGCTGAAAGGTCGGTCCAGATCTAGTTTTCCTTCGTCCACCAACTTCATAAGGGCCGGAAGCGGCCCCGTAATCTTCGTCACGGAAGCTAAGTCGTAAATATCGTCCAGGGCCACGGGTTGTAGGCTATCATAGGTATGAAACCCATAGGCCTTATGAAAAATAATTTTGGAATCCTTGGCCACCAATACTTGGGCACCAGGGAACGCTTCCATTTTTATACCAGTTGTTATTATTGAGTCGACCCGGGTGTGGACATAGGCTGAATCGAGGCCCATGGCCGAAAGCGGGCCATAGGTTAGCTCCCCGTAATAGGGCGCCAGGGAGAGTTTGGTGTCCGCTTCTTGTGAAATGGCCGTTCCAAAGAACAGGCCCAAACCTAATAGGAATAACTTCTTCATGTAGTATATGGATTCAATGCATATGAAAGCCAACTTTTTCGGCCATTCCCTACGCAGCTTATGATATCAAGCGTACGGCGTTTTTGGCAAAGTAGCTTGCTATAATATCGGCACCGGCCCTTTTTATAGCCGTCAGTTGTTCCATCATTACGGCATCATGTTCCAACCATCCCCTTTCTGCGGCGGCCTTGAGCATGGCATATTCACCGGAAACCTGATATACTGCCACGGGCACTTCCACTTCGTTCCGGATATCGCGAACGATATCCAAATAACACAATCCCGGTTTAACCATGACGATGTCCGCACCTTCATCCACGTCCATTACGGTTTCTTTTAGAGCCTCCAACCGATTGGCATAATCCATTTGGTAGGTCTTTTTATCCTTGGGCACATCTTTTATATCCACTGGCGCGGAATCCAAGGCATCGCGGAAGGGTCCATAAAAGGCACTGGCGTATTTGGCGCTATAGCTCATAATACCTGTATCCGTAAACCCTTCTTCCTCCAAGGCTTCGCGAATGGTCAGGATTCGGCCGTCCATCATATCACTGGGTGCCACGAAATCCGCCCCGGCCCGGGCATGGCCAACACTCATTTCTGCCAGAACTTCCGAGGTCTCGTCATTGAGTATCCGACCATCTTCAACAATACCGTCATGTCCGAAGGAGGAATAGGGGTCCAATGCCACATCGGTCATAACCAACATATCGGGACAGGCGTTTTTTACATGTTGTATGGCCAACTGCATCAATCCATTGGGGTTCAATGCTTCGGAACCCTTATTGTCCTTTAAATTATCCGGTACCTTTACAAATAGCAATACGGCGCATAGTCCCATATTCCAAAGTTCTTTTACCTCCTTTTCAAGATAATCGAGGCTAAGACGATAGTAATCCGGCATGGAAGGGATTTCTTCCTTTATGCCCTTGCCCTCGACTACAAAGAGCGGTACCAGAAAATCATCGGGCAGCAGTATGGTCTCCTTTACCAGTCGCCGAATGGATTCGGAAGTTCGGAGTCGTCTATTTCGTATCAAAGGATGCATGGTTCTTCTGTTTTACATCGGGCCTTGGATGCCCAAAGATAATCATTCCTTATCCTTCCCCATTTCTTCCAAGGGGCTTATTGCTACATTCCCAAAAGTAACGTCGGTATGATGGGCAATAAGCAAGCAAGATCCTCCCGGATGTTTTGTTTTTGATGTTTCAATAGCCTGGAAATCCCAATCTTCGGGCTCCTTCGAACTCGCCTCCCACAGTTTTACGGAGTATTGTACACGATTATCCGGTAGATCTTCTACCCGATGTTTCATTCCATAAATGACCCCTTCTTGAATGGTTCGGTATTGTGGCTCTTTTTGCTCCTCATAAAAATGGTCCCCATCAAAAATACGCCACCTACAATTTTGGTAGCCGTCCGTAATCCTAAATTCGGCCGTTGCGCCTAGCGGATGCCATTTTCTGTTAGGTTGGAGACTGTCCTTATCATGTCCGGGCCACAAGGTTGCCAATGCGGCATGGGAAACGTTATAGGTAGGCGGACCTTCCCTTGGCGGGGTAAACCCATGAAAGGTTACGGTGGTGCTTACTTCATAATTTCGCCATGAGGCTTCACCAATGGCCAAGACCCTATCATAGTAAACATCTTGGGTGCGGATTCCCTCTGGTGTAATCTTCCAGTGGCCATCCACCACTTGTGCCACGTCCTCTATTTTTTTTACCTGGGCCCAATCAATGGTATAAGGTAGGGGCCATGTCGTTTTGGGATGATAATGCAAAGTCACTTCCTTAGAAGTGAGCACTTCGTTCTCATGTTCCACGAAGAGTGTAACGAGATTCTCACCGTCCTTGAGCGCATCCCTGTAGATTTCAATATTAAAATCGCCCTCGCTAGCCAATCGGTGTAGGTCGGATCCCAAAGTCAGTGGATTTTTTTGAGGATGATCATTTAGTGTGTAATAGGCGTTTATGGCCAGACTGTCCGCCTCAATGTTTCCAAGAATATTGACCTGTGCCTGGGGGTGCCCCATTTTTCCAAAATGCTGCTCGGTGCCGTACCAAAAGGAAATAGTTGCGTCAGTGGCCGAGGTCTTCGATTCCGTACAGCTTAAAAGCAAAAATAGACCAATTGGTATTATTCCTATGACCTTCATAGGCCTTGAAAATAAAGGGATTTCTCTCATTTTATTCTTTTTAATACGGTTGTTCTGGGACAGAACTGCCTCGATGTTTTAAATTTCAATTTCACCGATCAAATACGGCACGGCATTGCCCGATATCTTGATGCGGTCCCCATGGTCTTCACAAACCAGTTTACCTCCTCTTTGGGATAATTGCTCGGCCCTAAGTCGGGTCTTCCCTAGCCGATTGGACCAGTAAGGTGTTAAGGTGGTATGTGCCGAACCGGTGACCGGATCTTCATCGATTCCAGAACCAGGGGCGAAAAATCGGGAAACAAAGTCCGCTTGGGCTCCTTCGGCGGATACAATGACCCCACGGACATCCTCCTGGGAAAGCAAATGAAAGTTGGGCTTAAGTTCCTCGATAGCACCTTGGTTTTCAAAAATTAACAAGTAGTCCGTCTTTCCCTTGAACGTTTTGAGCGGCACCTTTCCAATAGCATGGTTCAGGGAATCCAAGGGTTGCACCTCAGTAATCGTATCCGCAGGAAAATCCAAGGTCAAGAGGTCATTCTCCCCTAGTTGTACGGACAGTTCCCCACGCTGTTCCGTATAAAAAATGATTTTTGATCCGGTTACCTTGTAGTAACGGAAGAGAACCAGGGCAGCAGCTAAGGTGGCATGGCCGCAAAGGGCCACTTCCACGGACGGTGTAAACCAACGTATCCCATGGCCATCGCCTTTTTTAACAAGAAATGCAGTTTCGGCCAGATTGTTCTCCGCGGCTATTTGCTGCATGGTCTCATCATCCAGCCAATTTTCCAGCAAACAAACGGCCGCCGGATTTCCCGAAAAGACCTGATCGGCAAAGGCATCGATTTGATATAATTTGAGTTTCATAGGTCAGGCCGATTTTTTGTTTTTCTGCCAAATTTGAAAATTTCCGTCCCGGACCAGAATCGTAAAGCCTATGGAACTCAGGATATCTTCGCATTCTTGAGCTTCCTCCTGTGTTAGAATATGGGCAAAGGGATGGACTTCCATAAAAATCTGATCAAATTCCGCTATACCTTCCCGATAATTTCGAAATAGTTCAAGTTCGCCACCTTCAATATCCATGATCAATGTGTCAAAATCGACGCCGTATTTCTTGCGCAACCCGTCAAAGGTTTCTCCTTTTATCTCAATCTTGTTCGGGGTCTTGCGCTTGGCACTTCCCCCTACAATGAGATGATGAATATAGAAATCGTTCCGTTCCTTGTCCGAAATAATACTATTTTCAATGGCAAACCCGCATTGGTTTTCCCTTTTGTTCTTCTCAATCCAAGGGATTAAATTGGGATTGGCTTCCAATACCACATGGGCCGATTTATCCGCCAACAATTGGTTGGTTAGACAGGACACATAACCCAAACATGAACCCAATTCCAAAACCTTGGCCTGGGGGGAAAGGTGTTTTTTTAGATATCGGGATTCTTCCTCTTCGTACGTGCCCAAAACAAAGCGTCCCCGAAATTTAAAATCCGTAAGATCGAAAGGTATATGAATGGTGAGGCCGTTGTCCGAAAACACTTTTTTAAAGTAGGTGAAGTACATCCCGGCCAGGAAAAGTCGTGGTTTTTTGAGCATTTGTACGGTTTTAGGTATAGCATGGCCTCATAGGCTAAATTTATGAAAATATCGGCAATCGTAGGGGTACAACCGGTCATGGGCACATGGACCTGAAACCATACGGGAAACCGAACTTAGACCCATTCCCGGGGGGTTTTAAGGATGTTAAGCAAACGTTCCTCCTCGCTACCGGTCCGGGGATGGTAATCGTAACGCCATTGTACATGGGGAGGAAGACTCATTAGAATACTTTCAATACGGCCGTTGGTCCGTAATCCGAATAAGGTACCCTTGTCATGGACCAGATTAAATTCGACATAACGTCCTCTTCGAATTTCTTGCCAATCCCGTTGTTGTGGGGTGTACGAAAGCCCTTTACGTTTTATAACGATGGGTATGTAAGCCTCTAGAAAACTATCGCCTACTTCGGATACAAAATCAAACCAGTCCGGCATGCTCATTTCCTCGGAAGCCCGACAATAATCGAAAAAGAGTCCGCCCACTCCTCTAGCTTCATTGCGATGGGTGTTCCAGAAGTAGGTATCGCATTTCTCCTTGTACTTGGAATAGAATCTGGGATGATGGGCATCGCAGGCCCTTTTGCAAATGGAATGAAAATGGGTAGCATCCTCATCAAAAAGGTAATATGGGGTAAGGTCTTGTCCCCCACCGAACCATTGATCCACAATGTTTCCTTGTTTATCGTACATTTCGAAATACCGCCAATTGGCATGCACCGTAGGGACCATTGGATTTTTGGGATGGATGACCAGGCTAAGTCCGCAAGCAAAAAAGTCGGCATCGGTTACCCCAAAATAATTTTGCATGCTTTGAGGGAGTTCGCCATGAACTGCGGAGATATTGACGCCTCCCTTTTCAAAGACGGCCCCATTTTCGATAACCCTGGAGCGACCTCCGCCTCCTTCCGGACGGGTCCACAGGTCCTCCTTAAACTTGGTGTTTCCATCAATCTCCTCCAATTTGGCGGTAATGGTATCCTGGAGGTTTTGAATATAATCGTAGAAGGTATCTTTCATGTCAAAATCAATTGATAAATCAATGTTTCGTTCCGTTTTGAAAAGACCTGACCGGTCTTTAAAACCTGTTAGGTCTGGGTACATCCCTGACTCTTTATTCAGGTTTTGGGTGTGTACCAAATCCATATTATCATAATTGTCGAAAAGGTTCAATACTTCTTCTTTTTCGACAGTTAAGACATCTGGTAGATTACCTTTTGAAAAGGATGGGTAGGAAGTGAACCTGTATTTTCTGAAATCATCTATGATGCCGTGATTTTCCGGATTGGTATGGATATATACAATTAAATTTCTCAAATAATCCTCTTCCATAATTCTTTTACGCTTGAAGGGCCTTTCAAATAGCGCTCCTGTTCTATTCTCTTGCTTATTGAATGCCTTGGCATACGCATTGAATAAATTTGAAAAAGCTTGGGAAACCAACTTTTCGTCTTCCGTTACCCGAACTAACATATGATAATGATTGTCCATTAGGCAATAAGCAAGGAACGTGATTTTTCCCGACAGATAACTTTTAGTCAGTTTTAGAAAATAACGTTTGTTTTCTTCGCTTGAAAAAATACGGGTGCCATTTATTCCTTGATTAAAAATATGGTAATAGGCATCCTGTGTAATTTGCTCCAATTTCATCGTTCCTATTTAGTAGACCTGTCAGGTTCCCAAAACCTGAAAGGTCTGGATTCCGCTTCTTTTTTTGTTGACCCGATTTGGTTTTTCCTGTCGAATAGACCTGCCAGGTTTCCAAAACCCGACAGGTCTGGATTCCGCTTCTTTTTTTGTTGACCCGATTTGGTTTTTCCTGTCGAATAGACCTGCCAGGTTTCCAAAACCTGACAGGTCTGAGTTCCGCTTCTTTTTTTTATTGACCCGATTTGGTTTTTCCTGTTGAATAGACCTGCCAGGTTTCCAAAACCCGACAGGTCTGTGTTCCGCTTCTTTTTTTATTGACCCGATTTGGTTTTTCCTGTTTAATAAACCTGACAGGTTGAAACCCCTCACTCCAGACTCCAATTAGCCAGATACCAAAGACTTATAGGTCTTTAATTTTTTGAGAACGGACAAAAGGGCCAATATTTTAAACATCAAGTTCATACAATTCCATGTCCAAGGCGGGTTCGTTGGGTGGAGAATGTTCCTTTAGTAATTGTGTCCGCCATTGGTATCCAGATTTTTCGGCTACCCTAATACTTCCCCTGTTGCTATGATGCACAATAATTTGAAGGGTTTTTAGACCCAAGTCCTTTGTGGCGTAATCCGACAATGACTTTACGGCTTGGGACATCCAACCTTTTCCTTCATATTGATAGCCGATGCAGTAGGCCAATTCTGCTTGCTTTTTAAGCAAATCCAGTTTTTTAATATAGACCAACCCAATAATTGTTCGGCGTTCCTTGTGCTTTAATTTGAAAAGAAGCTCTTCCTTGGTCTTAAATTGCCTAACTTTCTTTTCTACAAAGTATCTGGATAAATCTGGGTTAAGGTTCTGTTCCAAAGTCTTCGGGAAGAAACGTTTAAGTCTCTCCGCATTGGCAACCACAAAATCGCACAACTTCCAAAAATCCTTTTCTTGGATAGGCGCTACATAATAATGGTCAAAATCCAGTACCAACTTTACAATGCTTCGTTTAATGGTTTGAGTCGGGATATTCCTTAACGGCATCAATGAAAGCCTTCGCATTTTCCACAGGGATATTGGGAAGTATTCCATGCCCCAAATTAACGATGTATTTGTCTTTGCCAAAGGCCTCGATCATTTGGTTGACCATAGTTTTGATTTTGGCGGGTGGGGACAATAATCTGGCGGGATCAAAATTACCTTGCAATGTAATATTGCCTCCTGTAAGGTATCTGGCATTTTGTGCGGAACAGGTCCAGTCCACCCCTAAGGCGGCAGCTCCGGATTTGGCCATTTTGTCTAAGGCAAACCAACATCCTTTGCCAAAAACAATGACCGGGGCACTCTCCTTTAACGCCTCCACAATCTGTTGTATATAACGCCATGAAAATTCCTCATAATCCGTTGGGGAAAGCATGCCCCCCCAAGAATCGAATAGTTGAACGGCGTCCACACCGGCGGCTATCTTGGCCTTGAGATAGGCAATGGTAGTGTCCGTAATTTTTTGTAACATTTGATGCGCGACCTGCGGTTGGGTAAAACAGAATGCCTTGGCCTTATCGAAGGTTTTGCTTCCCTCGCCCTGAACACAATAACAGAGAATGGTCCATGGGGCGCCGGCAAAACCGATCAAGGGTACTTGGTTCTTCAATTTTTCCTTGGTCATGGCAATGGCCTGCATCACATAATCCAATTCAATATTTACATCCGGAATCACTACCGAATCCACAGCTTTTTGGGACCGGATAGGGTTGGGGAGATAAGGCCCAAAATTGGGCTTCATCTGTACCTCAATATTCATGGCCTGGGGGATGACCAAGATATCGCTAAAGAGGATAGCCGCATCCATTCCAAATCTGCGAATCGGCTGCACCGTAATTTCGGAAGCCAGCTCTGGCGTTTGGCATCGGGTGAAGAAATCATACTTCTCCCGGATTTCCATAAATTCCGGTAAATATCGGCCCGCTTGGCGCATCATCCAAACGGGTGGCCTATCCACGGTTTCGCCCCGAAGCGCTTTAAGAAACAAGTGATCGGTATTGCTCATAGCATAGTTCTGTTTTCAAATCATATAGGAACAAGCGACTTGGGGCCATTTATCTTTTCCAATAGCATCCCCTTAGCCCTTATTTCTTTTCATACTGTTGGTTTACCTTATCGATTACACTTTCAATGGTAGGGATGCGGGCCACATGAACCTGGGCAAAATGTTCTCTGGCCACTTTGGCGGTGGTCTCACCAATACAGTAGGCGATTTTGTCCGCTGGGTTCTTCAACAAATAACTTTCTATCCCGGAGGGGCTAAAAAAAAGGACGCCCTCGACCGCATTGTCGATTTCTACGGGAGCGTACTTGGTTCTATATGCTTCCACTTCATGTACGGTTATGTTATTTGCTGCTAAGATGGTCGGAAGATCGTCCATCCGTTGGTCACTACAAAAGTAGGTCGCTTCCAAGCCTTCCAAGTATTCTACAAGATAATGGGCCAATTTTGTGGCGTTTTTTTCCTGGTGCTTTACAGGACCGATCCGTTTTTCAATGAGACGTTTGGTCTTTCGTCCAACGCAATAAATATTTAGAAATCGCAAGCGGTCCGCCGTACTGTGCGTCAACAAAGCCTGAACGGCATTTTGACTGGTGATGATAACGTTCCGTATCTCTGACTTAAGGACCGTTGGCGGGATACGGGAAGGGCTGATCTGAATAAAATCTTCGGATTCCACCGTTACGGAGTCCCTAAACCGCAACTGCTGATCGATGGTCAGCTTTTTTGTGGAGAAAATCGTGGAATTTTTTTCTGGGGTGCCCTGTATTTCTGCCATTAAACGTTTTCCGCCCCGGGCCAAAATGCTATTGGCGCAATCTCGGCCAAGATTTTCGTGTGCACCCAATTTTGAGGAAAGCTCCGTTTCCAATTTCTTGCTTCCATCCGTACTCAATAAGACACCCTGTAGTACTACCCGATCTTCCTCAATTTTCGCAAGCGCGCCAATGGGAGCCGTACAACCACCTTCCAGCTTGTTCAAAAACTGTCGTTCCACCCCTGTGCAGATTTCAGTGGGCTCATGATTTAGTTCCGCACAAGCATCCAACACGGGCAGGTCCCCTTTCCTGGCCACGATCATAATGGCCCCTTGGGCCGGTGCGGGCAACATCCAGGTCAGCCCGATGGTGTTTTCGTGCTGTATTCCGATGCGGTCCAGGCCGGCTGCTGCGAATATGGCGCCGTTCCAATCGCTGTCCCGTAGTTTTTGGATTCGCGTATTTACATTTCCACGCAGGTCGGTGATGGTATGCGAGGGATACCGATTGAGCCATTGTGCCTTTCTGCGAAGACTACCTGTAGCAATTACCGCTTCCGGTTGCGCCAAAAATTCCTGATTGTGGTTATAGGCCAGAATATCCAAAAAATTTCCCCGTTCCAAAACTGCGGCCTGTACGATGTCATTGGGCAAGGTAGTGGGCACATCCTTCATGGAGTGTACCGCAATATCGATTTCCCCTTTTAAGAGGGCAACATCCAATGTTTTGGTAAAAATACCTGTAATCCCCAGTTCGTGAAGGGGTTTGTCCAATATGAGATCGCCGGTGGACTTAACGGGGACCAAGGTGGTCTTATGTCCAAGAATTTCCAGTTTATCCTTAACCGTTTTTGCCTGCCATAACGCCAATTCGCTATCGCGCGTGCCAATTCGGATGATTTTGCTCATGGCGATTTCACTTCCAATTGAAACACCTTTTGAATGAGTTCCAGACTATCATCGGCATCCGTGTGCGTTTCCTTCAGATGATTGGCAAATTGTTTGGTTATTTTTTGGATGATACGGTTGGTAATAACATCGGCTTGCTCTTCGTTAAAATTGGACATTTTTTTGGCCTGGTAGTCCAATTCCTCGTCCTTCATGGTCTTTAGTTTTTTCTTGAGGGCACTGATTACGGGAGCGAACTTTCGGGTTTCCAGCCATTGGATGAAATCATTTTTGATTTCCTCGATGATGGTTTCGGCCTGTGGAATGAACTGTTTTCTTCGTTCCAGTGTTTCGTCCGTCATTTGTGAAAGTTGGTCCAAATGGACAAGCGTTACATTTTCCAGTTCCCGAACGTCATCGGAAACATTCTTGGGGACGGAAAGGTCTAGGATCAGCAGCGGCTTTTTGGCATAAATAAGCTCTTTGGAAACCGTGGGATGCTGTGCCCCGGTCGCCACCACAAACACATCTGCATTTCGGATCTCGCTTTGCAAATCCCCATAGTCCTTGACCGTAAGGTTAAATTTACCTGCTATTTTCTCCGCCTTGTCCTTGGTACGGTTAATGAGCGTGATGTGCGGATTTTTGGTGTGTTTGATGAGGTTTTCACAAGTATTCCTGCCAATTTTCCCCGTTCCAAAAAGAAGAATGCCCTTCTCTGTAATGTCGGGGACGTTTTTTAGAATATAATGTACGGAGGCGAAGGCTACTGAAGTAGCGCCAGAGGAAAGTTCGGTCTCATTTTTAATACGTTTGCTGGCTTGGATAACGGAATTACATAACCGCTCGATGAACGGATTCGCAAGTCCGTGTCTTTTGGAACGGTTAAAGGCCTTTTTAAGCTGGCTAATGATTTCAAAATCCCCCAGGATTTGACTATCCAAGCCGGTACCTACCCGAAAAAGATGTCCTATGGCATCGTTGTTCTTATAGACGTAGGCTACCTCCTGAAATTCCTCAACGGTCCCTTGGGTATTATCACAGAGTAATTTGATCAGCTGAAAGGGATGTTGGGCAAACCCATGAAGTTCTGTTCGGTTACAAGTAGAGGTGGCGAGCAGTCCATCTATGCCCATGGCCTTGGCCTCCACCAGAAGAGCATCCAAGGCCGACTCTTCCAAACTGAATTTTCCACGCACCTCGGCATCCGCCTTTTTGTAATTAAGGCCAATGGTGTAGAACGAATTATGTCTGGAGATATGATAGTCCTTCATGCAAATCCAAGAATCGAAAGCAAAAATAGAAGCATGGCCTCAATAAAAATAACGCCAGAGGTGCTTTTAATAACGTTTGAAGTGTTTTTGGGCCGATTTCCTTAATAATCCGGCTAAATGCCTTAGTTTTGTAGCAAACAAGGGGCCTAGGCCCCAATCTATTTAGAACGGTTCTAAATAAAATAATCCGGAAACCATTGCACTATGTTACAAAAAAATGTCGTTCAAGGTTCTTATGATGAAGTCCTGATCGAAACCGGGTTTTATGTATTGAAGATTCAAAATGATACCGCTGATTTTCAAAAGCTTACCCGCGAAATCGACAGTTCTTTCATACAATTTCATTTTTGTCTCAAGGGGCATGCCAAGTTCATTTTTAATGAGGGACGGTATGCGTTGGAGGTTTCTGAGGAGAATTCGCTCTTGCTCTACAACACCCAATTGGATCTGCCCATGAACGTAATGCTCGATCCCAAATCCTGGATGGTTTCCATTGTTATGACCATTCGCAAATTTCATTCCCTCTTCTCCAAGGAGGCCGACTACATTCCTTTTTTGAGCCCGGAGAACAAGGAAAAGAAATATTATTCCCAGGAAGCGGTATCCCCGGCCATAGCCGTGGTCCTAAGCCAGATAATGAACTATAATCTTCACCCCTCGGTTAAGGAACTCTATATCCATGGGAAGGTCTATGAACTGGTTTCCCTCTATTTTAACAGGAATACCGATGCCGATGTGGAACAGTGTCCCTTTTTGGTAGATGAAGACAATGTAAGGCGCATTCGCAAGGCCAAGGAAATTATTATTACCCAAATGGCAGAACCTCCCAGTCTACAGGATTTGGCCAAAGAAATTGGGTTGCCGCTCAAAAAGTTGAAGGAGGGATTCAAACAGATTTACGGGGACTCGGTCTATAGTTTCCTTTTCGATTATAAGATGGAACACGCGCGGCGCCTGCTGGAAACAGGGCAGAACAATGTAAACGAAGTGGGGCTAAAAATTGGGTATAGCACGGCCAGTCATTTTATTGCCGCCTTTAAAAAGAAGTATGGTACTACCCCGAAGAAATATGTAATGTCTTTGGCCAGCGGCTAAGGATTAGGCCTGGCGACCATGATTCCCGTATTCTTTTTTACTTTTTTTAGATAATCCACCAGCGGAATTTGGGTAACTTCAACCTCCATGGATCCTGTCGAAGCATGGAGTAAATGGATTCTGCCATCATTCTCCCGGGTGGCTATTCCGGTATGGGTCACATCCAGACCATTAATGGAGGTAGCCAAGGCAATAATGTCCCCGGATTGGATCAAATGCTCTTGGGATTCAATTTGATCTTGGGGCAACACACAGATGGAGCGGTCGTTCAAATACTTTTCCGAAGCCTGTATTTTGCCAAAGTTCCCTTCATCCTTTAGAAAGGGGTATAAGTCCCTATGGGTACTCATAAAATTAATGTCCTTGGTAATTTCCGTACCCCCGATTTCTGAAGTTACATCCTTGAGAAGGCCTTTACTTTCATTATTCGCGATCCATTCCGAAAAATAGTGTAGTCGGGAGGCATAATCCTCCAATTTCCCATCTTTATACCGAATGGTTTCCAAAGTTTCGGTGAAATCCTCAAAATCGTGCTGTCCGTTTTTAAGCAGTAAGCTAAAGGTCAAAACGTTTTCTACAAAAGTGGTACAGTCCAATCCGTGGAGGTTGACCACCAAGGTCTCCACCTCTCCCACTTCCAAGGTCTTGGCTACGTAGGGGGTGCCCAAAAAGGTTTTTCCCACGGCCACTAGGGTCTGTCCAAAATCGTTTTGCAACGATTCGTCAATTTCGACAACCTTGTCTTTAAATGCTTGCTTGTCCGCAGGGGAGCAGGTGATTTGTTGAGCCGTAATAGACCAATTGAGATTAAGAAGTAGTAGAAGAACTGTTTTTTTTGCCATCTATTGTTCAAAAATGGTAATCCGTTGATTGGATTGAAACTCCGAATCTTCATTGAGCAGGGTGAAATTACTGGACTTATATTTAATTCGCTCAATGCTAATATCCGGATATTTTTCCAGAATTTCAATGGGGAGATCGCCTATGATAGGATTAAAGTCTTTCGGGGCGTACAGTTGCCACCGGGTCAGCAAATGATTTCCTTCTGCCGAAGATCCCTCTTGGTAGTCCCATTTATGCACTGTACTGCTAAATTCTATATCTATATCGAACAAAAAGGAATTCACAGATTTGTCAACAATGTTCATTACAGGTTTTTCCGGAATAACCAATTCATCCAAGGCCTCACCATATTGTGATATAGAGTAATCATAACCGTCCATACTTATGTTAAACTGAGTTCTATATTTGTTGAACATGTTCAGGTATCCAATTTTAAGGGGATTTGCAATGACATCTTTATTGAGAACTGAAATAACATCATGTAACCAATAGCCTCCATATTGGCTAAAACCTTGGTCATCCTTAAAACCTGCAATATTTAGATTAAACCTCGTATGTGGAGGCAAAGAAATACTAATTTCTTTTTCAAAATCAACAAAATCAGTGTTGTAATTGACGGAAAGGTTTTGGACATCTGGGTTGTTTAAATAGAAATATTTAAGGCGGTTATTTCCGTCTAAAATGGATATCAAATAGTCGTCAAAGCCTTGCAATGCTTCGATTTGAAGGTTGAGTTCAAAAGTGCCATTTAAAGATCCTGTGCCGGTGGATGAAAAACCTAGCCGTCCTAATCCGGATGATAGCTCGACCTTTGCAGGAGACGCATTTCTGAAAGGATCGGGGATGTCCCGAACAGAGAGGTTAAACTCGCCCTTTTTTGTATAATCGATATTTTCTGGAGGAGGATTCGGGCCAAAATTTTGGATATAACCTTTGTCAACGTCAACACTGGTCGAAATATCGAAATGTTGGTTTCCATTGGTATTTAGATACTTAAGATAAGTTACTGAAATGGTAGGTGTCAATAAGTCGGTAGGAGCCTCAAATTCAATTCTGTCTCCTGTTTCATAGGAACTATATCCTAAAAGATTTCCATTAGAATCGTGAAGAATTACCCAGTCATCTGAGGTTTCCGTGGAATTGGGAGGACTTTCGGTAATCAGGGTAAAATAAACTTCAGTTTCAATTTCAGGTTCTGGCTCCTCCTGGAAGTTGGAATCTGGAACCATAGCGGGAGTTTCTTCCTTTGAGCAATTCAAATTAATTACTAACGATAGAAGAAAATAAAAAAATTTTGCATTTCTGGACATTGGGTTAAGCCTCAAAAGTTGGTAAAAACAAAGTCTTCCGTTGTGAAATCTCCTTTTCTTTCGTTTGTAGTCATTTGATCGAACAATTCCTGATGGGTAAAACCTTGGGCCGAAAGATTGACCGATTGAAGTTCCAAATTTTCTAAACTGATAGCAGGATATCCTAAAAGGACTTCTTCAGGTAGTTCACCGACCCTATGTTCCGAATTTTCGCATGAATAAATAGACCAAGTTGTCTGGGAGTTAATCCCTTCTGTATCTGTGAAGCTATAAAAATGTCTTGTGTTTTTGGTTTTGAAAATTATGTCACTGGTAAAGCTCAAATTATATACCGAATCATCATTTAACGCAAAAGAAGGCTGCGGGGGTATCGTTATATTCTCAATTTTAGTACCATTTTTGGTATAACTATATGAATATCCATCATTTCTAAAACTAAATTCAGTTCTATACCTTTTATAATTTTCCAAATATCCTGCTTTAATGGTTGAAGGAGAACTGAAATCGAGGTTAAAACTAAACGTCTGTCCAACCCAAAAATAGTTAGGATCATCATCCGCATAACCATAAGTATGCAGGAGTACAAAATCATTAGCGGGCAAATCAATTTCCAAATAAGTGTCGTAATCCAAAAATTGTGAATAGTCTATAATACTATCTAGGCCATCTTTAGGTTCGGTCAAGAAAATATATTTATGGTCATCAGAATTGTCATAAATACTCAAAAGGTAGTCCTCATTCTCATATAGTGGAATATCATTTAAATTCAATGTTAAATTATTGAAATCACCATTAATCTGGAGGTCCACCGCACTTAATGGTCCCCTTGGTGTTGACAGAATATTTGACTTTAGACCGGGAACGTTTTCGATTCCAAGACTAAATTTGCCAATAAGATTCCCTTGAGGTGGATTGTGAAAATTGTTCCAAACACTTCCCGGATTAATATCTGTGTAGGTCATTAAGGAATGAAATGCATTATTTACTCCATCAATGGAATAAAAGAACTCTGTAATACTAATCTTTTCTGGGATTGAATCCTTAATGGCCGAAAACTCCACTGGTCCGCCATCCTCAATTTTTTTATAATCAACAAGTTGGCCCTCAGAGTCATGGATAATAATCCAATTGTCAGCATCTCTGGGATAGCTGCTATAGGTGAAATAGACTTGGATATCTGGTTCATTCACTTCTCCCAGTTCTGGTTTTATTTCCTCAGGTCTAGGTTCTTTTCTGGAATCCGAATCTAAAGTAAGGGTATCATCCTTTGCGCAGTTAATAAATAACAGTGCCCAGCCGAGAAGCACGCATGATAAAGATAGTCTCATTATCGGGGGTTTAACGATTTTGGAATGTAAAAATAATCGGTTTTGTAAGAATTAAAAACAATAATTTGATTCTTTGGACGACATGTCACATTTCTAAGATAAACAGGAAGTCAATACCCATGGTAGCCATACCCGCCATACCCAATTGGGCGGTATACCTGGGCCCGTTTTCGATCTTTTAGTACAAACTCCTCGGTAGCATAGTCGATTGCTTCAGCTTCCGTGTCCGTGTCCTCAATTCGTAGTCCCTCGTTCTTATAAAAGGGTTTGGCAGTAGTACCCTTCCCATGTTCAAAGACCACCAAACGCATGGCAAAGTTGGTATCGTAATCCTCGTTGTTCCTTGTTTTAAAATAGTAGCCCGTATAACGTTGACCACGATAAAGCAATGGACGCCTGGCGACGAATTGGACCGAATCTTGATTGTGAACATAATAGCGCTGCTCAAAAAGTAGGGATTCGGCCAGACTTTTATTATTGTTATACGCTTTGGGAAACAGTTCCAACTTATCAATTTCTTTTAGCTTATGGAAAAGAAGTAACCGACTGTTGATATCTTTTGCCAGGCCTTCCAGAACTCCTTGAGGAATGTTCTCGTCATCCTGGGCCATTAGCTTGATATAGGTTGTGCGAATCCTGCGGTCCCTCACCCAAGACAGGCGTTCAAAAAACTGAGCTACTTCCTTTTCCGCACGAAAAGGATATAACAAAATGGCATAATGTTCCAAGACCCCATTACCTTGATAACGCGATTTTTTGGAGTAACCGTTGGACGGACCTGAACCGGACAAACCCATTTCTCGCTTCAATTGTATTTTGGCATCGTTTAGGATTTGTTTGCGGTATTTTTTGTAGCTGGAAGGCTTGCTTAGACCTTTGGCCTTTAGTTTTGCCAATAAGGAAAAGATACTGGGTTTATATTCAACAATGGTGCTATAATCCAATAGTTCCGGGAACAGTAGTTGGGCCAATGGCAGACTATCCCGATAGGGCCTAAAAATTTTGCGGATTTCAGCCGTATTGGAGACCAAGGGTAGATCTTTGGCCAAAAGTTCCAGTAAGACAGCGGTGGATGCTTCGTCCGATTTTTGGGTCAAGGCTTGGAGTATCCTGGTCTGGGCATGGGAATTGTTGTAGGAACGCACATAAAATTCCTTCAAAAATGGGATGACCCTGGGGTCGTCCAACGCACCCAATTGTTGGATCAAATAAGATTGCAGGTATTTTCTATTGTCGGGATAATTGAACTTGGAAATGTAGTGTTTTAGGGAATCGATGTCCTTTTTTTGGAACTTCACCAATTGATGTCCTTCCAGGATGAGACTATCATTTTCGCGCAAAGCCTTAAAAAATGCCGGGGTCTTGTCCTTTAGAATATCTATGCCCAAAAGGGTATCCATAGGTTCAAAATGTTCAAAAAACGCTCGGGTAAAACGGCTAGGGCCCTTAACGGTATCCGTTTGGGCCTTGAGTTCATAGAACAAACCGCCCTTTACTATGTTTTTTACCAGAATGCCCCTGCTACTGGCCGTGTCCGTTAAAATGAGTTCCAATTCATAACGCCCGTCCGCCCAAAGGGTATCTTTCTCCCTAAGAACATGTAGCCCGTTTTTGGTATGTAGCCTTTTACGGAAGGCCCATACAGAATCGATGTTGGAATACATCATTAGATCATGGGACTTGTTCAATTCCACGGTAATGGCCTCGTTATTTTTATTTTGGTATACCGTTTTCTTGGTGAAGGCCTCATATGCTTTGGGCCTATGGCGGCCATTACGGAACATCCGGCTATTCTCCACAAACTTGGGAGGGTTTACCGAACTCAGCGTTGTAAAAAACAATGCAGTGTCCCGTACTTTGGTAAAAGGGTCCGTGGAATTTCCGTCGTTTAGGGCAAAAGAATCGAAAAAGGAAAGGGCCGCATTAGGTTTCTGCGTTAAGGAACCCAAGAGGTAATAATCCCCCCGGTGAAATACGGTTTTTAAATGAAGGTTCTTTTGGGCAGTGGAGTCCCATAGGGCCTTGGACAAGAGGTTATTTCCTTTGACCGTTTGGTACTCGGGTTTAAGTTTCAGCTCCCGATAGAAACGTTGTTGTATTTTTTTCAGTTCAAAGCTGTCTTCCTCTATGAAATTGAAATCGTTCAAAGTGGCCTTACGCAAGAAATAATAGGAGTCCGTAAGGGAATCGTATCCTTGAACCAGACGTTGTCCCTTTCGAAAGCGATTATGAAAGCTGTACAGCGAAGGCATGGAGACCTGAAAATCGTTATGGCCCGAAGTAACCCGTACCTTTTTCCTATCCGTTTTCCTGAAATGGATACTATTGAAAATGGTGTCCGAAAATTGGGCGACGTAATCTCCTTGTCCGCCCATTTTGAAAATAAGGATTTCAAGGGGGGTCACATAAATATGATACCGTTGATGATCCCCATTTTTCAAACGGTTCCTAATGTCCAGGCCTGGAAATCCATTTCTGCGGATACGTTTCTTTTCCATTAGGGTTCCGGGAATGTTCTCGAACAGCATTTTATCCAGGTCTTCCAAAGTTAAACGCCCATCGGGCTTAAGATGAGAAAAAGTGGGAATACGATTGACCATTACATAACTGCCATTGGCCAAATCCGGCGAAATGTAAGTCGTATTGATATCGCCTACAATAGGATATAATTTATTGGGTAGCAACACACTAAAGAAACCATCGTCCGGTACGCACCTTATATAGTTATTTTCCTTAATCGATTTTTCGAACTTTTCCTTTATTCGCTTCCCTTTTGCGGTAGATTTTGAAGTCAAGGGCCTAACGGTATAACCCATGTCGCGCAACATGGCGATTACTCCTTGTTTACCCGGCAGATGTGCAGCTCCAATACCGCTAAATACTTTCGCATCGCGAATTACGGAGTCCAGTTGCCGAGCCATATTCCTATTGCGGATGAAAAGCATATTTTTAAGATAGTGATCTGTATACATCGCCTTGTCCAGGGAATCCAGGAGATTGATGTTCCGGTTTCTGTAGGCGTCCTGAAGCATGGTCATGGGATCCTGATGTTGCATTTTCTTCTGCAACCATTCGTCCGGTCTTTGCTTCATGGCATTTAAGCTGGCACGACCGACCAAAGCAGTGGATTCCTCCAGATTTTCCAAGGCGATGACGCGCTTGTCAAATTTTTTTCCTGTCTGGTAAATAAACATATCCAGGTAGGTTTCTTCCTCAAAATTTTGCGAATAGGCATTGGTCCGGTACAAAATGGAGTTAACGCGGGGATCCTCGAATGCCAAATAACCTGCAATCGCTTCCTTTCTGGGATTTCTCAAGGCAAAACCATGGGAGTAGAAACCTTTGGGGTTAAAACTGCTGCCCTCTCCCGTTGCCGTGAAGCCCATATTTTCTTCTACCTCCAACCAAGTGTCGGGATCCGATTCCAAAGCCACCACTTCACTTTTGTCCAACGCCTCGAAGAAAACATCGTCCAATCGGAATGCGATACGTTTACTAACGTGCATGGTTCCATAGAGGTAAGAACTTTGCTTCAATCCGTTGCCGGATATCTCCCAAAGCAGGCTATTTTCCTCTTGCGAAAAGGTCAAAAAGGAAGAAATGAAGACTAGAGAAGTGAAAAAAAAGCGCATGCCTGTTTGTTTTGGCGGTATTGCCCAACGGTTTTCTAGCTATATAAATGATACCTATTTCGCACAAGTTAGGACGCCATTATAACTTGGGACAAGAGTATTCGCCGACTTTTACCTATTAAACGTTAAAACGAATGATGAACTACATTATAACGCTGTTTATGGAGCGGTATTTTCCAAGGGCTACATTCCGAATAGGTCTGAGATAAGCATTTACCCAAACTATTTATCATTGTAGGGTAGTTTAAGGAGGAAACTCAAATTATGGGACGCCTCCAATCACTGTATAGTCGGCCGCAGCCAAAAACCATATGGAACTCTTGGACAAGTGAAGGAAAACATTGATTTTTTCTATGGATAAATTTAAAAACAATCATCTTAAAATAGGGGAAGTTTTGTGACAAGCCTTATTTTTACGGACATTAAAAAAATGCTATGGCGAAAGGTATTTTATTGGTCAATTTGGGTTCTCCGGATAGCCCGACTCCCAAAGACGTAAAACCGTATTTGGATGAGTTTTTAATGGACGAGCGGGTTATCGATGCACCCAAATGGCTCCGTAACCTATTAGTCCGGGGAATAATCCTAAGGACACGCCCAAAAAAATCGGCCAAGGCCTATGCCAAAATCTGGTGGGAGGAAGGTTCTCCCCTGATTGTCATCTCCCAGCGTTTTGCCAACAAGGTACAAGACCGTTTGGAGATTCCTGTCGCCCTAGGCATGCGTTACGGCAGTATGAGCATCAAAAAAGCCTTGGGCGAGCTGTCGGCCAAGGGGGTAAACGAAGTGCTTTTGGTGCCCCTTTATCCACATTATGCCATGTCCTCTTATGAAACGGTGGTGGTGAAGACCATGCAAGAGCAACAAGCGCATTACCCCCAAATGGAACTGACCACCCTTCCGGCGTTTTTCCACAGCCCGGAATACATCCAAGTGCTTTCAGAAAGTATAGAACGTGGCCTAAAGGATTTTGAGTACGACCATATTTTGTTTTCCTATCACGGTATTCCGGAACGACATATACGAAAAAGTGACCCCACCAAATTCCATTGTAAAATAGATAGTTCCTGTTGTACCACCAACTCGGTGGCCCATCATACCTGCTATCGCCATCAATGTTATAGGACGACCGAGCTGGTAAAAGCCTATTTGAAGCTGGACGAAAATAAGCTAAGTTCCTCGTTTCAGTCGCGTTTGGCCGGAGATCCTTGGCTAAAACCTTACACGGATTACGAATTCGAGCGTTTGGCCAAGGAAGGCAAAAAGCGGCTGGCCGTTATAACTCCGGCCTTTGTTTCCGATTGCTTGGAGACCCTGGAGGAAATCGCCATGGAAGGCAAGGAACAATTTATGGAAGCTGGGGGTACGGATTATATACATATCCCCTGCCTGAACGACAGCGAGGCGTGGGTAGGTCTTATGGCGAAATGGATAAAGGATTGGCAGGCCACCGCCGCCCTTCCTGTTTGAATTGTTTTCCCAAACTCGGGGATTGGGGAATGGAATACGATATTGGCGGCACTTGGTATAGTACCCGGTAGGAACAAGGATATATGAAATGGTCATGCTTTCCGAAACCCTTTTTGGCAAGCGTGCACAAAGAATAAAATGGCAAAAGTCTCATCGGAACAGCTCGGTACCGAACCCATTGGCAAGCTCCTGGTAAAACAAGCCGTACCCGCTAGTATCGGTATTCTGGTGATGTCGCTCAACATTTTGGTCGATTCCATTTTCGTGGGGAATTGGATCGGGTCCATCGCCATTGCGGCCATTAATGTAGTACTCCCAGTCTCATTTTTTATAGGTGCCTTGGGGATGGCCATTGGTATTGGTGGGTCGAGCATGATCTCCCGGGCCCTAGGAGCCGAGGACAAGGAAAAGGCCCTGAAAACTTTTGGGAACCAGGTTACCCTTACTTTGTTGGTCACCATCTCCATGGTCATAGTTGGGCTCTATTTTGTGGACGACCTCATTCCCACCTTTGGAGGAAAGGGGGCCATTTTTGAACCGGCCAAAATTTACTATGTCATCGTGGTCTATGGGGTACCCATGTTGGCTTTATGCATGATGGGCAATACGGTTATCCGTGCGGAAGGCAAACCCAAATTTGCCATGAATGCCATGATCATTCCTTCCGTCGGCAATCTGTTGATGGATTACATCTTTATCTATGAGCTGGACTGGGGGATGTACGGGGCCGCCTGGGCCACCACCCTAGGTTATTTTTTCTGCCTCTGTTATATCGTCTGGTTCTTTCTTTCCAAAAACTCCGAATTGAAACTGCGCATAACGGATTTCGGATTGAACCGACCCATATTAAAGGAAATCGGATCCCTGGGATTTGTAACCTTATCGCGCCAGGCCACCATAAGTATTATTTATTTGTTGATGAACAATATTCTTTTTGGTCTGGGCGGAGAGGCCATGATCGCCGTATATGCCATTATCGCTCGCATGCTGATGTTCGCCTTTTTTCCCGTGTTCGGGGTAACCCAGGGTTTTTTGCCCATAGCGGGCTATAATTATGGGGCCAAAAAATACCCAAGGGTACGCGAAAGTATCAACACGGCGATCAAGTATGCCGCATTTATGGCCACCTTGGTTTTTATCTTTTTAATGGTTTTTCCGGCAGAAATCGCCTCCCTCTTTTTAAGCGACAATCCGGATATGCCCCCCGTTGAGCTGGCTACCAATGCCTTTGTACTTGAGCATACCCCTTATGCCATGCGCTGGGTCTTTGCGGCTACGCCCATTATTGCTTTGCAGTTGATCGGTGCCGCCTATTTTCAGGCCATTGGAAAGGCAATCCCCGCGCTACTGCTTACCCTCCTGCGTCAAGGGTTTTTCTTTATCCCATTGATCTTGATCCTACCTAATTTTTTAGGCGAATTGGGGGTTTGGATTTCCTTTCCCATTGCGGATGTACTGGCTACCATAGTTACCGGCTTTTATTTACGGATGGAAGTGAAACAAACCTTGCGTGGGGAAAGGGTGCAATAAGAACCCAAAGATGGGGTGTTCGTAGGGAAGCGCTACTAGATCTTAGCATAATCGCTAGCTAAATTTTGTTTCGGGAAAGGGGAGAATATCATTTGAAGTCCCTATTTTTAATGCGTTTATACTATCCGAAGCTATGATCAAGAATCCGATATTTCTTCTTTGTTGCCTAATTTTTTGTTTAGGATGTTCCACGGAACCTTCCAAAACCTACTCCCTTTTTATAGGAACCTATACCCAGGGAGAGAGTGAGGGGATATATCGTTACACTTTTGATTCCCAAAAAGGAACCTTGGAAGACCCCCAATTGGCGGCTACCTTGGAGAACCCATCTTTTCTGAAAATTTCTGCGGATAGGAACTATTTGTATAGCGTAAGCGAAACCGCGGAAAATGAAGGGAGCATAACCGGCTACCTCGTATCCGATGGGGTATTGAAAGAAATCAACACCGGAATTTCACCGGGCCCTGCATTTTGTCATATCGGTATTTCCGATGACGGACACATGCTGGCCGCTTCCAGTTATCCCGGAGGAAGCATTTCCATTTTTCGAATCGATGACCAAGGGGCATTGCTTCAAAATCCGCAACAGATCGATCACAAAGTCTTGGACACTACAAAAACCTCGCGCGCCCATTCGGCCCAATTCACCTCGGATGGACTCTTTGTTGCCGATTTAGGATTGGATGCCGTGAAAAGATATGTGCAAGAGGGAGCAGAGTTTGTTCCAGCAGGCCAGGCTTCTTTGGACTTGCCCGAAAAGGCGGGTCCCAGACACTTTGCCTTTAGTCATGACCAAAAATTTCTGTATGTCATCAATGAATTGAATTCCACCATTACCGTTTTCGAGCGGCAAACCAACGGGAATTACGCAGAGGTTGAAACCCAAAGTACTTTGGCCCAGGATTTTGAGGGCAAAAGTTACTGTGCGGACATTCATTTGTCCAAGGATGGGCGATTCCTTTATGGTTCCAATAGGGGGGAAAACACCATCGTCATATTTGAGGTTAATTCGGGTTCCGGGAAATTAACCTTGGTGGGAAGGGAAGGCGTTCGAGGCGATTGGCCGCGCAATTTTGCCCTGGACCCCACGGATGCCTTTCTACTGGTCGCCAATCAAAAAAGTGATAACGTGACCGTTTTCCAAAGGGATAACACTACCGGTACATTGGAATACCTCCATGAAATCAAGGTTTCGAGCCCGGTCTGTTTGGAATTTTTGGATTTATAGATTTTCTATCAGCAGCCACATTTTTGGATTAGATCGAATTTTCAATTAGAGAAAATAAATAAATAACCCAGGGTGTTAATGAGAATTAACAAGGTAACGGCCACAATTCCTTTCCTAGAAAAAAGGGCTACAAGTTCAAAGCCCGTAATGGCCAATAGCAGGCCCAGCACATTTCTTGTCGAAGCGATATAGGCCTTTTTCATTTCAACATTAAAATTGTAAAAGGAAGCTTCAGTGGCATTTTGGGAAACTAGCCACCATTCATTATAAAAGAATAAGATAAGTACCGCATTCAACAATATTAAAGCCAAAACCGTCGGGATGGCAACATATTGATAAAAGGAAGCCCGTTTCATACTTGCAAAGGTTTTTTGGAAAATCGGGAACGAACCCATAGAAATAGTGCTTTCAATAGTAGAAAAGCCAAAAGACCATAAAACAGGATAATAACCACCAAGGAAGGAACGCCAATACCCCAGATGACACTCATAAAACCAACAAGGGCACAAAAGACAAGTATTCCAAATATCCATCGGTATAATAAGGGTCTAAGTTCAATAAACGAAGGCTTTTCAATTCTCTTCTTCTCGGTTCTTTTGAGATATACGATAAATCCACTTAAGGCCAAAAACCCTGAGGTCAGACCAAGGAAGGTATAGAGAATTTTCAATCCTAAACCTGCAAAATCACCAAAATGGAAGGATTCTTGGACGAAGAACAGTTTACCACCAAAATTGTCCTCACTAATATTGTACTTCAACAAAGTGTCCAAATTTCCTTTGTCCAGTACCAATTTATTGCTTGACCGTTCATAGGCCTGTCCGGGGACGTCACCTAAAATTTCTATGGTCCTTGCTCCATCCCGGGAAGGACGTATGGTTTTTGGTATCAATTGGGGGAAGATAGCAGATGTTTTCTTGAGAGCTTGATCAAAATTGGCGGTCATGGTTAAATCTTCATTTGGTGTCAATGGCTTCTCCAAACGTTTGTAAATGTTAGGCCTTTCTATGGAGAAGGCTTTTTGCAATTGTCCTTGAAGACCCAACCAGGTTCCGGTAATGGCAATCATTAGATTAAACGCCAATGCTAGTACACCTATAAATTTGTGCAGATCGGCCTGACGCATCCTTAGGTTTTTCCCCCGTATTTGTCCCAAAGATTGTTTTTTCATAAAGCGCCCATAAATCAGGAAACCGGTAATCGTCGAGATCAAAAGTGCCAGACCGGCCAAACCGACGATTTGCCTCCCCCAAAAGGCTTCATAAAAGCGTACATGTAGGTTACGCAGGTAATAGTTGAAAGTTTTATAATAATTGCGCTCCCCGAGAATTTCCCCTGTATATGGATTTACGAAAACTTCCCAGAAAACTGGAAATATCCGGGGCGCACTTTTGGCCATTAGCCTTAGATTATAGGTTTCCGTGGCTTTTGTTGGAACATATACCTCAAAAAGTTCCTTATCCGGATGGGCTTCGGTCACTTTGGAGACGACGGCGTTCAGGGCCATTTTAGTCGATTCTCTTTCCACAAGATACAGCGAAGGATTCAACGCCTCATCGATTTCCATTCGGAAGAGGGCGGCCGCACCCGTTAAGCTTAAAAAGGCAATGACCACACCGGCATACAGCCCCATCCAGCTATGAATACGCCATAATAAGTTTTTTTTTGTGGAACGGGGCTTTTTCGAGGTCATTTTTTCTTAAAATGTATAGGACACCGTAGTCATTACGTTTCGCGGTGCTCCCGGAAAGGCCCTGATAAAGTCGTATCCGCCGACCCAATGGGTTTTGTCAAAGATGTTATTGATGTTCAATTGAATCTGGAATTTGTCCAATCGGTAGTACAACGCGGCATCGAACAATTCGTAACCTGGAAATAGTGGAGGTTCTGGGGTACGTACAATAGATCCAAACCGCTCGGTAACGAAATTGGCACCCAATCCAAAGCCGACCCCCTTAAAGGCACCCCGGTCTATGACGTATTTGCTCCAAATGTTGCCGGTATGTCTGGGGGCATTTGGTTTTTGGCGCCCAATTTCGCTAGGGTCGTCACTTTCGGTTATGGTCGCTTCATTAAAGGAATAACTGGCTACCAAACTCCAGTTAGGTGCAATTTTTCCGGCCAGGTCAAATTCCACACCCTTGGATTCCTCTTGGCCAATTTGTACCAATAAATCAGGTCGTGTTGGGTCATTGGCATTGTAAAGCTCACCTTGTTGGGTTAAATAGAATAGGGCCATTGAGGCACTCAACCGACCGTTGAACCAATCTGTTTTGGCACCGAACTCTATCAGTTCACTGGTCAGCGCATCAAAAGGCCCACCTGCATTGGGATCTGCAATTACACTGGCAGTTTGGGGTTGGTAACCCTGAACAAAGGTGCCGTATAGATTAATATGGTCATTTAAGGAATAGACCAGTCCTACTCTGGGCAAAAGTACATCCTGCTCTATTTTTTCCTCTTCATTGGTCTTGAAGTTGAGGTCGTCAACATAATATTCCTGACGTAGACCCAGCAATAGTCTGAAAGCGCCCCAAGTGGTCTGATTTTGAATGTAGATACCATGGGAGCGCAGCCTACTCGTCGGGAACTGGTTAGTGGCATAGCTATAGTCGGCAAAATTTCGGATTTGATTGGCCGTGGGATCCGTTAAGTCAAAATGGGGTACGTTGGGAATTGGATTGCCTTCACCATCCAATAAAAAGGCATCGGCATTGTCCGGATCGAAGCTGTTAGCGGTCCCCGAACCATCAGCGAGAAGGTAACCCCTGGCCTGTAATTGCGATCCCCCAGGCTCTAGAATTTGCTGAAAATAATCGTATCCAACCAACAGTTGGTTACTGACCTCGCCGATGTCAAAATTGTAATTGAAATAGTTATTGAAGTTATCATTGTTCCATTTGCGATTTCGAATAAATACGCGCATCTCCACTTTTTGCGGGTCCCGGGTGCCGTCTCCCAAACTGGCAAAGGTATTGGCCGTCCTATGTTCTTGCAGATCTTCGCGGTAGCTGCTTCTCATATAGATGCTATTAAAGCTAAGTTTATCCGAGAATTCATGACGTAAGGAAAGGGTGGCATTGATACTTTCCTCTTTCAGGAAATCATTGGCGGCGTTCAATGCTTTGGTTATGGGTACGGAGAAGAGATCACCATCACCAAAAACCGCTTGACCTCGATCCAAGCGTCCTTCGGAACCTTGGTAAACAATGTCCACGTTCAATCGGGTTTTATCAGAGGGGAGAAATGAAAAGGAGGGGGCCACGACCAAGTTCTTGTCGAACTGAAGATCCCTAAAATTACCCGAATTCTCATATCCCAGATTAATGCGATATAACAATTTGCCGTCTTCGGTCATAGGACCTGTAAAATCGCCCAAAGTGCGGAAGGTATTGAAACTACCTACAGTGGCTGAAATGGATTGCCGTCCCTCATCCAAGGGTTTTTTGGTTACCCGGTTAATGGTACCTCCCGGCGAAGCGTTCCCGAATAGGGCGGATGCCGGACCCTTAATGACTTCTACTCTTTCAATATGCGGGATTAGCTGTTGTTTCCAGAAGCTTGTAAAGGCCCGCATACCGTTGACCAAATTTCCGGATGTTCTCTGGCCGGAGACCCGAAACCCGCGTATGGTGATGTCGTTATAAAATGAAAATTGGTTTACTCCGCTGATATTTTTCACCACATCGTTTACCCGGAAGGCTGCCTGATCCAGAGCTAGTTCCTTGGTCACATAACTGATTGCCTGAGGAACATCCCGTAGCAAGGTGGCCGACTTGGTTCCGATAAAAGAGGAGGTATTCTTATAACCTGTCTCTTTTCTACCTATAATCTCTACAGATTGCAACTGGTTAACATTTTCTGTAAGCATAAAATCCAAAGTGATGTTTTGGCCAGAAGCTACCGTTACTGTTTTTTGTACGGTGCTAAAACCGATACTACTAGCGATTATAATCTGTTCACCGATAGGAACATTGTCTAATACATAGCGGCCCTTGGCATCGGAAGCGATGCCCAGGCTAGTATTTTCTACTCGAATATTTACAAAGGCGATAGGTTGGTCTGTATTGTCCACAATGGTTCCGGTTACGGTTCCGGTCTGAGCTTGAGTGCTTAATTGGACTAAAAGAAAGAGGAGGAAAATTGGTTTGGTCTTCATTTTATTTTTAATTAGATTAATTCTAAATAATAAAACAAATATAGATGAGGAAACTCTTTATGACAAGTCCTTTTTAAGTTTTTTTTAATTACGAGGAATAATAAGGTCTAAAACAATAAGTAGACGATGTTTCTTCGCACAACGCTCCAGATAAGAAATGTTATAGTGTTTTTAAGTAAGCCACCATTTTCTCCCGTCCGGAGGTATCGGGCAAAACTCCATAGCCTGCCTGCATATTGTCGATAACATGATGCGGTTTGGAGGTGCCCGGAATGGCACAGGTTACTGCTTCATGGGAAAGGATAAATTTCAAAAAATACTGCCCCCAACTATTAATGTCAAAGTCCTTGCTCCATTCGGGTAACGATTGTCCTTTTACTTTTCGAAATAGCGAACCGCTATCATAGGGTTGGTTAATGATGACAGCGGTGTTGTTTTCGCGACACGTGTTCAAGAGTGATTTTTCGGCATGACGCGAAAGAATGGAATAATTAAACTGCGCGAAATCCGGTTTTTCCTGGCGGATAATTTTTTCCAAGGTCCCATGTGCGGAATCCACATAATGTGTCAGCCCCCAATACCGAATTTTGCCCGCGTCCTTCCATGCCCGAAGGGTTTTTACATGGGTCTCCCAATCGACCAAATTATGGATCTGCATCAAGTCCATGGTAGAACGTCGCATCCTTTTCATAGAACGGTCCATTTGCTCCATGCCGGCCTGTTTGCCCGAGGTCCAGACCTTGGTGGCATAGAAAAGGGAATCCCGACCTTCCATTGCGGCTGCTGCCTTACCAACGGTGGCCTCCGAGGTCCCGTACATGGGCGAGGAATCAATGACCTTGCCGCCCAGCTTATGCATTTCCATCAATACCTGTTGCCTTATTTTCAGGGCTTCCGAAGAATTTCCGACATCAAAGGTGAGCCAGGTACCCAGTCCTACAATGGGCAATGGTTCCCCGGAAACAGGAATGGTCCTTTTCCGTATACCTTGCTCTAAAGAATACGGGGAGGGAGAAATGATTAGCCCCAAGCTGCCGGCCGCGCTAAGCTGGGCAAAGTTCCGTCTGGAATACAACATACGATGACGTTTTTTGAAAGATGAACCTCAAAGTAGGCTTTTCCAGTGAAAAAGCGTGTTAAGGGTTTGTGAATTGATAGGTTCAATACCCGGCGGCCTGCCCATCCTTGCGGCTTTCAGAGGCCCCATGGTACACTTGGTTCCCCGCATCCCAGAGAATCGCTTGATACCCGCCATAGGCACCTCGGGTAAAGCCTACCCGATGTCCTTTGGCCATCAGCCCACGGACTGTGGAATAGGGAATTCCGGATTCCATGCGTACCTGTCCCGTACCTTCGGGAGTCTCCCCGGTAGGTGTATTGCCACCCGTATGGTCCCAACGCGGAGCGTCCCCGGCTTCCTGTAAGTTCATACCGAAGTCGATCAAATTCATAACGATCTGGGTGTGACCTTGGGGTTGGAAATCGCCTCCCATGACCCCAAAACTTACATAGGGCATACCCTCCTTGGTAATAAAGGCGGGAATAATCGTATGAAAGGGCCGTTTGCCGGGTTCATAGGTATTCGCCTGTCCGCGTTTTAGGCTAAAGAGCTCCCCGCGATCCTGGAACATAAAACCGAGTTTGGGCGGGGTCATCCCGGAACCCATGCCGCGATAGTTGCTCTGGATCAATGAGATCATGGTACCTTCCTTGTCGGCCACCGTCATATAAATAGTTTCTCCGGCACTGATTTCCCCGGCCTGATAGCTTCCGGCGCGTTCGCCGATCAATTTTCTACGTGCTTGGGCATAGGAATCGGACAGCAATTCCTTTACAGGAACCTTTACAAAATCCATATCCGCATAGTACTTCGCCCGATCCTCAAAGGCCAATTTCTTGGCTTCGGTAAATAGGTGCAGATGCTCCGTGCTCCCGAAAGCGATATTCGAGAAATCATACCCCTCCAGGATTTGCAACATCTGTAGGGCCGCGATACCTTGACCGTTGGGAGGAAGCTCCCAAACATCGTAACCGCGATAATTTACGGAAACGGGCTCCACCCATTCCGATCGATGCTCTGCCAAGTCTTTTTGGGAAAGGAATCCCCCTTGTTCTTGTATAAATTGGGCCATCGTTTTGGCCATTTCCCCTGTATAAAATATATCCCGTCCACCTTGGGCTATTTTTCGTAGGGTTTGGGCCAGATAAGGATTTTTATAAATTTCCCCTTCCTTGGGAAGTTGTCCCCCATTTTGGTCCATATAGGTATCCCTGATATTGGGGAATCCTTTGGATTCATAATAGGGCACGGAACTTTGCATATAATAGGCGATCAATTCCGTCAACGGGAACCCCTTTTCGGCATAGTCGATGGCCGGGGCCAGGATATCGGCCATAGGTTGGGACCCGAATTTCCCATGCAGTTCGAACCAACCATCTACAGCTCCAGGAACGCTTACCGGCAAGGGCCCTAGGGCCGGAATTTTCTCCATGCCTTCTTTTTCGAAATACTCCAGGGTCAGTTTCTTTGGGGAGCGACCGCTGGCATTGAGCCCGTACAATTTCTGGGTCTTTCCGTCCCAAACAATGGCAAAAAGATCGCCGCCGATACCACATCCCACGGGTTCCATAAGCCCCAGGGCTGCATTGGCGGCAATAGCCGCATCAATGGCATTGCCTCCATTTTTCAAAATATCCAACCCAATTTGGGTGGCCAGGGGATGACTAGTAGCCACCATACCATTTTGGGCCAGCACCTCCGATCGGGTGGCAAAAAGTTCTCCGGTAACCCGATCTTGGGCCATACTGGATTTTAGGGATAATAAAAGTACAAGGGTACAAAGGGTAAGTGTTCTCATTCCAACAATTTTTTAAGTCGCTCTAAAATACAAAAAGTGGACTGGAATTCTTTGAGTGAGCATTAAGCAATGCCAACTGCTCTTTCAGATAGGCATTTTAGCTGGCTCCGGGCAAGTACATCGGAATTATTTATATAGGTATTACTAGAAAATTCCTAATAAGCTCATGGTGCTGCACCCTTTCCCGTCCTGGAACCACCTATGCCCTTAGGGGGCATTTACCCCTTTTTCCACCGTTTTCCCACCCGTTTTGGGAAGGCAACATAACTAAAATAAGCTGATAATCAATAACATATAATTTCGGAAAATCTATCTTCGCACTTTCCTGCAGTTATTTGCCAATCTTCTCGATTACATTGGTCCTGAATTAAAAACTATAAAATCATGGAAGCGACATTGGATGAAAAATTACTTCGAAAAATTCATTATGGGCTGATCATTGCGGTAGCGATTATTGGTATTCTATTGATATGTGCCAGCCTATTGAACAAGTTCTAAGGAAAATTGTGAAGTCCTTTCCCTAAGGAATTCTATGTATCTTTAAAAAACATGGTTTATACCTCTGGCCTTGCTAATGAATCAGAAATAAACCATTATAAACCGAACAATACGCTAAACCCTAAAACCTAATCTATGGAAACCAGCAGAAATGCCCGAATCTTTATTGGAATTTTAATTTTGATCATCATTGCCCTGCTCATCAACAATTGCACGGAGCGAACTTCCGTGTCCGATGTACCCCCTCCCTCACAGACCATAAGCCTGGATCAGGCCCAGCGCTTACAGGAAGAATATGTACGTACCCGCAGTGGAATCGTTAATAAGACACTGGGATTTGAGGATACCCGCGACTTTTGGTTCTCCTTGGATAGTGTGGAACAGTATATTCGTTACGTCCGTAGCGAAAGCAAAAAGCAAGACCTTAAGGATTTGGGACTGCGTATATTTTATGCCGCCTATCCAAAAGACGATAAGGAGGAATGGCCCGACCCCGGCTTTTCTACAGTAATCATTGTTCCAACTTTCGGCAAACCCAGTTTGGCCAACGGATTCTTTCCCATACCACCGGTACAATCTACAGCAGGTGGAATTAGGGCCTACAATTATGGGGGCGGAGGGAAACCGCCTAAGAAAGTACAATAGTTGATGCAATTATCCGACCTTACCTATATAACTCATATTTGGGAACTTTTGGCGGCAGTTATCGCAACAGTTAATTTCAAGAAATTCGAGAATTCCAGTGAAAATATATTTCTTTATTTCTTATGGTTCACATTTATTGTTGACTTGGCAGGAGGTTTTATCGGCGATTTTTTCGGGATTAACACATATTGGATTTACAATATTTATATGATGATAAGCTTTTTATTCTTCTATTTTTGGTACCATACCATACTAGAAGGAAAAAAACAAAAACTTGTCGTTATATTATTTGCTCTCATTTTTTTAGCCATCAGTTCTCGGAATCTGATTTTCGAGAGTTGGGAGCAATACCACAAATATTCTTTTGTTACAGGAGCATTGTTCACATTGATCTGCGCCATTTTTCACTTTTGGCAATTATTGAACAGCGATGAGGTCCTGGAAATCAAGTTTAAGCTAAGTTTTTGGATATCCACGGGACTCTTGCTGTTCAATGTGGGAATGATTCCTTTCATGTTATTGTCCGAGTATTTTGATTTTAGCGGCAATGCCTATTATATTTTTATTATTATTGGATTGAACCTAATTCTTTACGGATGTTATAGCATTGGATTTTTATGGACCAAGGCGAAGTACAATCGTTCCTGATCGTTTTTTCCGCTATTGCCTTAAGTTTGGCAGTGACGGTGGTCATCCTTTTTGTCCTTTTCCAAAAGCGGAAGAACCGGCTTCTAAAGCAACGGGCCAGGGACCAACGGGCTTTTGAAAAGGAGCTTTCCGAGACCCAAATAGAGATCCGCGAGGAAACCTTGCGCAATATCAGCTGGGAACTTCACGACAATATTGGTCAATTGCTCACCTTGGCCAAGATCCAGGTCCAACTGGAAGAGGACAAAAGCCCCCAATTGGAAGAGGCTTCGGAAACCATGGGCAAAGCCATTCAGGAACTTCGGGCGCTTTCCAAGCTCATCAATCCGGAGGCGTTAAAGAGTCTTTCCCTTGCCGAGGCGGTACAACTGGAAATGGATCGCTTTAACCGTATGCAGTTCTTAAAGGCTTCACTCAAGGTAGCGGGAAACCCCCGGACCATCGACCCCAAAGAGGAAATTATCCTGTTCCGTATCCTACAGGAATTTTTTTCAAATACGGTAAAACACTCCAAAGCATCCGAGCTTCATGTGGTCCTAAGTTATGAGGAGGATTCTTTATCCATTACGGCCCAGGACAATGGCGTTGGCTTTAATCGGAAAGACAGTGCTTATACCGGTATTGGCCTTAAAAATATGCGAAACCGGGCCAAGCTCGTCAATGCCCATTTGGAGCTTCTCTCGGAAAAAAATGCGGGGACCCAACTAAATATGACATATAATTTTGTAGATTGACCGACATAGCATAGGACAAGAGTTTTGGCTATGGGCATCCAACCTTAATCTTTGGTTCAACATTCGATGAATTTAGGGAGTTAGGGAAGGTTGGAGATTGAAAGCAACTCCAAACAAATGGTTTTAACGAGTCATGAAAAAGTTCGCTTGGAACGTCATAAGTCTTTTTTCTATAAGCGAAGCCACCCTACCTTCATTACCAAAAAGTTGATCCAATGACCTATTCCGTAGTCATCGTAGACGATCATACGCTGCTTTCGCAGGCCATAGCCGGACTGGTGGACAGTTTTGGCAAATTCAAGGTATTGTACAACTGCAAAAATGGCCAAGAACTATTGGATCGTTTTGAGAGTCCCAAAAACATACCGGACGTGGTGCTGATGGACATCAATATGCCCATACTCAATGGTGTGGAGACCACCCAAATCCTAAAAACCGATTTCCCCCAGGTAAAGGTGCTGGCACTCTCCATAGAGGAGGACGAAACCACCATTCTCAAGATGCTACGTGCGGGCGCTCGCGGCTATCTGATGAAGGACACCAAACGGGAGATTTTGGAAGAGGCCCTTTTACAAATCGCCAAGAACGGCTACTATCACACCAATACGGTCACGCGCATCCTGGTCGGGACCCTGGAAAAAAAGGAACCCATTGTGGACCTTAAGGAACGGGAAGTGGAATTCTTGCGGTTGGCCTGTTCCGAAAGGACCTATAAGGAAATCGCGGAGGCCATGCACCTAAGCCCCAAGACCATTGAGGGATATCGGGATACCCTCCATGAAAAGCTACATATCAAAAACCGGATCGGGTTGGTCCTCTATGCCATACGCAACAGGATTTTTGAGCCCTAAAGCCCGTAGGATAATCAAGAAAAGAATGGTAAATTCATGCTATCATAGGTGCAAAAAAGGAAGGGCCATGGCATGCTTGTTTTACATGGGATTTTTGTGCGTGCCTAAATGACTTTCGGAATAGGAAATTCTTCCTAAATCGATGACTCAAAATTATTGATGAAAAAGAGTGAATAGCAACAAGGTTTCTGTGGATTTTTGTTTTGGGAACAAGATATGGGGCATATCCCTTGCCCTTTGTCTATGTTGTACTTCCTGCTCTCTGCTACGCATAGAAAGTGAGCAAAAACCCTTATCCATAAATGATTTAAACACCCGATTGCTCACACAGTCCTTTGTAACTGAAGCCATGGATCGAACGGAAAAGACGGCCGATAGCATAGCCAAAATGGCCAAAGACGACATTGAAATCCAGAAAAAAACGCTGCAATGGAAAATAGCGACCGCCGAGGAACTAAAACACATAGGATTCCAAACCTCTCCCAAGGTGGCTCTCACGGACGTTTGGTCCTATATGCTAGAAGTGCAAAACTTTTTTGGACAACGGGATAGCCTTGCGCTTTTTGGCCCTTACCAATCTATTGCCACACAGGCGGCTGATCGCAATGTGGCGGAAATCGAGCGAATTGCAAAAAGTGTTCTAAGCAGCTCGGATTTTACGGAGTATGGGAACTTTGTGACGGAATACGCAAAGACCCACCCCATCACTCGGGCCCGGTGGGAGCATCGGACCATCAAGCAAGACTTCCTCAAGTTTAGGAACGTACCGGATAGTCTGGCGATACAAACGGTGGGGACCTTGTCCGAGGTAGTAGCGGATGTTTCCAGCAAAGTGGATTTCAGTTCGGATGTTCTGGGAAAACAATTCCAATGGCGAGCGGAGCTTTGGATGAAGGAAGAAGGAATAGATTCCATAGCGTTCCAAACGCGCATGGCCAATTTTAATGCCCTGGTGGGCCGCTTATTGGAGGTGGCGGAACATTCCCCGGAAACCTTAAAAGAGGCCATAGCTAATTTCGTGGAAGGTGTAGACCCCTTGTTTAAATCGCTGAATCATGAACTGGCCCAGGCCATGACAAGTCTCTCCGCAGATCGGGCCGCCCTAGATCAAATGGTACGGCGTGAACGCCTCGCCTTGGATTCTATTATAAAACGCGAACGATTGGCGCTTACCAAAGAAGCAAAAACCCTTGCCGAAACTGGAATTAAAAATACCATGACCGAGGTAAGAAAAACCATTTCCAGTATGCTTCTTTTCATCCTCCTGATTACCATTGCCGTTTTGGGCATCCCATTTTATTTGGGGTTTCTTTTTGGCAGGGGGCGAAAACAGCGCGCCAAATAGAGATCAAGAGATAACTATTTCGTTTCTTGGATCTAAAGGACCGATTTTCCTAACAGTTGTATCGCGTCTTTAGTTTTTCCTTATTTTTAATGTGATTGGCTGTGGGTCGAAGGCAAAGACAGTCCTTCAACCAGGTTCAGTGGAATCTATTTACCAAAGCGTATGAACATATTGAATAAGAGCATATATCTGCTCATTTTTACTCTTGTATATCTGCAGCCGTTGTTGAATATGGCGCAAAAAGGGCAACGGCCCAATGTGATATTGATTATTACCGATGATCAAGGCTATGGGGATTTGGGGGTTACGGGCAACCCCCATATTAAGACGCCCACCTTGGATGCCCTCGCCAAAGAGAGCGTACGCCTGACCAATTTTTATGTGTCCCCGGTCTGTGCCCCAACACGATCCAGTCTAATGACCGGCCGGTATTCCTTGCGTACAGGAATACGGGACACCTACAATGGCGGGGCTATCATGGCCGCCAGCGAAACGACCCTGGCGGAAATGCTTAAGCAGGCCGATTACAGAACCGGGATTTTTGGCAAATGGCATTTGGGGGATAATTATCCCAGTCGTCCCATGGACCAGGGTTTTGACGAATCGGTCATCCATTTGTCCGGAGGGATGGGTCAAGTGGGGGATTTTACCACCTGGTTCCAGGGAGACCGAAGCTACTTTGATCCCGTACTATGGCACAATGGGAAGCAAGAGTCTTATGCGGGATATTGCAGTGATATTTTTACCGAACAGGCCATCGGCTTTATCGAAGAAAACCAATCGGCTCCCTTCTTTTGCTACCTTTCCTTCAATGCTCCGCACACCCCATTACAGGTTCCCGAAAAATATTATGCCCAATACAAGGACATTGACCCCGCACTGGGGTTTGAAGAAGATGAACGGCCCTTTACGGCGATGACCGAAAAGAACAAAGAAGATGCCCGAAAGGTCTACGCCATGGTGAGCAACATTGATGATAACTTGGCCAAATTGTTCCAAAAGTTAAAGGAGCTAAAACTGGAGAAAAATACGGTTGTCATTTTTATGACGGATAATGGTCCACAGCAAGTGCGTTATGTAGCGGGAATGAAGGGCAGAAAAGGAAGCGTCTACCGGGGCGGGGTAAGGGTGCCTTTTTACCTTCGCTATCCGGATAGAATAAAAGGCAATCGGGATATAACCGCTACAACGGCACACATTGATATACTTCCCACTTTGGCGGACATCTGTCAAGTAGCTGCGCCTAAGGACCGGAAATTGGACGGGCGAAGCCTGTGGCCGCTGATTCAAGATAAGGGCGAATGGCAGGAACGCCCCCTCTTTTTCTACTGGACCCGGAAATATCCCGTTCGGTATGCAAATATGGCGTTGCAGCGGGGCCCTTATAAATTGGTAACTCAAACGAATTTTGATGCTAAACTAGAGGATTTTGAATTGTACAATATCCACCAGGATCCCTACGAGCAAAATAATCTGGTCACTAAAAATGCGGCTTTGGCGGAGACCCTTAAAAATGAAATGGACCGGACCTATGGCGAATTGATCAACTCCAAAAACCTATTGGAACCGCCTCCAATCGTTGTCGGGTCGCCCCGTGAAAACCCCATTTTCCTCAATAGGAATGATGCCGGTGGGCAAAGGGGCATTTGGGACCAAGAGGAGGTATTCGGTAAATGGAACGTGGAATTGACGGAAGGCCGATACAACATTCGGTTCAAGTTTATCCGACCTATCAAAAAAGGAGGTACCTTAATTTTAGAGACCGGCGCCTTGATCCATTCCTTGGAGAATCAGGAGGAGGATACGGACCGGATGGAAATGACCGGAGTCTCCTTACCGGACCTAAAGGGCGATTTGATTCCGTTTTATGCGGTTAACGGGAAGCGAATCTTTCCTTTTTGGGTAGAACTGGAACGGATTCCATAAATCCTGGCCCTAATCCGGGTAATTTGTGAAGAGGACCGTTACAGAAATCCCTAACTTTGGCCGGAACATTCAAAGCGTGATTTACGGTGCACGAATACTATAATTACATCAAGGCGCTCCATCTTATTTTTGTGGTCACCTGGTTTGCCGGGTTGTTTTACATTCCCCGCCTGTTCATCTATCATATCGAGGCCTCACAAAAGGCATCGCCCGAAAAGGAAATACTGACAGAACAATTAAAAATCATGACCAAACGGCTGTGGTACATTATTACCTGGCCCTCTGCTATACTCTGTACCCTGTTCGCCATTGGCTTGCTCCTTCTCATGCCGGCCTGGTTGGAACAGGTTTGGATGCATATTAAACTCGCTTTTGTCCTCCTGTTGTTTGTCTACCATTTGATATGCCATCGAATTTTTAAGCAATTACAGCAAGATAGCATACGGTATACTTCCAGATTCATGCGTATTTGGAACGAGGGTGCCACAATCATTCTTTTTGCCGTGGTTTTTTTGGCGGTATTGAAAAGTACCTTTAGCTGGGTGTTTGGATTGGTGGGCATCATTGGTTTGGGTATGCTACTCATGTTGGGCATTAAACTGTACAAACGGATCAGGGAACGCAATCCCAATGCCTAACCGGCACCCTGTCATCAAATCTCAAAAAGTCAGGTTTGGGATTTGGATGCCATCATTTATCTTTTTGTTGAATCGAGCTTGGTGCGATATTTGCTAACTTTGTTCAAACGCATTGGCTTTGTTCAAAAAACTCTCGCTCAGGTCAAGGATTTTTGTGGCAATGATTCTTTTGGTGGTCATTCCCTCCGGATTGATAACCGCTGTAGCCGTCTTTCAATATCGCGAACAACGAAAGGACTATCATAAGGACCGACTGGCCCGAAAGGAGGATCAAATAAAACAAAGTGTTAATTACTCCTTGCAGAATACTACCTACCCCATTACCACTGCAAATCTTGGGCTGATTTTTAAAGAGGATATTTATCAGATAGCGGATGTACAAAACCAAAATTTCAATATTTATGACCTGGAAGGAAAATTGATCAAAAGTTCGCGCCCTAAATTTGTCGTCGATTCCATTGCCCTTTGTCTGGATGCGGAGGTACTCAATCAACTTTCGGCCACGGTGGATAAGCGGTATATCGAGGAGAATTCCGCAGCCGGTGATGACTATCAGTCTTCCTACACCTACATTACCGACCTTAAATTTAAACCAATTGGTATATTGAATTTGCCCTATTTTGAGGACAATTCCTTTTACGATATGGAGCTTCGGGAGTTTTTGAAACGTCTGGGCGGGGTGTATCTGTTAATGCTTATTACGGCCATTGGGTTTGCCTACTTTATATCCAAATACATTACGCGATCCCTGGAAACCATTTCCGACATGTTGGGCCGGACCCATCTGACCAAAAGAAATGAGAAAATATGGATCGAAGATCCCAGTGAGGAAATCAATAAGTTGGTGACCTCCTACAATGCTATGATCGATGAATTGGAACATAGTGCGGTAAAATTGGCCCGGAGCGAGCGCGAGCAGGCCTGGAGGGAAATGGCCAAACAGGTCGCCCACGAAATCAAGAATCCGTTGACCCCGATGCGATTGAGTGTCCAGAGTTTTCAGCGCAAGTTCGACCCCAAAGATCCTAATATGGAAACCAAGATCAACGAGTTTTCCAAGACCTTGATACAACAGATCGACACCATGAGCAGTATTGCATCGGCCTTTTCAAACTTTGCGAAAATGCCTGCTCAACAGAACGAGACCCTGAATGTGGTCAATATCGTTAAGTTGGCCTTGGACATTTTTAATGAAGACTATATCCACTTTATTGCCAACGAAGAGGAAATTATTGTTAAGTTGGATCGTACCCAATTGATTCGAGTGGTCACCAATCTGGTGAAAAACGCCATACAGGCCCTACCTGATGTCGAGACACCGCGCATTTTGGTCTCGGTATCTTCTGAGGGAAAGTCGGTTAAGATTTCTGTGGCCGACAATGGAATAGGGATATCCGATAGCTTTCGTGAGAAAATTTTTGAACCCAAGTTCACCACCAAATCCAGTGGCATGGGACTGGGCTTGGGAATGGTAAAGAATATTGTGGAGACCTATAGCGGGAGCATCGATTTTACCTCACAGCCCGGCAAGGGTACGGTGTTTACCGTTAAATTCCCAAAAGCATGAACTTTTCCACAAATTATGGGGTTGGATTACCCATTTTAATAACGTTATTTTGGTGGGTAAGTTGAATACTAGCATATACTAATGATGAACTATCAGCATATTCGAATTGCGGAGGAAAGACATACCGCCATTGTTACCATCCATCGACCAAAAAAATTGAATGCCTTGAATAAGGCCACCATAGCCGAGCTTCACAATGGCCTTAAAACCTTGGACGCAAAAAAGGAAATAAAGGTAATTATTCTAACGGGAAGCGGTGAAAAGGCCTTTGTGGCGGGAGCGGATATTTTGGAGTTTGCCGAGTTTAGCGTAGCAGAAGGAAATCAACTGGCCAAAAATGGACAGGAACTTTTGTTCAATTTTGTTGAAAACCTGTCTACGCCGGTAATTGCGGCCATCAATGGTTTTGCTCTTGGTGGCGGCCTGGAATTGGCGTTGGCCTGCCATTTCCGAGTAGCCAGCCATAACGCCAGGATGGGGCTGCCTGAGGTTTCGTTGGGGTTGATACCCGGATATGGGGGAACCCAGCGATTACCACAACTCATAGGCAAAGGACGTGCCATGGAAATGATTATGACGGCTGGTATGATCGATGTGGAACGAGCGGTTTCGTCCGGCTTGGTCAACCATGTGGTCTCCCAGGAGGAGCTTTTGCCTTTCTGTAGGAAACTCGCGGGCAAAATAGCAAATAACTCCGCTGTTGCCATTGCACAGGCAATAAAAGCGATAAATGCAAGTTTTAAGAATAGCGTTAATGGATATGCCGTTGAAATTGAGGCCTTTGGCAATTGCTTTGGAACGGCCGATTTTGAAGAGGGCACTTCGGCTTTTTTAGAAAAGCGTAAAGCCGATTTCCCAGGGGAATAGTGCATATCGTAAAACCTACTTATGACTGCAAGAATAAAGCTTTCCCTAGGTCTTTTCCTTTGTTGTATGCTCACTGCAATAGGGCAGGAAATTCCAATAGAACATGTATTGGGTGAAAAATATAACGACAGGTATAAATACTCCAACCTATTGGCCATTGCCAAGGACGGGGAAGGAGGTTCCGTTTTGGTAAGATCCTATTATCAGGGGCTTGTACTAAGGCCCAAGGGTTATTTCATTGAACGTTACAACGAGGAACTACAATTGGTCTCCGAGTACAATTACAAGCTCAAAAACGCCAATTTTGTCAACGGTTACGTCCGCAATGGACAGGTATATCTCCTGTTTCTGGACTACAATTACCAAAAGCAGGCCTACGACTATACCGTACACCGTAGTCCCATTTCAGAATACAACTTTACCAAGGAAACCCTACTATCCATTCCCTCCAAGGAGGTGCAAAATCCATTGGACCGGAATTACTACAACCGGAACTTTTCATCCGGCTTTACGACCTCGGTTCTTTTTGATCCGGCCAAATCGGGATTCGTGATCACCACACATTTTAAGAAGGGTAAAAACAACAAGCATTTTATCCATGTCTTTAATACGAATTTGCAGAAATTGATAGCACATGATTTTTCGGAGGAGGTGGAAGAAAAAAACTATGCGTTTGAGAACGTGGCCTTTTCCAGGAATATGGACAAAGCTTTTTTGATTGGTAAGTCCTATTTTAAAAAGCGCCGATTCAACGCACTGGAACGAAAGTTTCAATACGAATTGGTACAGGTTTCAAGAGAAGGTGGAAAAACGCAGACCTTTGATGCTCCAGGCAAATTTTCCGAAGGGTTGATACCCCTGGTTGCCGGGGACAAAGTGTTGTGCGTAGGGTTTTATGCGGATAGAAAAAACAATCGCTACAATGGATTGGCCTACTTCGCCTTGGAATCTGGGAACCTCAACCTTACCTCCAAAAAGTACAATCCGTTTTCCGAACAGTTTATGATGGATAAGTTTGGACGGGACGATGACAAGGAAATCAAAAATTTAGTTTTTAAGAATGCCACCATCAACAAGGACGGTTCCATATTGTTCAATGCGGAGGAATATTTCATGACCTCTAGCGTTCAGGCCAACTCCAGCGGGGGCCGGGTAAGAATTGAGCGCTTTCACCACAACGATATCGTTAGTGCCAAGTTGGACGCCAAAGGCGATGTGGTCTGGACCCGGAACATCAATAAATCCGAAGTCACCCAAGGCGATGGCGCATATGCTTCCTACAGTTCCTATGTCCATAACGGAAACACTTATTTTTTTATAAGCACCTCTGCCGAAAACCCACAATTGCTAAGCGGGGAGCGCCTTTTGTTCAAACAGGGCTTAAGTCGTAATCGGAATGTATTTGTGATAAAGCTAAACGCCGATGGACAAATTAGCTATGAAAAGCTTATAGACGATAAAGAGGCTCGTCTGCCACTTATGGTTTCCAAACCACTGATCAGCAAGGCCGATGATGCCTTGTTGTTCTATGCCAAACGCGGTTCCAAAAAACAGCTGGCCAAAGTCTCCATAGAAAGCCGTTGACTTATTGCAAAAACGATCTTGATAATACAATAAAGAATACCAACTATTGGAATAATTCCATATATTTGGAATATATCCAATACATTGAAAGAAAAAGATTATATAAAAGGCCGTGGAGCCCAACAAAACGTTCCCAACAGATTTCTTCAGCACAGCCATGAGACCCGGGACGATTTTCTAGAATATTGCCGCATAGCCGGTGAGGACTCGGATACGAACAAGACCCGGTACATTCCCATATTCCCCAAAACAATCGTGAACAAGGTAACCAGTCCGGATGTCGGGATGATGTACTCCATGAACCCCTATCAAGGCTGCGAACATGGATGCATCTATTGCTATGCCCGCAATACACATGAATTTTGGGGATATAGCCCAGGACTGGATTTTGAACGTAAGATCTTGATCAAGAAAGATGCCCCGTTACTTCTAGAGACCAAATTGCAAAACAAGAATTGGAAAGCGGAAACCATAGTCATGTCTGGAAACACGGATTGCTATCAACCAGCGGAGCAAAGATTCCAGTTAACCCGGGCTTGTCTGGAAGTATTTTTAAAGTATCGGCACCCTGTTGGCATGATAACCAAAAATGCTCTAATTTTAAGGGATTTGGACCTCCTTGCTGAGTTGGCGAGGTACCAATTGGTGGCCATAAATATTTCAATAACCTCCCTTTCCGAGGATACAAGAAGAATTTTGGAACCGAGGACCGCTACCATCAAAAGGCGATTAGAGACCATTAGGGCCCTGTCCAAAAACAACATACCTGTAAATGCAATGTTGGCACCTATAATCCCGGGCGTTAACAGCCATGAAATTATGAATCTGGCCAAGGCCGTGGCGGACTATGGTGCATTGTCCTTTGCCTTTACCGTTGTCCGTTTGAATGGGGCCATTGGACAGATTTTTTCAGATTGGATCAAAAAGACCCTGCCGGATCGCGCCGAAAAGGTGCTCCATCAGATTCAAGAATGCCACGGGGGCACTTTAAACGACAGTAGATTTGGTCTGCGGAGTCGGGGAGAAGGTAAGATTGCCACCCAGATCCATGATTTGGTTCGATTGGCAAGGCATACCTATTTTAGGGACAAGCCCCCTTTTCCGCAATTGAACAAAGATCTGCATCAGCAGTATAAAAATGGGCAGATGAAATTATTTTAGAAATTTTTCGAGTTTTTGTCCATTTAACCGCGCATCCATACGTCTATAGTATACAATAACCTTAAAAGAACAATTATGAGCAATTTTTTATTTTTATTTAGAGGAGGCGATAGGGCTAGAATGGAGCAGTCGCCGGAGGCCATGCAGGAGCATATGCAGAAATGGGGTGCCTGGATGGGCGGACTAAAGGAAAAAGGACAATTGATCGATGGTCTACCCTTGGCCAAGGAGGGGAACGTGGTGCACAAAGCTGGGGAGGTGATTACCGACGGTCCCTTTGCCGAAGGTGCGGAAGTGGTCGGGGGATATCTCATCGTTTCTGCGGATGGACAAAAGGAAGCCGTAGAAATTTCCAAGGGCTGTCCTATTTTTGAGCATGATGGAAATGTAGAGGTACGGGAAATTATGTCCATGGACATGTAATCGGTACAACAATCTAGTACAAAAAAGTCCGGGTATCCCATTCGGACTTTTTACTTTTATACGATGGGGGAACCAAAAAGAGAACAATTGGTAGAGCATGTATTCCGGCATGAATACGGTAAAATCGTCTCTTTTTTGGCACACAAGTTTGGTCCGACCCACTTGGAGAGGATCGAGGATGCGGTTCAGGAATCGCTTATCAAGGCAATGGATCTCTGGGGCTATAACGACCCGCCCAGGAATCCGACATCCTGGTTGTTGCGGGTAGCCAATAACTTGTTGATCGATACCCTTAGAAGGGACACTAAAATGGACCAAAAAGGGAATATGGCCCATTTTGAGCGACAACGGACAATACAAGAAGAGGTTACTTTGGGTCTCCATATAAACGACAGCCAATTAAAAATGATCTTTGCCTGTTGCCACCCATCCTTGTCCAAGGAGTATCAAATCATTCTAAGTTTAAAACTTATCGGCGGTTTTGGCAATAAGGAATTGGCAAGGGCATTGCTTAAAAAAGAGGAGACCGTGGCCAAATCCTTCACTCGGGCCAAGAAAAAGCTAAAACAACATGTAAAAACATTGGATAGCCCTGTTGAAATTGGGCTTCGGTCAAGGTTGGCCATCGTTTTAAAGGTCATTTATCTATTGTTTACCGAAGGCTACACGGCAAGTCATGGTGAAATCCTCATTAAAAAGGACATATGCCTTGAAGCCATACGTTTGGCCTTGCTATTGTGCGAGAACAAGTATTGCAATCAACCCGAAGTACATGCCCTTATAGCGCTCATGTGTTTTCACACATCCAGGTTCGAGGCACGGTTGGATGGGAATGGGGATATGGTGGATTTGGAACATCAGGACAGAGCCACCTATGATCAGGAATTGATTCGCATCGGTATCCAACATTTGGAAAAAGCGGCAGTGGAATCGACCCCGTCCGATTATCACTTACAAGCAGCGGTGGCCTACCACCACTGTACGGCGACAACGTTCGATGATACCGACTGGATGGGTATTTTGCAGCTGTATAATCTACAATTGAGCAGACAATATTCTCCTATCGTATGGTTAAACAGCATGGTGCCTCATTACAAAGTCAACGGTCCACAAAGCGCCCTATTGGAACTTCAAAACTTTGAAAATGGACCATACTTTGATCCAAGTACCCTATTCTATGCCTTAAAGGCACAGCTTTTACATGATTTGAACAGGTCTGACCATGCAAAGGAAGCCTTACAAAATGCCATTCAAATGACCACCAACTTATTGGAAAAGAGGTACCTTGCCAAAAAGATGGAGGTATACTAAATTGGTAAAATTTGCCTACTCCCTTTCGGCGAGTTGGTCCTTTCCCATCACCATATCCTTTTTGTGCGCCTCTACCAAGGCATTTATTTCTTGAATTACCTCAGGATGACTTTCAGCGATATTGAAGGCTTCGGACGGGTCCTCACTTAGATTATACAACAAAGGAACGGGATGGTCCACACGTTCCCCGAATTGTCCGTAAGCACCCTGTGTGGTATAATGCACTTTATAATCCCCAGATCTTGCCGCATACAATTCCGTCCCTCTATAGTAAAATATGGCATCACGGGGGCTGGATTTCCCTTGGAAAAGTGTAGGGCCCAGATCCACCCCGTCCATCTGGCGATCATTGGGGATGTCCACCCCGGCCAGCTTGCTAAAGGTGGTAAAGAAATCCATGGTAGATCCCAAATTCGAAACCACTGCGGGCTTTATACGTCCTGGCCCCCAAAATATACAAGGTTCGCGCATTCCACCCTCCCAGGTACTGCCCTTTCCGGCATAGAGAAGACCGGCACTTCCTCCATGGGTATCAAAGGAGAGCCACGGCCCATTATCCGAAGTGAATACCACAATGGTATTTTCCGCTAGTCCTTCTTCCTTGAGTACATCTAGAATTTGGCCTACCCCGTGGTCTATTTCCTCAATAACATCGCCGTATAATCCCCTTTTACTTTTTCCCAGAAAATCTGAAGAGGCAAACAAGGGTATATGGGGCAGGTTGTGGGCCAGATAAATAAAGAATGGCTCGTCCCGGTTTTTTTTGATGAAGTTAATGGTCTCCTGGGCATACCTTTTTGTTATGGTATTTTGATCGGCCGGTCTTTCCAAAACTTCTGTATTCCTTAGAAGCGGGACACTAAAGTCATTGGTATCGATGAAACCCTTATCGGCCGCGATCTGGCGATATCGCGTTTTCCCCACAAAATCCATATCGTTGGAATAAGGAATGCCGAAATAATAATCAAAACCATTGTTGGTCGGGAGATATTGTTCTTTGTGTCCCAGATGCCATTTTCCGATACAAGCGGTGGCGTATCCTACCTTTTTTAATTGTTCCGCCAAAGTAATTTCGTTTGCTGGCAGGCCATTTACGGAATTGGGAAAAAGTACCCGGCTTTTGCTACTGGCCATCCCACTGCGTACGGGCAATCGTCCGGTCAACAGTGCGGCCCTGCTGGGAGTGCAGACGCTGGCCGCTACATAGAAATTGGTCCATTTCTGGCCTTCGTTGGCCATTTGGTCCAAGTGGGGCGTTTTGATGGAGGGATGCCCGTAACAACTAAGGTCACCGTAACCCAGATCGTCCGCGAAAATGACAACAAAATTGGGGCGCTTTGGGGCCGGTTCCTGTGCCTGGACACCCAATAGGAAAAACACATTAAGAACAACGAGGGTTATGTGTTTACTGCAGAGATAAAAAGAAGCTTTCATTTGTTGATCTTTTAGGATATCTCCCAACCCTTTCTATATTTTCCTATCACCCATTCGTTGGCCTTGTCCCAATTGGTCACTTTCATATTATCCCCGTCCCAAAGGATTTTTCGTCTTCCTGGATAGTCGAATCCGCGTCCGTTCTTTCGCTTTTCCTTCATTTGAAAGGCCCTAATGGCCAAATTCCCCATGAGAACAGCCTCGGTCAATGGCCCAGATCGCTTGAAATCGGATGAGGTCTCCGCACCATTTAGGCAGCCTTCCACAAAATTCTGCTGATGTCCCCCGGTATCCCCTTCTATTCGTTTCAGGTAGGGTTTGGGCGCGTTGAACAACTCCATGCTTTTGCTGGGCAGCAATCTGGCGTTTCGAGAATAGGTATCGGCTACCAAAATGCCCTTGGTGCCATAAAAGACGCTTCCACCTCCTCCATCTCCTATGGTCTCGCCTTCGCCCAACTCGTCCGGCAGGTCAGGTTTTAATCCACCATCGTACCAATTTAGGGCAATGTCGCCATGTTCTGACGTATGGAACTTTAGACGCACTATGGATGAGGAAGGACAGGAGGCGCTATAATCGGCCTCCACGAAATCACCGACCCAATTGGTCGTGCAACTTGCTTCGGCCTCCGTAGGATACCCCAGATCCAATACCCCGAAAGGAGTTTCCATGATATGGCAACCCATATCGCCCAAGGCACCGGTTCCAAAATCCCACCAGCCCCGCCATTTAAAGGGAAGATAGGAATCGTTAAAGTCCCGCATGGCGGCCGGTCCCAACCAAAGGTCCCAATCCAAACCTTTGGGGATGTTGTCCTTGCCTTTGGGCAGCGGCACACCTTGTGGCCAAACAGGGCGGTTGGTCCAACAATCCACCTTGTATATCTTTCCAATTACCCCGGATTGGATCCATTCCTTGGCCTCACGACTTCCATCACTGGAAGCGCCTTGGTTTCCCATTTGGGTAACGATACCATTTTCTTTGGCTACATTGGTCATCATTCTGGCCTCGTTGATATTGTGGGTCAAGGGCTTTTCCACATAGGCATGTTTTTTTGCCTTCATGAAGGGTAGGGAGATAGGGGCATGGGTATGGTCCGGTGTGGCGACCATAATGGCATCAATTTCATTCAGATGCTGATCGTAGACCTTTCTGAAATCCCTATAACGCTTGGCTTTTGGATATTTTTTGAAAGTGTCGGCGGCCCTGCGATCGTCCACATCGCATAGCGCCACAAACTTGACCTTTTTGGTTTCATCCAGCCCGCGGATCACGCCAGACCCCCTTCCTCCAACTCCGAAAGCACCCATGTAGAGGGTGTCGCTAGGGGGAACATGGGTCTTGCCCAAAACATGGCTTGGAACAATGGAAAAGGCGGCTGAGGAGGCCGCCACGTTTTTGATGAATTTTCTTCTTTGCATCTTGGTATCCGGTTATAAAATGGTCACGGAAGATACAAAAAATAGGGAATGCGTACGATGTTCGGAATAGGATATTAACGAAGAATCATTTTGCAGGGGATAAGCGGCCTTAGTCAAACGTTCCAACATTATTTATGTAGCTCCGAAAAGTAGACTATATGCCTAACATAGAGCTATTTTTCATGGCTCATTAGCAGGTTGCAATGGGTCCCATTCCTTGAAAAATTGCTTCAGGTAGTCGAGCATGAACTGATGTCGCTCCTCGGCCAAACGTTTGCCGCTATTCGTATTCATCCTGTCCTTCAACAATAGCAATTTTTCATAAAAATGGTTAATGGTGGGTGCCTTGGATTTTTTGTATTGCTTCTTGGTGAGCTCCAGATTGGGCGCAACGGAAGGATCGTAAAGTTTTCTGTTTTTAAATCCGCCATAATGAAAGGCACGGGCGATGCCAATAGCTCCCAGGGCATCCAATCGATCGGCATCCTGCACTACCTGCAATTCCTTGGAATTAAACTTGCGTTTGGTTTTTTCCAGACTGTTTTTAAAGGAAATATTTTGGATAATTTGTATGACGTGGGTAATGGTACTTTCAGGCACTTCCAGCGAATGTAGAAAGGAGCTTGCCATAGTCGGACCAATGGTTTCATCTCCATTGTGGAACTTAGTGTCCGCGATGTCGTGCAACAGGGCTCCAAGGGAAACCACAAGAATGTCCACTTTTTCGGTTTGGGCAATTTGCAGTGTATTATTGAAGACGCGCTGGATGTGGAACCAATCGTGTCCTCCTTCCGCTCCACTAAGGGTTTCTTTTACGAAAGAGATGGTTTCCGTTACAAGTTCGGCATCAGTCATGGCTTTGTTCTATTCCTGAAATAACCAACGCTTCCGTTCGGGCGATCAACTCGTCGGCGTTACCCTCATTTTTGATCAGCGGGTGTACCTGGAACCTGAGGTGATTGCCTATACCATACGGAAATTTGCCATAGCGCAACATCTTCCAGGAATTATTGATGCTTACGGGCACGATATAGGCCGATGGCGCATTTCGTAGTAATATTTTAAGCCCCATAGGCTGGAATTTTTTGGGTTTTCCGGTGCGGCTCCGGGTTCCTTCCGGAAAAATGACCGCACTTCGGTTGTGCTCCTGGATATAGCGTCCCAATTTGGCTATTTGGGCCAAGGCTTGTTTGCCGTCCTTTCGATCGATTAGGACAGAACCTCCATGCCTTAGATTATAGGAAACACTGGGGATACCCTTGCCCAGTTCAATTTTGCTGACAAATTTGGGATGGTATTTTCGCATAAACCAGATAATGGGAGGAATATCATTCATGCTTTGGTGATTGGCCACAATAATGAGCGGAGTATTCTGGGGGATGTCCGCCGGTATTTCAAAAGAGTAGGAAGTACCCAAAATATGAGTGCATCGCACCAAACTCCAATTGAGAAGGCTTACACTGTTTTTATGGGCGTTATAGCCAAATACGTTGAAGCATATCCACTGAACGGGATGAAATAGTACTAGGGCCGACCCAAAGAAAACAAGATAAATGACCGTTAGCGGATATGCTAAAATTTTTCGCATGCTACAAAAATAAAAAACCGCTTCTTAGGGAAACGGTTTTTCGAATGATTTAGAGAGAACCCTTCGTGGGATCGGATCACTATTTAGCAAAATTCATCATAGGCGCCGGTCAAATTATCCGCGATAATTTCAGCCGGTCTACCCTCAATGTGGTGCCGTTCTATCATATGGACCAATTCACCGTTTTTGAACAACGCCATACTGGGCGACGATGGGGGAAAGGGTACCATAAGATTACGGGCAGCATTGACCGCTTCGGTGTCCACACCGGCAAAAACGGTGACCGTACGATCAGGTTTCTTTTCGTTTTGCAGGCTCAATTTAGCAGCGGGTCTTGCGTTGGCCGCGGCACATCCGCAAACCGAGTTTACCACTACCAACACGGTTCCATCCTGGTTGATGGCCGTTTCCACCGCATCCGCAGTATATAGTTCTTCAAACCCGGCCACGGCCAAGTCTTCTCGCATAGGTTTTACCAATTCTTCTGGATACATAGACTCATTTTTTTGTTGACAAACAAAGATAACCAATTCAATTCCTTTTCTGCAAGTGTTAACGTTTTATTGGGCGCAGGTTGATTCTGCTTGTAAGGGAGTAGACGGGGGTGTATATTTGCCAAAATTGTACAAGCACATGATCAAGTGGTTTACGGCCATATTGGGATATTATCTTTTTCGTCTTCCAGGGGCTATTCTGGGATTCCTGCTAGGTAGTTTTATTGATAATCTCAACAGCAGCGGAGGAGGGGCCCGTACCATTTTTAGGGATATTTCCCGGCAGCAAGTTTCCCCGGCCGATTTTGAAATTAATCTGATATCGCTTTGCTCCATAGTCATCAAGGCCGATGGAAACGTATCCCAACGGGAGATGGATTACGTTAGGCAATACTTTGTAGGCACTTATGGGAAGGAAAAAGCCAATGCCATATTCAGGAAGTTCAACGAAATCAACAAGAGTCGGGAAATATCGGCCCAACGAATCGGTGCCTACCTGAACCAACGTACCCGATATGAAGTGAGATTGCAACTGCTTCATTTTCTCTTCGGTATAGCCAAAGCGGACGGTTCCGTAAGTCAACCCGAAATTGATAAAATACGGGAAATAGCCGGCTATCTTCGCGTAACGCTACGCGATTTTGAGAGCATCAAGGCGATGTTTATCAAGTCGGCAGACAACGCCTATAAAATTTTGGAAATTGACCGGTCCGCGTCCAACGAAGAGCTCAAAAAAGCGTATAGGGCCATGGCCAAAAAATACCATCCCGACCGGGTCATTACACAGGACGAAGCCATAAAAAAAGGAGCGGAGGAAAAATTTAAACAGGTACAGAAGGCCTATGAGGAAATACAGGCGGAACGCGGCATTGGTTGAACCCCTCCCTCTAAACATATTATCTATGGGCTGATTTCCAAGCTCATAACTTACGAGTGAATCTGAATATGAGTTTAAAGCCAATGTTTAAATACAATTCAATATTTTCACCATAAACCATAAACCATAAACCATAAACCATAAACCATAAACCATAAACCATAAACCTCTCCATATGCAAGATTTTTGGTTCTATATAAAGCTTGGACTCGAACATGTACTGGATTTCTCCGCCTATGATCATATTTTGTTTCTATGTGCCTTGGCCGTTCCTTTTACCTTTAAAAGCTGGAAAAGCGTGGTGCTCTTGGCCACCATTTTTACCGTTACCCACTGCCTGTCCTTAGGGCTATCCGCCTATGAAATTGTAATTATGGATGTAACTTGGATCGAATTTTTGATTCCGGTTACCATTCTGCTCACCGCCTTGTTCAACTTGAAGCACTTAAGGGCTTCAAAGCAAGGGGAGAACGCTTGGTTGCCCATGCTGACGACCGCTTTTTTTGGACTTATACACGGGTTTGGGTTTAGCAATTACTTTAAAATGCTTATGGCCGAGGAAGAGGAAAAACTATCTCCACTATTAGGTTTTGCCACAGGGATAGAGATTGCTCAGGTGGTCATCGTTCTTTCCGTTTTGGTATTGGCCTATATCTTCCAGTCACTTTTGAAATTGCGTCAACCTCTATTTATTGGTATTGTTTCCATTTTGATCATTTGCATTACAATACCCATGTTGGTGAATACGTTTCCTTTGTAGATTTTCACTTAAAATTAACCCGATTAAGGTTGTAGGGCTTTGGTAAAGCAGGTATCTTAGTGCTTTTGAGTAAGGATGAAGGAGCGTAAACAAGAGAAATATGACAGGGCCTATTTGCGGATGGCCCAGGAATGGGGCAAGCTTTCCTATTGCAAACGCAGGCAAGTAGGCGCTATTATTGTAAAGGACAGGATGATTATTTCCGATGGATACAACGGCACGCCAACGGGATTTGATAATATTTGTGAGGACGAGGAAGGGTATACCAAATGGTATGTTCTACATGCGGAGGCCAATGCCATAAGCAAAGTGGCATCCTCTACCCAATCCTGTGAGGGCGCCACCCTCTATATTACACTTTCCCCCTGTAAGGAGTGCAGTAAGCTGATCCACCAATCCGGAATAAAACGTGTGGTATACCAAACGGCCTATAAAGATCCTTCCGGTCTGGAATTCTTGAAAAAAGCCGGCGTGGAACTAGTACATTTGGAAGCAATTGAAGCGGTGATATAACCAAAGATATTACATGGGCAAAAAATACAGTTATATATGGCCAACCATAATCGCAGCAGCCTTGGCCTTGGGTATTTTTGTGGGGGGCAAGCTTCACTTTAATGACACCCCGGAAAAGCTTTTCACTACAAATTCGAAGAAAGACAAGTTAAATCGTCTTATTGACTATATCGATTATGAATATGTGGATGAAATAAATACGGATAGCATCGTTGATGTCACCGTTAACAATATTCTAGAAAAATTAGACCCCCACTCCGTTTATATTCCCAAGCAGGAAATGAGCCGGGTAACCGAAAACATGAAAGGGGATTTTGTAGGCATCGGGGTCAATTTTTATACTTACAGGGATACAATTTCCGTTATACGGACTGTTGACAAAGGACCTAGCTTCTTAAAAGGTATCCGCGCAGGGGATCGGATCCTAATGGCCGATAACGATACACTTTATGGCAAAAATTTACCCAGTAACCGCATTGTAGAAAAATTAAGGGGCAAAAAGGGTACAAACGTACAACTACAAGTTTACCGCAAGGCAGAAGAACGGATTTTTACCGTGGATGTTAAACGGGACATTGTTCCCATAAAAAGCGTACAGGCCTATTATATGTTAACTCCGGAAATGGGCTATATAAAGGTGAACCGTTTTGCAGAGTCTACCTTCAAGGAGTTTAAGGAGGCGCTTAGGGAATTGAGCCGGTCGGGCGCCAAGAAATTAACACTGGACCTGAGGGACAACCCAGGGGGATATTTGGGCATTGCCGAACAGATGGCCGATGAGTTTTTGGAAGATGGCAAACTGATTCTTTTCACCAAGAACAAAAAAGGTAAAATAGATAAGATCTATGCCACAGACAATGGAAGCTTTGAGGATAAACCGGTCTTTGTACTGATCAATGAAAGATCGGCCTCCGCCAGTGAAATCATAGCTGGGGCCCTTCAGGACAATGATATAGGAACCATAGTTGGGCGACGCTCCTTTGGCAAAGGGTTGGTCCAGCGGGAAATGGATTTGGGGGATGGCTCTGCGGTACGCTTAACGGTCTCGCGATACTATACCCCTACCGGAAGAAGCATACAAAAGACGTATAAGAACGGGACCAAGGATTACTACAAGACCTTTACGGAACGATATCACAATGGGGAACTCGTGTCCGTCGATAGCATAAAGGTCGCAGACTCTCTCAGGTTTACCACACCCAATGGCAAAGTGGTCTATGGCGGTGGTGGAATCATTCCCGATGTTTTTGTACCTATTGGCACCAATGAGGAGGAGGCCGTTGAAAGTATGGACAGTCTGGGATTCTTGTCCTTTTTTGTCTTTGAGCACCTGGACGAGGACAGACGGCGCTATTCCGATTGGACCGAACAAGGATTTGTTCGCGATTTCCAGGTCGATGATATCTTGTTCGAACGATTTGTGGACTATTCCATTTCCAGAAACCTTAAAATGAATTTTTATGATTTTGAGGACCGGATCAAACTTTATCTAAAGGCAGCCTTGGCCGAACAACTTTTCGGGCCGAATGTACATGCTAAAGTAAAGGCTAATGCCGATACCATGTTACAGAAGGTGCTGGAACTGGACAGACCTTCCATCCGGCAAGGGGAGGCAGAAAAAATCGAAGCCCGGAATTAATCGTCATCGTCGATTTTCTTTTGGATCTTTTTAGAGGTATTATAGATCAACAATAAAACAACGGCACATAAAGATGCTACAATGCCTATAAGAGCTATTGTGCTATCTCCCTGAAAAGGATCCTCGAAATCTATTAAGGTAGTGTTATAGGCTATTAGGCCCAGGGCCAGGATAATTAAGACACTCGTTAAGATTCGATTCATAACCGGGATAAATTAAGGAGTCAAAAGTTGATTGATATTCGAGGCGAAAAGCTTTACGGCTATGGCCAATATAATGACCCCAAAAACCTTTCTAATAATGTTTAGCCCGCCATTTCCCAAAACCCTTTCTATCTTCCGGGAAGACTTTAGGACCAAGTAGATAAATATAGTATTCAGGATGATAGCGACAATAATATTTTCCACGTAAAATTCAGCGCGAATGGAAAGGATGGAGGTCATGGTCCCTGCTCCGGCAATTAAAGGAAAGGCCAAGGGTACAATGGAGGCACTTTGTGGTTCATCATCCTTATATAACGTAATGCCCAATATCATTTCTATAGCCAAAAAGAATAAGATAAAAGCCCCTGCCACGGCAAAGGAATTGATATCGATACCGATAAGGTTTAGGATTTCCTCGCCCACAAAAAGGAAAGCCACCATAAGACAGGCCGCCACTATGGAGGCTCTACCCGACTGTATGTGCCCCACTTTGTTCCGAAGACTGATAATAATAGGTATGCTGCCGACAATATCGATAACGGCAAAGAGTATCATTGTTGCAGATGCAATTTCCCGAATATTTAAATGAAGCGTCATGCCATTGAAATTTGTGCCAAATGTACGTTGAATCCACAGCTTTTGGACGTTGATTTTGTAAAATAATTACATGCTAAGTTTTCAGGAAAACCTATCTTTAAATTCTTAAAATCATACGCATGTTTCAACTGGGAAAGACGATTGTATCCGAGGAAATACTGGAGAACGATTTTGTCTGCAACCTTACCGCCTGTAGAGGGGCATGTTGTGTGGACGGAGAGGCGGGAGCACCTTTGGAAGATAAGGAAACCGAAAAGCTGGTGGATATTTATGAAAATGTAAAGCCATTTCTGCGGCGGGAAGGCATTGAGGCCATTGAGAATCAGGGTGCATTTGTAAAGGGAGAGGATGGTGAATGGGAGACTCCCTTAATAGGCAATAGTGAATGTGCCTATGTCATCTTTTCTGGGGAAGGGATTGCCAAATGCGGTCTTGAAGAGGCCCATAATCAGGGGGCTACAGATTGGAAAAAGCCGGTTTCCTGTCATTTGTATCCAGTGCGCATAAAGGAGTACACGGAACTTATCGCGGTCAATTATCACCAATGGCAGATTTGTGACCCGGCCTGTTCCCTAGGTGCGGAGCTTCAGGTTCCCATATACAAATTTGTAAAGGAGGCCCTAGTTAGAAAATTTGGCGAAGCCTGGTATAGGGAGTTGGAACTTGTGGCCCGGGAACACCTTAAATAGTGGGTATGCGCAGTATTACCTTGGTTCCTGTAGACCTTCCGCTGTCATCAAAAAGATCGATGATTTCCACTTCGGAAGAATTTTGATAGTCCCGGGAAAAATTAGCGAGACGTTCCTTGGTGATATCGATGCCCACGGATTTCCGTTTCAGAACTTTGCCTTCCTTTATTTTTTCCGCAGCGTCCCGTCCTACACCGTTATCCATAATGGCAATATGAACAAAACCGTCCTTTCCCTTACTGATGTGCAAACCGACTTTTTTTTCGCCTTCTTTTGAAGAAAGACCGTGCCAAAGGGCATTTTCCAGAAATGGTTGTAAAATTAGTGATGGAATTTTCACTTGATGCACGTCAATATCCCCATCAATGTTTACGTTAAAGTCGATTTCATTGGAAAAGCGGATATTCTCTATGTTCATATACAGTTCCACGGTCTCCAGTTCCTCGGCCAAGGGGATTTCCCTTAGGGAGGATGCTTCCAAGATTTTGCGGACAAGTTTGGAGAACTTGTTCAAATAGTGGACCGCATGCTTTTGTTCGTTATTGATAATGTATAGCTTGATCGAGTTAAGGGAATTAAACAAAAAATGCGGGTTCATTTGACTTCGGAGCATGCTTTGCTCCAGGGTCAGCACTTTTTTTTCGTTTTTGAGTTGGTACTGTCTGTAAAGGATATAGAAAATGCCGGCCAACAGGGCTAGGGCGATACCGCTGGCCAAGAGGGTCTGGTTGTTCTTTCGCAACTTCAACCGCACAATTTCGTTTTCCTTGGCAAGGACCTCAATTTGATTCCCCTTCTTTTCCGAATCATATCTGAACATGATATCGTTTACATAACGCACCGTACTTTCATTCAGAATTTCCTTATCCAAATTTTCGGCTTTGATCTTATAGTTCAAGGCCTGCCGATAATCACGTGTCTGTTGGAACAGTTCGGATAACAAATGACTGGCCTGAGCGGACTCTTTGCGCAAATTGTATTTCTCTGCGATCTGCAGCCCGCGCAACATGTTCCCTTTCGCTTCATTGAACTGTCCCGCCAACAATTGTGCCCATCCCAAGGTTATCCGTGCCGGGGACAACAAAAAGCCATCACCAAGCCGCTCCGCAGTGGCCAATGTCGGTTCCAATAGCTCCAGTGCCTCCTTGGGTTTGGCTTGTTTGATGTAGATTTGGGCAATGCTGTTATTGCAGATAACCCGGCCCATATCACTATCGATAATGTCATTGTAGGAAAGGGCGGTCCTGTAGTTTACCAATGCTTCCTCCAGATAGCGTTGCTCCTCCAGGCATTCCCCTATATTTTGGTAATTGGTGGCCAGTCCCAAAGTGTTGCCCAGTTCCGACTCCAATGTCAGTGATTTTTCAAAATGTTCAATGGCCTGGTCGTACTGTTTTAAGAGTTGGTACAAGTTGCCTATGCGGTTCAGGGACAAGTTGATGTTACGCTTAAGGCCAAGGGAAGGGTTTTCCACGGATTCTGCCAACTCCAATGCTCTTTGATTGTAATCCAGGGCCGTTCGTATGGAAGACGTCCTCATATAGACTACACCCAACATATTAAGGCCAGATACCTGAAACTCCAATTCGTTGGCTTCATCGGCAATTTTCAGTGCTTGCTGGTGAAATTGTATGGCCTTGGCATATTGCGACAGGTTGCGGTATCGCCTCCCCAACTGGTTTAGCGCATAGGCCCGTATTTTGGGAGACCCTTGCTGTGCCGCGGTTGTAGCCATATAGCGCATAAACACCGTATCGTTGCGCTTGGCCCGTAACCTGTCGTGTATTTGCGTATAACTTGGATCGGAATGGATCAAACTGTCCGTTGTCCGCTCAAAAGAGGGGGGAACGGATTGTGAAAAGCCGATATGGACGATAAAACATAGGCACAAAAAGCAGCGCCTACCTAAGGGCAATTGATGTTGAAGTGGGAACCCCATTTGGCGGCCTATAACTTATCCAAAAAATCGGATTTCTTTTGTCGGGAAACGGGTATTTTGTGATTGGACTTGAGTACAACGTAACCGTCCGTTTTAATGAACTCCTTTATTTTGTTCAGATTGATGATGTACGAATTGTGAATTCGAAAGAAAGAATCGTCCGGGAGTAGTTCATTGACCTCTTTCAGTTTTTTGGTAAGGACGATTTTTTGTCCATCCATGAGGTATATGGTGCTATAATTCCCATCGGACTCCGCATACAAAATTTCCTCACTTTCCAAAAACAACAACTTCCCGTCCGTATTAAAGGTTATTTTTTTGTGGATCGGATTGGCGCTGAAGTTAAGCAAGATGCTTTCGAGTCTTTCCGAAGTATAGCTTCTGGCATTGTATTTCTTTATTTTGACAATGGTTTCCCTAAGGTCGTCCGTATCAATAGGCTTTAACAAATAATCAATGGCCTCGTTCTTTAGGGCCTTTATGGCGTATTGATTATAAGCCGTTGTAATGACCACGGGAAAATTTTTGCTGCCCAACTTTTGGATAAATTGAAATCCATCCATTGTCGGCATTTCTATATCCAGAAAAAGACAGTCCGGGGAATTCTTTTCCAGAAAGCCCAAAGCCTCCAAGGGATCGGTAAAAGACGCCAAAACCTTAATTTCACTGCTAAAATTGGTAAGCTCCCAAGATAGGCTTTGGAGCGCTTTTGCCTCATCATCTACTATTACGGCTTCCAACATAATATCTAAGGTAATTAAATCAAATATAAAACTACGGGTCAAATTAGTGTAAAAAGATGTACTGATGGAGTTAAATTGAGTATGGCTGGCGCAAAAAACCACAAGAATGGTGGTTTTATGTGTTTTGCCCCCGTCTTTGGAACACCTGGGAGCATAGAACCCAGGGATTGGGATTACCATTCATACAGAATTTTTTACCGTTCATACAGATTAGTTTTTTGAAATTGGGCCCAAACCCTATTTTGGTCTTAATAATTTGTTAATGTTCTCCCCACATGACGTAAAAGTCAAACAATGGAACTAAAGACAATGTTATGAAGAAGTGTATGTTGATGTTCTTCCTCTTGTTGCTGTCGATAATCGTTGCAACATTGTACGAGAAGAAGGACAACAAAATGATAGGTCATGGCCTCGTGGACAAGGAGGTCGCCTTGGAGAATACCATTTTAGGCCAGAATGAAGCTATCACTGGAAATGAGCGCCAATCCGAAGCGGAAGAATAAACCGACAACGATGCCCCGTTTCCTCGTTAAACCTTTTAAGATAGGCCTGCTCGTGTTGCTGCCGCTTGTGCTGATCTCCAATCATGGGGAGGAAATACCTTTGGAAAAATCCGAGAGCTTGCACGGAGCTTACCATATACATACCCTTGGTGACTCACCTATTGACTTCAGTGGCAGCGCGGTTTACGAAAATGCTTTTGCGAAAAACATAAATGGTCCGTCCTGGTCTACTCTGACCATCAAATTTGAGGACAACAGTGTTGGTAACCAATACGCTATGGAGCTCTTCATTTCCAAGAAGGTAAGCTCCGAGGAATTATCCACCGGAACCTATAAGGTCTCAAGGGACATAAAAGGTTTTGTTGGTAATTTTAATGGTGTTTTTGGCTACGCCAACCTGAAGAAATTGGGAGAACTTCCCTATTTTACAAAGCAGGGTGCCATCCATATTTCCCGGATTGGAAATGGATTTTTGGAAGGTTCCATGGAAATGCTCATGAACAATACGGAAGGCGAGGAAATTTCCTTGTACGGCCATTTCAGGGCAACGCAATAAAAAAGGAGAGAGACCCTTTTGGGCCATGGCCGTGCGTGAGGCCTAGTATATTATTTTTTACTTTGGGACTATTAATCTTAAATTTCTTATTTTTACCGGGAGGCTATGTTGCCATGGCCCGTCTATTCTGATATTTTGTTCTTGTGCCCCTCTTGCCGTATAGCGTTCTTTTTGGGTTTGGAACCTGGTCAATAGGTTTCGTGTATGATTTGATTAAGGGCTATGGGCGAAGGTCATTTCTTTTAAGGAGTGCCCATATGATACAGAATTTAAAACGAAGAAATTGTATAAAACTGCCAATCCAAGATGTACGGCCTACGATCTAATGAATTGTCGTGTAACGTTTAAAGAACCAATTTGTTGGTTTTGCTCGATTATAGGTTTCGGGGGAACTACCTGAATCAGCTTCGTACGCGATGAGCATCAGTTTCTGATACATTAGAAGGCCGTACGGTTTGGCGGTATTAGCATTACTTTCCTGAAAAACCGATGATTGATTTCAGGCAATAGATCGGTGCGACCTACCCACCTCTCCACAATTTCACTTTGGTTGGATTAAAGAGGAACATGAAAAGCATTTAAGAATTCAAGGTGTCAATTACCTGTAGGGATACATCTTGGGCAACCACATTCATTAGACCGAAAAGTATGGTTTTTTCATACTTTTCGGTCTATTTATTTTGTTTAAGTCGATCAAAATAAAAGGTGCATTTTTTCATTTTCGATCAGGGCAATGTGCATCAGTTCCGAAGGTGGATTTCAACAACCCGTGTTAAAAACTTTGAACCGGATTTGGTAAAACAGCCTTTACAATTTGCTAACATTTTTGAATCTTTGTTACTCCCCGCCGAAAGGTATTTTTATCTCACAATTAACTTTTAATAAATTAATAGAACATGTCAACAGCCGTGGAGCCCATTTTGCAGGAAAATAAGGATAGATTCGTAATATTCCCCATACAACATCATGATTTATGGGAATGGTACAAGAAGTGTGAAGCCTGTTTTTGGACTGCCGAGGAAATTGACCTGCACCAGGATTTGTCCGACTGGAACGATAAGTTGAACGATGACGAACGCTACTTCATTAAGCATATACTGGCCTTTTTTGCAGCATCGGATGGAATTGTAAACGAAAATTTGGCGGAGAACTTTGTAAACGAAGTACAGTATTCTGAAGCCAAATTCTTTTATGGGTTCCAAATTATGATGGAAAACATCCACTCGGAAACCTATTCCCTTTTAATAGATACCTATGTGAAGGAGGAAAAGGAAAAGAACGTTTTGTTTAAGGCCATCGAGAATTTTCCCGCTATTAAGAAAAAGGCCGATTGGGCCCTGAAATGGATAGAATCACCAAGTTTTGCCGAACGGTTGATCGCTTTCGCCGCTGTGGAAGGTATTTTCTTCTCCGGGGCGTTTTGTTCCATTTTTTGGCTAAAGAAAAGAGGCCTGATGCCTGGATTGACTTTTTCCAACGAACTCATTTCCCGCGATGAAGGAATGCATTGCGATTATGCCGTTCATCTGCATAACCACCACTTGGTCAACAAAGTACCCAAGGAAAGGATCACACAGATTCTTACCAATGCGTTGGATATAGAACGTGAATTCATTACGGAATCCTTACCGGTAAGCCTCATCGGAATGAACGCCAAATTAATGACCCAATATTTGGAATTTGTAACCGATAGGTTGTTGGTGGAGCTCCAATGCGAAAAAGTATATAATTCCGCCAATCCATTCGACTTTATGGATATGATCTCGCTTCAAGGTAAGACCAATTTCTTTGAGAAGCGCGTCTCCGAATACCAAAAAGCAGGCGTCCTTAACAAAGAGAAGGACGAGGACGCACAAAAAATTAGCTTCGACGCCGACTTCTAGGTGGTCACCCATTCGTTGCAGGGCAAATGGTGGACTGGGGTTAGGGTCCATCGACGCCAAAATTTAAATAACATAAACAAAAATCATTAAATAATTAGGTAGAAGATGTATGTAATAAAAAGGGACGGAAGAAAAGAGCCGATGATGTTCGACAAGATCACGGCCAGGGTCAGAAAACTGTGTTATGGCCTTAATGAATTGGTAGACCCCATAAAAGTGGCCATGCGGGTCATAGAAGGGCTTTATGACGGTGTAACCACCTCCGAGTTGGACAATTTGGCTGCGGAGCAAGCTGCCACCATGACCACCACTCACCCGGATTATGCTAAATTGGCCGCCCGGATTTCCGTTTCTAATCTACATAAAAACACTAAAAAATCCTTTTCCGAGACGATGAAGGATTTGTATTCCTATATAAATCCGCGGACCGGTAAAAAGGCCCCCTTACTATCGGATGAGGTGTATAAGGTAATTTCGGAGAATTCGGAAAAACTGGATTCCACCATAATATACAATCGCGATTTTGGATATGATTACTTTGGCTTCAAAACTTTAGAGCGGTCCTATCTCTTAAAATTGAATGGCAAAATAGCCGAACGTCCACAACATATGTTGATGCGTGTGGCCGTTGGAATCCATTTGGATGATTTGGATGCGGCCATAGAAACCTATGAGCTCATGTCCAAAAAATATTTTACCCACGCCACACCTACCCTTTTTAATTCCGGAACGCCCAAGCCCCAAATGTCCTCCTGCTTTTTATTGGCCATGAAGGACGACAGTATCGATGGTATTTACGATACGCTGAAGCAGACCGCAAAAATTTCGCAATCCGCAGGTGGCATTGGTCTTTCCATTCATAATGTACGGGCCACGGGATCTTACATAGCAGGTACCAATGGCACCTCAAATGGAATAGTACCTATGTTACGGGTGTTTAATGACACTGCTAGATATGTGGATCAAGGAGGAGGAAAACGTAAAGGGAGTTTTGCCATTTATGTAGAACCTTGGCATGCGGATATCTTCGATTTCTTGGAATTGAAAAAGAACCATGGAAAAGAGGAAATGCGTGCCCGTGATTTGTTCTATGCGATGTGGATTCCCGATTTGTTCATGAAACGAGTAGAGGCCAACGAAGATTGGACCTTGATGTGTCCCAATGAATGCCCCGGGTTATTTTCCAACCACAGTGAAGAATTTGAGAAACTATACCTAAAATACGAGACAGAGGGGAAAGGACGCAAGACTATAAAGGCTAGGGACTTATGGGAGAAAATTTTAGAATCCCAAATAGAGACCGGAACACCCTATATGCTCTATAAAGATGCCGCCAACCGGAAGAGCAATCAGAAAAATTTGGGAACCATCCGATCCTCCAATCTATGTACGGAAATATTGGAGTATACCTCACCGGATGAGGTTGCCGTTTGTAACTTGGCTTCCATAGCCCTACCTATGTTCATAAAAGGAGGCAAGTTTGACCACAAAGAGCTGTTCAAGGTTACCAAACGAGTGACCAAAAACTTGAACCGGGTAATCGATAGAAATTATTATCCGGTAAAAGAGGCGAAAAACTCCAATATGCGCCATAGACCAATTGGGCTTGGGGTCCAAGGTTTGGCGGACACCTTTATCCTGCTACGGCTTCCCTTTACCAGCGATGAAGCCAAGGAATTGAATCATGATATTTTTGAAACCTTGTACTTCGCTGCGGTTACTGCCTCCATGGAGGCGGCCAAGGAAGAGGGGGCCTATTCCTCATTCAAGGGCTCCCCGATCTCGGAAGGGAAATTTCAGCACAATCTTTGGGGCATCAAGGATGAGGAGCTTTCCGGTAGGTGGGATTGGGCCAAATTGCGCAAGGATGTTATGAAACATGGAGTTCGTAACTCCTTATTGGTCGCTCCAATGCCTACGGCATCCACATCCCAAATATTGGGCAACAACGAATGTTTTGAACCCTATACCTCCAACATTTATACCCGAAGGGTGTTGTCAGGAGAATTTATTGTGGTAAATAAACATCTTTTGGAAGATTTGGTAAAATTGGGCCTTTGGAACGAGAATTTAAAACAGGAATTGATGCGGGCCAATGGATCGATTCAACACATCGATGTTATTCCAGATAACATTAAGGAACTTTATAAGACGGTTTGGGAATTGAGCATGAAGGATATCATTGATATGAGCCGGCAACGCGGATATTTTATCGACCAGAGTCAATCCTTGAACTTGTTTATGGAAAATGCCAATTATTCCAAATTGACTTCTATGCATTTCTATGCTTGGAAAAGTGGATTAAAAACAGGAATGTACTACTTGCGTACCAAGGCGGCTGTTGATGCGATCAAATTTACTTTGGACAACACCAAGAAGAAAGAAGTTCCCGTAAGTGTTGCGGCAGAAGCAGAAGTAGCCGCGGCAACCCCGCCACCACCCGAGGCGGCAAAGGCCATGGAAGTTACACCCACTCCGTTGGCACAACAACAGGCGGAATTGGATATTCAGCCCATGACGGCAGAGGAGATGAAAGAAATGATTGCGCGGGCCAAGGAAGGCCAGGCAGACGATGATTGCCTCATGTGCGGATCATAATAGTACTGAACCCCTATTAACCAATTAAGGGGTTCAATATGCGATAGTGTTTATTGATTAAAGAGCCTTGGTATGGTTTTCATACTAGGGCTTTTTCTATGGGTGATACTCAAAAAATTTATCAAAACAAAGGGAAGGTACGGAACGTACAGGAAAAGAAATAGAATTAAAAAATAATCAAACGATCGGGAAAAACCGATTTATTTTTTAAAGTACGGCCTTAAAGCTATGGAGAACATATAAGCCGAAATGTAAATCATTAAAATAATAAGATAATTGTCCATGCCCCACAAAAGTTTATACACTATATACGTAAGAAAAACGAAAAAAGATTACCTGAATTTTACAAATACAGCAAAAAATATGTTAAATAATTTTTATCATTCCATTAACCTAAATTATAATATGCAAACAGGTAGAACTATTTGCAGAAAAAGAAATAGGACTCCTATTAAGGAGTTCTTTTTTGGAATACCAAGAACCGCTTATGCGTTCGATCTTCTCTTTAGATAAAAAAGATAAAAAGCCTTGGAAATGGCCATCAAGAGCACATAAACGCCAATAAGATATAGATATGGGGACATAGTAAATCAACGTGAAAGTAAGAGAAAACTTGCCACATCGATGTGCCGTTTATCGAAAAGACAAATATTTTCGACCAAATACACGGTAATTGGCTATACCAAGACAATAAAATCAATATGGGCCCTATTGTCCTGTAATTTTTACCAAAACCTTTTACTATATTTAGAATTCAGGTTGGGCCCCCATGTAGGGACTCCGCATCTATAAAAAAAATTACATGAAGCAACGTAAGTTTACACTTGAAGAAAACGAAATTCCGGAAAATTGGTACAATATCATTGCCGATATGCCCAATAAACCTTTGCCGCCATTACATCCAGGAACCTTGGAACCTATAGGCCCTGAGGCTTTGGCCCCCTTGTTCCCCATGGCTTTGATCAAACAGGAAGTCAGTGCGGAAAAATGGATTGCCATACCGGATGAGGTTCGGCATATCTATGGACTGTGGCGACCAACGCCACTTTATCGGGCCTATGGTCTCGAAAAGGCTTTGGACACCCCAGCTAAAATCTATTATAAATATGAAGGGGTAAGTCCGTCCGGGTCCCATAAACCCAATACCGCCGTAGCACAGGCCTATTATAACAAACAGGAAGGCGTCCGGAAGATTACTACCGAAACCGGAGCCGGGCAATGGGGCAGCGCCTTGAGTTTTGCCTGCCAACATTTTGGTATCGATTGTGAAGTCTATATGGTAAAGCTCTCCTACAACCACAAGCCCTACCGGAAATCCATGATGAATACTTGGGGAGCTAAAGTATACGCCTCACCTACGGACTTGACCGAAGCGGGCAAGAAGATTTTGGCCCAGGATCCAAATAGTCCCGGTTCCCTTGGCATAGCTATATCCGAAGCTGTTGAGGCCGCCATGCGCGATGACCGGACCAAATACGCCTTAGGAAGTGTACTCAACCACGTTAAGCTTCATCAGACCGTGATCGGTCAGGAGGCCCTGAAACAAATGGAAAAGGCAGGTGATATGCCGGATATCGTCATCGCCCCATTTGGTGGCGGCTCCAATTTTGCCGGACTGGCTTTTCCGTTTCTTCGATTGAATTTTGAAGAGGGGAAAAACATTCGTTGCATTTCCAGCGAGCCTACCTCATGCCCCAAATTGACCCGTGGGGTGTTCAAGTATGACTTTGGGGATACGGGCGGCATGACACCGCTTCTGCCCATGTATACCCTGGGCCATGATTTTGTGCCGGCTCCTATTCATGCGGGCGGGTTGCGCTACCACGGCGCCGGTGTCATTGTCAGTCAATTGTTGAAGGACAAGTTGATCGATGCGGTGGCACATGACAATTTGGAAGTTTTTGAGGCTGGGGTGCTATTCGCAAGGACCGAAGGTATCGTCCCCGCACCCGAGGCTACCCATGGTATAGCCACCGTAATGGCCGAGGCCGAAAAGTGCAAGAAGGAAGGAGTTTCCAGGACCATTCTCTTCAATCTTTGCGGACATGGTAATTTTGATATGAAGGCCTATGACGACTATTTCGCTGGTAAAATCACCAAACACGAATTGACCCAGGAAGAGATCAATGCTTCACTTGCCCAATTAAATACACCCGACATCCCCTAAAAGCAAAATTCAAGGCTGTGAAAAAATTGTTTTTTATTCCCTTTTGCCTCATCATAACCTTTATAGGGATGGCTCAAGTGGTTTACGAACCCACCCAAGAAAATATAGAAAACCGATTATGGTTTCAAGATGCGAAATTTGGTCTTTTTGTGCATTGGGGGGTATACAGTGTCATGGGAGGCGGTGGAAACCCAGGTGTAGCGGAGTGGTTTATGGAGCAAAAGAAAATACCGATCGCCAAGTACGAAAAGCTTCCCGCCTTTTTCGACCCCGAAAGTTTTAATGCAGCGGAATGGGTACAAATGGCGAAACAGGCTGGAATGAAATATATAACCATAACCAGTAAGCACCATGACGGGTTCGCCATGTACGATTCCGATGTTTCGGACTATAACATTGTCGATGCTACACCTTATGGCAAGGACATATTAAAAATGCTGGCCGAAGAATGTAGAAAGCAAGGAATAAAACTCTTCTTCTATTATTCGCAACTGGATTGGCACCACCCGGATTATTATCCGCGTGGAAGAACGGGCCAAGGATATACAAGTCGGCCGGAAAGTGGCAACTGGAACAACTACATCGATTATATGAATACCCAGTTAAGCGAATTGCTTACCAACTATGGTGAGATCGGGGGTATATGGTTTGATGGTATGTGGGACAAAAAAGACGCCGATTGGCAGCATGTGGAGACCTACAAAATGATCCATAGGCTTCAGCCGGGTGCCCTGATCGGAAGCAATCACCACGTAAGCCCATATCCCGGTGAGGATTTTCAAATGTTCGAACAAGACCTCCCCGGGGAGAATACAGCGGGCTTCAATAAAGGCCCTATTAGCCAATTGCCGCTGGAGATGTGCCTGACCATTAATGGTTCTTGGGGCTTTAATTTACTGGACGACAATCACAAATCGTCCAAGGAGTTGGTGCACATGTTGGTAAAGTCCGCCGGTAGGAACGCCAATCTATTGTTGAACGTTGGTCCTATGCCCAATGGCAAAATACAGCCGGAACATAAAGCTTCCCTTAAAGCGATGGGTGAATGGATGGCCAAGAACGGATCAACAATCTACGGAACCCGAAGCGGAATTGTAGCCCCCGAGGATTGGGGAGTTAGCACACAAAAAGGAAAGACCCTATACCTACATGTGCTGGACTGGGATAAGGAAGTGCTGCTCGTGAACCCGTTTAAACAACAAATCAAATCAGCAAAGTTCTACGCAGACCAGACCGGAGTCGACTATCGTTTGGATAAGTATGGCCTGCTCCTCGAAATTCCAAAAGACAAAAAGGACGAAATAGATACCATTATAGAAATCGTTCTAAAATAGGATCATAAAAATTTATCCACCTCTTTGTAAGCGTCGATAACGGCCTGTTCACCTACGGTTCCTTTTTGGGAATTGCCATGCTCCATCCCTAGCACACCATTAAAACCTTTGCTATGGATCCATTTAAATACGTTCCTATAATTGATTTCGCCGGTTGTGGGTTCCTTTCTTCCCGGGTTATCCCCAATCTGGATGTAAGCGATTTCATCCCAGGTAAGTTCCATATTATGGATGAGGTGCCCTTCGTTTTTCTGCATATGATAGATATCGTACAATATCTTACAAGAAGGACTGTCTACCCCCTTACAGACCAAATATGTCTGTTCGGAAGTCCTTAAATACAAGTCTGGGGAGTCCGATAATGGCTCAAGCACCATGACCAATCCATGAGGTTCGAATATTTCCGCTCCCCTGCGAAGGGCCTCGATTACATTCGCATTTTGGACGCCTATGGGTAGATTTCTGTCAAATCCTCCGGGGACGACGGTCATCCATTTCGCATTGACCCGCTTGGCGACTTCTACCGCTTTTTTGCAACCGTCCAAAAAGATATCCAGGTATTCCTGTTTTCCGGCCGCCAAGGTATTTGCCATATTACCTCCCTTGTCCACTACAAATACGCCCATCGTCATATTCCGTTTGGCCAGGGTTTCCCCCATTTTGGTCTGCAAGGCTACATCACGTTTCATCATACCATTGTCCTCAAAGGCCGTGAATCCCTGATCCGCCATAAAATTAATTTGATCTATCGGATCTTCTCCGGCAAGCTCTTTGAACATGCCTAAATGTGGGGCATATTTTAGGTTGAACGTATGGGGAGCCTCCGGTTTTCCATCCTTGGCGTAGGCCAAGGCCCCGCCCATGGTAACAGCTCCGCCGCCCAATATGGACTTCTCTATAAAACTTCGTCTTTTCATGAATCGGTTCTTATAGGGACCAGGCCTTACCCCCTGTTAGTTCCTGTACATCACCACAACCAATATATTCCCCGGGGACTGGAAGATAGTTCAATACCTGTTCCCCAACATATTCGGAAGTCTTATAAGCCATAATGGTGATTTCCCTTAAATTACTGGCAAATGCAAAACGGGAAACGGTATCATCCAATTCAGCTTCCTTTCCTTCGGCCAAGGCTTGGAAATACTGCTGAATGGCCTCTTGGTGTTTTGCCGTTTCCGCCTTGGATACTTTTAGGGCTTCTGCCAGCACAGGCTCTAAATCTTCCGGGTCGAGCTCCCCCGCGCTATCCTTTCCACTATTTTGGAGGGCTTTGTCAAGGAAACTGCCCATGGACATCTTTGCAAAATCCTGTTCTTCCTTTTCCATGACCTGATCAACAAAGCGATCGATAAACATAGGAACCTGGACTTCGGATGCAGCAGGGGTATCCGTCTTGGGAAGAATAAGATCCACCAACTTGGTCAAGGCTGCTCCTTCATCCAGTGTGAAGAAATCCGGGGCCCACTCCAGTGCAACCTCGTTTTTACAGCTTTGCATGATGCTGATCAATGTTGGCGCCGCCACGGAATATCCCATGGCCAGCCCCATATTTTTAAGTGCTTTTCTCCTATCCATTATATAGTTCCTTTTTTAAGTTCTTTTGCTGCATGATCGGCCGCCCTTGCGGTAAAGGCCATATAGGTCAACGAAGGGTTTACACAACTGGCCGATGTCATAAAGGCACCGTCCGTTACATAAACATTAGGTACCGTATGGACCTGGTTATTTCCGTTGACTACGGAAGTCTTTGGGTTTCGCCCCATGCGTGCGGTGCCCATTTCGTGGATACCAAGTCCAATACCTCCTGGGTCGTCAAAGGGTTCCACATCCCGAAACCCTGCCTTTTCCAACATTTCGACCGCCGAATTCTTCATGTCCTTCCGCATTTCTAATTCGTTCTCCTGTAATTCCGCATCAAAGGTCAATGTGGGCAGTCCCCACTGGTCCTTTTTGTCATAGTCCAAAGTAAATCGGTTGTCCTCATAGGGTAAAATCTCACCGAAACCACCCATACCAAAGGTCCATCCCCCTGGTTTTAAGATGGCATCCTTCATGTCCTTGCCATAGTTGAATTCGGCAATACTGTCACCCCAATTACCCCTGCTGGCACCGCCTTGGTATCCGAAACCGCGCTTGTACTCTTTGCGATTGGAATCTCCGCCCAAGTTTCTGAAGCGAGGAATATAAATGCCGTTGGGCTTTCTTCCTTTATAATATTTGTCATCGAATCCGTCAAACTTGCCTTCGGCACCTACCCTAAGGTGATGGTCCATGATATTACGGCCCAATTGATCGGAATCATTGCCCATACCGTTTGGGAATCGATCGGACTTGGATTGCATTAATATAGCGGTCGATGCCAGGGCAGAGGCACAAAGGAAAATGACCTTGGCCTTAAATTCATAACTTTCCTTGGTGACCCTATCAATAACCTTTACTCCGGTCGCGCGTCGGGTATTGGGGTCATACAGTATTTCATGTACAACGGAATCCGGGCGTAACGTCATATTGCCTGTTCGCTCGGCTGCGGGAAGGGTAGAGGACAGACTGCTAAAATATCCTCCAAAGGGGCAACCTCGAATACAACGGTTCCTAAATTGGCATTTAACCCGCCCTTCAAAATTCTTATCCCCGGTAATATGGGCCACACGCCCGGCGGTAACTACCCGTCCGTCAAAATTTTCGGCAACTTTTTCCCGAACGTGTTGTTCCACACAATTCAGTTCCATCATGGGCAAAAACTGTCCGTCCGGCAATTGGGGCAGTTGAAGAAGCTCCCCACTTACGCCGATGTAGGTTTCGACCTTATCATACCAAGGCGCAATGTCCTTATATCGCACAGGCCAGTCCACAGCGATGCCTTCCCGTTTGTTCGCCTCAAAGTCGATATCGCTCCAGCGGTAGCTGTGCCGGCCCCATTGCAGCGAACGACCCCCTAAATGATAACCGCGCATCCAATCGAAACGTTTTATTTCATTATAGGGGTGTTCCAGGTCGTTTACAAACCACATTCGGCTAGCGGCCTGAGTGGTGTATCCCGTTCGTGCCTGTTTGTGCTGTTGTGCCCGTTGTTCCGCGGTTGGTTGTCCACCGTTGGGAAAATCCCAGGGATCTAAATTTGCCGTCTCATAGTCGTCAATATGTTTGACCATCCTTCCCCGCTCCAGGACCAGTGTCTTTAATCCTTTTTCACATAATTCCTTCGCTGCCCAGCCTCCACTGATGCCTGTTCCGACCACAATGGCATCATACGATCCTTGCTCGTTGTTGTAATAAAATTTGCTCATGTACCTGATTGTTTATGGCCTAAATGTATTAAATATAAAATTAATTTTCTACATTTAAACGCTATACTCCTTGCAGTATGGTCCACTACATCGATGTAGAAAATCGACCTTTATTCATAGTCAAACAACTAACACCTCCCAACCATGAAAAGAAGACAGTTTATCCAGAATGGCTCCCAAGCGGGCTTGGCATTCTCCCTTTTAGGTATTGCGGCCTGTAAGGAAGAAAAGAAAAAGGATTCCAAAGAAGCAGAGGAAAATACCATGATCGAGAAAGCAGAACCGTTCTTTAAACTCTCTTTGGCCCAATGGTCCATCCATAAAATGATTCGGGAGGACGGGGTAGATCCCTATACCTTCGCCGAAAAGGCCAAAAAATGGGGCTTTACCGGTATTGAGTATGTAAATCAATTGTACAATACCGAGTTAAATGCGGCCAAGTATTCCGCCGAGGCCATGGCGGGCTTTGTGGAGAAATGCAATGCCGAAGCGAAAAAACACGGTGTGGAAAACGTGCTTATCATGGTGGACGGGGAAGGCGGCATGGCCGTGCCGGATGCGGATGAGCGTAAACAAACTGTGGAAAATCATCACAAATGGGTAGATGCCGCTGCGGCAATGGGTTGCCATGCCATTCGCGTAAACCTATATGGAACGGACGACCCGGAAGTTTGGAAGGAAGCCTCCGTAGATTCCCTTACCCGATTGGCGACTTATGCCAAGGATAAAAACATCAACGTAATTGTGGAGAACCATGGCGGACTTTCATCCAACGGTGCCATGGTGGCGGATGTCATGAAAACGGTAAACATGGATAACTGTGGAACCTTGCCGGATTTCGGTAATTTCTGTATCCGAAGAAACGACCCCAAAGATTACACCAAGGGATGTGCCGAGATGTATGATATCTATCAAGGGGTAACCGAATTGATGCCGCATGCCAAGGCCGTGAGCGCTAAATCCCATGAGTTCGATGCGGATGGGAACGAAGTTCAGATCGATTACGTAAAAATGCTCCAAATCGTTAAGGATGCCGGATATACCGGTTATATTGGCGTGGAATATGAAGGCAGCCAACTCAGTGAGGAAGAAGGTATTTTGGCCACTAGGGAATTGATGCTCAATGCCGCCAAAAAGATGAGCTGATAGCAAACCCGATCTTTATGAAAGTATTTTTTAACCAGCTTTTTGATTACAATTTCTATTGTAACAAAAAACTTATTGAGCAATGCAGCGATCTGGAAACGGTCCCGCAAAAAAGCATTGAACTCTTTAGCCATATCCTTAACTCCCATCATATCTGGAATGCTCGAATTCTTGGGAAACCTGCCGAATATGAAGTTTGGCAATCCCATGATATCAAGGACTGGGGCGACATACATTATGAGAATCAACGGAGTTCCTTTGAGATAACCACCAATTCGGATGATTTTGAAAAGCGTATCGATTATGAGAATTCCGAAGGCCGTTTATTTGCCAATACCTTACAGGATATCCTGTTCCATATCATTAACCATTCTACCCACCATAGAGGTCAGATAGTCATGGATTTCCGTGCCAACGGCCTAGAACCCTTGCGACTGGATTATATTCACTACAAACGCTAATACAAAGTACGGATCAATATGAAAGCAGGAGTTCGTTGGCAACTATCTCTTATGATGTTTTTGGAGTTTTTTGTTTGGGGCAGTTGGTACGTTACCATGGGGATATACCTGCCCAATACCCTGGGGTCGGATGACCCCGAAATTTCTTTGGCATATTCCACCCAGGCATGGGGTGCCATCTTGGCTCCTTTTATCATCGGTCTGATTGCCGATCGTTTTTTTAATGCAGAGCGAATTTTGGGGGTGTTGCATCTCCTAGGTGCCCTATTGATGTATCTATTGTATCTAACCACCGATTTTACTTTTTTCTTCTCTTATCTTTTTACATACATGATTCTATACATGTCCAGCTTGGCCCTGGTCAATTCGGTTTCCTTTAACCAAATGAAGAATCCGGCCAAGGAATTTGCCCAGGTCCGTGTTTTTGGGACCATTGGATGGATCGTAGCCGGATTGCTGATCAGTTATTTGAATTGGGACTCCCAAGAAGGGATATCAGAAGGCATATTGAGGAATACCTTTTTAATGGCCGCCATTTCATCCGCCCTATTGGGGCTCTTTTGCTTTACCCTTCCAAAGACACCTCCCCGCATGGATAGAACCAAAAAGGTCCGTATTTCGGATATTTTGGGATTGGAGGCATTGGGGCTGTTAAAGGACCGTAATTTTTTGGTCTTCTTTGTCGCATCCGTCCTCATATGTATCCCGTTGGCCTTTTATTACCAACATGCGGGCCAGTTCCTGGGGGAAATAGGTGTGGCCAACCCAGCAGGAAAGATGACCATTGGCCAGATTTCGGAAATTCTCTTCATGCTTTTATTGCCCTTCTTTTTTAAAAAGTACGGATTTAAAAAAACCATGTTGGTAGCTATGCTGGCCTGGGCCATACGTTATGTACTGTTCGCTTATGGTAACCCCGGTGAGCTGGCATTTCTATTATTGTTGGGTATTGCCCTACACGGTATCTGTTACGATTTTTTCTTTGTTTCGGGACAGATCTATACGGACAGCAAGGCAGGTACCCACATTAAAAGTGCCGCCCAAGGGCTGATTACCTTGGCCACCTATGGCATAGGAATGCTCATCGGTTTTTGGATCGCCGGCAAGATTACCGATGGCTATGTCTCCACGGAGGGTGCCCACGCCTGGGAAACTATTTGGCTATACCCGGCCGGGTTTGCCCTTTTGGTATTTTTGCTATTCTTTGTATTCTTCAAGAACGAAAAAATCACCTATAAAACTTAGATATTTTCAATATATTCAACACCTTAAACTCAACATCAATTTTTAAAGCACATCATTATGCCAAAGAAGATCAGACTAGGAATTTTAGGCGGCGGCGGGGATTCCCTTATTGGGGTTTTGCATCGGGTCGCTTCCCACATCAATGATAATTATGAAATAGTAGGGGCGGTGTTCAATCCGGTTTATGAGGAAAACATAGGTTTCGCCAAGGAGATTGATGTACCTACCGATCGTATTTACAAGGATTTTGACGCACTTATCGAAGGGGAAATGAAATTGCCCGAAGATGAGCGCATTCAGGTCTGCTCAGTACAGACCCCGAACTTCCTCCATTTTCCCATGGCCAAGAAACTGCTCGACAATGGATTTCATGTTATCTGTGAAAAGCCCATGACCACCACGCTGGAAGAAGCCAAAATTCTACAGGAGGCACACCAAAAGGCAGGTACGGTATTCGCATTGACCCACACCTATACGGGTTATCCTATGGTACGGCAGATGCGCGAAATGATCAAGGCCGGGGCGCTTGGGAAAATCCATAAGGTGGATGCCAGGTATTATCAGGGTTGGATCAACACCATTATCCATGATAAGGAAAAACGCTCCTCGGTTTGGCGACTTGACCCGGAGAAAGCGGGCATCAGTTCCTGTATGGGCGATATTGGGGTACATGCCTTTAATTTGTTGGAATACACCACTGGGCTACAGGTAAAATCCTTGTTATGCGATTTCAATTATTTGTACGAAGACAATAAAATGGATGTAGACGGAACGGTGCTCGTTCGAATGGGCGATCATGTGAAAGGGGTTATCCGGGGAAGCCAAGTGGCCACGGGAGAGGAGAATGGCTTGGCCATTGCGATTTATGGTGAGAAAGCCTCTTTCCGTTGGGAACAGGAAAAACCTAATTTCCTTTATAAAATGAGTGATTCCGAACCTACCCAGATATACAAACCGGGGCATGCGTATAATTCCGAATTGTCCTTGAACGGAACCAAACTGCCTCCCGGACATCCAGAGGGCATCTTCGATTCCATGGCCAATATTTATTTGGGTGCGGCCCGGGCTATCCGGGGCGAACAATATAATGACGGTGAATTCCCGACCATGTTGGACGGCGTTCGCGGCATGAACTTTATTGAAGCCACCGTAGAATCCCATAAAGGAGGTAATGTATGGGTGGATATGGAATCCTAAATACCTTTATATAACAGGTGCATTGCAGTTTCACCTGACACAGTATAGGAGTATCGAATTAAAAAAGCCCTAAAAGTCTAAACTTTTGGGGCTTTCCTTAAAGGAAGTTCTTGGATAAGGAATGGCCTTGGGTCACCCTCAAAACACCTTTTCAAATTCTTGGCATACAATGATCATACTTTCCCTGGGGACGCGTCCAAAGGGCTCCAACTCTTTGATATAATGATTCCAATGTACCCGTTTCCAATAGTCCAGGGATCGATCCCCTTCGCCTTCCAATCTGGCAAAATCGTGATCAATATTAAAATAGGGCTTAAAGGAGACTCTGGTAAGCCTTACAATACACTGTGCCTGGCCTTCCCAATTGGTCACTACAATGAAATCCCCGATTTTGGGTAGGGTCTCCTTTCGGTATTGGAGTCCCAATAACGAATTGGAGGTGGCCTTTTTGACCCCCTTCTTGACCAGTTCCACACATTTGTTGGCATCCGATTCATTATCACGAAAATGAATAACGTTGGGAGCATTGACAAAGGCAAACTCTAGGTGGGCATCCAAAAAGTCGCCCCACATATTTCTAGCAGAAGCATTATCCATGGATCATGGTTTTGATAAGACAACATACGTGCATAATTCCTATCTAGATAATCGTTTTCTTTTTTAATTGTTCCGCTGCGTGGTTTGCCGCCCTCGCCGTAAATGCCATATAGGTCAGGGAGGGGTTTACACAACTGGAGGACGTCATAAAGGCACCGTCCGTAACATAGACGTTTTTAACGGCATGCAGTTGATTGTTCCTGTTCACAACGGATGTTTTTGGGTCATGTCCCATTCGGGCACCCCCCATTTCGTGTACGGCCGAACCAGGTCCGGAAGTGTTGTCGTAGCCTTTTACGTTCACAAATCCTGCGCTTTTAAATATGGCAATGGCCTCGTTCATCATATCCTTCCGCATTTCCAGTTCGTTTGTTTTTAATTCCACATCAAAATCCAATAAGGGCAAGCCCCACTGGTCTTTTTTAACGGAACTTAACCTTACCTTATTGTCATCATAGGGCAAAAACTCGCCAAAGGCCGTCATTCCAATTTGCCATTGCCCAGGCTTAAGAATAGCATCCTTTAGCCCTTCCCCATATACGGTCTCTGCAATTAAATTGGTCCAATTGTTTCTGCTGGCCCCACCTTGATAGCCAAATCCTCGGAGATAATTTTTACGTTCCGTTTTCCCGCCCAGGTTGACGAACCTGGGAATATAATAGCCATTGGGCCTTCGTCCCTTATAATATTTGTCCAAATGTCCGTTCACCAGGGCGCTGGCACCTACCTTAAAATGATGGTCCATTATATGAGTCCCCAGCTTACCGGAATCATTGCCCATCCCATGGGGGAAGCGTTCGGATTTCGATTTTAATAAAATACCCACGGACGACATGGCCGAGGCACACAGAAACACGAGCTTTCCTTTAAATTCCAGTTTTTCATGGGTTTCCGTATCAATGACCCGAACCCCATCGGCGCGCCCCGTGTTCTTGTTATAACTGATTTCGTGTACAATGGAATGGGGCCGGAGCGTCATATGTCCTGTTCGCTCCGCTGCAGGAAGCGTTGAGGAGTTGCTGCTGAAGTATCCACCAAAGGGACAACCCCGCTTGCATCGATTTCGGTACTGACAGGATCCTCTATTTCCGAAATTGGCAGAAGTATCCGTAATATGGGCGGCACGGCCAATAGTAAGCAAACGGCCGTCTTCAAAACTAGTGTCCATGGCAGCTTGTAGTTCCTTTTCCACACAATTGAGTTGCATCGGCGGCTGAAATTTACCATCAGGCAATTGGCGCAGCCCCAAGTTCCTTCCACTTACGCCAATGAACGTCTCCACCTTGTCGTACCAAGGTGCAATGTCCTGATATCGGACCGGCCAATCCACCCCATGACCATCTTTTTTGTTGGCCTCAAAATCGATATCGCTCCATCTGTAGCATTGCCGTCCCCAGGTAAGGGAACGTCCACCGACCTGATGGCCCCGGACCCAATCAAAAGGTTTGGTCTCCACATAGGGATGTTCTAGGGCGTTAACGAAAAAATGCATCGCCTCCCGGCCCCTATTTACACCTCCCCTGGGCAACACCGAAAAGCTGTTTTTTTCTTCCCGTGTCAAGGAACCCCTAAATTCGTAGTCCCAGGGGTCATCGTTCATGGTGGGGTAGTCTGTAATGTGGTTCACCATCCTCCCCCTATCCAGGACCAAGGTCTTTAAACCGTTTTCACAAAGTTCCTTTGCCGCCCAGCCCCCACTTATTCCCGTGCCGACTACAATGGCATCGTATACTTCTTCCTGATTCATCCTGGATTTCTTATTTTAATTCTGTTGGTTTTCCTATATTTATGACTTCCCGAAGTAAAGCAGAACCTAGAGGAGATTTAGACAACTAAATATAGGATTTATTCTTACACCGCTGCAACATATTGGAACCATAATCAAAATAATATAGAATAGAATACCGATGAAGACAATTAAAGGACCCGCCGTTTTTTTGGCACAATTTGTAGATAACAAGGCACCTTTTAACTCGCTGGACGGCATGTGCCAATGGGCGGCCGATTTGGGGTATAAGGGAATTCAAATTCCTACTTGGGAGAATTTTTTGATCGATTTGGACAAGGCTGCGGAAAGTCAGACCTACTGCGACGAACTGAAAGGGAAGGTCAATTCCTATGGATTGGAGATTACCGAACTTTCCACTCACTTACAGGGACAGTTGGTCGCCGTACATCCCGCCTTTGACATTATGTTCGATGGTTTTGCACCGGACCAGGTGAAGAACAATCCAAAGGCTCGGACCGAATGGGCGGTAGAAGTGGTGAAAAAAGCCGGAACCGCCAGTAGAAGATTGGGAATAACGGCACACGCCACGTTCTCAGGAGCGCTTCTGTGGCATACCGTCTATCCTTGGCCGCAACGGCCCCCGGGACTTGTGGAGATGGGCTTTGAGGAATTGGCCAAACGTTGGAAACCCATTTTAGACCATTTTGATGAGCAAGGGGTGGATGTCTGCTACGAGATACACCCGGGGGAGGACCTGCATGATGGGGATACCTTTGAGCGTTTTTTGGAAGCGACCGGAAACCACAAAAGGGTGAATCTCCTCTATGATCCCAGCCATTTCGTGCTACAGCAATTGGATTATATTACTTATATCGACTATTATCATGAATTTATAAAGTCGTTTCATGTTAAGGATTCCGAATTCAATCCTACTGGGAAAAAAGGCGTCTACGGAGGGTACAACGATTGGGAGAACCGCGCCGGTCGTTTTCGTTCCTTAGGTGATGGCCAGATCGATTTTAAGACCATTTTCTCCAAACTAACACAGTATGGCTGTGATGTCTGGGCAGTGATGGAATGGGAATGCTGTATCAAAAGCCCCGAACAAGGGGCTCGGGAAGGGGCCATCTTTATCCAAGACCACATTATCGAAGCTACACAACGGACTTTTGATGATTTTGCGGGAGGCGAAACCGACAAGGAAGTACTTAAGAATATTTTAGGAATCTAAATCAGAAAAACGTTACTGATGAAACAACTTGTATATATAACCTTTGTGGCCCTGTTTTTTTTGGGATGCAAGGAAAAAAAGAAGGCTACCGGCGAGGAAATGGAAAGTGAGGCCATGACGGAAGCAGAAGTTTCCGAACCGGACAATGGGGAATGGATCGTTCTTTTTGATGGGTCTTCCTTTGACGGATGGAAGGAATACTTGAAAGACGGCGTTTCCGAAAATTGGAAATTGGAAGATGGGGCCATGGCCTTTTATCCGCCTAAAGAAGGCAAAAAAGGGGTAAGTTATAATCTGGTCACGGAAAAGGAGTTTACGGATTTTGAACTCTCCTTGGAATGGAAGATCGCCGAGGCGGGGAACAGTGGTATTTTTTGGGGTGTTGTCGAGATGCCCTCCTTAAAACAGCCTTATGAAACCGGCCCGGAGATACAGGTACTCGACAACGAGAAACATCCCGACGGCAAAAACGGCACCAGTCATCAAGCGGGTGCATTGTATGATATGGTTTCTCCTTCAAAGGATGTTACCAAACCCATTGGCGAGTGGAACAGTTGCGTTTTGACCATCAATCATAAAACGAATCAAGGGAGTGTGATGCTCAATGGTGAAAAGGTGGTTGAATTTCCAGTGAACGACCCCGAATGGAGCGCTATGGTGGCCGATTCAAAATTTGCGGACTGGGAACATTTTGGTAAATACACTACCGGGAAAATCGGGCTTCAGGATCACGGGGACCAAGTGGCCTACAGAAATATCAAGATAAGGGAACTGAACTAAGCTGAACATTACAAAAGACATTTAAACAAGCAAACAAGATTTTCAACATGAAAAAACTAGTTACGTTACTTACATTTTTTTCACTCCTCAGTACAATGGCACAGGAAGCCATATTGGGGGAAACACCGGGAATAATGAGAAACGGTGTTATTGTACATCCGGAATATGAGGGTCCGGAACCAACCAAGCCAGAAGCTACGGAATTTTATGAGCCCAAGGTTCCCAAAGTGACCCCTGGAAAGGATGGTGCTCCCCCAAGCGATGCCATCGTTCTTTTTGATGGCACAAGTTTGGACGGTTGGGTAAGTACCAAGGACGGTAAGTCCAGCGCCCCTTGGCACCTTAATGATGATGGGAGTATGACCGTGGCCGACAAAACAGGTGACATACAGACCAAACAACATTTTGGCGACATACAACTGCATATAGAATGGCGCTCTCCCTTGCCCGTGCAGCGCGAAAACCAAAACCGGGGCAATAGCGGCATTTTTATCAGCGGGATCTACGAGATACAGGTGCTGGATCAAAATGACAACCCCACCTATGTAAATGGACAAGTGGGATCCATTTACAAACAGGGACCACCGCTAGCCATGGCTTCAGTGCCAACCGGGGAATGGAACACCTATGATATTATTTATCATGCCCCTGAGTTCAACAGCGAAGGCGGAAAGACAAAATCCGGTACGGTTACGGTAATCCATAATGGGGTGCTGATTCAGGATCATACTGAAATAAAAGGGACCACACCTTACATTGGATGGCCAAAAAACCCTGCCCACGGCAAAGGCCCGTTAAGACTACAAGATCACGGCGACGACAGTCGGGTGAGCTACAGGAACATATGGGTCCGGGAGTTGTAAAGGATTTCCAAGACCCTATTTCCTAATTAATACCTAACTATGATTCAGTCCATGACCGGTTTCGGGAAGCATGTCATACAACTTCCTGCGAAAAAAATTACCATCGAGTTAAAATCACTCAACAGCAAGAGCTTGGACCTGAATGCCAGGATGCCCTCTGCCTATCGTGAAAAGGAACTGGAACTCAGAAAGCTTATTGCCCATGAATTGACCAGAGGGAAGGTGGATTTTGGGCTTTATATCGAATATACCGGCGAAGAGACCTCGGCCCAAATAAATGAAGGGGTGGTAAGGCAGTACATGAAACAGCTGGAATCCATTGCCCGAGGGGAGGAAGTACAACTAATGGAAATGGCCTTGCGATTGCCGGATGCCTTAAAAACGGACAAGGACGATATAGACGACGCGGAATATGCCGCCATCCTTGAAGCACTAAAGGAAGCCATTTCCGAAATTCAAAATTTCCGTACCCAGGAAGGTCAAATACTGGAAAAGGATTTTGTGGACCGCATCGGGATTCTAGAATCTTTACTGGAGAAGGTAAGATCTATGGATCCCGAGAGACAGGCCATCATTCGTGAACGTTTGGAGAAAGCCGTAATCGATTTAAAGGCGGAAGTGGATGCCAACCGTTTTGAACAGGAGCTGATCTATTATCTCGAGAAATACGATATTACCGAGGAAAAGGTGAGGCTGGCCAATCATCTGGACTATTTCTCCAAGACCTTGGATTCCAAGGACTCCAATGGCAAAAAATTGGGCTTTATCTGTCAGGAAATCGGACGGGAGATCAATACCATTGGATCCAAGGCCAATTATGCTCCCATGCAACAACTGGTTGTTCAGATGAAGGACGAGTTGGAAAAGATAAAGGAACAAATGTTGAACGTTCTATGACGAAAGGGGGCAAATTGATTATATTTTCGGCCCCTTCCGGGAGTGGCAAAACAACCATTGTTCGGCATTTATTGGCGCAGCCCGAATTAAATTTGGCTTTTTCGGTATCGGCAACTTCAAGGCAAAGAAGGGGTAAGGAAAGACAAGGAGAACACTACTACTTTATGTCCGTTTCAGAATTCAAACAGCATATAAAGAACGATGATTTTCTGGAATGGGAAGAGGTATATCGCGATAATTTTTACGGAACGCTAAAGAGCGAGGTGGAGCGCTTGTGGTCGGAGGGCAAAAACGTAATTTTTGATATCGACGTAGTTGGAGGGCTAAGAATAAAAAAGAAATACCCCAAAAAAACATTGGCTGTTTTTGTGAAACCACCAAGCGTAGATGAACTGAAGATCAGACTAAAAAAGCGGAGTACGGAAAGCGACGATAAAATCAACATGCGTATAGCTAAGGCATCAGTGGAAATGGCCACCGCTCCACAGTTTGACAAGGTAATCAAGAATTACGACCTGGATACGGCCTTGGCGGAGGCCCATGCTTTGGTAACCGATTTTATCGGGGAAACGGATCACTTGGAAGAGGACTCTTAAAAAGGAATTATCATTGAAACGTACAGGCCTTTATTTTGGCACCTTTAACCCAATCCATATCGGACATCTGGTCATTGCCAATCACATGGCCGAGTTTTCCGGTCTGGATGAGGTTTGGTTCGTGATTACCCCAAAAAGCCCATTTAAAGCCAAGCAAACGCTTCTGGACAATAATCATCGTTACCAGATGGTATTTGAAGCGGTTAAGGAATATCCTAAATTAAAGCCCAGCAAAATAGAGTTCGACCTGCCCCAGCCCAACTATACCATTGATACCTTGGTACGTTTGGATGAGCAATACGGTAAAGCATATGAGTTTTCTTTATTAATGGGAGAGGATAACTTAAAAGGATTTCATAAGTGGAAAAATTATGAGGCCATTTTGGAAAATTATGCCCTTTTTATTTATCCAAGAATTTCCAATGGCACGGTCGAAAACGAATTTGAGAGGCACCCAAAGATTCATTTTGTGGATGCGCCCGTAATGGAGATTTCATCCACCTTTATCCGAAAGAACCACAAGGCAGGAAAGCATGTGAGACCTCTTTTACCTGAGGCCGTTTGGAGATACATGGACGAAATGAATTTTTACAGGTAACCCATAATTAGGTACGTCTTGGTTCCAAAAAGGTCTAGAAACAGCTGTTTTACCGGTTAACATCGAAAAGAATGACCTCATAGGTAAAATCCCGCAGGGTACCATTAAGATCCACCTCCTCTAAGGTTACCGTATAGGCAAGATCATCCGAACTACTGGTATTTATACCTTCCGGAACCCATACAATGGTGCGGTCGCCATAGGCATTGTCCAATTCTTCCAAGGATAGGTTTACGGAATTGCCATTTTGGTCCCTCATGGAGACCCGGGTCGCCGTAAAGTCTGCATTCCTTATGGAAAAGGACCATCTACTATACACTTGTGTTCGGGGGACATAGCCTTCGGGAGGCCATGCAATGAATTCGGGGGCATCTTCAGGAGGTGTACCTGCATTCCCCAGCACCCAGATGGCGTTGGCCCGTTCTGTATTGCCAATCCCGACTTCCTGCAATCGAGGCCATAACAACCAACGTCTATGACCTACCGGACCATTGCTGGATCCGTGATCCCTAATATAGGCGTCTATCGCCGGAGCATTTCGCGTCATGGCCAGCAACGAATTTCCCGCTCCTTCCTGTCCATCATCACTAAAGCATTTCCAACTGTTCGGGGGCGAATGGTCCAAAGTTCCATTGGCCTGCATCATTAAGGCAGATTTTTGGGCCTTTTCACTCTTGGACGTATTTTCCAAAATGTCATTATGCAGTCCAACGGCTTTTCTAAAATAGGCCAGTCGCATAAATATTTTGTCCTTTGTTGCTTCTGGGATATCTCCTGCGTCACAGGAAGGTTCGTCCCCTGTCCAAGGGACATTATCCGAACTAACGGAAGCCAGGTAATAGTCCTCATAGAGTTCTTTGGCGGCTAGTCGTGCCGCGTTGTCCAACGGGAGTTGATTCACATCCGGTGTACCATCTTCATCCGTATCCATGGTGTTGGATGTGGATTCTTTGCTGCAAGAGATCGCTAGCGAACTACCAACTATAAGGAACAGAAATGTCTTACGAAGTAGTGTGTACATAACAAAAATCGATTCGGGTTTAGCTACTAAACGGAGAAATACCCAAAAAGCATGTAATTTTTCGATAAACGGGAACAAAAAATGAAAATACAAAGGGATGGAGGAATTTGGCTAGGACCTCCTGGTGATGGTGCCTCACTTCCCAAGCCAATCAACGGAAATAAAACGGAAACCTCAAGGAAAGGTCACATTCCCTAAGAATGAGCCTATACGGTAACGGCGTTGACATGACCATCATAAATCTCAAGAAGGTTTAGGGTAGCGGTTAGCAAATCCTTGGTTTCCGAGAGTAGGCTAAAGTACAAAGCGGTGTTTTTGGGACTGGTTTCATCAATTCTTGTCCGTGTGACCTGCTTTTCTATTTTCGCATTGATACGGTCAAAGAGATCTTGCCTATGGACGATAAGTTCGGTCAGGCCAACGTATTCTTTGGTCTCGAATATTTGTGTTACCTGGGAGAAAAGACCGCTTACGTATTGGTCCGTTTCCTTCAAGTCCTTTATTTGGTTAAAGCGCAGCTTTTTATGGTTATTGTTCACGTGCTTGTAGCCCGCCTTGGAAATGTATTCCAAGGATTGTGTCATGTCCTCCAGATAATTGAGCATGGCGATGTAAAAGTTACTGGTCCCTACACTGGATTCATCCAAATTTTTGATAAAATAAAAGATATTGTCCTTTAATCCTTCCACCTCCTTTTCCAGTTTTTCAATACTCTTCCGGCTTTTTCTTAGACGTTCAATGTCATGTTTGGCCAGACCATCAATGCAGAAGGTGTAGATTTTGTTTGCCCTTTTCATCGCCAGGGCAATGTTATCCGCACTTTCCTCGATAAGTTCTTTTATGGAACTACTTTCCGCTTTTTGAAGTCGCTCCTCAATGCGATTTTCCTTTACTTTTTTAGTATGCGACAGGTAGTTTTTCCCAATGAGCAAAAAGGCCACGATCAGCAATATGATTACAGCTATAAAGCCGCCCAAATGGATAAGGTAGGCGATAATCGAAGCGGCCACAAATGCGCTGATCGCCGTAAAGAACCAACCGCCAATTACATTGAGAACCCCAGCGACGCGATATACGGCACTTTCAGGCCCCCATGCCCTATCGGCCAATGAAGTTCCCATAGCTACCATAAACGTTACATAGGTAGTGGACAATGGCAATTTCATGGAAGTCGCTATGGAAATAAGCACACTGGCCACCATAAGATTTACCGCGGCCCGCACCAAGTCAAAGGCAGGCAAATCCTGGGCCCTTGTTTTCGGAATGTACACATAGGGCTTTTCAAATTGCTTGTCAATTTTCTTTCTAAGGGAGAGCGATAGTATGCCGGACAGATTTTCACTCGCCTTTATGGAGTATTTCACGATTTGTCGGGAAAGGAAATTGGGTTGAAACCGTTCTTCCCCCTCATCCTGCCGGGATAGATCGACACTGGTTTTTACTACATTCTTGGCTTTGGAAGAGAACCAAAGTGTTATGACCATAATGACCCCGGACAATAATAGGAGCAAGGTAGGTGTTCGGACGGCCCGGGAGAGTCCCTCCATGGTGTATTGCTCGGCAACCGTTCCGGAAAGGGACCAACTGGTATAGGACTCCAATGCGGCCAGAGGGACACCGATAAAATTGACTAGATCGTTTCCGGCAAAGGCCATGGCCAGCGCAAATGTGCCCAGGACAATAATGATGGTGTAGATATTGAGTTTGGACATGGAGGTCACCGCCCATGAAACCAACGTCCAGACGATGAAATTCTCGGCCAGAAAGAGTAGGGGATTATCACTGATGTACCCCAGTACGGCGGCATCAAAAACATCGGCACTTTTAAGTCCCTTTACGATAATGAAGTAAATGATGGATGTGATGGCCAACCCACCAAATAAGGCTCCTACCCATTTGGGCTTGGCTTCAAATTTAAAGGAGATCAGCAAACGGGAAACAAACTGGACCAGGGCCCCGATAGAGAAGGCCACTACTACGGAAAGCAGGATTCCCAATATGATCTCCGTTGCTTTTTCTGTATTGATATAGGTCCCAAGGTCAATAAATCCGCCGCCATCGGCGGTAATTTTAATCAAGGATATGGCCACTGCCGCACCCAGCAATTCAAATACTATGGATACCGTGGTGGAAGTAGGCATTCCTAAGGTATTGAAAAAATCCAACAGTAGAATATCCGTTATCATGACCGCCATGAAGATGATCATGATTTCGGAAAAGACAAATTCCCCTGGATTAAATATGCCTTTTCTGGCCACTTCCATCATGCCACTGGACGACATGGCCCCGAAGGCGATGCCGATACTCGCAACAATCATTATGGTCCGGAATGAAATGGCCTTTGAACCGATGGCCGAATTTAAAAAGTTGACCGCGTCATTACTAACACCTACCACCAAATCCGTAACGGCGAGCGCTGCAAGCGCTATGATCATAAAGAGATAAATATTTTCGCCCATCAACATCAAATATGCACAAAAATGCCATTATAATTTGTTAACTATGTTAAAATAAAGTTATGAAAGGGGCTTTGACCTCTGTAAATAGCTGTCCCTTGGACAGAAAACTTCTAGATAGAAGGTGGCGAAGAAATAGCTATTGGTCCTGGCTCGTTACCTCTAGGGTTGGAGCGGGGAACAAATCGTTGGAAGCAGATCCATCTGCGGTTTGGATCGCTTCTTCGGCATAGATGCCTTTTGCCATTAAGGACTCCTCAATTTGAAGAATGGACTTCGAATGGACCTCCACTGGAATTTCCAAGTCCTCATATCCCAAAAAGCTAATGGCTAATAGGTAGTTGCCGGGTACTACATCCAATAATTCAAAATTTCCGTTGAAGTTGGTCTGTGTCTTCCAGTGGGTACCTTTTAAGGAGACCTCTGCAAATAACATAGGTTCATCGATCTGCTCATGATCCATGATCTTACCGACAATAGAACCGCTCTCCTGGCCAAAAACCGTAAGGCTAAATAGAAAAGAAACAGTCCAAACTAAGGTTTTCATTTGCATGGTGCTTTGCGCAGCAAAGAAAACGCCTTTATGTAAAGTAAAAGTTAACTAAAGGTTATACATAGTTGTCCAAAAGGTTAATTTAGGCTTCGGTATTTCTAATGCAGTGGACGGTATAAAATAGAATCGAAAACTGAAAAAATGTATCTTGCGCGGCAAACTACAAAGTATGCATTGGGAACGATTACTTTCTTTAAAAAGGTATGGGGATACCGGCAAAAGATTGCGGAAGGAACAGGATGACACCAGATTGGGATTTGAAGTGGACTATGATCGGATTATTTTCTCTTCCGCTTTCCGTAGTCTACAGGATAAGACCCAAGTTATTCCATTGTCCAATACCGATTTTGTACATACCCGTTTAACACACAGTTTGGAAGTATCCGTCGTAGGCAGGAGCTTGGGACGCATCGCCGGGAAAAGGATAGTGGAAAAATATCCGTATTTAAGAGAAGTCCATGGGCATACCTTTAACGACTTTGGCGCCATCGTTGCTTCTGCCGCCTTGGCCCATGATATTGGAAATCCGCCTTTTGGCCATAGCGGGGAAAAGGCCATCGGCGAATTTTTCAAAAGTGGCAGCGGTAAAAAATACCGTTCATTATTATCGGACAAGGAATATCAGGACCTGATAGATTTTGAGGGCAATGCCAACGGATTCAAATTGCTTTCCGAATCGAGGGATGGCGTTGAAGGTGGGCTTCGATTGAGCTATGCCGTTCTAGGTGCTTTTATGAAATACCCGAAGGAATCGCTTCCCAAGAAACCTACAAAACACATAGCCGATAAGAAATTCGGGTATTTTCAATCCGAGGCCGGATTTTTTCAGGAGGTCGCCCATGAATTGGGACTGCCATCTACCTCAACAAGCTCGGACAGTTCATTTTCTAGACACCCACTCGCCTATCTTACGGAGGCCGCGGATGATATTTGTTATACCATTGTGGATTTTGAGGATGGCATTAATCTCGGTCTTATTCCAGAGGATTATGCACTGGAATATTTGATCAAGTTGGTTAAGGATTCCATAAACACCAAAAAGTACAATTCGCTAATTTATCAGGAAGACAGGCTAAGTTACCTTAGGGCTTTGGCCATTAATACGTTAATTGGGGACGCCGTAGCGGTATTTGTTGAAAATGAGGATAAAATACTTAACGGTACATTCGATACCGCGCTTTTGGACAAAAGTGCCTACAAAGCACAAATTTCCGATATTATTGCCTTGAGCGTAGACAAGATATATCAATCGCAAGAAGTAGTGGAAAAAGAAATTGCGGGTTATCGGATCATTTCGGACATCTTGGAGGTATATACTGGTGCATTGATCCATGAAATGGAAGGCAAGCCTTCCAACTATCACCGATTAATCCGGCAGACCCTGCCGGGGCGTTTCCAGAAAAAGGAGACATCTCCTTATCAAGTATTACTGAACGCCTGTTGCTATGTGGCCAGTCTTTCGGATAGTTCCGCAGTCCACATCCACAACAAGATTACCGGGAAACAACTTTAAAAATCATAGGATACCCCTACACCCAGTAATTGTTTGAACTGGATTCTAGGTTCCCCGGCATTGATGACCATACCGGTATCGCTTATTTGCTCATCGAACAAAATATCATCGTCATAAATAATATGGGTTCCTATCGTGGTCACAATATACTCGTTCACCTTCAGGTTGACGTTCAGTTCCCAATCGAAATCCACGTTACCAAATCTGCGTAAGTAGTCCGTATACATCGTTAACCGATGTTTTAGCCCCATGTTTTTATACAGTTGGGCCTCCCAAGTATTGTTTACCAGAAAGCCGAATTCCAAGAAGACGTTCTTGCCTTGTTGGATGAGGTTTCCATCGGCATCAAATACGGCTTTTTGTACCCCAAAAGCTCCCCTATCCGCCAAATCCTGATCCAACACAAAGGTGGCTTTCTGCGTAACAGGAGAGATATATAGATTAAAGCGTTGATCTTTGGTTATATAGGAGGTTCCGGCTCCCAAAAAGGAATACCCAGGAGCCATAAATCGGGATATGGGCGTGGTTCGGTCCGGATATTTGAAACCGTTGGAAAACTGTGTATTAAAATTAGCCTTTACCGAATAGTACCAATTGCTGATGGTATCCCTGCGATATCCAAAGGTGGTACTAAACCGAATCAAATCGTCCGTTTTTCGTATTTGCTGACCTTCCTGGACGTTGATGCCGTACCTAAAGCGCAGTTCGTTGTCCCACTGGATGTACCTAAACTTGTAGTTTCTGGCAAAACTGGCATTCCCCAAGGCGGAAACGGAATTGTCCCCTCCCGCATTCCAATTCACAAAGGCAACTTCACTTAGGTTTAATCCGAGTTTATTTATTCTGGTCCAGAAAGAGGGGATCCGAAATCTTTTCGGTTTTTCCAGCAATGCCTTGGTTTTTTTAAAGGAGACTACGGGAACCGTGCGTTTAACACCTCGGGGGATGGTATTTACCTTTTCCTGAATACGCCGAACAACAATGGTATCCACCACCGTGGTATCCATCGCTATGCTATCCAAGGGGACATTGGGAGGAACGGGATTTTGCCCCTGGCTTAAGCCCATGGCCAATAGGAAAAAGAGAATAAAATGGAATGAATTACATCTTTTGATCTGCATTAAGAATTTTGTTTAAGAGATTTTTAAGGGACGTAGGGTCCATTTCTACTTGCCTATGTAGTTCTTCCATGGTGCCATGCTCTACAAAAATATCGGGTATGGCCAGTATTTGGATGGATTTGGTGTATCCCATACGGTTGGACCATTCCAAAATGGCACTTCCAAATCCACCGGCCTTGCAGCCATCTTCTATGGTAACGATATGTTCGTAATTTTTGAAAATGAAATCCAGACGATTCTCGTCCAAAGGTTTAACGAAACGCATATCATAATGTCCAATGAGTTGATCGTTTCCAATTTCATCAATAACCTTGCCGATCCAACTTCCTAGGGCACCTATGGATAGTATGGCGATCTTGCTTCCTTTTCGCAATTCGCGGGAAGTCCCCAAGGCTATTTTTTTGAAGGGAAGCCTCCAATCCACAAGGCTTCCTTGACCTCGGGGATACCGGATCGCAATGGGTTGGGGAAGCCCCAATTGCGCCGTGTACATTATGTTGCGAAGTTCAACTTCATTCATGGGCGCAAAAATAATGAGGTTAGGGATACAGCGCAAATAGGCAATATCAAAAACACCGTGGTGCGTAGCACCGTCTTCGCCTACCATTCCGGCCCGGTCCAAGCAGAAGACTACAGGCAGACTTTGCAGGGCGACGTCATGGATGATCTGATCATAGGCCCGTTGCAGAAAGGTAGAGTAAATGGTACAATAGGGGACGAGCCCCTCGGCCGCCATTCCAGCGGCCAAGGTGACCGCATGTTGTTCCGCAATCCCGACATCGAAGGCCCTGTCCGGGATTTCTTCCATCATGTATCTCAGGGAACTACCCGTGGGCATGGCCGGAGTAATTCCGATAATCTTTGGGTTCTGTTGGGCAAGTTCCACCAAGGAATGCCCGAAAACATCCTGAAATTTAGGAGGCTGGTGATTATCCGGGCCAGATCGAATTTTTCCCGTTGTCCTATCAAATTTTCCAGGAGAGTGGTAGGTTATTTGATTTTCTTCCGCTTGTCGCAGTCCTTTCCCTTTTAGGGTAATAAGGTGCAATAGTTTGGGCCCGGGACGGGATTTTAATCGCTCCAGTTCGGCAATTACTGTCTTTATATTGTTTCCATCAACGGGACCTGAGTAGTCAAAATTAAGGCACTCAAAAATGTTTTCATCCTGGGTCGCTTCTCTTTTTATTCGAGTCAGGTATTTTTTCAACGCACCTACGCTGGGGTCGATCCCTATGGCATTGTCATTTAGGATTACCAAAATATTTGCATCGGAAACCCCGGCGTGATTAAGCGCCTCAAACGCCATTCCACTGGCTATGGAGGCATCGCCAATAACGGCAATATGTTGGGTCTGGTTCGCTCCCTTTAACTTGGAGGCCATGGCCATACCCAAAATGGCGGAAATGGATGTTGAGCTATGGCCCGTACCGAAAGCATCATATTCACTTTCCTTTCTATGGGGAAACCCACTAATGCCCCCTAGTTGTCTATTGGTATTAAAACGTTCTTTTCGGCCGGTTAAAATCTTATGTCCGTACGCTTGATGTCCCACATCCCAAATAATTTTGTCGTTCGGAGTATTAAAGACATAGTGCAAGGCAATGGTGAGCTCTACAACCCCCAGGCTTGCCCCAAGATGCCCTTCTTTGGTTGATACGATGTCGATGATGAATTCCCTAAGCTCCTGAGCGAGCTGGGGAAGTTGGTCCATGGTTAGGGCACGAAGGTCCTTAGGAACATTTATTTGGGAAAGGATTTTCATTTTCGGGGACAAATGTACGGCAAAATGGCTGTGTCCTATTTCCCAAAACTTCCCAAAATTGTACATTTGATGGTATGGTATTACCATTTGACGATGCCTATTTCATGAAAAAGGCCTTGGAAGAGGCTTATGTGGCCCTTGAAAAAGGAGAGGTTCCCATTGGTGCGGTAATCGTAACACAGAACCGGATTATCGCAAGGGCGCATAACCTTACCGAACAATTGAACGATGTCACGGCGCATGCCGAAATGCAGGCCATAACGGCCGCCGCCAATTTTCTAGGGGGTAAATATTTGCGAAATTGTACGCTTTATGTCACCTTGGAGCCTTGTCAAATGTGTGCCGGGGCATTGTATTGGAGCCAGATATCAAAAATCGTATTTGCCGCAAAGGACCCCCAAAGAGGATTTGAAGCTATGGGTACCCAACTACATCCCAAGACCGAGGTGCTTTCCGGGATTATGGAAGCGGAAGCTTCCGAGATACTTAATCGATTTTTTATTCAAAAAAGGAATTTGAATTAATAGTTTATACGAGGTGTTCCAAAAAATGGGTACAAAAAAAACCCCGACTTGGAGGTCAGGGCCGTAATGTGTTCTAAAATACAATACCTATCCTACTACCTTTACTTGTGCCGCTACCATACCTTTTCTACCTTCTTCCTCCACGTATTCTACTTTGTTACCTTCGTTTAGCTCAACCCCATTCAACGCAGTAGCGTGAACAAAGATGTCTTTTCCCGTCTCGTCGTTGGTAATGAACCCATATCCTTTGGAGTCATTAAAGAATTTTACTATACCGGTCATTCGAATAAAATTAAAAATAAAAAATCGTTTGTCTCACTAAGGTATAATTTTTTGTCCAGATTGACCTGGATTGGCGCTCAAATCTTTATGAAGTCATTGATTTTCAGGTTCTTCTTTCTCCTTTTTACGCATTTTGCGTATGTTTTCCTCGTTCAGCATATAATCCTTCATTTTTTTCCCTTTACTCTCTTTTATCAAAAAAAGGGGCATGGCGATCAAAAAGAGCCCTACAGTTCCAAAGCCAATGAATTTGTTGGCCAAAAGAAGTTGTTCCTCCTGGATGGAAAAACCGTAAACGATGGAAGCGAACGAAGCGATTACTACTAGGGAAATGAAATATTTCATGTTCTTCAATTAAAAATTCCGTGTTTGGTCACAATGGCATGAATCCTATTTGGTAAAATTGATCAATTCCCGGCGATAAGCCGTCAAGAGCTTGGATTTGGACACAAAACCAAAGTAACGCCCTTCCTTGATAACGGGCAGATTCCAAGCACCACTATCTTGAAACTTTCGCATCACCTTTTGCATACTATCCTCCCCATAAAAAATGTGTTCCGGAGGATTACGCATAAAATTCCGGACCAAGGTAGTATCATATATGGAGGTATCGAACATAAATTCACGGATATCATCCAACAAAACAATGCCCACAAGGGCTTGATTTTCATCTATTACTGGGAAAATATTGCGGGTCGATTTCGATACGGACCGATGCAGCATATCACCTAAGGTCATATTCGGGGATACCGGTTTAAAGTTCTTTTCAATAACATCGTCCAATTGCATTAAGGTAAGTACCGCCTGGTCCTTATTATGTGTCAACAACGCACCTTGCTGGGCCAATTCCCTAGTGTAAATGGAATAATCGGTAGCATTGCGGGTGATTAGGTAGGATATGGAGGCCGTAATCATCAAAGGGACAAAAAGGGCATAACCTCCCGTGATTTCCGCGATAAGAAATATGGCGGTCAACGGAGCGTGCAATACGCCTGCTATTAAGCCGGCCATGCCGATCAAGGTAAAATTGCTTTCCGAAACGGCGAACCCGAGTCCCGAGTGGTTAATGACCTTGGCCACCACATTGCCCAAGGCACTTCCCATGACCATGGTGGGAATAAATATTCCGCCGGCACCTCCGGCCGCCAATGTGGTGGTCATGGCCACGGCCTTAAAAATGGTTATGCCGAACAGCAGGGCGATCACCACCCATATATTGTTGATATAGGCATCAAATGGGGTTCTCCCTAGGGCCATTGCATGTTGGCCGTCCAAGAGATTGTTGATAAACCCAAAACCTTCCCCATATAGCGGGGGAATGAAGTAGAGCATAACACCAATGGCCACTCCACCCACGAGCAATTTATATTTTGGGCTCCTCAAGGGACGAAACAGCCTCTGAATACCAAAATACATTTTGGTAAAATAAATAGAAGCAAATGCGGTGCCTACTCCCAGGACCATATAAAACAGGGTGTCCTTGACCTCAAAATCCTGGGTAATCGTAAAGTTGAACAGGACTTCGTTGCCCAAGAAAAAGTAGGAAGTAAGAACCCCGGAAATAGAGGCCAGGAGCAGCGGCAAAACCGACAACATGGTCAGGTCCAGACTAAATACTTCCACCGCAAAAATAATAGCGGCTATTGGGGATTGAAAGATGGATGCAATGGCACCTGCGGAGGCGCAGGCAATCAGCAGGGAACGGGTCTTGGTATTGATATGGAACAAGCGGCTCAAGTTGGAGCTTATGGCCGCTCCGGAGGCCACGGCAGGACCTAAAAGTCCCACGGAACCACCAAAACCGACGGTCAAGGGGGCGGCGATCAATTGGGTGTAAATATGTTTGGGGGCAATAATGCCTTTTCGCTTGGACAGCGAAAAGAGAATGGATGAGACCGCATGTTGTAGCTTTTCCCTATGCACAAATTTAACGTAGAGGTAAACTAAGGTTAGACCGATGATAGGAAGTATAAAATACATGCCATAATTGGTGAAAAGGATGCCCCGCTCCAAAGAGGACTCAATAAAATAGGTAATGTTCTTTAGAGTAACCGAGGTTAAACCGGCCAAAAGGCCAATGACCACGCTTAGTATATGGATAAATGTCTTATTGGAAATATGTTTGTATCTCCAGACCAACAGACGTTTTAAGGGACTTTTTTTTGGATAAGGCATGGAATTAAGCCATTGACTTGGGCAAAGGTATCCAATTTCCCATGAAGAAAGGAGACGGCAAGAGCCCAATAAAATACCTAGTAACGTAGCTCAAATCCAAAGGGTTCCGCCTCCAGCAGTTCTCCGTCCTTAAGTAGGCCGAATTGTAATTCATAAGAGCCTTCCGGCAAGAGTTGTGTGGGAAAGGAAATCCATAAAAAACTACCCCTATGGAATATATTCCGGACGGGTGCATCTTCCACTATGGTAAAGCCTTCCTCGCAGTTATTGGACAGAAACGCATCAACGTCCAAAGTAGGGTCCGATCGTTCTTCCATTTGGCCATAAATAGGTGTGGCCAAAGCGGTATTCTCAACATTCTGGATGCGAATCCGGTAGTCATCGGGTTTGTTAAAATCAATGGTTGCCCTAAGGGAAGCGTCCCAAAACAATCCCTGAAAAAGGAGCTTTGTTTTATCCGAATTGTCGCAATCGACCACCTTTTGAAAGCTAAATGTTTCTATTCTTGGTATGGGGTTGTATAACTCCAAGGTTCCAAAATTATCCATGTAATAATCGTTCAATTGAAGTGTTACCGATACTTCCAACCTTTCTTGATAGTTAGGCAAGGGGTCAAAAAGGGTATGCAGGCCGATTGCAGGGAATAGCAACAAGGAATCTTTTGAAACGACACTGATTTGCAGGGGAATACTATCGTTATCCTTTTTTAAAAAAGAGGTCAAGACACTGCCAACTTCAGTATAGTCATCATCGGCAAATATATTGGTCACCCAAACACTATTAGGGTTTCCCTCCCGAACAAAGGTATAGTTGATGGGAAGAGTGGTGAATGCTATTTCGCTGCCTTCCCTAATAAAATCATTCACCCGAAATACGGGTTTAACAAGATAGGAAGTCGCCCGATCGAGGCCCTCGATCTGCAGTGCCGTTTCATTTTCCAAAACTACTTCTAGAATGCTCCATTCATTGTCTTCCAACTTCTTGTACCAGATTTCGGTATTTGGGCTTCCCCCGTCGGTCAGAACGTCGGTATAGGTGTATTGAAGGGCCACCGAGGTCGCCGTAATTTCCTCCACAGTGGAGGCCAACCCGATAATATCTATGTGGGTACCGGAGGAATCGGCGGTTTCCCCATCGCTCCGGTCACAACTTAGGAATAGGACAGCAATCGCTATGGACAAAGGTATCCTCATCATAGGTACGTTATCGCCTTGTAAAAATAGTCACCGTTGGTTACCCGTTAGGGTTTAAAGGATCAGTTTCCCAATCTTAGCCCAAGCTCGTCCAACTGCTCCGGGTCAATGGGGGCGGGAGCATCGATCATCACGTCCCGGCCATTGTTGTTTTTGGGAAAGGCGATAAAATCGCGTATGGTTTCCTGCCCGCCCAAAATGGCGACCAAACGATCCAGGCCAAAGGCTATTCCGCCATGGGGCGGGGCACCATATTGGAATGCATCCATCAAAAACCCAAATTGGGCACGCGCCTCTTCTGGACTAAAGCCCAAATGGCCGAACATAGTGGATTGAACTTCCTTATCGTGGATTCGGATCGATCCGCCTCCGATCTCATTACCATTCAATACCAGATCATAGGCGTTTGCCTTTACCTTTCCGGGGTCGGTCCTCAGCAATTCCGATTGACCGGGTTTGGGAGAGGTAAACGGATGGTGCATGGCATGGTAGCGGCCTGTTTCCTCGTCCAGTTCCAGCAAAGGGAAATCGACGATCCAAAGTGGGGCGAACTCATTCGATTTTCGTAGCCCTAGGCGTTCGGCCATTTCCATGCGCAACGCACTTAATTGCGTTCGTGTTTCTTGTACCGTCCCGGACAATATACAGATAAGGTCCCCGGCCCGGGCTCCGATTACCTTCGCCCAACTGGCCAAATCCTCTTGATCATAAAATTTATCGACGGAGGATTTAAACGTCCCGTCCGTATTACATTTTACATATACCATACCCTTTGCACCTATTTGGGGGCGTTTTACCCAATCGATCAATTTGTCGATTTCCTTACGGGTATAACTGGCCGCGCCAGGGACGGCAATGGCACCGATGTATTCCGCCGAGTTAAATACATTAAAATCCCTATGTTGTGCCACCTGGTTCAGCTCGCTTAGTTCCATTCCAAAGCGGATATCCGGTTTATCGTTCCCAAAGCGCCTCATGGCCTCATCAAAAGTCATTCTGGGAAAGGCATCCAGCTCAACTCCGTTAATTTCGGACAACAAATGTCGAGTAAGGCCCTCAAAGGTATTTAGGATATCCTCCTGCTCTACAAAGGCCATCTCGCAGTCAATCTGCGTAAATTCAGGTTGACGGTCCGCCCGAAGGTCTTCATCCCGGAAACATTTAACGATTTGAAAATACTTATCCATTCCCCCGACCATCAACAACTGTTTAAAGGTTTGTGGGGATTGGGGCAGTGCATAGAACTGTCCTTCGTTCATTCGGCTGGGGACCACAAAATCCCGGGCTCCCTCAGGTGTGGATTTGATCAGATAGGGGGTCTCCACTTCAATGAAACCCTCTTGTGAAAGGTACTTCCGCACTTCCATGGTCACCTTGCTCCTAAATATCAGGTTGTTTTTGACCGGATTTCGGCGGATGTCCAAATAACGGAATTTCATGCGGAGGTCGTCGCCACCGTCGGTTTCGTTTTCAATAGTGAACGGCGGGGTCTGGGAAGAATTCAGTACGGTAAGTTCATTAACCAAAACCTCGATGTCGCCCGTTGGTAGGTTGGGGTTTTTGGAGGCCCTTTCTATAACGGTACCTTGGACCTGAACAACAAATTCCCGACCTAAGTTCCGAGCTGTTTCCAACAAATCCTGAGTGCTCCGTTCTTCATCGAATACCAATTGCGTTATTCCATAACGGTCCCGTAAATCTACCCAGACCACAAAGCCTTTGTCCCGGGTTTTCTGCACCCAGCCGGCCAAAGTGACCGCGGTATCCCTATGGGACTCCCTTAATTCACCGCAGGTATGGCTCCTGTACATATCTCTTGTTTTTGGACGGCAAAGTTAAGAAGTATGCCCAATTTATGGCCAAGCATTTCAACGGATTTTTCCGTAAAAGAGCAAAAAAAACACAAACTGATAAATATCATAAAAAGCTTATAGTAAGATGTTTACATTAGTAATGTAAATTTAATGTTAAGTAAATGTTACGCAAAGATGTATTTAATGTAAAATAATTGTATCTTTGTAACGTTATTCTACTATAGATACAAATTTAAAACCTATTATATTATGAAACTTATTACTATCATATTGGCACTTATGTTCTCCATTGGAACGGGTGCCCAGGAAAACAAGCCTACCTTTAAAAAGGAAGGTGATCTAACCAAGGCCACATACTTTCACGATAACGGGGAGATTGCACAAACCGGTTATTTTATGGAAGGTAAATTACATGGCGAATGGGAAATGTTCGATGAGGTCGGCAAGCAAATTGCCAAAGGAAATTATGAAATGGGCAAACGGACTGGAAAATGGCTTTTCTGGGAAGGAGAAGTACTTAAGGAAGTGGATTTTCAGGACAATAAAATTGCTAGTATTGTTGAATCCAGGAAAAAGGCACCGGTGGTTATAAACTAATTCAAATTAACACCATAAAACAAAATGGCCCCGAAGTACTTCGGGGCCATTTTTTGTATATCGGATCGATATCAGTTCATTAAGCAGCTGCCTCCAATGGCTTCTGATCGGATTTCTCGGCTTTTCCGCTTCCCCACATCCGTACTTTAATGCGGTAGGTGATATTGAAAAGTACCGGGACAATGATCAGGGTAAGGAAAGTGGCCACGATCAATCCGAAGATGACCGTCCAGGCCAATGGCCCCCAGAAAATAACGTTGTCCCCACCCATATAGATCTTGGGGTCAAACTGGGAGAACAGGGAGAAGAAGTCGATATTCAACCCTATGGCCAGTGGAATGAGACCCAATACCGTGGTAATCGCCGTTAGGATTACGGGCCTCAATCTGGCCTTACCACCCTTTACGATTATCTTGGTCACGTCTTCCATACTCAATAGGTCCTTATCGCCCATGCCCAATCTTACTTTTTCACGATCGATGAGGATCTGGGTATAATCCAGCAGCACCACCCCATTGTTGACCACAATTCCCGCGAGGGAAATAATTCCCATCATGGTCATCATTATGACAAAGGGCCAACCGGTCAACATCAACCCGCCAAAGACCCCAATGAAACTCAGGAAAATAGCGATCATAATGATGAGGGGTTTGGAAATGCCCCCGAACTGGAAGATCAATATGAGCATAATCAGGCCCAGACCACCAAAAAATGCCCCCACCAGAAATTGCATTTGCTTGTTCTGTTCCTCAATTTCACCGGTGAAGTCTATTTTGACCCCTTCCGGGATACCATTGAAATTTTTCATTTCCTCCTGCACTTGGGCCACCACTTCGGCGGGGTTGCCCCCGGCTTCAAGACCGGAATAGACGGTAACCACCCTATTGCCGTCCCGATGCTTGATGGCGCTAAAACCAGTAGAGTTGCGTTGCTTGGCCACGGCCGAAACCGGAATCTCCTTGATCTGTCCCGAGGCTTGGTCCCTGAAAATAATATTCTGATTGAACAAGGCATTTTTATCGAACCGTATGTCCTCGTCAAAACGGACATTGATGTCATAATCCTCCCCATCCAGTTTGTAGATTCCGGCCTTTTCACCAAACAGGGAACGCCTTAATTGCGTGCCGACCTGACCTACTGCAATCCCGAGTTCACCTGCCTTTTCCCGATCCACAATCACCTGCATGGAAGGCTTGCTCTTGTTGACGTCAATTTTCAGCTCCTCAATGAACGGAATGCTCTTGGAGTTGATAAAGTTTCGGATTTCCTCGGCCGTCGCGATCAACTGATCGTAGTCCTTACCCTCCAACTCTATATTTACCGGATAGCCTGCCGGCGGACCATTATAATCCTTTTCAACGGAAATAGTGACCCCGGGGTAGATGCCCTTTAAGTTTTCCTGAACGGCCCCGCGTAGTTCCTCTGTATCCAACCCGTTTCGGTATTTGTATTCCCGCATGGACACCGTCACTTTCCCCCTGTGGGGCATTTCCGCGGAAGAACCACCGTCCGTTTGGGGATTGCCTGCACCTTCCCCAACTTGGGAAACGGCGGACTCTACCAAATAACTGGTGTTCCCATTTCTATATTTGGGACGATTGATGACTTCATACACTCTTTTTTCCACGCTCTTGGTCAATTCATCTGTTTTTTCAATAGAGGTACCCTGCGGATATTCGATATAGACGTAGATCTCATTGGGGGTATTGTCCGGGAAAAACTCGATTTTGGTCCTTCCGGCCCCTATGGACATACCAAAGAGCATAAAGGTGGCGATCAACAAGAAAACGGTAAGCCCAAAGTACCAGTACACATTGCCTCCGCGTAACGCACGTTTTATCTGCTTTTCATAAAAGTTCTCAAACCGTGGCATTACCACATTTTGAAAGCGGTTGGCCGATGGTTTGAGGAAATATTTATATACCCAGAACATAATGGCGGTGAAAACGATTACCGTTCCCAATCCGCGGACGGTGCCCCCCACGATAAAAATAAAAATTCCGATTCCCGCCAAGATACCCGTGGTCCGTATCAATTGTTTGAGGTCGAGTTCCTTTTGTCCAGTTTCCATAAACTGGGATACCAGCATGGAATTCATAAAAATGGCCACGAATAACGATGATCCCAGAACCACGGACAGCGTTAATGGAAAGAAAATCATAAACTGTCCAAAAATTCCGGGCCACAATCCCAAGGGTACAAAAGCGGCAACGGTGGTTACCGTGGAAATGATAATGGGGAAGGCAATTTCCCCGATACCCTTCTTAGTAGCCTGTACCCGGGACATACCTTCTCCCATTAGGCGATACACGTTCTCTACCACCACGATACCGTTATCCACCAGCATCCCCAATCCCATGATCATTCCAAATAGGATCATGGTGTTTAACGTATTCCCGAAAAGGTTCAATATGGTGAACGAAATGAACATGGACATCGGAATGGCGAAACCTACGAAAAGGGCATTTCGGAACCCGAGGAAGAACATCAGCACCGTAACTACCAGGATAATCCCGAAAATAATGTTGTTTACCAGATCATCCACTTGGTTCAATGTCCTACCCGAGGAGTCATTGGCGATGGAAATGTTCAAATCCGCCGGATAATAGTTTTCCTGTGCCTCTTTTACCAACTCCCGGACCTTGGTGGTCGCCTCGATCATATTTTTCCCGGACCGCTTCTTGATGTCCAGCATAACTACACTTTCGCCAAATTCACGGGCATAGGTGGTTTTCTCCTCCTCATCAAAGGAAACCGTGGCAATATCCTTTAGATATACGGCACCATCTTCAGATTTAACTACAAAACCATTAAGTTCCTTGGGGTCATCTATTTCACCCAGGATACGAATGGTCCTACGTTGCTCACTGGTCTTGATATTTCCGGCGGACATGGTCATGTTGCCATTGGCAATGGCATTGATTACATCCTGAAAGCTTACCTTGGCGGCCATCATTCTATATACGTCCACGGCAACCTCTACTTCCTTTTCCTGGGCCCCTCGAATATCCACTTCCTTGATTTCTTGCAGATTTTCTATTTCATCTTCCAGGTATTCCGCATATTCCTTTAGTTTTTCCACCGGATAGTCCCCAGTGAAATTGACGTTCATTATGGGAAAGGACTCGGCCAAATTCAGGTCGAAGATATTGGGCTCAACCTTGGCTCCGTTAAAGGTGGGCCAATCTTCGCTTGCCTTTTCACTATCCACCTCGTCCTTAACGTTCTGTTTGGCCTGCTCCACCGTAATTTCCTCATCGAATTCCACGGTAATGATGGAATAGTCTTCCTGGGAGGTGGAAATCGTTTCCACCACATTGCTCAGGTTCTTCAAGCGGTCCTCAAGGGGATCGGTAACCAGCCGTTCTATGTCCTCCGCCGTGTTACCGGGAAACAAGGTGCTGATATAGATCTTGGTTTCCACGATTTCCGGGAAATCTTCCCGGGGCATGGCCTGGTAGGCCTTAAAACCTACCCACAGGAAAATAGCGATCATCACATAGATGACCGAAGGATTGTCTATGGCCCAAGAAGATAACCGAAACTCCTTGTTGGCGTTTTTTTCTTGTTTGCTCATAGGGTTATTAATTCAATATTTTAACGTTTTGACCTTCCTTTACGATTCTTGCGCCTTCCTTGATCAACAGTTCACCTTCGGAAACTCCGGAGACTACCTCGACCATGCTACCTTGGGCAAGTCCGGTCTCGATAATCCTTCGATTGACCAAGGCCTTATCCTCCGCAACCTTCTCGGCCACATAGACATACTGTTGTCCGTCCGCATTCTCCGAAATAATTCCTTGGGGAACTAAGATGGCCGCATCATTGGTATAATCGTTAAGGCTTACCTTGGCGGTCAGGTTGGGTTTTATCCGGCCATCCTTGTTGGGTACGGATACCTCTACCCGAAATGCCCGATTACCGGGATTGATGAAATTTCCGGTCTGCCTAATAGTAGACAATATAGTATCCCGTAGTACAGGGAAAAATACCTTGGCCTCCTTTCCTTCCTGGACACCGGACAAGTAATTTTCCGGAACATCCACTTCCACATACATGTCCGATAAATTCACGATCCGAAATACTTCGGAACCTATCCCAGGGGCCACCACGGTACCCTGGTCTTTGATGACATCATCAATAACTCCACTGAACGGCGCCCTCATGGTGGACTTTCCCAATTGACTCTTGGCTTGGTTAACCGCACTGGTTGCCGCCTCATAATTCGATTTGGCCTGAAGATATTGGATCTCGGAGCCTATTTTTTGGTCCCATAGCCGCTTTTGACGTTCAAAAGTGGTCTGGGCCAAATCCGCTTGTGTCTTCAATTGAGCCAATTGACTTCCCACACCACCATCATCTATGGTGGCCAATAGCTGTCCCTTTCTAACCCGGTCACCTTCCTTAACGTACACCCGCTCCAGTGTTCCGGACATCTCGGGATAGATCAATACGTTCTGTTTCGTTTTAACGTTTCCCTGAAGTTCCAAAAAGTGATTGAATTTTTCTGGTGCGGCCGTCAAGGTAGTTACCAAAGGAAGGTTTTCCTCACCCGACCGGACTGCAATTACCGAATCCAGAAGTTGGATACTGGACTCCAATTCCTTTTGCTTTCCGGAAATCTTGGCTTTTTCCGCACGGAGGGATTCCAGGTCCCCATTGGTGATCAGCGCATCTATGGATTGTTCCCCGGAACCTCCACATGCCATCAACAGAAGGGCAGCTACCAACGTAGATACTATTTTTTTCATCTTTTTAAGGTTTTGCTAGTTTATTTTTATTCGTTTATGATAGTTTCCAATTCGGTTTTCCTATTGATGACGTCCACCATGGATTGCAGGAATCCCTGTTGGGCATCGTACAATTGGATTTGCGCCTGTCGTAGTTCAAAACTACTGGCAAGTCCTTCGGAATATTTAATTTGATTTTTGTTTTCGATACGTTCGGCCAATCTCAAATTTTCCTTGGCAGTTTCGTATTCCTCCGTTGCAAAAATAAAATCACTTTTTGCTCTTTCCCATTGCAATCGAATTTGCTCCTCCGCTTCGGACAATTGAGTCTTGGCTTTTTCCAAGGCTATTTTTGCTCGTTGGGTAGTTGAGCTCCTGCCCAAGGAACTGAATATGGGGATGGTAAGGTCCACGCCAAAGGTCGAAAACTCGAACCATTCTTGGTCACTGTTAAAAAACTCGAAATTGTTCCCAAAGGCGGAAGTACCATAATTAACAAAGGCGTTTAGGGTAGGTAGTGCCTTGCTCTTGGCCAGTTTTAACTCAAAGAAACGTTGTTCGTTGAGGTTTTGGGCCAACTTATAGTCTACGTTGTTTTCAATATTGAAATTGGATTCCAAAAGCGCAAAACGCATATTACTTTGGGTCAGGTCGTCCAGATTATCCGCCAATTTGGTAGGTGCATCAATGTCGATGCCCATGATAAGGTTCAACATCTGAAGGGTTATCTTTTCAAAGCGAATCGCGTTTTTTAATTGATTCTCTATGGAAGAAAGTGTAATTTCCAACTGTTCCACACTTTCCTCGTCCCCCAATCCATTTTCAAAGAGTTTCTGGGTCTCGAACAGATTCTCTTCCAAGGTGGCCTTGTTCCTTTCCAAAATATCCGCACTTTCCTGTGCCAGCAACACGTTACCATAGGCCTCCACAACGGCCTTACGTACATCCTGGTCCGTCTTCTCCTTATTGTACGCACTATAGCGCAAAAATGCCTTGGTAGCCTGTACACCCACAATGTAGGAGCCATCGAAAATCTGTTGCTTCAGGGTTCCCGTGGCTATAATCTGTTGGGGTACCCCAAATATGACCGGAGTAAAGGTACCGGGCTCCCCTCCAGGGAAAAACTCCGAGGGAATCAGGGATACGGGCTGCTTTAATTGGTTTTGATAATTAACGGTACCATCTATTTGTGGTAGTCCCGAGGCTATCACCTCCCATTTTTGTTTTTGGGCATCCGTAAGGTCCCGTTCTGCATTAATGGAACTATAATTGTTCTTTAAGGCAAAGTCAATGGCTTCTTCCAGGGAAAAAGTAGATGTTTCTCCTATTTGCTCTTGTGCATAGGTGAAATTTAGGGCGATCAGCGCCAAGAACATTACAAAAATATTCCTCATCTATTCGTGGTTTGAGTTGATAATGGTATTCAGTATTTTTCTACCCTTGGGCGTTACAATGCCTCTTAGGTGGTATTCCAGATAATCGTCCATCAAGGGGGCTATAGGAAATTTTTCCTTTGGAAAAAGGTTTTGGTCCTTTATACTGGTTACCCCGAAGAAATAGATACGCGATACAAAATCGATATTTAGGTTTTCTCGGTAAATACCCAGATCCATGCCCCTTCTAATATTGTCCAGAACACGATCTTGCATCATTTCAAAGTGCTTTGTCTTCATGTTTTCGTGAATTTTAGGATAATATTTCTGAAGCTGGTATTGCGGGGAGGATTTTTCATCCTTGAGGTGCAACATGACAAATTTCTTGATCTCGTACAGTTCCTCTATCGGGTTTTTTTGAAGTGAACAGATAAGTTCTATTCCCTCGGCCACATCACAAAAGAGGAGCAAGGTACTTTCAGCGACGAGTTCCGTCTTGTTTTCAAAATGCGTATATATGGTCTTTTTGGAGATGCCCATTTCATTGGCCAGATCGTCCATGGTCACACTTTTGAACCCGAGGTTCAAAAACATATCGGTCGCTTTCTCCAAGATTGCTGTCTTCATACTACATCTATAAGGTAGCATCGATGAAATCGATTCATAATGCGGCCGCAAATATACAGTTGGAAACCAATAACACACTAAAAGTTTCCAAAGTTTTGCAATTATTTAACATTGCATGAAAACCCATTAGTCTTTTTCCTTCTCTTGGCGCTCTATATAAGCTTTGTAGGCATCTTCACCTTCCTCCTTCCAGAAGCTGTCGTAATGTTTCCATTGGGAAAGGTCATTTTTTAGACCTCCGCAGTTTTTGGACTTCCATTTTTCCCGAGATTTTGACTTGTGCTTATGGGAATGGTTGCCGCCAAAACTCCCAAAAAGTATCTTGGCCAAAGCCAGCAAACCCACGGCTTGCCAATAGGATACTTCTACCAAACCAAAGATTTCCGGCATAAGCCAGTTCCAAAGCCACATAATGACATAGCCAAAGAGCAATACAAAAACAATTGCGGCTATAACGGCAAAGAATACTTTGAAGGCCTTGGTGACATTCCTTTTAACTCTGCTCTTCACAAGCTGTTCCATATGATCTTCCATGTTTCTAAAATTTAATTACTGTTATTTTTTTTCGATTTTAATTGCTTTAATAAAATGCCCAGGGCCCGGTGCCGCCTGGACATCAGGGTTCCTTGCGGAACACCGGTTTCTTCGGACAGTTCCCGATAGCTATAGCCCTCAAAGTCTACGGCCAGCAGAATATCCCGGTAATCCGGCTTCAAATTGAAAATGGCGCGCTTCAGCTCATTTTTCATCTGATCGGAATAGGCGTTGTCCGTTGTTCCATAGAATAGCTCCGTAAAGGTGATGAACCTACTTTCCATATCAATTTCCTGATAGTTGTGCGACTTTTTGGTGCGCATAAGGTCTATGATCTTATTGCGTATGGAGTTATATACAAATCCAGCTATGTTCTCTATAGGGGAGAGACTATCTGCCCGTGAAAATAGTTTTAGGGCAACATCCTGAACAATATCCTCCGCATCACGGTCCGTTGCATTGTCTATGCGGGAACTGACGTAAAACCGCAGCGAGTGATATTCGTCGTTGAAAAACGTTCTTAATTTGGTATAGTTTTCAGTTTGGGAAACCATTCAAAAACTGGATTATTGGAAAACCTCAACTATAAAGACGAACGTTTTCCAATCTATTGCACTTTATTTGGATTATCTCGTACGATTTCCCCAGGGGCCCCGTACAAGATGTTGGCAATAGGTGTATTTTTGGGAAAAATTGTTACAATGCAATCTATAGAATGCTATCGTTCCGAGTTTATTTCCTATATGGAGGAAAAGATCAAGACCCAGGAACCCAGGAACCTATATGAGCCCATTTCGTATATTCTTAATTTAGGAGGCAAACGATTACGGCCGGTATTGGTCCTTATGGCGGCTGAAATCTTTGGTAGCGACTATAGAAAGGCATTGGACGCCGCCTTGGCCGTTGAGGTCTTCCATAACTTTTCTTTGGTCCATGATGATATTATGGATGAGGCCCCCTTACGAAGAGGCAAACCCTCCGTTCACGAGAAATGGAATATTAACACCGGAATACTTTCCGGAGATGCGATGCTCATAGTGGCCTATCAATTGTTTGAAAGCTATGAAGATTCCATGTTTCAAAATTTGGCCAAACTATTCAGTAAAACCGCCCTGGAAGTTTGTGAGGGCCAACAATACGATATGGATTTTGAGGAGCGGGACGATGTGACCCTTCAAGAATACCTGACCATGATCCGAAACAAAACGGCCGTCCTGGTGGCTGCCACTTTAAAAATGGGGGCTATTGTTGCCGGGGCTTCGCTTAAAGCACAGGAAGCGGTTTATGATTTTGGTCTCAACCTGGGTATCGCCTTTCAAATTAAGGATGATTATTTGGATGCCTTTGGGGACGGTGAAACCTTCGGCAAGCAAATTGGGGGCGATATTATAGAAAACAAAAAGACATTCCTATACCTAACGGCATTGGACCTGGCCGGACCCGCGCAGCGCAACGAACTATTGGACCTGTACTCCATACAACCTAAGGACCCCTCCGATAAAATTAGCTCCGTTAAGGATATTTTTACCGCCACTGGCACCGTAGAAAGAACAGAGAAAGCGATCGGGCACTATACCCAAATGGCCTTCGATAACCTCAAAAAATTGCAGGTAAGTGAAGAGAAAAAGGCCGCACTCCAAAAGTTCGGTGAAGATTTGATGGGTCGCGAGGTCTAGAACAATCGTTTTAGCAGTGCCTTGGTGAAGGGAAGCTTAGGGCTTCCCAAAATGGTTCCCAAGTCTTCCCATAAATTGGTCTCTTCGTCCAAAAACTTAAAAATTTGCTGGGGCTTCCTTTTTTTAAAAAGTGTTCCAAATACTTGGTGTCCCAGGGCATTGTCCTGTTTAAGGACATCCAAAAAAAGAAGGTCATAATACCAAAACTTGTTTTTAAAAGTCAGATGGTCCAAGGGTTTCCCGGTCTTTAGAAACTCCACCAATACAGGGATTTTTTTGGAGGTGCTCCTAAAGGTATAACCGGTACTGGGTTTGGCCCATCCGCCCGCCGTACCTATATGGAACACCTTAGCGGTGTTTTGGCCTCCAAAATTGTAACAGGTCATGGGAATGCTGCCCTGCTCGGTTTCCATAATTTCAAAATGAGGACAATCCAGATCGTACTTTAGATAATGGGCGATTGCATCTTCGTATGCTTTCTTCGGCAACAATTCTTCCGAGAACAAGGTATATTCCACCAAGGCAGAAGTAGTGGAAAACGGAAGCACATACATAAATCGGGTATTCCCTTTTTGTGCCACGGAAAAATCCATATAGGTCGCTTGATCCGCATCAAAAACGGGAGTGGTGGTCTTTACGAACCAACCCAGAAAATGTTGCTGAAGCACGGGATAGGTCTTTTGGCCCATGGCCATTTGGTAATCGAAAATACTGTTGAAGACCTGCTTGCCCTTAAATTCCCCTTGATCGGTAATTACGGTAACACTATCCGCTTCTTCCCGTATTTGGGTTACATTTTCCTGTGTAAAGATGATATGCGGGCAATTGGAAATCCGTTTAAAGTAATCCGAGTAAAAATCAATGCCCCGGATCATTTTATAAGTGTATGGAGCTATAGGGAACCTTTTTGAAAATTGCTGATCCGCAAAATAGATGTGGTCCCAGGTTCGGTGTACGATGTTCTCAAAACGGCCCGCTCCCTTTTCCCAAAAGCACCAGGTGCGATCATTGGTCTTTTTGGCATCCCTATCCAATAATAATATGGATTTTTTTGAAAAATAGGGATCTCGGCAAAGCGCATCCGCCAACATAAGCCCGGCCGCACCCGCTCCTATTATGATATAATCGAAAGAGGTATGCTGTTTCTGCAAAGATTTAGGTTTTGCCTTTAAAAGTAGGGAAACTATCCAAGTATGCCATAGGGTGTATGCGCTTTCTTTCGCTTATTCAAGTACCATGAAGCCAAGGAAACACTGCTGCGTTTAATAACATCTTATTAAAATTTAGATTAAACTAAAAATATGTTTTTATAAATAAAAATGTATTTTTGCATTAATGGAAATCACGTTGACGCTTTCAGAAGAAGATTATATAAAGACCATCTATCACCTGGGAAAGGGGGAAGATAAAAGTGTGTCCACCAACGCCATTGCCGAACAAATGGATACCAAGCCTTCCTCGGTAACCGATATGGTCAAAAAGCTTTCCGACAAAGGATTGGTCAACTACAGAAAGTACAAGGGGGTGTACCTCACCGAGTTCGGTAACAAAACGGCATTGACCCTGGTCAGAAAGCATCGGCTATGGGAGGTATTTTTAGTACAGAAATTGGATTTCGCCTGGGATGAGGTACATGAAGTGGCCGAGCAATTGGAGCACATCAAGAGCGAAAAGTTGGTCGATCGCCTGGACAAACATCTGGGATACCCACAAGTGGACCCACATGGGGACCCCATCCCCTCAAAGGAAGGGGAGTTCAAAAAGGCCGTAAAAAAATTGTTGAACGAAGTACCTATAGGATCGGAAGGTATTTGTGTGGGTGTTAAGGATTCTACAGCACCTTTTCTCAAATTCCTTGACAAGAACAATATTGCCTTGGGCGATGTAATCCGAGTTTTGGACAAAGAAGAATTTGATGGTTCCCTGCACCTTCAAATTCAAGGGAAGGATATTCACATCTCCGAGCAGATCGGTGCCAACCTCTATCTTAAAATCACGGAATAGCCATGGAGCAGTTGATCGACTATTTTGAATCCATTAACCCAATTTTAGCCGCTTTGTACGCCACATTGTTTACCTGGGGACTTACGGCGGCAGGTGCTGCCTTGGTTTTTCTCTTTAGGGGAACACACCGCGCACTTATGGATGGTATGTTGGGGTTTACCGGTGGGGTGATGGTCGCCGCCAGTTTTTGGAGTCTTTTGGCCCCGGGCATCGAGATGAGTCCGGGAGAAGGTTTTATAAAGGTAATCCCGGCGGCTGTCGGATTTTTATTGGGTGCCGCCTTCATTTTTGGCCTGGATAAAATTTTGCCCCACTTGCATATCAATTTTAAGGAGAGCGAGGCAGAGGGCGTAAAGACCCCTTGGCACCGGACCACCTTGCTTACTTTGGCCATTACCCTACACAATATTCCGGAAGGCTTGGCCGTCGGGGTTCTTTTTGGAGGCGTGGCAGCAGGTTTTGAGGGCGCCAGTATTGGTGGGGCGGTAGCCCTGGCACTGGGAATCGGTCTACAGAATTTTCCCGAAGGTTTTGCGGTGGCGGTCCCCTTGCGACGTCAAGGGCTTAGTCGTTATAAAAGCTTTATGTACGGTCAGTCCTCGGCCATTGTGGAGCCCATCGCTGCCGTTCTGGGGGCATGGGCGGTCTTGACCTTTCAGCCTATTCTGCCTTATGCGCTTTCTTTTGCTGCCGGGGCCATGATCTTCGTGGTCGTTGAGGAGGTTATCCCGGAAACCCAACAGGACAATTATACCGATATTGCCACCATGGGCTTTATCGGTGGCTTCATCATTATGATGACTTTGGATGTAGGATTGGGATAAAATACACTATTATTCCCCAATGAGCCCAAAAGCACCTTTGGTCAAAAACTGATTGTTGGTATCCCATTTCCCTGCGTCCCCAATGGCGGTGTATTCCGCATGCGTCTGCCCGGCTTGGACTTCCATTTTCCTGAATTCATAATTACCGCCATTTTCGGAAATTAGGAGAAGTACGTAGGTCTTGTCATCAATAGTAACCATAGCCTCTGAAGGCAGGGCAGGTGCTCGTACCTGGTCCGTAACAATATCCGCCTCAACGAACATACCCATGAGAAATCTATTCTCCTTCTCGTTCTTGAGGTGAGCATGGACTTGAATCGTGCGATTCTCGTTTATAGTTGTGCCCACCAAATATACTTCGGCCTCAAAAGTATTGTCCGAGGCTTCAGGAACCCTAAAAAATATGGGCTGCCCTTTTTCCACTTGCATGATGTCCTTTTCAAAAACGGCCAATTCCAAATGAATATGTTCATCGTCCACAATTTCCAAAATAGGGGAAGATGGGGATACATGGGCGCCCCGTGATACCCAAACTTGGGTAACGCTTCCGGAAATGGGGGCATATACGGAGGCCGTTGCCGTAATATGGCCTTTTTCTACCTCCTCCGAGGAAATATTCAACAATACCAGTTGTTTTTTCAATCCATGGTACCGGGCTAGGGCGGTTTTAAATTCACTCTCCGTCCTCAGATAGTTTTTTTGGGAGGAAATTTTTTCCTCGAACAAAATTTTATGTCGGTCGTACTCGGACTTCAAATAGGCCAGCTGCTCCTTTACTTCTAGATATTCCTGTTGTAGGGCAATAAATTCCGGATTCTCCAAAGTCGCCAATAGTTGACCTTTGTCTACTTTGTTACCGATCAAAAGCGGAGTCTTTTTAACGTAACCACCCAACATGGCATTGATTACTGCCATATTCTCTGGAGGCACATCTATCTTGCCATTGGCTGTTATACCCATCGGAAAGTTTTTTTCCTCTAAATGGCTCAATGCCATCCCATTTTCCACAAACTGTTCCTGGCTAATGAGGAAGGTGTCCGTTGGCATATCCTCGTTTTGTTCGGAATTCTCAGCACTTTTGTTTTCCCCGCAGCCCAAGGCACTTAGAAGAACCAAGGTAAGGAAAGGTAGGAGGTGAATATGTTTCATTGTCAAAGTTTTAAAGATTTAGATAGTTTAGTTCGATGACCGTTTGGTTGAGTCGGTCAAGGTTATCCAGATAGTCCAATTGTATCTCATAGGCATTTTCCAGACTGATGATATATTGGAAAAAATCGATTTCTCCACTCATAAAGCTCAATTCCGAAGTCTTTACCAGTTCCTCGGAAAGTCGATTTCCTTCCTGCTCGTAATACGCCAAAGCTTTTCTATGCGTTCGGTATTGGGACATGAGTTCATCGTGGCGGGCACTAAATTGAATTTGGTATTCCTTTGATTTTTCTTTGGCAATTTCTTCGGCTATCCTACTGGATTTGATCCTTGCCGATTGACCACTAAAGAACAGGGGGATTTTAAGCCCCAATTGATATCCTATCAATGTCCCATCGAGATCAGGTGTTGTACCCTGAAAATAGTTTAGACCGATATCCGGCAACAATTGTTGTTGGGCCAAGCTCCGTTCGGTTTGCATGAGAACAGCATTGTTTTCATAATACCGGAGCTCGGGGCTTTGGGCCAGCTGGGGAGCTTGTAAAACAACTGGGGATAAGGGAATCCGGACAATGGGAGGTAAAGAATCGATCTGAACCACCTTTTTCAGGTTGGTTCGGACAGCGGCGATTTCCTGAACCACCCGTTCCAAACGAATACCCATTTGTTGTTGCTTGGATTGTACCGTAATCTTTTCCAGGTAATTGGTTTCCCCCAATTCAAAACGTCGTTGGGCCATTCGGGAGGAATTTCGGTACAGGCTATCCAATCTTCTAAAAATGGTTTCTTTTTCTGTGATATATAGGAAGGAATAATAGGCAGCGACCACTTCACGTTTTAAGGTCTTTTGTGCGATTTCGTAATGGTTGGCCACCATACGGGCCCGAACCTTGTTCCAGCGCTTTTCCGCGAAATATACCGTTGGGAACAGAAAATCCTGTTGGATTCCAAAAACACGCAGGGGCTCATTTGTTAAAGTGAGGTTATTTTCGTCATATTCATAATAGACTTCGGTCTTGTTGAAATCGAAAGCACTGGAAATGAGGGCATCGGATTGTTCAACGTGCAACTTAGCCGCTTTTAGGCCTGCATTGTTTTCCAAAGCGATGGATACCAACTCCTCCAAGTCCACTGGTTCTTGAGCCATTGCCATTGGAACGAACAGCAGTCCCAAAGGCAGCCATACCATCATCTTGCCGCTTGTCCTCCCCTTTTTTGTGAGCGTGGTTTGCGGTCGGTTAAATATGATATACAATACGGGGAGTACTATCAAAGTCAATAAGGTGGCCGTAACCAGACCACCAATGACCACCGTAGCCAATGGCCGTTGCACCTCGGCCCCGGCACTAGTGGATACGGCCATTGGCAAAAAGCCTAGTGATGCCGCCGAGGCCGTAAGCACCACGGCGCGTAGTCTGTTCTTTGTTCCTTGTTTTACAAGTGCTTCCATAGTTTTAAAAGATTGTTGTCCGAGTTCTTTAAAATGTTCCAATAGCACAATTCCGTTCAGCACGGCAATTCCAAAAAGAGCAATAAATCCAACTCCGGCCGAAATGCTAAAGGGCATATTTCTTAGCCACAGCAAAAGCACACCACCTACTGCGGCCAAGGGAATGGCGGAAAAGATGAGCAAGGCCTCCTTAACGGATCTGGAGGCAAAATACAATAGGGTAAAAATTAGTAATAAGGCAATGGGTACGGCCACCCAAAGTCGGGCTTTGGCACTTTGCAGGTTCTCAAACTGCCCGCCATAGGTTATGGAGTATCCAACGGGTAATTGCAAATTTTCATCAATTAACCTGCGTACATCGCTTACCACCGACTGAAGATCCCGGTTGCGTACGTTAATACCTACCACGATACGTCTTCGGGTATCGTCCCTGGAGATTTTGGCGGCCCCTTTTTGATAGCTGATATCCGCTAGTTCGCGTAACGGGATTTTCCCTCCGGTGGGCAGGTCTACATATAGATTTTTGAGATTATCGATGTCTTTCCTTTGTTGTTTATCCAATCGCACCACCAGTTCAAACCGTTTTTCCCCCTCGTAGACACTACCTACCTTACGACCGGCAAAGCCCATGGCTACCATTTCGTTCAGGTCTGCAATGTTAAGCCCATACCGTGCTATTTTGGTCCTGTTGTATGTAACGTTCATTTGGGGAAGGCCCACTATTTTTTCCACGGAAACATCAGCGGCTCCTTTTACGTTTTGGATAAGTTCCTTTATTTGGGTGCCCTTTTGGCTGAGTATATCCAGATCTTCCCCAAAGACTTTGATTGCAATATCCGCCCTTACCCCGGTAATGAGTTCATTGAATCGCATTTCTATCGGCTGGGTAAACTCTACCTCCATCCCGGCGATGATACTCAGGGCTTCCTTAAACTTTTCGGCCAATCCATCCTTGGTCTTGGCCGAAACCCATTCGCTTTTAGGCTTTAGGATAATGATGATATCACTTTCTTCCATGGACATGGGATCCGTAGGGACTTCCGCCGCTCCAATCCGGGTTACCACTTGCTCCACTTCGGGGAAATTCTCGAGCAGTATTTTTTCGATTTGTGTGGTAATCTCCACCGTCTTTTCCAATGAAGTGCCTGTTTTCAGTACGGGTTGTATTACAAAGTCTCCTTCGTCCAAGGTAGGAACGAATTCACCTCCCATAGTACTAAATAAAATTCCGGCGCATACCAGCAATCCTCCGGAAATGCCTAGAACCCACCTTTTGCTGCATAGGGCCCAATCGATTACTGGTTCATATGCTCGGTTGAGCAGGTTCATTAGTCGCACGGAAATGTTTTTTTCGGAGGGGTTGGAGGGCCTTAGGAAAAGGGCGGCGGCTACAGGAACATAAGTAAAACATAGCACAATGGCCCCCAAAAGCGCGAAGCTGAAGGTAAGGGCCATGGGTTTGAACATTTTACCTTCCACCCCGCTTAGGGAAAGGACGGGGATAAATACAATGAAAACAATAAGTTGCCCAAAAATGGCGGAATTCATCATTTTGGAAGTACTGTTTGCAGTGATACCATCTCGTTTTTTTTGTTGGTCAGCTTTGGCAAGCACCCCCAGTTGCAAACGTTGTTGGGTAATTTGAAAAGCAATGAACTCAACAATAATAACAGCCCCATCGATGATAATTCCAAAATCGATGGCACCCAAGCTCATGAGGTTGGCATCTACTCCAAACAAATACATAAGCGATAAGGCAAAAAATAGGCTTAATGGAATCACCGATGTCACCACAAGTCCGGAACGTAGATTGCCCAAGAGTAGTACCACCACAAAAGTAACAATGAGACAACCCAGGACCAGATTCTCGGTTACCGTAAACGTGGTCTTGGCAATGAGTTCGCTTCGATCCAGGAAGGCATTTATATAAATGCCTTCGGGCAGTGTTTTGGAAATACGGGCGACCCGTTCCTTTACGGCATCGATAACCTTTTTGGAATCGGCATTCTTGAGCATCATGACCTGCCCCAATACCTTTTCGCCCTCACCGTTTCCCGTAATGGCACCAAACCGAATGGCGCTGCCGTACCCCACTTTGGCAATATCCTTGATATAAATTGGAATACCGTCCCTGGTCTTTACCACAATGTCTTCGATATCCGATAAAGAAACTACGAGCCCTTCACCCCTTATAAAATAGGCTTGATTCCTCTTTTCGATATAACCGCCACCCACCACGTTATTATTGTTCTCCAATGCGGTAAAGACTTCCCGGGCATTGATGTCCATAGCGTTGAGCTTCTCGGTATTAAGGCCCACCTCGTATTGTTTTAAGAAGCCACCCCATGTATTGACCTCCACAACACCTGGAACTCCGGAGAGTTGACGTTTTACCACCCAATCCTGAATCGTTCGAAGGTCGGTTACCGAATATTCGCTTTCATAGCCATCCTTTACGTCCAGGATGTATTGATAGATTTCCCCGAGCCCTGTAGAAATAGGTCCCATTTCTGGAACCCCGAAACCTTCCGGGATTTTTTCAGAGGCCGATTTTATTTTTTCGGCAATGAGCTGGCGTGGCAAATAGGTGCCCATGTCATCGTTAAAAACTATGGTTACCACAGACAGTCCAAATTTGGATATGGAACGGATTTCCTTAACCCCGGGTAGGTTGGCCATTTCCAATTCCACGGGATAAGTAATGAACTGTTCCATATCCTGGGTAGAGAGATTGCGGGATGTGGTAATGACCTGGACCTGGTTGTTGGTTACATCGGGAACCGCACCAATAGGTATTTGGGTCAAGGAATACAACCCAAAACAGATGAGGAAAAGGGTAAAAAGGAGAACGATAAATTTATTGCGTATACTTAAGTTGATAACATGCGATAACATAATCCATTGAATAAAGGTGATGGCAAACTAGGTTGAAATAGTTCGCCTAAAATGAGGTATGTCAATTAGGATTATGCGTATCGTGGGGGCTGGAAGAGTCCATCTCCAAGAAGTGGAACGTAAGAATTGGCATAATGGAAATTTCCGGAATCAAGGGATACCAATTCCACATAGGAAGTGTAGGGTACCGGGTCGTTGATAACAAAGGCCGATAGTGATAGGGAATAGAAATGATGCTGAAATGGAAGTTCCTCGTGCTCCTCTTGTTCTTCTTGATGTTTCTGGCTGTGCTCTGTTTTGAGTTCTCCATAATGTTTGGATAGAAAGACCCAAAAACTGTCCCCGTAGGCTTCGGCATGAAATTGGGCATGCTCAATGAGCTCGTCCAATTCCACCAAATCGTTGATATGGATGTTAAAGCTCTGAAACAGAATGAGCAATGATATCGTTATGGAAATAAACTTGGTCATCTTCTCGGCCCCCTAAAGATACGATTTTCCGAGGAGGGACGAAAGGATAAACGACCCCTTGGGGCATAGAATAATATAGCTCCCAAAAATATCAAGACCCTGGGAGTAGGAATTCCCTTTTTTATTTGCTGCTACAATACACGCCAAGGTTTGCGAATCTGGGCGCATTCCGCTATTTTCATACATAATTCAAACTGTTCTTCCATGCATAAATTTTTTATAATCGTTGTCGTTCTTGCTTTCTTCCAACCTATGAAGGCCCAAAAGAAAAACTTCTCCTATTCCGATATTTTTGATCTTCAATATGTTTCCGACCCTCAAATTTCGCCCAACGGGGAGTGGGTGGTTTATCGCAGAATGGGTTTTGATATTATGGGGGACAAGGCTCGGGGAAATCTTTGGATGGTCCGGACCGATGGTTCGCAGCATCAGAAATTGACTACCAGGGAGAGCAGCGAATCCAACCCTAGGTGGTCTCCCCAAGGCGACCGTTTGGCCTTTACCAGCAATACCGATCAAGGTTCGGAAATCTTCGTTTATTGGATAAACTCGGGTAAAATGGCCAAACTCACCCAGCTTCCCCAGGGTCCAAAAAATTTGTCCTGGTCACCGGATGGGGAGCAACTTGCCTTTTCTATGAACGTAGCGAAGGAACCCCCCGTTCTGGCCAAAATGCCCAAAAAACCTAAAGGCGCAAAATGGGCGGAAAAACCAAGGATAACGGATAGACTGTACCATGAAGCGGACGGTAAGGGGTATATCGATCCAGGATTCGACCATATTTTCGTGCTACCTGGCCATGGGGGTGCCCCTAGGCAATTGACCGCCGGGGATTTTCACCATAGGGGAAACCTATCCTGGTCCAAAGACGGCCAACACCTATATTTTTCGGGCAATAGGAGCCCGGATTGGGAATACGACTTCAGGAATACAGAAATCTATTCGGTAGGCGTCCATACGGGCCAAATCCAAGCATTAACGGATAGGGACGGACCGGATTCCCATCCTGTTGTTTCGCCGGATGGTACCCAAATCGCCTATATCGGTTTTCAGGATAAAAGGCAGGCACATCAAGTGCGCAAACTGTATGTAATGGATAGGGACGGGGGTAACAAGAAGGTCATTTCCGAAAATTTGGATCGGACGGTGGCCAACCCGGTTTGGGATGCCAAAGGGAACGGTCTATATGTCTCCTATGATGATCAGGGAAATACCAAGATTGCAAAAATAGGTTTGAACGGGAAGCTTACCCCACTGGCGAATAATATGGGGGGAACCTCCATTGGCAGGCCTTATGCCGGAGGCTCGTTTAGTGTGTCCAAGGACGGAACGATCGCCTATACCCATACCCGTCCGGAATATCCAGCGGAGTTGGCCCTATTGGAACCCAAGGCCAAAACTCCAGCAAAACTTACCTCCCTAAACGCGGCCTTATTGAATTTCCGTAATCTGGGCAAAGTGGAGGAGGTGTGGTATACCTCCAGTTTCGATCAACGAAAAATACAGGGATGGGTCGTATATCCACCGGATTACGATGCTGCCAAGAAGTATCCGTTTTTAGTGGAAAATCATGGGGGTCCCATTCTTAATTACGGGGACCGGTTTTCCGCGGAAATGCAACTGTACGCCGCTGCCGGGTACATTGTCTTTTATCCGAATCCACGGGGTAGCACAAGTTATGGAGAGGAGTTCGCCAATTTACTGTATCGCAATTATCCGGGAGAGGATTATAACGACGTGATGGATGGAGTGGATTATTGCATCCAAAGGGGGATTGCCCATGAGGATCAACTTTTTGTCACAGGAGGTAGTGCCGGAGGCATCATGTCCGCTTGGATCATTGGAAAGAACAACAGATTCGAGGCTGCCGTAGTAGCGAAACCCGTAATGAATTGGATCAGCAAGACTTTGGTGGCCGACAATTACTTTCGGTATGCCAATAGCCGTTATCCGGGTCAACCCTGGGAGAATTTTGAGACCTATTGGAAGTTTTCCCCACTTTCATTGGTAGGAAACATAGAAACCCCCACCATGGTGTTGGTAGGCATGGACGATCTGCGTACCCCGCCCAGCGAGGCCAAGCAGCTGTACCACGCCCTAAAATTGCGAAAAATTCCAACAGTTTTGGTGGAGATTCCAAAAGCAAGCCATGGCATTGCCAACAAACCGAGTAATTTAATCGCCAAGATTGCGCATACCTTGGCCTGGTTTCAGAAATATGCCGAGTAGCTCCTTGGTGGATGGGCTTGGTGGCGAAATTGTTCTTAGCATCGTGTCCGGGCCCCTCGAAAATTTTTATGCATTTTGATCGTTTGTAGTGTAGGGAACACAAGTAAACCGTATGGGGAAAAAAAGACGACATGGGTTTTGGAACATTATAGTGGTATGCACCGTTGTGATCTGTCTATTGGCCTTGGCCGCCCATTACAAGAATTGGGTCCGGACCAGTACCAACGAAATTCGGATACTCTCCGGATTTTATTATAAAAGTCTGAATTTCTCGGAAATCGATAGTGTGTTATTGGTGGAGAAAATCCCTCCTATGAAACGGCTCAATGGATTCTCCGTGTTACAAAAGGAAAAGGGGATTTTTCAAGAGTTCAAGGACTCCCTTACGGACAAGAAGGTGTATGTTTATATCGACCATCTGCCCCATCCCAAGATCAAGGTGGTCTATCGCGATTCAATATCCCTATATATGAATATGAAGGATTCTTTGGAAAATGAAAGGATGTATCATTTTTTAAAGGGGAAAAAGGACAGCCTTTCCCTATAAATTTGATCTAAAAAGTGAGTTTATAAGCAACGGAGTTTCTATTTTTGGCCTGTGAAAAAAATGCTCTTTCTGTCGTTACTAGTGCCGGTTTTTGGTTTTTGCCAAAATCGGCTTTCTATTTCCGTCGAAGGGGTAGCCACTTCCGATGGTAAAATAAGTGTGGCCCTCTATACCGATGAGAACAATTTTCTGGAATTTGAAGGGGTCTATAAATTTGATAGTACCCAGGCGCAAAAAGGGATTACGCAAATAAACATGGGAAGTCTTCCATCCGGGAAATATGCCGTCGCTATTTTTCATGACGAGAACGGGAACGACGTGCTCGATCGTAATTGGCTGGGCATTCCGAAGGAGAAAATTGGCTTTTCCAATGCCAAAATGAAGACTTTTGGCCCACCAAGTTTTGGCGAATGTGCGTTTGAGCTACGAACGGACAAGCAAATTGTGGTGGTGCTTTAGCAAGCCACAACTATTTCGGATTTCTATAAATTAACGTATGGGAACAATTCTTTGGGTTCAATGCATGGGAGCACTTTATGGATTGCTGGCCGTAATTTTTGGTGCTTTTGGAGCACATGCCCTAAAGAAATCCCTTTCCGGGGAACAACTCAAGAGTTTTGAAACGGGGGTCAAATATCAAATGTACCATGCCCTGCTCTTGATCGTATTGGGGTTTAATTTAGGATTCAATAGCCCATTGGAGCGCATCATGGCCTATTGTCTAATTATAGGGACCTTTCTTTTTTCCTTTAGCATCTATGCACTGGTACTCAGTTCTTCCAAGGGGAGAAAATGGAAATTTTTGGGACCCATTACTCCCCTTGGAGGATTGTTGCTGGTGGTTGGGTGGATGCTCTTGGCCTACAATTTTGTGAGGACCCTATTATTTTAGACAACGTCTTTTAGCTAGGTGCCGTTATCACAACCTTAAGTACATATTCCCATTGATGGTATTGAGGAATAGGCTGTTGGAACCATTGGCGGTTTGGCCCGAAACTTTTTGTCCTACATGGCGATCGGAGGATTTGAATTTTAATTTTTCATCGGCATAAATATCCCCGTGAATGGTCTCGGCCACTAAAGAGGCATCTATCATTCTTAGGTCGATCGCCCCGTTTATGGTACTCAATTCGAGCATTCCCGCATAACGATCGATTTCGATATCCCCATTGATCAGATCAATGGTGAAATTGCCTTCCATGACTTCGGATTTGAGATCCCCATTGATGCTGCTTATTTTTACCTTGGCACCCTTGGGTACATGGAGCACATACTTGAATTTATAATGATCGCCGGTATTATAACAGTTTTCCTTTCGGTTTGGGTTGTTCTCCAGACAATCGTCCTGGTAGGCCTCGAACATGGGCTCGGCTTCGGATGTGATGGAGATTCGCGAACCGTTGGTTCCGATATCCAGATGGTAATAGTCCAGGAATTTTTCCTCCTTGGCATAAATATCCGCCTTAAAATAAACGGAGGATCGGTCCCATGATTTTACTTCTATCGTTGAGGCGAATTTTAAATCGACATCAATGAATTGATTGTTGTAGTCCATGCTCTTTTCAATGACCTTCTGTGCACTGATCTGTAGGCTGATGAGGCCTAGCAATAGGATGGCGGTTTTTTTCATGACTGTTCTTTTTTTGATTATTTTTTTCTGAGATAAATATTTCCGTTGGTCGTGGTCAATTTAAGGTCCACGCCCCCATTGTTTATCGAACCTTTCACTTTTTTGCTGGAAACGGCCCGTAATCCGTCCTTTTCCGGCATGCTGATGTCAAAATCGGTATAGATGGATCCGTTTACCGAACTTAGGTTGAGGTCGGCCGGGGTATCCCCAGGAAGGGCAATGTCCAGGGCACCGTTGGTAGAATAAATACTTATGGGGGAAGCCTGGCTTACCTTGGTAAATTCCACTTCTACATCCCCGTTCAAGGAATTGGCGGTCAAAGGTCCGCTGACCTTTTCTATTTTGACGTTCCCGTTCAATTCGGCAGTTGCCTCTATCTCGCCCAGAAATCCCGTAATCTTGATACTTCCCTGCCAATTGGTCCTAACGGAAATGTTCTGCTTGGCGGGAAGAAAGATTTCCCCGTTACCGGATTTCCTCAGATTTCGGACCAATAGCGTATTGCCTTCTTGGATCACATAGAATCCCACATCCGTATTGTCCGAACCGCTTTCGCCTACCAGGCGTAGTCCCTTGGCCCTTTCAGGGATTTTGTAAGATTGTCCTCCTTTGATCAGGAGCTGGTCACTGGAATGGGTCTTTACTTCAATATCCCCCTTGGATTCAATTTTCACCCATTCTATTCCGGTAAGGGATTTGGTATAGTCCTTCTGGGCGTACATCCCTATACCAATAAGGGCTATAAGCCATGTAATTTTTCGTAATTGCATAATACTTCGTTTTTTGATGATTAAATAATATCTGGTAATAATGATTGAATATGTTCCTTTACAAAGGGTTGGGTTTCGTCCTGTTGCATCAACTGCTGTAAGGGTACAATGGCCTTCTTTTCCTGTATTCGGACCAAAACCTGGATGATAGTAATTTGTATCCCAGGGTCTTTTTCGACCTTCAAGGCTTCGATAAATGCTGTTTTCACTCTTTCCGAAGCCGCAAACCTCTCCAGCGCCTCCGCAGAAGCCATACGTACGTTGGCATTTTCATCGTTCAACAATCGGTCCGTCAAAGCCTTTATAATGGCCTCGTCCAGATTATGGAACCCGTCCGTATAGCCAACACCTTGTATGCGCTTACTGGCGGATTTGTTCTCCATAAGGGAAAGCATGGCCGTCTGTCGCAATTCCAGACCCTGGAGCTGTAGGGCCGCTATTTCGTTATAAGACTGCTTTTGTTGCCTATACTGGCCTAACAGGAACATACCTGCCAACAACGCGATACCGGCGGCCACTTTCAATAGGGTATTCCAACCCCATACAGTTGAGGAGGTGCCTGTATCCATGGGAATCACTTGGCCCGCCCTTTTTTCACGCTCCAAAAGCGCTAGGAAGTTGGCTTCCAACCGAGGAGAGGGTATTGCTGTTTTTTCTTGGGCAAAGGCCTCAAAAAGAGCCTTTAATTGCTCCAATTCCTCGGCACTTTGGGCATTTTTCGCAATATATTCTTCCACTTTTTGCTTTTGTACGGAATCCAAGACCCCATCCAGATAATCTGGGAGTAATTCGTTAAATCGTTTTTTGTCCATGGTCATATATTATCAAAATAGACTTGCTTCAATTTTTTTAGGGCCCGGTTCACCTTGGTTTTTACCGCTCCCTCCGTACTGCCCACAATATGGGCCAACTCGGCATATTTAATCTCCTGGAACCGGTTTAAGATCAGTAGCTCCCGGTCCGAAGGGTTAAGTTTGGCCAGGGCGTTTTGCAAATGGCTATAGTCCTCTTTCGGTTCTTCGTTCTCCATTAGTTTATAGGACACATCATCCAAGTCCTCAGGGTAGTTCCGTACTTTTTTTAAGTGGCTTTTTAGACAATTTCTGGCGATGGTGAACATCCACGACACAAATTTTCCGTTTTTGTACGATTCCCTATACCGCATGATATTGTAAAAGACCTCTTGCGTAATATCCTCGCTCAACATCCGGTCCCCGCACATCTTATACAGAAAATTATAGACATGCAGGTGATGTCTTTTAAAAAGTATTTTTAGCAGGTCCAGGTTGCCTTGGGCTACCTGGGCCATGATCAGCTCGTCTGTTCGTTCTTTCAAAAGAGAAAGTCTTTTGGTGACATTCAATACTATATAGTAGGAAAAATACAAAAGGTTACACCATCAGATGTAAAACTTGCCGGTTAATGGAAAAGATGGTTGCAAAAAGGACGGTGCAGCTTAAATAATATGAAGGGTTTCTACTCGGGAATCACTCCTCCAATTCGGCTTCGGAAACAAATTCCTTAATGGCCGTATTCGGCTCAATAATATCGTAACCGGACCAAAATTGCGGGTCGTAATTGGGCATGTAAGTGGGAAGTATGGAATTGTTTTCCTTAAAACTCTCATACTGGGCCTGGTTCACCGGGGCCACATCAAAGACCACTAATTCGTAACGGTTTTTACCACTTAGGGCCACATCTATTTTTAGGGAAAGTTCATTCTGTTTTCTACGTCCCCGGACGTTCTTATTTTTTTCGATTATTTTCAAGGGTCTCTTGAAACCGACACGGTTGCCCTTGGTTATTTCGTAATAGCGCAATTGGTATTTGTCGTCGTCCCCTTTTGAAAAAATCATTTTGCCCTGGGCGAGGTACTCATTGAAGGAGACCCCCAGGAGGTTAAATTTCCGCAAGGTTTCCACGTTTTCGAAATCCATACGGATGACAGCAAAGTCGTCGGAATTGATGTAAATTCTGCCTTTGAACTCTTCCGAACCTTTGGGTTCAAAACGAAGAACGTAAACGGCCTCGTCCCCCAAATACGTAAAATCTTCCAAGGTAAGGACATACCGTTTGGGCCTAAAGATGACGTTATAGTCGGAATCCTTGAATATGGGTAGGTTCTTGTACAGGTTTCCCAGGGTACGTCGTTTGTAATTCGCAAAGAATTCCTTCCTTTCCTGTCTATTTTCCTGGGTTTTTTTCAAATGTTCGTTCAGGGCCTCCACATCGCTGGAATCCACTTCGGTCTCAAAGAGTTCATCCGCGTCCACTTTGGTTCCGAACAAGCCCGACTTTATTTTAAAATAGGAATCCGTTTTTATGTTTTCCTTTACTATGGCATTGAATTTCTTTTCCAAGGTTTCGGCATCCAGGGTCTTACTTTTATCGTACAGTTCGGAGGCTTTTATAATGTCCAATTTTTGTTCTTTGGCCTTGCTGCCTCCATAGAGATCGCCTAGCATTTCGGTGTAGTAGCTGTTGTTTTTGGGAAAGGTGTTCTTTACACTATCCAAGAAATTGGTGTTAAAGGCCGGGATGGTAGACTTCTTTAACACATAATCTCCTTTAACGATATTCTGGTGGTAGGATTCCCTAAGAAATAGGCGTTTCTTGGTCAGTTCCAGAAGGTAGTTTTTTTCAAGATTGGACCGTACCTCCTTTAAGATTTCCGTCGGGGTGTACTTTTTATTGGAGACGATTACTTCCTTCAATTCAATGGCCTTGGGCCTTAAGTAAATGGTACTGCCCTGGAATTCCGAAATGGGTTTTCTTACGGACTCGTAACCGATACAGGAAATAAACAGGGAATCCGTAGCCCGGATACCTTCTTCGAGGCGGAAGGAAAAACGCCCCTCCTCATTGGTGATCATCCCGCGCTTGTTCAATAACACGGTAACGTAGGGGACAGGTTGCGCGGTGGTGGTATCCACGATCCTTGCGCTTAGGTTTTGGGCAAGGGAAGGCATAATCCCGAATAACCATACATTAAGGGTGAGCACCAATACAACTTTGCCCATGCAACAATTTTTGGCCAAACTAAGATTTAGCGCCGAGGTAGGCTCTATTTTTTAGGATTTTTTTGGATGGATTTAGTCTTTTTTTAACAGGAGGTAGCTCCGGTCCCAAATCCCTTAATGGCAACCACAATCGTTTTCTCCGCAGGCGCCTCCCTTTTTACTTTTGGAAACAAAAATGGACTTGGGCAATAGAAACTTATAGACAAGATAACTTACCGCCGCGGCCAAGGTGATATAGACCAATATGGATTGAAGGATGTCCATTCGTAGAAATCTTATTTCATAAATTGATAGGTAATCAGTGCTACAAGATACGCAAAAACGCTCATAAACAGTAATTGGTATATGGGCCATTTCCAACTGTTGGTCTCCTTTTTTACAATCGCCAAAGTGCTCATGCATTGCATGGCAAAGGCATAGAAAAGCAGAATGGAGATGCCCGAGGCCAGATTGAACAGAGGTCTTTGGGTCCTGGGATTTATTTCCGCGGCCATACGTGTCTTGATAGTTTCCTCCTCATCGCTGCCCACGCTATAAATGGTGGCCAAGGTTCCCACGAATACTTCCCGTGCAGCAAACGAGGTCAATAGCGCAATACCGATTTTCCAATCGTATCCCAATGGCCGTACCAGGGGCTCGATGGCCTTGCCCAAGTGACCGATATAGGAATGCTCCAAGCGGTGGCTGGCTATTTCCTGTTCAACGGCCCTCACTTTTAAATCAGCGGTTATGGTCTCCAGCGAGTCCTGCAGGGCATTTAGACTAATGGCCCGCTCCGTATTAATGACACTTACCGGTGTCGTGCTTTTGTATTCTTCCAATTTGCGGTCGATATAGGCCAAACTATAGGCGGACAGCCCTTCTTTTTCGATACGTTGCCGTACTAGGGTCTCCGCGTTCTCAAATTCCTCGGAATGTCCATTGGACCCCAGGAACCACAACACTATGGATATGGCTAGGATGATTTTGCCCGCGCCGAACACAAAACTTTTGGTTTTCTCCCATACCGTATAGGCCACATTTTTGAACAGGGGCATTTTATAACTGGGCAGCTCTATCACAAAAAAGGTCCTACTCTTGATTTTAAGGACTTTGTTCAGCAGCATGGCGGCGAGTACGGCCGTACCAAAACCTAACAGGTACAACAGCATAAGTGTCAAGGGTTGATATCCCATTCCCAAAAAACGCCCCTCCGGAATAACGAGCGCTATAATGATAAGATAAATGGGCAATCGGGCGGAACAAGTGGTAAAGGGAACCACCAAAATAGTGATCAGCCGTTCTTTCCAACTGTCTATGGTCCGGGTAGCCATCACCGCAGGGATGGCACAGGCGGTACCCGAAATTAAGGGGACCACGCTTTTGCCACTGAGGCCAAAAGGGCGCATTAATCGATCCATCAAGAAGACCACCCGGCTCATATAGCCCGATTCCTCCAAGAGTGAAATGAACAAAAACAAAAAAGCAATTTGAGGAATAAAAATCACTATACCCCCGATACCGGCCAAGATACCCTCGGCGATCAAATTGGTGAAAGCCCCTGGGGGCAATGTGTTTTTGATCCATTCGCTGGCCGATGCAAACCACGCATCGATAAGATCCTGGGGATAGGTACTCCAGTCAAAAATTGCCTGAAAAATAAGCAGTAAGATGGCAAAGAAAATTAGATAGCCAAATACCTTATGGGTCAATATCCTATCCAATGAAGCCCGGAGGCCCTTGGCCGCATTCATGTCTACCTTGTAGGCTTGTTTGAGGACAGTGTTTATAAACTGGTACCGCAAAATGGTCTCCCTTTGCTGCATCCGCTTCAATTCCGAAGCCGATTTTACGGCAAAGGATACATCCGCCTTAATGGGCCGTTTCTCAATGGGCATGAAATTGACGTCCTGGGTAATGACCAACCAAAGTTTATACAGGTCTTCATTGGGGAACGCATTTTGCAATCGTCCAAAATAATCTTGGGAAATGCTGGAAATATCCACATTGGGGGAAGCCGATAAATTTTTAAAATCGGCTATAAGTTCTTTTAAGCGGTCGATGCCCGTGCTTTTGCGGGTACTGACCAAGGCAATTTTGGTATCCAGTTTTTCTTCCAGTAAAGGAATGTCGATACTAATACCTTTTTTGGACATCCGGTCGGACATATTAATGACCAGCAGTGTCGGAATCTTTAGGTCCTTGATTTGGGTAAACAGGAATAAATTCCGTTTAAGGTTCTCTACATCGGAGATGACTACGGCCACGTCCGGGTGGTCCTTGTCATTTTTGTTCAACAGTAGTTCCACCGCAACGCTCTCATCCAAAGAGGTGGTATTGAGGCTATAGGTGCCGGGAAGATCCAGGATATGGGCCTTGACCCCCCTGGGGAGTTTACAAATGCCTTCCTTCTTTTCGACGGTAATGCCGGGATAATTGCCGACCTTTTGGTTAAGTCCGGTAAGTTGGTTGAAAACCGATGTTTTCCCCGTATTCGGGTTGCCCAAAAGCGCTACCTTGATCTGTTTGCTCATAATGGGGAGGCATCCAGGATTTCCAACTCGATTTGCAGCGCTACGGAACGTCGTATGGCGATATGGGAACCGTTTACATTAACGTAAATGGGATCTTTTAAGGGAGCCACTTGCACCAGTTCAATTGGATTCCCGGGCAGGCAGCCGAGCTCCAAGAGCTTTATGGGCAGTATGTCCTTCTCAAATTCCTTGATAATGCCTATTTGCCCTTTCTTAAGATGTGCGACGGTAATGGCCAAGCTTATTTAGATTCATTTTAATTAAGGGCAAAAATAGAATAAAATATCGGAATACCTCCAAAAAGTGCCCTCAAATACGCAAACGGTGTCCAAGGGTGGAACCGGGGGTGCCTGGGATTTCAAAAATGTTTTCAAGCCCAGTTCATATACCTGCATTATTTTATCCAATCATTGAGATTTGAGATTTGGAATTTGGAATTTGAGATTTGGAATTTGAGATTTGGAATTTGGAACTTCATTCCCCCATGGAAGTCCTCAACACCTCCAGATCGGCCAGCAATCGGTCCACCTCTTCCTTTTGGGTACCGTCGTAAAAGCCGCGAATGCGTTTTTTGGGATCGACCAGAATAAAATTTTCGGTATGGATCATATCGAAAGGTCCACCATCGCCATCGGTCTTAACGGCCAAATACGATTTTCTGGCCAATTCATAGATTTGTTTTTTGTCCCCGGTCACCAAATTCCATTTGTGGTCCAATACCCCTTTTTCCAGGGCATACTTTTTAAGTTGCGCCACCGAATCGATCTGGGGGGTCACCGAATGCGAAAGGAGTAAAATTTCGGCATCATCCTTTATTTGCTGTTGGATCATTGCCATGTTTTTGGTCATAATCGGGCAAATGGTGGGGCAGGTGGTAAAGAAGAAGTCGGCCACATAGATTTTGCCCTCATAATCTGCCTGGGTTATGGTTTTTCCGTTTTGGTTGGTCAGTGAAAAATCTGCTATGGTATGGTACTTCCTTACGTGCTGCAAGGTACTGTCCACCAATTCCGGGTTGACCATAGAAGGTTGGTAAATAGGTAGGTCCCTCTTGGGGTTCAGGGCATCGTAGAACAAATAGATAATGATGGCCGACAAGAAAAGCAGTACGGTTCCGAAAATTTTGAATTTGCCAAAGAAATTACCCATTCGCTTTTCTGGCAAAGATACGAACCGCTCCAAGAGGGTTCAAGAATCGGCCGCGATCTTCTTGCCAAAACTTTCTTAAATAAGAAGGCGCTTTACAGCTTTCTTTTTTTTCCAGAGGGTAATCGCTTACTTTTGTGCGATTAAATTTTAGAAAACATCCATGAGTCCCATAGCGATAAAGACCATACAGTTTTTTTTAAGCCTATCCATATTGATCATCCTGCACGAGTTGGGGCACTTTATTCCGGCCAAGCTTTTTAAGACCAGGGTGGAGAAATTTTACCTGTTTTTTGATGTCAAGTTTTCGCTGTTCAAGAAAAAGATCGGAGAAACCGTCTACGGCATCGGATGGCTGCCTTTGGGCGGCTATGTAAAGATATCAGGGATGATCGACGAGAGTATGGATACCGAAGCCATGAAGGAGGAACCCAAGCCCTGGGAGTTTCGGAGCAAGCCGGCTTGGCAACGTTTGATCATTATGTTGGGCGGGGTTACGGTAAATTTTGTGCTGGCGGTATTGATTTACATTGGTATGGCCTACGCCTATGGGGACCAATACGTGCCCATGAGCAGCCTAAAGGACGGTATAGCGGTCATAGAGCCGGAAATTGGGGATGAGATCGGCATCCAGACCGGGGACAAGATTATTGCCGTGGACGGCGAAAGAATAGAAGAGTTTTCCAGTGTTTTTATGGAAATCGTCAATGGGAACTCCATTACCATCCAAAGGGAAGGACAGACCTTGGAAAAGGAAATTCCGGTAGATTTCATCGCTACCCTATTGGAAGACGAAAACAAGATCCGATTTTTGAGCTATCGTTTGCCATTTATCATCAACGAGGTACAGGAGGGGTCATCCAATGCCGATGCCGGTTTTAGAAAGAACGATGAGGTGATTGCCGTAAATGGCAACCCGGTAAGCTACCGGGATCAGATCATACCCTTTTTGGAAGGGAACAAAAACGGAACCTTGGAACTAACGGTGAAACGTGAAGAAGGGACGGTCGATCGTATTAATGTTCATGTAAATGAAGAGGGCAAGTTGGGGGTAGCTCTTGGCGGCTTTACCATGCAGGAAATGGCCGATCGGGGGCTGTTTACGATTGAAACCAAGAACTATTCCTTTCTGGAGGCCATTCCGGCTGGAATCAATAAAGGGGTGACCACCCTATCCAGTTATGTAAAGCAGCTGAAGAAGATCTTTAATCCGGAGACCGGAGCCTACAAGGGGGTCGGTGGTTTTGCAGCCATTGGCGGACTTTTCCCCAGTACTTGGGACTGGGTCGCCTTTTGGAATACCACTGCCTTTATCTCCATTATTTTGGCCTTTATGAACATTTTGCCTATTCCTGCCCTGGACGGCGGCCATGTCACCTTTTTGCTCTATGAAATGGTGACGGGACGTAAACCGAGCGATAAATTTTTGGAGTATGCCCAAATGGTCGGATTCTTTTTGTTGATCGCTTTATTGTTGTTTGCTAACGGCAATGATGTGTACAAATGGCTTTTTAAATAGTGGGGCTGTTTTTGTTGGGGGCAATAAAAAAAACGATTATATTTGCACCCGCCAAATAGATAATTTAGTGGCAAATATTCCTCCTTAGCTCAGTTGGTTAGAGCATCTGACTGTTAATCAGAGGGTCCTTGGTTCGAGCCCAAGAGGGGGAGCAGAGCGAGACCAAAAAGCTGCACGAAAGTGCGGCTTTTTTGCGTTTGCGCCTTGGGCGAGAAGCCCAAGAGGGAGGACCGAGCCGGTAAGAAATGTCCGGTGGACATTTCAGGCGAGGTGCCGGCCCTCCGCGTCGGGGGAAGAGACCAAAAAGCTGCACGAGAGTGCGGCTTTTTTGCGTTTGCGCCTTGGGCGAGAAGCCCAAGAGGGAGGACCGAGCCGGGAAGAAATGTCCGGTGGACATTTCAGGCGAGGTGCCGGCCTGCCGCGTCGGGGAAAGAGACCAAGAAGCTGTATGAATCCTTAGGTAGGGCATAATCGAAAGAACTTTAGCAATAACCGCTATTCGGTTTTCTTATTTTATATTCAGTTGGTTGTTGCTTAAATCCACATCGGGGAGGGATTCATTATCCAAACTTATGGACTTTATACCTTCTATATCCTCCAACTCTATGCCGAATGAAGTAGCACCATTTTTCCATACGTCCATCGGTTTATAAATGTTTTCGTTGGTTCCATCGGAGTATTCAATTTTGAGTCTTATGGGCAACGGTAGGGAACCCACGCCGACCCTGTTAACGATGAGATGATTACCTTTCAACTCAAGCCCTAAATCGGGATACCCATAATCAAAAAACCAAGCTTTCCAAAACCAGTTATAATCCTCGTTCAGATAATCGTTCATTGTGTAGAAAAAATCATGAGGTGTAGGATGCTTGCCCGTCCACCGGTTTGCAAATTCCTGAAAAGCAAGTTTAAAGTTAGGTTCCCCTATCATTTCCGCAAATAGGTTATGGGCCACTAAGGGCTTTAAATAGACATAATAGACCATGGAAAGATCATCTATTAGGTAAGCGGAATTAATCAATGGATTATCTTCCTGAGCAGCGAAATAATTGTACGCAACATACAGATCATAACCACCGAAGTTATATTCGCCCAACTCTTGATCAACGAATTTTTTGGTGAAATATTCGGTCAGACCTTCATCCATGAACGGATACCGTTTTTCATTAAGCCCTAACATAAATGGGGTATAGTTATGAAAGATCTCATGGAAGGTGAGAATATAATTTTCCGTGTTATCAGTTTCTTCGGTATTATTGGCAAGCATCGGAAACTCCATGCCTGCATCTATGTTCCCATTGAATGTGGTTATGCTGCTGTATGGATATTCGATAGCCGGATAGACTTCGGAGGCATATTTCAATGTCTTTTTTGAAATATCCAATACGGCTGGAAAGGATTGGGAACTTGGGTGGTAAGCCACATTCACCAACACCCTGCGGTTCCCTATTTGTACACTGGAAGCATCCCAAATATAGTTGGGCGATGTTCCAAATGCGAAATCAGGTACGTTATCGGCCCTATAAACCCAAACATTACTTTTTAAGTTATCATTTTTCAAATTTTGAGGGGTCAGTATTTGAATGTTTTTATCACTGTTTTGTGCATCATGGAGTTTAGGGATCAATTCGCTGCTAAAAACCTCATTTGGATTTATCAAGGTACCAGTGGCCCAAACATAAAATCCTTCCGGAACCTCGATTTTTACCTTATAGTTATTAAAATCATTGTAGAATTCCTGATTGCCCAAGTGCGGTTTTCTAAAATCCCATCCCTTAATTCCCCATGCATTTTCCAGGTCATCATACACGGCCACTTGTGGATAAAAATAACCGATAAACCAGGCATTGTCCTTATACCACCCGGTCCTTCTGGATTCGTCAACGGCTAGGGGTAGTTTGTAGCTCCATCTACATTTTAATTTCATGCTACCTTTTGGGGGTACGGGATTGATTTCATTAATGAGCAAATTGGTGCCCATTCGCCAGGTATTTGAGTCGTTGATCTGAATGGCCCGACCCTGGATGACCAAGGTGTCAATGGACATACCCTCATGTATGTCCGAGGCATTTATGATTTGATTTCGGATATTCCCTTTCTTATACTTATCCTGGTACAGGCGTAGAACCAAGTTTTTTAGAGTATCCGGGCTTTGATTGAAGTAGGTGATGGTTTGCTGGCCAAAAATTCTCTTTTCTAAAGTGTCCAGCCTCACTTCAATATCGTAATTCGAAAAATTCTGCCAGTAATTTGGGCCAGGTTTTCCATCCCGGCTTCTGGTTCCCTTATCCACCGCTTCCTGATAATGTAACGGTTCATAGAGTTTGACCCCTTGTGAAATAATGGGTAAGGAATTTGCCACTACAAGCAGGAAAATGAAATTTCTAAGTAACATATGATACTGCCTAAATTGATATAAGGTTGTTACATCCTAATATATTGCTTTTTTCTTATCCCTTGGAAATTAGTATCTTAATTAAATCATTATCATTTAATCTTACCTGCGTTTTTCGCCAATCGGAAACTTCTTTAGGTTTTATATGGCATGTTACGGTACTTTTCGGGAATTTAGTAAAAATTGGGTATGCGTTCCGCGCTAAATAAGACCCATCCCATGGTATCCTCATACTCCTCCAAGGGCCATAATTGAAGTTCCCAAGCCAGTTCTGTAGGCATAGTCCGGGTAAATTCGCGCACCATGGACCAGGATTGGGTTCTTTGGTAGGCCTTGTTGGGATCTAGGCCGCCATAGGAGACCAATACGTTGCGGGTTTCCTTCAGATAGTCTACATCGCCCATGGCACCGCTACGTACACCGGGTAAATCCTGTAATTCCGAAGACCATATCTGCGTTGCGTACATTTCCTCTTCGTTTACCTTAAATTCCAGGGCATTGCTAAATCCTGTTTCGTCCTTTTCCTGAAAAGGCCAAGCCCGCCTTAGGTTATTATTAAAGATCAGAACGGTTCCCTGAGGAGTAAAACTTGCCGAATGTTGGTGCCAGAACCAATCACCGTTTTTCAGTACAAGTGATTTGGAGCGCAAGGTATCGGAAAGTCCGGTAGGTTCGCCGAAAATCCACTGAATACTGCCGTCCCTATTGATTTTTGTCAAAGAACTCAGGTATCTGGAATTCATGACCACGGTGTTGTCCGTGGTGTCATGGAGTATGGTGTTGGCGTGGGTCCAATCCAGCACACCGGGATATCCCCTAGAGTACCAATACTTACTGAACGTTTCAAAACCGATTCGCATGGGATCAAGATGGTCAAAAGCGTGCCACTCCCAAACAACGTCTCCTTCCGGGGTAAACTCGAGCAAAACATCGCCCATTACTTTTTGACGTTTTCTGGGTGCGGTGCTATCGGTTTCCGATGTATAATAATTGTCAATTTCCTTATATTCCGATCCCAATATCAAATAATTTCCATTGGACAGGAATTCAGCGTCATGATGAAACGTTAGGGATTTTACCGGAACAGAATTCTCCACGTCCCCCTCCGGCCTTTGTGCAGCATGCCAAGATCGTATGATATTTCCCAGTAAGTCAATTTCTATAAAACGATGGTCGGCCGTCATATAGCTAATATGTCTATTGGGAAGAAAATTAAAATCACTTATCCTGGCATCGCATCTATAATACCAAACCATTTCCCCAAGGGAATCAACAGCTGCCAACATCCCAAATTGGCTACCATCATGTCCCTCCGCCCGCAATCTTGGGTTTAGGAGGGTTATTCCTGGCTCCATGGGAATACCAGAGTTTCTTTTTACCTTAAATCGTAACATCCTATAGGGATCGGTAGGTAGATTGGGAGTGGAGTACATCAGTTTTTTTTCATAGCTCTTGCTGCCCTCTTTCGAATGGATCACAAGTTCGATTTCATAGCTTCTTCCGGCCTTCATACCGATCAACGCCAGACCATGGGTCGCATCGGAAACATGCTTGAACTCCAGTTCAAAAGTGTGATCAGCGGCCGTGAACCCGACCGTAAGGGAAATGGGTCTATTGGTCTCGAATTTGAGAACCGCGGCTAAGGGAACACTAGGGTTAGGGGCTTGCTCGATCTTCGGAGCATGAATAAACCGTATCTCCTTTCTGCATGAAATTACGTTCAGGACGCATATCGCAATTACCAATGATTTATATAATCTATGCATAACTAAAAGCCTATGGTTTCATTTTATGGCCGATAAACTTGTTCTAGATGGTATGGTGGTCCACTAGTTGGTGTCTAACCGTTCTTGAACGCGCCCTCTTTTGAGTACGCTATTAATTTCAAGGGTATGACTTATATGTTCTGTGGGGTTTTTGTTTAGCAATACCAAGTTGGCCAGTTTGCCCACCTCTACAGAGCCTAAACTATCTTGGGCATTCAACATTTTGGCGGCGTTCAGCGTCCCCATTTTAAGGATCTCCAAGGGTTCCATTCCCCCCAACTCCAATAGCTGCATTTCTTCATGAAGACTATAGCCCGGAAAATTGAAGTCGTTGCCCGTGTCCGTGCCCAGTACCATATTAAACCCCGAGGTATATAGGAATTGGATATCCTCTACTTGCGGAACCATAAAGTCCGCAAGGCTGTTTTCGCTCGATCCATAGGTCTCCCGGAGAATACCCTGGTAAATTTGTGCACGCTTTACGTCCCAGTTGGTGCGCTTCTTTACCGTGTTCCGATATTCAGGAAGCATGGAGGGAACTTGGAACCATTCTGGATGGAGCGGATAGAGAAACGACTTGTCAATCATTAAAGTGGTAACCCAATCGGGGTCGCTTTTTTTAAATTTTGCCAGAAGCCGTTGCTGGAGACTGTCCTGTGGGTCAATGTCCACGCCCGTAAAATGGACCAGGTTTTGGACACCTCCTTCAATCGCCATTTGCAATTCTGTATTATCGCTTACATGGGCAAAGACTTCCAAATCGTATCGGGAGGCCTCCATTACGGTTTTGTTGATGAATGATTGCGGTATGCGCTCTACAAAGGGGGGGTCTGGCCCGTCTTCGATCGTCAGTTTGATTCCAGAAATCGGATGTTGGGATACCTCCCGCACCAGGCCTTCAATTTGAAGGGTGTCCTTGAGGTAGAATATGGATATGCCATCACGCCAGGCACTGCTTTTATAGGTTTTGGATGGATGTCTGCCCTCCATGGAAAAATGCTGACTCGTATGAAAGACGAATGGGGCGGGAATGGAGTCCTGATTGCCGTGCTTCCGAATGGCCGCATGGAATTCGTGGGTACAGCGACCTCCTCCGGTAATGAACACGGAGGTTACACCGTAATGGATAAATCTCGGAAAATCCCGATGGTAATCACCCGTATGTACATGACAGTCGAACAGTCCGGGGATGAGGTACTTTCCCGTCCCGTCCAGAATAGATGCGCCTTTATCCGATAAGGATGTTCCTACGGCCGCAATTTTGCCATCCGTAATACCGATGGAAACTCCCTTTTGCATCGGATTTCCCGTACCATCTATGAGATTTACGTTGCTAATCACTAAATCGAAAGGTTCGGTCCGTTCCTGGATGCATCCGACTATGGACAGGGCGAGCAAGGGGAGGAGCCAATTGGTCAGAAAGGACCCACGGGCCGGAAATACTTCCCTATTTGTAAAATAGCGAATCAATTACATTGGGTTTAGAGTTCGAAAGACACCCTAAATTACTAAAAAAACGGCCTGGGAACCAGCCCAAACCGTGGTATTCTGTATGGCCTTGTTTACCTCCACTTTTTATCTACAGCGTGGCTTTCCGAAATCCTTTTTCTAATAGGGGCTACCTTAAACCCTCCTTTAAATGGATTCCTTAAGACCCATATGATAATCTACACTATAGGCAAGTAGGAAGTCTGCTTGTTCCCAAGTGGGATAAAGAGCCTTCATATGGGCTATGGCCTCCTCCTTAGTCCCGGAACGTGCTATCGTTGCTTCAAAATCGGCGATATAACCCAGGACCATTTCGAACAAATGCGTTTTAGAAGGGCTACCGTGACCGGGATAAATGGTAAGGTCGGTGTCCGCGTATTGCTTTTTGAATTCTTGAAGTTCGGATTTCCAATGGGCCACGTGCTCATGATCTACACCCTGTCCAAGCCATAAATGGACCCCGTTGTAACAGAAGTCGGAGGTAAATAGCGCGTTTAAATCTTTGGAAAACACCGTAGTCAAATGTTCGGCCTCGGCGGATTTATAGTCACTCCTTATCTCCAAGGTCCCGCCGCCTTCCAAAGTAAAGGTAGACGTCGGCAGTATTTCTATCTGATTTTCATAATCAAATCCCGAAGGGTTCTTTTCGGATTTCGGTTTTAGATTCGGTTCCCCTTCCAACCATCCCACGCTTTCCATCCAATGGCTAAACCCGATGATGTCCTGCTTCACTTCAGGTCTGGCCACCACTATCCGTGTATTTGGGAATTCCTTTTTAAATATGTCCATGCCTATATAATGATCCGGATGCCCATGGGTAATGAGGATATGGGTAAGGGGCAGCTTTTTGGTCTTGATCGATTGGGCCCATTCCCGGGCCTCTTCTGAATTTCTTAGGACATCCACTACCATTAATGATGTTCCGTTGTTAAAAAGGTAACTGTTAACGGAGGCTTCTTTGCCCTTGAACACCTCCACGGTTAAGTTGTTGTTGTGCATGTTTTTTCTGATTTATGAGGGAGCGGGTCCCCGTAAATTGTTTGTTGAATTATTTAGTTTCAAAAAGAAACTAATGATTAATTTGCAACTTAGTTAACAAATGTACATATTTGTTCGTAGGGGAGGCAAATGGTTTTTCCGTTTCTAGTAACCTACAGGTAACCATAAAATGAGATACAGCTATAAAAATCCGGAAAACTGTCCGGTAACCAAGATCATGACCGTTCTAGGCGGAAGATGGAAGTTCATCATACTCTATACCATTAGAAATTCACCCAGGCGTTTCGGACAGATCAATCAATTTATACCCAGTATTAGCAATAAGGTCTTGACGGAGCAATTACGGGAACTGCAAGAGGACGGTATTATTGAGCGAAGGGTTTTGGCGGACAGGATCCCTGTAAATGTGGAATACCGTTTAAGTGAAAAAGGAAAGGAATTGGTCCCGATCATCGAACTGATGGAACAGTGGGGAAGTGGGATGAACTGATTATACCTATCAGACTCGATGCCGTCCATTTTGGCACTTAAGGATAAATAGACCTCAGTAATCATTACCCCGTTTATCATGTTCGGAACAACAACCTAAGATTAACCTTTGTAATGTTTTCTCAGATCATTGATTGTTTTTCGCCCGATCCATCGTTTGGTAGCGCTTTTGGAGCTCATAAGTTCATGGCTCACCGCCATACACCGTTCCGCCAGTTCGGGATTTCGTTTTCCAATGTTTTTTAGTGCCCATTGGGCGCCCTTTTTTACGAAATTCCTAGGGTCATCGCAATGGGATGTGATCAAGTCGATGTAGGGCAGAAAAGAGTCGTTCGCACAGGTTTTGTCCTTTATGGCCATCGAAGCAATAATAACAAAGGCAGTTCGCTTTACAAATTCCCGATCATCATGGATGTAGGTATGGATGAGCTCCTCCCAGATATCGGTCTTGTATAAAAGGTCCGCACACAAATGGTCGCACAGGTCCCAGGAATACAGATCCGAGGTCCAATGGTGGGATTGGTCTATCGTTAGGTGTCTTGGATCGGCGATAAAAACGGCAATAGTTTTCATTTCGTGTATGGGGTATTGCCATAAACGTAAGGCCAGATCATGGTCATTCTTATGTCTGCGTGCAATTCTCCGCAACTCGGGCACTTTTACCCCCAGCGATTGTTCGTTGTCGATTCCGAATCGTTGGAGTCCATTGGCAAATTCCTGGTTTCCCAGTTCCCGAAGTTCGGCTAAAATGGTGGTACTGGCTTCGATAATCCGGGTATCCAGCCCCGTTGTGGATGTCTTCATTATTTATCCCATTTAGGAAAGCACTATTGGAATACAACTCTTTGGTGACCGCCCTAAAATTCAGTCTCAAAATAGGTATAGCTTCCTTCCCGTGTGTTTCCGTCCGTGGTTTCGGTAACTCCAACCGCTTTGCCATTACAATTGTCGCCGTAGTCGTATTCCCGGGTGGTCTGTGTTAGAATGGTCCCGGAAGCATCACGGGTGACCTTACTGGTCAGGTTGTTCTGGCTAAAGCGTTCCGCAAACTCTTGAATAAAGAGGCCCGAATACACTTTGGGACTGCCATCAAAGGTATATTCCGTCAACCCTACGACCGTACCGTTGACGCTGAATTCTTCTTGTTGAAGATTGAGCTTATCGGCAAAATAGGAATAAGTAATGTCCGTAACAAAGGTACCGCCAATGCCGTCCGGCGCCAGCATGGTGGCCGTTGGAAATGTGCCCTCTTCGGAAGACCAGGTGAAAGTGATATCCGTGACCAAGGAACCGTCCGCATTTTCCCGGAGTTCCCTAATAATCTGCCCCTCTGCATTGTATTCAAATGTTTTGGTGCCCAGTAATTGGTCATCTGCGGTAAAAAAGCTTTCGCGGAAAGGTAAATCGTCAGCGATATTGTAGGTGTAGGTGGTGTATTCTTGAAGCACGCCATTGAGCGACTTATCAATTCTTGCCAACCTTCCCAGGGAATCATAGGTAAATTCCGCCATACTGCCATCATCAAAGGTTTCGGACATTATGGGACACTCCGGTTCCGGTGGAGCCTCTACACAGACATATGCGGTAAAAACAAAGACTTCATCGGTATCCTTGTTTGTAATTTCCACATCATATTTCCCCGGCGTGTCATAGGTAACTTCAAAAGGGGACCGCCCATTGTCCGATGCGGCCGGGGTTCCACCGGGAAAGAACCAGCTAATATTGCCGAAACCCGTAGAGGTTACCGGCGCATTGATTAAAAGTTCCTCGGATGTATTGTTAAAATAAACACTTTCACCCTTCATAATCTTAATGGGAGTACTCGAGTCGGATAGGAACAAATCATCTTCGGGATTGGTTAATACAACAAACCTGATGTTATATCCCGTAGTCATCACGTCGGACACACTATCATCTGAAGGGCAGGAAGTCATCAATAGTACAATTGACATACCCAGTAAAGGCATGAGTTTTCGGGTGGAATTCATACGGACAATTTTTAGGAGGTAATCTTCGAGGAGGGGGAGGCTTATAAATATAGGAATAATTGCGTAGCCAGGGAAACCCCAAACCCTTAAATCGGGGGAAGTGAACCATCTTTGCCGTATAGACGAGTTTTCCCGCATATATCGAAGCGGTTTAGGCAAAACCTGAACTATGAGCAATGAACAATTAACAATGGGCAATGAACAATGGTCAATGAGCAATGATCAATTAACAATGAAACAATAACTTACTTACCACTCAAAACTCAAAACTCAAAACTTCTAACTTCCCACTTATCACTTCCCACTTACAACTCATCACTTCCCACTTCCCACTTATCACTTCCCACTTACCACTTATCACTTATCACTTATCACTTCCCACTTACCACTTAAAACTTATCACTTACAACTTATCTTCCCACTTTCATTCCATAATAGTAGCTAGTGCCATATGTGTTTTATGGATTCGTTCTTATGTTGTCGAAAAACGCAATCATTTGCTGATAATATTCCGGGGTCAATACTCCAGGACCGTGCTCACCTCCTTCTACGGTAATTAGCTCACAGGTTAAGTCGGACTCCTTGAATTTTTTGAATAAATGCGTACTCTGACAATAGGGGACCAGAGCGTCTTGGTCTCCATGAATGATGAGAAAAGGAGGGGTGTCCTTGCCGATATAGGTTGCCGGGTCGGCTAACCGACATTTTTCTTTATGGGACTGGATCGCACCGCCTACCAAGGATGATTCGGGGGATTTGTCATCGTCATGCTTCATGGTACTACCGCAGTCATCCATGATCAGAAAGTCGGTAGGGCCGAACCAATCGACAACGGCATCCACCTGGCTGCTAAATGACGTATGTGGGCCCAAACTTCCTTCGATATCGATGGTGTTTCCATTTAATGCATAAGTCGTAACACGATTACTTGCACCTGCAAATGCAGAAAGATGTCCTCCCGAGGACCAACCCGTTATTCCAATAAAATCGGTGTCCAAGGAAAAGGATAGCGCATTGGCCCGAATAAATCGAATAGCGGCTTTTACATCTTGTATCTGGGCGGGGAATTGCGCATCGGAACTGGCTCTGTGGTTGATCGAGACCACGGCGTATCCCGCTTTTAATAAGGCTTGTCCTATACCTATTTTATAGGTATTCGCTTTTGAATGATTACTGAACCACGCACTGCCATAGATACTTATAACAACAGGATATTGATCAAGTTCTGCCTTTGGAAGATGGATATCCAGCCGGTGCCCAATGTGTTTGTCACCCACATAATCCAGATCCAGCCAGTGTTTTGATGAATGGATTTCTAATTTTTCAAAATCTTTGGACTGTTGCTGCGCATTTAAAGCAATGGGCGCCCAAAGTCCAATGAACATAATGATCCAATTGTATTCCTTTTTTCCCATAATTGATGTGTAATATAAGTGCGTCAACGCTTTCTCGGGTATCATATGGGGACGCGGAAAATCCACTTGCCCTGATCAAGAGGTCCACAAGCTCCCGATCGCATAGGTTTTCGCCCGCCCGCCGATAATCACCCGGTCTCTTTTGTTTTCACAATAAAGTTCGCCCACCCTATCGGATATTTGAACTGCATTTAAAATGTCCTTTCCCAGCCGTTGTGCCCAAAATGGGATAAGGGAGCAATGGGCCGAACCGGTCACGGGATCTTCCAAAATGGATGCTTGGGGAGTGAAGAACCTCGAAACAAAATCATACTGTTCCCCTTTTGCCGTCACGATAACCCCGCCGGGGTCTAAATTGATCTGATCAAAAATGTGCCTGTCCACTTTAATGTTCGCCACCTGTTGTTCCGTATCGTAGACCAATAGATAATCCCTGGATTTATAGACTTCCTTGGGGGCCATGTTCAATGCCCCTCCGATGATGTCGGGCAATTCCGAGGCAAGGGGCATTCGCGACGGGAAGTCCATAAGATACCTATTATTTTTTACAGATACCGTCAACTCCCCACTTTGTGTTACAAAGATCATCTCGTTTGCTGGATAATTCAGAATGGTCTTTAGGCAATGGGCCGTGGCCAAGGTGGCATGTCCGCAAAGGTCCATTTCAATTTCCGGGGTAAACCAGCGCAATTGGATTTTGTCGCCCCGATCAATAAAAAAGGCCGTTTCCGCCACTGCATTTTCTTGGGCTATTTGTAACAAGGTACGATTGGGCAACCAGCTTTCCATGGGAACCACACAGGCCGGGTTTCCCCCAAAGGTGTTCTCCGTAAAGGCATCGACTTGGTACAGTGGGAGCTTCATTTTTTATCTTTTCAATTCAATCGCTGCCGAAATTCATTGGGACTCATGGCCGTCTTCTTCTTGAAGATTTTACTAAAATATTGCGGATACTCAAACCCTAGTCCATAAGCGATTTCACTGGCACTTGCCTTGGAGTTCAGCAAGCTGTTCTTGGCCTTTTCAATGATATACCGATGGATATGGTCCTGGGTACCTTGTCCGGTCTCTTTGCGCAACAGATCACTTAAATATTTGGGCGACATATTCAGGGCCTCTCCACAATATTGTACGGTAGGAATACCCAGTTCCAGTTGCTTTTCCTGGCCGTAATAGTCTTTTAGGAGTTGCTCAAATTCACTGGCGATATCTTGATTTAGATTGGTCCGGGTATAAAACTGTCGGTCATAAAAACGTACACAGTAGTTTAGCAGAAGCTCCAGATTGGAAATGATCAGGGTTTGGCTATGCGCATCCAGATTGGCACTGAATTCTTTTTCGATTTTGGCAACGATTTCCGTTACTGTCTTTCGTTCCTCTTCGGATAGGTGCAAGGCTTCGTTGGACGCGTAGGAAAAGAAGGAATAATGGTCAATGTTGCGTCCGAGTTCCGATTTTCGGATCAGATCGGGATGGAAGACCAGGGTCCAACCGTAATTTTCTTCCGGTCGGTACTCCTTCTTAAATTCCAAAACCTGATGGGGCGCTGTAAATACCAAGGTACCTTCTTGGTAATCGTAGGAGTTGCGTCCGTAATTCGTTATCGTAAACGGGCAATTTCCCTTGAGGCTAATTTGATATAAATTCAGGGAATATCTCAAACTATCCAGTTCCAGGTCGTCCAATTTTTCGTCAAAGCGAATGACGGAAATTAAAGGATGCTTGGGTTTGTCGCGGCCCAAAAATTGATGGACCTCGGAAATACTATGTACCTTATGAATATCTTTCATTGTCTATCAATAGCGGTTTGCCATGGCTTGAATTTCACCTGAAAAATCGTTTCCGGGCTTCTACAAAAATACCAAATTGGAATATAAGGATCATTTTTATGGGTTCCTCGATCTGTAGTGCGCTAGGCCGACTCGATTACACTTCCTGCAGTTGTCGTACTTGTTTCAACAACATTTTCTTTGGGGTAAAGGGAATCATGGAAATCATCAGCTTTTGGGGGAAGGTCAATCCGGATACCACATTTAAATCCCCCTTTAACATGGCGTCATACCCATCTTGGGCAACGCCTCTGGGGGAAACTGCTTTTTGGAACAGATTGGTTTTGTCCATATCCGCCGTTTTGGCAAATTCGGTTTCCGTCGCGCCCGGCATTAAGGTGGTAACGGTCACCTGCGTATCGTGCAGCTCTTCGGCAATGGCATTACCCAAAAAGTTGACATAGGACTTGGAAGCGTAATACACGGCTTGCAAAGGGCCAGGCATATAGGAAGCGGTAGAGGAGGTATTCAGTATTTTTCCCTGGTTCCTTTCCACCATTTCAGGTAGAAACAGATACATTAATTCGGTCAGGGCCACCATGTTGAGGTGGATCATTTGTTGTTGTCTCGCCCAATCCAATTCGTGGAATTTTCCACGTAAGCCAAATCCGGCATTATTGATCAGATAATCGACCTGCAGCTTGGCCTCCTTGACTTCCTGATAGAGCTCTTGGGCCGCACCCGGGATGCTCAAATCCTTTGCTAAAGGGGTAACTTTGACGTTATGCTCCTTTTCCAGTTCGTTTTTTAGGGCGGTCAATTTTTCTTCCCTTCGGGCAACAATGATGAGGTCACCTCCTTGTTCCGCGTGTATTTTTGCGAGTTCTTTCCCTATACCACTACTGGCTCCGGTGATCAATGCTATCTTGTTCATATGTTTTGTTTTACGGTTTTATAATGATTTATGAAGCAAAATTAGAGCAAGGGGTGAGCGTGGATGTATGCGAATTGCGGATTGTTGTATACTTTTTACCAAAGGTGTGGCATTGGGGCGAGAAGCGGACTTTCATGGCCTTGGTTCACCCTTCCGCTTAGGACAATGGGAACCCACCAATAATGCCCGATTTTATTGAGAACAGAAACAAAAAAGTATCAGGCTCTCGCTCCCATATGGGTGGGGGAGATATTTAGGGGTTATAGAACTAACGATCTTGCGAAGTAGGAAGCCCTTTTAGCAGCAATTCCATGCCCCATCGCAGCAACTTTTTGGACGCTGCAGGGTCCAGGCCGCAAACGTCCCGGGTAACGATTAAGGGTTCCATGCCCATCAAAACGGTGAACAAATGGGAAAAATCCTTTTTTTCCCGGGCCGTTAAGGAAGTATGCTCCAATACCATTTCCAAGGTCCGGGTGCGTCTGGCCCCTCTTTTGGATTCGGCGGTATTGGAAACGATGACGGCACTAAGATACTTCCGATAGGCATTTTCATAGGTGGTGGACTGGGTATTGAAGTACTCCTGGATTTCCAAGACCTGGCCTGCCACCGTTGTTGCCTTGAGATCCCTGTAGAGGACTTCCGGGTGCTTGGATTTGATGTCCAAGGCCGCTTCCGCGGCCAAAACTTCCACATTGGAATAGTAGCGGTAGATGGTGGCCCTGGAGATTCCTGTCCTTTTGGCCACATCCTCTAGGTTAAATTCCAAGGCGTTGTTCAGAAAATATTGGGCACTGGACAGTATTTTACGTCGCGTTTCCAATTTTTGTCGCGTCCTTCCGGTTTGTATGTAATCCTCTTTCATAAGACAAATATCTCATAAAATTTGGTTCAATCAAATTTTTAGGCTATTATTGTGAGACAAAAATCTCATAAAATGAATTCAGGACACACCAGATGGGTACTCGGTCATAAAGTGACCTCCCACGACACTTCCGGCGATTATGACCTTATGATAGCGGAGACGCCCCCGAATATGCCGGGGCCACCACCACATTTGCACCATTCCTATAAAGAGTCTTTCCTAATCATTGAGGGGGAAATGGAGTTTATGGTAGCCGGGGAAATAAAACAGCTAAAGGCGGGGGAGTCCTTGGATATCCCGCCCGAAACCCTGCATACCTTTGGAAACAAAAGCGATCGACCCTGCAAATGGGTCAATATCCATAGCCCCAAAGGATTTCGGGATTTTTTTGAGGAGCTTGGTATTCCCGAGGGCGAGGAAAATGCCCAAGAACGGTCCTTGGCCCCGGAAGTCCTCCAAAAGGTAATGGCGACCGCTGGGGACTTCGACATGCTGATCCAAGTATAGGTTTTCTGAGCGGCACTTCATACCCCAAAAGTTGAACATTTAGTAAACGACGAAAGAAGCGAAGCGCTAGGTGCTTTTGAGCGTAAAGGAGGCCGTTAGACCCACGCTAAAATTTCGGGGAAGCTGGTCCACTCCAAAAATGGCCCTGGAATGTTGGCCCCTATCTTCCAGAATTTTTACGAAGAGGTCCGATGCACCGTCCACCACTTGAGGGGCATCGTCCCATCCGCCTTCGGATCGATAATAGGCGTCGATATGATTCAAGCCCACCACATTTTCGAAACCCACCTTTTTGTCCAGTTGTGCCAGAACGTTCAGGGCACAAAGTTCCATGGCCCGATAACCTTCCTCGGTGCTCAGGTCCGCTCCCAATCGCCCTTGATAATGATAGGTGCCGTTCCGGATGGGAAATTGAATGGCGATATAGGCTATGTTCCCCCTAACATTGACCGATAGGTAGCTTCCTCCCGGTGTGGATGCCTCGGGGAGTTCATATCCATGCCGGTCCAGATTTTCTTTGGGTGTCATATCGTTTTCCAATTACATTCCACGGTCCGATTAATGATTCCCGCCTGCATGCCAAAGGTATGCAAACCGGCAGTCAAAGAGCGTACTCGGGATCGGCATGAAGGTGAATTATCCATCTGAAAGGCCTTATTTATCGATCAATTTGTTCTCCAAAAAAAGGTGTAATCCGCTTCTCCAGGGTTTGGAACAAATATCCACATCGCCGTCCTGATCGACGTCGGCGGCCGAGGCCTCATGAATGCTATGCCCTTCAAGGATTAGGTGTTCCTTCCAATCAAGTCCCTTCCCGTCCAAATTTTCCCATAGAAAAAGTTTTGGGGTGGTTGTGGTAAACGGACCGCCTCCCGAAACAATATCCACGTCCCCATCGTTATCAAAATCCGCCAGTATCAACGTATGAAAATCCTGCCTGGTGGTATCATCGGAAACGGGATGGTATTCGAATTTGGATCCGTTAAGGGTATTTTCAAACCAAAATATCCTGCCATCGCTGGTATCCGCCTCCGCCTCAACGATATCGAGGTCCCCATCCTTGTCCATATCCATACACCAGGTCTTTAGGGCCAATCCCGGTTTACCCGGCCTATTGCCACCCTTGGGGACCAACAGCTTATGTTCGTCCCATTTTAGACCATCTCCGTTCAGGTTTTCAAACCAACTATTGCCCCGTACGATATCCATATCCCCATCACCGTCCATATCCCCGTAACCCCTTGGGGAAATTCCACCATGAATGCCTTGCCCAATTTTAACATAATCCCAATTCTCGGCAACATTTTTAGGCATTTGGTACCAGGCCAGAACGGGATGATCCGGATTATTGGATAAGCTAACCACATCCTTGATACCATCGCCATTGATGTCCGCAACGATATTGTCATGACTAACGATCATATTCTTTTTATGCAGGATGAAATTTTCGAATGTTGGATTCCCGGTATTTTCATACCACGAATCGCCTACCACAAAATCCATCCACTGATCTTGGTTTACATCCAAGGCAATAACCCCTACATCCGTTTTGGCGCCCTTGCCCAGCGTATGAAGTACCCAATTCTTGGAAGCGATATATTCGAACCAAAACATGGCCCCTCTTCTACCAAAAACCCAATCCAGGTCACCGTCATTGTCCACATCCACCAAATTGGTCTGGCCCATTCGATCCATGGTCATACCCATTTGATGGGCCTCAAAATTTATGTTTTGGGCACTTAAACACCAGTAGTTTAGCAGTAGCGCGGATAACAGCAAAAATTCCTTCATGGACGTTAAAAAGTTGGATACTAAAATAGGGTTTTCGGAAGAAAGCGAGCGCCCGTGGGTGGATAGGAGGGGAAGAAATGAAGTGCGGCCAATTTTATCCAACATTCTTTATGCATTTCGGATTTTCAACATATTTTCCTTGGTATACTGGAGTTCATCGATATCCAGCTCAGTGAGCGATAGCTAAAACCGCTAGTTTCAAAGGTATGATACCCAACATTTGTTTTTTCAGAAAGGAGAGCCGGTGGTTTGATGTATGAAGCGGTTGTCCCTATGGGCTATTTGGGAAAAAGACAAAGGATTTGAGGATAATTTTCCAGGTGCCCTTGATCTTTTGCAACTCCAAGCAGTCCAGATATTCCCCGTTCCGGTGTGGTACCTTGACCACGGCCAGGGCCAGTTGGGCATCGATGACTTCCAGGCTTTGGATGGCATAGCCCTCGCCAAAGCCGGGATCGGGTTTTACGCTTTCCGCTAGGGCCGCCAAGGTCATGGATTTCATATGCTCCGATTCCCCATTTTTATCTAACCAAAGCACCACGCCCGCTTCCATATCAAAGGTTTTTTGAAGCAAGGCCACATTCCCATCGCGCCAGCCGGTGATGTAGTTGTCGATTAGCTGTTCGATCTGGGGAATATCACCATTTTGGGCCCTTACGGCCAAGTGACTCAGAAACCCTAAAAGGAAAGCGCCATAAAGAAGGGGTAAAAATTTGTTAAAGGTGTACATCGAACATAAGTTTTGGTGAAAACCGGAATTAAAAAATATGGTATTTCTTGGATTCTCTTTTTATAAGATCCAACCTTTGGGTAATCCTAATTCCAAGATAATATTTTGCGGCTATCCGTACCTCAGTTTGGCGGATAAATTGTGGTTTTTGCGTGTAAACGTATAAGTTTATGGAGTCAAATTACTGAGGAATAGAAAGGTGTAACCCTCCCTTCTCTCGGACTGGATTTTAGACGACTTTTTTGTTCTTCCAAGCGAACGTGCTTGGAGGCGGGTACTCTTTCATATCGTTCTGGGGTTATTCCCCCTAATGCTTCATGAGGCCTTACAAAACCTAACACCAAAATAGCTTTTCCACAACGGAAAATGAACTAAATTGTACAAACCCAACCGTAACTAATTAAGGGGTACTTACAATACCTATAGTATTATTAAGGTTTTCTAACCCAATATGTATAATTTCCTGTTCCATTGTTCACAATTATAAAATGTTCACGTTACGTGAACAAATAAAATTAATGAACAAAAGATAAGGTCATTGGTTTTTCAGCTCGCAACGGTTTGTGTATGATTAATTGCTGACTTTTCACCCAGGCTGAGCTTGTCGAAGTCAGCAGTATGTCAGACTGTACCCATCGCAATTAATTATGGACCGTGCTAGGCAACGTTTTTATTTTTAAACGTTTCAATTCCGTCCAGTTCCGCTTTTTTTTCCTCCTGTTCTTCTTCGATATCAAAGTCATCTTGAAGTCCAAGCCAAAACTTAGCTGAATTCCCAAAATATTTGCTCAGTCGAAGTGCCGTGTCCGCCGTTATTCTCCGTCTGCCTTTTATGATTTCCGAAATCCTGGTCTGTGGGATTTTTAAGTCTTTTGAAAGTCGATATGCTGATATCTCGAGTGGCTCAAGAAACTCGTAAAAGAGTATTTCCCCTGGATGTATGTTCGATAACTTTTTCATTTTTCTTTTTTAATGGTAATCGATTATTTCAACATCACTTGCGTTTCCTTTGTCCCATTTGAAAATTATTCGCCATTGTTTATTGATCCGGATGCTATAAAATTCATTCAAATTGCCAGATAGTTTTTCCAGTCGGTTAGACGGAGGTACCCTCAAGTCCATAAGGTCCTGTGAGTTGTTCATCATTCTGAGTTTTCTACGTCCGGTGTTCTGGATTTCAAGTGGCATCTTTTTGACCCTGATTCCATTCCATATCTGTTCGGTCTCTTTAGAGCCAAAAGAAACAATCATAGTTCCGCGTTGCGTTACTAACGCCAAAAGTAAGTAAAAAAGAAGATTTTTGCAAATGTCGCTTATCCGTATCGGCCATCACTCTGTGAGCGGCACCGGACAATTTTTAGTGAATTAAAGCTAGGAAAAAATGGCAAGTACTAAATCAGGAGTGCCCAATGATGAAAACAATGTGTAAAGATTGAACTAAAAGAACTTGTTTTTAACTCAGTTCTTCGTTGGCAACAGTTATTCATTCCGATTCCTTAATTATTTTATTCTTGGTGTCTATTTCGAACATTTTATCTGGAATTTTCTTTTGGATAATTTGAAATGCTTCCATTACAGATTTGTAAAGTGGTTTGTGAACTACTTCGTTTCGAACGCTTATAGAGCCGCTTTCATTCACAAAAAGGTTCCAAAATCCAATCCTGTGGTTGGCGTAGGCTTCTTTGCTCAGTTTGTATTTCGGATTATAATAATATTTCCCTTGTTTAGAAAGGAAAATACTATTTGGGTCCGTTATCTCATAGTCCAAAGTTAGAGAGGGACACTCGTCTCCAAGGATAGTCAGATAGTCCCCTTCATTTTTATGAATCCTGATAAGTTTTGAAGATTCTTTGTCAAGAGGATATTTATAAATCGTATCCAACTTTTCACTTTCGAAATAAAGTACATTTTCGTCCATTAAGATAATTTGTTTAGTCCATCCGATGGACCCTTTATTATTCATGGTCATGATATATTTTCTTTCTTTCACATAGCCAACCAAGGTATCTCCAAACTCTTGAGAAAAAAATTCTTTAGGGATGTCGTCCCTTAAGGAGGTATAGTCAATTTTAAAATGTACCTCACCTTCAAAATAATCTTGTGGATAAGAAGAAAGGAAAACAAAAAAGATCGTAAGAGCGGTTAAAACTTTTTTTGTCATGAAAAGCTATTTTATTGTTGCCAACGGTTAGGCAATAATTTCGGTCCGGAATTTACACTAGTAAATTCAAGTTGAGAAATCGTGTCGATTAAAAGTAAGAAATTTCCGTTTCAGGATAAGGGAAGATTGAATTATAGGTATTGTTGTGCAACGTTATTATTTACAGAACTTCAGAAGGAAGTTTCTGAATTTAAAATCATATTCATCGCCGACTATCCTAAAACTTACACAAGCCTTTTCATTTTCTCCCATCGCTAGATAGGAAATCCCCAAATTTTTTGATAAGTCTTGTATCATTGTTTGTGTGAATTCGTTTTCCGAAATTTCTACCTCCAATGCTTGTTCATAGTAATCGATTGCCGAATTGAAATCAAAATTTTTATAGTAAGAATCTGCTTTTTTTACTTTATGATAAAAGTCCCAGTTTTCTTTTTCTACGAAGTATTTTCCTTGTTCGAAGAAGTTAAATTTTTGGACGATTAAAACATCTTTCCCTGTATGGTTGTTCCAATATTTTTGTGACTCCTTAACTGATTTCTTGAAGGATTTATCGAAGCTTTTGTTTATGCCTCGTTCGACTGTTATATCCTGAATTTCATTTTTACTAGTTAAAATGAAAGTGCCTTTGAATTGATGTCTTTGCGCGCTTGTTTTAGAGTAATTGTAAATAGATTTTCGCAGATAATCTGAGAAAGATGTTTTATAGTTGAATTCAGGATTCAAGCTAAAAGACTGATAAAAAATCGTATCATTTTCTTTGGTGAAATAGTTTTCTTGATACAAGTTGTTTTCTGTCAAGAAATCATTTTTTTTCAAAAAGTAGTAAAGTAGTTGGTCCCCATGTTCTTTAAGTACTAGGAATTTGTCCTTGAATGAAAAGCTAAATTTTCTAAAGCCAATTTCAAGTTGAGAGCCTGATAATTTGAAATTACTGGCAATTCCTTTCTCTTTATAGTTATTCGATATGTAAGCTAGTCCCGAACTAAATTCATATGATAGGAAATTAGAGAACAATGGATGATTTACCTCTAATTCTTTTCCATCTTGATAAGTCACAATATGGCAGAACCATTTTCCTTCAAGTCCATTTTTTGAGTAAACCTTTGAAATTGCGAGAAGAAGTACTAAAAGAATTATTCGGGTCAAATTATTGGACTTTAATGTTGCACAACGGTCTTGTGTATGATTAGTTGCGGACTTTTCATGTAGGCTGAGCTTGTCGAAGCCAGGAAAATGTCCGCCTGTATCGAAGATAGTTAATTGCAAGGATTTCCTTTTTGGGAAATCCGACCGCAATTAATTATACACCGTGTTGGCAACTGGCTTTTATTCGGTTAAATTTACTTTCTTCAAGATTATCTTTTAGCAATTCCGAATTCGATTCCACAACGCTTTTAAAAGTCCGAAATTCAGTTTGATTTTCACTCCAAAAATCAGTCGGTATTTTTGAAACTGCAACGAGTAAATCTCCCTCATAAAAATCACATTTCGTCAGCACATTCCGTTCGAGTTTTTCTAGAGCTAGCCCGATTAAATATTTAGTTGCAATATTTTGAGAAATCAGAAGTCTTATTTGTTCATTTGTCAATTCCGACACATTGATTTTCCTGTGTTGATAACATTTTTTTATCAAATCGGTTGGAAAATTCAGTTGGTTCTTCCCAGACATCATTTTCTAATTGCTCGATTGATTGCGTCAATTTTTTGCTCATTATAATTATGAAAAGTATCGGTAGAAAATCACCATACCGACAAGAAAAAGTCCAACAATTCCGCCAATTTTTTGAATACTAAAAGACTTTCTGATGTAGTCGTCATTTTTTAGACCATTCCAAATTTTGAATTCCCTCAACCCTAAAATTAAAGCCAGGGCAAAACAGAATGTCCCAAATAACAACTCAATTTCTCCTTTGTCCATTTTTTTAGCTTGTTGCCAACGTAGGAGTATAGATCATTAATGATCGATACATATTTTATGTACGGAACTAAGATAAAAGATCTTGCTCGCCTTTGCAGGAATTTTCCGTAAAATACGAATCGGGTTCGGGGGAGGGTCCATGGCGCGCTCGATTATTTTAGCAGGGCTTCCATATTACATTCCGGGGAACAGCCGGAATTGCCTACTTTTAAATTTCAAACCATCCACCCCTAAATCCTGCTTCATGTACCACCACTATCGCTTGATCGTTTTTAAGACCGTTACACCCCTCTGGATTGTGTTGTTCGTTTTTGGCTGCGCCCCGAAAAAGGAACCGCGGGCCCGGGCCAAACATTCGTCCATTAAGGAAATCATTGTTGGGGGCGATGACAAGATCAGAATCTTGGATTATGACAGCCTACAAGTCGGAAGGACGGTAGTCAACTGGGAATTGCATACCGCTGACATCGTCGGACTCCCGGATTCCGTATACCCCGGCTTGATTCCCATAGACGATCATAAATCCATAAACAACCATGCCCAATTGCTGATCAGCAGTTCGGGTGGTGGGGTGGTCCTACTGGACCGGGAGACCCAACAGGCCCTGTTCCATACCATTGCGCCCAATGCCCATTCCGTGGAACTGCTTCCCCAAAAGCGGGTAGCCGTGGCACTTTCCACCGCCGAGGGTGGGAACCGCGTGGAAATCTATGACATCGCCCGATCCGGCATCCCCATTTTTAGCGACTCCCTCTATTCGGGGCACGGGCTGGTCTGGAATGCCCAACGGGAACGCCTGTTCGCCCTGGGCTATGATGAGCTCCGCGCCTATTCCCTCCAGGACTGGACGGGAGCTACGCCCGGGATCCGGATGGAAAACTCCTGGAAACTGCCCGAGACCGGAGGACATGATCTCTTTGCCCCCAATGAAGACCAACTACTACTCTCCAGCTCCGAAAAGGTTTGGACCTTTGCCATCGACACCGGGACCTTTTTGCCCTTTGATCCCATATCGAATGAGGCACATGTAAAGTCGATCTACTATGATAACACAACGGGTGAGTTGCTCTATACCCAGGGGGAAATCAATTGGTGGACCCATAACCTCCATTTCAAAAACCCGGATCGAAAATTCGAGGTGCCGGATATTAAAGTGTACAAGGCCAGGGTCATTCCCAGGGACCGATAAGCCGCTTGCCCATATCCTTGGGCCATGCCTTTTGCCCACCGGTTTTTGGCGATAACGACAGGGTATAAATTTGAATTTATTTATGTTAAATTTATACATGGCCAGATACTTCCTTTTCCTCATGCTGCTCATGTCGGTTGCGGTCCGTCCGCAATCCAAAATCGACAGCCTGGAAAAAAGGCTGGATCGGGAAACCGTGGACTCCCTAAAGGTTAGGCTGCTATTGGACCTTTTTGACGAATACCAGTATGAAGACCCGGCCCAGGCCGAAAAGACCGTGCAGCGCGCCCTGGGCGTGGCCACCCAAATAAAGGACAGACGCTATGAGGTGATGGCCCTCAACTCATTTGCCAATTTGTTGAACGGCAGGGCCCAAAACGACTCCGCGATCACGGTGTTCCAAAATGCCCTGGCCTTGGCAGAACGGATCGATTATGCTTCGGGCAAGGGAATTGCCCTGTTGGGGTTGGGGAACACCTATTTGAGCAAAGGCGACCTGGACACCGCCGAGGCCTACCACCAGCGCAATATTGCCTTTGCCCAGGAGGTGGACGATTTTGAAGGCTTGGCGAGTTCCCACAACAATTTGGGCAATATCTACAATGAAACCGGTGAATACAAAAAGGCCATGGAGGCCTACACCTATGCTGCTAAAATGAACACGGAGATCGGCAACGAGAAGAATGCGGGCATCAACTTTGCCAATATCGGTCTCATCAACCAAAAACTGACCAATTACGATAGGGCCCTGGACTATTATGCCAAAAGTGATAGCCTTTTCAAAAAGTTCGATTTTTTGCCCGGCCGGGCCTTTGTGTTAAAAAATATGGGCGTGGTATATCGCAATCAGCAAAAACCCGATGAGGCCCTGGAAAAATACCGTCAAGCCCTGGAAAGCTATCAACAAATGGACCTCAAACGGGAAATGAGCCAGGTCTATGAGAATATCGGTAATATTTATTCGGACAAACGCCAGTCCGATCAGGCCATCGCCAATTACCATCGGTCCTTGTCCATAGCCACCCAGACCCGGGATTCCATCAACATGGCCATTTTTAACCAATCCTTGGGACTGGAGTTTTTTTATGCGAAAAAATGGGACAGTGCGGGCTACTACTCCAGTCGGGCGCTGGAAATGGCCAAGGTGGTGGGTGCCGATCTTACCGCGATGGACGGATACAAGACCTTGGCACAGGTGTATCAGGCCCAATCCGAGCACGAAAAAGCCTATGCCGCGCTTATGGAATACCAAACCATGCGGGATAGTCTGTACACCATTGAAAAGCGTGATCTGGCGGAGGAGATCGAAGCCCAATATCAAAATGAGGAGAAGACCAAGGAAATCGCTTTATTGGCCTCGGAAAAGGAACTTCAGGCCTTGCAGCTTAGCCAACGAAGGAACGAGCGTAACGGTACTATAGCCCTTGCAGGTCTTATCCTATTGTTGGCCATCTTGCTGTACAATCAATACCGCATCAAGCAAAGATCCAACAAGGAACTTCGGGAATTGGGCCAATTGAAGTCCAACTTCTTTGCCAATATTTCCCATGAGTTCCGTACGCCCTTGACCTTGATCAAAGGGCCCATAGAACATTTGGAACAGAACCCGGAAGAGCAGTTGGGCAAGGAGGACATCAAGATGATCCGTAGGAACACCAACAAGGTACTGGGATTGGTCAACCAACTTTTAGACCTCTCCAGGATCGACGAGGGAAAATTGCAGCTAAAATCCACCGAGGGCGATGTCTTTAAATGCCTGAGGACTGCGGCCGCATCCTTCAATTCCCATGCGGCCCAGCGGCATATGGACTACCGGGTGGAAATTCCCGGTGATACCCTTTGGGCGGCCTTCGACCGGGACAAGTTGGAAAAAGTCATCTACAATTTGTTGAGCAATGCTTTTAAATTCAGTCAGGATGGGGAATTGGTGGCCATGAAAGTAGCCTATGAACGGGAAGAATTGATCATTCAGGTTTCCGACTCCGGACGGGGCATATCCGAGGATAAGCTGCCCTTTATCTTTGATCGCTTTTATCAAGTGGATAGCAGCATGACCAAGGACCGGGAAGGTTCCGGTATCGGCCTGTCCCTGTCCAAGGATCTGGTGGAATTGATGGACGGCACAATTACCGTTTCCAGCGAGGAAGGCAAGGGAACCTATTTTACCGTACAGCTGCCGATCCAAAAAATCAAGACCGCTAGGGCAGGTATCGAAACGGCGGTTTCCAAGGAATCGGGGCCCGTTGCCCCACCGGAAACCTTTGAATTGCCCCAGGCGGATGTACGCGACCTGCCCCAGATCCTGTTGGTAGAGGATAACGAGGACATGCTGCATTTTATCAAAAACCAACTGGTAAAAAGCTACCGGATCATTGAGGCCCGAAATGGGGAACAGGGCCTTAAAAAAGCCACGGCCCAAATGCCCGATCTGCTCATCACCGATCTCATGATGCCAAAAATGGACGGTATGGAGCTGTGTGCCCAATTGAAGACCCAGTTGGAAACCAGCCATATTCCGGTCATTATGCTTACCGCTCGTGCTGGGGTGGAGAACAAGATCGAAGGATTGGAGACCGGGGCCGATGACTACCTCACCAAACCCTTTGATGCCCAAGAACTGGCTGTCCGGGTGAAAAACCTGATCGATCAGCGGCAACGGCTACGGGAGCACTATCGGGACCATGCCCATACCGTACATCCCGATAAAATAACCACCTCCTCCTTGGACCGAAAGTTTTTGGAACAGGTCTTGGAGCTGTTGGAAAAGGAGTATGCCAATGCCAATTTTGGGGTACCGCAGATGCAACGGGCCTTGGCCATGAGCAAAACCCAACTCCACCGAAAGCTCAAGGCGTTGACCAACGAATCCCCGGGGGAGTTGCTACGTAACTTTCGCTTAAAGCGGGCGGCCCAATTGCTATCCCAAAAAACGGATACCGTCACCCAGATTGCCTACCAGGTGGGGTTCAATAACCTTTCCTATTTCGCCAAATGCTTCAAGGCACTTTACGGCGTTTCCCCATCCTCCTATTGATTATTGTATAAGTACATTATTTGGCACCCAAATGTTAGGATTTGGGCCTATGGTGTCAGTCCCGAAAAGTCACAAAAACTAGCTTTGGACCAGTTGCAAGCGTTTCCCCTCCATTTCAAAAAAACCAACAGATGATGAAAAAGGTATTTCCAACAATTGACGGACCGATGATCAAAAGTGTACTGATGATAGCCCTGGCCTTGACCCTGGGTTGTAGTAGCAGTGGGGACGATGGGCCTGTTGTGAACAATGAACCCGAAGTACAGACCCCGACCATAACAGGAATATCTCCCAGTAGCGGGGTAGTGGGGACCGAGGTAACCATCACAGGGACCAACTTTAGCAGTACGGGCAGCCAAAACGACGTGGAATTCAATGGGGTGGCCGCCACGGTAAAGTCTGCAACCACCACCCAATTGGTGGTGGATGTACCTGGTAATGCCACTACGGGACAGGTGTCGGTTACCGTAAACGGCGCAACGGCACTTGGTAACTCGTTTACCGTACTAACGGCGGATGTTTCCCTATGTGATGACAATGAGATTTTGGAAAATACGACCTGGGAAGATGTGGAACCGGGTGATGCCGTAGACTATGTGATACAATGTGAAATCAATGTAAGTGGAAATGCCTTACTGACCATTGAACCTGGGGTCATCATCGCCTTTGAAGGGGAGAACAGTGGTATCTTTACCCGGGAAGGTGGTGGCCTAAAAGCCGTAGGTACGGCTGAAAATACCATACAATTTTTAGGGACTTCCGAGAACAAAGGGGTTTGGAAAGGAGTCTATTTTGGCTCCAACCATCCTGAAAATCGGTTGGAACATGTAGTCGTTCGCCATGCCGGCCGCTCGGCTTCCGGGCAATCCGATGAAAAGGGGGCCGTTCAACTGTCCAGGGACGAGGACTCCTCCGGGGCCATTGTCAATTGTACCATTACGGATAATGACGGCTTCGGGCTATTTGTTACGGACGGGAGCGATCTGGAGGAGTTTTCCAACAATGTCATCTCCAATAATGAGGAAGCGCCTGTGGGCCTCTACTTCAATCAGTTGGGCGCCTTGGATGCCGCGACGGACTATCAGGGCAATGCCAAGAACTATATCGAGGTCCGCGAAAATGACATAGATGACGACGCAGTGAACATGGCCTTCCTGAACGTTCCCTACCGCTTTGTGGAAAGCGGCCGCTACAATATCCAGAATGGATTGAATATCGATCCCGGAAACACCTTGGAATTTACCAGTGGAGCGGGTTTGCGCCTGGGCGTACAAGCTACGGATTGTGGGGTAACCACCGGATCCCTGAATGCCACGGGCACCCCCGAAAATCCCATAACGTTTAAAGGGGTGACACCGGGTAAAGGTACTTGGCTGGGAATCGGCTTCAATTCCTCCAGTCCGAACAACAACTTGATCTATTGTACCGTTTCAGGTGGCGGAAGCGCAGACCTTTATAATGCCTCCGACTTTGCGGCCAATGTTACCCTACAATGTAATAGTAGGTTAACCATACAGAACACCACCCTTACCGATAGTGGCGGATACGGTATCTATGTATTGGACGATGATGTCCAGCTGGAGGATTTCGAAGCAAACTCGATTGTCAACAATGAATTGGCCCCGATTTGGATGCATTTGCCCCAAGTCGATCAACTGGATGCGGCCACCACCTATGCCGATAGCAATGGGATGAACTATATTCAAGTGGTAGGAGACGCCGTAAAGGATGCCGATCTTACCATTAAAAAGTTGGACGTTCCCTACCGCATCGAAACGGAGCGATCGGGAAGGGAGACCTATGTGGAAACGGCCATTACCATCGAGCCCGGAACTATTTTGGAGTTTGAGCCGGGTGCCGGACTGGTCTTGGGAAGCCCTGGAGTGGATTGTCTACCGACAACAGGCTCCTTAAATGCCGAAGGTACCCCTCAAGAGCCGATTATATTCCGCGGTGCTTCGGAGGGTCAGGGTACCTGGGTGGGCATCGGAATCAATTCCAGTACCAGTGCCAATCTGCTTGCCTATTGTGAAATATCCGGAGGCGGCGCGGAGCAAATGTACAATGCCGGAGGGCAGGGCAATATCGTGATCCATTGCAGCGGTAACCTCAGTCTGGAGAACAGTACCGTTTCGGATAGCGGCGGATGGGGCGTGGATTTCGTACAGGGCGGAAACAACCTGTCGCAGACCAATAACACCTTTACGAACAATGCATTGGGTAATGTGGCTTCCAATTAAGTCCAGACCCTCATACAAATAAAATGTAGTGTCCATGACCCTTAGGGTAGTTAGTAAGGGATTCGAATGGTGACCTCGGTCCCGGTTCGGGTCCCGTCCCCTAGGTCCAGCACCTCAATTTCATACCCCCTGTCCTTTTTGCGGATCTGGTTGAGCAGGTTCAACCGTTCGTGCAAGATCTGGGTGGCGTAGGACTCGTGTTTGGAATCATGGACTCCTTGGCTTTTTGTCGCCGAAATTCCGATTCCATTATCGGCCACGGTCAGCAGGAGTTGACGCGTAGCCTGGGACTTTTCAATTTTGATAGTTATGGTCCTTTCCTTGGGGTCGTCCGTAAAACCATGGACGATGGCGTTCTCCACAAGAGGCTGCAACATCATGGACGGGATAAAGGTCTGTTCGGCATCGATATCCGGCCCATATTGGAGCGTCAGCTGTATCTGATTTTCGTTCCGGGTATTGGTTAAAGCCACATAGTTTTCTATATAGCCTATTTCCTTGGCAAGGGATATATTTTCATGGCGGGTGAGGTCCAAAGTCTGACGCATCAAAGTAGCGAAGTTGGCGATGTAGGTATCCAATTTGGCAAGTTTTCCTTGTTTTGCGGTATGGCGTACATTGTTTAGGGCATTGAAAATGAAATGGGGGTTCATCTGTGCCCGTAAGGTCTTGCGTTCCAGTTCGATCAAGGTAAGACGAAGGCTGTTCTTTCTACGTTCCTTGTGGACCCTTCTGGCAAATACCAGGGCCGTGATGCCCAATAGAAGGAGGACGGCGAGGAACTGTACCCAGGGTCGCTTATGGAATACCTGTGCCACATGGATATCATATTGCAGTTCATTGGAGGATGCGATACCGGCGGGATTGGATCCCCTGATCCGCAGCGTATGGTCACCGGGGGGTATGGATAGCAGTCTCAATGTGGTTTGGTCGCCCAGGTTTACCCAGTCCTCGGTTAGCCCGTCTAGCCTATAGGCATATTTGTTGGTCTCGGTGTTATAACAGTCGTTGATGCTGTAGGTTACAGAGAAGGAATTTTTGGAGTACGGCAGGTAAAAATTGAACTGTCCGGCGTTTAGGGCATCAAGTTCCACGTCCTTTTCTTGGGCGGTATCGTAGTATTCGAATTTTGTAGGGAATATCCGGATGTCCTGGGATTGGACCGCACTATGTATACTGTCAAATGCAATCAACCCCCTGACTCCTCCGAACAACAAGGAATTGGTGGAGGTCCTATAATAGGAATACTCATTGAAGTCATTGAAGGGCAGGCCGTCTTCCACGTAGAATGCGGTCACTTTTTTCGAGTTTTTTTTAAACCGGTATAGTCCGTCATGGGTGCTGAACGACATATTTTCCTCCGCGTCCTCCAAGATTCCTACCACGTTTAAATCAGTGAGGCCGTCCGCTGCGTTTAACACAGTGGTCTTGTTGAGAGACTTGTCAATTTGGATTGCCCCTTTATCAGTACCCAGCCATATGTTCTCTTGCCGGTCTAAGAAAATTGAATAGATCTTATTGGCAGGGAGGGTTAAATCGTTGTTTACGGGATCATCGGTAAAGTGTAAAAAGGTATTGGAGTGGAGATCCTGTATGATCAATCCATTTACGTCCGTTCCTATGTAGAGTTTGTTTTTGGTTTTTAGAAGAACTCTTATAATAGGGTCTATTGCCTTCTCGAGAGGAGGGATAGGGACCTCCCTGAACTTTTTCTGTTTGACATTGAATTCCTGAATATCATAATTGCTGGCCAGCAAAAGGGTGGAGTCCGAATACTTTGCTATATCAAAGTAATGTAAATTGGCCAATCTTCGGTGGGAGCGAAAGATATTGGTATCAACTATCGTATTCTTTAAAAAATTGACTTCCCAGAGCGTTTTGTGCTCCCCAATACACCAGACCGTGGAATCGCTTGCCTTTAGAAAAGACCTAAGCAGATTCAATGTTGGAAAAATGTTTTTTGTTTTATAGGAGCCTTCATCATAATTCGCATCGTCTGTTGGTGAAAGCTTAAAGATTCCCTGATCGGTGGTGGCAAGGATTTCCCTATTGGGAAGTTCCAAAAACCCCCTTGCATCGATGTTTTGTTCGCCATTGGCATATAAAATTCGATCAAAGCGATTTTGGTTGAACTTTATTTTACTGATCTGATCATAACTGCTGACGTAAATGATGTCGTTTTTATCAACAATCAAATCTTCGATCGGGAAAGCGAACGGAATGTCATAGGTCTTTTTGAGATGAAGGCTGCCGCTAGTTTCTACCAGTTTAAATAACATCAAGGTCTTTCCGGGGCCATCGATAGCGATAAGGTCGGCATGATTTTTTAGTATCGGATTGCTGTCCTCCGCAATGGGAATCATTTCTTGAAAGGGTACGTTGATAAGCTGTAGATCCAATTCCTCAATAAAGAAGGTCTCAAAAACCTCTCCTTCATAGGTATATGGTGTTTCCATGGATTTTGGAACGAGGTCGCCATTATCGGTGAGTACCAGGCCATCACCTCCGTTCAGGGGCCATTCCGGATAGATGTAATCCGCCCAACTGTATTTGATCGAGCGCGTATAGTCCGCAACGGGCGTGGTAGTTCCGGAATCAAAGATATAGAGCTTGCGCCCTTGGCGAACCAGAAATGTATCGCAGCCAAGCCTTCTTTCAAAATAGAGGAAATTCCTTAAAAAATAGCTGTCGTCCGTATATCTGGGATTGATGCCGTCTATTTGATATTTCGTGACTTGAAGGGACGAATCTACCTTCAAAATGATATTGTCCTCAGCGGTGGAAGCCACCATCCATAAGTTTCCATTGCAGTCCTCCATAAAGGAGTTGGGTTGCAGTTCCCTTCCCATTAAGAAAGGTTTTAACGCAATGCGGGTGAAACTTTCATTCAAACTTTTATCGGATACGAAAAGTCCCGTATCCGCGGACACCCACATTCTCTTTTGGCTATCAAAAAAAATCCCATAGATATCATGTACCAGGTCATTAACATTTTCGACCAGAAAGGAAGAAAGGACGTTATGGGTCTCAAAATCCTTTACAATTCCATCATTTGTGGAATACCAGAGGAATCCATCGTCATCCACTTGCATGAAATTCCTAAACTTGTGGGACTCTCCGTTACCATTGATTTCAACATCACGGATAGTATAGTCCTGGCCATGTACCATGCTGCAAAGCAGGGCATGCACTATGAATAAATATACGATCAGTTTGGTTATGGTCATTGGACTTTAATACGGAATTTTAATGGTGACCTCGGTCCCGGTTCGGGTCCCGTTCCCTAAGTCTTTCAAGGCAATTTCATAACCATTGTTCTCCTTTTCGTGGACCTGGTTTAGCAGATTCAACCGCTCTTTCAAGATTTGGGTGGCGTAGGACTCGTGTCCAGAGCCTGTGGCTTTCTGGCCTTCCGTCGCCGAAATCCCTATCCCGTTATCCGATACCGTTAGTATTAGTTGTCTTGTGCTTATGGCTTTTTCAACCTTGATGTTTAGGGTTTTTTCCGTTTGGCCCTCGGTAAAACCATGGACAATGGCGTTTTCCACAATGGGCTGCAGCATCATGGAGGGAATAATGGTATGTGCCGCATCAGTGTAGGGGCCGTATTGGACTTTCAGGTCTATTTTATGCACATTCTTGGAGTTGGTGAGGGCCACATAATTTTCAATATATAGAATTTCCTTTTCGAGCGGTATGTTTTCCTTGCGGGTCAGGTGGAGGGTTTGCCGCATGAGTGTGGAAAAGTTGGTGATATAGCTTTCCAGCTTCGTCAACTTCGCCTGTCTCACCGAATGTAACATATTGTTCAGGGCATTGAAGATAAAGTGGGGGTTCATCTGGGCCCTCAGGGTCTTTTGCTCGAGTTCAATTAGGGTTAGGTGGAGCCGATGTTTCTTCCGCTCCCTCCGGTTGCGATTGTCGAAGACCAGGGCGATAAGCCCCAATAGCAACAGTACGGCCAGGGACTGTACCCAAGTACGCCTATGGAAGGCCTGGGCTACATGGATGTCGTAGACCAGTTCGTTGGTCGATTCGATTCCTGCGGGATTGGCGCCCTTGATTCTAAGTATGTGGTCTCCTGGAGGTATGGAGAGTAGTCTTAGGGTAGTCTGGTCCCCCAGATCCACCCAGCCGTTGGTGACCCCGTCCAACCGATAGGCGTATTTGTTCGTCTCGGTATCATAACAGTCGTTGATGCTGTACCTTATTGCAAAGGAATTTTTAGCGTGCGATAGGTTAAAATCATAATTTCGCCTGTTCAAGACATCAAGCTCGACATCTTTTTTTTCCTCCCTGTCATAGTATTCAAATTTGGTGGGAAAGATCTTGATCTCTTGGGATTGGGTGGCATCATCGATGCTGTCAAAGGCTATCAACCCGTTAACACCTCCAAATAACAGTTTGCCACTTGAAGACTTGAAATACGAAATTTGATTGAAATCATCGAAAGGCAGGCCATCATCAACATAGAACGCGGTGATTTTTTTTGAACTTTTCCCATACCTATAGAGCCCATCATGGGTGCTGAGCCACATATTCTTATGTGCATCCTCCAAAACCCCCACTACGTTTGGGTTGGTAAGACCATCCGCTTCGTCTATGACCGATAGTTTTTTCAGGTCCTTGTCCATATAGACCGCCCCCTTATCCGTACCCAGCCAAATATTTTCCTGCCCATCTATGTAAATCGATTGCACCTTGTTCGATGGTAGGACCAATCCGTTGTGGGCCGAATCCTTGGTAAGGCGGAAAAAGGTTTTGGAATCCAGATCCTGTATGACCAGTCCGTTCGCATCGGTACCTATAAAGAACCTATCCTCGGTCCTGTGAAGGTCCCAAACAAAAAGTTCCCTATTGTTTTCAATCATCGGAATGGGCAGCTCACGAAATTTGTTCTGTCGGGTATTGAATTCCTGAAGGCCATAATGACTGGCCAGCAACAGGGTAGAGTCCGAGGATTTTAAAATATCGTAATAGTGCAAACTAGGTAAACTCCAGTGCGAGTTAAAGATGTGCATCCCTTCAATTTTGTTTTTAAGAAAATTGATTTCCCATAGCCCTCTTCTCTCCCCAAGACACCAGGCCGTAGAATCGCTGACTTTTGCAAAAGATTTCATAAAAAACAGCGAGGGAAAAACATTTTCTGTTTCAAAAGGGCTTTCACTATCGCTGTCACCGGAAGGGGTAAGCTTAAATATCCCTTTATTGGTAGCGGCGAGGATTTCCTTGCTGGGGAGTTCCAAAAAACCCCTTAAATCGATTTCGTGAGTCATTTGCCGATCTAGTACCCTATCAAAACTGTTCTTGCTGAACTTTATCTTACTGATGTGGTCATCGCTGCATACATAAACAATGCCATCTTTATCGACTATAACATCATCGATAAAATAGGGGAACGGAATTTCATACGTTTTTTTTAAAAGAAGACTTCCGTTAACTTGTATCATTTTGAACAACACCAAGAGCTTTCCATTGTCATCGATACCGATGAGGTCGGCATGATTTTTTACAGGATTGGTATCTTCAAAAAGAGGCATCATCTCTTGAAGTGGTAGGTTAAGCACCTGTATGTCCAGATCTTTTATAAAATGCGTCTTAAATATTTCTCCCTCATAGGTATACTGTGTTTCAATGGACTCCGGAAGAAAGTCACCATTATCCGTAATTAAAAGGCCGTCACCCCCATTGTATTCCCATTCCCATTCCGGATGATAATAAACCCTATTTTCATAATTTAATGTAGTAGTAAAATCCGCTATCAAAGTGGTCTCCCCTTTGTCCAGGATAAACAGCTTACGTCCCTGTCTGACCAGGAATTTATCGCAACCGATCCTTCTTTCAAAATGTAGAAAGTTCCTCAAATAATATTTTTCATATGAATCCCTAGGTTCAATTCCGGGAACTTGATACTCTGTAACTTCGAGGGAGGGGTCGACCTTTAAAACAATATTATTCACAGGACCACCGGCAGCAATCCACAAATTTCCATCACAATCCTCGATATAGGAGTTTGCTTTCAGTTCCCTTCCTTTTAAAAATAGTTTGAATTCTATACGATTGAAACTATCGCCCAAACTTTTGCTGGATACGAAAATTCCCGTAGTACTGGATATCCATATCCTTTGTTGGCTATCCATAAAAAAACCACGGATATACTTGGGTAGGTTCTCCGCGTTTTCATCCAAAAAGGAAGAAAGCACGCTATGGGTGCCAAAATCCTTTACCAAACCATTATGGGTGGAATACCATAGAAACCCATCTTCATCAAGCTGCATGTAATTCCTGTACCTATGAGACTCCCCATTAGGATCTATTTCAATATTCCGTACCGTATAGTCCTGTGCCGTTATTGAAGTAGTACAGCCCAAAACCCAAAAAAAGCCGAAATTATAAAGAAGCTTTCCCAATCCGGAAAAAGCGGGATGAAACAACGAAACGGGAAGAAATTTCAAGGTGATACTTCGTAAAGGCGCAAAGTGGGCCAACATGGGATGTAATTTAGCCGGAATTCGTTTACTGTCCTATTAATCAAATAAATATAACAACGATCAGGAAAACAAAATATTTTTTATTAATAAAAAACATAAATTGATAAAGTAAGTTTGGCTAGGATAATAGGACCCTACGATCCTGGAGGCTTTCGTTTTTCTTGTCAATTTGGGGTGGGACAAATGTCCGTTTCAGTCCTTTTCAAAGGGATAAGGAAAGAGTAAAGGTGGTGCCGTTTTTTACGGTGAAACCCATTTTGGCCCTAATTTGCCGGGCCAGACCATTCACCAAATAGAGTCCGGAATGTCTAACCGTATCCTTTAGGTTTTTAAGAGGCATTCCAGTGCCATTATCCGAGATTTGTAATGTGAAGATGTTCTTCTCCAAGCTCGCCTTGATCCGTACCGTTCCATTCTTGAGTGTAGCAAAGGCATATTTGAAAGCGTTGGTCAGAATTTCGTTGGTTATTAAGCCCAAGGCAACGGCCTGGTCCACAGTAAGATGGATGCACTCGGTTCCTTTAGAAAAGGAGATGCAATGGTCGGGATGAAGTGGCCGCAAACGTTCGATCAAGGAATCCAGATAATCGATAATCTCTATGGTTGTAGTTCCCTGGGTATAGAAAAGTTGTTGGTGCAACAGACGTATGGCTTCCAACCTACTTTTGTTTTTCTGAATTACAGATGCCGTTTTTTCATCAGTAATCTGACTGGTCTGCATGGTCAGGAGGGACTCCAACATCAGTAAATTGTTTTTGGCCCTGTGGTGTATCTCGTTCATCAATAAATCCTTATCCTTTAAGAGGTCATCCTTTTCCAAGAGCAAAACCTCCTTTTCTTCCAGAGCATGTTGTATGATTTCCCGCTGTTCGTTGATGCGTTTGTTCTTGGTTTCCCGTAGCTCGGAAAGATACCAGAAAGCAACGGCCAGAATACCCACGATGACCAGTATGATCGCCAAAATGGTAAACCACAGTTTCTGAATGGTACGCTCCTGTTGCAATCCCATTATTTCCTGTTCCTTTTGCTGGGTATCAAATTCAATTTCCATACGGGCAAAGGCTTTTATTTCCGCTTCGTTAAACAAGGAATCCTGGTAAATCTGGGACAACTTTAGATTTTTTAGGGCCGCATCGTTGTTCCCCTTTTTAATTTGGATATTGGCCAAAGTTTCACTGCTTTTAGCAATAATTTCCTTAAAATCCATTTCACGTGCCTGGGCCAAGGCCTGTTCGGCCACCGTTTCCGCCCGGTCCAACTTATCGTTCCTAAAATGTATTTCCGCCAAGGCATTGAGCAGTTCGGAATCGATGATTTTGCCCCTGGGATAGCTGTTGTCCTGCAAAACACTGTGGATAATCGCTTCTGCGGTATCCAACTGCCCTAAGGCCAAATGACTTTGGGCAATACGCGAAGCACATTGGATCCGGGTATATTCCATGGACCTCACATAATATTTATCCAATTCCCCTATAGTTGAATTAAAGGTGGCAATGGCCTTTTCATATTGTCCCATGTTAAAGTAGACACGTGCCTTTCCGTACCAAGAGAGTCCCAGTAATTGTTGCCTTTCCTTCGTAACCTGCAATTCCTCAGATGTTTCCCGTACTTTTTCAAAGTACTCCATTGCCTTGTCATACATGCCCAAATCGTTGCTTAGCCGGCCAATATTGTTATATCCAAATCCCTTGTCGAATACAAAACCATATTGTTCATTCACCTCGGCCGCCTTTAAATACATGGATCTGGCCTCGGGAAATTCCCCCAGAAAGCCATGACCGATTCCCATATGATTGTAGGCTTGGGATATCCTTTTGGGATAATTCGCCTTTTGGGCCGCTAGCAGCATCTTCTGTCCGTAGGGCAGGGCCTCCTTAAATCTTCCCAGGTCCAGATAGAGGTCGGAAAAGCTATGATAGGCATCGGCAAGGGCCCTTTCTGTTTTTATCTTTTTGGCGAGTTGTAGCAGCGCGTCCAGATAGCCCTCCATAGCGTTCGGGTTCTTGTCCCGATAGGCAAGCCGGGCCAGCTCTTTTAGATGCCAAATCTTCAGACTATCATTGCATTTGGGCAGCAGGGCCTCAATACTGTCAATTTTGGTCCGGGCAGTTCTGGTGTCGTTTTGTCCATAGATTCCAATGGCAAGAAACAAGGTGCACAAGAATAGGGCCCAAGGTAGATGTGCCTTCATGGTTTCGATATTGTACTTAAAAATGTTTTCTGGAAATTCCCAATTTTTTCATTCGGGAATCCAAGGTGGCCGGATGAATATTGAGATGTTCTGCGGCTCCACCGTTGCCCCTTACGCGTCCCCTACAATGTTTAAGGGTGTTCAAAATCAACTCCCGCTCCGATTCCTCCAAGGTCTTAAATATAAATTTCGATTCACCTACGATCAGATCCGTTGTATTTAACTTGGTGTTCAATATCTCTCCTTGGTTCAATATGACGGCCCTTTCAATGGTATGCTCCAATTCACGGACATTACCGGGCCAGGAATGCTCGATCAGTTCCTTAAGGGAAGCATTCGATATGCCCTTAATATGTTTGCCCATCTTTTTGGAGGTCTTATCCAAGAAGTAAAGTGCCAACTGCGCGATGTCATTTTTTCGAGCTCTTAACGGGGGAATTTCAATTTCAAAGACGTTCAATCGATAGTACAGATCTGCCCTAAACTTACCATTGGCGATTTCATTTTTAAGATTGCGATTGGTGGCTGCCAGTACCCGCACCCCCAATTGTATCGTCCGTTGCCCTCCCAACCGCTCAAATTCCTTCTCCTGAAGAACGCGCAGCAATTTAGGTTGGAGATCCACAGGCAGTTCCCCAATTTCGTCCAGGAAGATGGTCCCTCCGTTGGCCAATTCGAATTTGCCGATGCGTTGTTCCAAAGCGCCGGTAAAGCTGCCCTTTTCATGACCAAACAGCTCCGATTCGATCAATTGGGCCGGAAGCGTGGCACAGTTCAGTTTTACAAAGGGCTTTTCGTCTTGTTCGTCCGATAGGCTGTGGATCGCCCTTGCGATCAATTCCTTGCCCGTACCCGTTTCTCCGGTAATGAGCACAGTGACGTCCGAATTGGCCACTTTTCGGACCTTTTTAAAGACTTCGGAAATGGCATCACTGGATCCGATAATTTCGTCAAAATTGCCGATGGCCCTGATCTCATGTTTTAGATAGGCCTTCTCTTCCTTTAAAGTGGTATTTAGGGCATTGATTTCTTCCAAGACAAGCACCTTGTCCAAAACATGTTGATTGCCCAGGAGTAGTCGATTCAATAGGGCCCCTGTGTCCTCGGCAAAAGTGGCGGCTTCCTTGGAAAACAAGGAAATTTGCAGCCTGGCGTTACCGGATAATTTCATTTTGAGACATAGTACCGAAAGCATATCAAGGTTTTGGGCGATTTGTCCATAAAATGAATTGGAAACCCGCAGTTCGTTAAACCGTTCTCCGACGAATAAGTGGGGCAGGTTGTTCTTTTTCCAATTTAAATGGTCCAACAAATTGTCCAAGCCCAGAAAATCTGCCATGGCCCGTTCGCTCCAATACCTAAATTCGTTATACCCTACTTTCTCGTAGGCATGCCACGCTTTCCCTTTTTTCTGGCCTTGCAACATAAAACTGATCAGATGCGATGGAATAAGGGTATCAAGATTATGGGCAAAGCCCTCGAACCGAGTGGGCCAGGTCGGGTTGGTGATCAGGGTCTCCCCGATCTGTATACGAAGTTCCCTTTCCTGATCTCGGTTTTGTAATTGTTCGGTCACCATTAAATTGGAAATGGCCACAGTGACCAGGGAAGTAATTCCCTCCAAAAAATCCTTTCCTAAGCTGTTGAAATGGCTTTTATGGGTGCTGTGGAATTCCAACAGTCCCAGCTTATTGGTTTGATGGATCAAGGGGACAAAAAGGCCGGTATGCCCCTCGGTATTCCCACTATCGGGATCGGGACCATTTTTACCCATAGGTTTTAGGGAATCGTCCAAAGAGAGGACAAAGGGATCGGTTTTGGAATAGAATTTGGCATAGGCCGTTCCTTTAACCTTATGATATCCGCTCCATGTCCTATTTGTTCCGTTCATCCCGGAATTAAGGTGTTCCCTATCAAAGAATCGATGGATGCCCGCACCGTTCTTTTCCCATAAGCTTATGCCCAGGTAGTCAAACGTTAGTTTTTCCCTTAAAACATCGGATAGGGTTTTAGCAATATCTTTTTTCTGTCTTACCCTTCCCAAGGCATGCGCCAGGTCCAGAAGCAGCACCTTTTCCTTTTCTTGGGTAGAAACTTCCTCATAGGCGAATTTGTACAGTGCAATTTCGATAGCGGTAACCAGACTTTCCTTTTTTACGGGCTTGACCAAATAACCATAGGGCTGTAACACTTTTGCCTTGTTCAGGATCTCCTTGGAGGAATGGGAAGTGGTAAAAATGAAAGGTATGGAATAGGAATACCTTAATTTTTTGGCCAATTTCAGGCCATCGTAATCTTTACCCAGTTGAATGTCCAATAAGACCAATTCGGGTTCATACAGATGTATTTTTTCAATGGCGCAGTCGTAGTCCATGGAGCGATGGGTATTATCATAACCCAAGGAGCTCAAGGTTTGCAATAACATTTCCCCCAAAATGAACTCGTCCTCTACAATGAGTATGCAGAGGGATTTTTGGATTTGGAGTTGGGTCTCACCCCGGTTGTTACGGTTTTGATCAATCATGATGATGTTGTGGTGGTTAATTACGTGCCAAACAAAATTCAACAAGTGCGCCAAATTCCGTTTAAGGATTAATTTCGCGGCATCTGAGGATATTAAGACTTGTAAGTACATGATAAATAGAAGGTTAAAAATAATGATCCATTAAATGAGCCATTGAATTTTTGGGACTTTAGGCTACGGCTAACTATGAAATATCAGATATTGCCCATTAAAACCTGAAATATCAGACTTAAGAATCGCCTTTTCCCCGCATCAAAAGTTCCAATTCACGGCTTGAATACCCTGTAATTTAGGAATCCATGGGTTGGCGTAAGGGGGCACAAACTTTAGGAACGGTTTTCCGCATGGGCCACACTTGCATAGAAGTCAAACCGCCCCTATTCTAAATTTCTTAGTACTTTAGAACATATATCTGTGTCGCTATGCGAATACGTCTTTATCAACTTATTTTTTTTATAGGGATACTGCTCGCCAGTTGTGGGGAGCATCAAGAAGCGGATAAGATTAGGATTGGATTTTCCCAATGTATCAGCAATCATCCCTGGCGGGATGCCATGAACCATTCCATGCAGTTGGAATCCTCGTTACATCCCAACGTGGAACTGACCATTTATGAGGCCAATACCAATGCTCAAAAGCAAATCAACGATATAGAACAAATGATTGCAGACCGGGTAGATGCCATTATCATATCGCCCTTGGAACCGAATACCATTGTCCCGGTTATAGAAAAGGCTTATTTCCAAGGGATACCGGTGGTCTTGATCGATCGCAAGATCAACTCGTTGAACTATACCGCTTACATTGGTGCGGATAACATTGAGATAGGCAGAAATGCCGGAAAGTATATTGCCTCGGACATTAGAAATGATATTCGTGTTATTGAAGTGATGGGGGGGGACAATTCCTCTCCTGTTATGGAACGAAGCATCGGCTTCCACCAAATTGTGGACAAAATAGAAGGTATACGGGTAATCAGCAGGATCAAAGGGGATAATGATGGCGTTCCCTATGATCTTTTTGCCAAGGTGCTGGATTCCCTAAAAGGAGAGCCTATTGACTATGCCTTTGTCTTTAGTGATGAAATGGCCCGACAGGCGATAAGCATCGCTAAGGAAAAAGGGCGAGAAAAGGAGATAAAGTTTATAGGTGTTGATGGATTAAATGGTAGGGACGGCGGAATTCAAATGGTAAAGGACGGAGATCTTGAAGCGACCATTCTCTACCCTACCGGCGGCAACGAGGTGATTAAACTTACCCTGGATATATTGCAAGGCGAACAAGTGGCCAAAAATAATGTTTTGGCTACCACGGTAATCGATAGCTTCAATGCCGATATCATGAAAACCCAGTTCGACAAGATCAATGAGCATCAAAACCAAATTGAGGCCCAGGTTGCTGCCATATTCGATTTGGAAGAGCAGTACGCGGCCCAAAGTAGCCTATTAAAAATCGCCCTGGGCCTCCTTACGGTCATACTTACCCTAACGGGATACAGTATTTTCTCCATCATCACCATTCGAAAGAAAAACAAGCAACTGCAGCTGAACAACGACAAGATTACCGTACAGCGAAATCAAATTGAAAAAATTGCCAATGAGGTGAAGTTAAGCAATGAGGCAAAGCTCAACTTCTTTACCGGATTGTCCCATGAATTTAAGACACCGCTTACTTTGATCATGAGCGCGACAGAATCAATCTCCGATTTGGGCACCGACAAGGAGTCCAAGCTCCGCAACGAGGTGGAGCTGATCTATAACAACTCCAATCGTTTGTTGCGATTGATGAATAATTTGCTGGATTTTAGAAAAATCGAGGACAAAAAGTTCAATCTCCGCGCATCCAAGACCAACATACTAAGGTTTTCGGAAAAAATTGGCAACGACTTTATGCGTGAGGCGAAGAAAAGGAACATCGACCTCACCATTAGCTCCAATAATGCGGAATTGGAACTTTTTATCGATAGAAATTTAATGGACAAGGTCTATTTTAACCTGCTGTCCAATGCTTTTAAGTTTACGCCGGACAATGGAAAGATATCCGTTGCCATTGTTGATAGCGAAAACAGTAGTACGGCGGAGATACATTTTAAGGACAGCGGTATAGGAATTCCCAAAAATGAGATCAAGGATGTGTTCAATCCCTTTTTCAAGGGATCCAATAACAGAAAGAACAGTTCTGGAATAGGACTGCACCTGAGCAAGCAGTTCATCGACCTTCATTTGGGCAAAATTGAGGTGATGTCCGTGCATGGGACCGAGTTCGTAATCCGCTTGTTTAAGGGGGACAAACATTTTAATGAGGACCAGATCATCACCGAGCCTGAAGTTTTGCATACCCAAATTTTGGATTTTGTACCGGAAGAGGCGGCCGTAGAAGATTATTTTACCGAAGGTGATCCCACGGATACGGAGAGATATACCATTTTGATCATTGAGGACAATCGGGACCTCTCCTATTTTTTAAAGGGAAAGCTGGCCTTGGAATTCGACGTACTGTTGTCGGACGGTTCGGATGCCATGGAAAAGGCCTTTGAACATATCCCGGACATCATTCTCTGCGATATCAATTTGCCCCACAGAAGCGGATTTGAGATTTGCGAACAGCTGAAAACGGATTTGAGGACATCGCATATACCGACCATCATCCTTACCGCCATGTCCAACAAGGAATCCTATATCAAGGGACTACAATCCGGTGCCGATCTTTTTCTTACCAAACCCTTTAGTTATTCCATACTCATGCAATCCATAAAGTCGTTGTTGTACAATAGGGAAAAACTTCGATTTTATTATACCAACAATATTTATAAAATTGAGCATTCGGAAAATTTTGAGAGCATGGAACAAAAGTTCTTGGCCAAACTCAATGTTACCATTCGAAAGAATTTGGGCAATTCTAACTTTTCCGTGGAACATCTGGCGGAAGAGCTCAACATATCCAGGGTACAACTGTATCGAAAGATAAAGGCCATGATGGGCCTCAATGTAAGTGATTATATCATCAATTTTAGACTGGACAAGGCACGGGCCATGTTGGAGAACACGGGTTTGAGCATTTCAGAAATCGCTTTCGACAGTGGATTTTCCTCTTCTTCCTATTTTTCAAAATCCTTCAAAAACAAGTACGGCGTATCTCCGGTAGCCTATCGCAAATCCAATTGAACGCTCTGGAAAGGACACTTAGATCGCTACCAGGACCGTGGATGTATCATTTTTGATATTCCATGAAACAATTTTATTAAAAAGTGTTAAACCTGATTTCATTTATTTATGTAATCAATTGATATTGAACTTGTTAAAATTATTTGACTATTTCTTAACAAAAACACAACGCATTGACACATCATTGATTTTTTTATCGATTTTTTATCAATACCATTGCGATACGGATAAAAATTTATCGATTAATGAAAAAAATCCTTCTTTGGTCAATCACTGCTGCACTAGCTGGATTTTTGTTCGGCTTTGATACCGTTGTCATCTCCGGAGCGGACAAGACCCTACAAAATTTATGGGCCTCTTCGGACATATTCCATGGAACCGTGGTTATGGGTATGGCTTTGTGGGGTACGGTAATCGGTGCATTATTGGGCGGTTTTCCTACCAACAAGTTCGGAAGGAAAAAGACCTTGATCGGTATAGGGGTATTATATACGGTGTCGGCCTTGGGCTCGGCCTTTGCCAATGACCCGATTACCTTTGCCATTTTCCGATTGTTGGGAGGATTGGGCGTTGGGGCCTCTACCATTGCCGCACCCGCTTACATCTCGGAAATTGCGCCACCGAAGGATCGGGGTAAAATGGTTGGTTTGTACCAATTCAATATCGTATTTGGAATATTGATCGCTTTTTTATCCAATTACTTATTAAACGGGATTGGTGACAATGCCTGGCGATGGATGTTAGGGGTTGAGGCCATTCCGGCTCTTATATATACCCTATTTGCATTGGGATTGCCCAAAAGCCCAAGGTGGTTATTGACACAGGGCAGGACCTCCGAAGCCTCTTCCGTGCTCCAACTTATCGACCCGGACACGGATGTGGAAAAAGCCATTTCCCAAATACAACGATCGGGGGAATCCGATGTAGCACACGAAACGATCTTTATGGGAAAATATCGTTTTCCGTTGTTGCTCGCCTTTCTGATCGCCTTTTTTAATCAACTTTCCGGAATAAACGCTTTCCTTTACTATGCGCCCCGAATATTGGAGGAGGCTGGACTACAGGCCAATACCGCCTTGCTTAGTAGTATAGGGATAGGGGTAACCAACATGCTTTTCACCTTGTTGGGAGTCTACCTTATAGATCGCGTGGGTCGGAAACAACTCATGTATGCGGGATCGGCAGGCTATATTCTGTCCTTGTCTCTGGTGGCCTGCGCATTTTTTCTGGGATGGAAAGGGATGATGGTACCGATTTTCCTATTTCTATTTATCGCCGCACATGCCGTTGGACAGGGAACGGTAATTTGGGTGTTCATCTCCGAAATATTTCCCAACCACTTGCGGGGGTATGGCCAATCTTTTGGCAGCTCGGTCCATTGGGTCCTGGCCGCCATTATACCCTCCTTTATACCGCTGCTTTTTGCTACCATAGGGGCAGGCTTCGTCTTTGCCATTTTCGCCTTTATGATGGTGCTGCAACTACTTTTTGTTTGGCGCTTGATGCCCGAAACCAAAGGGCGGTCCCTGGAGGAGCTTAGTAAATCGTTAACCTTTTAATTATTAATAACCAACTATGGAAAGCATATGGATTAAACAAGTTTTGAACATCTTTTCGGCCCTGCTGGTCTTTGGACTGGTATCATGTAAGGAAACAGATCATAAAAAAGACAACATGGAACAGGAAATGGCATCGGACGAGGAGACCCGCTTTAGACCAAATTTTCATTTTACGCCCAAGGAGAAGTGGACCAACGATCCCAACGGCATGTTCTACCACAATGGGTATTACCATTTGTTCTATCAACATTACCCCGAGGAAAGTACTTGGGGCCCTATGCACTGGGGCCATGCCATCAGTACCGATATGTTGCAATGGCGCCATATGCCCATTGCCCTATATCCGGATGACTTGGGGCACATTTGGTCGGGAAGTGCGGTAGTAGATCATGAGAATACCTCTGGTTTTGGCACCCCATCCAGTAGTAAGCCTGTCGTGGCCATGTATACCAATGCCAAGGAGGATCCCGAAACCAAAAAATGGTTTCAGACCCAAAGTATCGCTTACAGCTTGGACGAGGGGAAGACCTGGGTAAAATATGAAGGGAACCCCAACATTAAGAATCCGGGGATATTGGATTTTAGGGATCCCAAAATGAGCTGGGATGCCGAAAGGGAGCGCTGGTTAATGGTGTTGGCCGCCGGGGATCGGGTTATGTTCTACAGTTCAAAAGACCTAAAGGATTGGGAGTTGTTGTCTGAATTTGGGGCCGACCTCGATCGTACCGTGGGCACCCATGGCGGAGTGTGGGAATGTCCCGATTTCTTTCCCTTGCAGGTAGAGGGGACCGATATCGTAAAATGGGTGCTCTACCTAAGCATTAATCCCGGGGGGCCCAATGGAGGATCGGCAACGGAATACTTCATCGGGGATTTTGACGGAAACAACTTCGTACTTGATGCGGACTATGAGAAGAATTTGGTACCGGAAAAAATGCACGAGTATTGGATCGATTTTGGACGGGACAATTACGCCGGGGTTTCCTGGTCGGATATACCGGCAAGCGATGGTCGACGCATTTATTTGGGATGGATGTCCAACTGGGATTATGCCAGGGACGTACCTACCGAGTCTTGGAGGAATGGAATGACCGTTCCGCGTGAGGTAAAGCTCATCCGGAGTGGCGATACCTATAAATTGGCCTTTACCCCGGTTAGGGAACTTGCCGAACGCAGGGGCAAGAAATATAAGAAGGACGCTATTACAGTGGATCAGGAGGTAACCCTTCTAGAACCCGGTCAAATCGATCTTACCAAAGCTGAAATCAAATTTGAAATGGATAGCGTCGCTATAAGTAATGGCCATGTCTTTAAACTTAAGAATGCGGCCGGGGACGAACTTGCCTTTGGATTTGACGGTGCTTTGGGAGCCTTTTTTGTAGATCGTTCTAAATCCGGCATAGTCGCATTTTCCGAAAAATTTCCACCATTGGCACAGGCACCAAGAACTTCGGCCAACCCAACCTTGAACGGGACCCTCATATTGGACAAGACTTCCATTGAATTGTTTTGGGACGATGGGGAAACCGTAATGACCGAAATCTTCTTTCCAAACGAACCCTTTGAGCGCATGACCCTAAGCCCTCAGGAGGACGGATTAACACTTGAACATATTGAAATCAATGAATTAAACTTTAACTAAACAAAGCTATTATGAAACTAAGATCATTAATCTTTCTATTGATTTTCATTCCGGTGGGCCTATTAACTGCCCAGACGGTTGAAGTCTCTGGAGTTCTGACCTCGGAGGATGACGGTCAACCGCTTCCAGGGGCCAACGTAGTGGTGTTGGGAACGACCAACGGTACCACGACCGACTTTGACGGGAACTATCTGCTGACCGATGTTCCTACGGACGCCACCTTGTCTTTTAGCTATATCGGTTTCCTAAGCCAGGAAATTCCGGTCAACGGGCAGACCACCATAAATGTGGCGCTACAGACCGACGCCCAGCAATTGGACGAAGTGGTATTAACCGGTTATACGGCCGAACGTAAGGTAGACCTTACCGGTGCCGTTACCGTAGTGGATATTGCTCCGATCGAAGGACAGAGTCTAAGTTCAGGTAGTACCGTACAGGCATTGCAGGGTAGGGTACCCGGACTGTTCATTGAAAAATCGGGCGATCCCACGGGACGGAGCAATCGGATATTGATACGGGGTGTGACCACCCTGGGCGACAACAACCCACTTTTTGTTATTGATGGTGTGCCCACCGTAAGATCCGAGGTGTTTTCCAACATCAACCCCAGCACTATTGAATCCGTACAGGTTTTAAAGGATGCCTCCGCCTCCTCCCTATATGGGGCACGGGCCGGTAACGGGGTTGTCATCGTGACCACCAAAAATAGGGCAAGGGCCTCCGAGGGGGAAAAGATCAGTGTTTCCATCAATTCCAACTTGTCCGTCCTGTCAGAGAACCAACAACGGTATGATATGTTGAACGCCCAACAGCGAGGAGAAGTCTTGTGGAGGGCTTCCGTCAACGACGGCGCCGATCCTTCGGCCGGTTTTGGGGAAATTTACAACTTTGACTGGAACGGCGATTTCAACAATCCCGTGCTCAACAGCGTTACCCCGCAACCTTTTGTTGGCGGTAATCCCGATATTCCGGTTGGGGATACCGACTGGCAGGATGAGAGTTACGAAACGGGTTTTGTGTTTAACAATGAGGTTTCCGTTTCCGGGGGAAGCGAAAAATCCTTCCACTTGCTCAACCTCGGCTATTTAAAGAACACAGGCGTATTGAAGTATACCGGTTTTGAGCGGTACAACGCCAAACTCAATTCCAATTTCAATCTTTTTAATGACAAGGTACGGGTAGGGATCAACACCCAATTTTCTACCTCCGATGAGACCCTGGCATCCCCCGATGTGGGAAGCGCGCCTACACCTTTCTTGGCCATATCCTTGGCTCCTACCTTACCTGTATTTGACAGCAACGGGGAGTTTGCCGGTCCATTGGGTGCCGGATATTCGGATAGGAACAACCCCGTGCTGATGCAATTTTTGAATCGCTGGGACAATACCGAACGAACCACGGTATTTGGTAACATATTTGCGGAATGGGATATCATTGAGAATTTGACCTTTCGTACCAGTATCGGTTTGGATTACAGCGATTTCAAACGTAAGGACATCGAACCCCGGGTGAACAATGGTTTTGTTAACCGGGCCAATAACCGCTTGATCATTGATCAAAACAAATTTACCAGTCTGGTATTTACCAATACCCTAAATTATAATTTGGAGCTGGGCGATCATCGTTTTGGAGTGTTGTTGGGTACGGAATCCATCAAGGATGATTTTGATAGCGTATTCGCCTCGGCCGATAACTTTGCGGTAGAAACCGAGGAGTTCTTTGTTTTATCCGCGGCTACCGGTACCAGGACCAACAACGGTACCTCCACCGGCAGTCGATTGCTCTCCCAATTCCTAAAGATAAACTATGGTTTTTCCGACAGGTATTTGGCATCCTTCACGTTACGTAGGGATGGATCTTCCCGATTTGGGCCGGACAACCGATATGGTGTTTTCCCCGCTGGAACCTTGGGTTGGCGGATTAGCAACGAGGAGTTTATGCAAAATGCGGATTGGTTGACCAATCTGAAACTTAGGGCAGGCTATGGTGAGGTAGGTAACCAGACCATTGGTGATGTGGCCCGATTTGGACTGTTCGAATCCAGGTATGGCCCCAATAGGGCGGCCATCGTGGGGACCAGCTTTTTCTTTGACACCTTCTACAACGTAGGTACGGCCTACGACCTTAATGGAAGTGACGGTGGCACCCTTCCCTCCGGTTTTGTATCCATACAGGCCCCGAACGAGGAATTGAAATGGGAAACGACCCGGGAATGGAATTTTGGGGTAGATTTTGGATTGTTCAACAACGCCATTGTCGGTTCTTTTGATTACTTCACTCGGGAAACCAGTGACATCTTGATCAACCCACCGATTGCCTCGGCCATCGGTGAGGGACAACAGCGTTTCCTAAATGGCGCCACAACGGAGACCAAGGGTTGGGAATTGCTCCTTAGCTACTCCAAAACCTTTGAAAGTGGACTCAGTTTGGGGGTCACCACGAATTTTGGTGCCTTTAAGGACGAGATTACCGAACTTCCCGAGGAAGTACGGGCCGCATTTCCAGGAACTGCCCAAAACTCGATTATCGGACAATCCCAATTCGCAATTTTCGGTTTTAGGACCAATGGTTTGTTTCAAAGTCAGGCCGAGGTCGATGCGGCGCCCACACAAATTGGTGCACGCCCTGGAGGAATCCGGTTTGTGGATATCAACAACGATGGGCAGATCAATGCCGATGACCGAGATTTTATAGGAAATACGCTTCCTGATCTAGAATACGGTATCCGTATCGATCTAGGGTACAAAAACTGGGACATGTCCATTTTTGGATCCGGGGTAGCCGGACGTATCGGAAGAGATCCATCCATTGGGTTCACCAACTTTGCCTCAGGAAGGGAAAACTCCGGGACTGGGGTATTGAATGCCTGGACACCGGATAACACCAGTACGGATGTTCCTTCGCTATCCTTGGTCAACAATGACAACACCCAGGATTCCGATTACTTGTTCCGGAACAATTCCTATTTCAAACTAAGGAACCTACAGGTGGGCTATACCCTGCCCACTGAGCTAACGGAAAAATGGGCCGGAATGACCTCATTACGAGTGTACCTGCAAGGGGAGAATCTATTTTGGTTTACTCCTTCCGAATACACAGGCTCTGATCCGGAACGAACGGACTTGAACACCATTCCGGTTCCCACGGTATTGTCACTTGGTCTTAACCTGAACTTTTAAAAAATTGTATATCATGAGAAATAAGATAATAATCGTATTAGGAATAGCATTTTCATTGCTTCATGTGGCATGTTCCGAAGATTTTCTGGAATATGAGCCGGAAGGCGTACTTTCCAATGAGAACGTGGCCACGGCCGAAAATGCAGAAGCATTGGTGGTGGCGGCTTATGCCGGTATTGCCAATGAGGAAATGGTGGGCCCCTTGACCCATCAATGGGTCTACGGAAGTGTTCGGTCGGATGACTCCTATAAAGGAGGTGGGGGTAGAAGCGATGTGGATGTTGTGGATACTTACGAGCAATATAACCTAACCCGACCAGACTTTTCGCCGGATTGGATGACTCCGCGGACATGGACTAGCTACTACCAGGCGATCTCCAGGGCCAATTTTGCCCTTCGTGTAATCAACGAGATTCCGGATGCGGACTTTGCCGAAAAGACGGTACGTCAGGCAGAGCTACGGTTCTTAAGGGCCCATTCGCATTTCATGCTCAAGTTGATATTCAAGAAAGTACCCTACATTACGGAAGATCTCACACAGGAACAAATAGAGCAGACTTCCAATGACCTTTCCAATGATGCGCTTTGGAACGTCATTGCGGACGACTTTCTTTTTGCGTTTAATAATCTGCCCCAGGAACAGGATCAGGTGGGGCGCGCGGACCGAAATGCTGCGGCCGCTTATTTGGCCAAGCTTCGATTGTTCCAAGCCTATGAGCAGAACGATCAACATCAGGTGACCAACATCAATGCGACCCGACTACAAGAGGTAATCGATTTTGCCGATGAGGTAACCGGCAGTTTAGAACCCGATTTTGGAAACAACTTTCTGGATGGTTTTGATAATGGACCTGAGTCCATTTGGGCCGCACAGTTCTCTATTAATGACGGAACCGTTGTGGGACGGGTAAGTTTTGTCACAGGGCTTAACTCGCCCCATGGATCGCCTTTATACGGTTGCTGTGGTTTCCATTTGGCCAGTCAGAATATGGTCAATGCCTTTAAGACCGACATTAACGGCTTGCCCTTGTTGGACACTTTTAATGACGTAGATATTTTCACCGTCGTGGATGGTAATGGGGAGACCCCTCCGGATGCCGGATTGACCGTGGACCCGAGGATAGACCATACCATTGGTATTCCCGGAAGGCCTTATAAGTATAGGACCACCGTAAATACACCCGGAGATATGATCTATAACTTCAGTTGGGCCAGAGATCCCGGTGTCTACGGTTATTTTGGGAATATGAAGGAACAACAGGCGCCCGACTGCTCCTGTTATGTAAAGGAAGGACCCTTTGTGGGAACCTCCAAGAATGTTGATTTTATACGCTATGCCGATGTATTACTATTCAAGGCGGAGGCCCTGATACAGTTAGATCGATGGGACGAGGCATTGCCCTTGATCAACGAGGTGCGCACCCGGGCGGCCAATAGTACACAGCGTCCCCTGGATGCCGGTGCAGCGGACATTTACAACATCGGGAATTATACCTCATTTGCCGGTAAGGACGAGGCCTTGCAAGCGCTAAAATTTGAGCGAAGGTTGGAGTTTGCCATGGAAGGGGCCCGCTTTTTTGACTTGGTCCGTTGGGGCGAGGCCGCGGAAACGCTCAATGCCTATTTAGCAGTAGAAAGTACCAAAAGGGATTTTCTGGCCAATGCACAATTTACGGCAGGTAGGGACGAGTATTATCCGATACCACAACGTGAGATCGATTTTACGGGAGGTTTGTACACCCAAAACCCCGGATATTGATATCCTAAGCGTATTAAAAAACTCAGAGCTAGTAGCGTAGTTTGAGTTAGTTTGTTAGTTTGAGCATGGGCTTTAGGGCCCATGCTTTTTTTTGCTCCAAAACCTCCAATGCTCCTACCCTATTCAGGCCATTTACAAAGAATTGCTCCCCACAATCGGTATAAAAATTGGAATTCGGCTTAGGCGAGAAGTTTGGCATATAAAAAAGTACTACATTAGCCCTTAGCATCAGCGTATTTTTTCAGACATTCCACATTAAGACGGGGAATGCCATCATATTCAACGCTGCTAAAGCAAAACAACCAACCAAACGGAAAATATGAAAGGACTGGATGTATTGGACTGGATAGTCATTGCAGGCTATTTCTTGGTCCTATTAGGGGTGGCCTGGTGGGTCATCCTACAGAAACAAAAGGATACGGAGGACTATTTTTTGGCCGGTCGCAACATCGGCTGGTTTGTGGTAGGGGCCTCCATTTTTGCTTCCAATATAGGATCGGAACATGTTGTAGGCCTTGCCGGTAATGGTGCCGGGGACAAAATGCCGTTGCTGATTTATGAACTTCATGCTTGGCTCGTATTGATGCTTGGCTGGGTTTTCCTTCCCTTTTATGCCCGAAGCGGGGTGTTTACGATGCCCGAATTTTTGGAAAAACGATTTGACGCCCGTTCCCGATGGATACTTTCCATAGTGTCCCTGATCGCCTATATTTTAACCAAGGTTTCCGTGACCATTTATGCCGGTGGGGTGGTGGTTTCGGCCCTATTGGGCATTCCCTTTTGGATAGGGGCCGTGGCCACGGTGGTACTTACCGGGCTCTATACGGTTTTGGGCGGAATGCGGGCCGTGGTATATACGGAGACCATCCAAGCCATTGTATTGGTACTGGGCGCAGGGATACTTACCTTTTTGGGATTGGATGCCATAGGAGGATGGGGCGAATTAAAGGAGACCGTTGGGGCCGATTACTTCAATATGTGGCGCCCCAATTCGGACCCGGACTATCCTTGGTTGCCCCTCTTTATTACGAGCACGGTGGTAGGCATTTGGTATTGGTGTACCGACCAAGTCATTGTACAACGGGTATTAACGGCCAAGAATATTAAGGAAGGGCGAAGAGGCAGTATTTTTGGGGCCTTGTTAAAGCTGATGCCGGTATTCCTGTTCCTTATTCCGGGTGTAATCGCCTTAGGACTGAAAATGCAGGGAAAATTGGATTGGGACAGTCCGGACGAGGCCTTTCCGGTCTTAATGAGCAATCTCATGCCTTCCGGATTGCGGGGCTTGGTGGCAGCGGGATTATTGGCCGCCCTTATGAGTTCCCTGGCCTCTGTCTTCAACTCCTGTTCCACTTTGTTTACCCTGGACATCTACAAAAAATTAAAACCGGAAAAACCGGAAGAGGAACTAGTTAGAACAGGTCGTATCGCTACTTTTTTTGTGGTAGGTCTGGGCTTGTTATGGATTCCGATCATTACTACATTGTCCGATGGGTTATACGAGTACCTACAGAATGTACAGGCTTATATATCGCCTCCCATTGCCGCGGTGTTCCTATTGGGAATTTTTTATAAACGCATCAATGCCAATGGGGCCATGGCCACACTGATCGGGGGACTTATCATCGGATTTACGAAATTGACCCTGGAAATCCTAAAAACAGGTTTTTCGGAAAGCAGTTTCCTCTTTGCCATTGCGGACATCAATTGGTTGGTCTTTGGGGCTTATTTCTTTGCTATGTGCATTGCCATTGCCGTGGGTGTAAGTATGTGCTATCCCGCTCCTTCCCCAACGCAATTGGCGGGCTTGACCTTTGGTACCGTTACGGACAAACAAAAGGCGGAGAATAAGAATAGCTATACCGTATGGGACGTGGTAGCATCGGTCGTGGTCGTCCTTATTGTGATTTACATTATGGTTTCCTTCAGTACCTTGGGACTTTAGCGCGCAAGGTTTTTTAGAAATTGGTCTCTGGGACCAGGCCTCCATAATTCTAAAACGATTCCCGCTTGATATGATAAAACGGGTTCTTTACAACGCCACTTTTGTTGTTTTGGATCATCTCCGCGGCCATTCTTCCCATGGCTACAAAATCAGTGGAAACCACGGCAATGTTCAACAACCCTTTTAACGGGGTCTCGTTGTAGGATATGATGCCCAGATCAATGCCCAATTGAATGTTCTCGTTTCGGACCTGCTTGACCAGGTTGACCAAATTGCCTTCCCCGACTACTAGGAACAGATCCCCCTTTTTCAAGATCATGTCCTCGTAGATTTCATCGATAATTTCAAAATCAATATCATGTTGGGCACAGAATTTTCTGAATCCCCGAAGCATTCTCATGGGATAGGGATAAATGGAGGTCATGGGATAGACCATGATAAAACGGGAATATTTTTTCAGATCGGGCATAAAGGAATTCAAAGCGTGATAAATGTCGTTTTCAAAATCCTGATATATTTCGATAAAACCGGATAACTGATCCAACTGGTTGTCCAGAATCACCAAGCGATCCTTGGGAAATTTGCGCAGTACCTCGATAACCTTATCCGTGTAGCTGATGTGCCTGAGGGACTCCGTTTTAAAATGTGGCATGATGACGTAATAATCATAGGCCCCCAGGTTCTTTTCGGCCAGACTACAAAAAAGCAATTCATCGCAATGGTAAATATGGAGGTCTACCCGCGCATCGCTCTGGATTTTTTCAACAAAAGAATTGTAGATCCGCATTTTGTAGGCGCTGAGCTTGTTGATCAAAAATAACACCTTGATACTCACGGAAAGATCGGTCCGGGTAATATAATACCCCTTGCCCTTTACAGAGGAAATGATCTTGTTCTCCTTCAGGATCTTGTACGCTTTTTCCACCGTATCCCTGGAGAGATAGAACTCCTCGCTCAAACCATTGATGGAAGGTATCTTTTGATTCAAGGTCAGTTTACCGCTAGCAATATTTTCCATGATGGAGTCCGCCAATTGCCTATATTTGGGTATCCTGGAACTGGGATTGATTTGTACAAAATCATAAAAATCCTCCTGCATAACGCGAACCTTGTCTAATTAGTGATAATAATCGATACGATACTTTTGACAATAAAACTATTTAAATAAAAGGGAAATTAAAATAATTTGATCGATTAAACGGCGCATCGGGCAATTTGTATCAGTCTTGGATTTCAGTTTTGAAAAGCAGCACAGTATAGTACAGGATACATTATTAGATGGGTAAGCATAGTTTTAGATCGCATAACAAACACGGCCATTTATGACAATAAAAAAATTTAAGCATGTAGATTACAATTGGGAAGAGGCAGAAGCCAACGCCTGCAAGGGGGATGAAGTGGAGTTGTTGCTCTACCGATCCAACATTTTGGGCAGGGACCTGCGCATTACCAATTATGGCGGGGGCAATACCAGTTGTAGGACCACGGAAACCGATCCGTTATCCGGAGAAGAAAAAGAGGTGATGTGGATCAAAGGCTCCGGAGGCGATATTGGAACACTCCAAAAATCCGGTCTTGCCAGTCTATATGTCGATAGATTAAGAAACCTGGAAAATACCTATCAAGGTCTGGAGGACGAAGATCGAATGGTGGGTCTGCTACAACATTGTATATATGACTTCAGTAGCAAGGCGCCCTCCATAGATACACCCTTGCATGGCTTTCTTCCGTTTACCCATATCGATCATCTACACCCGGATGCCATTATCGCCATTGCGGCGGCCAAGGATGGGGAGGCATTGACACAGGAAATCTGGGGAGGCTCCATTGCCTGGCTACCCTGGCAAAGGCCAGGTTTTGATCTGGGGCTGCAGTTAAGGGATTGCCTGGCGGCCAACCCCGGTATCCGAGGCATCATATTGGGAAGCCATGGCCTTTTCACCTGGGGTGAGACCTCTTATGATTGCTACATCAACAGTCTGGAGGTTATAGAAATGGCCTCTGAATTTATCGAGACCAAGATCAAGGAGAATGGACAGGTGTTCGGAGGAGACAGGACGAAACAAGCCGCACTATCGGATAAAGGTGAAAAGGTAGCTTTTCTGGCACCCATTCTTAGAGGATTTTGTTCTTCCGCCAACCGAATGGTAGGACATTTCAACGACAGCGAAAAGGTGCTCCAATTTGTCAACAGTAAGGACATGGAACGCTTGGCACCTATGGGCACCTCGTGTCCGGATCATTTTTTGAGAACCAAGATAAAACCATTGATCGTCAGCTTGGAGGATATCGATTTTAATGATATGGCCAAAACCAAATCCTTGCTCAAACCCTTGTTCGAGGCGTATAGAAAAGATTATGAGTCCTATTACAATACACACAAACGGGAAAACAGTCCGGCCATTCGGGATGCCAATCCGGTGATTATTCTTATTCCCGGATTGGGCATGTACAGTTTTGCCAAAAACAAACAGACGGCAAGGGTGGCCTCCGAATTTTATATGAATGCGATCAATGTGATGCGGGGTGCCGAGGCCGTCTCTACCTATACCAACCTCCCTAGACAGGAAGCTTTTGATATTGAGTATTGGCTGCTCGAAGAGGCGAAGTTGAAACGTCAGCCAAAGGAAAAACCCTTGTCCCGTAGGATCGCCCTCATCACTGGTGGCGGTGGAGGTATAGGGCGGGCCATTGCGGATAAGTTGGTGGATTTTGGTGCCGTTGTTGTCTTAGCGGATATCGTGGAGGAACGATTGGAAGAGGCCGTTGCCTCCTATTCCAAGGACGAGGTGGCCTACTTTGTTTCCGATGTAACCCAAAACGAAAGTATTCAAAAGGCGGTGGATTTTAGTGCCATTACCTTTGGAGGGCTGGACATTGTGGTACATTGCGCAGGTCTGGCCAAATCCAAATCCCTTACCGAGACCACCCTGGAAGATTGGGAATTACTACAGCAGGTCATTGTAAGAGGTCAATATGAGCTTTCCCAAAAAGCGGTGGACGTGTTTAGGAAGCAAGATTTAGGGGGCGATATTATTGGGATTGCCAGTAAAAATGGTATGGTAGCCGGCCCGAACAACGTGGCCTATGGATCCGCCAAGGCGGCACAACAGCATATGGTAAGGTTGTTAGCCGCAGAATTGGGCGGTGAAAACATAAGGGTCAACGCGGTAAACCCGGATGGGGTGATCATCGGAAGCAAGATTTGGGAAGGAGCCTGGGCCGAAGGGCGGGCTAAAACCTATGGCATTACCGTAGAGGAACTTCCTGCATTCTACGCCAAAAGAAATCTTTTGGGTCAAATTATTTATCCCAAGGATATCGCCAATGGAGTATACGCACTTTTGGCAACTTTGACCAAAACAACGGGCAGCATGATCAACGTGGACGGTGGTCTTGTCAACGCCTTTGTACGATAATTTTTTGAGTTAGTTGAGTTAGTTGAGTTGAAAAAGCCTTTCCTTCGATCGTAAGGAAGGGTTTTTCTTGGTATTCAGAAACAGCCATGGTTATTAAGAAAATCGATATTCTGGAATGCGATGGACCCCTTTCCGATGCACACGCCGATTCTTTGGAATATATTAAAAAAAGGATAGGAGATGCCACAGCGGAGCGGATACTGGAACAATTAATCGCTTTTCAGGTCGCTATCCCGAGTTGGGCCCTGGGTGCGGGCGGTACCCGTTTTGGAAGGTTCTCCATTGGGGGCGAACCGGCCTCCCTGAAGGAAAAAGTAGAGGACGTCGGCATTTTGCATACATTGACTGGAAGTGCTGCCGAGATTTCGTTGCATATTCCATGGGACATTCCCAAGGATATAAATGCCATTCAACAAACGGCCGCTGAGTTGGGCATTCATTTTGCCTCGGTAAATTCCAACACCTTTCAAGACCATTCCGATGCAGAATACAGTTATCAATATGGTTCTTTGGACCATTCACGTTCCGAAGTAAGGAAACAGGCCGTTGACCATAACAAAAGGGTCATCGATATAGGGAAAACGCTGGGGGCAAAGAGTCTTACCGTATGGTTGGCGGACGGGGCAAATTTTCCAGGGCAGAAGGATTTCGCCTCTGCCTTGGCACATACCCAAAAAAGCCTTCAAGAAATTTATGCCCATCTACCGGAAGATTGGAAAATGCTCGTGGAATACAAACCCTACGAGCCCAATTTTTATAGTACCGTAATCCAGGATTGGGGTACCTCCTGCATGTTGGCCGAATCGTGTGGCCCCAGGGCGTTTACCCTAGTGGACCTGGGCCATCACCTACCCAATACGAATATTGAGCAAATTGTGGCTTCCCTAATCTATAGAGGAAGATTGGGTGGATTTCATTTTAACGATAGCAAATATGGGGACGATGATCTTACCGTGGGCTGCATAAAACCGTATGCCCTGTTCCTTATTTTTTTGGAATTGGTAAAAGGAATGGAAGCGGGATACAAGGCCACGCGTTTGGAATGGATGATAGACGCAAGCCATAATACCAAAGACCCGTTGGAAGACTTGCTACAGTCCCTGGATACCTTAATGATTACTTTTGCCAAAGCCTTGTTGCTCAGTAGGCAAGCCCTTCATAAAGCACAGCAGGCCAACGATCCCGTAATGTGCCAGGAAATTTTGCAAAAAGCCTATTTAACGGACGTAAGGCCCTTGGTCATGGAGGCCAGGAAACGAGCGGGAGGAGCCTTGGACCCTGTTCAAGCTTACCGAAAAATAGGCGTTAGACAGCAGCTTATTAAGGAAAGGGGCTTGGATGCCCGCGCCACAGGATTATAAACTATCAGGAATGGAACCATCACCATCGGTTTATGCCATTTTTGACATCGGAAAGACCAACAAAAAGTTCTTTCTTTTCGATAAGGGATTTACCTTGTTGCAAAAAGCCTCGAGAAATTTCCGGGAAATTGTTGATGATGATGGTTATCCTTCGGAAGATTTGGCGGAAATTGTAGTTTGGGCCCGGGATATGGTAAAAAAGGCGATGGAGAATTATAACGTACAATTGGTGAACTTTTCTACCTACGGGGCCAGCTTGGTCAACTTGGACCGGGAAGGTAAGCTGGCAACACCATTTTATAACTACACCAAACCCATTCCTCAAAGAATGCTCCATCGGTTTTACAAAAAATATGGAGGTCCGGAAAAGTTTTCCCGTACCACTGGCTCGCCAAGAACGGAAAACCTGCTCAATTCCGGGCTACAATTGTACTGGCTAAAGCATTGCAAACCGGAGCTTTACCAAAAAATAGCCTGTAGCCTGTATCTCCCTCAATATTTTTGTTTTGTTTTTTCGGGTCGTATGATATCGGAATATACCAGTTTGGGTTGCCATACCGGTATGTGGGATTTCGACAACGATACTTACCACAGATGGTTGGAAGACGAGGATATGGGTCAAATTAAACTGCCCATTACGCATGCGACCCAAACCTTTAAGACTACCTTCAACGGAAAAAAGATAACTATCGGAACCGGAATCCATGATAGCTCAGCATCCATGATTCCCTATCTCTGGGGCAGCAAAAAAAAATTCCTGCTACTTTCTACCGGTACATGGAGCATTGTCCTAAACCCCTTTTACCAGCGGGCATCTGGCTGTGGAACGGAAGAAGGCAAGAGGCTGTACTATATGACGGTGGACGGGCAACGGGTAAAGGCTTCCAAATTCTTTTTAGGCAATGCCTATAAGAAACAAATCCGCATACTGAATACCCATTTTAATAAGCCCTTTGGCTATCATAGATCGGTGAAGTTTGATCCGGAGATCTACAAGAGCACCTCGCCCGATCGAATTTACTTCAAGTTTAATGAGATCGAATTGAAAAGAAAACCCATTTCGGAAACCAATCTCAAGCCTTTTTCTTCCTTTGAAGAAGCCTACCATCAATTGATGGTCGAATTGGTCAAACTACAGATCAGGACCATAAAGGATGCCGATCCCGAGGATGAGATTTCCAAAATTTACATCGAGGGGGGGTTTAGTAACAATGACCTCTTCATCAAGTTGCTCAGCATCCATCTAAAGGACAAAAAAATTAGGATAACCAATTCCCCTTATGGAGCGGCCTTGGGTGCCGCCATGCTGGCCTCCAATCAGAAAATTGAGGAAAAATTCCTCAAAAGGAACTACAAGATGCTAAAACCGGATTACGTAAATCTACTACAATGAGTGCCATAACGCTACCTTATAACAACAAGTATCCATCGATCCAGGATTTGAGGTCACGGACCAAACGACGGATACCCAAATTCGTCTTTGAATATTTGGATGGAGGGTGTAACGAGGAGCTCAATCTGTACAGAAATACGGCGGACATTCGGGAAATCGATTTAACGCCCCAATACTTGAAGGATTGGCAAAAGGTAAACATGCGGACGGAGCTATTCGGTCAGGTATACGATGCCCCGTTTGGTATAGCCCCGATTGGATTGCAAGACCTAATATGGCCTAAAGCAGGCGAAATTTTGGCCAAGGCGGCCTTTGAGGGCAACATTCCTTACGTCTTAAGTACTATGGGCAACATGTCCATTGAAAGAGCTAGCGAGCTTACGGAAGGAAAATTTTGGTTCCAGCTGTATCACCCGGTAGAAAATGCACTTCGTGACGATATGATTGATCGTGCGGAAAAGGCGGAATGCCAGGTGCTGGTGCTATTGAGCGATGTGCCATCCTTTGGGCTAAGGGCAAAGGACATTAGAAATGGTCTTTCCGTACCGCCAAAAATGACCGTTGCCAATATAATTCAAATGCTAAAACGTCCCAGTTGGGCTATGAACACCTTGATCAAGGGCCAACCTGTCTTTAAGACCTTGGAGCCCTATATGCCCAAAGATCTTGCGATGGCAGGTTACGGAGCATTTATGAACCAAACCTTCGACGGGCGCTTGAGCGAAGATCGCATTGCCGTCATTCGCGATAAATGGAAGGGAAAGCTGGTGCTAAAAGGGGTGGTTTCCGAAGCGGACACCGAAAAGGCGATAAAACTGGGATTGGACGGAATTATTGTTTCAAATCACGGTGGAAGGCAACTCGATGCCGGCACGTCGAGCATAAAGCCAACAAGTTATCTATCCAAAAAATACGGCAAACGCATACGGGTCATGATGGATAGCGGCATCAGATCAGGACCGGATATTGCACGCAGTCTGGCCGTCGGAGCGGAATTTTGCTTTTTGGGAAGGTCCTTCATGTACGGCGTAGGAGCCTTGGGACCCAAAGGGGGTACACATACCGTTAATATGTTAAAAGCCCAGCTTAAACAGGTCATGGAACAGATTTGCTGTGAACAGGTCGCGGATTTCCCCGAGTATCTTGAAAAACGGAATTGGAGCTAAATAGGGGTGGTATGAAACAAGGGCAAGATCAAGAAAAAGGATTTGAACGGAGACCGGTTCCCGAATCGAAACTCAAGAGTTGGAAAAGTTTCCTTGGTATGTATGCTGGGGAGCATGCCGCCGGTACGGAGTTTATGATCGGGCCGCTTTTTTTGACTACCGGGGTAAGTGCCTTTAATCTTTTACTGGGACTGTTCCTTGGGAATTTCCTGGCGGTGCTAAGTTGGCGTTACCTAACTGCGGAAATCGCCGTAAAACACAGGTTGACCTTATACTATCATCTGGAGCGGATCTGTGGGAAAAAATTGGTCAGTACCTATAACCTGTCCAATGGGATACTTTTTTGCTTTTTGGCCGGTGCCATGATAACAGTTTCCGCTACCGCGGTTGGAATGCCTTTTCATATGGAAATGCCAAAATTGACGGATACCTACCCCAACAGCACTACTTGGGTAGTCATTGTACTCATACTAGGTGCCGTAATTACGGTAATTGCCGCTGGCGGATACGAACTGGTTTCCAAAGCGGCCAATTGGATGGCACCTTTTATCATCGCTTGTTTTTTGGCTTGCGGTATCGTTGGCCTACAACAATTGGAGGTCGAATCCTTTTCCGATTTTTGGAACATCTGGGGCGAAGGATCGGAACCCTTTCCAGGCCAACAAAAATATGGTTTCTGGCATGTGGTATGTTGGTCCTGGTTCGCGAATGCGGCCATGCATATAGGGATGTCCGATCTTTCGGTATTTCGATTCGCTAAATCGTCCAAATCGGGTTGGACCAGCGCAGCGGGAATGTTCATAGGGCATTATATGGCCTGGATAGCCGCCGCCCTGCTGTATGCCGTTTATTTGAAAACGCCGGAGGCCCGATCATTTTTGGCCGGGGGTGTAGCGCCACCAGTTGCGCCGGGACCGTTGGCCTACAATGCCATAGGTGTTTTCGGATTGATTACCGTTGTCCTTGCGGGTTGGACAACCGCTAACCCTACCATATATAGAGCGGGACTGGCGTTTCAGGCAGTTTTGCCCAGGACATCAAGATTCTGGGCAACCGTCGTTGCAGGTGGTGTTGCCACCATTGCAGGAATATTTCCGGCCTTTGCCATGCAGTTGTTGGGTTTTGTGGCACTCTATGGTTTTATATTGGCGCCTTTCGGGGCCATAATCGTGTTCGAACACTTTTTCGTGAAACGTCTAGGCCTTATTCCATTTTACGCGGAATCCAAGGGCATTCCGTTTAACCATAGTGTATTCTTGGCCTGGTTGTTTAGTTTTTTGATTTTCTATGGGATATCCATTTCACAGGACGTCTTCCTCTCCTTTCTTACATTGCCCGCCTGGCTGTGTTGTGGAGTGTTATATGTGGTGTTTGGTCGCTACATACAGCAAGGGCGTCACGGCGCATAAGTATGGATTTTCCAAACCGTATTTGTCGGTGCACCTATAAGGCCGAGAATCGCTTATATGGACTTGGCATCCGAGCATTTCTAAAAAACTGTAAGAAAAAATTAACAAAGTATGGGAATTTAGGTGTTCTTTCAGACCCTTTTGTTTGCAATTATCAATACATCTTTTTGGTAATATTCTAGCAAGTAAAGACCGGAAATCCGCGATTTTTGGAAAATACGGTTGGGTTTCCTTGATTGTTCCCGTTTATTTTTGACTTCACAGTTTGTACTTTTCAAGGTGTAGGCCAATGTTTTACACTCCTATTTTTAGGTGCAAGGTTATTTAAGGCTACCGAAGAAGAAGGTAGATCAGGCCCGAACAATGCAGTAAGTTTTCGTAATTAAAAACTCACATCTTTCAAGGAGTAAAACGATCGCGTAAGGCCATAAATTTAGGGTCACGACCTAGTTCGTTCTTTTGTTATTTTAAACTACCCTATGTAATTATCCAAGAATTGCCCATTACAAAATGATGTGCGATTTATACATTTAAAAAATGGTCGAAAAAAGTACTGTCTTCGCAATAATCGCATATTTGGAAAAATCAGAAGCCTATTTTCATGGATATTATAATAAATAGCGCCTGTAATTTTATGATTCGCAATTGACAAAATACAAGAAGTCGAAAGCTTCTTTTTAATATAATTTTATGATTCGCAAACTTTGGAGATCATTTTCTCTGAATGAAATGGAAAGAATTAGGTTTTAATCAACTCAACAACTCAACTATTATGATGCAAAAACACGGAAAACAATTTCTAAGGCCCTATGGGAGAAAATTTGATTTTCTCAAGCTGGGGTTATTGTCTCTGATTCTGTGCCTCGGCGTTCAGTCGGTGTCGGCAACTGGAGCAGAAAACGCAAACGATTTCGAAACAAAAGCGTTGCAATCTTCGGTTTCGGGTACAGTAACGGACGACACCGGGGCGCCCTTACCAGGAGCGAGTATCGTGGAAAAAGGGACCACCAATGGTACCCAAACGGATTTTGATGGTAACTATACCATTAATGTAGCGGATGGCGCTACCTTGGTCATCAGTTACATTGGCTATGCCACACAGGAAATTCCGGTGAATGGACAGAGTACCATAGACGTTACTTTGGCGGAAGATGCCAGTCAATTGGACGAGGTGGTATTGGTAGGATATGGTACCCAGAGCAGGGTTTCCGTAACTAACGCCATTTCTTCGGTGACCAGTGAAGAATTGGTCGAAACACCAGCGATTGGGGTGCAACAGGCACTACAAGGTAGGGCAGCCGGGGTGCAGGTAACCAACACCGGAGCACCAGGTTCCAATCCCTTGGTAACTATACGGGGTCTGGGAACTTTCGGTAACAACCAGCCATTGTTTGTTGTGGATGGGGTTCCAACCAATAGTCTGAACACTATTTCCGCAGAATCCATAGAATCCGTGGATGTGCTGAAGGATGCCTCGAGTGCCGCTATTTATGGTTCCAGGGGATCTAATGGTGTAATCTTGATCAAGACCAAGGGAGGCCGTTCCGGTAAACCGGTCTTTAAATTTGATATGTATGGAGGTATTTCACAAGTAACCACCAAACTGGATCAGTTGAATGCGGAACAATACCGACAATATGCATCGGAAGCCTATGATGCCGATCCCGTAGAACCCGGAAATCAAATCTATCCAGGATTACAGCCCGGGAATTTTGATCCCTCGGTGGATACCAATTGGCAGGATGAGGTGTTCCGTACCGGGGTATGGCAGAACTACAACGTGGAAGCTTCCGGAGGTACGGAAAACGTGGTATATAGTGTGCGCTCCGGTTATTTAAAACAAGAAGGTATTACTTTGGCCACGGACTTTGATCGATATTCCTTAGGGGTGAACACCAGCATCAATCTGAGCGACAAAATAACGGTAGGCCAGACCTTGAATTTAGGGATTACCCGGAGTAATAATGAAAATGTCGGTGGCGGGGAAATCGTTAATTCCTTGCGGATGGATCCAACACGACCTGTATTTGACGAAGAGACCAATTTCTTCTCTGAAATCACCACCAGTTTTAATGGGCAGGATAGTGATAACCCCGTCCGTCGATTGTTGAATGGAACTCGGGTGGCCACAAGCACCAGTATTGTGGGCTCCATTTTCGGAAGATATGAGATCCTTCCGGGCCTTACCTATTCCTTAACCGTTGGACTTGATCATGCGTTCAATAATTTGGATGTTTTTTCGAAGTCCATCTTGACGGGATCGCGTCAGCGATTGGAGTCCTTAACCAACAAGGATCGTGACAGACTGTTAAGTACGGTGATTACCAATACCTTAAATTACCAGACTACGATCAATGATAAGCACAATCTGGATGTCTTGGCGGGATATGAGCGCAACAAAACAAACTTTGAAAATGTAGATTCCCAAACGGCCAATCAGCTTACCGATGCCGTTGAAAACCTCAACCCTGGGGATGTTCGGAATTTGATCAGTAATTCAAGTGAGAATAACCTTCATTCCGTTTTTGGTAGGATAGGCTACGACTACGACGGCACCTTCCTTCTTTCAGGTACGCTTCGTGCGGACGGTTCCTCCAGATTTCCAGATGGCGAGCAATGGGGATACTTCCCTTCCGTTTCTGCAGGGGTCAATTTGGCCAACTTACCATTTTTGGCGGATAGCGAGACCATTTCCAATCTAAAACTAAGAGGAAGTTGGGGGATTACCGGAAACAATAACATCGGAAATTACCTATTCCAGACCGGACTACTCACTGATTTTAACTATGTAATCGACGGGGCACTGGTTAGTGGTACTAGGCCCGCGCGGATTCCCAACGAACAGTTGCAATGGGAAGAGTTGACCTCTTTGAACATAGGAGCGGACATTTCTTTCTTTAATAATGCGTTGAACATTTCCGCTGAATACTTTGTTAATGAAAGTGATGGATTGCTAGTTAACGTCCCGCTTCCTAGTTCCTTGGGAGCGACGGATGCCAATCAGACCCAAAATGTTGGTGGTACGGAAACCACGGGTATCGAATTTGAAATTGGGTATCGAGATGTTGAAGGGGACTTCACCTGGGGGGCCAATTTTAATATGTTTGCCCAATTGAATTCCGAAGTAACCTCACTGGGAAGTGTAGATGCCATATTTAATGGTAACGTATTACAGCAGACCAGTAACCGATTGTTTGTAGGGGAGGCGCCCTTTCATTTCTTCGGTTTACAGACGGACGGTATTTTCCAAAACCAGGCCGAGGTAGATGCCCATGCTACGCAGAATAATGCGGAACCAGGAAATATCCGGTTCGTGGATACCAATGGAGATGGTCAGATCAATGCCGATGACCGGGTGGTTATCGGGGATCCCAATCCGGATTTTCAAATTGGCGCCGACTTCAATTTTGCCTATAAAAACATCGATTTTTCTGTTTTTATTAATGGGGTTTATGGCAATGATGTTTATAACGGGCTTCGTGCAGAAAACGAGCAGCAGGCGCGATTGTTCAACAGAAGTGTAGTCCTTTTGGATCGTTGGTCCCCGACCAATCCTTCGCAGACCATACCAAAGGCAACACCAGGTTTTACGGGCAACGAGATCATTTCAGATCGATTCATCGATAGCGGTTCCTATACCCGGATACGTAGTGCCACTTTGGGTTACACGGTACCTAGTAGGGTTTTGGAAGGTTTTGGAAATGGCTTTATTAGTCGTTTGAGAGTGTATATTCAAGGCCAAAATTTATATACTTTTACGGACTATCCGGGCTTTGATCCTGAAATCGTACCGTTGTTGAGTGGAGGAACTACGCAAGCCATAGGTTTGGATGTGGGGCGTTATCCGCAACCAAGAACGATATTAGCTGGACTACAAGTACAATTTTAAAAAAAGATTTAGATGAAAACGAAGAAATTAGTTTTAACAATTACGGTGGTTCTTTTCAGCATCGTTAGCTGCCGGGAAGAAGAACTTACATTGCAGGACCCGAATGTAATCATACCGGAAACCTTTTTCCAGAATTCGGGTGAATTGCAGTCTGCAGTTAATGGAGCCTACTCCTTTTTGCAGTCCCAAGGAATGTTCGGAAGAATCGCGTTCTTCCTTTTTGACAACCTGTCCCAAGAGAATTTAGGGACTGATGCCCTCCAAGGGGGATTAAAAGCCTTTATGGATTATACTTTCGACCCCTCTTTGGGTGAATTCTTTACTTATTGGCAAGCGGCTTATCGTGGAGTAGCAAGTTGCAATTTTGTGTTGGAGTCCGCGGAGGCAGGGTTAATACAGAACGTACCTCAAGACGAGATCAACGCACGATTGGGAGAGGTACGCTTCCTACGCGCCCTGTACTATTTCTGGCTGACCAACCTTTGGGGCGGTATTCCTTTGACCACTGCAACGAATACGGAATCCGGTGGGGTTCCCAAGGCAACACAGGATGAAGTCTACAATCTCATTTTTGAGGATTTGACCTTTGCCGTGGCCAATTTGCCCGAAGTAGGGAGCACCCCTAACGGAAGAGCCACTCGAGGTGCCGCTCAAGCTTTAAAAGGCAAGGCACATTTGTTTAGAGGTGAATGGGCCCAAGCCAAGGCCGAATTGGATGCCATTTCTGGGTATACCATTGTTGGTGTAGCTCCAAGGGATAATGGAAACATTGCAGGTGAGTTCAACTCCGAATCCATTTTTGAGGTGAATTACAGCCAGGAAATTGGTGGAAATCAATGGAACGCCACAGGTAATGGGGTGCGTGAAACCACCTTCCGAGGTATCGAATATTCCCCGTTAAACTTTGCCAATATTGTGGTTAGGCCAACACTATTGGATGAATTCGAGGACGATGATCCCCGTTTCGATGCTTATTTTTACAGTAATGGAAGCGTGTTTGGTGGACAAACATTCCCTCCAGGATCGGAACTTCCTATAGATGGACCGGTGGCCTTTGGAGATCCTGACCCCGACGGTAATCTACCTTTGATTTTTACCATTGCCTCACCGGCTTGGCGGAAGTATCAAAATTTGGATACCCGTACCACGGATGGGTTTGAATATAGTGGGATCAACTTTAGGGTACTGCGCTATGCCGATGTTCTGTTGATGCGTGCCGAAGCCGAAAACGAGCTAGGCAACCTAGCCGCGGCGGTAGCATTGTTAAACGAGGTCAGGGACCGAGTAGGTATGCCTAATTATGGCACCGCTGAGATGGATTCTCGCGGATTCCCCGTAGGCTCTCAACAGGAGGTATTCGATGCCATTGTACATGAACGTGCCGTTGAATTGGCAGGGGAACAGCATCGAATTCTGGACTTAAAGCGTTGGGGCTTGGCGGCTCAGGTTTTGGAAGGTTTCCAGACTGGAAAGCATGAATTTTTGCCCATCCCACAAAGGGAAATCGACGGTAACCCGGATTTGACCAACGCGGATCAGAATCCTGGATATTAATGAGAATTGTTTGAGTTAGTTTATTTCTAGTAAATTTTGAAGAGGGCAATAGGTTCAATTGCCCTCTTTCTTTTGTCTTTATCCCAAAGGAAAATGCGTAGCGGTTTGGTAATTGCCCAAACCGTTCCTTATCGGAAAAGACGTCTTCCCCATAGAACCCAATAAAAGGGTTATGGACCAAGTTCTGGGCTCTCAACATCTGGCGGCTGTTATATTTTGGGCGTTGTGCGGTACAGTTATTCCTAAAATGACCCTGGGATAATAGGCTTTAAAAGAAGCACATCAATGACATCCAATTATTGAGCAATTGAAGGGTCACCTTTCTTGCCATCCAATCAATGAAGGTAACAGGGCTTAAAAGCTTGTGCTATCTTATTTTCTGTTGTGCCTGCTTATTGTTCTAGAGTGGATTTGTTAGGATTTAGCCAGCGGCATCTTGATTATGGATGAGTAGGATTTACCGCTCCCATGAAAAAACCTTGACCGCCTCGTCATTCTGTGTTGCCAGTATCCACGGATTTCCTTCACTGTCGGTGAATTGGGTCAAATGGTGGGATTGTCCCGGTACATAAAACCCGGATAGGGCGCTGGAAACCGGCAAAAATCCTGTGCTCCTTTCCCCTTTGAGGAACAAGCCGGTAAGTGCATCGGCTTTTCCGTATAGCGTTTCGGCCGAAAAATCGTTCCCCACCAATAGCGCATCCAGCTGGTCATCACCATCAAAATCCCGAACCAAAATAGCATTTATGGGGGCGGTTTGACAGATTTCGGGCAGGGGAACCAGGACAAAGGAACCGTTGCCTTTGTTTTCCAGATAACTACTTTGAAAGGTATAGGCCTGTAAGGTCTCTTCTTCGATATCGGTAATGCTCAACATTCCCTTGAAATCCACTTGTACAAAGTCGTCATATCGGAGGTATCGTTTTTTTAAAGACACCAGCTGTGTAACAATATCGTCTCGGGTATGTATGGGCAATAACCGTAATCCCTCTTCAGTATCAAAATACTGGGCCAGAACGGGATCCGGACTTCCGTTTTGATCGAAATCACCTTGATAAACGTAAAGGGGCCGATCCTGTGTAGGATTCATAAATCCATTGATGCCTTGATTACCGAGTAGAAAATCGATATCTCCATCCCCATCAAAATCCGCAGGTGCCATACAGTTCCACCAGCCGGCGGTTTGCACGGGAATACCCTTTGTATCCGTAAAGGCAGTATTCATCGGCTCTAAATGACCATTATTGTTTTTAAAAAAGGTTACTGGCATCCACTCGCCTACCACTACCAGGTCCTCCCAAGTATCACCATCAACATCGATCCACTGGGCATCGGTCACCATACCCATTTGGAAATCCAATTGATCTTTAGCTTCAACAAATGTTCCGTTATCATTGATGAGTAATCGACTCCAGGGGGCTTCCGGATAGCGATCGGGAACATTTCTAGAGGCTACAAAGAAATCCGTATCCCCGTCATGATCAAAATCGAATGGTCTTACACAATGGGTGCTCTCCCTATTTTCCGGTAGCCATTCTGTTGTTTTTTCCAAATGGCCTTTGCCATCGTTTAGATACAGGCGATCTTGATAGTTGGTCGAGGCCGGACCGAACTCCGTTCCGCCACTGGCAACGTAAAGATCCAAATCTCCGTCTCCGTCAATATCCACAAAATGGGCATCGGTATCCTCAAATTCGGCATCCAACTCCTGAACGGATCGATAGGGACCTGTGTCATCCTGGGCCCAAATGCTTCCAGGCCGTCCGCTGCTTCCGCCGATGAATAGTTCATCCCCGGGCCGACCATCCAAGTTGCCTACGGCAATACAAGGCCCTTGCCGGGAATACTGTCGCATCAGCAAGCGTTGTCGATCGAATTCATTAAATGTATTTTCTGAATGCACATGTTCCAGCAGTCCCTTTTTGTTTTTAAATAATGGTTTGCTGGACCTATGGTCAATCGGGTCGTCCTCCGCATTTTTCCAGGAAAGGGTCAGGGTTTGATCGGCAGGCAGTTTTCTTAGAATTTCCGCTTTTCCGTTGGGCCAAACCACCTGTACGGAGTCGACAAGGGAGTCCTTTACCCCAAAATGCAAAATAGGTTCAACGGAGGACAAATAGCCCCGGATGACGGATTGGAATTGATATTGGGCCTGGCCCTGGTCCCAAAGTGTGATTTGAGATCCAATACCTTTGGCGTTTTTTTCAGGGCCTTCTAAACGCAGCCTAAAAAAGTGCGTTCGATCTTGTTCGGAGGTCTTATTTTTCAACACAAAGGCAGTAGCATTGATATTATTTACCACCAGGTCCAGATCTCCGTCTTGATCAAGGTCCGCATAGACCACTCCATTGGAATAGGAGGGTTTTTCAACCAGCCATGCGGCAGAAACATCTTCGAATCCGGATGCGCCCGTGTTCTCATAGATGTAATTGGGTAAATGGATACTGTCCAGGTTCTTGGCGAATTCAATTTGCTTGGCGATGCGTTCCTCGGTGGTACCGAACATATTGTTGGTACTGGAATAGTTGATGTAATCTAAATCCGCCACATCCTTTACGTATCCATTGGAGATGTACAGGTCCTTGTCCGCGTCATTGTCCAAATCCAACATCAGGGGAGCCCAGCTCCAATCCGTACTGGCGATACCGGTTATAAAACCGACCTCGCTCGACCGAATGGGCCGTCCGTCCAATTGACCGTTATTTAATTGCAAGGTATTGTGAACATATTGGGCACTATAATCGTTTCGAATGGAAAGCAGGTATTTTTCATAGTTCATCATCCCCAACATTTTCTTGTGCCGTTCATAATCTTTCGGCAACATATCCACGACAAGGATGTCCGGGTAGGTATCGTTATTTAGATCATTAAAATCCATACCCATGGAGTTATAGGTTTCATGACCTAAAAACTCCTTGCTTCTTTCTTTAAAAAAGGGCATTGTGCTATCCGGATGGGTTTGTTGGATATAGAGAAGGTCTTCGGTAATAAAATCATTGGCGACGTAGATGTCGGTCAACCCATCTTTGTTAAAATCGTTGATGCCCAGACCCAAAGTAAAACCGACATGGGTAACCCCTACACTATCGGATACATTAGTAAAGACCGGATGCGGAACACCTGGTTTTGTATCATTTCTAAGCAGGAAATCCTTTAGGTGGGGCGGCAAGTATTTCTTTGGGAACGGATTGTTCTTGTCCATATTGGAGTTGCCGTTGTGGGCTATATAAACGTCCAGGTCTTCATCTTGGTCAAAATCAAAGAACACGGCTTGTTGGGCGTAGTTGCCGTCATCCAATCCATAGGCCTGTGCTTCTTCGGTAAAGGTGGGAATGCCATGGGCAGAGACCCCTTGATTGATAAAGAGAAGGTTATGGCAATTGTTCTGGCAATCGGCCCCTCCAACACTCAAATAGATATCGTCCCAACCATCCGAATTAATGTCCACAATGGACACTCCCGTAACCCATGCGGTGGTCTCAAAATTGGCTTCTTTGGAAATGTCCTTGAACTTGAGGTTCCCTTGATTCAAATAGATTCTTGAAGAGACTTGGTTCCCGGAAAATACGAGGTCCGGCATACCATTTTGATCAAAATCGCCCACTCCAACACCACCGCCATTGTAGCAATATTGAAAGTTGACGACATTAATGCTGTCGTTTTCAGTGATTTTGTTGATAAAGTCGATCCCCGTGAAAGTGGGATCTAAATGAACCAGTCTTTGTGGAGGAGTTGGATTTTGGGAGCATCCTTGAACCAGTAAAATGGGGAGCAGAAAGCGCAGTACTTTTTTAAACATTTGCAGTGTTGTTTTGCGGTCCCTAAGGTACAGAATTCATGCCATGAAAGAGGCAATACGGGTAGGTTTTCTACAGGTTTCTGTGATTTAAAAAATCAGGTGGGAACAAAACAAGTATGGGAAAAGCCATGGATTTTTATTGGAATCTTTTAACTACCCGTGTCCATTATTGATTCAGTGTAACGATCAATCAAATGGGTGCGTACCTTTACGGGGATTTTAATGCTGTCCCGACCTATTTGCATGAACATGGATTTAGATGGAGTTAGGGGCATATGACAAGTAATGCAATCGTTGTCCTTTTGCGAAGATAATGTGGCTTCCACACTACAGACGGTAGTATTCATGGTATGACAGGCCATACATTTTGCATTAAAGGCCAAGGCATTTCCCCGTTCTTTTTGGTGGACATCATGGCAAGTGGAGCAATCCATCGTGGGGGATTGTTGGAAACAGGAACTGGCCCGAAGCAAATCGTACTGATTACCATGTACATCTACCTGTTCCAAAAGTCGTGCATTCGGATCGGCCAGGGAGAACTCCCGTAATCTGTCCCCGGTCCTAAAGAGAAAAGCGGGCTGAATATCCATGCGGACCCCGGAATGGCAGAGTGCACAGGCATCCAGTCGCTGCTGCCGAGTAAGGGTATCGTGAACGATCATGTATTGTGCGGTGGGAGCCTCGGGATGTTTGGTGTGAAAAGCCACATGTTTTTCAGCGGGGCCGTGACACCGTTCACAATCGATACCTAGAATGATTTGGGACCGTTCATAGGAATTTCCCATACCGTACAAATCGGTGCTTTTGGCATAGGTGGAATGGCATTCCAAACACTTGGCATTTACCGGTCTCGGTTGTTCCATCAATTCCATGGGGACGCCCGGACTATTGGTCCAACTATCCGTTGGGGTGAAATAGGAAATCTGTAGTTGGTAGAGTTGATCCTTCTCCCAAGACAAATAGGTTTGGCCCTTGGTACCGGAGCCGACTACAACATCGATTTTAGCCTGGGAAATTTTTTCTTGGGAGTGGGTGTCCCAGGTTTGTTGGTACAGTGTGTCCGACTCCAGAACCATCTTAAATGCAATACTGTCATTCAAGGAATAGCGGTTTCTTGTCTTTTTGAAACTGCCCTTTACAAAACCGGTGTCCGCCACTTTGGAACTCAGGTAATGTGCCGTTTCCAGATGGGAATCGTAGATATCGGCATGACATTTTTTACACGATTCCGAACCTACATAATGGTCCCCGGAAGCATGGGTTGCCAAAGGCTTGATGGCCGAATATTCGGAATCCATGAAAGGAGGAGCCTGAAAATAAAGATAGCATCCCGCGATTAGGGCGGCCATAAACCAAAGGATAACTTTTAACGAAGGGATGTGGCTTTTATGCTCGATTTTGACCCCTATTTATTGGTGTGATGATATTTAATTTCCTATGCGACCATAACTATGGGCGCTACTTTAAAGCTACTTCTTTTTTTAGATAAGAGGAACGGAAAGGGCCATTATTTGTGCTTATTTAATTCAGGATTCCTTAGGGAGAATTCACTTTTATTTAGCTACCCAAAGACGGTTTTTGACATCCAAAAACCGTGTACTTCTATAAACAGTTTCTGTTAAAATTCACTATGAGAGATATATTTTGAATGCCCAATAATATAAATAACTAATTATTAATCAATTAATTATACAGATTGCTTGTTCGTGCAACAGGATAGTGCAGGACTCTCTTTTTTTGACTGTTTAATAATATTGTTAAATAAAAGTGAAAAGATCACATTATTAATAATAAGATTGCTAAAACCTTAACCAAACCTAAAAAATAATCAATTTAACGCTTTATGAAAAACGACTTTTTGTTTAAACCATCTCAACTTTCCATGAGAAAACGTATCGCCAGTTGGCGATGCCGCCTTTTGCCGATTCTTTTGTTGGCATTGGGATCAGTAAGTTTCGGGGCAAATGCAAGGACGGTACCCGTTCCAATGCCCGTTCCGATTCAGGACCAACAAGTTACCGGCCAGGTAACCGATGAATTAGGAATCCCGTTAATAGGAGTCACTGTAATTTTGGTAGGGACCAATACGGGCGCCACTACGGATTTTGATGGTTATTATGAAATAACCGCGGAAGAAGGTAGTCAATTGCAATTTTCTTCACTCGGCTTTGAGACCCAAACGGTAACCGTTGGATCCACCAAAGTCATCGATGTCAGCATGGTCGAAAGCACCTCCAAACTGGACGAGGTGGTGGTCATTGGCTTTGGGGAACGAAAGCAACGGGATCTTACCGGTTCTATAGCTACCGTAAATGCCGAAACCATTGAAAAAGTTCAAGCCGTATCGCCCCAGTTTGCCTTGCAGGGGAATACTACAGGGGTACGGGTGGTCAATGCCAGCGGTGATCCCAATGAGGCGCCCCAAATTTTTGTACGGGGAATCGGTACATGGAATGGGGATGCCCAACCCCTCTATGTAGTGGATGGACAAATTTTTGAACCGGCCCGGGCAGAGAACGAAGATACCATTAGCGGACAGGGTCTTTCAACGCCTCCCAACTTGTTCAACTTGATCAATCCCAATGATATTGAATCCATTTCGGTCCTTAAGGATGCTTCTGCCGCTGCTATTTATGGAAATAGAGGGGCCAACGGGGTGGTCCTCATTACCACCAAAAAGGGAAAGCGAGGTCGTCCTGTGGTGGAATTCAACAGTGTAAGTACCTTTTCCAACACCCCTACATGGAATATGCTGAACACCCAGCAATATGTGGACATTGTTGAGGAAATGTATGCGAACAACGCCAATCCGGACATTACCATTGAAGATGAGCTTTATGGTAGAAACGAGACCACCGATGCCATTCGGTTGGTCAACAGAAGTCCGCAATTTGACCCCTCAAGTCCTTTCTTTATTAGTGATCGTACCACTTACGATTGGCAAGATGAACTGGTACGGCAACAAGCGTATAGCCAGTCCTACGATTTAAAGGTATCCGGGGCCAACCAAACCTTGGACTACTATCTTTCCAGTAGTTATCTCGATCAAAAACAGGCCTTACGGGGCAATGATCTGGTACGGTATACCGCGGCTATGAATGTTAATGTCAATGTCGCCAAATGGTTAAAGGTAGGTTTTAACTACAAATACACCAATCAGGTTTCGGAGTTGAACAATACTGGCACCTTTAGGGGCTTTGCCCGAACGGCACCCTGGCAACCCCTCAGGGATCCCAATAATGCATTGGGATATGCGGAGGTGATCGACCCTTTTGGATTTAGCGATGATTGGCAGCCCGCCAAAATCTACGGTCAAGGGAGCAGCAACAATACGTTGGCCTTGATCGATACCAATTACCGGGATTTTGCGCTCAATCGGAATATCGGAAATGCCTATGTGGAATTTAAACCGCTTAAAGGATTAACCTTAAGGGGAAGCATTAACTTGGACTATGCCGTACAACGTAGAACCACATTGGATGCCTGGTCCGTTTCCAATATTTTTGTAACCAATTCCATTGATCCGGCCGAGGAAGCACCCAATGCCCCGGCCAGTTTGGGAAGCTTGGGCCTTAGGACCAACAAGATATTCAACTACCAATCGGATTTTACGGCTACGTATGCCAATTTGTTCGGAAAACATTCCATCAACCTTACGGCTGCGGTACAGGACCAGCGTCATGAGCGTGAACTGGTCAGTACAGGGGGGTCCAACCTCACCAATCTTGCCGATGATCCCAGAAGGCAAGGATATAGCAATGATTTGGCCAACAACAGTTCCATTCGTGGTTGGGACAGACGTTACTGGTTCGGTATGGTCGGTAGGGCCAGTTATAATTATGACGGTACTTATTATGTGGATTTTTCCTACCGGCGTGATGCCAGCAACGGATTTGATGACGATTTTCGATGGGGAAATTTCTACTCGGTTTCCGGCGCATGGCGTATCAGTAATGAAGGATTTATGAAGAGCCTCAAGTTTATCAATGACCTCAAGTTCCGTGGAGGATGGGGCGAGGCAGGTAACGATCAGGCCGCTGTAGGCCAATATGCCTTCCTCTCCGGTGTAGGTGGTGCCTCTTCTACGCGATTTGGCTCAGGGAACGGCGATCCTTTAGGGAATCTTCAGCTTGGAAATTTGGTGGCCGACTTCCCCAATCAGGAATTAAGTTGGGAGGTAGTGACCACTACCTATGCCGGTTTTGACGCTATCCTATTCAACAATAAGGTGAATATGACCTTCGAATGGTACAATCGGGAAACCGACGGTATTCTACAACAAGTGAACCTGGCCCCATCCCTGGCCTTGAACGCCCCTCTGTTCAATATTGGGAAACTGGAGAACCGCGGTATAGATCTCCAAGTGGGGTATAATGACAAGATCGGTGATTTTAATTTTGGCATCTCCGGGAATATCAGTTTCCTACAGAATGAGGTCTTGGAACTATTTGATGATCAGCCATTGAACTTGGGTCAAGAGGATGGCTTTGGACGAATAGAGGAAGGTCGCTCCATTGGTACCATCTGGGGCTACCAATTAGGGGGTATTTTCCAATCCCAGGCAGAGATCGATGCCTATTATGCGCAATTTGAAGATCAGACCATTGCCAATACGGATTTCGTCGCCCCAGGGGATATGTTTTTCCTGGATGTACAAGGAAACCCAACGGATGATGAACGATTTTATAGTACCACTCCGGACGGCCTGATCAATAGTTTCGATGAAACCGAAATCGGGAATACCATACCCGGCTATACCTATGGTCTCAATCTCAACGCCAGTTGGAAAGGGTTCGACATCTTTGCTGGATTCTATGGCGAAGGTGACGTTGACCGATACAATTTTGCCAGAGCAGAATTGGAAGATATCAACCCGGGTGTTGGAGGAGTTCCCAACTATTTGAACACCACCTTAAACCGTTGGACGCCACAGAATACAAATACCAATATTCCACGGGCCGTTATCAATGATCCGGCCAATAACAACCGGTTTTCGAGCAGGTTCGTGGAAAATGCGGCGTTTTTTAGGCTAAACAATTGGCAATTGGGGTATTCCCTCAACGAAAGGGCTTTGGCCGGTTTGAACAACGCGATCAGTTCCTTGCGATTTTATGTGGGTGGGCAGAATAGCATTTATGCCTTTAGATATACAGGACTCGATCCCGTGAACGATGATTTCCCGCTACCCAAATCCATAACATTCGGTATCAATGCAAAATTCTAATAAAAATACTATGAAAGCACAAATTCAAATCAAGACCCTTCTTTTAGGCCTGTTACTCTGCCTAGGAATATCCTGCGATCCCGATTTGGTGGATGAAGACCCGCTAGGACCAACAGAAGCCACTTTCTTCAATAACGCCGATGAATTTAGATCCGTATTGGTAGGGGCATACGCCGCCTATTTCGACTGGTATCACTTTTCAGCTCCCTCTTTTAGTTTTGGAAACTATCCGACGGCAACTTTTCTTTTACCTGGAGATGATCTTACTATCCGGGACGGTATTCGAAACGAGGTCGAACTTTTCGATGGGTCGCTGAATCCAACCCAGAACCGGGTTAGCTTTATTTACGATACCTGCTATAAGGCCATCTCTCGTGCCAATGTCGTCATCGAAAAAACACAGACCCTTGATTTATCGGGATTGGATGGTGCCAGTGAAATTGCCCGTATGGAAGGAGAGGCCCTTTTTCTAAGGGGCTATGCGTATTTCACCCTGTTCAAGATGTTTGGATCGGTCCCGATCATTACCGAGCGTATTCTGGATAGGGCAGGGACCAATACCCCCAAAAGTACCGCTAATGAGGTAGTTAGCCAAGCCATTGCGGATGCCCAGGCGGCCATACCCAGTTTGCCGGATAGTTGGGATGCCGTTAATGCTGGAAGGGTTACTAAGAATTCCGCAAGGGGTCTTTTGGCCAAAGCTTTAGTCTTTCGGGCCAATTTCAATGGGGACGATTCCGCGGATATGCAGGCGGCCATAGCTGCCTTTAATACCATGACAACGGTACTAGTACCGGACTTTATCGACAATTTTAATGCCTTTACGGAAAATAATGATGAGGCCGTCTTTGAATTTCAGGCGGGAATAGCCAGTAATGCCAATAACTTGATCCTTCATAATGACGGACCCTGGCGAGGAGTGGAAAACCAGAGTGTATACCGAGGTTTTGCCATGGAACCGGGAGGACCAGGTTTTAATGATGCTTCCAGTAAGTTTTTCATTACTGAGAAGTTATTGACGGCCTATGGTACCGATCCAAGAATTAGCGTTTTTCTAAACTCTGATGATGGCAATGGCGGTCTCATTTTTCAAAAATATAACAAACCGGATGGGGTTAATGAGCTCACCGCCTTTCATGGGGGGTCTGCCAACAATCAGAGGTTACTGCGTCATGCCGGAATTCAATTAATGGTTGCCGAGGCTGAATTGAAGACCGGAAACACCTCGGGTGCCATTAACCACCTGAACGCCGTTAGGACCCGAGCCCGGAACTGGGGCTCGACCTCCGGCTTTGGGGATGGGATTGTTCCGGCCAATTATGATACGGGGGAGAGTGACCCAAACACCATAATGCAATGGATCATGGATGAGAGATGGATCGAATTGGCCGGTGAGGGCCACCGTTGGGACGATTTGAAAAGATGGCATGCCAGCGGGGACGTGGATCTTACGGGATGGGATGGTAGTGTGGACAACTTCAGTACCATCCTGGCCTCACCCGTACAATTTGATGTGAACAAGCACCTGCTATTTCCTATTCCGCAAAACGAGCTTGACAGAAACACCGAAGTTACCGAGAACAATCCAGGTTACTGACCAATTTTGAATAATCAACCGTGCAGGGCCGCTTTTAATCAAAGGCGGCTTTGTATTTTAGGGAAAATAACAGTGCTAAGGACCTATTCTGCGACTGTAGATACATTATAGGATGAAACACAACACATGGATTTTGGTTATTGCAATCGGTTTGTACCTACCCCTGGCCTCGGCACAGGATGAAAGTCCATATAGGGACTGGTTCGAATTTAGGCCAGATGAGGATTTCTCAAAAAGTGTCATCGATATGGGATCGTGGCTCGAAGCCCCTGCTGGACAACACGGTTTTCTGTCCTATGACGGTGCCAAGTTACAATTTGAAGATGGGACGCCCATTAAGTTTTGGGGAGTAAATATCAGTAGCTCCGATCCCTTTTCGGAAAAGGCCGAAGTGGATGAATGGGTAAAGACCCTCAGCAAATATGGAATCAATGGTGTCCGTTTTCATAAGTTCACCAATCCTGCATTGAAAGGGAGCAGTTCCACGGTTTTGGACCCAAAGATGATGGAACGTTTCGACTACTTTGGCCATGCACTAAGGGAAAAAGGAATTTATTACGGATGGTCGCATATTTACGGACATAAAGTGAAACCCGATGATGCATCCAAATTATTGAATTATAAAGAAATTGTAGATCTTAGCTACCCATGGAGCCATTTAAACGGAACTACTTCCGGACTGATCAATTTTGCGGAGGACCTCCAAGACCTCAGCATTGAGTTGACTGTAAATATGCTCAACCACATCAATCCAAACAATGGCCTCCGATATGCGGATGATCCCGCCCTTATTTTTATCGAACTACAGAACGAGGACAACATTTTTTGGAGCGCCATTGAAAAAGCCTTGGAACAGGCACCCACCTACAGGCAACTGTTGTGCAACAAGTTCTCCGAATGGCTTAAGAACAAATACGGTAGCCAGAAAAAGCTGTTGGAAAACTGGGGCAGGGACCAACTAAAGGGAAATGAGCATCTGGATCAACGCAATATATATCCGGAGCCCAATCACAGCCTTTTTTCCTGGCACTATACCCATGCCCATCAAAAAGGGGATCTTATGCCTCGGCACATTCTGGATAAAATGGAATTTCTGTATGCAACACAGAACGAATTCTATACAAAATTCACCAAGGCGATTCGGGCAACCGGCTATAGGGGGGTCATCGTAGCCTCCTGTTGGCAAGCGGGGATGGGCCCATCCCACTATTATAATCTACACGCCGACTATCGAACAGGAATGATCGATCGCCATAACTATGCCGGTGGCGGCAAGGGTCATCATATGAAACCCGGACCTTTTAAAACAACACCTATGCTCTCACAGCCAGGATCGGGTCTGTTGAGCACAGGAATGCAGCAGATTGTGGACCGGCCCTTCTCCATATCGGAATGGATGGGCCTGATTCCCACGGAGTGGGTTGCCGAATCTGTGCCGATCATCGGGTTTTACGGCATGGGGCTGCAAGGGTGGGACGCTTCCTTTCATTTTAACAATTCCCAGCCCCGGTTTACCCATACCATCCATACACCGGGGATCTATAATGTTAACTCACCCACCCAGCTGACCTTATACCCGGCCATAGCACGTTCCGTATACCGCGGTGATGTAAACGAAGCGGAATTGGTCTCCACGCGCAACGTAAGTATCGGCAGCCTATCGCAAGGTAAGCTCGGGTTCTTCGAAAAAGTGGAGCAAGGGTTTGATAACAAATACATTACCGGGGACATAGCTTCGGAGTTATTGGCCGTTGGTAAGACGGCCATAGCATTTACATCCGATTTTAAGGAGACCAAGATTCCAGAATTATCCGCTTATTGGGACCAACAAGAAGAGTGGGTTCAGTCCATAACTGGAGAACTATTCTGGAATTATGGGGATGCGGACTACATCACGGTAGATACCCCGTCCACCCAGGGCGCCATTGGATTTACCGGAGGGAAGACCCTGAATTTCAAGGATTTTGAAATGACCGTGGACACCCCTTTTTCTGTAGTTCTTGCGACGGCATTGGGGAAGCAAGAAAGCATTGATACAGGGAAAAATATCTTGATTACTGCCATTGCACGCGCCGTCAATTCCGGGATGACGTACAATAGTGGCCGAACGGAACTCCTAACCACCGGAGAAGCCCCAATTTTGATGGAACCGGTAGACCTAACCATCAAACTCAATTCCAAAAGGAGACCTACTGTGTATATTTTGGATCATGTGGGCAGGCGGACAGGTAAGACCCTACCGGTAAAAGGAAACGAGATAACCATCAACGGGACCATAAACCAAACCATTTATTACGAATTGACCTTTGAGTAATTATATAAATAACAACCATAAACAACGGAAATTAAACCTAATCGATTCTATGAAAACCATTGTATCCTTACTGATTTTTGCCATAGGCTTTATAGGATATCCTCAGGAAATCAGTACCAAACAATTTAAAAATAATCCACATAAAACCAGCGAACTTCAGGATGCACCTATTTTTAAAACTTTGGAGGAGGCCTGGAGCGTCGATTTGAAGCTGGAAGGTATGGGACAACGCGATTTTGGAGCACTTCACGAACGTCCAGTTTGGGCGGGCGGCACCCAGATCTTGGCCACCAAAGGTCTCATATTCTACATCACCACGGGACATGTGGTTTGTAGGGATGCGTTTACCGGAAAGGAAGTCTGGTCCAAAAAAGACATGCGCTATTTTGCCTATGCCGATCCCGGAAACAGCATCTATAAAACCAGTGAATTGGGTCGTTCGCAAAAACCGGCCATAGTGAATGATCTACTCTTGGTACCTACGATAATTGGAAAATTGCATGCTCTTAATGTCTTCAATGGGGAAGAGCAATGGGTTTACAAGGGCACCAAAAAGCCCGGTACCTGGTCTTGGGCCGATACCCGATGGATAAGCTCTCCCACCGTTTTTGAGGATAAGATATTTATCACGGAACATTGGCAGTTAAGTGTTTTGGACAGCAAAACCGGCCAACTGCTTTGGAGCAATGTTTCGGAATATCCACTGCCAGGCAGAAATTCGGTAGTGATTGGAGAAAAGCACGCCTTTTACACGGACGACCATAAGCAGGTCCATGCCATCAATTTGGAAACTGGCAAAGAAGCCTGGGTCCGTTGCCCAATACCCGATTCCGATTTATCGCCTACGCTACGATTTAGCGGAATGACGTATTACAAGGGCATACTCTTAGTAGCTACCGGACATGAGAGTTCGTATCACGATGGGGGACAGGGGAAAACATATGCTATGGATGAAGGGACCGGTCAGGAAATTTGGCATGACATCAACTGGAACAATGCCGGGTTAATGCAAACGGGATATCCCATTGCCAGTAGAGAAGGCATGGTCTTGGCTCCCGGAGATCGCAATGGGGGGTTGGAAATCAGTGTAAACGCCACGTTCACCTTACCCTATATCCGCACCACCCGAAAGTTCAAGTTCATCGGTTCACATCAAACCAAAGACCCTACCCAATGGAACGGCCTGAACCGTCCCCATGCCACTACTATCCTTGGAAATCAATATTTGGTGCCGGCCTTCAATGAGAAAGGTAGATTTTTGGTTATGGACGTACGGACCGGGAAACAACTGCTTGTGATACAACCCAAGGACCCTGATCAGTTTTACGGCATCTATACCCCTCCTTGTGTGTATATCCCGGATGTAACCAAAAACGAAGGCTGGGTATACATTGCCGGAGGGCAGTCGCCCAAAATCACCGCGATGAAGGGAAAGGTGGTACCCTATACAGACCCTTGAACTCTTTTATAAAATGGGCTAGGTCCCCACCGCAGCTTTAACTGCCATTAAGACCCTTGGGGTATACCCTTTTTTGGTCTACATAGGAATGTTCCCCGGCCACATGGCGAATACCCCCATACCAAATATCCTCATTTGACTTTGGAGTAGAAGTGTTCATGGACCTAAATTCCCCTATACTTAACTTACGGATACCTACACCAATTTGTTGTTCCATTCCTTCATTAATGGTCCAGGTTCCCAGGCGCACCACCACCCGATCGGGATCCGGTAGTTTTGATTTTTTGATACCGGAATTCCGCAAAGCATCCAGGTCCTTGCCAAAAGGCAGGATAATGCTATGCCATTTTCCGGTTTCACCTAACAAGTGAAAGTGCTTCGAAGGTGATTTCTTGGCACCAAAGCCGGAAGTAACATTGCCATAGATCTTTCCGGGGGAATAAATAAGATTGCCCACATTATGGGATTTGTTATAGCACTCCAGCCATACAAAAAAGCTATTTAAGCTTTGGGGGTCAAAATACTTCGGGTCTAACCAATATTCCATAGTCAGTTCTGGTGAATCCATGCCCTCCAAAGAGACAGCCTGCGCAAGTTGATTGATGAATTGGGGCAACCTGTCCTGACCGGGTACATCATAGTCCCGTTTTCGGGAATAGAGGTATGCATAAGGTTCGTTGCTTTTGGATCGGATTTCCATTCGGTTGGACGGGTCGGTATCTTCGTGGTATACATAACGCTGGTGCCAAAAATTAAATCCATCCCTAAAATCACCATTTTTCAGGCCGTCGTTTAGAGGAAGTTCCCAGGCATGATTGAACCAAAGGGCGTGTTTTTCATCATCAAATTCCCGAAACTTTTTCGGATAGGTATACCACTCCCGTGTCACGTGTTGAAAATGGACATCGAGTTGTTTTCCCTGTATATCCACAATGCAAATGCCCTGTTCCGGGCCTCCGAAAAAGTCTGGTTCGCCAAAGGCCCTGGGGCGGTATCCGGTAGCGGGCAAATTGATCATGTTCATTCCTTTATAGGTAACGGCGGTTTTTACCGACGCCTTTAGGGGAATATGCACATGCCCGCTAAAAATGTATTTGACGTTGCCATATTTGGCCAGTATTTCTATGAGAAGTTTTTTAACACTAATGGACTCCACGTAGGTGGTCAAAGGGTCTATCCCTATAGGATGCAAGGGAACATGATGGAAGAAGACCACGGGCCTGTCCTTGTTCTCTTCGAGGTCGTTTTCCAACCAATCGAAATAATGGGGATGGTTCTGCCAAAAATTGCTGCGCAACGGATCGGGCCAAACTACAAAATGCCATGCGCCCAAATCGAAGGAATACAGAATTTTTTCACTTCCGTTCAGCCGTTTTTGGCTGCTGAAGAAATTGGTCAGGGGCTTCATATTGTAACCTGGTGAGAAGTCCGCATTGTATTTGGTTTCGTGGTTGCCCACACTCAAAAGGATAGGTCCCTGTATAGGTGCTACCAATTTTTCCATGGAAATGAAATTCTCCTCCTGCCCCTTGCTATCCACAAAATCCCCAATGATGATGGTAAATTCCGGTTCCGGTTTAAGGCCGTTCACCAATGCCACGGCTTCTTCTATGAAGGCATTGTGGATTTTCATTCGGGTAGTGGAATCATTTTCCATAAAACGGGCATCACCGCCTTGGGGATCGGCCATGATAGCGAAACGAAATGAATCCTTATTCGGGATGCCGTAATTTTTTGTATCCAATTTACCTATTTCGTGGTAACCCAAAAGATTAGCGCTCAGCCGTACGTCGCCTTCAAAAATCAGCTCACCCTGCTCCAGTAGTTCACCAAGGGTAAATTGGTGCTTTGCCCGATCCACTTGGAACTCTACCAAAGTAGTTTCATTGGCATCCTGTATCCATGCCACCATAATATCAAAATCACCGGAAGGTAAGCTGCTGTACAGAATGCCTTGTTCCAAATTTTCCTGATCGGGCGGCTCCAAAAAATACGATGTAACCCGATGGAGTCTACCTTGTATTCGAATCTTGATCCTGGCTTTTACCTCTTCAATTTGAACTTTGTTTTTGCCCTGCAACGCCAATCGCAAGGCCAATTCGCCGGCTTCGTTGGTGGCCTCCTTGAGGGATTTTATCTCCGGATAATCATACTGGGGAACAGGGGAATGGTTATTGGGCCAGAGTGAAGAGGGTAAAAGGGTAGTACCTAGACCCGCTCCCATATTTCTAAAAAACTTTCTTCTTTTCATTCTTTTGAGGTATAGACCATAAAGATAATAGGGTATGTGGCATTAGCATCCCTTCATTGATAAAAGTAGCGACGATCCAGTCCTATTTTTGGCTAAGATTTCTGTTCTGTGTACCAAGGGTGCGTGCTTTTTTCCGATTCTCCATTTTCTTTATCACAGCGACCCAAATAAAATGGTGATTTCACCAAGATTGTTCAAAATCATATTGTCCGGAACCCAGCTTAAAAAACGCATAACCGTCCTCCTTTTTTAGAAAATTGATGTTGGTTTCGTTTCCTTCCTGTTGCCGCGGGCCCCAGGTATATCCGTTTTTCTCTTTTATGGTACTTTGTTCGTCAAAGATAGGAATGGCTACCTGCGCCATAGTATTCGCCGGGATACTTACCGCAAGAGTAAAATTCTTGTCCCCTTTTTCCCAAGCAACTGCTATTTTCCCGGGGAGGGCATCATAACTACCTTTGGCCCATTCCAATTGGTTTGTCAGTCTGGGTTGAATTAAAATCTCGGAAAAGGCTACTGAGGAATCGGTTTGGTTGATGCCCAGGACACTTCTAAAAAACCATTCACTGACCGAACCGAACATGGGATGGTTTACCGAATTTTGCCCGGGGAACTTCCACGTTTCCCAAAGCGTGGTGGCATCCTCTTCCAACATATATCCATATCCCGGAAATTCCTTGGTGTTCACCATGTGATAGGCAACTTCACTTTCGTTATATTTTTGTAACAGGTCGAACAACATTTTTGTGGCAAAAATTCCGGTATTTAAATGTCCCTTGTTGTTCTCTACAATGTCTTTTATTAGAAGATCTTTAATTTGATTTTCATCATCCGTCGGGAAAAGGCCATAAAATAGGGGGAATACCTGATTGGCCTGTGTAAGCAGGGAATCGTATTGTTTGGTGGAAGCATCATAAAAACGTTCGATAAAGGCCTTTTTAACATTATCGGCCAATAGGGCGTATTTTGCACTGTCCCCTTCTTTGCCCAAAATCTTGGCAAAACGGGCCGCCAAGGTCGCGTTGTGGAATAAAAAGGCCGTACTGGTCAAAGGGACCGATTTTGGGGTAAGACTTACATGGTCTCCAATTCCCCGTTCAATGTAGAGGTCCTCGCCAGCCGCTTGCTCCAAATGATCCAGCAGCTGCACCGTATGGGGGTATTGCTTTTCAATAAGGTCCTTATCCCCGTAAAAGGTATATAACTTCTCCTGAACGAAGGGATGTGCCAGTTGCCAACCGATGGGCCCGGAACCTTCCCCCAAGCCTTGGGTATCAATGCCATTAAAAGGTGCAGTTTCCGGCATACCGCCATTTTTTCGTTGGTCATGGGCAAAGTCCCGAACCGTTTTTTCGTAGAAATTGGGCATCCAATAATTGAACATATAGGCTTCAGCAGCCGTAATGATATCCGCACCATAACCAAATTTTTCCCTTGCCGGACAATCGGATTGTATGGAGAAGATGTTGCTTTTAAAGGTCCAATCCGTCACTTCCTGGATTTTATTGAATAAGGGATTGGAACATTCAAAGATTCCAGCCTGTTGCACGTCGGAATTTAGGCGTAGGGCCCGAATTTCGTCCAAAGCCGGTTTTTTATCATAACCTCTTAGTTCTACATATCTGAATCCGTGAAAGGTAAAAGTCTGTCGAAAGGTTTCTCCGTCTTCCCCTCGGGCAATATAGGTGTCCTCTTGATAGGCGGTCTTTGGGGCACCGGGTCCACCTTTCATATTCCAGATTTCCTTAATGTGGCCGGCAACTCCAGTCATGGCATTGACCAACCCGTTTTCATGAACAAGCTCTCCGTATCGGAAACTTAGGGTTTGGCCTTTTTTTGCGTTCACGTCCATTTGAATCCAACCCGCCAGGTTCTGACCAAAATCGACTACATATACCTGGGGTTCGGGTTCTGTAATGGCTATGGGTGCAATTTCCTTGGTGATTCGTATCGGCGGGACACGTTGGGCCACGAGCTTTCCTTTTGGGGCTACGGCTTGTTTGGCAGCCATCCAATGCGAATCCTTAAAATTTGGGTTGTCCCAGTTCTTTGGCTCTTTTCGGGCATCGATCTTCTCGCCCAGATATACGTTATTCCGTAAAATAGATCCCTCGCTCACTTTCCAAGAAGTATCCGTGGGAATCACTTCCTCGGAGCCATCTGTATAAGTCAGATGAATTTCCCCTATAAGTTTGGGCGTACCAATGGCCAAATGCTCCCTTAAATTGAATTTTGCAAATAAGCGCAAGGGGAGCGGATTGTACCAACCATTACCCAAGGAAACACCAATGGTATTTTCACCTTCTTCCAATAATGGGGAGATATCGTAAATGCTGTAGAGGACTTCTTTGTCGTAATTGGTCCAACCCGGCTCCAGGACGCGATCTCCGACTTTTTTACCATTTAAGGAAGCTTCATAATATCCGAGACCGGCTATATACAGCCGGGCCGATCCGATGGCCTTTTCAATTTTAAAGTCCTTTCTAAAAATGGGATTGGGGATGTCCTGATAAAAGTCCTCGGGTTTTGTGGGCACCGGCTTGCCGTCAAAGATCCAGGTGCCTTGCCAATGTTTATTTTCTTGCATCCCTGTTTCAAACCGGGCAATATCACTCCAACTACTAGCATTTCCATTCCCGTCCCAAAATTTTACCTTCCATTGGTATTCCGTTCTGGCCTCCAGAGGTGTGCCCTCATAATGTATATTATGTTGATGTCCATCGACAATTTTACCGGTGGACCAGACTTCGGTACCATCTGTCTTGGAAACATCAATTTGGTAAGCGGTCTGTGTCACACCTCTTTCCTTGCTCTCGATTTGCCAAGAGAAACGGGGATGCTTTTGATCGATTCCTATGGGATTCTCCAAAAATTCGGTACGCAATTTGGTGACAAGGGCCCGGTTCTCAGAGCATCCTACCATGGCAAGACACAATAAAATATAGAATATAGGGATATAGCACGTTTTTTTCATCATGGGGTAAATATAAACGGTATCCTGGACGGAGGCATCCTGTGCTGTCCTAGTAGCCTTTACGGAATCCGCAAAACGAAGCCACCGTACGGCATTAAATCCACTTTCACCGGATCCTTTGGTGCTATACCTATGTTTTTTGAAGCCAAGGTCTTGGGGTCTTCCTTATCGGTGATAAAAAGTGCTTCATGGTAACCTTTATCCAAAAAATCCAAGGGAATCGTAAGGGTTTTGGCCCTATTTTCACCATTTACACCGGCCACGTACCAAGTAGTTCCCTGTCTACGGGCAAGGACCATATCCTTCCCAGGCCATCCGGTAACATAACGGGTCTCATCCCAGGTTACGGGAACAGCTTTTAAGAATTCCTTGGGGTCTTCCGGTAAATTCAAATAGGACTTAACATGGTCCCCAAAATGGAGCAGGCCGCTTTCGAATAAAACGGATAATGCCAATTCATGGGCATATGTGGTCCGGTGTTTATAACGTAAATCGGAAAAAATAACCGGGGTATAATCCATGGGCCCCACTACATTTCGGGTTACGGGAAGAATGGTATTTTGGACGGGTGCCGTTTCCGGAAATTGGGCTATAAACGAATAGTTTTCCCCACCACGTACGCTTTCCATGGTCATCAGATTGGGATAGGTTACGGACCAACCCTTTGGAATGGTACAACCATGAAAATTGACCAGAAGCTGCTGTTCTGCGGCATCTTCCAGGATGCCCTTGTACAATAAGTTCATCTCTTGCTTGTCGCTCAAAAAGAAGTCCACTTTTATGCCTTTTATACCCCAACTGTGAATTTTTTTGAATTCTGCCTTTCTTTTCTCTGGCAGATGCATAAGGTTCCGGACTTGTTCCGTAATGGTGTTGTGCGGGCCTGCTGAGTTATACCAAAGTAGTATGCCCACTCCCTTTTGCTCCGCGTAGCGGGCCAACTTCTTAAGGTTGCCCCCCTTCATCATGTTCCAATTGGCATCCACCAGGGAATACTCCCATCCCATTTCCGCCGACAGGTCCACGAAATCCTTTAGGGTGTTAAAATTCTTAGGACTGCCATGGTCGGTCAACCAGCTCCAAGAAACTCGCCCCGGACGGATCCAGGAAGTGTCGGTCAGTCGATTGGACGGACTTAACATACTGACGATATTGGAAGCGACTATGGGACCCAGATCTTGCCCTACCATAATGACCCGCCATGGGGATGCCCAAGGGAGTTTTTTCGCATGGGCCTTGGCACTATAAAGCCCCAATGCCTCTTCTTTTTCCGGAAGGCGAATGGTATAGTGTCCTTCGGGATCGGTTAGATTTAAATGGGCTCCATAAAAATTTCCGTCCAATCCGGCCTCAGTAAGCAACACCCAGCCTAAATCTGTCCGGAAAAGTGCGGGAAAGCACCATCCATTCTTTTCATCGATGGCATTCAAAGTGGCGGCACCATTGGTGTAGTTGCCCTCATAGCCTGGCGTATATTTATCCACCTTGCCATAAGGCTGGATCCAGGCCTCATTTTTGGGAAGATAAAAGCCGGTATGTTCTTGTTCAATAACGAAAGTACCTTCTTGGGTTTCGGGAAAGACATAGCGGAAGGCGACCCCATCATCATAGGCACGTAGGACTAGGGTCAGTTTTTTGTTTTTGGTAGAGAAGGTTACAGCAAGCTCATTGCCTTTTTCGAGGAAGCTTTTTGACTTTCCGGTGATAACGTTATGTTCTTGGATTATTTCCTTTACTGGCGTTACGTTCCCAAAAACTAAATTCTCGCCAAAATTGGCATCGTTCCGTACCATTCCTAGCGGAGAAGGTTTTACCATTTCATTTTCCATAAAGAGAACACGGTAGGACAATTGGCCGTTGTTCAGGAAAAGCTCCATTTTTAGCTGACCACTGGGCGAGGTCACCGACCAATCGGTTTGGGCCTGTGATACCTGGAGTCCGAGTTGGAAGATGAAAAAAAGAAGGGTAATAAATTTAAAATAGCGCATGGGATAACATATTGGTTTTGGTCGGGTATAAGTGCATTTAGGTCAATTGGATTTCTTGTAAGCCTGAGGAATCGCCGGCTGTCCAATTTCACGGGCCATGATGTTCCCGAAGGTCACATCCGTATTATGGGACAATAATAGGCCGCTGCCGAACGGGACATCGGTTTCACCTTCTACACTAATTATGTCCCAACCTTCCGGTTCGGTTTCCTTAAAGGGCCATAATTTCGCTGCGTAGTAGGTTTTTTCTCCCACGGTTTGCGCGCAGGCCAGCATGTGGTATTTTTTGTTCAAAGCAATTTTTTGTCTTCTAAATGCGGATTCATTGGCCTTCTTTCTACCGCCCAATATCCTAAACCGGCAAGTATCCAAATTGTCGAATAGTTTAAACTCACAGGTGGCTCCCAAGGGATACCATTTTAAATGGGGCTGCGCTTTGTCCAAATCATGACCGGGCCAGCGGAACGCGATGGCGGCATGGCTTACCCCATAGGTGGGTGGTTCAAACAAGGGTGAGGCATAATCATGGAAGGTGACCGTGGTTTCAATTTCATAATTGCGCCAAGTATCGTCGCCAAAGGCCAATACCCGATCGTAATAGGGTTCTACAGTTCGAACACCTTCCGGGGTAAGTTTCCATTTCCCATCTACAATTTGCACCACATCGGAAATATGTTCAACCTGCTTCCAGTCCACGGTATAGGGCAATGGCCAATTTTTATGGTCCACATAGGACAATTCAATTTGTTCCGTTACGGTATTCCCATAGATGTCCTCCCCATAAATTTGTAGTTGATTACTGCCCCTTGCCAATACGGCCCGATCGATTTCAACATTAAAATCGCCCTTACGAGCCAATCTATGATTGTCCTGGCCCAACGACAGCGGAAAGACAAGGGAATCATTGAGTACGGCCTTTGCCGCAATTATGGAATCCTCACTTTGGATATTGCCCAGAATATTTACCCATCGTTGTGGGTTGCCCCGTTGGCCAAAGGTTTGCTTCTTGCCGTACCAGATATCCATGGTCATGGCCGGTGCCACTTTTTGGGCAACCTGCTTTTCCTTGGAAACGCGATGGCATGATCCCAGGATAACCCAGATAAACATGGTTAACCCTCCGGTCACTTTGGCTATTTTAATTATTTTCATGGTAGTTATGATTTGAGGGTCCCATAGGGATAGGATAACCTATGCGCCACGATTGATTTTTAGAACATTTTAAACCTTGGGTTGGTATATGGGGTGATGGTGCCAGGGGAATTGAAGAAGCATGATATACAATTGAGCAATACATTGACAAACAGTATTTGCGGAAGAAAATAGTTTTCTTATCGGTCTTTGGCAGTTAGCCCTACTAAAATATAGCAATCCATATCCCCTGCCAAATTTGTGAACGAACCGCCCGAACAAAGAGATGAAAAAAAAGGTTTGGGGGAAACCTAATTTTCATCTTAACTTGATAGGAAATTGTCAATAAGGACCATTCCTATAATGATCATCTAAATCCAGTATTTCAAATGATGTATTGTCCATTCTTCAGAAAACTCGCAATCTTACTATGTGTCTCCAGCTTGATTATAGGTTGTTCCGACCGAAATACCCGAACCCAGGCGCCCCCCAACATTATTTACCTGCTCACGGACGACCAGCGTTGGGATGCTCTGGGCGCCATGGGGAATCCCATTATTGAAACACCACATTTGGACCAGTTGGCCGGACAAGGGTTGCTATTTGAAAATGCCTACGTTACTACATCCATCTGTGCCGTTAGTCGCGCCAGTATGCTAACCGGGCAATATGAGTCCAGACATGGCATCCATGATTTCAAAACGGGACTTTCATCCAGCGCATTTGAAGCTACCTATCCCGGCCAATTGAAAAAAAATGGGTATCGCATCGGCTTTATCGGCAAGTATGGTGTAGGTGATGCCAAAACCCATCCCAAGGCAGCGTTCGACTATTGGGCCTGTTCAGAAAAAGGTCAGCCGGATTATGAAAACAAGGATGAAAACGGGAATTATATCCATTATACGGATTTGGTGGCCCAACATATCGAAACCTTTATCGACCATTCCGACGATCGTCCCTTCTGTCTCTCCGTAAGTTTTAAGGCCCCACATGTTCAAGATGTCGATCCACGGCAGTTTATACCCAACCCAAGGTATAAAAACTATTACCAGGAGGTAACCATACCGGAACCAAAAACAGCAAACCCAAAATACTGGGAGGCTTTCCCCGATTTTTTCCGTACCGATGAAAATATTGGACGCGAACGTTGGAAACTCCGCTTTGATACTCCCGAAAAATTTCAACGGAGCGTAAAAAACTATTACAGACTCATTACCGGGGTGGATGATGTGGTAGGGGCTATAAGGAAGCAATTAAAGGACAAACAATTGGACGACAATACTATCATTGTCTTTATGGGGGACAATGGTATGTTTTTGGGGGAACATGGCCTTGCCGGAAAGTGGTATCCCTATGAAGAATCCGTACGTGTCCCCTTGATCGTTTATGACCCACGCGATGCAGGGATCAAGGGGCGAAAGACCCAGATTGCATTAAACATTGATATTGCACCTACAATCTTGGGGCTGGCCGGGTTGGAAATTCCTCAAGGGATGCAGGGATTGGATCTTGTGGATGCGCTTAAAAAGGATAACGGCACCCGGTCCTTCTTTTTTTATGAACATTCCTTTTTTGGGACCCCGAAAATTCCGGCCACTGAGGGTGTAATCAGTACGGACCTCAAATACATGATCTATACCGAACACGGTTATGAGGAGCTCTACGATTTGACCAAGGACCCCCTGGAAGAGCATAATTTGGCCCCAGATCCCGACTACGCCGAGGTGTTGGAAGAGCAACGGGAACGTTACAAAAATGTAAAGGCCTTGGCCAAATAGGCCAAAAATAACAAAAGCTTTTAAAATTGTAGGGAACCTGCAAAGCGATGCAATTCCATCGGGTGCCTGGTAGCAGGAACCATTTATTTTTTATACTTTGTCTGTTGAAATCAACCCATTAAATGTCAATTCAATGAAAGCTATTATCAAGTACACCCTGTTGCCGCTATGCCTGGGATTTTTTGTCGTTGTTCAAAGTCAGGAAATGGAGGCAACGGATGACACAGGATGGATTTCCCTATTTAACGGAAAGGATTTGGAAGGGTGGAAGGTAGGCGAGAACGCATCCACCTTTTCGGTGGTAGACGGGACCATAAAAGTCGCCGGCCCAAAGGCCCATTTGTTTTATATGGGCGATGTGGAAGGGCATCAATTTCAAAACTTTGAATTCAAGGCATCGGTAATGACCAAGCCCGGGGCCAATTCAGGAATTTATATCCATACCAAATACCAGGAAGACGATTGGCCACAACACGGCTACGAGGTTCAAGTGAATAATTCCCAGGAGGACTGGAAAAGAACGGGCAGTTTGTATGATATTGTGGACGTGAAGGAAACCTATGTAACGGACAATGTGTGGTATACCGAGTACATCAAGGTCCAAGGCAAACGCATTATCATCAAGCTCAATGATATTGTGGTGGTGGACTATACCCAGCCCGAAAACCCGCTCCGCGGAAAGTGGGGAAAGCACCGACTGTTAAATGGGGGCACTTTTGCCCTTCAGGGTCATGATCCCGGAAGTATAGTGTATTATAAAGATATTATGGTCAAGGTCTTGCCCAAATAAGTTGCTTGCGAAAATTCTAGATTAGGATGTCCCGCACCACATGGCCGTGTACATCCGTTAGGCGATAGCGCCTTCCCTGGTGCTTAAAGGTAAATTGTTCGTGGTCTATCCCCATCAAATGCATGACAGTGGCTTGAAAATCATGGACGTGCACCTTGTTTTCTATGGGATTAAAGCCAAAATCATCGGAAGCTCCGTAAGAGATGCCCGGTTTTACCCCGGCACCGGCCATCCAAATAGTAAAGACATAAGGATGGTGGTCCCGGCCCCAATTGCGATAATCGGCAATGTTCCCTTGTAAAAAGGGAGTCCGGCCAAATTCTCCTCCCCAAATGACCAAGGTATCTTCCAGCATACCCCGTTGCTTTAGGTCTTTGATCAAAGCCGCACTGGGTTGGTCCGTATCCTGACATTGGATCTTTAACTGATGGTTCAAATTCCGGTGTTGGTCCCATCCCGCATGCATACACTGTATAAAGCGTACGTCCCTTTCCGCAAGTCGGCGGGCCATGATACAGTTATAGGCAAAACTGCCCTTTCGATGCACATCGGGCCCGTACATGTCCAATATATGTTGAGGTTCATCGGAAAAATCGGTGAGCTCCGGAACGCTCATTTGCATTTTGTAGGCCATTTCATATTGTGCGATCCGGGTCTGTATTTCGGGATCTCCGAATTCCTCATAATTATGTTGGTTGAGCCTTTGCATATCGTCCAAGATCTGACGGCGCATTTCGCGGGACATCCCCTCCGGATTCTTAAGATAGAGCACCGGGTCGCCCCCGCCCCGAAATTTTACTCCCTGGAATTTGCTGGGCAAAAATCCGCTTCCCCAGTAATAATCATAAAAAATTTGTCCGCAACTGGCCTCCTTGTCCCGGGAGGTCATCGCAACAAAATCCGGAAGATCCTTGGCCGTACTGCCCAAACCGTAGGTTAACCAGGATCCCATAGTAGGCCTCCCAGGTTGTTCCGAACCGGTAAGGAAAAATGTGATGGCCGGGGCATGGTTCACGGATTCCGTGTACATGGATTTAACAAAACAAAGGTCGTCCGCAACTTTTGCCGTTTCCGGCATGAAATCGGACACCCAGGCCCCACTTTGACCATGTTGCGCAAAATTGGCGATTTCCGCGATTACGGGACGATCCGTCTGTTCTCCGGTCATGGTAGAGAAACGTTTGCCTGCGGTAAGCGAATCCGGGATCTGGGTTCCATGCCATTTTTTGAGAATGGGTTTATAGTCAAAAAGATCGATATGGGAAGGCGCCCCATTCTGGAACAGGTAGATGACCCTTTTTGCCTTGGGGGCAAAATGGGGGAGCCCAGAACCCAACCCATTTGGTTTGACCCCATGACGATTTGAAGCCAGGACCGATAAGGGATTTAACATACTTCCCAGGGCCGCCACCCCAATGCCTTGGGCCATTTTGCCAAAAAAGTTTCGGCGGGTCATCCCGGCCTGGTATTCCTCAAATGGATGCAGGGTCTTTTTCTCCATCATTGTCGTGTTATGGTTTCATCCAGATTAAAGACGAGCGAACTCAAGGCCGTATAGGCGGCGTAATCCACCACGGCTAAATCCCTGTTTACTGGATATTCCCCGATTGCAATAAGTTTTTGTGCCTCCTCCGGAAGCGTATCGTAGTCTGAACGAAGTTTCTGTAATCGCTTTTTCAAAATTGTCATTTCCTCAGTGTCCGGAAGTCTCGCCGTAGCCCATTCAAAAAGAAAACGGATGCGATCGTCATCCCCGGTTTTTATGGTCAATACCTTTTCGGCCATAACCCGGGCGGCTTCCATAAAGGTAATGTCGTTCAATGTGGTCAATGCGTGCAAGGGAGTATTGGTGTCCGGCTTTTTTACAGTACACACCTGTCTTGGGGAATTGTCGAATATGAAGGTAGGACCAACGATCCGCCTCCAGAAGGTGTATAGACTTTTTCGATATAAATTGTCGCCCGTATCCTGTTTGTAGGCAATAAAACCAAAGGTAGCCTCTTCCCAGACTCCTTCCGGCTGATAAGGTTTCACCGGTTTTCCGCCAATACTATCCACTAACAGACCGCTCATATACAGTACTTGGTCCCGGAGCATCCACGAAGGTAGCCTCATCCGACTGGCCCGGGCCAGATAACGGTTTTCGGGGTCGGTTTCCAGCAATTCCGCATTTACCTTGGAGACTTGCCTGTAAGTGGCGCTCATCACTATCTTTTTAAAAAGGGCCTTTAGATCCCAACCGTTTTCCTGGAAATCCACCGCTAGCCAATCCAAAAGTTCCGGGTGACTGGGCAAGGTGCTCTGTACACCAAAATCATCAATGGTCTTAACGATACCTTTTCCAAAAAAGGCCTGCCAATATCGATTTAAGGTCACTCTGGCTGTTAATGGTTGCTCCGGGGATACCATCCATTGGGCCAGGGCCAACCGGTTATTTTCCTTGTCTTGCGGCATTGGAGGAAGTATGGCTGGGACATCCCGCATAATAGGTTCTTCCATCCTAGGCTTATCGTAGCCACCGCGCTCCAGGATATAGGTGATTCGGGGTTCTTCCGCCTCGTCCATGACCATGACCTGCGTGGCCGTTGCGGTGGCCTTGTCATAGGCTTTCATGGCCTGGTAGGCATCGTCCAGTACACGACCATATTGCGGGTGTCTATCCCTAAAATACCCGGCAAGTTGCTTATACGCACCCGTGCCCCTTTTATTGGGGGGATTTATTAAAATACGCGTGTCCAAACCGGTGAGTTTTTTAATGGCTTCGGCCTCGGACATAGGCACCCCGGGCTCCCTAGGGTAGTGTTGCTCTTCAAAAAGGGCCACTTGGCGCACGAATTCATCAATACGGGCCTGAAGTCTTTGGTTCTTTCTAAATTCTTCCTCGGGACTCAGATCGAGCAAAGGTTTCTGTTTTCCTCCCCAACCTCCACCTTCTTCCGAAGTCTGGTTGAAGTAGTCGAACATTTGATAATATTCCTTTTGCGTTATCTGGTCGTATTTATGATCATGGCAACGTGCACAGTTCATAGTTAGTCCCAACCAAGCCGTACCTGTGGTTTCCACCCGATCAAAAACGTTGGTTACCCGGGTCTCCTCCGGAATACTGCCCCCTTCTGTGTTATAGGTATGGTTGCGATTGAAGCCGGTGGCTAGAATGTCATCCCTGCTGGCATCGGGTAAAAGGTCGCCTGCCAGCTGTTTTATGGTGAACTCGTCATAAGGCATATTTTCATTGAAGGCCTGGATTACCCAATCGCGCCAAGGCCACATATCCCGTGTGGCATCGCCTTGGAACCCATTGGTGTCCGCATATCGGGCAACATCGAGCCATTCCCAGGCCCAGCGTTCCCCATATCGGGGAGATGCCAAAAGACGGTCCACTAAATTCTCATAGGCGTTTGGCGACTTGTCGTCCTTAAAAGTTCGAATCTCATCTGGAGTAGGGGGCAGACCATTTAGATCAAAGGAAAGCCGCCTGATCAGGGTCTCCTTATCGGCCTCCTCCGAAGGGGATATTCCGAGGGATTCCAGTTTATCCAGGACAAAGTAATCAATTTCGTTCCTTGCCCAGTCTTCGGTCCTTACTTCGGGAACAGCGGTCTTTACGGGAGCTGTGTAGGCCCAGTGGGTCTTCCATTCGGCCCCCTGCTCAACCCATTTCAATAGGGTGGCCTTTTCGTCATCGGTCAGGGTCAGATTGCTTTCCGGGGTAGGCATCACCATCTCCGGATCTTCACTAAGAATGCGTGTGATAATCGCACTTGCATCCGGTTTTCCGGCGACCACCGGATACAGCTCCTTGTCCTTTAGCATTGAAAACAGTCCTTCCTCCGTATCCAATCGAAGATCGGCCTTTCGGGCATTTTCATCCGGACCGTGACAGGCAAAACAGCGATCGGACAGAATGGGACGCACCTGAAAATTGAAATCGATTTTTTCCGGAAGCTTGTCGTAGGCCAATTCGACCGATTCGGGCATTTGGGGACCGCAGCTACCTATGCCCACAAGAAGTTGAACGAAAAATAGAGGTTTAAAAACTTTCATAGCTACGGCCAAGGAAATCGGGAACAATGCTTCAAGTTACTGAAATTTATACAGATACTTTTCTTACAATCCATCAATTACTGCTAAAATTTGACCCAAAACGGCTAGAAATCAGGAACTTTGGAAGAAGGTCGACCGACTTTACCAAAGAATTTGTATTATTGATCTAAGGATGGATGAAGTAATACCGGTCCAGTTCATCCCGTAATTCGGCCTAGGCATGAAACAGTTGAAACTCATTACATGGGTCTGGGTGCTGTCCCTGATTCATTTGACCATGAAAAGCCAAGAAAGCATGCAATTGATCGTACCTGAAATAGAGGATTCGAAACCTGTCGATTTGGACAGGGTTTCCCAACTACTGGAGGAACAGGCAGAACTGCATACATTGGAGCAAACACCTTGGGAAGCGTTCCGTTATAAACCCAAGGTGCAGTTCAGGATAGCGCACAGCAACAACGCCATCTGGTTAAAGTACTACGTTGAGGAAGAAAATATCCTTGCGGATAACACCGAGCCTAACAGTTCTGTTTCGCGCGACAGTTGTGTGGAGTTTTTCTTTGATCCCTTAGGTAATGGGAAGTATTATAATTTTGAATTCAATTGTATCGGTACGATACATTTAGCCTATGGTCCCGATCGTCATTCACGAACATTTGTCGACCCCGATCAAATTCATGAAAAGATTCTAATACGATCAAGTTTAGGAGATCGGGCCTTTGAAGAAAAAGGTGGAGGACATCGGTGGGAAATGACCATGGTGCTTCCGGCAGAAATTTTGACTTCCCATTCGGACATCGAGCTGAGGGGACGGTCCTCCAGGGCCAACTTCTACAAATGTGGTGATAATACCGCCGTTAAACATTATGTAACCTGGAATCCGGTGGGAACACCAAGACCCGACTATCATCGACCCGAATTTTTCGGCACCCTGATTTTTGAATAGAAACCGACGCAAGTTCGGGAAAAGATACTTGCCTGCTAACCAGAAGCATCCAAAAATGTGCTCGAACACATTTTTAGGGTTTTCCCTTGTTTTCTAGATAAAAGAAGGTTACCTTAAACCCTGATCAACGTATCGTTCCAACCCCAAAACCAAAAAATGATCCAGTTTCTACCCCGTTTAAAGAAAGGCATCCTATGCCTTTGCTTGCCCCCCTTTTTTTTCGGATGTAGCCCCAAAGGGAAGGACGGTGGATTATTCCTTCCGCAAGGGTTTTCCTCTGTCGTCGTAATCGATAGTATTGCAGAAACCGTTCGGCATATGGATGTTTCCGAAGACAATGTACTTTACGCCAAGTTGCGCAATGCCCATGAAAATGCTTCGGTTATTGCCATTAAGGACACTGATGGGGATGGCTATTCCGACATCGTGGAGAAATTTGGCGGTAGAGAACATCGGCATAAATGGAGTTATGCCACTGCCATGCGCATTTACAACGGTTATGTTTATTATAGTTCCGATCTGGTGGTCTTTAGACAAAAGCTAAAACCGGGAACGGTGTTGCCGGATGGGAAGGTGGAAATTGTATTGACCGATGATCACCCCCATGGCAAGCACGAGCACATTGGCAAACCTGTGGCCTTTGATAACAAGGGCTATATGTACGTTCCCTTCGGGGCACCTTCCAACGCCTGTCAAGATCCCAAACGCACCCCGGGCGCCCCGGGATTGGACCCTTGTCCCCAACTGGAGGATCATGGAGGTATTTGGCGTTTTGATGCCAATAAACTGAACCAGACCCAAAAGGACGGATACAAATACGCCACCGGTCTACGGAGTGTGGTGGCCATGAATTGGAACCCCGTGGATGAGGAACTCTACGCGGTCATGCATGGTCGGGACGACTTGTTGCGATTGTGGCCCAATAGATTTTCTCCATGGGAAAGCGCCCTACTCCCATCGGAAGAGTTTATGAGGGTAACGGAGGGGTCCCACTTTGGATGGCCCTATTGCTACTATGACCAAATGCAAGAAAAGAAGGTACTGGCCCCCGAATATGGCGGGGATGGCAAAATTATTGGCCGATGCTCGGAATTTGATGATCCTATTATCGGATTTCCTGGACATTGGGCACCAAATGATCTGGTATTTTACCAGGGTGATGCGTTTCCAGAACGTTATAAACATGGTGCGTTTATCACATTTCATGGTTCCACCAATAGGGCGCCATACCCTCAATCGGGCTATTTTGTAGGTTTTGTACCTTTTAAGGATGGAAAACCGAGCGGAGCGGTCGAAGTGTTCGCCGATGGTTTTGCTGAAGTAGACCCTATAGTAAGCGTAACGGATGCCGTTCACAGGCCTATGGGCCTAGCTTTTGGACCCCATGGGGAAATGTACATTTCCGACTCGGTAAAAGGTAAGATATGGAAAGTGGTCTATAAAGGCGATCGCGATTCGTTCGGCGAAGCCCAGTTGGCCTCAATGGAAGAACGGAAAAAGTTGTCCCATATCAGGACCCCGGACAAGATTGCGGATAACCTCATGAAGGACGAACTGGTAGGAGGGGAGCGGATCTACTATCAATATTGTAGTGCCTGCCACCAAAAGGATGGGGGCGGTGCACCCGGGAGGTTCCCTCCGATCAAGGAAACGGATTGGGTGACCGGAGATAAGGAACGACTTATCCAAGTGCTGCTTAGAGGGATGGAAGGTAGCCTTAAAATTGGGGAAGAAGTGTACAATGGTGTAATGCCACAGCACAGTTTTTTGAGCGATAAGGAGATTGCCGAAGTCCTTACCTACATCCGATCGAGTTTTGGTAATGAAGCCGATGGGATTGAGGAAAAACAGGTTACCCGGATTCGTGAGGCTCAAGAAGCTAAAGAAATTCCGATGGAACCTTTAAGAGTAAGTGCAGAATAATACGTAAACGACCACAACTATGAAATCAATTGTCTTGAAAATCTTATTATGTCTTGGGGCATTATTTTTCACCACCCCCATGTTATCGGCCCAAGCTTATGATATGCTCCTAAAAGGAGGCCATGTCATTGATGTCAAAAACGATATCGACAAGGTAATGGACATCGCCATAAAGGAAGGGAAGATTGCCAAGGTAGACCCGAATATACCTAAAGGTTCTGCGGAGGTTGTGGTGAATGCCAAGGGATTATATGTAGTTCCGGGCCTGTTGGATATCCATACCCATAACTTCCATGGTACTGTGCCTTTTGGGTATTTGAACAATAGTTTTAGTGCCTTGCCGCCGGATGGGTTTACCTTCCGTAGCGGGGTAACTACGGTGGCCGATGCCGGGAGTTCCGGGTGGAAGGATTTTATAAAATTTAAGGAGCAGGTCATCGATCGCTCAAAGACCAGGGTTCTGGCCTTTTTGAATATCGTTGGTCTGGGAATGAAAGGAGGGGCCATTGAACAGAATGTGGCGGACATGGATCCCAAATTGACCACTATGGTCGCCGAACAATACCCGGATATTGTGGTGGGGGTCAAGCTGGCCCACTATAACGGTTTTGATTGGAGACCTACGGAGAGAGCAGTGGAAGCCGGGAAACAGGCAGGGATTCCCGTTATGATCGATTTTGGGGGTAGTGAACCGGAACTTTCCATAAAGACCTTATTTTTGGAGAAGTTGAGGCCAGGGGATATTTTTACCCATGCCTATGCCCACGTTAAAGGCAGGACCCCGATAGTAGATGAGAACGGCAAGGTCCGGGATTTTGTTTTTGAGGCTCAAAAAAAGGGAATTGTCTTTGATGTAGGCCATGGAGGAGGTAGTTTTGTGTTCGAGCAGGCCATTCCGGCCATGGAACAGGGACTAATACCCAATTCTATCAGTACCGATTTGCACACCGGTAGTATGAACGGGGGAATGAAAAGCCAAATCAATGTCATGTCCAAGTTTCTTAATATGGATATGCCCTTGAAAGAGGTCATTGCCGCATCAACCTGGCGACCGGCACAAATTATACAACGGGAAGACTTGGGCCATCTATCGGAAGGAGCTGTAGCCGATGTAGCCGTTTTGAACCTGCGTGAAGGGAACTTTGGTTTTATCGATGTGCGGAAAAAGAAAATGATGGGCGATCAAAAATTGGAATGTGAACTAACTATAAAGGACGGTAATGTGATGTACGATTTGAACGGTTTGGCCAGCCAACCGTGGAACAATTAAATTGATTTTATGAAGAAAACCTATGTACTATTTTTGGCGGTAGCCATTGTTTGTTTACTTATTACGATTGTCCTTTTATCGATGGGAAGAGGCGGCCAAAGCGGACCTTCCCTCATTCTTTTCCTGGTGTTTTTGGCGATGGCTTCCCGTGGGCACCATTTTTTTAAGGGCTTTTCCTTTACTGTATTGATTTTTGCGGCTGTTTCCTATGCGATGTTCTATCCGGCCTACCTCATTCAGATCGGTAATTTTCAAATGAAATCCTTAATCGTACCGCTTCTACAGATCATTATGTTCGGTATGGGAACGGCCATGAGCATTAAGGATTTTTGGGGTGTGGTAAAGATGCCCAAAGGGGTGTTGGTAGGTGTGGTCTGCCAATTTACCATCATGCCCCTCCTGGGATTGGGCCTGGCCACCCTTTTTGGATTTCCCCCCGAGATTGCGGCCGGGGTGGTCCTCATCGGTTCTTCCCCTAGTGGGTTGGCCTCCAATGTGATGTCCTATTTGGCCAAGGCCAATGTAGCCCTTTCAGTGACTCTTACCGCAGTGTCCACCCTATTGGCCCCGTTGATGACTCCCTTGCTTATGGAGACCTTTGCCGGGCAATTTGTCCCGATCGATTTTTGGGGGATGATGTTGAGTATTTTAAAAATAGTGATTGTACCCATTATTGTGGGACTACTCTTCAATCATTTCTTTCACGGAAAGACCAAGTGGTTGGATAAGGCTATGCCCTTGGTTTCCATGGGCGGTATTGCCCTGATCATAATGATTATTACTGCAGCTGGCCGAGACAATCTGTTAACCATCGGATTACTTTTGGTCGTGGCTGCCATCGTTCATAACGCCGCTGGCTATTTTCTGGGATACTGGGGTTGTCGGATGTTCAAAATGGACGAAAGGGATTGTAGGACCATTGCCCTGGAAGTGGGGATGCAGAACGGGGGACTGGCCTCCGGTATCGCCTTGGAGATGGGCAAAGTCGCCACGGTAGGTCTGGCCCCTGCAGTTTTTGGACCCTGGATGAATATTTCCGGTTCCTCCTTAGCCACTTATTGGCGGGACAAGGACTCTTCAAAAGAATCCAAAAAACCATTGGAGGAAATACAAATTGATACTAAAAATTAGTACGGATGAATTGGATCAGATATTCATTTCTAATACTATTGGTGGGAAACCTGACCTGGGGCCAAACCGCTTCCAAGGAGGATATCATCTTCCTTACCCCGAAATGGGAAGGTGAACGTTTTGAGGATGGTAGGCCCAAAGTGCCCAATGCCATTTTGGAACGGATGAAAAGCGTTACCATTGAGGAAGCCTGGGTAACCCTTAGGAATGAAGGATATCACAATCAATTTGAAGGAGGATGGGAACCTTTGCACGACGATGTAGCCATAGTAGGTCGCGCGCTTACCGTTCAATACATGCCTAATCGTCCGGATGTTTCCGAGCAAATTAAGAATAAAGGCTTGGAAGAAGGGCAGATCGGCAATACCAATTCCTGGCCCATCGACATGTTGGTGGAAGGGGACGTGTACGTGGCCGATGGCTTCGGAAAGATTGTGGACGGAACCTTGATCGGAGATAACTTGGGCAATTCCATTTATGCCAAATCCAAGAATGGCGTCGTTTTCAATGCTTCCAGTCGCGATATGGAAGGTCTGTCGGAAATCGAGGGCTTCAATGCCTTTGTCCGGGGCTGGCATCCGTCATTCCTGCAGGAGGTTATGTTGGAGAGTATCAATTCTCCCATACGTATTGGAGCGGCCACCGTATTGCCCGGAGATATTGTCCTGGCCAAAAAGGAGGGCGTTGTTTTTATACCTGCTCACCTGGCCGAAAAGATCGTTGTTACCTCAGAAGTAGTACGCTTGCGTGATTTGTTCGGGATAGGTCGGTTAAAGGAAGGAAAATACACTCCCGGACAAATCGATAACAAATGGACGGACGAAATTGAAAAAGACTTTTCCCAATGGTTAAAGGACCATATGGACGAGCTCCCCGTACCCAAGGAACAGGTACAGGAATTGTTAAAAAAACGGACTTGGTGACATTACCCTGTTTCAGGAAATTTTCCCGACCAATAGCGGTAGGCAAAAATAATGGATCAACTGAATGGGCGAGTTACCGGCACCATTGAACTACTAACTAAAACAACTACAGCATGACTAACAAAAAGACAACACGAAGGGCGTCCTTCAAAAAAATGGGAATGGGCCTAGCCGCCTTGTTCGGCATAGGCACGGTCAACGCCATGGACAAGGAAAAAAAGGCCAAAAAGGAAGTGGTCGGGGATATTGTGACCGACCAGGATATTCCGCTTTTTTCGGGCGCGGTAAAACACGGAAATACGCTGTACATTGCCGGGAAAGGGGCACATGTGGAGCCTTTCGAGATCAAGGCGCATACGGAAATCGTACTGCAGGAATTGCAGAAGGAATTGGAGCGGAACGGTTCCTCTATGGAAAAGGTATTGAAGGTAAATGTGTATCTGGCCGATTTGCAGGACTACAAAGGGATGAACGAAGTATTCCGGGGTCGCTTTGGTAAAAATCCACCGGTACGAACAACGGTGGCCACCTATGGCGGGGTTCCCGGGAAATCATTGGTAGAAATGGACTGTATTGCCGCGTTGGACTAAAAAAGCTGAATGATGAGTAGTAGAAGAAAAGTTTTGAAGACACTTTCCGCCCTCCCGTTGGTGGGGAGCCTATTGGGGCCGGAACTGCTCCGGGCCAAAACCGTGGAAAAGACCATGGTACAACCGCTGGCACGTGATTTTTTCAAGGAATTGGGGATACGGACCTTTATCAATGCGGCCGGCACCTATACCTCCATGACTGGATCTTTAATGCCAAAAGAAGTAACGGACGCCATAACCTATGGAACCTCGGACTATGTGAATCTAGATGAGTTACAGGACAAGGTCGGAGAACGGATCGCCCAGTTATTGGAATGCGAATATGCCACGGTCTCCTCCGGTTGTTTTGGGGCCATGAGTATTGGAATGGCCGGGGTCCTATGTGGAACGGATACCGAAAAAGTAAAACAATTGCCCAATACCGAGGGCATGAAAAATGAAGTTATCCTTCAAGAATCCCATAACATTGGATATACCCAGGCCCTGACCAATACAGGGGCCAAATTGGTTTGGATAAAGACGGCCAAGGAATTGGAAAAGGCCATCAACAAAAAAACTGCCATGCTCTGGTTTTTGAACGCCAATGCCGAGCAAGGGGAAATCAAATGGGAAGAATTCGTTGCCTTGGGCAAGAAACACAAGATACCCACATTTCTCGATTGCGCGGCCGACGTTCCCCCGGTGGACAATCTTTTCCGTTTCACAAAAATGGGCTTCGATTTGGTTGCCTTTTCTGGTGGCAAGGGCCTTCGTGGACCTCAAAGTGCAGGGCTGTTATTGGGCAAAAGAAAATATATCGAAGCCGCCCGTTTGCACACACCCCCTCGTGGCACAACGATCGGCAGGGGAATGAAGGTGAACAAAGAAGAGGTTTTGGGAATGTTGGTGGCCCTGGAACTGTATTTGGCCAAGGACCACAAAAAAGAATGGCAACTTTGGGAAAGTCAGATCCAACTGATTAGCGATAGCGCCAAAACGGTCAAAGGGGTGGAGACGGAGATTCACGTTCCGCCACATGCCAATCATGTGCCCAGTCTAAAAATAAGATGGGATGAAAATGTGGTGAAACTATCCAAGGATGAAATGCGGAAAAAGTTACGGGATGGCCACCCATCTATAGAAACCGTTGGTAATAAGGACGAAGTGGGTATTACTACCTGGATGATGGAACCCGGTCAGGAACGTATCGTGGCCGCTCGCGTCAAGGAAGTACTTGAAAATGCATAGTTCAACCCCAAAAAGAGATTTAAGAATGAAAATAATGCTATCCGCGGTCATTTCGCTTTTGATGATTTCCTGCCAGACCGTTCATGAAAACAAGCAAAGCGTTGAAACAGAAACCAACACGGCCGAGACCATACCGGACGGCTATAATCCGGAGGCTAAACTGGAGGCCTTGGGTATTACACTTAGTACTCCCTCCGCTCCTGTGGCCAATTATGTGAATGCGGTTAGAACAGGGAACCTGATCTTTCTTGCGGGAAAAGGCCCCTTGAAACCGGACGGCGAGAACATTACCGGAAAATTGGGAGCGGATCTTTCCATAGAGGAAGGTTATGAGGCCGCCCGCATTACCGGGGTCAACCAACTGTCCGTGCTCAAGGCGGAATTGGGAAATTTAAATAAGGTAAAGCGTATTGTAAAAGTGTTGGGCATGGTCAATAGTACTCCCGATTTCACCGATCAGCCCAAAGTGGTCAATGGTTATTCCGATCTTATGGTGGCCGTTTTTGGGGAAAATGGAAAACATGCCCGGGCCGCCGTTGGGATGGGCGCTCTGCCAAGTGATATTGCCGTTGAGGTGGAAATGATAGTGGAAGTTTACGATTGAAACGGACCCTTTTACAAATACAAGTCCTAGTACTATTGCTGGGCGGGCTAAATTTGTCCGCGCAAAAAGTCACCTATCATCTAGATAAGGATATTCCCTATTATAACGAGAAGGTACGGGCTTCCGACCCCTATATAAAAGAGCGTTGCAAGCTGGACGTTTACTATCCCAAGGATACTACCAATGTTGCTACGGTAATCTGGTTTCATGGCGGAGGATTGGAATTTGGCGAGAAACATATCCCGGAGGGACTTTTGGAAAAAGGAGTGGCCGTGGTTACCGTGAATTATCGGTTGCACCCTAAAATAAAACATCCAGGGTATATCGAGGATGCCGCCGCTGCCGTGGCCTGGACCTTTCAACACATAGATCGCTACCAAGGTAACCCCAATAAGATTTTTGTAACCGGACATTCCGCCGGGGGTTATCTTGCCAGTATGGTCGGACTTGATAAGCAATATCTGGAAAAATATGAGATTGATGCCGACAAAATTGCCGGGTTGATTCCTTTTAGCGGACATACTATCACCCACTTTACCATTAGAAAGGAGATGGGAATTAACGGTACCCAGCCCATTGTAGATGCATATGCCCCCCTGTTCCATGTACGCAAAGAAGCTCCTTCCATGCTTTTGATAACGGGCGATCGGCAATTGGAGTTATTAGGCCGTTACGAAGAAAATGCCTATTTCTACCGGATGATGAAGGTAGTGGAACATCCGGATATCGAACTTATGGAATTGGATGGCTACGGCCACAATATGGTCTATCCGGCCATACCGCTATTGTTGAATTTTGTGCACGAGAAATCAAAATCCTTGAACGGGGATTAGATCAATCGGCTATAAGGTTTCCTTCAAAATCGACTTCCTGGGCAAATGGGTCTAGGACCCCGTCGATCAAGATGCTGAGGCTTCTTCGCGTTAGGGCGGTGTTCTCGTCATAAGCCTGGTGAATATTCCAGGATTTCCACTTATTTGAAACGGAATCCCAAGAATAATCCGGATGTATCGTTTCCACAAGCTGCCGTACAAAGGTCGGGGTCGCTCCCGCTCCGGAGGCGTGTAATTTACCTATTTCGGGGTAGTAGGAATGCAATCCTTCCTTCAATTCGTATTCAGAAACAATGCGTTCCGGATAGAACCAGGTTTGGTTGGCCCATTTATAAGGGATGCCGAACGTTTGTAGAATTCCGGTCGCACCTATGCGCTGCATAGCGGTAAAGGCCGGATCATCACTGGCTACATCGATCAAGGGCATGATGTAAGCATTGCTTTCCAACAAAGCATTTTGCACTTGTCTAATGGATACCTTGGAAGGCGGTTTATTTTCCAGGACCGAAGTCGCTCCCAAAGCCCCGGCCGCTTGCCCGATACCCAACACTACGGGCTGCAAACGGGTAGCTCCATTTACAATGTTGGAAACACTGATGTTCTTTTCGGCTACAATAAAATTTTCTAGGTCCGCTGGAACCAAACTCCCCAAGGGCACATTGTAACTGGGCACTTTAATATTGATAAATTCGATTTCGGGCGCATTGGGATTCTTATCGTGATGGTGGTCTATTGGGTAATCACCCACGGCAATACCGGTACGAAAGAGTTGGAAATCGTAAGGTCTTTCCAAATGGTCCACAGTCAAGAATACCTTACCCTTTACCCTTCGGGCTTCTCGATCGTAGGGAATCATGGGAAAGTTGTCCTTGGTAGGGAATTCTTCGGCGACCCGAAGGTTTTTGAATCCCAACTCATTTTGAATATAGTATACAAAGCCTTGAGTAAACTGCTTTGCCTCTTCCAATCTTTTTGTACGTTCCGAGGCGCTCAATGATGGCCAATCGAGGTAGAAATCATTGCCGCAATTGGGCCAGTTCATCATGTATTTGTTGTTGGGAAGCTTGCCATAATCCAACATTTGCTGACAGTTGGATACCCCACCGAACATTTCCCCATCCTCGCGCTTGCAGGCGCATTCGTAGTTTTTGGGGTCATAGTTTTTGGGCTTCTTTACCAGGCCGCGTCTACCTTTGGTCTGTCCGACATCTTCCAGGATCAACACATAGGTCAGATCCTGTACAATGCCATTGGCTTTTTCGGGAGCCTCTTTTTCACCGGTATCTTCTTTGGAATCCATTCCCAGACGAAAATCAGCACCAACCAATGGTAAAAGTTCACCGATTTCCGTGGCATCGATCAGGATTTTGGCCAGGGTTGTATACGTTCTTCCTTTTTGGGTATAAGTCACTTGCCAACCAGATCCGTCCTTTTTAACATCGGTATATTGGGCATTGAAGGCGATGTTCAAATGGGGAATGCTCGCCATTTCCTGTAGGATTTGATTCCCGATCGATGGCTCAAAAAGCGTATGGCTGACCCATCCTGTGGCCAAGGCCTTGGCCCCGCCGTAGTGATCTCTTAATTTCTGTCGGAACTCTCCCCAAATGCCCGAAGGCATTTCATGATTGCCATCAATGGCGGAAACTCCCGCCGAGGTCAGCATTCCCCCCAACCAGGATGTAGGCTCCAAAATTTGTACTTGGACACCCATACGTGCGGCCTGAATACCGGCAGAGGTACCCCCGGCACCCCCTCCTACAATCAGGATATCCACCTGATTTTGGGCCTGGGAGACGCTAAAACATAACACAAGAACGAGTATAGAGATTTGGTTTTTGGACAGCACGGGCATTGGGTTTATAGTTTAGGGTATAATTTACCAAAAAACCGCTCATGTTCCTTTAAACCTTCGTAAAAGAAAAAGACTTCTTTGGCAAGTCCCCGTTGGCGATTGATGGTAATCATTTTTTTTAGTAATCGTTTGCTGGGGGTATAGTCGTCCACCTTGAGCAATACACCCGGGATCAGTTCGGTTCGTTGATTTTGGGGCATAAACTCCAGATTGGCATCCAAGGTTCGCGTATAGGCCTTGATATCATAACGATAGACCTGTGGAATGATGGCGTCTACCCAACCGTTCCGGACCCAAGTGGGCCAGTCTTGCAAGTACTCCTCCTTGCTCCAAGGAAATATGCTTGGGGCCATAGTAACCGAAACGTCCGGTTTTATGGCCTTTACAGTTTCATAGACCCTTTGGGCGAAACGGTTAAGCCGCTTCGCGCGCCAATCGATCCAATCGGCATCCATATAGTCTTGTGGGGGCGATTTACCCTGGTGCTCTTTTCGGTACAAGGAGATCGTAAGCCGATCATAACCCGCAATAGAGGGATTGGCCGGTAAACGGTCATCGCCCTGAATACCATCTATATCATAGTTTTCAACCACTTCGGAAATCAAGGAAAGCAAAAACTCCTGTACTTCGGGGTCAAAGGCGTTCATCCATTGGAAGCCATTTTTGGAGACCAGTTCGCCTTTGTTGTCCAAGGCTTTCCATTTCGGTTTTGTCCTAAGGATATGACCCCCGTCCGCTTCTTGATAACTGCTCGAAAACCCAAATTCGAACCAGGCATGGACCTTTAGTCCGGCATCATGAGCAATTTCCAGTAATTCTTGTAACATATCTCTTTTTGCGAATCGCGGTGCTACTGCCTTGCCAAATTCCCTTTGCATGACGGCACTGGGATACAAGGTATATCCCCGGTTCCAAACAACCACATAGATTTGTCCAATGCCATAAGCCTTACAGCGTTGCACCACCTCCGTAATACCTTCCTTGGTATCCAAGGCGTTACTGGCCACATCGGTGAGCCAAATTCCTTTTTGGGATTGGGAGCCACAAGGCCCACTTAATATAAGCATTACTAAAATGGAAAGATACCTGATGAACTTGTTCGAACATAGGTGGTTAGGGTATAAGGTCGGCCACTTTTGTCCGCGGATTGGGATAAGCATGACTCTAGTCTTCATTTTCCAAGCTTTTCCATATTTCCAACAGGGCACGGGGAACATGGAAGCAACCTTTCCATTTGCCGCCTTTGGCCTTAAGGGAGACTTCGCCCTGTCGGTTGAGATAACCGTACCATTCGCCTCCATTCTGTGAATCTCGAAAATGGTCCCAAGTGTAGGTGTGCACTTTATCGAACCACATTTTGGCTTGTGGGTTTTGGTTATGGGCGTAAGTCTTTGCCAAGGCTACCAAGGTCTCCAGGTGTACCCACCACAATTTTTGATCGTGTTCCAGTTGTTGTGGTGGATGTCCCTTATAATCCATAAAGTAGAAAATACCCCCATAGGTATTGTCCCATCCATGTTCCAACTGTTGGAACATGATTTTTTCTGCCTTGGCAACAAGGTCCTTATCCTTTTTACGAATACCCAGGTTCATAACGAACCACATGGCCTCAATGGCATGCCCAGGATTAAGGAGTCGACCTTCAAAACTATCCACAAATTCCCCGGTTTCCGAAACATTTTCCAACACCAGCCCGCTTTCGGCCTGATAGAATTGGTTCATGATTAAGTCGATAACCCCATCGGTAATTTGCTCCACCTTTTTCGAACCCAATAGATGTTCCAGTTCCATGGACAGGTTACAGAGTATCATAGGCAAAGCAAAGTTTTGGAGCAGTCGTGTACCCGGGTATAATTTGTTGTAGGCCCCTTTCGGATTCTCTTGGCGTTTTAGGATATTTTCAAAGGTTGTTTTGGCAATTTGCGCGTAAGGTTCCCGAGGTTCAATTTCATAAAGGGAGCCGAAGGCCATGGCGGCAAAGCAGTCCGAAAAAATGTTATAGGGCTGCACTAGGGGGCTTCCTTTTTTGTTCAGGGAGAAATACCAATTACCCTGGGAATCCCGTCCATATTTTTCCAGAAATTCCGACCCAATGAGTGCGATTTCCTTCCAGGCCGATTTATGTTGCACCCTTTTGTACAATGTGGCAAAGGTCCAGACCTGTCTTGCCTGTAGCCAAATGAATTTGTCGGTATCATAGACCGTGCCTTGGTGGTCCAGACAAGTAAAATACCCACCGTGTTCCGTATCCAGGGAATATTGTTCCCAGAAGGGGACAATCTGGTCCAATAGTTCATTTTTATAGAGCTCCGCGTAAGGTTTCACGAAATGGGTTTTATGGGTTTGTTTGAATCGGTTTTTCTATGATCGATTAAATTTTAAAGTATTCCAAATACCGATTGTAAAGATTTCCTGCCTGTAAATAGGCGGATTGCGGACTCATAAAATGAGAGAATTCAAAGGTAATCGCCTTTTCGCAGCCGGCGCGTTTCGCCGCTTCCAATTTTAGTATCAGTTTTTCAAACTTAATGGGAAAAAACTTGATGGGCATATCCCGGTCAAAGGACTCCGTGTTGGTCCAGGATTGCAGCCCGTATTTATCGGCAAGCGTTTTGTTTAAGGCTAGGTAACCTTCCAATTCGTTATAGCCCACATGACCATCTTGAAAAGCAACGATATCCACGCTTTTTTTGATGCCATCAAAAATTTCGTCCCACTCCTTTTCATGCTGTTTTAGGGAAATTCCTGAATCCTTGACCAGGGTGCCTTCGGTGGCAGCTATGGCCTTTTTTCCATCGATCCAGGGGGAAATCAATACGGGCAGACCACCACTGACGGCTTTGCAATGGTCGCCCAGTTTCGCAATGGATTCTGCGGCCCCCTTGACCTTTCTGCTTAATTCCAAACTCAAATACCATCCCCCAAAACTTTTGTAGTGGCCGTAGTTGGCATAGACTTCCTCGATTACATGGAGGTTGGTCTCCACTTCATGCCGCATATCCCCTGTTTCCCAATACTTCCCACTATCATAGGTGCCAAAATAAAAGGTCATCCCGTACTTTTCGGCCAACTTTAAAAATAGTTCGACCATATCCGTGACCGGAGCGAACCTATGGTGTTTTTCGATTAAGTAAGTAGAGGGATAGGTCAAAAATTGGTGGTATCCGCAACGGATCATGACAACGGTATCGATTCCTATCTTTTTCATATGGGCGAAATCGGCATCCCATTCCTTAGGCCCCCAGTTTTGATGGGGAATATCATGGCTTATTTCATCAAGGAAAGTTCCTGTGATCTGCATTTGAGTATCTGGTTGTTTTTAGCGTTTACGAAGATAAGAACACCCCTGGTAATCCCCCTCGTTTTCGAAGGGAAACTCTACTTTAATTTCCGGGCCATCCCTTATTTTATTATATTTAGGAATAAACGTATCAGGAACCATGGAACGGAAAGATTTTATAAGGCAAATGGGTGCGATGGCTGCTTTTGGGGTATGGGGATTGGATCGGGCTTTGGGTCAATTTTTAACAGAAAATACGATAACGACCATGGACAAAATTGGAATACAGCTATTCTCCTTGCCCGCACTTCTTGAAAAGGATTTTGAGGGAGGAATTCAGATGCTATCAAAAATGGGGTATACCCAATTGGAGCTTTTTGGACCCTATCCTTACAGTGCTGAAAGTGCCAAGGCCGGCTGGAAGGCGGCAGAACCCATGTTGGGCTTTTCGGGGAGTGGATATTTTGGATTTTCGGAACAGGAAATCATGGAACTGCTCCAAAGGTATGATATGACCATTCCCTCCATGCATTCCGATTTGGACACCCTGGAGAACCATATGGAGGCCTTTGGAAAGGCCAGGGAGACCTTGGGATTCGAATACGTTACGTTACCTGCCATTCCCGATGACCGAAGGACATCTATGGACGACTATAAAAAAATGGCCGATACCTTTAACTCCATAGGTGAAAATGCCAAAAAACTGGGACTCAAATTCGCTTATCACAATCATGGATATGGATTGAACGAAGTGGATGGTCAAATACCCTTTCAGGTCATGATCGATGCCACCGACCCCGATTTGGTATTTCTGGAAATGGATATTTTCTGGACCATTGCCGGTAGGGCCAATCCCATGGAATACCTCAAGAAATATTCCAGACGTTACCATTTGTTGCACATTAAGGATATGAAGCCCCTGACCCACTTTTCGGGAGATGGGGCAAGCATGCAACAGTGGATGGAGCTTTTTCCCTTAATGACCAATGTGGGTGATGGGGAGATGGATATTAACGGCATAATTCAAACGGCCCGGGAAAATGGGGCCAAGCACTTTTTTGTAGAACAGGACCTGGTTCAAAACCCGGAAACGGCCCTTAAACGAAGTATTGATTATTTAAAAAAGGTTTAGTCTGTCAGTTCAAAGGCGGAGTAGGTATCCAAAAACAATTTTGTATCCGGGTGTTTCCTTAAAATGCTAGCCGGGCATTGGGTATCGATTTCCCCATATAAGGTACGGTGGACAGCTGTGGCCTTGCGCCGATCCGGTACCACACAACTGATGGTCTTACTGCGCATAATGGCAGGAATGGTAAGGGTAAGGGCCTGTCGGGGTACATCGTCCAAGGAGGGAAACCATCCTTCGCCCAATTGCTGGTTTCTGCAATCCTGATCCAATTCCACCAATTTGACCCACTTGGGGTCGTCGAAGTCGGCTACGGGAGGATCGTTAAAGGCAATATGACCATTTTCACCAATTCCGATACACGCAATATCTATAGGATGTTGTTCCAAGGTCTTGGCGTAAGCGCTCATTTCCTTTTCCAAATCCACGGAATCGCCTGCAAGGAAAAAGATTTTTTTGGGAGCTACGGCGTCCAGAATCCGTTCCTTCAGGTACCTCCTGAAGCTCGCCGGGTGCTTTTCCGAAATTCCTTTGTATTCATCCAAGTGGAACACGGTAATCTTTTTCCAATCGATGGTTTTTTCCTGCAAGGCATTCAAAAAAGAGAATTGGGAGGCCCCAGTGGCGAGAATGAGGTTGGCACTTCCTTTTTCCTGTATGGCCTCGTTCAATTTGTGGGTTACAAAATCGGCTGCCGCTTCGCCCATGGCATCAGCATCGGAATAAACCGCTATGTCCAATTGATCGATCGTAAAGGATTTTTTCATTTTGTTCATTTATAAGAATTCTGCAATGGCAAACCAAGTGGTGATTAAAGAAAACAGAATGACCAGAATGATTCCAAGATTCAATTTTTTACTTGCGCCATGTTCGCGCATTAGACTTTTTTTGTTGATCAGCACAAATATTGGAATGGCTACCGCAGGGAGAATACAGGCTTGAAAGGCCTGAGAAAAGATCATCAACGCGGGTGGCCTTTCCTCAAGGAAAACCGTGCCAAAAGCAAAAAGCATGGCCCCAAATATGAGCCATCTGGAAAGTGTGGAATGTAGGTTCCTTGGCCTTCCCGTATAATCGGCTATGAGCCAAGGCGCTATCAACACAATGGGGAATATAGTGGAGAGTCCGGCTCCTGCAATTCCAATAATCAGCAGGAAAGCGGCGAATTTTCCTCCAAGGGGCTCGAACAGTTCAATCATTTCCACCGTATTCTCCAATGTAAGCCCCGATATATGGAGTGTACCTGCCGCCACAGCCATAATGATTCCGCTCAGCAAAAGCATCATGGCTGCGGATACCCCGGCATCCCGTTTTTCGGTCTTAAGATCGTCAACTCCCCAACCTTTTTCCGCTACCACCGTACTTCGCATAATGAATACGGCTGCCGAACAGGTGGTTCCGGTGATCGCGGCAATTAGACCCAAGGCGCCGGGGGTGTTGGGAATATTCGGTACCATACCTTCCATCAATGCTGAAAAATTGGGTCGGACCATAAAAAAAACGATGATAAACGAAAGCCCCATGATAATAACCAAGAGGGTCAGTGCCTTTTCGAAAGTCCGATACCTGCCGAACCAAAGTAGGATATACAGCAGCATGCTAAAAAAAAGAATAATCCAGAAGGTGCTGATCAGCGCCCCATCAAATGCAAGGCGGATACCTTCCTGGACCAGGTCTGCCACAATGCCCATGACCCCCATTAGGGCTAATAGTTCCCCAATAATTAGAGCGATAATAATGTAAAGGGACAGCAGCCATCCCCATTGAAATTGCGTCTTAAAATTAAATAGGGCGGTGTGGCCACTAACTAAGGTTAGCTTGCCATAGGCCACCATTAGGATGTAGGTGAAGATGCAGGAGAGCACCAAAGCCCAAAATAGTCCCATACCGTGTTCGGCACCGGTTTTGGCCATGGTGGTTACACTACCTGTACCGATATTGTACCCGATAAGGAAGAGTCCCGGCCCGACCATACCCAAGGCCAGAAGAATTTTTTTGTAAAGGGATTCCATTTTCACCGTTCAATTGCGCTTGTAAACCAGTTTCCCGTTAACATAGGTTCGTTCTATTGCTACTTGACCTTGATGTAGGGAAAAAAGGATGAGGTCGGCCCGCTTGCCAACGTTAATTTGCCCCAGTCCGTCAAGGGAAAACAAACTTGCCGGGTTGGTACTGGCCATTTGGACCGCATTTTTTAGGGAACACCCGGTATAATCCATGACTACACCTACACACTTGCTTATGGGAGAGGCAGCTCCAGCCAATACATTTTCCTGGGGAAGCTTAACCACATCTGGCGTAAGCACCAATTTCCTTTCGCCTCTTATGTATTCACCGGGAGGTAGGCCCGCCAGATCCAAGGCGTCGGAGACCAAAACAGTTTTTTCCACTCCTTTGGCCTTGTAAAAGGTACGTATCTCTTCCTTGGTCAAGTGGAAACCATCGGCTATGACGCTTATGGTAATGGCGTCATTGGACAACTGTGGCCAAATGGGGTTGTGGTGCCTGTTGATTTCGTTCGCACATCCGTTACCCAAATGAGTGGCCATTTTGGCACCCGCTTCGACCGCCAGTTCTATTTGTTCCGCTGATCCATTATGATGCCCTAAGGAAACCATAACACCGCTTTCCACGCATTTGCGAATAAAGGGAATCGCTCCATCAATTTCCGGGGCAACGGTTATCAGTTTGATCCCGTTTTCCGCAGCTTTTTGGAAGGTTTGAAATTCCTTCCAATCGGGCTTGCGGATATACTTTTCCAAATGGGCACCGCGAAAACCTGCCAAGGGAGAGATATAGGGCCCTTCCAAATGAAAACCAGTTATGGCACCACTTATTTCAGGATGTTTGCGGGCCTCCGCCAAAATGGCAAAATTTCTTTTGATACGTTCCGGGTCGCTGGATATAATGGTCGGGAAATAGGTAGTGACCCCGGCTTTCCAAAGTGCTTGTGTCGCCTTGACCACACCTTCCACACTTAAGTCCGGTCCCGAGAAATCCACCCCGACATATCCGTTGATCTGTATATCGATGAACCCTGGAGCGATGTATAAAATGGGCTTATCCTCATCTGGGCCAAAAGGTGTCAATCCGGTTATCCTTCCATTCCTAAAGGAAATCGCAACCGGATTTTCGTCCAAATAGTTGATGCCTTGGAGGGTAATCGTTTCTTCGGATTCATAGGGAATCATGGGGGCCAGTATAATTATGATACATAAGGTCAAAAACTTCATGATGTTATTTTTTTAATTCCAGTGCACTACATCCTCCCATTTTCCTGTAACCACGGATTTCTCCAGGGCCTCCAATACGGACACACCATGAAGGATACTTTGGTGACTTCTGGGTTCTTCCCTGGTCAGAAACATATGTACCATATCTACATAGTTTTTTGCCGGTTTTTTATCCGGAATACGGGAGGTCAGTTCCCGTATTCCCGTTTCGGTTTCTACAAATGTGCTCCAACCATATTTTTTTGTGGTAAAAATCAATGTGACCATCATCCCATTGGCAAAAACAAGGCTGGCGCTGCTATTTTTTCCGTTTCTATGCACCTGTACTTTCTCCACGTTATCCCCAAACAGATACAATAGCGGCTGAACAATATGTGCCCCATAGAAGAATATTCCACCATATTTCGATTTCAGATCAACAGGGCCGTATCGGACCACCTGGTCGAGTCTTCCCAAATCTGATAACTGTTCCTTAATATCGAAGGTTTCATAACTGTGTGCTATGGAACTAAAGGAGGTCACTGGAGTGCCATATTCACGCGCCATTTTCAAAAAATCCCTTCCCGCCTTGGCGCGATAACAAAAGGGTTTATCTATAAATGTGGGAACTCCTGCTTTAACAAAGGGAACGGCCGGCTCCAAATGAAACTTGCCATGCCGATGATCTACAATAAGACCATCTATTTTTCCCAGCATTTCTTGTGGATCTGCGACCTGATTTGGAATTTGACCTTTCTCCATGGCCGCTTGGGCAAAAGCCTTGGTCTCTCCCCAAACATATTTTACCGACATTCCTGGGAAAGCTCCATCTATATTAAACAATTTTCCGAAGGCGGCCGTATGCGAATTTTCGGCCCCAATGATTCCTATGTTGAACGTTTTGGTACCCCATTGTGAGGTGTTGGCCACGGATAAGGGCGTTATGGCGGATAAGCATGCTGCTTTGCTGGCTTTGTTTAAAAAAGATCTTCGCGTGGTCATTACAATTTCACGTATTTACAGCTTCATTTCCCAACCCGGTTCGTACGACCGGCCCCACAACTTTTGGGCCTCTTGATCCTGTTGAATATGCCCGGTTTTTGAATCGATGGCCAGGGATCGGCCCACGCGTTGCGCTATGTTTCCCAATTGGACCAGCAATGTGCTTTTGTGTCCCGAATTTATGTCCGCGTGCAAAGGGGTTCCGTCCTTTATGGCTCCGAACATGTTCTGAATGTGAAGGGCATCCAATTTTTCGGCAGGATTCGTCTTGTTCCTGGCATCGATCTGCATGTTGTTGGACACCTCTTTGACCACCTCGCCCTGCAGATCGAAAATGGTATAACGGTCCCCTCCGGGAATCAAAATGCTTCCATTTTCCCCATAGAATAGGACCCCTACGGAACTTCCTTCAATGTCTTTTCCATTGCAGCTCCGTCCTTCCCAGGACATGGTCATCCCGTTTTCGAAATCTAAATTAATAATTTGGGTATCGGGCGTTTCCCAATCGTCCTGATAGCGATAGCGCCCACCGTTCGAACTTACCTTGATCGGATAGTCCACCTCCAAGCCCCACCGCAGGAGGTCGATCATGTGGGTACCGTTGTTTAAAGCTTCGCCAGTTCCCCAATGCCAGTGCCAGTGCCAGTTGTAATGAATGAGGTTGTCCTTGAAATTTCTTCTGGGCGCGGGTCCTTGCCAAAGTTCCCAATTCAACCAATTGGGCACTTCCGTTTCCTTGCCTATGCCGATCGAAGGCCTGTTGTTGGAATACCAGCCCTTGCCAAAATACACCCGCCCAATAGCGCCTTCTTTTATCGCTTTAATACCTTCCATAACATTGGGCCAGGAGCGACGCTGATTGCCCATTTGTACGATTTTCCCATATTTTTTGGCAGCTTGGACCAGCAATTCCCCTTCATGGGGGTTGTGGCTACAGGGCTTTTCCACATATACATGTTTTCCCGCCTGCATGGCTAGAAGGGACGCCGGGGCGTGCCAGTGGTCGGGGGCGGCAATGACCAGGACATCCACATCCTTGTCCTCCATGGATTTTCGAAAATCCCCAAAACCCTTTGCCAGTATGGACTGTCGTTCCTTTAGACCATCGATACATTTTGCCGTCGCCCTTTTATCCACATCACAGATATGGATAACATCGCAATTATCCTGGCTTGCAAAGTTCTTCGCTAAGGCATTGCCCCGGCTATTGACCCCCATTACCGAAGCAAGAACCCTTTCGTTGGCTCCCAAGATCCGGGAATAGCCCTGGGCAGTAAAATGGGGCAGAATACTACCGGCCATAAAGGCCATGGAACTTTTTTTAATGAAATCTCTTCTTGGGACTGCTGCATTTTTCATAGGTCCGGTTTTACTCTTGTACAAGATAGGATTTTGCGAGGTAAGCTAATAATAGGAATATTCCTTTATCCGTTGGAATAACTTAAAGATAGGCGCTAAATAAGTTGCCTTCAATTTTCAACACTTTCGAAAAAAACTATATTTTTGCGTTCCTAATAATTTGGCCTGCCCAATTGCCATCCAAAACAGCCCTATAGTTCAAGGGATAGAACAAAAGTTTCCTAAACTTTAGATCCAGGTTCGAGTCCTGGTAGGGCTACTACGGCGGGCTGGTTTCCTAAACTAAGCGCAACCGATATGATTCTTGACGAAGTTAGTTCTAGGGGATAGAATCCCGCTTATAGATGACCCTAAGGTTTTTGTTTACTCCTTGAAGTTGCCGGGCCAGTGTATCGCTTATTGAAGTCTTCCAAAGATAGATGCGTTGCAACCGATCCAGATGGGGAAGTAGGGAAAGGAGTCCCTCGGAAACTTGGGTGTTGTAAAGATTTAAGGATTCCAAATGGACCAGTCGGGACAAATGCCGGATACCTTGATCGCTAATAGGGTTACCACTAAGGTCGAGTTTGATTAGATTTGTCAACTGCCCCAGTTTTGGAAGGTGTTCATCGGTCACTCCCGAATTATTCAGGTCAAGCCAGACCAATTGCTCCCGGAGCCCTATCAATAAATCCAAATCAGATGGTGTGATTTTTTTTTCACTCAGTCCAAAATCGGCATCGAGAAAGTAATTGTCCCGCATTAAACGGTTGATGATAAAACCGTTGTCGGTTAGGGAATCGATACGCGCCGGGTCAGGAGCCCCCACGGTCTGCTCCAGCATAAGGTTCTTGTCCAATCCGAGATAGGTCGTTACCGTTTCCGTAATTTCATTTTTGCTATCCAGCTTGGTCAGGTATCCTTGGGGTGGTGCTCCGGCCGCAATCCAAAACCCTATGATGTCCACTTCTTCCTCCGTTAACGGTCTTTTGCCTTCCGAGGGCATAAAATCATCGTGATTCTCCGGGAGGGTGACGCGCCTAAAAAGCTCACTGGCATTCACATCGCCTATGGCAATTACTTCGCCATTTTCACCTCCTTGCATCAATGCGGTATAGCTGGTCAACAACAAGCCGCCCTTCTTTTTTCCGGGATTGTGGCAGCTTGTGCATTTACTGTCCAACATAGGTTGTACCAAATCCAAATAGATGTCCGCGGAGTCCAAGTGTATCACTTTGGGCCGGGCTGCTTTCTTTGGCGGTAGACCGGCCATGTCCCTGATCGGATTTGGGGCGTATTCCAGCAAATAGGTCTGGCCATGGGTTAGGCTCCCCCCCAAATGGCCGGTATACATCATAGCCAATGCCGCCAAAAGGACAAGGGGCCATTGGAGCATACGCGTTTTTTTCCGTGATGGTTTAAATAGGAAATAGCAGGCCAAGGACAATAGAAAAACGGCCACGCCACTCCATTTGTGCCAGAACAGGATGTCCTCATCATAATCGCCCGAAAGGGACAACAAATAGCCCAAGAAAACGGCAAACAAGGCGCTCAAGGCACCCAGTCCCCAAAGGTAATGGACAAAGGGAACCAGAGGTTGAAATTTGGTCCGATGCCCAATGAAATGCAGTAGCACCGCCAGTATTAAAAAACCAATGGGCAGGTGGACCACCAAAGGATGAAATCTCCCCAAAAAGACAAGGATGTCCGCTGGATCTTCCAGAAAACCCATAATCGGTATTGAGGTCAATTCCATAAAGATGTTTTGGAAGACTTCATATAAAAGAGGTTCCTAGGTTGTTCATATGTGTTTTATGGTTGAGGTTCCTGTTCACTTACAATTTTTAGCGATCGGACGGACCTGATCCGTTCTTTTCGGGAAATCAGGTCAAAACATCCTGAATCACATGCCCATGTACGTCCGTAAGGCGCATGTCCCTTCCCCCAAATCTGAAGGTCAATTTTTCATGGTTGATGCCCATTAGATGCATGATGGTGGCATGTAGGTCGTGAATGGTCACTTCGTTTTCAATGACCCGATAGCCGTATTCATCCGTTTTTCCAAAAATGGTTCCCCCTTTTACCCCGGCCCCTGCCATCCACATACTAAAGGCAGAAGGGTTATGGTCCCTGCCATCCGTTCCCTGTGCAAAGGGCGTACGCCCAAATTCACCCGTCCAGACCACCAAGGTATCCTCCAACAAGCCCCGGGATTTCAAGTCCTTCAATAGTCCGGCTATGGGTTGGTCCACTGCATGGGCATTGCGTTCATGGCCGTCCCTTAAGTTGCTATGCTGATCCCAACGATCGGCCGCCACTTTGGGACAGGTGAGTTCAATAAAGCGCACCCCGCGTTCTACCAAGCGTCTGGCCAACAGACACTGGGCCGCATAGCCCCGGGTGTGGGGATCATCCGAATCGAAGCCATATAATTTTTTGGTCGCTGTGGACTCCTCCTTGAATTCGGTAAGTTCGGGAATGGACGACTGCATCTTATAGGCTAGTTCATAATTGGAGATGGCCGATTCTACCGCATCCGCCGCTCCCATTTTTCCAATTAGACTATTGTCCAATTGTTTGATAAACTGCAATTTTTCTTCCTGTAAATTAGCGGCCTGTTCCAAGGGCCGGATATTGGCTACAGGTTCTTCCCCGGCCCTAAGGATGGAAGCTTGGTAGGAGGCGGGAAGAAACCCGTTTTTAAAATTATCCAGCCCCCCGGGTGGAATCAATCCCCCATCCAGGACTACATAACCCGGAATATTTTGGTTTTCGCTTCCTAGGCCATAGGTCATCCAGGATCCCATGCTGGGTCTTCCTTGGATACCGCTTCCGGTATGTAAAAAATAATTGGCATTGGTATGTTCCGGAAAATTGGAGGTCATGGATCGGATTAGGGCTATATAGTCCACACAGGTTGCGATATGGGGAAACAAGGAGCTCACCGGCATGCCGCACTCCCCATATTGCTTAAATTCCCAAGGGCTTTTTAAAATTTTACCCACATTATCGAACTGGGTGGCATCTACCTTGAATTTCTTTCTGGGATCCTCACCATTTTCTCTGGCCAGCCGAGGTTTGGGGTCAAAAGAGTCCACCTGTGACACGCCCCCATCCATATACAAAAAGATAATATTCTTCGCTTTGGGCATATAGTGTGGCCCCAGGTAGGGCCCTGCTTCTGCAATTTTAGGCTTGGGCCGGTCGCAACCCAGCGGCAACACTCCGAACAGACCGGTAAAGGCCAGTGCGCCAAAACCACCCTTGCAGATGCCCAACATTTCGCGACGCGTTAAGGGCCGGCCCATAAAATTGTCGTAATGTCCCATTAGATCAGATAAATGAATTCCTTTAAATTAAATATGCTATGGCAAAAATCCGTCCAAATGCGGATTTCTTGATCTACTTCGGTCTCCTCATTGGAGTCTTTCTCCATTTTGCCTAGGGTTTCTACAAATTGTCTGGCCTGTTGTATTTCTTCGGGTCTTGGATTTCGGGAAAAGGCCCGGAGATAGATCCATTCCATTTTTTGGTCAAAGGTCAGTTCTTTTTGCGCACATAGTTTCTGGGCCATTATTCCGGCCTGTTGTGCTACAAAGGGATCGTTCATTAAGGTAAGGGATTGCGCCGGGACATTGGTTATGTTCCTATTTCCGAAGGTACTGAACGGAATGGGGCGGTCAAAAGTGACCATCATAGGCTCCAGAAAATTGCGCCGCACTTCCTGATAAATACTTCTTCGCCTTGCACCGTCCAAAGGTCCCGATTCGTATGGACGTCCGCGACCCTGCATAAATTCGGTTAGGTAGGTTTTAATAGGGGGGCCGTACATGGCCGTATCCAAACTTTCGGAAACGGCCAAAATGCCATCCCGGATGGCTTCGGCTTCCAAACGCCGGACCGGGAAGGAAGCCAAATAAATGGTGTTTGGATCTTGGTCCATCAGTTTCTCGTCCTGTGCCGTTGCCCTTTTAAATGTTTCAGTGGTCACGATTTTACGGATCATGGTTTTGATGGACCATCCCTCTTTTCGAAAGCTAACGGCCAGGTGGTCCAACAATTCCGGATGGGAAGGCAATTTACCCTGCAATCCAAAATTATCTACGGTTTCCACAATGCCCTTGCCAAATAGATGGTGCCAAATTCGATTGACCATTACCCGGGCAGTCAGGGGATTGTCTTCTTTCAACAATGTCTCGGCCAATTCCATTCGTCCACTGCCACTAGACATAAAGGGCGTATCCCCTGGAGGCAGGGTGGACAAAAATCTTCTTGGGATCCGGTCTTTCGAAAGATCGTTGTGGTCGCCCCTATGGAATACGGGACTATTGATGCCAAAACCGTCAGTAATACCATAGAAAAAGGAATCCGGCTCCCATTTTTTGAGCAATTGCCGACTGCTGTCCATAGCCTGGTCCAATTCCGGAATCCGGGACGGCAGGCCTCCCCTGCCTAGCCTTTTATTTAGTTCCTGGACCACATCCGATCTTAGAGCCATGGCTTTGGGCCATTCGGTAGCATAGGTAATGGCATATTGTGCTTCAATATAGGCGTCCTGGGGCAGCTCATAATAATGGCCTTTATAGCCTCCGGGAAGTATCTCGATATAGGCCTTGTGGCCCTTCCATGGACTGATGTCAAAAACGTAGTTTTTCCATTCCTTGGAATCCACTTTAAGCTCCAGCTCCCCGTAAATGGGGTCCTGGATCAGCTGAAAGTTGTCAATAATAATTCGGATCCTACTGTGTTTCCCCCGTGCCCGGACACCGATGTAATCGGTTTCCAAAATAAAATTGGGGGATTGGAGCGATCCAAAGATCCCGGTTCCAAACGTTTTACTGGAAGCCCTTCCCCGGTCCAACCCCAACAATTTTCCGGAGGTCGGCGCTACCAAGGGATTTCCTAAGGTAGTCCGTTCGCCAAAGGCCAAACCGTTCGTTATCCATCCATCAAAATCGGAATTTCTAAAATCGCCCATTATTTTGAAGGGGGCATCCGAGGCCAGATCGGGTCTTTGCCGTTGGGCAGAGGCGTTTATTTCCTCCCTCTCTTTTTCCGACCAGGAATCGGCTACCAATTTTCGCATATACCGATTCAAATCCAGGATATGCTCCGCGGTTTGCCGATTGGTTTTGGACATATCGGCAACTGGGGTAAAGCGGGTACTTTCCATAATACCGTAGAGGGCATAATAATCCGCTGCCGTTATGGGGTCAAATTTATGATCGTGGCATTTGGCGCAGGAAACCGTCAACCCTTGAAAGGTCTTACTGGTTACATCGATCATATTGTCTATGCGATCCGCCTCTTCCTTTTTGATGTCCACGGGACTGTGCTTACCTTCCCCCATTACATAAAAGGCCGTTCCCAGTTGCGATTCGGAAATTCCCGTCTCGTTATTTTCTCGGGGCTTCTCCAAGAGGTCCCCGGCCAAATGCTCCTTTAAAAGTTGGTCGTAAGGGACATCCTGGTTGAAAGCTCGTATCAAATAATCGCGATATTTATAGGCCCCAACAATGGGATAATCGAATTCATGGCCCTTGGTTTCCGCGTAACGGACCAAATCCATCCAGTGCCTTGCCCAACGTTCGCCATAAGCCGGTACATTAAGATAACGGTCCACCATTTTTTCATAGGCATGCTGGGATTTGTCCGTAAGAAATTGGTGTATCTCCTTGGGCGAAGGGGGTAGGCCCGTAAGCAAATAGGAGACTCTCCGTATGAGAGTATTTCTGTCTGCCATGGGTGATTTGGCCAACCCTTTTTGTCGTAACCGAATGTTGATCAGCGAATCTATGGCGTTTCCGTCATTATGTGCCAATGTGGTCTCGGGTGGTATAAAAGCCCAATGCGGCTTCCATTCCGCACCTTGGTCGATCCATTTTTCCAAAAGTGCTTTTTGTCGTTCGGTCAGTTCGTAATTGGAATCCGGTGGGGGCATGACCATATCTTCGTCCTGGTGATAGATGCGATCAATAAGTTTACTTTTTGAAGTTTTTCCGGGGACGATGGCATGGCCACCCTCCTTTAAGGCGGCCGTAGCCCCTTCAAAGGTGTCCAACCGCAAATCGGCCTTTCTGCCACTTGCATCGGGACCATGGCAGAGATAACAATTTTGGACCAAAATGGGCCGGATATGAAAATTGAAATCCACGGTTTCGGGCAGAGGCTCCAAAAATTCCTTTCTGTTGCCACAAGAAGACAACAAGCCGCAACAGAGACCGATAACTATGCTGATATTTCCTTTCCGGGAGAACATGATTCCGAATTTATTTGGGATGTCTCTCAAATATAAGCATTAAAATCAAGCAATTCCATGGGAAACAGGGCGGTATGGTAGCTGTTTTCGGGTACGGACCAGCTTTTGGAATACTGACTTACGATGGCTACTTTTAGCCTATGGACCGGATACGAATCGGGATAATAGGAATGGGGAGGATCGGCAGGATCCATCTGGAGAACCTTACGCATAGAATTAAGGGAGCGGAAGTGGCCGCTGTGGTCAATCCCTCCCAACAAGGGCAGGATTATGCCTTGGACTATGGTGTTCCCCAAGTGTCGGATAGGGCCGATATTATTTTTGGTGATCCCAGTATCGATGCCGTTCTTGTTGGTTCACCGACTTCCAGCCATGCAGATTATGTGGTTCGGGCGGCCGAGGCGGGGAAGGCCATTTTTTGTGAGAAACCGATCGATCTGTCGTTACAGCGAGCCAAAGCGGTGGTGGAACAGGTAGAAGCGCATCAAGTTCCCCTTATGATTGCCTTTAACCGCAGGTTCGACCCGGATTTATTTAAAATACATACTGCAATTGCCCATGGCGATGTGGGTGAAGTCCATAGCTTGCATATTATAAGTAGGGATCCGGGACCCCCGCCGATACCTTACATCAAGGAATCCGGAGGACTTTTTAAGGACATGACCATTCACGATTTTGATATGGCCCGATACATTATGGGCTGCGAGGTGCTGGAGGTCTTTGCCACGGGCAGTTGTCGTATTGATCATCAAATCAAGGAAGCTGGTGATATCGATACCGCCATGATCTTACTTCGATTTGAAAACGGGGCGACCGCTGTTATAGAAAACAGTAGAAAAGCGGTTTATGGGTATGACCAGCGCCTGGAAGTGTTTGGCTCCAAGGGGATGATGAAAATGGAGAATCCCTATAGGACTCAGGTGTATTTTTCCGGTGAACAAGGTACGGCCTCCGATGCAAACCTGAACTTCTTTATGGACCGTTATCAAACCTCCTATCTATTGGAAATGCAGGCGTTTGTGGATGCCCTACTCATAAATGGTCCTATGCCGGTGGACGGAAAAGATGGAATTAAGGCCATGGCCCTTGCAGAAGCGGCCTATGCCTCGTTACGTGATAATCGCCCAATTAAAGTCCTGGATTAGTCCACAGGGATCATTTTCGTTGGGTCCAGATTTCGTACATGGGCTCTCCCTTACTGTTCTTTCCCTGGTGGTGCCAGTCCCTGTCCTTTATTGCGTAGTCGAATTTTAACGAGGCCCCGACTCGGGAATTGTCCCTGGAAAAATACGCGATGTTTTCCGTATATACCCCTTCTTTGGATGCAAAGGAACCGCCACCGGTGCCAAAGAATTTCATGGTTTCCGTATTATAGGCGATCCACTGGAACCGACCGTTCTGAAGGAATTTTAGGGTCTTTCTCGGATTTTCCTCCCCTCGACGGTCTTGGCCCTTGTCCGGTCCACGGGTGGCAAAGAGCCATGCTCCGTCCAAGTCTTGTGGCGAGGCATCGGATGCCGTAAACCGCAAGGGTTGGCCAACGGTGATGATCAGTTTTCCCATTTCTTGGGTAAAGGGCAAGGACAATTCGGTAAGTCCATCCGATTCGTGATTGGAATTGAACTCCAATTTTACTTGGATGGTGTTGCCTACTACAGTATAAAACCCGCCCAATGTCTTAATGAATTTGGCAGGCGATTCCTCGTAAACGGAATGGATCAAATAGTTCCCGTTTATCTTTAGTTCGTGATGTACCGAGTTTTCAGTGGCATGGTATACGCCAGGGGCAACTTGCCCGTGAACGCCCCATAATTGTACAAATACACAGATCCAAAATAATTTTAGTAGCGGTTTCATGGAGTTACATTTAGATGAAGTACTTAAAAATCACTCAAAAGCGGTCCTCAATTCAAAAAGATCCGCCATAGCACCAAAATACAAAACTCTTGTCAAATTTTTAGGAGGGCATACGGAAACACCAAAGGCCAAAAATGGCATTCGATTAAGGACTTGCCCTGGAAATGGGATAAACCATGTTAAGCTTTTGATCTTTTACGTTTTGTAATCCCATAGCCCGAAAGAATGCTATAAATTTGCGGTCTAAATACCTGCAATCCTATGAATAAAGCGGTTTATATAGCTACCACACAGCCTAAAAGTGGTAAATCCATAGTTTCTTTGGGCCTAATGCAGGTCTTATTGGGAAAGGCGGCCAAGGTTGGATATTTCCGACCCATAATCGACGACTGCGCCCCTGGTGAAATGGACAATCATATAGAGACCGTTATCTCCTATTTTAACTTGGAACTGGAGCACGATGCGGCCTATGCCTATACCCGGAGCGAGGTAGTTAAGAAGCTGAACAAGAATAAGGAGGACGAGGTGCTCGATAAGATCATTGAAAAGTACAAGGCTATTGAGGAGCGTTTCGATTTTGTTCTTGTAGAAGGGACGGACTTCACCGGGGAAGGCGGTATTATTGAGTGGGACATCAATGTTTTAATGGCCAAAAACCTGGGTATTCCGACCATTATAGTAACCAGCGGGGTGGGGAAGACCTTGGATGAATTTATGGGCGATATGTATTTAGCCTATGATTCCTTTAAGGAACAGGAAGTCGAAGTCTTGATGATGGTCGCCAATAAAATTCAACCCGAGAACATCAATTTGGTTACGGATGCACTGAAAAACGAATTGCCGGAAACGGTACTGATCGGTGCCATTCCGTTGAATCCTATTTTGGGAAATCCCACCATCAAGGAAATTGCTAAAGAACTGGAAGGGGAAGTTCTGTTCGGGGCCTCCCATCTGGACAACCAGGCCGGGCATTTTGGTGTAGGCGCCATGCAATTGCGGAATTATTTGACCCATTTGGAGGATGACGCACTGGTGATTACCCCAGGGGATCGGGCGGATATTATCCTTGGTGCCCTGCAAGCGAATATTTCCTCCAACTATCCTTCCGTCTCGGGCATTATACTTACGGGAGGACTAAAACCGGAAGATTCCATCAAGAAACTTATTGAGGGACTCTCCGAAGTAGTCCCCATTATATCGGTCAAGGAAGGAACCTTTACCACTACCAATCGAATTGGGGCCATTTCCCCAAAAATCTACGCCAGGAATATCAAAAAGATTACTACTTCTATTCAGGATTTTGCAAAATTTACTCCTGAAATGCAACTGGCGGAGCGGCTGGTGACCTTTTCCTCCAACGGTATTACGCCCAGAATGTTCCAGTATCATCTACTGAAAAAAGCCCAGGCCCATAAAAAGCACATTGTGCTACCGGAAGGAACGGACGAACGTATCTTGAAGGCGGCCCAGGAATTGGCGGATAACAATGCGGTGGATATTACCCTTCTAGGGAATAAGGAAGCCATTCAGGAAAAAATAGTATTCTTGGATCTGGAACTGGACCTGACTCGGATTTCGATCATTGATCCCACCAAAGCTGATAATTTTGCCGACTATGTAGACACGCTTTACGACTTGCGCAAACACAAAAATCTGAACCGTGCCATGGCACGCGACCTCATGTCCGATGTCTCCTATTTTGGTACGATGATGGTGTACAAAGGCCATGCGGACGGAATGGTTTCCGGAGCGGTACACACGACTCAGCACACCATTAGGCCTGCCCTACAATTTGTAAAGACTTTGCCCGGGGTATCTTTGGTCTCCTCCGTTTTTTTCATGTGCCTTCCCAATCGCGTCGTAGTTTTTGGCGATTGTGCTATCAATCCCAACCCTACCGCGGAGGAGCTGTCGGAAATTGCCATTTCCTCGGCGAATTCCGCCGCCGCATTTGGCATCGAACCTAAGATAGCCATGCTTTCCTACTCCTCTGGAAGTTCGGGATCTGGGGAGGATGTGGACCGGGTACGCCAGGCTACAGAATTGGTCAAGGGAAAGCGACCAGATCTTAAGATCGAAGGACCCATTCAATATGATGCCGCGGTGGACCTTCAGGTAGGCAAAAGCAAACTCCCGGACTCCGACGTGGCTGGGCAGGCAACGGTGTTTATATTCCCTGACCTGAATACGGGCAACAATACGTATAAGGCGGTGCAGCGAGAGACCGGGGCGTTGGCCATAGGTCCCATGTTACAGGGACTCAAAAAACCGGTAAACGATCTAAGCCGGGGAAGTACCGTGGACGATGTAGTCAATACGGTTATCATTACCGCCATACAGGCACAGGCCATGTAAAAAATGTACCGAATATTGGGTTTAAGACCCATCATTACACTTAAAAGACATCAGGAAATACCTATTTGGCACCATGAACATTCTCATTCTGAATTCCGGGAGTTCCTCCATCAAATTCCAATTGATACAAATGCCCTTGGAACATAGCACCTGTGGTGGAATTGTTGAGCGGATCGGGTCGGAGAAGGCCCTTTTGAGATACCGAACCACAACGCAAAACCTTCATTTGGAAGAGGTTATAAAAACCCATGAACGCGGATTAAGAAGAATTCTGGACCTACTTTTGAGTTCCGAATATGGGGTCATCGGCCATGTGGATGAAATAGATGCCGTAGGGCACCGTGTTGTACACGGGGGAGATTCCTTCGCCCGGACCACTTGGGTAACCGATCGGGTAAAAAAGGAGATTCAAAAATTTTCCGCCTTGGCCCCGTTGCACAATCCGCCTAATTTGGCGGGCATTCAAATCGCCGAAGCCCTATTTCCAAAGGCAAGGCAAGTAGCCGTTTTTGATACGGCCTTCCACCAGACCATTCCTGAAAAGGCCCATAGATATGCCATTCCCAAAAAATTCTATACAGACCACAGCATTCGGTCCTATGGATTTCACGGTACCAGCCACAAGTATGTGTCCGAAAAGGCCATGGCCCATTTACAAAAAAAGAGATCCAAGTTGTTGACCATCCATTTGGGCAATGGTTGTAGTATCACCGCGGTAGTAGACGGAAAAAGCGTGGAACATAGTTTGGGCTTTGCTCCGTCCAACGGACTTATCATGGGTTCCCGAAGTGGTGATTTGGATCACGCCTTAATTTTTCATTTGGTAGACACCCTGGGATACTCGTTGGAATCGGTGAATCGCTTATTGACTAAGGAAAGTGGGATGTTGGGCCTTACCGGGTACAGCGATTTGCGGGACATCCAATCGAGGGCCGAGGAAGGGGATAGGGACTGCCAACTGGCGCTCGATATGAACGCGTATCGCATTAAAAAATACATTGGGGCCTACACGGCCATTATGAACGGACTGGACGCGATTGTCTTTACCGCCGGAATTGGGGAGAATTCCAGTGTTTTACGGAAACGTATCTGTGAGGACATGTCCTACCTGGGCATTACCCTGGATGATGGGAAGAACGAGTCGGTTTCAAGGGATTTCGAGGAAATACAGGCGGAAGTGTCGCGGGTAAAGCTACTGGTCATTGCCACCAATGAGGAATTGGAAATTGCCAAACAGACCTTTGAACTGTGCTCCAACGAATGAATCTTAGGCTACTAGGGAAGAACATTCCTAGTATTCCCCGATTCCGGTTTGCGACCTTACAGGAATAAATGGGTTACAGACCGACCAAGGGATATTCAATTTTGTTCAAAATAATCATAGTATTGTTGCCCATTCGATTTTTGCGTAACTTTTCTACGGACAATTATGAACAGCCTAAAAAGAGTCATTGTAGATTTTAAGAAGTTGACCCCGGAGGTCCTTAAACTGCTCGTGGATAAATATCCCGATGGTTATGGCGATGGTGATATCCTTACCTTCAAAAATGCAAAAGGCGAACGCATTGAAGCCGTTGAGGTTTCCACGGAGGACATCAAATATTTGGTTAAGATCAGTGCGAAATTGGAATATACCATGGAGAATTATGACGAGGAGGATTATGGGGATTTTGCCGCTGACGACCCTGAGGCCATACTAGATCCCAAGGAATTACAGGAAGCGGCCGATGATGAGGACTAAGCCCTCAAATTACGCAACATCTCCGTTGTAGTTCGTTTTAAATCAAAATTGGGTTCCCAGTCCCAGTCCTGTCGAGCCATGGAGTCGTCGATGCTATTTGGCCAAGAATCCGCAATGGCCTGTCTAAAATCAGGTTCGTAAAAAATTTCAAATCCAGGGAGATGTTCTTGGATACTTTGGGCGATTTCTTCCGGGGAAAAGCTCATGGCGGAAAGATTATAAGAGGAACGTACCTTAATGTTTTCCGTTTCCGTTTCCATAAGTTGAAGGGTTCCCCGTATGGCATCCTCCATGAACATCATGGGCAGTTGGGTGTCCTTCTTAAGAAAACAGGAGTAACGACCTTCACTCAACGCCTTGTGATATATTTCCACGGCGTAGTCCGTAGTGCCACCGCCAGGTTGGGTCTTCCAACTGATGAGGCCAGGGTAACGCAGACTCCGTACGTCCACCCCAAATTTATGGTGGTAGTAGTTGCACCATCGTTCACCGGAAAGTTTGCTTATGCCATATACCGTGCTGGGTTCCATAATCGTACTTTGAGGCGTGTTTGCCCTAGGGGTATTTGGACCGAAAACGGCAATACTCGACGGCCAGAATATCTTTTCTATTTTTTTCTCCTTACCTAGATTCAAAACATTAAATAAGGAGTTCATGTTCAGGTTCCAGGCCCGTTCCGGAAATTTCTCAGCCGTTGCGCTCAACATGGCCGCCATCAGATAGACCTCCTCTATTTCGTAGTAGGCCACAACTTCCTCCAACACATCGTAATCCGTAGCATCCAAAAGTTCGAACGAGCCGGAGTCCATGAGGCTCCCACTGCCCTCCCGGATATCGCTGGCTATAACGGATTCGTCTCCATATTTCTCCCGTAAGGCAAAGGTCAACTCCGTGCCTATCTGTCCGCAGGCCCCTAAAATAAGGATGGATTTACGCATTTAAAAAAGAAGTTAAATGGATACGGTGTAAAGATAACCGATTCTAAAATTTGTACCTTCGCCCCATGCTAAAATTCTTTCCCATTTGGATCCTTCCGCTGGTGTTGCTTTCCTGCGGACCTTCGGACAAACAGGAAGAAAATACCGATTCCTCCGAGTTGGACCTCTCTGCGGGAAAGTGGCCAAAAAAGACCCCGATACAGGCCAAGGCGCGAAGCATTTTAAACGATTGGCCGGAATTCAGCCGTATGGAGACCAGCTTTGATGCCATTTATACCGTTGAAAATATAGAGGATCTAAAACTGGTTATAGACGACCTGATCGATAAACAGAACCTTTTGGCCGATTCCGAATATCCCGAGTCGTTTGATCTTCCCCGAATAAAAAGCAGGCAAAAGGTATTTAAGACTTATATCCTAAAGACCAAAAACTATTTGGAATTTCAAAGAAACCCGGAGGAATCCATTTTGGAGATGATCGATGCCTATAATGTATTTCGGGACCATTTCAATATCATTATCAACAATACTTTGGATACCCAACTTATTTTGGAGGAGCAATAAAACGGAATCGGCCTATTGGTTATTTGCCGTACTTAGGTTTTATTGTTGGGGATAAGGATAAGTTCGTGCTCCAAGGACCGACCAAAAGAACATGATGCCAAAGTCACTGTTATTTATTCCCGATATATCCGGATTTACCGAGTTTGTGCAGACCACGGAGGTCGAACACAGTCAACACGTTATTTCGGAATTATTGGAAGTACTCATCGATGCCAACACCCAGGGATTGAAACTGGCCGAAATAGAGGGGGATGCCCTATTCTTCTACAAAGAAGGGGAAATCTTGTCCCAAGAAAGGCTATTGGCCCAAATTGAGACCATGTTCACTGCATTTCACGGTCATCTTAAACTACTGGAAAAGAATCGGATATGCCCATGTAATGCCTGCGCCACGGCGCCCAAACTCCAACTAAAGATAGTGGCTCATTGTGGTGACTTACAGTTTATCGATGTCAAGGGAAACAGGAAGCCCTTTGGGGAACAGGTGATAGAGGCGCATCGGCTACTCAAAAATTCGATCGAGAGCGACAACTATGTGTTGATCAGTAAAGAATTGGCCAAGGAAATCGAATTGCCGATCTATTATTACAGCAAGGTATTTAGATTTAAGGAAGGAAGGGATAGCTATGACAACCGGGAATTGGAATACATTTATGCCGTAATCGACAAAACCAAGCTCAGTCTAAACGATTTGACCCGGGCCAAAAAGGTGGATTTTGATAGACCTCCCGACCTCATTTTAAAAAAGCAGTTTCCCATTAGGGCGGAGGACCTCATGGAATATATCTCCAACTACAAATACCGCCATGAATGGGTGAAAGGGGTGGACAAATTCGAGTTCAACGAAAATGAGGTAACCCGTCTGGGAACCGAACACGTTTGTGTAATCAACGGCAAGCACTTGAATTTTGTAACGGTGACCAAGGGAGGAGATCCGGGAATATTGACCTATGGCGAGATGACCACCGATGTTCCTTTTGATACCCTATACCAATTTTATAATGTGACGCCCATTTCGGAAAACGCTTGCTTCCTGGAAATGGAGACCTATTGGGAAGTAGCTTCGCCATTAAAAAGATTGATGCTTTCCCTATTTGTCCCTCGTGTCGTTAAAAAAAATAACCAAGAGGCTTTGGACGGCCTTTATCGTTTTGTTTCCGAACCTTCTGTGGTGTTTGCCACTTAGGACTTGCCATCCAAGTAACGGCCCAGATTGCCCAGGGCGCCCTCCCAGAATTGTTCGTAGAATTGGAGCCATTGATTGACTTCCTTTAGGGGCTGTGCATCCGCATGGCAATAGCGTTCCCGGCCGTTTGTATTTATTTGCACCAAACCGGCCTCTTCCAGGGTCCGTAAATGCTTGGTGATACCTTGACGGCTAATTTCAAATTGATTGGAAATCTGGGTAATGGACAGGGCGGTGGTGGCCAAGACCAAGGCGTGAAAGATTTCACGCCTCGTGGGGTCTGCAATGGCCTTAAGAATTTTGGTGATACTATCCTGCATGGACCTCCTGGATTAAATACTTGGAAAGTTCGGATACGCAATTGTCCCATCCAGCATCGAAACTGGTGAACATTTGTACGGCACTGTCGCCGGGATAATCGGATATTCCCGAGTGCTCCAGGTAGAGTTTGGTCTTGCCCGCAACCACGTTCAGTTGCCATTTCACGGTTGTTTCCGTGTTGGTGTTCTGGACTATCCAGGTGTAGACCAGGGTATAGGGGTCAGCTTCCTTGACCACACCTGTTATTTGGGTACACCCATGTTCCTCATCGGCGGTGAAAGTGTAGCGGTAACCCGTCTCCGCCTTAAAATCGGCCTGGATAAACCAAGTGGAAATCTCCTCGGCTTTGGAAATCGCGTTCCATACCTTTTCAATGGAATGATCAAATACATGTTCTTTTGAAATAACATCTTTCATGACTGTTCGTTTTTTGGATTAATATGCAACTATATGGTTGCAAATATAGACAATAAATTTTATTATGCAACTTATTGGTTGCTTAATTTTCTACAATAGGCAAGGAGTTGGAAAAAACTATGATTTTCTTCGGTTTTTGGTGACCAAAAGTAGTTTCAAATTCCTTAAATTGCTTAGATAGACTAATTCAAACAAGAAAATTTATTTTAACATGATGAGAAGACAAAACATACTTTTTTGTGTTTGTTTTTTGGTGTTGGCCCATTTAGGGGTGGCCCAACCCATGGACAAAACGACTTTTGAAGGGCTTCAATTCAGAAGCTTGGGTCCGGCGCTTACTTCGGGTAGGATCGCGGACATCGCCATTCACCCGGAAAATGAAAATATTTGGTATGTGGCTGTGGGATCCGGGGGGGTATGGAAAACCATGAATTCGGGGACCACGTGGAAACCGATTTTTGATGAACAGCCCAGCTATTCCATAGGCTGTATTACCATCGACCCCAACAATCCGCATACCATCTGGGTGGGAACCGGTGAAAACGTCGGTGGGCGACATGTAGGTTTCGGAGATGGCATTTATGTCAGCCATGACGATGGAAAAACTTGGAAAAACAAAGGCCTTCGGGCATCGGAACATCTATCAAAAATTATTGTACACCCGGAAAATCCAGATGTGATCTGGGTTGCTTCCCAAGGACCTCTGTGGTCCAAAGGCGGCCAACGGGGAATCTATAAATCCGTGGATGGGGGCACTACCTGGAAAAAGACCCTTGGAGACGATGAATGGGTCGGTGCCACCGATCTTGTAATGGATTTTACCAACCCCGATGTACTGTACGCAGCCACTTGGCAGCGGCATAGAACGGTAGCAGCCTATTTAGGAGGCGGTCCTGGATCTGGAATCCATAGAAGTGTTGACGGGGGGCTAACTTGGACCGAGCTTACCGAGGGAATCCCCCAATCCAATTTGGGCAAGATAGGACTGGCTATTTCACCATTCGATCCGGATGTGCTATATGCTGCCATTGAGCTGGACCGTACCAAAGGCGGAGTTTTTATGTCTACCAATAAGGGGAGCTCTTGGACCAAACAATCCGATGCAGTTTCCGGGGGTACGGGTCCTCATTATTATCAAGAACTATTCGCCTCTCCCCATCATGAGGGAAAACTGTATCTCATGAGCAACTATACCCAGGTGTCCGAGGATCATGGTAAGACGTTCCAAAAAATGAACGAAGAGAACAAACATATCGACAGTCATGCGGTGGCGTTCAAGAAATCCGACCCCAACTATGTGCTATTTGGCACGGACGGCGGACTTTATGATAGCTTTGACAATACGCGTAGTTGGCGCTTTGTGGCCAACCTGCCCGTTACCCAATACTACAAAGTGGCGGTGGACGACACGGAACCTTTTTACAATATCTATGGAGGTACCCAGGATAATGGATCCCACGGCGGTCCCAGTCGCACCACCAATGAGCTGGGAATACTGAACAAGGACTGGTGGAAAACCTTGGGCGCCGATGGGCATCAGTCCGCAGTTGAGCCCGGAAATCCCAAAATAACCTATGGGGAATACCAACAAGGCAGATTATGGCGTATCGATCAAACCACTGGTGAGCGCGTATTGATACAGCCCCAACCGGCGGCAGGGGAACCTTATGAACGATTTAATTGGGATGCTCCCATTTTGGTAAGTCCGCATAATCCTACTCGATTGTATTTTGCTTCACAGCGGGTATGGCGATCGGATAACCGGGGCGACCAATGGACGGCCATATCCCAAGACCTTACCCGGAATCAGACCCGGATAGCGCTGCCCATTATGGGTGGTCAACAAAGCTGGGACAACCCTTGGGACGTAGTGGCCATGTCCAACTACAACACCATTACCTCCTTGGCCGAATCCCCCAAGCAGGAAGGGCTCATTTATGCCGGAACGGATGATGGGATCATTCAAGTAACCGAGGATGGCGGGAATAGCTGGCGGCGAGTGGAACTTGGTAGTATAAAAGGTGTACCGGCCACCGTCTTTGTCAATGATATCCGGGCGGATCTATTTGACGCCAATACGGTCTATGCGGCTTTGGATAATCATAAATATGGGGATTATAAACCCTACCTTTTAAAAAGTCGGGATAAGGGTAGGACCTGGACATTCATCAATGGCAATCTACCGCCAACCTTGTTGACCTGGCGCTTGGTACAAGACCATATTAAAAGGGATCTTTTATTTGCGGCTACGGAATTCGGTATCTATTTTACGTCCAATGGCGGGAAACAGTGGACGCAACTGACCGGTGGCCTGCCTACCATTTCCTTTAGGGATATCACTATTCAACGCAGGGAGGATGATGTGGTCGCCGCGTCCTTTGGTCGTGGATTCTATGTTTTGGACGACTTAAGTCCCTTGCGGACCTTTACAGCATCCACCTTAACGGACGAGGCCACCTTATTCCCCATAAAACCGGCATATTGGTACACCCCAAGATTGGGAATGGGTAGTCAGGGGGATAACGAATATCGGGCCAAAAACCCACCTTACGGGGCCACCTTTACCTACTTTTTGCCCGAAAAGGTAAAATCGTTAAAGGAGCTGCGTCAGGATCGGGAGCGCGGAGCCAACAATATTCCGTTTCCTGGCTGGGATGCGCTGGCTTCTGAAAAACTACAGGATTCCATTGCCATTCTCCTCACAGTCAAGGACAAGGAAGGTAAGGTAGTTAACACGGTACGGGGTTCCAATTCCAAGGGATTCAATCGGGTGAGTTGGGATTTGACCTATCCCACCAAAAATGCGATAAACCTGGACTTGCCTAAATCCGGTTCCGAATCCTCCAATAGCGGTATTCGGGTTACTCCTGGAACCTATACGGTCACCTTGTCCAAACGAGTGGATGGGCAAACGACAACATTGGCCGGCCCCGAGGTGGTTAAAGTAGTTCCGTTGGCGCAGGGGGCATTGCAGGGTGCTTCCTATGAGGAGATTGCCGCTTTTACCCAGGAGTATCGTTCCTTTCAACACGATTTGACCTCAGCCAATTCGGTGTTGGCGCGGAATCTGAAGTTAGTGCATGCCATGCAACGCGCAGCGGACCGATCGCATAACCCTTCTTCGTCCCTGGCCGGTCGGATTCACACGGCGAGGGAAAACCTGTTAGCCATAGAGCGGGCCCTAAAGGGAAATCAAGCCAAGGGCGAGATCGGGGAAAAAACCAATCCTACTCCCCAGAACGGAAATTCCGTTGCATCCGAAGCACTTAAGGCCACATACGGTCCGACCCCGAATCATAAGGCCGCATTCCTGCGGGCCAAAAATCAGTTAACGGAAATTAGGTCGAAATTGAAAACGGTTACGGAAACTACCCTACCCGGAATCGAAAAGGATTTGAAAGCTGCCGGAGCTCCCTGGATAGAGGGGCAAGGCCTGGATGGCGAATAAAAAAAGCGGGCCAAATCGGCCCGCTTTTTTTTATTCCTTATTCTCTGCAGCCTCAGGAGGGTTCTTTCTGCTTTCCAACGCCTGTTTGCTTAAACTGGCCAAATTAAAATTGGGATCCATGGCCAATGCTTCGTCAATATAAGTCAGGGCATCATCTATATTGTTCTTCTCATTATTGTATTTGGTGAGTCCTTTTAAATGCAAAAAGGCGGCCTTTAAGGGGACTTCGTAGGGTTGTTGCCGCTCATAAAAGGCATATTTCATTTCGTCCTTGGCGTTGGTGATACCATATTCGATATCCACACCGGCTCCGGCAATATCCCCGGTCTGTATTTTAAGATCGGCCATTTCATAGGCGATGTAGGCGTTTGGATTTCTTTTGAACAGTTCCGTAAAGTGCTCTAGGGCGCGCTTGGGTTGGTTAAGTGCCTTTAGGGATATGGCCTTGACCTGTACGGCCAAATCGGAATCCGTTTCCTCCCTTTCTATTCCAATGGTATTCAGAGCTTGAAGATGTTGATTATCATTGGCATAGATATAGGCCAACGTATCCTTTCGTTCCTTTGAGGGCGAAAGGACGTTCAAATGTGTCATGGCATTGATAACACCGTCAACATCACCTTGTAAACGCATTTCCCTGTAAAATGCCTCATAGTGTTTTTGAAGTTCGCTCTGGGTCTGCGCGGCGGCCGTAAATCCAAAGGCAAGTGCCGACAACAAGATAATCTTCTTCATTTTTGTTGAATTTTGGTGGGCAAAACTATTAAAATTATTTGTAGAATCCTGTTAAGAAAACAGTTAATTATATGATTGAAGGTGTTATACCGGGAAGGGTCAACAAAAAAAGGATACGCTTTGGTATCCTTTTTTACTATGAAGTTTGCTGAAATTTAAACTACATTCAGTTCCACTTCCCTTTGGGTAATGGACCGCAAAAGTCCAGCGTAGAATCCAAGACTTTGGGTGTCCTTCTCTACGCACGAACGCAAGAACTCCTTCAGGTTCCTGAAACGTAAATTGGCATAAAGGGTAGGCAGGTATTGATTTACCGTTTTGGGATCGTAAACGGCATCGTCCATAACAATGTGCATGCTCACCCGCTTTCTGTGGTAGTCTATGGCTACATCCGCGGCATTGTAATGCTTTTTGAGCAGGGCAATATGGAGTTTTTCAAATTCAGGTGTCGTTTTTGGGTTGGTACAACTGCGGGAGATCAGGTCTTTGATATCCTTTAAAATCCTCCCTTTTAGACTTGAATTTTCCATGACCATCTTGTTTTAGATATACCTAAAGTTATGCATTTCATCGATAAGTAGTTAATAATCAATTAAGTAATTAACAAAAAACCAACAAATTTGTTGTAAAAAATGGCTTTTATGTGGTGTATCATTCCTGAATTGGGGTAGTAAAACGATAATTTTTAACAAGAATAAGCTTACGGGAACGAATTTTTTTACCTTTTTGAACAGCATCCCCAAAATATTGGGGCGGCGGAATTCCTCTTTTTTTAGCCTCCGAGGTATAGTATTCCGCTTTTTCGGGGTGTTCGGGATACACGGCATTAAAAACCTCGTTCCACCACCCTTCGTGAACAATGGCTTTGAGTATGGCAATACAATCGTTGAGGTGGATCAAGTTTATGGGTGCCCCACCGTTCTGTAATCCGGTTCTTCCAGAGAGCATGGTAACCGGGTGCCTGTTAGGACCGATCAAGCCACCAAATCGAACAATCGTGGTCTTCAGGTTCAGATCCTTTCTAAAGAGATTCTCGCTTATCACTAACTGCCTCCCGGACTCGGTGGAAGGTTTTGGTGGTGTATCTTCTGTAACTTCCCCATTAACGTCCCCATAGACGGAGGTACTGCTAACAAAAACAACTTTTTGCACGGCTACTGCTTGGATGGCCCGGTGCAACCCTTGCATTTTTTTGACATAGTTTTCCTTATGGGCTCCCCTAAGTCTGGGAGGCACATTGACTATCAGGACATCCACTGACTTCAAAAACAGGGCTATAGGTCCCTCGGGTCCTGATTCCTGAAGTGAAATGGGATATGGGCGGATACCTGCCGCTTCCAGGACCGCCATTTTTGAGGCCGAGGTGGTGGTCCCATGAACCGCATACCCGTCTTCTAGAAGGGATTTGGCCAAGGGAAGCCCCAGCCATCCGCAACCCATGATACCAATGGAGCTACTCAAATCGCAATGTTTTTATGACCAGGACGGCATCGTTCAAAACAAAAGGCATGGGAATGTTGTCTTCCGGTCTTGCCGGAATGGTAAACTGTGGATTGTCCAACAAATCGTTCGAAGCTTCATACAACGTAAGTTCCAAGATTTCGTCTTTGGGGAGGGAAAGGGTCATTTGGGTCGTATCGTTATTGCTAATGTGATGGGAGACCAATCGTCTACCCTTCCTATGCTCCAAATCATACTCGGATAAAGATATACCATTTACGATTGCCTTGGAAATGGAAACCTCGTTCGTATATACGTCCAATCGATTTACATCACGTTGGGGAGCGATCAGGATATCCAACACCCGTTGCCCGCCAATGAGGGTATCCCCTGTTTTCAGGATTGTAGGTGGTGGGATATCCTTTATGGGCGCCTGGGATACCTGGGTAAAACCGGAATTGTATTTGCTGTCCACGGTTTGCCCGGCAATTTCATTGGGATCTTTTTCATCTGTTTTCAAGTACTGGGCCGTCCAAGGGGACAGTATCCGTTCATAGGTAGCCCATTGGGCCACATTTTCGTCCGCATCCAGAACGTAGAGCAGACTTGTAGGTTTGCCATTTTCCTTGTCAAATCCGGAATTGAAGTGGGCGGCCAATCCAAATCCGAAACACAGCACAAAACTTAAATAAGCCAATTGTGTCTTCTTTGCGTAGGCGTTAAACAATGGAAGTAACAGGAAAAAGGTCAAGGTGGTCAACAAGGTAGCGCTTACCATCATTTTAAGTCCCAATCCTACGGGGAACCCCTTAATAAAAGGCGCATATATCCACAGGGCGGGTAAGGCCAACACAAAAAGAACATAGGGATGGGACTCCTTTTTGTGGAGGACCACTAAAAGGGAGGCCAACAGGGCAAATAGGGGAACGATAAAGAAAGCGGCCCCTTCCAAATACCGGCAAACGGCACAACAAATAATCAACCACAATACTACCGGGGCCACCAGCAGGTCGACTGTACTTGAATTTTTAAATCGGGAATAGATCCAAAAACAGCTACCTAGGGAAAATAGGACAAATGCGGCAATGTAGATATAGCCATTATAGGTAAATCCCTGCAGCATGTCCGCATAGTGGGGGTATATCCATTTGAGTACGGACCAGCCGTAATAACCTACCGCTCCGTTCACTGCTATGGTCAATAGCATGGGAAAAAAGCCCTTGACCACCGCTTTGCCCTTCAGGTAACCCTTTCCAAAACCATAAATGAGTAGAAGAATAAAAACTAGTACCGCCAAACCGAACATGGGCCAAATCCAGTCGAACGGATAGGACACCAATCCAAAAAAAGGCATGTTGAAGTAAACATGATCGTTCAAGCTCTTTAAGTCGGTCAGATCCGCATGGCCAAAATGATGAAGTAAGGGCATCAGATAACTTCCCTGATGCGCCAAGGTATTTCGGTCCAAACGTTCATAAGTGTCTTGTGAAGTATGGTAATCAAAGTGGTCCCCGATAAAGGCGAATACAAACCCATCAATATCCCGTTTTTCCCTAAAAACGGTCAAGTCCGTATCATTAGGCAACATTTTGTAAATACTGTAGTACAGGGAATTGGCCATGGGATATTTGGGATGGGCCTTGATAAACCCGGCCAAGAGTTTTTCATTTCCCCTATTGGTCTCCATAAAGACATAGCTTGGGCCACCACTTCCGCGTGCCTCAAAATTAAGCACCAGTCCGACTTCCTTGGCCCAGGGATGTTGGTCCACAAAGAGCTCTGCCCCACTGAGATCCACTTCCTCCCCGTCCGAAAACAGAATTATGATATCGTTTTTGGGCCTGTTGTTTTCATTGGAGATAAAGGCCCGAATACCCTCAAGAATGGTGGCCACCCCGCTTCCGGCATCACTGGCGCCCTTGGAGGAATGCAGGTCGCTATCATAATGGGTCAAAACCATAAGTGATTTACCCGGTCGGGTGCCTGGTATTTTGGCCAAAATGTTAATGGGTTTACATAGGTTGTTCCCCCGTCCAATGGTAAAACCTTCCTGAAGGGAGGTTTCCAAACCCATTTTCTGCAGCTCGGAAACAATATAGTTCCGCACCTCGGAATGTGCCGGAAATCCAACCCCATGGGGTTTTTGCGAAATGGCCTCTACATGCACCAGCGCCCGGTCCGTTGAAAACTCATTTTTTGGTAGTTCCGCATCCGGGGAATAGGAGGGCATGGCCGACTCAAAGCCCCAATAGATGGCGAGAACGACCAACAATAATGTTATGATGGAAGCGTATTTCTGCATTTTAAGAGCCCTAGGCTAAAAGTATAAAATTTTGAGAGTTTGGTGCATTTTGCCTAATATATTTAGATAATTCATAAAAAATAAGTAAATTTAAGATTGACCCTATTCCACAAGGAATAGCATAAAACCAATACAATTATGGGAATAAAGAGTTTTCAGGGAATACGTAGATCGTCTAAAAAGGAATTTGACGCCCCTATCTTAGTGGCCGATTATATGTCCAAAAAACTGGTGACATTTGCTCCGGAACAGTCCATTTTAGAGGTCATGGAAGCCTTTGCCAAACACAAAATTTCCGGAGGTCCCGTACTGGACGACAATGGATTTTTGGTCGGTATTATTTCCGAAGCCGATTGCATGAAACAAATTTCCGAAAGCCGTTATTTCAATCAGCCCATCTTGGATAAGAGTGTCGAACGGTATATGACCAAAGAAGTAGAGACCATTCCCCACGACATGAGTATTTTTGATGCGGCAGGGGTCTTTGACAAACACAACCGCCGTAGATTGCCCGTTATGAACAATGGAATTCTGGTAGGCCAGATTAGTCGGAAGGATATTGTTATCGCCGCCCTAAAATTGAGCGGGCAGAATTGGAAATAGGCCTATTCCCTTTTTACGATCATGTATTGATCGTAGTCCAAGGGCAAATAACCCAAATCATATACAAAGTAGTAGGTAGTACCTTTTTTAGTGGTATACAGGTTGGTGACAAAATCAAAATCAAAACCTTTGTCCAATAATCGGGTTCTGGTGGTCTTTGTTTTGCCTTCCCTAAGGGAGTAGCTATCCAAAATCCGATAATTTTTCCGTAAGCGATTGTTGATATTCCGGATCAAGTTCTTACTGTCCTTATTGACTTTATTGTTGTACGCATTGCGGCAATGGTCCGAACAGTATTTTTTGTCTACCCTTCCCACGATTTCTGCCCCACATTCCAAACATTTTTTTTTCAATTTACCTGAATTTTAGATTGAATTCCGCGTGCTTTCGACCCTGACCCTTCACAGCTTTTATGAGATTAAATATCATTTATTTTCTCATAGTAGAATCTACTAAAAACGAGGTTCGTTAAAAGAAATATCCAATGAATATAAAAAATATTCTACAAAATATAAAATGAAGAATTTATTCGACAATAATGTCGTGTTTTCGAAGCAATCCGACCAGACCGTTCTTGGAAAACGTGGCCTTTTTAAGTCGATTTTTTTTCCGGATCGATGGTGAAATTACGGGCCGTTCTAAAGTCGGTCGCCTCTAAAATAGAATTAAAAAAGACGGCACCCTGTAGGTCGCAATTCGCGAAGAGGGCATGGGCGAGGTTCGTTTCCGTAAAATCGGCCTGGACCAACTTGCAATCCCTAAACTTTTGATTTTTTAGTTTTAGACCGTAGAACGAACTGAAATTCAAGGTACAATCCTGAAAGCTAAAATCGAGTAGAAAATCATTGCACGTCTCAAATTGGATTCCCATAAGCTTACTATGGATGAACATCACTTGCTTAAAAGTGGTATGGGCTACGTTGGCATTGCTCAGGTTGCAGTCCACGAATTTACATTCCATAAAATTCTGGTTGTCCAAGAAACCATTGGAAAAATCGCAGCCTTCAAAAACACAGTTTTCGTATTCCGCTTTGGGTAATCGGTTCTGGGTAAATACCTTGCGTGTAAAAGTTGTGTCGGCTATAAATGGGGTCATGGTGGGTGAATTGGGGAACTATTTCTTCTTGTGCGTATTCGGTTCCAAGGACATGAAATGATCGTAGCTTTCGTTGAGATAGGCCGCCGTTTGCTCCCTATCCTCCAGGACCTCCTCCGGAATAAGAATATAGCCCTGCATTGTGGCACCGTAGGAGGTGTAAAGCGTGGTCTGTAATTCTGCCAAATACTTTTCTTGTACTTCCTTGGAAAACCGGATTCCGATTTCCCCGGCTTTGTTCAATAGGGAAAACATGTAACCATTGGCGGAAGTGTACGGCATGGTTTTCCCCTTACGATCAAATCGGGGACATTTGTCGATGAGGCTATCGTATAACTCCAATCTTTTCTGCCAGGCTTCCTTGGATAGTTTGCTCATAATTTTAAGGTATAGATTTGACTTTCTTTTTTTTGAAATCCCAAATTCTGATAGAGTTGGTTGGCCGGTTTTCGGTGGTACCCCGTAAACAGGAGAATTTCGGTGAGACCTTTTTGCCGACCCTGCTCAATGAGGAATTCCATCAATTGACGACCTAGGCCCTTTCCGCGATGTGCCTGATCCACGACCACATCCTCGATCCAACCTTTGATTCCCGAAACTACCGCATATTCGCCCATCAACGCTACCCCAACAATCTGGCCTTCCCATCTACAGCATGCCACAATAACTGGATTTTTGGGATCCAAGACTTGACGTAAGGATAGGGGGATCCGGGTCGCATTAAGTTGTTTAAACAGGGCGTGGATCGTTTTTTCATTCTCGGGAAGGATGTCAGCGGGAGTGAGCAGTGAAAGTTCCATGGTTAAGTATTGTGATTGTAAATCCTAAGGTTATATATCCAAAGATACTCAAAGTTGTTTGCGAATGCCAAGGGATATGGATTAGGCAGCGCTGGATGAGGAGCTTTTTTGTTGCGCGAAGGGAGAACTTCACCTTTTGGCTTACCCCATCGAAAATCAGTAGTGCGATCGATACCATTGGACAGTGACAATTCCAAAAAGAACATTGGAATCTCTTAACTTAGGTTCCTGATACGACATAGGCATTATTTTAGTTTTTGTTCGTGTATAATATTTATAAGGGAGCATATGATAGCCATCATTTATAAGTTTGAGCTTAAGGAAAATCAAGCGCATAATTTTATTGAGGCTTGGAAGGAAATGACCAAATTGATCTACACGCATGAGAACGGATTGGGTTCGAGACTACATAAAAAGGATGAATTCACCTATATCGCCTATGCCCAATGGCCGGATAAGGAAACGTGGGACCATTCGGGAGGCAACTTACCATTGAGGGCCCAGGGAGTCAGGGAGAAAATGCGCGGAGCTTGCCACAAGGTAACCGTACTCCACGAATTGGAAGTGGTTGAGGATTTGTTGAAAACGGATTAGAACCTGGTCATAATTCCAATCTTACAACACTGTATACAGGTTAAAAGCAGCTCAAAAATGAGGTCTCTTATATTTAAAGAAAAAGGAAGTTCAATACATTATGGATATACCTCAGACTCTTAGGACGTTGTGTTACTCTGTTTCGCCCAATTAGGACTTTCAAGAACATTGAAGATCCATTATCTTTATGTTATCAGGCCTCGATAGGTTGAGGTTAGATTCCACTTTCAACTTCAAAAAAGATAATGATGAAAATGCGAAACCTACTATTGTTTGGGACCATCGTCATGTGCTTCGTTAGGGTCTGGGCCCAGGAGAAAAAAGTAATTACCAAGGCCGAGGATTTACCTAAACATTCGTATTCCCTAAAAAACAAGGACGCCATTGGCATCATAAAGGACAAGGAATACATTTTGGCATTGGCAGCCAGGGTCAAAAAGGACCTTTTGAATGATCTGGAGACCTATGATATCCGAGAAAATGCAACGTTACGTGAGTACTACGGAAATCTTAGGACGATCCATATCCTGGAGGGAGCATATGATCTTGCCCTAGACTATTTGAAAAAACAGCGGGAATTGGCGGGCAAGGATTCCCAAAAAAGGACATTGGGTATGGAGGCCGAGGTACTGTTGAGGGTGGTCTTGAAAGACGATATAGCGGATGACCAAACCATTGCCCAACAAATAAACCAGTTCATGGAGCATAAATTGAGTTCTGGGAATTTTAAGGTTATTCAGGAAGATGTGGAATCCGCCAAAGGCGAGGCCGAGATTTTGAGTGAAAATTTTCTTATGGGTTGGGTCAAAACGGAGGTACAGCCTGCATTGGACAATAATACCGGGGAGATACCGGGGGATTTGGTTTTTCGACTGATTCAAGTCCACTATATGTTGAATTATTACATCCCCTACAGGACAGCTTTTCTTGAAGCCTACGTTAATGCACTTGAAAAGAACATGGAAAAGTTGGAAAAGCACAACATCTGGAAAGAACGGGATGCTTTGATTAAGAAAAATCCCGACTATGCACCAGTGGTCATCGGAATTTGGGACTCCGGGGTGGACATGTCTGTGTTTCCTAAAGAGAAACGATGGATAAATGAAGGTGAGCGGTTGGATGGCTTGGATACGGATGGGAACGGTTTTGTTGACGACGTCTATGGCATCGCCTACGATGTAAAGGAGCATAGGGATCCCAATTATTTACATCCCTTGGCCCATGCCCTGAAGGACAAAAAAAAGTATCAGGACCATACCAAGGGGCTGATGGACCTTTTTGCCAATATAGACTCCAAGGAAGTATCCGACCTAAAACTTTACATGTCCCATTTGAAACCCGAAGATTTTGAACATTACATGGAAAACCTGAATTTGTATTCCGAATATTCGCACGGTACCCATGTGGCCGGAATAGCGGCAGCTGGAAATGATTTGGCCAGAATACTGGTGGTTCGCAATACAGAGGACCACAAGAACGTTCCGGCCCCTCCTGATGACGCCTATATTGCCAGAGCCTCTCAAAATTATGGGGACATAGTGGATTATCTCAAGCAGAACCAGGTGAAAGTTGTAAACATGAGTTGGGGGGTCAGTTATGAGGACGTACTAGCGGACCTGGAGCTTAATGGAATTGGTAGGGACGATGGGGAAAGAAATACATTGGCCAAGACCTATTTCACCAAGTTATATGATGCGTTCGAGGAAGCCTTGAGGTCAGCCCCGGAAATATTGTTCGTATGTGCGGCCGGAAATTCGGATGACGATGTGGATTTTACCGCCGATTTCCCCTCGAGCCTCAATCTGCCCCATTTAATTACGGTAGGTGCGGTAGACATTGAAGGTAAAAAGGCCAGCTTTACTACCGAGGGCCAAAGTGTGGATATCTACGCCAACGGCTACGAGGTGGAAAGTTTTGTTCCTGGCGGGGACAGAGTGGCGTTTTCCGGAACCTCCATGGCCTCGCCCAACGTAGCCAATCTCGCGGCCAAGATGTTGGCCGTTGATCCCGATCTAACACCGCCCGAGGTGGTGGAGGCTATCCTAAAGACCGGTACGCGATCGGCGGAGGACGAAAAGGTGCTATTGATCCATCCGAAGAAAGCGATGGAATGGATTGCACGGTAGAAGTTGGGAATAGGGGTAAGCCGGACCATCGTTGTCTACGATGGAATTATAGAAGATTAGGGTCTACTTGCTTACCGTTCATCGAAAATGTTCTACAAAATTAGGGATAAGTAACGTAAAATCTTACATTTGGGCCTGACTTACTAAAACCCCCGACAAAATGAAAAAATCCCAAATCTTTCTTTTTGCCCTAATAGGCTGTACTTCAGTTTCGGCCCAAACCAATACTTTTCCCTCAACTGGCAACGTAGGGATAGGCACGACCAACCCATCTTCCAATCTTCACCTTTTAGAAGATGGAAACGCGGTTTACCTAAGAGGGAATTCGTTCAGGAACTCATCCGGAGGATTCGGAATCTTGGGATATGGTGCCCAGGGTTCGGAATCTTCGCCATCTGCCCTGACCGCTGGTGACAATACCCTCTGGCTAAGAGGTATGGGCTTTGATGGCACGAATTATCATAGGGTTGCCCATATCACATTCAATGCAGAGAGTGTAGCCACTGGTGCAGTTCCTGGCTATATAGCGTTTCAAACGAACGAAGGCAATGGCGTCACCGACCTGGTTGAACGGATGCGGATAAGTTCAAATGGTAACTTGGGAGTAGGAACGACAACCCCTTCTGCCAAGCTACATGTTGTCGGTCAAAATGCCCATTTCTTTAGTAACGCGGCTACAAACACCCTTGAAGTAGGGAGGTACAGTAATCAAAAAGTTTCGCTAAAGGCTGAGGACAACCATTTCTATTTCGATTGGATACAAGATTCAGATGGAAATGGCGCTCATATCATGTACTTCCGCAACCTGGCAGAAGGAACTTCCCCGGATAACGACATCCGTTTCCAGACTTCGGATACGGATAGGCTTACCATCAAGACGGATGGTAGTGTTGGTATTGGCACGATAAAACCAACTGCCAAATTTGAGATACTAAAAAATGCTGATCTGTCCAGTGAGATTTCACAACCCAATAGTGGCCTAATCATACGAGCAGATGATGATGGCTATGACGCCAGTTTAAGATTCGGTGTTGACAACGCTAATCTAAAAGCGGTCATTCAAACCCAACAGACCACGACTGCGGCTAAATTCGATTTACTTATTAATCCATTTGGTGGGAACGTAGGTATTGGCACCGATGCTCCTGGAATTTACAAATTGGCCGTCAACGGGAACGTTAGGGCCAAAGAGGTACGGGTAGAAACAGGATGGTCGGATTTCGTATTTGAAAGCGACTATCAACTTCCTACTTTGGAAGAAGTGGAGCGGCACATCAGGGATAAGGGCCATTTACAGGATATTCCCAGTGCGGAAGAAGTGGCCAAAAACGGAATCCTCCTAGGGGAAATGGACTCCAAATTGCTCCAAAAAATCGAAGAACTTATGCTCTATACCATTGCACAAGAGAGAAGAATCCAGCAGTTGGAAAAAGAAAATGAGGCGCTTCACTTACTGGCAGAAAGAATCGAAAAGATCGAGGCCAGGTCCAATACCAAATAATTGGGAAAATCGTCAGCTTCCCATACTTTGACCAGGGACTTTTCGTCTTAGCCCTTAAGATATTGGTTCGGGATGTGGTAGGACGTATAGTGTATGCCAGATTAAGGTTCACAAACCGTATCCTCTGTTTCTTTTAATAGGTTATCATATTGAATTCTCACGAATCAAAAAGATTTACTTATCGAATAAAATATCCTCATGCGTTTACCCAATCGCAGGAGAAACTATTTGAGCACATCGCTGATCGTGGCACTCATCGAGGCAGGTAGGGCGACAATAATTACCCGTTTCAAGGCCAGTAGATAATCGGTTTCCCAGGGACATCGCTGAATGACCGTTAATAGGATGGCAACCACCAGCATGGAAATCATATAGGTAGCTATGACCCTTTTTATGTAGTTAAAGACATTTCCCTTGATATTGAAACGGTAGAAGTTGAAATACACAAAAAGGGCAACAAAGACAACGGAAATAAACGATAACAGTCCCACGTTCAACATGGGCAGTTCAGCCCCAAGGTCCCAGGCCTCTTCGGTGTAGGCCACAGGCAGGGCCAATATCGTTGATCCGATGATGATCTGCATAATGTCCCGAGGCTTCAGTTCCACCATCAATGGCTTGGAGACGTAGTGCAGCAATTTCCCACTGGCATCGGTAATGGGAGTGATTTTATGCAGATAACCACCAATACGTTGGGTAAAGGTCTTTTGAGTTTCCATGTTCCCTAAAGATAGGAAATAAACCCACCAGAACTTAAAAAGCGCAAAAACCATCAGGACCTTAAGGCACTTATTTGCCACATGTTTCTAAAATTGCAACATCTTGTATTTGATGTAAGTTTCAGAAATATAAGCACATAGCTATTTACAAACGACTACAAACGTTTACAAACGAAAGTAAATACTTCCCAACCGGATCTTTTTATCAAGCCGTTCTATGTTTGCTTTGTCGGATCAGGGAGGTTCGATGGCATTAACTGTTTTATATTAAAAATTAGTAGACATGAACGCAATTAAAAACAAAGTACAGTTGATTGGAAACTTGGGACAAGATCCTGAAATCGTAAACTTGGAAAACGGCGGAAAGCTGGCCAAATTTTCCATCGCGACCAGCGAAACCTACAAAAACGTACAAGGCGAAAAGGTGGAGGATACCCAATGGCATAATATCGTAGCCTGGGGCAAGACCGCCGAAATCGTAGAGAATTATCTTACCAAGGGAAAGCAGGTGGCCGTGGAAGGCAAACTCATACACCGTTCCTATGAGACCAAGGAGGGGGACAAACGTTATGTCACCGAAGTGCGGTGCAATGAACTCTTGATGTTGGGGAAATAACGCATTCGTGAGCAACGTAGCGACGAAGCGATCCATTTGTTCTGGACCAAGATTGGACGGTTTGCTTCGCTCCGCTCGCAAAAACGCATTCGCGAGGAGCATGGTGACGAAGCGATCTGTCCATCTAAAATAGATAGGTCGGATCGCTTCCTAATTTTTGCTCAAAGTTTTAAAATGAAAAAATCGCATGTCTATATCCTTTCCAACAAAAACCGAACCGTGTTATATGTTGGGGTTACTAGCAATTTGGTAAGAAGGATATACCAACATAAGACAAAATTTTACAGAGGCTTTACTGCTAAGTACAACTGTGATAGGTTAATGTATTTTGAAGAGTTCTCAAATATTAGACATGCGATGGCGAGAGAGAAACAACTGAAATCCGGGAATCGAAAACGAAAGGAAGAATTAATTAATTCGATGAATCCCGATTGGAACGATTTGTCTGACGGGTGGTTGTTCTATTTTGATTAAATTCCACTCGCAAAAACGTATTCGCGAGGAGCGTAGCGACGAAGCGATCTACCTATTCAGGGCCAGGATTCGTCAGTTTGCTTCGCTCCGCTCGCAAAAACGTATTCTCGAGGAGCGTAGCGACGAAGCGATCTATCATTCCCTTTTGTCGATTACCGTTACCGGTTTCCTCCCCAGTTTGGAATGTCGTAGCTTTTGGATTTCCCGGGCCTCACAAAACTCGATTTTGGGGGAGACCCGTAATTTGGATCTAAAATGGTCCTTGATATCGTGCAACAATCTATTGGAAGCTTCAGTGGAAGCGATTTTGATCCCTATCTCGTCCGTACCCATGCTATTGTGGTAAATCTCTATGACATGACTTTCCACCTCGGGAAAATCATTAAGTAAATTATCCATAGCCGGCGGGTATAACGTGGTACCTTTGTACTTGATCATCTGTTTCTTCCGGCCGATGACCGGACCTAAACGGAGACTGTTCCTACCACATGCACAAGGTTCATTGTGGGCCACCAGGATATCCCCGGTCTTGAACCGTATCAGGGGCATGGCCTCTACACCAAGTGTGGTAACCGTCAATTCCCCAGGTTTACCTGCTGGAAGGGGTTGGTCGTTTTCATCCAGAATTTCCACAATGATCAATTCCGGGTGGTGATGTCCACCTTGTTGTTCGCTGCATTCGGTAAAGGCAGTGCTCATTTCTGTGGAGGCATAGGTGGAATAGAGTTCGATATCCCAGGCCGATCGTATTTTTTGTCCCAGGACGTTCCATGAAAAATCTTGATTGCGCAACGACTCTCCAATACAGATGGCCCCTTTGACCCCGGAGGCATTCACGTCAATGCCGTGGGCTTTTGCATACTGAATGAGTTTCAATAAAAATGACGGGACCACGATCAAATAGGTAGGCCGGAATTTTACAATGGTATCCCACTGCAATTCCGGAATACCGGCACCCACTCGAATCATACCGGCACCAAGCTTACGGGCACCTAAAAAATAGGCCATGCCTGCCATAAATCGTCGGTCGAGTGTGGTGGTCAATTGAATGATGTCATTTTCCGTAACCCCGGCGCAGGCGAGAGAAATGGCCTCGTTATAGGCCAAACGATCCAAATCGGCATCGGTTAGGCCAATAGTCACCGGTTCACCCATAGTACCGGATGTAGTGACAAAATCCACGATCTTGTTTTTGGGAACACAGATAAATTCATTGTTATACTGTTGTAACTGTTCCTTGGTGGTCACTGGAATTTGGGTTAAGTCGGCAAGCGTCCGAATAGTCGTGATATCAATGGAATGTGTTTTGAAAAGTCGTTGGTAGTAGGGTGATTTTTCTTGGACATAACCCAGTACTTCTTTCAACCTTTCTTCTTGAAATGCTTGTATCTCCTCTGGCGAGGCCCTTTCAATTTCTGGAATCATAAACGCAATCTACGCTTTATTTTTTTGATGTACCGCATCACATTTTCTTTGTCGGGAACTGTAGTAATCTCCTTGTTAAGGGCCGTTTCAAAGACCTCCAGGGCTGCGGTATGATACCCTTTTCCATATTGGTATCTTCCCGCCAAATAGTATGCCTCCCAATATTCTGGATTACTTTGGCGCAGATCCGAAAGTAGGCTTTGCTCCAGATGTCGTTCTCCGGCGATAGCGGTCAGCACCTGTTTTTTTAAGCCCCGATACCGTTGATAGTTGGTATACTCGGTCGAATATTGGAACGGATCTTCGGGAACGGTCAGTTCCTCTTCCGCCAATGGAGTGGTTGGAAAGTGCGTTGGTGTATCGTTAAATACTTCGTTCAGATCATAGGCCACGAATTCACCCAATTGATACGGATTGCTACTTACCCAGACCAAAAGCTCCTCCGGTTTAAAGACAATGCCGTGGTGCGCCAATAGTTGATTCAGTGCCTTTTCGTTGCCATACCCGATTTCCTTTCCCTCCAATCCCTCCTTATTTCTAAGAACGTCTATGGCCGATCGGACATTAGTTTTAGGGGTTTCCTGTAGGAGTTCTTCCATACGATCAAATCGATATTGCGAGTGACTTTCAAAAATATGGCGTTGGTTTTTTTTGTCGGCTGCGTAAGCGGCACTTTGAAAGTGGTTGGAACAAATCAGCTGTGAAGAATTGGGAACCTCGTAGACCCCGAAATTTTTGGGAGACACTTCTATGACAGCGGCTTTTCCATCCTTGGCACTACCTACAAAAATGGATTCCGACACAAACACTTCCCGTTTTCGAGCAATGGCAACGGCCTCCTCAATGGTGGAAGCATATTGCAGGATCTCCCGGGTTACCAAGGAAATCGGGGTTTTGGCCACTAAGGGGAATTTCGATTTTCCGGCATTGATGGTTACCGTTAGGCCTTGGTCGTTCATTCCGGAGACCACGCCGATCATTCCGCCCCAGGTCACGGACATGAATTTATGACCCAAATCGGGTTTGACAAAGGCGATAATTTTTTCCTTGGCAAAATCATCCCCTGCATAAAAATCAAAATTTCGACCGATGATAAGTTGCCCATCTTCCGTTTGATCACCCCAGACGGCAAAAGACGAGCAGCCCACCAAGGCAAGATCCTGCAAAGCATGTCCAATATCGTGGGCACCATGGAGATACAGTATGCGAGGGTAGGCCTCTGCAATATGGGCATAGGTATCCGAGGCATATTGGGAAATACCATAAATCTCGGTCTTGTACTCTTCCTTGATGTTCAGGTACATCTTACGGTTGAACCAGGCCAAGAACTTACGTAACAGATATTGTTGGGTCCTCGAAGGGACCAGCTCGTTTACTTTGGTCAATAAGGCATCCTCCTGCCGATGGAAAAGCTCTTGGGTCAGGTTCCCCGTGGTCAATCCCAATTCCAACGGATTACCTTCCACATAAAGTTCCCATAATCCATGGGCATTTTTGGTCAGATACCCCTTTTCCGAATAAAAGGTGGAATCGGATACACGAACCCGTTGCAGGTCACTGGCCTCGTACTTGCCAATATCCGGGAGGTCCCGAAGCGATTTGGAAACACCACAGGAGGTTAAAAGACATATCCAAACAAGGAACGCACCCATCGTCTTTATGTGAGCCGATAAATACATTAAACGGCAGATTTCCCATATTTTTTGTTAACCCGCCGTACCATTTTATTTTCCTTGTAATCCACCCATTTTTGTCCCATGGTCCTACGCATCAAATTTTCAAAATTCCTCATAAAAAGGACGTTGGAGGCAGTTTTTAACAATCGCTGGGGTTTTGTGGGCAGGGCCCTTAAGGTAATCGAAAAGCCTCCGGTATTGTATTTGATATAATGCCAATAACCACTGGGCATGTACAGGGCATCCCCATGGTTCATTTCCGCATGGATACCTTGGACATTACGCAAAGCAGGATATTTTTCAAAATCGGGTTTGTCCATATCTATGGTCTCCAGATTATGGACCGAAAAGGGGACCCGGTACAGGTATTTGGTCTGTTCCGGGGCAAATAGGGTCACACTTTTGGTGCCATGAAAATGGACATGTACCAAGTCGGCGAGATCCATATCATAATGGGCCAATACTTTTGAACCTTCTCCCCCAAAGAACATGACCGGTAGGCGTTTAAAGAATTTAAGGCCCAGATCCGGGTATTCAAAATCCTCAGCCAGTTCCGGCATGCTATCCAAGATATTATAGAAAAAGATACGGAGATCCGTCGGTTCATTTTTCAATAGCTCCAAATAATCGAATAACTTCATTTCGGTGGCCGGGGCAGCCGAGTTTTGTTTGCCCTTGGTGGGTTTGCTATCATACAGGGGAACAACTTGATCTCCGGCCCGTTGTTGAATATAATCCAGGTTCCATTTGGCATGTGCGGGCCAATCCTCCGTTAGGCCTTCGATCAAGACCGGACGCTGTCTGTGATAGTAGTTTTCCAGAAAATCGGTCTTGGAAATATTCTTGACCCGATCTACCGATACTGTCTGAAATTTTTCCATTATACGGGCATTTTGGTGGTCTTGTTCTCTTTTTCTTCTTCTAGGATACGATTCAACAAATATTCCCTTCCCAAAATCTCCGAACAGGTTACAATACCGCTTATGGTTACCCCTAAGATACCGTGCATGTGGAGACTTTGCCCGGTAAAGAACAGATTTCCAATTTTGGTCCTGGGCGAGATAAACGATTTTAAGGGATAGTTTACGTCCTTTACATAACCGTACATGGCCCCTTCATTACTGCCAATGTAATCCCGATAGGAGAGGGGTGTTGAGGTATAGATGGATTGTATGCATTCCCTGATGTTCGGGAATTTTTTTTCCAGTTCCACAAGAAACTTTTCGGTTTTAGCCTCTTTGAATTCGGTATAGGTCTGCCCGCGATCATTTTTATGGGCAACAGTGTTGAAGGTGTTTTCCCAAGGTTTTACTTCATTATAGCGCATATAGGTAATAGCCGTCATTTGATCGGCCCATTCGTCCGTATTTTTGCCCACCCCCATGCTTACCATATAGCTTTCGGGCCAACTTGTTTCGGAATAACTATGGCCTTCCCACACTTTTGAGGGATCTTTAAAATGATAATAATTGTAGTTCAGGTAGTTAAAGGATTTGGGCTTTAGGACCATATGTAGGCTAAACGCGGATATCGTACTTTCTATCTGTTCGACCCGGTTGGCATAGGATTTTCTAAACTTGTCCGTACCCACCAATTTTAGGGTATGTTTGGGCTCAATGTTCGAAATAAACAAGTCTCCCCGTATTTGTTTTCCGTTGGCCGCCTCGGCGTAAACCAATTTTTTTCCTTCGTGAACAAGCTTGACCACCTCGTGATGCTTATACGCTTCTCCTCCGTTTTCCTTAAGCCTCCGGATCAATAACTTGGTAATTTGGCTTCCGCCATTGATGCACCGATAGGCACTTTCAATATAGGAGTTTACGGAAAGTGCATGGACATAAAATGGGGTCTTGTCCGGTTCTCCGGCATACAAGAGGTTGGATCCTGCCAAAACTCCCCTCAACTTGTCGTCTGAAACAAAGGATTCGATCAGGGCCTTGGCCGGGGTTCGAAACATCTCCTCATCGTCATAGTATGGCTTGCCATGGCTTAAATTGTACAATGGGAATTTATTGCAAGTCTCCTGCAATTGGTTACAATAAGCCTTTATACCAAGGGCCTCGTGGGGAAATTGTTCGATAAGGTATAGCTCAAAATCCGCATAGCCCTGGGCATGGGGATATTCCTTGGGGTCGTTATCAAAAGTGATGATGTCGAACCTTTTGTCCAATCTTTTCAGCGGAAGATCATCGTATATGCCCAAATACTTGAAGTAGCGATACAGATTCTGATCTGGCGAAAGCCCACCAATGTAGTGTACCCCGGTATCGAAGATGGTACGATCGCGGACGAAGGTCTGTAGATTACCTCCGTACTGGTTGTTTTTTTCGAGAACGCAGACGGTACGACCTTCCTTGGCCAATATGTTGGCCGCTACCAGGCCACCCATGCCACTGCCGATGATTACAACGTCATAATGCGTTTTCACTGTTGCGTTTTTTGGCTAGTATAAAATTATCACTTTGGTCGCTTATCGTAAAGCCGGATTCCCGAATATTTTTTATTGGAAGGTTCATACCCTTCTTCAATAACAGTAAGATACCAATTTCATTTAATTTTTTTTGGAGGCTTTCCCAATCCTTTATATCCCTATCAATAAGGAGCACTGATGCGGTAGGTCGCCAAGCCTCGGAGGTACTGGAAGCTACCGCTATATTTCGGCGATTTTGGATAACAAAACTGTTTTTGAGGATGGATCGTATCGCTTCGTCCTGTACATGGACATTAATTTTACGATCAGCCGAATCCAAGGCCAGTAGCATATCCAATTGGCCATCATCCCCCGAAAGATGGACCATATGTGCCTTTTTGTCCATAAGCTGCAATAACCGGACGTAGGTAGCACCATTTTCTTTTAGGTCCTGCCGAATTCTTTGGTACAGACTTTTCCCTTTAAACCGATAGGCTTCAAGAATGGATTTATGGAAATAGGTTTCCCCCTCCATTTCCTGTCTAAAGGTCAAAAATTCATCTTTAAAATAGGCGCTTATCTGTTTGGTCCGTTCGGTATAAGTGGTCCCGAACTTGGAGTCCTTGGCCCTTATCCGCGGTAGAATTTTCAATGTAATGCTACCGTCCCTGATGATGAAACTCCCTTTGGGCAAGACCTCGGAATTACCATGGATAAGGACTGGGAGGATATCCAATCCCAACTGCCCGGCCAAATAGAAAGCTCCTTTGTGAAAGCGTCTAATTTTGTTGGTAGTAGATCGTGTACCCTCTGGAAAGGCGATCAACGAGAATCCCTGGGCCACTTTTTTACGGAGATAGGTTTCCCCGTTTTCCAAACCGAGGGAAACGGGATAGGCCCCGACCAATTTGGCAGCACTTCCAAAAATAGGGGAGTTGTAGACCCAGTCGTTTACCAGGAATATAATCTTGGGGTCCAGCATGCCAATGGCCAAAATGTCCAAGAATGAGGTGTGGTTGGCTATGATCATTGCCGGTTTTTCAAAGGTCTCCCCATTTGGATTTATTACCTTTTTGCGCACATATGGATTGGTATAGAGTACGGATTTCATCAATACGGATACGGCCTTATGAAATCTCAATTGTCTTTTCTCCCTACTTTTCGGAAAGAAGGTCAATACCACCTTGGCATATAGGGAAAATAAGAGCCCGCCCAATCCAAAGTACCCAAAGGAAAGTAGCGAATGGATCAAATAGCGCAAGGAAATAGGCCTTTTTTTTCCGCTTCCAATAAGAAGCTTAAATAGCATGGGTTGTATGGTAAAAGCGATCAAAACCGCCGAAAGAATACCGATCAGGGAAACCACCGAAATGGTGTACAAGGCCGGATGCTTTGCGAAGATGAGTACACCCACTCCCAGAATGGTAGTGGCCACTGACAGGATGATCGAAGTTCTGTGGGTGTGGAGCACCTTTTCCCCGTTTCGGTATTCCGAAAGCAGGCCATTGGTCATAAAAATGCTGTAATCCACCCCCAGGCCGAAAATAAAGGTAGAGATGATGATATTGAAAATATTGAATTCCAGGTGCAACAGTCCCATAATGCCTAAGGTCAAAAACCAGGTCAAAAAAATAGGTAAGCCGGTCACCAAAGTAAGGGACAGGCTGCGGTAGAAAAGAAGCAAAAGCAACATAACGGCTACCACCGAGTAAAGAATGAGCCGATTAAAATCATTTTTTAGGTTGCCCAAAAAAGTTTCGTTCATGCCTTGGCGATCGATCAAAACGGTTTCCGGGTAGCGGGCAAAGGTCTGCCGTACGCCCTCTATTTGGGAGGAGTCCAACTTGACCATAGAAGTGGCTGTTATCAATCTGTTCTTTGTGGACAAGTAGTCCTCCACGGGAAAGGCGTTCATCATATGGTAATCCGCAATTTCCAAAGGTTGGAAATCGGAGCGAAGGAACCCATAAAACGGATCGAACGTGCCGGGCTTGAACCCGTATTCCAGACCCGCTTCACCTAGGGAAGCAGAAACGGACCGGATGCGGTCATCCGTCCAAAATTCCTTCCAGAGACCGATTTTTTCCGTTTGTCTCTTTTTTGAATGAACCAGTGATCCCAAAGAACTAAATCCTATAATTCCTCCACTGTCCTTAAGATGGTTCAAAGAAGCATATACACTGTCATTGGATTGTAATACCGTTTCCATGGAATCTCCATAACTGACCACATAAAGGGATTTGGCGCCAAGGTCCGTAAGGGTTTCCAACTGCAATTTGGCCTCGGTAATAGGAGGTGGCTCGTAATTTAACTTGGAGATGTCCTTATTAAAGCTTACCGAGTTAAAGGTGAAAATACCTATGATGAACAATCCCGCAACTAGGCCTATGAGCCATTTGTTCCGTTGAAACTCATAGGTTGCGACGGTATCCAAGAAAGTTTTGCCTTTTCCTTCGGACAATTTCGCCCCGTAGGCCTGGGGAATAAAGAGCAGTGCGAATACCGAGGCACCCAATACACTGACCGCGGCAAAAATTCCCAAGTCCTGTAATGCTTGCGACTTTAGAAACAACAGGCATAAAAATGCCGAGGCGGTGGTAAGACTGCTCATTAAGATAGAGGGAGCTATGTGGGCATATAAGTCCCTAATGGTCCCCTTGTTTCTAATGTGGGTTAAAATGTGTAGGGAATAATCCAACGTTACCCCTAGGAGTACCGCACCAATGCCCAAGGAAATCCCGGAGATATCCTTTCGGATAAAAAAAAGCAGGGCTACCGATAGCATTCCCCCAAAAACCGTGGGCAAAAAAAGAATAATGGGCAAGATTAATCTGCGATAGAAAAAAATCAAAAGGATCAACAAAAGGGTCAGGGCGATACCTACCGTAAACTGTATATCCGTTTTGATCTGTTGCGCATTGGCCACGGCAATCAAAGGGGCACCAAAATAGGCACTCTTCACCTTGGAATCGAAAGCGTGGTTCAATGCGTCCCTAATTCGATAGAGTTCCTTGGTGTAAGGTTCGTTTTCCGAGGTTTGGTTGGCGGCATAGGTCGGGGTAACAAACAAAAGAATATGTTGCTCGTCCTCGGTCAACAGGAAACCATCCTTGAGTGTAAATCCTTCCGCAACGCCTTGTTGCCGTAACTTTTTCAGGGCCAAATAGGACAGCCCCAAGGGGTCGCGCAGCAGGTTCTTTTTAGCTAGGATGCCCGTTGGCGAAATAAGCGTTTTGTAGTTTTCCCGGGTTGCTACGGCTATGCTGTCCTTTTCAATTTTTTGTTGGATCAGTGCATAATCCGTTCTATCCAGAAAGAGAGGCAGGTTTTCATAAACAAGATCCATGGTTTGCAGCACTTCATCATCCGCCACTTTCCCTTGAATATTTTTTACATAGGGCTCGGCCTTGGCCTGAAGACTATCCAGAAATTGTGAGGCATATTGGGTAAGGTCGGCTACGGAACCCTCGCTCCCGCGGCTAATATTGATGATAATCTTGTCCGTAAACTGCAGGGTTTTCAGCACTTTTTGGTAAGCCTCATTTTCCGAATTGACAGGGACGAGCTTGGTGATATCCTCATCAAACCTTACTTTGGAAATCAGGATGGATAAACCGATTAGGGAAAGTAGTATCACACCCAGTCCCAACCCCTTGTGTTTGGAAAAAAATCGATATGTGCGATAAAAAAAACTATCCATTGTGCATGGCAATTTTCTTCCGGCTAAAAATGGTCAAAAAGATATAGGCCAAAAATCCGAGGACCGTCGCGGCTAGGGACGACAGGGTTAGACTGCCAATAATATAGGTTTGTAGATTTCTTATAAGTTCAAAATTTTCATCGATTTCGCTGATGGAAAAATTCAACTCCCTACCCGTAATCCAGGCACCCGCTTGTAGACTCAAATACAACACAAAGGGAATAAAGGGAGGAAAGCTGATATTCGAGGCAGCGAAAGCGATGACCTTGTTCAATTTGAACAAAAGCGCCAAAAATATTACAATGACCGTGTGAAATCCCCAAAGGGGGGACAGTCCGATAAAAATACCCAACGCTATGGAAAAGGCCTTTTTCCTTGGCGAATCCTGGTTGTGCAAAAGGTCCTCATACAAAAAACGTTTCAGGCCTTTTTTTTTAAATTTTCGAAGGAGGTCCCTAGGTTTTATATAGACCAAAGCTACGATGACCAACCAGGTATTAAGGACACTGATCCGCGCAAAATCAAGGATCGGTCGGAAATGGGAAACGCGGTCGGCATCGTCATACCGAATTTGGATGGGAATATTTTTAACCGTAATCCCCTTCCAAGAGGCGCGTACGATTACCTCGATCTCAAATTCAAATTTATGGGTATAAAAGTTCATATCCTTTAAGGTATCCAAAGGATACAACCTGTACCCGCTTTGGGTGTCCTTGAGCCAATGACCGGTCTCCACCCAAAACCAAAAATTCGAAAACCGGTTACCAAAGCTACTCCGGCCCGGAACATCGGATTGTTGCATGTTTCGGGCACCGATAAGTAATACTTTTTTTGAAGGCTCCTTTGCCAGTGCATTGATAAAGACCGGGATATCCTCTGGAAAATGTTGGCCATCCGAATCTATGGTTATAGCAAAATGGTATCCCAGTGCCAATGCCTTTTTAAACCCGACCCGCAAGGCTTGGCCTTTTCCGGAATTTTTCTCCAAATGTATCTGTACCAGCTGGGGATATGCCTCTAGGACGGCAGTGGTGTTATCCGTAGCCCCATCATTTACCACAATAACATTTGGGGTGTGGGCCAGTACTCCGTCCAGTACCTTTTTTAAGGTTCTATCATTGTTAAAGGTAGGTACAATAACACAGCATTTCAGTTGCTGCATGGTTTCCGATATCGTAGGGATGGGAGCTGGCAAGGTAAATCCATTGAAAGCTTTCCGACTACAAAAAGCTATATTCTAGGCAAAGATACGGATTACGGACCCGAAAACAATTGCTTTTCGGAGGGGTCAAAAAAGGAAGATTGGAGGACAAAATTCTTCACAAATTCCGCAACTTCCTTTGAGGCGGTACGCTTATAATGCTGAAGTAAAAAAGCCTTGTCCCCGTCCATATCCTTTTTATAGCCCACCACCTTGGGTGCGTTTTCCTGTACACTTAAACGGATACATCGGATTTCAATGTCATTGGGTCTTGTTTCAACGGCATATTCAATGAGTTCCGCCCCCGATTTAAAATAGGTCTTCTTGTCACGCAAGCCATTGGCATATTTGGCCATTAAAGTAGATACAGCTCCTTTATAGGCCACCAGAACGGCATCATCCGTCTTTGAGATATCGGCAAGCTGGGTATAGAGTTTATGGGTAACCTGCTCGCTTCTATTGGCTTTGGGGTAGGTTTTACGTAATTCGGAGATATCCGGGGCTACGGCGCAAAGGCCAAAGGAACCTATGAGGACCAATATGAATTTCATTTAATCGCTAATTTGGAAGACCGCGCTCATTTTTAAGGCCAAGATCTCTTGAAAGGTAGTCGTATTTTTTACCTTAACCTCTCTTTCGTCTGTGGAAATATCCAAAACCAAATGAATGACATCGTTTTTCTGGGGGTTGATGATCGCCATAAATTTGATGTTGGAACAAACTTTTAAAAAAAGCGGCTTGTCCACGGCACGTTCCGTAAGCTCCTTGATAATCTGAATCATACATACGCCGGGCATTACCGGGTTTCCTGGAAAATGCCCTTTAAAAATAGCGTGTTCCTTGTTCAATTGTAAGGTAGTGCGAACCGTACCTTGGTCGTACTCGTAATCCTTTATAGCGTATAGTTCGGCTATCAACATTATTAGCGTAAATCAAATTTATAAGCCAGCCCAAACTGAAACACATTGTTCAAAGTAGTACCTTCGCCCTGATAAAACTCGGAATCAAAGTCTTCATCAAACAAGTCGATATCCAGTAAACCTTGCTTGTAACGGACTTCCAAAATCAACCCAAAATCAAATTCATAGCCTAGGCCAAAAAAGAAAGAAAGGTCAAATGGGGTTACTTCCGAGTCGTTGGTTTCATTGATTACATTGATCAGGTTATTTTCCAAATCGAAATCCAAGCTGGGCCCTAAAATAAAATGAAGTCCTTGGTTAGGGGCGAAAAAGAACTTGTTCACCACACCGAAAGACAAATAATCGATGTTCAGGTCCTCCGTGGTCCGGTTATTGGATTGGCCGCCTTGCCTGGAATACATGAATTCTGGCTGTAGGGCATAATGCCTTGTAAAACGGAAATCGATAAAGATGGCACCGTTAAGCCCAATTTTGTTGTCCAGGGTGGTATTGGAAATATTGGCACTGTTGACCCCCAGGCGAATACCCGGTCGTATCGCTACCTGGGCGAAAGCCATTCCGGAAACTAAAAAAAGAATGGAAGTAAGGAGTATGTTACGCATCTTAAATGGCTTTTAGTTGTATGGAAAGCTTAATATTATGGTGCAAGATGTGAATATTTTTTACAACCTCCGCATCAACGGCAGAAAATATGAAGGTTACTTTTTCCTTCCCGTTGTTGGTCCGGACGATTTTATCCAAGCGCCCATTTTGGGAATGATAGTAATTTCTCAGTTTGTCGATTTCAGCCTCAAAAATGTGCTCATCTCCCACAATGAATGTCCTTAGAGGGGATGGAGACTCCCATATGAGTGTTTTAAAATCCTTCTTGAGCAGGTTGATGATCACTTTTTTATTCACCTCGTCCAAGATATGGTTTACGATGAAATCATTGCCCGTAAAGGAAAAATCAAAAATGGTGTTTCCCATTTCTGTCGTAAAGACGAGGCGATGATGTTGGTCTTCCAATTTTTTTACAACGAGGATACCGCTAAAGGACCTCTTGTATAAATTAATATCCGCCTTATACACGTAGTCCTTCGCCGGATCGGAAAAATAGGGATTAATTATTGAGGGACCCGGGGTTTCCAGCAATTGGAATTGGTTTCGTTCCGGATAGGAGGAACAGGCCCAGACCAATAGTAAAAGGCTAATGGGAAAAAACCGCATCGGGCAGGGGTTGGTTGGTTACTCTATCGATAAATACAATTCGGGTATAATCGTTGGAGGGTTCCAACATCTTAACTTCGATTACTTCACCCTGTGTATTGAAGGTTATGTGAAAGGCCTTGATAAAGGATGCAAAATCCTCGTCCCTTGGTGAAAAATGGACCTCACGATCCTTTCCCTTTTGGAAATAATCGATGCGGAATTCATCGGAATCGAACAAGTCCCCTTTGATACTGTTGGCAATGAGTTGATTTAGTTGCTTAAAAAGTTTTTTGGAACCCATATCCGTATCACTTTTTTGGCCTTCATTATTGATATACAGTGTCTCGTTCTTAAAGATAACGGAATAGGCAAAAGGTTCGGTATATTCCCATTTGACCCAATCGGGTTCCTTAAAGGATAGCCTTCCCGTAGATTCAATGGCCTGGGAAAGGAAATCCATATGCTTATATTGTTTAAAATTACTGGTGATGGTCCTGGTGGCATCCGCGACCGCCTTTACCTTGTTTTTCAGGGCCTGGGCATCGGACGAGGTCATTTCCGATTGGGCACTTAGGGAGTAGGCCATAAAGCAAAAAAGATACAACAGATTACGCATAGGCTTGGATGTTCAATAATTTATCCACGGTGACCGACCGTGAATTTTTCTCCTGCAAAATTAACAATAACCGTTCCAAGACGGCCAGTGTTTTTGTGCGGGTATCGTGTAATAAGATAATGTCTCCTTCCGAAAGTCGGTTAATGATCCGATTGAAAATGACGGTCTCTGACAGGTTAGTGGTGTCCAATGATCGAACGCTCCAACCAATAGACTGCAGACCAAGTACTCGTACCGCTTTTTGGATATTGGGATTGGTAACGCCAAAAGCAGGGCGATATAGTAGCATTTGCTTTTTCGTTAATCCATTAAAAATTTCATTGGTTTTTTTAAGTTCCGATACCACCCGGGTGGTACCAAAAAATCCAAAAGCTTTGTTATGGGAATAGGTATGGTTGCCGATCGTATGGCCAGCGTCGATTATTTTTTGAACCAGTCCAGGGTAGCTTTCCATGTGCTTGCCGATACAGAAAAAAGTAGCTTTGGCGTTAAATTGTTCCAATAGCTCAAGTACTTGGGGCGTGTATTCGGGATGCGGACCATCATCAAAAGTCAGTGCGACCTGGTCTTTGCCACCCTCAGGATTGGAGTGAAGGGATTTCAAATGGAAATTCCATTGAATAAAAAAAGAACCCAGAATAGTGAGGACAATAAAGACGCCAATCGGAATGGCGTAATACATCTTGGGAATGCCCACCTTCCCATCGAGTATAAAAAGAAGGACCAGGACTATGAGGCAAAGCCATTTTATGACATCAAATCTCAGCATTTACGCAACAAAACAAAACTGTGGTTTTCCCCCCGATATTGGTTGTATAGCAATACGGTGTCCATTTTACGGGGCCGGATATTGTTCAATCGGACGGCTTCCGGCAGGTGTTGGTTCCGTATCATTTTTGCTGCTACCCAAGCACCGAAGGAAGACGCCGTTGGAAACTCCCCACAAAGATGCTTGTAATAGGTTTGGGCGGTATCTTGTAAAGCCCCTTGGCATAGGACCTCATAATATCCATCGTAATCCACATCGCCATTAAGCCCCAGAACTACCATATCGACATCGGCTACCGTAAGCTCGTTTTCTTCCAGGAAGGTGGTCAGCACATGAGGCAATTCCTGTTTCGAAAGGGTATTATAGGTGGCCACATCCTGGATTTCCGCATAGGCACCTTCCATTTTTACATTCGAAAGGATAAAGAAATTGGCGCCCTCCCCAAAAACGGCGCCTGGTGTGAGGGAACTCAACAACTCCTTGGAATTTACCGCATCGGCCTTAATATGGTGTACCAATTTATGGATTTTGATATGATGATCCGCCAGTTCGTCCACACCTCCTACCAAAATGTGATGTGCTTCCTCATTGGCCAATTGCAGTTTGGCGTCCAATACCGCAGATTCAAATGAGGTGCTGGAATGGACGTAGGTAAAATTATAGCCTTGGCAGGATATCCCGAGTGCGATCTGTCCGGCAACGGTGTTATGGGTGGATTGAATGAAGGAGGTAGGGGTCAAAAACTCCTCATTGTTGTCTATGATCCGGCTAACGAACTTTTCGGAATCCGCGATGCAGCCCAGCCCCGTTCCCGTGATGATGGCATCCACATTTTCCAGGCCTGCCATCCCCATGGCAATCTTGGAGGCGGTTACTCCCATTTTTATTCCTTTGGCCATTCTTCTCGCGGCCGCCGGCGGAATGTACTGCTTGTAGTTCGGGTCCATGGCCCGGATAACATTGTCGGTGTATTCGGTAGGGTCTTCCAAAAAAGTAGGAGGCTCAAATGTCCTTTGGGCAGAAATGGAGGCAGCGCTATTGATGTAAACCGATTTCATCTAGGCTTTCTTGGAAAAAATAAGGGTTGAACAATTACCGCCAAATCCCAGCGAATTGGACAGCACGGTGCTGAGCTTCTTCTTCTTTAAGGTAGTCTGTGGTTGAAGATGAAATTCCTGCATGGGGGTCTTGAAATTCAGGTTGGGGAAAATCATATTATGGCGAAGGGCGAGAACGGAATAGACAGCCTCTACCCCTCCGGCCGCCGCCAAGGTATGTCCGGTATAGGCCTTTGTTGAGCTAAAATCGGGTACCTTGTCCCCAAAAACCCGCAAGAGGGCCCTTCCTTCCGAAAGGTCGTTATTTGGTGTGGCGGTGCCATGGGCATTGACATAATCAATTTCGTCACTGTTCAGTTCCGCCACTTTTAAGGCCTTTTGCATGGCCAATGTGGCCCCGTCCCCATGATCCGAGGAGGCGGTTTGGTGAAAGGCATCGTTGGCATTGCCCCATCCCTTTACATAAGCCAGTATTTCCTTATGTTCCTTTTGTATCACCGCATCGGATTCCAAGACCAAGAATGCGGCGGCCTCTCCTAGATTTAGTCCCTTTCTATTTTCATCAAAAGGGGTATTGTAGGTGTCGGACTGGATCATTAAGGTCTTGAAGCCATTTAACGTAAATTTGGAAAGTCCGTCCGTACCACCTACCACTACGCGCTCCAATTTTCCTGACTTGATCAGACGGGCCCCAAATAATATGGCATTGGCGGCAGAAGAACAGGCTGTACTGATCGTAGTGACCAAATTACCATGGATTCCCAATTGTTCGGCAATTTTTTGGGTGGAATCCCCGGCATGGTGCCCTTCTATATATTTTTGGACTTCCTTATTTGTAAAATACTCGTAATAATACTGTTCGGTCATATCCATTCCGCCAACTGTGGTCGCGGATACCAATCCCGTTTTATACGAATTAATGTTCCCGATATTGGCGTTGGAAAGCGCCTGTTTTGCCGCGTAGGCTCCCAAAAGGGCACTGCGGGAGTAATTGTTGTCTTCGTCGAGACCGAGGAATTGCTCCAGTTCCCGGTTGGTGAAATCGATTTCCCCAACCATTATGGCATCCTTATGGACCGTATGGATCTTGTTGATTTTTGAGATCCCCTTATGGCCTTCAACCAGGGACGCATAGTTTTCCGCCACATTATTACCAATGGCGGAAACGATACCCATACCCGTTATAGCGACACCTTTGCCCATATACTTTAGCTAGAAACTGTGTTGCGAATGTACGAAAATGGAAGGTGAAGTGGATAGGGTCAAGAGGCCTTGTGAAGTGTAATATAATCCGCCATGGTCCCTATGGATTCGAAAATCTTTTTTCCCTCCTTGGGGTCGGCCAATTTTATTCCGTAGTCCTTATCTAACATTACAATGAGCTCCAATGCATCTATGGAGTCCAGCCCCAATCCGTCCCCGAATAGCGGATCGTCATCGGCAATTTCATCTACCGAAACGTCCTCTAGATTCAACTGTTCAATGATTTTTGATTTCAATTCTTTTTTTAATGCCTCCATATAGGTTTAAAATAATCGGGTTATTTCTTCGATACCATGTGCCAGGGAACCCTCTTCCTGAACAACATATAAAAAGGCCTTATAATCAGGGCCATCGACATCTACCCAACCGCATAGTACCTTTTCCGCTTTTTGTGCATCCAATAGGCCGTTCGCGTAATGGAACAGGTGGCTTGGATTAAATTCGTCAAAGATAAAAAAACTATTTTCAGAATGGAGTTTGTGGCGTATACTAATTTCCCCAATACAGATGTTGGGCAAGGTATAGACAAAAACGGCTGGACTGGGATAATAGTTGTCCGGATCCTCAATGGATTCCCAATGCCTTCTATCCGTATCCAGGCTGGATGCCCTATTACAAAGCACAATGGCCATCTGTTGCTCACGCGCGGAAGCAGCAGTTTCATTTTTTAAGAGCACCTCTGCGGCTAAAAACGCCAATTTGCTCAATCGGTCCATCTTGAAAAACTTGGGATATTCCGTATCAAAATGACGATAGGCCGACTTGGCCAAGGAATTAAAATCGGGATGTTCCCCATGATATAGGTTCCTTCCGTTCACGGAAATGGTATTTTCACTTATATGGCAATAGGATGATATAAAGTACTTTTTTGCCTTCATGCCCCCACCTTTTTTAAGACCATTGCCGTATTGGAACCTCCGAATCCCGAGGCCGTTTTTAAGAAGGTATCCATAAACAAGTGTTCCGTTTTCTTGATGATATTCAGCGGTTTGGATACACCCAACTCCTCAAATCCCTGGGAGGCCAAAAGCGTATTTTGGGATAGGGAGTGCATGCCCACAATGGTTTCCAATAGACCGGAGGCGCCCAAGGTATGCCCAAAATAACCTTTTAAACTGTGCAAAGGGGTTTGCTGTAAACCCAATCGGTTGAAGGCGATTGCCTCCATTTCGTCATTGAATTCGGTAGCGGTGCCGTGGGAAGATATATAGTCCACATCTGCCGGGGTCCGTCCGGCCTCTGCTAAAGCGAGTTGTACACTGCGGTATAGTCCTTCCCCGGTCCTTGAGGGGCCGGAGATGTGGTTGGCATCGTTACAGGAGGCGTCGCCAAGGATTTCCACGGATTCCTCGGCAAGCAAACTATTGTCCTTGGTAATCAACATACTGGCCCCAACCTCACCAATATTGATGCCCGTTCGGTTTTTGTCATAGGGTTTACAAGGACCTTTGCTCAAGGCCTGAAATGCATTGAAACCCGACAGGGTAAATTTTGAGACTAGATCACCTGCCGTAACAAAAACCGCATCAAAACGACCTTGTACAATCATTCTTTTGGCCACGGCAATGGCCAAAAGTCCGGAAACACAGGCATTGGAAAGTACGAGGGGTTCCGTCTTGAAGCCGAAGAAACGCTTTACTATTTGACCTAGACCTGCCAGATAAGCCCGTTCCGGAGGGAAAGGATTATCATCGTCCAAAGCATCAATGTTGCCTTTGGTGGTAGAAACAATAAGTCCCACACGTTCCGTTAAATCAATTTGGGAGGTTTGGATCACCTGACCCAAAGAGGTCAATAGCATTTGCTCCAAACGGGTAAAGGTTGCCCTATCCTGTCCGTCCAGTGCTATTTGCAATTTTTGGGTATCGACCAGGGAAGCATAGAAGGGCCGATCCAGTAGCTTTGGGTTGTTTACAAAGGTTAGGCCAATAGCCCCGTCCTTTAGTTTTTCAAATACCGAGGCGCTATTTTGTCCCAATGAGGAAAGAACGGAATTATGTGAAGCATAAACCTTATCCATCCAACAATCCCACTTTTTTCTTCCATTCCATAAAGAAATCCGGTATGGTCAGGGACATCTCCCCGCCAAGCTCCACAAAAACCTGAACGGTTTCGCCAGTACAGACCAATTCCTTTTCCGGATTGTAAATTTCATATCGGAATATCATTTTGGCAGCCGGAGAATCCACATAAATGGTCTTGATCGTGGCCACATCGCCGTAGCGCAAGGGAAGCTGGTGTTCGCTCTTCGATTTCACGATAGGGGTCGAAAAGTTGTGTGTCTTTTGGTCCAGGTAGGATATGCCATGGTGTCTTCCAAAAGCCTCGCGTCCGTCCTCAAAATATTGGATATAGTTACCGTGCCAAACAATGCCCAGGGGGTCGGTTTCCACAAATCGCACGCGTATTTCGGTAGTGTAACTGATTTCCTTTTTAGGCTTAGACCGCATTTTTTTGCTCATAATAAACGATTGCGATTAGGGTGGTCAAAATAAAAAATCCCAGCAATAACGAAATTTCCGGAACGATTTCCCCGATTTCCGCATTGCGCAAAAATACATCATAGAAGGCATTTAGCCCCCAATTCATCGGGGAGATGTTGGAAAGCAATTGCATGGTGGGCGGCATCACAAAAACGGGGACCCATACGCCTCCCAATGCTGCCAAAATCACGACCAAAGTGGCACCAAATGGTGCCGATTGTTCCTGTGATTTTGCAATGGTCCCGACCAAGAGCCCCAACCCAATGGCGGCCAGACCGGCAAAGAAAGCCGTTACGAACAACAAGGGCAGTTTACCGGAGATATCCAGCTGAGGTAGTCCTAGCAACGGGAATAGATAAATGCCCAATAATAACATTAAGGAAAACTGGATGAGACAGACCCATAAAAACACCAAGGTCTTACCTCCCAGAACGGTGGCATAGGATACCGGCTGGGTACGGAGACGGATAAAGGTACCTTGGTTCTTTTCCTTTACCATATTGATGGAAAGAGGTAGGATGATAAAAAAGATGGCGAAAAGCGTCCAGGCGGGAACATTATGTTGGGTGGAATTGGGAATGGGATTTTTTTCATTGCCGGGGACAATCTCCGAAAAGGTGATGAAATTTTCCGTGTCGAAAATCACTTCCGAGCTGTCCTCCGTCAGTTGCTCCCGAAAGGCGGTGTAAATGCTCTGGGTCTCGATTTTCGAAATCATTTGGTCAATGCCGTTCCTAATGGAACTCCTAAAGGAGAGTTGGGTGGCCGGATCAAAATAGAGTCGTATTTCTTTGGGATCTATTTGGGGTACGGTCATTAGGGAATCCGCCCCTTCCAATCCAAATCTCGCCATGATGCCATCCACATTGGAGTTGACCTTGGTTTCCAAATCTTTCGATAATCCCTTAGGGATGATAATGGCCAATTGGTATGCCCCTTTTTGTACCAATTCAATGGCCTCTTTCTCGGACGTTTTTTTTACGATTTCCAGGGAATTGCTTTCCGAAAGGCTTTCCTGAATGCCTTCCGAAACCGTTCCAGTATCGTAATTCACATACAGAATGGGAATTTTGGTCTCCTTAACGGTCTTGAAAGTACTGTCCTGTACCAAGGTAATCACCACCAAAAGTACTAAGGGCATCAAGAATAGGATGGCCAATCCGCCCCAATCCCGAACCAACAATAGCAGCTCCTTATATGTTGATGCCCAAAGCTTAGACATAGTCCCGTAAAGCTTTTCCGGTTCTGGCCAAAAATACCTCTTCCAGGTTATTCGCCCCGGACTGATCCGCTACCAAATCCTGGGGAACGCCTTTACAAATGACTTGACCATGGTCTATAATGGCTACCCGCGTACAGAAATGCTCGGCTTCGTTTAAGTGGTGTGACGTATATACAATGGTAGTGCCCAGGGCGTTCAGGTTTCTTAAATGTTCCAGGATAGCACTTTTGGATTGGACGTCCACGCCTACGGTGGGCTCGTCCAAGAACAACACCTTAGGATTATGAAGGACACTGGCGATCAGATTGATACGCCGTTTCATCCCTCCGGAAAACGTCCGTATACGTTTGTGGGCAAAATCATAAAGTCCCAATATCCGAAGATTGGATTCAATTTTTGCCTGTAGGGAATCGCCCTTTAGTCCGTACATGCTTCCGAAATACCGTAAATTTTCTAAGGCGGTCAGGGATGGGTAAAGGGCATAGTCCTGTGGGACGATACCCATATGTTGTTTCAGTTCATTTTTGTTTTCCCGGAAATCCAGCCCACTAATGGAAAAGGAGCCTGAGGTCGGCCTTAACAGTGCGCTCAATATGGAAATCAAGGTGGTCTTTCCCGCTCCGTTGGGACCTAATAGACCAAAGATCTCTTTTTCATGAATCCTTAGGCTTAGCCCCTTTATAGCGTAAAAATCGGAACCTCTATATTTTTTGGATAGTTGGTCGATTTGAATCATAGACTAGCGTATTTCCACAGGACCGGGTATTTCCGAAATCCTGTTAAATGGCCTTGCGCAGCGCCTTAAAAAATACTTCCTCCCTTTGTGCCAGGTCCATCAATTGGTCCGCCACTTTAGAATAGACATCGGTATGTGCACTGCGGTTTTTGTACACCCGGGAAGCCTCCAGGGCGAAATCGCGCCACTGGTCCCCAATTTCGGTCATTTCCTTTGAAAAACCCCTAAGCTCGTCATTTTTTAGTTCTTTGGCAGCTTCTTGCAAAAATGCGGCATAAATGTACCGAAAACCCCCGCCCCCGGTTCCGATTTCTTCTTGCATCCGAACGATCTGGCCCAAATAGTGATTGGCCTTTTTAGTGCCTAATTTTAGGGGCCATTTACGAATACTTTTCGCTACCCAGCGCATGGCCCTTACTCCTACAATAGGCACCGGAGCCGTCATATCCCTACAGGTATGTTTTATCCCCTTAACAATGGCTTTTTCCAGGTCCAATGCTTTTGGAAAGGAAATGGGATAGTACATATGGCCTTTGGGGGCAAAGGCGCCTTTGGCAAACCGTACCTTTTCCAATTCTTTTGCGGTTAGGGTGGTCACGTCTTCCATAACCGGATCGCTCACCAGATAGGTATCACCTTCCCTCCCGTAGACCACCATATTGTGTGCGTTGAAATGAAAGCGATACTCTTCCGGAAAATAAGGGAGTTGGAATACCCCCACTTGAAGTCCGACCGGGTTGCGTTTTTCGAGATTGGCATCCAATCTGGCCCGGGCCTCCCCTGTTTCCTTGAATTTTTCCCGTTTCACCTTTATGCCTACCCGCTTGGCAAACCGATTAAAAATAAGACCGGGCATGACCCTGTATGTAAAAACAGGAGCATAGTTTACCTTTAAAAACGGTAGATAACTAAATAAAAGTCCGGACCCTATTCCAAATACCATGGGTTCGCTTACCTCAAACCCTTGGTGCCGCATGAGGTTGGATACCACCCCGTTTTCACAATGGGCGGACTGTTTATGTGTAAAATCTATTTGCATGGTTCAATGATGTATATGCTTTAATTCTTCGAGGGTTATGTCAAAGACATCTGCATATTTTTGTAGTGTTGCCGGGCGCATTTTCTTAAAAACGTTGGGTTTAAGATGTCGTTTTACCCGCCATGTCCAAATTCCCACATAGCTTGCCAGGATCGTTGGGTCCATTTTATGGAGCTCCATATAATACAGGATCGGGCTGGCCTCTTGGGCAAGTACCTGTTGCCGGGCTTTCTCCACACGCTCCTCAATTTCCTTCAAGGCATTTTCAAGGGCTATGGTCTTGGGGTCCCAACCGGAGCTTAGCTCTGTGGTGTATTCACCGTTTTCATCAACGGCGTAGCACATTTCCCTAAGATTGGCGGATTCCAGGACGCTTCTATGTTGAGGCACTTCGCCCTTTTTCATTAGACTTCGTGAATTAGAAAATTCAAGGTACAATCTACGATTAAATCGTCTTTTCTAAAAATGGAACCTGTTATGGTGCAGATACTAAGTTCTTCGGTATCGTATCGGGAAATTAACTTGGCTTTGGTAACCAATGTTTCGTTGACCTCTGGCAGTTGAAATATTTCCACTTTTTTGATGGCACTGATATATCCTATGACCTTGTTGCCCTTGCCTTCCAGGTCGTCGACTGCAAAATAACTCTGTCCCACTATGGCCGAGCAGGCCTGGGCAGCGTTTTCTATAAGTCCCGTTTCCGATAATTGGCCATCCTTTACAAAAATGCAATCCTCGGTAATATGAAATTCGGTAATGACCGAGTCCGCATCCAAATAGGGCATGGTATTGACCATAAGCATCGGTTCCCGATGGGGAAGGAATTTTTTAATGTCGATATGTAGCCGTGCTTGCTTCACCTTTGCGCCAATACGGTTTTCATTTTACCGGTAGCAACCAGGACTCCTTTGCATTGGATCTCAGAAGCGATCAAGGTAACTCCCATAATATCATGCAGGATGTTTACCGTGGTGCTGAGTTCATCCCCAATCACCGGTAGGGCATTAATTTCCACTTTGGCAATGGCCCCTATATAGCCCATCGGGGCATCTTGGTTTTTTAAAAAGTACTGGTATCCGGTATGTAGTGCTATGGTTTGAGCCATGTTTTCAATTAGGCCAGGTTCCTGGAACGTGCCATTTCGGGCAAATAAAGTGTCTTCGGAGATGGTAAACCCGGAAACTATTTTTTCATCGGAAAAATAAACTAATTTATCCACCATTACAAAAGGATACCGCTGTGGAATTAGCCCGAGCAGAAAGCCTTGATCGGTTATAGGATCTTTGAGAAGGTTCATTTAACACACGGTCAAGTAGGCGTAGGTATACGAAAACCGGGCGCTTTCCGGAACATGTAGCAATATTCTATCTCCTTTTTTAAGTCGTCCAGATCGCACCAATTCCTCCAACATCACGTAGATGGAGGCCGCACCTACATTGCCTACCTCTTGCAGGTTTAGGAACCATTTGTCATTGGGGATTTCAATACCCTGACGTTTCAATTCATCGTACAAAGCATCCCTAAAGTAGTAGGAAGAGATATGGGGCAGGTAGTAATCCACATCATCGGGACCGATTTGGTGTTTTTCGCAGGTTAATTTTAAACTGTTGACCCCTTTTTCCAGAATATATTCCCCCAATAACCGGGTATCTTGTTTAACGGCGAACAAGGATTGTTTGCTCCATTCACTGGAAGGAAATTCGGTCCACGGTTTAAGATGGCCATTTTCTTCCTTATCGCCACCTGCGTACATACAGGCCTCCAGTTCAAATGCATAGGAATGGCCCTCCATCCATTCAATTTTTAAGGGGGTGTCACCATTAGGCTGGGGTTCCAATAGAACGGCACCGGAACCATCCGAAAGCATCCATCGCAAAAATTCCTTGTTAAAGGATAGGATAGGATTTTCGTTCAAGGCCTTTAGGTTTTCTATTTCATCCTCATAAATATATGACTTGAACCAGGTAGAACTACGCTCAGAACCGGTACAAACGGCTTTTTCCACTTGTCCGGTCTTAATGGAAAGATAACCATATTTTAAAGCGTTCATTCCGGAACAACAAGCTCCAGAGGCCGAGTTGATCTCCATATTGCCGTTCTTTAAAAAACCATGTACCATGGCCGCGTGTGAAGGCAATATTTGATCGGGACTGGAGGTACCGCACGACAGCAGTTGAATATCTTGCGGCCTAAAATCCGCATCGCACAAACGCTCGATGGCCTCTTGGGTCAATTGTGCATTGTTATGGGTGACCTCACCATTGTCGTCTATGGCGTAATACCGGGTCTTTATCCTGTTGTTTCGCAATACAATGCGCCTGGCCTTTGAAGTCTTTCCACCCAATAGTCCCAGCTTTTCCTCCATCCCCTCATTGTCCACTGGGGCATTCGGCAAAAACTTGGCTATTCGAGTTATATAAACGTCCTTCATTTACTTTCCTTTAGCGCCACCGAGGAGTAGTAAATCTTTTCCTTTTTTATCCTCTGGTAGCGGGGCAAATAAGTGAGCAAAAATACAATAAAAACTATTGGTGCTATGACCCAGATTGCAAATAACAAATAATATTTGAATATTCGAATCCATTTAAGCCGTCGGGGTTCGCCGGGACCTCCTTTTTTGATGATGTGGTTGGCCCATTTGGAGAACAAAACATTGCCTCTTTTATCGGTAAGTACTAAATATGGGTTGATATGAACCGCACCGAGTTGCAGCAAATCTTGCTGGAGTTCGGAGAAGTTCCCGGCCTGTAGGGCTTTCTTTATGGGTGCTCCAAATTTACCGGCCTCCCGGATATCCTTATCGGAAATCCCGGGTTTTGGAAAGATACCCAGGTATCGGTCCTTTCTTCCGGATAGCATCCAATGCGAAATGGTAATCACACTCACATGGTTGATGTGACGATCCACCAAGGCAATATGGCCCACCAGTCTGGCATCGGCATCGACCAGCAGTCTTTTCATTTTTTCTTGGGCAAGGATCCACATATTTCTGCAGGCCAGGAGGGTCAAGACCGGGCGATTTCTTAACAAGGACTTACCCAGATCCGATGTTAAGAAGGAATTGATGGGAATGGAAGGGGTAAGGTACCACACTTGATATCCCAAAATTATCAAATCGTATTCCCGGTTCAGGATATCGTCCTCTGGTGGGTGAAAATCTGCAGGAATCTGTAAAAAGGACTCGGGGAAGGTATCGAAAAATGTATCCTTCTTCCAAGGAAACCCATAGGGCTCTTTGGGGCGTATGCGGTAATATGAAATTTTGATGCCCCCCTTCCGTAAAGGGGCTACCACATTTTCAAGGATTTCCAAAAGTTGTCCGGTTTGGGAGTAGTAGACGACCAATACTTCTTTCATGTGTTCTCCTTTCTTTTCCAAAAGTTGAAATAGTTGAACCACTGTAAAGGATACTGCGCCAAGATCCATTCCACACTTTTGGTATATTCTTGCAACAAGCCCTGGGCATCCCGGTTTCTTACTTCGGCCTTTCTTGCAAAAAGGTGGTAATGCTTATGGGTCTCCTTCATAACGTACACGAACAGTACGGGAACCTTAAGTCGAGATCCCAATAGAAAGGGACCGGCAGGGAAACGGGCCTTCTCATCCAATAGTGTCGCTGTCAATGTTTTTTGTCCTTCAAAGTAACGATCCCCGGTAAAACAGACCAATTCGCCTTTGTCCAGGGCGGCATTGATTTCAAAAATATGTGAAAGGTCGTCTTTTACAATAATAAACCTAATTTTTGATTTTGAGGTAACACTGTCCAGGTATTCCTTTATGTGCTCATGCTCGGCATCTGTGGTGACCAGACTGATTTGTGAATGGGTATCGATGTCCTCGAAAAAGAATTCGGCAATCTCAAAGTTTCCCACATGGGCGCTGATGAGAACACCTCCCTCCCCATTGGCCAATAAATTTTTAATGTTGTCGATCCCATCAAATTCATAGGTAAACCTGTCCCGGAGACCGGAGGCAATAGCCGTTTTATCTATAAGCGTTTGCCCAAAAACATAGTAGCTCCTATAAATTCCAAGACTACTTTTTACAAAGGAATACCCAAGTCTTTGGCGCAGATAATAATAAATGGCCTTGGTGTTTTTCCAAGAAAAAAGACAGAAATAGGGGATAACAAAATACAGCAGGAAATAGGAGGCCCGGATACCTAAATTCTTGATGAAAAAAATAAAAATTTTATATCCTAGGACGGTACCTCTGGATTTTCCTTCCCATTCCGTTGCCATGGATACGTTTTGAGGGGGTAATCAGTCCAATTTCCGTTCGATAAGGTCGTAGAAATCCTGAAGTGTAAGTACGTTGACGAAGTCCTCACCAACCAATTTTATACCAAAATTGCTTTCTACCGCCACTACCAAATCCACAAAATCCAGACTATCCAGTTCCAAGGTTTCCTTAAGATCGGCCCCTGGCGCAATATCGGCTTCCTCTACTTCGAATTCATCTATAAGGAAGTCATCAATTTTTTCAATAATAACCTCTTTAGTCATTTTTCAATAGCATTTTTTAACAATCAATGCAGAATTGGTACCACCAAAACCGAATGAATTGGACAAAAATACGTCAATTTTTTTACTTAAGGTTTTCCTAACGATGTTTAATTTGCCCGATTCCTCATCCGTTTCCTGAAGGTTAATATTGGGTGCAATAAAGGAATGTTGCATCATTAGCATGGAATAGACAATCTCACTGGCACCGGCCATCCAGCACTCGTGGCCGGTCATGGATTTGGTGGAGCTCACATGGGGATCGCTAGACCCAAAAACCTCGAACAAGGCTTTGGCCTCATTGGCGTCCCCTACCGGGGTAGAAGTAGCATGGGCATTTACGTAATCTACGGAACCGGCTTCCATCCGCGCATCCTTCAAGGCCTTTTTCATAGCGGTGGAGGGTCCGTCCACATTGGGTGTGGAGATATGCGCCCCGTTGGAGGAGAACCCATAGCCTACAATTTCCCCTAAAATAGGTGCATTTCTTTTTTTGGCCGATTCATAGCTTTCCAATATAAGCGTTGCGGCGCCCCCACTGGGAACCAATCCGTCCCTGCTTTTATCAAAGGGGCGGGAGGCCTTTTCTGGATCTTCAATGTTTGTAGTAAAAACACCAAGACCGTCAAAACTGGCCATAGCCAAATGGTTTATTTCCTGCGCACCGCCACAAACAATATAATCTTGAAGCCCGCTCTTGATCAATTGGTAGGCCATTCCTATGGAATGGGATCCACTGGCACAGGCCGCGCTAATGGTAAGGTTTATCCCTTTCAGCTTTAGAATGGTGGAAAGGTTCATGGTAACGGTGGAGTTCATGGCCTTGAAAATGGCTCCAGAACCTACCAGTGTGGTATCCTTCTTTTCACGGATGATATCTATGGATTCAATTACGGATTTTGCAGTACTGTCGTTACCATAAATAATGCCCACCTCATGGGTCTCCATAAAATCCAAGGGCATTTGGGCATTGGCCAATGCTTCCATGGTGGCTACATAAGCATAGGCGGCTTCTTCCCCCATACTCACCCGTTGTCTTCTGGAAAGTCGACTTTTGAGATCGGGAGTAGTGACATGCCCCGTTAATGGAGATCTATAACCAAAATCCTCCCTTTTGGAATCATAGATAATTCCGGACTTTCCATGGTATAACGAACTCTTTACTTCCTCCAAGTCCTTACCTATGCAGGAATAAATGCCCATACCTGTAATTACCACTCGCTGCATTGCCAAAACGACACTTTAAGAATAAATACCACCGTTAATGTTAATTACCTCACCGGTAATATAGGATGCTTTCTTGGAAATCAAAAACGAAACGAGATGGGCCACTTCCTCGGCTTCGCCGAATCGATCGGCAGGAATCATTTTCTTTAATTCCTTTTCATCCAAGTCGTTGGTCATATCGGTTTTGATAAATCCAGGTGCAACCGCATTTACTGTAACGTTTCTTTTGGCAACTTCTTGTGCCAATGCCTTGGTGGCCGAGATTAGTGCCCCTTTGGCAGCCGAGTAATTCACCTGTCCCGGGGTACCTTTAAGTCCGGAAACGGATACCATATTTATGATTCGGCCATACCGATTGACCAAAAGCTTTTGAATCAAATGGTTGGTCACGTTAAAAAAACCATTAAGGCTGGTATGTAGCACATCTGACCAATCTTCTGGTTTCATCCACATAAAAAGACCATCCCGGGTTATGCCCGCGTTATTGATGATGGCTTCAATAATCCCTCCTTTATTATTATCATGCCAACCATCCAGGGCCTCCTGTACGGAATGGGTGTCCGTTACGTTAAATGGTAGCAGTTCACCGGATCCTCCGGATGCATTTATTAAATCCAAGGTCTCTAGTGCGGCCTCCTTGTTGGAATTGTAATTGATCAATATGTGGTAGTCGGTGTCCTTGGCCAATTGCACGCATATGGCACGACCGATTCCCCTAGAGCCACCTGTAACCAGGGCGCATCTTTTAGTTTCTCCCATTCACGATTTGGTATTAATTACTTACTCGTATCCACAAAAAGCTCGGCATTTTGGTACCATTTGTTGCCCAGAAGCTTTCCTTGCTTGTCCAAGTAGCCCCATCCCTTTTTGGTTTTTACTCGGGAGACGCCACCAATAAACCCTTTGTCCTCGCCGCTTTGAAAAAAAGCGAGTCCCACGGAAATATCATAGTCCATAGGGATTACAAGCTTGCCCGAAGTATCGATGAATCCCCAGTCCTTATCCTTTACCGGAGCCAGGCCATCGTTGGAAAAGACTTCGGCATCACGGTATTGAAAATCGATAACAGTGTTGCCCTTTTCATCGATATAGCCCCATTTTTTACTTTGGGCCACAGGTGCCAGACCATTTTTAAAGGCCCGCGCCTTATCGAACTTGGCTTCAATAACCCATTCCCCTTGATTGTTCACATAGCCTAATTTTTTGTTTTTTCGGGCATAAGTAACGGTAGAGCCATCATGGAAATTCCAAATTCTGTCCACCCCATCGATTACCTTGAGTTGGCCATTGAGTACAATTCCATGGTCGTCTCCCTTTCTTCCCCACACTCCACTGGGATGATTAAATCCGAGCTCCCTGTATTCCACGGGGATGACAATTTCGCCCTTTTGGTCGATCATACCCCAAAGGTCTCCATTTCGGACTTTGGCGCGACCATGGTGGAAATTTTTGATTTCATCGAATTTTGGCTCTAAAATAAACTTTCCGTCAGTGCCCAACAGCCCAATTTTATCGTTCTGCTTAATGAGTGCCACCCCATCATTAAAACCATAATACTTTTCCGCAGAAGGGACATCCAGGGGATTCCCCGAACTATCTATATAGCCCCATGCATCGTTGGTGAAGACCATGGCTCGGCCGGAATTGAACTTTCTGGCCTTGTCAAATTTTGCCTCGATAGCCCACTCTCCGGAGGTATTGATATAACCCCACTTGCCATCATCCTCGGCCATGGCCAAGGGGCCAGAAAAACTCTTGGCCTTGTCAAATTGGGGCTGGATTACATAGTCTCCCGATTTGTTGATGTAACCCCACTTGCCATCTTCGCGAACCAATGCCAGTTCCTGTGCCGATACGGTGGCCATCCCCATGAAAATACCAAGGGCAAGGGTCAATGCAGCTTTCATAATGCGATGTGTTTTCATAGTCCTACTTGTTTTTATGGTTAGTAATAAAATCCTTTACTTGGTTAACATAAGGGTACATGGCCTCGTCTTCCTTAAACGGAGGAACAATGGACCGGATAGCCTCGTACATCATCTTGGTCTTAGAGGAGACCTTGTCCTGGACCTGTAAGTATTCAATGGCCTGTACCACCGCGATAATTTCTATCGCGATGATCTCAAAAGCGTTTTCAATGACTTTCTTGGTTATCAATGCGGCGTTGGTTCCCATGCTGACAATATCCTGATTGTCGTTGTTGTTGGGGATACTGTGCACGTACATGGGGTTGGAGAGCATCTGATTTTCGGCCGTAGTGCTGGTAGCCGTAAATTGCACACCCTGCAAACCAAAATTCAGCCCCAACTTACCAAGATTCACAAAAGGGGGGAGAATATTGTTAAGCTTGGAGTTCATCAAATAGTTGAGCTGACGTTCCGCCAGCATGCTCATCTTGGTTACCACGATTTTTAGCTTGTCCATTTCCAGGGAGACATAATCCCCGTGGAAGTTTCCACCATGATATACATGTTCCTTTTCAACATTTACGATAGGATTATCATTGGCGGAATTTACCTCCTCGATCATAATCCGTTCTACATTGTTCAAGGTATCCAGGACCGGACCCAATATTTGGGGGACACAACGCAAGGAATAGTACTCTTGTACTTTTTCCTCAAAAACGGTTATCCCATTATTTTCCGTATACAGATGATGTTCCCGTTTTCGAGTAAGCGAACTGTCTTTTAAGTGGCTCCGCATAGCACGCGCTATTTCCCGTTGGCCTTGGTGCTTTTTAGTCTCGTTCAGGTCAAAGGAGAGGTGGTCGTCATAGGCTTCCACTATTTCGTTTATGGCCGAGGAACAGGCAATCATCCATTCCAACAACCTTCGCGTGTAGATCGTATTTACCATGCCCACACCAGTCATTACCGAGGTGCCATTGATCAGTGCCAAGCCTTCTCGGATTTCTACGGATATAGGCCGAAGTCCTTCCTTTTCGAATACGTCCTGGGTTGGTGTTAGCGCTCCCTTGTAATATACCTTGCCCTCCCCGATCAACACCAGGGCCAAATGTGCCAGTTGCACCAAATCGCCACTGGCCCCAACACCGCCATGTTCGTAGATCAAGGGAACAATGTCCCTGTTGATCAATTCAGCCATGAGTTCGATGACCGAAGTATGTACCCCGGAATTGCCCAAACTCAAGGTGTTAAGTCTGGCCAACATGGCCGCCTTCACATATTTGGGCGGAATGGGATTCCCGGTGCCGGATGCATGGCTTCGGATCAGGTTATACTGCAATTGGGTGCGTTCGGCGTCCTGTATCTTGTATTGGGCCATGGGCCCAAAGCCGGTGTTTACTCCGTATATAATTTTATTTTTAGAAAACTCCTTGAGAAAATCAAAGCTTTTTTGAACGGTAGCGAGAACGGCGCGGTCTAGACTAATGGGTTCACCATTGAAAATTACGCTGTAAAATTCGGCTATTCCTAACTTTCCCTTAATTTTCGGCATCTATGGTTGGATCAGACTTTATTAACGGTTATAACTAAATAAAAATAGTTAATTTGGTTTGCAAATGTATAATAATTAGCGAATCTATATTTTATTCGGGCTATGAAGAAGAAAATGGTAGATGTATTGATTATTGGGGCCGGACCATCAGGTAGTGTGGCCGCCTCCTATCTCTACGAACAAGGGTTTACCATTAAGGTGGTCGAGAAGAACGAATTTCCCAGATTTGTGATAGGGGAAAGCCTATTGCCCCGCTGTATGGACCACTTTAAGGAAACCGGCCTTTTCGACTGCCTTGATGCCCATGGGTTCGAAATCAAATCGGGGGCACGTTTCATGAAGGAAGGTGAAGTATGTCATTTCGACTTCAGTAAAAAGCATACCCCTGGATGGGATTGGACCTGGCAGGTGCCGCGGGCGGATTTTGACAAAGCCATGACGGATACCTTGATCGAAAGAGGGGTGGATATTAGCTTTCGCCAAGAGGTGGTCGGGGTCCGTTTTGAGGACAACGGATCGGTTACTACCTTACAGGATGCGAATGGCCAGCACTCCCAAATTCAGGCCAAATTTATCGTGGATGCCAGTGGTTTTGGCCGAGTACTACCCAGGATATTGAATTTGGACAAACCTTCCGAGATTCCCAGGCATTCCTCCATATTTACCCATGTAAAGGATATCCGAAGGCCGGAAGGAAAGGAAGGTACTTTGATCACCTTTGACGTGGTAAGCACCGAAACATGGTTGTGGGTCATTCCTTTTTCCAACGGATATACCAGCATTGGCTATGTTGGACCCACGGACTATATCAATTCCTTCGAAGGCGATAGCACCCAAAAGCTGATCGATATGATGAAGCTTTCCGACTATTACTACGACCGCTTCAAGGATTTGGCATACGACTTTCCGCCCAAAATCATCCAAAACTTTTCAAAATCCGTGAAACAGTTATACGGTAAAGGCTATGTGCTTACCGGTAACAGTGCGGAGTTTTTGGATCCCGTTTTCTCGTCCGGGGTTACCTTTGCTACGGAGTCGGCCTTGTTGGCCGCCAAACTGATAGCAAAGGAACTGAGGGACCAACCAGTGGATTGGGAAATGGACTATTCCGCTTATATCCGAAAGGGGGTGGAGGTATTTACTACTTACGTTAAGGAGTGGTATTCGGGTAGCTTACAAAAGATATTCTTCCACAAACCGGAGAACCCGGTCATCAAAAAACAGATTTGTGCGGTCTTGGCGGGCTACGTTTGGGACCAGAGCAATCCATTTGTAAAGAACCACCATAGATTGGTAAAGGCCGTAGCCCATATCACCGACCTGGAAAAGGAAATAGGCCTGACGGAAAAATAACCCAAACATTATTTTGAAACTTTCTTTCGAAATATTTCTAGCGATATTTTATTGCCCTAGGTGTTTTGGTAGTCATTGAACCAATTGGGCAATAAATTCATAGCCGGGCACACTTTTATTTGAATAGGGCTGCTGATCGGTCACCTAGAAAATTTCCGCAAGACATAAGCGTTTTTTGCGCTGTTGTATTCTCCCCAAATCAGATGATTATCATATTGGAATACCGTTTCTGTATATGGCTCTTTTCTTCTAGAGGATTTAAAATCATATATTTTATCAAAGCCATTCGGTTGTAAATTGCCTTCCAAATGTTCGAAACGTGAATTAAAAAGCCCTGTTAAATAAATGGATTTTTGACCTTCAAAATAATAATAGTTATAAGATGTTGAATAAGGTAAAGGGCTGCCAAAAGAATCGGCCGTTGGACTGGTGGAAACCATGGGCATACCTTGTTTAACCTCTTTGCTGCCACCTATGGAAATTTCGTAACCATCAGCCGTTTGGTACAAAGAAATGCCAATATTGGTTCGATTGGTCTTACGAATCAATTTTTCGGTTTCTTCCATTTCGCGATACCTATTAAAAATAGAGCCCTCGATAACTACAGGGGAGTTGCTAAAACTAATTTTTTGATCCTTGAGTACGGAATATTTTTTAACGGTTTTACCGGAGCTGAAATCAATTACTTGAAATTCAAGTCCGTAATGAGAAAGACCTATTAAAAGCAAGTGGTCCTGAAATAAAAAAGAATTGGTTTTCTTGCCAAGTTTTGGGGCATTTCTTAACGGCTTATCAAATACACGGTAATCATGACTAAAATCGGTTAAATCCACCGTAAGAATTTGAGTGATGTCCTTGTTTTCGTCCAAGGTGAATGTTAGTTTATTATTTGTAACGTATAGCTTATTTTTTTTCGAAACGATTTCCATTGGACTAGGGACGGTATGGTCTATTATTTCAAAAGAGAGGTTCTTAAAAGAAGCACTTCCCAGAAGCCCATTTTTATTAACAATTTCAAAGGCACTGTCGGCCAATAGTTTATAAAGAGACCTTGACTTGTTGTTTTTATCCAGCATTGTAATTCCGGAAAGATTGACCACCTTTCGATTATAGAGGGCACCATCAATAAACTTGTAGAAAATTAAATTGGAATCTTTTTTATTAATTGTAATTAAACAGAAGTCATTTTTTATATTTATTCCTTGTACAAATATTTCATTACCTAGTTCTAATACGACCTCCTCTGAAACGGCATCATGGCCTTTAAAATCAAATGTTGTAGATAAAAACTTTGTTCTGGACCCATTACTGGAATATATTACATAATTGGTATTTCCCTCAATCCCGTACCCTAGAACGGAACCGTATTTTCTGGGAAGCTCATCAGTATAAAATTGGCCGACTTTGTTCCGGTTTTGGTCATACAGGTATGCATATAATATTTTTGATTCATTAAAGAAAAGGGCAAAATTACCCGTATTCTCATCGACTATGGGAAGTACACTTTTAATAACAAAACTTGATTTTTTTAAATCCAGTTCCTGGACTAGAAACTTCTCTTGAGCAATGGAGAAAAAAGTTGCTATAAAAAATAGAAGGGGGGAACTAATCTTTGTATACATTTTTGTAAAAAATCTTAATGGTTGAACTTAATTTATGGTCATACTTGAAGTTATAAATAGAAAATTAATGGGGCGATTTTATCGCCTGAGCAACAAAATAATTCGTTTATTAGAAAATAGTTCTGAAGATTTTTAGAAGGCCTTCTTCAAAATAAGTTTTGCAAAGGATTTTCCGGTCTTGGCATATCCTTCTCCAATCCGGTCCTCGTTATTAAAATTACTTCCCCATTGATTTCCCGGGGCATCCTTACAATCGACCTCTGCCAAAATATGGCTTTTATTTGCTGTTTCCACAAAACGTAGGATAGTTGAAACCTTTGCAGGTTGTTTCATTATCCCGGCATCCCATCCCGGATAGACCCTAACCGTGTCCACGATAAGAGTATACTTTGCATTCGTAAGTTCTTGATCAAAAAAGTTATCGTAGTCCTTGTGAAAATAACGGTTCAGCAATTCTAGAAATTTTGGCGCATAAATTAGCTCGCGACTGGCGTACCAGCTCTTTTCCCTGGATTTGCCTTTGCCCTTGGTGTCTTCCTCCAATTTGGCGGAGTGGTTTTTGATGTATTCTTCGTTGGACAGGTTATCCTTGAAAAGTTTCATATTGTCATAGACAAACGCTACATTAATTTGATTTTGTTCATGGAGTAAATTAAAGTCCCCCTCGATTATTTTCATTTTTTGAGCGGAGAGTAGACCCGATGTTAGGACAAGGAAAACTACGATTGTTTTTTGCATAATGAAGCAAATTAGGAGATTGGACGTTCATAGCTAACGTCTTTTGGGACCAAATGGTATAAGTAAGTAAAAAAGGAGATTGTTTAAAAGTGACCTCTTAATCGTCCACGGCAGTAAACACCATTTGCCGAAATTTCCATCCAGTCGGATCATCCACTGGCCCCCGGGTTTGTTTCATCAGCACCCCGATGATGTTTTCCTCGGGGTCTGCAAAATATTGCGTATTAAAATAACCGCCCCAATCAAAAGTGCCGGTACTGCCCATGCCTCCGGCATCCTGGCCTTTTGAAGTAAGCACACCAAAGGCCAGACCGTAATGTTTGCGTTCGTCACCCCAGAGATTTCCCGTTTGGTTGCCCATTATATTCCGGACCGTTGTCCTACTCAAAATGCGCGTGCCGTTAAGTTCTCCCTGATTGAGATACATTTGAAGAAAGGTGGCGTAGTCCTTGGCAGTACTGGAAAGACCGGCACCTCCCGAGAAAAATCGCCGGGCCCCTTTTATGGGATAGTCCGGATCATAGAAAGTAACCGGATATCGCTCCCACTTGCCCGCCTTTTTTTGATGAACCGCCACAAGCCGTTCATGCTTTTCATCCGGTAGGTAAAACCAGGTGTCATCCATTCCCAGGGGTTCAAAAAGACTTTCCCGAAGAAATTCATCAAAGGGCATTCCGGAAACGACTTCTACAAAATAGCCCAGTACATCCAGGCCTTCGCTATACACATAAGCATCCCCTGGATTATGGTGTAAGGGTAGTTTGGCCAATTTTTTAACGCTCTCCCCAATGGAAATGTCCTCGGTGGTAAAGAGATCCGTAATGCCTGCCTTGGCATATATTTTTCTAAATCGTTCATCCCCATCGATCACCCCATAGCCCAAGCCGGAAGTATGGGTCAGCAGATGGCGAATGGTAATCTGATCTTTTGCCGGCTTTGTGGTATAGGTGGAGTCACTTGCCTCAAAGGTGTCCAAGAGTTGTGCCTCGCCGAATTCCGGGATGTATTTGGAAACGGCATCGTCCAGTCTAAATTTACCTTCCTCCCATAGCATCATTACGGCTGTGGAGGTTATGGCCTTGGTTTGGGAGGCTATTCTAAAGATAGCATCCGTTTCCATTTTTTTGCCCGAACGATGATCGGCCGTTCCATAGGCTTTATGGAATACGATTTTTCCGTTTCTGGCGATGAGGGCGACGGCCCCGGGTATATTGTCCTGCCCAACGGCCCGGTTGAGCATAAGGTCCAAACGCTCCAATCGTTCGGGGGACATTCCAACACTAGTTGGTGACGCTTCCTCTAACAGAGCGGATTTTAAGAGTGATGGGGTTTGGCCAAAGGAAAGTACGGAGAAAAAAAGGACAAAAATGAAATCAAACTTTTTCATGTTTAAAATACTAGGTTACGGTTACTGCTCTTGTCTTTGGGAAAGTTACTGATTTTAGCAGTTTGATACACCGGGTAAGGAAAGAAAGAGGATTAAGCGACTTTCTTTAGGAGGTCATAGCAAGGGCAATTTTTGCAGCGCTTGGATTCGCATTTCCTGTATTTGGAACAGCATTTGGTCTTGCAACCCTTGGGCACCAGTTGCTTGGCCAACGCTTTCTGCGCCTTTTTAAGCTTTTTCTTTGTTGCCTTCTTTTTTTTGCCCACGAACAACTACTTCTGTGATTCCTCCAAAAGTAGTTATTTTAATTGAATCTAAATAAAAAATAAAAAAGAAAGTTTTATTCCGCCGTATCCGATGCGGCGCTCTCTACAGTGATTTGCTGGACATCCCTATCAAAAAGGTAAAGCCCACCCTTATCATTTCCAATAAGGTTGATCTTGTCCAAAATGGTGCGTGCCAAGGCCTCCTCCTCAATTTGTTCGGCTACATACCACTGCAGAAAATTATGGGTAGCGTAATCTTTCTCCTCCAAGGTTACATGGACCAAATCGTTAATACTTTTTGATACCATGATTTCGTGGTCGTACAATTCTTGGAACAATTTCTGAAAAGTTCCAAATTCGGTCTTAGGGGAATCCAGTTCCGAAATTTGGGCATGTCCTCCCCGTTCGTTTACAAACTTGATCAGTTTCAACATGTGCATCCGTTCTTCATCGGAATGTTTGTACATAAACTGGGAAATTCCTTCCAGCCCCTTAACTTCGGCCCATGAGGCCATGGATAGATAGACTTGGGAAGATTCCGCTTCTATTCTAATTTGTTGGTTCAACGCGTTTTCAACCTTTTTGGATAGCATAATTTCGAATTTGGTACAAACTTACAAATTATACCCTTCTTACCACATGATTTGTATCAGAAGCGTGCTGTTATTCCCATACCCCTAGGACCAAAATTGAGGTTCCAACTTAGCTTTTTGCTCCGGTCGTTGTACTTTTCGTCATATTTGGTGTCCAGATAGCGATCGATGGATTCCACGATAAAGAAACTCACCGCCACGCTAAATACGATATCGGATAGCCAATGTTTGCCTTCCCATAACCTGGAGACTGACGGAATGGCCCCCAACGTATAAATCCCTCCCTTTATCCATGGACTTTTAAATTGCTTTGCAATGGCATGCGCATTGGTCATGGCCAATATGGCATGACCGGAAGGAAAGGAGTGGTAGTCCTTTCCACCGCCCCAAAAGGGTTTAAATGTGTCATTTGTCTTTCCACTTAAGGGTCGGGCCCTTCCCACGGCGGATTTGAGGAAATGCTGTAAAAGTCCCCCCGCCGATGCCGAGGAGATAAGAAGCACCCCCGTTCTTCGTAGTTTTTCATTCTTTATGGCCAATCCGGAAAGGTATACCGCCCCGGTGATAAAATAGTTGTTGGAAGGACTTCCGTATTCAAACCCGTAATTTCTGATAATCTGAGGTATGTCGTCCCGGATATCTATAAAATATTCGGAGGTGGAATCATCCAATAGAAACGCAAAACCGGTTCCTACAGCGGTAATGCCAAAATCGCTCCATTGATCCCCTTGCCAATGCAAAGGCCGAGTATAGGCGTAACCCATCCCTTGAAAAATGGCACCAAGATCATACTTGAACATGCCCCATCGGGTTTCGGCCCTGTCCGGTTCAATTTCCTGAGATTGAACAATACTTGGCAAGAGTATTAAAAGAAATAAAATAAATCCACGCATCGAGCTCATTGGTCGTGCAAACTATCCTAAACGTTACAATTGGATAACGATTTTTAAACCAAAACTTCATCTTGGAAAGACAGGGAGTCAGTGTCCTGTAGAAATCATCAATGGATTTTCCATGGTTTCGAAGAAATCGGCCAACACCTTATCCTTGTCAAAATTTTCCCAGACCGTAATCTTTCTGTCATTCCCCGGGCGTTCCACCCACTTGTTGTTGATGAGGATGGGAGCGGGAATGCGTCTTGGTTCACCCCAGGTAGAATCTTTTAAAATGGCCAGGGCTACCATATCAAAAAGTGGCCGGGAAGGGGGATCGGTATGGTAGTGGATATGCTCAAAAAGGCTAATGGAATAATCTCCGAAATTTGCAAAGGTTCCCCCATGCCTTCCCGTAATAGGGACTTCGGCCTTTGGTCCCAATCCCGGCATCCTTGAATTGACCTCCTTCTGGGTCACGGCCACTGCATCGGTCCCGGAAGGTTCGCCATAACGGACGGTTACCATTTCAAATGGAATTTTCGTGTTCAGGACATAGTTCATGGATATGGTATCGTTGTCTTGGTTGTATTCACCAGGTTTGGGATAGTTGCTGCCCAACCAAACGATTTTGGTTCGATCGGCAAAAGAGGGGTCCTTTTTTAATGCCAAGGCGATATTCGTCAGTTTGCCCACGGCAACGATAATCACAGCATCTTTTTGGGTTTCCTCCAACATAAAATCCACCCCTTCCTTTCCGTCATAGTCGTCCGGGTTAAAATCCTGGGAAATCTCTTCAAAATTACCATTGGCCCCATTTAACAGTGGCACGGAATCCTTTAGATTGCTCAGCTGCAAAATCCGTTCCGCCTCGGCATAGTGACCTTCAATGCCACCCCCATTATACGTGGCATTTACCGTAATTCCCCTTACATCAAAAACATCACCGTTATAGAGCATGTAGGCCATGGCATGCTGATCGTCCAGTTCGTTATTGGCGTCGGTATCATAGATGACCTTTACTTTTTGAATCTTGTTTTTTGGAGCTTCTTGCACGGTCACCTTCGATTCCTTGGGATTCTCCTTGCAGGAAAAGCAAAGGGAAATGTACAGTAGGGATAGTAGACTAAAGCGGACCGTTTTCATTTACGACTGGATTTATGGTTGAAAGTGGGTAGGGAAAGTACGAAAATATGAAAAACTTCTAAAGGATTTCCCAATGCTCCACTCCCTGCTTAAAATGACGGGGCCGGGATCCATCTAGAAAAAGACATCTTGGGCCAAACGGAAGGTGTTGGCATGGGCTTCGACAATGGTTTTGATATTTGGGGAATAACCGCCGCCCATACTACATTGTACCGGAATTTGCCGTCTACGGCAGGTCTCCAATACCAGTTGATCCCGTAGTTTGCAGCCTTGCAAACTAACCGCCAATGTGCCCAGTTTGTCCGTTTCCATGATGTCCACCCCGCATAAAAAAAAATGAAGTCCGGTCGGGTACGATCGATCAATTTGGGTAAATTTTCACCCAAAACAGTCAAATATTCCGTATCCCCCGTTCCTTTTTTTAGCGGAATATCCCAATCCGATTTTTCCTTTTTGAAGGGATAGTTGGCCGCCCCGTGCATGGAGAAGGTGAAGACCGAATCGTCCTTTTGAAATATTTCGGCAGTACCGTTTCCCTGGTGTACGTCCAAGTCTATGATGAGGATTTTTTTGGCCAAATTCCTAGCCTGAAGATAACGTGCCCCTATAGCTTGGTCGTTCAGCATACAAAAGGCCTCGCCCCGATCGGTATAGGCGTGGTGGGTGCCTCCTGCGATGTTCATGGCAATACCATGTTCCAAGGCGAATTCACACGCTTTCATGGTGCCGTCTGCTATCAATCGTTCCCGTTCCACCAAGTCCTCCGTTAAGGGGAAACCAATTTTTCGGGCTTCCCGGGGTGAAAGTTTGATATTCAATAAGTCATAAAAATACTCCGGTTCATGAACGGCAACAATATATTTGTCATTAGGCAGGTCGGGTTCAAAGAAATTAGCTTCGCTACAAGTTCCCTCATGCAGGAGTTGTCGTGGTAGAAGCTCATATTTCTCCATAGGAAAGCGATGACCTTCGGGCAAAGGATGTTTGTAAATAGGGTGATAGGCGATTTTTAACAAAGTCCGGAAATTCTAGGAGTACAAATATCGCCTATTATCCTGAATGCTCGCTTGAGGTATTAACGATACCACTTTGATACTTTTTTCCCATAACTTTCTTGGGCGGAATCGCTTTCAATTTGGAATGCTGTAATACCTTTGTAAGCTATGAGGAATGCCATCACCAAGGATATTGCCTATTGCCAAGATTTGCTCCGAAACAATGAACTCGTTGCCATACCTACCGAGACTGTTTATGGGCTGGCAGGGAATATATACAGTGAAGCAGCGATCACAAAAATTTTTGAAATGAAGGGGAGGCCCTTGTTCAACCCCTTGATCGTACATATCCATGACCTCGATCAATTGGCATCCTTGGCCCATACCTTGCCGGATAAGGCACTTCAACTGGCAGCGCGGTTTTGGCCTGGTCCGCTGACCTTGATTCTTGAGAAAAAGTCTATGGTGAGCGATAGGATTACGGCCGGTAAGCCTACCGTTGCTATTCGGATGCCCAATCATCTCTTGACCCGGGAATTGTTACGGGGATTGGATTTTCCGGTGGCCGCGCCCAGTGCCAACCCCTTTACCAGGGTGAGCCCTACATCGCCACAACATGTTGCGGATTATTTTGGAAACCGGATAGCGGCCATTTTGGATGGGGGCCCCTGTATGGTAGGACTGGAGTCCACCATTGTGGGCTTTGATGGCCAGACCCCTGTAGTTTATCGTAAAGGAGGTATTTCCATTGAGGCCATTGAAGCTTGTGTGGGCAAGGTGCGTCTATTGACGCAAAATGAAAGTGCCCCCCAGGCCCCGGGCATGTTGGCCAAGCATTATTCGCCACGTACCCAATTGATCTTAAGTGATGATGTCCTGGAAACCATAAAAGGTCTCGGAGGCCAAAAAATTGGTGTGTTGGCCTTTTACAAATCCGACTTTGCAGAAGCCCGGAAGGTAATCGCTTTATCCGAAACCGGGGATTTGAACGAGGCGGCCAAAAACTTGTTCGCCGCTTTGCATCGATTGGACCAGGAAGACCTGGACGTCATTGTTGCCCAGCGTTTTCCCAATGAAGGCTTGGGAATTAGTATCAATGATCGTTTGGAACGGGCGGAAAATTAAGGGAGTAAACCGGCAACCTTAGTTAATGGTGCCGCCATTCTCGACGCCTTCCTCATCCGGATTTACAAACACCAATTTACCCTCTTCGTCCTCGGCCATCAATATCATTCCCTCACTTTCCACGCCCCTTAGTTTTCTAGGGGCCAGGTTAACGAGTACCGTGACTTTTTTACCGATGATTTCATCAGCTTTAAAACTTTCCGCAATACCGGACACAATGGTCCGGGTATCCAGGCCAGTGTCTACTTTTAAGACCATCAACTTTTTGGTCTTGGGCATTTTTTCGGCTTCTAAAATGGTGCCTACGCGCATATCCAGTTTGGTAAAATCATCAAAGGTGATGGTGTCCTTTTGCGGCATAAGTGCTTTGTTTTGATTTTCATTGGCTTTTTTAGTGGCTTCCAGTTTATCCAGTTGTGTTTGGATTTCTTTGTCCTCTATTTTTCGGAACAACAATTCCGCTTTATTGATTGGGTGGCCTTTAGGTAATAAGGTCCCGTCCAGCTTTACCTGATCCCAACCTTTTTCAATGGCCCTCCCGTTCAGGATGTTTTTCAGCTTCGCCGAGGTAAATGGCAAAAAGGGTTCGGCCAAAATGGAAAGGCCCGTGGCCAATTGTAGTGCTACGAACATGATGGTCTTTACCCGTTCCCCATCCTCTTTGATGACCTTCCAGGGTTCCTCATCGGCCAAGTACTTATTGCCCAAACGGGCCAGGTTCATCAATTCTTGGCTGGCTTCCCGAAATCGATACCGTTCCAGGGAGTTGGCAATGATAGTGGGATATTTTTGTAATTCGATCAAGGCTTCCTTATCCACCGGGGAAAACTCGGACGGCTCCGGTACCACTCCTTCGTAATACTTATGGGTCAATACCACCACCCGGTTGACAAAGTTCCCAAAAATGGCTACTAACTCATTGTTGTTCCGTGCCTGAAAGTCCTTCCAAGTAAAATCATTGTCCTTGGTCTCCGGTGCATTGGCCGTTAAGGTATAGCGAAGTACATCCTGCATATCCGGGAACTCTTCCAAATATTCATGCAGCCACACCGCCCAGTTTTTAGAAGTGGACAGTTTGTTGCCTTCCAGATTCAGGAACTCGTTGGCCGGAACATTATCCGGTAGTATATAACCTCCGTGTGCTTGGAGTATCGCGGGAAAAATGATGCAATGGAAAACGATGTTATCCTTTCCGATGAAATGCACCAGTTTGGTGGCTTTATCCTTCCAGTAGGGCTTCCAATCCTTGCCCTCCCGTTCTGCCCACTCCTTGGTGGAGGAGATATAGCCGATCGGCGCATCGAACCAGACATAGAGTACTTTGCCCTCGCCTCCCTGTACGGGCACGGGAATGCCCCAATCCAAATCTCGGGTCACGGCACGGGGTTCCAGACCACCGTCGATCCAAGATTTACATTGGCCATATACATTGGGTTTCCAATCGTCCTTATGGCCTTCCAAAATCCAGCTACGAAGAAAATCCTCGTAGCGGTTCAATGGCAGGTACCAATGTTTGGTCTCCCTTAAGGTAGGTACGGCACCGGTAATGGTGGATCTTGGATTGATCAAATCCGTGGCATTCCAGGAAGATCCGCAATTCTCACATTGATCTCCATACGCCTCCTCATACCCACAATTGGGGCAAGTGCCGATTACGAAGCGGTCGGCCAAAAATTGTTGGGCCTGTTCATCATACAACTGGGCGGTGTTTTCTTCAATAAAATCACCTTGATCGTTCAGTTTGGTAAAAAAATCGGCCGCGGTTTTGTGGTGTATGGCCGCCGAGGTCCTGGAATAATTATCGAAGGAGATGCCAAAATCCGCAAAGGACTTCTTAATGATACCATGGTACTTATCAATGATTTCCTTAGGGGATATTCCCTCTTTTTTGGCCTTCATGGAAATGGCCACCCCATGTTCGTCACTTCCGCAGATAAAGGCGACATCATTTCCCGTTAAGCGTAGGTATCTTGCATAAATATCCGCAGGTACATAAACCCCGGCCAGGTGTCCGATATGTATCGGCCCGTTGGTGTAGGGCAATGCTGCCGTAATAGTGTGCCTTTTGGGGTTGGGTTGATCTTGAGACATCAAAACTCGAATTAAGGCACAAAAATACAGATTTTTGCCAGTGCATTATGGAATGCCATCAAAAAGAAAACCTTCGGCGCACCAATTGGCTTGCCGAAGGTCGAGTTGCAAAAGTGTGGGGCGTGTTAAGCAACCATTACCGATTTGCTCATCTTTTTATCCTGGATCTGAATACGATAAATGTACTTTCCAGTAGATAGATGTTCGGGCATACGTTCCCTAATGTTGATTTCCATGGTTCCTTCGGTCATCATCTCATTATATACGGTACCCACGTTCTGGCCGAGGATATTGTACAATTGGATATCCACATGTGCCGTAAAGGGCATTTCCAGATAAATATGGGGAGCATTGTCCGTAGGATAGAACGGTTTGTGGACTACAGCATTCAACAATTCCGGGTTGGGATCCGTTGGCTCCGGTTGTGTGGGCAGCGTAGGTTCCCCATCGCTATACACAATATCCGGGAAATCGACGCCGCTACAATTAAAGCCTAAATTGACCGGAGCATACGGATGATCCAAAAGATGTTGTTCTACCAATGGAATGTCTACGCACAACCATTCTGCCAATACGGTGGCATAAAGGTCCCTAAAATCCATGGTGTATTCCAAATTGCCCCTTCCGTCGGGATTGTCCAAGGTGGGATGGTCCCCAACAAAGGCACTACCGTTCAATCCGGAACCGAAGAACAGGGTGGGTGCCGCCTTACCATGGTCGGTACCATTGGACCCATTTTCAAATATTCGGCGTCCAAATTCGGAAAAGGTCATACTCAACACCTTGTCGTCTTGCTGGGTAAATGCAATATCATCGTAAAAATTGTCAATGGCCACGGACAAATTGGTCATAAGGCGCTCATGGGCCAAGGGCTGGTTACCATGGGTATCAAAACCACCCATGGAGATCATGTACACCTTGGTGCCCAGGTTCCCTTTGATCAGTCTTGCCAAAAGGGCCAATTGTCTAGCGAAACCATTGTCCTGGTACTCTACTTGGTTTTGTCCGCGCTCGTACGCCTCGTGGATAAGACCTGCATATTCATAGGTGGTGTTGGCGACTCCCCTAAGGAATTTCAACTGGTCGCCATACATACAATCCCCAAAAAGTGCATCGTCCAATCCATAGACAACACCGGATTCGGCAATCTCCTCCAATTGATCGATGTTGGAGGTTACGAAGGCATAATTGGTCTCTTCGCCCTGGAAAACCAAGTTTCCGAATTGGCCTATTTGTATGGCCGCCGGGGACGCAGGGGGATTGATCAAATAATCCGGGTAAAGGGTTTCAAAGTGCCTACCCATCCAACCGGTGTCCAAACCGGTGAAACCGGTAGTGGTCAAATCGGTATTGGCATAAATATCCGATCCCGTGAAATGCGAAAGGCTTTGGTTTTGATAACCTACACCATGTACGGCCTTAAATTGCCCATCGCCCCACATGGGCTCCAAAGCCTGCATGTAGGAAGGAACCCCGAATTCATCGGTTAGCTTAAGCACCTTACTTTCAGGAATATAGATGTTGGGCCTTGCATTGGCATAGCTGTCATATTGCTCCATGGGAATTACGGTGCTCAGTCCGTCATTACCGCCGGATAACCTAATCAATATCAAAATATTGTCGGTTTCCGCCGCAGCGATAGCCGCTGTTAACGGCGAGGGAGCCGATGCGGTGAGCATATTGCTACCTAGCATCATGGAGCCGGAACCGGCGATTCCCAGGGCCTGAAGAAAGGAACGCCTGCTCCAGGTCTTGTGTTCTTGATCGTGGCCTTCATGTTGTAGGCCTTTATAAGGAGTATTGTTGATGTTGCACATAGTCGTAGGATTTATTTTAGTTGAAACTCGGGTTGTCTTGCCAAATACTGTAACAATAGATATACTTGAAACGGAGCGGTCATCCAAGTGGCCAGCGTCCAAGTTTCATCATTCCCCCCTTCATAATAGGTGGGGTCTATATCACTTCGGAACGCGGCGAACGCCTTTTCGTATTCGCCTTCGTCCAATAGTCCCTTGGGCAGGACAAAATCAATGATCGGTCTGGCAATAACATCCGGATTATTGCTGGTTAATCCGTCATTTCCGGTTAAGGAAAGGCCAAATTGCCTAAACTGCTCATTGTCGTTTTGATAAAAAGTTTCAAGAATGGTCTCAATGGTTAGCCAACGTCCTATAATGAAATTGGTATTGATCCACGAACGGTCCCGCTGCCAACCGGCCACATCAAAGGGATCGAACATTTCCTGTCCCAACAAACGGGTATAGTTATTGATCTCGCTCAAGGTGGTATCGGTATAGGCAAAACTGGTCTCCTTTAGTGTATTCAAATACATATCATAGGGGCTTTTGATGATAACACCAATGGCCTCATCGTCAAAAAAGTGCTGACTTCTGAACAACTGCGATAATACGGGAGCTATTTCAAAATTGTTAGCTACAAAAGTATCGGCCAATTCATTAATGATACCCTGCGGGTGACCCGGTGGATACGTTCCTCCTGGATTGTATTCTTCCCTTTTGCTATCGGGATGTACAAAGAACTCATAGAATTTTGTGCAAATAAATCTTCCGATACTTCCTGCCCTTTGCTCAAAAAGGATATCCATGACATCATCGTATCCCCAGTTACCGGTTTGTCCCAAAATGGTTTTGCTTCCGGCATCGAAGCGCTCAGGGTTGAAGGCTACCGGAGAGCAACCTATTTCGCCCCTTTCCACGTAGCCGGTCAATGCCCGAGCGGTTTCAATGATGTCCTCTTCGGTATAGGCATTTCCTTCGCCCAATGTAAAAAGCTCATACAGCTCACGAGCGTAGTTTTCATTGGGGTTGTTACCGTTGTTATAGGCGCCGTCTAGATAATAGAGCATGGCATCCGTCAACCCGATTTCACTTACGAAGGTTTTGAAATTCCCCAACGAGTTTCGCTGTAGGCAATTAATATAATAGTAAAGGAAGGAGTTGCAATTATAAATGTCAATTTCGGTGACAAAATGGTTGCTCCAAAAGAAACTCAGTCGGTCCCTTAGCGTATTGTCCAAAAGGGCATTGGTATAGGTCAAACGCCATTCCTCCAACTGTGCCCGGCGTACTTGTCGGGCCTGATCGTCATCCGCGGGATAATTACTGTTGTTCCAGTCCGCCCATGCGGGAGCAGGTAGCGGTGCCATATTCACCGCTTGGTTCACCAGGTTGTCCACCAGCGCGGTGGCGGACTGACCAACGGCTTGGTCGATAGTTTGAACCGAGGCACTAAACCCCAGTCTTCTGTACAAATGCGCCGCCCTGGTCCTATCCAAGGGGGTCGTGTACGGCGCCAATGTAGATGTGTTACAATTAACGAAGTATTCCATAGATTTTAGGCTTTAAGAACGTTCATGTGCGTAGGGGCTAATTCTTAACGCTAAAACTTTTTGGATAGTATCCTAATCGTCTTATATTCGTCGTACTGCGGGGCAATTTACAATGTTAGGTTCAATAATGACGATGAGGTGCCTTTTTTTTCGATGAAATGCACTTTTTTGGCACAATTTCAAAAGCAGCGTGATGGGGAAGCACAATGAATTGGGCAAGGCGGGAGAACAGATCGCGGTCGATTTTTTGATAGACAAGGGTTATCATATCAAGCATCGCAATTACAGATATCTAAAATCCGAAATCGATATTATTGCACAAAAGGGGGATATCCTAGCAATTGTGGAGGTGAGGGCCCGGAGCAATGATCAAATTATTCCCATTGCGGAAACCATTACCCCAAAGAAAATTAAACTTCTGGTAATGGGCGCCCATCAATACGTCACGGAAAATGCGCTGGATACCGAAGTCCGGTTCGACATCATCACCATCCTTAAAAACAAAAAGATTTTTAGGATTGAGCATTTGGAAGATGCCTTTTATCACTTTTGATGAAATTACAGGGTCCTAAATTATCTATCACACAATTTGTTTTATATATAACAATTTGTTATTTTCGTATCTCAACCCGACCAAGATGAAGACAATTTCTTCTGTTGTAGAGCAATACATCAAAAAGAAACCTTTTTTACAAAGTGCCTTGGCCCAAGGCATCATTAACCTGACTTCCCTTTCAAGAATCGTAAAACCCGAAATCGAGGAGGAATTGGGTAAGGAAATTAGAAACGGGGCCATAGTCATGGCCTTAAAGCGTCTATCGGACGACTTGGAATTTAGGGCCACCCACAAGATTGTTAAGGTGCTCAAGAATATCGGGGAAATTACCGTGCGTTCCTCGCTAACGGATTATACCTTTCTGGCCTCCGATACGGTTCTCGCTCAGCAGGCCAAACTATTGGATGAAATTAATGCCAATCAGGACATCTTTTACACCTCTTCCCGGGGCGTAAACGAAATCAATATCGTGATTAGCAATAGTATGGACGAAACGGTAGAAAAGCTTTTTAAGGCCGAAAAATGTACCCAAAAAGCAGTAAACCTATCGTCCATAACGGTTAAACTTCCGGCGGAGAACGTTTCCGTGCCGGGTATTTATTACTTTATTTTTCAGCGTTTGGCATGGGAAGGCATCGTACTCTTCGAAGTAATTTCCACCACCAACGAGTTTACCATTCTTGTAGATGACGAACAAGTAGATGTGGCCTTTAGAACCATTAAGGACCTAAAAGCTCTTTAATTTATCGTTCCGGAGGATCGCATCCCTTTGGAGGATAATCGGCGACACCAGTGCGCGTATGCCGCTAATTCGCTTCCAGATAACGGCTCATGGCACGGGTATCCTCAAATTGGGCGATTATCCGTTTTTCCCTATCCAATAGATAATAGGTAGGGGTTTTTGCAATATGGTACAATTGGGCATAGGGGCTTTCCCATTTGCCCAAAGACAGGATATGCTCAAAATTTTCCATTTTCCCGGATTCCATCTCCCAGCGGGTAGCCTCGTCTTCCAATCCAATGGCCAATACTTTTAGGTCGGGCCGATCTTGGAGTTTTTTGTGCAACATCGGAAGGTCATTGAGACAATGTCCACAGGTACTGCTCCAAAAGACCAAGAGATATTGTCCGTAACCCGCTAGATCGCTCAACTTTTGAGTCCTATTATCGGCTTGCCATTCAATTTCAGGGGCCATAGCTCCTGGACGTAAACGATTGTGCGTATCAATTTCGTCGATAATGTCCCGATGGTTGGTGCTTTTCGCCAACGGGGCCAGGTACGTTTCATGGATGAAATCGGACAACGAATGGTATTCGGCAGTCGCAGCTTGTTTCCAAAGGGTATACAGTATCCGTAACCTAAAATCGTCCGGAGTTCCTTCCATCTGACCGTTTACCGTAACAACATTTTCTTGCATGGACTTTTGTGTTTCCAATGGGCCCATTTGCTGTGGCGGAAGGGCAGTAAAAACGTAATTGGTTATTTTGTCCATCAAAAATCCGGAGGCCTGTAGCGTGGGGTTCCTAAAGTCCAGAACGGAAAAATATTGGGCCTTTCTTTGTTGGACATACTCCCATACGGATTCATTGTTTTTAGGAATATAGGGTGCGTTGGCCTTTATGAAATGTTGGACCAGCAAGCCCACCGATGCTTCCTCATAAGCATTCTGGGTGGACTCCAGTGCCTTTATGGCCTTTTTTAATGCCTGGCCTTCCCCTTTTCCTTCCGAAAACCAGCGAACCACTTCGGCTTCCAGACCATGAATCTCTGAAAAATACTGGTTGAACAGTGTATTTTCCCGGGAATCAACAAAGCGGACCCCATCCGAAGCGTGGAAATGCAGTTGAATATTTTCCTTGCCGTTGTAAAGGACGTCAAAGTAGAATTCGTCCTGGGGAAGGGCATAGACCAAACGATAGGTGCCCACTGGGCTATTTTCAGGGAGCGTTAGACTAAATGCCCCATTTTTTATGGCCGTGTCGGTAATATAGGTTTGCCCGCCAGGTTCCAAGTGATACAGTATGAGCCACGTATAACTATCCCCAGGTGAAAATGTGCCGGAAAAGTTGGCCTGTGCCATGGAGGCCAGCGCCAAAAACAAAAAAGGCACGGTCGCAATTTTTAGCATGTTGACGAGAAATCGAATATCTTCTTACCCAAAGACTCCATAAAGACCGGGGGGAATCCCGATTAAATGGCCCAGCCTTCCCTATAGGTCCTTCCTACAAATTGATTGGCCTCCTCCAAGTTCGTGATGCGCATATTCTCGCCATCCCATAACAGCTTTTTACGGGCGAAAAATTCCATTTTCCCCTCGCTGTTCTCCTTTTGGAGCATGTAACTTCGAATGGCCAAATTACCCATGAGCACGGTTTCGGTCATGGGCCCGGCATAATCGAAGGAAGAGGTCAGCGCCCGGTGCTCGGCGCTATCAAAACCTGCCTTGCAAGCCTCTACCCACAAGCGCTGATGACCATATTCGGGTTCATCGCTCTTTTCGATTTCCGGACCAAAATCAGTGGTGCCATCGTTAAGATAGAGCTTAGGCGTAAGTGGGGAGCTATCATTAATGTTGGTCGAAATAATACCTTTTTCACCGATCATCAATACTCCGTTTTGACTATCTGGCCCTCCAATATCGTTGTTGGCCGGAATGATGTCCGGATGGGCAGGTCGAATTCCTCCATCACTCCAGGTCATCTCGATGGGCGATTTGCTTTTCTCCGTCTCGTCGAAGTGTAAGGTAATAAAGGATGAGGGCGGACATCCCTCGGGATGATAGTCCGCTGTCCACATTTGGGAATACACGGAACCCACACTACATTCAGCATCGGTAGGATATTTTAATCCCAAGGTCCTGAAGGGGATATCGATCAAGTGGCAACCTACATCTCCCAACGCTCCTGTACCATAGTCCCACCAGCCGCGCCAATTGAAGGGATGTAGATTAGGGGTAAAGGGTCTTAGCTGAGCTGGGCCCAGCCATAAATCCCAATACAAGTCCTCTGGTTTTTTGCTTTCATCGGGTTCTGGCATGGCATAACCTTGGGGCCATACGGGACGGTTGGTCCATACCTGTACTTTGGAAATAGCACCAACGGCATCAGTATCCACCCATTTCTGTACCATATCCAATAACGGATTAGAGCCCCCCTGGTTCCCCATTTGGCTTACGATTTTCTTATCCCGAGCCATTTGGGTCAGCATTCGGGCCTCGCGGATATTATGGGTCAATGGTTTTTGGACATACACATGCTTTCCGCGTTCCATGGCGAAAGCTGCCGCGGGACCATGCACATGGTCCGGAGTGGAAATGGTCACTGCGTCGATTCCTTTTTCCTTGTCCAGCATCTCCCGGTAATCGTTATATAATTTGGCCTTGGGAAATGTTTCTACTGAACTTTTGGCCGATCCGGAAAAATCCACATCGCAAAGTGCGACCACCCGCTCCCTTCCCTTAACGGAGGCGTTCAGGATGTCGGTACGGCCTTTTCCCCCGGCACCGATAGCGGCAAGATGGAGTCGGTCACTGGGTGCCAGATAACCTAAACCACCCAGCACATGTCTGGGAACAATAAAAATGGAAGAGGCCAAGGCACTTTTTTTCAGGAACGACCTGCGAGAGGCATTTTTTTTAGTCTGCATGAGAAAGGGTTTAGCGTAATTTTTGTTGCCTAAATATAATCAAACCTTTTCAAGAAACTACCACCGATGTCAGGCTAAAGGGGTTAAGGGCCTCCAAGGCCTTGTCAATGGAATCGATTCGCTCAAAAATAAACAACAAGCGTAAGCCGTTGCGTGTCTCCTTTTCCTTTAACGCAGCCTGTTTGGGATGATTTTGTGCAAATTTCAACACGTTGGTAAAGGCCGGGCTTTGGTAGAAGTCCGATTGTTGGTCCGCTACAAAATAACCGATAAGTTTGCCTTTTTTCATGACTACCCTTTCCAGGCCGATACGACTGGCGATCCATTTGATCCGGACGGAATCCAAAAGATCGGAGGCTGTGTCGGGCAATGGGCCAAAACGATCGATCAACTGGGATTCGAATTTTTGTAGCCCTGCTTCGTCCTTTACCTGGTTGAGCTCCGTATACAGATTTAGGCGTTCCGTTATGTTATTGATATAATCATCCGGGAACAGTAATTGAAAATCGGTGTCTATCTGGGTTTCTTTTACAAAGATCTTCTCCTGATGGCCTTCCACCTCCTCATACAATTCCTTGAACTCGTTTTCCTTGAGTTCCTCTATGGCCTCGGCCAAAATTTTCTGATAGGTCTCAAAGCCGATTTCGTTAATGAAACCACTTTGTTCCCCACCCAACAGATCTCCGGCACCCCGTATTTCCAGATCTTTCATGGCGATGTGGAATCCGCTACCCAATTCCGTAAATTGTTCCAAGGCCTGGATACGCTTTCGAGCGTCCGGCGTCATGGCATCATAGGGCGGGGTAATGAAATAACAAAAGGCCTTCTTGTTGCTTCGACCTACTCGACCCCGCATTTGGTGCAGATCGCTCAGACCAAAATTATTGGCATTGTTGATAAAAATGGTATTGGCGTTGGTTACGTCCAATCCACTTTCCACGATGGTCGTGGAAATCAGGACATCGAATTCCCCATTGATAAAGGAAAGCATAAGGGTCTCCAGCTTCTTGCCTTCCATTTGTCCATGGCCAATACCTACTTTGGCATCCGGTACCAATCGCTGTACCATGCCTGCCACTTCCTTGATGTTCTCAATTCGATTGTGGATAAAGAACACTTGGCCCCCACGTTGAATTTCGTAGGTAATCGCGTCCCGAATGGTTTCTTCCGAGAATCGGATGACCTGACTTTCAATAGGGTATCTATTGGGAGGGGGCGTGTTAATGACAGAGAGGTCTCGGGCCGCCATTAAACTGAACTGTAGGGTCCTTGGTATAGGGGTAGCGGTGAGAGTGAGCACATCTACATTTTCTTTAATGGATTTAAGCTTGTCCTTAACGGACACTCCAAATTTTTGCTCCTCGTCCACGATCAACAGTCCCAGATCCTTGAACTTTACATTTTGGTTGACCAGTTGATGGGTGCCGATGATGATATCCACTTTGCCCAGGGCCAAATTTTCCAGGGTCTCCCTGCGTTCCTTTGCGGTCCGGAATCGATTGAGATAATCCACGGTTACCGGCATTTCCTTTAGACGTTCATTAAAAGTCCGATGGTGTTGAAAGGCCAAAATGGTGGTGGGGACCAGAACGGCTACTTGCTTACCGTTATCCACTGCCTTAAAGGCTGCCCGAATGGCCACTTCGGTCTTGCCAAAACCCACATCCCCGCAGATGAGGCGATCCATGGGGCGTTCACTTTCCATATCCCGTTTTACATCACTAGTGGCCGTGCTTTGGTCCGGAGTGTCCTCATAGATGAAGGAAGCTTCCAGTTCTGTTTGAAGGTAGCTGTCCGGTTGGTATTGAAAACCCTTTTCCAATCGCCGTTTGGCATATACCTTGATCAGGTCAAAGGCAATTTTCTTCACCCGGGATTTTGTCTTTTGTTTCAGTTTTTTCCAGGCCGCAGACCCCAATTTGTAGATTTTGGGCACGGCCCCGTCCTTTCCATTGAATTTGGAAATTTTATGAAGGGAATGGATACTGACATACAGGATATCCCGATCCCCGTACATTAATTTGATCGCCTCTTGTTTTTTTCCTTCCACATCAATTTTTTGAAGTCCCCCGAACTTCCCAATACCGTGGTCGATGTGGGTAACATAGTCCCCAATTTCAAGTTTGTTCAGTTCTTTAAGGGTTATGGCCTGTTTCTTGGCATAGCCATTCTTCAGGTAGAACTTGTGATAGCGCTCGAAGATTTGATGATCGGTATAGCAGACAATCTTTAGGTCATCGTCAATAAAACCTTGGTATAAGGGAAAAACCAAAGTCCGGTAATTCACTTCTTGTCCTACCTCTTCAAAAATATCGTGAAACCTTTGGGCCTGTTGTTCGCTGGCGCAACAGATGTAATTGAGGTAGCCTTTTTGATACCTTGCCTTAAGGTCTTCAATAAGTAGATCGAATTTTTTGTTGAAGGAAGGCTGAGGTTTTGTATTGAAATGAATGGCTTTCCATGGAGCTTCGCCTACGTCTAAAGTATTGCCATCAGTCAGGCTGAGTGCAGTGGAAGCCCCCATTTGAATGACTCCAAAATCCTTTAACTGGTCCTTGAGCAACACTGAACTGACAAAAAGCTCTTCCGGCGCGGCATGTTTTATCTCTTGGGAAAGCCGGCCAAAGGCCTCCTTGGCCTTCGCAAAGAAATCGTCCAGTCGGGCAAACAACAACTCGTTGTTTTGAACAAAGACAAGAGTATTGGCCGAAATATACTTCAAAAAACTTTCCCGCTTTTCCTCCAATAGTTTATCCGCGACATTGGGAATAATACTGATTTTTTTAACCTTGTCCGTGGAGAGCTGCGTCTCTACGTCAAAGGTGCGGATGCTGTCCACTTCATCCCCAAAAAACTCGACACGGTAGGGTCGATCGTGTGAAAACGAGAACACGTCCACAATGCCCCCACGAACCGAAAACTCCCCCGGTTCGGTTACAAAATCCACCCGTTTAAACCGGTACTCGAACAACACTTCGTTCAGGAAATCCAGTGTTAGGGTATCATCGACCTTAATTTTAAGGGTGTTCCTTTCCAGCTCTCTTCGGGTGACTACTTTTTCAAAAAGCGCATCTGGGTAGGTTACAATGAGGGCAGGTTTCTTTCGGGAGTTGATGCGGTTGAGTACCTCGGCACGGAGCAATACGTTGGCATTGTCGGTTTCCTCAATTTGATAGGGTCTACGGTAGCTTCCCGGATAGAAGAGCACATCCTTTTCACCAATGAGTTGTTCAAGATCGTTAAGGTAGTAGGCCGCCTCTTCCTTGTCGTTGAAAATCAGCAAAAAAGGAACTTCGGAATTAAGGAAGGCATCGGAAAGGACAAACGAAAGCGAAGATCCCGTAAGTCCCTGCAGGGAAATCTTATTTTTGGAAATGGCAATGGCGTCCCGCAGTTTCTGGCTTTTCAGAAACTGTGCATAGCTTTCGGAAATCGGGGTGTTCAACAACCGTAAAACTTTGTGCAAAGATAGATTTAAGGGGTAAACAAACCAATTTTATGGATCAAATTAGCGGGAATTTACTGCCTAAAGGACAATTGCAATAGGCCAAACAAAGGTTAGGCAGAAGACGGTATTTTCATGATCTCGTTCTCCACAATGGCAAATACTTCATCCTCTTTTTTGGGTTCCAGGACAAACGTTCCGGTAAACTCCCCAAAAGCGGGTAGGATCAACTGTCGTCCACTTTTAAAAAAACAGGGCAACCTTAGGGATTGCCTCCCCTTTCCCCGAAGTCTTATGGCGGGATGAATGTGGCCGGAAAAGTTGAAAAGCCCGGGTCGTTCTTCCGGGTGATGGGTCAACAGAAAACGGTCCCATTGCAGTTCCGAAACCACCTTTATGCCCAGATGCTCATATTTTAATGGGGAAATAATGTCGTGGTTTCCACTTATCAGGATCATTTCCTGGGACTTTTGGGCGACCCAATCCTCAAAAAAACGCCACTCCTTGTTTAAAGCGGAGTGGAACAGGTCGCCTAAGAAGCAGATGACCTGGGGATTAAAATATTCCAAGGACCCGTTCAACAATTCAAAATTTCCCAGGATGGCGTTTTGGGGTACGGCCGCACCAAATTTTCTAAAATGGGAGACTTTACCCAAATGTACATCACTGATCAACAAAGCCGATTTGTCCTCCCAAAATAGACTTCCGGAAGGATGAAGGATAAAGCTTTGATCTTGAATTTTTAGGGGATGACAATGCATAGGAAGGTCAAAGGTAAAAAAAGCTTCTTGGATTTATGCTTCGATATCCCTACTTTGTCCATGGATCGTAAAGGGATGCAGCTTATGCCGAAAATTGTTGTTGTTGGAAGTTCCAACACGGATATGGTCGTAAAGACCGCAAGATTTCCCGAACCGGGCGAAACCATACTCGGGGGAGACTTTTTTATGTTCCCTGGGGGCAAGGGAGCCAACCAGGCTGTGGCCTCGGCCAGGGCCGGGGGTGAAGTAACCTTTGTTTGCTGCTTGGGCGACGATCTCTTTGGTCAGAACGCCCGAAAGGGATATGCCAAGGAAGGGATTAATGTAGACAGCATAAAAATCGTTGAAGATGCGGCTTCCGGAGTAGCCCTGATTACCGTTAATGGGGAAGGGGAGAATGAGATTGTAGTCGCTTCGGGGACCAATGCCCTGCTTTCACCGGATTATGTGGAATCCCAAATGGAGACTTTTTCGGCTTCGGACATTTTTCTTACCCAATTGGAAACGCCCCTCGAAACGGTTGCCTTTTTGGCGGAACAGTGCAAAACAAAAAATAAAAAACTAATAATTAATCCGGCCCCTGCACCATCCCAACCCTTGGAGGACGCAGTTTTGGACGGACTCTTTTTGATTACACCCAATGAAACGGAAACCAAAATTTTGACCGGAATTAACGTGGACGATGAGGTTTCATTAAAAAAAGCAGGGAATGCCCTATTGGAAAAGGGGGTGCAAAACGTTATCGTTACTTTGGGTAGTCGAGGTTCTTTTTTTATGAATTCAGATCAGAGTTTTGTAGTTCCCGCACCAAAGGTAAAGGCAATGGATACTACGGCTGCCGGCGATGTGTTCAATGGTGTTTTGACGGTTTGTTTGGCTGAGGGAAAGGATTGGAAGGAGAGTATGGCTTATGCCAGCAAGGCTGCTGCCATTTCAGTCACCAAAATGGGTGCACAGGACACTGCTCCCACCAAAGAGGAAATCAACCAATTTTAAGATTATGTTCGTTATAGAGACCTATCAAGTAGCCGTACTGTTCTGTATTATTACCATGTTCGCCTGGGGTTCTTGGGCCAATACCCAAAAATTGGCGGCCAGTAGCTGGCGTTTTGAACTGTATTATTGGGATTATGTGTTTGGGATTGTCCTGTTTTCCCTGCTTTTTGCCTTAACGGCAGGAAGTTTGGGAACGACCGGTAGACCGTTTCTGGAAGATATGGCGCAGGGCAGTGCAGAGAATGTATGGTCAGCTGTTCTAGGGGGTATTCTTTTTAACCTGGCCAACATCCTTTTGGTAGCCGCTATAGCTCTGGCCGGTATGTCCGTTGCTTTTCCCGTCGGTATCGGTTTGGCCTTGGTCATTGGTGTTATTGTTAATTACCTGGATCAACCCATTGGAAACTCCACGCTTCTTTTTGGCGGTGTGGCCTTGATCGTAGTGGCGATGTTACTGAATGCCAACGCCTATAAAAAACTTTCGGCCCAGCAAGAGAAGGTACCCACCAAGGGTCTGGTCCTGGCCGTAGTGGCCGGTTTATTGATGGGCTTATTCTATAAATATGTGGCCAATTCCATGTTCCCGGATTTTACGCAGCCGATTGCCGGAAAATTAAGTCCGTATACGGCCGTATTTCTTTTTGCACTCGGTATTTTGGCCAGTAACTTTTTGTTCAATACCGTGCTGATGCGAAAACCGTTCGAAGGTGCTCCGGTCAGTTTCAAGGATTATTTTGCCGGGACCGGAAAAAGCCACCTCATGGGCATCTTGGGAGGCGTTATTTGGTGCATTGGAATGTCCTTCAGTATTTTGGCATCGGACAAAGCGGGTCCTGCCATCTCCTATGGATTGGGTCAGGGAGCTACTGTGGTTGCAGCATTATGGGGCATTTTTGTTTGGAAGGAATTCAAGGGAGCCCCCAAAGGTGTTTCTGGAATGTTGAACGCCATGCTATTACTTTACATCGTAGGCCTGGGATTGATTATAGCGGCTCGGTAACCGTAATTCAAAAACAGATTACCTTTTTGCCAGGATAGCGGCCATACGTTTAATGCGATCGGCGAGCTTCTCACTGGACAGTCTTTCTCGACTTAACCGATCGGTGATAATGGGGAAGGAGAATGGTGTAGGTTGTTCGCATGGTCTCCAAACTATGGCTTGGGTCGCGATTCGTTCCAAGGCCATACGCAAACGACCTTCTTCCAATTGATGTTCAAAAGTTTCCCTAAAGGCCTGCTGGAAGAGAAGATTATCGGGTTCATAATCCCGGAAGACATCAAAGAGCAATTGCGAATTGCTCTGCAGATGCCTCATTTTGATCTGTTTGTAAGGATATCCCGTAAATACCATTCCACTGATTACCGCTATATCCCGAAACTTTCTACGGGCCATTTCGGTGGAGTTCAAACTTTTTTGTAAATCGTCCAACAAGAACTCGGTAGTAAACAGGTTGTTATCCATAACAGCTTGCATATCTATTTGTTGGTCCGATAATAGCTCAAAACCATAATCGTTAAAGGCCAAGGAAAATGTTATGGGTGAAAGAAGACTTATACGATAGCCCAAAAGACTGCCCATGGCTTCATGTACAAAACGCCCTTCAAAGGGATAAAATAGATGATGGTATCCTTCCCGGGTCTTAAAGGTTTCGATCAGGAATTCATTGGGTTTGGGAACGACGCTTTCCCTTCCCTGACGCTGAAAAATGTGGGCAAGGGACCGTATTTCTGAAGATTGTTCCGATTCTGGGCTATATGCGGAATACAATTCGTTCCGTAATAGTTCGGACATGCGCGCGGAAAGCGTCAATCGTCCGCCCATCCAGCTCGGCACCTTGTTGGTCCTTTTGGAAGAGTTGCGTACATGGACCTGCATTCCCTTGATCCGAATAAATTCCAGATTTCGCCCCGCAAAGGTAAATACGTCGCCCCGGGTCAATTTGGAGATAAACGATTCCTCAATGGAACCGATATATCCGCCTTTTTGATAGCGCACGGTCAGGTTGGCATCGCCGACAATGGTGCCGATTTGAAAGCGATGACGCATGGCAATGCCTTTATGGGTCACCCGGAATTTTCCATCTTCCCCAACCTCCACCTTTTTGTATTCATCATAGGTTTGGAGGCTTTGGCTCCCCATAACCAAAAAATTCAATAACCACTGCCATTGCTCCTCGGTAATGGTCTGATAGCAAAAGGTCCCTTTGATTTCCGGAAAGATTTCATCCGGATAAAAACCGTCGGACACGGCGAGGGTGGTCAAATATTGTAACAGGACATCGTAACTGTTCAGGTAAGGGATACGGTCTTCCACGGCCTGTTGTTTTACCGCTTGTTGTAGAGCGGAGGCCTCAATAAGTTCAATGGCATGGGTGGGCAGAAAATAAATAACACTTTCCTTTCCCGGCCGATGCCCGCTACGCCCGGCACGCTGCAAAAAACGAGCTATTCCTTTAGGGCCCCCAATTTGAACCACGGTCTCCACGGGGGCAAAATCGACCCCCAAATCCAGACTGGATGTACATACCACGGCTTTAAGGCTTTCGTTGCGAATGGCCTGTTCTACCCAGGTGCGGGTTTCCTTGTTGATGCTTCCATGGTGCATGGCGATTTCCCCGGCATATTCCGGATGTTTTTCCAGAATCTTTTGAAACCAAATTTCACACTGGCTTCGGGTGTTGGTAAAGAGTAGGGTGGTCTTACTCTTGTTGATAATGGGAACCACGTCCTCTAATAACCGGATTCCCAAATGGCCGCGCCAAGGAAAGGTTTCCATTTTTTTTGGAATCATGCTCCTTACGGTAATCTTCTTTTTGATGTTGGCCCGAATCATTACAGAGTTCTCGCGAGCTTCGGTTTCCGGGCCCAAAAGGACCTCCCGGGCCTGCTCCAAATTTCCTATGGTTGCCGAAATGCCCCAAATGCGGAGATTTTTGGCCACCGTTTTTAGTCGGGAAAGGCCCAATTCCATTTGTACTCCGCGTTTGGTACCCAGAAGTTCGTGCCATTCGTCTACGACGATGGCGGTACAGTTCTTAAAGGTTTTGTCGTATCCCTTTGAGGCGAGCAAAAGCTGAAGGCTTTCAGGAGTGGTAATCAATAGGTCGGGCATATTCCGTTGCTGCTTGGCCCTTTCATTGGTTGAGGTATCCCCGGTACGGATACCAACGGTCATTTGTGTTCCCAGGTCCGAGGTGACCCGCTCCGCAGATTGTTTTATTTCTTGGGACAAGGCCCTGAGCGGGGTAATCCAAATGGCCTTTAGGCCTTTTTTATGTTTGGTTCGGTAATCCGGGTTTTGTTTGATGTACGTTAGGACTATGGGAAACCAGAGCGCATAGGTTTTGCCACTACCTGTGGGTGCGTTCAGTAGGCCATGTTTACCTTGTAAAAAGGCCTCCCAGGTCTTTTTTTGAAACGGAAAGGGTTTCCAATGTTGTTGGTGGAACCAGTTTTCCGCAATATGGTACAATTCCTTTTGGGTCATCTTAGCGTTAGCTATCTTAAATCCCTTGATAACCGGGCTTTAGGGTATCATATTTTTTAGATCGTTCAATGTATTGGCTTCCTCGATTTTTTTGTCCTGTCGCCATCTTAGGATTCTTGGAAATCTGGTAGCAACACCGCTCTTGTGCCGTTTGGAAAGTGCGATGCCTTCAAAGGCGATTTCGAACACATGATAGGGCGTTACGGATCTGACCGGTCCAAAACGTTCCAGGGTATTCCTCTTGATCCAACGATCGATTTCCCCAAATTCGGAGTCGGTCAGGCCGGAATAGGCCTTGGCAAAAGTGACCAATTCCCTTTGGCCTTCCTCATTTTCATCCCATAGCGCGAAGGTATAGTCCGTAAAGAGATTACTGCGTCTTCCATGGCCGCGCATGGCATAGGTAAGTACCGCATCAATGGTCAAAGGATCTACCTTCCATTTCCACCAATCCCCTTTTTTCCGTCCTACCAAATAGGGGGAATCCTTGCGTTTGAGCATAAGGCCTTCGCTATGGCGTTCCCTAGAGCGATCTCGTTCTAGGGCCACCTCCTGCCAGGAATTGTATTCCAATGACTCGGAAAGGTGTAGCGAAATATGGTTTGATCCGCTCTTTACTTTATGGTACAGGCCCTGTAACAATGTCCTTCGTTCCAAAAAAGGCAAGCTACGGATATCCTTGCCTTCCCATTCCAATAAATCGTACACCTTGAGGATTACAGGGACTTTCTCCAAAAGACCCTTGGAAACCGTTTTTCGACCTATACGGGTCTGTAGGTCGTTGAACGTTCCGATTTCGCCCTTGGGGAAGGGGAGTATTTCGCCATCCAATACGGTCCCGTTCGGAATGTATTGGGTAAATGCTTGGAACTCCGGATATTTGTCCGTAACTAGTTCCTCCCCACGGCTCCAAACAAATACCTCGTTGTTCCTTATGATGACCTGGGCACGGATACCGTCCCATTTATGCTCCACCGACCAATCGGCCACATTTCCCAGTTCCGTAATTTCGTTTTCAATGGCGTAGGCCAGATAAAAGGGGTAGGGTTTGGAAAGATAGTCGCTTTCGTTTTCCTCCAAGATCAATTCCTGAAACGAGATGGTATTGGGGTCCCAGTTCCCCATCAATTTGTAGGCAAGGATGTCTTCATCGATCGTTGTGGCCTTGGCCAGGGCCCGGGTCATCAGCTTTTGGCTGACCCCTATCCGAAAACCACCCGTTATCAATTTGGTGAATACGAAGCGCTCATAATAGTCAAGCACCGCCCAATTTTCATGTAGGTAGGCCTTTTTGGCTTCGTCATCCTTTTTTTTAAGGGCGATCATTTCCTCTAAAAATTGGGTGAGGCTCTTGTCCGTTGATGTACTGGATGAGGGGACGACCAAAGCAATGGTCTCGGCCAAATCCCCCACAATATGGTAACTTTCCTCAAACAACCACAATGGAATACTGGCCAATTCGGAAGCCCATTCCCGCAATAATGTGGTGTTGACGGGACGTGGGGGGCGCCGATGGGAGAGAATGGCAACCGTCCATACCTTATCCCTGTCATTGGCCGTTTTAAAATAATCAGTCAAGGCATTCACCTTTAGATTGGTTTTGTTGGTGCTGTCCAAGGCCTTGATGAGTCGTGCAAATTTTTTCATACCCCGGTTTCTTCTTTTGGAGCAGGATTCAACTCGCCCAATTCCCCTTCATATTGGGTTTCCTCCGTACGCGCATCATACCCTTGCTCCCGAAGGTATCTGGAAAATATTTCGGCATAGCCATGGGTACATATGATTTTGTGGGCACTCGTAGCCTGAATACTATCCAATAGTCCGTTCCAATCGCAATGGTCACTGAGCACAAAGCCCTTATCCATGGCCCTTCTTCTTCGGGCGCCCCGGAACGTCATCCAACCACTGGCGGCAGCGGTAACATAAGGTACCATTTTGCGCATCCAGGATGAGCCATGTGCGCTGGGAGGAGCAATGACCATATGTCCCAGAAGGTCCTCTTTTTTGGTGTCCGGGGTAATCAAGGTGGTTTTGGGAAGTTCCACCAAGTGGCGCACGACCTCGGTCATGTTTTCCACGGCACCATGGGTGTAAATCTTTCCTAGGGAAGGGTCCAAATGTTTCAATAGGCGCTGTGCCTTTCCCAAGGTGTATCCAAAAAGTACGGACGTCTTGCCCTCAGCCTTATTTTCGGCCCACCACTTGTTTATTTCCTGGAACACTTCTTTCTGGGACAACCAATTGAAAGGAGGCAGACCAAAAGTACATTCTGTAATGAAAGTATGGCAGGTAATGGGTTCATAGGGGGTGCAGACCCCATCGTCCCCATTTTTGTAGTCCCCGGAGAATACCCATACTTCCCCTTTATGTTCCACACGGATCTGGGAGGAGCCTATGATATGTCCGGCCGGATGTAAACTGAACTTAACGTTGTTGATGCTAAAGGATTCCCCCCAATCCCTGCCCTGGACATTGATATTTCCCAATCGATGGGAGATAATGGGAACATTTCGATGATGGGTTACATAATTCTGGTGGCCCGATCTGCTATGGTCGGCATGCCCGTGGGAGATAATGGCCTTTTGTACGGGAAGCCAAGGGTCCAAATAAACATCGGCCTTACTGCAGTAAATGCCTTTGTCCGTAAATTCCAGGAGCGGTGCTTTCATCTTGGTAGGAAGTTACGAATTTGACCAAAAACAAAGTTGGCGATATGATAAAATATGACCTCTAAAAAAATTATATTTGCACCCATCAAAATATAAAGCATGTCCGTAAAAGATTTGTACAATGCCCATTCGGCGAACAATAATTTGGCCCACTTTGCCAGCATAGCGTCCTTGGCGGCGGTAGACGGTTATATAGACGACGCGGAAATGAAACTCCTGGAACGCTTTGCACACAAATTAAACGTTACCGACGAGCAGTTCAAAGAGGTCATGAAGAAAAGCAACAAGTATCCTATAACCCATCAGGTGAGCTTTGAAAAAAGATTGGAGCGGTTTTTCGATTTGGTAAAAATTGTTTTTGCAGACGGTGTACTGGACCAGGAAGAAGAGTTTCTTTTAGGTAAATATGCAATAGGATTAGGTTTCTCTGAAGCACAAGCGAACGATATCATGGCAAAATCCAAGGCCTTGTTTACGGGGAAGATCGATTTTGAGGATTACCTCTACTTCATCAAAAAATAATTGCGGCGAGGTATCGGTAATCCCTTATTGATACTTTTGTAAAAACTCCTGAAGTTTTTCCACCATCCTCCGGCTCCCACAAAAGAAAGGTATTCTTTGATGCAATTCCAAGGGCTGTACGTCCAAAATCCTATTGCGGCCTCCAATGGCTAGACCATTGGCCTGTTCGGCAATAAAGGCCATGGGATTGCATTCGTACAACAGCCTTAACTTGCCGTTCTCCGTAATACTGCTTTTGGGATACATATAGATACCGCCCTTGATCATGTTTCGATGAAAATCGGAAACCAGCGACCCAATATATCGAGAAGTGTACGGCCTGTCCCCCTCCTCTTTTTGGCAATATTTGATGTAATCCTTTACTCCTTGATGGAAATGAATGTAATTGCCCTCATTGACCGAATAAATCTTTCCGGTCTCTGGAAATTGCATGTCCGGATGGGACAGGTAAAACGTGCCGATGGCAGGATTTAGCGTAAATCCGTTTACCCCATGGCCGGTAGTATAGACCAACATGGTGGAAGTACCGTAGATAATATAGCCCGCGGCCACCTGGTTTTTCCCCGGTTGCAGAAAATCTTCCAGGGTGACCGGAGTACCAACGGGGGTCACACGCCGGTATATGGAAAAAATGGTGCCTACGGAAACATTGACATCGATATTGGAGGAACCGTCCAAGGGATCGATGAGCACCACATATTTATTCTGATGCCGCTCGTCGTTGCTGTTAATAGAGATAAAGTCGTCCTCCTCTTCCGAGGCGATGCCGCATACGATTTCCCGATTTTTTAAGGTCTGAATAAACTTTTCGTTGGCCATTACATCCAGTTTCTGCTGATTTTCGCCCTGAATGTTCATTTCTCCCGCGTTTCCCAAGATATCTACCAACCCCGCCTTATTTACTTCATGGTTTACTACTTTTGCGGCCAATCGGATAGCGTTGATCAACTTGGACAATTCGCCGGAGGAATATTGAAATGAGGCCTGGTTTTCGATAATGAATTCCCCTAAAGTCTTGTTTTTTTGGTGCAGCATAACGGATGTTAATTTCTTCTGTAAAGTTCGCTTATTTTGTTAAACGATAACGTTTTCGTTCTTTTTTAGTTTTTTATATATGTAACTTTGTGTTTTATTTGTAACATAAATGGATTATGTAATACGTGAAGCGGAAGAGAAGGATATGGCCCAGGTATTGGGCCTGATCCGGGAATTGGCGGTTTTCGAAAACGAAGAAAATGCCGTTGAAGTCACAGTAGAGGATTTGAAGCGACACGGTTTTGGGGACACCAAGCTTTTTCACTGTTTTGTGGCCGAAAGCACGGAAGGAATTCTGGGAATTGCCCTATTGTTCCATCGATATTCCACCTGGAAAGGACCCATTATCCACTTGGAAGATCTGATCGTTTCGGAAAAGGCCAGGGGCCAAGGTTTGGGATCTGCCCTTTTACACGAAGTGGTGGCCTATGGGCATGCACTTGGTGCAAGGCGTATCAACTGGGAAGTGCTGGATTGGAACGAACCGGCCATCAAATTCTATGAAAGCAAAGGGGCCAAGGTCATGCGGGATTGGGACGTAGTCCAATTGGATCAGAAGGGAATACGCGATTTTCTAAAACTAAGCTAAGTTTGTTCAAAGCGCACGACCTTTATCCTCTACAGGGGACACACAATTAACTCAAAAAGCCAATGAGAATTTTCAAATTTGGGGGCGCATCGGTCAAAGATGCCGACGGGGTCCAAAATCTGGTCAAGGTACTTCAGGAGGTGGGCTATACCAATACCTTATTGGTCATTTCAGCCATGGGAAAGACCACCAATTCCATGGAGGAGGTTATCGATTCCTATTTTAATGATAAGGAAGCACTACCGTCAAAACTGCAGGATGTTTTCGATTACCACAACGGTATCCTCCTCAATCTTTTTCCCAAGGGGGGGCATCCCATTTTTCAAAAGGTAAAATCCCTATTGGACGAGGTCCAAGGGTTTTTGGCTTGGAACAAATCCCCTAAGTATAGTTTTGTGTATGATCAAGTCATCGGGTATGGGGAATTGATTTCCACTACCATTGTAAGTACCTATTTGAATGAAGTGGGTATCCAGAATACCTGGCTGGATGTACGTGATTTTATCAAGACCGACAGTAACTATAGGGATGCCGCCGTAAATTGGGAACGGACCCAAAACAAAATTTCCAAGGGAATCAACAAAAAAGTGCTCAACATTACCCAAGGTTTTTTGGGAAGTGACGAGAACAACTTCACAACTACTTTGGGTAGGGAAGGCTCGGACTATTCAGCGGCCATTTTGGCTCACTGCCTTAATGCGGATTCGGTAACCATTTGGAAGGATGTTCCCGGGGTGCTCAATGCCGATCCAAGGCATTTTCAAGAAACTCAGCTATTGAACAAAATATCCTATACGGAGGCCATTGAGTTAGCCTTTTATGGGGCCTCCGTTATACATCCCAAAACACTACAGCCCCTTCAAAATAAGGAAATCCCACTTCACGTAAAATCATTTGTGGATCCTGGCGGACCGGGCACCACGGTGGGAAGGGGAATTGGGATAGAACCTTTGGTTCCCTGTTTTATCGTAAAGAAGAACCAGGTGCTGGTCAAACTGTCTTCCCTGGACTTCTCCTTTATTGTGGAACACAGTATAAGCGAACTGTTCAAACTGCTCCATGAACACAGGATGAAAGTGGATCTCATTCAAAATTCGGCCATTAGTTTTTCCGTTTGTGTAGACAACAAATTTGGTGGATTGGATGCACTTTTAGAATTGCTCAAAAGCCGATTCAAGGTGGTTTGCCATGAGGATGTGTCGCTGTACACTATACGTCATTTTGATGAAAACGCAGTGGAATCATTAATCAATGGACACGATGTCCTATTAGAGCAGCGAGGCAAGGAAACCCTACAATTGGTGGTAAAATAGCAGCGCATCTTGCATCTTCCAAATGTTAAAATAAATCGCTCGACTAGCGATTTTCCTATATTTACGGTTACCTAAATTTTTTTATGATATGGGTTTAGTGACCGCAAAAGAAGTGGCCAAGACTGTAAATCTGGACAAATACGGGTTCTTGGGTACTTTTATGGGTTGGGTCTTAATGAAGGTCACAAGGATTTCCAATATCAACAAAACCTACGACAGGTACAAGCATCTTTCCGGAGTTGATTTTTTGGATGCCATCTTGGCACATTATCAAATTGACTTTGAAATTCCAGAAGACGATTTCAAACGCTTGCCCAAGGATGGGGCCTATATCACCATTAGTAATCACCCACTAGGGGGTTTTGACGGGATACTTTTGTTGAAATTGATGTTGCAGCAGCGGGCCGACTTCAAGATTGTAGCCAATTTTTTGTTGCACCGCATTAAACCTTTGGAACCCTTTATCATGCCCGTCAATCCTTTCGAAAACCACAAGGAGGCCCAAAACAGTGTTGTTGGATTTAAAAATGCACTGATGCATTTACAAAATGGGCGTGCTATGGGTATTTTTCCGGCCGGTGAGGTATCGACCTTTAAGGATGGAAACCTGGTCGTGGACAAACCTTGGGAAGAAGCGGCCATCAAGTTGATTAGAAAGGCCAAAGTGCCCGTAGTCCCTATCTATTTTCACGCGAAGAATACACGACTTTTTTACCGACTGTCCAAGATCAGTGATGTATTTCGCACCGCCAAGTTACCTTCCGAACTTACATCGCAAGGCAACCGTCCCATCAAGGTGCGGATAGGACATCCGATTTCGGTGCAGTCCCAAGAAGAACAAGAGACCTTGGACGAATTTACGGAACTGTTGCGGAAAAAGACCTACATACTGGCCAATGCCTATGAGAAAGAACGATTGATCGATCAGATACCCACTTCCCTAAAACTCCCCAAATCGCCCAAAAGGATCGCCGCTGCCATAAGAACCGAGGTCATTATGGGGGAAATCGAAAGGCTGAGGGAAAAAGGCTGCAGAATGTTGCAGAGTAAGAATTATGAGGTTTTTTTGGCCAAGGCACAGGATATGCCGTTTATCCTCCAAGAAATTGGAAGGCAGCGGGAAGTTACCTTTCGGGCCATTGGTGAGGGGACCAACAATTCCGTGGATTTGGATGAGTTTGACACCTATTATCACCACCTTTTTTTATGGGACGATGGGGAAAAGACCATTGTCGGGGCGTACCGTATGGGCATGGGTTCGGAGATTTTTCCAGACCATGGCATCGACGGTTTTTATTTACAGGACCTTTTTCGTTTTGAACCGGAGCTTTTCGCCATGATGAGACAATCCATAGAGATGGGAAGGGCCTATATCGTTAAGGCCTATCAACAAAAGCCAATGCCCCTGTTTCTACTGTGGAAGGGGATTGTGCATACTACCCTAAGACATCCCGAACATAAGTATTTGATCGGAGGAGTTAGTATCAGTAATCAGTTTTCCAATTTTTCCAAATCATTGATGATCGAGTTTATGAAAAGTAACTACTGGGATCCCTATGTGGCCCAGTATGTGCGCCCTAAAAAGGAGTTTAAGGTAAAGCTGAAGGATGCCGATAAGGAATTTGTCTTCGATGAAACGGCTGCCGATCTCAATAAATTCGATCGTTTAATCAATGAGGTGGAACCCGGAGATCTGCGATTGCCCGTTCTCATTAAAAAATACATTAAGCAAAATGCCAAGGTGGTCGCCTTTAACGTGGACCCCTTGTTCAACAATTCCGTGGACGGTTTGATGTATATAAAGATTTCAGATTTGCCGGAAAGCACCGTAAAACCGGTAATGGAAGAGTTTGAGGCCGAACTGGAACGCAATCTTACGGAGACCAACTCTGCCGAAGTATCCTAATTCAGTTTATTCCAACCGTTGAACTTCGCTTTTCGAACAGTAGATTGTCTTTCCAAACCTCCTTCAATTTTCCAACCCTTTCCCGTTTGCCGATATAGCGGAATCCCATTTTTTTATGAAGTTGAATACTGCCTTGGTTCTCAGGAAATATTCCGGATTGTAAGGTCCATAGACCATTTTCCTCGCTTTCCGATATCAAGTTTTTCATAAGAAGCGACCCGAGGCCCGAACCTCGATGTTGCCTGCCCACATAAACACTGACTTCGGCCACCCCTCCATAGACACATCGGCCCGATACGGGTGAAAGCGCGGCCCATCCCAATACCTTCCCATTTTCAGATGCCACTAACCTACATGATGTTAGATGGGCCTTGTCCCAATCCGCATAGGATGGGACATCCGTTTCGAAAGTGGCATATCCCGATGCGATCCCTTCGGCATAAATTTCCGATACTTGGGACCAATCCGCCGCTGTCATTTTACGTACCGTCATGCCTATTGGTTTAGCAGCAGCTGCTTCCGGGGGTACAACACACCGCTTCCTGTGCATTCTCCGTTACGGGTACACCACAGGTTTCCTTGGCCTTGCAATCTGTTTTTTCGACCACCAGACTGACCAATAACGCTCCGTCGCTTATAAGCACTTCATCAACAAAAAGTTGTGCTGTATGAAAATCCCGATTTCCATATTCAAATTTTATTTCGGCATCCGGCTGCATCCGCTTCATGCCGTTCACCCGGTCAAAGATAGCGGTGGCCTTGTGACTCTTCATGTACTCCTGGCTATCTTTCTCTTCCGGACTTTCCCAGAGTTGAACCACGGTTTCCCGCCAAAAATCGGTTCCGGCACCACAATCCACGGAATCCACGATAATGTTTTTTACTTCGGTAATATGGTAATTGGGTGCAACGGTCTTGCCTTTTTTGTACTCAAACAGCAAACGCTTTGCCGGGTGTGCTTGCAGAAGTTCCAGAAATTCTTGTGTTTTCATAATCGGTATTTTAGATCAACAACAGTTCTTATTTATGGTATTGAAGAATGCATGGAAACGCTGCTGAAGCTCTTTCCACTTTTCCTCATGTATGCAATAACAAAGATTTTTCCCCTCAAAGGTCTCCTTTAGCAGACCAATTTTCTTTATCTCGTTCAAATGTTGGGAAATGGTAGGTTGGGACAATCCGATGACATCTACCAAATCATTACAGATACATCCCTCTTGAGCACTGATGTATTGTAGTATGGCCACTCGGGCCGGGTGGGCCAAAACCTTGGCCGCTAGGGCAAGCTCGTTTTGGGCGGGGTTGAATATTTCGGTCTTGGTAACTCCCATATGCATCATAAAAGTAATATTGCAATATTACGATAACATAAGGAAATAAAAAAGCCAAATCAAAAAAATTTGGCCTTTTGCGCTTTAGAACCACGGTTTTTTACCGGCCTGATAGGTATTGTAGAATTCCTCATCGGATTTGGTCAAATAAATGATTCCTTCTATTACCCCAATGATGGCCGTAGCCATTACAATAAAACTTCCAATGATAAAACACATGGTGGCGTAACCTATGATAGTGGTCACCAATAGAATGATCCCTTCTTTTTGATAGCCTAGGATAAACTTATGAACGCCCAAAGACCCAAATAGGATTCCCAATACCCCGGCAAGTATCTTTTTATTATCACCACCGGCACTTTGCATGGCCTCCTTGGCACCTTCGGCAAATTCATTGGCCGTCTTCTTGGCCTCATCGGCAAAATCGCCCGCGGCCTCCTTGGTGTCCTCGGCAAATTCCTGGGCCTTTTCTTTGGCGTCGTCGAAAGCGTCTTCCGCTTTGTCGCCCAAATCTTTATTTTCTTCTGACATTTTCCTTTGTTTTAGTTGGTTAATACAAGCTTAAATGTAGCAATTATTTGGATATCAGAGAAATGCTTTATCCACGGGTTCCCAAAGTTCGATTTTATGGCCTTCGGGATCGACGATCCATCCGAATTTACCATAATCGTATTCCTCAATTTCCCCAACAATTTGTACCCCTTCTTTTTCTAATTCTGTTAATAGTTCCTTCAAATTTTCCACTCGAAAATTCATCATAAACGATTTCTCACTAGGCTTAAAATAAGTGGTATCCTCCTTAAAAGGGCTCCATTGTGTGGAGCAATCGTTGCCTTGGGAATCCTTCCACCAAAAGGTACATCCATATTGGTCCGTGGGTAGTCCTAAATGTTTTTTATACCATTCCTTGGTGGCCTCGGGATCCTTGGACTTAAAAAAGAATCCTCCCAGGCCGGTAACTCTATTTTTCATTTTTTTCTATTGGTTTTTATTGCTTTTTCGTAAAATTCGATCCATTGGGCCACACTGATCTTTTGACACAGTTCCCCGATAAGTTGGTAAGGGACGGCATCCATTTTTTTAAACCGGATGCAACTTTTGCCCATATCCAATTTGGAACCCACGGATTTGGTATAGGCATCCGTAAACCATTCCAAAAGCTCCTTTTTGGAATAAATACCCATATGGTAAACCGCTATGAAATTTTTTTGAGAGGCCAAATTCATAAAGGGCAACGGCAATTTTGGATTGCAATGGTAGCCATTCGGGTAAAGGGAATGGGGGACCACATAACCCAACATACCGTAACTGATCTGTTCCTCAAAGCCTTCCGGTAGATTTTCAAGGATAATTTTTCTCAATTTGGAGATTACCTCCTGTCTTTCCTTGGGAAGTTGGGCAATATAATCTTCCGGAGAATCGGCCTGGTATTGCATAGGGGTCAATTTTTTCGTTGAAGGATCAAGGAAGAAATTAGGGTGATGATGAAACCGATGATAAACACGGTGATGAACATGAAAAGAAAATTCATAAAGGGATTGGCAAAAAGGGCTTTTTCTGCCTCCATCTCTGCCTTTTTGACCTCAAATTCCTCAGGGGACAGTGTCGTTTTCAGTTGAGCCAAAAGGGTTTCGTAATACTCCGTCATGAAATCCGGATTGATGAATTTCACATAAATAACATCCAAAATTCCAAAAGCCAAAGCTGTGATAAGACTGATCAACGCTCCAATGGCCATTCCTTTGCCAAAGGTAAGCTTGCCATGGTTCACCTTGTCCCTAAAGTGTTTGATTCCAAAATAGACAAAGGAAAGGGAGATGACCATGGATGCATATCCTAGGATTTCCTGTACGGTCATGCTTGCGTCTTGGAAGGCAAACCAACTAATAAGGAACAGGATGCATATGGTGATGCTTCCAAATAGCCCATAACGTAGAACCGATGTTTTCATTTTCAGAAGTTTAAAGTTGGGACCAAAGTAGTCTTTACCACAAAAAAGGGCGTCATACTAAAGTACCAAAATCATTCCAATAGTCCGTATCTTGTCAGATGGGAATGATTTGAAGCTCCTTGGCCCTTTGTATGGCCTGCGTCCTTCGTTTGGCCTCCAATTTATGGAGTACATTGGATACGTGTGTCTTTATGGTACTCTCCGAAACAAAGAGCTTGTCCGCAATTTCTTTGTTGGACAACCCTTTGGAGACTTCCAAAAGTACCTGGTATTCCCGTTTGCTCAATCCAAGGTGCGCTACTTTGCTTTTGTCCACAGCTAGAGTCGTCCCTTCCTTTTCGGTCGGGTTCCTTTGGTTGAAAAACAATCCTATCACAAAAAAAATCACTGCGATAAGGGATAGTATGATCTCTATGGATGCACTTCCCGAAAGATAGCTGTACCTACTGAGTTGAAAGAGGACGAGTAGGGATATGATCAAGGCCGAAAAGACAAAAATGGTACGCTTCACGTACTAAATTTAGCAAAATCTTTTCTTTATTTTATCTACTATGGTCTGAGCCAGTTTTTCTTTGCTCTCCACCGTCCAGCCCGCAACATGGGGCGATAAGATCACGTTTTCTGATTGTACCAAATACTGAAATGCCTTTGGAAGTTGATCTTCCGTGAACATGTCCTCAAAGGAAGTTTTTTCGTATTCCAGGACATCCAGTCCCGCGCCCAGGATTTTGCCCGATCGTAAGGCGGTAACCAAATCCTCGGTGATCACACATTTCCCCCGTGCCGTATTCAACAGCCAAAAGGGATGATGAAAGGCATTGATGAATGGGGTATGGACCATACCCCGGGTAAGCTCGGTCTGGGGTACGTGAAGACTTACCACATTCGCTTTCTGTTGGAACTCCATGATTCCCACCTGTCTAGCATTTTCATCCCCAACACCACCAACGATATCGTAACAGATAACCTCGTCCACATCAAACCCGCGGAGTTTTTGGGCAAAGGCCTTACCCATATGACCATAGCCGATGATGCCCACGGTCTTTCCTTCCAATTCCAGACCTCTGTTTCCTTCCCGGTCCCATTTACCGCTGCGAACCTCCCTATCTGCTTGATGCAGTTTGTTGAATAGGGAGAGCAGCATTCCCAAAGCGTGTTCCCCTACGGCATTCCGATTTCCTTCCGGGGCCGAAGCCAGGAACACCCCCTTGGATTTGGCGTAGTCCACATCAATATTTTCCAGACCGGCACCTACCCGACCAATGAACTTCAGTTTCTTTGCCTTATCCAGGAAAGGGGCATCGATACGAAATCGGCTGCGGATAATAAGACCATCATACCCATGGATCTGTTCTTCCACCACTTCCTTGGCAGAAGTATAATCCGCATGGTTTTCAAATCCCAGAGCGTTAAGTTGTTCTATGAGCAGGGGGTGGTTGGTATCTAAATGGAGCACCTTCATTTTGATATCAGATTTTTGGATATTCGGTCTTTGTCAATTCATCCACAACGTTTCCGGTATGTGCGGTGGATAGCTTTTCAAAAAGGAGCAGGTGGACCACCTCATTGTTTTTGGTCATTGGATTATGTTCCACGCCTTTGGGAACTACAATGATCTCACCTTCCCGGACCACTTCGGTCCGATCTCGAAATTGCATATACAAGGTACCTTTTAGTACTTGAAAGAGCTCGTCCTCATGTTCATGGGCATGCCAAATGAATTCGCCCTGGATTTTGGCAAGAATTACCTGCATATCATCCACTACGGCAATTTGGTGTGGATGCCAATGTGCATGGAACAATTCGTGTTTTTCCTTTAGATTGATTGGTTTCATCATTGTATCCTCGGTATATGATTTGGAATTTCTATGTGTATGGCTATTATGGGGCCGCAACGACCTAGTTTTCTAGATCCCCAATACCAATTTGGCGATCCAAAAATAAATTAGAATGCCAAAGATATCATTACTGGTGGTAATAAAAGGTCCCGTAGCAATAGCGGGATCAATACCTCTTCTATCGAGGAACAAAGGAATAAATGTCCCGATAATACCGGCCACAATAATCACCGCGACCAGGGACAAGGAGATGGCCAGGGCCGTAAAAAAATTACCGTTCCACCACCAGGTGAACAAAAGTAAAAAAGCGGCCAAGATCAAACCGTTAAGTGTAGCCAGCAGCATTTCCTTGATCAAGCGGTTGCTTATACTTCCCTTAAGATCATCATTCGCCAGTCCTTGAACGATAATGGCACTGGACTGTACCCCTACATTACCGGCCATGGCGGCGATCAAAGGAGTAAAAAAGAATAGGATGGCGTGTTTGGCGATCATTTCTTCGAATCCCCCCATTATGGCGGCCGCACCTACACCTCCAAGGAGGCCTAAAAACAGCCAGGGCAATCGCGCCCGGGTCAGTTCCCAAATACTGTCATCGGCTTCCACCCCCTGGGAAATACCTGCTGCCATTTGGTAATCCCGATCGGCTTCCTCCCGGATAACATCCACGATATCATCAATGGTAATCCGTCCCACCAAACGTCCTATTTCGTCCACCACCGGAATGGCCTCCAGGTCATATTTTTGCATGATCTTTGCCACTTCCTCCGGATCTTCGTGCACATCTACCCGATCCACCTTGGGAATATATACATTCCGTATGGGAGTGGTGGTGGAGGTGGTCAACAAATCCTTTAGCGATAGCCTGCCTTTTAGTTTGCCCTCATCGTCCACAACATAGATCGAATGGACGCGGGTAACATTTTCTGCCTGTGCCCGCATTTCTTTAACGCAGGTAAGTACGGTCCAATTTTCGTTGACCTTAACCAGCTCCTTGGCCATAAGGCCTCCCGCGGAATTCTCGTCGTATCGGAGCAGCTCAACAATATCCTTGGCATGCTCCCTATCCTCGATTTCGGAAATGACCTCTTGCACAATTTCATTGGGGAGTTCCCCAACGATATCCGCTGCATCATCGGTGTCCAGTTCCTCCAGTTCCTCGGCGATTTCCTTGACGGAGAGGTTGCTTAAAATGGCCTCCCTGACATCTTCGTCCAGTTCGGTAAGTACATCGGAGGTTTTATCGCTGTCCAGTAATTTGATCAGGTAGGTGGCCTCGTCCTCATTGAGTTCATTGATGATTTCCGCCACATCCGCATAGTGCACTTCCGCCATAAGGGCAACCAATTCGGGTCCCTGTTGGTTCTCGATCAGCTGCTCTATTCGGGCCAAAAGCTCCTCTGTGAGTTTAAACGGTGTCATCCTCCTGTCTTATGCCTCTTATGGGCAATTTGCGCAAAGCTAAAGAAAAATGCGCTAGGGCTACAACGGATTCAACTATCTGTCATTTCCTTTGTTGAAATGACCGCTCTTTGGATGATTACTCCTGTTTTTGATCGTTGGTAGTCCCATTGTGGGCCATATCGGATTCGATTTTTCCGGTAAGTTGTATAAAGTCTTCCACGCCTAATTGCTCGGGTCGAAGATTGAACAAGGCCGATGATCGTAGCGTATCGGACAGCGGAAAGGTCTTTAAGCTGTTACGCAAAGTTTTTCGCCTTTGATTAAATGCGGTTTTCACCACTTTGAACAACAGCTTTTCATCACAGTCCAATTGAAAGACTGTTTTTCGGACCAGGCGAAGCACACCGGATTGGACCTTTGGAGGTGGGTCGAATACCTGTGGATCTACCGTAAACAGGTAGGTTGCCTCATAAAATGCCTGAACCAATACCGATAGGATCCCATAGGTTTTATTGCCTTTTCCTGAACATATCCGTTGGGCGACCTCTTTTTGGAACATGCCTGAAAATTCAGGGACCTGAAAGCGCAGATCCAATAGCTTAAAGACAATCTGAGTGGAAATATTATACGGGAAGTTTCCCGTTATGGCAAAGGGTTCTTTACCAAATAACAAATTCAGGTCGTAGGTAAGGAAGTCGGCCTCTACAATTTTCAAGGAGTCGGCATTTTCCAGCAACTGGGGATTTTCCCGTATAAAGTCATGGTTCAGGTATGCTATGGATTCCCGGTCCAAATCCATGGCTACCAGTTCCACATCGCGCAAAAGCAGGTATTTGGTTAGGATTCCGGTACCGGGACCGATTTCCAGTACCCGGGTATAACCTTTTAAGGACAAGGTTTCCGCTATTTGCCGGGCAATGTTTTCCTCCTTCAGGAAGTGCTGCCCCAAGAATTTTTTTGCCTTTACCGGACTTTTTGATGGCAACGGCCTATGGTCCAACGGTCTTCTCTTCTTCCCTTTTTTGCCCATTTTGGCATAAATTGATTTATGATTGTCGTGCTATATAGGCCCAAGCCGTTTTTCCTGAAGCCAAGTCTATCCTACAACGTTCGTAGCCCTCGCCTTCGTAAGCATCCACTTTTTTTAGCTCTAAGGAAGCTACTTCATAGACCATACCTTTAACGGTATCCAAGGGGTTGTCGGTTGGGGAGATTGCCGGATAACGTCCGTATACCTTGTTTTCGGAAAGCTGAAAGCCCTGCAACGTTTCCGCATATCCGGTCAAGCTTCTTTGGAAAAGGAGCCGTTGGATTTCGCTATCCTGCAAGGTTCCATAAGCGAAGAGATATGCCATGATCCGTTTATTCAGTGCTCGCTTATAATTTCCAGCTCGGTCCGGAAGGAAACCAACTTATCGGCAAAACGTTTTTGGACCTCCTCCCGCAGTCGCTGGGCATCTTCGGCATAGTAGCTTTGCAAAATCTCTTTGTTAAGGGTAGTAAACTGTACGGCATAGGTGGTACCTCCCATTTCCTCTTCCACAAGGACCTTGCTCATTTTGGCATTCAGAAATTTTCCCGTGGCCAATACATCCGGGATATGTATTTCCTGCATCCAGCGCACCCATTCATCATGAACGGTATCATCTATATGGGTCGTTACGTTGTATATGTACATATTAGGAGGTTGGTGTTCAAATATCAAGTTCGGGTTTACATCGGGCCTACATTGCCGTCAGCGAAATTATCAGTTGATGGAATCGCCTCGAAGCCGTCTAAATTGTTTTCGTGCCTGGGGAAAGTAATAACTGTCCTGATAGTTATAGATGATCTTTTCATAATGGGTCTTTGCTTTTCCTGGTTGGCCCAAATGGTTCCTGTAGAGTTCGCCCAAAGCAAAATGGGCATCATCCGCAAGAATGTCGTTTTCATAAAATTCGGTAATTTTTATGTAGTTGAACATCGCAGCCTCATAATCCTCCAGGGACTCCAGGAGTTGGGCCTGTTTCAACAGGGCCTCGTCCTCAATTTTTTCGCCCTTGTGGTTTTCCAGGATATCGTCAAGTTCCGTGATGGCCTCCTTGGTCTTGTTCTGATAGCCCAGCAGATCGGCCCGGGCATATTTTTTAAGTGCGGTCTGGGTAGAATCCTCCAAACTATTGTCCGATATTAAAAGGCTTAATTGCATGGCGTCATTGGCGATCAGCTGGGAAGTAGAGCTGCGAAGTACCTTGAGTTGGGTAAGTGCCCAATCAAAATCCCCCTTATAAAAACTAGTTTGGGCCACTTTAAAGCGGGCGTCTTGGCCCAGGACATCATTTTTAAGGCTTTTTTGAACCTGTGTAAAATAAATGAGCGCCTCGTTGAATTTTCTGTGATATACCAAAATATCGCCCAAGGCCAATTTTATATAGGCCTTTCCCCTCGCGTTCAAGGGCAGTTCCAAGCTATTTTTAAGAAGTTGTATGGCCGGTTCCGGATGGTCTTTTTTAAAGGTCAAAAAATTGGCGTAGGCTATTTGTAACTGCAAGGTCTGTCTTTTGTAACCATGTTTGGCCACAAGTTCCTCATACTGTTCATGGACATCCTCCAAGGTTTTCCTGTTCGCCTTAAGTAGTTGAATATCGATCAGGTTCAATTGGGCGTTCAAGCCCGTAACCTCGTCATTGGTATTGGCCACGATATATTCAAAAATTTCCTTGGCGGTTTCCGTTTCCTTGTCCTTTAACGCAGAATTGCCCAAATTTTCAAGTCGTCGTAACGACCCTCCCTCCATCCTGCGGTAAATCGCCTTTTCCTGACGAAAGGCACTTGAATATTGTTTTTGTTGAACAAATAGCCAGCTCAACAGGTCGTTCCAAAGCACGTCTGGATTTTTCTGTGCATTTTGAAGGAGAATTTTTTTGAACTTGATATTGTTTTCATTTTCAGCATCCGAGGTAATAAAATCATCGATGCTTCGGAGCACATTGGATTTAGAGGTCTTCCCCTCGCTAATGAGCTTCAAGTAGGATGAATACATCTTTTCAATATCGCCCTGCTCACCATAAATCCGGGCCATTTGGTAATTGTAGTCCAACTTTGGATTAAGTTCCATAGCCTTGGAATAGGCCTTCAGGGCATAGTCCAATAGGGCATATTTCTGGAAACGGAAGCCGATACCATATCCGAAATTCGGATTTTCTTCAATTTTTTTTAGGGCCTCTTCATAGTATTGGATAGCTTCCGCATTACGATTTTGGATGGCGTAGTTATAGCCAAGTTCGATGTAAAGGGTAGGGTAGGCACGTCCCTTTTGGATTTGATCAAAGAGGAATTTTTCCACGTCGGCATAACGCTCCAATTGTTGATAGCTGGCCACAAGCCCCTCCGCGTAGTCCGTACGGCGCGGATGCTTTTCTACCAGTTTTTCATAAAAGATCACTGCTTTCTCGAAGCTCCCATCATTAAAGTATTGCTTGGCCAAAAAGTCGTTCTGGGCGGTAACAGTTATGGAAATGCCTAAAATAACAAGTAGGTGTAGGACCCTCATTTTGGAAATTTAACAAATTTACATCAGTCGGCGATAATAAACTGTCAAGGAAAACATAATATGGACAAACTACATTAGGAAAGCAGGGTGTCCGCTTTTTCGTAAACGATGAATCCAGTAGGGGTGGGCATTTGTTTTTTAAGGTTCCAAAAGTGCAGCGCGTCTTTCAATTGCTTTTTTTTGTTGTCTTCCAGAAAATCACGTACATACTGGGCTAGCATATTGTTTTTGGCAATGACCCGCTGAAAATCTGGATTCTTTTTTCGGTCCTCTAGTTCGTGCCATATGAGTACGGCATCTTCCAAGGTTTTACCTGGATTGGACTTGACCCAGTCCATAAAATCACTATGGCAAGAGAATTTTTGGCCGATTTGGGATTTCATGAAATTCCTAAAATTGGGTCCAAAGGAAATGGAATCCGTGATTTTAGTATCCAGCTGAAGGTCAGCCTTGGACCATTTGAAACTTGAGGCTGGTTTTTTCTTTCTCAGCTTAGGCAAATCCCGGTCCGGATAATCCAGTTTGAGCATGATTCGGTCCCGAAGCTCAAATTTTCTTCCTGTGTAGGGCAGTTGGGCCTGTTTACAGATTTCGACCAGTTCTTCCTTGAGCCAATACCAGCTGTTAAATTCCTTTCCAGAGCTTATTTCGGAAAAATCCGGTCGGGCCATCTGCGATTAGTTTATGATCCGAAAACCACAGTAGGGAACCAAAACCTCTGGAATTTCAATACCCTCCGGGGTCTGATAGTTCTCCAAAATGCCGGCCAAGACCCGTGGCAGTGCTAGAGCGCTTCCATTAAGCGTGTGAACCAACTGGCGTTTTCCATTTTCGTCCTTAAACCGCAATTTGAGTCGATTGGCTTGGTAGGTTTCAAAATTGGAGACCGAACTGATTTCCAACCAGCGGTCCTGGGCGGTCGAAAACACCTCAAAATCATAGGTCAAGGCCGCGGTAAAACCCAGATCACCTCCACAAAGTCGGAGTATGCGATAGGGAAGACCCAGTTCCCGAAGAAGTTGTTTTACATGTTCCACCATACCGTCCAAGGCTGCGTACGACTCTTTGGGATGTTCCACCCTTACAATTTCCACCTTATCAAATTGGTGTAGCCGGTTCAGCCCACGGACATGTGCCCCGTAGCTTCCCGCCTCTCTTCTAAAACAGGGAGTATAGCCGGTATAACGGATGGGAAAATCCTTTTGGGACAATATATTGTTCCTGAGCATATTGGTAACGGGTACCTCCGCCGTTGGGATAAGATATAGGTCATCTGCGCCCACATGGTACATTTGGCCTTCCTTGTCCGGTAATTGTCCCGTCCCATAACCGGAAGATTCGTTGACCAGATGGGGAACCTGTACTTCGGTATAACCGGCTTCTGTATTCCTATCCAAAAAATAAGCGATCAACGCCCGTTGCAATCGTGCACCCTTTCCTTTGTAAACGGGAAACCCCGCCCCGGTTATCTTAACCCCAAGTTCAAAGTCGATAATATCATATTTTTTGGCCAGTTCCCAATGGGGAAGTGCCCCGGAAGGCAATTCGGGAATATCCCCTTCCTGGAACACGGTTTCATTGTCGGCTTCGGAACTTCCCCCCGGAACGGAATCATGAGGAACGTTGGGAATCTGGTACAGCAGTTGTTGCAGTGCCTCTGCCGTGGTGCCCAGCTCTTCTCCCAAGGTCTTGGAATCTTCCTTTAGTTGTCCGGTTTTTTCCTTGAGAACATTGGCCTCGTTGGCCTTTCCTGTCTTGAACAATATCCCGATTTCCTTGGATAGTGTATTGCTTTCGGCCAAGGTGGCATCCAATCGGGTCTGTAAGGAACGCCGTTTCTCATCCAAGTGAAGCACCTCGTCCAAAAGGGGAGCAGCCTCCAAATTTCTTTTCTCCAAAGCCGTGATGATGTCCTCTTTGCGATCTCGAATGGCTTGTAGCTGTAGCATCTCGATGTATTTAGGCTGCAAATTTAAACTTTCTTGTGCTTAAAAACCTATACATTTATGGCAGATATCTCAAAACCTCCTACCTCATGATTTTTGAACATTTTGCGATCAACGTCGATCAAATTGACCAGCGGGTTTCCTGGTATGTGAAACATTTGGGATTACAGTTGGTCACTGGACAAAAGGAGCCACCTTATATGACCTTTTTGGCGGACAGCTCGGGGAGGGTGATCCTGGAATTGTACCATAGGCCCGAAGAGGAGATGCTGGATTTTTTTCAACAACATCCACTAACGTTCCACGTGGCCTTCGTTTCCGAAAATGCTGAGAAGGAACGTTTCCGGTTGGAAGCGCGGGGGGCGTCATTTGTAGAGCAGGTCTTAAAAGAAGATGGCAGTCATCTGGTAATGCTCCGAGACCCTTGGGGAATGCCCTTACAGTTATGCCAACGAGCCCATAAATTTTAAGCCGAACGATCAATCTTCCAACTTAGAAGGGAATATCCATTCATGATGTCTTAGCGGATCCCAAGGGACATTGGCCAAATCGGTTTTGGGATCGATAAAGGCCCGGTAAGGTCGGCCATTGATACTTATTTTTGAATTAATGGCATAGACCGAGACCTCCTTGCCCTTCTTTGCGAATTCCTTTTTTAGGTATTGGGCGAATTGCCAAATAAAATCCGGATAGGAAGGAAGTCTTCTTTGTTGTTTTTTGGAGAGATGGTCCTTTAGTTTAATGAATTCCGAAGTCCCGGAATCGCGGTCTACCACTTTAAAACGTACGGTACCCGCCCGGCTACGAAGCATCATACGCCAACTGAGGCGATGTCCTTCCTCTGTCCAAAGCACCTCGTCCTGAATAACATGATGGCGTAGGGGCAGTAGCAATTGGATCAAGAAATAAATACCGCCCAAAATCAACAAGGCATTCTTGTACGGTGGTACTTGGATGATACCGGTCTTGAACGCTTTCTTTCGCTTGAAAAAGAGACGTCTAATGGTCTCGGTCTCAAAAAAGAACACACAGAAGGCCAGGGACAAGTAAGGAAAAATACCAATTTGGAAAACAATGGAATTGAACAGATGGAAGAAAATGGAAAAAATGAAGGCCAATTTCCGGGTGGGCTTCCAAAGTAGGGCGGGAACGATCAACAAATCGAACAGAATACCTACAATACCGATTACCTGGTGCACCCAAGCTTCTTGTAACAAATCCCCGATAAGATAATAGTCGGCCTTGGACTGCATCAGTATTTTTATGATGCCGAAATCCGTCCAATCGCCGTACCATTTGGCAATGGAAGCATAGGTATACACGATGAACAACTGTAGGACCACTGCCCATTTGATCCAGCTCGGCATACTATCCGTGGCAAGGGACGGATTTTGTCTTACATCCAAGGCATAATTGCGATTGGCCGGAAGTAGGCACATAAAACCGGAAATGAGCACCAACAAATAATAGTGGTTGTTGTAAGAAGTCTTTTGCATAAGATAGGCCCCGGTCCACAAGACAGTAAAAGCGATCATACTAAGACGATACTTATAACCCAAGGCCACACAGATTCCCAAGCTTCCCATTACAAAAAAATAGACGTACATGGGCGAGCCCTGAAGAGTTTGAAGAAAATCGAATCCGATAAAATTGAACGTAAATTCGGGATCCACCAGATTGCGTCTTACCCAGCCGGTAATCAAGGCCCCATAACATTCCGCCGCGATGAGGAAGCCAAAAAATATCCGGAAAATAATCAGGGGGGAATTATCGATTTGGGTAAATAGCCATCGATTCAGCATCACCTGGAAATTAGCGAAAGTGAAGTTTCCTTGTCCTTTTGCAATTGCTTTTTTAGCGCTTCGACCGAGTCAAATTTATGTTCGTCCCGAAGTCGTTCCAAGATTTCAATTTGCAAGGTCTGGCCATAGAGGTCTCCGTTAAAATTGAAGAAATGGATTTCGATACTTTTTTCGGTACCGGACACCGTAGGATTGTAACCGATATTCATCATTCCGGGAACCGTCTGCCCCTCAATTTCGCCCTGCACCACATAAACCCCGTTCTTGGGGACCAACTTGTAGTGCTCCTGGATCTGCAGATTGGCGGTGGGGAAGCTGAGCTGTTTGCCCAGGCCCTTTCCTTTCGCTATTTGTCCGGTGAGCATATAAGGATAGCCCAGATAGGCATTCGCGGTGGCCACATCACCAGTTTCCAGGGCCTTTCGTATTTTGGTAGAGCTTACGGAAACATCGTCGATCTCTTGGGCCGGAATTTCCTCTACCTCAAAATCCAAGGTGCTTCCAAAGGTCACTAGATCATGAATATTGGCATTCCGATTTCTGCCGAACCTATGGTCATACCCAATAATTATTTTTTTGGTCTGCAAGCTGTTCACCAGGATATCCCGTACAAATTCAATGGCGGATAATCGTGAAAATTCATGGGTAAACGGGTGGATGATCAGTTGATCCAGTCCCAAAGCCTCCAATATTTTGGTCTTTTCCCCAACGGTATTCAGCAACTTAATATCCGCGTCTTTTTGAAGTACCATTCTTGGATGGGGAAAGAAGGTGAGAACCGTGGATTTCAGGTTCGAATTTTTGGCACTTCGGATAACCCTGTCCAATATTTTCCGGTGGCCAATGTGCACACCATCAAAGGTTCCGATGGTAATTACGGTAGGGTGCTTTTTGTCGTATTTGGAGATGCTTTGGGCTATAACCACGTTAACAGGAAAATAAAAAGGCTTATATTTGATTTTGAGCTAAAAACCCCTTGATGGCTACAAAATTACGCCTTGTTTTTTCAATTACCATATTATTTCTTTCCTTTTACGTTTCAGGTCAACAAAAGCATTGGCAAAAGGAAAACCTGGACAAGGTAGAAGCCGATAAGACATTCAATCGGTTCCATATAAGGCAAGGGAGTTCTTTTTCGTTTGATGAGGATAGGTTGCGTGCCGAACTTCAAGGCATGTCTAAAACTGGGAAGCAGCATAAGATGGTGCTCTTTCCGGACGAAAATGGAAAATCGATTCCCTTTCAAGTTTCCGAAGCGCCCGTACTGTCCCCCCAATTGGCCGCGAAATATCCATGGATAAAATCGTATGTGGGATATAGCCCGGACGGACAGGATAAGATTCGTTTTAGTATGTCCCACAAAGGTATACAGGCCATGATCGTACATGCCAATGCCAGGGGAAATACGTTTATGCAAAAAACGGACGATGGAAGGTACATCGTCTACAAAAGGGAAGGAAATACCTCTAAGGATATGCCTTTTGTTTGCGGTGTCCTCCCGATGATGGAAAAACGTATCGGACAAACCATGAAACCTGTGGATGGCCAAGTGCTGCGCAGGTTCAGGCTGGCCATATCGGCCACTGGGGAATATACCGACCACCATGGTGGAACGGTCGCCGATGCCCTAGCGGCCATAAATGCCACCATAACGCGGGTAAATGAAGTTTTTGAAACAGACTTGGCGGTAACCTTGGAGCTGGTGGCCAATACCGATCAAGTTATATTTACCGATGCGGAAACAGATCCTTATGGCGGCAACCTAAATTTCCAAGTACAGACTACCTTGGACAATGTAATTGGTTCCGAAAATTATGATATCGGGCATTTATTCCATGATGATGTGGCCAGCGGGAATGCCGGTTTTGTAGGCTCGGTTTGCGTGGATAATCGAAAGGGAAGTGCCTTTGCCGCATCTCCCGAACCGGAAGGGGACATTTTTGACCTGGATTTTGTGGCCCATGAAATGGGACATCAATTCGGGGCCAACCATACGTGGTCCTTTGAGTCCGAGGGGACCCAAGTCCAGGCCGAACCTGCCAGTGGTACCACTATAATGGGGTATGCCGGAATTACGTTGAACAATGATGTGGAACCTAACGGGGACGACTACTTTCACTACTACAGCATTGTTCAAATGGCGGACTATATTGAATCCATTGGTTGTGCCGAAATCATAGGTCTTACCAATAACCCACCCGTAATAACGCCTATTGGGGATTTTGTGATACCCAAGTCCACGGCTTTTGCCCTTGAAGGCAATGCAACGGACACGGACATTGGGGACGTACTTACCTATACATGGGAGCAGATCGATGATGGTGTGGTCACCCGGGCAACCTTTGGTCCTACCAATCCAGGCGGTGCTAATTTTAGGTCCCTTAGACCAACAACGGACCCTATTCGATATTTTCCCCGCTTATCCAGGATTCTCGAAGGAAATCTGACCCAGACCAATCCACCCACGGGATCAGCATGGGAAACGGTCTCTGACGTAGAAAGGGAAATGAATTTTGCACTGACGGTAAGGGACAATGCGCTCGGAGGCGGACAGGTGGCCTCGGAATTGGTGAATATCGTGGTAACCAATGGGGCAGGACCATTTGCCGTTACCTCACAGGGGAACAATGAAATCTATACGGCAGGTTCCGTTCAGGAAATAACATGGGATGTGGCCGACACCGACAAAGCCCTGGTTAACGCACAGACCGTAGATATCCTGTTGTCCACGGATGGCGGACAGACTTTTCCTATTGCCCTGGCCGAGAACGTCGCCAACGATGGGAGCCATAATGTAGTGATTCCGGGTACCGCCTCCACCCAAGCCAGGATCATGATAAAGGCGGTCGGCAATATATTTTTTGCAGTGAATTCTACGGATTTTAGCATTCAAGCCGCCCCTGTGGTGCTCAATTTTTCCGATTTGGAGTTTGAAGTCTGCCAATCCGATGATCTCACCGTCACCTTCGATTACGAAACCTTCTTGGACTTTAACGAGGAAAGTACATTTAGTGTCCCCAACCCACCTCTGGGATTGGACATTACTTTCACACCGGAAACGGCTTCGTTGACCAGCACCACCGTGGATATCATTTTTTCCAATACCGCAAGTGTTGCCACGGGAAACTATACCATTCCAGTAGTTGCAACCTCGGCTTCCCAAACCACGGAAGTGGATTTGGAACTGAACATTTATAATACCAATTTTAACGATGTTGTATTGCTATCCCCCCTAAATGGGGCAGTGGATACGTCCTCCGGGGTCCCATTGGAATGGGAAGCGAATGAATTATATACGGCTTACGACATAGAAGTGGCCAGCGATGCTTCTTTTTTGGACATCGTGGAAAGTGCAACGGTATTTTCCAATACCTATCTACCTGCCAATTTGGAAAATGAGACTACCTATTTTTGGAGGGTTAAGCCGAAAAACCTATGTGGGGAAGGTACCTTTGGACCGTCGTTTAGTTTTACTACCGTTCAATTCAATTGTAAGAACGAGACTGGCAGCGGTTTACCGTTGACCATTTCCCCAACCGGTACCCCCACGGTAATATCCAAGATCTCCTTTTTTGAGGATTTGGCATTGGCGGACATCAATGTTAGATTGGATCTGGACCATACGTTTTTGGCGGATTTGGTCATTAGCCTAACCTCGCCTTCCGGTACCACGGTAGTACTGGTATCAGGTTCCTGTGGGGAACTCAATAATATCGATGCCATTTTTGATGACAATGCCGATAGTTTTAGCTGTGGGGTAGGCCCGGCGGCCATATCGGGAACAGTAAAACCCTTGGGTTCACTAGCGTCATTTAATGGCGAATCCATTTTGGGTGAATGGATACTTACCATTTCGGACAATGCGCCATCCGATGGCGGTACCCTAAAAGCCTTCTCCCTGGAAGTGTGTATAGAAGGGGAATTCAGTCCGGATGAGGATAACGATGGTGTGTTTGATCAGAACGATCTGTGCCCGGGAACCGAGCCTGGCGTAGAGGTGAATTCCGAGGGTTGCCCGGTTTTCCGGTTTCCAAGTACCAACTTTACCGTTGCCGTGCAAAGTGCCGCCTGTCGCGATACGTCCGACGGAAGCCTGGAGATTTCTGCCAACCTTCCATTGGATTACACCATAACGACAACCGGTAACGGTATAAACGAATCCGATTCCTTTACCGGGAGCTATGTTCTGGGGAACCTGGCTACCGGCACCTATCAGGTATGTATCGGTGGGTCGGACGGTCAGGTGAATTATTTGGAACATTGTTTTGATGTGGTGATCGTGGAACCGGACCCTTTAAGTGTGGTATCCTTGATTACACCGGATGGAAATCAGACCATTTTGGAATTGAGCGGCAGTGATTTCTATACCATAGAATGGAACGGGGAACTTTTTCAGACCAGCGAATCCGAAATCACCCTAGATCTTAAGAAGGGGGTTAACTTTGTAAAGGTGTCTACCAACAAGTCGTGCCAAGGTAGTTTTGAGAAGCAGATTTTCAATTCCGCGGAACCATTGGTACATCCCAATCCCTTTCGTGAATTCATTACTATCTTTGTAGGTGGAAGTGATTCCGAGGAGATTTCCGTTAGGATATATGCCTTAAACGGGCGATTGGTCCATAGTGGAGCATATCGACTTAATGCGGCCGAAGTGGAACTGGATTTGTCCATACTGCCGTCCGGCACCTACATCATGCGCTATCAAGGAATGGGATCCAACGGGGCTTTTAAAATTGTTAAACGATGAGGTGGTCGACTCTACTTTTCCTGGTTTTTCTTTCTGTAGGTTGTAAAAAGGACGATCCCAAGGCACCGGAACAAGCGCTTTTGGTTTTCCCGGAAAGAAATTCCGAGTGTACCACAGGGCAGAACCTAAGCGAAACCACAAGTCGGGTGGAATTTAGATGGCAGGCCTCGGACCATACGGAATCCTATGAATTGCGGGTGACCAACATTAATACCGGTACCACCCAGACAGCCTTTGTACAGACCCCCTTTGCCAGTGTTACCCTTTCCAAGGGAGTGCCCTACTCTTGGTTGGTCATTTCCAAAAATACCCAGGTAACCAATACGGCCGTTAGCGATCAGTGGCTTTTTTATAATGCCGGTTCCCAAACCAACTATGCCCCTTTTCCCGCCGAAATGGTGGAACCCGAATTGGCGGCCAATGTTTTCAAGGACATCAATAATGAGGTTACCTTAAGGTGGATAGGTGCCGATGTGGATAACGATATTGAAAGTTATGAAGTCTATTTTTCTATGGAAACACCGCCAGGGACCTTGGTTGCTTCCCCTGATGCGGAAAGTACCGATCTAAAGGTGGACGTTTCCACCAACGGCATATACTATTGGCGTGTGGTTACCAAGGACCAGGCCGGGAATAGTTCCGATTCCGGTATTTTTGACTTTAGGGTCTTTTAAGTGACCCTAAGTGCCGTTAAAGGTGTTCATTGTCTGTTTTGGCCCTGATAATATAAAAGAGTGCAGTAAAGCGATCGAACGATCGAGACGTTCTGCCAAGGCCTTGTTTTCTTCAAGGTTCCATTGCCCCAGCACATAATCCACCTGTCTTCCCTTGCCAAAATCCGCACCCACCCCAAAGCGCAACCTGTGATAGGCGGTAGTCTGTAAAATTTGTTGGATGTCCTTAAGCCCGTTGTGCCCCCCATCACTCCCTTTGGCCTTAAGCCTTAGGGTCCCAAATGGCAGATTGATATCATCTGTCACTACCAGGATGTTCTCCAAAGGTATTTTTTCCTTTTCCATCCAATAGCGCAGGGCCTTGCCACTTCGGTTCATGTAGGTGGAGGGTTTCAAGCATACTATGCTACGCCCCTTTATTTTTAGCGTGCCTATATCACCCAGTTTTTCGGTCGAAAAATGGAAATCTTCGCCTTCCGCAAAAGCGTCCAAAATCTTAAAACCGATATTGTGACGTGTTTCCGCGTACTCCGCCCCAATATTTCCCAAACCTACGATCAGAAACTTTTTCATGGCTGTTTTCTCCTCCAGTACGGAGGTGTTCCAATTGAATAGGGATGCTAAGAATCGGAACATGGTTTTCTATGGGTTTCATAAAAGAACAAGGCATCCCAACGTATTACATCGGGATGCCTTGCCATGTTGCTTGATGTCATTACTCATTGCTTTCGGCCGGGGCGGCATCTTCCGCAACAGCGGCTTCAGCTCCCTCAGCTGCTTCAGCGCTTTCCTCTTCCTCTTCATCATCAACGGCAACCGCGGTACGGGCAGTTTTCACCTGAACCACTACGGTATTATCCGGATGTAGGATGGAAAAATCGGGATTCAATAGGGTATCCACGGATATGTTTTGGCCTATCTTCAATTTGGAGATATCCACATCAAAGAAATCCGGTAATTTATCGGGAAGCGCCCTAATGGCTAGCTTTCGTTTTCTGAACAACAGACGGCCACCGTTTCGAACCCCTGGGGAATTTCCTTGCAAGCGTACGGGAATATCCATGGTAACCTCCTTGTCCGCGAATAATTGATAAAAATCAATGTGGAGGATTTTATCGGTCACCGGATGAAACTGGATATCCTGCATTACGGCATCCACTTTTTGCCCATTGTCCAATTCAACCACAACGGTGTGTGCCTTGGGTGTGTAAACCAAATCCCTGAACGCGAGTTCATCTGCTGAAAAATGCAATGGTTTCTCCCCTCCGTACACTACGCAAGGAACCTTTCCAGCATTACGTAGGGCCTTCGTTGCCTTTTTGCCCACGCTTTCTCTTTCTGATCCTTTAATTGTAATTGACTTCATTGTTTTAATAAAAATTAATAATTAAAATGGTGCATCCATTTTTTTTGGTGGTGGGCTGGTTGGCCTACATCAAAAATTTGGAAGCTATCGAGGTATTGTGGTGCACCCTATGCATGACGTCCGCAAACAAATCGGCACAACTCAATACCCGAATTTTTTCTCTTTTATTTTTTATGGGAATCGAATCGGTAATGATCAATTCCTTCAATTTCGATTGCTCTATTTTGTCGAACGCATCCCCGGACAGCAATCCGTGGGTAGTAATGGCACGGACGCTCACGGCACCACGTTCCATCATTAAATCCGCTGCCCGTGTCAAGGTTCCCGCGGTGTCCACCAAATCATCTACCAGGACCACGTTTTTGCCCTGTACGTCCCCGATCAGTTCCATATGGGAAATGATATTGGCTTTGGCCCGCTGTTTATAACATATAACCACATCGCTTGCCAAGGCTTTGGAGTAGGCATAGGCCCTTTTGGACCCTCCCATGTCCGGAGAAGCAATGGTCAGATTTTCGAGGTTCAATTCCCGCAAATAGGGGAGGAACAAGGTGGACGCGAACAAATGATCTACAGGTTTTTCGAAAAAGCCCTGGATCTGATCGGCATGGAGGTCCATGGTAATGATCCGGGTGGCCCCTGCTGCTTCCAGCATTTTGGCCACCAATTTGGCAGCGATAGGTACCCGGGGTTTATCTTTTCTATCCTGTCTGGCCCATCCAAAATACGGCATGACCGCGGTAATATGTCTGGCCGAAGCGCGTTTTGCGGCATCCAACATCAACAACATTTCCATTAAGTTCTCGGAGCTGGGGTTGGTAGACCCAATGATGAATATTCGCGCTCCACGAACGGATTCCTCAAAAGAGGGCTGGAACTCCCCATCACTATACCTGGAAAAGTGTACCCTGCCCAAATCCGTACCATAGGATTTTGCTATTTTTTTGGCAAGCTCGGTGCTTTGCGTACAAGCAAAAATTTTGGGTTCCGGTACTTGATAAGGCATGGTTAATGTCTTGTATGCGAGTTTCTTAAATGCCCTTTCTACAAAGGAGGTGCAAATTTAGAAATTTATTCGGGTTCGTGAAGGATAATTGTTGATATTTTTACTTTGAAAGTAGCAACTATTTTTTAGCTTTGCAGTCCGTTTAATCGGGTGTCCTTGTTGGATGTAGATCCTGTATGGCAGGTGAAACCCTCGGTGTCGAAATGGGTAGACCTGTCTGCCGACAGGCAGGCGCGCTGGGAATGACATATTGATTTAAATTATAGCCAGTCTGTACTTTATCAAGTCTGGTCGGAACTTTTTTAAGTTAGTGCGACTATAGATCTTGAAAATGACATTAAAATGCCTCGGTGGCGGAATTGGTAGACCTGTCTGCCGACAGGCAGGCGCGCTGGATTGAAATTTGACATAATGGTTTGGGTGTATGCGATTTCGAGCTTAAATCACAACTATATTTACGTTGGGATGACCTCAAATATTGATGAAAGATTGCATCGGCATAACAGTGGTCGGGAAAGGTCGACTAAGTTCTATGCTCCTTTCGAATTGATTTATTCCGAACCTTGTGAGGATAGGCGACAAGCAAGGAATAGAGAGAAATATTGGAAATCTGGAGTTGGTAAGGAAAGACTCCGAAAATTAAGAAATACTACCTAAAAAATGCCTCGGTGGCGGAATTGGTAGACGCGCTGGATTCAAAATCCAGTGGTAGCAATACCGTGTGGGTTCGATTCCCACCCGAGGTACTTAAAAACCCCTGTAAGCACAATGTTTATGGGGGTTATTAATTTAAGGTGTGCCAAATTAGTGACGTTTTGCTCGGCTCCCAACACGGACATTGCCTTCCTTACAAGAACTTATTTTCGGGGGTCATTGATACCGTTCGGCCATTTGGCGACCAAAACCTTGAACAGGTCCTTTTTTATCCCATCAAGCTTTACCCTTCTTTGTCCCCTTGGGAACATCTGTGCCTTCTCCTGTCGCAACAGAGGAAAATCAGCTATCGAGTTAGGTCAAATTCTAATTTAAAAAAGCTTTGGAACTTGGCAAAGAAGGGGCTTCCGGGTATATCGAAAAACATTGTCGGTACGTGGAATAAGCATTGAGCATCACCCTTGCAATAAATCGAAACGATGAGTAGGGAAAAGTCTTCGCAATAGCTGTAATGGTTTCCAGGGGCTCCAGTTTGGATGAGAATGGGGAGCCCTAAGGTATTTTCTTTTTTTCTTGCCAAAATTTCTTTAGATTTAACTTCTAATTAAATCCAAAACATGGGAAAATTCGAAATAAAAACAGATAAGGCGGGCAAGTACAGGTTCAACCTGAAGGCCGCCAATGAACAAGTAATATTGAGCAGTCAGGGGTACGAAACCAAGGCTTCCTGCGAGAATGGTATAGCTTCCGTTAGGAATAACTCCGGGGACGACGCCAAGTATGAAAGGGGCACGGCCAAGGACGGAAGCCCTTATTTCTGTCTTAAGGCCAGTAATGGGCAGGTTATCGGAACCAGCGAAATGTATTCCGGTACCGCGGCCATGGAGAACGGTATCGCTTCGGTAAAAAAGAACGCCGCGGACGCGTCCGTTGAGGATAATTCCTAAAAGGTCGCTCACATAGCGGTATATGGAGTTATGATTAAGATTTAGGGACGGCCTTGATAAGGACCGTCCTTTTTTATTCTCATTTGCCCCATGAAATTCCTATACGCAGTGTCCTGAAAACTTTAGGTGTTGAAGGATGTATTTTTTCATTTCCCAGGCACTTGCATCAAAAAAATCAATTGTAAAAGAATTTGGCCGTTACCGCAGCGGTAGTATCGGTTTTTAGCCGTACCCAATGGGCGGAATACCCGTCCGGGAAGGTATGGTACATATATTCCTTTGGGGCAACTTCCATGGTGTTGTAGCGGTACCAGGTACCGTTGCCCAAAATATCCACTTCAATGGTAAACGTTACCTTTTGTCCACCGTGATTCACCAAGTGCAAGGTTTTTTTATCGAAGCCGGTCATCAGAAAGGGATCGGAGTAGGTGCCGGCGGGTACCGTTTCCGCCTCCCATAGCCCTCCCCAGCCGCTGGGTTTGCCATATTGCCATAAATCGTCCAAATTCTGGAATAAAAGTCCGGATTGGGGCTGTCCCACACCATGGTCGGTCTGATCGCCGGCCATGACGAACATTCCTTTCCAAAAGCAAAAATCGGGAACCAAACGGAGGTGGTTGGAAATAGGCTTAATACCCCAAACTTCCCCGCCATAGGACATCATGGGAAGCTCATAGAAAATACCGTGTACATCCATGATAAAGCGTTCGGTCTGTGCCTCTCGAATACGCATCCATTCTGTGTTCCATGCGTGATCAAAGGAGTGGCTACCTTTGGGCAACCGATACCGTTTCCAGGTCTTGGAACGGTCATTGTACATTTTTAGGATCACGGATTTTTTGTCCCAACCGGTGGCGAATATCGGGTTGCCAAAAACACTCTTCCCTTGGAAATTGTAACTGTTTTTTCCGCTTACCTCCACAAAGGCGGTTTCTTCCAGGACCCGCCATTCCGTTCCGTCCCATTCCGCCAGTCTACCTGTACGGTGATTTCCCAGATAGTCGTCTTCGTCGTAGGAATTGTTGGCCACCACTACCCGGCCATTGCCGGTATAGGCACTTTTAAAATGCACGTAGGTAGAATTGGGCAACTTCAGCTCCTTTACCAGGTCGTAAAGAAGGTTGATTTCCAAAGTCTGAACATCGCATTCAAAAAGGAGTCCCTCCATGGTAAGGAAAAGTACTTTGGATTTAGGGGAGTTCAAATGACCCATAGTGGCTGCCAAACGATGTCCCGAAAGTTCTTTTTGGGTCCGTACCTGGCCGTCCTTGTCGATAAAATGAGGACCTATAATAGCCTGATCGGATTGTACATGGATAAATCGATTGGCAAAAGTACCCGTAACGCTTTGCGGGTGTTTCTTCATTGTCATATCCTCGGAAATCTCATACAGCCCTATTCGAGAACCCCTAATATGGGCTACATAACCGATCATCCATAATTTTTCCGCCCAGGGGACCAAGGCACCGATACCACTCTCGGACCGATTTTGCATGGGACCCATCACCGTTAAATTGGGAAATACCCCATTGATGTTTTGGGGCGTTTCCTGTGCATACAAGGAGATGCAAGTCAATATTAAGAAAAGGCTCACTGTTTTTTTCATGGTTGGTTTTTAAATTGGGTTATGGGACTTTCTTGATATCCGATGCGTATGGCCTTGGCCTGTACCATTACATTTTTGGGCAATACAAAAGGCTCTTGATACAACTGCCAGTTCTGCGAACCTATTTGGTAGCCTATAGAGGCTCCGGGGGTTTTGGAAGTAATTTGGATCAGGTGTTGGCCGTTTAGCAAGGAGGATGTTATCTCGGGTGCCACGGTAATCCGTTGCTTTCCGTCCGATAAAAAGCCGTTCACCATTTTAGTTTCATCCATACCGCCCAGATCATGGGTCTCCTGGATCCAGTGGTCCAAGGAATTTCTGAACCCCCCGATAATTTCGGCATACTCCGGATCATGGATCAAGTTGTGGATCTGATAAGGGTCATCCTTAATATCGTACAGCTCTTCCTTGGGCCTTTGGTCGGCAAAAAATAGGAGTTGGGTGCTATCGAGTGCATTTTTGGACCTAAGCTGGTACATTTCCTGTATCATAGGCGATTGGTCCCTGTAGGGGTTGTGCTGCATATAGGGTAGTTCCGGTGCAAAGTTCCGAATGTACTGGAACTCTCCATTGACCAAGGTGCGTACTCGATCATAATTCTGATGGATGCGGTCCTTGGCCGCAACCACATAATCCCTTTTAAAATCGGGGTCCAAAAAATCACCGCCCTGCATGTATTTTTTGGGCTTTATTCCTGCCAAGGACAAAATAGTCGGTGCCAGATCGATAAGGCTAACCAATTGCGAATTACGCGATCCGGGCTTAGGTTCTTCCGGCCTTACCACGATCAAGGGTACTTGAATGCCCGCTCGATAGACCGTGCGTTTCCCGCGCAATAGACTGGTCCCGTGGTCACTGGTAAATAGGATAATGGTATGGTCCAGTAACCCGGCATCCCTCACCTCGTTCACCCAATGGGCTACTTCGTTGTCCATAATGGCAATATTGGTGTGATAGCGCGCCAGTTCCTGCCTAACCGTTTCCGTGTCCGGATAGTAAGGTGGCACAGCTACCGCTTCGGGCGGTACGATATACGGGTCATCGGCCTTCATCCAAATCCTGGAAGCGTGGGTGGAAAGGGTGTTGAACACGGCAAAGAAAGGGGCCTGGGCCGGTCTGTTCTTCCAGTGGGCTTCCTTGCCGTTTTCATCCCAGGCCGTAAAAGGCGCTTCAAATTGGTAATCGGTCTTGGAATTATTGGTACAGTAATATCCCTTGTTTCTCAAATATTCCGTAAAAAGCCGGATTTCTGCCGGCGGTACGGTCTCATACCCAAAAACCTGTTGAACGGAATCGATATACTCCTCGGTACGCATGTGCATACTGCCCAGCGTGGTGGAATGCACTCCAGTAATCAAGGAAGACCTGCTCGGTGAACAGACTCCGGAAGTCGCGTAGGCATGATCAAAGGTAATGCCTACTCGGGCCAGGCTGTCCAAGAATGGGGTTTGGGCAAAAGGAACCCCATAGGCGCCCAGATCCGGACTGATATCCTCCGCAGTTATCAATAGGATATTGGGCAACCGCCCTTCCGGTTCCTTATCCTGGTCCTGACAGGATAGCATAACCACAAGTATGAATATTTGGCCTACCCACTTTTTCATCGTTCTACCTTTATTTCCATCTGAATGGTGGCCGGTTCTTCATCAGGACCTTTGGTGGTGTAGGTCGCGATGTAATTGCCGGGCCTTTCGTACGCATGTTTCAATTCCTTTTCGATCGTTACGGTTGGGCTCCCATCCCCAAAATCGATGTGGACCGGTGATTCCATATTGTCCAGGCGATTCCAGAACAGGATACTGTCACCGGCCTCGATATTTCTGACCGGGGTATACATTACATGCCGGTTGACAATTTTTTTACCCCTTTCGGGGTCAAAGATGCGTACTTGTAAAAAATCGCGGTCTTGCTCGCCTGAAGCGGTGGTAACCAGAAGTTGTTCACTGTACAGCCCGGGATTGGGGAAACTCAATTTCGCCAATGGATTTTTTAAGGTATCACCCGTATGGGTAATCCATTCGTACTGTACAATCTGCTCCCCTTTCCGGGCAAGTGACCTGGAACCATCCAAGGTTAAGGTGTCGCCCTGCTGTGCAAATCGATATCCACCGGCCACCGCGACCACCTTGTCCGGATAATCCCTAAAATAGGCTTCCATCAAAGCGGGATAGGCATTGAATTTGGTGTCCTTATATCGAAATTCCGCGTGTAGGTGCGGTCCGCTATATTGCTTTTTACCACCATCCCAGGTTTCCCCCGTAAGACCGATTTGTTGGCCGGCCCGGATGGTATCGCCCTTTTTAAAAGCTTGCGAAAAGGATTCGGTATTGATATGGGCGTATCTATAACGGACCCCGTTTGGGCACTCTACCATAAAGCTGTTGGAACCGCCATCCCCTCTGGGTAGGGGCGAAGCCACAACTTTACCCGGCAGCATTGCGATTACGGGCAATTGGTCCGGTATGGCGGCCATATCCTCCCCACGATGATAGTATTTGTGGTTGTAGGGGACCAACGAATTCCAAGTGTTGTAATAAGAGGAAGCATGCCAAAGATAGTCCGCAATGGGGTACTTAAGAGTAGCTGGCGCAAAGGGATCGGAGGCTTCGCTCAAGGAGAGGCGTACCGCTTTTTCTATGTTTCCTATTCGACCCAAGTCGATGTTCGTATCGGCTTCCCATTCCCGGACCGCCTCCACCCCGATCCTCAGCCCTTGTATCGTCAGCGGCATTTGATACGCCCGTGAAACGAGTACGGTATCCGTTCCATTGATGGACACGGCCACCTCGGCCTTATAATAATTTTCCTGCCCTAAATTTTTATCGAACCAAAAATTTTTTTCCTTGATGAGCCGAATGTCATGTAAACGGATATCCCAAGATTGGTCTCCCGCGCTGTACGTATACCGCTCCCCTTGGTCCATTTCGATCAGTAATGGAAATCCATCCACGGCCATGATGACATTTCCTTCGGTTCTGGAACAGGAATAGAAGATCGATGCCCCTAAAAAACCTAATACCAACAATATCCTTTTGAACATAAACCAAACTTACAATTAGGTAGGCAGACTTTAAAGGTATCACAAAAGTTGGAAAGGGAATTTGTGGAAAAAATCAAAAACCGATCAAAAAAGGTTGACTTCACAACCCATTTATCAATTCATTCCACATTCCTTCGCCGACCTTGAATTTGAGCCAAATCTAGGCGCAGAATGACGATGCCGATTTTCTGGGAATTTCAAATGCTTATCTATCCATTCGCCTGACCCTTATTTCAATCGGTCATAACCCTTTTGTTTAGCAGATTCCGTTCGGATGTACCGAGCCGATTTAGGGACCAATACGGTATTTCCGTCTACAAAAAACGGAAATGGCATTGGTCGTCAAAATAGGCCTTTTGGTACGTCCAATACCCGTTATGGTCTAATATAGTTGCACGGGTCCTTTTCCCATGAATATTTTCGAAATAAAATTGGGAATGAGAGGTATATACGGATTACTTATCGGATTGGCGGTCGTAGGCGTTCATGCACAAATACCTTTTGTCCAAGAACCGGGCGAAGTGGAGTTGGCTGGAATCAATTATGGATATCTTCCCGATCTAGGAGGCACGGAAATCAATAATTATGATGTTAACCTCAACCTGGCCCGGCCCGTTGGCAGAAGTATACTGGGCTTAGGACTTACCTACCGATATTTCGATTTTACCTTTAACGAATCGACCAATGCCCTGGATCTTTCTACCTATGAAAACATGCATGTCATTAGGACCAATCTGTTGTTCCTAAGGCCGTTGAAGAAGGAATGGACCTTGATGCTTTCCGCAGGCCCCACCCTCATGTCCAATTTTGCGAATGGAATATCTTCGGAAGATATCGTGGTCACTGCCTTGGGGGCACTTACCAAAAAGTGGGGCGATATTAATAGGAATACCATTTTAATGGTGGGGGTACTTTATGGCACCCAATTCGGGGAGCCCCGGGTACTGCCGGCCGTTTTGTTGCGTCAAAAGCTGAACCAACACTGGAGCTATTCCTTCGGATTGCCCATAACGGGGATTCACTATAGGGTCAATGATCGGCATCGAATTTCCGCCTTGGTATCTCCGGAAGGTCTATTTGGGAACAATTCGGATGAAGTGGCCGTGGATGGCAATAGGGTCCTTACGGACACCAAAATCCAGTTCAATGGAATCAATACCAGACTCCTGTACCGCTATAGATTTACAAAAAACCTGGCATTGGTAGCCGAGGGAGGCTTTTTACCTGTGGCTACTTTGAGAATTGTTGATAATGAAAACGAGGAAATATTCGATTTGGAACCGGAAAGTGGTGCCTATTTCAAATTGGGGATACGATTTATACTAAAACGACCTCCTCAAAACGCAAACCCGAACCTTAATATAAAAGACAATGAAAACTAAAATGATTACCCTTTTGTTATTTGGGGCGATGGTACAGTCCGTAACCGCCCAAAAACTGGATGCACAGGAAATGGCGGATTACCAGACCCGAACCATGTCCGAACAATTGAAATTGAACGAATCACAAAAAGAACAGGTGACCGAGCTAAACGTGGAGTTTTCGAAGAAACAGGCCGACCTTATGAATCGAGAAGGCTCCATGTTCAGTAAAATGGGGGATATGAAACGGATCGGGAAGGAAAAAAATGCCGCTCTTGAGAAGATCCTCACCGAGGAACAAATGGAAAAATATGAGGATGATATACAACCCCAGATCCGCAAACATATGCGTAGTAAAATGAAAGATTAGTATGAAGGGAAGTTATAGCATTATTCTTGGATTTGCACTGATAGGCATCGGAGTTCTGGTCTTTGTTCTTCTGGCCAGGGACGGAGAAGCACCTCCCCTGGAGAAAGAGGCGGACAAAGTTTTTGTTTCCACCCTTCTGGTGGCGCCTCGAGAACTTCCTTTTGTCATCGAAGCCACCGGCACCTTGGTCGCAAAAAACAAGATCGAGCTTTTTAGCGAAGTCCAGGGGATGCTTTTGCCTACAAAGCCCCCTTTTAAGGAAGGCAATACTTTCCAGGGTGGACAGGATCTGCTCCGTATCAATAGTGCGGAACACAGGGCGCAGTTGCAATCCAAAAAAAGCGCATTGGTCAATCAGATTGCGGCCATGTTACCGGATATGGAAATCGAGTTTCCCGAGGCCTCCAAACAATGGGGGGACTATCTGGAACATTTCGATATCAATGGTCCGTTGGAGCCGCTTCCCCATACCCTTTCAAAGGCCGAGAAATTCTTCGTTACCGGAAAGAATATCGTTCAAACCTATTACGATGTTAGGAATCTGGAGGAACGACTTTCCAAGTATGAAATAAAAGCCCCCTTTGCAGGAATAGTGACACAGTCCAACGTAAATGTGGGAACATTGGTGCGTAGTGGGCAAAAGTTGGGGGAGTTCATAGACCCCTCGATTTTTGAGCTGCAATTGGCCATACCTGCCACGGCCAACAAATATGTGGAAATAGGAAAGAAGGTACGCTTGGTGTCATTGGACGAAACCCAAGAGTATTTCGGAAAGATAAGTCGCATTAATGGTAAAATGGACCAGGGCACGCAGACGGTCGGGGTGGTGGTCGAAATTTCCGATAGCAAGCTCAAGGAAGGCCAATACCTTAAGGCAAAGGTCTATGGCGCCCAGGTTTCCGAAGTGATGAAGATCGATGGCAACCTATTGGTGGAAAACGACCACGTTTACGTGGTAAAGGACAGTGTACTGAGCCTGCAAAAAATAAGGCCCCTCAATTATGTGGGCGACAGTGTTGTGGTAAAGGGATTGGAAACGGGGATGGTATTGTTGGACGAAGTAGTGGCCAATGCCCATCCCGGAATGCAGGTAACCTATTGAACAGGCGGGAGGGTGAAAAAATTCATTAGTTATTTTATCAAGTACCCGGTCGCCGTCAATATTTTTGTTACAGGCTTTTTGATTTTTGGATATCTGGGGTATCAAAAACTGAACTCTTCCTTTTTCCCCTTATCCGACCCGAGCTTTATACGTATTTCCGTTTCCTATCCCGGTGCTTCGCCGGAAGAGGTGGAAGAGGGCGTTATAGAAAAAATCGAGCGTAACCTAAAGGGGGTACAGGGCGTAGACCGGATAACCTCCATATCTCAGGAAAACCTCGGAACGGTCAATGTTGAGGTATTAACGGATTTTGACATCAATTTGGTGCTGGACGAAATAAAGAATGCCGTGGACAAGATCCCCTCTTTTCCCTTGCGTTCGGAACCTCCCGTAATCGAAACCTTAAAACCCACAAGAGAGGCCATTACCTTTGTGGTTACCGGTGAGGCTGTTCCCCTGAGTATCCTAAAAAGGACCGCCCAGGAGGTGGAAGAGGATTTGCTCAGAATCACCGGGGTCTCTCAAATAACGCTTTCAGGATTTCCCGAGGAAGAAATAGAGATAGCCGTAACCGAGGAAAACCTGAGAGGTTATGGGCTTACTTTCGATGAGGTTTCCCGCTCCGTGGCCAATGCCAATATCTGGATTACGGGCGGCTCCATAAAGACCAGCAAGGAAGAGTACCTGATTCGGGCCAACAATAGGGCCTATTATGCGGAAAATTTGGGCGATATTGTAGTAAAGTCCCAGGCCGATGGAGGCAAGGTATACCTTCGCGATATCTCAAAAATCAGGAATACTTTTAGCGAAACGCCGGATAGGATTAGCCTGAACGGAAAACCTGCAGTAAAGATTTCCATTACCAATACCAATACGGAAGACCTCATCGGTAGCGTCGAAAAGATCCGGGAATACATAACCCACTTTAACCGGGACCACGAAAACCTGAGGTTGGAGATTACCATGGACTCTTCCGAGCTCATTAAAGATCGGATCGCACTGTTGTTGGAGAATGCCTTGTTAGGAATGGTTTTAGTGCTCCTATTGCTTTCTTTCTTTCTAAGGCCGGGAGTGGCCCTTTGGGTGGCCTTTGGTCTACCCATATCATTTTTTGGTATGTTCATTCTATTGCCCCAATTTGGGGTTACCCTCAATATGCTTTCCCTTTTTGGAATGATATTGGTCATCGGTATTCTGGTGGACGATGGTATTGTAATCGCCGAAAATATCTATACCCGTCATGAAAAAGGGGAATCGGCCATCAAGGCGGCCACCAATGGCACCCTGGATGTATTGGTCCCCATTCTTTCGGCCATCGTCACGACCATACTGGCGTTTTCCATATTTTTCTTTCTCGATGGACAGATCGGAGCCTTCTTTGAAGACATTGCCGTTGTGGTCGCCCTGACCCTTTTGGTTTCCTTGATAGAGGCCTTATTGATTCTGCCCGCGCACTTGGCACATTCCAGGGACTTAAGGGCAAAAAGAAAGACCTATACGTTTAATCGTTGGGGCGACCAGTTGATGAATTATCTTCGTGACAGGGTATATTCACCGGCCTTTCGCTATGCGTTACGGCATAAATTTGTCACCTTTTCCCTTATCCTCTCCCTGTTCATCCTTACCCTGGGAGCTTTTGCCGGCGGAATTATTAAGCTCACCTTCTTCCCGACCAATGCGAGCGATCAGATTCGCATTACGTTGAATACCCCACAGGGGACCCATGAGAATATAACCGACTCCCTTGTTACCTATGTTGAACAAAGTGTTTGGAAGGTAAACGGGGATTTGGGCAAAAACGAAGTGGGGGAGGATCATATTATTTCCACCGTTAAGCAAGTAGGGCCCGGCAGTGCCGCTTCGAACCTTACCGTAAATCTTTCCCCGAGCGAAACCCGGGCGATAAGTTCCCCGGAAATTGCCAATGCCATCCGTGAGACCGCAGGTAGGCTTGTGGGGGTGGAGAAGTTAAGTTTCAATTCCGGGGGGAATGTAGGCGGGATGCCCATCTCCGTTTCCTTGCAGGGAAAGGATATCTCGAAAATCAATGGGGCAAAGGCCATGGTCTATGACGAACTGCGAAAAAACCCCGATGTAAAGGATATTGTGGACACCAGTCCGGAGGGAATAAAGGAAATACGGTTGGTATTGAAGGAAAATGCACATCTTTTGGGACTTACCCTAAACGGTATCATGGCGCAGGTGCGCAGTGCTTTTTTTGGGGATGAAGTGCAACGGATCCAAAGGGGACAGGATGAAATAAAAATTTGGGTGCGATACGATAAGCAAGATCGCTCCAGTGTAAACAACATCAACGATATTCAGATTTCCACAACGGACGGAAGGATACCTTTATCGGAGATCGCCACCTATACCATTGAAAGAGGGGAGGTTGCCATTAATCACTTGGATGGTATACGCGAAATTACCGTCGAGGCGGATTTGGCCAACCCCAAGGCAAGTGCTTCCGAGATCATGTTAGATCTCACTACCCGGGTCACTGATAGGATAGCGACCCGATTTCCGGGGGTCAAGGTCAGTGCCGAAGGGCAAAATCGGGAAGTCAACAAGATTTCGGTATCGGCCTTTGACGTACTTCCTGCGGTAATTTTCCTGATTTACGTCACCATTGTTTTCGCTTTTCGGTCCTATAGCCAGCCGTTCATATTGCTGGCCATTGTCCCGTTCTGTCTTATTGGAGTGGCCTGGGGCCACTGGTTGCACGGATTTCCGATGAGTATCCTGTCCTATTTGGGCATTATCGGATTGATAGGGATCGTGGTCAATGATGGATTGGTGTTTACGGTCAGGTTCAACGGCTTTCTCAAGGAAGGGTTGAAGTTTGATGAAGCGCTCTACGAAACCGGTAGGGCACGCTTTAGGGCCATATTCCTTACTTCCATTACCACAATAGCCGGATTGGCGCCACTGATGCTGGAAAGGAGCCTACAAGCACAATTTTTGATTCCCATGGCCATTTCCATAGCCTATGGTATCGGCATAGCTACGTTACTGACCTTATTTTTGCTGCCCCTGTTCCTTTCCTTTTCAAATAGTGTCAAGGTGTATCTGCGCTATTGGACCACCGGAAAGCGTCCGGAACGGGAAGAAGTGGAGCGGGCCATAAAAGAACTAAAAGTCGATCAGGTTGAGGTATAAGCTTTTATATATGGCCCTATTGTTCGGTACCCTGGCCATGGGACAAGATCTACTGTCCATGGAGGAGGCCATTGCCATAGCAGTGGAAAACAACCACGATCTTCGCATTGCCAGGAATAATACCAAAAAAGCGGATATCGAGGCAAGCACCTTGAACAGTGGCTTTTTGCCCAGTGTAAGTGCGAGCGGGGGGATTAGCTATTCGGACGAAAATCAGAACGTTACCTTTTCCGATGGAACATCGGCCGCCATAGACGGTGCCATTACCGAGTCGTACAATGCTTCCGTAACGGCCGAGTATCTGATTTTTGACGGCCTGGAACGAAAATTCAATCAGGATAGGAACGAGGAGAACTTTACTTTGGCACAATTACAGGAACGACAGCAAATAGAGAATACGATAATTTCCATATATGAAAACTTTTTTAATGCGGCCTATCAAAAAAGGGTAGTGGAGCATCTAAAAATGAACATGACCAACTCCAAGGATAGATGGGTTCGGGCACAAAAACAGTTGAAATATGGTCAGGGTACCACATTGGACGAATTAAATGCCCAAGTGGATTTGAACAATGATAGTATAGCCCACATTGAGGCGGTCCGTGATTTGAACAATTTAAAACGTAACCTCAACCTGGCACTGGGTCGAAAAGTTACAACGGATTTTGAAATTGACACTACGGTGACCTTCGGTGTGCCTTTGCGGGAAGAGGCCATTTTACAATCCATGGAACAGAACAACATCGGAATGATATTGGCCCAACAGAATATTCTTTTAAGCGAATTGGACATCAAAATAAACAAGGCACGTTTTCTTCCAAAAATTAAGGGCAGTGGCTCCTACCAATGGAACGAGAGCCAAAACCCACCTACTTCCTTTGCCTTGGCCAATGAATCGTATGGGGTAAATCTGGGGCTAAACCTCTCTTGGAACATTTTTGACGGGGGCTCGGCCACCAGGGTCAAGACGGCCAAAATCACCAAACAGAATAGGGAGATAGAGCTGTTGAGGACAAAGGATGAACTCCTTACCGATGTTTTGAACGCCTATGAGACATATACCATTGCGCAGTATTCATTGAAAGCGGAATCCAAAAATGTGGATACGAACGAACTCAATTTTGAGCGCACCCAAAAACAATACGGTTTGGGCCAAATTACTTCGATAGCATTCCGGCAGGCCCAGATCAATCTGTTCAATGCCCGGAACAATTATGCCCGGGCCAAATACGATCTAAAGATTGCCGAGGTGAACCTGCTTCAATTGGGAGGGAAGTTATTAAACTGAAGATATTTTGGATTAATTCCATTAATTTGGAAATATTCCATATATTAGCTATCCTTTCTTGGATAGCCATGGAAAAGACCATTCTTCATTTGGACCTGGATACTTTTTTTGTATCCGTTGAGCGATTGCTCAATAAGGAACTTCGGAACAAGCCCTTATTGGTCGGCGGCATTACGGATAGGGGAGTGGTAGCGGCCTGTAGCTACGAGACTCGGGGATACGGCATACACTCGGGCATGCCCATGAAAATGGCTCGGGAACTCTGCCCGGAGGCTAAGGTCATCAAAGGGAATGCGGGGACCTACAGTAAACATTCGGATGTGGTTACCGAGATCATCAAGGAAAGCGTCCCCATCTTTGAAAAATCCAGTATCGATGAGTTTTACGCGGACCTTTCGGGAATGGACCGCTTCTTTGGCAGTTATAAATATGCCACGGAACTGCGCCAAAGGATTATGAAGGAGACGGGCCTGCCCATATCCTTTGGCCTATCGATTAATAAAGTGGTGTCAAAAGTAGCGACCAATGAGGCCAAGCCCAACAACCAATTGAAAATCGATTTTGGGTTCGAGAAACCGTTCCTGGCCCCATTGTCCATTAAAAAGATTCCCATGGTGGGGGACAAGACCTACCAGACCTTGAGAAATTTAGGCATACGGCAGGTAGGGACCGTTCAGGAGATGCCCATGGAGATTATGCAGCGCGTACTCGGTGTCAATGGCACCGTTATTTGGAAACGGGCCAATGGTATGGACAATACACCAGTGGTCCCATTTTGTGATAGAAAGTCCATTTCCACGGAGCGGACCTTTGATAGGGACACCATTGATGTTGCAAAACTCAAGGGGATTTTAATGGCCATGACGGAGAATCTGGCCTATCAGTTGCGTCGGGGCGATAAGCTTACTGCATGCATCACCGTTAAGATACGTTACTCTGATTTTAATACCTATTCCAAACAATTGCGCATCCCGTATACCAGTGCGGACCATATATTGATTCCCAAGATCTTGGAGCTTTTTCGGGTACTTTACAACAAACGGATGCTGGTGCGCTTGATCGGTATTCGTTTTAGCCACCTGGTTTCGGGCAATTACCAGATCAACTTGTTCGAGGATACCGAAGAGGCCCTAAATCTGTACCAGGCCATGGATTATGTTAGAAATCGGTTTGGCGACCGTAGTGTCTTCCGTGCCTCTGCCATGGGGGCCAAGACCATAGGTAGAATGCACAACCCCTTTAATGGACAACCGCCCATAGTTTTGGCACATAGAAAACAGTGAAAGGTGAAAGGGGAAATCACAAATCCCAAATCTCAGGACTATGAAAAAACACAGGATTTATGATTTAGAGGAACGTACGTATGTATTTGCCCGGGACTGTAGATTACTTGTCAGGGATTTGAGACTTGAGACTTGAGATTTGAGATTTGAGATTTGGGATTTGAGATTTGAGATTTGGGATTTGGAATTTGGTGCTTCGACTGGGCTCAGCATGACATATTTGGAATTTATGATTTCACCACATGTATCTTAACTGTCATACATATTACAGCATGCGTTTCGGGACCTTTTCCGAATTGGATCTCTTGCAATTGGCGCAACAGAACCACATTAGGCAATTGGTGCTTACCGATATCAACAGCACTTCGGCCTGTCTGAATTTTGTTCGAAAGGCACCGGAGTACGATATAAGGCCCATTTTGGGAATCGATTTCAGGAATGGGGCAGACCCCTGTTTTGTGGGTATCGCAAAAAACAATACAGGGTATCAGGAGTTGAATGCCTTTCTATCCCATCATTTACAGAACGAATTGGAAATTCCCCAACGTGCCCCTTCGTTCAAAAATGCCTATATCGTTTATCCCTTTGAAAAAATCTTGCTTAACGATCAATATGAATTTTTGGAACATGAATTTGTAGGTATCTCCATCAAGACCCTTAGGCGACTGCCCTTTTCCAGATTGCTAAAACATAAGAATAAATTGGTGGTACAGCAACCGGTCACCTTTCGGAATAAACGCGATTTTAATGCGCATCGATTGTTACGGGCGATTGACAACAACGTCCTCCTGAGCAAGCTTCCCGAGACGGAAGTGGCCGATGCCGACGAAAAAATGTTTCCCATACGGAATTTGGCCGAGGCCTTTTCGGAATACACCCATATTCTTGAGAATACGGAACGTCTTTTAAAGAAGTGTAGTATCCGTTTCGATTTTTCGAAAAATCGGAAACCACAAAACTTGCAAGTCTTTACCCATAGCGTAGAAGAGGACGAACGGCTTATAGAGGCCTTATGCGACGAAGGGTTGCCCTATCGGTATCCCAAGGTCACCGAATCCATAAAAAAGCGCTTGGAAAAAGAGTTGGACCTTATTAAAAAGATGGGTTTCGTTTCCTATTTTTTGATCAATTGGGACATTGTTTCCCATGCCCGGAAAAAGGGGTTCTATTATGTAGGGCGCGGTAGCGGGGCCAATAGTATCGTGGCCTATCTATTAAGGATCACCGATGTAGACCCCATGGAACTCGATCTGTATTTTGAGCGGTTCATCAACCTGTACCGCGCCAATCCGCCCGATTTTGATGTTGATTTCTCCTGGCGGGACAGGGAGGAAATGACCCAATACATTTTTGACCGTTTCGACCATGTGGCACTTGTGGGCACCTATGTTACCTTTAAGCGGAAAGGGGTGGTCCGGGAATTGGGAAAGGTCTTTGGACTCCCAAAAGAGGAAATCGACATTTTGAGCGAAGGCCATTACGTACCTTCCCAATTGGACAGTGCCTCCAAACTTGTCCTCAAATACGGCGAATTGATCCAGGGCATGCCCAATTATTTAAGTGTCCATGCCAGCGGGATTCTAATAAGTGAACGCCCCTTGAATTATTTTTCCGCCACTTTTTTGCCCCCCAAGGGATTTGCCGTGACCCAATTCGATATGGTCATCGCAGAGGATGTGGGCCTGTATAAGTTTGATATTCTGGCACAGCGCGGCCTAGGAAAAATAAAGGATACTTTGGCCATTGTAGCCCAAAACCAACCGGAAAAGGCCAATTTTGACATTCATGATGTAAAGCGCTTTTTCGAGGATCCTGTCATCAACAACTTGATCAAGACTGCACAGTGTATGGGCTGTTTTTATGTAGAATCGCCCGCTATGCGTATGTTGCTCAGAAAATTGGAAGTGGATAATTACTTGGGCCTGGTGGCCGCGAGTTCCATTATCCGCCCCGGAGTGGCAAAAAGCGGTATGATGCGCGAGTATATTTTACGGCATCGCCATAAGGGGAGGGCCGAGGAAAAGGCACATCCGGTCATGTTGGACATTATGCCGGACACTTACGGGGTAATGGTATACCAGGAAGATGTGATCAAGGTGGCCCACCACTTTGCCGGGTTGGATCTGGGCGAGGCCGATGTACTCCGCCGAGGCATGAGCGGTAAGTTCCGTTCCCGGGAGGAATTTCAAAAGGTAAAGGACAAGTTTATCAACAATTGTAGGGAAAAGGGATACGCCGATCCGCTGATCTTTGAGATTTGGAACCAAGTGGCCAGTTTTGCGGGCTATGCCTTTGCCAAGGGCCATTCCGCATCCTATGCGGTGGAGAGCTACCAAAGCCTCTTTCTAAGGGCCTATTTTCCATTGGAATATATGGTGGCCGTACTCAATAACGGCGGCGGATTTTACCGGTCCGAGTTTTATATCCATGAGGCCCGGATGAAGGGGGCTACCATACACCCCCCCTGTATCAATCGAAGCCAAATTGCCAATAGTATTTATGGCAAACAACTTTATTTGGGAATGATGTACCTCAGGGACCTGGAGCAGCGGGTCATGGAACGGATTGTACTGGAGCGGACTACCAACGGCCTTTTTGGCTCATTGGAAGATTTCCTGGACAGGGTGGTCATTTCCGTGGAACAGTTGAGTATCTTGATCCGTATCGATGCCTTTAGGTTTACTGGGGTCAACAAGCACCAGATCCTTTGGAAAGCCTATTTGACGCTTTCAAAAAACCCTAGGTTGGAACACCCGAAATTGTTCCCGCCCGTACAACAAAAGTTTAGAATTCCGCAATTGGATACCACTTTTTTGGAAATGGCCTTTGAACAGTGGGAGCTATTGGGCTTTTCCCTGTGCAGTCCTTTTAGCTTGCTTCGGGATCCCCCCAAGAACGCAAATGGGCAAGGTGATCTGGAACGCTATCTAAACAGGCATATCGATATTTACGGATATTTGGTCACGGTAAAGAATACCAACACGCATTCCGGAAAACGAATGCATTTTGCCACGCTTCTGGACCAACGGGGCAAAGTCTTCGATACCGTACTTTTTCCGCCCGTTGCGGCCAAATACCGTTTTCGGGGCAAGGGCATTTACCGGTTCTATGGTAAGGTGGTGAGCGAGTTCGGATTTTTGAGTATCGAAGTCGTAAAAATGCAGAAACAGGACTATATCCAAGATCCCCGATATGCCGACATGAAGACCAGTACAAAAGTATTTGAAAAAAAGAATCCCATTACCAAGGCCTGAGGAATAAAATGTATATTCGTATATACAATATATATATATATCATGGAAAAGATCAGGAAGCTAATCGATGTGGACGAAAACGTGATCCAAATCCTGGAAGAGGAAGCCAAAAAACAAAAACGATCATTAAAAAGCCTTTTGGAATACACCATTGAGGAATCCGCACGGAGATTGGAATCGCCTTCGGCCGAATATAAAACCATGATGGACGATATGTTGTCCCGTTTGCAAAAAGGGAAAATCGATTTTGATCCCATAGAAAAGATCGAGAAGAAATATGATCTATAAGGTTCATATTTCCAAAGAGGCACAAATTGAATTAAGTGTTGCGGAATGCTTTTATAAAAGCAGAAACTTAGATCAGGAAATTCTTGCGGATTTATCCCGGCAGCTTCGTATGTTAAAGGCTATGCCGGAATCGTTTCAAATTAAATATAGGGGTATCCGTATCGTTAGTTTTGAAAAATTCAACTATTCCATTCATTATATGATACAGGATTCCCGAGTCTTGATTTTAAGGATCTTAAACCAAAAACAGAATTTTTGATGGTATACCATGGATAGACAAGAAGAGTTTCACAGGAAGGTGTCCCTTAGCGGATCCCAGGAATTTACAGGAATCCGTTTACAGAAACCTGCACGTTACGCGGCCGGTCCCTTGGGCATTCAAGTGGCCATGCAACACAGCTTCAAGGAAATGGGTATTGTACGTTCCATGAAGGCCCTGTTGCAAATGAACCAAAAAGAAGGTTTTGATTGCCCCAGCTGCGCCTGGCCCGATCCCGAAAAGCCCTCCAGGGTAGGGGAATATTGTGAGAATGGGGCCAAGGCCTTGGCCGATGAAGCGACTACCAAGCAAATTGATGCGGAATTTTTTAAGGAACGTTCCGTAGAGGAGCTTTCCCTTTTAACGGACTATGAGTTGAACCAGTTGGGCCGATTTACGGAACCCTTGGTGCTACGGCCCGGAAGCATTCACTATGAGCCCATAAGCTGGTCCGCCGCCTATGGATTGATAGCCGAGGAACTTCACCGATTGGAGTCCCCGGACGAGGCCATTTTTTATACCTCGGGACGTTCCAGCAATGAGGCTGCCTTTTTATACGGCATGTTCGCCAGGGCGTTGGGCACCAACAATATGCCGGACTGTTCCAATATGTGCCACGAAAGTAGTGGAGTGGCCCTGGGCGAAACCTTGGGTATCGGTAAGGGATCGGTCAAATTGGAGGATTTTTACGGCGCCGAGGTGATCCTGATCGCTGGCCAAAATCCCGGGACCAACCACCCGCGTATGCTGTCCGCTCTGGAAAAATGTAAGGAAAATGGGGGAAAAATAATCAGCATCAATCCTTTGGAGGAATCCGGTCTGGTCAATTTTAAGAATCCGAAGACGCTTAAAGGTCTTGCCGGAAAGGGAGAGGATATCGCCGATTTTCATTTACGCGTAAAGATCAATCAGGATATCCCTTTGGTCAAACTGATATTGAAGCGATTGGTCCGATTGGACGAAATGACCGGTAAGGTATTGGACCATGATTTTATAACCACCTATACCCATGGATATGATGCCTTGCTCAAAGATCTGGAACATTATCAAGAAAAAGACCTACTGGAGCGCAGTGGTGTTGATTCCGAAACATTGGATGAGGTGGTAAAGCTTTTGGCCACCAAATCCAAGATTATCGTTTGCTGGGCCATGGGACTCACCCAACACAAGAACGGGGTGGAAAACATTCGAGAATACGTCAACCTGTTGTTGTTAAAAGGTGCCATTGGAAAACCCCATTCGGGTACCTGTCCCGTGCGTGGGCATAGCAATGTGCAAGGGGACCGGAGTGTCGGCATCATGCACTATGTGGACCAAGGGCTTAACGAGCGAATAGAAAAACATTTGGGCTTTGTCCCACCGGATGAAGAAGGGTTCGATACGGTAGGTGCCATAAAGGCCATGTACCAGGGCCAAGGAAAGGTATTTATCTGTTTGGGCGGGAACTTTTTAATGGCCGCCTCCGATACCGAATATACGGCAGCGGCCCTACAGCGGTGTAACCTTACCGTACAGATCAGTACCAAATTGAACCGCACCCATTTGGTCACGGGCCAAACGGCCTTGATATTGCCTACCTTGGGTCGGTCCGAAAAAGATATGAAAGGGGGACGGCAACGCTATTTTACGGTGGAGAACAGTATGGGTCGGGTAACGCGCTCTCGCGGAATGCTCAGGCCCACTTCGGGGAACCTCAAAAGTGAACCGGAACTTATTGCGGAAATGGCGGATGCTTATTTTGAAGGAAAACATTCCATGGACTGGAAGACCTTGGGCGCGGACTATGGTTTGATCCGCTCCTATATCGACAAGGTGGCCAAGGGTTTCGAGAACACGGACGAGCGATCAAAGGGTACAGGTTATTACCTGCCCAATAATGTACGCGAACTTGATTTTAGATCCCTTCCCCATGGAAAAGCACAGTTGACTATAAACACCCTTCCTGAACACGAATTGCGAGGGAATGAATTTTTATTGATGACCATCCGTTCCCACGACCAGTTCAATACCACCATTTATGGCCTGAACGATAGGTATAGGGGAGTGCACAATGAACGACGGGTACTGTTTATGAACCCCGAGGATATGGAGGAACAAGGCCTAAAAAAAATGGACGTAGTAGATATCATTAGCTTCTATGATGGGATACAGCGGGTAGCGAATCGTTTCTTGATCATTCCCTATGCCATTCCCAGGACCAACTTGGCCGCCTACTTTCCGGAAACCAATGTGCTGGTTCCCCATAACCGATATGCGGATAGGAGCCAGACCCCGATCAGTAAATCCATTGTGGTTCGGGTTCGCAAGAGCGCATCCTAAAAAAGCGAGGGATGTTATAATTCCTTGAGTAGGATATTGCGAAACTCGACCTTCATGGGTGGACCTCGGTGTGCTTGTAGGCCCAATAGGCCCGAAGACTTTCGGTTGATGGTATCGTTGTCGATAACCTCGCTCATGAGGACCCCATTGATAAAATGCTGGAGCCGGTTTCCTTGGATAATGAGATGGCATTCGTTCCAATCCCCGTCCTTGATTTGCGTCCGTAGGGTGTCCGAATTTCCTAGTGAGGCCAGCACTTCCCGGCCCAGCCACGCATTTTTCTCCACATTGGCCCGTAAGGAACCTGGGACATCGGGATCCTTTTGTGCGGTAATGGCGGCCTTTTCCCCTCGATACGCCAAAGTAGTCCGTTTGCGTTCCTCGTAATTTTGTCCCGTATACGTATTTTTTCCATCCATATCCGCTTGATAGCCCCGTAAGGCAAAGGGAATGGTATCCAAAAGTTCACTGCGATAGTTGATACCGCTATTACCGTTTTCGGAGATTCTAAACTCGGTCTTAAGTTCAAAATCTTTCAGCTCGCCCCCTTGCCAAATTAGGAACGTATTGGATTGCAAAAGCGTCTCCGGCGTTATTTCGCCTATTAAAGTGTTGTTTTCCGCGCGCCAGTAGGTGGGGTCGCCCTCCCAACCGGTCAGGGAAGTCCCATCAAATATGGAAATGAAACCAACACCTTCCGGAGTTTCGATCTTGACGGAATCCTCCGCTTGTGCCTTGGGTTTCTCCTTACAGGAAGCCATACAGAGTAGCAGGCTTATACCCGCCAAAATGCCACATTTTAAATTATTGCCCATGTTCTTTGGTTTACTCATGTCCTTGATTATAAAAAATACATAGCCCGTCCTTACCGGCTACGATAATGTCTTGTTGGCCATTGCCCGATATATCCGATATCCAAAAATGGATGCCGGTACCCTTGGTTTCACCAAAAACCCCATACACTATGGGTTGTTTGTCAAAACCCTCCCCGTTAAAGTTATAGTAATACATCCCGTAAGGGTCATTACTGCCGGGATCATTTCCATTATGCGCCCGATAGCGCTTTCCCGTCACGAGCTCATTCTGTCCGTCCCCGTCCATATCGGTCCAGACCATGGTGTGAAACTGTGAATTATTCAGATCAATAGCGTGCTTCGCCCATTCGGTGGATTGGGCCGTTTTCGGTTTTTGCTCGTACCAGTGCAACCCATAATCGTGTCCTTGGCCCACAATAAGGTCGTTCCGTCCGTCTTCGTTCACATCAAGGACTAGAATCGGTATGCTGGCGGCACCCAGTTCAAAGTCGGGATGAAAGGTCCATTCCTCCACAAAAGGATTCTTAGGGGCCTCCAACCAACCATTGTACACGATAAGATCGCCACTTCCATCCTGGTTGATGTCTCCAAAACCCAGACCGTGACCGTGCTTCCCCATCACCCGAATGGCGTTGAACTTTCCTGTGGGCCTTCCTTCGGAATCCGTGGACAAGCGATAGATCACCAATGGGTCATTGGGCGTATTGGGTACGATCTCCGGAATGCCGTCTCCGTCAATGTCCCATGCCCGAGCCGTTTCGATATGACCCGGTTCGGCAATAAGATGTTCCGTCCACGGATCGTTGTTTCCGGGGTTCTCCATCCAAACCAGCCGTTTTCCAAACCATCCTCCGGTAACATAGTCCAGATGACCATCCCCATTGATGTCCAAGGGTAAAGTGAAGAAGTCATCATAGTACTCCCCATAGCGCTTGAAATCCGCAATAAAATGTCGGTCCAAGTATTGGGGCCCTTCATACCAGTACGAACCGGAGACCAAATCGGGGACCTGGTCCCCGTTGACATCAAAAACGCCTACCGATTCAAAACTTTCCGAAGCGATTTGTAGCTTCTTGAATTGTAACGGCTTCCGGGGCTCCTCCCTAATGCTATCTTGCTGTGCCCGTAAAACGGATACCCCGAAACCAAAAAGAAAGTGCAATGCCCCCATTCCTATTGCGACAGGCCGCATATAACCTAGGAGAATATTTTTTATAACACGCATCTACTATGACTTCATTCGTACGGAGAAGAGTAAATATATCAATGATTTTTGAGATAGGGGATTTTGAGTGAGGCAATTGGCCGACCTATTTTGACATTTGCTACGCACAAAATAAAGCTAGCCCCAACTATTCGGTAAAGAATCTTATGGATTTATTGAAAAGCGGGAATGCCCGTAATATCGGCCCCCGTAATCAGGAGGTGGATATCGTGGGTGCCCTCATAGGTGATTACGCTCTCCAAATTCATCATGTGGCGCATAATCGGGTATTCCCCGGTAATGCCCATTCCGCCCAAAACCTGTCGGGCCTCTCTGGCAATGGTAATGGCCATTTCCACATTGTTGCGCTTGGCCATGGAGATCTGTGCGGTAGTGGCCTTGCCTTCATTTTTCAGTTGCCCCAAACGGAAGGCCAATAACTGCGCCTTGGTGATTTCGGTAAGCATTTCGGCCAGTTTTTTCTGTTGCAATTGGAACGACGCAATGGGCTTGCCAAATTGCATGCGTTCCTTGGCGTAACGCAATGCGGTATCATAACAATCCATGGCGGCACCGATGGCGCCCCAGGCAATCCCGTACCGGGCAGAATCCAGGCAACCCAACGGAGCGCCCAAACCGTCTTTCCCCGCTAATAGGTTTTCTTTGGGCACCTTTACATTATCGAAGATCAGTTCCCCGGTGGCCGAAGCGCGCAGGGACCATTTGTTATGGGTTTCCGGGGTGGAGAATCCCTCCATGCCCCGCTCCACGATCAAACCTTGGATACGGCCCGCTTCGTTTTTTGCCCATACGACCGCCAAATCCGCAAAAGGGGAATTGGAAATCCAAAGCTTGGCCCCGTTCAATAGGTAATGGTCACCCTTATCCTTAAAGTGGGTGGTCATACCCCCGGGATTGGAACCATGATCGGGTTCCGTTAGGCCAAAGCAGCCCATAAGTTCGCCAGTGGCCAGTTGGGGCAAATACTTTTTGCGTTGGTCTTCCGAACCATAAGTATAGATAGGGAACATGACCAGGGAAGACTGTACGGAGGCCGTGGACCGTATGCCACTGTCCCCTCGTTCAATTTCCTGCATGATAAGTCCGTAACTGATCTGGTCCAATCCCGCGCCACCATACTCCTCAGGTATATAGGGTCCAAATGCCCCGATTTCGGCCAGGCCGTTAAGAATTTGTTGGGGGAATTCGGCTTTTTGGGCATATTCCTCTATAATGGGGGAGACATCACGTTTCACCCACTGGCGTGCTGCATCACGCACCAATTGGTGTTCCTCGGAAAGCAGGGCATCCAAATTATAGTAGTCGGGCGCTTCAAATAAATCAGGTCGCATACGGCAATTTTCATCAAAGATAGATAAAGAAAATATAACAATAACAAAGGCTATTGTTACATTTTTAAATAAAAATCCCGGGTCAATTCCCGATACTCGGAAGTGTATTGGTGGCGATTCATTTCAATGGTCAATTCATCGAAGGATATTTCCATTTCGGGAAAGCCGAACTCCATCAGGCTTCTCTTGAACTTGGAAGTAGGATTCCCCTTTACCCGGGTAAGGCGTTGGGGAAAAAGTCCCAGTTCTTTAGCAGTGGCCAGGAGCATCCCTTCCGCTTTATGGGGAACAATTAGGGACAGACGACCATGGGGCGCTAATAAGTCGGCGGTGTGGTGCAAAAGTTCATCGAAAGGGAGCGAAAGATTTTGCCTGGCCCTATCCCTGGAGCGGTTACCCGTGGGAACATTCTCGACATAAAAAGGTGGGTTGGAAACGATAAGCTCGTAGGTATCGTCCATTTCCTCGGCGAACTCCCCCAAACTGGCATGGTAACAAAACAAGCGGTCGCCCCAGGGGGACGCCTCAAAGTTTTCCACACATTGCTCATAGCCCGTATCATCGATTTCCAGGGCATCGATGGTTTCGGCATTGGTCCGTTGCGCCAGCATCAGTGCAATAAGCCCCGTTCCGGCACCGATATCCAAAATGGTGGAGGGTTCATTTTCAATACCGGCCCAGGCGCCCAGTAAAACCCCGTCAGTTCCCACTTTCATGGCACAACGGTCTTGGTGGAGGGTAAACTGCTTGAATTTGAAGGGTTGGCTCATTCCGTTCGTCCGGGTTCCCTGTTTTCCGAACCCTCCATATCCCGAAGGGAATCCCCGAGCCTGGAACGCATGCCATCGGCCAAGAGCGCAATTTCCTTGACTACTTCGGGATGTTGGGCGGCTACATTTAAGGACTCGCCGATATCGGCCTCAAGATCGTAGAGTTCGATGGCTTCCATATCTATCATCCGGTAATGTCCCGGAATTCCATCCTTGCCCGGTTCCTGTCCTTCCATGGTACGGTATCGATGGGGAAAATAAAGCTTCCATTTTCCATAACGTACCCCGAACAACTCGTTAACCCGGTAATAGAAGAAATAGGCCTCCTGCGGACTTTCCCCGGTTTCTCCGGTCAATACCTTCCAGACACTTTTACCGTCAATGGTCTTTGTGGGAAGAGGGGCATGGGTAATTTCGGCAATAGTGGGCAGCATATCAATGGCCATAATAGGAACATTTACTTCTTTTCCTCCTGCCAGCACTTTGGGATACTTCATGATAAAAGGTTCCCGTTGTCCTCCTTCCCAAGCGGTTCCCTTACCTTCACGCAAGGGATAGGCACTTCCCGCATGATTGCCGTAGGAAAGCCAAGGGCCGTTGTCCGAAGTAAAAATGACGAGGGTATTATCCTCCAGCCCATTCTTTTTTAGGGCCTCCATGATTTGACCAACCGACCAATCGATTTCCATGATGACATCCCCATAGAGTCCCCGATCGGATTTTCCCTTGAATTTGTCCGAAACAAACAAGGGCACGTGCGGCTGCGGATGGGGCACGTACAGGAAGAAGGGGTGTTCCGCATTTCGGTTGATGAAATCTACACTGCGTTCCGTAAGCTGGGTGGTAAGCTGCGACTGCTCCGTTAAGGTGTCAATAATGGTCTCGTTCTCGAACAAGGGGAGGTCCGGAAAATTGTGAACGGTACCCTGTTGTGGATGGTAAGGCCACATATCGTTGGAATAGGGAATGCCGAACCATTCGTCGAACCCGTGACGGGTGGGCAAAAACTTGGGATGATGGCCCAAATGCCATTTCCCATAAATAGCGGTCTTATAACCGATGGCCTTGAGCATTTCGGCCAAGGTGGTCTCGTCCGCATGGATACCGTGCTTGTTGGCAGGGCCCAACGCCCCATGTATCCCCAGTCGGTTGGGATAACAACCAGTAAGGATGCCGACACGGGAGGCCGAGCAGACCGCCTGTGCGGAATAATAGCTGGTCAACTGTAGCCCATCGGCCGCCATTTGGTCCAAATTTGGGGTAGCAATGTCCTTGGCCCCAAAAACACCTACATCCTGATAGCCTTGATCGTCCGTAAAGATGAGTACGATGTTCGGTGGTCGTTCGGTTTTGGCCGGTGCCGCTTGTCGCTCACCACAGGAAACGAACAGAAAAACAAAAAGGAGGCCTAAAATTCTAAACATATGCTTTCGTGAGATTGGTAAATTCGTTTTAAAGATACCATAAAATATGTCCGGAATTCGAAGGTTGTCCCAAAGCTTGGGGTCATGGGTCCCCTAATTCAAGTAGAGGTCCACCAAGCCCTCGGGGGTAGTAACGAACAAGGTCCTGTTCTCCCTATCGACACGGGTAAGGATGTCATCCGTCATCGGGACCAACAGTTGTTTGCCTTCTTTTTCGACTTCAAAAAGGGCCTGGGAAGAAGTATCGTTTACCCCGGTGACCGTTCCAATAGTTCCATGGACGCTGTCCTCCATAGTAAAACCGATGACTTCATGGTAATAGAATTTATTGCCTTCCAACTTGGGCAACATGGAGAGCGGGAGATACAGTTCCGCCCCCATTATACGATCGGCGGCATCTTCATCCTTCACCTCCTCAAAATCGATTCGGAGTAGGGCCGACTTATGCAAGCGGCATCTATCAATAAAAAATGGAACCAATGTGCCTCGCATCGAGACAAAAATTGATTCCATGTTTTCGTAAATTTCAGGTTCATCGGTATCCAGCTTGGCCAATACCTCCCCCTTGTAACTGTATTTTGAAACGATTTTACCGAGGTAGAAACAATCTTCCTTGCGCATCGCCACGGAATGTTTACTCCTCTTCGGCGGATGCTTTGGTGGTATCCTCTGCAACTACCGCCTCCGCTGCAGGAGTTTCCTCAGCTTTTGGAGCTTCTTCTACCGGAGCTTCTTCTACCGGAGCGTCTTCTGCTTTTGGTGCCTCTTCCACAGCCGGGGCTTCCGCTGCTGTTTCCGCAACGGTTTCCGTAGCCGCTTCGGCTACCGGGGCGGCCTCGCTACTTTCTGCGGTGGCTTCTTCAGCGACTTCCCCTTCGGGAGCTTCCACTACCGCAGCGGCCGCAGCGCGTTTTTCGTTGATTTCCTTTTCGGCCTTAAGGATTTCTGCCTTGGCCTTTTCCTTTTCCTTGTCCAGACCGCTCACTTTTGCAGCAATGGCCTTCTCCTTCTCTTCCAACCAGGCCTGGAATTTTTCCTCCACCTGTTCTTCGGTCAGGGCGCCTTTTCGGACCCCGCCCCACAAATGATGCTTTAACATGGCTCCCTTATAGGATAGAATGGCCCGGGCCGTATCCGTAGGCTGCGCTCCGTTCTGTAACCACTTTACGGAGTTGTCCACGTTCAATTCTATGGTTGCTGGATTGGTGTTGGGATTGTAGGTTCCCAATTTTTCCAGGAACTTCCCGTCCCGCTTGGCACGGCTATCCGCCGCTACTACCCAATAGAAGGGTTTTCCTTTTTTTCCGTGTCTCTGTAATCTAATCTTAACTGGCATATCACATTAATTTTGTAGGGTGCCCGACCCGCGTTATTAATTCTTTTTCCTTTTTAAAGGGCTGCAAATATAGCATATTTCTATGAATCGTCAATAAAAAGCAGATAATTATTCCAAGGTTGATAACTCCTAAAAACTCCCTTTTTCCAAACAGGGGGTTTTCACTAATTTTAGCGATACTTTCAAAAATTTGAACGACCTCCTATGTACCTGATATTTGATACCGAAACCACTGGATTGCCTAAGCGTTGGGATGCACCCGTTACCGATACGGACAATTGGCCGCGCTGTGTGCAGATTGCCTGGCAATTGCACGATGCCCTGGGCCATCTGGTAGAGCATCAGGATTATTTGGTTCGTCCGGAGGGTTTTAATGTGCCCTATGATGCGGAACAAGTACATGGCATTTCCACGGAACTGGCCAAACAGGAAGGGGTTGGCCTAGAGGAAGTGCTCGACAAGTTCAATACCGCCTTGTCCAAGGCAAAATTTGTAGTAGGCCAGAATGTGGGCTTCGATGTGAATATCATGGGAGCGGAGTTTCATCGTTTGGGCATCGAAAACCCCTTACAGGAACTTCCCGTTTTGGATACCTGTACCGAATATACGGCGGAGCTGTGCCGGATTCCAGGGGGTAGGGGCGGAAAATTCAAACTGCCCACATTGACCGAACTGCACCAATACCTTTTTAACGAACCCTTCGCCGAGGCCCATAACGCCACCGCGGATGTGGAAGCCACTACCCGTTGCTTTCTGGAACTTATCCGGAACAAACATTATACGCAGGAACAGCTGGATGTACAGCCCGACTATTTTGAGAACTTCTCCGAGGCCAACCCCAAGGAAATTTCGCTGATCGGGCTAAAACACATCAATCTCCGGGAGGCCTCCAAAAAAATTGCGGATGCGCTATGGGAACAGGATATCGAAGCGGTCTCCCAAGAGGAGATCAAGGCGAATATGGCGACCTTGGAGGATGCCAAATTTGTACATCTCCACAACCATTCCCAGTTTTCGGTCCTCCAGTCCACCATCAATATCAAGGATTTGGTAAAATCCGCTGCGGATGATCAAATGCCTGCCGTGGCCCTTACCGACCATGCCAATATGATGGGGGCCTTCCATTTTGTAAAAGAGGTAAAAGCGCATAACGCCCAAGTGGAACAACGCAACGCAGAGGCCATCGAAAAGGGCGAACTCCCCCAGGCCACCCAGATAAAACCAATCATTGGTTGCGAATTCTTTGTTTGCGACGACCATACCAATAAGAATATCAAGGACTACGGTTATCAAATCGTGTTATTGGCCAAAAACAAGAACGGCTACCACAACCTGGCCAAAATGTCCTCCATCGCCTATACGGATGGATTCTACTATGTGCCGCGGATCGATAAGGAGGTCATCCAGCGCTACAAGGAGGATATTATCGTACTGACCGGAAATCTCTATGGCGAAGTTCCCGGAAAAATCCTTAATGTGGGAGAGCACCAAGCCGAGGAGGCCTTATTGTGGTGGAAACAGGAATTTGGGGACGACCTATATATCGAGATCATGCGGCACGGGCAAGAGGATGAGGACCGGGTAAACCAGGTATTGCTACAGTTTGCCAAAAAGCATGCTATCGAAGTGGTGGCCAGCAACAACACCTATTATTGTGCCAAGGAGGATGCCGATGCCCACGATATATTATTGTGTGTCAAGGATGGGGAAAAACAGGCCACTCCTATAGGTCGAGGTCGAGGCTACCGGTACGGGCTTCCCAATCAGGAATACTATTTCAAGTCCCAGGACGAGATGAAGAAATTGTTCCAGGATATTCCGACGGCCATTCTGAACATTCAGGAAATCGTGGACAAAATAACCCCTTTTGACCTGGCCCGGGACGTATTGTTGCCCAAGTTCGATATTCCCGAAGAGTTTATGGTGGAAGAAGATCAGATGGATGGCGGCAAGCGTGGGGAGAATGCCTATCTACGGCACATCACCTATGAAGGGGCAAAAAAGCGCTATGCCGAGATTACCACGGAAATTACGGAACGCATCGATTTTGAGCTAAAGACCATTGAAAACTCCGGGTACCCCGGCTACTTTTTGATTGTAGAGGATTTTATCCGCGAAGCCCGGAACATGGAAGTTTCCGTGGGCCCCGGTCGGGGATCGGCTGCGGGTTCCGTGGTGGCCTATTGCCTGGGGATCACGAATATCGACCCCTTGAAATACGACTTGCTTTTTGAGCGGTTCCTGAACCCGGATCGGGTATCCATGCCCGATATCGACATTGATTTTGACGATGAGGGCCGGGGGCGGGTCATGGATTACGTCATCAATAAATATGGGGCCAGTCAGGTAGCACAGATCATTACCTACGGCACCATGGCCGCCAAATCCTCTATCCGGGATACCGCACGTGTCCTAGACCTGCCCTTGAACGATGCGGACCGTATTGCCAAACTGATCCCTACTATGTCCAAATTGGGAAAAATATTCGGGGTGCCGGAGGCCGATTTGCGGAAAAAATTCCGTTCGGACGATATGGAAAAGGTGAACCAATTGCTCAATATCTCCGAAGGGGAAGACTTGGAGGCCCAGACCGTAAATATGGCCCGGGTACTGGAAGGTTCCCTGAGGAATACCGGGATCCATGCCTGTGGGGTTATCATTACCCCGGATGATATTACCAATTTTGTACCCGTGGCAACAGCCAAGGATTCCGACTTGTACGTTACCCAATTCGATAATTCCGTGGTGGAAAGTGCCGGTCTGCTAAAAATGGATTTCTTGGGGCTAAAGACGCTTACCTTGATCAAGGATACGGTCAAGATCGTAAAGGCCAAGCATGGCATTACCCTAGTACCCGATGAATTTCCCTTGGATGATGAAAAGACCTATGAACTTTTCCAAAAGGGGGAGACTGTGGGCATATTCCAATATGAATCCCCCGGGATGCAAAAGCATCTCAAGGATCTGAAACCCACGGTCTTTGACGACCTCATCGCCATGAATGCCCTGTACCGTCCCGGACCCATGGAATACATCCCGAGCTTTATCGCTCGGAAACACGGCAGGGAGGAAATTAGCTACGACCTCCCGGATATGGAGGAATACCTTACGGAGACCTATGGTATTACGGTCTACCAAGAGCAGGTGATGTTGCTTTCCCAGAAATTGGCCGGATTTTCCAAGGGTGAGGCAGATGTGCTCCGCAAGGCTATGGGGAAAAAGATATTTGCCCTACTACAGAAATTAAAGCCCCAGTTCTTGGACGGTGGCGAGAAGAATGGGCATCCCCGGGAGACCTTGGAAAAGATCTGGAAAGATTGGGAGGCCTTTGCCTCCTATGCGTTCAACAAGAGCCACTCTACCTGCTATGCCTATATCGCCTACCAAACGGCCTACCTAAAGGCCCATTATCCGGCGGAATATATGGCGGCGGTCCTCAGCAACAATATGAACGACATCAAGCAAGTGACCTTCTTTATGGAGGAGTGCAAGCGGATGGAACTGGCGGTACTGGGTCCGGATGTCAACGAATCCTATTACAAGTTCGCTGTCAACAAGGAGGGGGCCATCCGCTTTGGAATGGGTGCCATAAAAGGAGTTGGGCGATCCGCTGTGGAGACCATCGTGGCCCACAGGAAGAAGGATGGTAACTATCGATCGGTGTTCGATTTGGCCAAACGGATCGATTTGCGGGCCGCCAACAAAAAGGCATTTGAAAATTTGGCCGTTGCGGGAGGCTTCGATTCGTTCGGGAGTACCCATCGCGCCCAGTATTTTCATGAAGAGGGCGATGGTGTTACCTTTTTGGAAAAGGTGATTCGATCCGGTTCAAAATATCAGGAAAGCAAGAATTCCAGTCAAATGGATATGTTCGGTGGAATCAGCGAGGCCCAGATTCCCGAACCGGAAGTGCCCCCTTGTGAGGAATGGGGTACCATGGAAAAACTACGGCGTGAAAAAGAAGTGGTCGGCATCTATATTTCCGGGCATCCCCTGGACGATTTTAAGACCGAGATTGGTGCCTTTTGCAATGCCGGTGTTTCCGCCGCCAATCATTTGGAGGACCATGTCAATAGGGAACTTTCATTGGCCGGGGTCATTACGGATGTACAGCACCGCACCTCTAAGAACGGAAAAGGTTGGGCCTTGTTTACCATGGAGGATTACACGGACTCCTTTGAGTTCCGGATGTTTGGTGAAGAGTACCTAAAATTCCGCCATTTCCTAATGATCAATTCCTTTGTGCATGTCAAGGTATTTGTACGGGAGGGCTGGGTCAATCGGGAGACCGGTAAAAAGGGAGATCCCAGACTACAGTTCAATAGTTTTATGTTGTTGCAGGAAGTGATGGAAAATTATGCCAAAAAATTGACCATCAAACTGAATATCAAGGAATTGCAGGAAAAGCGGATACATGACCTCAAGGATGCATTGGTCTCGCACAAGGGGAATCACTCCTTACATTTTACCGTGTATGAGATGGAGGATGCCATTAAAGTGAACTTTGCCAGCCGCAAGCAGAAGATACAGATCTCGAGTGAACTGTTGTCCGTTTTGGAGGAGCAGGAAGTGCACTACAAATTGAATTAGGGCGATCTGCCGGGGAAAGGCCGCACCAGGGAACAGGATGCTTAACCCCTTTATTGTAAGGAGTTAACCAATAAATTACCCTGATACCACAATAACCAAAACGAATGTGGCGTTGGTAAGGAAAACGAGGAATTATTGACTAAATTTGCGAACATAAAATTACAAACAATATGGCAGTAGAAATAACAGACGCTACGTTTGACGAAGTGGTCTTAAAAAGTGATAAACCCGTGGTCGTCGATTTTTGGGCGGCTTGGTGCGGACCTTGTCGAATGGTGGGTCCCATTATTGATGAGGTGAGCAGCGAATACGAGGGCAAGGCCGTTGTGGGCAAGGTGGACGTGGATGCCAATCAAGAGTTCGCGGCTAAATATGGAGTACGTAACATTCCTACGGTCTTGGTTTTCAAGGACGGGGAAATTGTAAATCGTCAAGTTGGGGTCTCCCCGAAAAAAGTGTATACCGACGCATTGGACGCGGTACTATAAAAAAGAAGATGGAGGAATGATAAAAAGGTTTGACTTAGGTCAAGCCTTTTTTGTTTTATCTTAGTCCTATGGATATTCCTTCGGAGTTACATGACATAGGTCTTTTTCCCAATTTGGAACTTCTGGCCAACCAAGTAGTGGAGGGTTTTATTAGTGGCATCCATAAAAGTCCCTTTCATGGTTTTTCGGCGGAGTTCGCGGAACATAAGATCTACAATACCGGGGAGAGCACCAAACACATCGACTGGAAGTTGTTCGCCAAAACGGACAAACTCTACACCAAGCGCTATGAGGAGGAGACCAATCTGCGCTGCCATATGATCTTGGACAATTCGGCTTCCATGTATTATCCGGAAGTAGCCAAAGTAACGCGCACCAGTCTCAACAAGATCGGTTTTGGGGTATTGGCCATAGCCGCCCTGATGAATATTCTTAAGCGACAGCGTGATGCCGTTGGACTTAGTATCTATTCGGATACCTACAGCTATTATGCACCGGAAAAGGGAAGTGAACGGCATCATCAGATGTTGTTGGCCAAATTGGGCGAGATCAGTTTGGAGACCCAACCTGCCCAGCGGACGGAAACCTATACCTATTTGCACCAAATAGCCGAAAAGATAAAGCGAAGGAGCCTGATTTTTTTGTTTACGGATATGTTCCAGACCGCCACGGAAGATGCGCAGTTGTTCGATGCCCTTCGCCACTTAAAATACAATAAACATGAGGTGGTGTTGTTCCACTTGTTGGATACGGAAACCGAATGGCACTTTAATTTTGAGAATAGGCCCAAACGCTTTTTGGATGTGGAGACCGGGGAACATTTGGACCTCTATGCGGACACCATAAAGGAGGCCTATCAGGCGGAAGTATCCCAATATTTTGAGGCACTGAAACTAAAGTGCGCCCAATATAAGATCAAGTATGTGGGCGTGGATATTAAGGAGGAATTTTCCAAGGTCTTTACCACTTTTATGATCGAGCGCCAAAAGTTCTTATAGCATAGGGACCACATTTTAAAGCTTTTTGTTTGTGCAATACAATAAGCAATGTATATTTGCACCTGCCTTGCGATAAGCGGGTGAATTTTACAAAAATATTGAGCAAGATTTGAATCCTGCTGTTGCAGGAGTTCCGGTAGTACGGGATAAAATCATTGGTCTGGTATCCGCCCGGATGAACGGGTCATCCGTTCGGACGGGGTTCAGTTGGTTATCCCGAGAACTCGGGACTGCCTGTCAGGACGGACACAAGTTCTTTAAAATGTATATTGTCTATATCCTTCAAAGTGAATTTGACGGTTCCTATTACATAGGTCAGACCGAGGATCTTGAGAGGCGTTTAGCCTACCATAATGCTGGAATGTCCAGATACACCAGCAGGAAAATGCCGTGGAAGGTTGTTTACAATGAAGAGTATAGCACACGAAAAGAAGCCATTCGTAGGGAGCGTTTCCTGAAGAACCAGAGAAACCGTAAGTTCTATGAAAAGCTTATAAAAGATTTCAGATCGCTCAACCAAAGCGATAGTAACAAGATTTGAATCCTGCTGTTGCAGGAGTTCCGATAGTACGGGATAAAATCATTGGTCTGGTAGTTCAGTTGGTTAGAATACCTGCCTGTCACGCAGGGGGTCGCGGGTTCGAGTCCCGTCCAGACCGCAAACATCAAAACCCTTCGCACTATGTGCGAAGGGTTTTTTTAGTGGCGCAACGAAAAAAGCAAGCTTTTTGAAGTAAGCCACTAAAAACACCCAGCCAACGGCAGTTGGCGAGGATTTACACGGTTGCAGGGCCACCACTTTGGGCCGATTTCCGAACGCTGTGAGGAAATCAATCCCGTCTTTTTTGAAGTAAGCCGTTAAAAACACCCGGCCGACGGCAGTTGGCGAAGGTTTGCACGGTTGCAGGGCCGCACCCCCTGCGCCCTTTGCGAGTTCCAGGAGCAGAGAATCCCGCCCGCCTGCCCAAGGGTTTTAAATCGGGAGGCAGGTCCAGACCGCAAAGGCCTAAATTCTTCTAGCCTTTTTTGTTTTTATATACTAGATATTCAGTTATATATAGTTGAGTTTAAAAACTAAATATTTGTTAGCGTGCTGCATTTTTAATCTATTTTTATCTTTTGGCAACAATGTAAAAGACTTCCTTTGAGACTTCTATTGGATATGTCAGTGATGTTCAATGTTTTCGATTACTCCTTGCTCCATAACATACAGTTGTTCTGCATAGTCTTTATCAGATAGCAACTAAAAATAGCTTATCCAACTATTGGCAAATAAAAGGTGCGAAAACCTGTTTCGGTCCCTCAATTTGTTTTGCATTTAGGACTTTTGAACAAACAACAAATAAAAAGCATGAAATACAAGATTTTGACCGTAACCTTTTATATTTTATTTTTTACAAAAGCCCTCCCCCAGGATGTCAATTTAGAGCTAAAGAAAGGAATGGTGGTCTCTTTTATTGCTTCTCATTTTCATAGTCCGGAAGCAAAACAAAACGCAGGAGCATATTTTGAGAAAATGTTTCCATTAGCCCAAAAACATTCCTTTACACCGCTAGTTCAATTCAATACCCTGGAATTACAGCAAAACCATTTCATGGCAAGTGCTTTGGGAATTTATTCTTGGGATTCGCAAAAGCATTTTGATGCCTTTCACAATGAAGAAAGTTGGCCCGAGTTGAAATCCACACGGCCCTTATACTGGAAAAATTTAAGATCTGTACATATTACAATCAAGGAAGATAGGACACTGAGATTTTATAGTGACAAGGTCTATAGAATAACGTATATCTGGTTGCATCAATTTGAGAACTCCTCGGAAAACCTAGAAAAATACGTGTCACCAATGCGCAAAGTAATCGACAGATTAGGTGCTCGGTACATTGTTACATTTGATTCCTCTGAACTTAAAAGTATGTCAAACCTGAACAACGACAGAATACCTGACCGAATTGCAATTACCGAATGGCCTGATATAGATACACATAAACAATATATTTCAAGCCCAGAGTTCAAGGAATACAGTAAGTTCTTTTTCTCAGCGATAGCGGAATTTGAAGCATTTAATACTGCCGCAATTATAAATTAGACTTTGAAATCCTAAATTTTATCCGATTCTTATCGATTAGGGCAATGTGGTGTCCCTTTTTAATACAGATTCACGATAGTCGGTTGGGGTTTGGCCCGTATATTTCTTAAAAGCTTGGTTAAAAGACGACTTACTGCTAAAACCGACATCGTACATCACCTCAAAAATTCTGATATCCATTTTCGGTTGATTTAAAATGTTCATTGCAGCACGTATCCGATAACCATTGATATATTCCTTAAAGTTTACTTTTAGCCGTTCATTGATTATCTGCGAAATATGCCGCTTTTGAACATCCAATTTCCGCGACATTGACTCAAGATTCTGGTTCGGATCTAAATAGGGCTTCTCCTCTTCCATTAGCTTCTCAAGTCGAAGCAAAATTGAATCGGCTTCTTGCTTGCCCAGCTTTGTATAAAAATATTTGGGCGGTCTGGGTATTGAATCCAATAGTTTTTGCATATCGACGAAAATGGTCGGTTTTGACATGGCGGTAAAAACCATTCCTGAAACAAAAAATAGCATGTATATTATTTCAATGACATAGAGAACATTTGCGAGATTACCTTGTCCCGAGGAATAGGTGAACAACACGATAAGGTGCAGAATAATCAATATCGAAAAAGACTGTACGATATACTTTAGCCATTTTAGGTTAATACTTACCTCCTTGGCAGAATAGATAAAATACATCGACAGTGCCAGATAGATTAGAAAAACGCCGTAAATAGGTAAGGACAACCAAAAATCGAAATATTGATCAGCAGCGGATTCTCTATGCATTTTGTCCGTGAAACACCATAGAAAAACGACGTAAAGAGGTACTAAAAAATGAAAGTACTTAAGGTCAGCCGTGCCTTTTACGAAGCATTTGCTGTACCCATAAATCAACGGCCCATAGGTGGCGAGAAATATCCAACTCAAACCATAACCAGCATAATTAGGAACGGTTCTACCTAATATAAGGTTGCTAAAGTGAAGGGTAACAATTAGGGTAATCAACTGTAAAATTCGTGTTTTCCTTTCTTTCTCGGCATTGTAAAAAAGATAGACGGTAAAGAGAACGCTCTGTACGACTACCATTCCTAACAAAACAATTACCAGATTATTCATATTATTTGCCGAATCAAATGACATGCAGGTCTTGATTCCCCACAATGACCTTTATCCCTCCCCATCATGCTATTCAGTAGGGTATACTAGCCGTAATCAATAAAATATTCTCTGGATAAAGGGGCGGAAACATCTTTCAGTACCCCATCCAGATGAGTTCAACATACTTTGGTTCATACAAGGCTACTATGCGATGAACTCAGGTGTCAAAAAATATAAAATTAATGAAATGATACGTTTCACCTTAATTGCTTTTTTTATTCTACAACTGATACAATGCAAAGGTCAGTCCCAAGAGGACACATCTTTGGAATACCACCTTAAAATCTCAAAAAAGGCCATTCGAACTGTCGAAGTAAAAGCAATTATGACCCTCTCGGAGCCCAAGCTGGAAATGGGCTCATATGGAATACCTCCCGATATCCGAAAAGGTTGGGCGAACTTTGTAACCATCAAATCCCTTACAGATTCAAATGGAAACAAAATCCCGTACAATTGGAACTCCCAAACGAAACAATGGAAGCTTAACGCTTCACCAAACACAAAGATTGTTTTGAACTATGAAGTAACGTTAAATCACGACAGCCATCAATGGGACTCCGTGGGTGGCGTAGATGGACGGCCAACTGTAATTGGAAAGGAAACGGCGTTTTGGGTTACAAAAGCTCTTTTTATATATCCTGCTGAAAAATCAGAAAAAAAATCAACTATAGTGTTCGAGGTTTCAGATGAATGGAACATTTCAACTGCCTGGACCAGACTTGGCTCCAAAAAATTCTTGGCCCAAAATTTAAATGAGTTAGTCGATAATGCCTTGATGATTGGCAAACATCAGGAGCAAATAATCAAATGCGATGACATGACCATAACCATGGCTGTGTCTTCTGATTTAGCACATAGAACCTCCCTTTTTTCAAAAACCCTAAGAAAAATATTGCCCATTTACCGCACCATTTTTAAAGAACTGCCCTCAGCCAATTACCTGGTCTGTGCTTCCAAACATTTTTTTGAAGACGGAGAAGCTTTCTACAATAGCTTTCACCAGATGTTCGTGGACAAGGATCTTGAAAGCAGGACCATTGTATGGGGCAACGTTTTTGCTCATGAAATGTTCCACTATTGGAACGGAACCAATTTTTTGGTAGGCAGTAATGTAAATACCAATTCGTGGTTTTCTGAGGGCTTTACTGAATACTACGCAAATCTGGCATTGGTGAGGGCCGGCCTTATCAGCCAGGAAGAGTACTTGGATAAATTATCTTTTCAATTTGCCAGATTTTATAGCTCTCAAGCCTTTGCTCAGGGTGACCATCCCGATTTATTGGAAGCGGGAAACCAAAAAGCTAGAAACTGGCACCTCATTTATGGAGGCGGTGCTTCAGTGGCATTCATACTTGATATCGAAATAAGGGCTATGACCGCTGGTAAAAAGTCCTTGGATGATTATATGAGGGCACTTTATCTCAAATTTGGGAAGACCCACAAACCATTAGATCTTGAACAACAAATCGAAGAATTAAATGGACTGACTGGATCAGATTTTCAACCCTTCTTTGACAAATATATCACTGGTAAGCAGTTCTATTTAATTCCTATTCTTAAGGCCTGTGAAAAAGCGGGCCTAATCGTTGCACAATACCAAGGAGAGTTTTATCTAAAAACAAAAGCAGGTCCATCCTTATTCGATGCTTTGATCAAAGAGCAATAGCGCAATTATGGAATTCAAGGGCAAAAATACTTTTGGAGGTGTGGCCATGTCTATGCTCATGACCAACGCGCAAATGACAAATTCACAAAAAATATGCACTATTGATTACTACGATGAATTTTGGATGTGAAATATGGCCAATCGATTAAAAAGACCGGGCTATGATGTAGAACATGTCATGACTCTCATAGAAGAAACGGGGGCATCATTGGACCCGGAAATCATTGAGATAAGAAGGGATCACCTTGATCCATTAAAAAAGAAGGAATTGACAGTAATTATCGGTTTCCGTAATGATGCCAATTTTAGAAATGACCTTCAATTATATACTCAAAATACAACTTCTAACTAGGAAGTGTTTATGTCAATTTGCTGTTGGACGGGCAATCGATAAGTGAGGAAACAGTAGAGCAATTCAATAGGGGATTCAAGAAACATAAAGGCTTGACTGCCATCAAATTTCGAAAGTCAATCATGTAATCTACATACGGAATTTGTCTCTAAGGGTAAGATAGGCACATTATTGGATATAAATCACTTAGAAGCTTTTCAAAGGATGTTGCACTTTGCATTGGAATCCATGAAAGCTGAACTCATAAAATCTTATTGCTTAAGAAACCGCAATAATCTGACGGTGGTCATTTTAAATTTAGGTGGAATAATTCAAACCCTAAAAATACCCAACAGAGAAGGAAACTTGGTTGATGTAGTTTTGGGATATGATACATTTGACAGTTATGTAGACCATCCTTATGATTGTTTTGGTGCAACTATCGGCAGGGTGGCCGGAAGGGTCACCGATGGCAAATTTACAATGGATGGTCAAATCTATACTTTAGCGAAAAACCACGGTACTTTTCACTTGCATGGCGGGGAGGTTGGATTTGACCAAAGAATATGGAAATCAGAGCCCTATACCATTGATGGTGAAGAAGCTCTTAGATTGCAATATCTTAGTCCGGATGGCGAAGAAGGTTATCCAGGTAATTTAGATGTGCAAGTCCACTACTGTCTGACCCATGACAACACACTACGAATAAAATATTTTGCGAAAACGGACAAAAGGACTCCTTTGGCCATGACGAATCATTCTTATTTTAATTTGAATGGCGAAGGTAGTGGAGCTATTCGTGACCATTTTCTAAAAATCCATAGCGACGAGATTGTTCAAGTAGATGAAGATATGGGACATCTGGGAATTAAGAAGAAGGTAGATGGAACACCTGATGATTTCCGATTTGGTGCCAAAATTGGAGAAAGATTAGATCGGCTTCATAACAATCATGGTGCAATGTACGTGAATGACAACCAAGGTAATTTGAAAAGAATGGCCGAATTGTTTGGTCAGGTACAGGGTATTAAAATGGACGTTTGGACCACGGCACCCTTCACACAAGTCTATATGGGTGAACACCTACAGGTCAATTCAGGAAAGGGAGGAAAGAGATACCATAAGTTTTCAGGTATTTGTTTAGAATGTCAACGATATCCGGATGCACCAAATCATCCTGATTTTGCCAATAATTTTCTGGAACCAGGTGAGTTGTTTGAACATCAAACGGAATACCGTTTCTCAAGTCTTGATCGGTAATTGTTCGTTTAGATGGCGGTTTTTGTTCCGTCCCATAAATTTTTTGCAAAGAATTTAAAGTCTTGATTATGCTCAAAATCCAAAAAAAGTTTGCCGTCCCATTTCTAATTCTATTAAGTCTGCCAACTTCGGCTATGGGGCTGGGTCTGTCCATTCAAACGGCGACCCTTACCTGGATCCTGGTTACTAAATATAACCTTGATATCGCAGATGTGGGTATTGTATGGTCGGTAGGCCCAATGGCCACCATTTTCGGCACTATCCTGGTAGGCGCATTAAGTGATCGCACCTGGTTTATGGGCGGTAGAAGAAAACCATATATTTTGGTAGGGGGCATATGTACGGCTTTGGCTTTGATTGCTCTACCGAATATTGGCCTAATAGCTGAAAGTTTTGATGCCTTTACCATTTTGGGGGTCGCTATTACCACTTCCTTGTTTATAGACTTATCGATCAATGTTAGTTTTAACCCGTCCAGATCTTTGATAGCCGATGTTACACCAGAGGGTAATATTAGGGCCAAGAGCTTTCTTTGGATGCAGACTATATCAGGTTCCATATCGGTCATTGGTTATGCCGTAGGTGCCTATTTTGGAAACTATACCCTGATTTATGTTGGAGCTGCCATCATATTTTGTTTCATGACCATTCCTATTTTTTTTGTGAAGGAACCTAGGTACCTAAAAGAAAATGAAAGTGATGCAACTCGTATTTCCTTCATGGAGGTTATTCATATCATAAGGCCGCTATGGGGACTTGCCTTATACGTGGCTTACGCCATGGCCATTAACATTTTGGATTATTCGGGAAATATTGCCCTTGAGATAGTCCTCATTTTGGTGAGTCTGGCATTTTTGGCCGAAACCGCTTTTAAAAAAGAACGTAGCCATTTGTCCAAGAACATTTTCAGCTTTCAAAAAACCCTATCCGCCAACACATTTAATTGGTTCGGGGCGTTCACTTTGATGATTTATTTAGTGCCTTACATTAAGTTTAGAATTCCCGATATCGCGGACAATACATTGAGTGAAGTAAATAATTGGGGGCTTTTTATTTATAATGGGGTCGCTATTTTTATTCCTATTCTCATATTGAACCAATTGGTGAAAAGGCATGGTATGATTCGGGTACATATGCACAGTCAATGGGCATTGGTCATCGCCTTTTTGCTATTTTATTTTTTCGGACGCAGTGCACTACAAATATGGGGTTTTATGTTTTTGGCTGGATTTGGCTGGTCGTCATTGATCACCTTACCATTCGCCATTTATTCTCAAAGTGCCGATCGTAATCGTATGGGGTTCTTTACGGGAATCTACAATTTATCCATGATATTCCCGATGTTGATCGTCAGTTTACGATTTGGTCGATTAATGGACGTGACTTCTGATAAAAGTAACCTGTTTCTTCTTTGTGCCCTACTCGTTTCCATTGCTATTTTTTTCTGGTTTCAAGTACAAAAAAGAGAACGTATGTTAACTTCACAGGTTAACACATAATGTATTGGTCGTTATCAGGTGCAAGGTTCACCGGCGTTTTCTCTTTTTTATAACCGTAAGGAAATCAATCCCGTCCCCTAGCATTTTTTCCGGTCAATCCGTTATGTCCGCCGCGGCCTGCTACAATAGGGCTCCATACATGACAATCAAAAATCCATGATACTTTGGGAGTACCATGGATTTGCTTTGTTGGTCATGAAATTCTGATCGGAGACCGCTTATGCCCTATCAATTCACACATAGTAATGGATTCGGTCCAAAATCCCCATACGGACCATCAGGAGAGGTGAGTGTAAAGGTGTGCTCTTCCTCAAATGCCCCGGAAGTATATCGAATGAACAGTTCGGCACCATCGGGAACATCGATGGTGAAGGAACCTTCGGACCCACCGGTAATGGTAAAATTGGTCTCCTCCCCGTTTACGGTAAAAGTCAGAAAGGCACCATCCCAGCCATCGCCGAAACTATCGAAGATGTCGATGGTCCATGTGCCTCCAACATTCACATCGGTAATCGGGGAACAATCAACCGTTACCGTAAAATTGTAGGCGGGCCGTTGCTCTGCTTGCCCAAGAATGCTGCCGCTAAAATTATCCTGGGTCAATATTCCACCGTCCGCTCCGGTAGAGCTGCCCAAAAAGCGCAGGATGTTGCCACCTACGATATCGCCGACATCAACGCCCAAGGCGGTCGCAATATCGGTATAGGGGATAGCGATATCCGTTGGGAATTCGTTCACGGTCACTACGTTCACGGGGCCTGCCACAGGCGTACCACTGACTTCAAGGGTAACGGTAGCGCTCCAGGAGGCTACGTTATTTTCCAGAGCGGACAGCGTGCCCGTAAAGCTGGATGTGGACAACTCACTGGCGGCCAACACGCTTGATCCCCTAACAATCCTTACATAGGGTGCCTTGTTCGATTCGTCGAGATGTACCTGCATGGGATCTTTGTCTTCTTCCTCACAGGAACTAAAAACAATGGAAAGAAGCGCACATCCTAGTATTGAAATATATAGTCGTTTCATTTTTATCATTTTTCGAGATGTTATTTTTGATTAGTCTACAAATCCCTCTGGATTGGTATCCCAAAATACCGGGGTATCGGGATTGGCCTTCTGGGTGATATTGACATTATTGTCCGCGGCAACCTGTGGGTACCACATGCTCCTAAGGAAGGTACCGGGATTGGCCACCCGTGTTGCCGGCGTTAGGTTATCGGGCTGTCCGGTCCTCCTGTAGGTATTATAGGCTTCCATGCCGTTACACCAGGAAGAAATGAAAACCTGTTCGGCAATAATCCTCATTTTATCGGTATCATCACCACCATCATAGGCCGCCAGCACATCCGCGATATGGGCATCAATTGCCGCAGGTGTCGTTTCAAATCCTGTTCCGGTGGCCAAGGGGGCACCAAAGGCAACGACCTTGTTCATCGACTGTCGCATCCCCTCTTCGAGATAGGCGCGGGAATCGCCTGTGGTTCCCAATACCAGCGCAGATTCGGCCAACATCAAATGTGTATTGGTGGCCAATAAAATTGGCGAGATGCCGCCACCTGCCAATCCTTCCGAGGCCGCCGTAGAACCAGCCACGTTTCTAAAATCGTTGGCATCGAATGGACCTCCAATGGGGTAGACACCATGCAAGGTGCGAAATGCCTGGTCTGGCGGAATGCCATCGTCATCCAGGTGGTTCCTGCCCCAAAGCCCTCCATAGCCATTCGTGGTAGGTACAAGGCAATAGATGTCGAATTCCGCCCACCATGCAGGTATGACCGGCTCCGTAACGCATTCCTTGGTAATTACGTCCGCACCGGAGTAATCGCTTTGCTGCCGATAGAAATAATAACGGGTCCTTGGGTCGACCTCGCCATATTGATTGGCCATCAAGTTCAAAAAGTAATTGCAGTTGTAAAAATCCGAATCGGGACCCTGGCCGTCATAATTGGCATCAAAATACGGGTGCCGACTATCGGGGGCCGCTAAATTTGTACCCCACTGGAACTGCAGATCATCGGCCGTATCCAAAATGAGATTCCCCCCGGCAATCAGACTATTGATAGTGGCCGTGGACTCAGCTGGGTTGGCCAATCTGGACTGTACCGCCAGTTTTAACCGCATCGTGTTGGCCGCCTTGATCCATTTGGTTTCATCTCCCTGATAGTAAAGGTCGTTGGTAGGCGAGGTGATCGCATCCCGGTTAAGATTGGCAATGGCATCCAAAAGCAGCTGATCCAAAGCCGCATAAATGGACGCACCGGCATCCAAGGCAGGGTTGAAAATTCCTTCTTCGCCCCTTGCCGCTTCCGTATAGGGAACATCACCGAACATATCGACCATATTGCTCATGAGGTAAGCCTCTAGAATCTGGCCAATGGCGACATGGGTAAACTGTCCGGCCTCTAGGGCCAAGGGTGTCATTGTTCGTATATCGATTAGGGCCTCGGAATACGTATCGTCCCATACCTGGTCAAAATCGGAGGGATCGTAATTTTCCCTGTAGGTGGGGCCGAACGAGTGCTGGATACGTACCGCTTCCATACCAAATTGGGCCATTCCGTTCTCGGCACGTCCTTCGGTTCCCGAATGTACCTTTGAGACCAATTGTTGGATACTGTTCAGAAAGAAATCCACGTCCGCTTGTTCCGGGCTCAGCTCGTTCGGACTGGGCACCACGCCCAATTCCACGGTTTCGCATCCATTGGTCAACATCGCCAATGTGGCCATGACGGCCCACATGATATTTTTCGATCGCTTGTTCATAACACTGCTATATTTATTTTTCATAGTCATATTGGATTAGAAAGTAGCCCTTACCGTGAAACCATATCTTCTTACGGAAGGTCCGGTGAAAAAGTCAATGCCCTGTCCGTTGCCTACACCTGTACTCGATGAGTTGGTGTCATAGCGAATGTTGTCGGGGAAATTGACCGCCTTGTACCAAAGATTCTGGCCGGAAACGGTGAAGGAAAGACTGCCAAAGGGTGTTTTTTCCAATAATTTGGATGGAAGGGAATAGCCCAAAGAAGCTTCCTGCAGCCTGATGGTGCTGCCATCAAAAATATCCAGTGCATTAATGTTCCCCCCGAAATAGGTATTGAAGCCCAATTCGGTGGAAGAAATCGCAACATCATTTGGTGTTCCGTCTGAAGCCTTGACCCCCGGAAGTATGTAATTCGCTTCCCTGTCAATCGGTACATCGTCATCCACAACACCCCGTCCGATCAACCCTGTGGTGGTCACCGAGGAGATATCCCCGCCATGGCGGTACTGGATGTTGGCCGAAAGGCTAAAATTCTTGAATTTGATGGTGGGTATGAGCGCGCTTGTCCAATCGGGGTTGGGATCCCCGATTTCCCGTATCGTGGGATCGAATAGGTATCTACCTGCGTCGTTTACCAAGCGGTTGCCTTGGTCGTCAAATACGAAATCACTCCCAAGGAGCACCCCGAAGGGTCGGCCCTCTACGGCATAATTGGCCGCATTGCCTGAGATGGCACTGGTCAAAAGGATGTTGTTCGTACCATCGGCCAGATCGGTTACCGTAGTCTCTATGGTATTCCAGTTACCGGAAAGATTGATGCCGATACCGTGTTGGAACTCTTTAAGAAGGTCCAGGCTAAAATCCACCTCCACCCCTTGTGCCTCGATGGCTCCAATGTTGACCGTGGTGTTCTGGAAACCGGTTGAACTGTCCAGGGTACGGCTGGTAATCAAATCGGTAGTGGTTTTTTGGAAAAGACTCACGTTCAGGTTGAGTGCGTTGAACAGTCGGGTGTCGATTCCTACCTCGTATTCCTCGATTCTTTCCGGTCTAAGATCGGCATTTCCAAGGGTGTTGTCCACCGAATTGGAAGAAATGACGTTGCCGTTCAGGTCCACCAGGTTCCGTGCGGAAAGTCCCAGTACACTCCTGGTATTAAACGGATTAGGGAAACCTGCCGAGGAACCGTATCCCACCCGGAGCTTCATATAGTTGAGAATGTTCCCCTGGATGCCTTCGAAAGCGGAGGTCGGGACGAAGGATACGCTTGCCCCCGGATAAAATAGGGAATTATTCTCCCGTTCCAAGGTGGAAGACCAATCGTTTCTTCCTACGGCGTTGAGGAAGAGCCAGTCCTTGTAGCCTAGGGTAACATCTAGATAGGCCCCCACAAGGTTCTCCTCGAAGTTCTGGTTCAGGTTGGGATTGTTCGGGCTCCTTACTTGGGAATTTTGGGACGAGGGCGTAGTGAAGTTAAAGTGCTCCAGCACTCCGAACACCAGTTGCCCTTGACTCTCTATCCCATCCTGCTCGAATTCGTCCCTTCTGCTATTCAACCCGGCGATGACCTTTAGGTTGAGGTCATCGGTCAAGTTTTTGTCGGCGGTCAGGATCAGGTCGTGATTCCAGATAGTGTTCCGTACGCTGGTGGTTCTCAATAAACCGATGACAGGTCCGTCGACTCCACCCTTGTTCTGACCATAAAAATTGAACTCGCTATAGGTATCCAGACCGAGGCGGTAGGTAAGGTTCATCCAGTCGTTGATCTCGTAGGAGAGCGAAGTGTTCCCGATAAAACGATCGGTGTCCTGGGAAGTCTTCACGTTATCAACGGTCCAATACGGGTTCTGTATATCATTGCCCGAGCGATAATAGACACTTCTTCCATCTGAGGCCTGAAAAGGAAGGTTGGTCAGGTCCACGCTTCGCGGTGTGTACAGAAGGTCTCCAAAAATGGCACCACCATTGAAGGCGGCTCCACTACCGGTACTCACGGCATTGGGAGGTGACCGGAATCCGGTGCGGATAAAATTGTATACCCCACTGATGGTAAGCTTATTGGACAGTCGGGCATTCCCGCCTAAGCTGAAATTGTTCCGTAATAGATCATTGCCCGGCGTAATTCCAATATCATTGGTCCGTCCGTAGTTGAGGTTGAAACTGGCCTTTTCACCGCCCCCCCTTACGTTTATGGAGGTGCTGGTGACATATCCGGTCCGAAAGAAATCTTCCACTCCGTTGTAGGGCACATAAGGATAGGGATCGTCCAAAAGGTCTTCAAATCCCGCCACCAAGGTTGGGTCCGCAATAAAGTTGAACGGATGCCGTAATATGGCCGTTCCGTTCGAATCCCCTGAAAATTGTGCGGCCTGGGAGATTCCATCGTCATCGGTACGATCGAATCTGGGACCCCAGTTACTGACGAAAAAGCCGAAACCTTGATGGAACCCCCCACCGTAATTGTCTTGGTATTTGGGTAAAATGGCATCCGCGAGGAATATGGACTGGTTTACGGTCACCTCCGTCTTGCTGGGTGCCTCACCGCTGGCCGAGGCCTTGGTAGTGATCAAGATAACCCCGTTTCGTCCCCTATTCCCGTAGAGTACCGTAGCGCTCAATCCTTTGAGCACACTTACACTGGCAATGGTGTTCGGGTCAATGTCCAGAAATCGACTGGATTCCGTATTCCCGTCCAAAAAGGAGGTCTGGGTATTGGTACCCGAATCAATTGGAATCCCATCGACCACGAACAGCGGCTGGTTCGATTGGGTCACCGAGCTAAATCCCCGAATGATAATATTGGTCCCGGAACCTGAAAGTCCATTGTTATTGGTGATGTTGACGCCTGCCACCTTGCCCTGTAACACACGGCCGATATCGGCCTCTGGCCGCGATGCCACTTGATCTTCCTCTACCGTGGTGACCGCATAACCCAAGGATCTTTCTTCCCGCTTGATACCCTGGGCGGTTACGACCACCTCTTCCAGGGCCTGGGCGTCCTCCTGCATTTGTACATCAATGGTATCGGCCGCTCCAACAGTGCGGCGTTCTTCCTTTTGTCCAATATAGGTAAAGATGAGTACTTGCCCTTGGCTTGCCGAAAGGACGTAATTACCGTCAAAATCAGTTTGTGTACCCGTGGTAGTACCCTCAATAATGATGTTGACCCCCGGAAGAACCAGACCATCCTGGTCGGTTACTACACCGGATACCGTCCTGTCCTGGGACATAACCGATGTATAGCACAAAAGTAGGGCTACCCATGCGCCTAAAAGCTTCTTTACTTTCATAGAATTAGAGTTTCGTTAGTAAATCTTGAGTTAGGCAATTGAGAAAGGTAGGAGGGAGAGGCTATATTTGATAGCTAATTCAAAATATCAAAAAATGAGAACAAAACTTTATGTCTCTTTAATTGGTAGGACCTCTCACCTTCCTACCTTACAATTGCAGGTCAAAAAAAGCCAAAGTGAAGTTCAAAACGGATGCTCCTTATAAGGATGCATCATAATTCCGAAGAAAGTAAACTGGCCGAAGAAAGCGGACCTCCATTGTATGGACGCTTTGTCCAAGCGCACAGGCGGGGTTATTCGGCCTATACATTTGATGAAAGGGCGGGAGGTATCCTCTATTCCGTACACCTCAAACGTTTAACTAGCTGGGCCTTAGGTAAACGGCGGGACCTGGCCCGGCTGCAAGTATCACCTGTCACCAATGGTCACTTTGCCCACCAACAGCAGGGGGATGGTCGCCCCTTTAACGGCCTAGGATGGAAAATTTTGAAGCTTCAACCCTTGCTTTATGGTGCTTAGTTTTAGAATAGTACGATCATCCAATACCTATCGGAGGAATACTACCGTCCAATGGGATGGTCGATGAATCGCTCATTTTACGGGCCATGCCATAAAAAACGGAGGAGACGCCATAATCGGTCGATTTGAATAGGCAAGCTACAATCCCCGATAATAGCTGACTTGAATGCGCAATAAAAAGCTAGATTTGAATCGTATTGGGAAAAAGCCAACGAAGGACATACGGCCTTCAAGGGACGCAGGTCCCATGATTTTTGAGGCTGCTAGGTCCTTACAAAATATTCGATGGGAACCCTGAGGGCAGGGAAGGATGAACCCAAGCAACATCAGCATTTGTACAATGAGTTATTTCGAAAGGTTCCGAAGCCGGAAGAGGCCAAAGTCGCTGCATCGCAAGTTGCCCAAAAGCATATTCTTGTCATTGCTGGCCGTGGCTATTCTTTTCAGCCTTGTTGTACTCCCTTCCTTTTCGGGCCCGGTCCACGCTTCCCGGACGTTTATCTATGTAAGCGATGCGGGTAATTTTGACAAGGGCCCCTGGAAAATAGTTCGCTATGATGAAAACGGGGAGAATCCGGTAGATTTTATTACCGAAGGCCTTTCCTGGCCTCAGGATATTGTCTTTTTGGAGGAGAAGAACGAAGTCTTGATATCCAATCTAAAATCGGGTGAAATAAACAGACATGATGCGGAAACCGGTGAGATGGTCGGCCTTTTTGCGCAAGCAGTAGGGCCTACTCGAATGAAAATTAGGAAGGACACCTTAGTATATGTCTTGCAATGGTCCGGCAATGGAAAGGTGCTTCGTTTTGATCGGGAGGGTTCCCTCGTGGATGAATTTACCCAGGTCGGGGTCGTCAATGCCATCGGTATGGATTGGGATGCCAAGGATTATCTTTATGTCTCCTCCTATAAGGACGCCAACATCAGAAAGTTCGACCAAAAAGGTAGGGACATGGGACTGTTCATCGATTCCCATCTCAAAGGGCCCACCAACATATGGTTTGACGACCAAGGAAATCTTCTGGTTAATGATTGGGCGGCAAATCGGGTCGTTCGATTCGATTCCGTTGGAAATTTCGTCGATAATTATATCATCACGGGATTGAATCAGCCCGAGGGGGTCGATTTTCTTAAAGACGGCAGTTTGCTGATCGGAAGTGGGGGAACCAGTGAAATTGTTCGCTACGGACCCGAGGGGACCATAAAAGGGAGTCTGGTGACCCCGGGCAAAGGGGGCCTCAAGCAACCGAATGCCATACGGGTTAGAACGGCAAAAAGTCGGTAAGGTCACCGATGTCCAACCGATAATTTAGCAAACCTACTGATATGCGCCTTCATTTCCCTTGATCTTCTTCTGGAGATTGCGCAAATGGATTCAAAGCAGGTCCCATAATGGCTAGTCCAAAAACCTTAGCCTATAGATACGGTCATCTCCGGTTGTGGCCAACCCGCGTTTGGGTTCTCCTGGAGTATCCCTATTGCTGGTCGAGAAATAGATAGAACCATCGGGCGCCTCCGCTACCAACCTGATTCTTCCCAACTCATTTTCGAACAACAGTTCTTCCTCCTTAACGGCCACATTTACATCGGTCCTTTCCAAAACTATTCTACGAAGATGCCTACCCCTAAGGGCACCTACCAATAAGTTTCCCCGCCATGGGGATTTAGGGTGGTTGACCATACACAGGCCCGAAGGTGCAATGGCAGGTGTCCATTCGATCAATGGTTTGATAAACCGTTTGTCCTGGTGCATTCCGGACACTATAGGCCAACCATAATTACCGCCCTTGGTGATTCGATTGAGCTCATCCTGATGTTCCCGATAACCTTCCGCGGCAAATCCACTGGGTCCGTGTTCGGTGGCGTACATCTCCCCATTTTGGCGATCCCAGGCAAAACCTTGGGGATTCCTTAGGCCCAAGGCATAGACTGCTGAGCCTGGAAAGGGATTGTCTTCGGGAATCGTACCATCCGGATTGTAACGCAATATTTTGCCGGTAGGATGTTCCAAATCCTGTACCTGGGCAATGTTCTCATTATCGCCCATGGCCACATAGAGTTTGCCATCGGGGCCAAAGTCCAGTGCACCCCCGGCATGGGTGCTCACTGAAGGAAGGTCATCCACCAGCAGCGTGGGGTCGACTCCCGTATGGTCTTGGTCCTTAAATCGGTAAATCCTGTTGACCAGCCCATTTTCTGCATTTCGAAAAGTGCCCATAACAAAGATAAACCCATCCTGTTCAAATTTTGGGGATAGGGCCAATCCGCTTAATCCCGCTGCTTGCCAATTGGCAACGGGTAGCGCAGCCCAAGGTTTTTTTTGTAGCGTTCCGTCGGCTATGAACCGAATGCTCCCGGGCCTTTCCGTGATAAAAATCCTTCCATCGGGCGCAAAATCCATATCCCAAGGAATGACCAGGTTTTCGGCTACGGGTTTGATCTCCACGGCAGTGTTGTCATGGGTTTCCTGGGAAGGCTTGGGTTGGCAGGCGGCTAGCAAAAGAATACCTATCACGCCTATGTTTAGGTGGCGCAACCGGCGGAACACTGGGGTCCCTAGGCATTCCAAATAGAAAGATGAAGGCAAGGCGGGTAGCATCGCGAACAACATTTTTTCCATATCAGATGGCTTTATCGTTAGCTGTGGATCGCTAGGTCTGTCCTTCATGGTCGGCAAAGGAGTCCTCAACCGTTCAGACGGGGCAGGCCTGGGGTTTGGATGTGAGGGCCCGATCGATTCGGGCGTCGTTCCTAAGCGGTTTCCAGTTGGTCTTCTATGTAAGTACTGGGCGAAGTGCCCACGAACTTTTTAAATGCCTTATAAAAACTGGTCTTATTGTTAAAACCAACGGCAAACAGGACCTCGATCACGTTGAACTCTCCGGAAATCTTGTCTTTCAATAGAATTTTCTTGGCTTCATCGATCCGATACTCGTTGATAAAATCAAAAAAACCTTTTTGAAAATGCTGATTGATCACCTGTGAGGCATGATGTCTGGAAATTCCCAACCTATGGGCCAGAATATCCAAATTCAATTCTGGATCCAGAAAGGGTTTTTCTTGCTCCATAATGTGTACCAATTTCTCCTTGTATTCCAGGGACACACGATTGGACATGCCGGTTTTTCCATATTTTATAAAGAGCTTGGCGTTTTTCAGCTTTTTCCAATTGGTGAGTACATCCGGCTTATAATGGGCCAAGTAGGCCTGGACCGTTACAAAGACCACCATCGCTATGGTAATGACATAGTCTTGTTTATAGGTCAGGACGTCCAATTCCGCCAGTACCAAATACAACACCCAGGACAGGGAAAAAAGCAAGAACAGCAGGTTCAGGAGAGGGACCCATTTCATATGTTTCATTCCAGGGGTCCTGTTTTTTTGATAGGTCCGCCAACTGATCAGGGCGAACAAGAGCAAGCTTCCCACCAAAATGCCTTCCATTAAGGCCGGGTGGACCACCAAATAATCCGCCAATTCTTGCTGGGTTCGGAATTGCTCCCTAAAGTGGGTGGGCAAGAAATAAAACTTGCCATAAAACAGCATAACAAAAATGAAGGGGGAGGCCAATAGGAACAGCGTTGAAAGCTTGGGCTTCCATCTCCCCAAAACCATCCGGTTGTAGCTATAGAAAAGAGGTCCGTACAAGGCCAGGGGTATAAAATAGAGGAACTTCAGTTGTTGTTCCAACGCCACATGGATTTTTGACCAATAGAGTACGCAATAAAATATCTGATAGGCGAACATGACCATAAAAACAAACCACAGTCGTTTGGCCTCTTTTTGACCTTTTTTTGCGAACAAGATCAAAAAGGCCAGGATCAATGACTGAAACGCAAAAAACAATATGACACCTTCCCAAATATTCATGCTGCCACCTATTGCGGTACATCTTTATTGGCGCTCTCGACCCTTATGTATGCGATAAAAGTCAGTGAACGAACACCTCAAATCGACATCCCTTTTGGCCCCCTAAAAGTACAATTTTTCGCCCTCGGCCGAGTCACTTCTTAACGGGAATTACCGAATGCCGAACAAAATGGACTGTTCTTTACCACTTCTCTGCCTACTTTTTTCCTCCGAAATCATCTAGGGAATTGCCAAGCCTAAACTGATTTGAGAACCCTAATTTCCGAGACTTAAACCTGGGCTGCCCGAATTACACCCCCGTTAATGGCGTCCTGCAAAATCCCAATACTGGAACTCTGTTGAGTTTGGGGTAAGGGGCAACTGAGCTTCCTTGTGATATATTGCGTGGTTGGGCCCCAAGGATGTAACGTGCCGATTTACCCTTACGGCTTTCTATTTTTAAGACGCTCTATCTGATCCAGGGCTTCCATTAATTGGGTATCCCGACCAGCGACCAAATCCTCGATTTTAGTGCTCACCATAATATCCGGAATAACCCCCTTGTTGGGCAAACCTTCCTCCAACGAAAAACTGCCCACTACGGGCACGTCGATTTCAATGGTGGAGTTGGGCAATCTTAGAAATAAAAGCTGGCCCCCATTGATACCCCTTTGGTTTCCTCCGGTTTCCTCGCCGATGATCCTTCCGACACCGTTTTTTTGAATTCCGGTGGCCAGATAATAAGCCATGGAAACATTCCTTGGGCCGACTAAAAAGAAAACTTCCCCTTGAAACGCATTTTTGGCGGGTTTCATGGTGGGTTCCTTATAGCTCGGTCTTTCATAATACCCCCATTCATCGGGGCCTTTGATCAGTTCTGGGGTATAGTACCAGGGGTCGCCCCAAGATTGTACATACGGTTTCAAGGATTCGGGAAATACGGTAAACCTCGTTTTATCAATATACTCTTGAAGGCGGACCGGTTTCTGGATCAGATGCCGCATCAAACCTTCACCGATTGCATCGAACCCTCCTTCATTGTCCCTTAGATCAACGATCAGGTAGGCTATACCATCCTGGTCGATGGTTTTAAAGGTTTGTTTGAAGTAGGTATCCCAGTCCCGGTCCATACCCATGTCATCAAAGGTTCCGGCTGTAAGAAGGCCAATATCCCTTTGCAGTTTCTCATATCCCCAGAGCATTGCCTTGGTGACCGGAAAATCGGCATATCGGGCCGCCAACGTCTGGGACCTTTCTTCCCGGGTCAACGGCTGCACAATGACCTGCGACCGTAGCCCGTCCGGGGTTTTTATGTCCAGTTCCAAGGCATCTGGAACCGGATAGACCAAGGGATAGTAGACATCAAAGGCATTATAGCGGTACGGGTAGCCGGAGACCTCCAATTGTTTTACCCTACTTTTTTCAGTTCCGCCATCCGCCTTGGCGTACTTTTTTAAGCGGTCCAGAATTTTGGAAACGGCAACCCCATGGATCGTTAGGATTTCCGTACCGGGTTTAAGATCGATCGCGCTAGCATTCCTCAGAACGATCATTTTATCCCCGATCCAGGTAAAGGTAAAGGGCAATTTGTCCTTTTGCTCATGAATCAGGGTCTTTAGTATAGGTCCTTGGTTGTAAAAAGAAGCAAAAGTATGGTCGCACTGTATGCTTGCCAGCAATTCCGAAACGGCCAGATAGGCCTCGCCGTAGGCCAGATCATTTTGAAAGCGACTTTCCAATTGGTTCAACGCCACTTCCATATCCTTTTGGGAATTGTAGCGATAGACCCCGGGATGTACCTCCAATACCATGGTCTTGATCAACGCAAAATCCTCTAGCAATAAGCGGGAAGGTATTTTCTTTAACTGGCTAACATCGATTTTCGGATAGGTGTTCCATTCATGGTCGAGGACCACAGGGGAGGTGCCTTCCAGGGATACGGCTCGATTGTTCAAGGATTCCCATTGCAGGTCTTTCTTGGAACGGTGTCGGACATATTTAAATTCGAAATCAGGGATGCTATCGGGAAAGACCAGGCTCACGGAATGTGTATCGCCATGCGGCTCCAGACGGATGGATCGGTCCCAACTTAAGGGCGGGGCACTGCCGCGTATCCCCACATAGTCAAACGTATCGTTGGTCGCTCCCCGGAGGTTGAAGGTGACCGTGGTTTGCGCCCCCATTGGGGTACAAGCCATACATCCAAGGAAGAAAAAGAGCCCGAGGCCTTTCATGGTCGCATTTGTTGTGGAGACGGATTCTGTTTGGTGGTGCCCCCATAAAACAGATACTTGCCCACGGCCTGACCCAGTTTGTGGCCGGTATTGCTATTGGTAAAAATCACGAAACCATGCTTCAATTCCGGATAGAGCACAAATTCACTTTGAAAATCATAATTGCTGCCCCCATGCATGACGGCCTTCCCGATAACGGTGTCCTGGACAAAAAAACCGAGGCCGAGGCCCAAATCCCAATAGTTGAACTCGGGGGAAGTAGGGTAGCCGGGCGCCAATACCTCCCTATGGAACATGGCCTGATATTGTGCCGGGGACATGCCCCGATGATTGGCCAGGGCCACCAAAAATTGGGCAAAGTCACTGGCGTTGGTCAGCATACTGTGCGCCACCCCGGGCTCCGTAGCATAGGGCCACCAATAGGTGGGGTTGGACTGTAAATGGCCTTGGGCAAATTCCAAACTTTCGTTACCTACAAAATAGATCGGATCAATGCCAAGCGCATCCATAACCTCTTCCTGTAACAGTTGGTTGATTCCTTTTCCCGTGACCGCTGCTACGGTACGCGCTAAATATTCAAAGGCTTCCCCGGAGTAACCGAACTGCGTCCCAGGTTCAAAATCGAGCTTCCTTTCCATTCCGGAAGCATAGCCTCCAGGCCCGCCGAAAGCCCAGTTGGGCATCCCGGTCGTATGGTTGAGGACCATTCTTCCCGTAATCTTTTGGTAGCGCGGGTCATTTTCATAGTTGGGAAATGGCAGCCAGGTGTACAAGGGGACGTCCAGATCAAATTTCCGTTGATCCACCAACCTATTTACGATAAAGGCAAAGACACTTTTGGTCACCGATGCCCCCTGAAATTTGGTCCGTTTGGTGATGGGGGCCTTGGTAAGCAGGCTTTTATAGCCAAAGACCTTATCGTAGACCACTTGGCCTTCCTTGATTACCGCGACCGACGCTCCGGGAACCTGGTAATAGGTCATTTGCGCCTTAATAAAAGCGTCCAGTTCCTGATCGTCCAAATCCCCTGGGGAGAGGACCACCCCTTCTTCCCGGAACAGGTAATTGGGCTCCTTAAAAACAGGCAGGACGATCTCGCCCAAAGGGATGGGTTGGGAACCCCTTACCGAAAAAGGGTGTTGAAAATGGGTATCCAACCTGAGTTGATTGCCATATCCCTCCCCGGCAAAAGGATGGGTCAGAGCATAGGAAGGGGACACATAATAATTTCCTGGGGGGAGTGCCACTTCAAAGTTTCCGACGGAATCCAAGGGGACCTCGATCCAAAACCCCGGACTTTCCCGATGGGTGATACGCACCGTTTGCTGCACCAATTCTTCCTGATCTTCAAAACGGATCATACCCGAAACCTGTTGAAGCGCGGTTGGTTCGGGCAGTAAAACGATATCCCCGAGCTGCCCCGAATTGAATTCCTTCCAAAAACCGTTATAGCCAATACCCCAGTTGAGGTAGGTCTTCTCACCGGACTTACGGTCCACATCCACTATGAAATGATCGATGCCAATGGTCTTGGTATCTTCCAACAGCTGGGGCAGGACCATCCTTATCTCGATGGTCTGGACGCGACCTTTCCTGCTCCATTGGAATTGAACATCATCCTTGGTAATTTGGGCATGAACGGGGTCTTTGTGTTCTTCATGGATTCGAAGCTCCATCGCTTTATTCCGGAAAATTAAGGAGGCGACGCCGCCTGCACCCTTGCTATGGATCCCATTGATGTAAAATTCGTAGAAGTCTTCGGGGGTGTGTCGATCATCGGTTATTTCCGTAAGAACATATAGCGCGCTTTCTTCCAGGTGGTAAGCGATCTTAAATCGGGCCTGCAGATCCGTTTCGGCGGATACGGGCTGGCCAAAGTATCCTTGCATCACGTTCCATTTTTCGGCCTCCCAATCATCCGCCCGGGCATCGACCTTCTTGGCGCTACAGGCATAGGCATAGGCCACTTTGCCGTTATGGGCATGGGCCAGGAGGGAAAAGAGCATACCTAATAGGGGTAACCACCTTGTCATAGCCCATTGGATTTTAATTCGATATCACCACTGGTGGTTTCCAATTGAAAAGTGGCTTCGCTTTGGCCGATCGCAAAGGAACGCATCGGTTTTTCGTTCTTTAGGAAACGGGGTTCCACGGTGAAATCGGTCGAAAAAGAGCCGTCGCCCGCCTTTTGTTGCACCTTGCCCGAAAAGGTTTGGGGATAGCTGATGCTCAAATCACCACTGATGGTCTTGAAGGCCGATGCCCCCGTGGGAACTTTGGTAAACGAGGCCTGGATATCCCCACTGACGGTCTCCAATTCGGCGTTCCCGGACACCCCTTCCAAATCAATGGAACCGGTAATATGTTTTACCTTAATGTGCTGGGCTGCGATGGAGGCCATGCGCACGTCGCCCCCATTCACATTCTGAACGATCAGGTTGGTGTTTCGTGGCAATCTAATGGTGTAGTCTAGCCGGAAGGTATAGGAGAAACAAGGGGCTCCGTCACAATTTTCGCTATAGCTAAAAGTATCTTCCTCGGCATTGAATTGGGAGTAGGGGGAATCCAGGTAAATCGCGAAATAATCGTCCCTGGCCCGTTTCCCGACCTTAATCTCGGCAACCCCTTGGTTCTTTTGTGCTTCGTTGGGGGCTTTGATCGATTTGATGGCGGACACCTGCACCGTTTCCAGGTCGTGTCCCAGGATGGTTACTTTTCCGGTAATATTGGCCAAAACGAAGGTATTCTGGGTATTGGGATCTTTAAAGGCACCTTCTATTTCAATGGTTTCCGTATGATCGTGGTTGCCGATCAGGGAAACTCCCGGGGAAAGTGCGTCAACGTTCCCATTGCTTGTCGGATTGAAGGAAAACAAGGTCAGGGCAAATACGGGAAGGATCAGCAGGTACTTCCAACTCGAGCGGGGGGACGACTTTTTGCCGTTCATCATTTCAATTCTTTTTTCCAGCAAGGTCTGGTTGTAGTTATTGGTAAAGCTCAAGGGGTGGATCTTGGCCGAAACCTGTAACAAGCTCATTTGATAGGAGGCTTTGTCAATGCCCGTATCCAACATGGCATCATCCACCTGATACTCCATATTATGGCTCATGAGATTTCGGATGCCCCATACAAAGGGGTTGAACCAAAAGAGCATCAACAGGAATTCCACCCCTAGTTTGTCCAGATAATGCCTTTGGTCCACATGAAATTTCTCATGTGCCAAGATTTGCGCATAGATATCGTATTCGTAAAGGGACGGGTTCACGTAAATATTCCGGAAAAAGGAAAATGGGGGGGATTCCTTTTGCAATTCGTAGATCCGATAACGGCCATCCCGTATCGATTCCAGGCGGGAGGATTTCCATAGGAGCAGGACCAGTTGTACCAAAAAGCTGGACAAAAAAACCAGCACGCCGCCTACATAGATGCCCGAGGCCAATCTGGCCCATTGGGCGCCATCCTTAAAAATATAGGGCGCTGTTTCTTGAGCGTGTTTAGGGGAAGCCTGATGGGTTTGTTGGACATCTTCCACCCTGTCCATGGAGGGTTGGGTGGGTACGATCAATTCCACCAAGTTGGGGGATTCGTTGCGAAGGGACCATTCTTGGGGGATCGTGATCAGCGGGAGTAGGACCGAAAGGAGGAGCATGGCCAGCAATGCGAATCGATTGACCGCAAAGAAGGTTTCCCGGCGCAACAAAAAGCGATAGATCACATAGGTCAATCCCAATAGCAAGGAAGCATGTAAAAAATAGTGGATCATCCTAGGACTTGGATTTGATACGTTGGAGGATCCGCTTTAAATCCGCTTCGGTGATTTTTTCCGCTTCGGCAAAATGGGCGATCATTTTGGAATAGGACTGGTCAAAGTACTTGTCCACTACGGAATGGACCAGGGAGTCCTTGTACTTGTCCTCGGAGATGATGGGAAAGTATTGAAAGGTTTTCCCAAAGGCATGATGGTCCAAAAACCCTTTTTCTTCCAGGATACGGACCATAGTGGCTACCGAATTATAGTGGGGTTTGGGTTCGGGCAGCTCGGCCACTACTTCTTTAACAAAGGCTTTTTTGAGTTTCCAGAAGGCCCGCATAATTTGTTCTTCCCGTTTGGCCAATTTTTCCATGCTTATAAAATTTAAGTCCAAATCTATAACTAATCGATTAGTTATACAACTAATACATTAGTTTTTTTGATAGTGTGCCGAAATTTGGTTAAAGGGCATGATCGTTTTGGTTCTTCGGCTTTTCCAGGGTTGGGACCATTTTTCTCATTTTCACTTAAAAAAGAGATATAATCTTTGTCTGCCAGTTTAAGTTGTAATGTGTATCTTGATTTACCATATTGCTTTTACAATTTCGTAAAAGCATATTTGTCAGTACTTTTTAAGACAATGAGAGGGTTAATGTAAAAGAATCGGAAGATGGTAAATATGATATGCCTCATGTCATCAATCTATGGCACAGAACCTCTGAATAGCATGAAGTGGTACTTTTGATTCCACTGTAAAACTCCGTGAGTGGTCAGAAAAAAAGGATTTAAACTTCTAACTCTTTACGGTTATATAAAATTCGTTTTGTTCAATCTTATTTTTATTTTTCAATTATTCTCACCTGAATTTGAAGACTATTATCTAGAAAGCTTTCATCGGCATAGAAGCTGAGTAACTACTGAGTTGTGATTTATAGTTCAGGTGGTAAGGAATGTCTTTTTGACAATGTTAAATTCCTATGGTCAATAAAATTAAATGAAAACATTTCTATTTGATGGCCTTTATATCTCATATCATTCACCAACTTTTCATGAGATTTATTATCACTACTATCCCTTGCAAGGCCTCTTAAAGATTTCAAAAAAATCTATCGTTTTTTTTCAAAATCCCAATATTGATTTTCTTCATTCCAATAAAGAACATAGAAGTTACCCAGAACTAAAGTATATGAAATTATCTCTTCGTTTGTCCGAATTTTTACAACTGGGTTAAAATTGAATGATGGACTTAACCAAACTTCGTTCTCATCTAATATATAATCATTGAAATCTTCATTAAGCCCCAGTAAAATACTCTTGCTGCTGTCGCTAGTGTTATAAATTCGAATTTTGTCTTTGTAGAATCCCTCACCAATTTGCTCTGGTATATCCCCTTTCGGTGGTGGGACATTTGGTCGTGGAGTATCCGGTCGTGGCATACCATTTTTTTGCGCCAAACACGAATGGAACACAAGGCAAATAATCAATGTACCGAATATTTTTTTAATCATCGCTTTTCGTTGCATTACTGTTTTTTATACGGCCCAGCAAATAACCCGCAATAGTACCAAGAAGTCCCACTGCGGGTGCAATTTGATCGTTGCTGTAACCCGCCGTAATTAAGAAAAGAGTCCCAGTTATAATTAGGGTTATTGTGATGAATTTTATGGTATCATCTGAACCTATTTTTTTGTGTTTTATGAGAAACATCTCTAGAATAATGATTAGTAAACCAAAAACGAGTACCGAAATTGACAATGTGAATTCCAACCTTGAGATAGGAGTTATTATTTCATTGATTGATTCCTTTGGTTCCGGTGGTAAGTTGTTTACAAGGGAATTTATTGAATCTTGAACCTTGTCTGATACTGAAGAAAAGAAAAACATTATGCCGACTATTTAAATGTTCTAAAATAAGTTTGCGCAACTCCTACTTCATGATTTTCCGTGCTTAGAAGCTTTTTCAATTCTTTTCCAAAAGCGGGACAGAATTAGTCATAAAATCGGGATTAATTCACTAAATGTTTGCTTTAAGATCTCTAAGATGCCGTTAATGGCCTTTTGCACCGTGATTAAAAGTAATGTTGAAATCGCAACCAATACGCTCTCTGTGGCAATTAGTTGCATCTTGAGCAGAAGTTTACCCACGTCAGGAGAGTATCCTTGATTGTTGTCAATTTCATACTTTGATACATTTTCGGCAATTTCGACCAACTGAATTGCAATTTTTTTAAATTCTCCCGGAGCATACCCTTTAATCGATTCCCAACCATCCTCAAAAGCACTCGAAGCTTCACTCAAAATGCTGGAATATACATTTTGAAAATTGAATTCCATCACTTGTTATTTTAAATTTTTTTTTGCGGTTTCAACCACCCAAGCCGCATCAATGGATTGGTTAATTATTTTAAGAATTGAATTCGATGTTGTTGTTCTTATACATGAAATGCTATTTCCGTTGCTATCTAGACAAGTATCCGTAGAGGAATGAGTTTGCTCAATTAAATCCTGCTGTTGCCTTATCAATTCTAATAATTTCTTAATACAACTATAAGAGTTTCCGTTTTCAACTTCTCTTTTTTTTTCAACTGTTGCGAAGCCCGCAGGATAATGCTGCCCCATTACCTTTTGGATTTTGTTTGAAACATCTTCGATGAGTTGGCAAGAAGTGGTTGATTGAATTGAAGCTCTATCTATTAAAACATCAATTTTGGACTCTAAATAGTTATATTTTAATTTGTTGTGATTGTAAGTTCCCTCATTAGTTCCACTTAAATCACCCATTGATTTAATAAACGTATTAATCTCTTCCTTGTATTCTTTCAATCCATTATCTATGACCTCATCATACGGAACTACTAAAGTGACTTTGCAACTTAAAAGGAGGATGGAAGTTATTATGAGAAGATAAAACGGATAGTTTATAATAAAGGAAGTTCGATATATTGTTTTTTTCATCACCAAGAGACTATTCTAATACGATTTCAATTATTTGCCCTTAGAGTACAACAAGAAATCGATTGTTGCACCTGTATTTGTCCATATTTGGATAGAATTACGGTAATTTCTTCAATAAAATTAAGATATAACTTTGTATTAATGTAGTATAAAAACCTTAATTATTTTGAGGTTTTTCCAAAGGCATGATGGTTCAAAAACCCTTTTTCCTCTAGGATACGTACCATTGTGGCTACCGAATTGTAGTGGGGTTTGGGTTCAGGCCGCTCGGCCATCACCTCTTTAACAAATGCCTTTTTCAGTTTCCAGAAGACCCGCATGACTTGTTCTTCCCGTTTGACCAATTTTTCCATGATTGTAAAGTTTAAATCCAAATCCATAACTAATCAATTAGTTTATTTGAGGGAATGCTCCGAAACGATGTGGAAAGATGGGTTGGGGTGGCCGCAGATGGTTACTGAATTTGGGGTTCTGCATTCGGTAGTGAAAAGAATAAGTAGAGTTACGATAAAACTTTTGGGGAATTCGACTGAGAGATATTGAGGCCCGTCGTTGCGTTGCCCAACGTAGTGCTTGAGCCGATTAGAAGTATTATTCGGCTCAAAAATAATGAAATTGTGAGTTGATTAAGTGAAATGTTCAGCTCAATATTGCTATTTATTTGGAGCTATTCAAAGTTTTGTTTACGATTAACTTCATTAGAAATATCTAATTTTAATAAATAAATGGATAAGGAAAAAGTTCGATGAGGTGCATTGGTAGGACAAAGAAACTTGCAAGATGTAAAAATCAATGCAAGGTTCTGTATTGCCATGTCCACAGATTTCAATGGTGGCAGGTAATCGTGATAATAGGTGTAATAGCAGGGTTATACCAAGATTTCATCAAACCAATCTTTGTGAACATTCGAGATTTCAAGCCGGATATTAATGTAAATGATATACATACGAATTTGGATGAAATTGTTTTTAATCCCATTTTTCAAGAAGATGATAAGGAAAATTTCAACGTTTTAATTCTTCGTTTTGAGGATTATATAGCTGACAAGAATACTTATTGTATAGGGAGAAGTATTAAAGAAAACTTGGTAGTATCAAAAGCAAATGACTCTTCATTAGTCAATTTGAGAGTAAGATATATTTCTGATAGCATCCCACCACCTCGAAATAATCTTGAAGCACTAGAAATTCAGGAAAGACACAATGCGGACTTAATTATTTATGGTCTTGCAAAAAATGTAAAAGTAGATTGTGAAGGTGCCGATGTTTGTTTCAGATACAAATTAACCAATACTATAATAGACAAAGCCAAGCCTGCAATAGATATTAAACCTGAAAAGTTTGATTTAGATTATATATCTACTACACCTTCAAAAATTGAATTAGGAGAATTTTCTATTGATTACATATCGTTGAATCAATGGATTACTTCATTAAGTAATTTAAAAAGAGGCAACAAGAAACAAGCATTTTTCGAATTAGATAAAATTGCTATGGATTCCTCAAGGAATAAGGATGAAAGGTCAAAGAGGTTTTTCGAAATAGGAAATACCTATTACAGGATGAATGAGAACAAAAAGGCAATCTTCGCCTATGAAAAGGCTATTGAGCTAAATCCCAAAAATATTGAAGCGTTTCACAATAGAGCGGTAAGTTATTGGATGGAAAACAAATTGAAGAGGGCTAAAAGAGATTTGGAAATTTGCATACGAAATCCATACCCGGGATTGCAACTATCTTATTACTTAAAAGGATTAATATACCATGAAGAAAGAAGTTTCAAGAAAGCTATTGTTTTTTTTGACATGGCAATCAATGAGGATTCGACAATTGCTCGTTTTTACCAAAGTAAAGGTGAATCGCTCCTACGTCTAAACCTCCCAATAAGGGCATCTGGAGAATTTAAGAAAGCCTTGACCATTTCAGACGTAGATTCGGCTGAAGCTTACAATCAACTTGCTGAAACTAAAAGACAACAAAACCTGTTTTATGATGCCTTAAAGTATCATAATCTGGCAATATCCAAAAATCCCAAAAACTCAGAATATTATGTTTTAAGAGGGCTTACCAAAACCAAAACTAGAAATTATAATTCTGCGCTGAAAGATTTGGACAAGGCGATTGAAATCAATCCTAACGGTACTGATGCATATCGGTTTTGTGCTTCTATATATATTGAAAAAGGAGAGTATTTGAATGCAAAAAAGGAGTCTGATAAACTAATACGGATGTACCCTAATTTCGCCACTGGATATATGAGCAAGGGAAGAGTATATATATTATTGAACAATTTGGAAGAGGCAATAAAGTCTTTCACACAAGCAATTAAGATTAATCCAGACTTTAGTGATGTATATTATCAGAGAAGTAAGGCATTATTACTAAATGGAGATTATGAAAGTGCTTTAAAGGACTGTGAAAAAGCACTTAGCTTAAATCCTGATAAAGTAGTTTATGTAATTCAAAAATTAACCATTCTTTTTAGAATGGGCAATTTCAAAGAATTCAATAAGATGTTTAAAGATTTATCCAAATCTGAAAAAGATGGTATATTAAGTTGAACCGTTTTTGGTAATTAACATAGTTCCAAATAAACAAAATCCTGAAATGATAGACTAAATTGAAACTACGAACGAACAAGGACTAATCATTGTTTACTCAACCTTCAATGTTAAACTTATGATAAAAGGTGAGCAGCGCGGTTAGGCCAAAAAACGACCCTTTGACAGGCCCTATATACAGGGGATTTTGAAGAAAAGTTCGAGTCCCGTCCATTCTGCAAACCCATCCTTTCCCATAACAACCCAACCCCAACAAACGACAATTCAACCCCAAACCCCTAGTAACATTGCACCTGGCTTCCCATCTTTGCGCTAAGTAGAACCGTAAGGAATCCACATAAAAAACATGGGGAATGGCAGCAACGGCAATTGCCTTTGTAAAAACCGACCTATATTTATCCCCCAAGGCCCGGGTTTCGTATCATTGGAAATAAATAGATAAACGTGTTACTGAACAAAGAAAAACGCATACAGTATTTGGGATTTGATGACCTGTGGTTTGCGACCCTCGGTATCCTGATCCTTAGCGGGGTGGCCGCCTACCTCTTCAATGATCCGGCTTTGATGCCTTCCTGGTTTGAAAAAATACTGAGCTGGGTCATCTCCCTATTCTTTACCACCATCGATTGGTTCCTCAATCGGTCCATCATGATCTACTTGCGCAAAAAATTCCCGGCCTTTACGGACGATGCCCAACGGATTACCCTCTTATTTTTCGCCATTGTGATTACCGTAGTGGCAGTGGATATCATCGGGGGGACGCTGATCTCCCAAATCCAAGGGGTCAATTACTTCATTTCCTGGTCCCGTATCAAAGTACTATTGCCCATCATTATCATCTCCATCATGAGCATGGCCATCTATGAGGCGATCTATTACAACGTACGACTCAAAAAATCCGTCCAAGAGGAGGAACATTCCAAACGACTGCTGGTACAGGCGCAATTGGACGCCCTGTTGAATCAGGCCCAACCCCACTTTTTCTTCAATACCTTGAATACGCTGCGCGATATCATCGATCAGAATTCCAAGGAGGAGGCCAAGGAGTTTGTGGACAAGCTGTCCGACATGTACCGCTTTTTATTGGAAGCAGGTCAGGAGAACCTGGTCCCCCTAAAAAATGAATTGCGCTTTGCGAAGGCCTATATCCATATACAATCCGAACGCTTCGGGGAGAACCTCAAATTGGATTGGGACATTCCGGATGCGGCTTTGTATGCCAGGCTGGTGCCCATGAGCTTGCAGCTGTTGTTGGAAAATGCCATCAAACACAATGTGATCTCCAAGGCCAAACCCCTCACCATCCATGTGGCCGTAAAGGACGACCATTTGGTGGTGGAAAACAAAATAGCGCCCAAATCCACCCAATTGCCCTCGACCAAGGTGGGATTGGCCAATATTGAAAAGCGGTATGCCCTAATTTCGGGCCAATCCATCGACATCCAAAATAATGGCCAACGATTTAGGGTCTCCCTACCTTTAGTAACGAACTAGATAAAACGAACAATGATGCGTGTATTGATCATAGAAGACGAACAGCGGGCCGCGGCCCAATTGCAACGGATGCTACAAAGCTGCGATTTCCCATTTCAGTTATTGGGCATCCTGGATACGGTGGAGGATGCCGTACAATGGTTCCAGGAGCATTCCGCCCCCGACCTGGTATTTATGGACATTCAATTGGCGGATGGATTGAGTTTTGAGATCTTTCAAAAGACCGAGGTGGAAGCGCCCATCATTTTTACCACTGCCTTTGATCAATACGCCATCCAGGCCTTTAAGGTGAACAGTGTGGATTATCTCTTAAAACCCGTTCAAAAGGAGGACCTAAGCCTGGCCCTGGACAAATTCCAGAAATCCAACCGCCCCGCGACCCTGGCCCCGGAGATATTCAAACAATTGCTCGGAAGCCTACAGGCTCAACCCCGGCGGGAAGGGCTATTGGTGAAGGAGGGCAAGGGCTTGGTACAGATCAAAGTTTCGGAATTGCTGTACTGCTATTCCGAGGACAGCATCACCTTTGGGGTTACGGCCGGCAAGCGCTGTATCATCGAAGAGACCCTGGACGAATTGTTCGGCTCCTTGGATCCCAACGCATTTTACCGGATCAACCGCGGCCAGATCGTGGCCAAGTCCGCCATCCGAAAAATAGACCCCTATTTCAACCATCGGGCAAAACTTACCGTGGCCAATCCCAGGGACCAGGAATTTATTGTGAGTCGGCCCAAGACCAGCGATTTTAAAAAGTGGATGAACCGCTAGCCCCCTCGCCGACAATTCAACCTCCCATAACGATGGTTCGGTAGGATCGACTTTCCTTCAGGGAACGGAATCCTGATCTTGCGTCCATAATCCTTTAAAACCAGAGATCATGAGACCAGAACCCTGTACCGCAGCCCCAATGAGCATCCATGGCCTATTCGATGGCAGCACACCGATGGGGGCTTTTCGCCATTCCCAAAAATCGATTAAAAGAGGGCTGTTGAAAAATATCCTTGTACTTCTTACCGTGCTCCTTTGCTTCCCGGTATCCGCCCAAGAAAATCTGACCGCTTCCCAATGGCGCGAAGACCTTCGGTTCCTACAAAACACCGTTCATGAGGACTACCCCTTTCTTTTTGTAAAGACCACGGAGGAAATTTTTGATGCCGAGGTCGAAAGGCTCTACCGGAACATTCCCGATTTGGAGTAACACAAGATCACCCTGGGCCTGGCGAAAATCATCGCCTTGTTCCAATACGGGCATATGGGTGTGGGGACTTCCCAAACGGCCTATGCCTATCATCACCTACCCGTAAACCTCTATCAATTTAGCGATGGGGTCTATGTGCAGGGGGTGCACAAGTCTTATAAACCGGCCTTGGGCGCCCGGGTGTTGGCCATCAACCAGGTACCCATCACCGAGGCCCTGGAAAAAATCTATCCGGTGGTGAGCGCCGAAAACTCCCAATATTTCAAGGCCTACGGCCTCAATAATCTGACCGTGCCCGAAGTGCTGCATGCCCAGGGCATTACGGACCGACTTGAAAATTCTATCGAGTTTACCTTGGAAAAAGCAGGCAATACCTTTACCCAACGCTTTACCGCCCTGCCCCAAGGTGAAAAAGTACCGACCCAATACGGTTATGTATTTGGGGACGAGAATTGGTTGGAGGCCAGAGACCCGGAGCGTACGCCCCTATACCTGGAACAGCTCGACAAGATCTATTTCTTTGAATATTTACCGGAAGCGCAGGCGGTCTATGTACGGCATAGTCAAATACAGAACGATCCGGAAGAGGATGTGCGATCTTTTTACGCACGCCTCTTCGATTTTATCGAAAACAATGCGGTGGACAAATTGATACTCGATGTCCGCTTGAACGGCGGCGGAAACAACTTTTTGAACAAGCCTATTATTACGGGCATCCTCGAGACCCGGAAGATCAACCAATTGGGCAAACTGTTTGTCATTATCGGCAGGAATACCTTTTCCGCCTGTCAAAATCTGGTCAATGAATTGGACAACTATACCGAGGCCATTTTTGTGGGGGAACCCACGGCCGAGAATGTGAATTTTTATGGGGACAACCGTCCGGTACGCCTCCCGAACAGTAGGATCCCGGTCTATCTGTCCTTTGCCTGGTGGCAGGACAAGCCGGCTTGGGACAATGCCGATTGGCTTGCACCCTCCCTGCCCGTGGAACTTAGTTTTGAGCAGTATGTGGCCAACCAAGATCCCGTTCTTGATGCCGTCTTGGCCTTTTCGGATCCCGACTTTAAACCCAAGCCCATGCAGTACATTACCGAATTGTTCCTGGCGGGAAAAATGCAGGAATTGGCCCAAGCCCTGCCCCAAATGATGGCGGACCCCAAATACGATTTTTTCGACTTTGAGACCGAATTGGGCAAATCGGGCCTGCAGCTGTTGGACCGTGGGCGCATGGACGGCATCCAGGCGGCTATCGGGGTATTGTCTTCCGTGGCGCAACTATTTCCTAATTCCGCCAATTCCTGGAAAAACTTGGCCCAGGCCTACGCCCAGGCCGGGGATACCGCAAAAGCCATCGAACTGCTGGAAAAGTCCGTGGCCTTGGATCCGAAGGGTGAAATCGGCCAAAGTGCCCGGGAGATGCTTCAAGCGCTAAAAAAATAGGGATAAGGTCGGGGTGAGGGAAACCAGGCTTCCCTCGCCGACCTTCTTAGGGTACCTACCTTTGGGGATGCTTCCTTAATCACCTTATGGGTTTAACATAGTTTGTTGCTGGGGACGGCCTACATTTTATACCTTTAAAAGCAGATTCAAATCGCTGTTGTGCTCACTTTTATAACGAACAATACAAGGTTGGTCGCCATTCCCTTGGCCATTGCGGTCATTCTGGCCTCTCTGACGTTTTGGAGGGAATATGAGCTACGGGATCAAGTGGCCCTTTATAAGGTAATCCTATGGCAACTGGCCGTTTGGGCCCCGTGGATCTTGGGATTTTATGCGTTGGATCGGGGACTCCGCAAGATACACGCTTTACCTTATCGTTCTTGGCTGTTGTTGGCAGGCTGTGCCGTTTTGGTGGGACTGCATTTCGGGTGGTTTTTTATGATCAGCTCCAACTTTAGTCCCTATATCGGGCAGTACGGATGTAGGTTTGGGGTGTTCCGTTATTTCTTTGTGTTCTGGACCTTTATCGATGTGGTGTTGCTGTGGTTCGTAGTGGACAAAATTAGGGACCACCGGACGGAAGATGGGGAAGCTCCTTTACGCTTGGAACTTACCCGGGGGAATACCACCTATTTTTGCGAACCGGGCGAGATCCACTACTTGGTCTCCGAAAACTATTACACCAAGCTTTTTACCGCGGAGGGCGTATTTTTAATGCGCAAACCGCTCAAATACTTTCAGGACGTATTGCCGCAACACCTGTTTAAGAAGATCCACCGGTCGACCATCATCAATGTGGACCAGGTATCGGAACTCAACCGGGGCCAGGATTACAAGCTCGATGTGATCATGAAGGACGGCGCCCGGCGAAGGGTGAGTAGAAATTTGGTCAAGGAGGTGACCCATTTCTTTAAAACACGCTCCCGCTAATACCGTTCACTACCATATTCCTGTCCGTTTACTGCACCCGCTGGTTTCCGTTGCCCGCAATCCTTAAGTTTAAGCCATCCCTTACCGGCTAATTACTTGGCCTTGCAGGGTTCATCGATCACATCCATTCATGATAAAAACTGTTTATGCCGTCCTATACGCTCACGATCAATGCCAAAAAATTTACGTTTGAAGCGGATTCGGATACCCCATTGCTCTGGATCCTCCGAGATCAATTGGAACTGACCGGGACCAAATACGGTTGCGGTAATGGTAGTTGCGGCGCTTGTACGGTACATTTCAACGGAAATGCCATTCGATCCTGTATCATGCCCATATCCAAGGCCGAGGGCGGTACTGTCGTCACCATTGAAGGGCTGGCGGGGACCGAAGGGCATGCCCTGCAACAGGCCTGGAAGGAACTGGATGTACCCCAGTGCGGCTATTGCCAATCCGGCCAAATCATGAATGCCGCTTCCCTATTGGCCCGGAACCCGGAACCCAGTACCGCGGAAATCCAGACCGCCATGTCGGGCAACCTTTGCCGTTGTGGTACCTATTCCCGCATAAAAAAGGCCATAGCCTTGGCCGCTCAAAAATCAATGCAATGAAACGGTGGTCGGTCCTACTGTTGCTGATCGGTACCTTACCAACATCCCAAGGGCAGGAAGTTCCTTTCCGAAGTCGCCTGCTTGGGAATGTACCTCAAAAATTGGGGGTTGGCCCCCATGTATTTTATAAAATCATTGAAGGCAAAGGAATAATTCGCAAAGACCTATGAAAGCAAAAATCAACAGAAGAACCTTCATCCGACTCACGGGCTCGGCCAGTGGGGCCTTGATCGTAGGGGCCCATATGACATCCTGCGCCGAAGCGGCCCCACCTCCAAAACCCTATGCGTTTTCTCCCTTGATCACCATCGATACCGAAGGTGGAATCACCCTCATCGCCAAAAACCCGGAGATCGGGCAAGGGGTCAAGACCGCGCTACCCATGATCCTGGCGGAAGAGCTGGGGGCCGATTGGAACAAGGTGCGGGTAGTGCAGGCCGATTATGATCTAAAATATGAGGAACAATGGGCCGGGGGCAGTTATGCCATCATCCTCAACTGGGATTTGATGCGCACCGCCGGGGCCCAGGTACGCTATGCCTTAATCGCGGCGGCCTCCAAAAAAATGAACCTTCCGCCGGACGGCTGGATTACCAGGAATAGTCGGGTCATCCACAAAGCGACCCAAACTGAAATCCCTTTTGAGGTCTTGTTGGAAGAAGCTTCCCAAGTAACCCTGCCGGAAACGGTCGAATTCAAACCGATCGATACATTCGAAATTGTCGGCAAGCGCCAGCCCCAGGTGGATTTGGCCGAACTGGTCAATGGTAGGGCGAAGTTCGGCATCGATATCAAGTTACAGCATATGTGCTATGCCACGGTACGCAAGAATCCGGTACATGGAGGTGGACCGGGCCGTTATAATGCAAAGGCCACAAAATCGGTGACCGGGGTTTTGGAGGTCGTTGAACTCAACAACAACGATTATGGCGGTCGGCTTATCGGTTCCAACAGTCCCAACTTCGTCAACGGTATCGCAGTGGTTGCCGATAGCACCTGGGCGGCTTTTAAGGGAGCGCGTCTCCTCAAAGTGGACTGGGACAATTCCGATGCCAGAAGGGAAAACAGCCCCGAACTTTTTAAACGGTTTCACAAGCAACTTTCGGAGACCACGATTGAGCGGTCCGATGGCCATATAGATAGGGCCCTAAACAAGGCCGCCGCTACCTTTGAAGCGGTCTATGAGGTGCCCTTTCTGGCCCATGTGCCCATGGAGCCCATGAATTGCACTGTGGATTTTAGGGCCGATCTTTGTGAAGTTTGGGCCCCCACCCAAAACCCCAAGGCATTGGAGGAGGGCTTGGTGAAATTATTCGGACTATCGCCCGAGCAGATCAAGATACACCTTCCTAGGATCGGGGGTGCCTTTGGCCGAAGGTATTATGTGGATTATGCCATGGATGCGGCCCTATTGTCCCAAAAAATGGGACGGCCCGTTCAATTGGTCTGGACACGGGAGGAGGACATCAAACACGATTGGTACAGGCCGGCCAGCGTTCACCAGCTAGTAGCGGCCCTCGATGGGGAAGGAAACGTAACGGGTTGGAAGCATGTGTTGGCCAATGCCTCCCGCAAGACTTCTTTGGGTCGGGAAGGGAATCCGGCCGGAACGGAGATCGATGCCTACGAATTTCCCGCTGGCTTTGTAGCGAACCTACAGTTGGAATACGGTCATGTCCTGAGCGATGTGCCTTTGGGCCAGTGGAGAGCGGTAGGGCCTACGGCCACGATTTTCGCCGCACTGGTTTTTTTGGACGAGTTGGCCGTATTGCACCAAAAAGATCCTATCGCCTATTTTCTGGAATTCCTGGGTGCCCCCAGAATGGTTCCCGTGGTGGGGGACTATGAATATGATGCCTCGCGGCTCATTGCTGTAGTGGAAAAGGTCCGGCAAATGAGCGATTGGGGATCGGACCTGCCCCAAGGCTGGGGTCGGGGATTTGCGGCCAGTAAACAGGCGGGTTCCTTCGTGGCCGAAGTGGTCACCGTAGCGGTGGATGCCGATGGGGACATTCGCGTCGTACGGGTGGATGCCGCAGTGGATTGTGGTATCGTGCTGAACCCCTCCGGAGCGGTCGCCCAAGTGGAAGGGGGCATTCTAGAAGGGCTTACGGCTGCCTTGTATGGAGAAATTACTATTAAGGAGGGGGTTACGGAACAGTCCAATTTTCAAGATTACCGTTGGATACGCATGGCGGAAGCCCCCGAGGTCCATGTAGAATTTATGGCCAATGGACTACCCCCTAGAGGCCTGGGGGAACCGCCATTGCCTCCCGCCGCCCCTGCCCTGGTGAATGCCATTTTTGCGGCGACGGGCCAAAGGATCCGCAAATTGCCGATCATTGGTTCGGGCTAGGCCCTTTTCCGGGGTACCACTGGGTAGACCAGGATGCAGGCATCCTGTTTTCTGGTTGGGAAAGCGCCCATCTTAAAGCAGCTAACAACAGATTTTGGAAAGCTCCGGAATTTTCGGAGCTTTTTTGGGTTATCACTTTGATTTTCAAAGACTTTGTAGTTCGTGGATTATTTTTTACATTTAAGAGGTACAGTTTTATTTTTAAGGGTATGATCATGAAAAAGCGTAGGGTAAGGGATTGGTTGGTTGGGATAGGAATAGTCGTTCTAATGGGTTGTGAAACCACAGATGAAGTACTGGACGACCGTAGAACCATAGCAACTAATATTGCTCTATTCCTAGCAGGTACGGAAGGGGAGGCAGGCTTGGAATTTTCAAATGTCCTTGAGCCCATAACTATAAAAGTCGGGGAGAGTGTGGTATTTAAGAACGATTCCAATATAAATATAGAGGTGTTTCGGGTCACCTCGAATGAAGGAACTGAATTTTTCAGCTTACTTGAAGCCTCTACAGAAGATTATGTTGGATCCCAAACCTGGACTTTTGAGGGCGGTAATCCCGATATTTCCAATGAAAATATGGTCACGGTGGTCTACAGCGAAGAAGGAATTTTCCCGGTGAAGCTACAAATTGACGATGCTGCAGAAGAATCTGAGACCATCATAAGGGAAGACTATGTTACCGTGATTGCGGACGACACCAATACTGAGGAATCCCTTTGTCTCATCGAAAGCGAGGAAAGCGATGACGGTCGATCCGCCGAATTTACTTATGTACAAACCGACAATGGTTGGGTAGTACAACGTGTGGATAATTATCTGTCCGATGTTTTGCAGGAATACGCGCTCTACTTTTATAATGCAGGCGATCAAGTGCAAGTGGACCGGGTGGAATTTTATTCCTTTGGGGATGTCCAAATAGGTGTCAGCCAGCGATTTTACAACGCTACGGGTCAACTTATTAGGGAGACCCGGGAGGATGCCGATACCAATAAGTTTTTTGAGATCGGCTTTGAATACGACCCCGGTTTTTCCGCTAGCATGCCCACGGGAGGTTATGTGGAGGAACCCGATGGAGCGGGAGGTTTTGTGACCACTGATTTTACCTATTCCCTGGACAGCGAAGGGATCAATGTGTCCCGGGTTGATTTTACAAGGGACGGGACCGCTTTGGGTTATGTGAACCGTGAATATGAGACGCATGCCAAGGCATTTACCAACCTAAGTTATACACAGTCCTACCCGGAGGCCTTTAATGCGAACAGCATTAAACTGGAAACTACCTTTGATGCGTTGGATAATTTGATATCTTCCGCCACCTATACTTATGAGTTTACGGCCGCGGATGACTGTGCCGAATTACCTACCGGGGTGGAAATCAACAGGGATGGGGAAACAACCAGAAGGGATTTCGTTTTGTTCCTATCGGGGATCTAGATGATTTAGGGATCATTTCGGCCTATGCGGCGAAGGGATTGGTTTGAAGGACACAAATTCAGTAGGGTGGATTTATCCACTTGGAATTTCCCTTAGTCTTGGTGCCTCCATCACTGGGATATGCTGTACCCTTGGTTTCTAACTTAGTTTGTCCGAATCAAAAAAAAATCCGAGCTACCTACAAGTACTTCCAAGCCTACTTGGCTATCTTTGAAAAAAGCCAAAAGTTGCTTCCATGAAAAAGAATATCAAGGAATATACCAGAAGACGTTTTATAAAGCAATCCGCCCTTACCTCTTTGGCGTTGGTCGCCCTGTCCCATTTTGCCAATAGCAAAGGGAGTTCGGCCGTGTTGAAAAAAGGCTCAGGAGCCGGCTTGCCCTTAATTCCTGATCCCAAGGGATATTTAGATCTTCCCGAGGGATTTACCTACCATATTATCTCCAGGGCAGGGGAGACCATGTCGGACGGCCTGCTGGTACCCGGAAGGCCGGATGGTATGGGCACCTTTCTGGATGCGATGGGGAGAACGGTCATTATCCGAAACCATGAGAACAGTCCCACCCCATTGGAACACAGTCCATTTGGCCCTTCCAATGAACGCTTGTCCAAGGTAGACCCTAAAAGTCTGTACGATTGGGGGAGTGGAACAAATCCGGGACTGGGTGGAACCACCACCTTGATATACGATGAGGAAACGGGAACGGTAGTCGACCAATTTTTGAGCCTTGCGGGCACCTACCGCAATTGTGCCGGGGGCGTTACCCCTTGGAACAGTTGGATCACTTGCGAAGAGGATGTGACCCGGGCGGACGGGAATACGGTTTTAGAAGATCATGGGTATGTCTTTGAAGTGCCAATGGAGGCCAAGGGACTCGTATCACCTGATCCCATTAAGGCCATGGGCCGCTTTAACCATGAGGCGGTAGCGGTGGATCCCGTCTCGGGCTGTGTCTACCTTACCGAGGACCGACACGATGGACTTCTTTACCGATACCTTCCCCACAAAAAGGGCAAGTTGTCGGCCGGAGGTAAGCTACAGGCCTTGGCCGTTCGGGACCAAAAAATGTTGGATACCCGAAACTGGGATACCCCAGGGTTGGCCAAAAATGAGCCTATGGAAGTGTATTGGTTGGATTTGGACGGGGTGGAAGCCCCGGAAGATGACCTAAGGCAGCGGGGCTTTGAAAAGGGTGCTGCCCGCTTTGCCCGGGGAGAGGGCATCTGGATGGGGGATGGGGAGCTGTTTTTTGCCTGCACCAATGGCGGCCCTAAAAAAACGGGACAGGTATTTAAGTACCAACTGTCTACCAAGGAAGGTAAAAAACGTGAGGATAAAGCCCCGGCCACATTGGAACTTTATGCCGAATCCGAGGACAAGACCGTACTGGACATGTGCGACAACCTGACCATAGCTCCCTGGGGCGATGTGCTGCTGTGCGAGGATAACGGGGCGTTGAACCATATTCGGGGCATCAATGCCCAGGGGGAAATTTATACCCTGGCCTGTAATAGGAGTTCCCGATCGGAGCTAACCGGCGCGGTCTTTTCCCCTTCCGGAAAGACACTTTTTGTCAACGTCCAAGAGAATGGGGACACGGTGGCGATTACCGGGCCTTGGGAGACCTTGGCGCGTACCTAACCCTATTGTCCCTGGATATTAAGCCGACTATTTATCGACATGCCGAACTAAAAATCATATTTTCCCCAATGTGGTGTTCCATTTGGATGTAAGCCGTCGGTTCCGTTGCCATAACACCAGAATTTCCGTATCTTTCAATAATGGTAAATCTTCCATTCTTTGCCGGTATACTGGCTTCAGTACTACATGTGGTCTCCGGACCGGACCATCTTGCCGCAATTACCCCCTTGGCTATTGAAACCCAAAAAAAGGTCTGGCGCATCGGTCTTTTTTGGGGATTGGGACATTTGGCGGGTATGATCGTAATTGGGGTGCTATTCCTGCTTTTTAAAGAACTTATTCCCGTTGAATCCATTTCCGAACATAGTGAGTTACTGGTAGGGGTCGTATTGATCGGTGTGGGTTTGTGGGCCATTTACCGGATATTCTACAAGGGCAAAAAACATAAACATCCCCATGTTCATGGCGGTGACCGACCTTATATCCATGTACATGATCACGAGCATGGCACCAATCCCCTGGAACATGGGCACACCCATTCCAAAAGTCTGAGGCAAAACAGTTGGTCTTCCTTTTTTATTGGGGTTTTACATGGTTTGGCCGGAATTGCCCATTTCCTGTTATTGCTACCCGTCCTAGGTTTTGAAAACCAACTGCAAGGAGTAGGGTATATCCTTGGATTTGCTTTGGGAACGGTCGCTGCCATGGCCGTATATGCCTACACTTTGGGTCGGTTGACCCGTTACTCCAAAAAATCGCCCCAAACGAATATGGTCCTAGGCATCCGGATCGTGGGGGCGCTTTTTGCCATCTTGGTCGGTGTGTTTTGGCTGTACCGCGGCTTTTAAGGCCTAAATCAACAAATCCATAAGCACCAATCTGTGATTTCCGGTATCGGCAACGATCAATTTTTGTTCTTCGGTACAGATGGAAAACGGCCAATACAAGGAACTCTCGGTACCTACAATGGTGTCCTTGTTTTCGCTGCCCGTGGTAAAATCGCGCTTTCCAATAACGGCATCCGCCGGCCTATTGTGGGCCGTCGGTATTTTGGTATGGTACAACAATCGGCTGTTGCCCGTATCATTGATTAAAATGCCGGCTTTATAAAAGCACAGATCATAGGTCCAATTTAGGGTATGGGCATCGGGAAACAGTCCAAATTGGTTTTGACCCGAGGCTTCAAAATGGGGTTGCCCGATAATCACATCCGCCTTTTGGCCGAAAGCTTGTCGCCAATGGTTCCAAATCAAGGTGCGATAAAACTGGGTGTCGGCCACCGCCATAACCCCCGCTTCATTAATACGCACGGAATAGGGCCAAATGGGCTGGTCATTTTCAAAATCCCGGGTCGTAAAATTGGATTTCCCGATGACCTGATCGGCAGGGGCATAATTTTCCTGGGGAAAGGATTCATAAAATAGGATTCTGCGGTTGCCCGTATCCGCTATCCACAAATGGGTCCCGTCTGAAAACACACCGTAGGGCCAATGCAATGATCGGGCGGTGGGATGATGGGATATTCCCTTTACATTGACTTCATTGCTTATGAAGTCGGGTTGTCCCAATACCACATCGGCGGCCTGGCCGTTTTTGGTAGGCAATTGGTTCCAAATCAGCACGCGGTGGTTCCAGGCATCGGCCACCACCAACCGATGGCCATCGCTCCAAATTCCGGAAGGATAGTGCAAACTTTGTGCGGAAACCTCCCCGCCCGCATTTCTACCGGAAGCTGCCACATTGGGTTGCCCCAGCACCACATCAGGTTCTCCATGCAATTCAGCCGGTAGGGCATGCCAAATAAAGACCCGATTTTGTCCGGTATCGGAAACGAAAAGCTTTTGATGGACCACAAGTACCCCTCTTGGCGCCAAAAAGGGTTTTTGGGCCGATCCTTTGAATATTTGCGGGTTGGCAACGTGTTCGCCCAAGGTGGAAAAGTCCATACTAACAGATTCGGGGCAATTGTTCACCGGGGAGCATACTCACTACGCGCTTGCCCCCGATGGTACTTTCCATAATCACCTGGGACGGATGCGCTTCGGTAACCGATCCAATGATACGGGCATGGGTACCATTTTCATCTTGCTGTAGCGCGGCTAAAAAGGAATCCGCCATATCGGCGGCCACAAACGCCAGAAATAGCCCTTCATTGGCCACATATAAGGGATCAAGACCCAGCAATTCACAAGCATCGGCCACCTGATCATCGATGGGAATGCGCTTTTGAAAAATGTCCATGCCCAGTTGAATCGTTTGGGCCGTTTCCTTGAGCACGGTGGCTACACCGCCTCGGGTGGGATCGGTGAGCAGATGGATGTGCCCACCAAACTGGTCCAAGAGTTTGCATATGGTATGGTTTAAGTGGGTGGTGTCACTTTGTATTTCCGAATCGAACTCCAAACCTTCCCGAACCGACATGATGGCCATCCCATGGGCGGCCAAGGGACCGCTCAGGATGATTTTGTCCCCTTTTTGAATATTCGAGGCCGAAATACGGGCCTTGGGATGAAGGGTGCCCAGACCGGACGTATTGATAAAGACCTTATCTCCCTTCCCTTTCTCCACTACTTTGGTGTCCCCCGTTACCACTTGTACCCCGGCCTGTTCGCAGGCGAATTTTATGGCCACCAGAATATCCCAGAACTCGCTGACTTTTAACCCTTCTTCCAAAATAAAACTCAGGGACAGGTACTTGGGCACCGCTCCGCACATGGCCAGGTCATTGACCGTCCCGTTAACGGCCAACTCCCCAATGTTACCGCCTGGGAAAAAGAGGGGCGATACCAAAAAACTATCTGTGGAAAATGCCATTTTCCCTTCCAGGTCCAAGAAAGCACCATCATGGTGCTGATCCAAAATAGGATTGGAGAGCAGGTCAAAAACACCGCTTTGGAGTAATTTATGGGTCAATAGTCCACCACTGCCATGGCCCAAGGTAATGACATCAAAGTCGAGCTTGGGCATAGGGCATTGCAGCTTCATTCGTAGTTTCTTCTCTTCCGACATTTTTTAGGCTTCTACCAAACCGGAAAAATGATAATAGGCCGCACAGGCGCCTTCACTGCTTACCATTGGGGCGCCCAATGGATTGGAAGGTTTGCACTTTTTGCCAAACTGCGGACATTCAAAGGGTTTTTTGATGCCTTTCATGATCTGGCCCGAAATGCATTCGGGATTTTCCGGGACCTCTTCAATGGAGACCTCATATTTTTTGGTGGCATCAAAGTCCGCATAGGTTTCGCGTACCCCATACCCGCTCATCGGGATCTCGCCAATACCCCGCCACATTTGATCCTGGACTTCAAATACTTTATGAATCACTTTTTGGGCCTCCACATTTCCTTGTTCGCGAACGATGCGCGCGTATTGGTTTTCCACTTGCGATTGGCTCTGCTCCAACTGACGGACCACCATCAGAATGCCTTGTAGTACATCCAGGGGTTCAAAGCCTGTTACCACTATGGGTACCTTATAGGTTGCGGATAGGGGATGATATTCGGTATTGCCCATGATGGTACAAACGTGCCCTGCGGCCAGAAAACCATCTATTCTACTTTCCTCATCGTCAATTACGGCCTTAATGGCAGGGGGAACCAAAACATGGGAGGCCAAAATGGAATAGTTGTCCAATCCCTTTCTGTGGGCGTGGATAACGGAAAGCGCATTCGCCGGTGCCGTGGTCTCAAATCCAACGGCAAAGAATACCACCTCCCTATCCGGGTTTTCCGCCGCAATCTTCACCGCTTCCAAAGGGGAATACAGCACGCGGACATCGGCTCCCTCCGCCTTGGCCTCCAATAGGCTTTTTTCGGAGCCGGGGACACGGAGCATATCGCCGAAGGAACAAAGGATAACCCCTTTTTCCAGCGCCAAATGGACGGCCTTGTCAATGAGATTCAAGGGCGTAACGCATACAGGGCATCCTGGGCCGTGGATCATCGTGATTTCCTTGGGCAACATTTCTATAATGCCGTTCTTGACCAAACTGTGCGTTTGCCCACCACAAACCTCCATAATGGACCAGGGTCGGGAAACCGTGTTCTTGATTTCCTCCAAATATTTTTTGGCCAATTCTGGGTCCCGATATTCCGATAAATACTTCATAACTATCCGTTTTATTCGTTTTTGGGTAAATATTCGTCCACATCCTCCAATTCCCCGAGTTCCCCAATTTCTTCCAAATAACTAAAGGTTTTTAGGGCCTCCTCCTCATCCACCTTGCTTATGGCCACACCCACGTGCACCAAAACATAATCGTCCACTTGGGCATGGGGCAACATTTCTAAACTGGCCTCTTTGGTAATACCGCCAAAGGATACCTTGGCCATGCGCACCAGACCGTCATGCCGGGTCTCGATACTTTTAATTTTTCCTGGAATCGCTAAACACATCGCTTATTCGTTTATATGTTGATAATAGGCCAATTGGCCCAAGGCTATGTTTTCGTCATTGGGGGACAACTCCTGATGTAATACGAGTTGTAAATCGTTCTCCCGTGCCAAAACCATGATTTCCCGAATCAAAAAGCGGTTTTGAAACACCCCGCCACTGCAAGCTATGGTGTGGATGTCCAAGGCCTGGGCTTTTTTTAGTATGGTTTTGGCCAAGGTATGGATAAAACCGGCCGCCAGTTTAGACTCGGATTCGCCGTTTCGCCTCAGGGAGACGAGCATTTGTATGATTTCATGGGAGGGAATATTCCCAGACCCCGTATATTCTAGGCATAGATCGATTCGCTCGTTACCCTCATACTGCCATGCCAAGTCTTCCAAAAGTAGGGCCGCTTCCCCTTCATAGCCATTGATGTCCAGAATTCCCAATAAGGAAGCTACCGCATCGAAAAGCCGTCCCACGGAAGAGGTTTTTAGCGGCGTACTTTTTTTGAGTTTTTGATAAATTTTCCGTTCACCTTCGGAAAACTTAAGGTTCAGGACGTCCGCTTCTTCCATCAGACTAAGAAGTGATAATCGGGGTTCCCGGGCCATTTTGTCCCCGGCCAGGGAGGCAAAATAATCGAAATGTGCTACCCGCTCCATGCGATGGGACCGATAGGTGAAAAATTCCCCGCCCCAAATCATACCATCCTCCCCAAATCCGGTGCCATCCCAAATCACCCCCAGAACGGTTTCTTGGGTATCCAGCATATCCTGTTCCGCCAATAAGCTGGCAAAATGTGCTTTATGATGTTGCACGGCAACTAGGGGAAGCTTCCAATTGGCCGCTAATTCCTTCCCCAATTGGGTGCTCTGATAGGAGGGATGTTGGTCCACCAGGATAAGTTCGGGCAATTCCTCAAAAATTTCCGTGTACCGCTGTAGGGTATCCGTATAGCGCTGGAGTACCTCGAAGGAAGACAGGTCTCCGAAATATGGGCTAACATAGGTATGACCGTTGGGCGTGAAGGCCAAGGTACTTTTCAATTGAGCCCCCATGGCCAGCACCTTCTCATTGGATTTGGGGGTATATGCCATCAGATTGGGCGCCAATCCCCTGGAGCGCCGTAATAGAATTCTTTGCGCATCGGTAAATTGGCATACCGTATCGTCTTGGGGGAAAGTAATCTCCAGATTGTGGTGCACAAAATAGTCCGCTACCCCGGCCAATTTTTTCACGGCTTCATTTTCCGTGGACAGTATGGGCGATCCATGGATGTTTCCGCTAGTCGCCACCAGAGGCCTTCGCATTTCCGCCATTAATAAAGTCACTAGGGCGCTGGAGGGAAGCATAACGCCATGGCGTTCCAATCCTGGAGCCACTTCCCGGGCCAAACTCCTTTTGGTTTCCCTTTTGGCATCCAATAACACGATGGGACCAACCCGTGATTCAAGCGCCTCTTGCTCGTAAGGGGATAGCTCAAAACTTTGGCGAATGCTTTCCATATCCGGATATAGCAGTGCAAACGGTTTGGTCGGACGTTGTTTGCGTCGTCTCAGTCGCTGGACCGCTTCTGTATTTTGCGCATCTACACATAATAGGTACCCGTTGGTGTTTTTAAGGGCAACGATAGCACCCTGCTTTAGGAAACGGGCCACTTGGCCCAGAAGGGCGCTCTCATTTTCGACGGCTACCAGTCCTCCCGAACGATCGATCAGCTGCAGGCGAATACCACAATCGGAACAGCTATTGGTTTGGGAATGAAACCGGGAATCATCGGGGTTTTCGTATTCCGCAAAACAACTTTCGCACATAGTGAATTGCTTCATACTGGTATGTGCCCTTTCAAAAGGGAACTTTTCCGTAATGGCATATCGCGGTCCACATTGGGTACAGGTGGTAAAGGCATATTGATATCTACGATTATTGGGATCTTGGATTTCTGTTTTGCAGGATTCACAGATGGCAAAATCGGCCGTTAACGGGATAGAGACCTTACCCTTGTCCGGGGACGGGAGAATGGAAAACCCATCAAAGACCAAAGCTTTGGTTTCCACTAGGGAATGTGTTCGGATATGTGCCGCATCCGGCGCCCGTTCCAAGATCGTTTCCATAAATTCCTTTATCTCATCGGAAGTTCCGTTCACTACGATTACCACCCCTTGGGTGTCATTACAAACGGTTCCCTTAAGTTGGAGCCGTGTAGCCAGACGGTATACGAAGGGACGGAACCCGACCCCTTGTACTTGACCTCCCAATTGTATTTTATAGGTCTTAAGCATTTCAGCTCAAAACCCTTTCTTTTCCTTTATTTTATGAAGCAACCAATCACACCACTCATCTATGCCCTCCTCCGTTAAGGACGAAATCTGTATCACCTCCAATTCGTGGTTGACCTCTCGGGCATCCTGGGTCACCGCATCAACCGAAAAGGGCAAATAAGGTAACAAATCCGCTTTTGAGACCAACATCAAATCGCTGGTCAAGAACATTTTAGGATACTTTTTGGGCTTGTCATCGCCTTCGGTGGTGGCGATCAACGTGGTGCGGAAATCTTCTCCCAGATCAAAAGAGGCCGGACAGACCAAATTCCCAACGTTCTCAATGAACAATAGGTCCAGGTTTTCCAAATCAAATTGGTCCAATACCTGATGCACCATTTGGGCTTCCAAATGACAAATTCCCCCGGTAACGATTTGTAGGGCATGAACCCCGGTTTCCCGAATACGATCGGCATCACGTTCAGTTTCCAGATCGCCGACCATGACCGCCATATTGATTTTGTCCTTTAACCGCTCCGCGGTCTTTTGCATCAAGGTGGTCTTGCCGCTTCCGGCAGACGAGGTGATGTTGATCAAAAGGGTTTGGGTCCGGGCCATTTCCTTGCGGATGATGTCCGCCACAAAATCGTTGGCTTTCAATAAATGTATGTTGGTATTCTCACACTGTACGGTACCCCTGGCGGCTTTCGTTGACTTTTCTATCATAGCTTAATCTTCAAATTCTACTTTATGTATTAATAGTTCTTCTCCTTGAATAATGTTTTTACTCGGGCGCCCACAATTTTCACAGATAAACCGATACTTCTGAATGCTTGTAATGTGGTTGCAGACTTCACATTGGATTTTTAGGGCGGTGGATTCGATATTCAATTGTACCCCACCATATTGCGGGTGCATCATATGATACGCGCTATAGGCATTATGAAGCAGCCTGGGTTCTATATTCGAAAGAATACCTACTTTTAGGTGAATGGATTTCATCTTGTTCAATTTCTCTTGCTCAAATTCCATTTCCAAGGTCTTCATGATGCTATTTACGATCGATGTCTCGTGCATATCCTTACATTAGGGTTTTCAATTGTTTCAGTTTTTGGAGTTGTTCTTCTGCCCTTGCCAATAAATTCTCATCGTCTACCAGCGTTTGCACTTCCTTTAACTTTGCTTTCATCGTTTGGAACCTTTCTTCTTCCTGCCCCTCCCGGGCATTGGGTATCAGCCAACCCAACTCCACCTGGTTCAACAAGGTCAAGGCCCGTTCGGTGGGGTAGCTATCGGCCGTTCGAATTTGCAAGGCATCTTCAAAAAGTCCATTGGCCTTGTCCAGATTGTTATGCAATTTGGCCGGAGGAAACTCCATTAATGCCGTGGCATAATTATGACATACCCTGGCATGTTCATAGGGATGCAATTCCGAGGTATAATAGTCCAGTGCTTCCTTAAAGGAAGAAGCGGAAAAGGCCGTCCACATGGGTTTCTCCTCCGGGGGTGCCGGTATTTCCGCATAAATCAACGCCAAGGCGTGTTGTATTTCCGCAAAATAGTCGGGATGGGTATCTTTTTTAAAGATTTTTAAGGCATCCTGAAATGCGTTGATGGCCGCCTTGTAATACTGCGGGCTTCCATTTTTGGACCAATGATAAAGCAAGTGCGCCTTTTTTAATCCGGCTTCGCCCAGAAAATCCGGCACCGCTTCTTCCCGGAAAGTTTGGATGGCGGTGTTGATAAGGTCCTTGGCCAGGGGATAATCCCCCATAAAATTGGCTACGTCACAGGCTTCCATGGACAGAAGCGCGGCGTTCAATCGCAAGTGGTTGCTTTTAAGGTATTCTAGGCATTTTTGTTGTTTGTCCAGGATTTTTTTCAACGTAGCGGGCTGGTAAGGGACCTTTAAATTCTTATAATGGGCACTGCACCATTGCATCCAAAGGGCCATTTCGACCGCTTCCGAATCGGCTTCCGTTAAAAAGGTCTCGCTGGCCAAAATAGCATCCCGGTACAGCCGGGCGTCCAATAAAAGATTGAGGTAATGCTTGGCGGTGTAGCTCTTGAACCTCCCCTCCTTGGCCTCTTCCAATGCTTCGTGGTAAAGCGACCTCAAGGCATTAAAACCGATTCTTTGGTCCATGTTGCCGTAATGTTGTAGAATGGCCTGATTGTGTTTCGGTAAGCCCTTAAGTTCTTGCGCATCGATTTCATAACCAAACTTAAGCTTGGTGGCCAAAAGCAAATGGTGGTATAACCCATTCGTTTCATCAATTTGTTCAAGGGCTTGTGGCTCATTCCCCAATTTGTAGTAGACCAAGGCCAGCAGGTGGGCCGGATCAAAGGACGCATGGGGAATAAGGTAGGGGGGCTCCGTATCGAACCAATCCAGGGGACAGGCGATACCGGTTTCGTCGACCATCAGAATCTTATCTCCCTTATTGACCTTGGAGCCGGCTGAGGAAACTTCGACCAATTCATCCAATCGGTCCACTCCGGCAATAATTTCCTGGGTCCGTTGTCGGTACTCAGTTGTGGTTAATATCGTAATCATCCTTATGTATCCTTTGTGTTCCCCTGATATCCTTTTCCGCGGTGCGCTTCATGTTCAATGCGGCAATTTCGGCCAAGTGTTTGGAGCGATAATCCGCAATTTCATTGACCAAGATCCTTGATGGATTTTTCGTATCGATGAAAACCAGGGATACGGTCCATCTTCCCTTCTCTTCAACAATTCTTGTCTGCACCTCGGCATCCAATAACCAATCGTCCGTATGCTCCTTATGTTCCTTCACATGGCAACCTTAATGAGGTTGGTCTTTTCTATCCATTCGTATTCCAAATTGCGGTCCGTGCTATCCAATTCGTTATCAATGAATATTTCCCGTAAGGCCAAGGATTTATCTCCTTTTGGATTGCGGTCTTTCAGTAAAAATTGTTGGGGTTCGTACACTTTTACAAACCATTGACTGCTTACCGGGGTGATCAACAACCTTCTTTGGTCCTTCACATAGGTAACATAGGCATAATGCACTTGTTGGAATACCTTTTTCGCCAATTCGGCGGTCAGGAGAACGTGTGATGAACGCAAGGAAAGATCGGAACTCATGATACCTCGATTTGCTTTAATTCTTCAAGAATGTGTTGGACGACCCGGTCCCCGGCCTGTTTTACCGGAGTACTCAATTCAATTTCCAATTTGGTATTGTCGATGGCGATCAGATAGACACTAATGTCCTCTGGATAGGCGGCTCCCAGTATCTTTTTGGCATACGAAAGTGCTTGGTCCCACTTCATCCCGTGCAAAAAAACGAGTGGGTCGTCCTGCGGCGCCTGAAGGACTTCCTCGGCAGGAACCTTAAACAAAGTTCCGATGGGCTCCTTGGAGTTGATTACTGCATCCACGAGGATAATCTTATCGTGGCCTTGCAATCCGAATAGGACTTCAAATGCGGAGGTCCCCATATCAAAAATGCTGATACCCTCTGTATTTCCAATGGTTTTCTTGAGCTCTTCAATGACATATATGCCTACGGCATCATCACTTCTTACCGGATTTCCAAAGCCCATAATGGCTGTTTTCATAACGTGTCTTTAAAATCGGTTTTTGAAAAGTGAGACCTGTTCGGCCGATTGGGCCCAACAGGTCTCGAAATATCCTTATTTTGTTTAACCTTTATTAGCTCCTATAGTTTGAATTTGGATAGTTCCACGCCGCTTTTTTCATCGTGCGCATGTACCGTACATACCAAACAGGAGTCGAACGATCGGGCAACGATACCGACTTCTACCGGGTCTAAGGGATCTTCAATGGTCGTTCCCATTAACGCACTTTCAATAGGTCCTGGATTATCGTTGCCATCCTGTGGACCGACGTTCCAAGTTGTGGGCGCCATAACCTGATAGTTTTTGATGACCCCATTTTCAATTTCGATCCAATGGGCCAGCGCTCCCCTGGCCGCTTCAGTGGCCCCGAATCCCTTTCCGTCTTTTTCTACAGGCTTAATATAGAACTCACCATCCAAGTCGATCTCGGACAACCACTTTTCAATGAATTGATAAATGCGGGGTGCTTCGTGAACTCTTGCCAAAACGCGGGTAAAGACACTGGGTCCCAGTTTCTTGATGATATCCCCGAACAAGGGATCTTGGATCTGATGTTCCTTATTGTTCGGATTGGCATTCATTACACAACGCGCCAAGGGGCCTGTTTCACAGGCATGTCCGTCATATCTCGGGGATTTGGCCCAACTGTACTTGCCGTTGAAATCGGTGTGCTCCAATGGACTGGATTCAACAGCGGTGGGGATGGGTTCGTCCCAGGGGTGTAATCCATCTTCCTGATTGCCGAACCACGAATGCTTCACATGTTCGCTAACCTTTAAATGATCAAATTCGTGCCAGTTTTCCCCATCGAAGTAGCCACTAGGACAAATCAACGCATGGTTCCTACCTTCAATGGTCGGATTATTATAAAGGTCCTTGTGCAAGTAGGTACCCGTGGTTAGGAACTTACCAACCCCCTGTCCAAATTTGTCCAATCCAAATTCCATTCCAGCCCTGATCAGCAGGCCTAGATCACTGTTCTTTTGCGATTCATTTTCTTCCACCCAGGCCAACATATCGTCCCAGGATTTGATTTCCATATAGCGTTCAATGGAGCAACCCAGCCAAACCGGTTCCAACCAATCGTTTTTGAACTGTTTTAAAATGGCATAGGCCCGGGTAATATCCTTTAAGGTAGGTGCACACATTACGCCACCGGGCACCATATAACTGGAGTGCGGCCATTGCCCCCCGAACAAGGCATAAATCTGAACTGGAAGCGCACTTGCCGTAAGTCCGATTTGAAAGGTTTCCCCAACATAGGCGGACCAGCGTTTCACCACTTCCTTGTACAAGGGTTTGTTGGCGAATTTTTTATTGGCCATATCGGTGGCAAAAATGGCGTAGTACCATCTAGGAATACTTTGTAAGGTCTCCGAAGCTTGGCCGATGGCCCGCAATAAAAGGGCATTGGGGGTTAATTGGGTTCCCCAGGCCGTATCCAAGGCGGAGGAAGCACAATAAAGATGCGAACCACCACAAATACCACAAATTCTAGGGGTGACGATCAACCCGGACTGGGGGTCTTTGCCTGCCATGATTTTTTCAAAGCCCCTGAACATGGCGGCTTGGGTGTGGGCCCGGGTTACTTTGCCCTGATCAATGTAAACCTTTACATCCAGGTCCCCCTCGACCCGACCGACAGGGGATATATTTAATTCTTTAACAGCCATTTTGTTTTTTCTAGTTTGTTTTCGATTATTTGGAAGCTTCCATTACCTTGTGATTCTTGGGAAGTACCTTTTGGAATCCCGCTTCAATATAGTAGGCGAGTTTTGTTCTACCGGTAGGAACTTCCCGTGGCATGAAACCAAGGTATTTCATGGTGTTGAACACACTGCCTTTTTTAAGGTCGTGATGTGGGAAACCGGGTTCGGTACATCCCAGGCAGGGATGGTTGGCCCGTGTCTTACTGGATTGCCTGTTCCACAGGATATTGTTGCAACTTGCCCGGGTCATGGGTCCCCGACAACCGACTTCATAGAACAGGCAGCCTCCCCTTCTTCCAAAACCACCATCCACTTTTTGGGCAAAGTTGGTCACATTGGTACAACCGTCCTGAACAAAGTTGGTAAAGAACGTTTTAGGTCTGTGGTAGTCATCGATCAACACATCGCCGATCCTACCTACGGCTATGGCAACCAAAATCTGGGAGATCCAATCGGGGTGGGCCGGGCAGCCAGGAATATTGATAACGGGAAGCCCTCCCTTGGAAACATAATCGGCTCCCAGGAAACCTCCCTTTTTCTTTTTATGGAATTGTAGGCCCGTGGATTCGCTCGGGTTGGGCGGAACGGCCGGGATGCCTCCCCAAGTGGCGCAATCACCGATAGCTACTACATAGCCAGCTACTTCAGAGAGTTCTTTAATCCAATCCATCATGGGCCGGTCGGCAAAATAGTTCATCGTCCCCGTTCCATTCGGGCCTTGGATCAACGAACCTTCATATACCAAAATGTCCATTTGGACCTTGCCGTTGAGAATGTCCTTTAATAAATCTTGAACCTGATCCCCGATTTGTAGACCGGTCGTTGGATGCCAAAGAATGTTGAGCCCAAAATCCGTGATCAGTTCGACCACAGTGGGTTCCTCGGCATTCAAAAAGGACATGGTGTTGCCACTACATGCACCCCCTTGTAACCACAATACGTTTGCCATAATTTATCCAGTTATGTGTTTTGTTATTAGTAAAAAACCTTAAACAAAATTTAGTTTTGTTCAATATTTATTGAATATTGATTACACAAAATGCTAAAAATTGTTAATTTATTAGTAATATGGCAATTAAACAGAAGAATTCAAAGGAAACCGCTTAGTTTAGAATTAATCTAAGTAACCCTCAAAAAAACAAATTATGGAACGGGCCCCAAACCAGAATGCCGAACATCTTCCTAACTGATTTGGACGTATTTTTCTTCCGATTGCGACCGCAAGGGGATGGTGATTTTGGTTAAAAACTTAGCCCGGGCCTAAGGCGATTTGCGAGAATGACGAGGTGATGCTTCCCCCTGGATTGTGGGACGGGCCATAGGCTATCAAGGGACTCTTTTCCCTTTCGGGCCAGTCTTTTACTTCGCAAGCTCAATCCAAAAATGGGGCCTCCCACGTTCGATTCCAAGCGGCACCATCGGTCGCAGTAAGGATACTACGCCCGACTGCTTTTTATCCCGCAGCCGACGGCCTTGGTGCGAAGGGTGGCCGGGTCTTTTCCGGAATCAATGGCCTTGATCGCATCTTCCACGAATTTCTCGCTTACCCCATCTTCGCTTCGGGGACTATCGTCAATGGCTCCATGGTATCTTACCACCCGATCGGCGTCCACCAGAAAGACCTCCGGGGTCTTGGTGGCCCCGTATTTGGGAAACACCTCTTGGGCATGGTCCAAAAGATATAGGAAAGGAAATTCTTTTTGCTTGGCATTTCTTTTCATGGCCGCAAAACTGTCCCCAGGTTTTAAGGCTGGATCGTTGGGCTGAATGGCCACCACCGGGTATCCATTAGGGCCATAGGCCTGGTGCAAGGCGATAAGTCGTTGCTCATTGGCTTGTGCATAGGGACAGGTGTTGCAGGTGAAGACCAGGATATAACCTTTGGGTGCTCTGCCTTGGGCATCCTTTATGTTATCCAAAGAATAATAGTTGCCGTCTATGTTCTTTAAGTTGAAATTGGGCGCCTTATCCCCTACATCAACACCAGCTACCTCCACAGTTGAAGATTCGGTAAGGGGATCAGTGTATGGGGTGGTTGTTCCGAAGGACAGAAACAACAATGCAATTACGGATAATACCAGCTTTTTCATGGGATAGGATTTTATACGATTTATAAAAAGGGTTGAACGGTTTCTTTGAGTTCTTCATAATTTTCAAAAGGCTTGCCTACCAAATGGCTTTTGGCCCCCTTGTAGATGTAGGTGGCCGGTATGGCCCCGGACCAATCCGGGGAGACCTTGTCGATCCAGTCGTTGTATTTGCCATCCAATAATACCAACACGGGGGATTGGAGACCTCTTTTTTGTACAAAGGGCACTAAGGTACTTTCCAGCTTTTTAGGAAAGTCCAGACTCACCAATACCACCTTTAACTTATCATTTTTTGCTCCGGCATGTAGTTGCTCGAAATAGGGAAGTTCCTGAATACAGGGTTTGCACCAGGTCGCCCAAAAATTGACCACATAGGTAGTATCGTTCGAAAACCGGAACAAAGGTTCTAGATGGGCAAATTGATCATACACAGGAATTCCTCCTATTTTGGAATCCGGTTTGGGCCATATGATATTTTCTTCCAGGGTTGGAGGAGCGGCTTGCAATTGCTCGCTAACTCGGGGATTGCCTTTGTTCTTACAACTTAGCACAAGGCATAGGGAAACCCATAAGGGTCCTATGAGTAAGAATGCATGGTTCTTGGTAAAAGCTAAGGCCATAATTTCCAATATAGTAGTACTACAAGTAAGCAATTTTTTGGATGACCTTTAGCCAATAAAACGTTAACGGCAGAATTACGGCCGCAAACTGCCAGGATCTATTCCGGAAACACGGAAATGGGCATGAAGATAAACCGGTGTAATGGGTACGGGGTGGCTTAAGAAAGCTATTTAAACCGATTGGGCAAGAACGGAGAACCCGATTCCGTCCCTGGCCAACGATCAATTCCTACCGTGACGTTGGATAGGGCACTCTGCTTTAAAACACCGGGTTGAATGCGCTTTCGATAAAAAGGAGGTAGGATAACCATACCGTGCTATATATGGATCATCAACTGGGTTGTAAAATACCGTCCCTCAAAATCATACTGTAAGGCAAAGAAACCCCTTATCGGGATCTTTTCATTGGCGTAGTGGTGCCGGATGCCCAATCGAAGCACGGTGGATTCCTTCGAATCAAAGAAATAGTTGGCATCCGAATAGAGAACGATTTTTCCGCTTACCGGTACAAAAAGTCCCCAAGCCATTTCATCAAATTGACTGGAGTAATTCGTTACCATCCGGAATCTTCCCTTGGTATAATCCATCACCGCGAAATACTCCCGATTGGTTTGGTAGAAGCCAGCAAGACCTAGATTGCCGATTTGGATACGGGACAGGCTGGCCCAAGTGCCATTTTGTTTGAAGAGTCCGTAGGACAGGTAGAATTTACCTTTCGGGTTAAATTTAAGGACCACTCCGGGTTCGGTCCCAACCAGTCGCGTCTGTGCGTACAGCTCGGTATGCCCTTGCCAGCTGATAGGATTGGGTCTTAGCTTGGTGACCGGTCCCGGCAATAAACCGATGTTGAGCTGTAGGGTCTTGCTGATCTTGGTGATAAACTCGAAGGTAGCAATGGAACCGGTGGGTCGAGCGCTGTTCGCTTGGACCGCACCCAATGATTTGAAACTAAAGGTCTGATTGAGGGTCCAAATGGCTTCCGCCCCAATTCGAAAAGACACCTCATTGGTGGTTTCCAAACTGTCGATCGGTACTTGGATATTGGAGTTGACACCGGCATAGAGTCGGGTGAACAACAAGTTCTCCCCTACCTTAGTATCGGTGATTTGGCCGTTAACGTTTGTAAAACCCAGCAAAAGAATAAGTGGTAAGCAAAGAATGATTCGCGCCATGGCGTTAATTTTTTGTCATGAAAAGAATTCTCCAAATCATGATGCATCCCAGGATGGACAAAATACATTGGACTTGAACTTCAATCTGTTCAAAAATTGCCCTGGCATCCAAAGTATGCGGATAAATCTATGGAAGGAGGTTACCAAAATTCGGGATGGGATGCTGCTCCCAAGGTATATCGAGAGTTCTTATGGGAATTCGAAAGTAAGGCCGATACCTTTCTCAAATGTAATGTATCGAAGGTTCAAAAAAAGCCCGTAAATTAGTTCATTGCTAAAGCCAAGTATATGACAAATGGGCCACGTAGTAGACCAAAAGACACAGGTTTGGAGCCAGATTAAAAAGTATACCCATGAAAATACGCATCAAAGGAAATTCGATACGTTATCGATTGACCAAAACGGAAGTGGAAACTTTCTGTAGAACGGGCCATTATGAGGAAACTACGATGTTCGCCTCCAAAACCCTAACCTATGCCCTAAGGGGCAAGGCGGGAATCCAGGAATTGGAAGCGGATTTTACAGGGGATACCATTACCCTCTTTTTGCCCCAGACCGAACTGGCTACCTGGGCCACCGACTCAAGGGTGGGCTACCACAATGGCGCGGACTGGAATGATACGGACGCGCTGTCCCTATTGGTAGAAAAGGACTTCACTTGTTTGGACCAGACCTTGGAAGACCAATCGGACAATTATCCCAATCCGAGATTGGCGAACTAGTCAACACCGCGATCGTATTCAATTCGGGATACCTATGCCGCCCTGATTTATCTGAAAGTAAAAAATGAGGGTCCAGCGCCTCATTAAAGGGCCAGGAGTTGGAAAGCACTATACCCTCTGGCGTCGATCGCAAAAAGAACCGTCACCTATCGAGATTCTGACCCAAAATTCACCTTGCATCCTGAAAATTTGGTGGATTTAGGTTTTTCGTAACAAAAAAGGAAGACCGATTCCTATATCTTTAGGGTAGGGGATACCAGATGCGTATCCATTGTAGTAGGACATCATATATGGGATTTTTCAACAGTCACAGCGCAAGACTACTGTAGGAATGATACCCGAATAGCGCAATCACGCCATGGGTTACGTCCTGAACAAAGTAGGTGCGATACCCCTTTACGATGATTTAGGATGGATGCACTGTCACCGGTAACCCATAATCCAGTGGCCGTTGTAATGTGCGATCTTTTGGAGTGTTCCATACCAAATACATCAAATGAGACCCAATCCCAAAATAAGCCGTCAATTATTACCCTATATGGGATGTTTCGCATTTCTTTTGTTTGGCTATTACTCCAGGGCCCAACAACCTACCTACATTACCGGTAAACTTATGGACGCTACAACTAAAGAGCCCGTGGTATTTGCCAATATCAGGATCAAGGACCGGGCCTTGGGCGTTATCAGCAATGAGGATGGTAGCTTTAGAATTCCGCTCCGCTACAAGCAATTGGGCGATATCCTTGAAATATCCTCCTTGGGGTATCGGACCAGGGAAATCCCAATGGCGAGTTTATCGGAGGAGCGTCTCAACCCCATACAATTGATTCCGGGGACCATAGTGTTGGACGAAGCTATCGTACGTGGGGAAGTTGGAAAAAGAAAATATTCCGCTCGGGACATCGTAAAAATGGCCATCGAAGCCATACCGGAAAACTATCCGACCCAATCCTTTTCCACGGTGGGCTACTATCGGGACTACCAGCAAAAAGATGGGGATTACATTAATTTAAATGAAGCCATCCTGGCGGTTTTTGACCAGGGGTTCGATAGAGGGGACTTTAGTACTACGGAGGTGCAAATATTTCATTCAAAAAGGAACAGTGATTTTCCACGGGATTCACTCGCCGCACAGAAATATGACTACAGCACGGGAAGTAAGGTCATCGATAAGGCCCATTTGGAGAATTATGAGGGGAACGAATTTACCAATTTGCGAATCCATGACGCGCTGCGAAATTTCAACGCCTATTCCTACGACTTTGTGGGCAACTTGGAAACTGACTTTTTGGTCAATCATAAGTTTAAAAAGGGCGATGCCACCTTTTCCGATGAAGAAGCATTGTACGTGATCCATGGTATCGGACAAAGACCTGGATATAGAGCACATGCCAAGCTTTTTATTTCCAAGGGTGATTTTGCCATTCATAAAATGGAATACACCTTATACGATAGCTCTGAAAAGAATACCATTCGAAAAAAGAATAAACACGGCCACAAACACAAATTGATTTTTGACGTGGTCTTGGAATACGCCAGGATCCAGGAAAAAATGTACTTGAACTATATCTCCTTTCACAATGCCTTCCTGCTCCATTTGCCCCCCGTCTTTGCGTTGACCGATGTTGGCCTGTCCCTTACCCAGGGCTATTTTGGACTAAAATTCAACAGACAGGTCGATTCGCTTTCCGCTGGGCAACCTAATAATTACACCATAACCTTTAAGGGTTCCCCTTGGCAAGTGGGCAAAATAAGGGTGTATGGGGACTCCCTACACATTTATCCCAAGGTAAAGGCGGGAACTTTGGCCAATGCCATGCGAGAGGTGGACGCCGCCGTAAATAAACGTACCTTCAACAAGGATTGGGTAGACGTGCAGGTACGGAACCTTAAGGATGTTGACGGAAATATAATCCATGTACCTAGGGTAGAAAATTATTTGCAATTTCGTGAGTTTTTTGTGCAACGCGTACAGTTGGAGACACGTGCTCCCTTTGATATACGGTTTATGGACAAACGAAAACCCATTTTCGAAGGCCAACCGGTGGAACCCACGCCGGATTATCTCGAGTATTGGATGAATACTCCTTTGCAAACTACGATCCATTAATTGCCAAAATGATATGACCAAGAAATTCTTACTGCTGTTTTTTTTCATAGGAACCGTAACGAGCGTCTATTCCCAAACAGGGGATTTTATTTACGGTCAGCTGATCGATGCCACAAAAAACGAGGTTATCCCCTTTGCCAGCATCCGAATCAAGGATAGGGCCTTGGGTGTAATCACCAATATCGATGGCACATTCAAGATTCCTCTGCGATATCAGGATTTGGGCGATACCATCGAAATTTCCAGCATGGGCTATACAACCAAGGAATTGCTAATGGAAAATCTGCTCCAAGGGGAAAGCAATGTGATAAAACTCCAACCCGGGGGATTTCAACTGAGCGAAGCCGTGGTTACCGCCAAAATCCAGGGGCTAACGGCCAAGAAAATCGTGCGTATTGCCGTAAGGAACATTCCGCAAAATTATCCTTCGGAAGACTTTGAGATCGTTGGGTATTATCGGGATTATCAAGTGAAGAACGGGAGCTATGTCAATTTGAATGAAGCGATTATAAACGTCCAAGATCCCGGATTTGGAACATCGGATATGCTGGAAAATGAATACCAGCTCTATTCCTACACTAAAAATCTTGATTTTGAAATCGATAGATTTGCCAGACAGCCCTATGATTATAAGGAACGGGAGAAGGTAATTCCCAACGTGACCATGCTTAATGATGGCGGGAACGAATTTATCACCTTACGACTACATGATGCGATACGGAATTATGGCCGGGAATCCTTTTCCTTCATAGATTCCCTTTCTACGCATTTCATCGAGAATCATCGGTTTAAAATTCTCCGTAAAACCAATTACAACAAGGAAGAGGTATACGAAATCGATTTGGAATATGAAGATTATGGTTATCGCGCGGAGGGAAAGATCTTTATCAACACCCAAGGTTTTGCCATCCATAAATTGGACTACGCGGTGTACAAAAGGCGGCAACCTTTGTTCCAGCGCATCGCGGAAAATTATAAGGAACGATTTTCAGATGGCTTTAAAAAAATGAACAAGGAAATGCTCTACCACATTCAAATAGAGTATGCAAAAGGTGCCGGTAACCAAATGTTCCTCAACTATATTTCCTTTTACAACAAGATACTCCTCAAAAGACCTCCGGAATTTAAGGCCATACCTATTATCGACCTGGAGGACAATACTTTTAAAATCCGGGTCAATAAACTACCCGCAAAACCGCACAAAATTAAGCTAAGGGATTTTAAGGTGCTTTATGGGAACGAACCCTTGCCGCTTAGGAAATTTACCTTTTTGGAAGATGAAAGGACCTTTGTCCTCTATCCGCATTTAACGTATAAAAAGACCACAGAAAAATACCGTGATCTCTTTATGCCGGAAAAAGGACTTCAAATTCCGAACCTCAAATTCAATTACCGAAATATCAAAGACAGTCTTGGGAATCTATTGGATGAAAGAAAAGGGGAGTACATACATCAATATCGGGAGTTTTTTGCCCAGGAGACCCAACTGGCGACCAGGCCAGAAAGGGACAGTCTAGGGCATATGAAAAAGATGCTGCCCCTGGACAATGTGTTGCAGCCCATAAACAAAGAAGGCCTTAAAAGGGAGTACTGGAAAAATACCCCTTTGCCCAATTTTGGAAATCAATACAAAGGGTCCATGTATCGTCCTTCCCTTACGTTGGTACAACACCAATAGCCTCAATTTCGATCAAGGAGGTCAGAAGCCCCAAACGTTGCACCGGGATAAGACTACAAGTAGGAGTTAAGAGTTCGCCAAACCTATGGTGTAATTCCCGAATCAGTACTTGATGCCGATCTTCCGTATAACCGACCATCCATACGGTAAATTTAACCACATCAAGGATGGAGCCGCCGGCCGTTTCCATGATCCTATTAATGGAGTCCAGGCTATGTATACATTGACTTTCAAAATTGGTGTTTTTGGCACCGGAACCCCCTTGTCCTGCTACAAAGACCAATTGATTTCCTGGGGGAACCAGGCCCAAATGACTAAATGCCCGGGATCTGGGGTCGTACATTCCTTTGGGGTTGCTTATTTCAAAACTTCTTTTTTTCATAGTTGGGATAAAGGATTTAGTGATACGAAACACAGATTGCCTGGTTAGCCTGCGGCAGTGAATTCCGTAGTTCGGTCCTCAAAGTAGTGTGGCCGGTAACGGAAGACTATTGTCATCTTGCGCATCTTTTGTGTATTTGCGTTGTCTTTTTTAAGTACTACATAATTATTGAACAAATTTTCACTTTTTGGGGAACCACCTACCGCAATTATCCAAGGATACAGCAAGATTTCGATAAAATCGAAGGTGCTTAACACCTAGGTTGCATGGCACATACGTAGGGCACCAAGTATTCCCAGGGAGGCATTATAACCCTTTGGATGTTAAACCGTATTTTAGGATATGGATGGGTTGTTGGGTCCGAGGTTGGATCTTGTTGTGCATAAACTAAAACCACCAATATGATGAATGAAGCGGTTTATCTCTTCTCTTATGGAACCTTGCAATTGGATCAGGTACAACGGCAGGTATTTGATCGTGTATTGCGGGGTGAAAAGGATAAATTGAAAGGGTATACCATCGAGAATTTAAGGATTTTGGACCCGGCCGTAGTTCAAAAGAGTGGAAAGGAATACCACCCAATGGCCGTACCATCCGATAGGGAATCCGATGAGGTGGAGGGAACCTTGTTTCGATTAAGTCAGGCCGAACTGGAATTGGCCGACACCTATGAGGTATCCGACTACAAAAGGATCCAGGTGCAGTTCCATTCCGGGAAACGGGGTTGGGTATATGTGGGGCGATAGCACAGGCCCTCGTATTTTAGAATATCGCGTTTGCCATGGGCTTAGCTTGTCAGATGACTTGTCTCCGGCTAAAGGGTCGGACAGGGAATTGGAAAACATGCCCCTTCCTAAAACAAAACATCAACCTAGGTCGGGGGCCGAATCCCATAAAACGAGTAGCTAGTTTGAGGAACTTTCGCGAACTTTTTCGATGGCCGGATCATTTAATGGTTTCCGTATCCTGCATTTCCTTTAAGTTTCTATTAAGGCTTCTCAAGGTTATGCCCAGATAGTCCGCCAAGTCCTTTTTGGGAATGCCTTTTATCTGATCCAAGGAAAGTAGTTTTAGGTTATGTTCTATAGGGTGGGTCTGTTGGCTGGAAGCGCGAACAGCGGTATCCCTTAGTTTTAGGGCCAATGAACGCGACAATAACCGTCCAAATTTGTTGGAATGTTCCATTAGGTCCTCAAATCCCTTTTTTTCCAGAAAATAGGTATCCACCGAGGTCAATGCCACAATATTGCTGAAGCTTATCGTCGGATTTAAAATCTCGATTTCTCCCAATAGCGCTCCTTGCCCAAAAAATTCCTGTATGAATTCCCTGCCGTTCTCCTCATGGACCACGCACTTTACGAGACCCTTCTTGATTACATGGACATACCGCCCAGGAGTTCCCTGTACAATCAATTTTTCTCCCGGAGCAAATTGTTTTTCTTGTACTACGGCCAATTTCTCCCAATTGGCGTTATGGGCAAAAAAATGCAAAAGGGCTTCATTGGTGCGTATCATTTCCATAGGTTTGGGACAAATGTCCTTGAATTTGAAGGTATAAAAAGCGTGCTTTGAAAATACTAAAATGAAGACGTATGCACAAATTGATCATTGATACCGACCCGGGCATAGATGATGCCATGGCCATACAGTTTGCGTTGGCTTCCCCGGAATTCGAAATTTTGGGACTGACGACGATTTTCGGCAATGTGGATATCGAAAAAACGACAACGAATGCCCTGCGACTACTCCATCTGGCGCATAGACCGGACATTCCGGTGGCCCAAGGTGCATCCCGACCGCTCGAAGGGGATTTCAATGGCGGGGTACCTTTTATCCATGGCGAGGACGGACAGGGGAATACCTGGGCCTCGGAGGGGTCGCTCAAACCCGTAGCTAAAAATGCCCACGAATTCATTATTGAACAGGTCAGGCGCTTCCCCGGTGAAATTACCTTGGCGACCTTGGGGCCTTTGACCAATTTGGCCAAGGCCCTAGCCATAGATTCCCAAATACCCGAGTTGGTCAAGCAGGTGGTCTGTATGGGTGGAAATGTTTTTTGCCCCGGGAATGCCACTCCGGCCGCGGAAGCCAATATGTTTTCCGATCCGGAGGCGGCCGATCAGGTTCTTGGGGCCAAATGGCCCATCACCTTGGTAGGTCTGGATGTTACCGAAAAGACCATACTCCCCAAAACGGATCTGGACGAATTGATGCAGAATGAATCGGCTATCAACCAGCATGTCTTGCGAGCGTATGAATTTTATCAGGATTTTTTTACCCGGGTCAATAAGATCGATGGCAGCTATGTGCACGACGCTTCCGTATTCATCTATTTACTGAACCCCAGTCTGTACGTAACCAAGGAATATCCCATCCGGGTAGATACCACACAGGGCATAGGGCGGGGCAAAACATGGCCTTCCTTGGGAGAATCCGATCAGGAAGGACGGCCCGCCTTACTACCCTGGAGCCATCGGCCCAAAATCAAGGTCTGTACCGGTGTGCGGGACCAGGCCGTAATCAAACTCTTAAAACAACGTTTGATGGAATAGATGCTTAGAAAGGTCACCTGAGGTCCAGGGCCAAAAAAACATCCCCGGGATTCGGGGATGTTGCTTTGGTTTTGCGCGGTTGGGAATACGCCGCAACCTTATAGGTTAATTTAGAGGGTTTAGCTGTACGATTCGGGTATCTGCACTGGCAGGGGTCTCAGCCTCCATAAAGGGACTGGATTCCGGGAATTGGGACAATAGGTATTCTGCCAGGGCATCCTGTTCCCCACCGGTATAGCTAAATGTGCTGTTGGCCCCGGGATCGTTGGCCAAAGTGGCATCCGGATAATCGATGTCCTCCCCAAATCCGGTACCTTCATAGAAGTTGACCCGGTTGGGAGCGCTCAAATCGGCATCGGTAAAAGGATAAGCATCACCACCGTTGGCCAAAAAGTTCAGGGTGACCAGATTAAAGGTGCGCGAAGCATCCCCTTGGATCGCACCACTACTCACTACAACCTCATCCCCGACCGTGAGTTCCGTTACCCGTGTACCATTGCCCGGGGCGGTCCTTGGCGTACCGGCGGAATCGAAAGTAAAGGAAAGTCCTGCCACCTGTGGGAACTGTCCTGGAGTTGCTCCGGGTGCCGTACCGGCTACGGCGTGCTCCAGTATGTCCTTTAACTCGGCAGCGGAAACCGTTAGTCGCACCAAGCCGTTATCGAATCGAAGTACGGCCCTCAGGTTGCCTTCGGAAATGTTTTCCGGTGCGGTAAAGATAACGTCATTGGGGTCCGTAGAGCCTGGGGGCAAAACGGCCGTGCCAATTTCCGTACGTATGCCGCCCCCATTTTTCAAAGAAATCTGTACGGGCTCATCAGAGAGGAGGTTGGCGTACCATAGGTTGGCATCCGCGGTAAGGTTGCCCAAATTGGTCTCTTGTGTCCTTACCTGACTTCTCCTGCCGTCCAAGTAAACTTCGGAAAAGCCCAGTACATTATTGAATTGGATATCGATGACCCCATTCAGTGCATTCTGGATTTCGGTAACCGCGGCAATGGGCGAACCGTTAACCTGGGAGACCACTGAAGAAATGGAAGCGTATGCGCCATTGAGATATTCATCCAGTGTGGCGGTGTCCAAAACACCATGGGCATCAAAACCTACCACCAATCGGCCCAAATATTTATAATCCCCGTCCACATTGACCACTAAGGTGGGGTTGTTCGCGGCATCCATGGCCATAAAGGGGTAGGTTTCCTGAAATCCACCATCTCCGGAGAACAGGCTATCATCGCTATCTCCCATTCGGGTATTGGATCCCCCGGCTACGATAATGTCCACACCATCCAAAAGAGTCGCCAATTCCTTTTCCACAGAGATTTGCTGCATATGGGCCAGTAGAACAATTTTGTTTACCCCGGCTCCCTTTAAGGCATCCACGGCGGATTGGATTTCCGCGGCAAGGGCCATGGTACCTCCTTGTCCACTGACGATCAAGGAACCGGTACTGGTAATGCTATTCAAGGTAGGTGTAGCCGCCCCGACCAAACCTATTTGTTGTCCGTTTATGGTGGCTATGGCGTATTTGGCCACTTGGGTTCCCATAGTATTGGCCTCGGAACCATCGGTTCCTATGGTAAAATCATCATCGGGCGTAAAATCTATATTGGCGGACAAAAAGGGGAAGGCCGATCCGATAAATTCGGCTCCGCCACCTGCTTCGGCCTGAATGGCATCGGAGAACTCGCCGGGTCCCGCATCCAATTCGTGATTGCCCACAGCGCTGGCCACCACACCGAAGGCATTGGCAAAGGCGATATCGGCATGCCCGGGCTCGTTGCTTCCGGTTACCGCTCGAACGGCGGATTGTTCCGCAGCATAGAAACGGGATCCAGGAATAATAATGTCACCAGAAGTCACCATAAGGGTCTGGGAGCCATAATCCGGATCGTTGCTAAGTCCTTGGACTAGTGCGGAGAATTCGTCCACGGCATCCAAGGCGGTCTCTTCGTTACCGTCCACGTCCGCATAATGCAACAACTGAAGGACAAAATCAGCCTCATTCAATGCCTTTTGGGCTTCCGGAGCAACACCGGTTGGATCGCCATCATCGTCTTTTCCACCCCCACCGACAAAATCATCGGGATGGCAGCCAAAAAATAGGGTAAGGGTAAAAATGAACAATAGGAATTTATTCTTTTTCATTATAGAGTGGGTTTTAGTTATCCCATAAAAATACCATCGGGAAAACACCTCTATATGTAGTCAGGGTTAAATAATCTTTACTAAAAAATAAAAACAACTTATCCGAAACAACACCTCCGACGATATGGAAAATGGAGTTACTAAAATGGATAAAACACCTGCCCCCGAATCGGCAATACACCATAAAGGTTTAGCAGGCCGATTCCATCGGAGAACCCTTTAATTCCTTATAAGTCCAAGGGAACATTGGTTATTCGTGACTTTTCTGCAACCAATTAAATTTTAAGTTATATTTCTTAAAAGCGTTGATTTTACCAATACCGATGGTTAACTTGCTTATTTTTACAGAGTAGCGCAATCATAAGTTTCTTACAGCGTTTGAGCGTTTTTTAATTGGGATATAGCGATTGGGATATGGCCAGAATTGAAATAAAAGGTACCCCCGAAGAACTGGAGCGAATTACGATTTTTTTGAAGGCCAATAACATCAAACATGTTATCGTTGATGATTTGGGCAATCATTCCAAGGAGGATGCCAAGAAATACAAAAGGCTACGGGCCAAGTACAATTAGTAGCTGGGATAGGAAGGTCGCCCTTGGTAAGGGGTGTCCTTTCATCGAAAAATTGGGGATATACGTCCAAGGGGTTTGGATTTTTCTTATTTTCGGTGAAAAATCCTACTTATGCATAACTACATTACCCTAATCGGTTTTTTTGCCGTTTGTTTTCTAGTTTGTTGTCTTTATATCGAATTCACCTATACGGATTCGGACTAGTAAGACCTAATTCTTGCGTTTGGCCACTTTATCCCATTTCTGAGCTTCGATCGTGTTTATTATGCTAAGTGGCCAAACGTTTTTTGTACCAAGGCTACGGTTTCAAAAATCCTTTGAACCATTTTCCCGATTTTTTGATCGTTCTTTCCTGTGATTCGAAGTCTGTATACACCAATCCAAATCGCGGGTGATAGCCCTCGGCCCACTCAAAATTATCCATAAGGGTCCAAACAAAATACCCGGAAACCTCCAAACCTTCCTTTTTTGCCTTGAGCACTTGTTTCAAATTTTCCTTCAAGTAGTTGACCCTTTGGGCGTCTTTCACCTTTCCTTTTTTATACGTGTCCGGAAACGCCGCCCCATTTTCGGTTACCATTATTTTTTGGATCCCGGAATAGGTATTGAATTTAGCGATCATTTCATAAATGGAAGGGGGATATACTTCCCAGTCCATCTGGGTAAGTGGTACATCGCGTTCAGTGGCCTTAACAATTTTGGCCCGTACATAGGGAACGCTATAACTGTGTTTGATCACTTCACGGGTATAGTTTTGGATACCGATGAAGTCGAATGCAAAAGTGGCCTCGTTCAGGTCATTGGGCCGCTGGTACTTTTCCAAACGGCGAAGCACCTTGAGGTCTTCCGTTGGATAGCCTAGGCCCAAGAGCGGCTCAATGAACAGTCGGTTGAACAGGGCATCGGCGCGCTTGGCGGCCAAACGGTCCTTTTCCTTTTTTGAATAGGGCGTAATTTGAGAGCATGAAAATGTGGTGCCTACTACCGATTCCTTAACCTCATCCTTAAGGATTCTTCCTCCTAGGGCCTGACACAAGGTGGCATGATGTACCGCCGGTAAAAAGTTCTTCAATCCTTTGCGTCCGGGGGCATGGACTCCAAGGAAATATCCCGCACCGGTAAACACCGTAGGTTCATTGAGGACCATCCAGTGCTTTACCCGATCACCGAACTGGCGGGCACATAGGGTTACATATTCTTCAAACCAATCCAGGACCTTGCGATTGGTCCACCCACCTTGTTTTTCCAATGCCAGGGGTAGATCCCAATGGTAAAGGGTAATCCAAGGGGTAATCCCACATTCTAGGCAAAAATCGATAACCCGATGATAAAAATCGATTCCTTTGGTGCTGATTTCGCCATGTCCGTTGGGCAATATCCTGGGCCAGGCGATGGAAAATCTAAAATTTCGGATGTTCATGGACTTCATCAACCGCATATCCTCCTTATACCGGTGGTAAAAATCGCAGGCCACCTGTCCGTGCTCTCCATTTAAGATCGTTCTGGGGTTCTTGGTGAAGTCGTCCCAAATGGAGGGACCTTTGTCGTCTTTCGCATGGGCACCTTCAATTTGATAAGCGGCCGTGGATACGCCCCAAATAAAATCGTTGCCAAAGTCCTTTTTTTTCAAATCGTCGGATTAGCCTGAAGGATGCGTTGCCTATGCATGTTTATTGGGGAATATGGGTAACGGCCTCCTCCAGGATGCGGTTAATAATGGTTTCTGTGATGTCCGGATAGTAGACCTCTACCTTTCGATCGCTATCCACCCAATCCTGCAGTTTGTCCAAATGTTTCTTTTTTAAGGACTTAAGCACGGGAACGCCCATGGCTTTCAAGGCAGCGGCGTTGCACTGTTGTTCGTACTGGCTTTTCATCGGAATGGCCATCAACTTTTTACCCATATGCAGTACCTCCGCAGGGGTTTCAAATCCCGCCCCACAGAGCATGCCCCTACAGGAAGCCATACTTTGGATAAAGGCCTCGTTATCGATTTTTCGGACGGAGATGTTCTTCTGGGTAAAAGGGTTCCGGGTATGTTTGGAAAAGACCTGCCATTGGACTCCCTTTACTTTCGCCAAGATGCCCAAAATTTTTTGATCACTATAGGAGGGCAAATAAACGGTATAATGATCGCCCGAACTTCGGGTGGTCCTTCGGATTTCCTGCCGGACTATGGGCGTAAAAATGTTTGGGTTGTAATTTTTAAAATGTAGTCCGTAAGCCTTGGAATTGGGCGCGTATTTACGAAGGATAAGTCTGCCCAATGGGTCATTTTTCTTGGGTTTCGGCACTTCCGGGGCCAATACGGCCGATTGATGACTAAACGCAATGCATTCCTTTTGGCGCAATTTACAGGCCCAGGCCGAAATGGGTTCAAAATCATTGATAATCAGGTCATACTGGTCTACTGGGATACTTTTGATCTCCTTTTGCAAACGGGCCGTATTGGTCTTGAGGTACGTACGCCACATGTCCACGCCTCCTTTCTTCCCAAAAATAAAGCTCCAACCCTTCAATCGATATTTTATAGGGTGGGGCAGTTGGATATCCGCTTGGGTACCACTGACCAAGAGGTCCAACTCAATGTTTTTCCTTTCAAGGACGGGAACAATATCCCTGGCCCGACTTAAGTGGCCATTTCCTGTTCCTTGAATGGCGTATAGTACTTTCATGGGGTTTCACTCTGGGGAAGTTCGCCGCTGCTTTCCCCTATATTGTTGAATTCTTGAAGGAGTCGTTCAAAAAGTACGTTTTTCTCTAGGATTTCCTCGGGATCGGCTACATCCAAGTCCGAGGTGTCGGTCACCATATCCTCGTTGTAGGCATACAATTTCCATTCGCCCTTATGGTACTCCAATGCCGTCAGGTTTTCTACCCAATCCCCCGAATTCAAATAGAGCACGGTACCCTTTTCGGTTTCAATGTTCTTGATTACGGGTTGGTGGATATGCCCGCATACCACATACCCAAACCCCTTTTCTATAGCGATATCCGCTGCTACCTGTTCAAAATCACTGATGAACTTGATGGCCGATTTTACCCCGTTCTTTATTCTTTTGGACATGGAAACGGGCCCCTTGCCCATCTTTTTGCTGATGAAATTGACAAGGCTGTTCAATAGGATCAAGAAATCATAACCTATCGCGCCGAGTTTCGCTATCCACTTGGAGTGCTGCATGGTCACATCAAAGACATCACCATGGAACATCCAAGCCTTTTTGCCATGCAGGGGGAGTACCACTTTATTTACGATGTTGAAGGATCCCAAGGTAAATCCTTCGAATTTCCGCAACATTTCGTCATGATTTCCGGTAATGTAATGTACTTTGATACCGTTGGATACCCAATTCATCAACAATTTCACCACTTTCATATGCGACTTGGGCCAGTACCGTTTGCTAAACTGCCAAATGTCTATAATATCCCCATTAAGCACCACTTGTTTGGGCTTAATGGATTTCAGGTAGGCCAACAGTTCCTTGGCGTGGCATCCGTAGGTGCCTAAATGCACATCGGAGATGACCACAAGATCAACAGCTCTTTTTTTCATTTAAACTAGGAGATAGGAATTGGATCAAATGTTGAGTCGGTAGGGCGGAAGGTTCGATATAAAGCCAGCAAGTACGCCAACTTATTCGGTGCTAACATGCGATAATTTTTGTGTACGATTATCACGATATTCAAAGTTTGTAAATTATCCATTAGAATTTCGCAAAGCCCATTTTAAGGTTGCGTTAATTCCTGGTTACCAATTACAAGGCGTACGTAAAGATTTTGTTATGGTCCGCAACAGGAGACCTGTGATCCCAGACTTGAAGGTTAATCGGCCTTGTCCATCGCCGCTAATGCACACGGCTTTAAAATCTTGCTTTTATTGAATTCAATAGAGGATGGAGAAATCGTCACCGGATAGGGAAACGATCATTTCTTTGGTTTGTTTCTCCCAATCGATATAGCCCTCGCTTTCATAATAGGCATCGATTGTCTCTTGGGAGGCAAAGGTCTCCAGCAGTATAAAATGGGTGTTGTGCGTGTCCTGCTGGAAAAAGGAAATTCTCAGGGCACCTTCCGCCTTCCGCCGATCCGCACAGTTGGCAATCGTAATTTGGCTAAACTGCTGCACAAATTCGTCCTTGATGTAAAAATGTATGACAACGGTGATCATGGTTTTTCGTTTTTATCCAATTCGGCGGCCAACCAATCGATACTTTGATCAATTAGTTTTTCCTTGGAAAGTCCGATAATGGATCGGTGTTCGGGGAATGTCCGCAAGATATCATTTTTCATGGTATCCTTTACGGCTCGGGGTACCTGTCCATAACGATCCAATGCTTTTAATATCGGGTCTCTAAAAGCCAACAAAAATTGGATCTGTTCCTCCAAAATGGATTTTCCGTTTCGGATGTTCCCATGTCCGGGATGGACTTTCGTTTCGGCAAATTGTATTTTTAAGGATTCCAACTGCTGTTTCCAGTTTTCCAATCCCGATAATCCTTCCCTAAAGATAGCGTAGGTTTTGTCATAAACGATATCCCCGGTTACTAAAGCGTTCAGTTCCTCGACAAAGACCAAAGTGGTGGAGGTGGCCTCGTTATTGGGCCTTTCCAAGATCTTTAGCGAAGTATGGCCCAAGGCAATGGTCTCACCATCACCCACTAGGGTATTGGGAACAACGGGCACCTCGGGAAAATCGTCCCCAAAATTCTTTTTGCGATTCTTTTGAAACCCCCAGGCATCGTTCTTGATGCTTAGCTGTGTTATTCTTGATGCGTAGATAGGAAGGTCTCCTTGGGCCGCTTCCACAAACACCCGGGTTCCGCCATAATGATCGGTATGGTCGTGGGTGATAAGCAGACCAACAAAAGGTTTATTCGTCTTTTGACGTATAAATCGAAGCGCATTTTGCGCTTCGGACAGGGTCCATTGGGCATCAATGATAAAAACGCCCTCCGGACTCTCCAGAAAATAAGTGTTGGAGGAATGTGCCAAGGGCCCTTTGGAGGCATATTGATATATTCGTAGGCCTTTCAGATGGGAAGCCTGTACCACAGATGGGAAAACGTAAGGCGAATAGGCTGCCAGTGTCCCCGCTGCTAATGAAGGAACCAGGGTCTTTTGAATAAACCGTCTCCTTTTCATTCCGTGAAGCCATTTTTGAGTTCACTCAAATCGGAAATGATGCTATCCGGCCGTTGTCCCATTTGTTCGAGGGGTAGGTTTTTTCGATTCACCCAAATAACATGGAAGCCAAAGGATTTGGCTCCGGTGGCATCCCAAGGGTTTGAAGAGACAAAAGTAATTTCTTCCTTGGAGACCCCCATGGTACGGACGGCAAGCTCGTATACCGGAGGGGCAGGTTTGAATTGTTGTATGGCATCCGCACTTAAGACAAAGTCAAGGTCCCGCTGTATCCCGTTTTTTTGGAATACCGCTTGTAACATTTCCTCAGTAGCGTTGGAGAGTACGGCCAACCGATGTTGTTCTTTTAAACTTCCCAGGATTTCCGGCACCTCGGGAAAAACCTCCAGTTGATTATACTTTTGTAGCAGATTTTTGCCCAGTTCATCGTCCCAGCTGGCCCCGGTATGTTCGGAGGCATAACGCAGGGCATCCCAAGTAATCTTTTCAAACGATGCATACCGCCACATCAGGGTCCGCAACCAGGAATATTCCAGCTGTTTTTGCCTCCATAGGATGCCTATTTCACCTCCTTTGGGACCAAAAGCCTGTGCAAGGGCCTGGTCTATGGCTTGGATATCGATCAAGGTACCGTAAGCGTCAAAGACGACCGTCTTCCTAAGTTCCATTTGGTTTTCCATATGCCTAATTTTGTAGGTCTGCTAAATTGCGGTTTCCAATATGCGGTGGGAAAGGCTTTTGTAGGTCCAATCCCCCAGATGCCGCTGTCCATTAACAAAAAAATACGGCGTTCCAGTCACGCCAAAGTTCCGCCCCAGTTCAAAATCCTGGAGAATGGCCTGTCGCTTATCTGGGTTTTCCATTTCCTTGTTGAATTGTTTGATATCCAATTTTAAGCCATAAGCAATATCCTTTATTTTTTTTAGATCGAGTGTGGGTTGCTGTTTAAATAACGCGTCGTGCATTTCCCAGAATTTGCCCTGGGCATAGGCGGCCTCCGCGGCCATGGCACAGGTAAGCGCATTTTTGTGCAATTCCGTATTGGGGAAATGCTTAAAAACATATTTCATTTGGTTTTTAAACCGCTCCATCAAACGGGTAACCATATAATGGGCATTATTGCACCAGACACAATCGAAATCCACAAACCCCACAAGGACTATAGGGGCCATTACCGGGCCCCTATAGTGTGAGGAGTCTTCCAATCGGCTCCTTTCCATTTTCAGTGTGCGCATTTGGTTCCGCGTTCTTAATTTAAAAAGGTATTTATGGTGGCACCTACATGTTCCGGAAATTGGTGCTGCGGTCCATGCCCGGCCATAGGATAAATGGCCAACCTGGAATTTGGGATTTCCCGGTGCAATAACCATTGGCCCTTCATATCAAAAAAGGCATCCCGATCTCCATTGATGATAAGTGTGGGCTGCTTCAAGTCCTTCAGCTTGCTGAAGTAATCCCCTTGGGCCTCAAACCAAAAAGCGGTAATGGCCGCACTTTGGTTCTGCATGACTTGATCGGTGGTCACAGGCTCATCGGATCGGCGGCTATTCCCAATCCGCTCCAAAGAAGCCTTTACGGCTTGTTCACCCTCTTGGGTATCCGCGGCAAAAAATAGGAATTGGTGATCTTTTTCTTCCCAAATGGTATTGGTGGACACCCCTTTTGTCGCAATTTCGAATACCTCGGGCCTAAATGGGGGAGAGGTCTCCGGACTTCCACCAGGCCCTGTTCCTATGAGCACGACCTTTCTCACCAATTGCGGATATTCTATGGCGATGACCTGCCCGGTGAATCCGGCCATGGACCAGCCCAACACATCTATTTGTTCGTACCCCAAGGCCCGTGCAAAGGATGCGGCGTCGTCCGCTGCCCCTTTTATGGTTGTTGGGACTTCACCCGAGGAAGAGGCCACCCCGCTATTGTTGAACACGATTACCGGTCTTTGTTGGCCCAATGCATTTAAGAACTGGGGATCCCAATCGTCCATATTGGCCCTGAAACGGGTGAGCATCAATAAGGGAATACCTTCTCCTTTTCCAATTTTCCGGTAGGCATAGGTGACTCCATTGGTATCCACAAATTGAGTTTCGGCGCTTTCCGCTTTGGGGAAATCCTCTATAGTGGTTTCATCAGTAACCAAAGTATCTTCGGAGGCATTGGCGGCCATCGTCTTTTTGCTTTCTGTGTCCAGTTTGCAGGAGAGAAATATCATTGCCGATAGTAGGGTTGCTATAGGGCCCATCTTAATTTTAGTTTTCATTTTCATAAGGTTTTAATTGTTATTGAATGTTTTGAATCAAATCAAATGTTGTCCTCCGTCGATATCGAAGATCACCCCGGTAAGCGCTGTGTTGGTCATAAGTAAGATCGCCAATTGGGCCACGTCCTCGGGTTCCACCACCCGTGCTATGGGCAAGCTGCCTTTAAGCTGGGAGATACGGTCCTCAAAACGATCTCCTAAAATATCCTGGGACAATTGGGTATTAACAAATCCGGCAGCGATCATATTGATGCGTACTGGGGCCAGTTCCACCGCCAAATTCTTGGTCAAGGTCTCCACGGCATCGTTCAATGGCCCGGTAATGGCATAACCCGGACCTGGTTTTCTGGAGGTAGTCCCTCCCATATAGGTAATGGAACCTCCGGGCTTTATGTTTGGCAGGGCATGTTTGGCAATCGATAACATGCTGATAAACCGATCGTTGAAATTTTTACGGACCACATCAAAGTCAATGTGCTGGAATCGGGCGTAGTAGGGGCCACTATGGGTGGCCATCACATGATCCACCTTCCCGAAACCTTCGAAGAACCTCTTAAGGGCTGATTCGTCAATGACATCAAAGGACTGTATCGATGCGGCGTTTATCTGATCTTGGGCTATTTGTAGTTTTTCGGGGTTTCTTCCAACCAAATGTACCTCACCACCTTGTTCCGAAATCAATTTTGCCGTGGAGAGGCCGATGCCCGAGGAACCTCCTAAAAACACCACTCGCTTACCTGTAAAACTTGCATTGGATTCCATTGGATATTCTTTGTTTCAAAAATGTCCAAAAAAGGTTGGAGGGACTTTACAATTATTGCTCCACTGTGCAATTCATGCGGATAGGCTAAAGGGATAGTGTTAAAAGTCACAATTTTGGAAGCAGGATCGCGCGTTCCTAGGATTTTTGACCGTTCACCCCCATTCGGGTCTTTTTAGGAGTTCCAATTCCCCTAACAGGGTCGGTATCAATTCGGATACTGTGGGATGGATATGTACCGCCCGTTGCAATACGGTATATGGGGTCTTGGCATACATACTGTCCAGAATGGAATGGATAATTTCGTCCCCGTTTACGCCCAAAATGGTAAATCCCAGAATTTCCCGGGTATCCGCATCCACGAAAATCTTCATAAAACCCAGGTCTTCCCCTTTCTCCCTGGCTCGGGATACTTTGCTCATGGGCCTTCTACCTACCAAGATATTTCTTCCTTTTTCCACTTCCTTTAGGGCCTCGACTTCCGAGATTCCGACTCTGGCGAGAGGTGGATCCACATAAAGGGCATAGCACAACAAACGATCTTTAACCGTTCTGGTGGCATCCCCGAAAAGTCTATTAGCTACGATTTCATAGTCATTGTAGGCGGTATGGGTAAAACCGCCGATTCCATTGACATCACCTAAGGCCCAAATTCCCTCGACGTTGGTTTCCAAGGTATCGTTTACCGGAATATAACCCCGCCCATCCACTTTGATCGTGGTATTTTCCAGCCCCAGGTCATGGGTGTTAGGCACCCTTCCAACAGCCACCAAAAGGTGGCTTCCCCGTACTTGGGGATCGCCCTCCTTGCAAATGACATCAACGACCACCGTATCCCCGTCCTGGGTCGCTTTGATGCATTCCGCTTCCAGTCTAAACTGTACACCTTCCCTTTCCAAAATATGTTGTACTTCTAACGAAACATCAGGGTCTTCCTGGGATACCACACGATTTTTCATTTCAATGACGGTCACCTTACTTCCGAAGCGTCGGTACATCTGGGCAAATTCCAATCCGATATAGCTTCCCCCTACGATAACGAGGTGGTCGGGAACAAAATCAACGTCCATAATGCTACTGTTGGTGAAGTATTGGGCGTCCTTTACATCATCCAGGACTAGGGCGCGACCGCCAACGTTGATGAAGATGTGGTCCGCCCCAATTTGTTCCGCCCCGTCAATTTCCACTACCTTGTTACTGGTAAATCGGGCATGGCCCTCATATACCTCCAGGTTTTTGGTATGCTTCATCCAATGCTCCACACCGGTGTTGGATTGCTTAACGATTTTGTCCTTTCGTTCCTTCACCTTTTTCATGTCCACGGTAATCCGTCCTTCATCGATGAGGATTCCATAGGCTTGGGCATTTTTGGCCATATGGGCCACCTTGGCACTGGCGATCAAGGTTTTGGTAGGGGTGCATCCCGTATTGACACAAGTGCCACCAAAGCGTTTCCGTTCCACAATGGCCACCTTTTTTCCCGTATTGGCCAAGGCCGCCGCTAGCGAAGGGCCCGCTTGGCCCGTTCCAATAATTAGGGCATCATATGTTTTCATTCCGTATTTTTATTTCACCTAGCAGTGTTTTTTGAACAGGGCATTTTTCCGCAATTTCCCGAAGCTTGGAGCGTTGCGCATCCGTTAGAGCACCCTTGAAAGTCAAGGTCTTATGGATTTGATGGACAAACGCGTCCTCGGTTTCGCAGTCAGCGCAGTTCTGTGCGTGTATACGTTCCTGCCGCTACGCCACCTCTACGGATTCCAGGTCCCATCCCTTTCTATCCGCATACATACGGAGGGTCATGTTTACGCAAGATCCCAGTGCTATAAGCAAAAATTCATAGGGCGTAGGACTCAAATCGGTTCCCAGGGGCATGGGTTCGTCCGCTATAACGCAATGTTGCCTGGACCCTATTTCCGTTTTATAATAAGTCCTGCCCGTTGTAACCCAGACCCCGTCCATTTTACAGTCTTCTTTCGGATTCCTGTATGGGCAGATCGTTGATGCTGGCAAATCGTTTTTGCATTAATCCATTGGCATCAAATTCCCAATTTTCGTTGCCATAGGCCCGGAACCATTGTCCCTGGTCGGTTACATACTCATACTCGAACCGAACGGCGATCCGATTTTCAGTATGCGCCCAATACTCCTTTTTTAGGACGTAATTCCTTTCCTTTTCCCATTTCTCGGTCAAAAAGGCCTGTATTTCTTCCCGTCCGTTGATAAATTGGGAACGATTTCGCCATTCGCTGTCCACCGTATAGGCCAAGGATACTTTTTCCGGATCTTGACTGTTCCAGGCGTCCTCCGCCATTTGGATCTTTTGTAAGGCCGTTTCCCTGGTAAAGGGAGGCAAGGGATGTTTTTGTTCCATTTATTTCGCTGTTGTTAGTTTTACATATCTCGTTTTTGGATATTCCTAGGAGACCATTTGCCATTCGTTATTTAGATAAGAGCGCAGTTTTTGTCGTGCCCTACAGAGTATGACCCAACAATTGACCCGTGATATCTTTAGTTCCTCGCATATGTATTCCGTATCGTGGCCAATAATCTTCAGGTGAAATGCATCCGCCTCCTTTTTACCTAATATTTTGATACCCTCTTCCAAAATTTCTTCCAATTCCGTGAAGTAAAGATACCGGTTGGTGGAATTGTTTTCAATGGTATCCGCAGTAGCCTCCTTGTGATATTTGGAAAGGTACTCCGTATGGGATATGCTCGCCCTAATGGCCTTTCCCTTTTGGGTATTGGTCGTCCGGTAGTAATCTATAATTTTATTTCTTAAAATAGAGGTGAGCCAGGTCCTTTCCGATGCCGAACCCTTGAAAAGCTTTCGGCTTTTTAGAGCGGCTAAAAAGGTCTCCTGGACAAGGTCCTGGACCAACAAGGGGTCCTTTATCTTGGTAGCCGCATAGTTGTTCAGATACGGGCCATAATTTACGATCCATTTTTCGGGGTTCAATTCCATGACGATGAATTAAGTTGTTTATGCATTGTTTTTTCCTTGGCCTTAGGGAAGGAATGGCCCAAAATTCACCCATTAAGACCTATTGTTTTCCCTGTATTTTGCCTTTTTGTCCTAAAAGTGCTACTCCGCTCTATGTCGGCTATGGTATGGCGTTGGAGGGTACCTATCGGTGGCGATTCCATGGGAAGTCCAATGGACCCTCAGGGAAAAAATGATGGAGACCTGTGAATCAATTGAGAAATACATGGATGCGATAGGCCCTTTCCTTGGTTTTGGTGGCGAGGACTGCCGCATTTTTGGTATCGAAGGCACTGTACAGGTTATTTCCACAAATATCTTCCAAAGTCTTGTCGATCCAAATCGTAAAGTTTTCCCTTTCCCAGTGGGACTTGGGGTGCAAGGCCCAAAAACTTTCGTTGGCCTTTAGACTGATATGGCCCTCAATGGGATTTCCCTTGGGGTCGATAACGGTGATAAAAGTCTGTGCGTTAATGTGATCTAAAGGCCGCCCAAAATCGATCAGCAAGGGCTGTCTTGTTCCAATTTCAGGTAAAATTACTTTCCACTGATTCGGATCTACGGGGAGCCTTACTTCTTGGGTAACCCTAAACTCCTTGGTATAGGATTCCCTCAGAAATTGACCTTGAATGGATCTACAACTGGTATGGATTTTTAAGAGGTATTTGCGCCCCGCTACTATGGCGCGGCCGTATTGGTTATGGGCCGCCAATCCGGTTTTTACCCTTCCGGGATCCAAGATGAGCGTAATCTTGGTGCGTTCCTTGTTCCAGTACTCGAAACTGCTGGGTAGGAAAACCCCACGCAAAGAATTTCCAAACTCGTCATAGAAACTTAGGTGATCCAAAAAGGAATCCTCTTCCATGGGTTCGGAAAATACGATATAAAAACGCAATAGATTTTCGGGAAGCTTGGAAGCTGTCGGGTAGATCTGGGTCACCATAGGTTGCCCAGTTGATTTTTCTACTCGAGGGGAAAGGGTTTGATGCCGCAGGGTACCTTGGGTATCCAAGTAATCCAGGCAGTAGATTTGTTCACCATCCAAAGGTAGCACCGGTATAAAAATGGCACGATTGTTCGCGTACTTCCAATCGCCCAATACCTCGTTTTTGGACGATTTTGTCGTGCGGAGTTTAAAGGTGCGAGTGGTTTTCATTCCCCGAATGGTGAGGGTGTCGATGAATTTGTTTTCCTCAAAGGAATAATCCACGCTAAGCGGGGAAGGGGACTGTGCCCTTGGGCTCCAGACCAAGAATAGCATAATAATCAGCGCTATGTTTGTTCTTACACACATACCATATTTGTGGTAAAGAGCCCAAGGTCATTTTTTGTAGAGGAGACGCTTGGGCTCTGGCAGAAGGGAATTATTTGTTTTTTTCTACCACGGTTTCGGGATGCCCTTCATCGGTTTTTAGTAGGTTCTGTACAGGTCGCCAGAGTTCGCCCTCTTCACCGTATTCATAATCCGGAAAGATATAATCGCTTACAAAATCCGTCAGCCGAAAATAAAATCCTTTCATAAACGACAGCATTTCGGTTTGTCCTGTTTCCGCATTTCTACGTAGGGTCAGTAAATGGCCTGCATCCAAATCCTCCAATTGGTAGGTGCCTCCTATTGCCGGTTGAAAATAGGGCGTCCCGGCAGATTCAAAACCAACTCCCTCGGTAAGCCCCTTTTTCTTACTACTCGCCATTATGTCCTTCATATTGAACAACATGGATCCACGTGCCTTATTGATGACCAGGGCCACATCTTGCATATTACCTTGTGGGTCCTGGGCCGAGAAAGTCTTGATGTCGATCGGGGCATTACCGTAGCCAAGCTCGGCGATCACTTTTCCCTTGATATGGGCACCATCCTTAATATCACTTAAAGGGAATAAGACCATAGGCGTACAAGTATACACGGCCAAGACATAGTCCTTTCCTTCAATGTTTACGATGTCCAGTGTCTGGATGGGCGATCGGGTCTCCATTTGGTTATGGACGGTATGGAATATTTCCACAGTAGTGGTGCGGTGCTTTTTCTTGGTGAACGGAAAATCGATGACCCGTAGGGAGGCATCAAAATCCGCATTGGAGATTCCGGCGACATACAATTTACCTTTGTGAAACTCCAAATCCGTGAAGGTCAAGCTACGCAGGGACTTCCGTTTCCAAAAAACCAAATCCGTCTGTGGGGCGTCATTAACCTCGTAGGCCGAATGGTTATTTTTTCCCAAATCGAAGTTGGAGACCGTACCGTCCGGGGAAACCTTTAGAATAAGGGGCATATAGGACTTGCCCACCACTTTATGTACCGCCAGAAAGGCATTTTTGGATTCCGGGTTCACCGCCAGGTCGTTGATTTTGATTTGATCGGTGGTGGTGCCCAGGGCATCCGCGATCTTGGTGTCCAGTTCCCTAATGTTATAGGAAACTAGCTCGGACCGTTTGGGTTCGTTCATGGGATAGGCATAGATCTGACCTCCGTAGGAATCTCCTATAAATAGGGTCTGACCTTTATCAAAGGTTAGGACCTGTGCTGATTTTGGGGTCTGGGCCCAAGAATAGAAAAGGCAACATCCCAGTAAAGTATGTATAAATAACTGTTTCATATACTAATTTTTTATTCGTTTAAACCATCACGAAATGACAAAAAAAACGATTACCAAAATCCCGAATAATTGCGTTAGTATTGTCATTTTGCGGTTACTCCTAGGGTTTAGGTGTTTTTAACCCCGTCGGTTTTTATATGCATGGGCATTTGCACCCCCAAGTAATGATAGTAGTTGGCCATATCTTCCTTCAAAAGTCTGTGGTATTGTGGATTTCGGCCCATGAATTCCATAACAAGCGGGCAACGTACCACCACCTTTAGTTCCGCCTTTTCAATGTATTCCAGGGACCGATGTATCAAGGCATCCATTGCATCACCATACCTGTAATATTTAGAGGCCTTGGCACAGATCAGGGCAATGCCATTATCGCCCAGAAGCTGATATTCCAGGGAAATGATATGACTCGCCAAATGGAATTCAAAAAATTTTTTATCCTGACTACTGTTATTGATCAATGGGACCATGGTGTTGCGTTTTAATGGGTTATCGTTTAAGGACGCTTAAAAGGGCAGGGTAGAAAAAAAATCTACAGATCAGATAAAACAACTAAACACAAAAACAAAGACCTGCCCTTTTTCAATCTTCAAACTTCGATTCCGAACAAAATTCGGCGTAAAGAATAGGCCGCACACCTCGTTATTTGCGCTTTTATCAAAAAACAGCTCTGGAATTCCAGCGATCCGGAATTCAAAATTGGTTTCGGGTTTGGTGATTTTCACTTAAAGGTAATCATCCATATGCCTAAGGTCATGGCTGCTATTCCTATTATCTTTTTTAGGGTGATAGGCTCTACCGGGAGGTTTAACCAACCGAAATGTCCAGCAACCAATGAGAACAACAACTGTCCGCAAAGCCCGAGGGAGATCATGGTGGAAATACCTAGTTTGGGAATGGTATAGAAATACAGGAAAAGTCCTAGCACGGTACAGCATCCTCCGGCAAACCAAAGGTAAATGGGAACAGATTTTAGGGTGCTTTTATCTGGAACATCCAAGTGGCCCAAAAATAATACCGCACAAGCCAGAACCAGACTGCTAATAAAGGAACAGATGGCTGCGAGTAAGGGATTTCGCAACAATACACCCAAATGGGAATTGAGTCCACCTTGTGCGGCGAGTACCATCCCCCCAAAAAAAGCCAAAAATGCCAGTCCAAAAAATGAATTACCGTTCATTGGCCCATAAGTATATCCTGGTCTATCCTATATAACAATCGATCAACGGCGTAGCGGCCCCCTCCCGTTATGCTCAATGCCAGGGACATTCCGATCCAAAGCAAAAAGTATTCGATACCTTCACCCTTCTGAGTACCATACCAATTCATGAAGAAACCATATTGCAAGTGAGTGGTAAGAACGATTCCTATAGCCAGAAATGCAAAGGAGAGCGCAAATATTCGTGTCATAAAGCCCAATAACAAAGCTACCGATCCCACTCCCTCGATTAAAATGATGCCAATGCCAACCATCCGAGGCAAACCTTGGGATTCGGTTAAATAATGCAAAGTGGCCTGGAACCCTGGTCCACCGAACCATCCAAAAAGTTTTTGCATGCCATGGGGGAACAATACGGCTCCCAGGAAAAGCCTTAGAATTAGTGGGTTCCAGGACGGTGGGGATTGGAGCAACCACTGTTTAAGGGTCTCTAATTTTATCATACCGCTGTTTTTACGGGGGTGAATATAGGGTATTGGAAGTACTGCCCTTATCCTAAAATTGCGGTCCTACCAATGAATTGCCATTGTATGGCCGTTGGCCAGGAAATAGCAAAAATTGCACAGCAAAGCAGATTGTATAAAGCAAACAAATAAAGAGGGTTCTAAGTTTACCTGCAAAGATGGGCACATTGACCGTACAGCGCAAAACCTTAGGCTTTATACTATTTTATACACTTATGGCTACAATAACAACTCCGGCCCAGGAATTTCACAATCCTCCGGCCTTGTTCGATCCTACTCCCTATGCCTTTAGCCATGCCGCCGAGGCGCCGGCAACGGGCAGTTATGTGTTCATTTCCGGACAGAGTGGCCGGGATGACAATTCCGGGGCGTACAGCCTGGATTTTAGGAACCAAGTCCAAAATTCCTTAAAACATCTCATGGTCGTTCTTTCGGATTACGATTTGGTCCCCGAAAATATCGTAAAGATTACCGTGCTTATTGTAGATCATTCCTCCGAAAAACTTCAAATATGGTCAGAAGAAATGCACAAAGTGTGGGATCCCAAAAAATTTCCGACAAGCACGTTGATTCCCGTACCCCGTTTGGCCTCCGACGGGATGCTTTTTGAGGTAGACGCTATAGCCTATAGGCCTCCAAAGCCCTAGCTGCAGTTAGCTATACGTGCCCTTTCTGTATGCCCAGTTTTTTCATCCTGGAGTCCAAGGTGGCCGGATTAATGTCCAAAAGTTCCGCGGCACCCCCTTTTCCCCGTACGCGTCCCCCACAGAATTGCAGGGTGTTGATGATCAATTCCCGTTCCGCGTCCTGTAGGGTTTTTACCTGGAACAGCCCCTTTCGATCATCTTCCGTAGGGGGGGTGGATTTTTTGTCCAACTCCACTTTCAAAGTGCCTCCCTTCCCAATTAAAACCGATCGTTCAATTACGTGCTCCAATTCCCTAACGTTGCCCGGCCAGGTATAGCCCATAAGTTCCTTTAAGGAGGAACTGGAAATACCGGCCATGGGTTTTCCCACCTTTTTGGCAAAGCGCTGCAGGAAATGAATGGCCAAGGCAGGAATGTCCTCTTTACGTTCCCGTAACGGGGGCACCTCAATGGGAAAAACGTTGAGCCTGTAAAAGAGATCGGCGCGGAAGTCGCCTTGGGCTACGGATTTTTCCAAATTTCGGTTGGTGGCGGCAATGATACGTGCATCGGTTTTTATGACCTGATTGCTGCCCAAGCGTTCAAATTCCTTTTCCTGGAGCACCCGCAATAATTTGGACTGCAGGTCCAGCGGAAGTTCCCCGATTTCATCTAGAAATATAGTTCCTTTATGGGCCATCTCGAATTTTCCGATCCTACGGCCCACCGACCCGGTAAAGGCACCCTTCTCATGGCCAAAAAGTTCGGACTCCAGTAGCTCTGCCGGCAGGGTGGCGCAATTTATTTTAATCAACAACTTTTTATTCCTCGGGGATCGGTTGTGCACCGCCCGGGCAATAAGCTCCTTTCCGGTGCCAGTTTCCCCGGTAATCAGGACCGTGGAATCCGTATAGGCAACTTGGTTGATTTTTTCAAATACCTTTTGCAATTGGGGACTGCTGCCCACAATTTCCTCAAAGTTGGCCGCTCCCTTGATTTCTTCTTGCAAGTAGGCCTTTTCCTGGGTAAGATCCGTGTTAAGGGTCTGAATGAGGTCATAGGCCAATACCCGTTCCAAAGGATGTACTATGGAAGCGATGATGCGTGTCATCATTTCCTTATGTTCCAGGGAATAGGCATCCGATGACTTGCTATATAAGGAGAGTTGGAACTTCCAGGAATTGGAAAGCGCAAGCGGAACGTTAAGGCTGGAGGCCAGGCCGAACATTTCCTGGACAACGGCTTTTATTTTGTCCTTTTTGCAGAGATCGGCAAATGCCTTTCCGTTGTATATCTCGGGCCGCGTATAGGTAATCTTGTTCCGTTCCCGAAGGTATTCCTCCTTGGAAAGTTGGGCGTTTTCAAAGAAATATTGGGCATCGATCAAACGGTACTCATTGGCCCCAATCCTTTGAAAACCACAGCCCTGCAATAGGCGTTCTTCGTTTTCCAACACAAAGGAAGCATAGTCGTAAGGGGCCACCTCCCGCAGTTCCTCCGAAATGCGTTGGAACCGTTTCTGCCAATTGTTTTCCGAAGTGATAATTTCCCCAATTTTGGCCTGTAGGGTTCGGGTCATTTCCCGCTCGAGTACTTCTTCGTTGGCCAGAATGTTGGAAACTGCGGTAGAAATCTGGTTAACCGCGTTTTGGATAAAGGTTCTTTGATCATCCGGAATGGCATATTTTTGGGTGAAATGGAAGAACAGCACACCGATTTGCTCGCCTCCCGATTTTAAATCGAACTTATAGCTGTAATTTAGGCCGGTCTCCTTCATCAATATCCAACCGGGAAATTCAGGGTTTTTGCGGTTTTCCTCGGCCACATCGATGATTTTAAAATCCGGTCTTTCAAATATGGGTTGCAAGGCATCTCCAGATATGGTTCGGGATTTGTTGACGATCGCCTCAAAATTGGGGTTGGAGGCACGCTCTGCTGAGGCCAGATTTAAAATATGGGCATACCTATCGGCCTTTTTGTCGATACTGACCACTACCGCATCATCAAAGGGGATAAATTGTTTGATTTTATGCATGACCACGTCGTATAAATCCTCGCGGTTTCGAATGGCCGAAATATCCTCACTGATGCTCAACAAGATTTCTTTTTCCTTTTCTCGGGCCAGGATGTCCTCGTTCGCCAGAATATTGGATACCGCCACGGAAAGCTGGTTACCCACGTTAGCGAAAAAACTTAGGTTTACCTTTTGGGCTACTTCTTTAGAGCTAAAATGAAATTCCAGGGAACCAATGGCCTGGCCCCCAAATAGCAGGGCATTGGCCCAAGTGGCCACAAAACCCTGGGCCTTCATCAAGTCTACCCCCGGAAATCCCCCGGACAATCGTTCGTAATCCTGGATCGTATAGTACTTGGGGCGTTTGAGCGCATAAATCTCCTCAAAATGGGGTTGTACAGGGAAGGTCCGATTAAACTCGCCGGCCAATCTTTTAAAATCCGGGTATTTGGAATGGTCCACCTTTTCGGCAAAAACCCTGGATTTCAAAAGCTGGTCCTCCACGGGGACAGTGATGACTGCATCGGAAAAGTGGAATATGGGCTGTAGTTTTGCAAAAACATTATGGAAGAGGTCGTCCCAATTCCGCACCTGGGAGACGTATTCGCTAATGCGCAATAGACTTTCCTTTTCCCTTTGACGTTGCAGGATATCCTCATTGGCCAGGATATTGGCTACGGCGGCCGCAATTTGATCGGCTACCTGACCGAAAAGTTGTAATTTCTCCTGGGGAAGGGTTCCGGATTCATAATGGAACCATAAGAAGCCGAATTTCTTGCCGCCAAAGCCTAGGGGGCAGCCCAGGGATTCCGTAAGCCCCAAATCCCTCATCATCTGAAATCCGGGATGGTTCTGGTCCATTTTCATTAGGTCCTCCAAATACAATATCTGGGGCCCTTCCAAGGCCAGTTGCCAGTCCCAGGTACTGCCTTGGTTGGGGTGCAAGGTTTCCACCACTTCCTCATATTGGGGATGTTCCCGAGTATCGTTCCGGGTGTAGATCATAAAATGTTTATGGTGGGTCTCCTCCACAGAAACAATGGTGACGCTGCTATGGAAGTCAAATATGGGCTCCAATTTTTGGCTGATGACGTTCCAGAGTTCCTTTTTGCTCCGTACCTTGGCGATGTCCTCGCTAATGGAGAGCAAGGTTTCCTTTTCCTGTTGCCGCTGCAGGATATCCTCATTGGCCAGGATATTGAGCACCGCTACCGAGACCTGATCGGCTATCCCCAGCAACAGGTCTTCCTTTTGTTCTACCAGTTCCGGTTGTTTTTTAAAATGAAAAACAAGCAATCCAAAGGGGACTTCACCGGATTTCAAAAATAGATTGAAGGAATGATGCAGGCCCATTTCCTTTTGCAGGATAAGTCCCGGATATTCCGGAAATTGCTCTAATAAGGACTGGGCTTCCCAAGCATATAGGTTTTGGGTATGGAGGAATAGGCTTATCGGTGAATTTTCCATAGGTTGTTTCACATCCACCACATCCTTGAAGAGCGGATGGGCCTTGGTCTCCTCCGAGGCCAAGTTCAAAAATATTCGGTGGCTGTCTTTCTGGGTGTTCCAGGTGACCACCACGGCATCATCAAATTGGATGTAGTCCTTTACTTTGGACATCATCACCTTAAACAGGTCGTTGCGGTCCCTGATGTTGGTGATATCGTTGGTAATGCTCAACAGGGTCTCTTTTTCCTCCCTCCGTTCCAGGATATCCTCGTTGGCCAAGATGTTGGAAACGGCCGTGGCAATCTGTTCCGAAATATTCTTATAGAGTTCCTTCTTGATTTCGCCCCGCTGTAGGTCGTTGAAATGGAACAATAATATCCCGATCAGATTACCGCCGTAGAATAGCTTGAGGCCTTTACTATGTGCAATTCCCATTTCCTTCAGCATTGCCCCGTTCTCTGGCAAATGTTGGGACAATTGGTCGATTTGGAGCTCAAAAAAGTCTTCTTGTTGCAGGTACCAGTTCATTTCCGAGTCGGTCACGGGCATCCATTTGACCCCTGCCGCTTGGGCTTCCCATTGCGGCCCAATTTGCAGGAATTGTTTGAAGTATTCTCCCTGCCGTTGCAGTACCGAGGTCACCGAATGTGCAAACTGGACCAATGGCTGTATTTTGTCCACTACTACATGGTAGAGGTCCTGCCGATTGCGAATGGTGGTCATGGCCTCACTGATGCTCAATAGGATTTCCTTTTCCCTTTGTCGCTCCAAAATATCCTCATTGGCCAGAATGTTGGAAACGGCCGTGGCGATCTGTTGGCTCGCATTTTTGAAGAGAGGGCGGTTCACCTTTTCCGGATATCGGGGATCTTTGGAATGGAACAGGAGAATGCCCAAAGTTTCCCCGGCGTAAATCAAGGGAGCGCATAAGGAGCTTTGCATACCCATCTCCACATACAATCGGGTCCCCGGGTAATCCGGGAAGTCCCGTTGAATGTCCTCCACAGTAAATTCATAAAGATCGGTTTTTAGAAAATCCTGTTCATAAGGGGTACCCTTGGTCGGAATCACATGGTGTGTCCCAGCGTAATGAGCACTCTCGTCCAAGGCTTCGTCCCTGTTTATGGTCCAATGTTCATGGTATTCCCCATCGGCCTTTCGTAATACGATAACGAAGTAATCATAATTGAAAATGGGTTGCAGCCCTTCAAAAATAATATGCAACAAGGCTTTTTGGTTCCGGGTCTTGCTCAGGCTTTCACTAATGCCCAACAGCGTTTCCTTTTCAATCTGCCGTTCCAGAATGTCCTCATTGGCCAGGATGTTGGACACAGCGGTGGCGACTTGATGGCTGAGGTTGATGAGTAGCGCGTGCTTAATTCGTTGGTCATAATTGGTCCTCTGGCTATGTAAAAGTAAAACCCCTAGCTGCCGCCCACCATAAAACAGGGGCAGGCAGGCCGAGGAACGCATCCCCATTTCCCGATAAAGCAGCGTCCCCTTAAAATTAGGCCATTTTGCAACCAAGTCCCCATCCGAGAAGAAAAACAGTTCACGAGCTTTTAAGAACCAATCAAACGGCGTTCCGGCCGTTGGGATCCATTGCCTATGGATGGCCTGGTAGTTCGCTTTTTCCTTAAGTACCGGGTCCTCGTTTACGGTCCATTGCTGGTGTCTGGCCTCATTCTCCTTGCCGATAACGATGACAAAATAGTCGAACTCCAGTACAGGTTGTATTTTTTGTGCTACGGTGCGAAAAAGTTCATCCTTGTCCCGGATCTTGCTTAGTTCTTCGCTGATGCTCAAAAGGGTCTCCTTTTCCTTTTCGCGATCCAGAATCTCCTCATTGGCCAAAATATTGGTAACCGCCACGGCCAGTTGTTCCGAAATATTCTTGTAGAGATCCTCCTTTACCTTTTTTTCGGGCTTCTTTTTGAAGTGGAACAGTAAAAAACCGATAAGTCGGCCGCCATAAAAGAGTTGGAGTCCTTGGGTATGGCGCAGCTTGGACTTTTGGGCCGCCTTTAGGTCCTCACTGTTGGGAAACTGTTGCAACAATTGGTCGATTTCAAAGGTAAAGATGGCATTTTGTTCCTGGTAATACTGAACCTCGGTCTGCCCTACTTCCGTCCAGTCCGAGGGGGCTTCCGGTACCGATTTCTTGTTTTTTTGGTTGAGCGTCATAAAGGCCTTAAAACGGTCTCCATCCGTATTCAGGATGGTCGTCACGGCATCGGCGAAGGCTACGAGGGGGTGTATCTTGCCCATGACCACATTTTTGAAGTCCTCCCGATCTCGGATAGTGGTCATGGCCTCGCTGATGCCCAGAAGAATTTCCTTTTCTTTTTGCCGTTCCAGGATTTCGGCATTGGCCAGAATATTGGAGACGGCCACCGCTACTTGATCAGCCGCACCCTTAAAAATTTCCATGTTCTGCACGGCCAATTTTCCGGGCTGTTTGCTGTGCAGTTCCAAAAGTCCAATTCGCTCAGACTTGTCATACAAGGGCAGTATCAGATGCTCCACGTAGCCCATTTGCTTCATGATCTTAACCCCTTCAAAGTCCGGATATTTCTTTTCCCAATAGGTGTTGGAATAGAATTTAGGTTGCTTCAACCGAACCGCCTCACTGTAACCTGTTCCTTCTATGGCAAAACTCCCTTCAGAAAACTTTCCATATTCCTTCAATTCGTTGGCTTTGGTGCTTGGGTCGGACATCAGCATGAGCACCCGTTTTTTCTTTTGGGTCCAAATGGAAATGACGGCATCGTCAAACTGGAACAGCGGCTGCATGCGCCGGAAAACCATCTGCAGCAATTCCTGTTTGGTACGGACCGTGGTAATGTCTTGACTAATGGCCAAGAGGGCCTCCTTCTGTGCCTTTTCCTTAAGGATTTCCTCGTTGGCCAGGATATTGGACACCGCCGTGGCGATCTGTTGGCTGGCATTCCTGAATAAGGCTTGGTTTACCGTCTCCGGGTAATTAGGGTCTTTGGAATTAAATACCAGCAGGCCTAGGGTCTTACCCCCATAAATCAGCGGGGCACAAAGGGAACTGGATATGCCCATCTCGGCATACAACCGGGTACCCGGGAAATCGGGATACTGTTGTTCCAACTCTGCACGTGAGGAGCTAAAGATGTTCTTCTTTTTAAAATAGGTTTCAAAAGGGGTCCCTTCGGTATCCATGAGCCCGTGCACTTGGGCATAGTTGTCACTTTCACTCAGTGCATGGTCCGTATTAATGGTCCAGTGCAAATGTTGCCTGCCTCCATTTTTACGAAGTACGATGACAAAATAATCGTACCGGAAAATGGGTTTGAGCCCATTAAAAATAATGTTGACCAGTTCTTTTTGGTTGCGTGTGCTACTCAAGCTTTCACTAATGCCCAACAACACTTCCTTTTCCCGCTGTCGGTTCAAGATCTCCTCGTTGGCCAGAATATTGGAAACGGTAATGGCCAATAGATCGGCAATACTTTTAAGCAAGGCTTTCTTTTCATAGACCTCGGGGTGGTGATCAAAATGAAAATAGGCAAGACCGATGCGCTCTCCACCGTAATGCAGGTGCAAACCAATGGAATGGGTAAGTTGGGTCGCTGCCATCAACTTTATGCCCGGGCTGTCCGGATAGCGTTGGGCCATATCCGAAGTCTCTAGGAAAAACAGCTCATTTTGCGCCAGGGACCATTCCACCTCGCTATGGGCCACAGGTATCCACTGGTCCACGGCTTCCCGGTATTGGGGATGTGCTTTGCGTTCTCCCGGTGAAACGGTAAGAAAGGTTTTAAAAGCTGTTCCGTCCTGGTTGATCTGAGTGGCCACCGCATCCCGGAAACCCATTAGGGGATGAAGTTTATCCATAATCAGTTGGAAGAGCTCTTCCCGATTGCGTACCTGGGTCATGGCCTCGCTAATACTCAATAAGGTCTCCTTTTCCTTCTGCTGATCAAGAATTTCCTCATTGGCGAGGATGTTGGTAACCGCTACTGCCAATTGTTCCGAAATGTTCTTATAGAGTTCGTCCTTGACCTTTTGTTTGGGAAGTTTACGAAAGTGGAACAACAAAAAACCGATGAGTTTGCCCCCATAAAATAGTTTGAGACCCTGGCTATGTTGCAACCCGGCTTTTTGGGCCTGTTGTAGATCCAGGCTTTGGGGGAAACGCTGTAACATTTTCCCGATTTCAAAATTGAAAATGGAACCCTGCGATTTATAATGGGCCACCTCGGTCTGGTCCACCGCCGTCCAATCCGAGGGGAGGTCCAGCTTTGACCCTTGGACCTTTTTGTCATGGTTCAGGGCAATGAAGGCCTTGAATTCATCCCCATCGGTATTTAAAATGGTAGTGACCGCATCGGCAAAGACGACCAGCGGGTGGATTTTGCCCATGACCACATTTTTGAAATCCTCTCGATCCCGAATGGTGGTCATCGCCTCGCTGATGCCCAAAAGCACCTCTTTTTCATGTTGTCTTTCTAAGATGTCCTCATTGGCCAGAATATTGGAAACGGTTATTGCAATTTGATTGGCGATTGCTTGCAGAAGTTCCCAATCCAGGGAACTAAGAAAACCTTTTTCCTTACTAAGCAACTCGAACAAACCCAATTTTCCTCCTCTAAAAAATAATGGAAATTTCAAATTTTCGACGTAACCCTGATTTTTGATCAATTTCAATCCTGGAAAGTGCGGATATCTTTTTTGATTTCTTTTGAGGCTGATTAGAGTCGGTTTGTCAATTGTGTATTGTTCTTCGTATGGTGTTCCTTCTGTAGTTATCAAGTGGTCTTGTAAGTCCGCATAATTGGCATCTTCCGGGGCACCCGATTTTTGGTCACTGGTCAACATTCTTAGTTGCCGACCTCCATTGATCCAAATATTAATGACCGCATCATCGAAACCGAACCGCGGTTTTAAGATATCGAAGGAGAACTGCAATAGCTGCTTCCAATCACGAACCGTGGAGATAACTTCACTAATTTCCAGTAGGATGTCCTTATCCCTTTGACGTTCCAGAATATCGGTATTGGCCAGAATATTGGAAACCGTTGCCGCTATTTGGTCCGCAATCTGGGCGAACAATCCCAATTTATTTCGGGGAAGCTTCCCACTCTTGTAGTGGAACCACAATAAACCGAATTTTTTACCGGAATAGATCAAGGGTGCCCTAAAAGATTCGGTAAGCCCCTGTTCTTTCATGAGCAAGGCACCGGGATACTCCGGGGCTATCTCGGCCCATTCCTGCAGGGGCACTATGGCGGGCTCATCAAAGCCCAGATTAAAGGGGTAAGGGGAGCCGGCATTGGGATGGGACCCTACCGCAGGCCGGAAATACGTACTGAATTTACCTTCTTCCGGGGCCTCCACCAAAAAGTGATCGTGATGGTCCGCGCCCTTGGAGATGACCACCACCGCATCACTAAAGTCCATTACCGGTTGTATTTGGGCGGTCACCACCTCCCAGAACTCTTCCTTGTTCCTTGTTTTACTGAGGCTTTCGCTAATACCAAGGAGGATTTCTTTCTCCTTTTGGCGTTCCAGGATTTCCTCATTGGCAAGGATATTGGAGACGGTGATGGACAATTGATCCAACACGTTGACAAAGGTGTGGTAAGGCAGTTCTTCCGCTTCCTTGCGTGAGTTGAAATGAAACTCCAGGGAACCAATGGAGGTGCCCGCCGATCGAAGAACGCCGGCCCAACTGGCCTTTAGACCCATTTCCTTCATCAATTCCACGCCGGAGAATCCAGGGGAAAGGGATTCATAGTCCTCGATGGTAAAAATTTGGGGTTTCTTTAGGCCATAAATCGCATGGAAATGTGGCGGCTTGGGATAGGTTTGGCGAACCGCTTCCTCATAATTTTGGTTTCCTCCGTATCGTTCGTCCGCATTGCTAGCCAACACTTTCATTTGATCCTGCCCCGCCGGAATGGTGATGACAGCGTCCACAAAGTTAAAAGCCGGCTGTAAGGAATCGAAAATGGTATGGAAAAGATGTTTCCAATCCCGCACTTTCGCCAGATAAGCACTAACACTTAAAAGAATTTCCTTCTCCTGTTGCCGCTGCAATATTTCTTCGTTGGCCTGAATGTTGGTCACGGCTACAGCCATTTGTTCCGAAATGTTCTTATAAAGTTCCCTTTTTACGTTTTTATCCGGGCGTTTTCGAAAGTGGAACAGCAGGAAGCCGATCAATTTTCCGTTATAGAAAAGCTGGAGTCCTTGGGTATGGCGCAGTCCCGCTCGCAACGCCAGCTCCAAATCCCGACTTTGGGGGAATTGTTCCAAAAGGGCTTTTATCTCAAATTGGAATAGGGCCTCCTGATCCAAATAATAGGAGATTTCGCTTTCGTGCACGGGAACCCAATCCATGGTGTCATTGAAGGTACGGGTACCGGACTTTTCCGTAATGGTCAAAAAGGCCTTGAAGTGATCCGCGTCCGTATTGAGCACGGTGGTGACCGCGTCGGCAAATTTGACCAGGGGATGGATTTTCTCCATCACTACCCGCCTAAAATCACTTCGGTCCCGAATGGTGGTCATGGCCTCGCTGATGCCCAATAGAATTTCCTTTTCTTTTTGCCGTTCCAAGATGTCCTCGTTAGCGAGGATATTGGAGACTGCAACGGACAGCTGATCCACAATGCTCGCAAAAGTGCCGGAAGGAAGTTGTTCCGCCGCCTTTTGGGATCCGAAATGAAATTCCAACGAGCCGATGGTCCTGCCCGCGGTACGGAGGGCGCCCGCCCAGGTCGCCTTGAGCCCCACTTCCTTCATCAGCTGTATCCCTGGAAAACCAGGGGACAAGGCCTCAAACTCTTCGAAAGTAAACAGGCGGGGGCTTTTAAGGTCGTATATCGTGTGCAAGTGCGGTGGTTTGGGCAACACTTGCCGTACTACGGTTTCATAGCTCTTTTTTCCTTGGTAGCGGGAGTTCGAATTCGTGGCCAAGACCTTAATTTTTTTCCCGCCATCCACTCCTACGGTCAGAACCACATCGATAAATTGAAATGCAGGCTGTAAGGCTTCAAAAACGGTATCGAACAGGTGGGTCCAGTCCCGGACCTTGGCCAAATACTCGCTGATCTGCAACAAGAGTTCCTTTTCCCGTTGTTGTCTTAAGATTTCTTCATTCGCCTGTATGTTGGTCATGGCCACCGCCAATTGCTCGGAGATGTTTTTGTAAAGCTCCTCCTTAATTTGCTGGTTGGGTTTTTCGAAAAAATGGAACAATAGAAACCCAATGAGTTTTCCGCCGTAGTGGAGGTGAAGTCCTTGGGTATGGGTGAGTCGGGCATCATACGCCAGTTGAAGATCACGGCTATCCGGGAACTTCTTTAGGAGCGCCCCGGTATCGAAATCGAACAGAGGTGCCTGCTCTATAAAATAGGCAATCTCGGTGTGGGGCACGGGAGTCCAATCCAGGTGCAGATCGTTGAGCGGCGTACCCTCCTTGTCCATACGTGAAGTAAAGGTGAGAAAGGCCTTGTAGTGTTCCCCATCGGTATGGAGTACGGTGGTGACCGCATCCGCAAATTTGACCAAGGGATGGATCTTCTCCATCACCACTCGTCTAAAATCGCCCCGGTCCCGAATGGTGGTCATGGCCTCGCTAATACCCAATAAAATTTCCTTTTCCTTTTGTCGCTCCAAGATGTCCTCGTTGGCCAAAATATTGGAAAGCGCAATGGCAATTTGATGCGCTATGGCCTGCAAGAGGTCATGATCTAAAGTTTCAAGCAACCCTTGTTGGATACTTAGAAGTTCGAATACCCCGAGCTTTTCCCCATTAAGGAGCAGAGGAAAGACCAAATCTTCCACATAGCCTTGGTTCTGCACCAATTTTAGACCCGGAAAATCCGGATAATTTTTTGACTGTTCCTGCAAGTCGATGAGCAGGGACGATTCCAATCCATATAAGGCATCATATGGAGTGCCTTTGGTAGGAAACGGACGGGTCAACTGCTCATAGTTGGGATCCGAAGGCGAGGAGGCGCTTTGGTCACTGGTCCATACGCGAAGCTGGGCGCCATTATCCTCCCAAAGATTGATCACCGCATCATCAAAACCGAACTGGGGTTTAAGGGTATCAAAAATAAACTGGAACAGTTGGCCCTTGTCCCGAATGGAGATAATGGCGGACGAAATCTCTAATATGGTCCGTATCGAATTTTTCATTAGTAATGAGAATCCACCTGTTTTTGTTAATAAAAATCAGATTGACCCCGGAAATATCCGACATATTACAGCAAATACCTCATATATCAGAGGGTAAAAAATTTTTGTTTAATCTTTTTATTTCCAAGCAAAATTTTTTAAACAGCTGAATAAAAGCAACTTAAGTCTAAAAATATCGATTTTTGGGGCAATCTCTGATTTTTGGCATCCATCTTGGCCCATTGATTTTGAAAAAACAAAGAATTAATAGTTAAACAAAAAATCGAAATAAAATGGAAAGCCACAACAAGATTATCCAAATCAAAAAGACGATGTACTCTTTTGAGGAGGTGCGGCCCTACCTCAGTTTTAATCCCATGGTCGTCTTTTTATGCAATGAGAAACCGGGCAGAGGGGAAGATAGTGCGAACAATTCCATTTATTTTGTCATGGACGATGACAGTGAAGTGAAAAGGGATGCCCCGCTGATGCTGGGTTTTAAGAATGGCCACTGCGGTAAGTTCGATAACGGTCCGTCCAAAGAGGCCCATTTTTTAAAGACACCGGTCTTGGACGATAGCCTCAGCAATCTTTTCGCCATTTACATTCTGCAGGAGTTGGAATCCTGTGGGTTTAACGATGTATCCCATTTGGAAAACATGATCATCGCTTTCGGGAACTACCTATTAAAGAAGTTTGGCCACTATAGTAAAAGCCTGGAACAGAACCGAATTAGCCTAAGTCCCTTTAAAATGAAAAAAATAGAACAGTTTGTAAATGAAAACATCGATAAGACCATTACCACCACCCATCTGGCCCAAATAGCCGGACTAAGCGTATACCATTTTACGCGAAAGTTTAAAAAGGCCACCACACTTACCCCGCACCAATATGTGAATCGTTTAAAGATGGAAAGGGCCAAGGACCTATTGATCAGTACGGAGGAGCCGATAATTCAGGTAGGCTTCGAGACGGGATTCAACAACCCCAGTCATTTTTCCCAAATATTCAAGAACTTTTTTGGAATTACCCCATTGAGCTTTAGAAAACGCCTAAGTTTTGACCAGGAACCAAAACTAGTGGGTGATTTCCTTTAAAAGAAGCCGTATGGACACGAAAATGGAAACTGCAAGAAAAGCCCTTAAGCACTGGATCCACGCCATTAAAACCGGCGATTGGGAGGGATACATGGAACTGCTTACCGAGGATTATACCTTTTGGCTGCCCAAAGGGGGATTTACCTACAAGACCAGCGACTTGGTAAGTTCCAAGGAACAGTTGGTCGATTCCGATCTGAACGTCAATCGCCTTAGGGCATACAGCAATGAACCGAGCCGCGTTTCGCGGGGAGAGAACACCGTGGTGTTCGAGTTTATTTACGACGCCGATGACAGCAATTCCTATTTTCAAAATTGTATGGCATTGTCCTTTGATGTGGAAGGAGAAATGATCAAAGCCTGTAGGGAGTACCATTGTGTCTTGATGAAATTTTAGTCTTTTCCCTTCATAGGAGTTCCAAAATAATGTATGGCAGGGGAGCCCTTGTTCCAGCGGATCAATCCCCGGGACACTGGCCGCCTTGGCCGCAAAATAAGTTTCGATTTCTTCTTGGTATCTTGGGTTGTATTGGTTTGGGAAACCGATCCTTGCTTATGTTTAGACTTACCATATAGACCTTCTATGTTCCGCAATCCAAGGATGTAACGATTTAACCTGTGTAACCTTTCGCCGGAGTGTACCATTTTTAATCCGGTTTCCTGGCTTTAGTCTCTTTATTGGAACAAATCATTATGTGCACCCTAAGTAGTCCAATAATGTTAAATATTCACAAAATGCTTGGAAAGTAAACATTGTTTACTAATTTTACACCGTATTTTAAAATGAATAAAATGGGAATAAAGGAAAGAAGGGAAAAGGAGAAGGAGCACTTACGTAGGCTCATCTTAAAGACGGCTACCGATCAACTGGCCCAGCAGGGCTACGCCAAGACCACGATTCGGAGTATAGCGAACGAGATAGAATATAGTCCCAGGACCATCTATCTTTATTTTAAGGACAAGGATGCCTTGCTTTATGAAATTAGCGTTCGTGCATTTACCTTGTTTAAAAAGGAGTTTGAATCCGTGCTCTCCGTTGCCGATCCTTTTGCACGATTGGAAAAATTGAATGAGGTGTACATCGATTTTGCATTGGACAATCCGGCCTATTACGACCTGATGTTCATTTTGAACGAGCCCATGCAGACCGATGAAACCCAAGAAGGCTGGGAAATCGGCATGTCGGCCCACCGAATCTTGCAACAGATTGTCGGGGAATGTATGGAGGCCGGATATTTTAAAGGGTTGGATGCCCAGGTAGTGGCCTTTTCGGTCTGGTCTGCCGTACATGGAATGGTTTCCCTCAAATTGCGGGACCGAATGAAAATGTATCCGGAAGAGACCAGGGAGGCCTTAATTTCAAAGTCCAAGGACGTCCTACATCAAATGCTCGGACGGATGAAAGGATAAATTTTTTTCGCGACGAAGTAAACAATGTTTACTAAAACTACAATGAATATTAACTATAGGCAAAATCAAGACAGTCCTGCAAAATTCAAACAGTTCAGTGGACCTTGGGAAACGAACTTTAATCTAGAAACCATTACATCATGAAAACAAAAAAAGAACATTTGATCATTATCCTCGGTTGGTTGATCAGCATTCCGGTTTTCGGCCAGACCGTACTCGAAGGCTATATTTCCGAAGGCCTGGAGAGTAATTTGGCCTTGCAACAGGAAAATCAAATGGTCCGCCAAAGCCTGGAGCAATTAAGGGAGGCCAAATCCTTATTTTTCCCCAATGTTTCGTTCAATGCCTCCTACACCTTGGCGGAGGGCGGACGCACCATAGACGTGCCTGTTGGGGATTTGTTGAATCCGGTATATGCAAGTTTAAATCAGCTTACGGGAACCGATAATTTCCCCACTAACCTGCAAAATGCCAGTGAACCCATTCTGCCCAACGATTTTCACGACACGAGATTCGAGTTTAGACAGCCCATCTTCAACACCGATATCTATTTTAACTACAAGGCTCAAGCTTCCCTACAGTCCGTCCAGAATGCCCAAAGGGACACTTATATCCAAGAACTGAAAAAGGAGATCAAAAGCGGCTATTACAGGTTGGTCCAAAGTGAGGAGGTACTTCATATTTATGATAGTACGGAGACCGTGTTAAAGGAGCTGGTGCGCATTAACCAGGCCTTGGTAAAAAACAATAAGGCCACAAAGGATGTCGTATATCGGGCCCAATTCGAGTTGGACGAACTCTACGGGAACATCGCCCTGGCCACCAGGCAACGTAATATTGCCAAAAGCTTTTTCAATTTTTTGCTGAACCGAGACCTGAACGCACCGGTAACCATAGACCCCGAACTGCGGATACCGGAGGAATTTCTATACGCGGATTTGGAAGACCTGAAGACCGATGCGGTTGCGCGACGGGAAGAACTGGTACAGCTCGATCATGCCATCTCGGCCAATGAGTATGCCCATAAATTGGAGCGGTATAACTGGTTGCCCAAACTTTCCATGGGTGGTGCCTTGGGGTATCAAGGTTTCGGTTACGAATTTGATGAAAACCAGGACTACCGACTGCTCCAGTTCAACCTCACCATTCCCCTCTTCACAGGATTGGGGAACAAGGCAAAGCAAAACAAGACCAAGATCCAGGTGGAGCAATTGAACACCCGTTATCAAGAATTACAACAACAAATTCAGGTACAGGTCATCGATGCCTACTTCAATTTGGATGCGGCCAATTCGGTGGTCAAGGCAAAGCGCGCGGCATTTGAAAGTGCCAAGGAAAATTTTAGGATCATTAAACGGAAATATGAGGAAAACCTGGTCATTTTAGTCGAATTTCTGGATGCCAGGGTCCAGTACACCAATTCACAAATAGACGTTGCCATAGCGCAATACGAACTACTTATTAAACAAGCCGAGCTCGACAGGGCCTTGGCACTTTAAACACAATAGCGATGAAAACAAACACAAGACAATTCGGATACATTATGGTATTAGCGGCACTGACCCTGGTCGGTTGTGCGGAAGGGAACAAGGCGAATGAAGATTCTGGGACACACGACATCCCGGTGTCCTTGTCCATGGTTTCGGAAAAGGAACTGGCCCTGCCCGTAAAAGGTTCGGGGCTCATCTCCTCAGAAACGGAGGCCAATCTCTCCTTTAAGATCGGCGGTATTTTGGACAAGGTCTATGTAGAAGAAGGCGATCGCGTACGAAAAGGTCAATTGTTGGCCCGATTGGACCTCACCGAGATTAATGCCAAAGTGGTGCAGGCCCAAAATGCACAGGACAAGGCGCAACGCGATTTGGAACGCGTTAAGAACCTGTATGCCGAGGATGCGGCTACCCTGGAACAAGTACAGGACCTGACCACCTTGAACGAGGTAACCGCCCAAGAATTGCGGATTGCCCAATTTAATCGGCGGTACGCTGAAATCAGGGCCATAAGCAATGGAATCGTGGTACGGAAGATGATGAACGAAGGCGAACTCCTCAATCCAGGTACTCCTGTATTTTTCATGAACGACACCACAGCGGACCAATGGAAGTTGGAAATGGGCGTATCCGACAAGGATTGGGCCCGGCTAAAGATCGGGGATCAAGCCATTATTGAGGTGGATGCTTATCCCGATACTCTTTTCAAGGGAGAAGTCATACGACTTTCACAAGGTGCCGATCCCGCCAATGGATCATACACTATTGAAGTTTCCCTACGTCCTAACGGTAAAAAATTTGCCACTGGCATGTTTGCCAAGGCGCTGATCGATCCGGAAAAAAAGCATACCTACAAAATCGTCCCTGTTGAGGCTATTGTCAATGCCAATGGTACCGAAGGTTATGTCTTTGTTATGCAAGGGGAGACCAAGGTGAAAAAATTGCCGGTAAGCATCGCATTTTTCGATGGGGACCAGGTGGCCATTTCAAAAGGCTTGGAGCAGGTCGATCAGGTGGTTACGGCCGGCACCGGGTTTGTAAACGAATACGTAACGGTAAAGATTCAACTCTAAATCGACGATCATGAAGAACATCACTTCCTTTTTTGTAAAAAACACCTCCTTTTCCATAGTGGTATTGTTTGCCTTATTGGCCCTGGGAATGAATTCCTTGCTCAATATGCCAAGAGGGGAGGATCCCGAAGTCAACTTTCCCCGGTTTTTTGTGGTTGCCGTTTATCCCGGGGCATCTCCCTTGGACATTGAAGATCAGGTAGTCGATCCCTTGGAAGATCGGATCAATGAACTGGACGACATCAAAAGGATGAAGACCAAGATAGAGGATGGACTTGCCGTAATCGATGTGGAATACATTTTTGATGTGGACAAGGACGAAAAATATCAGGAAATTGTACGTGAGGTCAATGCGGCCAGAAGTGAACTTCCCGAAAACCTGTACCTATTGGAGGTTCAGGAATTCAATTCCTCGGATGTCAATATTTTTCAAATGGCCCTGGTTTCCGAAACGGATTCCTATGCCCGATTGGAGGAAACCGCGGAAGCGCTTGAAGAACAATTGGAAAAGGTAAAAGGGTTTAAGAAAGTGGATACCTGGGGCTATCCGGAACAGGAAATCCGTGTAGCGCTCAATCTCGAAAAACTGAGTCAGCAAAATATCCCTTTGCCCTATGTTTACAGTGCCCTGCAGAGCGAGAATGTAAATATTCCCGGCGGTGCCCTCAACGTGAATTCCAGAAAATTCAATGTAAAGACAAGTGGGGATTATGAGGACCTGGAAGATATAAAAAATACCGTGGTCTTTGCTTCCCATGGGAAAATCATTCAATTGAAGGACGTTGCGGAGGTCATTAGCACCTACGAAGAGGAGCGCCACATCACCCGTCTCAATGGTAAAAGGGCCGTACTGTTGTCCGCAAGCCAAAACGATGGTGAAAATATATTCAAGGTAGGGGACGAGGCGTGGCCCATTATTGATGCCTTTAAGGAAAAACTGCCCAAATCCATGGAACTGGTAGTGAACTTTGACCAATCCCAGACGGTCAAGACACGATTGGGTCGCTTTGGCAAGGACTTTCTTTTTGCCATCCTATTGGTTTCCATTACCCTTCTGCCCTTGGGTTACCGGGCAGCTTTGGTGGTGATGATATCCATTCCGTTGTCCTTGTCCATTGGCATTTTTGCTATGGATGTGCTCGGATATTCCATCAATCAATTGAGCATTGTAGGCCTTATTGTGGCGTTGGGTATCTTGGTAGACGATGCCATCGTAGTGGTCGAAAACATTGAACGCTATATGCGGGAAGGGGCCAGCAAACTGAAGGCGTCCATTGAAGCCGTAAAACAGATCGCTTTGGCCGTAACGGGGGTCACCTTTACCTTGATCGCCGCTTTTTTGCCCATCATTAATTTGCCGGATGGTTCGGGTGAATTTATTCGTGGGCTTCCTATGGCGGTGGTAACCACGGTCTTGGCTTCCCTATTGGTTTCGTTGACCCTGGTTCCCTTCCTTTCCAGCAAGGTGCTAAAAACACACACCAAGCCTAATGGGAACCTCTTCCTGAGGGCCATGCAAAAGTTTATCGATCAGTATTATTCCAAGGTGTTGGACTGGGTGCTAAAAAGACCGTACGCCACTTTAATGATTGCGGGAGGCTTGCTATTGGGTTCCCTGGGCCTGATTCCCATTATAGGATTCAGTTTGTTTCCAAAATCGGAAAAGCCCCAGTTTCAGATCAATATTGAAATGCCCCATACGGCGACCTTACTGGAAACCGATCGTGTGGCCCGCTATGTGGAGGCCAAACTTCAGGAAACGGAAAACATCCAATACTTCACCACCAATGTAGGCAAAGGAAACCCCACTGTATACTATAACGTGAGGCAACGGAACGAGCAGACCAATTTTGCCCAATTGTTCGTACAGGCGAATGTAAGTTCCTATGAGGCCAAGGAGGAAATCCTAGAGGATCTGAGAAAGGAGTTCCAATTTTACCCCAATGCCAAGATCCAAGTGCTGGACTATGAGCAGGGCCCACCTTTAGAGGCACCGGTGGCCATCCGAATTTTTGGGGATGACCTCGATACCCTTCAGGAGCTTTCCATACAGGTGGAACAATTAGTACAGGAAGTTCCCGGAACCTTGTACGTGACCAATCCGTTGGCTACGGACAAGACCAACTTGAAATTCGCCATAAATAAGGATAAGGCCGGTATTTTAGGCGTGCAGACCGCTGCCATAGACCAGACCATACGGATGGCCCTGGCCGGCCTGCCCATGGCCACATTTTCACCTGGGGAAGGCCAGGATAATATTGATGTCCTGGTGACTTTGCCTCGAGAACGTTTTGCCACCTTGGGGGTATTGGACAATCTCTACGTCAATTCCATTACAGGGGCTTCGGTTCCCTTGAACCAGGTGGTGGATCTGGAATACGAGACGGAAAAACCTTCCATACGGCATTTTGATGAGGCCCGGTACGTAACCGTAAATTCCTATGCCAAAAACGGATACAAGTATGCCGAGTTGAATGCTGCGATTATTGATAAGTTGGAGCAATTCGAATTTCCTGAAGGGTACTCCTACGTGGCCGCTGGAGAATTGGAGAACCAAGAGGACGCCTTTAAAGGCATTGGGGTCACCGCGCTTATTGCCAGTGTGATCTTTATCCTGATATTGATCTTGGAGTTTGGATCCTTCAAAAGCTCCTTGATCGTACTTTCGGTAATTCCACTGGGGCTTATTGGAGCGTTTGTTGCGCTTTTCGTTTCCGGAAACCCACTGTCGTTTACCGCTTTGGTCGGGTTCATTGCACTGATTGGAATCGAGATCAAGAATTCGATCCTACTGGTGGATTTTACCAATCAGTTGAGGAGCGAGGGCCTACCTTTGGAGACGGCCATCAAAAAAGCGGCAAAGACCCGTTTTATCCCTATCGTTCTTACGGCAACTACGGCCATTGGGGGCCTAACCCCATTGGTTTTAGAGGCCAATCCCCTGTACGAAGGTCTCGTGGTAGTTTTAATCGGGGGATTGATCAGTTCCACCTTATTGGCCTTTTTGGTATGTACCGTAATCTATAAACTTATTCCACCTCAAATAGCGATGGATGGGGGAGCCGTCGCGCTGGAAAAGAATGCGGTCAAAAAACCAGAGACCAATCGAAGTAAGGTATCGAAACCAGTGATCGTTTAAAAGCATTATTTGGGATAAGCAGCGTTTTCAATCAAACCCTCGGCTTGGTAATCATTAAAGCCGGGGGTTTTTAACAGGATATGGTAAATTTATGGATACAATTAATACCATACTTCATTTTCCGAGAAATAATACAAGGGTTCTCTTATAACGGTTAAATAGGCTTCTTGCTCAACTTTTTAAACTTACTTTTTTCTGGATACCCAAACGTTTCATCTTGGCAAAAAGGGTTTTGTCCTTAACGTTAAGTAACAGGGCTGCCCCTTTGGGTCCGCTTACGCGCCAATTGGTGTGGTTGAGCACTGCTATGATATGGTCCCGTTGTACGGTCTCCAGGGATTTAAAATCCTGGGATGCAGGTCCCATTTCCATTTTGGGCATCCAATCCCCTGGATGCAGTGTGTTGCCATTTTCGATGATCACAGCCCGTTCGATTAAATTTTCCAGTTCACGGATATTACCGGGATAGCCATAGGCCATTAACTGTGCGATGGCTTTTTTGGAAAGCCGTTTAAACGATTTTCCAGCCTTGGCGGAATATTTTTCCAAAAAATATTGGGCCAACAAGGGGATGTCCTCTTTGCGGGAACGCAAGGGAATATTATAAATGGGGAACACGTTCAATCTGTAAAAAAGGTCCTCCCTAAAAGTGCCTTCCTTGATCATCGTCTCCAGATCCCTGTTGGTGGAAGCAATGACGCGGACATCTACTTTTATGGTTTTTACCCCGCCCAAGAGATCAAATTCACCTTCTTGAAGTACCCGCAATAATTTGGGTTGCACTTCCAGGGGAAGTTCACCGATTTCATCCAGTAAAATAGTTCCGCCATCGGCCAACAGGAATTTGCCCGTTTTATCTTCCGTAGCTCCGGTAAATGCCCCTTTTTTATGGCCAAAAAGTTCGCTCTCGATCAATTCCTTGGGCAAGGTGGCGCAGTTCACCTTGATCAAAGGACGATCTTTTCTTCGGCTATTGCCATGTACGGCACTGGCCAGGAGTTCCTTTCCGGTACCGGATTCCCCCGTAATCAAGACCGAGGTATCCGTTGGGGCCACTTGGTTTACCTGTTGTAGGACACGGTTGTAGGCTTCACTCTTGCAGATGATGTTGCCAAAATTTATTTTTTCATTGATTTCCTCCTGAAGGTAGAGGTTCTCATCCTGTAGTTGTTCCTTGAGCGACTTGATTTCCTCCAGGGCATTGATCAGCTCCAGTTTCCTTTTCTTGCGTTCCGAAATATCGCGGACCACCGCAATGGCATATTCGGGTTCCAAAAAGTTGACCTTTACTTCCGTGGTCATATAGGTACCGTCCTTTCTTCTCTGGTTGGCCTCGAAAGTAAGGGTCTCCCGTTTGTTTTTTCTTAAGTAATCAAAATTTTTTGAAAAACGTTCCTTGGCAAAGGTGGGGTCGATATCAAAAAGATCCATTTGGGCCAATTCTTCGCTGGAGTATCCCAGTTGTCTGCTTAATGCCCTATTGTACTTCACCATTTTAGCTTCCTTATCCAGCCAAAAAATCATGTCCTGGGCATAATTGAACGACTGTTCGATCAAATTCAGGGATCGCTCATTTTCTTGTTGCAATGTCACGTCCTGATAGGCGCCCACCACCTCATAAATCCGTTTTCCCTTCATTATCGGTTTCGCCACAACACGTACTACCTTGTTCAATTTTTTATGGGTAGGCAATAGCACATCGATGGGAATCGCCTTTCGCATAACTCCGGACAAGAGCTCACGTAGTTGTTCGGGGTGTTCAAAAAAGTGGATGACCTTGCCCGGAAGAAGGTCCTCTTTTTCTTGTGTGCCAAAGATTTCGAAGACCTCATTGGTAACGATCAAGGAACCGTCCTGGACATTCATTTTCCAACCACCCACATGGGTGATTTTCTCTGTGGAGTCCAAAACGGACCGATAAAAACTGGACTCCGTGATATCCCTCACAATGGAGCAGATCAAATTTTTTCCATTATTTGAGAAAAACTGGGCAAAAACCTCTACTTCATAATAGACCCCTTTTTTGTTTTTGTGTACGGCCCTAAAACCCTGTTCGCTCTCCTTTTCCACAAGGGCCCAGTGCTCCGCCCAACTCTGTTCCGTGGTGGTGGGATTGAGGTCAAAAATGGAAAGCCTGGTGATTTCGGACTCTTTGTAGCCCAGCTTGGAACAAAACTTGGCATTGGCATATATGATCTGGCCTGTTTTGTTTAACCACATAACCTCATAAGGAAGGAAGTCCACCAACCAGTCCTTGATCTGTAGTACGGATGTTTCGGTGCTCATAGGATGCTAATTGTACTATGGAAAAGTAAGTATTTTTTCTAAAATAATAGAAAATTCTAAATATTAAGAAAATAGGATATCTGTTATATAATGTAAATAACTGATAATAATACATTTACATAAATGGCACAGGAATCGCATACCTATGGTATAGAAAAGCAAAAATGGAATGCTTTGGCAAATATGGAACAAAATGTGGGGCGCAAAGTATAGAGCTTTGTTGGAAGTCCGCCACAGTAAATCCAACATTACGATAGGATGCCAAGGCAGTTTCGTAAGATCAAACAAATTGGATTTAAAAGGTTAAAACTATGAAAACAGAGACAAAAACAGCGGTAGTACACAAAGCGGAGAGCAGGGGCAATGCCAATCATGGTTGGCTGCACTCCAGACACAGCTTCAGTTTTGCGAATTATTATGACCCTAACCGCATGGGTTTTGGAGTATTGCGGGTACTCAATGACGACGTGGTAGCTCCCGGAATGGGCTTCGGCACGCACCCTCATAGGGACATGGAAATTATTTCGATTCCACTGGCCGGTGACCTGAAGCATGAGGACAGTACGGGAAGAAGCGAAGTAATCAAGGAGGGGGATGTGCAGGTAATGAGCGCAGGGTCGGGCATTCGACATAGCGAAATGAATGCTAACGCCGATAAGGAAGTCCGCTTTCTTCAAATTTGGGTACACCCTAATAAAGAAGGTGTCGCCCCGCGTTATCAGCAAATTTCGCCTGAAACCGAAAATACGCCCAACCAGTGGCAACAAATTCTCTCACCCGATGCGGATGATGATGGGGTTTGGATCTATCAGGACGCCTGGTTCCAAATGGGCAACTTGGATAAGGAGGTGAGCTTGGACTATGAGCTACATCGAGAGGGAAACGGAGTCTATGCCTTTGTAATCGAAGGCGAAGTAACCATAAACGGTCAGGAGTTGAAAAAAAGGGACGGTTTCGGAATTTGGAATGTGGATACGTTAGCGGTGACCGCTAACCAAAAGACCAAGCTCCTGCTCATGGAAGTACCGATGAACTAAATGGAAATTATACATAAATCGCCTAAGGCAAAAAACAAATATTATTAAAATGAATACAACAATGAAAACGACAAAAATGACACAACAAATTAAACTGTTGGTTTTGGCCCTATTGGTATGCAATGCAGGAATGGCCCAATGGAAACAGTACAATCCCAATCCCAACAATGATCCGGCCAATGCCTCCGAAAAATTGCTGAACCCCACGAATCACGCACTACTTCTTATCGACCATCAAAGCCAGATGGCATTTGCCGTGGAATCCCAACCCATAGAAGAGTTACGCAACAATCTGGGCCTGCTGTCTGCCTCGGCCAGTTTATATGAAGTGCCTACCGTAATAACCACGGTAGCTGAGAAATCGTTCAGCGGTCCGGTGTTTCCTGAAATCCGAGAGTATTTCAAAGGGCCTTATATCGATAGATCCACGATGAATTCATGGGAGGATAAGCGAATCGTCAAGGCTGTAGGCGATACGGGCAAAAAGAAATTGGTCATAGCCGGTTTGTGGACCGAGGTCTGCACCTTGGGGGCCGCCCTGTCCGCCATGGAGGATGGTTATGAAATTTATGTAGTGGTCGATGCCAGTGGGGGAACTTCGGAGGAAGCCCATAATATGGCCATTACCCGAATGGTACAGGCGGGGGTACAACCTATAACCTCCTTACAGTACCTGTTGGAAATCCATAGAGATTGGGCCCGGGACGATGTCTACATGGATATTGTAAAAATCTCCAAAAAATATGGGGGGGCCTACGGACTCGGCATTGATTATATAAAAACCATGAGTAAATGGCTTACGGGTAAGGAAGCTAGCGAAACTGGCGGAAAATAAACACTGACGGCACATTGGGGTTATTAGGTAATCGTTTTTCAAAAGCCTAGTATACGGGATAGTTGTACCAAGGTGCAGCCGGAGGACGAATACCGGGTGCACCTAAAAGATCGACAACCTGCTTTGCCATAGACCACACGGACAAAAACTTGAAAAAGATGAATTATATAAAGACGCTACCCATACGTTCAGTACTTCTGGCGTTGCTATATGGAGTATGTATAATTCTCGCCCTTGTACTGTCTTCGTGCACCATTGAAAAGCAGGCATCCGTAGACCTTGTAGAAATATACATTCCAAGTTAAGCTTGCCATGCTGTATGGGAAGACAGTGTGGATATTTGAGGGGATGAAAAATTGAACTTAAAATTCCCCATGTTAGAAGGGAATGGTCTTTATGGTCGCCATCTAGATTCAACAACATTTGAAAGATACTTTTATACGCTATAATACATATTGAATATGCCCATGGAAACAGCAGTGATTACTAATTGGAACTTGGACACCGTACATTCGGAAATTGCCTTCAAGGTTAAGCATATGATGATTTCCACGGTAACCGGCCATTTTTCAGATTTCAATGCCACGGCAGAGACGACTTCCAATGATTTTATCAATGCCGAGTTCAATTTTGTGGCTACCGTGGCATCCATTCAAACAAAGAACAAAGATCGGGACAATCATTTGAAATCCGACGACTTTTTTGGAGCGGCCACTTATCCCGAGATCATGTTTACCTCAACTTCCTTCAATGGCTCCAAAATGGAGGGCGATCTCACCATAAAGGGAGTTACCCGGCAAATCAATCTGGACGTGGACTTCAACGGCATTGTGGTCGATCCCTACGGTCAGACCAAGGCGGGTTTTGAGATAAGCGGAAAAATAAATCGCAAGGACTTTGGCCTGGACTGGGGCGCGGTCACGGAGACAGGCAGCATTGTTGTTGGGGACGTGGTCCAATTGGATATCGATTTACAGTTTATAAGAGATTAAATTGTTTTTGGTTGGTTGGTTGTTACGAACGGGCCGATAGTACCCAGGGAAATCGGTCCGTTTTTAAACGGGAAAAATGAATTTTTGAAGCGCGAACATAAAGGAGGAATGTAAAGGAGAATTCCGGTATTCCTCCCAATAACCATTACCCTGGTATTTTAAGGTTGTCGAAGACCGGATTCCCAAGGAACCATTGAGGATAGGGAAAGACTTTTACCATTGGAACCATGATCAAAGAAATAGTACATTGGCTTAGGGATACTTCCCTAGATTCTCGAAAAACGAGTTGGGGACTCCTGATCTTTCGGATCTTGCTGTGCATGTCCCTGATCAACACCCATGGAATTAAGAAGGCCGTTCATTTTGAAGAGTCCATCGCCCACATTCCGGATCCCTTGGGGTTGGGAGGGGAGTTCAATGTCTACTTTGCCATTTTCGCCAATGTCATCTGTCCGATCTTTGTGATGTTTGGGTGGTTTACCCGTTTGGCCATTTTACCCATTTTGAGCATCACCTTATTGGGTTTTTTCGTGGTCCATATGGCAGATCCATGGCCCGTAAAGGATGTTCCCTTAATGTATTCATTGGCGTTCTCATTGTTATTGTACCTCGGTCCGGGCCAATTTGCCTTGGACCACAAAAATAAAAAACTATGAAATCACAATTGATTTTTATTGTATTCGCTATAGTGGCCGGGGCGGTGTTGCCTATCCAGGCCGGTCTCAACGTACAATTGGGCAAATCTGTCCAACAGCCCATATTTGCGGCCTTCGCTTCTTTTCTTATCGGTTCCATTGGCTTGGTGATCTATCTCTTATTGCTGAAGTTCGATTTTTCCACCATTGCCCAGACCAAAACAGTTTCCCCAGTGGTTTGGATCGCTGGAATTTTGGGGGCATTCTATGTAGCGGCGGTCATAATTTTAGCGCCCAGATTGGGTACGGCCCTGACTTTCTCTTTGATCGTCACCGGACAGATGGCGATTTCCCTGGTACTAGATCATTATGGATTAATGGGTCTGCCTGTAAAGGCGATCAACTGGCAACGACTTCTGGGCGTATCCCTTTTGGTCGCCGGGGTATTACTGATTCGAAGGTTTTGAAATGAAGACCTGGTTCCAAATCGCCATGGCATACTTTCTTTCCTTGATGTTTGTTACGGCACAGGAAGAGAAAAAAGATAATGAAATGAAATTTAGTTTGTTGCGACAGAACGACCTTATCTCCATCGACCGGAATTCGGACAAGGATTTTTATACGAATCTTAAACGAATCGATTTGGGCCGGCAAAACAGCTTGAGCTTTGGAGGCAGTTATCGTGTTCAGTCGGAGGCCTTTATCAACGAACAGTTTTCGACCGAATTGGATCAGGATGATATCTGGTTCTTAAATCGATTTCAATGGCATGCACACCTCAAAATAGCCAACAAGTTCGAGGTATTTGCAGAATTGAACACAAGTTTGATCACGAGCAAGGAAGACTTGGCTCCCGTAGATCGGGACGAATTAAGCTTTAATCAATTGTTTGCCAGGTATTTCTTCGACCAGAATTGGAACCTGTTGGTAGGCCGGCAAAACATAAGACTGGGCAGTGGTAGATTAATCGATATCCGTGAAGGTCCCAATGTACGTCTGTCCTTTGATATGGCCCAACTGCAATATCAACAGGAAAAATCGACACTTACGGCTTTTTACGCCGTACCGGTACGGATCGAACCCGGTGTTTTTGACAATGATGCGTTGGATTTTCAGGAATCGGTCGCCGCGCTGTATTGGACACAGGACTGGTCATCCAATTTCGGCACGGATCTCTATGCCATTTACAAGGAAGAAGAAGCCAAAACCTGGGATTCAGGAACGGCCGATGACAATCGTTTGAGCTTGGGCGTTCGGCATTTTGGAATATGGGGCCAATGGACCTACAACAATGAATTTGTATTTCAGACCGGAAGCTTTGGCGAACAGGACATCAGGGCCTGGACCGTGTCCTTCAACATTGAGCATCCCTTTCCCCTTTTGGGCGAAAACGGCATTTTTGGAATTAAGACCGAAGCCATAAGTGGGGATACCAATAGCGCCGATGGAACCTTGAACACCTTTGATGGACTCTATCCCCGTGGCGCTTATTTTGGGAGGGTAGCGCGTATCGGGCCCTCCAATTTATTCGATATCCATCCTTATGTAGACACGGCTAGTGGGAAATTCACCTTTGAATTCGATTATGTGGCCTTTTGGCGGCTGTCCCGACAGGACGGGGTGTACGGTCCCCCTTTGAACCTGGAATATCCTTCGGTAAACGAGGATCGCTTTATCGGTCATCAGATAGGAACCATTACCGCTTTCGAATGGAATAAACACATAGCCTTGGAACTGGAAGCCAATATCATATTTCCTGGAGAATTTCTGGTGGAAAGTGGTCTGGATAACTCCCTATTTCATACTGTATTGACCGCAGAATTTAAATTTTAGAGGAGGGGAGATAGCATTAGGAATAAATAGAATAAAACACATATAACGAGAAACAAATAATTCAAAAACATCAAAAATGAATAACTACAAAAATTACGATCAGGGCCGCAGAAAATTTCTTAAGGACTCCATGAGAATGGGGGTTGGAGGGGCGATGATGACCGTGCCTTTTTCAGGAAGTATGGGACAGTTTTTTGAGGAATCCGCCGATGTGGTCGTGCGCAATGCGAAAGTCACGACCATAGATCCCAAAAACCCTTCTGCCGAAGCATTTGCCATAAAAAATGGCATCTTCCAGAGTGTAGGTTCCAACAATTCCATTTCAAAATGGATCGGTAAGCATACCAAGGTCATCGATGCCCAAGGCCATAGGGTCATTCCGGGCCTTAATGATTCGCACACCCATGGTATTCGGGAAGGCTTGCATTACGGACTTGAACTCCGGTGGGATTGGACCAACTCGGTGGAGGAAGCCCTTGCCATGCTGGCCGAAGAAGTAAAACACACCCCTAAAGGACAATGGATCCGAGTGGTGGGCGGGTTTTCTTGGGAACAGTTTCGGGAAAAACGGATGCCCACCCTTGAGGAAATCAACAAGATTGCGCCCCATCATCCCGTTTACATCTTTTACCTGTATGCCTATGGGATGTTGAATAAAAAAGCGATTGAAGTACTGGGTTACGATAAGGAACCCATAGACCTTTACCATAAGGGGCGCATAGAAAAAGATGCGTCCGGCAGGGCTACGGGCATAATTACCGCTGCCCCATCCGGACTGATTATGTACAAGACATTGACCAAGCTTCCTAAAAAAACCAAAGAACAACAAATCTTGGGTACCCGGCACTTTATGAATGAGATGAATGCCTTGGGGATAACTTCGCTATCCGATGCCGGAGGTGGCGGAATGCAATATCCCGATGCCTATGATATCATTCATGAAGTGCATAAACGTAAACAGATTACCGTTCGGACCGGCATACATACCTTCCCACAGATCGGAGGTAAGGAATATGAGGATTACAAACGGTGGATCGGTATGGTAAAGCCTGGAGATGGGGATGATATGCTCCGTTTTATTGGTGGGGGAGAGAATATTTGTTGGGCAGCGTACGACTACGAGATTTTTGCGCAGGAGCGTCCCAACTTGGAAACCAATGTACGAGAGGTGGCCTTGCCCATTTACAAATTATTGGCCGAGAACAACTGGCCTTGGCGACAACATATTACCTATAATGAATCGGCTGAAATCCTTTTGGAAATGTATGAGGAGGTTGCCTCCGCAAATGGCGGCAAACTTCCGAAAGGTACCATTATTGACCATGGCGAGACCTTTTCCGATAAAACTTTGGAGCGTATCGCCAAACTGGACATGGGGATAGCTATCCAAAATAGGATAAGTTACCAGGCGGAAGATTTTGTGAAAAGATACGGTGCCAAAAAATTGGCCCAAACACCACCAATCCGAAAGATGCTGAATATGGGGATTCCCGTCGGCGGTGGTACGGATGCCACCAGGGTTACTTCGTACAATCCCTGGTATTCCATACACTGGCTGGCCACGGGCCAATCCAGGGGAGGTCGTCAAATGTACGAGGGCGACAACGTGCTCACCCGCGAAGAGGCCATCCAACTTTGGACCACCGGTTCGGCGTGGTTTACCGGGGACAAAGGACAGAAGGGAAGCATTACTAAGGGTCAATTGGCTGATTTTTCCATTCTGAACCAAGATGTGATGAACGTCCCGGATGCCCTGATCCCTAGAACACATGCCCAATTAACTGCCTTGGGGGGTAATGTGGTACATGCGTACGGGACCTTTGAAAAGTTTGGCCCCAGTGAACTCCCCGAAGTTACACCGGATTGGTCTCCTTTGTATCGCACAGGCGATTTTAGGAAATTGTACATGGGATAAATCGGCAAGGTTGAAGGTAATTTTAGGAGTATGGTCTGCGCTGTGTGCGCCAGTAATTTTTTTTGAATGCTACCGACGGGCGGGCTTTTAAAATGAGTTAATACGATGAGCACCTTTCATAGTTTAATCCTTGCGGCACTGGTACCTCTGCTTACAGGTTGTAGGCAAGAAATGCCTGTAGCGTATGCGGGGAAAAGGGCGGAACCGACTTTTAAAAAGTACCTCACTCCTTCATTATCCCAGGAATTCAAGGCGTATTGGTTCGACGGTACCGCGGAGCTGACCAGTTTTGATCTGGAGCAAGTGCGGTATGGGGAGGTTAGAAAGGCCACGGCAGTAACCGTTTTTGTTACCGAGGATTTTAGCAAGTCCAGGGGAGTAAAATTAGATCACCCCAAACAACATCCGGAAGATAGGGTAAAGGTGTTAAAATTCAATTTGAACAAGCAATTTACCACGGGTATCTATGATTATGCCCTGATGCAGTCCGTATTCACCCCTATCGATCAAAGGAAATACCCAAATACTTTGCGGGTCACCACGAGCAATATAGAATGGTGTGGACAGTTCTTGACCCGGGCGGAACTCCAAGGGGACAACTATCACATCGCCTACAATTCCTATTTTGATGGGGAGGAAAATTTGGAGTTGGAGCTGCCCGTCTCCATTTTGGAAGATGAAATATGGAATCAGATCCGTATAGATCCCGACCGGCTTCCGCAAGGGGTTATCGAACTTGTTCCGGGTATACTTACCCAGGAATTGACCCATAAGCCGCTAAAAGTGGAGCCAGCTTCTGCCACCTTATGGCCTAAAGGAGCGACTTCGGTATACGAAATCGAGTATTCCGAGATACCGAGAAAACTACGGATAACCTTCGAAACCGAATTTCCATACCACATTTTGGGTTGGGAGGAAACCTTTATGACCGTTGCGGGTTGGGGTATGGAACCCAAGCTCATGACCACCAAGGCGCGTAAGATCAAACATACCAAAACCGATTATTGGGAAAAGAAATATGTAAGACACGAGGGATTGCGGGAAGAACTCTTGGGCCTCAAGGATTAACAAACATTGTCGGACAAAAATCAGGACAGCTTTATGAAAACATACGATACCCTATCCGAGGCCATATCGGATTTACAAAGATTAGGATATGTGGAGGACTTTAACCTCAAGGGCAACTGTCTGGAATGTAGGGCCCGGCAGATGACCTTGTTTACAGACGAATTTGAGGTGGACAGCACCTATCGTTTTGAAGGCGAATCCAATCCTGATGACACTTCCATACTCTTTGCCATTTCATCCGAGAAACATCACATTAAGGGCTTGCTCGTGGATGCCTACGGTGCCTATGGGGATTCGTTGACCATGGAAATGATTAACAAATTAAAATATAAACCTTTTTCAAAATGAATGAACTAAATACAATAGGGCTGGAGGTAACCCAAGCCAGGGAACTATCCGAAAAAATGAATGTGCTATTGGCGAACTATCAGATATTCTATATGAATACCCGAGGATTTCACTGGAATATCAAGGGCGAAAAATTCTTTGAGTTGCATGAGAAATTCGAGGAATTGTACAATGACTCCTTGGTCAAGATCGATGAAATTGCGGAACGCATCCTCACCTTGGGGTTTACTCCTTTGCACACCTATTCCGAATATCTAGGAACGGCCGAAATCAAGGAAGCGAGCCATATCTCGGATGGATTGCTGGCCGTAACGGAAATTTTAAAATGTTACCGTATTATCCTGCCTTTGGAAAGGGAGGTGCTGGCCTTGGCCGGGGACTCCAATGATGAAGGTACCATTGCCTTGATGAGTGGCTATATTGCGGAGCAGGAAAAGCAGGTATGGATGTACTCGGCTTATCTTAATAACGGTTCCAAGAGTTCCTAGTTGCGTGTAGATTTACCGGCATGCGCTGCCCCGGGATAGGGCGACCCCCCCTCAAGCCCGAATACCCGCCAGTTACCATTGGCCATTTAACAAGATAAAGGGTCAATTATCGTTTCTTTTGTGATTTTTATTAATAAAAGTACATTTTTAAAGGAAAAATTGGTATACTTAGGGTCTGGTTCATAAGAAGTCCTAAATTTATGATTTCCATACCTCCAAAGTAATGGGAGGTACAAGGATTCGCTGGTCCAGAAATTAAGCCATACCTATGCGCCCTTTTTTCAGTATCCATATCCCGAATAGCTGGGCACGGCCATTAATGGCCGTGGCCTTTTTGGTTTTGATTTCCGCAGAAGGCCTTTCCCAAGTCACTCAAGAAAATTGGATACAACTGTTCAACGGAACCGATTTACATATGTGGGATACTTATTTGGGACCCCATTTTGGATCGGGAGTTAATTGGGACAATATTCGGGAGAAGCCGCCCGTAGGTACCAATAAAGATCCCAAAGGGGTATTTACCATCGTGGAGTTGGATGGCGAAAAGGTGCTGCGCATTTCCGGTGAAGGTTGGGGCGGAATCTTTACCAAGGAGCCCTTCGAAAACTATCATCTTCAATTGCAGTTCAAATGGGGTGACTTAAAATGGTATCCCCGGGAAAAAACTACGGATAAGCGGGATAGCGGACTCCTGTATCACGGGATCGGAACGCATGGGGAGGATGACCTTTTCTGGTTAAAGTCCCAGGAGTTTCAAATCCAAGAGGGGGATTGTGGCGATTTTTGGGGCGTTGGCGGTACCATTATCGATGTACGGGCAAAACTTGGGGAAGATGGGAAAACCTATAGCTACGACCCGCAAGCCCCATTGTTGACCTTTAGCAAACAAAGCGAATTTGGAAGACATTGTAAAAAGAATCCGGATGCGGAAAACCCATCAGGTCAATGGAATACCTTGGAATTGTACTGTTTTAAGGGCACCAGCGTGCACCTAGTGAATGGCCGGGTAACCATGGTCCTGGAAAACTCCAGGCATCGGGTAGATGGGCAGGAGGTACCCCTGACAAAGGGCCTGATAGAAATCCAATCCGAGTCTGCCGAAGTATACTATCGAGACATTAAAATAAGGTCCATTAACGGCATTCCATCACATATCCTATATGGGAAATAAGTCCGCCCTTACAGACATGCCCCTAAGCTCCATATCCATCATCTTGGGAAATTTTTGGCCCTTGTCCGCATCGGGAATGGCCTTTTCGCCATCCTATCCGCCGGCATGCAAAAATCCTTGTATTGGACCATACAAAAACGGGTCCTATCTTGATGAGATTCCAGAAATAAAGCAGTTTATGGTTTGTAGTCGAATTCCCGCCTTGGGCGATAAATGCGGCACAATAAAAACTAATCAACCAAAAATAGAAACCTAAATGAAATTGATACGTTTTGGAGCCGTGGGCCATGAGGTCCCCGGAGTAATGGATGAACAAGGAGATAGATGGGATGTTTCCGCCTTTGGCCAAGATTTTGATGAGCATTTTTTTGGGGACGAAGGCCCAAAAAGGCTTCAGGAATGGATAAAAGAGCAAAAAGAGCTGCCCAAGGTATCCAAAGCCGTACGATTTGCCCCTCCCATTGTTCGCCCATCCAAGATTATCTGTGTGGGTCTCAACTATGCCAAACATGCTGCGGAAAGCGGATTGGAACCGCCCAAGGAACCCGTTCTATTTTTTAAGGCAACCTCGGCCATAGTAGGTCCTTTTGATAAAGTACAGCTCCCCAAGGGAAGCAAGAAGACCGATTGGGAGGTAGAATTGGCGGTGGTCATCGGGAAAGAGGCCTCCTACGTGGATGAGCAGTCCGCCATGGACCATGTCGCGGGCTACCTGTTGCATAATGACTATAGCGAACGGGAATACCAGTTGGAACGGGAGGGGCAATGGGTAAAAGGAAAGAGTTGCGATACGTTCGCACCCATCGGGCCAGCTCTGGTGACCCCGGATGAAATTCCCGACCCGCATCAACTCGATCTGTGGCTTAAGGTGAATGGGGAAACCGTACAGGACAGTACTACAGCCGACTTGATATTCGACATTCCTTTTTTAATTAGCTATATCAGCAATTTCATGACCTTGTTGCCCGGTGATATTATTTCCACGGGTACGCCTTCGGGCGTAGGTCTGGGGTTTGATCCGCCACGTTATCTAAAGGCTGGTGATATGGTAGAGCTGGGAATTTCAGGATTGGGTACCTCCAAACAGATCATAGTGGAAACCCATTGAAGTGGGGCAGATTTTAATTGAATATATCCCATTCCTTTACGTTTAAAACCTAAATAACGATTATGTTACAATTTACCGGTTCCGAGGAACTTTATCAAAAAACCAAGGAGTATCTCGCCTTAGGGGTTTCCAGTGGCATTCGAATGGCTTCCGACCCCATTTTATATTTTGAGCGGGCGGATGGTCCTTATTATTACGACGTTGACGGAAATGAATTTATAGATTATACCTTGGCCTGGGGCCCACTTATCCTGGGGTCGAATCACCCTGCTATAAATTCCGCGGTCATCGACCAATTGGGTAAAAGTTATACACTGGGTGCCCAACATCGTTTGGAACCCAAGCTTTCGGAATTGATGGTCAAATCCATACCTGGGGTAGAGCAGGTGATATTTTCCAATACCGGAACGGAGGCGGTACAGGCGGCCATGCGGATATGCAAAACCTATACCAATCGCACCAAAGTAGTCAAATTCGAGGGCCATTATCATGGTTGGTTAAGCAATATTTTGGTCAGTTACCATCCCTCCAAAGCACAATTGGGAGCACCTGCCGCCAGTTGCGGGGGCCAGTACGAAAATGATTTTTCCGACCTGATTATCTTGCCTTGGAACGATTTAGAGGCCCTAAAAACGGTTTTTCAGAAGTATGGGGATGATATCGCCTGCGTGATCAGCGAACCCATTTTGGCCAATTCAGGAAGCTGCATGCCCAAAGCCGGTTATCTGGAAGGCATTGTTGACATATGCAAGGAATACGGAGCCGTGTCGGTCTTTGATGAAGTAATAACCGGTTTCCGGATTGCCCTGGGCGGAGCACGCGAATATTTTGGTGTTATTCCGGACATGAGCATTTATGCGAAAGCTATGGCCGGTGGTTTTACCATGTCGGGTATTGGGAGTACCCAAGAAATATTGAGTGTTTTGGCGGAAGGGAAAACCATCCATGCCGGAACGTACAATGGCACCTCCCATAATTTGGCCGCTGCAATCGCTACCATAGAAACCCTTTCCCAAGATGGGATGTATGAAAAAATGCATGGGTACGGACAAGAATTAAGAGCACATATAGAAAAGGAGGCGACAAAAAATGGCATCCAGTTGGTCACTACAGGGGTAGGATCGGTTTTCAGTGTCCATTTTGGTTTGGATAATCCACCACTGGACTACGAAGCTGTTATGGGAGCGGATGTGGCCCTATACAAGCGCTTTCATAACGCCATGTTGCACAACAACGTATTGCTGTTGCCGGATGGAAGGTGGTACATCGGGGCCTCGCATACCGAAAAGGAATTGGAACGGACTATGAAGGCCGTTACGAAGGTTTTGAAGCACTTGCACTAGGCTATCTTTACTTACCAAAGATGATGATGGATAAGAATGCAAAATCAAAAGGTATTACAGGTCAATTTCAAATCATCAAAAAGTATTTTTTAGTTCTTGCCATTTTCCTTTTTGGGGTTGCCTTGCATGGGCAAGTAGTAAAGGTGGCAAGCTTGCAGGCGGGTACGGATCATTTTGCCCAAGGGAACCCCGGACTTGAGAAGAATTTTGAACTTTTTGCCTCCCTCGCCAAAAAAGCCGCCAAAGAAAAGCCGGACATCATCGTCTTTCCCGAATATGCGATTTCCGGCTGGGGATATCCCCCAAAGGAAGTTATGAATAGTCTAGGGGAACCCATTCCCGGTACAGGCTACTGGTTTCAAAAATATGTGCAACTTGCCCGGGAAATCGAGACACCCATCCTCGGTTGGCTGGTGGACCAGGAAGATGGTGCATTGTATAATTGCTCTTTTTTACTGGATGAAAATGGAGCATTTGTAGGTAAATACCAGAAGGTCCAAGTAAATTTAGGAGAGCAGACCTGGTGGGGTTGGTCCCAAGGGAAAAGTTTCGAGCCTATCGAATTTAAGGGAGTGAAATACGGTATTAGTATTTGTGCGGATATGTGGTTCCCCGAAACGGTTCGTTGTGAGGAATTATTGGGTGCGGACATCCTCCTCCACCAATCCATAGGGGACGATATGCAACATCTTATTCCGACACGGGCGCTGGATAGCAATATACCTATTGTCATGACCATTTTCAAAGGGGGCAGTTATGCCTATGATGGCCATGGGAAACTGTATAAAAAGTTACCTTCGGAAAAGGCTATGTGGACGATGTTCGAAGTAGATTTGTTCCAGGACCAAATGACCGGCAAATACGGAGGATGGTATCCGAAAAAGGGAAGAAAAAATCTACGGAACGTAGAAGCATACCAAGTTTTGACCGATGCCTCGACAAGACCGCCCTGGACCGAGGTATTCGTGGATGAAAACGGAAACGCCCAGACGAGGGAACAATTGTTGGAAAGGTTCCAAGGAATCTATGATCAGCGTGACCCAAAGACCAAATCCCTCAGGACGACCACCTTATGGTCCCCGTACTTGGAATGGGAGGTCCCCAATCCTGAATACAAGGGAAATCCATTCGATGTTGTGGCAGAAGTTACTTTCCGAAACGAGCGGACCCAGAAAGGGCATACCACGGAAATGTTCTTTGCCGGCGGACATACCTGGAAATTTAGGTTCACGGGGACAGAGACCGGAACGTGGTCGTTTAAGAGTAAAAGTAGCATCCCGGCCTTGGACGGTATCATTGGCCAAATAAAGGTAGTTGCCAACCCCAATCCCGAAGCACAGGGATTTCTTAAGAAGTTTGAGGATAAATGGGGCTGGCAGGGAACGGAAAAAGTCTTTGTTCCCCAATTGTATATGCTGGATTATGCCCTGGGATCTAGAACCCCTAAAGTATATTATGACCATCCGGATATCATTGATGCCAAGATCCAGGAATTTATAGGGGAACACGGGTTTTTGGGTTTTCATGTCCCGGTAATCGGAGGTCGGTGGTTCGATTTGGACCAATCTTCCGATCAGGTAATGCCTAATGCCGAAAATCCCGATATCCGTACTTTTGAGGCCTTGGAATCCTTGATCGTCAAAACCCACAAAGCCGGAGGCATGGTCCATATTTGGCCTTGGGGCGATGAATCCCGGGGACAGACCCCGTTGCGTTTAAAAGGCGGAATGGGTGGACCGGAAGACCGGCGCCTTCAGCGATATATTGCTGCTCGTTTGGGCCCTATTCCGGGCTGGAGTTTTGGCTATGGATTTGATTTGGACGAATGGGTTACGGCCGATCAACTGAGAGACTGGAGAAATCGAATGCACGATCATATGGGATGGCCCCATTTTATGGGAGGACGGCCCATTGGCCCCAACAAAGGATTAGATCATAGCAAGGACGCCCAATGGAACCGGGGCTTGGATTATAGCGGTTATGAACACCACCGTCCCACTTATGAGGTGTATTTGGCATCTTTGGAAGCTTTGCCCGGACAACCGGTCATGTCCGAGGACCGGTTCCGTTACCGCAACCGTCCCGATTATAAGTGGAAAGATTATGACGAGGAAAAAATAAGAAAAGGACTATATCAATCGACCATGGCCGGAGGTGTGGCCAATATTTGGGGGATTTCCCCGGAAATCAACGAGGGAGGAAAGTTTGTTCATAAGAACTGGGTAAAGACCTATGCAATATTCTTCGACCAGAAGAATCGATTTTTGAAAGATATGGTGCCCACATCCAAATTTAGTCCGGATAACAGGGCCCAAGTGCTTTACAGTCAAAAGAATCGAAGCCTGGTCATTTATTCGGAGGGAACCCAAAATATATCGGTTGATCTAAGTGATTTGAGTAGTCCGTTAAAAGTGATTGCCGTTAACGCAAAGCGGGAGTACGCTGAAATAGATTTGGGTATATTAGAGGCAAAAATCCAAACTATTTCCTTGCCCGTGGTTTCGGATTGGGTCTTGGCCATCGGCAATTTTTAAAGTTAATTAGGACCAAAAAATGAAAATTGGATTAGTTGCAGTACTTGCCGTCTCCCTAATTTCCTCTTGCCATAATCCAACCAACACCCCACGCACGACCACGCTCTGGGAACCCTATCTGGAATGGGAGTTGAAAAACGAAAGCTTTCAGGGAAATCCATACGATCTGTTGGCCAAGGCCCGATTTAGACACACAGGTACGGGGAAACAACATATTACGGAGATGTTCTATGCCGGGGACAGTATTTGGAAGTTTAGATTTACCGGAACCCTGTTGGGTATGTGGAGTTTTGAAACGGAAAGTAGGGATCCAGATTTAGACGGTAAGTCCGGTAAAATTGAAGTCAAGGCGAACGGAAACGATAAAATGGCGGGTTTTCTCACCCATCAAGGAAATCGTTTTGTGGAACCCTATGGCAATGCTTCCAAAACGAGGCCTCACCGGTTTATGGTATACATGGATGGAACGGAATACCGGTCTTTTGCCGCATCGGTAAAGGATAAAGCTTATCACGAAAGCCCTTTTTTCCAGTTTAAGGATTCGGTAAAGTTTCAGGAGTTCTTGAATTCCACCGAAAACAATGGCTTTGAGACGGTATTTCTCCATATTGGGCATCCCCACATTTGGACAGACGGTACCGATGTCAAAAACGGTAAAAATCCGCGATTGGAGACTTTTGAAATTTTGGAGAACTGTATCGTTCAGGCTCATAAGCGTGGGATGCGAATTCACATTTGGATGTGGGGGGACCAGGCCCGTTTGGCCACTCCTATCAATTTTAAAGGGGGCATCAATGGAGCGGAAGACCAAAGGTTGCAACGGTACATAGCCTCTCGCTTAGGTCCATTGCCCGGTTGGTCGGTCGGGTACGGATTTGATCTTTTTGAATGGGCGGGTACGGAGGAAACCAATAAATGGGCCAGCTACCTGCATGATCATTTTGGCTGGGACCACCTCATTGCCGCCAGAGGGATTGTTTTAAGAGGGAAAAACAATATCAATTCTTATGATGGTTTTGGACGCGAAGGTACCTTTTGCACCACCAGCCACGGGCCTGCGGATTTTGAGGAAGTGTTGGAGGACATGCGTGCGGACACCCTAAATCCCCACTTGTATGAGGAGCGACATTCCTACCTGCGTCCCGGTTTTGCATTGGATATGGATGGGACCCGGAATCTGGTTTGGTGGCAGATGATGGCGGGAGGGCTAGGCGGATGGTACGGGCATTATCCAAAGGACACCAAACCTTTTGTGGATTATCCCTATCCCAACCCGGAGCAATTGAGGACTGCTCGGAAGTTCTGGGAAAATTATATGGCCCAAGACCTAAACCCAACAGAGGTAGATGGGTACAAAACGATGATATCCGAGGATAAAAATCGAATGATCATCTATGCCGAGGAAACGGATCGTGTACATTATGGGCTCCCGGATTACAAGGGGTCCTTAAAGGCCACAGCGATTGACCCGAAGAAAGCATACAACGAAATCGATTTGGGAGATTTGGATTCCAAAGAAATGACATGGCAGGCACCCTATCTGTCCGATTGGGTATTGGTTCTTGGTCACTTTTGAGTGATGGGCGTATGCCAGCTATAAATGCAAAATAAAACTTGTCGAGAAACCATTAGTCCCACCGGGTAATCCCATCCCAGTTTTCTACACCTACCTTTTCCGCCCAAGCCAAATATTTGGCCATTAATTCCGCCTTCTTCTCGGGAAATTTATCGGAGAGGTCATGCAATTCCGTGAAGTCTTCCTCCAAATTGTACAATTCCCACCTTCTGACCATTTCCCCTTTAGATCTTCGGGTATGTACCAATTTCCATTTGCCTTCCCGTACGGCTTGGTTGCCTTCATGCTCCCAGAAGACCGTCCTATTATCCAACCGGCCGTTGCCCAAAAAGGAGGGCAGAAGACTCTCCCCCTCCAATGGGGTCAGTACATTGCCGTCAAATTCATCGGGATAGGTGGTTTGTGCCACATCGAGACAGGTGGCCATAATGTCGATAATGTGACCCACATCCGTGGTGTTCATGGTTTTGGGAGGAATGACATCCGGCCAATGTGCGATGAAGGGCGTACGTATGCCCCCTTCCATGGACCAACTCTTGAAGAGTCTAAACGGCGTATTGCTGGCATTGGCCCAAGCATAGCCATAGGCGTCGAAAGAGTCCGGGGTACCCGTCTCAGTTTCCCGGGGATAGACCAAATCCCATTCGTACATGGGTTCATGGCAAGCCCCGTTATCGGACAAGAACATAATCAGGGTATTGTCCAGTTGATCGGTCTTCTTTAAGTGGTCCACAATTTGGCCGATACCTTGATCCATTCGGTAGATCATGGCGGCATAGACCGCCATTCTCAAATCCCAAAGGTCCAGTTCCTCCTCGCTTAAATTCTCCCATTCCGGGGTATAGGTATCGTTATAATCAAAAATCGGGGACATTTCTTGGTGTTCCCCAACAATACCCATAGCCTTCATCCGCTCAAACCGTTCTTCCCTAATGCGCGCCCAGCCCTTTTTGTAGGTACCCCGAAATTTTTCTATGTCCTCCTTAAGGGCATGCAAGGGCCAATGGGGAGCGGTATAGGCCAGGTATAAGAAAAAAGGTTGGTCCGGTTGGCGCTCCTGGATAAATTTCAGTCCGTGATCGGATATACTTCGTGTAAGATAAAACCCGTCTTTGGGAGGCAAGTAGTCCTCTCCATCCAACACCATATCTATTTTTTGGGATTCGTTCCAAAACGGTTTGAGGTTAAAATAACTTCCCGCTCCGTTGATAAATGAAAAATGCCGGTCAAAACCCCGCTGGCCGGGCCAGTAAGGTCGGTCGTTCCCCACATGCCATTTTCCGGAATGCATGGTTTCATATCCGGACGACTTGAGCATTTCTCCAATGGTCACACATTGTTTATTGAGAAAACCTTGATATGCGGGCAATACGGAGTCGTTTCTAGTAAGTCCGCCGGCCATGTGCCCTACACCCGCCTGGTGTTGATACAATCCGGTAAGTAGGGAAGCCCGAGTAGGACAACAGCGGCCCGCATTGTAAAATTGCGTGTATTTTACACCATTATTGGCCAGTGCATCCAAATGGGGTGTCGGAATTTCACTGCCATAGGCCCCGATATCGGCAAATCCCATATCATCTGCCAATATGACGATGATATTAGGCCGCGGATCTTTTTTGGCTTCCTTGGGTGCAGGATTACAGGAAAGTAACAGACTTAGCAAAATTGAGATCAAGGTGACCGATTTTCGAGAAGGGAGAAGATTAAAACACATGTTCATTAAGGTGTTATTTAAAATTTGATGGTAGTCCATTGAGCTGTTTCTGCTATCCTATGATAAAATACAACAAAACCATCAATACGAACAGGGCAATGGAGAGGTTTATCGGGCTGGTAAATCCCTTGAACCCACTTTTGAATATTTCCTTGGGGTCGTCCCAGGTCAGTCCCTGCAACAGGGCCGGATCGGGTTTGGGTGTCAGTAGACTGGCCAATATAAATACTACGGTGCAGGCAACAAAGCCCCACCAGGCTTGCATTAACGGGGCTATGCCCAATACATCGCTAAAAATTCGTTCATCACCGATTATGGGAAGGTCCAGGCAAAAAATCACCATTCCGGAAATAAATCCGTATATCAAGGTAATCAACGAAGCTTCCTTGGTGCCCCGTTTCCAGAAGACCCCGAGTAAAAATATGGTGGTGATCGGTGGAGCCAGACAGGCCGCGATACTTTGTACCGCTTCAAAGATGCTTTCGAAACGGTCTCCTTGGCTGGACCATGCGATGGAAAGCAACATCACCACCACCGCACTTATCCTTCCGATTCGAATCTGGGTCTTTTCCTTGATTTCCGGTTTGATTTTTTGTACGATATCCAGGGATACCAGGGTGGCCGTACTGTGCAAGGCCGCGGAGATGGTACTCATAAGCGCAGCCAACAATCCGGCCGCGATGAGTCCCATAAGTCCCGTAGGCACCAATTCGGTAATGAGGACCGGAAGGGCTTGGTTGGCATTGTCCCCGATCTGATCCTTAAAAAGGACATAGGCCAGTACACCGGGGAATACCATTAAGATTACAGGTAATATTTTCAAGAGGCCGGCAAAGAGTGGACCCGTTTGGGCGTCATACAAGGATCGGGCACCCAATACCCGTTGTACAATGGTCTGATCCGTACACCAATACCAGACTCCTAGCACTGGATAACCCAACAGAACGGCATACCAGGCCAAACCGTCCCTGTCGTCCAAATGGATCATGGAAAGTTGCCTGGGCTTGGTTGCTCCCTTAAGATCGGCCCAGGAATGTATGCCCACTTCCGGGAGGGCATAGATGGCCAAAATGGTAACCACAATGGCACCCAAAATAAGAATTGGTGTTTGTATGGTTTCGGTGATAACCACTGCTTTTAGTCCCCCAATAACCGTGTAAATAGTGGTAATTAGGGATATGGTCACAATGGAAGTAATGATATCGATCCCAAAAAATTGTTGAAAGACCACAGCACCGGCATACAAGCTTAATCCGATATGCATGAACAAGGCGCCAATAATACCCAAAAAGGCCAAAAAGGCCCTGGAAGAGGCACTGTAACGTTTTTCCAAAAATTCGGGCAGGGTACTGATCTTGGTCTTAAAATAGAACGGGGCAAACACCAGCCCAAGCAAAATCAAGGTGAAGGTGGCCATCCATTCAAAATTACCCCAGGCCAACCCTTCATTGAATCCGGAGGCGGTGAGACCTACCAAGTGAATGGTGGAAATGTTGGAGGCAAAAAGGGCCGCTCCGATCATTGCCCAATTCAACGATTTGCCGGCAAGAAAATAACCTTTGCTGGAATTTCGCATATTGCGGCTATAATATAGACCCGCAAAAACAATGAGAATGATGTAGCCGACAATGATAATTAAATCCAAAAAAGGGATATTCAAGTTCATGATAGCATGTGGTTTTTCGGTGGGTGTGGTTAATTTAAAGTTTCGTTATAATTATATTTATGAGAAATAAGTTTATTTTTAGAGATTAAAATAGACTTGGATTTCGATACGGTGTCCTCAACGGGCTACACGATTATAGGGGCAAATACCAAGCAATGCCCGATATAGGTCCCAAGAAAGGCATCAAAAAAATGATTCCGGTTTCAATGGAACCGGAAAAGCCAAGTAAATAAAAAAGCTATGATATCCCATATGCGATGGCACTTTACAGCTAAACGTCGCCCTCGTCCATATCTCATCAGGGGCCGACGGCCATAAAGATATAAAATGTATTTATATTAATAAAAAATTAAAATGTTTATATTTGATGTATGGCGACCAGTACTTTGATTAAAAAAACGACGAATGCCTTATTGGATTATCTCATGACCAATAAGGCGATTCCAAGGGGATTCCCTACCGATGAAGAACTGGTCAACAAGTTAGGGGTGAGCCGGACAACGGTAAGGAAGGTGGCCCAGGTGGTATTTGAGAAAGGGGTTGCCATTAAGGACGGGTCCAACAAAATTCTTCTACGCCTCCCCCGCCAAACGGATTATTTTAAGATCGGGGACGAATATGTGTCCAAGACCAAGGAGGTGGAACGGCTGATTATGGAGAAGTTCGAGGCCTATGTCATTCGCCCTAATGACCAATTTTCCGAATTGGAATTGGCCACGGAATTCGGCGCCAACACCGTTACGGTGCGTGAAGCCTTGCTTAAGCTGAGTCAGACAGGGCTCATTGAAAAACCACCACGAAAAAAATGGCGGGTAGTGCCCTTAAACAATAAGATGATCGATGAACTGATTTCCTTGCGTTCCATGTATGATATCAAATCGATTCACAAAATTTGTCATTCCGGGAACGTTCCCGATGACCATAAATGGATTGAGGGGACCATTGAAACCTTTCAACAATGCCTGTCCGAAAAACAGATTCCCCCCAAACGTTTCGCCGAGCTGGACAAAGACTTCTATAGCAAGCTCACTCAAGTGAACGACAACCGCTACATTGAACGTTCTTACCAGTTTACTTACTTTATAATGAACTACCATATTTGGGAGATACGGCAGGATCAACAAAATATTAAAACCTCCATTACCCATTCCCTGGCCCTTGCCGAGGCTTTAGTCCAAAGGGATTTGGTGGCTTCCCTTTCCAAACATGAAGCATACCTGGGCTTCATGGAAAGAAGTATGAAAAACGTGAATCTTTAGTCGCTTACCTAGGTTGCAATCTTTTCCATAGGGTACATTTTTACATATTTATATATTATTATTAATAAAAAACATATATTATTTGCTATTAATAATAATTTATTTACATTTACCTAAACTAACTACTTTTCAATGGGGGTTAATAAAGGTAAACTCCGTAGTGCCGACTGGTTCGGTAAATCGGGACAAGATGGTTTTATCCACAGGAGTTGGATGAAAAATCAAGGGATTCCGCATGAGGAATTCTTTGGTAAACCTGTTATTGGGATTTGCAATACCTGGTCGGAATTGAATCCCTGTAATGCCCATTTCAGGGATTTGGCCCAGTACGTGAAAAAAGGGGTGTACCAAGCAGGAGGTTTTCCTTTGGAGTTTCCTGCCCTGTCCCTGAACGAGACCATGGTCCGGCCGACTACCATGTTGTTCCGGAACCTGGCCAGTATGGAAGTAGAGGAGATGATACGGGCCAATCCACTGGATGCCGTGGTATTGCTCTGTGGTTGTGATAAAACCACCCCTTCCTTGCTTATGGGGGCGGCCAGTGTTGGTCTGCCCACCATAGTGTTGTCCGGTGGCCCCATGCTGAACGGGAAATTCAAGGGGGCGGATATTGGATCGGGAACGGACCTTTGGAAATTGAGCGAGGATGTTCGTTCCGGAGAGTTCAGTGAAGCGGACTTTACCGAAGCGGAATCCTGTATGTCCAGAAGTATTGGCCATTGCAATACCATGGGAACCGCATCCACTATGGCCTGTATGGTAGAGTCTTTGGGCATGGCGTTACCTGGAAACGCCGCCATACCTGCGGCCGACGCCAGAAGACGGGAATTGGCTCATAGAACTGGAAAGCGAATCGTGGAAATGGTCCATGAAGATTTGCATATTGGAAAGATCATCAACAAAAATGCCCTAGAGAATGCCGTAATGATCAATTCGGCCATTGCAGGGTCCACCAACTTCATTATTCATTTGACGGCCATAGCGCGCAGGATGGGGGTGCATTTGGACTTGGCTGATTTCGATAAACTAAGCAACGACATTCCTTTATTGCTCAATCTCATGCCCTCCGGTAAATACCTAATGGAAGATTTTTATTATGCCGGGGGATTGCCTGCAGTCATCAAGGAACTGGAAGGATATATACATAACGACGCCCTTACCGTTAATGGCAAGACCATAGGAGAAAATAATGCTGCTGCCGTCTGCTATAATAGGGATGTCATACACTCCGTGGAGAATCCATTGGAAAAGGAATCCTCCATTGCAGTGGTACGCGGAAACCTTTGCGAGGATGGTGCAGTGATCAAGGTTTCCGCGGCCACACCGGAGTTACTTTCACATAGGGGCAGGGCCGTTGTTTTTGAAAACATAGAGGATTATCATGAACGTGTGGACGACCCTAATTTGGACATTGATGAAAAGGATATCATGGTGCTAAAATACGTTGGTCCAAAGGGATATCCGGGCATGCCGGAAGTGGGAAACATGCCATTGCCCAAAAAGCTGCTTAAAAAAGGAGTACGGGATATGGTTCGCATATCCGATGGCAGAATGAGCGGTACCGCATTTGGAACTGTATTTCTGCATGTATCGCCCGAATCCTTTATAGGAGGAAATCTGGCCTTGGTTCAAAATGGGGATTGGATCCATGTGGACGTCGAAAACAGAAGGTTGGACTTGGAAGTGAGCGATGCCGAATTACAGGAAAGAAGAAAAAAATGGCAACCGCCGGGACACCCGTACAACAGAGGGTATGCAAAACAATATATCGATCATGTAGAACAGGCCCATTTGGGAGCTGACCTCGATTTTCTCGTGGGAAGTTCCGGGCATGAGGTAAAGCGAGAATCACACTGATAAAAAAGATATGGAACTACTGGAACCGTACCAATTGATCAAGGGCGATACCGCCCAAAAGCGGGGTTCTAAAATGGCCTCCCGTAGAAAAAAAGACCTTGCCCTTTGGAATGCCTTAAAACAAGGTTCCAAAAATGCCCATGCGGAAATCTATGCCCAGTATTTTGTGGTGCTGTTCCGCTATGGAATAAAAATTTACAATAATGAAAATGTGGTAAAGGATTGTATTCATGACCTATTCCTCAAAATCTGGAATCGGCGGGATACCATTTCAAAAACCGATAATATCAAATACTATCTCTTCGCGTCACTGAAGAACATGCTCATGGACAGATTGGGTAAAAGTGCACGTACCACGAGCTTGGAAGGCTTGTTCCTGAATAATGAAATGTTCATTTCCACGCGATCCCCGGAAGATAAGGTCATCAGCCTTCAAACCACCAACGAGCATAAGGCCATGGTCTTAAAAGCACTGGAGGCCCTTACCCAAAGACAGAAACAAGCCATCGAGCTGAAGTATTTTGGAGAACATAGCAATGCCGAAATAGCGGAAAAGATGTCCATTAGCGTGGAAGCTGTCTATAATAATATTTACAAGGCCCTTATCGCGTTGCGAAAGCTTATTCCAGCTCGGGCCTAAGCTCTCTTTGCGCAATCAAAAGAACACTCTGGCATTGGTGTTGCAGCGGACAGATCCAAAGACGGACCGGTAGTTGAAGACACTATAATTTCGAAACAGTTTCCGATATTTTGTTCTATTCCCCCGTCAAGGGAAACCTGCATTTTAGGCATGTTATACCTGGCGCTTTACCTCAAAGGTTAGGGCAGGCAGCTTTATAAACGTATATAGGATGTGCCTTTAGGCATATCATAGGCCAAATTGACAATAAGGTGTGCAAAACGAAAAAATAGTAGTACCTGTATTTTGAGGATTTATCTATTTTGCTTACCGGAAAAAGAGATTTCCGCATCATTTGATCCGTTAAAATTTTAATCGTCATGGATTTGATAAAAAACTATGTTTTCCTATTCCTTTTTTTACAAACGTTCCTAGTATTTGGGCAAGAGGAATGGACCTATATCCAAATTGATTCGAGTAAGGCCAAGTTTGGGGATTTTACAACGGAAAGAAAAGGACTGCGCTATTTTGGTCTTACCCATTCCGACGTAAATTTGGATGGGTGGAAGGATATTATAAGCGGGCGTTTCGTTTACCTGAATCCTGGCAACGATATGACAGGCCATTGGGAACGCATCGATTTTGGAATCAATGTGGATGCCCTCCTGGTGGTTGATGTTGATGGCGATCAATTTGTGGATATCATTGGCCAAGCCCTACCGGACATTTTATGGATTGAGGCCGATAACTTAGAGGGGACCTCATGGAAATCGGTAAAAATTGGGGAGATACCTCCCACCGAACATCGTAACAATCAGGGACACGTATTGGCGGACATCATTGGGGGAGGTAGACCGGAGCTTGTTTTGTCTTCCGGAAAGGGACTTTATTTTGCAGAGATACCTTCGGACCCTAGCCCTAAAAATTGGAAATTTACCCTGTTGGCGGAAGCAGCTTCTGAAGAAGGGATAGGTGTAGGGGACATCGACGGGGACGGGGACATCGACTTAATATCCGGTAAGGATGCCCCAAATAGTAAGGAACCAACCGATCTGTACTTTTGGGTCAATCCCGGGACTATGGAAACCTTGCCGTGGGAAGGTGTTCGTATTGCCAGTACCGAACATGCCATTGATCGCGTAGAAGTAGGTGATTTGGATGCGGACGGCCTTTTGGATATCGTAGTGGCCGAGGAACGTTGGCCCGGCAAGGAACCGGATGCCCGTTTGTATTGGTTTAAGGCACCTGTCGGCAACAAGGCGGTCACCTGGAAGGGAACGGTTCTAAAAAAACAATATTCCATGAATAATTTGGATGTCGGAGATGTCGATCATGATGGAGATTTGGACATTGTTACCAACGAACACAAGGGACCCGATCTTGCCACCCAGGTTTTTTACAATGACGGCAAGGCTAATTTCACTCAGATTACCGTCGGAAAGGGAAGGGAATTTCATCTTGGGGCCCAACTTGTCGATCTTGACGGGGATGACGACTTGGATATTATCGGTCACGGATGGGACAATTACAAGTATATGCATGTCTATCGCAACGACCAAGATACCGATGTAGTGAATTGGCAACATCTGTCCTCTACCCATGGAGATCTTCCCGTACCCAATGGATCGAATCAACAAACGGCTTCCTTGGTGGCCGATTTGGACAAGGATGGTATAAACGATTTTGTGATCACCGATCGCAAGGCCGGGACATCCGCGGTCTGGTACAGGCGGACCCAAACGGGTTGGACCAAGGGAATCATTGATGCGGGACCTCTTCGGATAGAAGCAGGTTCTACATTTTATGACATAGATAAGGATGGCGACCTGGATGTTGTTTTTGGGGGGGATAGCCGATCCAATGAAGTATGGTGGTGGGAAAATCCGTATCCCAAATTTAAGGACAAAACGGGATGGAAAAGACGCACCATCAAACGAATGGGGGCCACCAAACATCACGATCAAATGTTCATTGATACCGATGGCGATGGCGTCTCCGAACTCGTCTTTTGGAATCAGGAAGCCCACCAACTCATTCTGGCCACCATCCCCGATAACCCCAAAAAAGCGGATCAATGGCCTATGGAAACCATCTATGAATATCAGGTAGATAGCGAAATGCAGCAAAATGGCTTTCGTGGCTACCCGGGTTGGAAAGGGGTCAATGAACATGAGGGGTTGGCCCAGGCGGATATTGATGGTGACGGGCTTATGGATATTATCGGTGGTGGGATGTGGTTCAAGTATACCGGGATAAAATTCATTGCCAATATTGTGGATTCGGGATATACCTTTTCGCGATCTGCGGCGGGTCAATTCATCGAAGGTGGCAGACCGGAAATACTATTGGTGGTAGGAGATGGAAAGGCTCCCCTATACCTTTATGAATGGAACAAGGGTTCCTGGCTAAAGACATTGCTTATAGCAGAACTGGATAATGGGCATACCATCGATGTCGGGGATTTTAATAACGACGGCCACCTGGATATATTTTCTGCGGAAATGCGCTTGGGAAAAAGCAATCCGGATAGTAAGATACGATTGTTGCTGGGCAACGGAAAAGGAGAATTTGTACAGCACCTGGTCAAGGAGGGCCTAGGTGTCCATGAAGGTCGAATTGCCGATCTGGACGGCGATGGGGATTTTGATATTTTAGTGAAACCCTATAATTGGGAAGCTCCAAGAATAGATATTCTACTCAATACTGGAAAGCCAGGGAATGAATAAAGCGTACTTAAAATGAAATTTCCCTACAAACATAGGATAAAGGGCATCAACGGAATGGCAATCCTTCCCATAGCGCTCGTCTTAATAGGGTTCTCCTGTTCGGATAAACTCGCCCATACCTCCATGTTAGATCATTTGCAAGTGGCGGAAGGCTTTGATGTTGAAGTAGTGGCGGGACCGGATTTGGTGGACTATCCCATGTTTGCCACTCTGGACGAGACCGGTAGATTATTTGTTTTTGAATCTACGGGCAATGTATACGAGACCAGCCAACAGGCCATTGACGACCCCCAGTTTCGAATTAAGTTATTGGAAGATTTGGACGGGGACGGCCGATATGATAAAAGTACCATTTTTGCCGATAAGCTAAGTTTTCCCCAAGGTGGTGTGTTCCTTGAGGGCAGTCTAATCGCCTCCGTGGCACCGGACCTTATCAAATTTACCGATACCGATGGCGATGGTGTCGCGGATGAAAGGGAGGTACTACTTTCGGGTTTTATTCTCAATGTAAATGCCAATAGTCTTATCGGACCTTTCATGGGTCCGGACGGTTGGTTGTATATGACCAGTGCCATAATGGGTTTCGATGTCACCCGAAAGGAAGGTGACCGCTTAAAGGGGGAAACCGCCAGGATTTGGAGAGTGCGCCCGGATGGTACCGATCTCCATTGGGTTTCCGCGGGCGGCATGAACAATCCGGTGGAACTAACATTTACCAGTGCCTCGGAACCTATAGGAACCCAGACATTTTTTGTACACCCCCAACGGGGTCTACGTGACGCGCTTACTTACTGGGTTGAAGGGGGTATTTACGGAAAAAAGAGTGATAAGATCACACGGGACAGCCTACCCCGAACGGGAGGTTTAATGCCAGTGGTGACCCCATATTCCAGAGTGGCGCCCTCAGGGATAGCCACCTATAGGAGCAATCAATTTGGAGACTCCTATCAAGGCGATCTTTTTAGTGCCCAATTCAATACCCATGCTGTGGCCTATCACGAGCTACATAGGAAAGGCGCAAGTTTTAGGACGACCGAACATGTTTTTCTCTCTTCCGATAATGAGGATTTTCATCCGACCGATGTACTAGAGGATGCGGACGGCAGCCTCCTGGTGGTAGAAACGGGAGGTTGGTTTATTTTGGGTTGTCCCCTGTCACAGGTGTCCAAGCCACAGCTTAAAGGCAGCATTTATCGCATCAGGCCCAGCGGAAAAAACAGACCTGAAGACCCCTACGGCAATAACTTGGATTTCCAAGCTATGGATAAACAGCTATTGGCTTCAAAAATTGAGGAGGAGCTTCCTTTTATTGCGGACCGCGCTATGGGGGCCTTATTGCGACATGGAGAAAACGGTATCGAACCCCTGGATAAACTGCTGGCTTCTTCGGAATCTGCTGAAGCTAGGATAAGGGCAGTGTTTGGACTCTATAAAATAGGCGGCCCAACAGCGCTTGCATCCCTTAAACAAGCTCTGTATGATTCCGTTCCGGACGTGCGCGTTGCGGCCTGTAGGGCCCTTGGACTGGCCAAGGACCGCTCGGCCGTGGAAGTTCTTCAAGATTTGGTCAGGAACGGGGAAGCTCCTGTTCAACGCCAAGCCGCTACGGCATTGGGCCAAATTGGGGAAGATATAGCCGTTCCATCGCTATTGGTGGCTGCAGCGGATAGTGAGGATCGATTTGTGCGCCATGCCCTTATTCATTCCCTAACCTTGCTCAACAATGAACAAAAGACGGCCAAAGGACTGAGGAATACCTCAGCAAACGTACAGGAAGCCGCATTGATCGCACTCGATCAAATGCCTGGATCCCCGATACGGACGGATCAGCTTATCCCTTTACTTAATGCCCGGGATTCAACCTTACGGCGGACAGCGCTTTGGGTGGCTTCCCATCATCCGGAATGGTCCAAAACCATGATTTCCTACTTGGAAAAGGCTCTTGCCCAACCTGCAATTCCCGAGGATCGCCTATCACTTTTTGGAGAGGTGATTACTGCCTATTGTGGTAATGTTGATATGCAAAACTTTATGGTCCATCAATTGAATGCACCAAAAGCGGAAATCGGTCTTTTTATTTTGGAGACGATGGGAAAATGTCCGTTGGAAACGTTTCCCAACAGTTGGGTGGACCAACTGGGTACCCTATTGCGTTCGTCCCCTAATACCAACGTGCAATCAAAAATCCTGGAGTTGGTGCGCTTGCGCGGAATTACCACTTTGGATACGGTACTGGAGCAAATCGCGGAAAATGGGGAAAAGCCTGTTTCCCTAAGGGTGGATGCCATAAGTACCTTATTGGCCCAACACCCGGAATTGCCGGAAAACTATTTTGCCTGGCTAAAGGAACAGCTTATGACGACGACGGATGCCGCCTTATTAATGAAATTGGCTTTTGTATTGGAAAAGGCGAAATTCTCGGAACCGCAATTGCTGGAGATTGCTACGGAATATTTGCCGAAGGCCCCTGACTTTATGATACCCAAGCTCATTCCTGTTTTTAAAGATGCCAGCAACCAAGAAACGGGATCGATATTGATCCGTACGCTGATGGACGCTCCCACTCTGGACAATTTTGATGAAAAAAGTATAAGGTCCGTTTTCCAAAATTACCCTTCCACTTTGGACTCTAAATTGGAGGATTTAATTGAAAAATTACAACAGGTAAAAAATGAACGGCTAAGCCGGTTGACCCAATTGGAACAAAATATAGGGAATGGTAATGCTGAACGGGGCATGGCCCTATATTTTGGGAAAGCCATCTGCTCCAACTGCCATGCCATAGGTGACAAGGGGGGTAAACTTGGACCAGATCTTACTGCTATCCAAAAGGACCGATCCGTTCATGATATCCTGGAGGCCATCGTCTATCCCAGTGTCAGCTTTGTTCGGGAATATGAGACCTATAGGGTAACCACAAAAGACGGGAGCTATCAAGGGATCATTCAAAAGGAAACCCCGGAAGCCATTACCTTGGGTACGGCACCACAATCCTCTGTCCGGATTGCCAGAAGTGATATCGAGGATATCTCCATGTTGGACGTTTCCCTTATGCCTCAAGGTCTGGAAGGCGTATTGACCGAATCGGAATTGGACGATCTGATGACCTTTTTATTGGGACAAGAACTGATTTATTAACCATATATAACTACGAAAAACACAACATGCCAAATATCAATACAAAAGCCAAGGCGGAACATACCTTTGACGCCATTGTGGTAGGTACTGGAATATCAGGGGGTTGGGCCGCCAAGGAATTGTGCGAGGGTGGACTTAAAACCTTGGTACTGGAACGGGGAAGAAATGTGCGGCACCTTTTGGATTATCCGACCATGAATTTGGACGAATGGGACTATGAGTGCAAAGGGGACCTTACCCGTGAAGAATTGGCCACCAAACCCAAACAATCGCGCTCTGGAGTAGGTAGACGAAAAGATCGGGCCCATTTTACCGTAAATGACCTGGAAAACCCATACCATGAGGACAAACCTTTTGACTGGATCCGGGGATATCAAGTTGGCGGCCGCTCCCTGATATGGGGAAGAAAAAGTTTTCGGTGGAGCGATTTAGACTTTGAGGCCAACGCCAAGGATGGTCATGGTGTGGATTGGCCCATCCGCTATAAGGACATTGCGCCCTGGTACTCGTACGTGGAAAAACATGCCGGAATTGCGGGTAACCGTGATGGTATCCCACATCTGCCGGATGGCGAATTTATGCCTCCCTTTGATTTGAACTGTGTGGAACATGAAGTTAAGTCCAAAATCGAGACCCACTTTCCCGGACGGTACTTGATCCATACACGAACTGCCAATATTACGGTTGCCAAGGACCACAGGGGAAAATGCATGTCCCGCAATCGATGTGGAAGGGGTTGTCCCTTTGGGGCCTCTTTTAGCAGTCAATCCGCTACCTTGCCCTATGCGGAAGCTACGGGGAACATGACGCTAAGGCCCAATTCCATAGTATCCGAGGTTATTTACGATCAGGATAAAAAACGGGCTACCGGTGTTCGTGTAATCGATGCCGAGACCCAAGCCGTACAGGAATACTATGCCAAAATAGTATTTTTGAATGCCTCTGCCATAGCCTCTGCCGCTATCCTCATGAACTCCCGTTCCGATCGTTTTCCCAATGGGCTAGGAAACGATAGCGGGGAACTGGGACATAATATTATGGATCACGCTATGGGAGCCGGCGCCGGCGGAACCATGGAGGGTTTTGAAGACAAGTACTACAAAGGACGCAGACCGGGAGGATTTTACCTGCCCCGATTTAGAAATGTGGATGAGCGCTCCAAAGATTCTCGATTTATTAGGGGGTATGGCTATCAAGGTGGAGCCAGTCGATCCAGCTGGCAACGCTTTCAGAACGATTTTGGATTTGGGGGCGAATTTAAGGACGAGGCCCTTAAACCTGGACCATGGTCCATCGGGATGGGCGCATTTGTGGAGTGTCTTCCATATCACGAGAATAAAATGTACTTGAATTATGAGAAGACCGATAAATGGGGACAGCCCACAGTGGTCTTTGATGCCGAATTCAAGGAAAATGAGAAGAAAATGTGCGAGGATGCCGCGGCCAGTGCTGCGGAGATGTTGGAAGCAGCGGGGGCTAAAAATGTCGGTGCCAATTGCAAGATTACCAACATTGGATTGGGGATACATGAAATGGGAACGGCCCGAATGGGCCGGGATCCCAAGACTTCGGTCTTAAATGCCTTTAATCAGGTGCATGCCGCGCCCAACGTGTTTGTGACGGATGGTGCCTGTATGACATCCTCCGCTTGTCAGAACCCCTCTTTGACCTATATGGCGCTCACCGCACGCGCTGCCGATTATGCCGTTAAACAACTGAAAAACAATCAACTTTGATCATGGAAAGAAGAGATGCCATAAAATCAATTTCCGCCGTGTTGGGGTATAGCCTTACCCCCGCAATGATAGGTAGCTTGGCCGCATCATGCAATCAATCCCGGAAAATGTCCGATTGGACTCCCGGTTTCTTCTCCAAGGAAGATGCCTGGGTCATTGCGACTTTGGGCGAAACCTTTTTACCAAAAACGGAGACCCCAGGGTCCAAGGAAGTGGGGGCCCATCTGTTTGTGGACGTATTTTTGGATAAGGTAGCCAAACCTAAAGACCGTGATCTATGTGTTAAAGGCTTTGAGGTCTGGAAGGCCAATTTTAAAAACATAACAGGTGTGCCATTGGATGAGGCCGATCAAGAAGCGTTTAACAAGAATATTTCTTCCTATTACCATTTGGATCAAGAGAAAAAAGAATCCGTTCAGGAACTGCTGGGTAAAGAGGAGCCCGAAAATGGAAGGGATAAGGAAACCTACAGGGTCTATTCCTTCTTAAAACTATACAAGAGGTTGATTATGCTGGGGTATTATGTTTCCGAGGAAATCGGTGAGAATGTGTTGTCCTATCTTCCCGTTCCGGGAGACTACGAAGGATGTATTCCCGTGGAATCCGTGGGCAACGCCTGGTCCTTAGGTTAAAATGTAACACCAACTAAGACGAAACCATGGACAGACGTACGTTTCTTGATAGGTCCTCCAAATTAAGTGCAGGCGTATTAATTGCCCCGGACCTATGGGATTTGTGGCACGAACCACCAAAGGGGCATGACATCGGAATCATTCTCAATACGGTAAAAGATCAAATGGCGTCCGATTTTGAAGGTACGTTACGGGCGCTCCGGAAGATGGGCTACGCTTCTTTAGAGGGTAGCCACTATGGAAATTCCCTTAATGCTTATGCCAAATTGGTGAAATCCCTGGGATTTAGTTCCATAGCCAGCGGTTCAAGTCTGGGTACCCTTCTCCAGGAATATGACGACTATATAAAAGTGGCCGAAACTTTGGAACAGGGGTATATCGTTTGCTATTACCCCTGGATGGTGGGCAATGAAGAGATTGATGAAAAGGAGAGCTACAAGACCGTTAAAAGTTTGAATAGTCTGGGAAGACGGGTAAAAAACTCTGGATTCAAATTTTGCTGGCACCCGCATAATTTTGAATTTAGAGAGGTTGGACAGGGAGTACGACCCTTCGACATTATTATGGAAAACACAGACCCGGAATATGTGTCCCTTCAAATGGATATTTATTGGGTAGTCAAGGGCGGGGCAAACCCCATTGACTGTCTCAAAAAGTATCCCGGTCGCACGAAGATGTTCCATGTGAAGGATATGGCGGAAGATGGGTCCAAGGCCTGTGTGGGCGATGGAAATATCGACTTTACCGAAATTGTTGCCTTTGCTCAAAATACCGGGGTTGATCACTGGGTGGTGGAAAAGGAAGGGCCCAACTCCAGCTTGGAATGTGCCCAAAGATCATTTGACCACCTTCGGAAACTACTTTAAATCTACTTCTGGCTGTCCGGCCAGTCAATTTATTCTTCCTTTTTTTTTTTCCTTCTCATGTGATTGACTTGGCTCCATTGGGACAATTTGAGGGTAAAGTTTGAAAATTCCGTGCCGTAATTGCGGTATCCTGATACCTACTTTTGAAAGTGGAGCAAGAAACGAGTCATGGGGAAAAATGTTAAAAAATTGCGAAGTGCCCAATGGTTTGATATGCCAGGTAAAGATGGGTTTATCCATAGGACCGGAATGAAGAACAGGGGTGTTCCTGCAGAGGATTTTTTTGGGAAGCCCGTCATCGGAATATGCAACACCTGGTCCGAAATAACCCATTGCAACAGTCATTTTAGGGACCTGGCTCAATATGTAAAAAATGGAATCCATCAAAACGGAGGATTTCCCATAGAATTCCCTGGAATGTCCTTAGCAGAGGGAACCATGCGCCCCACCTCCATGCTGTTCCGCAATTTAGCCAGTATGGAAGTGGAGGAATTTATACGGGCCAATCCCTTTGATGGTATCGTTTTGCTCTGCGGTTGTGATAAGACTACACCCTCACTTCTAATGGCTGCGGCCAGTGTGGGTCTACCCACAATTGTCATATCCGGGGGACCCCAATTGAGCGGAAATTTCAAAGGGGAACGTATGGGCTCTGGCACCCATATTTGGAAATTTACCGAAGATTTGAGGGCCGGTAAAATGACCAAAAAGGAATTCTTTGAAGCAGAAGGATGTATGACCCGGAGTTTTGGATCTTGCAATACGATGGGAACCGCCTCCTCCATGGCCTGTATGGTGGAGTCCTTGGGAATGAGCTTGCCACAGAACGCAACCATTCCTGCGGTCGATGCACGAAGAAAGGAATTGGCCATTCGCTCCGGGCGGCGTATTGTGGAAATGGTTTGGGAAGATATGACCATCGATAAGATCATTACTCCAAAATCCGTTGCCAATGCCATAAAGATTAATGCCGCCATTGGAGGATCTACCAATTTTATTATCCATCTTATGGCCATTGCCAGGAGAATTGGTATACCACTCAATTTGGAGGACTTTGAAGTATTAAGTGCCCAGGTGCCCCTACTTGTTAATTTAATGCCGTCGGGTCAGTATTTGATGGAAGACTTCTATTATGCCGGGGGTTTGCCCGTAGTCATCAAGGAACTGGCCAATATGCTTGAGAATGAAGCCTTGACCGTAAATGGAAAAACCTTAGGGGAAAACAACCGATCGGCCGAATGTTACAATAGAGCGGTTATCCATACCATGGAAAAGCCCGTGCAACGGCAGGCATCGATCAAGGTGATGCGAGGAAACCTCTGCCAGGACGGAGCCATTATTAAAATATCCGCAGCCACCCCGGCACTGCTAAAGCACCGGGGCCGGGCGGTCGTTTTTGAGGGTATCGAAGACTACAAGGCACGGATCGACGACCCTGATCTGGATATTACAGAAAATGATATCATGGTCTTAAAATATGTGGGCCCCAAAGGGTATCCCGGCATGCCCGAGGTGGGCAATATGCAGCTGCCCAAAAAACTCTTAAAGAAAGGGGTGCGGGATATGATCCGTATTTCGGATGGTAGGATGAGCGGTACTGCCTTTGGGACCATATTTCTGCACGTTTCGCCAGAATCATTTATTGGTGGGGCTTTAGCTTTGGTAGAAAATGGGGATTATATAGAAGTGGATGTGGAAAAACGAAAATTACATCTAGCCGTTAGCGATACGGTACTTAAAAAACGCAAGCAAAAATGGACCCCGCCCCAGCATCGGTACCTCCGGGGTTACCCCAAATTGTATATCAATTTTGTGGAACAGGCCCATTTGGGAGCCGATTTTGATTTCTTGGTTGGCCATTCCGGATCCTTTGTTGACAAGGAATCGCACTAACTTTCCCTATCATCTAATTCTTTCCAAGAACGAGGGAAGCATTTGGGGGCAGGACGAATTTATCCGGTGCCACAGAAGCCTCGTTTACAGCCGCCATGATGTCCTTGTACTTCCGGTACTTTTTTGGAATGGGTATGGCTATGGACTCGGAGGAGGAAATGTTATGTATGGCCAGAACGGATTCCTTCCCTAACTTTCTTATGAAAGACACTACTTGTGGACTGCTAAGCATACTCTTCCTTAACTCCCCGGATGTTAGTGCCTTGGAGGATTTTCGGACCTGGATCAGGGACCGATAAAAATGGTACCAAGAACTGTGGTCCTTTTTCTGAACTGCCAAGGGCCTAAAGTGCGCTATGGCCTTTCGGTCGTACTGGGTGGTCAATATGTCGTTCATGGAGGTAGAATCCCCTAGGATCCAGGAGGTCTGTCCGGTGTCCTTGCCCCATTCGTCCCAAAGCATGGGTAACCATAAGAGCGGCCAGTCGGCTTCAAATCCCAATTCTTCCCCGTAATAGATGAAGGGAGATCCAGGAAAGGTCATCAATAGGGAAACGGCCTGTCTCACTTTTTTGGTGTCATGTTCCAAAGTGTTTAGCAATCGTTTGGAATCGTGATTGATCAGAAAGGTAGCATCCCCGAATGTTGAGGCGTTTTTCCTTCTCACCTTTGTTTGGGTCAAATATTCTTCCGCAAGACCTTCATTTTTGGAATTTAGAAGACAGTTTAACATGGTCTCCGCGAACGAAAAGTTAAAGGTGGCGTCCATTCCGGTTTGCAAATAGGAGGCTGCACTTTCCGTAGTGGACCAAATCTCCCCCAAAAGGAAGACCTTGGGGTTGATACGATGCATCTCTTCGCAAAAGTGTTTCCACCAAGTGAAGTTTCTTTTTGTGGAATCCGTGGCTTGGGCCGATTCTATATCATAGATGTGCCGGGCCGCGTCCAAACGCAAACCGTCAATACCTACTTCTCCTACCCAGTACCGACCTACTTCCATGAAATAATCGCGGACTTTGGGATGGTCAAAATTTAAATCGGGAGCATCCATAAATCGGGCGTAATAGAAGTTAACTCCCGCAATGGACTTCTTAGGGACCTGGATATAGTTTTTGGTGTAGGCCGAATCAAAAACTCCATCTTTGGTATAAGTTTCCGGATTAAAATCCTCCAGTTCGTCCGCCCAATGAAAATAATCGTAATAAGGTGAATTTTTACCCTGTTCCAGGGCATCCAAAAACCAGGCATTATCGGTGTTTACATGATTGATACTGAAATCTATTAGGACTTTGATGTTGCGTTTGTGCGCCTCGACCACCAGGTTTTTAAGATCATCGTTAGTCCCGTATTCGGGGTCCACCAACATATGGTCCGTAGAAAAGTACTTATGTGGGGTATTGGATTTGAACATGGGCATGATCCAGAGGGCACCTGCCCCCAAATCTTCGATATAATCCAATTTTTCGGTGATGCCGTTAAAATCCCCCAGGCCATCGCCGTTGGAGTCATAAAATGCACGGGTATAGATTTGATAAAACACGGTGTTTGGAAAGGGGCTTTGTCCCGTTCCATGCTGGCCGGTGCAAAGTGCCAATACCAATGGTAACCAACGCAATTTCTTCATACTGCCTGTATTATAATTCAAATGCTTCTTACTATTCTTTTTTTATGAGGACCACGGCATCCCTTCTGGGCAAGGACAAAAGAATTTGTTTTCCCCTGGCCTTAAACCGTTTGCTGCCTATTTCAGGCCATACTTGTTCAAAGTCCTTCGCATTCCGATCGATTCGGCAAGAAGCCGAAGCCATGGACGCATTAAAGGCGACGATGGCGGTTTCCGAGTCCGTTTTTCTCTCGAAGGCAAACACCTCGCCACGGGCATAAACCGTGGTATACTTCCCGGTCCTAAGGGAAACATAGGTGTTCCTTAACCCAATAATTCCTTTATAAAAACCAAGTAATTGTGCATCCCATTTTTTGGAATCATCGTATGGGAAGGCTTCCCTACGATGACCTTTAAGGCCAATTTCATCGCCGTAGTACACACACGGCGCTCCCGGCATGGTCATCTGGAAGAGGGCGCATAGCTTCAGCGCAGTACGGTCGTACCCCAAGATTTCTATAGCCCTAGGGGTATCGTGTGTTCCCAATATGTTGAGCATGGTCTGGGTAATTTCCCAGTCATAAAGCTTCAGGTTGTTTTCTATTTTGTTTTTAAAACCAGGGGCATCATAGGTTTGGAAAGGCCAGTGGGAATAATTGTAATTTTTAAGCGTCCTTGCCCCAAAAAAGCCCATAGCCGTGGATGAAAATATGTAGTTCATCACGCCATCGAACATATCCCCTCCCAGCCAATGGGTAGCTTCTTGCCAATGCTCTCCGACTATATAGGCCTCTGGATTGGCGGCCTTGATCAGGGTTCGGAATTCCTGCCAGAAACTGTCATCCTCTATATCCGTTGCCACATCCAAGCGCCAACCATCTATGCCAAAGTCTATCCAATGCTTGGCCACTTTGAATAAAAAGGCCCGGGCGCCCGGATGGTCCGTATTGAATTCCGGCAAAAGTGGAAACCGTTGCCAATACATGTACTGGGCCGGATTGTCGTCACTGAAGGAGAATGCCCGTAAGGGAAACCCTTTAATTTTGAACCAGCCCAAATACGGTGATCTATTCTCGAGCTCTAGAATGTGATTGAATTGCCAAAAACCCCGTCCACAGTGATTAAAGACCCCGTCCAATACTATTTTAATATCTCTTTCGTGGGCCTTGTCCAACAATTCCTTAAAAGCTTTGTTTCCACCTAAAATGGGGTCGACCTGAAAATAGTCGTAGGTGTTATAACGGTGGGGGGAAGGTGCCTTGAAAATGGGGTTTAAGTATATCGCGTTGATCCCCAGTTCTTTCAAATAGTCCAACTTCTCGATAACGGCATAAAGATCTCCGCCTTGAAATTCCCGTAAGGATGCATCGCTGCCCCAAGGGGCAAATTGAATCTCCGGGGGGTGCAACGTTCTTTCACTTTTTCCGAAGCGTTCGGGAAAGATTTGGTAAAAAACGGCATTTTTGACCCAATCTGGCGTATTAATTTCCAGCGGTATTCCATTGTTCTTAGTACTTGCATTTCCCCATATTGGATTGGAAATGGCCATGCTGGAGGCCGCCAAGGACAATTCCTTGACAAATTTTCTTCGTGGATATTCCTTTTTCATAAGAAATCGTTTCAGTTACATAGTAAAGTTTAATTGGATGAAGTGGACGCCATCCATAAAATACCTAAGCCCGTCCAAATTCCTCGACTACTCTTTTAATCTTCCATCCTTTGGCAAAGGCCTCGCGGGACAGCTGTTCCCTATGGGCAATATCATCCACAATGGGCAATACTTCATGAAGGATTCCAATTGGAATGACGAGGACGCCGTCATTGTCCGCAAATATCCAGTCCCCTGGATCCACGCGTACGGATTTGGAAAGTGTACCTGTCATAAAAATCGTCCCCTGCACTTGTCTTACACGCCAATTGCTTCGGGACTCAACGGCCGAGGTATATTTTGCAAAACAGCTCCAATCCGGAATTTTAAGCATGTTGGTCTTATCCCGGGTGCCTCCATCTATCACGGCCCCAACGGCCCCCATGTTACGTGCTCCAAAGCTGGTCATTTCACCCCAATGGCCGCAAACATCGTCCTTTTCTGCATTAATGACCACCACACAACCTTCATAGAGTCGATCAAAAAGGGCGAAAGTGGAAAAATCATCACCTTCCACATCCTCGCCGTACAAAGGGTCGCGAGCCCCTATAATAGTAAAGGCCGGGCCGGCCATTTTCATATCGTCCCGTAAAGGTTTTATGCCCACATCCAAACATTGGTTGCGATAGCCTAAGGTAACCATGGCATCATAGATATCGGCTGATTGTGCTACCAGAAGACGACGGTTAATGTCGTCCATATCCAATTTTTCGTTCATTCTATATTAATTAAGGTTTTAATAATATTTTTACCCGGGTATCATCTAGTTCCTTCATGGCGACCATGGCCTCGGGAACTTCTTCCAAGGCAAAATGATCGGTAATCATAGGGGTGAAATTTACCCTGCCGTTCTTCATCAGGTCCAAAATGGTAGGTGGAAGCCCGGCGCCACCACAGACGCCTTCGATGGTGACGTTTTTGAAGATCAGGTCGTCCAGATCGATTTTGGGTATCGGCCTTTCGTAAAATGCCGGGATGGAAATGATACCGCCCCCCTTTACGGCCAGGAAAGCATCCCGCAAAGCGGATTGTGCACCGGAAGCCTCAATAACGACATCGACTCCTTGGCCCTGGGTGACTTTTTTGACAATAGGCAATAAATCCGTTTTGTTGATATTCACAATGATATCGGCCCCCATTTTTTCACCGATTTCCAGTTTTCGGTCACTAAGCCCGGACAAAATGATGCATGAGGCTCCGGCAATATGGGCCAGGTGTGCTGCGGACAACCCAATGGCACCTGTACCCTGCACCAAGACAACATCGCCCATTTTAACTTTGGCGGCCCGCACCGTTTTTAAAGCGATAGCGGCCGGTTCCACCAAGGCGGCCTCTTGCATGGAAACGCCTTCCGGGATTTGATGGATATGACGCTCCGGCATAACAATATAGTCGGAGTAGGCACCGTCCCAAGCGTCGATGGTGCCCACACCTCGAAGATTTCTACAATCGGAAAAGGCCCCGCTGATGCATTCCGGACATTTCCCACAGGAGACCTCCCCATCGCCTACCACCTTATCCCCAATTTGGAACTTGTTGCAACCGTCTCCCAGCTCCACTATGGTTCCGGACCATTCATGGCCTAAAATGATGGGGTACTTGATCAGGCCCTTTTTTACAAATTGGCCTTCTCCGGTATATATGGCATAATCCGAACCACAGATACCCACGTATTCCACTTTTATAAGTGCTTCGCCGGGTTGGGGTTGGGGAATGGGCAGATCAAGAATCTCAAATTTTTCGGGTGCGATTAGTTTTGCGGTTTTCACGGTTGGGTGGTTTTTAATAAGTGCCGGTTATTCCGATCAATATGGCGGCAAGCACCAAAATGGAAAGTCCGATTATTAGAATAGTCAATGTTTTATGTTTGGTCCCAACCCACTCCTTGGTAATAAGGCCCAATAGATTACTGAATACGATCAAGAACGTGAACAAAAGGCTCCAAGTAATGAACTCCAAGGACTCGGGTATTTGAACCGTACCCATCCCTTTAAAAATGAACATGGAGATCCAAATACATCCTGCAAGGATGCCAAGTATAAAATTTTTGGAAAGCGGAGCGTTCAAGGAGCGGTATTCGCCAAAGCTTTTGTTTTGTGACAACTTGCCTATACAGTAGGCCAAATTAAGCCCAAATCCACCCAATAGTATCAAGGCATAAACAGCATTGTAGGACCAAATGGTTCCAGGATCGGATGCTGTAATGGATTGGGTAAGGGCCCCGCCCGCATATTCTCCAAATGTGAAAAAGGAGCTTAAGAAACCTCCGATCAGCCCCATGACAAGTCCTTTTCCCAGATTGAAATCCTTGTGTCGCTCATTATCCAACCCCCGTTGGTCTTGGTCTTTTCTTTTGGCCGCCCAGGCACAGAGGATGATTCCCAATAACGAACAAAGAACACTTGCCAGTAATAAGTCGCCCCGTTCACCGGCAAACATTTCCCCCACCTTATGGGCAGTGGCCAAATTGAGACCTTCCGGGCGTAAATTGGAATCGATAAACAGGGGGACCAAAGGGCCAATAAATGTGGATAGCAAGAGTGAAGTCCCTAATGGAATAACGTTACCGAGCCCTATTCCCAAATATCTTATGGACAAGCCCCAAGTAAGCCCCCCTGCACCATAACCAATGCCCAAAATCAGGGGTAGGAGGGTGCTTTCCGGCGGAGCGTCATAAATTAGCCCGAACAGATTTGGAATCGTCAAACAGGCGATGGCCCAAGGGGCAAGAAAAAAAGCTACCACCACGTAGACCAACCATCCGGATTCCCATGACCAATTCCTTATGTATTTAAGCGGCAGATAAAAGGCGGCGGAAGATAGTCCCCCTAAGGCGATAAGCGTAATTCCTAATAAGGTGCCCACGGTGTTTTATTTGATGATGACGGGTATTGCAGATTCCCCGGATGTCCAATGATGTAAATCAAAGATTCTATTAATCCAACAGTATGGCAACTAGGGGATTTGCAAATAATGACACGGAATTGTCCAAGGTTTGGCCGGTCCCTAGGAGGTTAAGAGCCCTACGAATACGGTTTAAATCTTCCGATAGCGTTTCATGAATTCCCTGGGTGTCATGCCCTTTATGGCCTTGAACTGCCGATTAAAATGGGAGAGGTTGTTATAGCCGCAAGCGAAGCAAACTTGCGAAATGGTATCGTCCCGTTCCAAAAGTAAGCGACAGGCATTTCCGATACGAATTTCGTTTACGATTTGTTTGAATGGCCTACCCGTCCTGGATTTTATGAACCGGCATAAAGAAGTAAAGCTCATATTCATTTGTTCGGCCAATTCGCCCACATTGATTTGTTCACGATAGTGGTTCAGTGCGTAATCGTAGATTATTTTTAGTCGTTCGGAATCGTTTTGGTTGAATGTATTGACATAGCCCGGACTGGCCAAATAAGTAACTTCTTGCCAAAGACTTAATTTTTCCAAAAGCTGTAGTAACAATCCCATTTTATGACCCCCCGAAGCGTGGACCAGACCATCCAAAAGTGGTGCCAGGGTTTTATGGGTCGTTTCCTTAAAAATTATGCCCCTTTTACTTCGGGCCAGTAAATTTTGGATTCCGATCATTTCCGGTAGATCAAAAAAACCCGCTCCAAAAGAATCTTTTTTAAAATGGATGACATATACCCGGGATTCAAGTGATTCCGGACCTTGATGAAAAACTTCGTCATACTTCCAAACATGGGGAAGGTTGGGCCCCATCATGACCAGCTCCCCGGAATCGAAGCTGCCGATTTCATCACCCACATACCGCATGCCGTGACCGTATGCCACCCAAGCAATTTCATATTCCGGATGGTAGTGCCAAGGATAGACATTACATTTCCCCACCCCATATTTAACCGCAAATGAACTGGATTCATAAACCGGGATTTTTTCGAGCATTGCTCTCATTGGCCTAAATTTACCTAATTAATAAATTTAATAAATATTTGGGTAAAATACGTATCGTATTGGACCAATTAGGTCGGAATGAATACCGTTTTTAGGGCATGGGGCAAACCACAGATTTACCTAGGCCAAGTAGGGCCCAATTATAATTTCCGGATCTTTATGTTTCTGTAGTAGACCTCTGCTCCCTCGGATTGAAGGGCTATCCTTCCTTTGACGCTACTCGCATTCGTACCTTGGTTGACCAATTGTCCGTTTACATAATGTTTGCTCACACCATCCTTGGAGATAACCTCCAATCTGTTCCATTGTCCATGGGGTTTTTCATTGTCCGCAGTCTTAAGAAGCCGAACGAGCCCCCATTCCGGATGGGGTATCCTTTGGCTGTCCGATTGGATGGTAGTTCCCCCCAACAACCAAATATCGCCACAATCCCCTTCCTGTACTTGACATTCCAGGCTTTTCGGCCATAATTTATTTGGGGTGCCGTGAGGTATGTTATACAAAATTCCGCTATCCCTTTTGTGGTGTTCCCGGGGAGCATATTTTGCTTCCCCCCATTTAAAGTCAACGGATAGATGGAAGTTCTCGTACTCTTTTTTGGTATAAATGTAACCGAATTTCTTGCCCGATATCTTTAGCGTAGCACCTTCCGTAATCGAGAAGATACCTTCCGGGTCGTTATCCAGTCCTTTTTCCTTAAGGAAGGTGTGCCAATTGTCCAAATCCTTTCCGTTGAACAGGAATTCAAATTGCTGGTTTAATGTACTGGGTTGGCCAACTAGACCATCATTCGTGTTTAAATCGGGCCGAAGTACAGTGATGTCGTCCATTTCCGATTTCATGGAATCGATATCCTCAGTATAACTCCAGTCCCATCCCTTAATAATGATTTTTTTGGAGAGATCCTTTTCTTGGTAGAGCTCGAAAAGGGTCTGCGTTTCACCGGCATTTAAGGCAGGGCTCGTAGTCCCTAATTGAAATAATACCCGTACTTGTGCCGGACTTAAGGCATTGGACCATATGCCCACATCGTCTATTTCCCCGTTAAAAATTTCCCGCCAGTCCTCCGGATGTGGCCCCCCGACAACCATACGGGCATCGGGGACATTACCAAGAGTCACTTTTTGAGGTGATGCATGGTGCAAGTTACCGTTGAGATAAAGATTTACGGACTTGCTTTGCAATTCATAGGTGAGCACAATATGGGTCCATTTTTCATCGGTAAGGTGGTACGGGAATTCCGCCGTTGAGATGATGGATTCAAACCGGAGATAGTCATAATCCTCGTTCTTAAGCTGTTTATCCGTCCTTGGGGTACCGTACAAAAATTGCCAATGTAGCGCATCTTCCCTATAGGCGGTACGCTTGGAAATAAGGGTTTGATGGCCTTGTACATCCTCCGAAGGTTTCACCCAAAGCGCTATGGAGAAATCCTTTTCCGAAGGTTGAAAATTACCCAACCATGCCGATCGGGAAATGCCCTTGGGCCCCATTTTCAATGCACCACTACCAATTTGGGACTGTTTGGAGAAGGATACCTCATACAATTGTGCATGATGGTTGTTTACATAATCCCGACTATCTTGATCAAAGGGCCAATGGCCTACAAGTTGTGCCCGGGCCGAAAAGCCCAAAGACGCAAAAAGCGCTAGGGCGACAAAGGTCTTAAACGATTTCATATTATTATTGGTTTAGGCTGGTGTTCTCTCGGGTAAAATAGGATTTTTATAAATGGATCCAATCGTATTTTTTTACGTCATCCATGAGAATGCTGTCCCGCTGTATCTCACTGTCCCCGTATTTTTTCATGACCTTTCTTAACTCTTCATGCATCTTTTCCTTTATAGCGGAATAGTTTGGATCATGGTATACATTATTCATTTCCTGAGGGTCTTCTTTAAGATCGTAGAGTTCCCATTCGTTGATGTCGTGATAAAAGTGCATTAATTTGTACCGTTCCGTGCGTACGCCGTAATGCCGCTTAATACTGTGGACCCCTTGATATTCGTAATAGTGGTAGTAGGCACTTTTTCTCCATTCCGCCTTGTCGGGATCCGTAAACAGCGGTAGCATACTGGTTCCTTGCATATCCTCGGGAACATCCACTTTGGCGGCATCCAAAAAGGTTTCCGCAAAATCAAGATTGGAAACGAGGTCCGTATTTACCGATCCGGGTTCTATTACGCCAGGCCATTGGATCAACAGGGGTGGGGAAAAGGACTCCTCATACATAAATCGTTTATCGAACCAGCCATGTTCGCCCAGGAAAAATCCTTGATCGGAAGTATACACCACAATGGTATTGTCCGCTTGGCCCGATGCCTCCAAATAATCTAAAAATCGCCCCATATTATCGTCAACAGAGGCCACACAGCGTAAGTAATCCTTTATATAGCGCTGGTATTTCCATTTGGCCAAGGCCTCTCCTTTTAAGTTCGCCTGTCGAAAGGCTTCAACCTCCGGATAATAGGCTTCCGCCCAAGCGGCCCGTTGTTCGTCATTTAGACGCTGGAACATGGGGAGGAAGTAGTTCCTTTCCGAATCTTCATAGCGCTCCTTTAACTCATCGAACTTAAAGTTCTTGCTGTCAAAAATTATGTCCTGATCTTCCATAATATGGAACTTCTGTTCCCGGGCCGCGGTTCCGCGCCCTGTGTAATCGTCAAAATAAGTTTCCGGTATCGGGATATCGACATTGTCGTACATATTGAGATGCTCGGGACCCGGAAGCCAGTTTCTGTGGGGTGCTTTGTGCTGGTACAACAAAAGAAAGGGTTCTTCCTTGGAATTGCGGTTCTCCAGCCAATTTATGGCCTTATCGGTGATGATGTCCGTAACGTAGCCCGTATGTGAAATGGTATCGCCATTTTCCACAAATTCGGGGTTGTAGTAATCCCCTTGATCGGGAAGAATATTCCAATGGTCAAATCCTGTCGGGGCCGTTTTTAGATGCCATTTTCCGACAATCGCAGTTTCATAGCCTGCTGCTTGCAATAATTTGGGGAAGGTTTGCTGCGACCCATCGAATGCCTTAATGTTGTCCGTTACCCCGTTTAGATGGGAGTATTTTCCCGTAAGTATGGTGGCCCTACTGGGCGAGCAAATGGAATTGGTGACGAAGCAACGCTCAAAGCGCATTCCATTCTGGGCAATCCGATCAATATTCGGGGTTTCATTAATGAGACTGCCATAGGCCCCTATGGCCTGTTTGGTATGGTCATCCGTCATGATAAAAATAATGTTCGGTCTTTCACTGGCGGATTTGGCCACTTCCTTAGGCTTAGTTTGATTGCCGCAGCCCACCAAGCAAAGGAGGATAGGGAAATATAATATGCCTAAATCGTTAAATAGGGTGTTACGCAGTTTCTTCATTGAGTCGGTAACTAATAGTTAATAAAAACACTTTGACGTTCCAGGATACTGGACTTGGCTACGGTGATAACCAATACGTAATCCTTAAACTCCCAATATCCTTCCTCGTTCGTTGAACCGGGTTCCCCATGTTTGGGAATCGGATTTCCGTTGAGAAGTACTTCTTTCGGACTTTCTGCCATTAGCACTTCAAATTGTACAGGCCTTTCTTCGGACATTTCATAATTTCCTTCTGCAGTATCCAACACTATTTCTATTTGGCCTTCCCGTTGCTTTTGGGTAATCCGGGTGGTTCGGAAAATATGGTCCTGGGTATAGGCAATGGTCGCGCCGTCATCTTCGTACAACTCAAATTGGGAACCATCGGAACTGGGTACCACTCGAACGATTAAATCGTTCCTTGTCGATCCATCCAATCGATCACCAACCGCATTCATGGTGTTTTTATCTACAAATTGCATGGGTATGATGGCCCCTTCCTTTGCATAGAGCGGTAAGGTAAGTAGTCCATTGCGGTACAAAGGCACTTGCGTTTTCCATTCCCCCATACTTTCGGTTCGTTCTCCACTATGCCAATCGATCCATACCCCTTTGGGCAGGTACACACTTTTGGTATTTCGGCCATACTCCAACTCGGCACAACCCATGAGATATGGACCAATCATCTTTTGCTCACTTATTTCGACCACCTCGGGATCGTCTTGGAAGTGATAAATGAGGGGCGATATCACTGGTGCCGCGTATTTGTGGGCATTGTAGGCCAAAGTGTAGTAATAGGGAATCATTTGATAGCGCAAGCGGGTATTCGCCAGGTTACTTTTGGGATCACCTCTTCGGTCCGGTGCCGTCTCATACTCTTTGTTTACGTTGTCTACATGCACCCTAATGGGGATATCGAACAAAAGCGATTGGGCATACCATTTAGTGTAGATCTCAGCATAGGACTGATTGGGATCGTTCATGTTTCGCCAATAACCACCAGCATCCGATCGGTAGAAATCGATTCCGGAAAAGGACATATGCACCTGGTTTTTGCTATGGGCGTCCAAGCTTAACATTTTAGTGCCGATGTCGCCGGACCACATGGCCACGCCGTAGCGTTGGATTCCGGCGGTGCCCGAACGGGAAGTGAAATAGGGCCTTATTTTTAGGTCATGGCGATTGTATCCATCATAAAATTCTTTCATCCATAGCAGATTATTGAGGTTGTGGATATCCGGTTGCGTTTTTCCATTAAAGTACTGTCCTTCCGGATGATAATCCTCGGGTTCCCCCAAATCGATCCAGAACCCCAATATACCGTCATCGATAACGGATTTGATCTTATTGTCGAAAATATAGGGCCCAGTCTTGGGGTTGGAATAATCCAGCATTCCCCCTTCGCCCCACCATTGCATGGGGATAATATCCGCTGAGGTTTTCTCTGGATTCAAAACCATAATACCGGCATCCGTATATTCCTTGAACTCCGGTATTTTCTTGTCCACATAGGTCTGATTCATAACATTGAACATGACCCCATGGTCTTCCTTGAATTTTTTTAAGTTCTTTTTGGGATCGGGGAAGAACCGTAGGTCCCAGGCCATGCGACCAATTTGGGAGCTGTCTTTTTTAAGTCCGCCATACCAGTTGACATCCAATACGAAAACATCTATGGGAAATTTATTTAAGCGCAAGGTGGTCAATTTTTCCTGTACCTCTTCCCAACTTACATAAGGGTATTCGGATACCACCAGACCGAACATGCGTTTGGGGGGGAGCAGGGGATGTCCCACCAATTCCATATAGGTAGACCGTAAATCCAGTAGGTCATCACCGGCGATGATATAGAAAACTATGGAATCTCCGTACATGCCCACTTCCCAATGGTCATCGGAAGTAAAATCCCATTTGTGCTTGTAGACATTATCCAGGAAAATCGCATAGTTCTCGTTGGAAGCCGGTTTATTTAGCGCATACAGCACAGGGATTTGCGTATTACTTCCAACTCCTCCTTCCCAGTCCTCCATTTTATTGCCAAATTCGCTTCCTTCCCTGATTTTGTTGTTGTAGGACACCTGGGTGGGCAAGGTATCCGTGAATTGCTCGCCAAGGCCAAAGGCCAACAGCTCCTTGGAACTTGTGGCTACCAAGCTTTTCCAATCCTTGTCCAAGTCCTTCGCACCCAAAGTGGTCAACCGGAGATTGTTCTTGGTCTTGTCTACCAAGCTTATTTCCAAGGAATTTGGATCGATATTCAATTTAAGGTCACGGGTCTCCAATTGATTCCCGTTACCATTGAAAATGGTAGGTCCTGGATAGTCCTTTTTTTCGACCATTAAGGTAGGCGGGGTCGCTTCCCGCTGTGCTTCGGCAAAATAGTACTCGACCCGGACCAAATTGTCCTTTAATAGCTCCAGACTAAGGCGCTGGTTGTCCTTGTTAAAATGATACATGTGTTTGGGGGATTGTGACATGTTGGAAATGGTAAAAAGTAGTAATGGAATTAAAAAAGCAATGCGTTTCATTTTCTGTAGTTTATTTTAGCTGTATTGTCCCGAGTTGCGCCTACGGGCTAGTCATTTTCTTTTAGACCACTGGTAGTTTCCATCCATTATGGTATAGGGCCTTTGCCAATTTGTTGGCCAAATGGTTATCCGTAAATTTTTGTTCCGTGTCGTCCCAAAAGACTTTTTCCTTGGTGCGATAGGAAATATTGCCCATTTGGGCGTTTATGGCCGCCAGACTTCCCGAGGAAATGGGAGTGTTCAAGATCTCGGGGTTCTTTTGCTTTACCGCGTCTATGAAATTCCGGGTATGATTGTCCTGGTATGTGGATTCCTGGGCGCCTGTGTAGGCTTCAATAGGATCGATTTTATGCTTGCCCCATTTACTATACCCCAATCCTTCCCGTTCTATAAGGACCTCGTAACCTTCCCGGTTGACCACCAAAGTGGCATTGTTGCCAATGAAGGCGATTCCCTCCCGTCGTTGATAAGGCCCATAATCGATACCCACCGCATGTTCCCAAAGCATGTTAAAATCTTGGAATTCATAGATAGCCTGTAAGGTGTCCGGTGTTTCCGCCGCGTCATTTTTATAGGCTATTTTTCCTCCGGAGGATACCACGGATTTAGGGGTTTTGGCCTGCATGGCGTACAGGGCAAAATCAAGTTGGTGAACACCCCAGTCTGTCATCAAGCCTCCGGAATAATCCCAAAACCATCTGTAATTGAAGTGAAAACGATTGGGATTGAACTTCCTTTTGGGCGCCATACCCAACCAAAAATCATAATCCACACCTTCGGGTGCATCCGTATCGGGTAGTACAGGCACGGGCTTCATCCATCCTTGATAGGCCCATACTTTTACCAGGCGTATGTCGCCCAAAATTCCGGATTGCACCATTTCGTAAGCCTTTTGGTAATGGCCCCCACTGCGTTGCCACTGCCCGGTTTGCACCACTTTTCCAGTCTTTTCGGCTGCCTTGGCCATAATATAACACTCTTGTATGCTATTGGCCACGGGCTTTTCCACGTATACATCCTTTCCCGCATTGACGGCATCTACCATCATTTTACAATGCCAATGATCGGGGGTGCCGATTACAACGGCATCAATTTCGGGATCGGCTAACAATTGTCGATAATCGGAATGGATTTTTGGTGCATTAGCCCGCAGTTTTTTATGATCTTGAAGCCTCCTATCTATTTGATTGCGGTCTACATCACATATTCCGGCAAGGACCACATCCTTCATTTTTAACAAGGAATTGGTGTTGGCCCAGCCCATTCCACGGCATCCTATCAACCCCACATGGATTTGATCATTTAACCCGGTCGATTTATTAATGTAGAAAGCCTTCCCGGTCAACGGTAACATGCTGCCCGCAATCCCCGCCTTAGTAACATTCTCAACGAATTTTCTACGCTTCATTCTAACCATATTTGAAGTTAAAGGGGGAAATTCTTTTTAATAATTGAAATCTATCTCGTCCCGTAGTTCTTGGCCAGGCTTTTGACCGGACAGTTGGCCTCCATCGATAACGAAGGTCTGCCCATTAATGTAACTTGAATCTTCTCGGGCCAAGAAAAGGAACATAGGCGCGATTTCCCGGGTGGTTCCGACACGATCTATGGGGATATAGCGATCGGCAAAATTTTGTACAAATTCATCGCTGTCCACCTCCAAATTGATAGGAGTTCGTACGTAGCCCGGACATACGGCATTGGCCCGTATACCCAAATGGCCCAATTCCACAGCTATAGTCTTGGTCAACATAATAACGCCGGCTTTACTGGCATTATAATGGGCATGTCCGAATTCGGCGTCCAGGCCATTTTTACTGGACATGTTGATAACCACGCCCTTTTTTCTTTTGGCCATGAACCTGCAAACGCTTTGGGCCACATTAAAAACTCCGGTCAAATCGATATCCAAGGTTTTTTGCCATTCTTCCTGGGAGATATTTAGAAAAGGGGTAACAATGCATATCCCGGCATTGTTGACCAAAATATCGATGGGTGCATTTTTTTCAGCTTCCGCCACACAGCGATCGACGGCTTCCCTGTCGGAAACATCCACTTGGTAAAACCAGGCTTGTGTCGGTTTGTTTTGAAAGGCCTCTTTGGCATTGTTCAGCGCCCCTTCGTTATAGTCAAAAATAGAAAGATGGGCACCTTCCTGCTGAAATTGATTGGCAATTTCCCAACCAATACCGTTCCCACCTCCGGTGATCAATACATGTTTTCCCTCAAATTGTTTTGCCATAGACCTTTTGGATTAAATTGTTTTTGGAATAAATTAGCCCATAAGGTAAACGTCCGTACGGAGAAAATCTCATCGGTCGGCGCGCAAAAATAGGCTAGGAATTTTTGGACGGAAAACTAGATTCCTCAGAAAGGATGGACCTGCCCGATCGTCTGATGTGATCTCTAAGGGTATTTACGGCGAGATCCAGATCTTTTTCGCGCAACGCGCGGACTATGGTGTAGTGTTCATTGTCCGTGAGGTCATCATCCTTCAAATAGCTCTTGGTCTTTCCAATAGTTTGGTGGAACAGGGGAATGTGACTTGTGGTATAGGTATGCAAGAGCATGTGGTTTCCTGAAAAACCGATAAGCTTTTCATGAAAATTAAGGTCGGCGTCCCAAGCTTGTGCATGATCCCCTTTTAATACCATTTCACGGATGGCATCACAGATGTCCTCAAGTTCGTCGATTTGGCTTTTCGTTATACGATCGAACACCAATTTAATGTTTTCAACTTCCAGGATTTCCCGTATTTCTATGAGTTGATTCACATCTTCGGCCGTCAGTTCGGTAACAAAATAGCCTTTGCTCCGATCAAGGGTCACGAGGCCTTCCCCAAGCAGTCGATTGAGTACATCCCTAAGAATGGATGGGTCGATATCCAGATTGGAAGCCCATTCGTATTCGTTCAAATAACTTCCTTGAAGGATTTGATTCGTTAAGATCAGTCTTCTTAATTCCTTGTAAACCTGTTCGGATTTGGAGTCCTCGTTCATAGAATTAAATGTAAGACTTTTTAATCAGCCATAAAAGTCAAACTGGGTAGGTATTTTATGACAGGCAGCATTTCCATCCCAGCGGCCAATTTTGGATTATTTTTGTTGTATCAATACTTTTCCGCTGCGCCCGGCAATCGTAACCTTGGCACTAGAACTAAAGTTAAGTATGTCTGGATTTTTACGCTGCGGCCAAACCCCTTTAAATTGCCCTCTAGACAGGTTTTTGGGGTTAATTCTAACGGTACGATCGCTTTTGGAGGCATTGAACAGCACAATGGCATCTTCCTTATCGGATTTTCTTAGAAAGGCGTAAACATCGTTTTTAGCATATAAGGTTTCAAAACTTCCGGTTCTTAATACGGGATGTGCATTTCGCAGGGCAATGGCATCCTTGTAAAACTGTAATAATTCCTGGTCCCATTTGGAAGTGTCCTGCCAAGGGAAGGTCTCCCGGCAATAGGGGTCGTCCGCTGCCGACATACCTATTTCATCCCCGTAGTAGATGGTGGGCGCACCAGGGGTGGTCATCATAAAAAGAGTACAAAGACGAAGGGCGGACTTATCATCCCCCAGATTCCATAAGGCCCTTGCCGTATCATGGCTACCTACAAAATTCATTTGGGCGTAAACGATTTCTTTGTCGTACAAATTCAAAAGGTAGGTTATCCGCTCGGCCAAGGTTTCCGCATCGGAAACATTGTCGTGCTTTCCTCTTTTTTCCACAAACTCGGGATGTAGGGTTTCTTTCCCAAAAAACTTCATGGGAGCCCAGCCCATATAGTAATTCATTACGGCATCAAATTGATCTCCTTGCAGCCAAGGTTGGGCCTCTACCCACTTTTCCCCAACTATGTATGCTTCCGGGTTGGCCCCTTTTACCACTTTCCGAAATTCCTGCCAAAAGGAATGGTCCTCTATCTCGGTAGCCACATCCAAACGCCAACCATCAATTCCAAAGTCCAGCCAGTATTTGGCAACATCCAAAATATATTGGCGTACACCGGGATTATGGATGTTAAATTTGGGAAGGCTGGGAAAACGCGACCAATGCGCATAATTGGAAGTGGACGATTCCCCGGGATCATAGGAATAAGGCCTTAGGGGCCACCCATTGATCGTAAACCAATCCAAATAGGGCGATCTTTCCCCATTGTCCAAGATGTGGTTGAACGCCCAAAATCCTCTTCCCGTATGATTAAAGACCCCATCCAATACAATTTTTATGTCCCGTTTATGGGCTTCATCGATCAACAATCTTAGAGCGTCGTTGCCTCCTAACAGGGGGTCCACCGTATAGTAATCGAAGGTATTGTACCTGTGGTAGGTGGTGGCCATAAAAATGGGGTTGAGGTATAGGGCGGTAATACCCAAATCTTTGAGATAGTCGAGTTTTTCCACTACCCCGTACAGGTCGCCCCCCATAAAGCCTCTGGGTTCCGAAAAATCATCCCATTCCCTAAACGTTATGCCTTTGGGATGTTGGGTACGCTCGCTTTTGGCAAATCTATCCGGGAAAATCTGATAAAATACGGCATGCTTGACCCAATCCGGGGTGTTGACTTCCTCCACGTTCGCAATGGATTTGGCCGAGGTTTGGGAATATAGATTGCCCATAAATAGGATAATAATAATTGTTAGCGCGATAGACCTGCCTTGGCCGTTTCCCTTTTTGTTCATCTTAAACATTTAAATATAGGTAGAATGTGAGTCAATCCTTGAGCAAACCGGAAAATGTTGGAAGGTTTGTACCTTCCTACCAGAGTTTCCAAAAATTCTTTTTCACCTTGTGCAAGTAGCTTGGATGCTTGCTTGGTCCAAGCAAAGGGACAGCGCGAAGTGCGCCGTCCCAGTTCAATAAACTAACAAAAACTACAGTAACTGAATGGGTTGTAGAACTCTCTAGCGTAACCCACTACTATTAAAACGTTATCCGACCCATTTTCTCATCGGAAATTCTCAAAAAACTTGAGATATCATACAGCTCTTTTTAAAAAATACCTGTCAAGTCATAGTTGAACCGAAACCTCTTCTCCGGTATAGGAGACATGGGAAGTTTTATTGGAAGTTTCACTTTCTTCCTCGGGGATGAGAACAATACGGAACTCCCGGTTTTTGGACATCCCTTCAAAAGCTCCCTTTCGCTCCATAATGGTGAGCTTTTTGGTGTTTTGGTCCCATTTAAAACCGATAAGGCTATATTTACCGGATTCGTAGTTGTGGTTGTCCCCCTCATCCTCATAAAGATCGAAGTTGGCATCTGCCCCAGGATAGATTCTAATTTCCAAGGGTTCGTCATATTCCTGGGTAGCATATTGGACCACTGGGCCATATGGGAGTATGGAACCTGCCTTGATCAATAACGGAATCTTTTCAATAGGCGCATCCATATCCACCTTTTGTCCTCCTTCATAGATTTGGTCGGTCCAAAAATCGAACCATTTGGTCTGTGAGGGAAGGTATACCTCCCTGCGCTGCGCCTGTGCCTCCACAACAGGATTAACCAAGATGGAAGGCCCGAACATAAATTGGTCGTTAATATTGAAAACGTTGGTATCGTAAGAGAAATCGAAAGGAAGGCCTCGCATAATGGTATATCCATCAAAGGTGACCTTGGCCGAAAGGGAATAGATATAGGGCATGAGTCGATAGCGTAATCGAACAAAATCGGCACAAATATTCATGGCCTTTTCTCCATAGGACCAAAGTTCATTGCCGTTGATATTGTCGTTCCTTGGACTGGCAACCACACCAGGGTACCGTTCACCATGCGTTCTAAAGATAGGGCAGAAGGTTCCATATTGGAACCAGCGCGTAAATACTTCTTGATACTCTTTATTGGAGGGTAATCCTCCCTTGTAACCACCAATATCCGTGGTCCAATATGGCACACCGGAAAGACAGAAATTTAGTCCTGCCGGGATTTGAGCCTTTAAAGTTTCAAAGTCACTGCCCACTTCTTCCTTTAGACTATTGCCTACATCACCTGACCAGGAAGCTGCACCATAATGCTGTTGACCGGCAAAGGAGGAACGGGTCAAAATAAAGGGCCTTTTCCCTGGATTTGTTTTTTTCTGACCTTCATAGATGTTTTTGGCGGCAAATAATGAAAAGGTATTTAGGTAACGTTTACCAGTACCCAAATAATTATCGGCTTCGCTAAAGAGTTTGGGGTATTCCGGTTCGCTACAGTCCAACCACCATCCATCAATGCCTTTTTGGAACATGTTTTTGTCCAACATTTCCCAATAGAGTTTGCCCGCACCGGGATTATAGGAATCGTAGACCTCTGCCTTAAAATAATTTTGAAACCCAAGCAAATAATCCTTTTCCTTCATGGCCCGGTAATTATCGGTCTTGGTCTCGAAGCCTGGCCAAGTGGAGATCATGGTATGCATGTTCATCTCGTGCAGCTTGGCAATGTTGCCTTCTGGGTCGGGGAAGAATTCCTCATCAAATTTTAGGGAGCCCAGTCCATATTTTCCCCAGTGGCGATAACTGATCATCATAACATCCAGAGGGATTTGCAATTCCCTATATTTTTCCGCAACGTCCATTAATTCCTTGAACGAGGGGTACCGGCAACGACTTTGAATATAGCCCAAAGCCCATTTGGGCACCATGGGAGCGACACCGGTGAGGTCGCGATAATGGGCGATTACATCATCTGTGGTATTCCCGGACATGAAATAGTAATCGATTTCGTCCGCCACCTTGGAATGCAGGTAGGGTTCTTCCACTGTATCATTGAATTCGGTTTCCGAGTAATTGTCCCACAAAATGCCATATCCCTTGGTGGAGATCAACAAAGGAATGGCGATTACCGTGTTTTCCTGGGCCAGCACCACCTTTTTGCCCCGGTAGTTCATATCGCCATCCTGATGCTGCCCCAAACCGAACAGTCCTTCATCCGCGGACCACTCGAAAGATTGTGTTATTTCCAGGGCTTCTTGATCTTTATCGGTTATCGGGCTAAACTTCCGTGTGGTTTCGGATAGCAATAGTTTCCCTTCCATATCGGTAAAGGAAACGATACCCTCGGTTAAGGAAACGTCAACTTTGAGGGCCGTTGTGCTAATTTCTACCGAGTTATCGCTATTCTTCAGCTCCCAAGTTCCCTCGTACATAGGGGAATCCGATACGATAAGGGAGGGTCGGGCTTTTTCAGAATTTTGATTGGCACTGGATAGCACGTGAACCACATCATCCTTCAACAGTTCTACCCGCAACCAATTGGCCCCATTGGTAGGTTCGTTAAACGTAATTAGCACACCATTTTTATGTTGTTCCACGGATTGTACATTCGGGGGGTACGTGACCGTAGAACATTGGGTGAGTACCAGTCCCACCAAAACAAAAATTATAGGAAGGATTTTTTTCTTCATTCTTTAAACTTAATATTTTGCAATAATGCGTTCCACCAATTCCTTGGTCATGGTGGTTCCCTTTCTCCTGGGAAGGTCATTCCCAAAATATTCAACAGCAATATAACCTTGATATCCGACCTTGTTCAAAATTTCGAACATTCGGGGATAATCCGTTACCAATTCATTGCCAAGAACATCAAATGTGGTGGATTTTGCACCCACGGATTTTACATAGGGAGCCAATATTTCATACCCTTTGTAGGGATCGGGATAGAGTACATCCGGGTTCTGCTCGATACGCCATTCGGTAAAATCACCAAGAATTCCACAATTGGGACGGTTTACTTTTTGGATCATCTCTACCAACCAATTGGGATTGGAAGTGTAACCGTTGTGGTTCTCTATCAAAAGCTCTATGGAGTGGCCCTGGGCAAAATCGGCCAATTTTGAAACAGCCTCCACGGTCAACTTCATTTTTTCGTCCCAATCGATGTCGATATGATCGGAACAGACTACCCTAACCTGATGGCAACCTAAAAATTGGGCCGCCTCAATCCATCTTTCATAATTGAAATTGGCTTTTTTTCGCCTACTTTTTCTGCTATCCGCGATATCGCCAAGGGCTCCACATAGGATAAGGGTGTTGGTGACACCGGCCTCTTCGGTACGTTGCTTCATTTTGGCCAAGTGTTTGTCATTGGGCAAGTCTCCCGGATAATGCAAATTGTCGTGTTCGATGGCCTCAAAACCAAGTTCCCGGGCCACTAGGGGATAATCCAGGAAATGAATTCCGTCCGGATCATTTTCACCATAAGGCTTACGGGTAAGCGACCAAGGAGCTATGGAAACTTTGAATTCGGATTTAAGGTCGGATGCCCAGGCTTCCTGGAGTAATCCGGGAAACTGTGATAGTCCCATTACCCCTCCCGCCGCAAAGAGGTTTTTGTGAATAAATTGTCTTCTTTTCATTGTATTGGTTTTGGTAGTGATATCTGTCTTTAATCCTTTTTATTCGCTATCCCTTTAGGAGCATCAGTACTTAATTTGCCTATGGAACGACTTGATTTTTTTTATGATTTAATAGGTGTTTAAGACTATAGGTGTTAATTACAAATTTATAAATGGGATGGGCACATACTGCGCCCACCCCATTTGCTTCTCTTTGGGAAGAGAACATTTTTGGGTGGTTATTTGCATTTGGATCGTTCCCAATATTGAATAGAACGAAAACTGGCCATTTTCAAAGGGGCAAATGACGCTTAGCAAGCTAAACCTAGACCAATAATCGCCCATTAGTAACATTTTATGTCCGGAAAATTCCTTTGGTAACCAACATTACAAAATGTTGTTTTAAAGTAAACCGGTTTGGGTGAAAAATCTCATCGATATGGGTGAATTATTACATTATTTTTGGGTATTGTTACATAAATTGAATGCTTGGAAATCCAGAAGCGAAAGATGGTCTGCCGAATTTGGATAAAAATGATAGGGAATGTTCCTTAGTTTCGGTGTCGCAAATCCATTTACTTCCAACGTGATAAACTAAATGCAACAAGTTTTGTTGCGGGAAACAAAGACTTAAGTCCCCGATTATCAGTCTTTGGGTCGTTTTTTATTTTCACTTTGGAGGCCAAACGATCTTTCCCCAATCGCGCTTGAACCAATCCATATGTTCCACTTCCATTTTCCGGGTTTCGGCAACAAGTCTTTTGTATTCCTTGGATTCCATAACAGCAGAGGGTTTTAAATCAAAGGGATGCGAAAATGACCCTAAATGTTCGGATAAAAGTTGTTTCATTTCACCCAATCTTTCAGTATACTGGGGGTCGTAGGCCAGATTGTTCTGTTCATAGGGGTCCTGGACTAAATCAAAAAGTTGATCTTGATGGTAATAGGAAGGGTATTTTTTTTCAGAGATAATGGCCAGTCCTTCCTGTACCTGGTCCAGATAATTGGGCGCGTAAGCCAGTTCCCCGTTCATAATTTTCTCTTCAATATGCCGGGGGTACCTAAATGCAATGTATTTGAACCGACCTTTCTTAACTGAACGCGTGTAACCCGCTTCGGCAAAAATGGGAATAGAGTCCATTCGCCGTTCCAGGTCGCCCTTCAATAGGGGGACCAAACTTTGCCCGTCCAAGGGCACATGCTCCGGGAGAGCAACATCGGCCATTTCCAGAATGGTGGGAAATAAGTCTAGCGTCCTTATGTCACGGGAAATTAATCTGTTGGGATATCGTTTGCCCCCCCGTATCATCATGGGTATCCGAAGCCCTTTTTCGTAGCAAGTGGCTTTGGCGGGTTCGGTATTATGGTCGGGCAGAAAAATAACAATAGTGTTATCCGCAATTCCAAGTTCGTCCAATTTTTCCAGGACAAGTCCAATTTGATGGTCCAACATGGCCATTCCCACATACCTATGACTTTGAGGGCTGGACATTTCCTTTATCCGGGATTGAATTTTTGCTAAATCTGGACGGTATTGGGGGACATCCGGTAGATAGCCCTCCGGTGTCAACGCATAGTCGTTGGCCAGTCCTTTGGCATGGTGGGGGCCATGAACGGAGGTGGGTGCCAAATACAGGAAAAAAGGTCGCTCTCCATTGGCATTGTCCTCAAGAAAACGAATAGCTCCCCTGGATACCCAGGGATAATTGTGAAATTGAAGGTCCTTTACGGTAAACCTATCAAAATTTCCGAACATGACACTAGAGGCTTTATCAAAGCCTCCATTTTGCTCCACCTTGTGGGAGACATAGTCCTGATGTTCCTGAAGCTTGTGCTGAACTTGCGTATTGGCGGCATCATCCTCGGGATGGAGTAAACCGGGCAACACATCTTCGGGACCTAAATGCCATTTACCGGACATGCCCGTAGTGTAACCATTGGCGGATAGTAACTTGGGCAGGGTGAGGGTTGAACTGTCCAAATAAGTGTTCCATACAATGGAATACGGTTCGTTGTAAGGATTAGCCTCCAAAAAATATTTGTGTTTGCACCGTCCCGGAAACTGACCCGTCAATAAGGCATACCTACTGGGGGTACACATGGATGAGGGGCTATAGACATGGTTGAATACTACGGCTTGATGTGCAAGGGAATCGATTCTTGGTGTTTGAAAATCCCCGCCAAAATAGCCCATATCCTTAAATTGTAATTCATCGGAATAGATCAGTATAATATTGGGCCTTTGATGAGCGTAATCTTTTTTTGGTTTGCAGGAAAAAAAGGAGGTCAATACCAAAAAAGCGCACCAAAGGACATAACTGTTTACCTTGGATTTTAGGATGGGGCCAATTCCGATCATACCAAAAGATTTTGGTCCAGGCCCCTATTCATTTGAAAAGAACAAAGTCCCCAAAAAAGTATGAATAAATTTAAGGGGACTTTTTTCTAAGACTAAAGAGCTTGGTGCTAGATACCTACAAAGTTGGACAGAAAAGGGGAAGTATGCCAACATCCAATTCGCAAAACCTGATATCCAATTGTCTTTCCAAGGTGAATTTTGGAGCTTAAAATTGGATACGGAAACAGCCAGGCATAATGTTGAGTCGGCATAAAAAAGGTGGACATCAAATTCATGATGTCCACCCCCTAACTACAACTAAACAATTTTGATGCTACTAACGGTTGCACGTGACATCCGCCGTAGCCTCAAAAATTTAATATCCTGGATTTTGCGTCAAATTTGGGTTCGCCAATAGTTCTGAACTGGGCAAGGGATAGATATCCCTGAAAGCTTCAGTGGTAGATCCCGCCTGAGTTCCACCCTTCCAAGGCCAAACTCCTGTTGTACTGAACCGACCGAAACGGACAAGATCCGTTCTTCTATGTGCCTCCCAGTGCAATTCTCTGGCGCGTTCGTCTATGATGAAGTCCAAGGTAAGCTCGGCAGCGGTAATATTGCCATCGGTATTGCCATAAGCCCTTTCGCGTAATTCATTGACCAAAGCAACAGCTTGGGCGGTATCGCCCCCTCCAGCTCCCCTGAGAACCGCTTCGGCATACATGAGATGCACATCCCCGAGTCGGAACATGGGGAAATCCACATCCGTCCAAGTAAGCACTTGGCCAGGTGTTCCATCAGAAGCGATATTGGAGAATTTTGGAGTTGCGAAACCGTTGGTAAAGTCGGTTATTACCGCAATTTCCTTGGTTTGGCCTTCCGTATAGAAGATGGCCCTGCTGTCAATATCCCCGGTGGTATCCGGAAATAGATCGACAATGGCACTGGTGGTCCTAAGGCCGTTCCAGCCAAAGTTTACGCCCCAATCCCCGGGATCCATAGATCCTCCGATGGCCGCATGGACCAAAATGGTGGTTCCGCCCCAAGTGGCTGTATTAACTCCATCAAATGGAATGGTAAAGATCAATTCCTGTGAACGATCATTATCGGCCATAAAAAGGTGTTGGAAAACTGGCTCCAAGGTGTATGCCCCGGAATTGATGATTTTTTGGCATTGTTCCAAGCAATCCGAATACCGTTCCGTACCGGTGTACACCTCGGCATTTAGATAAAGTTTAGCCAAAAGGGACCAACCAGCGGCACGGTCCGCCCTACCGTAAGGAGCAGTGCCCGGACTGGCCAGTTCACTCTCAATGGCCAGCAGTTCGGATTCGACAAAATCGAAAATTTGTTGTCTTGTAGCCTGTTCCGGCAAAAAGGCACCAACACCATCCTCTTCTGTAAGTAGCGGGACATTGGCAAAAAGATCCATCCCGTGCCAGTAGCTCAAAGCCCTTAAAAACCGGGCTTCAGCGCGAAATCCTTGGATTTGCGTCTGTAGGGCATCTTCCACGTTCCTTGCGTTCAGTTTATCGGTGGTGGTTTCCCTAAGGAACTCATTGCAAAGTCCAATCTGGAAAAAGACCCTATTGTAGATAGCTGTAAGGAACTGGTTGTCCGGGGTCCAATTTTGGAAGGCGAAATCCTGAAGACCGGCATCGGTCCAGGCGATGACCGCCTCGTCCGTACTCAATACCTGATGTGTCCAGTATTGGCGCAAATACTGTCCAAAACTTTCGTTGATTCCCTTAATATCGGGATCTCCTTCCGCGCCTTGTTGGCCCGTTACCGCCAAACCGGCATAGAGCTTGAACAAAAAGGACTCGTAAGCGGAATCTTCCTCAAAAACCTGTTGGTTCGTAACAATACTTTGAGGCACCTCCTCTAGGTCGGTACACGATAGTAGTGTAAATACACCCAGTACCGGAATTACTTTTTTTAAGATACTCTTTTTCATTTTTTTTGTTTAAAAATTAACATTTAGACCAAAAATCACGTTTCGTGATCTCGGATAGATATTATTGTCTATACCATTGGTGGTAGTATCGCCAGTGGTCAAAAATCCTACCTCGGGATCGACGCCACTATAACCCGTAATAACAAACAGGTTCTGAACCGTAGTATAGATTCGGGCATTGGTCTTGGAATTTTTAAGTGGCTTAAAATTGTACCCGAGAGTAATGTTGTCCATTTTTAGAAAGGAGGCGTTTTCCAAAAAGTAATCGGAAAAATCCTGTGCATCCCGCATACGCACCCTTGTGGCATCCCTATGAACGTTTTCCAAGTCCTCGGCTCCAATGGCTCGGGTAAAAGGTAATAGTGTGGACTTTACATTGTTGTACACATAGTTGCCTATATTGGCGCGTAAGGTGAAGTTCAAATCGAAATTCTTATAGCGCATATTGGAATTTAGACCAAAAGTGACGTCCGGATTCGGATTTTCTATAACCCTTCTATCACTGGCATCCACGGTTCCGTCACCATTGGTGTCTTCATAGATATCCGCCAGGTTTATGGCTCCATCCCCGTTGTGGTCGATCTGGTCTTCCAAAGGAATCCCGTTCTCGTCCCGTATGTGTTTGTAAAGGAAGAAGGAGTTTACTGGAGAACCTACGCGCAATACTTGCACTCGGTTACCAATGGCCGCCCCACTAATTTCACCGGTAAGGTATCCCTGGAATTCTGGGTCGTTCACCAAATCCAGTGCGGTGATTTCGTTATGGTTATGACTGATATTAAGTCCCAAGTCCCATTCGAAGGCCCTGTCCATGAATATTTTTGAATTGATGTCGAATTCAATACCCTTGTTGGTTACCGAACCAATGTTGGTCAATATAATATTGGATAGGTTGGTGCCCGCGGGTACGGTTACCTCGAACAAAAGGTCATCCGTATCTTTGTGGTAGTAGTCTATGGTACCGAAAATCCTTCCATTGAACAAACCGTAATCCAAGCCCAGGTTATAGGATTGTGTCTCTTCCCATTTCAAATCAGGGTCAAAAGCATTAGGTCGAGCAGTTGTCGCAAATCCATTATCGGTCAAGAATTGTGTACGGGAATCACTAAAGGTATAGGTCGGGAGGAATCGGTAATTTCCGATTTCCTGGTTTCCGTTTACCCCGTAACCTGCCCGTAACTTCAAATTGGAAAACAGTTCGGAATCCTGCATAAAAGGCTCTTCAATGATCCTCCAACCCAGGGCTACCGAAGGAAAGACACCAAATTCGTTGGCCGGACCGAATCTTGAAGAACCGTCCCGTCTTATGGTTGAGGTAAGCAGGTATTTGTTCTTATACGAATAGTTTACCCGTCCGAAATAGGAAATCAGTTTATTGGCTTCCCGATTAATAAAGGTGATATCGTCCGCGGCAGGAGCCGTACTATTGGAACCAAGCACATTGGTGCTAAAGTCCTGGGCGGTAAAACCTTCCACCCTGTCTTGGAACCTTTGGTAGGAATATCCCAAAGTGAGGTCAAAGGAATGGTCTTCCATAAACTCCTTATTGTAGTTGGCATAAAAATCCAAGAGGTTATTTACCCTTTGGTAGGTCTGACTCCTAAGCGTTCCTCCTAACGAGGCCTGGCCACGAAGCGTAGAAGGCTGAAATTGTTTCCTTTCCCCATTATAGGAATCGGCAGCCAAGTTGAGGGTTAATTTCACGTCCGGAAAGAAATGTAGCTTGTAATCGGTCTTAAGGTTGCCGATAGTCCTATAGCTATAAGCTTCATCCTGGGTCAATTCGGCAATCGCCAAAGGGTTTCTGGGAACGGATTGAGCCGCTTCCAGGCCATATTCGAAATAGCCACCAAACTCGTTACCTGGATCAAATACTCTTTGTGTCGGATCAAATCGGTACGCCTGTCCAACCACCCCACTTCTCAAGTTATCCTTGGTTGCGGCACCTCTTACATTGGCTTGAAAGGTGAGGTGTTCGTCCTTGGATTTGGAGTTCACGGAAACAGAGTAGGACGTCCTTCGTGTATCGGTCCTTTCAATGGCACCTTCCTGGTCAAAATATCCGATCGAGGCGCGATAATTCATTCCGCTTGTTCCTCCGGATAGGTTCAAAGCATGGTTTTGGCCAATAGCGGTCCTAAAAATAACGTCTTGCCAATCCGTATCCGAATTTCCCAATAGGGAGATGTCGGCACCGTCCAAACCGCCGATATAATTTCTAAACTCACCAGCGTCCAGGACATCTACGGTTTCTACCACCTGACCTACAGAGGCGTATCCTGAATAGGATACGGCAAAGGACCCTTCTTTTCCGGATTTGGTGGTGATAAGCACAACACCATTAGCACCCCGTGACCCGAAAATAGCCGTTGCGGATGCGTCCTTCAAAATGGTAAAGGTTTCAATATCTTCCGGATTCAAGAAGTTAAGCGGGTTGGCAGGAGTTGAAAAGCCGTCAGCACCTACGGAAGAATTATCAATGGGCACACCGTCAATCACATATAGCGGTTCATTACTGGCGTTGATGGACGTACCACCTCGAATCCGTATGGAGACTCCACCTCCCGGTGCACCGGTATTTTCAATGATCTGCACCCCGGGTACCCTTCCCGCAATCAATTTTTCAGGAGAAAGGATAGCCCCCCGGTTGAAGTCCTCATCCGAAACACTTTTTACGGATCCGGTTACATCCTTGTTTGTGGTAGTACCGTATCCAATGATCACAACCTCATCCAGGGCCTGGGCATCGGTTTGTAGGGTAACGTCTATGGTGGATTGTCCGTTTAACGGGATTTCCTGTGTCCTATATCCAATATAGCTAACGACCAGCACGGCTTGGGGATCCACTCCCTTAAGTGTATAATTCCCATCAAAATCGGAAACGGCGCCATTGGTGGTGCCTTTTTCCACAATAGAAGCCCCGGGTAAAGGTTGTCCATTGTCATCCAATATTGTTCCGCTGACATCAACCAGGTCCTGAATCACCAAATTGTTGGTTACTTTCTGTGCGGATGCCGATTTTTGATATTCCTCCTCGCTATCGTTGGTCCCGATATCTTTTTTTATTTCCTTTTTTGAAGATTTACTCGTTGTACCGTAGATAACATAGCGATTTTCGTCCACCTCTTCAAAGGAAAGCTCAAAAGGGGCCAAAAGCTTGCCCAATATTTTTTGAAAATCCTTGCCTTTTTCGGCTTTTTTCAAGATACTTTCCGAATATACTTTTTTGCCCGTTATCAGATGATTGGCATAACTTATTTTAATGCCATATTCCGCTTCAATCTGGGACAACACATCTTGCAATAAGACTTGTTGTTCCGTTTCAATTGGCTTTTGTCGCAAGTTGGGGAGATCCAAACTGGCGATCATTTGGGAATTGAGTGTTGCGCTATGACACAACAAGAGGAAAATCCCGATCCATTTTAATCGTTTTAACCAATTTTTATACTGGCTAGGATTGTTAGAGTTTAACATAATGAGTAAATTTGATTTTCTAAGATTAATTGAGAGCTTGTCGCATTTATTGACACTAGATCGGCAAGCTTTTTTGTTTGGTTTACGTTGTTGTTTGCAGTAGTTCTACATAGGCTGATGCATTAAAGTTCTACGATATCGATGTCAAACGACTTTTTCAAGGCCGAAAGGAGTGGATCTATATGATAGGAGGAAAACTCTCCGGTAAACCCCATGGAGGGAGAGGCATTTGGGTTGTAATGAATCCTTAGTCCATAATTGTCCCGAAGTGTTTCGTCTATGATTTCCAATTGGGTATTGTCAAAAATCAGTTTGTCCTCTTTCCAGGAAGTAAGTGCCTTAACATCCACTTTTTTGTGGGACAGCTCCAAGGCTTCCTCTTTTTTACTGTAACTAAAGCCATAACCTGGTTCCAGAACAATGTTCGTGGTATCGGCCGGAATAACATCCAATAGCACCTTACCCTCTTTGAGGAGCACGGTGGCCTTGTCCTCCCTGCTCATAAAATTGAAGCTGGTTCCTTTTACCTTGATGTTCATATTGGCGGAATGCACGATAAATTCTTTATTCTCTACGTGGGCAACATCAAAGAAGGCCTCCCCGTTGAGCCAAACCTCCCGTTTGGGGGAAACTTCCCAACCGGAATTGTATTTCATTGAGGTGTTACCGTTAAGCTGTATAACGGAACCATCCGGCAGCACAACGGTCTTGTTCTCCCCAAAGCCAGTGGCAATTTCAAATAATCGCGTAGATGGCTCGGGCGTATCCTGAACCCAATACCACATCGTGGCAAAACCGAAAAGGGCCAGCAAGGCTGCGGCATATTTCGAAAATTTGCCAAGATTTTTCCTGCGGGACAAACGCTGGGATCTTCGATCGGCATTGGCCATGGCCGTGCTAAGATTTCCCCAAACTTCTATAAGTGCCTTATTGTCCCGTACATTTTTGGTAAGCCCTAGGACTTTAACGGTCCTTAAGGCTTCGTTAAATACGGGTACTCTATGGGGATAATTGGATTTGAATGAATTCCAAAGAAGATGGGTTTCCTCTGTGGGGGAGCAGGCGTGTTCCAGAAAGAAACCGTCCGTTACAAAGTCCTTTAGGGTATATGTGGCGTATTTTTTCAAGTGATATTTGCGCTTAATCGTATCTTTTTCAATTACCTTTTGGCAGGTATTTGTATACTAAACCGGATTTTTTTTGAAATCTCATCGTTGGGGTCCGCGTTCCCATTTTACCGGAATGAACAATGCGCATTAAGAAGACGACAGGCGCCGAACTAAAAAAAGGAGGGTATTTTATTAAAAAATAGGCTCTTGAACCAGGTCACTAGGTAGATTTTCCGGCCACTCAAGCTGTTAATAAAGCACTACAATAACCAAAACTTCCTGCAACTTGTAGTGATGGTGATAAGAAGTACATTTCACTACCGTCTAATGGGGCATATAGCAGCTAAGAGGGGCCATGACCTGTAACTTGCATTTGCCCTGTTCGGAACCCCGAACATGATAGCGCTAATTAACTACATTTTGAGCTTTTCCTTCCAGGAATGACCTCAGGTTTTGAAGGGCTATTTTCATCAAGTTGGCCCTGGCCGCAGACGTTGCCCAAGCGATATGTGGTGTAATGTAGCAGTTTTCCAATAGGTATAAGGGATGATCTGGCGGTGGGGGCTCTTGGTCCAATACATCCAATCCCGCAGCGGCTATGACTCCATTGTTCAAGGCCTGGGCCAAATCCACTTCATTGATCAACGCACCTCTACTGGTATTGATCAAAAATGCGGACGACTTCATTTTGGCCAGTCGCTCTTTGTTTATAAATCCGTTGGTTTCCGGCGTGAGCGGGCAATGCAACGAAATGATATCACTGTTGGCCAGCAGGTGGTCCAGACCTACAAAGTCGATTCCGGTAACTTGTTGTTTGGGCTGTCTAGGGGTGTAGGCCAAGACGTTCATGTCGAAGGCATTTCCCAACTTGGCGGTTGCCCTACCTATGCGACCCGCACCGACAATTCCTAGGGTAAGGCCCTTTAAGGCAATTAGGGGATAGTCCCAGAAACAAAAGTCGAGGGATTTGGCCCACTTGTTCTTGCTTACTTCTTGGGCATGTTCGGCCACATGATTGGTTAAATTCAAAATGTGGGCAAAGACCATTTGTGCCACGGATTCCGAACCGTAGGTAGGTACGTTGGTGACCAAAATATTTCTTTTTTTAGCGGCGTCCACATCCACAATGTTATAGCCAGTGGCGGTAACCCCAATATATTGAAGTAAGGGAAGGTTATCAATGGTATGTGCGGACAGCGGGACTTTGTTGGTCAAGATAACATTAGCCTCCCGGGAGCGCTCCACGATCATCGATTCCGGGGTACGATCGTAGATGGTGCAATCCCCTAATGTTTCCAGTTCATCCCAATCCAAATCCCCCGGATTTAAGGTAATTGCATCCAATACCACTATTTTCATTTTCCTAGTTTATGTGTTGATTAAATTTTTTACATATCATCAATTAATGATGATGTTTGGAAAGCACAAAGTAACGGAATAGATCCAAAATACCAACGACGCCTCTTTTTCGGAATAAATATTAAAACCCATATACCCTAAAGGAAATCCCCGAAGAAAGAACTCGTAATAGTAAGAAAAAGTTCATTTGGTACCAACCTTATGATGCGATTCCATGTCGTTTTCCCATTTCTCTAGATACCGTTCCAATCTTTTGGCTATTTGAGGATAATCATTATATAAGTTGATTTGTTCGGATACATCTTCCTTTAAGTGAAACAGTTGCGGCATATTTTGGGTCAATGGGCCTTCCAAGTAATCGGCTTTGGGCAACTTCTCCTTGATATCGGGCATCAGGACCAGCTTCCAATCCCCGAGACGGACGGCGCGTTTATTTTGAAATTTCCAGAATAGGGGTCTTTCCAAAGACGATGGTCCGTCGGTGCCGACAATCTGCCCGAATAATGAAATACCATCCAGGTCTTTTGCAGGTGGGAGATTGGCCGACTCCAGACACGTAGGCAGGATGTCTAGGGTAGATACCGGAAAGTCCATTTGTGTTCCCAAGGGAAAACGATCGGGCCAGCTCATGATAAAGGGGACCCGTATTCCTCCTTCAAACGTCATCCCTTTGGCTCCGCGTAAAGGACGATTATTGGCCCCGGTAACCGCCTCACCTCCATTATCGCTAAAGAATATGATCAATGTATTTTTGGCGATGTTCAATGTCACCAACGCATCCAACAGACGTCCGATGTTGTCATCCAAACAGTTAAGGTTGGCCAAATAATAAGGCCTTAGCTTACCTACGAGTTCCTCCCCTTGCCATCCATATTTTAAATAATAATCCTCATACTTGCCCATAGTTTCAGGATCATAGTTGGGAATAGGTTCGGCGCCGTACTTTCTCAAGTATTTTTCGGGAACCTCGTGAATCAAATGGTGTACGGAATTGTAAGAAACTTGAAGGAAAAAAGGTTTGTTCTGGTTTCTCTCCAGAAAACCCAAGGCCCAATCGGTAAAGATTTCCGTGGTATATCCGGTTGAAAAACTTCGCTTTCCCTTATTTTCAAATAACGCGCCCAAAGCAGCACTTACGCCATAGGGGTCGGGCGTCTTATTTTCCACTTCCTCGGAAAGTAGAAAATAGTCGTGTGCGTGAGAGGAGAAACCTAAAAACTCATCAAAACCATGATGTAAGGGATATTCCCGAACTTGATTACTATGGTAGTTGACGCCAAAATCGCTTTTACCTACTTTTCCCGTGGTATAACCACCCTCTTTTAGGTATTCCGCAATCGTCTTCACATGATTGGGCAAACCTACCTCCCAACTGGCCTCTTTGTTCCATTTTTGTTGGTATTGCCCGCTTATCCATCCTGCCCTTGACGGACTGCATACCGGTGCGGTCACATAGGCATCGGAAAAGAGAACACCTTGGGACGCCAATCTGTCCATATGGGGAGTGCTGATGTCGGATGCGTGGTGATGAAAGGCGCTTAAATCCGCCCAGCCCTGATCATCCGTCGTAATAACCAATATATTAGGTGGAACGGTGGAGTCCGAGCTGCAGCCCACCGCAAGTATGGCGTGGCCCAAGAGAGAAAATAATAGGAATTTGAGGCTCCTCATGAACTAGGCTCTGGAGCAAAATGCTTTGATATCACCAATCATTTCGGAGGAGCGTTTTTCCACTACCTGCATTGCTCTTTTTATTTTTACTTCGGCCTCTGCATAATTTTCATTGATTTCATCCAGGACCCGAATGGCCCTACTGGCTGGTTCCTCATCAATATCTAGCAACCATTCCGGTAATCCAATGTCTCGGAACATCCAAGCCTTTAATCCATGGCGCTTGCTAAAGTAATGGATAATGGGCGTACCATGGGCCAAGGCCATTATTTCCGAATGGGGCTCGTTGGAAATGAGCGTATGGGAAAACTTGTGCATGGAACAGGCCTCATCCATATTCCACCATTCTGTTTTATGTACCACATGTCCCTGGACATCCTTGGGCAGCTTGTCATAAATAACCCGCTTTCCGTGGAATATTTCCTTTTTTACTTCTGGGGCCAGGAAAACTTTTAGTCCAGTGGTCCTAACCCAATGGATAATAACTTCCCGTATCTTGCCCATCCATAATTCTTCTTGTTCCGCGTCCTCTTTTGTGGGGTTCCACGGATTTTGGGAAGTATCCCCAATATCCCAGGAAGGATCCGGTTTTCCCCCGGTGTTGGTTCTCACCAATACGGTAATAAACTTTTTCATTTCCAACCCCTGTTTCGCCATATAGGCCAGGGCTTTACTGTCGTTGGTCAGGTCCATACCGAAACAGCCGTCGGGACCCCATTCCAATATTTTTGGCTTTACCTGTATTTGTCTTAGGTAATAATAGGATTCCACGTCCCGGCAATATATGGCCTTCGCCTTGGAAAGTTCAGGGACCATGCGCTTTCTATCTTCTTCCTTAAAACCATCAAAGGATTGACCGTACAAACAATACGGCTTGTTGTTTCGGTTACAGGCTTCGGGCAGATCGCCGGGTCTCCAAAAGGAATTGTAGACCATGCCCGAGTTTTGAATAACCAGGTTACATTGATCAAAAGCCAATTGTAATTCCTTACTGGTACATTTACCAAACTTGTCCATATCTCCCATAACAATTTGTATGCCTGGAAAACGGTCGGTAAGCAACTTATTGGTTTCGTCGTTGGTAGACCGGATCCATATGGTAATCCTTGCTTCGGGGAAATGTTGGGATAGGAAGCGTAAGGTACCGGGAGTATGTCCTTGGTCCCCAATATTTCCCGTGTTCCAACCGGACTGCAATACAATTTTAGGGCTGGAATTCCAAGTTAACGGGGATACCGTTGTTTCAATTTTTGGATTTTTTGGTGTGGTTTTCGGGAGACCTAAAAAATTTCTTCTATTCATCTCTTTCATCTATTAATCGAATGGTTAGGCCAATATTCGTTTTAAATCGTTCATCATTTCGGCAGATCGACTTTCGATTAATTCCATCGCCCTTTTGGTTTTGGTTACGGCGCGGTCATAATCCTGGTAAATATCCATTAGAGCGGAAATAGGTCCTTCCGAAGGTTCCTTATCAATATCGTATAACCATTCCGGTAAACCAATATCCCGGAACATCCAGGCTTTTACCCCATGCCGTGCACTAAAATAGTGGATGATCGGTACGTTAAGGGGCAAGGCCATAATCAGGGAATGGGGTTCCATGCCTATCAGGGTATGGGCGTGGTTAAAAACGGAACAGGCTTCGTCCATATTCCAATACTCCTTTTTAAATACCACATTTTTTTTGATTGGGCCAGGTAATGGGTCATAGACCAAACGCTTCATGTGTTCTATTTCCTTTTTGGCCTCTGGCGCCAATAAAACCTTTAAGCCAGTGTGCTCCACCCAATGGATCGTAATTTCACGTAACCTTTTTCCCCAAAGCTCATTTTGAATTTCATCATCTTCCGTGGGTTCGTAAGGATTTTGGGAGGTATCTCCAACATACCATTTGGGCAGTTTTTTTGGTTTTTTACTGTTGGAACTGTTGGTTCTGATGTTTATTGCGATAAATTTTTTATGTTCCAGATCATGTTCTTCCATATATGCCTCGGCCATCGCGTCGTTCCTAAGGTCAATACCAAAACAACCATCGGGTCCCCACCCCAAAATTTTTGAGGTCACCCCAATTTGACGTAAATAATAGTAGGATTCCATATCCCTACAGTAATTCGCCGCTACTTTCGATAGTTCTTTTGCCATATGGGCCTCGTCCTCTTTTTTAAAACCATCAAAGGACTGGGCGTAGTTGCATAATGGTTTGTTGTTGCTATTGCAGGCCTCCAGAATAGCCGGGGTCTTCCAGAAGGTATTGAACGACATTCCAGAATTTTGAATGACCAAATCGGCCTCATCAAAGGCCTGTTGTAATTCGGGATTATTGGCGACTCCCTTTTCGTTGAGCGTTCCTTGAATTATCTTGATATTTGGAAATCTCTTTCTGAGCATGGCGTTGACTACCTCATCGGTAGAAGCGAGCCAGGTAGTCACATCGGCCTCCGGAAAATGCTGTTCAAAAAATCGCAGTGTTCCTGGGGTATGCCCTTGGTCCCCGATAATATTGATGTTCCAACCCGTATGTAACAATATTTTTGGTGCCTTTCCGGCTTTGGTCCGGGGCACCTCCATAAGAGTCTTTTTTGCGTACAGACCAGAGGAAACAAAAAGCGAGGAAGTCGTCACTTTCTTTATAAAGTTTCTTCGGCCCAAACCCCATTTTTTTGTCTTGCTTTTTTGTGGTGGATGCATTTCGCTCAACATTTTGATGATTAATTTTTTAGGTTCTATGGAAAAATTAGGATAAGACCAGGGGCCTTATCCTAATTTGAAAATCAAATAAACAAACTAACTCAAACTACATTGTTTATTCTTGGGGCAAGGGACAAAAACTTCCTTGCCGCCATTTCTTAATATCCCGGGTTTTGTACAAGTCGGTCATTGAGGTCCAGTTCCTGTTGTGGAATGGGCCATAACTCGTCCCTGCCCGCATTAAACACCTTGGTATCCACTAATTTAAGAATATCCTGATAGGCACTATAGTCCGGAAATCCGTCTTCATCAAATACCGGAATGCCCTGAAGGGAATAGGCTCCTTGTGGACGTCCCACCAAAACCCCGGGCACGGCCTGGGCTAAAAGCCCCCATCTTCTTAAATCATATAATCTAAATCCTTCCTGTGCCAATTCTACCTTACGTTCGCGTCTTAGGATCGTTCTAAGTTCGTCCACGTTGGTGGTAGTAACTTCGGGGTAGGAGGCCTCCTCGGAGTAGGCCCTGGCCCTAACCTGATTTATGGCATCCAACACGGAAGCATCGGCCTGGCCCAGTTCAATCTTTGCCTCGGCGTAAATCAATAGCACCTCGGCATAACGCATCATTATGAAGTCCAAAGCCGACGCAAATCGTGTTTCCCGCGGTTCGTCCGCATATTTTTTCCAGGCATATCCTGAAAATGAAGCGAACGGGTTGGTTACATCGGTGTTCTCTACACGGGTCGGTGGATCGGTCATTACGTTAAAGGTTTCCACACTGTCCGGATGCGATTCAAAGATAAATCCTCGATGTTCCACACCGGAACGCACAACCGTAAAGTCTAGCCTCGGGTCCCTATTTTCAAAGGGATTGGCAGGATCGTACAAGGGCGATTGGTCTATTTGTAAACCATCCGTACACTCAAAGGAATCGACCAGTGCCTGTACCGGAATTTTGTTGACGAACCCTTGTCCCAATCGGGTGTATATCCATGCCGCCATCAAATGGGTGGTAGTAGCCTGATCGTAGCGAATGGCCAATAAGGTTTCCGGACTGGATTCCCCGGCATAAGTAAACAACTCCCCGAAATTGGGGTGCAGGGAGTGAGACCCCAGGTTCATCACCTCCTGGGCCGTATCCGAGGCCAATTGCCAATTGCTGTCATACAAAGCCATTCTAGCCTTGAGGGTGAGCGCCGTAGCCTGGGTTATCCTACCAGTATCCGCACCAGTGGCATTAACGGGAAGTGCGGGAGCCGCTTCCGTAAGCTCATTGATAATAAAACTTATGATTTCCGCTCTCGGTGTTCGGGCAGGTAAAGGGGAGTTCAGATCCTGAGGTTCCGTCAAGAGGGGAACGTCACCATAGAGCATGACCAAATGGTGGTAGTAAAAGGCCCTAAAGAATCGTGCCTCGGAACGGATCCTGTTGAACTGATCTTCCGGGGTATCCTCAATGGCCCTGTCCATATTGGTAAGCAACAGGTTGCATCGAGCAATGGCCTGATAGAAATTGCTCCAAACCCCATTAAATAAGGGAGTATCCGCAGCATGGCCCCCACGGCCGGTAGCCTGAAAATCGCTACCGTCCCTGTCCCAGCCGATATCGGTCAGGTTTTCCAAGTGAAACTGAAGGGTAACACCTTGGAACGGAGAATAATACAAGTCGTTGTACACTCCATTGATGGCCAAATCCAATTCCTTGGCCGTTGAAAAAAAGTTTTCATCCGAAGGCCTATCCAATGGCAAAAGGTCCAGATCATCATCGCATCCAAAAAGACCGATCATACATAGGGATAGGGCCCAAAATTTTATAGTTTTCATACGTTTTTTTTAGAAATTAATATCGAATCCGAAAGTGAACACCCTGAGCTGGGGGAAATGTTGCCCCGGGCCTATGGGTGATTCGGGGTCAAATCCGGTATAGAAATCGTCAAAAGTAAACAGGTTCTGGGCCCCTACATTGGCCGAAATACCCTTAATGAAGGTATTTTCCAATGCCTTACTGGGCAACGTATAGCTAAGTTGCACATTTTTGACCCTCAAGAAACTTGCACTCCTGAGCCAAAAACTGGAAACTTGCTGGTTGTTGTTCCCGTTAAAGGTGAATCTGGGATATATGGCGTTTGGATCGGGATTCTCTGGGGTCCATCGCCCATCGCGCTGCCAAGGCTGGGCCGTACTTGCGCCCACGAAGGCGTTGACCCCCGGTCCCCTTATGTATCCGTCTACCCCGCCTACTCCTTGTAAGAGCACATTGAGGTTGAAACCTTTCCAACCCATTCCCATATTAAGCCCATAGGTGTACTCTGGAATGGTGTTACCCAAAATAACACGGTCGTCCCCATTGATCACCCCGTCGTTATTCTGATCTTTGTACTTTATATCACCGGGTCCTACCAGGCCAAATTGGGTGGCATGCCCATCAACCTCCGCTTGGGTCTGAAAGAGTCCTTCGGCCTCATAACCGAAAATGGAATTGATGGATTCTCCTTCCTGATCAATGGTAAAGGTCCTGATGAAAGGTCCTTTGCCCAACAGACTGACGACTTCATTCTTGATAATGGAAAAATTGGGACGTATATTCAGGCTAAAGTCCCCAAATTGCTTATAGTAATCCAAGGACAGATCCAATCCCTTGTTCTGTACCTCGGCGGCATTTTGGAACGGCTCATTAAGTCCTGTGGTCGATACGATAGGAATCTCCAAGAGAATATCGGTCGTATTCTTTATGTAATATTCCACGGTAAACCCGATGTCCTTGAACAAGGTACCGTCCAGACCAAAATTGATGATCTCGGTGGTCTCCCAAGTAATGTCCCGGTTGGCAAGGTCCAAAATCGCGGCACCGGTTACCGGCACGCCATTGAACTGATAATTTTGACCCAACACCACATTGGAGGCAAAGGGATAATTGTTACCAATATTTTGATTTCCCAACCTACCCCAGGAGGCCCTTAGCTTAAGGGAGTTGACTACATCGTTCTTAAAGAATTCCTCTTCGGAAATTCGCCAGGCTCCGGAAACCGATGGGAAAAATCCATATTTGTTCCCACTTCCAAATCGAGAGGAACCATCGTACCGGACATTGCCCTCCAATAGGTATTTTTGATCAAAGGCATAGGTAACTCTACCGAACCAGGAAACCAGGGACCATTCCGTTTCCGAGCCATTGGCGGATTGGTTATCCGGAGATCCTACGTCCAGGAACGGGAAATCATCCAGGGGAAATTCAATTCTACTGCCATTGATGAACCGAAAATTGAAGTCGGTCTTCTCAAAACCGGCGAGTACGCCAAAATCGTGTTTTTTGAGTGTCTTCGCATATCGGGACAATACCCTGAAGTTGGTAGTCGTTTCCCGGGAATACTCTTCGAACAGATCCGTATTGGGCGGATTGCTGGTGACCACTTCTCCTTGGGTATTGAACAGTTGGGTCTCTTTTCTGAACTGCTTTTCCTGTCTCCAGGTAATGTTGGGAGAGTAGGCCACCTCTACATTCCAATCGTCCAAAATGTCATAAGCCAGATTCAAGTTTACAAAGGCGATATCCCTATTATCATCAAAAAACGAACCGCCCACCAAATTGGCATAGGGATTAAAGTTGTTCCATCCCGGGGCAAAGGTGCCGTCGGAATTTAGGGCAAGAACCGATCTTGGGGCGTTGTTGGCCCAAAAGAAGGTATCATCTATATTCGATCGACCGCCCTGTCGGGTATTGAAATTTTCCCTATCCTCGAATCGGAAATTAAAATCCGCCTTGAGGTTCAATTTATCGGTCAGGGCGATATCCGTGTTAAATCGGAGGGAATACCTTTCAAAACCGGTTTCTGGAATAATGGCTTCCTGATCCAATAAGGACAACGAGCCAAAGACCTTTACTTTTTCCGTTCCTCCATTTACGCCTATATAATGGTTTTGTTGGAAGCCGCTACCGGACAGCAGCAGTTCCTGCCAATCCTGATCGGGAAATTCATCACTTCCCAGGTTTGCGCGGTAATCATTGATAAATTCATCGCTAAATACCGGATTTCGCCCACTGTTTACGTTGGCTTCGTTCAAAAGCTCCAAATGTTCTATGGGTCCTACCTTATCAATGAGATCGGTGGCTTCCTGCCATCCTATAGTCGCCCGATAATTGATATTGAAGCCCTCGCCCGAACCCCGTTTGGTAGTAACGAGAATAACTCCATTCGCAGCTCTGGAACCATAGATGGCAGCGGATGCGGCATCCTTGAATATGTTAACACTCTCAATATCGTTAGGGTCTACATTGTTTAGATCGTTGGTAGGGACACCGTCCACAATAATCAAGGGATTGTTTTTACTGTCCCCTCCAAAACTACCGACCCCCCTGATCCGTATGGTACCACCATCTTCACCGGGTTGACCTGAAGATTGGGTCACTGTAACCCCGGGCGCCGCACCTTGGAGGGCAATGGAGGTCTGTCCCACGGGACGTAAGGCTACATCGTTGCCGGATACCTGTGAAACCGATCCGGTCAAATTTGCTTTCTTCTGGGTGCCATAACCGACCACTACCACTTCATCCAGTCCCGAAGCACTTGCTTCCAGCACAATGTTTATGGTCTCTTGTCCGTTTACGGCTACCTCAAGTGTGGTAAAGCCAATATAGGAAACAATGAGCACGGCATTCTGGTCCGTAACGGTAAGGGCGAAATTTCCATCAAAATCCGTTTGGGTACCGTTGGTGGTACCCTTCTCCACAATGTTGGCCCCGGGCAATAGGGCCCCGTCGTTGTCCCTGATCACTCCGCTGACCGCCCAACCTTGTGTAGCTGCTATTGGCGGTGCAACGGAAACCTGTTCCTTTTCCTTTGCATTCTTTTTGACAACAACTTGTCTGTCGTCTATTTTAAATTCCAAATTGGTATTGGAAAAGGCTTTTTTAAGGATATTGGCGAGCTTTACATTCCTTAATTTCAGTGATATCTTTTTGGAGTTGTCCAAGATATTGTCATTGTAAAAAAAGATGTATTCACTTTTACTTTCGATTTCATTGAAAAACTCCTCAAAGCTTACGTCATTAACTTCAATATCCATTCTGGTCTGGGAATAGGATGAGTTGGCGTAAACCGAGCCAAGACCAAAACAAATAAGCAATATGAAAGATCTCATGAGGATAGAGATTAGGTGCCAAAGGGTATTTTTACCCCATAGATGGGCACCTTTATTAAATTTATTCATAATTTTAAAATTGGTTAGTTAATCTTGCCCCTTATGGGCAGTTTTAATTTTCTCGACCAGAAGATATTGGCCTATCTTCTGGTTTTTTTGTTCGGTTTTAATTCATAGGCAGTGTTTGAGTTTGATGGTTAATATGTATTGAGTTGTCCGTTCTCTGGAATTTCATTTCCGTGGTCTCACTTATGATTTCCAGAACCCGTTCTATATTTTCCTTTAGATCGAGACGTCCGGAAAACGTTTCCCCGGAAAGAGCCTGGTCTTCCATAATTATTTCTACCTTGTAGTAACGGGCCAGTTTTCTGGTAATGGTATGTAAATTGTCATTCTTAAAAATGAGTATGCCATCTCTCCAAGAAAAATATCGGTCCATTGGGGTCTTTCGAGAATCCAGATGTTGGGTATTCTTATGATAACTTGCCAGGGTCCCGGGGGAAATGTCCAGTTTTTTTCCCGTTGCGGTACCCTTGGAGTCCGTATAGGTTACTCGAACGCGTCCATTTTTTAGGGCGATAAAGGAAGAATCGTCGTCCAAGTAATTGCTTACATTGAAAACGGTTCCCAAAACCTCCAGTTCCTGCTTCTCGGAAAGCACCACAAACGGCTGTTTCGGATTGTGGGCTACATCAAAGATGGCCTCTCCCTCCAGATAGACCTGCCGCTTGTCCTTTTTGAATAGGGCCGGATAAATCAATTTGGAACCGGAGTTTAGCCAAACGATGGTGCCATCGGAAAGCTGGAGTTTGGATCGTTTTCCATAGGGCACAAAAAGCGTGTTGAACGCAGTTTTTTTCTGAAGGTTCGTTTGTTGTGACACTTGCTGCCCGGCGACATCGATTTGCTGTCCGGAAGCGGAATAGGTAATATCCGCCTCTTTTTCGTTCACCTTCACATTTTGACCATTGTCCAGTGTAAGTACCACTTGGTCGGAAGTGTTGGGTTGGTTATTTCTGTTGGTCCTTGCAAAATCCGAAATCGAGGGTTCCGACGAAAGAAAATAATACGATCCAAATCCAATCGCAAGAACGAGGGAAGCGGCCGTACCTATGGCATAGCGGATGCGTTTCCGTCTAACAATCAACCGTTGTACCGAATGTAATATCCTTTCCTTTAGATTTGCCTTTTCGATCTCGGAAATAGGTTCGTAACTGGTCTTGTCATTTTTCATTCACTGTGTATTATGGGGTGATATCAATTCAAATCAAAGTGCCAAAAGACGGCCCCTTATAAAATAGAAGCAAAACATTTGTCTTTTATAGACAGTATTTTCAAAAAAAAGACTAAAAAATTGTGATTTTCAGAATGAGTGGAAAAAATAGAGGGTATTTCCTTAGGACTTTTAGGGCCCGATAGACTGTAGTTCTGGCAGTCTCCTTGGAAACGGACATGATTTCGGCAATTTCCTCGTAAGGTCTACCTTGGTTAAATCTTAGGAAAATACCTTTTCGTTGCTTTTTCGAAAGTCGATTTAGGGCCTCTTCCAATCGCAGATTTCTTTCCGTGATATTTTCGTCCTGCACGATTTTTTCCTCGCAGGATGCTGTGCTGCCCTTAAAAGAGGGATTCCGGGAAAGTATGGTATCTATGGCCACCGGGAAGGTCTTTTTTCCGTAACTCTTGTGAATTCTACGTCCTAGTGATTTTAACAGGTAATATTTTACATTATCCGTTTCCGCCAACTTGGCCCGGTACTTATAGAGATCTACAAAAAGATCATGAATGCAGTCCATAACATAATCCTTGTCCTGGGTCTTTTGAATACCATAAGCATATAGATCTTCCAAATGTAGGTCATAGAGTATTCCAAGCGCTTCGGAATCGCCCATCTTCAACTTTTTCCAAGCCAGTATGTCGGAATCGCCCACCTTTTTCAACTTGAAATTTACTTAATCTATGGCCCAATTAATGGTGTTTTTATTTCAATAGGGCCATAGATGGGTTACAAGAATTGGGTCAATTTATTATTTTTTTGCGAAAGTCCCTCGGTTTGTAGATACTTTAAAAATTGGGCAATAGGATTAAAAGAATAAGAATGGAATAGTAATAATGGGAGGTTCGGTCTCTTTAAAGTCTTTGGTTTTTGTGCCGTTAACCCAAAAAAAATCATCTCCTCATTTGAGGCGGACCTGACCCTTTTACAGGTCGGTTACAAGGCTATTAGCCCATAAATAGCGACTTCGCACTTCCCGTTACCGATTGACGTAAAACCCCTAGTCCTGATCTTTTATAAAGGCAAATACCCGAGAGGTCAGATCTTCAAGCTGATCCACAATATACGCAGCTTCCAATAGGCGGCAGGAATGTACGGATTGTCGGGTGACGTTGTTGGTTACGGCAAAAACATGCATGCCTGCATTAAGTCCGGCCTTTATTCCGTTAACGGAATCCTCGATAACCAAACACTCTTTGGCCTCCAATTTTAGGGCATCTTTTGCCTTAAGATAGATTTCCGGATCGGGCTTACCGTGTTCTACGTCATCTCGAGTAAAAATCAAGTCCAGTTGATCGGTAATGCCCATGATAGCGGCCATTTTTTGGGCCTGTTCCTGATGAGACATGGTCGCCAAAACGGTATGAAGTTTTTCGGAATGCGCCCGCTCAAGAAGGGCCAAGGTAAAGCGACAAAAATGTTTGGACAACAATTGCGTGTCCTGGAGTATGTCATTGTATATGGCCAACCTTTTGGTAATAATATGCTCTTGGACCACATGGACATTCTTGGTATTCAAATGATATTGAAGTTCGGATGAGAATTCTCCAAAGAGGCCGGCCACTACCTTATCTCGGGAAAGACCGACATATTTTCCAAAAATGTCCAGTACCTGTTTTTCTTGTATCGAGTTTTGGGTTAGGTGTTGTATGGCTTGGGCGTACGAAGTTGCCTTTAACACTTCGGTTTGGATTAACGTTCCATCCAAGTCAAAAATTATAGCTTTGATCATTGTAGGCCGAATTTATAAAAAATAGAAACAAAATTTCCGGTTCGGACCAATAGGTCGTAATCGGAGGGGAGAACTGGCAAGTGGAGCCGGAAAAAATAATACCTGTTGCGTATCTTTATCGGAAAAATGAGCTTCAAATGGATTTGACCGGTCAGGAACGGGAGAAAAAATTGGCTGCCGAAGCGTCCGTGGCTTTTGTAAAAAATGGAATGACCGTAGGCTTGGGCACGGGCTCCACGTCGACCTATATGCTTTATAAATTGGGAGAAGCGGTCGCAAAGGGACTTTCCATCCAAGGTGTACCATCCTCTGAAAATACAGCCCGATTGGCTGCGGAATTAGGAATTCCGTTGACTACTTTGAACGATGTGGGTACCTTGGACGTTAATATAGACGGCGCCGATGAATTCGACCCCGAATTCCGTTTGATCAAAGGTGGTGGTGGTGCCCTGTTGCGCGAAAAGATTATTGCCCATAACTCCAGGTTGAACGTAATTATCTCCGATTCAGGCAAACAGGTAGAGGCATTGGGTAAATTCAAATTGCCATTGGAAACCATACCGTTCGCCACCCCCAGTATATTGAAGCAATTGGATGAAATGGGATTGCGGCCGGTATTGCGTAGCCCCAACGGTAAGCCCTTTCGCACCGACGAAAACAATTATATCGTAGATGTCGATATTCTGGGAAACAAGGACATAGACCCATTGAACCATACCTTGATCCATATTCCAGGAGTGGTGGAAACCGGACTTTTTCTGGAGTCGACGGACATCATTATCATGGGAAAGGGTACGGAAACCGTTCTCTTCGAAAGGTCTAAAAAATAACAAGCCACAACTGAAAAGTGGCCTTATTTTACCAATGGATTACCGGATGGGAATCCAAGGTGGGTCGAATCCAGGAGCCGGAGGGACCAATAATCCTAAATCAGGGAGATAACGAATGTTGTGTAACCTACGTTACCGAAATCCTGACAAATAAACGGTAACTTTAGGCTGGAAAGAAAACGAATGTCATTCAAGGAAAAGTAAAAGCTCGGCGTATGAAAACTTCCATAATTGTCCAAAACTTAAAGTGTGATGGATGTGCCCGGACCATTACCGAAAAATTGTCCGGTTTGGCACATATTTCCGGAATTGAAGTGGACACGGAGCAGGCCATGGTCTCCTTTTTGCACAAAAACCCACAAGATTCAGCGGGGGTAGAAGAGGTACTGGCATCCTTGGGATATCCATCCGTTGATAGCAAAAACAACTTTGCGCTTAAGACGCGTTCGTTTTTTAGTTGTGCCAAGGGGAGGCTCTCCTAAACCCAACAATTTTTTCATTCAAAATGGATACCATACCATTGGCAGATTGGGGATATTAATCCCAGGCCGCCAACCGCATCGCAATGGATTCCCCCATATAGTCCAGTTCATTCAATGCCTTTTGTGTGAAATTGAATAGGCTCAGGCAACGGTCCAGGTTTTGATTTTCGTAGGCCACCTTGTAATAGATGTCCCCGTTCAGGTAATCCGTTAAGGCCCTAATCCCATGCAGAAAGGGCATTAAGACCGCACCCATAGGAAGTGCCCGGATTTCAAGTGGGTTCAAAAAAGGGCCCACACTGGCCAACCCGTCCACAAAAGCATTGAAAAGATCCTTTCTGAACACGATTTTACCGTGGTCCTGTTCGTCTTCCGGTGCGGTATTGACAATGGTCCGTATGGCATCGCCAAAATCGTAATGGAAAAATCCCTTCATCAAAGTGTCCAGGTCGATCAGGCAGAACGGTTGGTCCGTTTCCTTGGAAAAAAGGATGTTGTTCAGTTTGGTGTCGTTATGGCATACGCGTAACGGCAGTTGCGCATCGTCCAGCCCTTTTAAGGTTTCCAAGGTCTTTTGGGTAAATTGGATGGCCGTATCCGCCAGTTGCAACCTTTGTGGATCGCCCTGCTGTAAAGCGGCCTTGTATTGATCCACCCGCAAGGTTAAATCATGGAAATCGGGAATGATGTCCACAAAATGTCCGGGATCTGCTTCGGCGAGCAACCGGTGGAACTCACCTATGATTTTTCCCGCACCGAAGGCAATTTTTGGATTTTCGGTGGTATTGTACGCCAGGCTGACATCAATATAGGTCATTAACCTCCAAAAGGTCACCTGGTCCGTACCGTGGCTATGATAATTTTGACCGGATATGGTCCGAATCAATGAAATGTTGCGGTAGGTGTCGCTTTCCAGAAAAAGGAATGCTTTTTCAATATTCGCCATTATCCCTGAAACATTGGGAAACACATCATGATTGATACGCTGTAGAATATAGACTGGTATTTCCCCGTCCTTGACCACATAGGTATCATTAATATAACCATGCGACAAGGGTGAAAGGGAATAGTCCTTTTTTGCTATGGAAAAGCTTTCCAGAAGGTGGCGGAGTTCGTTATGCGAATAACGGCTCATCTTTTAGGCCAAAGTGGTGAGATGTATTGTCCTTTCTCGGTCTTATTTTGTAATTCTGCTACAGCTATTTCCCGATCACTAGCATAAGTAACGCCGAACCATTCCCCTCCGGAAGGCACCACTTTTACTTCTATTTCGCCGGCCTGCAACATTTCCTGTATGGTTTTGGGAATGTAGAGTTCACTTTTAAGGGCGAGTTCCTCATCGGAGAGGAAGCCTCTGAATTCACTTTCTATTTTGTCAAAAATGGTGGGCTTACAGATCCAAAAGTTCATGCTTACATGCTCCTCCCCCGTATACATGTTACCGGAATCGTGGTCCTTTACCCCATTGCCATTGCGCTCCAATTTTAACCTTTCATCCACAGAAATCAGGTTGTCGCCTTCCACTTTACAGACTCCCCTGGATACCGAACCGTGGTCGGATAGGGTATCCTTTAGGGTATAACCTACTAGGGCGTACGTATTGTCATTTTCATGTTCGCGGATAAAATCGGCCGCATTCTTATACGCGGGTTGCCCGTAAAAATCATCGGCATTGATGGCTACGAAGGGGTTGTCGATAACATTTCTAGCCGTCCAGACCGCATGGGCCGTACCCCAAGGTTTGGGGCGTTCCCCGGAAAAATGACATCCTTCCGGGAGATCGGTAATCTCCTGGGCCAGAACGTCCAGTTTGGTGTCTTTGGGCAAACGCGTCCGAAGATGGTCGAACAAAAAGGAGGTGTTCTCCTTTTTGGTGATGACCACAATATGGTCAAAACCGTTCATTAGGGCATCATAGATGGAGAATTCCATCAAGAATTCACCATTCGGTCCAAGGTCGTCAAATTGTTTCAGTTTTCCATAGCGACTGCCACTGCCGGCGGCCATTAAAAGTAAGGTCATGTGTTTAGGTTTTGATAGGGCAAAAATAGCCCTTTGGATCCAAAAATAGTGGAGATATCGATATACATTACATTTCGGGGGATTAATACGGAAAATTCTGTGTAGAATTTCATAATTTGGGCAAACACGACAGCTTCCTGCAATCAAATTTAGATCAAAAATATGAGCTCAAGGAGAAGGTTTATCAAAGAAAGTTCCCTGTTAAGCGCCGGGATGGTCATGGCACCTGGATTGGCCTATGGTATCTCGTCCCCCAAACCGGACCAAAAATTGAATGTAGGGCTTATCGGTGCCGGATTGCGTGGCACCAATCACCTTCAAAACTTACTTTTACGAAAGGATGTAAACGTTACTGCGGTATGCGACATAGACCCGCGACGTATTTCCATTGCAAAAGACAAGATAGCGGAGGCCGGTGGCAAACCTCCCAAGACCTTTGGCAAGAATGACTACGACTATCGGAATTTATTAGAGCTTCCTGAGGTGGATGCGGTCATTATTGCCACTCCTTGGTTGTGGCACGTAACCATGACGGTAGATGCCATGAAAGCCGGAAAATATGCGGGAACAGAGGTTTCTGCAGCAAACACCTTGGAGGAATGCTGGGATTTGGTCAATACCCATGAAGAGACCGGTACCCACATGATGATCCTGGAAAACGTAAACTACCGAAGGGATATCATGGCCGTGCTCCAAATGGTCAAGCAAAATGTTTTTGGGGAATTGGTGCATTTTAGGTGCGGTTACCAGCACGACCTCAGAGGCGTTAAATTCAATGATGGGACTACGGCCTATGGCAAGGGTGCGGAATTTGGGGAAAAAGGTATTTCGGAGGCCAAATGGCGGACCCACCATTCCATTAAGCGCAATGCGGACGTATATCCCACCCACGGTCTGGGTCCCATTGCGGTTATGGCCGATATTAACCGGGGCAACCGATTTGTCTCCATGACCTCCAGTGCCTCAAAGGCTATCGGGCTCCATAACTATGTGGTATCGGTGGGCGGTGAAGACCACCCCAATGCCAAGGTAAGATTCAAGCAGGGCGACGTCATTACCTCCACCATTGAAACGGCGAACGGGGAGACTATCATCATTACCCATGACTGTAATCTGCCCAGACCCTATTCATTGGGGTTCCGGGTCCAAGGGGCCAACGGATTGTGGGAAGTGGATGGCAACCGGATATACATCGAGGGGAAATCCGAACCCCACACTTGGGACGCTGCCGACGAATGGCTACAGCAATACGATCACCCACTCTGGATAAAATACGGGGAATATGCCATGGATGCCGGACATGGGGGAATGGATTTCTTTGTCCTGAACGCTTTTGTGGAATCGGCCAAGGCGAATATTGCCCCGCCTATGGATGTTTATGACGCCGCAGCCTGGAGTGCGGTCACCCCACTTTCCGAAGTATCCATTGAGCACAATGGCGCCCCGCAGGATTTTCCGGATTTTACCCGGGGACTTTGGATGAAGCGGACGCCCTACAATTGGATCAAGGAAACCTATTGATTGCCCTACAGGTGATATAAATGGGTTTAGGAAGGTTATACTAGGCCGTCTACCGACCTGATAATTGTCATATTTTATTTTGCGCCTTGGAAGTAAGTTTGTAATTAAACGAATTACATCCATGTGCGACCTTATTCAAAAATACAACATTCCGGGCCCACGCTATACCAGTTATCCCACGGTGCCTTATTGGAATATGGAAACGTTTTCCGGCAAGAAATGGCAATCCACCTTGGTGCAAAGCTTTAGGGAAAGCAATTCTGCCGAAGGTATCAGTCTCTATATTCATTTACCTTTTTGTGAGCAGATGTGTACTTTTTGCGGTTGCCATAAGCGCATCACCAAAAGGCATGATGTTGAGGTGCCCTATATCCGATCCGTTTTAAAAGAATGGAAGTTGTATTGCGACCTGTTTTCGGAAAGGCCGATCATTAAGGAACTGCATCTGGGTGGCGGTACCCCTACCTTCTTTTCACCACAAAACTTAAAATTATTGATTGAAGGTATCCTGCGAAGGTCAAAGAGATCTGCTTCCTCAGAGTTTAGTTTTGAAGGACATCCCAACAATACGACCCGGGAGCATTTGCAAGTCCTTTACGATTTAGGTTTTAGAAGGGTAAGTTTCGGGATACAGGATTACAACCCCAAGATACAACAGGCCATTCATAGGGTGCAACCCTTTGAAAATGTCAAAAATGTCACCGAATGGGCCCGAGAAATCGGATATACCTCCGTAGGCCATGATATCATTTTCGGATTGCCCCATCAGACCCTGGCCCATATTGAACAGACCATAATTATGACCAATGCATTACGGCCGGACCGCCTGGCATTCTATAGTTATGCCCATGTACCCTGGTTGAAGGGCAACGGGCAACGGGGCTATAAGGACAAGGACCTTCCTTCGCCTGAAGACAAACGAAAGCAGTACGAGACCGGAAAACGATTATTGCACAATGCGGGTTATTACGAAATTGGGATGGACCATTTTGCACTGTCCACCGATAATCTGTACACGGCCGAGGCGTCCCAAAGCCTACATCGTAATTTTATGGGTTATACGGCTTCCAAGACCCAGTTGATGTTCGGTCTGGGCGTTTCGAGTATTAGCGATAGCTGGTATAGTTTTGCCCAGAACGTAAAAAGCATTGAGGAATACAACCACCTGGTGGATAATGGCATTATACCCATTTATCGCGGACACATCCTTACCCGAGAAGATCAAACCGTGAGGAGGCATATCTTGAATTTGATGTGCACCTTTGAAACTTCTTGGGAGGTAGCCGATCTGTATTTTTCCGGGCTCCCCCAAGTATTGGAACGCCTGCAGGAAATGGAACAGGATGGTCTGTTGGAAATCCACTCGGAACAGATCAAGGTAACGGACAAGGGAAGACCCTTCATCCGAAATATTTGTATGGCATTTGACATTTTACTGCATAACAACGTACCGGAGACTCGCCTATTCTCCATGACAGTTTAACCCTAAAAGATTGGAAAAATGAAAAATATTATCGTACCAGTAGACTTTTCGGAACAATCGGAATATGCACTTAAGGTGGCGGCCGCCCTGGCCAAAAAACACGGCTCGGAAATCTTGGCCCTTCATATGTTGGAATTGAATCAGGCCATGATTACCTCATCCGAAGGATTTCATCCCGAACAGACCGTTTTTCTGCTCAAGATGGCGGAGAAGAGGTTTTCTGAATTTCTGGGCAAACCTTATTTGGATGGGATAAAGGTTACTCCTATTGTAAAACATTTTAAGGTTTTTAGCGAAGTGAACGAAGTGGCCGAAATACATCAGGCCGATCTAATTGTGATGGGATCCCACGGCACGGACGGACTTCGGGAAATCTTTGTTGGCTCCAATGCGGAAAAAGTGGTCAGAAACGCCCAGATACCTGTTCTAGTGATCAAGGATGAAATGGTCGACTTTAAAATAGATCAATTTGTATTTGCCTGTGATTTTAAGGACGAAAGTCTTTCCGTTTTCCAAAAGGCCATGGATTTTGCAGAATTGTTGTCCGCGGAATTCAATCCGGTGTATATTAACACTCCCGGGGACGATTTCTTAAGTACTCGGGATGCCTATGAAAATATCAATCGATTCCTTCGAAAATCCAACACCGGCAAGGAAGTAAAGATTTACAATGACTATAGTGTGGAAAAAGGTGTTTTGAATTATAGCGAAACGATAAATGCCGATGTCATTGGAATACCCACGCACGGACGTAAGGGACTGTCGCATTTTTTTATGGGCAGTATTGGCGAGGATATTGCCAATCACTCCAAGATTCCTGTCATAACCTTTAAAATAAACGATTAGAAATGAACCTATTGTAGGTTTATAAAGGGAAGCCTTACCGGTTTCCCTTTTTTGTTTCCTTTGGAAGAAAAAAATCCCTAATTTACCGAGGATATTCTATCGTCGATTTTAGGGTTTCGCGATTTGAATACGTATCTATTAAAAATCATTCAACTAATACATTACACTATGAAGTTTACCACCAAAGAATTGGGTAGTCCATCGGATGGGGAAGATCCCAAGAACAGAAAGGAAAACAGGACAAAAGGCAGACGCTCGTTCTTAAAGAAAGCAGGACTTGGAGGACTTAGCCTGGCCAGCTTTACCGGGGCCGCAGCAAGTGTGCGGGATCAGGTTGCCTACGCATCGCAAAATGTAAACAGATATTCCAGCCCGTCGGATTTAAAGATTACCGATTTACGGATAGCTGAAATAGGGGGCGATGTGGTATTCAGAACCCCGATTGTACGTATCTACACCAATCAGGGTATCATAGGGCACGGCGATGTTCGGGACGGTGCCGCCAAGGAATACGCTTTGTTCCTTAAGAGTAGGCTTCTGGGAGAAAATCCCTGTAATGTAGAACGACTCTTCGGTATTATCAAGCAGTTTGGACACCATGGTAGACAGGGCGGTGGAGTTTCCGGTGTGGAGATGGCCTTGTGGGATTTGGCCGGAAAAGCCTACAACGTACCAGTTTATCAAATGTTGGGAGGAAAGTATAGGGATAGGGTACGCGTGTATTGTGACACCACTGTCTCCAAAGATCCCGTGGAATATGCCAATCGCATGCAGGCCCGTATCGACCAAGGCTATACGGCCCTTAAAATGGATATCGGTATAAACTTGATCCAGGATATTCCGGGAGCGCTGATTAATGCGCCAGAGGCTCCGTATAACCCGTATCGATACCAGGATACCAAGTACAACATGACCAAGCATCCGTTTACACGTATTCAGGTTACGGAGAAAGGGGTCGATAAATTAATGGAGTATTTGGACGTGATGCGTTCCAAAATCGGTTATGATATCCCTATGGGAACCGATCACTGGGGCCATATTGGGGTTAACGAGGCCATTAAGCTGGCCCGAGCGGCCGAAAAATACAATCTGGCCTATATGGAGGACGTTATTCCATGGCAATATACCGATCAGTGGCGTGAAATTACCGAGTCCTCTACCACACCGACGCAGACCGGTGAGGATATTTTTAGACTGGAAGGTGGTTTTGAAGAATTGATTACTACCCGTGCGGTGGATATCGTTCATCCGGACCCCAATACCGCAGGCGGTATTTTGGAATCCAAAAGAATCGGGGATTATGCGGCAAAACACGGAATCGGTTTTATGCACCATCACGCAGCTGGCCCAGTATCCTTCCTCGGAAGTGTGCATAGTGCCGCGGCTACTGAAAACTTTATGTGGTTGGAGCATCACGCCGTGGATAAAAAGGATTGGGAAAATCTGGTCACCGGCTATGATGGTCCTATCGTTAAGGATGGTTATGTTACCGTACCTGAAAAACCGGGTATTGGTGTTGAACTGAACGAGGAAGTGGTGAAAAAATACCTTGTTAAAGGTGAGAAATTGTTCGCACCTACCCCGGAATGGGACAAAATGCGTGCCTGGGATAGGCTTTGGAGCTAAGCCGGGAAATCACTTCACAGTAAGCATGGGAAACAATTTTCTGATTTCTGTATCAGAAGGTTGTTTCCCATATTCACATATTTCAAACCCTTCCGCATGTTTTGCCCCTTCGGCTTGGTTACCGTACCATTTTTTTAAACAGGCCTTGGTGGCGGCGTTTGGTGTAAAGGACCTCCAGTTGGCCAAATACGCCAATCGTTCATTTTCTTCCTTGGGCACCTTGTCCAAACTTCCGGAAGTCCAAGGCAACCAATCAAAAAATTGGGATTCATGGGCGGCCATGGCATAGATCTTCTGTTCAAAGACCGCATCGATAATTACCGCAATGTCCGGTTCGAACGGACTGGGTTTTTGAAATCCATCCTCGGAATATAAAAACACCGGATTTTTTTTAAGAGGCGGAGTATGCGCGGCTACATTGGGTACGATGACCATATAGGCCGCATCCTGGACCAGAATTCCGGTATACCGATGATCGGGATGGTAGTCATTCGGTCTTGGGGCGATGACAACGTCCGCATTCCATTTCCTGATTTCGCGAATGACCTCAATGCGGTTTTCTAAGGTGGGCATCAATTCCCCATCGTGGTTATCCAGAACGGTATATTCAACACCAAACCGTCTACCAGCTTCCTGGGCCTCGGCCCTCCGGATTTTAGCCAGTTCCCCACCACCCATGGCATAATGTCCCGCATCACCGTTGGTCAACGAAACGAATTTGACGTTGTGGCCCATTTTTGCGAAGAGGATGGCCGTACCTCCGGCATCAATATCACAATCGTCAGGATGCGCCCCGAACACAATGATGTTCAACGGATCCTCTTGGGCCGACACTGTTATTGAAATGAGGCAGATACCTAATAAAAACAGCACTTTTTTCATGCGCTTCGGATTTTGATTACATCAGCTTCATAGCAGTTGGATCCCAATCTACCGGGAGTTTTTTATAATAGCTTTCATTGGCCAGTAATGCGGCGCCCGCTGCACGTAGCCCAAAAGTGGGATCTTGGATTACTTTCCCATTTTCGCGTATAGCGGTGAAGAAATTGTAAAAATGGTCATGATGTCCTCCTTTATAGTCTCTTGGTGCTTCCCAAGTGGTAGTGCCGGTACGAAGGGAAGAATCCCGGGTATCCAGGTTTTGTGCGGTATAACCTTGGCGTATTTTCTCCTGTGTGGCTTCCGTAAAGGCGATCATGGAATAACCACCGGGTACCATGCCCAATTTGGATCGCTTGACCGAGACCGAATTCTGTCCAACTTCCATTTGGCCCTCGGTTCCGATCAGATTAAATCCGCCACCCCCACCGGAGCCGGCAATAAAATTGATGCGAAATGCGGCATTGAACGCAGCGTGGGTATCGGTTTTGGGATAGTCGTACAGGGTGATGCTCACGTCCGGCACATCGCGACCATCATTCCAGTACCGTAACCCGCCCGTCGCAAGCGCCCGGTTGGGCCCATGGGAGCTGATCACATGGTTCAAGGTGGAAAAGGCGTGTACAAAAAGATCGCCCGCTACACCCGTACCGTAATCCTGATAGTTCCGCCATCGGAAAAATCTTTTGGCCTCATAGGGCACCTTGGGCGCGTTGCCCAGAAAGGTGTCAAAATCCACGGTTTCCTTTCCGGCATCCGGCGGAATAGGGTACTGCCAGGCTCCTTCCGCGGAATAGCGATCATTGTAGAAATCCAACATCACGATTTCGCCAATGGCCCCTTCTTCATATAATTGCTTGGCCTTTTCATTCCCAAGGGAAGACATCCCCTGACTTCCGATCTGGCAGATTTTGCCCGTGGATTTTTGAGCGGAAATAAGCTCCTTGCCATCTTGCCATTTTTGTACCATTGGTTTTTCGCAATAGACATGTTTTCCGGCCTTTAGTGCGTCCACTGCTATTTTCTTGTGCCAATGGTCCGGGGTAGCTATGATAACGGCATCTACATCCTTTCGGTCCAGTAGTTTGCGATAATCGCGGGTGACAAAGATATCATCCCCCCAAAGTTCCTTAGCGCGATCTAACCTTCCGGTATAGAGATCACATGCGGCGACCAATTTTACCCCGGATACGGTCAATGCGGCCTTGGTGTCAAAAATACCTTGTATTCCCGAACCGATCAGTCCGAGATTAATCTGGCCATTGGCGGAATAGTTTGCATGGGTATAACTCCGTTCCAATACTATTTTTTCATCTTTGGAGGCGGAAATCAGGAATGGTGCCGAAGTCACTGCGGCGGAACCTAGTGTCGCTTTTTTAAGGAACGACCTTCTGGTTGGATTTTTCTTCATCATAAAAGGTTTTGGAGTGTAGTTGAATCAAGCGTAAAAGGTACGCTTTTTGTCTTTCTACTCCAAAGCCATTTTGGGACACCGAAAACAGGGGGCGCCCTAACCGCAAGGTGGTGTCCCAGTGCCAAACAGTTAAGCCCCCTTATTTTTTACCTACCTTTCAAATCGTTCAAAAGCTGCCTTGGACAACTCCTCCCGATGTTCCGGATGGGCTATGGAAATCAATGCTTTGGCGCGCTGATATAGGTTCTTTCCATATAGGTTGACCACCCCGTATTCCGTGGCCACATAATGCACGTGGGCCCGGGTAGTAGTGATACCGGCGCCTTCCTTTAGTGCAGGGGTTATCTTGGATATACCTTTAGGAGTAACCGAGGATATGGCAAATATGGGTTTTCCCCCAGGGGATAGGGAAGCGCCTCGGATAAAATCCATTTGACCTCCGACTCCGGAAAAGTGTCTATATCCTATACTATCTGCACAAACCTGGCCAGTAAGGTCGATTTCAATGGCACTATTTATGGCAGTGACCTTGGGGTTTTTTCGGATAAGTGCCGTGTCATTTGTAAATGCCGCTTCCTTAAAGTGAACGGAAGGGTTGTCGTCAATAAAATCGTATAATTTTTGGGAACCGGCCGCAAAACTGGTCACTATCTTGCCCGTCTTCAATTCCTTGTCCTCACCGGTGATGACGCCGTTTTCCACTAACGGCAAAATGCCATCGGAGAACATTTCGGTATGGATACCCAATCGCCGGTGATGGTGAAGGTTCGCCACAACGGCATTGGGAATGTTACCGATCCCCAATTGTAATGTGGCCCCATCCTCGATCAAGTCGGCCACATGTTTGCCGATCATTCGATCGGTTTCGGATAAAGGTGCAGGTTCATAGGTGTGTATGGGCATATCGACTTCCACGGCAAAATCGATGTTGCTGATGTGTATAATGCCGTCGCCATGTGTTCTGGGGACCTGCGGGTTTATTTGTGCCAGCACCTTTTTGGCCGTCTGTACGGCGGGTAGGGCCACATCTACCGAAACGCCCAAGGAACAATAGCCATGTCTGTCCGGCGGGGATACCTGGATTATGGCCACATCCAAGGGAAGAATGTTTTTCCTGAATAGCAGTTGAATTTCACTAAGAAAAATGGGGATGTAATCTCCTTGATTGGTGTTAACGGCCTTTCTAACATTTCCACCAACAAAACAACTGTTAATTTTGAAGGCCTTGTTGTAGGGCGGCAATGCGTATTTTACCTCGCCATCCGTATGAATGGAGATGATTTCTACATTCTCCAATTCCTTATAGCGCGTTTCACAAATGGCATTGATCAAGGTGTTCGGGGTCATGGCGGCGCCTTGTACAAAAACTCGGTCGCCAGGTTTAATAAACGATGCGGCTTTTTCTATTGAAACTATTTTCATAGGGCTAAAATTTATACGGCAAAGATCTTAAGGAACGGGACAATTAAATATGATATTACTCATTGTTTGGTACACCATGAACCTACACAAAATTGGATAAAACAAGTACAGTCAACAATGGTTTCAGGTCAGTTCCAGTGGGGCTACGGTAATGATCTTTGCCAATTTGATCACCTTTAATCATGGCATTCCAATTCCGCGGTAACCACCTCCTGGATCGGTTCGGGGGAAACATAGGGAATGCCCAATCCCAGGCCTCGCACAATGAAGAAAAGACCTATGGCAACCACAAATACCGGGACCAACTTACGGACACGATTGCGTATAGTGCCTTTTAGTAATCCGCTGAAGTAAATGGCCGATGTCATCAGCGGTACGGTGCCCAATCCAAAAAGTGTCATGTATAGGGAACCTTCCCAGGGACTGCCCATGGCAATGGCGCCAAAAAGGGCCATATAAACCAACCCACAAGGCAAGAACCCATTTAGGAAACCGATCGTGAGAAAAGTATCGGGAGTCTTCTTTTTCAATTCTTTACCCAATCGGTTTTTTATCTTGGAAATTACCGAATAGACAGGACGTGAAATCTTATGGGAGTTGAATACTCTTATCGGGATCAGCACAAGAATAATCATCCCCAAACCGATGCCAATGGACAGTTTTTGTTGCATTCCAAAGAGGTAGAGCCCTTTGCCGACCAGGCCAAAAGCCAAGCCGATCGTGGCATAGGCCAACAGACGGCCCAAATGGTACAGACCTATTTGGAGCCCTTTTTTAGCTTTATTTTTTCTATCCACGGGTAGCATAAAGGCAATGGGTCCACACATGCCCACGCAGTGTAAACTTCCCATTAATCCCAATATAAATGCAGTTGCTACCAATTTTTAATGGATTTTAGACTTGAGACTTGAGATTTGAGACTTGAGACTTGAGACGTGAGACATGAGACGTGAGACTTGAGATTAGATTCCATATCCAACATCTAACATCTAACATCTAACATCTAACATCTCATGTCTATCTAATATACAATACTCTCCTTGTACAAATAATCTTTGTCCTGGTGTCTCCAGCTTATTTTTATGTCCCAGCGACCATCCAACAAACGTTCGTCAGGTATGAGCAAAGGTGTATTGGATAAACTACTTATGGGTAAGTTGAAATCCAAGTGTTTATTGGATGGTCTATATAGGGACACTTTTCCTGTAATATTTTGGTTGATAAGGGTCTGTGGAAACGCTACCAAGATTCCGCGGCTTGTTTTTTCGATAGTTATCGGCTCGGTTAAATTTTTGGCGTTGGCCTCGGCATCGATTTCCTTCTGGTAGGCCAATTCCTCTTTGTAATATTCATCGGTGACCAGGTCGTGATCTGCCCTACTATCCATATTCATGCGAACAACAAAAAATAGAATAAACCCGATGAACCCTATAAACGCCAGTACAATACCAGTTCCCCAATTGATTTTCATATTCGGTTTCCCTTTAGGTGTTTCCTTTTAGTTATAACTTCGTGGCGCCAAAAAACGGGCGGTTGTAGTCTCAATAAGTTCGTCCCCGCTATAGACGCCGATTTTCAATTTGTTTTTATCGCCCTCCAAAGCCGCATTGTTGATTTCTATGAACAAGGTGCCTTCCGCCAAATCCTGGGCGGGGACTTCAAAATTCTCGTGTCGCACCAGATCGATGCTTCCTTTATGGGACAATAGTTTAAAATGAACATCGTCAATTTGTTCGGTTGTCTTGTTCACCAATTTATAGGTGTACACATTGCTGATGATATTGTTTTCCTTTCGTTCGTACAACTGTCCGGGTAAGCGAAGGATATTCGCCTCCAAGTCGTTCCTAAGAAAAAGCATCCCGACCAATACGCCGGTCAAAATGGTCAAAACGGCGGTATATCCCTTTAATCTTGTGTTGAACCTGAACTTCTCCTTTTTCACAATTTCATCCTCACTGGCATAACGGATAAGTCCCTTGGGCAGTTGAACCTTTTCCATAATGGTGTCGCATTCATCAATGCAAGCCGTACAGTTTACGCACTCCAACTGGGTCCCGTTCCGAATATCGATTCCCGTGGGACAGACATGGACACATTGCTTACAATCGATACAATCCCCAAATCCCAAAGCCGAGCGGTCCTCTCCCTTTCTAAATTTCTTTCTGCCTTTTTCCGCCTCTCCGCGCTCATGATCGTAGGCTACCACAATGGATTTATTGTCCAACAATACCCCTTGCATACGTCCGTAGGGACAGGCAATGATACAGACTTGCTCCCGGAACCAGGCAAAAACGAAATAGAAGACCGCTGTAAAGATCAAAAGGGAAATCAAGGTGCTCAGATGTTGCAATGGTCCGTCCGTGATGTACTGGATCAATCTATCGCTTCCTATAAGATAGGCCAAAAAAACATTGGCAATTAGGAAGGATATTATGAAGAAAACAATCCATTTTAGCAGCCGTTTCCTGATTTTTTCGCCGTTCCAGGCTTGTCGATCTAACTTTATCTGGGCACCGCGATCACCGTCTATCCAGTACTCGATACGACGAAAGAACATTTCCATAAAAATGGTCTGCGGGCACATCCATCCACAGAAAATTCGCCCAAATGCCACGGTAAACAAGGCAATGAATATAACCCCTATGATCATGGAAATGACAAAAAGATGGAAATCCTGTGGCCAAAACGGAAAACCGAAAATATTGAATCGGCGTTCCAATACATTGAACATCAAAAATTGGTTGCCGTTCACCTTGAGAAATGGTGCCGCAAACAAAAAGACCAGTAGAAAGTAACTTACATATTTGCGATAGGTGTAGTATCTTCCGCTTGGTTTTTTTGGATACACCCAGGCCCGCTTGCCCTCCTCGTTGATCGTGCCTATGCTGTCCCTAAAATTTTCTTGGTCCTGTGACATATTACACTATTTTCGACCGTCTTTCTTTTCCTTTTCAGATTCCCTAGGATGCTATTGTTGAATTTTTGTCATCCTCCACCTAATAAGTCCCTAATTAAGGGCAACCGATGTGGAGTCTGTTTCCACTCCAACGGAATCCTGAGGCTGCACTGGAATCTCCATGGCGGGTGCATCCGGATCGATCCAAATATCTCCTTCCGGGGCTTTTGGATTGGCTGGCGTTGTGCCTTGGAATGTCAACAGGTAACTGGCCACCTGGGCCATTTCCACAGGTTTGAGCACATTTTTCCAGGCCACCATACCCTTGCCGTCCCGTCCTCCCTCGGAAATCGTATTGAACACATTTTTGATACCGCCACCCAAAATCCAGTTTTGATCTGTAAGGTTAGGTCCAATACCTCCACCACCATCCGCCATGTGACAAACCACGCAATTGGTCTCAAAAATGGCCTTGCCCGCACTTAGATCGGAGGCTTCCGTCAGAAGGGCCACGGTGTTTACATCTACCAAATCCTTCGCCGTTTTCTTGTAGGCCTCGATTTCGGCCTCGGCCAAACTTACCTCGGTCACGTATTCCTCATCTTGGGTATAATCCCCGAAGACATGGAAACGTGCCAAGTATATGACCCCGAAAACAATGGTGGCGTAGAACATCCAGACCCACCAAGGCGGTAATTTGTTGTCCAACTCCCGAATGCCATCGTAGTTGTGGTCCAGTATGATCTCACTTTCGGCCTCCATAGGTTTGGTGCCCAATGATCTTTGATACATTTTCTTGCCCCATTTCCACTCCCAGCGTTCGCTCTTGGCAGCGAGATAGCGTTTCTTGGCCTCATCGGAAAGGGTTTGGTACATGACATTTTCTATGGATTGCAAGATCAACTCTATCCCTATCAATATCAGCAATACGATTAGCATAAAGAACTGGGTAATGGGATATTCTATAATAGCGGGTTTGTCCCCAGAATCGATGAAATACTCCATCAATCCAAAAATGAGGAAAAAAACGACGGGGATCCGTATCCACCAGGGCGACATATTTCTCATAATACTTCTTCTTTAGGTTGATTATCTTTTTCCAAGGGTAGCTCGCTTACTTCCTTGATGTAGTCCTTGCCCGCTGTAAATACCCACCAAAAGAGCAAGGTGAAAAAAACAAAGAAGATGAGCAGGGATATCATGGGATAGGTGGCAATGCCCTCTATACTTTCCATATGGTTTTTTACAAATTTCAACATGATCTTTTATTTGTTTTCTGATAGCAATCCGTCCGTTTCCTTTACTTTAATGTCCGTTCCCAGTCGCTGGAGGTATGCGATCAAGGCAACAATTTCACGATCTTTCATCTCCACGAATTCCTGCCCGTTTTCCTGGGCGTACTTCCTGTCCGCCTCATAGCTGGCTACAAAATCGGGATCGGAATGAAGGTTCTTTTCGATTCTACTTGCCTGCTGATCCATGTCCTGGACGGCATTGGCAATATCCTCTTCCGTATAGGGCACACCTAAACTGACCATGGCTCCCATTTTGTCCTGGATCGCGCTACGATCGTGGGCGTTGCGGATAAGCCATTGGTAGGCTGGCATAATGGACCCGGATGAGGTACTTTGCGGGTCGTACATATGGTTAAAATGCCAGTTGTCCGAATATTTTCCGCCCACGCGGAGCAAATCGGGCCCGGTACGTTTACTTCCCCAAAGGAAGGGATGGTCGTATACAAACTCACCGGCCTTGGCATATTCGCCGTAACGCTCCACTTCGCTCCGGAAGGGTCGTATCATTTGGGAATGACATCCCACGCATCCTTCACGGATATACAGGTCCCTACCTTCCAATTCCAAAGGTGTATAGGGTTTTACACTGGTTATGGTCGGGATATTGGATTTTACCAAAATGGTAGGAACGATTTGGATGATACCTCCAATCAATATGGCTACGGTAGCCAGAATGGTCAATTGGATGGGTTTACGCTCCAGCCAGGTGTGAAAGGTTTCACCGGCCGTCCGTCTCTTGGAGACACGTGCCAATGCGGCTGCCTCCGCCAATTCGTCTTCCACCTTGCTTCCGGACCTAATGGTGGCTACAATGTTGTATACCATAACGATGGCACCTACAATATAAAGCGTACCGCCAATAGCCCGCATCCAATACATGGGTATGATTTCGTTGACCGTTTCCAAAAAGTTACCGTAGACCAAAGTCCCGTCCGGATTGAAGTCTTTCCACATCAAGGCCTGTGTAAATCCGGCCACGTACATGGGCAGGGCGTACAGGATGATACCCAATGTTCCTATCCAAAAATGGAAGTTGGCCAAGGGGGTGGAGTACAATCGTGCCTTGAACATTTTGGGCACCAACCAATAAATCATACCAAAGGTCATAAAACCGTTCCAAGCCAATGCGCCTACATGTACATGGGCAATGATCCAATCACTGAAATGCGCTATGGCGTTCACATTCTTTAGGGAAAGCATGGGTCCTTCAAAAGTGGCCATTCCGTAACCGGTAATCGCGACCACCATAAACTTGAGCGTGGGATCGGTCCTTACCTTGTCCCAGGCACCTCTGAGGGTCAACAATCCATTGATCATTCCTCCCCAGGAGGGCGCGATCAACATGACTGAAAAGGCAACGCCCAGGTTTTGTGCCCAGTCCGGTAGGGCAGAGTATAGCAAGTGGTGCGGTCCCGCCCAGATGTAGATGAAAATGAGCGACCAGAAGTGTACAATGGACAATCTGTATGAATAAATGGGCCGGTTCGCCGCCTTGGGCACAAAATAATACATGAGGCCCAAAAACGGGGTAGTCAAGAAAAAGGCTACCGCATTGTGACCATACCACCATTGTACCAGGGCATCCTGTACTCCGGCATAGACCGAATAGCTTTTTAATGCGCTTATGGGGAGCTCAAGACTGTTAAAAATATGAAGCACGGCAACGGTTACGAAAGTGGCCACATAGAACCAAATGGCTACGTATAAATGGCGTTGCCTCCTTTTGATCATAGTGCCTATGAGATTAACTCCAAAAGCAACCCATACCAACGCTATGGCGATATCTATGGGCCATTCCAATTCCGCATATTCCTTGGAAGTGGTATATCCCAATGGTAGGGTTATGGCGGCGGCTACAATAATCAATTGCCAACCCCAAAAATTGAAATTGCTCAGAAAATCACTGAACATCCGTGCCTTAAGCAGGCGTTGGGTGGAGTAGTAGACCCCGGCAAAAATAGCGTTGCCCACAAAGGCAAAGATTACCGCGTTGGTATGCAAGGGCCTCAATCGGCCAAAACTTAACCAAGAAATACCATCGGTCAAGTTGGGAAATAGGAACATGAAGGCCAATATAAGGCCCACCAGAAAACCTACAATCCCCCATAACATAGTCGCGTAAAGGAATTTCTTTACGATTTTGTTATCGTAGTAAAACTGCTGTACTTCCATAATATCTAGTGATTTATTTTGGTTGATTCATTCATATTTAATGGGTCATTCGATGTTTCCGAATTTTCGGAAGGTGGAGTTTTCACCAATTCATCCTCGAAGAGCATGCGAACGGAGGGCGTATAGGAATCGTCATACTGACCGTTCCTCACGGAAATAATGAAAGCTGTAAAAAAGACAACCGCCACCGCAATGCTGATGGCCAGCAATACATATATAACACTCATACCTTACCTGAATTCTGGTGTAAAACTAAGTTGGTCCCTATGCATGAAAAATGATATTTATCAGGTTTTAGTTATTCTTTGGGCGCCCTACTGTTCAAGAATGTACCTCAATTCAGTTTTTTGCCCAATAAGTTGGTCATCACTGTGGTGAATACAACAATGCTAATGGAACTCAACGGCATAAGAATGGCCGCAATAACAGGCTGTAATTGTCCGGTTACGGCAAAATACAATCCGATCATATTATACAATAATGAGAGCCCAAAACTTAACTTAATGATTTTCATGGCCTTTCTGGAGGCCCCTATATATCGATGCAATTGCCGGAATTGGGAGGCATCCAAAATACCGTCACAGGCAGGGGAGAACACGTTTACATTTTCGGAGATGGCTATGCCCACGTCGCTCTGGGCCAAGGCTCCTGCATCATTTAGCCCATCGCCTACCATCATTACCTTTTGACCTTGTTCTTGGAGGGATTTAATAAACCGTAGTTTGTCCTCTGGTTTCTGGTCAAAATATAAAGGTACTAATTTGGGCAACATTTTTTCCAGACGCTCTTTCTCGCCCTCGTTATCCCCAGAGAGAATGGCCAACTTCATTTCCTTGGCCAATTCCTTGAAGAGTTCCGTTGCCCCTTCGCGATAACGGTTATGAAAAACATAGCGACCCTTATAATTTTGATTACTGCTTATGTGGACCGAGGTACTTAACTCATTTATGTTGGATTCCGCACCTACAAAATCCGCAGAACCCACTTTAATGCGCATATCGTTCTTGCTTCCCACCAAACCTTTACCCAAGTACTCGCCATAATCGTCCAAGGGAACGATGTCGTTTTCCGCAAGTAGGTCGTAGAGTGCACGACTCAGGGGGTGGTTGGAGGCCCGTAAGGTGTTTTTTAATAGGGACGCCTCCTCTTCGGTCAGTGGCATGCCTTCATAGCTAGCGGCGGTCCTTGTTGTAGTGGTGATGGTTCCCGTTTTGTCAAAAATTGCCGTATCTATTTCCGCTAGGCGCTCTATGGTATGAACGTCCTTAAGATAGAATTTCCGGCGACCAAAAATCCGAAGCATATTGCCCATGGTAAAAGGCGCCGCAAGGGCGATGGCACAAGGACAGGCGATAATGAGCACGGCGGTAAAAACGTTCAATGCCATGCCAGGATCGAAATAAAGCCAAAAGGCTGTAGCCGTGGTGGCAATGGTCAGTACGCCCAACGTAAATCGTTTGCCAATACTGTCCGTAAGCGTACGGAAGCGACTGGCCCCATTTTTTTGAAACACCGCATTACTCCAAAGTTGGGTAAGGTAACTTTGGGAAACGGACTTAAGTACTTCCATTTCTATGGCCCCTTGGACTTGCTTTCCTCCCGCAAATATCTTGTCGCCGGAGGCCTTTCGAACGGGTTCGGATTCCCCGGTCACAAAACTATAATCAACATGCCCCTCGCCGCGAATCAGTACACCGTCTGCGGGAATAAGCTCACCATTTCGGATAAGCAACCTATCTCCCCGCACAATGTCATACACTTGTGCGGACTCCTCATTCCCCTTGGAGTCTATTCGGGTAATGGCTATGGGAAAATAGGATTTGTAATCCCGCTCAAAGGAAAGGAAGGAATAGGTTTTCTGTTGAAAGAACTTACCCAGCAAAAGGAAGAAAACGAGTCCGGTGAGACTGTCAAAAAAACCACTTCCCCAGTCCAGAGCAATCTCTACGGTGCTGCGGACAAAAAGCACCAGAATGCCCAAGGCAATGGGGACATCAATGTTCAGTAATTTGCCCCGGAGCCCTTTATAAGCGGATATAAAATAGTCTTGTCCGGCATAGCCTACCACGGGCAATGAAAAGACAAACATCAACCAACGAAAAAGGGACTTATACCGTTCCAACCAAAATTCCGGAGATGCCGATCCGTCCAAATGTAAATCGAAGTATTCCGGGAAGGACAAAAACATGACATTGCCAAAGGCAAAGCCGGCCACACCTAATTTGTAGATGAGGCTTCGGTCCACCTTCTTTTTACCGCCATCGTAATCTTCCAATGAAATATAAGGTTCATAGCCGATACGTGTCAGAAGAAGGACCAGTTCCTTGAGGGAAAACGAGGCGGTAGTATACGTAATGCGCACCGTTTTCTTTGGGAAATCCACCTGGGAAGTGCTTACCGACGGGATAAGTTTGTTCAAATTTTCCAATACCCAGATGCAGGAGCTACAATGAATATGTGGAATATAAAGGTTGACGACCTGAACGCCCTCCTCGTTGAATTCCGTCAGTCTTTCAACAATAGTAGGAGTATCCAGAAAATCGTACTTTCCCTCAATCTCCTTTGGAGAGGCACCCGCAGCCGACTGTAGGTCATAATAATAGGAAAGGTCATTGCTAGATAAAATATCGTAAACGGTCTTGCAACCCGCACAGCAGAAGTTTTTTTCATCGTACGAAATGGACGTAGTGCCGCAAGGGTCACCACAGTGGTAACATTTTGTCGCTTCCATACACATTTGCTTACTATACCTGTTGCAAATATCGCCCTAGTTCCCTTCATAAAACATGACAATTGTCAGGTTTCAAGGCCAGGCCGCTCCGTATCTTTGTATAACGAAAATTTGTCCACATGACAATGTACCGAACCGATTCCATCAAACAGTTGAATTATGGCAGGAACATGACCTCGAAACAGAGGGAAATGTTGGATGAAAATGTTTTTTGTCTACGGATTCCCAAGGGAGAGACCATTTTTATGGAGAAAGACAAACTTCGCTACCTATATTTTATAAAACAAGGGGTTTTTCGATTTTCCAAGGCCAATGAACAAGGGACGCAATATATTACCAAGTTGTTGGGGAAAGGGGAGCTTATGGGAAGGCGATCGGTCATTACGGGACACGGTGCCTTTGTGAATGCCTTTGCCGTAACGGATACCCAGGTATATGCATTGGACAAGAAGGTCTTTTTGGATTTTCTGAATGAGAACCATGCCTTTTGTTTGGATGTCCTTAAGGAATTTATTGCGGATAGCAAGGAGGATGAGGACACTCAACATTTATTGAATGGGAACGGCAAGATCATCAATCGTTTGGCCCGTTTGCTTCGCTATTTGGAACACAAATTCGGAAGGCAAGGAGACGGTAGCCTGTTGGCCAAATTACGTAGGGAGGATATGGCGGATATTTTAGGAACCTCTAGCGAGTATGTTATTCAATTGTTGGGCCGATTACAAAAGGCCGGGGCCATTGAATTAAAAAGGAGCGCCCTTTGGATTACTTCCCAGAAACGGTTGGAGGGGTTCTGTTGAGATGGGAACAAGCGGTAAAAAAACCTATAATTTTTTAGGTTCTTATTTTTCATTAACTTGTATTTTTACGTATTCAGGTAAATTTTAGTTATGGACTTTTCAGACCAGGAAAGAAGCAGATGTGAGCAATGTATAGTGAGGCAATTCAATGCGCTACGTGCAATGAGCAAGGAAGAACTAAAAAAGGTGTCCGATTCCAAGATTACCAAAAGAATAAAAAAAGGGGAATCCATATTTGAGGAGGGTGAGAAACTCAATGGGGTATTTTGCGTTCGTAATGGGGTTTCCAAGCTCTCCAAACTAAGTGCCAATGGCAAAGACCAGATCGTAAAGCTTGCTTCCAGGGGAGAAGTAATGGGGCAACGTTCGGTAATTGCCGAGGAGCATTCCAATTTGAGCGCGGTCGCCGTAAACGATATGGAAGTATGCTTTATTCCCAAGGATAGTATTGTGCATACGTTAAAATCCAATCCCGATTTCACCGTTGAAGTACTTCGACATATGGCCCACGATCTCAGGGAGGCCGATGATGTCATTGTCAATATGAGTCAAAAAACGGTAAAGCAACGGGTTGCCGAGGCCTTTTTGTATTTGAAGAATAATTTCGGCGAGGATAAGGAAGGGTTCCTGCTTCTTACCCTTTCCAGAGAGGATATCGCCAATGTAGTTGGAACTGCCACGGAGAGCTGTATCCGCATAATCTCCGAGTTTAGAAAAAAGGGATTCCTAAAAACTTCCGGCAAGAAGATTGGCATTGCCAATGAACGCAAACTTCAGGATTTGGTCGAAGGCTTCTAAAACCTGATATATATCATAGTATGTGCCTAGTTGGCACGGTAATTTTACGGAGTACAATTAGACTCCGATCTATGAAAAATATATTGTTGCCCACCGATTTTTCCAATAATGCTTGGAATGCTACCCAATATGCCTTGGAACTCTTCAAAGAGGAGGAATGTGTTTTCCATCTGTTGAACACCTATACCCCGGCCATTGCCAACAGCAGATTTATGGCCGCCTCCTTGGATGGCCGCAATTTGGCAAATGGGGCCCATATTTGCTCCGAAAAGGGGCTTGCAGAATTGGTGAAGCGCATTCGCAAAAACTACCATAACCCGAAACATCGATTTAAGACGATTTCCTCATTTTGTCTATTGACCGAGGAGGTGAAGGAAGTGGTCGATCAAGAAGACATCGACTTGGTGGTCACTGGAACAAAGGGCGCCTCTGGATTGGAGGAAGTGTTTATGGGGAGCAATACGGTCAGGATCATAAAGTCGGTCAAAAATTGCCCCGTGCTAGCCGTTCCACAACATTTTGAGTTCGCCACTCCTTCGGAAATAGCTTTCGCAACGGACTTTAACCGATTTTATACGGAGTCGGAACTCAAGCCTTTGATCGAACTGGCTACAGCTTTTGAAGCGGCTATCCGAATAGTCTATGTCCAGTACGAGATAAAAGCACTCACCGAGGTGCAACAGTTCAATCTTACCATGTTGCGCAAATATCTTTCAGGAGTGGAACATTATGTGCATACGGTTTCAGAACTCAACTCGGTATCCAAAACGCTGGAGGCATTTGTGAACGAATTGGAGATTCACCTTTTGGCCATGTTGCACTACCAGCACAGCTATATGGAACGAATGACTCGGGAACCGGTAGTAAAACGTATGGCGTTCCACACACAGATACCCTTGCTGGTCATTCCTGAATTAGGCATGGGGGCTCCGTATCGGCATAAGGTGGAAGAAGAAGTGTCGGTGACCAAATAAGCCTTGGATTACAACTTCCGGTATCAACCGATTTATTTTGAAAGAAGCGCTTTGGGCGACCATCCTTCCGGTTCAGCAGGTCCTTTTTTGATTACTACTATTGTTTGTTCCAAACTTTACCGGACGAACTTCGTTGGCTGTCACAATATTTCCGCTAACTAAGGGCAGCCTGCCTTTAGGAATTGCACCTTGGTCATAATTCAATCGGATCGCGGCATGGGATTATCTTCATAGAAGTCGGCAAAGGTCTTGTCCGTGGTATAGTTGTCCGTCAAAACTTTGTAAACCATATAAACTAACAAAATTTGACCTATCAGGGTCAGGTAAAAGATCCAATGGAACGGAAAGTCCAAGGCAACCGTTAACGTAACGGTAAAAAGAACTAGGGTGGTAACTCCCACCCAGAACATGGCGGTATTCTTCATTGCATTTTTTATGTTCAATTTACCACATATGTGTATTCAACTAGGTTAAGAAAACGATAAAAAGCACTAAAATCTGGAAGGTTACCGGGCTTTGTTCGATAATTGTCCAAATTAGAAACTTCGGGGTCTTAAGGACCAAGCCTGTATCTCGTCATAGTATATGGAACTAAAGTATTTCGAGACGGCGCTATAATGCGTAATTTTGCTATAAAATAAGCCTATGAACCTACCCGAAACCGAGCAAAAAAGAGTAGTTGTTATTGGCGGTGGATTTGCAGGAATATCCTTGGCCAAAAGACTGAAGGACTTGGATGTACAAGTGGTAATGATCGACAAGCACAACTACCACACCTTCCAGCCATTGCTCTACCAGGTGTCCACCAGTGGCTTGGAACCGGATTCCATAGCCTATCCGATCCGTAAGGTATTAAAACACCTCGGGAATTTTCATTTCCGATGGGCCACCGTGGAAAGGATAGCCCCCGGGAACAATGAACTCATTACTAATATTGGTACGCTTTCCTATGACTATCTGGTCATTGCTACGGGGACCAAAACCAATTTCTTTGGAAATGCCAATGTGGCCAAATATGCCATGGCCATGAAAAATGTACCTCAGGCCCTGAACATTCGGAGTTTGATGCTTCAAAACTTTGAAATGGCCGATGACTGCGACACCTTGGAAGAGCGCAAGGCATTGCTCAATTTTTGTATCGTTGGGGCCGGCCCTACGGGCGTGGAACTGGCCGGTGCCTTTGCCGAGCTTAAGCGGCATGTTTTTCCTAGGGACTACAGGCATCTCAATGTGGAGGAAATGGAAATCCATCTTTTTGAAGGTGCGGACCGTGTTTTACCGCCCATGAGCGCGCAGGCCTCCAAGAAGGCGACCCATTTTTTGGAGCAACTGGGTGTGCAAATCCACCTAAAAACCCTGGTCAAGGATTTTGATGGGGAGTTACTGACCATGAACAACGGGGAAGAGATGCGTACCAAGAATTTCATTTGGACCGCTGGTGTTACCGGTGCTGCCATTGACGGCTTGGCCCCTACCGCCATAATGGAAAGACTCAATCGTTTTAGGGTAAATCGGTTCAATCAGATCAAAGAACACCAAAATATATTTGCCATTGGCGATGTGGCCTATATGGAAACCGAACACTATCCCAAAGGACATCCCCAGGTAGCCCAACCTGCCATACAACAAGGAGAATTATTGGCCAAAAACCTTCAGAAGTTACTCGATGGCAGGCCCATGGAACCCTTTACCTATAACGACAAGGGGACCATGGCTACCGTAGGAAGGAACAAGGCCGTTGTTGATCTGCATCGATTGAAGTTTGGTGGATTTTTCGCTTGGTTTATATGGATGTTCGTACATTTAATGGCCTTGGTCGGCTTTCGTAACCGGGTGATTGTCTTTTTCAATTGGGCCTATAATTATATCAATTATGACAAGGCCGCCCGACTCATTGTTCGGCCTTTCAAGTCCAAAACATAAAAGGGAGCGGGTTTTGTCGTTTTGTTCAAAACCTTTGCTATATTTGCAACGTTGTGTTGTGACCCAAGACTGTAATGGTCTGGGCCAATGAAAGGCTTTCCATATTGGGAGGCTTTTTTCTTTTTGCCCACTCCCAACCAATTTTCCGTGCACTACTTCGATTTTTGTCAAACGGGGCCCGTTTTCGAATCACCTATTTGCTATCAATACAATGGAATATTCCACAAATGTCCAACATTTTTGGAATCGTCATTTAGGATAAGTCGTTGATTTTCAAACTTTTTGAAAAAGCGACAATTCTTCCAAATCCTTAGGATCACGCAATAAATTGTTGTAAATTTAAGATAGCCAAAGTAAGAAAGCATGCCGTTGTACCATAAACTCGGTCGGATTCCACAGAAACGACATACCGTTTTCAAAAAGGAGGACGGGACCCTGCATTACGAGCAATTGTTCGGGACCATTGGATTTGATGGTATGTCCTCCCTATTGTATCATTTGTACCGTCCCACGCAAGTGAAGACGGTGGGAGAGGTACAGGACATAGCGCCTCAAGCCGCCGTATCCCATAACATGACTTCCAGATTACTAAAGGGTTTGGAAATATCATCGGAAGGCGATTATCTGGAGAGCCGTAAAACGGTTTTATTCAATTCGGACCTACAGATAAGTTTGGCCGCACCCAAAAGCTCGGTAACGGACTATTTCTATAAAAATGCGGATGCGGATGAACTGCTTTTTGTCCATCAGGGGAGCGGTTCCTTAAAAACGCTGTTGGGCGAAATTCCTTTTGAGTATGGGGATTACCTGTTAATACCACGGGGTATGATCTATCAAATTGTATTTGATGGAACCGATAATCGACTGTTGATTACCGAGAGTTATCACCCGATATATACCCCAAAACGGTATCGAAACTGGTTTGGACAACATCTGGAGCATTCCCCTTTTTGTGAACGTGATTTTAAGCTGCCCCAAAATTTGAAGACGTTTGACCAAAAGGGTGAATTTTTAATAAAAATTAAAAAGCAGGGGCAATTGCATCATTTGGTGTATGCCACGCATCCTTTTGATGTGGCGGGTTGGGATGGCTACAACTATCCCTATGGTTTCTCTATCCATAATTTTGAGCCTATCACCGGGCGGGTACACCAACCTCCACCGGTACACCAGACTTTTGAGACCGCTGCCTTTGTGGTCTGTTCCTTTGTACCGCGCCTGTACGATTATCATCCACAGGCTATTCCCGCGCCCTATAACCATTCCAACATCGATTCGGATGAAGTCCTTTACTATGTGGATGGGGATTTCATGAGCCGCAAAGGCATTGATCGAGGATATATTTCACTCCATCCTGCAGGTATTCCCCATGGCCCGCATCCAGGAACCTATGAAGCCAGTATCGGTAAAAAAGGTACGGAGGAGTTGGCCGTTATGATCGACACCTTTAAGCCCCTTCAATTGACACAGGCGGCCTTGGATATTGATGACGGTGCCTATTATAAAAGCTGGCTGGATAAAGTCTAGGCTTTTTTCCGCGAGAGGATATCCACTTCATTTCCACAGCCTAAATGTATTCCTTAAGTTTGGTCTTTAAACGAGAAATATGATCAGTGATTTGATAAAAAGGAGACGCTCTGTTTTTCCGGCACAGTACAACTCCAAACCAATAGAACGGACCGATGTGGAACGTATTCTGGAGGCCGCCAACTGGGCGCCTACCCATCGAAAGACGGAACCTTGGCGATTTAAGGTTTTGCTTGGGGAATCGAAGGAAAGACTGGGGCAGTTCCTGTCAAAAAAATATCGGGAGACCGAAGCACGGCCCAAACAAATCAAAATAAAAAAGTTACTGGAAAACCCCCAAATTGCAGGAGCGGTAATTGTCATTTGCATGCAACGCGACCCTATGGAAAGCGTTCCGGAATGGGAAGAAATCGCCGCTACGGCCATGGCCGTACAGAATATGTGGCTTTGCTGTACGGAAATGGGTATTGGAAGCTATTGGAGTTCACCAGGACTCATACGCCATATGGGGGAATTCTTGGATTTGAACGAAGGGGAAAAATGCCTGGGCTTCTTCTACATGGGACATTTTGATCAAGAAATTCCCGAACAAACCCGCACACCGATAGCGGAAAAAGTGGTTTGGCTGGAAAAGTGAATCGTAGAATAGGGCCTATTCCATTTTGTAATGGTATACACCCCCTGCCTGTTTTAGGACCATGGCCTTTTCATCCGGCGTAAATTCCAATCGGACTCCGGCCTGGGCAAATTCGAATACGTCCTTTTCTATAGCTTCCATAGGGAAAGAAGGTTGTCCCGTAGCTTGACCAAAAAGAGTATCACCTTCCTTGGTTATGGTAATCTTTAATGGAATTTGCTCACTGGCATAAACGCCAAGATATTTGTCCAATTCTTTGGACGGTACCTTAATGGTCTTGAAAGTGGGGATTTCAAATGACTTTCCGTAATACGCGCTCAATAGGGCAATGATGATGTTGTTGTTGGCATAGCGGTTGCCATTGGATGTTAGCGCTACCGAAACCTTATCCTCTGGAAAGTATCCCAGAACCGAGGTAAAACCATCTATTCCACCATTATGGCCATATCCGTTTTTGTCATAGAAAGGTACCGGAAAAATGCCCATACCATAACCATCGGAAATGGTCTTCATTTGGTCCAGACTATTTTTGGAAATCAATACCCCCGTAAAAAGGGCATGTATAAAAATGTTTAGGTCGTTTGGAGTGGAAACCAGGGCACCGGCTCCCAGGGGGATGGACATATCGGTCTCTTCCTTTTTTGTCCAATCGCTTATATAGTTGTATGAATGAGCCTCATTGTGGTTGGTACGGATGGAATTTCCCACATAGGTGTTTTTCAACCCCAGGGGCAAAGTAATTTTTTCAGAGATAAGTTGGGAATACGATTTCTCGAAAACATTCTCTAGAATAAACGTCAGTAAAACATAGTTGGAGTTACTGTATTCGGCCTTGCTATTGGGGGTAAAGACGCTTCCTCCATCTCGGATGATTTCGAGAAGTTCGTCCTTTGTCTTTGGTTCGTCCTGCCATTCTTGGTAATCGGGACGGCTTGTAAAATTGTGAATGCCGCTTCTATGGTTCAGCAGGTGGGAAATGGTGATTTGACTACTATTTTTGATTTGGGGAAAATAAATGTCAATGGTCTGGCCCAGCTTTAGTTTACCGGCTTCCATCGCTTTGAAAATAAGTACCGAGCTAAACATTTTGGTAATGGAACCTATCCTGTATTTAGTAGTTGTTGTAGGCCTAAGGTCGTTTTCCACGTCTCTATATCCAATGGCCTTGGCGTAGATTGTTTGACCTTCATGGGAAAGGGCCAAACTTCCCATAAAACGATCATGGGCCTCTAAGGTGTTGAAAAGGCTATCCAGTTTGGCAGAATCGATTTGCTGCGAAAACCCATAAAGAAAGAAAAGGCTGGCAAATAAAAAGGGGAAGCAGTTTTTTTTCATAATAGATGGATGAAAACGGTGTTAGAAAGTAAATAAAGCAGATTTGTATTCCCAGAGGGTGGTAACAAAGATTCCAAAATACACAACAGCCACCAAAAATTTGAGAAAGGTTCCGGTCAAAAAACCCAAAAACGATCCAAAAGCCGCCTTGGTCGCGGTTTTCTTGTCGGATTTGTTCAGTAGTTCCCCCACCAAGGCTCCGATAAAGGGCCAAATGATAATGCCAAATATACCCAGGATGGGAAATACCAAGGCCACAATCAGTCCAAGAGTGGTTCCGATCATACCTGCCCTGCTCCCACCAAATTTTTTGGTGCCCATGGCCGGGATAATATAATCCAGGGCAACAACAAGAAGGGCTACCCCTAGGGTAATGCCCAACACCCACCAATCATCCGGGACCGCCTTGGTAAGATACAATAGTAATAATCCTACCCAGCTTATTGGAGGTCCTGGCAATACGGGCAAGAAGCTACCCAAGATGCCAATAAGCATGAAAACAAACCCCAAAAACACTAAAACAATGTCCATTTCCCGTTTTTCTGTTGGACGAAGATACATCTGTTTTGTTACATTATTTTGGATAGACCTGACAGGTCTATAAACCGATGGGTTACTTATAGGGCTCAATTTTTTAACTAAAAAATTAGTTTAAACTAAAAATTTAGTTATATTTGAATATCAGTTCAACTAAAAAATTAGTTAAATGAAGCAATTGACCAAGGCGGAGGAGGAGGTGATGCACATCCTTTGGAAGCTCGAAAAGTGTACTGTGGCGGCGATTATCAACGAAATTCCAGAACCCAAACCTGCTTACAATACCGTATCCACGATTGTCCGTATTTTGGAAAGCAAGGGATTCGTTGATCATGAAAAACAAGGAAAAGGGCATCTCTATTTTCCTTTAATCAAGAAGTCCGACTACAGCAATCAATCCATAAACAAATTGGTGGATGGTTATTTTCAGGGCTCTTTCAAGAGCATGGTGTCCTTCTTTATGAAAAATAATGATATGAGTCTTTCCGAATTGGAATCTATTTTACAAGAAATTAAAAAAGACGAAAAATGATTCCTGTTATCCTGGAATGTATGGCCTTTCAACTCGTGTTTTTGGCCGTCTATGATTTTTGGCTGAAGTATGAGACCTTTTTCCAATGGAACAGGGCCTACCTTATAGGTGCTTATTTGCTTTCCCTCTTACTGCCTTGGGTGAAAATAGAAGCCTTTAGCGCCAAATTACCTGAGGCCTTTAAGGGATATCCGGAATTTCTTTGGAATTTAGACCCTACTGCTGTAAGAGTTACAGGGGACAACGCATCAACTTTCGGCCTTTCTTGGGAGCATATCCTTTTTTTTGGTGGTGCCATGGTCGCCATGGGCTTTTTTGCGTACAAGTTATTTCAAATCCAACAGCTAAAGCGGCAAGGGGAAGTGCACTATTTTAATGAATTCACCCGTGTAATCCTTCCCAATAGCACGGCTGTATTTTCTTTTTTTAAGCTCATTTTCCTTGGGGACAAGGTGTTCGGTAAGGATCATGAGACCATTATCCGGCACGAACTGGTCCATATTCGGCAGCGACATTCGTACGACCTCATGTTCTTTGAGTTGATGCGCATTATAAGCTGGTTCAATCCCTTGGTCTACATATATCAAAACCGGGTTTCCGAATTGCACGAATTTATTGCCGACGCCCAATTGGCCCAAACTGATAAAAACGGACAGTACAAATTGCTTTTGTCAACAGTTTTTCAGACCCAAGATATTTCCTTCATCAATCCATTTTTTAAAAAATCATTAATCAAAAAACGAATAGTCATGTTACAAAAATCAAAATCAAAACCAATTTGGAAATTAAAGTATGTACTCATTGCCCCAATCATTTTAGGAATGCTTTTCTATACCTCCTGTCAAGATGAAGGAAGGGATGGAACATTAGAAACCATAGCCGTTGGAGATATCGAAAATTTGACGGAAGTGGAGGAGAATAAGGTTTTTTCAAGACTAACGGCACTCGCAAATTCCACTCAAGAATGGGAATTGCACGTAAAAGATGGTAATTCCATCATACACTTTTCAAGACCGGAGTATGGGGAATCCTATGTATCCGACCCTCAAGGCAACCCGATCAAGGCCAAAATGCGAATCGAAACAGATTTATCGGGTGTGGATCTTGATCTTTTCGGTAACGCTTCCAAAACTACTTCAGAATACGACTTGGGAGATACATTGCCTTTTGGAAAGGTAGAGCAAGTACCCATTTTTCCGGGCTGCGAGGTGGAGGGGGATAAAAGAGCCTGTTTCAATTCAAAATTACATCGACATATCAGTAAGCATTTTAATTATCCAAAAGAGGCCATTGACAAGGGAATTGAAGGCCGTGTGGATGCCATGTTTACTATTGATGAGGACGGGAAAATAGCCGGTATTGAGACCAAGGGACCGGATTCGTTATTGGAAGGTGAAGTAAAAAGGATAATTCGGAACATACCCCATATGACACCTGGTAAGCACAAGGGAAATGATGTGAATGTGATCTATTCCATTCCGGTTACCTTTAAGCTGCAATGAATTAGGCCCTATACAGTATTTATGGTTTTTTTATTAGACCTGTCAGGTTTTCCGCCAGTAGGCGGACAGGTCTAAACCTGACAGGTCTACCTAAAATGGGATGCAAGGAAACAACTTCATAAATTCAAGGGAGACCCTCCTTGGGTTTGCTGAAGTGTTCTATAACCAAAAAATCGAATCGGCTATGCCTTTTAGACCGGAGGCACATTCCGCTGCTTCATCAAAAAATCGTAATTTCCACCTAAGAACTGGAGGATATGCGACACTTTTGGACGGGGTTGATTTTTTGTGGCTTGACTTCCTGTAATTTGTTGATTTCCAAAGAAAAAAAGACCCAAGTTTTGGTGGACCGTGAGTTGCAAACCATGGATTGGAACGATGTGGACAGCTTTCCCTTATTTGAGAGCTGCGATGAAACCGCCTCCAAAACGGGTCAAAAAGAATGTTTTGAACAGGAACTCTTGTCGCATTTTTCCGCCACCATATTGGAATTTGAATTTGTTCTGGACGAGGGAATCGACTCCGTGGTAACGGTTGATTTCTTGGTCACCCAAGAAGGGAAAATCGCCATTTTGGAAATAATAAAGGACCAAACGATTGCCAAACAAATGCCTGAATTTGAGGGGATAGTGCGCCAAAGCTTGAAAAATATGCCTCCATTGGCCCCGGCAGTAAAACGCGGAATTCCTGTCTCCGCAAAATTTCGATTACCTATAGTTTTGAATAGTAATTAGATGTTAGACGTCAGACGTTAGATGTTGGGCGTTAGATTTTAGCTCTTGGATTCAAGATTAATGAAAGAGTTTATTTAAGACATAAAAATCAATATTTTATATTTATCCAGTGAGCAGTGAGCAGTGAGCAGTGAGCAGTAGGCAGCAGGCAGTAGGCAGTAAGCAGTAACCAGAAACTCGTAACCTTTGACCCACGAAAAAATTATACTTGGCATCGATCCCGGAACCACGATTATGGGTTTCGGAATCATTAAGGTGGTCCATAAAAAAATGCAGTTCATTCAGATGAACGAACTGCACCTGAGAAAGTACACCGACCCGTATACGAAACTTAAACTTATTTTCGAGCGAACGTTGGAATTGATCGACACCTACCACCCCGACGAAATAGCCATTGAGGCTCCTTTTTATGGTAAAAATGTACAAAGTATGCTAAAATTGGGCCGTGCCCAAGGGGTGGCCATGGCCGCCGGACTTTCCCGGCAGATACCCATTACGGAGTACCTCCCCAAGAAAATAAAAATGTCCATAACAGGAAATGGAAATGCCAGTAAGGAGCAGGTAGCCAAGATGTTGCAGGGTACCTTGGGACTTAAATCCCTTCCTAAAAATCTGGATAGCACGGATGGTCTTGCCGCTGCCGTCTGCCATTTCTACAACGAAGGCCGGATAGAAGTCGGCAAAAATTATTCAGGTTGGGAAGCATTTATTAAACAAAATGATGGGAGAGTAGAAAAGTGAGGCGTGTTAAGTGATAAGTAATGAGTATGAAGTAATGAGCATGAAGTAAGGAGTATGAAGTAATGAGTATGAAGTAATGAGTATGTAGTTAAAAGTAAAATGGTATAGGATTATGAAGTTTCAGGATTTGTTGGCATACCAAAAATCATTTGAAGTGGCAATGGAGATTTTTGAAATTTCCAAAGAGTTTCCAAAAGAGGAGAAATATTCTTTAACCGATCAAATAAGAAGGTCCTCCAGAAGTGTCTCGGCAAATATTGCTGAATCCTATGCCAAACGAAGATACCCGAAACATTTTATCTCTAAGCTTACAGATAGTGATGGAGAGAATTTAGAAACTCAAGCTTGGCTGGAATTCTCAAGAGAGTGCAGATATATAGATCCTGAGAAGTTTGAATTTCTATTTAAAAAAACTGTTGAAGTAGCAAAACTGATTTATTATATGATTAATAATCCGGACAAATTTGGCGCTAAGTAAATTTTGTCTATCATAACTATAAATCATTACGGCTTCTTTTTGCTTTAACACCTATCACTTAACACTTAACACTTAACACTTAACACTTATCACTTACCACTTAATACTTATTACTATTCGCTAGATGTCCTCAATTTACATCCATATCCCTTTTTGCAAACAGGCCTGTCATTATTGTGATTTTCATTTTTCCACTTCCATGGGTAAAAGGAAGGCCATGGTCCAAGCCCTGGTGCAGGAGATTCTTTTGCGAAAAGATGAACTGAAGGGAGCGCTTGTGGAAACCCTATATTTTGGCGGGGGAACACCTTCTATCTTGGAGGTTGGGGAAATCGAACAAATTATAGATGCCGTGTATTCCGGTTACCATGTGGTGGAACATCCGGAGATTACCCTCGAGGCCAATCCGGACGATCTCTCCCCAAACAGGTTGACCGAATGGTCCGGGAGTCGGGTCAACAGACTGAGCATCGGTATTCAATCCTTTTTTGATGCGGATTTGAAATGGATGAACCGGGCCCACACAGCCCTTGAGGCCCAGCGGTCGCTGGAAACGGCATTGTCCCTCTTTGATAATATTTCCATCGATTTGATCTATGGCATTCCGGGAATGACCACTGCACGCTGGAAGCAAAATATTGAAAAGGCATTGTCCTTCCATGTCCCCCATATTTCAAGCTATGCCCTCACGGTGGAGCCAAAAACGGCCTTGGCCCATTTCATTGAAAAGGGGACGGCCCAAAATGTAGATGACGAAGTGGCCCAAGAACATTTCCATGTATTGTTGGATACCCTTACGGAAGCGGGTTTTATCTGCTACGAGATATCGAACTTTGGAAAGCCTGGCTATTATTCCCAAAATAATACGGCCTATTGGCAGCAGAAAACGTATGTAGGCATCGGTCCTTCTTCACATTCCTATGACGGCCACCGTAGAGGTTGGAATGTTAGGAGCAACCCCAAATATCTTAAGGCCATTGCCCAAGGTGAACTACCGATGGAAATTGAGGTATTGTCGCAAACGGATCAATACAACGAGTATGTAATGACCGGTCTACGGACCATTTGGGGGGTTTCGCTAGCAAAAATAAAGGAGCGTTATGGGGAAATGTACGCTAGGCACATCACACAACAGGCAGAAAAATATATTCGAAATCATTTGTTGTTTTGGGATGGTGACACCTTACTGGCCACGCGAAAAGGCAAGTTTTTGGTAGATGGGATCGCCAGTGATCTATTTATGGTTAACTTGTACTAAACGCCGTTTCCGTAATATAAATTTTAAATGCACGCCACCATACAATACAAGGACCGGGAATTCAACATTAACCTATCCAAACCCCTCGATATTTCCATTCCCTTACGTGGTGATCAGACCAACGTAAATGCCTGGTACTTGGACCATCCCAGGATAGAACCTCATAGGGAAGGTGATTTTGTGGCCAAAGTTTCTCAAGGGGCCTCCATCAATTTTAATGATATTTGGTTCAACCCTCATGCTCATGGCACCCATACGGAATGTGTTGGACATATTACCACGGAATTTCATTCCATCAACAAGAATTTGAACGCCTATTTTTTTGCTGCGACTTTATTGACCATTGCTCCGGAAAAGCACAAAGGTGACTTTGTTATTTCAAAAGAACAATTGGAGTATGTGTGGGGCGATGGTGGTAGCGAGGCGGTCGTTATCCGTACCCTACCGAATACCAAGGCCAAACGTTCCCGTCAGTATTCCCATACCAACCCTCCCTACATGTTGGAGGAGGCGGCCAAGTTCCTACGGGATAGTGATGTAGAGCATCTGCTTATCGATTTGCCCTCAGTGGACAAAGAAAAGGATGATGGGGAATTGCTGGCACATAAGGCCTTTTGGAACTATCATGGGGAGTTGAGAAAATCGGCTACCATTACGGAACTGATCTATGTGCCCAACCGTATCCCTGATGGCCATTACTTTTTAAATCTACAAGTGGCCCCTTTCGTTAACGATGCCAGTCCCAGTAGGCCGGTTTTGTTTGCCGTGGAAAACGGATAACTTCCTTATATTTATCACATGGACAATATTCTGGAAATATTCCTAGGCCTGGTTTTGGGGGCGATCATGATGTATTGGATTTTTTCGTTTTTCCGAAAAAAGAAAAATAAGGAACAGACCCAATATCAGTCCACGGTTTTATTGGAAAAGATAAAAAGTGTCTGCAAGTTGATTTCGGTGGAGGGCGATTTTGCCGAAATCTACAAATACGAGAATACCAAGGAGCGGTTTATGAGCTTGGTCAGTAGTAAGAAGAAGGCGCTCGTAGTCATTAATGCCAAGGCCCAAATCGGGTACGACCTTCAAAAGGTACTGATGCATTCCGACACGGATAAGAAGAAAATCATCCTGACCAATTTTCCCCAACCTGAAATACTATCTATTGAACCGGAACTGGAATTCTATGATATCAAGAACGGACTCTTTAATTCCTTTACCCCGGACGACCTCACCAGCCTAAATCAGGAAGCCAAAAGGCATATTCGGGATAAAATCCCGGAGAGCGGTCTCATGGATACGGCTAAGCGGGAAGCATTGGAAGCGGTTTTACTCATTGAGAAAATTGTAGAGACCATTGGATGGACCCTGGATTACTCCGCCTTGAAAATCTCCAATGAACAGAAGAAAGTATTGGACAACAGCACAAAATAAAAACGAAGAAATGAAAAAACTCGCCTTTCCTTTATTACTTTTAACCCTTGCCATAAGCTGTTATGGCCAAACCAAAACGAACATGAAAGAATTTGATTCCCATTTTGCACACGTGGTGTATTTCTGGCTAAAGAACCCGGATAGTCAAGAGGACCGTAAGGCCTTTGAGACCTCGCTTCAAAAGTTCCTGGACAATTCGGCATATGCCAAGACCAACTTTATCGGTACACCGCCAAAGGCTAGTCGAGATGTAGTGGACGGTTCCTTTACCTACTCCTTGATCGTGACCTTCGAATCGCCCGAGGCACAGCAGAACTATCAGGATGAAGCACCTCATAAATTGTTTATTGAGGAGTCCAGCAATCTTTGGGAAAAGGTAATCGTGTACGATTCCAAGGGTATCTAAAACTATGATGGGAACCATACGTTCCAAGAGATGAACATTGAAGAGTTTCGCAACTATTGCCTGGCCAAGAAAGGGGTAACCGAAGAACTTCCCTTCGGTCCGGATGCCCTTGTCTTTAAGGTAATGGGCAAAATGTTCGCTTTAAGCGCCCTGGACCGTATTCCGCCACAAGTCAACCTAAAATGTGACCCGGAACGTGCCCTTGCCCTGCGGGAAGAATACGATGGCCATATTATACCGGGCTACCACATGAGCAAGAAACATTGGAACACCTTGTATTTGGAACAACTTCCGCCGGGCCTGATCCAGGAGTTGATCGACCACTCCTATGATCTGGTCGTGGCCAAGCTTACCAAAAAATTAAAAGACGAACTAAATACCCTGGATGCTTAGTATGCCGGTCAACCAACTCGATATCATAATTAACGATTTAAAACAATGTTTTGATGGCAGGCCTTGGTACGGGGATTCCCTAATGGGAAAATTGAATACCTTGGATTGGCAGTATGTCAATGAAAGGCGCTATGGGAATAAGTCCATTGCCGTTTTGGTGCGGCACATGCTCAACTGGCGCGTATTTGTACTAAAAAAGTTGGAAGGCGATTTTGAATACGACCTCGTTATCGACGGCCCGAACGATTGGACCGAAGTCAACATTTCAAAGGAGGAGGAATGGGAAGGGCTAAGGTCGGAACTCCAACAAACACAGGAGGCCATTCTTCATATATTGTCCAACAGTTCCGATGATTTGTTGACGCAAAAGGTACCTGGAAAAAAATACACTTTTGGCAATGTATTGCCTAGTATTTCCCAGCACGATATCTATCATTTGGGGCAGATTGCCATGCTGTACAACATGGCCAAAAGCTAGTACGGAATACCTATCTTTGAGCGGTATCATTTTTTTAGATTTTCCATGCACGATTGTTTTCTGTTCTACACCGAACAAATCAAAAAACATAGGTCCGCACTGTCCCGTGTACAACAACAACTCTTTGCGTCGAGCATGATTCGCTTGGGAATTTTTGTCGTTGCGGCTGTTGGGATTTACTTTTTTTTCGGGAGTTCCCAAATGGTTTGGATCATCGGTATCTCTGCCTTTGTGCTCTTTTTGTTTTTGGTGTCCAGGCATACCGATCTTCAATATCGGCGGGACAAAATAAAGGCCCTTATTCGAATCAATGAAACCGAAATCGAAGTCCTGAAACGCAAGTTTCACCACTTGCCGGAAGGCAATGAATTTAGGGATTCCGGTCATTTCTATAGTCAGGATATCGATTTGTTCGGGAGGGGATCTTTTTATCAATACTGCAATCGAACCGCGCTGCATCAAGGAAGTGAGACCTTGGCGGAAATCTTGACCGGGAATACCGTAGATAACATCCTGAAAAAGCAGGAGGCCCTAAAGGAATTGGCCCAAATACCGGAGTGGCGGCAGAATTTTGCGGCCATCGCCAGTTTGGTAAAGACGGAAACCAAGTATACTACAATCATCAAGTGGATACATGCTTATCGGCCCTTTATCCCCTCGATAATGAAGATTCTACCACCTGTATTTAGTGTACTGTCCTTAATCATCTGGGCACTGTATTTTTTGGATTTGGTTTCAGGTTGGTTTTTGGTCGGATGGTTTTTTGTAGGTCTGGGCATTACAGGAAGATTCCTAGGTGCCATAAACAAACTTTCGGTGGATACCTCTAAAATACAGGGTACTTTTCAACAGTATCAAAAATTGATCATGGAGTTGGAACAAATGGAGTTTACTTCGGAGCTGCTATCCGAAAAAAGGAGTTCGATTATTGAAAAAACGGATAAGGCATCCAGGATTCTCAAAAAGTTTTCCCGATTGTTGAACGCTTTGGATCAGCGGAATAATATCATCATCGGTTTGTTCGCCAATGCGTTTATGTTGCGGGACCTTCAGTTATCCTATGCCATAGAAGACTGGTTCCAGTCGCAGGGCTCCAAGGTAGCGGGCTGGTTCCAGACCATTGCCTTTTTTGATGCTTACAATAGTCTGGGCAATTTCGTTTTTAACCATCCTTCCTATAGCTTTCCATCCTTATCCGGTGGGGAGACCATTTTGGAGTCGGAACAGTCCGGACATCCATTGCTGGACCCCGATAAAAGTGTCTTAAACGATTTTAAAATCGGGAAAGCGCAGTTTTTTATCATTACTGGGGCTAACATGGCAGGTAAGAGTACTTTTTTAAGGACGGTATCGTTACAAATTGTGATGGCGAATATCGGACTTCCGGTCTATGCCTCTAAAGCGAATTACACACCCATAAAACTAATAACGAGCATGCGGACGACGGACTCCCTAACGGACGAGGAGTCGTATTTCTTTTCGGAATTGAAGCGTTTAAAGTTTATTGTTGACGAAATGCGCAAGGACCGGTATTTCATCGTATTGGATGAAATCCTAAAGGGTACCAATAGCACCGACAAGGCGGCCGGTTCTCGAAAGTTTGTAGAACGATTGGTCCGTTCCCGATCTACCGGGATCATAGCGACCCATGATTTGAGCCTGTGCGATGCAGCAAATGACTTCGATCAAATCAAAAACTATTATTTTGATGCTGAAATTGTCGACAACGAACTCCATTTTGATTACCGACTAAAAGCCGGTATTTGTCAGAACATGAACGCCTCTTTCTTGCTACAGAAGATGGAAATTGTAGAGTGACCGGTGGTGAAAGGTGATATCAGGTCTTGAGTTGTCCCCTGGGTTTGGGACATGGCATAGCCGGTCCCCTGGTTCCATCACCCCAAATGTGGATTTCTTTTATTCAGTACAACAAATAACAAGGCCAAACCTATGAGGCCGGCAGTGGAGGTGGCCCCAATGATAATGGGGTCTAGGGTACATTGAAGCCAATGATAGGGTTCTGGTAATTCCCTTAAAAAGGTACCCCATACAATGATTAAAATACTAAAGATCACGGAGAGAATACCTTGTAACCTGGTAATTTTTACGTTGTAAATGGCCAACAGAAACAATCCCAGGATACCACCTCCAAAAATACCGGAAATCTGCCACCATACATCCAAAGCGCTCTTTGCCTGTATCATCAATAGCGCGAAGCCGATCCCCAAAAAGCCCCATATGACCGTAGAAACTCTCAAGATAAGGAGGCTCTTCTTTTTTGAGGTATGTGGATTTATATATTTTTTGTGAAAATCGATGAACCATACAGTAGCCGAACTATTTAAGGCCGAGTCCACGGTGCTCATGGAAGCTGCCATGATAGCGGCAATCATTAACCCCTTTATACCCATGGGAAGTTCAGTGGCGATGAAAAAAGGAAATACCTCATCGCCTTTGGTAAGGGTTTCATCCAATATATGTAGATTTCCGTCGTAATACGAAAATAAAGCCGTACCGATAAAAAGAAATAGGGCGGTCAAGGGCAAATAGATCAACATCGCTATCCACACCGATTTTTTGGCTTCTTTCTCCGTCGCGACCGAACTGTATTTTTGGGTAAAGTTCTGATCGGCCATTAGGTTCCGTACATTTTCGGTAACCCCGTAGATGATCATCACCCAAATTGTACGGTCACTTAATGAAGGATGTGTATCCCCCAAGCTGAATTTCTGGTGATCCAAAGCCTTTTGTATGAGATAATCCGGCTGCGCAAATACTTCGGTAACCAATAAGTAGCCCACAAATAAAATGCCCCCTATCATAATAACCGACTGCATTACATCGGTCCAGATAACGGCCTCCATGCCTCCCATTAAGGTATAGATGATGGTCACAATCCCTATGATCAGTATGGCGAAACCCATATCGATGTTGACGAAGGAGGTAAGCAGTAAGGACGAAAGATATAGGATTACGGCTACCCTTCCCACCATAAACAACAAAAAGGAGAATGCGGCATAAACCCTGCCCCAGCCTCCTATTTTTTCTTCCAGGTAGCTATAGACGGATATGATTTTGTGCTTTCTATAATGGGGAATCACAAATTGGGTCACAAACCAGGCGACGGGGATGGCGGAAAGTGCAAATAGTAAGGGGTGCCAGTTGTCATCAAAGGCTTTTCCCGGCACCGCGATATAGGAAATACTACTGGTGTAGGTACTCATCACCGCAATGCCCGCCGCCCAGGCGGGAATACTTCTACCGGCCACCATGAACTGCTCGGAGCCCTTACTCTTTTTAAAGTAGTGGAGGCCCATGACCAACAACACCAAACCATAGCCGATAATTATCGCCAGGTCCACTAAGCTCAGATCATATTTCATCGGGCGGGGATGTATAGATCATCAGGAGGAAAAAGGGTCAAATGGCCTTTGATCTGCTCTTGCTCCACAGGAGTAAACCGACGTAAGGGAGGTGCCACTTGATTATGGCATAGGCCAAGTACGGACAGGACACTTTTTGTACCTTTTATATATTTCGATTCTTGTTTTCCGACCGTGTAAATGGTGGTCCCGATCAACTTAACTTGCTTCAAAAGTTCCGAGATAGTTTCGGTATCATCTACCAAACAGGCATTATACAAAGCTACGAACAAACCTGGGAAAAAATTGGCGCCCCCTGCAACAGCCCCGTGCCCTCCCTCTGTCATCAATTTCGGTAAGAACGATTCTGTTCCGGTAACGATTGAAAAAGTGGGATCTTCACCAAATTCTTCGATCAAGGAATGCAGGTAGTTCCAATCGCCTGAGCTGTCCTTTATGCCAATGGCACCCAGTTCCTTCCCTTTTTTAATGGTTTCCAATGACAATTGAAGTTTGGTACAACTCGGCATATTGTACAGTAAAAAGGGTAAGGGAAGCCGCGGTGCCAGATCATCCAAATACTGTTGCATTTCACCTTGGGAAATGGGTAAATAATAAGGCGGGGCCACTACAAGGGCATCGGCCCCCATTTGTTGGGCATGTTCCGCCTGTTCCAAAGATTCCTCGCAGGAAGTATCCGTAATACAGACCAGTACGGGCACTCGTTTATCGATCAGGTTGCAGGCTTCCGAAACCACTTGTTTTCGAAGTGCGTGTGATAAGCTTGTCCCTTCCCCGGTAGTCCCCAAAAGGAAAAGTCCGTGTACGCCCCCTTTTAACACATGTTCAATGACATTACACAGACCTTGGCTGTCCAAATCCCCCCTTTCCGATAAAGGGGTGACCATGGGCGGAATAATTCCTTTAAGGGGTAGATTCATCTCTTGTTTGAATGATGTTCAACAAATAACGAATAAATCGCGCTTTGGCGCCACTATAATCTTGCATCATATACATTAAATCTTAACCTTTTTTAAAGCTTTATTTCGTATTTTAAGCCATAGCTGTTAAAATTGCCACTAATGGAGTTTGTTTTCGAAAAGATCCATGTTCCGTATAAACATTCTTTCATTTCAAGAAAATTACCCTTGAAAACGAACGACAATGTGCATTCCCACAAAAATTTTGAACTTAATTTTATTGCATCCGGTTCGGGCCGAAGAATCGTAGGGGACCACATATCCAGATTTGAGGCCGGAGACCTGGTATTGTTGGGCCCTAATTTGCCTCATTGTTGGGAACTGCAAGAAGAAAACAGAGAGCCGTCCTTTTGTATTGTGACCCATTTTTCCGAGGATATCATGAGTTCGGATTTTTTCAGGATCCCGGAGTTGGAAAAGGTTGTGACCCTTTTGAAACAATCCAAAAGAGGGTTACGGTTCAAGATGGAAAATGAAGGTCAAATACGTTGCACGCTGGAAAGAATGACCCAGCTGAACGGGTTGGCCTATTATATTGAAATGCTCAAGGTGTTCCATCTTTTGATCCAGACAAAGGAACGGGAAAAACTATCCAACCCTATGGACCATACCGCAATTTTTAACAGAAACCTGGAGAAGATCAATGCGGTATATGCTTACGTATTCCAAAACATTCAAGAAGGTGTAAAATTGGAGGAGGCGGCTGCCCTTTTGAATATGGCACCCAGTTCGTTCTGCCGATTTTTTAAAAAGAAAACGGATCTTACCTTTATGGAATATGTAAAACGTGTACGGGTGGGGATGGCGGCCAAGCTTCTGGCGGAGACGGATAAACAAATTACCCAGATATGTTTTGAAAGCGGCTATAACAATTTGGCCAACTTCAATCATTATTTTAAGAGTATAATGGCCAAAACACCTTCTGCCTATCGCAAGAGTTTTAATTGAACGGGATATAGGATTCACAACAATTCCCAAAACAACTTAGCCATCTAAAATGAGAATACCATTCGTGATTACGATAATAGCAACTGTTTTTTCGTGTAAAGGCCAGTCGGGTGGAACACCGAAAATTGTACCGATGGACCATCCGGCCGTTGTTTCGGAAGAATTCATTTACGATTTGGACAAGGCCCTAACACCGGAATGCCATGCTTCTACGGTGGAAATTAGCAATGGTGTCCTTATTGCCGCATGGTTTGGAGGCACAAAGGAGAAGAACAAGGATGTGGGTATCTGGGTTTCCAGAAAAACGAACACGGAATGGTCCATTCCCATTGAGGTCGTTAACGGCGTTCAAGAGAATGGCACCCGTTATCCCTGTTGGAACCCGGTGTTGTTCAAGCCCAAAGGCCAACCTTTGTACTTGTACTATAAAGTGGGTCCAAATCCAAGGGAGTGGTGGGGACTGTATGTGACTTCAAAGGATAATGGGAAGACCTGGTCCGAACCTGTAATGCTACCCAGAGGTATCCTTGGGCCTATCAAGAACCAGCCCATTCAATTAAAAGATGGAACCGTACTTTCACCTTCCAGTACGGAAAGCAAAACGGAAGGTTGGAAAATACATCTGGAATCCAGTGATGCCGAGGGTGCAAATTGGTCCCAAACTCCCGCTTTGAACGACCCCAAGGAATTTGGTGCCATACAACCGGTAATCTTAAATTATGGCGGTGGCAAATTGCAATTGCTCAGTAGGACACAGAATAGTGTGATTGCCCAGAATTGGTCTACGGACTTTGGAAAGACCTGGAGCAAGATGACCGCAACGACACTTCCCAATCCAAATTCGGGTATCGATGGGGTCACCCTAACAGATGGACGCCAATTATTGGTCTACAATCCCACGGACAAGAATTGGGGAGATCGTGTTCCCTTGAGTGTTGCCCTATCCACCGACGGCCATGAATGGAAACGCGTATTGGACTTAGAATCTCTTCGGCCTACGACCGATAGGGAAGGAGAGGAGTATTCCTATCCTACCGTGATACAGGCACCGGATGAAATGGTACACATCGTCTACACTTGGAATCGGAAAACGGTGAAACACGTGGTGTTGGACGCAGGGAAGCTTTGATGAAAAGTTCATTTTGGATTACACATTCAAGTTTGACAAAGAGACTAATGTGGTTTAGAAGTGGGAAGTGAGAAGTAAGAAGTGGGAAGTAGGAAGTATGAAGTGGGGAGTAGGAGGTAAGAAGGAAGTAAAGAGTAAGAAATACGAAATACTTTTTTTAGTTTCACCAAACACCAAACACCAAACACCAAACACCAAACACCAAACACCAAACACCAAACATGTCATGCTGAGCGCCCGCCTGGATGACTTTGTCGGGCAGGCAGTCGAAGCAACAAACCGATTATGATGGACCCCTTCTGAATGACTTTTTCGGGCAGGCAGTGGAAGCACCAAACCCTACGCTTGAACCTAACTAGGAAGAATTAGAACTTGGAAAATGGATTCACTTACACAAATTGTTCTAGGAGCCTCGGTCGGTGAGGCCGTTCTTGGCAAAAAAGTAGGCAACAAAGCGCTGCTGTATGGGGCTATCGCGGGTACCATTCCGGATTTGGATGTACTTTCCCGCAATTTTACGGATACGGTAACCGCGATTGAATGGCACCGCGGATTTAGCCATTCCATTTTCTTTTCGTTACTGTTTGCCCCAATCTTTGGTTGGATGATTTCGAGAATAGAAAGAAAATCCGATGCTACTTGGAATGATTGGTCGAAACTGATGTTCTGGGGACTATTTACCCATCCCATATTGGACGCCTTTACCACTTGGGGTACCCAATTGTTTTGGCCTTTTGATTTACGGCTTGCCTTTCAAAATATTTTTGTTATTGACCCATTGTATACGCTTCCCTTTTTATTGTTTTTGATACTCGTTATTTTCCAAAATCGTACATCGTCCAAAAGATCAAGATACAATCGTTTAGGCTTGCTAATCAGTAGTAGCTACCTTATGCTGACCTTGATCTTAAAAGGAATATCCTACAAGAAGTTTGCCCATAGCCTAGAGGAACAGGGGATAGCATACATTTCCATGGATACCCGGCCAACTCCATTCAATTCGATACTGTGGGCAGCCAATATAGAAACTGAAGATGCCTATTTGATGGGCTTTTATTCATTCTTTGATTCCCGGCCCATACGCTTTTCTTCCTATCCCAAAAATCATGAACTTCTAGGACACTTGGCTTCCCATGAAAAGATAGAGCGTTTAAGGCGTATTGTACAAGGTTGGTATACGATCACCAAAAAGAACAACCAATTGTTTTTTAATGACCTGCGTTTTGGATTGATCAGCTTGGATTCAGAAGAAGAACGTTTTGCATTTAGCTATAGAATAATCCCAAAAGGGGACAAGGTAATAGTAGAGGAAATACCAAAAATTAGAAGTGATGCCAAACATCTTCTTGAGGCGCTCTGGCTAAGGATTTGGGGGAACTGATCATCCAATTTTCGGCATCTACAAGTGGGGTGCCAAACAACCCGGAACTATAAACGGTTATTTTTTACCAATTGCGGCCGTCATTACTGTCCAAAGGTAAGGAGGAAGACATGAAAGATTGGGTTGTTATCTTGGGACACATCCCGTAATGCGGGTTATAAACCCTTTATCTGAAGATCATGGAAAGCATCGGCTTGAAGTTTTAGGAGCTCTTCCGCCTTTTCTTTTTTATACGCATATACGGCTTCCTCCTGCTCGATTTCCGCATAGATTTTTTCATTTAAGGCGGTATCCGTGGCCAGGATATTTTCACGCTGTGCCACCTTTTGGGTCACCCAAGTACGTACGGTACTTTCCTCGTCTTCCAACTTTAGGTCATATTCCCCTTTTGGGGCCAATAGCTTGGCAACAATAGGGGCGGTTTCAATGGCCAGGAACAGTAGAAAAATAAAAAAGGAAGGAAACCAAGGGAGTTTGCCCAAGGCATTGATGCGGGCCATAAGTCCATCAAATCCATCAATAATAGGTTGGGAATTTTCCACTACTTCGGCATATTCTAAATTTAGCGCTGCGATTTGGTCTTCCAAGACCTTGATCTTTTCGCGATTTTCGAGTTTCAGTTCCTGTAGCTCGGCCAAAGCGGCATCATGCTTCTCCCGTTTTTCCCGATACACTGGACCTTTGCCCAAAAGCATGGTTCCCGCCCGTCCTTCGGCTTCGGAAATATAGGTGTCGTACAGCGCATCGGTAACGGCCTCCTTATCGTCAATTTCACTTTTAAGGTCCGCAATGTCCCCGTTCAATTTTTCAATGGTCGGGGTGTATTGTTGGGCCAATTGCTGCTTATTGGCCAATGTCATTTCATTTTTTTCTTCCAGCAATACCTGATTGATTTCCTTTTCAAAAATCTTCATTTCCAAAGGTTTGGAAATGACCACGGCAATAATTATGGCCAGTATGATTCTTGGGGTGGCCTGTAGGAGCTCCTGTCCAAAACGGTCCCTTTTTTTGATCGTGGAAACAATAAATCGATCCAGATTAAAGATCAAGAGTCCCCAAATAAGGCCAAAGAAAATGGCGATATACGCATTGTCGAAAACGGTATAGAGCGCATAACTGCTAGCAATAAAGGCCATTACCGCAGTAAAAAAAACAGTAGCCCCAATACCCGCGTATTTATTGCGTTCACCTTGGGAACAAGTAGAAAGAATAGAAGTGTCTGCCCCGGAGCAGAGGATAAAGAAGCGTTGTAACATAGTGTTCTGGTTTTGATTGATGACCCCGTTGCTTGTTAGAACGTGATTTTAGGGGAAATGTTACAACGCCCTACTAGAAATCAGGGACTTTACACTTATTTTAAGATTTTAAACAGTCAATACAAAGACGCCGACCGTCCCTGGAAGAAAGCCAGTTCGCCCCCTTTTTTTTATTGGTCCTGCGATTTGGCCAGAAAATCCTGGGCCAGACCTTTAAATCGTTCATTCGGGTGCAATTCGAGGCATTTTTTAAAATGGATTCGGGCATTTTTAAATTCATTCATTCTAAAATACCCGATGCCTAAATTGAAATAGGCTTGATAATTCGTAGGATGCAGTTGGGTATTCAAAATAAAATAGGGGAGCGATTCCCGACCCTTTCCCGACATGGAGAGCAATTGAGCCGTATGGTTGAGTTGATCATAGTCAAAAGTGCACTTCTCGTTGGTACGATATACTTCCAGGAACAATTGAAGCATTTGGTCAAAACTCACATATTGCAAGACCGCCTCGTGAAAGGCTTCGGGATAATGCGATCGGTACCAGGTCATGAGCTCTTTGGAGGAGGCCAAATCATTATTTTGGGCCGAAAGAAAAATTAATTTTTGCAGATCGGTTTCGGGGTAGACCTTATGGGGTTCCCTACCGATAGATGTGTCTAAAAACGAGACCAGGTCTTTCACCTGTCCGCTGGTGTATCGTTCAAAAAGTACATCCACCTTGGGCAGTCCTTTTTTGGTTTTGATTTGTACAAACGAGGTATCTAAATGAATGGCGTTAAAATACTTTCGGGTCATTTGGGAATAATCCAGTCTGGTTTTGAAAACCCCGTCCAGGAAAGCCAGTATGTATTGGGCCATCAGGTTATAGCCCTTTGTTTTACGCCTCACATTTTCCTGGGTGTCGTTGGATCCAAAAAGTTTGATGAATTGAGACGCCAGATCGGTATGTTCCAATTGGGGGAGGTTAACCATATAGGCATCGCTGTACACCAATTTATCGTAAAAAGGCAGTTCATTCATATACCCTAAGGAATTGATAAACAAGGAAGGTTTAGAAAAACGGCTATAATCCTCATAGGGAGAATCCTTGAAGAAATCGTAAGCCTCGTGAATGCTCGGGTCGATTCCTATCCAGGCGTCCACTGCCGTGTTACGGGCCCACATAAGCACATTGGATAAACCTCCCAGACTAAATCCACCAATGGCTATGCTATCGGTATTTGCATTGGGCAGGGTCGCTACCAGACTAAGAAGGAACTCCATATCCCGGGCCTGGGTTTCCACCCCGATTCTGGAAATGGGCATGTCCCTGTTTTCCGGTCCCACGCTGGGGCTAGAGACCACAACATAGCCATGGCTGGCCAGGAACTCGCACAACAGTGCATTTTCGTAAGCTGATGATGACCAACTGGGCCCATAGATCAGCACAGGAAATTTCTGGGTCACAAGAGGGGCTGCGTCCTTTATGGCCCGCATGTCCAATTTTAGTTCCTTTTCCAAAATAGGTGCTTCCACCGGTTCGGTTTCCAGGAAATCCTTCAATAACTTTTTTCTGGCTGTGGCGGTCAAGGTTGCGTTTCCGGTCTCATGGGCCTTTAAAAAGAAATATTCCTCATATTTCATCGGGATTTCATCACTGACCACTGCGGGATACCAAACACAAACTTGAATGGGTCGGTATATCGTTTTCTCCTGATTATGGTCCGCTTCACCGACCGCAAGGGAAAAACTCCGGGATCGGTCCAAGGTGTTGTACGATTTAAACCCAACCTGAAGCGCACCAAAGGGCTCGGAAAGGGTAAGGGATGACTCCTGTGAAAGTGCGGGGCAGTAACCTAGTACGCAACCCAAATACAAATGGAAGATTGCTTTTGCCATGAAGTTTGGTTATAAAATAAGAGTAGAAATTTTTTCAGCTATAATATCGTCCCTACCCCCTCTGTACTTGTTGGTCAGGACGATAACCGCGATAGCGTCTTTATCAAATCGCCAAAAATCAGCGAAGAAAATACCATTGCCCCCGTTATGCCATATGGCCGTTGTTTCCGGTCCAAAAGGCATATTTACCCAACCATAGGCGTAAAAGGATTCGCCACTGGCATCTTCGGGAACATGGGGGTAAAAAAGTTTCTTCTTGGCATTTTCATCCAAAATACGATTCTGCAACAAGGCCAGGTGCCATTTATGGAGGTCCAGGGCATTGGACAAGATACCCCCGTTTCCCTTTAAGTTCAGGAAGGGACCGTCCTTGTCCCAATGTTCTTCGTTCGGTTTGTTGTGTTCTTTCTTTTTGGAATAGCCTTTAGCAATGGTTTCCCTATTCCAAGTTGGGAGTACATACCCGGTGCTTTGCATTCCGGCCGGCCGAAATAGTTCTTGCCTTAAAAAAGCCTCATATCCCATACCGCTTACATTTTCAATAATGATGGACAACAAACTATAGCCTACATTGGAATATCGGAACCTTTGCCCTATTGGAGATTTCAATTCCGTGGAGAAGACCCTTTCCAAGAAATCAGTCACGGATATTTCCTCATAATCGCTGCCCACACTATCGACCAGTCCCGCAGTATAGGTGAGTAGTTGATGAAGGGTGATATTCTTTTTATCCTCAGGCACTCCGGACAGGTAGTCGGAAATGGGATGGTCCACGGACAGTTTCCCCTGCATTTCCAACTTTAGGATGGCTGTCGCAGTAAACTGCTTGGTAATCGAACCAATGTCAAAAATGGTATGGTCTTCATTTTTTAGTCCCTTGAAGCGATCGCGCATACCAAAGGTCCGCTGCTGGATAATTTCCGTATTACGGGAAACAAGGATGGTTCCGTAGAATCCTTTTTTTTCCAAGGACTGGAGATACTGTTCCAAATTTTTTCCCCTGTTCGGCCCCTCATGACCAAGGGTTGGGTCTGCATTGTCAGGACTACTTGCTCCAAGAAACAGGAGCAGGGTCAACCATGACAACTTGGTTTTCATTGTCAAAAACATGATAAAAAGGTTTGGAATTAAGGGGTTACTGGTTGGAAAATTCGGTGGTAATTTTCACAATGGGCCTTTTCCCTTTTTTGCCTCTAGTATCGATGTGCACCTCATTGCTGTTCTCTAGCAGCTGTAGGGCCTGGTCGGCCGATATCTTTTCGTTGCCATGGTAGAAGATAGCCTTCTTTCTCTTCATTTTCTTAACAAATTCCGACGGCGATTCCGGTTCCGGGGGTAATGGGGGTAGGGGAATGTTCCGTTCCATTTCTTGGGCTTCCCGCTCCAATTCCCGGGCTTCCTTTTCCATCAACCTGGACTTTTCCTGTATTTTCCGAGCCTCTTTTTCCAAGGCCCTGGCTTGCTTTTGCATTAATTTGTCCTGTTCCTCCAATGCAAGGGCGGCCTGCCTCATCTGCTTTTGCTGTCCACCTATTTCGATGTCTACGTCCACCATTTCATCCGTATGATGGCTTACATCGATGTCCACTTCCTGTTCTTCCAATAAGGAAGCCAATCTTTCTATCTCTTCCCGGACTTCCATTACTTCCGGAGAACTGGGTTCCGGAGGTTCGGGCAACTCTGGGAATACCGGATAGGGTTCCGCCTTACGTTTTTGCTCCTCGGTCATAAGGCTGTACACATATTCCAGGGTATCCATGTCCGATTTCTTGACAAAAATGTGTTCCCCCTTTTCGATCATCGCATTGTAGCTCCTGGCCAGGGCGTTGTATCGGGCCAATTGTTGCTCGGTGGCGCCCTCCTGCGATTCCTGATGGGGATCGGCAAATCTGGGAAGGGGTGCCACGTTGCGTTTTTGTACCGAGGACATACGGTGGTAAATATGCTCCAGTCGACGAATATCTTCTTGTTTAACCTGTCGATTATCCACGGAATTGTCGTTGTATTTTTTGGCCAGGGCATTGTATTCCCTTACCATTTCGGGAGTGACGTTCTTCGGATGATTATCCTCGGCAACCCATGCTTGTTCTGGATTATCCCGTTGAACGACCTTTTTTTCAGTAAAACCGTAAAGCAATAGGGCCAATAGCGGGAGCAATAGGGTGCCCTTTAGTAAAATGGTGCGTTTTGATGTTTGTTTTTTCATGATCGTGAATCGTTTTTTGACTTGCCCATAGGCACTTTTTAATAAGATTTTCTTGCCCAGTACATTTAGGCGGATTGATGAAATGGATGAATAGTTGATGCCATTGGCCATGGCCGGCTGATGATAGGTTTCAGGGGTGGACGTGGTAAAGGCCAAAAGCAGTTTTTGATAGGAAGGAGAGGATACTCCTTGCTTTAAAACGGCCTCATCCGCCAAAAACTCATGGTTAAGTTTTATGGCGTTCCGCATCCATGGCAAGAGCGGATTAAACCAGAAGACAACTTGTAGGAGCTCCACTAGAACCACATCCAGACTGTGTAATTGTCTGGCATGGGTTTCCTCGTGCAGCAGGACTTCCTTGGGAATTTCGCATGCTTCGAATTTGGATTTGTTCAAAAAGACATAATTAAAGAAAGTGTGGGGAATTATTTTTTCCCAAAGCAACACATGGATACTTTTTTCCGCCTTCAATTTAGGATTGCTACGGATTCGCCGAACGAGTACAACCAGATTCTTTGAGAATCGGAAACCAAAAAATAGCACACCCAGTATGTATGTGGTCCAAAGTAGGATAGGAACACTTAATGTACTTCCATCCAACGGCAGTGCTTCCAAAGGCGGTTGCAGTCGAGTAGGTAGGATGTTCGAAATTTCCGTACTTTCGATGGGAAGCTCCACATAATAGGTAAAGGTCATCAAGGGAATGGCAAATGCCAACATCAGGGATGCCAGGAGATAGAAGCGTTTGAAAAGGTGCATTTTTTCCCGCTCCAACAACAGGTTATAAAAGATCAGAAAAAAGGCAAGACAGAGGCCGGACTTCAATAGGTAGGCGAGCATAACTATTTCTTTTTGATTTCTTGGTCTATCAATTTTCTCAAATCCTCCAGTTCTTCCTTGTTTAACCCAGTTTCCCGAGTAAAGAATGAGGCAAATTGCCCCGGGCTGTTATTGAAGAAATTCTTGATCAGTCCGTTCACATGTCTGGAGAAATAATCCTTTTTATTTACAGTTGGATAGTATTCCCGGGATCGTCCAAAATGGGTGTAGGCCACAAAGCCCTTATCCGTCATCCGTTTTAACAGGGTGGCCACCGTTGTAGCGGCAGGTTTCGGTTCTGGGTAGGCCTCCAAAAGATCTTTCATAAAGGCCTTCTTCAGCTTCCACAATAAGTTCATGAGCTCTTCCTCTGCTTTGGATAATTGCACCATATGTTGAAATGTCATTTATTTCTACAAACATAGAACAAATTTTTTAATTCTACAAACGTAGAATTAAAAAAGATGGAACAGGGTACCCGATTCCTTAGGGAAGAAACGTCCTAAGCAGCTATAACACCATGCGTCGGTAACTTTTTGAAGGGTCCAAAAAAAATTAGGTAACCGTATTCAGTTCCCGGAAATACTGGTAAAAGTAAGGTATGGTCTCGATGCCTTTGAGGTAGTTCCAAACCCCGAAATGTTCGTTCGGGGAATGAATGGCATCACTGTCCAACCCAAAACCCATAAGAACGGTCTTGCTTTTCAGTTCCTTTTCAAAAAGGGCCACAATGGGAATACTGCCCCCGCCGCGCTGGGGCACCGGAGGTTTACCAAAAGTAGTTTCGTAAGCCTTCGCTGCCGCTCGGTATCCCATATGATCAATGGGCATTACATAGGCCTGTCCGCCATGATGAGGTGTAACTTTAAGTTTTACCCCTTTAGGTGCAATACGCTCGAAATGACGACTAAATAGATCGGTGATTTCCTTCCAATCTTGATGCGGCACCAAGCGCATGGAAATCTTGGCATAGGCCTTACTGGCGATTACGGTTTTTGCTCCTTCTCCAATATAACCGCCCCAAATCCCATTAACATCCAGGCTGGGCCTTATAGAATTGCGCTCATTGGTGGTAAATCCTTCCTCTCCATGCACAGCCTCGATATCCAAGGCGTCCTTGTATGCCTCCAAGTCAAAGGGTGCTTTGCCAATTTCGGTGCGTTCGGTTGGAGAGAGTTCCGCCACTTTGTCATAAAATCCGGGAATGGTTATGCGATTGTCCTCGTCATGTAGGGACGCGATCATTTGGGTCAGGATATTGATCGGATTGGCTACCGCGCCACCATAGAGACCTGAATGCAGATCGCGATTCGGCCCTGTGACCTCTACTTCCACATAGCTTAGTCCACGAAGTCCTGTGGTCACGGAAGGTACATCGGGGGCGATCATGCCCGTATCGGAAATTAAAATAATGTCGTTGGACAGTTTTTCCCGATTTTCCGTGACAAAGGTCGTAAGACTATTGCTGCCCACTTCTTCCTCTCCCTCGATCATAAACTTGACATTGCAGGGTAATTGATCGGTTCGCACCATAAATTCCAAGGCCTTTACATGCATATACATTTGACCCTTATCGTCACTGGATCCCCGTGCAAAAATGGCCCCTTCTGGGTGTAATCCATTTTCCTTGATAACCGGTTCAAAGGGCGGGGAGTGCCACAGATCTAGCGGATCTGGGGGTTGCACGTCGTAATGCCCATAGACCAGGACGGTGGGCAGGTTTGGATCGATGATTTTTTCGCCATAGACAATGGGATATCCTTCGGTTTCACAGATTTCCACGTGGTCACAGCCAGCTTCCTTCAAGGCCGTTTTTATGGCAGTGGACATATTGATGACGTCTTGGGAGTAGGCAGAATCCGCACTAACGGACGGAATTTTCAATAGTTCAATAAGTTCGTCTAAGAAACGGGCCTTGTTTTGGGCCAGGTAATTTTTGATATTATTCATGTACGGGAACTTGAGTTTACCCCCAAGTTACAAAAAAGAAGTTTTTGGGCGATTAAGTATTTAGGGAAAGGGATTTTTGCTTTATATTTGCAATCCTTTTACGTAATAGTAGGGTAAAAGGAACCTTTGCATTGCGGCTGTGATGGAACTGGTAGACATGCTTGACTTAGGATCAAGTGCCGTGAGGCGTGGGGGTTCGACTCCCTTCAGCCGCACTTTTTAAAAGGTAAGAAGCCTCCCGATTTCGGGAGGCTTCTTGGTTTGTGTCCAATTGGGTTCTTTTCTTTGAATACGGGACAATTCGGAATCTTAATGGGACAACGAAATGGCGATAGGGCCAAATTTCAAATACTTTGGGGATGGGATTGGTTCCATATCCCGGTCAGTGCCGTGTTTTCCACGTATTCCGTAAAGTCCGTTGCCTTTCTGCCCAGCACCCGTTCCACATCATGGGAGACCTCCTGATTGGCCGGATTCCCCAATACCTCCTTAAAAAGGTAACCAAAGAGCCAGACATAGGAATCCGGTAGGCCGGCGGCCTTCATTCCGGCCTTGAACTCCCCTAGGGAAATGGGCTGGTAATGGAGCTCCCTCCCGATGCCATCGGCTATGGTTTGTACCAACTCCCGGAACGTTATTTTTCGTGGGCCGGTTACCGTAATGGTTTGGCCGTTGTAAGAATCGTCCACCAAGACTTTGGTTACTACTTCGGCAATATCCTCCGCATCCACGAAGGGGATTTCGGCTTCCGGCATAGGGAGGGCCACATGTCCGGCCAGTATGAAATCCAGAAAGGCTCCCTCACTAAAATTCTGATTGAACCACGATGCCCGTACCAAAGTATAGTTAAGACCGGAATGGGCCACGATCTGCTCACAAGCCTCCGCCTCGGTTTCTCCCTTTCCAGAAAGGAGGACCACCTTTTCCAACCCTTCCTTTAGCGCTGCCTCGGTCAAGGCCGAAATGGCTTCCTTGGCGCCAGGCACGGCCAGGTCGGGATAGTAGACAATATATGCCCTATCCATTCCTTGAAGCGCCTGCCGATAGGTAGAAACGTCTTCCCAGTCAAACACAGGTTCATTTTTTCTAGAGGCCACCCGTACATTGTGCCCTTCTTGAGTAAGTCCTTCTACGACTCGGCGACCGGTCTTACCGGTTCCTCCGATTACTAAGATGTTATGTTTCATTTTATTTTGGATTTTGAATGATTTGAATAATTAGGATGATATTGATTTGACATGGGTAAACAATGAGAGTACGGTCAACACGAATGAGATGACCGCGAAAACGGTTCGGATACGGTGTAACCTATTCCATTTGCTTTCATAAAATTCCCGGAATTCCGCAATTTTCGTGGGACTTAATTCCCCGATGTTAAGGACATCCAATTGACCGTTGAGAGGAACGTTGCCCAGCCCCGTAACGCCAAGGGTTCCGGCCAAATAACAAATGGATGCGGCCAGGATCAACCAGAAAGCGAGCTTGTTGAGGTCGAATTCATAGATGCTGGCGATACTAAGAAATACCAAACTCCCAAAAAAGACAAAGTAGAAAGCCGGATTGAGAATGGCCCGGTTAATGGATTGCATGGTCTGCAAATACGGGGTATGATCTATATTTTGGGTGCCTGGAATTACAGAAACCGACCAAGCATAGAAAAACCCCGCGGATAGGCCCGTTAGGATGACGGATCCTAACAGGACAAATGATTTAATAGAAAGCTCCATAACTAAAGTTTTTTTGAATTATGAAGCAAAACTAGATGGGACAAGCGCGCAATGCTTGATAGTTCAAGCCAATGTTTTGACAGTTTGAGCCAAACGTGCTTATTTTGCCATTTTCCGAAACTCGGTAGGCGAGTGCCCGGTCCACCGCTTGAAGGCCCGGTTAAAGGCGCTTTGTTCGGAGAATCCTGTTTCGAAGGCGATTTCGGCAATGCTTCTTCGGGGATTTTTGAGAAGAGTTTTGGCAAGTCCCTCTTGTGTTTTCCGGATCAGGTCTCGGAACGTCAACCCGTTTTCGGAGAGCCTACGGGTAAGGGTACGGTTGCTCATGCCCACATGATTCCCAATTTGGGAAATGCTTGGGATTCCACTGGGCAAGGCATCCTTGATCAATAGCTCAATATCGGTTGCTATTTTGTTGGCACTTACTTGGAGCCCTTTGGTCTCTTCCTCCACCCTTTCCACCAAAAATTGATTGATACTGGCATCCGCCTTGGCCGTACGTGTTTCCAAATCAACGGTCCTGTAGGTAATGGAATAATAAGGCTGATGAAACAAAATGGGACAGTGGAACGCCTCCCGATAACTCTCCAGGTCGGTGGGCGGTCCGTGTTTAAAAGCGACCTGCACCGGGGCTATATCCGTTTCCGTCATGGCTTGGAGGACCACCACGGTCGCCGATAATGTGGCTTCGTTGGAGAGTTCCAGACCTCTACGGTGCGGCTCCCGATGTAGCAACACGATGGATAGGCCCCCTTCCTTTCTTACTTCAAAAACATAGGTATTGGAAAGTAGCTTAAAATAGCGCTCGCTACGTTCGAATATTTCCCCCGCCCAGGAGCACGTTCTCCAAGAAAGGCCCAAAACGCCATAGTCCGCAATCTTCATTTCCTGGCCCACTCGTATCGAGAATCCGGGCCCCAAATGTTCATCGAGCAGCTCGTGTAGTTGAAAGAAATGATCGGCGGGCACCGCTTGTATATGATCCATGGTATCAATAGGAGTAGGCAGGTTTTTGAATTCATCTCGATGCATGCCTTCATGGAGGGCATGATTGATCATTTTCCGATACAGGTTCATCGAGATATACTTCATGGAAAAGTGATATAAACCAGGATTTTGGTGAGCCGATCCCATTATCAATATACGAACAATAGCGGAAAAGAGGTGTTTAAGACGAAATGGCTATTTCCACGTAAAACAAAAAGCCGCTCCAAAAAGGGGCGGCTCTTTTTCGGTGGATTTCTCCCTTCGGAAATGCGATTCAATAGAAAAATTCTTCCTTGATAATCTTTCCATCCGCAATCGTGTAGAGGATAATTTCATCCATGGCCATTTTATTGCCGTCCTTTAGCAGGGCCGTGAGTTTGTATGGAAGGGCAATATGCTTGGAAGCCACTATGGCGTCCCCTACCTTCATGGACTCAATGCCGGCCAGATGTTCGCCCATGGCGGCATCCTTGGCCTTTATGGCCGTTACTCCCTTTACATGCGCAAAATGTTCGGATTGCGGTTCAATATGCTCGGCATCGGGATGGAACAATCCATCATATACGGCTTCAAATTGACCTTCCCGTAAAAGGCCTACCAGTTTATTGGCTATTTCTTGATTTGTCATATCTCTGTTCTTAAAATTTTTTTCCCAATTGTTTAGATAGGATTATTACTAATTGATTTGATCAAGCACATACCAAGGATGGCCTAGGCATCGTTGGCCATGTTCTGTATAATTTCGTCCACGGAAGACTTCATAAAAGCAGTGAACTGGGGTTCCGTCATCTGAGGATTTTCCATAAACTGCTCGTAATTGGACCACCAAATGATCATGGACTTGTTGTATCCCAGGTCTACCACCTTAAAATTGTTGACCAGGCCTTTTACCGGCACGCCTTCTACCACGGCATAGGTATAGGTCCTATTGGTATCGTCATAGGCCAGGATATTTTCCTTGAATTGACCTTTGCCATCCGCGGTGGTACACACCCGGGATGCCCCGGCCCCGGCCTCGCCAATGACCTGTATTTTTCCCAAGGTTTTGGTATACTTGGCAAAATCCAGATTGCGCACCACTTTCCAGACATCGTCCGCACTTTTTTCAACTATTTGTGTATAGACCAATTTGGCGTCCTCGTTTTGTGCGTGGACACCCTTGTTGAATACGAGGGCCAATAGGCCCATAAGGCTAACTAATTTTAACGTTTTCATTGTATTTGTTTTTTTTAAGTTATGCCCTTAGGATGCATGGAAATGGGAGGTGTGACAACCTCATGCATTTTAGTTGGATTTTTAGGATAGGCATGCCGATTTGAAAAAGAATAGTGCAACCTATACTTTTGAAGTTGTCACAGCCGCCCAAAATTTGCATCCAATAGAAAAAAGTACAGATGGATAATCCTTTTTTACAAACGTATACCGGGAATAAATCGGACACTACCCTGATCAATGAGGCGCAACAGGGTAGCAAACGCGCCCTGGAGGAATTGATATTAAAACACCAGCCTTTTATCTACAATGTAGCTTGGAAAATGGTAAGAAATCCAGTGGATGCACGTGACCTTGCCCAGGAAGCTCTTATCAAGGTGGTGACCAACCTTTCCAAATTTGAAGGGAAAAGCAAGTTCTCCACATGGTGCTATCGTATTGTGGTGAATCATTTTTTAATGGCAAAACGAAAATCCACCGAGGCCGTTTTTTCCAGTTTCGAAGCCCACTCCGAGGCCTTGGAAAATACACCGGACCAAGATATGTCGGAGGTCGAACAAAAGGAGAATGAAAGGTTTATCAAGGAGATGAACTATTCCTGCATGAGCGGTATGTTACTTTGTTTAAATAGGGAGCAACGTATGGTCTTTATCCTTGGCGAAATGTTCGATGCGGACCAAACCATAGGTTCGGAAATTTTGAATATTTCCAAGGATAATTACCGGAAACGATTGTCCAGGGCGAGAAGGGACCTGCACAACTATATGAACAACAAATGCGGTCTGGTCAATGCGGAGAATCCTTGCCGGTGTCACAAAAAGGTCCAATTCGCCATGGATAACAAGATTATAGACGCCAAAAACCTACTTTTTAATCGTGAGGAATATGCGAGCTTTAGGGAGGTGATAAAACCGGATGCCGACTTTATGTTGGAAACCGCGGAACTTAAATTTGAGACCTTATATCAAGAAATGCCTTTTAAAAAGGACTTTGACAAAAAGACATTCTTACAAAATATTTTGAGCGACGACAAAATTAATCGGGCCATGCGCCTAAACTAATGAAGGCAGTGGGTTTGAAGCCGGGTCACATTTTAAGAATGGCCATGATCCTTGGCCTATGTACGGTCATAGGTTGGTGTCAATCGTACGGTCAACGGATTGTTTCGGAAAGCCACTTTACCATGGAAAGCAAGATACTTTCCGAGACTATTTCAATAACAACCTACAGGAACGTTGTCGAGAATGGCGAAGGCCCCATTCTCTATTTCACCGATGGACAAAAGATGATCGATAATGGTGCCTTGGATTGCATCAAGAAACTCACCGAATCTAAAAAGATACCTGGGGCACACTATGTATTTATAAGCACCGTTGATCCCCATACCGCTGTGGACAAACGCAACACTTACTTCTTTTGCAATCCGGATTACCTTGGTTTTTTTGAAGAGGAACTGATTCCCACTGTCGAAGGCCGGTTATCCCTTCGACCCAACCCCAATGAGCGAAGCCTAATTGGGATTTCATTTGGCGGGCTAAATGCAGCGTATTTTTCGGGTAAAACGGATTTGTTCAAGAACTACGGGTTGCTATCGCCCATAACCTATCCTTGTAAAGAGGCACTTGCCGCAATTGCCTTTTCGAAAAATAAGGATCTAAGGATTTTCATTTCCACGGGTACCAATGATGCTGAGAGCTATGTGGGGCCGCTTTATCAACTCTATACCTCCAAAGGGTATACAGTGGAGCGGATGCAGACGCAGGGAGCCCATGATTTTAAGAATTGGAATAGACAATTGGAAACTCTAATTTCCTTTTTAATCGGCTAGGTACCGCTTCATCAAGTTTCCACAGTGTTGCTTCGCTTCTTTTAAGAAACGGAAAGACTTTTCAACTTCAGCCATCAGCATATTTACTGTTTCGCCAATACGATGGTAGGAAACCACATCCAAATTTGGGGAATATAGACCATGCCTCTATATCGTCTTTCAGAGGGTATTATTTAAAAATAACCTCTTTTCAGTATGCGGATATGAAAAAAAATGCCGAAAACTGTCACGAAATTGGAAAACGGAAGTCTTTACTTATGGGACTAGGAAATCAATCAAATCAATCAAAAAATGATACAGATTCAAAACCTAAAGAAGAGCTTTAGAACCGAGGAGGTGGAGACCATGGCACTGAACAATGTGAATCTTCTGGTGGAGGAGGGAGAGTTTGCCGCAATTATGGGTCCTTCCGGTTGTGGAAAATCTACTTTGCTCAATGTAATTGGTATGTTGGACAATCCTACTGAAGGCAGTTACCAATTTGCCGGGCATGAGGTAAGTGGGTTAAAGGAACGGCAACGCACCGAATTGCGTAAAGGTAATCTGGGCTTTGTCTTTCAGAGCTTTAACCTGATAGACGAACTCACAGTTTTTGAAAATGTGGAATTGCCGCTGATTTATTTAAAGATGAAGGGGGAGGAGCGGAAAGAAAAAGTAAAGGAAGTCCTGGAACGTATGAAGATAGGCCATAGGGCAAAGCACTATCCACATCAATTGTCCGGGGGTCAGCAACAGCGCGTTGCCATTTCAAGGGCGGTAGTGACCAACCCAAAACTGATCTTGGCGGATGAACCTACAGGTAACTTGGACTCCAAGAACGGAATCGAGGTGATGAACCTTTTAACGGAATTGAACCAGGAGGACACCACCATTGTTATGGTAACACATTCCGATCGCGACTCCCATTACGCACATCGGGTCATTAACTTGTTCGACGGCCAGATCGTGGCCGAAAACCATAACAGACCCGTCCGGGCCATGGTATAGATCTGGGCAATCTGCTGTTCCATCATTTTTAAGGGTTACCTAGCTTCAAAAAAAAGCCCTTCATATCTGAAGGGCTCTTAGGTTTTTGTCAAAATCAATACATTAACAAGTTGTAGGAAAGTCTTGATTTGGGGACATCGGATCTCTTTTTTAAAAGAATCCAAGGGCCGCCAGAATGAGGCAGACGACTACAGCAGCAAGGATGGCAACCAAAACGACCACCATTACACTGAGGAAGCCGTTCAAGACCCTAACGCCAAAGGTGATTTCCTCTTCCATGATTCATTGTATTTAGTACAATATAAGGAACAATGGCCTAAAAACCACGGTTTTAAGCAAGTATTTCGACTAACTGACAAGACTTTGGGACATTCCGTCCACTTGCGCTTCTTTGATCGGCAAGTGGTTTGGCCTGCTCTCAATTGGCCTTTTTACTGCTTCGCAACTTTGAGCTCAATTCCTCCAGGGAAACCCCTTTGGTTTCCGGCATAATAAAGTGTACGAATAGCAGCTGGAGAACCATCATAAAGGCGAAAAAAGCAAATACCGGTCCAGGTCCGATTTTGGTGAACAACACGGGTACCAAGGAAGGGATGATTGCCGCCAGTACCCAATGGGTGGAACTTCCAAAGGCCTGTCCCGATCCCCGGAGATGATTGGGAAATACCTCGGAAATAAAGACCCAGATAACCGCCCCTTGGCCAATAGCATGGGAAGCAATGAAAAGAAACAGAAATATGGGAACGGCCATGCCCTCCCAATGTAGCATAAAGGCCGCGGCCACAAGGGAAAGGGATACAATATAGCCTATGGAACCAAAATACATCAATTGCTTTCTTCCCAGCCGATCGATTAAGAAGATACCCAAAAGGGTAAAGATCAGGTTGGTTACCCCAATTCCGATGCTACTTAACAAAGCGGTACTTTCACCGAGTCCGGCAGCCTCAAAAATCCGTGGGGCATAGTAGAGGAAGGCATTGATGCCGGAAAATTGGTTGAAGAAAGCGATCAAGAATGCCAATAGCAAGGGGAAACGATACTTCTTTAGGAAAATATTTTCCTTACCGTTGTCCAGGTCTTCAGAATTCAAAATATCCTGATGCAACCGATCCACGGAAACTTCGGGGTTTATTTTGGCTAGAACTTCCTTGGCCTCGTCAACCTTGCCTTTGGTCAATAGCCATCTCGGACTTTTGGGCACAGTCAATACAAAAAGGGTATAGATGATGGCCGGAAAGGCTTCCACTCCCACCATCCAGCGCCAATCGTTTTCGCCCATGTCGCTTAGGGCATAATTGGACATAAAGGCGATCAGGATACCGAATACCAACATGAATTGATAAAAGCCCACTAGCCTGCCTCTGTCCTTTGCCGGAGCGATTTCAGAAATATAGGCAGGTGCAGCAACAGTGGATGCGCCCACCCCTAAACCACCAATAAAACGGGCAATAGCAAAGGTAATAGGGTCGTTGGCAAAGGCAGAACCTATAGCGGAAACGGAATAGAGCACCCCAATCCATATTAGCGTATTTTTTCGGCCAATTTTATCCGTTGGGAAACCACCTAGGATAGCCCCGATGACGGTACCCCAGAGGGCCATGCCAATAACGACCACTCCATGGAAGGTATCGGAAGAGTCCCAAAGTAATTGTAATTTTTTTTCGGCCCCGGAGATGACTACGGTATCAAATCCAAATAAAAAGCCCGCAAGGGCCGCAATTAGTGAAATACGGAGTATTTTGGAATCCATAGGTTGGGTTTGTTGGTTCGGGTAAAGCTAACAAAAAATTACCAACCATTTGGCTATTGATCCAAAGTCGCAATACTGGGTTTAAGTGAATCGAGGGCATCCAACTTTTTTCGTTTGTGAAGCGTGCTATCGGGTATTTGCTTTTGCAAGGGTTTTTGCAAATCCTGTTTTTTGATAGGGGCATCTTTTTGCCCATCGGGACGAACTTTCCTTCTTTCCCCAAGGTTATCACCGCATGCTAGGAAGAGGCCGACACAGAGTGCCAAATGGAAGAAAAGTCGGAAAGATTTCATAGGGCTTTGAAAAGGTATTCAAAGTAATGTACGGATATAGTCCATTATTTGGATGCTGGCACCTTTCTTTTCAGCTACATATGCGGTATTTATCCGACCCAATTGCCCTAGATATTCATGGTCGGCGATAAACCTTGAGATCAGCTGGGAGAATTCCTCCAAATTTTCCACCACGGTAATCCCACCTAGGGCCACCAATTCCTCTGCTTCGTTGAAACCCTCATAATCCGGTCCAATGATTACGGGTATACCAAATACTGCGGGCTCCAAGGTATTGTGTAGTCCCGTGGCAAAAGCACCGCCCACATAGGCGATGTCCCCATAACTATATATTTTGGTAAGCAGGCCGATGCTATCCACCAATAGCACCTCGGCTTGGGTCAGGTCCTCTCCCTCCACTTCCGAAAGTAAGAGTACCTTTTTTTGAATCGAATTTTTAAGGGACAGGATATGGTTTTCCTTGATGTTATGGGGCGCCAATACATATTTTATAGGCTGCCCCGAGCGATTGATGTACTCGGTTAGCAGGGCCTCATCCTCCGGCCATGTGCTTCCACCAACGAAACAGGCTTTGTTACCCTTAAAACTTTCCATAAAGGAAAGCCGGTTGTCCTGTTTCAATATTTCCGAAACCCGATCAAATCGGGTATCTCCGCTCACCGTAACATTGTCAAACTTCAGGGACTGCAATAAGCTCTTGGAACGGGCATCTTGGACAAAAAAATGGGTAAAATGGTCCAAGGCCTTTCGCATAAACCCGCCATAGGGCTTAAAATAGACCTTGTGCTTCTTGAATATGGCGGAGACCAGCAAAGTAGGCACTTGCTTTTCGGCCAGAAATCTAAGGTAGTTGGGCCAGATTTCATACTTTACAAAAAGGACCAATTTCGGATTTACAATTTGCAGAAAACGCCTTACATTTTTTGGGGTATCGAAGGGGAGATAGGCTACCACATCCGCTGCCGTGGTATCCTTCTTCACCTCATAACCGGAAGGTGAAAAAAAAGTGACCAAAATTTTATAACTGGGATGGTCCAACCTCAATCGCTCCAGAATAGGGAGGCCCTGTTCAAACTCCCCCAGTGAGGCCACATGCATCCAAATGTAGCGGCCCTGTTTGGAAACCGACCCTTCCAAATGGGCAAAAGACTTTTTCCGACCGTTCACGAAAAGCTTGATTTTGGGATTAAAGAAGGCTACCCACCTTAGAAAGAACCAGGCTAAATGGAGAAAAAAATTATAAAGGAGATACACTGGGCGGTAGTTTGCGACTAAAATACGGTTCTTTCCATTAATGCATGAGCTACCTTTGCTATTTTTATAACTTTGCACTCTCAATCAGTTTCCATGCGAAAAATTCATATGGTGGACCTTGGCGGTCAGTACCAACCTATAAAAGAGCAGATTACCCATTCCATCAACCAGATTTTAGAAAGTGCGGCCTTTATCAATGGTCCTGAAGTGCATGCGTTCCAACAGGAGTTGGAGGCGTATCTGGGGGTACGGCACGTCATTCCTTGTGCCAATGGGACCGATGCCCTTCAAATTGCCATGATGGGATTGGGATTGAAACCTGGGGATGAGGTAATTACAGCAGATTTTACCTTTGCCGCCACGGCGGAGGTAATCGCCCTCTTGCAACTGACCCCGGTTTTGGTGGATGTGGAACCGGATACTTTTAATATTAGCCTGGAAGCTTTGGAACGGGCCATAACGCCAAAAACCAAGGCCATTGTCCCGGTGCATCTGTTTGGACAATGTGCCCCTATGGAGGCTATCCTTAAGTTAGCGGAAAAACACAACCTATATATCATTGAGGACAATGCCCAGGCCATTGGGGCCAACTATACCTTTTCCGATGGTAGCCAACAAAAGGCGGGAACCATGGGCCATATTGGATGTACTTCCTTCTTCCCATCCAAAAATTTGGGGGCCTATGGAGATGGGGGCGCCCTGTTCACCAATGATGATGATTTGGCACATACCATTCGGGGAATGGTCAACCATGGTATGTACAAACGGTATCATCATGACGTCATTGGGGTAAACTCCCGCTTGGATTCCATCCAAGCTGCAGTGCTCCGAGCCAAATTGCCACAACTGGATAGCTATTGCCATGCGCGAAGGGATGCGGCTAGAAAATACAACCAGGCCTTTGAAAACCAAGAACATATCATTATACCGGAAACGGTTGGGGATTGCCAAGGCATTTGTGCGAATTGTGATTGCCATGTATTCCATCAGTATACACTCAGGATAACCAATGGAAAACGCAACGCGCTGGCCCAACATTTAGGAGAAAAGGGAATACCGCATGGCATTTATTATCCAATTCCCCTTCATAAACAAAAGGCCTATGCAGATGAACGATATGATGAAGCCGATTTTCCTGTAACCAACCAATTGGTGGAGGAAGTGATCTCCTTGCCTATGCATACCGAATTGGATGACGAGCAGATAACTTATATTACGGAAAACGTGGTACGCTTTGTTAACAACTAACCTTAAAAGAATTGACTAGATTTCGTTTTCCTAGTACAAACCCTGAACAAAAATTGATTGTCCCATGAAAATACTGGTCACCGGTGGTCTTGGATTTATCGGGTCCCATACCGTGGTGGAACTACAAAATGAAGGTTTTGAGGTAATCATCATCGATAATTGTTCCAATGCCGATGAAAAGGTATTGGAGGGCATTAGCTCGATTACCGGGCGTTCCCCGATCTTTGAAAAACTGGATCTGCGGGAAAAGGAAAAAGTGCAGGATTTTTTCAAGCGCTATCCTGACCTTGCGGGAGTCATCCATTTTGCGGCTTCCAAGGCGGTGGGCGAAAGTGTGGAGCGGCCCTTACTCTATTATGAGAACAATCTGGGAACCCTGGTCTATCTATTACAGGAACTTTCCAAAAAAGAGAAGTCCAGTTTTATTTTTAGTTCCTCCTGCACGGTATATGGCCAGGCGGATACGATGCCCATTACGGAGGATGCACCAGTGAAACCTGCGGAATCGCCTTATGGGAATACCAAGCAGATCGGGGAGGAAATCATTCGGGATACTTGTAAGGTTACCCCCAATCTGCAAGCCATCTCCCTGCGTTATTTCAATCCTATGGGCGCACACCCCAGTACCCAGATTGGGGAGCTGCCCATTGGGGTACCACAGAACCTGGTTCCGTTTATTACCCAGACGGGTGTTGGGCTTCGGGAGCGACTTTCGGTATTCGGGGACGATTATCCGACCGTGGACGGCACCTGTGTCCGGGATTACATTTACGTAGTGGATTTGGCCAAAGCCCATGTGGCGGCCCTACAACGGTTGTTGGAAGGAAAGAACGAGGATAATTATGAGGTGTACAATGTAGGTACGGGCAAAGGAAGTACCGTGCTACAGGTCATCCAAAGTTTTGAACGCGTATCTGGCAAAAAACTGGACTACCAAATTGTGGATAGACGGCCCGGGGATATTACCACTGCCTATGCGGACACGGCCAAGGCCAATACGATTTTAGGCTGGAAAGCAGAATATACCTTGGACGAGGCCATGAAATCTGCTTGGGATTGGGAGCAAAAGGTAAGGTCCTGAATCGAGTGAAGAACATCTGGAATGGGTAAATAAGTGCACCTCCACGATTATTTCCCAAAATCCATCAAAAATTTATGGGTTTGCACTTGAGTTTGTCCTTGAATCTTGAACTTGATAAGGTAAACCAAAGCTCCTGAAAAATTCGTACATAGGATATGGTCATGAATTTCCCCAACAGTACCGAACTTCTACAAAGTGCCAAGGACCAAGGGTTGTATTCCAAGTTGGTGGCCCAATTGGAAAAGGATTTTGGGCTGGCCAATATTTCCCTGGATTTTGGTGCAGAAACTAATCCCCAAGACTTGAGGACCACCCTTCATGAAAAAGTATATGTGCTTATTCTGGAAAAGTTTGTGGATTATCTCAACCTACTCTACGTGGTGGATGTTCCCGAAAAGGCCTTTAAGTCGATTGAGGTAACGGATGCCGTGGAAGTAGCGGAACAGGTCACTTTCCTGATCCTAAAACGGGAGTTGCAAAAGGTATGGTTGAAGGCCCAGTATGGGGGATAGGCTTGCTTTTTTGAGTGGTACTATTTCAATTTCAGTAGAACATAAGGGTTACATAGTTCTAGTTCTTGCACAGAGCTATACTTCGTTTTCAATTAGGCCAACTCTTCTAGACCTCAAAAAAATACCCGTACAAAAGGCATCCAAGCGTTGGCATAAATACTTTTTTGGTCATCGTAAAGTACATCGTAGCGGATACCCAGGGTAAAATTACGATCGGTATAACCGATACCCAAAAATAGGGCCGGGGACCAGTAGTTGTCCTCCAAACGAAAGATACCATCATCAAATTCCCGGTTGATCCGTAATTGCTCCAATTCCGCCGATAACTGTAGAAAGGGAATAGGGTTGTATAATGAAAGCAGACTCCCGCCATAGGCCAATAGCTTGTCGTCGTTAAATTTGGCGTAGTTGAAATTAAGGCTCAGTCCGCTCGCAAATTGATCATTGAAAACATAAATGGCACTTGGGGAAATTGAGCCGTTAAACCCTCCATTGGTAAAGCCCAATCCCACACCACCCCCAAAACGGACACGGTCCCAAAAATCACCCCGTCGCGTAGGATTTTGTGCGAAAAGGGTGTGGCACGTCAATAGGCAAAAAAGGACAAGGACGGACTTGGGCAACAATTTGTTCATAATCCCTTAATTTTCTGTGATTACCTCATCTAAGATACGCCTAGATGTCGTAAATATTGTATTTTTGAACAATATTTTGTTCTGACTTCAGAGAAACATTTATATGGATAAATATTCCTTTTTAAATACGGCGCACACCGCTTTTTTTGCCGAATTATACGATAAGTACCTACAACATCCGGATAGCGTGGAACCCAGCTGGAGGGCCTTTTTCCAAGGCTTTGATTTTGGAATGGAGAGTGCCCTCGACGAGTTGGACATCTCCGCCCAAAATGGAACAGTGGCCCTCGCCAATGGACATGAGGTGGCCATGCCGGAATCGCTTCAGAAGGAATTTCAGGTCGTTCGACTGATCAACGGTTACCGTAGCAGGGGCCATTTGTTTACCAAGACCAATCCGGTTCGGGCCCGGAGGAAATATGAGCCTACTTTGGATATCGAAAATTTCGGGCTTTCCCAAAGCGATATGGATACGGAATTCAATGCCGGAGAGATTATCGGAATCCAAAGAAAGACCTTAAGGGAAATCCTGGGCCATCTCCAACGGATCTATTGCGATGCCATTGGGGTGGAATACATGTATATCCGTAAGCCCGATCGGGTGGAATGGATCCAGAATTGGATCAACATCAATGACAATCACCCGCAATTCAATCCGGGCCAGAAAAAACATATCCTAAAAAAATTGAACCAGGCCGTAGCCTTCGAATCCTTTTTGCATACCAAATATGTAGGGCAAAAACGGTTTTCCTTAGAAGGCAACGAGACCTTGATCCCTGCCTTGGACGCCATAGTGGAGCGGGCCGCGGCATTGGGTGTGGAGCAGTTTGTGATGGGTATGGCCCACCGGGGGCGTCTTAATGTGCTGACCAATATTTTTGGAAAATCGGCCAAGGATATTTTTAGCGAGTTCGACGGCAAGGATTATGAACAGGAAATATTTGACGGGGACGTAAAATACCATTTGGGTTGGACCTCCCAACGAAAATCCGATAACGGCAACCGCATTAACATGAATATTGCACCCAACCCTTCCCATTTGGAGACTGTTGGCGCCGTTGTGGAGGGGATTACCCGGGCCAAGCAGGATACCCATTTTCCGGAAGATTTTTCAAAAGTGCTTCCCATTGTTGTACATGGGGACGCCGCAATTGCCGGACAGGGCATTGCCTATGAGGTGGTCCAGATGGCGCAATTGGATGGCTACAAGACTAATGGTACCATCCATATGGTGGTCAACAATCAGATCGGCTTTACCACCAATTACCTGGATGGACGATCGTCTACCTACTGTACGGATGTGGGCAAGGTGACGTTAAGTCCCATTCTTCACGTTAACGCCGATGATGCCGAAGCTGTTGTGCACGCTGCCCTATTCGCCTTGGAATATCGCATGCAATTCAAACGCGACGTGTTTCTAGATTTATTGGGGTATCGAAAATATGGGCATAACGAGGGGGATGAACCCCGATTCACCCAACCCAAACTCTACAAGATTATCGCCAAACACAAAAACCCCAGGGATATTTATGCCGAGCGATTGCTTTCAGAAGGGATTATCCAGGAAGGTCATGTAAAGGAATTGGAGAAGGAGTACAAAAGCTCGTTGGAAGAAGAACTGGAAGACTCGCGTAAGGAGGACAAAACAGTCATTACCCAGTTTATGGCGGATGAATGGAAAGGATTCGAAAATGTACGGGAATGGGAAATGATGGATGCTGTGGATACTACCTACGAGACTAAAAAACTGACCGAGATCGCCAAGGTCATCACGGAATTGCCAAAAGGAAAAAAATTCCTGCGCAAAGTAGAACGATTGGTCGGTGATCGCAAGAAGATGTTCTTCGAGACCGATGCATTGGATTGGGCCATGGGCGAATTGTTGGCCTACGGTAGTTTGCTGGCCGAAGGTTATGACGTGCGCATGTCCGGGCAGGATGTGGAGCGCGGTACCTTCTCCCATCGTCATGCCGTAATGAAAGTAGAGGAAAGTGAGGAAAAGGTAATGTTGCTCAACCACATTTCGGACGAGCAAGGCAAGTTCCAGATCTACAATTCCCTTTTATCGGAATACGGTGTAGTCGGCTTTGATTATGGATATGCCATGGCCAGCCCCAATACCCTTACCATTTGGGAAGCCCAATTTGGAGATTTCAGCAATGGGGCACAAATCATGATCGACCAGTACATTTCCTCCGCAGAGGACAAATGGAAACTACAGAACGGTCTGGTGATGTTGTTGCCACATGGCTATGAAGGTCAGGGGGCCGAACATTCCTCCGCACGTATGGAGCGTTATCTGCAATTATGCGCCCGGGATAATATGTATGTGGCGGATGTCTCCACCCCGGCACAGATGTTCCATATCTTGAGGCGACAATTGAAGGTGAAGTTTCGAAAACCCTTGATCATCTTTACACCCAAAAGCTTATTGCGCCATCCTAAAGCCGTATCGACGGTAGCGGACCTGGCCACCGGCACGTTTCAAGAAGTTATTGACGATGCTTCTGCGGAAGTATCCAAAATAAAAAGCCTGGTATTTTGCACCGGCAAATTCTATTACGACCTTTTGGCGGAAAAGGAAAAGCATAAAAGGACCGATATAGCCCTGGTGCGTATAGAGCAATTGTTCCCACTTCCTGTGGAACAAATGAGGGCCATGATCAAAAAATACAACAAAGCGGACGATTGGGTCTGGGCACAGGAAGAACCCAGGAATATGGGGGCCTGGAGCCATATGATGATGCACTTTCCCGATGTACATAAATTAAGGGTCGCCTCCCGTCGTTTTTATGCTTCCCCATCGGCCGGTAGCGCCGTTCGTTCAAAAATGCGGCATCAGCAGGTTATCGACTATGTCTTTGATAAGGAAAAGAACAATATGACCCGTAGAAAAAGCAAAACGGAAGCACCAAAATGAAGGGAATCCTATGCACCTTGATTTTTGCAATGGGTCTGCTCCCCCTGTATCCACAAGAGGAGCTAGGCAATTATGCCGTGGCCTCATCGGAGTTCATGGCCTTGTACAACAATGCAGATTATGAGGGCATTTTTAATCTGTTCGATGCCGATATGAAAAAGGCATTGCCCCGGGAACGAACATTGCGTTTTTTTACACAAAACGTGAATGGCCTAATGGGCAATATCCAATCCATGGACTTTTTCGGATTCAAAAGAGGTGCGCATCTGTACCGGGCCGTTTTTGACAATGCCGTTGCGGACGTCCTGATTTCACTGAACACCAGAAACGAGATTAGTGGGCTGTACATTTCACCTTCCAAACCCTTGGATTTTCCCTTGCTGGAACGCAACATCACACCGATGATCTTGCCTTTTAAGGAAGAGTGGTTCGTTTATTGGGGCGGAACTACTTTGGAACAGAACTATCACCTGAGCGAGATCAGCCAGCAATATGCTTATGATCTAATGATGGTGGCGGATGGAAGCTCCTACCAGGGCGATGCCGGAATCAACGAAAATTATCTGGTCTTCGGCAAGGAAATTATTGCACCTTGTGATGCCCGGGTGGTAAAGGTGATTACCGGGGTGCGGGATAACATTCCAGGTGAGACCAATCCGAACCAACTAACTGGAAATACCGTGGTTTTGGAAACTCCTAGTGGGGAGTACTTGTTGTTCGCTCATCTTAAACAGGGATCTATATTGGTAGAGGAAGGGGCGGACGTCCTTCAAGGCGAAGCTTTTGCCCAATGCGGCAACTCCGGCAATTCTACGGAACCCCATTTGCACCTAAGCCTGCAGAATACGGTAGAAATGGAAAATTCCACAGGCGCCCGATTGTATTTTGACAGGATTATGGTGAATGGTGAAATCGAAGAGGATTACCTACCGGTCAAAGCGGATTTTATACAAAATATAAACTAACTTAGCACAGCAAAAAATAGGCGAATGATTCTAGAAATGAAAGTTCCTTCACCAGGGGAATCGATTACCGAAGTGGAAATAGCGGAATGGTTGGTAGAGGATGGCGATTATGTGGAAAAAGACCAAGCCATTGCCGAGGTAGACTCGGACAAGGCGACCTTGGAACTACCTGCGGAAGAAAGTGGTGCCATTACCTTAAAGGCCGAAGTGGGTGATGCCGTTGCCGTGGGGGAGGTAGTATGTTTGATCGATACGGATGCCCCCAAGCCCGAAGGAGCGGAATCCGTTGATGAATCCGCGAAAGAAGAACAACCAAAGACTGAGGATAAAGAGGAAAAACCCGTTCCCGCCGAAGTTTCACAGACCACAAAGACCTATGCTACAGGAACACCCAGTCCAGCGGCCAAAAAGATTTTGGACGAAAAAGGCATACCCGCTAGTAGCGTGAACGGAACAGGAAGGGACGGTCGAATTACCAAGGCGGATGCCGTTGATGCCGTTCCCTCCATGGGAACACCCACCGGGGGCAATCGGGGAGAGACCCGATCCAAGCTTTCCATGTTACGCCGTAAAGTGGCCGAGAGACTGGTCTCCGCCAAGAACGAAACGGCCATGTTGACCACTTTTAACGAGGTGGATATGACCGCCATTTTTGAGTTGCGAAAAAAGTACAAGGAAGACTTTAAGGAGAAACACGGCGTAAGCCTGGGCTTTATGTCCTTTTTTACCAAGGCCTGCGTACGTGCCCTCGAAATGTTTCCGGCCGTAAACTCCATGATAGACGGTAAGGAAATGATTTCCTACGACTTCTGTGATATCAGTATAGCGGTTTCCGGACCCAAGGGGCTGATGGTTCCCGTTATACGAAATGCAGAGAATCTTACCTTTAGAGGGGTGGAATCCGAGGTAAAACGTTTGGCCATACGTGCTAGGGAAGGGGAAATTACAGTGGATGAGATGACCGGTGGTACCTTCACCATCACCAATGGAGGGGTGTTCGGTTCCATGTTGTCCACCCCGATCATCAACCCTCCTCAAAGTGCCATCCTGGGGATGCACAACATTGTGGAACGCCCCATCGTTCGGGACGGTGCCATTGCCATCGCTCCTGTAATGTACGTTGCATTGTCCTATGACCACCGTATTATCGATGGCAAGGAATCCGTAAGCTTTCTAGTGGCTGTTAAGGAAGCCCTGGAAAATCCAGTGGAATTGCTCATGGAAAATAATGTGCAGCGGGCCTTGGAAATGTAAAAAATGTGACCGCAGGTTCGGTAAGGCGATCCTATCGGACTGAACTTATGCTTTTTGTTTTAGGTAAACAAAGTGTTTTTGGTAGTCTATGACCGCCTTTGCCTTTTTAAGGATGTCCGCACCAATAATACCATCAACAGGAAGAGCTTGGTGTGCCGTCAGGGCCTCGTTCACATGGACCAGATCAAAAAGCACGATTTTTAGTTTCTTTTTTTTCCAATCGCCAATCTTAATATGGTTCCTTGTAGAGACCAAGGTTTCCATATTGGTGGCCCCGGCACCGGCCGCTTTAATCTCGGACTCCTTGGAGGTCAGCTTAAAAAACTCGATTTTGTCAAATCCCACACAGGTGTTGGATGCGCCGGTATCCAAAATAAATCGGCCCATCACCCCATTGATCTTGGCCGAAATTTCCAGGTGATTGGTATCCGTTAGAACTAAGGGGATTTGGGCATAACCCTTTTTCTTCATGAGTTTTTTAAGGGATGTCATTGCTGCTTTTTGGCAAAGATAAGCCTATTTTTGCCATATGACTTTAACGGATACCCATACCCATTTGTATAGCGAGGCCTTTGAAGCGGACCGGGACCAAGTAATCCAGGCCGCGCTGGACCAGGGAATTGAACGTTTTTTTGTTCCGGCAATTGATTCCACCTATACAACGGCCATGTTGGAGCTGGAACAGGCCTACCCGGAAAACATCTTTTTAATGGCGGGCCTCCATCCTACCCATGTGAAGGAAGATTATGAAAAGGAACTGCAACATGTAACCGGACAACTGGCCCAACGGCGATTTTATGCCGTAGGCGAAATAGGCATCGACCTATATTGGGATAAAACCTTTCTACCACAACAGCAACAGGCGTTCCGCTACCAAATTCAGTTGGCAAAGAAATACAAATTGCCCATTGTAATTCATTGTAGGGAGGCCTTTGATGAAATATTTGAGGTATTGGAAAATGAAAAGGGGGACGACCTTTTCGGAATATTTCATTGTTTTACGGGAGATTTGGAACAGGCGCGTACGGCCATATACTATCATATGAAATTGGGAATCGGTGGTGTGGTGACCTTTAAGAACGGAAAAATAGACAAGTTTCTGGACCAAATTGATTTACAACATATCGTCCTGGAGACGGATTCGCCCTATTTGGCTCCGGTTCCCTATCGCGGCAAGCGGAACGAAAGTGCATATTTGATCCATGTTCTCGAAAAATTATCCGAGGTATATGGCATGACCAAGGAGGACATCGCCAAGATAACCACGGAGAATTCCAGGAGAATTTTTGGAATTTAATTGTCATATGGGCTAAGCCTCTAACACCAAGTACCAAGTACCAAGTACCAAGTACCAAAAACCAAAAACCAAATACCAAATTCCAAAACGGAAACTTGAAACCATGAACCTGAAACTCGAAACCCGAAACCACAAACCAGAAACTCGAAACCAGAAACCCGAAACCCGAAACCACAAACCTGAAACTTGAAACCAGAAACCATAAACCAGAAACCTGAAACCCGAAACTGGAAACCACAAACCATAAACCAGAATTATAATCTTGCGACACACCACACAAATATTACTTATCTATACCGGAGGAACCATCGGGATGGTAAAGGATTATGGGTCCGGGGCCTTAAAGCCCTTTGACTTCGATAAATTATCCAAACACATTCCGGAGCTGGAACAATTGGATTGTGGTATTGATGCGGAGTCGTTTGACTTGCCCATTGACTCGTCCAATATGAATCCGGACCATTGGGTAAGAATCGCCACTTTAATTGAGGAGAATTATTCCCGATATGATGGTTTCGTAGTATTGCATGGGAGCGATACCATGAGCTATTCGGCATCGGCCTTGAGCTTTATGCTGGAAAATTTGACCAAACCCGTTATTTTCACCGGATCACAGCTACCTATAGGCGATTTGCGTACCGATGCAAAGGAAAACTTGATCACCTCCATACAAATAGCCGCTTTAAAGCAAAATGGAAAACCGGTTATCCAGGAAGTAGGGCTGTATTTCGAATATAAATTGTACCGAGGCAATCGGACTACTAAATTGAACGCCGAGCATTTCCAGGCATTCGCTTCCTTGAACCACCCTCCCTTGGCAGAGTCCGGAGTACATTTAAAGGTGTTTGGTGAATATCTATTACCGGCCAAGACTGGAAAAAAACTGAGAGTACATAAGAAGATGGACAACCATGTAGCCATCCTAAAACTTTTTCCTGGCCTCAATCCACATCTGGTCCGTTGCATGCTGGGAACACCCCATCTAAAAGCATTGGTTCTAGAAACCTATGGTGCGGGAAATGCACCTACCGATGAATGGCTTATTCAGGAACTGGAAAAGGCCATCGCCAACGGAATACACATAGTAAATATTTCCCAGTGCCCCGGCGGCAGTGTCATGATGGGGCGCTACAGGACAAGCGCTCAACTTCTTGAGTTGGGGGTCCTGGACGGAAAGGATTGCACCTCCGAAGCCGCAATCACCAAATTGATGTATCTATTGGGCAGCGGCGTTTCTTCTAAGGTATTCAAGACGGTCTTCGAAACCCCGCTTCGTGGGGAAATGGATTAAAAATAGTGGGCTAAATTTTATTAACTAAGTTTTTTTTTGTTATTTGCCCACCCCTGAAAAGGAACTACTAGAGAGGTGGCCGAGTGGTCGAAGGCGCACGCCTGGAAAGTGTGTATACACCAAAAGTGTATCGAGGGTTCGAATCCCTTCCTCTCTGCAAGTCGAAAGGTCATTGTCCGCTATTGGCTTTTTTGATTGGAAAATAGGAAAGCACGGTGCTTGAGTCAACGTCCGTTGTGCACAAAACGACGACTACCAATCGCCCGATTATATACACTTTACCATTGCCAGGGTACCCCGACCTATCCTTGATATTGTCTACGGTATCCGCAATTAAGTTTTAATTTTTTTATTGCGATTTTTTTTTATCTTTAACCCTATTAACTAACTAATTTAAGTTTGAAAAAATGAAAAGATTCTTCTCTATCCTAGCTCTGGCTGGGTTATTTGTTCTAAGTACAAATACAGTAAGTGCAAAAGCTACCACAGCTACGATGGTGTCCAACCTGTCCAGCACTGTAGCGGCAACTGCAGTCATTATACAAGATGATGCCCCTGCCGAAGCACGAGGTTTTACCCAGGTTTTAAAGACCCAGTTTATACAAGGAGGTGCCGGATTCATGGGTATCGTTCTTTTGTGTTTGATTTTGGGATTGGCCGTTGCCATCGAAAGGATAATCTATCTTAATATGGCCAGCACCAACACTACCAAACTCAAGCAACAAGTCGAGGATGCTTTGGCATCGGGCGGGGTAGAGGCCGCCAAGGAAGTGTGCCGAAATACAAAAGGACCTGTTGCTTCCATTTACTATCAAGGATTAGACCGCGCGGGAGAGAGTATTGAATCTGCCGAAAAGGCGGTAGTTGCCTATGGAGGCGTACAAATGGGACAATTGGAGAAAAATGTTTCTTGGTTGTCGCTTTTTATTGCTATTGCACCCATGCTTGGTTTCATGGGTACGGTAATCGGTATGATCCAGGCCTTCCAGAAAATTAGTGCGGTAGGTAACTTGAGTGCCTCGCTTATTGCGGGTGATATCCAGGTGGCACTTTTGACCACGGTATTCGGTCTTATTACGGCTATCATACTTCAAATTTTCTACAACTACATTATTGCAAAAATCGACAGCATTGTTAATGACATGGAAGATTCGTCAATCTCATTGATTGATATGTTGGTAGACCACAAAAAATAAGTCGGACTAATTTAAAACATTGTCATGCATAAATTTTTGAAAATATTTTTGATAGTCATCGGTGTTATCTCCGCGATACTGTGGTACTTTCTTCCGCCAAAGGATATGCCTGCGGCCGAAGCAGCCCAGAGCGGCGCCATGAATGGGATGTTCTGGATTACGTACCTTCTTTTGGCCATAGCAGTGATATTTGCCCTATTGTTCACCCTTAAGAACCTTTTCTCCAATCCAAAGGGATTAAAGAAAACCTTGTTTGTAATTGGTGGGTTCCTGTTGGTAGTTATCATCTCCTATGTGCTATCTAGTGGAACCGACGTAAGTGTGGAGGAAATGGCCAATAGAGGAGTGGCCACAACCGAGAGCACCATCAAGAACATCGGAATGGGATTGAATGTGTTTTTTATCCTTACGGCTATTGCCATTGTTATGATGGTACTTCCCGGATTGAAGAAGTTATTTAGTAAATAGTAAAATTTTAAAATTATGGCTAGAAGAGCAGGAGCACCTGAAGTAAATGCAGGATCGATGGCCGATATTGCCTTCCTACTGCTGATATTCTTCTTGGTGACCACCACCATTGAGACGGATGCCGGTTTGGATCGTATGTTGCCGCCCATTGAGCCGCCCGATACGGATGTAATTATTAAGGAGAAGAACATTTTCCAGGTCAATATCAACAAGAACGGCCAGCTTCTGGCCGATGAGGAGTTGATAGACCTGAAAGAGCTTAGGTCCAAGGCCGTGGCATTTTTGGACAACAATGGCGACGGCACCTGTAATTACTGTAAAGGAAGAAAAAATGCTGAATCCTCTGATAATCCTGTCAAGGCCATTATATCATTGAAAAACGATAGGGAAACTAAATATGGTACCTACATCACGGTTCAAAATGAACTGGTAGGCGCTTATAACGACCTACGTAACCGAGAGGCACAGCGACTATTCGGAAGGGACTTTACCGATATGGAGGCGGAATATCTAAATCCTGAAACATCTTCAAGTCTTAAGGACGAACTGAAGGAGAAGGTGAAGCGGATTCAAGATTTGTTTCCACAGAAATTATCAGAAGCCGAAACCTCTTCGGGATCAGGAAGTTAATATAAGCTTAAAAAATCAGATATGTCAAAATTTGCAAAGAAAAAGGACGGTGATGTTCCAGCGGTGTCAACGGCCTCGTTGCCCGATATCGTTTTTATGCTCTTATTCTTTTTCATGACGGTTACGGTAATGAAGGATAGTACCCTAAAAGTGGAAAACACCTTACCCAATGCCAGTGAAACAAAGAAACTGGAGAAAAAGGATAGGGTGATCTATATCTATGTGGGGAAACCTACCTCGCAATACGAGAAAGTTTACGGATCCGAGCCTAAAATCCAATTGAACGATAAATTTGCCGCTCCTTCCGAAGTGGGGGATTATATCCTGCAAGAGCGGGCCAAAAAAGCGCAAGAACTCCAAAATGTATTGACTACGGCCCTTAAGGTGGATAAAAATGCCAATATGGGGCTTATTTCGGACATCAAACAGGAATTGAGAAAGGTAAATGCCTTAAAGGTCAATTACACGACCTATGAAGGGGATGCCTTTATGAATCTGAACCGTTAGTAATACAAGAAGAAACTATTTCATTTTTAAACGCCTTGCTGACCAGCATAGGCGTTTTTTATTTGTGTAACTTAGTACGGCACTATTCCTAGAATTGAAATTATGAATTGTTCGGGATAGGGACCGCTCCTAGTAAATTTGATAATTTTCCTGCCGATACGGGTTTTTGCTTTATGAAATACGTTTCCCTAGTTTGTTTTCTTTTCGGAATGTTGGCGGAAGTTGCCGCCCAGGAGGCAAGCAGTACCGACACCAAATACCTGGAAGACCAATTCTACATGGGGATTACGTATAATTTTCTGTTGGACCGACCTGATGGAGTTAGTCAACGTAATCTATCCTATGGCCTACAGGCGGGTTTTATTAAGGACATCCCTATTAATTTGGATAGAACGGTAGCCTTGGGATTGGGATTTGGATATGGGGTAAGCTCCTATTACTCCAATCTAAGGGCAATTGAATCGGATAACGGTGTGGTATACGATATTTTGGATGGGGATGACAATTTTCGAAGGAGTAAGTTGGAAACCCACCTATTGGAGATACCTTTGGAGCTTAGATGGCGTAATTCCACCGCAACCAATTATAAGTTTTGGCGTATATATACAGGGATAAGACTGGGATATGTCATTGGAGGTCGGTCTAAATTTGTGTCCGATACGGACCGTTTTTCCTTTAACAATAGGGATATCAGAACATTTCAATATGGACTCACCTTTAGTTTTGGGTACAACACCTTTAATATCCACCTCTACTATGCGCTCAATAATTTGTTGGAGGATGGTGTGACTGTGGGCAATAGCCCTATTGCCATGCACCCGTTGCGTATTGGGCTCATCTTTTATATTTTGTAAATCTCCAATCTTCTTTACATCCACCTTAATCTCGTTTTGGGAAGATCGATCAATTATAGCCAGAAGCGGACAAGAAGCAGTTGCGATATAAATCCAATACAAAATCCGATAAAAAGTTCTGCAACGCTATGGGCCCTTACATACAGCCGTGAGGTAGCTACAAGTCCTATGAATAAGGTAAGTAGGCTTAATGCCAAGGTTATATTTATTTCAAAATGAATGCTCAGGGCGATAAGGAACATCGATAAGCTTCCCATACCCATAAGATGCAAGCTGCACTTGACCTTAAAAAGAACGGATATCAGGGCGGCCATAGCAGCTACGGCAAGTCCTATAAAATAGTAATAGACTTCGATTACAAAGTTATTGGGGATTACTTCATAGACAATCATCAGTAGCAGGGCGACGTGAATCAGAAGTGGGTATCTTCGCTCTCTTAAGGAAGGCATGAAAATGGAACGGACCACCCCAAGATTTCGTAGGATGAGATAAGAAACGATCGGGATAATAATGGTCAATATAAATATTGGAAGAACCGTTCCACTCTGTAAACTTAATGGACTATACTTCGGTGTAATGATAAAGTAGGCAATTGTTCCCGCTAATGGGATAAACAGTGGATGTGAGGCATAGGAGATTGCCCTTAAAACCAGTCCCATTAAATTTGTTTTCTTAACCGGGCCACGGATATACCCAGTTGCTCCCGATATTTTGCAACCGTCCTTCTAGCAATGGGATAACCTTTTTCCTTTAAGATCTTGGCCAGTTTGTCGTCGGTGAGGGGTTTTCTCTTTTCTTCATTCTGTATGACGGTTTCCAGGATCTTTTTAATTTCCTTGGTGGAAACGTCCTCCCCCTGCTCGTTTTTCATGGATTCGGAAAAATAGTCCTTTATCAACTTGGTACCATAAGGAGTATCCACATATTTACTATTGGCCACCCGCGAAACGGTGGACACATCCATATCGATTTGATCCGCGATGTCCTTTAAGATCATAGGACGTAGATTGCGTTCGTCCCCGGTCAAAAAATACTCCTTTTGGTATTGCATTATGGCATTCATGGTGATGTACAAGGTCTGTTGACGTTGTCGTATGGCATCAATGAACCATTTGGCCGCATCCAACTTTTGTTTGATGAACAATACGGTGTCCTTTTGCGATTTGGATTTGTTCTTGGAATCCTTGTACCCCTTCAGCATATTGCTATACTCCCTGGATACATGGAGCTCCGGAGCATTTCTTCCATTTAAAGTAAGCTCCAGTTCCCCTTCCACAATTCGAATGGAAAAATCGGGGACCACATGTTCCACGATTCTTGTATTTCCGGAATAAGAGCCTCCCGGTTTCGGATTTAATTTTTCAATTTCCGAAATGGCTTCTTTCAGTCCCTCTTCCGAAATGCCATGCCTTTGAACCAGTTTTTTATAATGTTTTTTGGTAAATTGTTCAAATGATTTGTCCAATATGATCATGGCCAACTCAATGGCGGGAGTAGCTTCTTTTCGTTTCAGTTGAATAATAAGGCACTCTTCCAAAGATCGGGCACCTACCCCGGGAGGATCCAGTTCCTGGACTATTTTAAGGACCTTTTCAATAGTTGTTTCATCGGTATAGATATTTTGGGTAAAGGCCAAGTCGTCCAAGATATCGGAAAGGGGCCTTCGGATATACCCACTTTCATCCACACTACCTACTAGGAATTCGGCTATCGACCATTCCTCATCACTGAGGTATACCGTGTTAAGTTGGTTTATCAAATACTGGTTAAAGGAAATCCCGGCAGCATAGGGCACGTTTTTTTCATCGTCATCAACACTATAATTGCTTGTCTTGGTACGATAGTCCGGTATTTCGTCATCACTGAGGTAGTCATCAATATTGATGTCCTCGGTATTAATACTTTCATTCTCCGAATCCCCCTCATAGACTTCCCCGTAAGCCTCCTCCAAAGTCCCGTTATCCTCTTTGCCACCTTCCAGCGCGGGATTTTCCTCCAATTCTTGTTTCAGGCGTTGCTCAAATGCCTGGGTAGGCAACTGTATGAGCTTCATCAACTGAATCTGCTGCGGAGAAAGCTTCTGCGATAGCTTAAACTGTAGATGCTGTTTTAGCATTGGGGTTGAATTCTAAATGCCCTATAAAGTTAAAAAATGAATTCTAAAACTCAGCATTTTGGGGCGTTCTTGGGAAAGGTATAACATCCCGAATATTCCCCATTCCAGTAGCAAAAAGTACCAACCTTTCAAAACCAAGACCAAATCCACTATGGACCGCCGTACCGAATTTCCGCAAATCGAGATACCACCAGAGTTCCTTTTCATCAATATCCAGCGCCGCTATTTTTTCCTGGAGTACCTCCAAGCGCTCCTCACGTTGGGATCCCCCTACAATTTCACCGATTCCGGGAAACAGGATATCCATGGCCCGAACCGTTTTACCATCTTCGTTAAGGCGCATATAGAACGCCTTGATATTCGCCGGATAGTCGAACAGGATTACGGGACATTTAAAGTGCTTCTCCACCAAGAACCGTTCGTGTTCACTCTGCAAGTCGGCTCCCCATTCGTCAATAGGGTACTGGAACTTTTTCTTTTTGTTCGGTTTGCTGTTACGCAATATATCAATGGCCTCGGTATAGGTCACCCGTTTGAAGTTGTTATTTACTACAAATTCGAGTTTTTCCAAGAGCGCCATTTCACTGCGTTCTGCCTGCGGCTTGGTTTTCTCCTCATCCAATAACCGCTTTTCCAAGAACCGCAAATCCTCCTCGCAATTTTCGAGTAGGTACCGAATCACATATTTGATAAAATCTTCGGCGAGGTCCATATTGGCATCCAAGTCGTAAAATGCCATTTCAGGTTCTATCATCCAAAACTCGGCCAAGTGTCTGGAGGTGTTGGAATTCTCGGCCCGAAATGTGGGTCCAAAGGTATATACCTTGCCCAGACCCAAAGCATAAGCTTCTGCTTCCAATTGACCCGAAACGGTCAGGTTGGTTTCCTTTCCAAAAAAATCCTCCTTAAAATCCACCGTTTCATTTTCGGTAAGTGGCGGCTGTTTTGCGTCCAAAGTGGTTACCCGAAACATTTCTCCCGCCCCCTCGGCATCAGATCCTGTTATAATGGGAGCATGGAAGTAGTAAAAGCCATTTTCATTGAAATATTTGTGTATAGCAAAGGCTAGGGAAGACCGTACGCGCATAACCGCCGAAAAGGTATTGGTACGCACCCGTAGATGCGCCTTTTCCCGTAGAAATTCCAAGGAGTGCCTTTTGGGCTGAATGGGATAAGTATCCGGATCTGCCCCACCATGTACCTTGATCTCCTTTACCTGGATTTCAACTTTTTGGCCCTTACCTTGACTTTCCACCAAGGTGCCGGTTATCTGAAGTGCGGCTCCGGTCGCAATTTGCCTTAACAGATTTTCATCAAACCGCTCAAAGTCCACAACACATTGGATATTTTGCAAGGTGGACCCATCATTTAGGGCAATGAAACGGTTGCTTCGGAATGTTTTTACCCATCCATTTACCAAGACCTCCTGTAATAGAGGTGTCGATAAAAGCAATTCTTTTATGCTAGTTGCTCTCATTATGTGCTGTAATCGAATTTTGAACGGCAAAGATAGCCTTTTTGATTAAAAGGAATTGCGTAGAAGGCGGAGCAAATCTCGGGGTTTAGCGGGTTAATCCCGTCCATTTTCCAAGCTTACCTCTTCCTTGGGAAGAATGTCTATTTGAGGCTTTTTAAGAACTTCCTTATTGGCAATACTTCTTTCCAAGGAGAGCAACAGGGAGGGCAATAAAATAAGGTTGGCCAGCATGGCAAAAAGCAAAGTGGCCGAAACTAATGCCCCCAAGGCCACGGTCCCTCCAAAATCGGAAATAACGAACACTGAAAAGCCAAAGAACAGTACAATAGAGGTGTAGAACATACTTACCCCGGTTTCCCTTAAGGCCGCATATACCGATTTTTGGATGCGCCATTTGTTCGCAATTAGCTCCTGGCGATATTTGGCTAGAAAGTGGATGGTATCATCTACGGAAATACCAAAGGCAATACTAAAGACTAGTATGGTAGAAGGCTTAATGGGTACGCCCACGAAACCCATGACCCCAGCTGTAATGACCAGAGGCAGCAAATTGGGAATAAGGGAAATAATGATCATTCGGAAGGACCGGAACAAATATGCCATAAATAGGGCGATCAGGAAAATGGCAAATGCCAGGGAAAGGACCAGGTTCCGCACCAAAAATTTGGTGCCCTTTAAAAATAACAGGGCACTGCCCGTCATATACACATTATAGCGGTCCGATGGAAATATTTTTTCAATATGCTCCAATAGCCTGTCCTCAATTTCCTCCATGCGATCCGTCTTTACGTCTTTCATGAATGTGGTTACCCGGGCCGTCTGTCCGGTACTGTCCACAAAATTCTTGAGTAGGTCACTATCGCCCGACGATTTCCTGGCCACATCCATAATGAAATTGTTCTCTTGTGAGGTAGGAAGCTGATAATACTTGGGAATGCCGTTGTAAAATGCCTGCTTGGAATATTTAACTAGATTAACTACCGAAATGGGCTTGGAAAGTTCGGGTATTTCCTCCACAATTTCTCCCAACCGGTCCATACGTTTTAAGGTTGCGGGTTTTAAGACACCTTTGGGTCGTTCCGTATCCACTACGATTTCTACTGGCATTATCCCGTCAAACTCCTGCTCAAAAAATCGGATGTCCTGAAAAAACTCTGCTTTCTTGGGCATGTCCTCAATAGGGCTTCCGGAAATCTCAATTTGATAAATACCAATAATGCTTATGACCAAAAGGGCGATGGAAACAATATACACCGCAATTCTATGGTCCCGGACAATGCGTTCCATCCAATTGACAAAGGCATCGATCCAACGCTTGTTAAGATGCCTCAAGTGTTTGGTCTTGGGCAGCGGCATAAAACTGTAAACGATGGGAATGATCAATAAGGAAAGAATAAAAATGCCGATAATGTTCATGGAGGCCACAATACCAAATTCCTTCAACAATTTGCTATCCGTGATAATAAAGGTAGCAAACCCCGAGGCCGTGGTCATATTGGTCATTAAAGTGGCGTTTCCGATTTTGGAAATGACCCGTTGTAAGGACAAGGCTTGGTTTCCGTGCTTTTTAACCTCTTGCTGGTATTTATTGATTAGGAAAATACAGTTGGGTATCCCGATGACAATAATCAAAGGGGGGATAAGGGCCGTTAGAACCGTTATTTCATATTGCAGTAATCCGAGGATTCCAAAAGCCCACATCACACCAATTATCACAACGCACATGGAAATGAACGTTGCCCGGATACTTCTAAAGAAAAAGAAAAAGATCAAGGAGGTCACCGCCAAAGCCGCAAGGATGAATTTTCCAATTTCATCGATGATGTTCTGCGAATTCAAGGTGCGGATATAGGGCATTCCGGAAACATGGACATCCAATTGGGTCTCTTCTTCAAAATCATTAATCAGGTTGGTGAGGTCCTTTAGGATAAAATCTTTTCGGACCGATGTGTTCACGATGTCCTTATCCAGATTGACCACGGTCCGTATGGTGCCGCTTTCCTTGTTATAGACCAATTTATCGTAAAAGGGAAGCTGATCAAAGAGGTGGTTCGTAAGACTGTCGATTTCCCCTTTCGTATGGATGGAATCCTTAATAAAGGGCTCCAATACAAATTCCTGTTTATCGGGATTCCGTTTAAGCTCCAGGAGATTGTCGGTGGACAGGACGAAATCCACTTCGGGGAATGCCTGCAGTTGCTTGCTCAATCGGTTCCATCGGTTAAAATTTTGTGGGGAATATAAAGCACTGTCCTTAACCGCAAAGACTATGGCATTTCCTTCTTCCCCAAACTGTTCCAAGAAGGAGTAATACTCCAGGTTTACGGGGTGGTCGTCAGGCAGCAAATTGGCCTGGGAACTGCTAAAGCGCATATGCTCCCATTGCAATCCCAAAAAGATGGTAAATGCGGCGATTAAGGCCAATATCAATATCCTGTTTCGGAGGATGATACGCGCCGTTCGCGCCCAAAAACCCTGTGTAAGTTTTGCTACCACGGTTGATTTTTACAGAGCGCAAAGGTAGACAATGAAGACGTGTGTTCCTAAAATGTGGTATTGAAATACGGGTAATGGTAGGAAGAACCGTGTAGAAAACTTAAAACGAAAACCAGAAGGTCTTAGCGCCCCGCGGATTTCAGGCTTACATTAGACTTTCATGATCTCTGCTTCCTTGGCGTGAAGGAAATCGTCTATTTTTTTGGTGTAGCTATCCGTAAGCTCTTGAATGTCCAATTCGGCATTCTTTTGTTGATCTTCCGAAATATCCAAGCCCTTTATTTCTTTGTTGGCATCTTGTCGAGCACTGCGCACCCCTACCTTGGCATGTTCGGCCTCGGCCTTGGCCTGCTTTACCAATTGCTTTCTACGTTCCTCGGTGAGGGGCGGTACGTTAATGATGATCATTTCCCCATTGTTCATAGGGTTGAAACCAAGATTGGCGTTCATAATGGCGGTCTCAATTTCCTGCAACATGCTCTTTTCCCAGGGTTGTACCGAGATGGTGCGCCCATCCGGGGTGTTGATATTAGACACTTGGGACAATGGGGTTTGCGAGCCATAATACTCCACCATCACCGAAGAAAGCATGGCGGGACTCGCCTTTCCCGCGCGGATTTTAATGAATTCTTTTTCCAAATGGGTTATGGCGGCATCCATCCCTTCCTCCGCTGTGTCCAGTACAAATTGTATTTCTTCGTTCATTTTATTGAATTTTTTACCGTAGAACAAAAACGGGGCCGAATTATAAATTGACCACAGTCCCTATATTCTCCCCGGAAACTATCCGCATAAGATTACCTTTTTTGTTCATGTCAAAGACAACAATAGGTAGCTCGTTCTCCTGACTTAGGGTAAATGCCGTTGTATCCATGACCTTTAACCCCTTTCGCAATACCTCGTTAAACGAAATGGTATCGAATTTGGTCGCATTCTTATCCTTTTCCGGATCGGAAGTATATATGCCGTCCACGCGCGTGCCTTTCAGGATTACATCGGCCTCAACTTCTATAGCGCGCAATACTGCCGCCGAGTCCGTGGTAAAATATGGATTTCCCGTTCCGCCCCCAAAAATGACTACCCTGCCTTTTTCCAAGTGACGTATGGCACGCCTGCGAATAAAGGGTTCGGCAACTTCGTTGATTTTTATTGCGGATTGCAGGCGGGTCTGGATCCCTTCCTGTTCCAAGGCACTCTGTAGGGCCAGGCCGTTAATAACAGTGGCCAACATACCCATGTGATCCCCTTGTACCCGGTCCATACCGGTTGCCACACCGGAAACTCCCCGGAAAATATTGCCCCCACCAATAACGATGGCCACTTCAACACCCTTATCCACTACTTGCTTTATCTCATGGGCATATTCCGAAAGTCGTTTGGGATCTATTCCATACTGCCTTTCACCCATAAGCGCTTCACCGCTCAATTTTAGCAGAATTCTTTTGTATTGCATGCCGGGAAAATTATTTCAAGCAAAAATAATCAAAAAAAGTTTGGGGCCGCGCCCCTTTATTTGATGGCCAAGGCCTTAATTATTTGCTAATAATAGTGCAGGGCTCCGGTATATTTTATAATCTTGCAACACTTTAGGACTTATAGGGTTAAGTAGTGAAATGAATAAAAAAGTAATGCAAATGAAAAAATTGATCGTCCTAGTCTTTTTCGTCATGTTGGGCTATGGTTGCGGCTCATCAAAAGCACTTATTGCGGCGGATAGTACGCCTATGACTGTAGCTATAGATCTTGTGAACATCGTTGAGGACAAGGTATTGGTAACCATGGATCCCGGCGCTTTCCAAGAAGACACCGTACTGTTTTATATCCCAAAGATAATTCCGGGCACCTATAGCGAGGATAATTATGGCCGATACATCGAAGGCTTCAAGGCATTGGATTACAAAGGAAACGAACTTCAGTTTAACAAGGAAGACGAGAACACTTGGCGCATTTCCAACGGGAAGAATTTGGATAAGGTATCCTATTTGGTGAACGATACCTACGATTCCGAGAACGAAGTAAAGGAGGCTGTTTTTTCACCTGCGGGCACCAACATATTGGATGACAAGAACTTTGTTCTAAACCTTCATGGCTTTGTAGGCTATTTTAAAGGACTAAAGGAAGTGCCTTATGAAATTTCAATTAACAGGCCCGCCCATCTTGCGGCTACCACTTCTCTTAAGGAAAGGAAGACAGAAGGTTCTGAAACCAACGTCGACCTGTTTCTGGCCAATCGGTATTTCGAGGTCATCGATAGCCCGATCCAATACACCGAACCTACTACGGAGACCTTCCAGATAAAGGACATATCGGTGACCCTTAGCGTGTATTCTCCAAATGGGACATATACGGCCTCTAGTTTAAAAGACCGTATGGAAGAGATGATGACCGCCCAAAAGACCTTTCTAGGGGATATTGATGGCACTAAGGAATACAACATATTATTGTACCTCTCTTCTATGGAGCCTACCGATGCCACGGGTTTTGGAGCCTTGGAGCATCATACCTCTACTGTTGTGGTCCTGCCCGAAACAATTTCCAAGGAGCGTTTGGAGCAGGCTATGGTAGACGTGGTTTCGCATGAATTTTTTCATATCGTAACCCCCTTGAACATTCATTCTGAGGAAATACAATATTTCGATTTTAACGACCCAAAGATGTCCGAGCATTTATGGATGTATGAGGGGACCACAGAGTACTTCGCGAATATTTTTCAGATCCAACAAGGATTGATCGAGGAGGAGGAATTTTATAAGCGTATCATGGATAAGACCAACAATGCCAAGGCCTACGATGATGACATGTCCTTTACTGAAATGAGCCGAAGCATTCTTGAGGAACCCTATAAGAAGAACTACGCCAACGTCTATGAAAAAGGGACACTGATCAATATGTGCCTGGATATCATGTTACTTGAAAAAAGTAAGGGTCAAAAAGGGGTGTTGTGGCTTATGAAGGAGCTCTCCAAAAAATATGGGGCCATGACGCCCTTTAAAGACAACGAACTGATCGATGAAATTGTTGCCATGACCTACCCGGAGTTACGCACTTTTTTCGACACCCATGTTATTGGAAATACACCAATAGACTATAATACCTATCTGGCAAGGGTAGGCCTGACCACCAAAACCGTGCAAAAAGAATCCGGCTATTTTCTGGATGGTGATATCCCATTTATCGATGTAAATCAATCCGAAGGGAATTCGATTTTTGTACGGAGGGGCATCGAGTTGAATTCGTTCTTCAACGATTTGGGTGCCCAAGGGGGAGATGTTATAAAAAGTATTAACGATACTGCTATCAATTTGGAAGCCATTAGGCCAATAATCGGCCAAAGTTTCCAATGGAGCCCGGAGACCGAAATTAAAATGACCGTACTGCGCGGGGAGGAGGAAATCACCTTGGAAGGGAAGGTGGGAACCCCGGTATTACAGGTAGAGACCATAGTGCCCTTGGACGATGTAAGCCCCGATAAAACACAATTAAGGGAAGTCTGGTTAAAGGGCTAACGCTCGAACAAATCCTAGCATAACAAACGCCACCGAACAGGTGGCGTTTTTTTAGTTTTAAACCAACTGGTCAACCCTGTCCGGGAAGCCGATCTTGCTTGGCTGTCCCCATGTCAAGTGCCACATCTTCCCCTTTCCAAAGGTTTTATCGGAATGGTTTCCTTTTGTCCAAAAACAGTACCTTAAAAGAAATTTGAACTTTTTTGTAACCTTTTTAAACAACGGAGGTTTACCCTTTTGAAGAGCGAATTGAAGCATGCAGCAACTGACCGATAACGCATTGATGCTTAAAGTAAAATCAGGAGACCTGGACAAACTAGGCCTGTTGTATGAACGCCATAAAAAGCGGTTGTTCGGCTTTTTTTACAATATGAACGGTAATCCATCGGTTAGTGAGGACTTGGTACAGCGTGTATTCATGAGAATGCTAAAATACCGATATACGTTTACCGGGGAAGGCTCTTTTATGGCCTGGATGTTTAGAACGGCACGGAACGTGAATTACGATCACTATAAAAAAAATAAAAATGAAATGGGTCAAACCGATTTGTCGTCGGTAGAACATACTTTGGAGGACGAAAATAGTTTGGAAAACCTATGGGAAAAGAAGGATAGGCTTTCACAATTGAACCGGGCCATGCAAATATTGACCCCGGAAAAAAGGGAAGTCTTGATCCTAAGCAAATTCAAGGGAATAAAATTTAAGGAAGTAGCGGAGATTTTGGGATGTAGTGAAAGTGCCGCCAAGGTAAAGGCCCATAGGGCCCTAAAGGATTTAAGAACTGTTTTTCTGCAATTGGAAACGCAATAAGTTATGGAACAGGAAAAATTTGATTTATGGATGATGGAATACCTCGCCAATGATTTGGACGAGGATAAGAAAAGGGAATTTGAAAGCTTCTTGCAAGATCACCCAGAATTTAAGGCACAATTCGATCGGCTACATGAGACCTGGGGCCATGTAGATATGGCATCGGTTCCCGAACCAACGGAGGCAATGGACCACCGTTTTTTTGAAATGCTAGACAGCGAAATTCAGAAATCGCAAAAGACGAAAGGTAATCCAAGGTCTTGGTTTTCCATACTGGCCGAATTGCTATGGAGGCCTCAATTGGCGTACGGTATATTACTCTTGGTACTCGGTTTAAACCTAGGGTATTTCCTGAATTCGGACGGCCCTTCAGAAGTTACAAAAACAACCATAGCTGAGGGTATGGAAACAGAGGAGGTAAGGGAGCAATTGGTGTTGACTTTGTTGGAGCAGCCTTCGGCCAATAAACGCCTTCGTGGAATAAACGAAGTAGCCAAGATCAAAGAGGTGGACGAAACGGTCATACGGGCCCTATTGCAAACCTTGAACAGTGATCCCAATGTAAATGTACGCTTGGCCGCGATAGAATCATTGACCAATTATTTGGATAATCCAACGGTACGTGAAGGTTTGGTTCAGGCCATAGTAAAGCAAGATTCCCCAATAGTACAAGTTACTTTGGCCAGTCTTATGGTGGCCCTGCAGGAAAAGAAATCCATAGAGCCCTTTAGGACCTTAATGCGTACCAAGGAATTGGACCAATCGGTAAAGCAAAAATTGGAAACATCGATCAATTCGATCATCTAGGCCCCTCCCGGATACATCAGGGATGAATTCATCAACAAATACCGAACTTGATTCGGCATCAAATTACGAACAGTCTAAATATAAACCAATGAAAAAAGTAATAGGATGTGCCATGTTAGTAGGATTTTTTATGGCACCGCATGCGAAAGCGCAGAAAAAAGAATTTAGTGAAGTAATCAAGAAGGAACTCACCTATGCGTATTCCAATGGGAACCCCATGCTGGAGATACAAAACCTTAATGGTTCCATTTCGGTGGAAGGATATCAGGGAGACCGGGTTCTGTTGGAAGTGGAAAAGACCATAATGGCCAGTACATCAAAGGATTTGGAATTGGGAAAAAATGAAATAGGGATAAAGACGGTCCAAGAGGGCGACAAGCTAATCATTTACCCAGATTCGCCCCATATGCATTACAAGGATGGTCGGTTGACTTCCAAAGATTGCGACCGATGGCAGGAATCACCTTATGAACATATCCTGAACTTTAAGGTAAAAATGCCCGAAAGAATCAATTTAAAGGTCGGTGCAATCAATAGGGGAGAGGTCTTGGTGAAAAACACCAAGGGCGATTATATAGAAGCCCATAATATAAATGGTGGTATTGAATTGATCAATATAACCGGTCAGACCAAAGTGCATTGCATAAACGGAAAAGTGGATGTTTCCTATGCCAACAATCCAACTGCGGCCTCTACCTATTTTTCGCTTAACAAGGACATCAATATTACCTACCAAAGTGATTTGTCGGCGGATATTGTCTTTAAAAGCATGAATGGGGAACTGTTTACGGATTTTGATGTTGCCAGGCAATTTGCCAAGACGGTTAAAAACAAGGCCGACGGAAAGAATTCAAAATACAAATACGAGTCGAAGCCGGTCGTACAAATAGGTCAAGGCGGTCCATCCTTCGATTTTGAGACATTGAACGGTGATGTGATCATCACAAAAATATAAAGACGATCTCCAGTAATGTGCCAAGATAGACCAAAACATTTAGAGATGGTCATTGGTAAATAATCGTAATTGACTCACTGGGTTGGCCACAAATTTTAAAAACAAATAAAAACAGACAAATGAAAAATATCGGATTGCTTATCGTTTCACTATTAATGTTGCCATTGTGCGCACATGCTCAAACAGAAAGTGTAGAATTATTTACAGTTCCCTTGAGTGAGGCCAACAGCCCGGGAAAGCTAATTGTTGAGCAATTGGCAGGATCAATCGACGTTCTGGCCTATGAAGGAAACGAAGTGGTTGTTAAGGCTTCGTTCGGCAATAAAAAGGAGCACTACCAGGAAAAGAAGGAAAAGAATGGATTGAGGCGAATTGAGAACAGTTCCTTAAAAATTGGTGCGGAGGAAAAGGACAATGTTGTTCAGATCATTAACGAACAATGGAATAGGGCCACAAACTTGGAAATTAAGGTCCCTAAAAACTTTTCGTTAAAACTGGGAACGGTCAATAAGGGTAACATCTATGTTCAAGGTGTCCATGGCGAAATGGAAGTTAGTAACGTTAATGGTGAAATTACCTTGGAAGAGGTGGGTGGCTCGGCTTTGGTAGATACGGTCAATGGGGATATAAAGGTGAGTTTTGTATCGGTCGACCCGAGTGTGAATATGGCCTTTAGTAGCCTTAATGGGGACTTGGACGTTACTTTCCCCAATTCAGTAAAGAGCGATCTTAAATTGAAATCGGAGCGGGGCGATATCTTTACGGATTTTGAAATGGTAACGGACCAGCAGCGTGCGGTGGCCAAAACCGACCAATCTTCCAGCACGTATAAAGTGAAAATTGAACAGTGGGTACGTGGGAAAATCAATGGTGGAGGTCCCGAAATGCTTTTTAAAACCTTTAACGGAGATATTATCATAAGGTCCAAATAATAGCCTTTGTAAACCCTGTACCAAGTAAAAAAAAAGCGCCCCGACAGCATTGTCGGGGCGCTATAATTTTAGTTTATTACTTTGGGTTAGCCCAAGGCAACGCGTTCGAACCCGGTAACTTCCAAATCAGAATCCACAGATTTTACATATTGAGCGACACTTTGCTTGCTGTCCTTGATAAATGCCTGGTTGACCAAGGTGTTATCCTTAAAGAAGCGCTTAAGTTTTCCCTTGGCAATATTGTCCAACATGGCCTCTGGCTTTCCTTCTTGACGCAGTTGATCTTTTGCAATCTCGATTTCCTTGTCAATTACAGATTGGTCTACACCTTCCTCGTTTAAAGCTACCGGATTCATGGCCGCGGCCTGCATGGCCACATCCTTGGCGACAACAGGTGCGCCATCCACTGGGGCAGAAAGACCGACCAATGTAGCAATTTTGTTTCCGGCATGGATATAGGAACCAACGAAAGGGGCGTTAAGTTTTTCGAACCCGCCAATTTCTATTTTTTCACCGATCACACCGGTCTGTTCCGTTAATTTGTCCTGTACGGTCATCCCATTGAAATCGGCGGACAGAAAATCTTCCTTGGAATCGAATCCCAGAGCCAATTCTGCCAGTTCGTTGGCCAAAGTCACAAAAGAGTCGTTCTTCGCTACAAAATCGGTTTCGCAGTTTAAGGAAATTATGGTGCCCGAAGTGCTGTCGGAATTAACCTTGGCGATTGCGGCACCTTCTGAAGACTCCCTATCGGCCCTTTTAGCGGCCACTTTTTGTCCCTTCTTGCGAAGTATTTCAATAGCTCTATCAAAATCACCTTCGGCTTCGACAAGGGCATTTTTACAATCCATCATGCCGGCACCGGTCATTTTTCTTAGTTTGTTTACGTCAGCTGCGGTAATTTTTGCCATAATAAATTCGAGTTATTTGAAGGATTGCAAAAAGCATTGCATTCCTATTTGAAATTTTTGTTTTAATCGTTCGCTTTATTCTACTCCTCCCTTAACCTTGTCCTGCCATTCCTTAAGTTCTTCCCACTGGCCATCGGCAGCCATTTTAGCTTGTTTAGGCCAGGAGGTGGGATCCAGGTGGGCCATACGTGAACTGGCCTCGGTCAGGACTTCCTTGATCTTGTCGGCATCGGCGGCGGCCAAATCCGAGAAGGAAACTATTCCAGAATTTACAATGGCTTCTGCTGCCTTGGGTCCGATACCTTCTATTTTGGTAAGGTCATCCGCTTCTTGAGCAGGTGCCGACTCTTCCGTATCCGAAACTTCCTCGGCTTCGGTCGTTACTTCCGCTTCGGTTTTCGGTTCCTCCTCTTGAGTCTCTTCCACAGTTTCGGGCTCCGGGGCCTCCTGTGTTTCGGTTACTGGGTCTTCCGCTTTGGGTTTTTCCTGTTCAATAACCGTTTCGGCTGCGGGAGTAGCAGGCTCTTCCGCCCCCTCTCTGTCGGATTGTTTTTCAGCCTTTCTTTCCGCCAATCCTTCGGCCACCGCTTGGGTCACTTGTTCCATAATAATGTCAATGGATTTGGACGCATCATCGTTGGAAGGAATGACAAAATCAATATCCCTTGGATCGGAATTGGTGTCGATCATCGCAAAAATGGGGATATTCAATTTTTGTGCCTCTTTTACGGCGATATGCTCGCGCATGGTGTCCACGACAAAAAGAGCACCAGGCAATCGGGTCATTTCAGAAATGGAACCTAAGTTCTTTTCCAGTTTGGCGCGTAGACGGTCCACCTGTAGCCGCTCTTTTTTGGATAGCGTATTAAAGGTGCCATCTTTCTTCATCCTGTCTATGGAGGTCATTTTCTTTACAGCCTTTCGGATGGTGACAAAGTTGGTCAACATTCCCCCGGGCCAACGCTCCGTAATATAAGGCATATTAACGTTGGAAACCTTATCCGCAACGATGTCCTTGGCCTGTTTTTTTGTGGCAACAAAAAGTATTTTTCTGCCGGAGGCTGCTATTTTTCGAAGGGCGGCATTGGCCTCCTCCAATTTTGCAACTGTTTTGTAAAGATTGATAACGTGAATCCCATTGCGCTCCATGTAGATGTAGGGAGCCATATTCGGATTCCATTTTCGGGTAAGATGTCCAAAATGAACACCCGCTTCCAATAATTGTTTTACTTCGACTTTTTTAGCCATTTTTACTATTAGTTTACGTTCCTTTGAATTAGCAACACTGGAGTGGTATTCATTGATCAATGAAAGCCTCCGGCGTTTAGATGCTAAACTAATCTACCTTGATGTTTTTGGAAATTGCTTCAAGGGTTTTAATTGCTTCTATCAATTTAGTAAGAAGCTTTCAATGAACTTGGTTACTGTTGGCCCTACTTTAGGTTCCAACTAATTAAATCAAATATATCCAATTGGTATTCCAGCGGGGCATGATCCCCACCACCATCCAAATAAATTAACGTTTGGAGAACTGAAATTTCTTTCGTGCCTTTTTTTGCCCGAATTTCTTACGTTCCACCATTCTGGGATCACGGGTTAAAAGTCCTTCCGGCTTAAGAACGGTCCTATTTTCCTCATCAATCTCACACATGGCCCGCGAAAGTGCCAAGCGAATCGCCTCTGCCTGTCCGGTAATCCCTCCACCGTAGACATTGACGTTAATATCGTAGGTGTCAACTGTATCCGTAAGGGTAAGCGGCTGTTTAACCTTGTATTGCAGGGTTGCGGTGGGAAAATAATTGTCGAGATCCCGCTGATTGATGGTAATATTCCCTTTTCCTTCGGAAACATACACTCGGGCCACCGATTTTTTTCTTCTACCGATTTTATGAATCGTCTCCATTATTTAATTTCATTAAGATTTACCACAGTTGGTTTTTGAGCTTCATGGTCATGCTCCGTACCCACATAAACGCGTAGGTTTCTAAATAGATCAGCGCCCAACCTATTCTTAGGAAGCATTCCCTTTACAGATTTTTCAATGATTCGCTCCGGATGCTTCTCAAACAATTCCTTGGCGGTGGTCGATCGTTGACCCCCAGGATAACCGGTATAGCGCAAATACGTCTTATCTTCCCATTTATTTCCGGAAAGCTGCACTTTTTCGGCGTTGATAACAATTACATTGTCGCCACAATCTACATGGGGCGTAAAATTGGTTTTATGTTTGCCTCTAAGGAATTTGGCTACTTCGGAAGCCAATCGGCCCAAAGTCTGCCCTTCCGCATCGACCAACAACCACTGTTTGTCCACAGTGGCCTTATTTGCCGAAATAGTCTTGTAGCTTAATGTATCCACTACCTCAATATTTTATTAATTAAACGCTTCAATTCTGCAAAATGGGCTGCAAATGTACAACTATTAACTTGAAATGCAAATGGTTCCTGCTTGTATTTTTTGCGTTTTTCAAGGATTGTGGTATTGTGGGTCAAAATGTCGAATACGATGTTTAGCTAGTCTTTTAACGGCCATATGTTTAAACCGGTCGATCAACAAAGTTAAAGTCCTGCTACCAATAGCCCAGCGAACGTTGATACCTGGTAATATGTGATAATTTCTAATAAGCAGTACTTAGGGCATGATATCTGTCTTCAATCAAAATATTCCCGCTCTTTTTTCGTTAGTACATCGCACAACGGAAAAACAGGAAAACCATGAAAACTAAAATAGCATTGCTTTTTCTTTCGGCCAGTTGCTTATTGGCCTGCTCTTCGGATAGTGATGAGGGGAACGAATTGGATTCCAATTCAATCATAGGAACTTGGAGCTTTGCCCAACTTAATGTGGATGATCCCGATGGGGAAATGAAATTGGCCAATGATGTCATTGGCGTTCTGCTGGCCGCAGGTTGTGACATCATGACCTTCGAATTTAAGGCCGATCAAACCTTGGAATCTGAATACAGGGATTTTACCGAGACCGGGACCGATGTCAACCCGGGAGGCACCGGGTTATTGATCGAATGTCCGGAAAATTCCGTAACTACTACAGCCACTTGGAGCCTAGAAGGCAATCAATTGACCATAGTGGATAGCGAAGGGATGAGCGACACGGTTACCGTACAAATGAACGGCAATACCCTTACCGTTTCGGCCGAGCTTATCGATGAAAATAATCTGGACGGAGCCGACGCCGTTTTTCAGAGAAACTAAAAAGAATACGGGGAGTCTCCTGGAGTTCCAATACATCGGTAGGGAGATTTTTGATGTAATGGGCAAACACCGGCAAGGATACATTGGGCCAGTTTTGTCCTCACGAATCGCTATGTACGCTCCTGGGAGTACCAGGGAAGCATACCTTCATAATTTCATACAATTTCTCCCCTTTTAAGGTAAAAACCTTTGGTATATTTCAGGTTAATGCAGATATAAGAATCACGAAAATATCGGGTTTTATGGTTTCCAAACAGCATTTCCCATCCCAAATGTTGCCTAGTAAAAATAAGTAGTGATCAATCGGTATATTTCGATTGCAGTTGGCTGTAATCGTTACATCTTGTTATTGTATCTTTAGGCCATATTCCTTCAATGGTCCCCATGATTCCATTTTTCCAAAAGACTAAGCTTTGTCAATTTGTTATTTTTCTTTTGTTGGGTTGCACAGAACCAGTAGCACCTGATTTTCAGTTCGAGGAAGGCCTTATTTTTATTGAGGGTTTCGCCACTACCCAACCCGGAGCTTCTTATGTCACTGTTAGTGAATCCGTATTCGAGGTTCGACAATATACGGTACGATTTACATCTGGTGCCTCGGTAAGTTTTATGAACTTAGAGACCGGAGAGCAAGTTGTTTTGTCGGAAGTTGACGGACAATATGTGCCTGCATCCGATTTTGTAGTAGAGGAAAGCGAGGAATGGCAACTTATGGTAGTAATGCCAAATGGTGTTAGATATGCCTCTACCCCTGAAAAAGTATTGCCTACGGTTCCCATTACCAACCTGGAGGTCAATTATGATCCAGAACTTGAGTTTCGGGAATTTGGTGGGGGACAATTTATTCCTGGCCATAGGGCACTGGTAAGTTTTAACGACCCCTCTAACCGCGAGAACTTTTATTATTGGACGTATCGGACTTTAGAGAATTTGGACTTTTGCGAGCAGTGCTTCGATGGGTATTTTAGGGATGGGGAATGTGTGGTTGCCGATCAAGTTGGTGGCCTTCCCCCGTATTATCTGTATCTGTGCGATACCGAATGTTGGCGCATTCGTTACCCGGAAAAACTATCTATTTTCAATGATAGATTTACCAATGGCAAAACCGTTACCGACTTGGTTGTTGGTAATTTACCCCTCTATACCAATGAAAATTTGGTTTTGGAGGTAAGGCAGTTTTCCATTAATGCGCAAGCTTATGATTACTACAAAATTCTAAAGGATATTGTAGAAAATAATGCAGGATTCAATGCGCCGCCCCCGGCACCACTTTTGGGCAACATGAGTAATCCGGACAATCCGGATGAACAGGTCTTTGGGCTTTTTACAGCCGCGTCGAGCTCGACGGCCACCATTTTTGTTGATCGGAGTGCCATTGGGGAGCCAACTTTGGAGTCTAAGGATGCGGTCATTTTTGAGGAAATGTTCGACCCCGTACCGGAACCTTTGACCACCTTTGTGCCCTGTTTGGAAGGTAGGTTTAGGACGGGAATTCGCCCAGGGGCTTGGAACACACCTTAACTGGCAGCATCGACCTTGGAATTTGCTTCTTTTCCATGACTTTTTAAAGGCAAAACTTACTTTTACTATTGGACGCTTCAGTTATTTAGGCTATATTCAAAAAATTGATTTTAGCTACCGCTCGATGCCAAAACATTTTGGTACATATCTTTTTTCGTTTTTGGTTCTCGTTACCGCAACCAACTGTATCGACCCCATAGCACCGGATTTTGAATTACGGGAGGGACTCATTTTCATAGAAGGTTTTGCTTCTACGGAACCCGGGGTTTCTTTTGTCGCCATAAGTGAATCCGCCATTGAATTTGGCGTGTATGTCGTTAATGATGTGGAAGGGGCCATCGTCGAATTTGAAAATGTGGATAACGGCGATATTGTTCCATTGGGGGAAATTGGGGATGTCTATGTTCCTCCGGAAAATTTTGCCGTAATACCAGGAGAAAGCTGGAAATTGAACATACAGATGCCCAATGGCAAATTATATACCTCCCAGCCCGAAACGGTCTTGGAACCGGTACCGATTACCAACCTTAAACTGGAATACGATCCGGAACTGGAGTTTAGGGAAATTTTTGGGGGCAGGTTCGTCCCAGGCCATGAGATTTTTGTTTCCTTTACCGACCCTCCCGAGACAGGGAATTTTTATTACTGGACATTTCGCAGTTTTGAGAACCTGGATCTCTGTGAAAAGTGTAGGGAATCCTTCTTTAGGGATGGGGAATGTCAACGTCTTCCCCCTAATCTAGCAGGCTTATCCCCTTACTTTGATTATCCGTGTCAAAGCGATTGTTGGCGTATTCGATTTCCCGAAAATATTCCCATATTCGAGGACGAGTTCTCCAATGGTAGGGACATCACCGATTTTTCCATTGGCAATGCCCTGCTATACACCAAAGAAGATATGGTAGTAGAAGTACAGCAATTGGCCATCTCTTCCTCGGCTCATGAATACTATAAAGTTTTGAAAGATCTTATAGACAACAACAGTGGGCTCAATGCACCGCCACCGGCCGGCTTGATCGGGAATATGTTCAATCCTGCCGATAGCGAGGAGTTTGTATTTGGAAGGTTTACTGCTTCCGCTACCTCTATAGCTTCCGTTTTCGTGGACCGTACTTTTATCCCGGAAGAGCAGTTGGAGAGAAGGGAACCCATCCTATTGGAGCCCACGTTGAATTCACCCCTACCACCCCCACCCACCATATCGGCACCTTGTTCCGAGACCAGATTTAGGACGGCCATCCGTCCCGAGCAATGGATTGACCAATAACACAGACCAAATATTAATATGTCCAGACCGCCGCGATTTCTTTTTATAATCCTATTATTCCTGGGTATATCCTCATGGGTTCGGTCCCAGGAATTTGTACTTTCATTTGAGGTGTTGGCCAATGAAACCGGCTTGCCCCTCGATAATGCGCAAATCGCTATTCGACCCTGTAATTGTGGTGGTATAACCAATAGGGCAGGCCGCTTTTCCATTAGACTACCGGTCAATACTTACATTGCTACCGTTTCCTACATTGGGTTTAAAAACCAAACACAGACCGTAGTCTTGGATCAAAACCGGATGATTAAAATACAACTGGACGAAGAGCAAGAACAGTTGTCCGAAGTGGTGGTAAGGGCCAAGCGAATTCTCGAGAATATAGAAACCCCACAAATGGGTGCCTTAAAACTTACTTCCCAAGAATTGAAAAAGATTCCGGCGGCCGTGGGGGAATTTGATGTATTGCGCGGGATGACCTTACTTGCAGGGGTCAATAACGCAGGTGAAATCAGTAATGGTATATCGGTTCGCGGCGGTTCCCTAGATCAAAATCTAGTCTTATACGATTATGCCCCGGTCTTTAATCCTACCCACCTCTTCGGGCTCTTTTCCGTTTTTACCCCGGACGCCATATCCTCGGTGGATCTCTATCGAGCCAATATTCCTGCTCGTTATGGCGGTCGCTCTACTTCGGTATTGGACATAAAAGTTAAAAATCCCTATACGGATAAATTCAAACTAAGTGGGGGAGTAGGAATCGTTTCTAGTAGGTTAACGTTGGAAACCCCGATAATAAAGGATAAGTTACTACTCAACATAGGAGGTCGAGCCGGTTTTACCGATTTCTTATTGCCGCTGTTTTCAGAAAGGCTGAAAGATACCAAGGCCAATTTCTATGATAGTACCATGAAACTACTTTTCCTGCCCACAGAGAATGATCAGATTTCTTTCACCGGATTTTACAGCAAGGACTTTTATCAACTCGATTTGATTACCCAGATAGAAAATATCAATGCCAGCAGTAACCAGTATGATTTCAGGACCCTAAATGGAACCCTCAATTGGATACACACGTTCGGGGACGAATCCAACCTTAGGAACATATTTGTTATAAGCGATTATACACCGAAGACCATTTTCCCGGAACGGGACAGCGATAATGAAATTGAATTTGAATCCAAGATCAACTACTTGAGCTTCATCTCCGAATACTCCAAAAGGGTAAGTGAAAAGTTGGAATATTACGGCGGCATCCAGGCCAATAGATATCGGATAGAACCGGGAAATTTGGACCCGGGATCGGGAAACAGTATCATTCCGGTTACCCTGGAATCCGAAACCAGTTATGAATTTGCAGGTTTTGGAAATGTTAATTGGAACGCTACCGACAATCTTACTGTCTCGGCCGGACTGCGGTTTAATCATTTTGTTTTTGTAGGGCCCTATACCCAGGCCATTTTTGACGAGAATTCCGGAGCCTTGCTGGATACCCGATTTTTTGAGAAAGGGGCCGGGGTAAAAACGTATAACGGATTGGATCCTCGTTTGGGCCTAAATTACAAATTGGGCGAAACCATGTCCCTTAAGGCCAGTTATGCCCGGCTGAATCAATACCTGCAAAACATCTACAACACCACCACCCCCTTGCCCACTTCGCGATGGAAAACCTCGGACCCGAATATTGAACCCCAACAAAGTGACAGTTATGGTCTCGGAATTTATAAGAACTTGGAAAATAGTGGCATAGAAATAGGTCTTGAGGGCTACTATAGGAAATCAAAAAATAATCTGACCTACAAGCCCGGGGCCGATTTCTTTCTAGAGGAATTCTTGGAACGGGATGTGGTACCTGCGGACGGTGAGGCCTACGGGGTCGAACTTAGTTTTAGAAAGCCTAAGGGAAAGTTCAACGGCTGGTTCAACTATACTTGGTCCCGCAGTTTTTTACGATCGTTCAATGAAAGGTTGGCCGATCGGGTAAACAACAACCAACAATTTCCCTCGGATTTCGACCGGCCCCACGTCTTCAATGGGACGATTAATTTTGAGGGCGACAAATACAATACCTGGAGTTTCAATTTTACGGCCCAAAGCGGACGACCTTATACGGTGGCCAATAGTGTTTTTCAACTGGAGGACATTAATGTGCCCATTTTTCTGGAAAGGAATAACGCACGCCTTAGGCCCTATCATCGATTGGACTTCTCATGGAAGGTAAAATATGGTAGAAACCCGAATAGAAGGTGGGTAGGGGATTGGACCTTCACCATATACAATGTATACAGCCGAAGAAACCCCTTAAACCTCTATTATGCCCAACGACAGGATGGCGTGGATGCCGATGTCTTTTTGGGCAGTCCTTTGGGAACCTATGAGCTTTCCGTGCTCAACAGCCCATTGTTCGCGGTAACCTATAATTTTGTTTTCGATTGACTTGGACCCGATGGGTCACTGTTTTAAAAATTTGGTACTGACTTTTTGCTCCAACGAGTTTATGGCCAACATGTAGACCCCTTTTTCCAGCTGGGCAATTGGAATGCTCAGGGCATTGTTCTTGATTTTCCATTGGTGCTGCAGTACAGGCTTTCCGTACATGTCAGTTATTAAAATATCGGCGCGTTGGCTATTTTTTAGTCCCAGCACATTAATGACATTGGTGGCCGGATTCGGGAATAATTTTACTTCGAATTCCACATCTTCTCCCGTATGATCGGTCGTTTGGCCGTAGGAAAATCCAAGAGAAAGGATTAGACCGAATAAAAAGAGCAATTTTTTCATGGCAGGGGAATCCTGAATTACGCCGTTAAAATTACTCCTAGCTTTGTTTTTGCCCAAAACAATGTTGTGAAAGCCACTGTTTTAATGCTCCAAAAAAAACAATTAACGCATATTAACAATTCACCTTAACACCTAATGCGCTTCCAGCCAATTGCTTCCCTCCCCCAATTCTACATCCAAGGGAACGGCAAGTTGGTAGGCGTTTTCCATTTCCGCTCGGATCAGTGGTCGTAAGGTTTCTAATTCAGGTTTGTAGGCATCAAAGACCAGTTCATCATGTACTTGGAGCAGCATTTTGGTCTTGTAGTTGCCCTCGGCCAATTTTTTGTGGATATTGATCATGGCAATTTTGATGATGTCCGCTGCACTTCCTTGAATTGGAGCATTCACAGCGTTACGTTCCGCTGCCCCACGGACTACTTGATTGCTGCCATTGATATCCTTTAGGTAGCGCCTCCTTCCCAAAACGGTCTGTACGTAGCCATGTTCCCGGGCAAAATCAATTTGGTCACTTATATAGTTTCGCAGTTTGGGATAGGTTTTGTAGTAGGTGTCTATCAATTCCTTTGCCTCGGACCGGCTCAAATCCGTCTGGTTGCTCAAGCCGAAAGCGGAGACACCGTAAATAATTCCAAAGTTTACGGTTTTGGCATTGCTCCTTTGTTCCCTTGTAACTTGTTCCAAAGGAACATTAAATACCTTTGAAGCCGTGGAAGCATGGATATCCTCGCCGTTCTTAAAGGCCTCTATCATGGTCGTTTCCTCACTTAGTGCAGCGATAATGCGTAGTTCTATTTGAGAATAATCCGCTGCCAACAAGATATAATTTGAGTCTCGGGGAACAAAAGCTTTCCTTACCTCACGGCCCCTCTCGGTTCTTATGGGGATATTCTGTAAGTTGGGATTGTTGCTGCTTAACCTTCCCGTTGCGGCAACGGTCTGCATATAATCGGTATGGACCCTACCTGTGGAAGCCTCTACCTGTTCCGGAAGGGCATCTACGTAGGTGCTCTTCAATTTGGACAGTCCGCGGTAGTCCAGCACATCCTGAATGATCTGGTGGTCTTTGGCAAGGTAGGAGAGCACGTCCTCTGAGGTGGAATATTGTCCCGTTTTGGTTTTTTTGGGTTTGTCCACCAGTTTCATTTTATTAAAAAGGATTTCCCCCAATTGTTTTGGGGACGCAATATTGAATTGTTCTCCCGAAGCCTCATAGATCTTACTTTCCAAGGATGCAATATCGTTATCCAGTTCTTCCGATAAGGACTTTAGGAACTTTTCGTCCAGCTTGATGCCTTCCAGTTCCATATCCGCCAATACACGTAGCAAAGGCACCTCAATGGTATGAAACAATTCCTCGGTCTTGGCTTCGGCAAGTTCCGGTCTAAAGTGTTGGGCAAGTTGGAAGGTAATATCGGCATCCTCAACGGCATATTCCGTTTGTTGCTCTAGGGGAACGTCCCGCATACTCAGCTGGTTCTTACCCTTTTTGCCAATAAGTTCCGTTATGGAGACGGGCGTGTAGTTAAGATAGGTTTCCGAAAGTACATCCATATTATGGCGCATGTCCGGATTGATCAGGTAATGTGCCAGCATGGTATCAAAAAACTTTCCTTTAACCTCAACCCTATATTTATCCAGCACCTTAATGTCATACTTCAGGTTTTGCCCTATTTTTTCTATGTCCTCGGATTCAAAAAAGGGTCGCAATTGTTCCACAATTTCCTGGGCTGCCTCCCTTTCCTCCGGAACCGGGACATAAAACCCCTTTCCAGCTTCCCAGGCAAAAGCAATGCCGACCAGTTCCGCGGTCAAGGGATTGATTCCCGTGGTCTCCGTGTCGAAGCATACCACCTCTTGTTTCATCAAATTCTGAAGAAACAATTTCATGGCCATTCCAGGGGCTATACTTTGGTATACATGGGGTACATCCTTGATCGTCTTTCTACCCGAAACTTCCCTTATGGTGGCGGCTGGATCGGCACCCTCATTGCCAAAGAGGGAAAATTGGCCACTGCCGGCAGGTTGTGCCTGTTTCTTTGCGGTTTCCGTAGAGCTTACCTGAGTTTGCGGCCCTTCTATTTCACCGGAAAAGATCTTGATGAATTGATCTTTTAACCTACGGAATTCCAGTTCCTCAAAAATTGCCTGCACCTTGTCCCCATCCGGTACGGACATTTCATAATCCTGGGCGTTAAATTGTACATCGCAGGTAACGCAGATGGTCGCCAATTTTTTAGAGAGTATGCCCAGTTCCGCATTCTCTTCCACTTTCTCCTTCATCTTGCCTTTAAGCTTGTCGGTGTTGGCCAATAGGCCTTCCATGGACCCGAATTCCCCGATAAACTTCTTTGCCGTCTTGTCGCCCACCCCGGGCAGTCCGGGAATATTATCACTGGCATCGCCCATCATTCCCAGATAGTCGATTACCTGTTCCGGCCGTTCTACACCAAAACGTTTTTGCACCTCCGGTATGCCCCAAATTTCTATACCGTTGCCCAGCCTGGCAGGGCGGTACATGAAAATGTTTTCGGAAACCAACTGTCCAAAATCCTTATCGGGCGTAACCATAAAGACCTTATAGTCTTCTTTTTCTGCCTGTTTGGCCAAAGTTCCAATAATATCATCGGCTTCCAACCCGGACAGTTCCACCACGGGAATGTGCATGGCCTTTAATATATCCTGAATATAGGGCACCGCAACCTTAATCGCATCCGGCGTCTCGTCCCGATTGGCTTTGTAATCCGCATACATCTCCGTGCGTTCCGCACTACCGTCCTTATCGAAACAAACGGCCAAGTGATCGGGCCTCTCCCTTTTTATCACATCGAAGAGGGAGTTCATAAATCCCATAATAGCGGAGGTATCCATGCCTTTGGAGTTGATGCGGGGGTTTTTGATCAAAGCGTAATAGCCCCGGAAAATAAGGGCATAGGCATCCAATAAAAAAAGTCGTTTTTGTTCGGCCATGTGGTTCAGTTGTCGGTTTCCAATGTATAAGTGAACAGATTTAAAAGTACAAAATGGGTTTTAAAAGGAAGCAAGAATCGTTACGGGAAGTAACAGGATTTTTTTCATTTGATAGGGGCCGTTATTAACATTCGTTGTCCATGCCAGGACAATAACTCGAGGATTCTTGGTTTATATGTCCTTCGCGGGTATATTTCCTATAGCTAAAACCCGGTTGTATGCAATAAGATCCGGTTTCTCCTTTCTTGTTGACGGCTATAAAACCGATTTGGAAATTGAGTTTGTCCTTGTTTTTTGCAACAATACGTTTTACACCTTCTTCGCAGGCTTCCTGAGGCGTTCTACCTTGGCGCATGAGTTCTACGATCAAAAAACTTCCCACCGTCCGGACTACTTCTTCGCCCACGCCGGTAGCAGTGGCCGCGCCAACCTCATTGTCTACAAAAAGCCCTGCACCTATAATAGGCGAATCCCCAACGCGCCCTGCCATTTTATAGGCCATGCCACTAGTGGTACAGGCCCCGGCCAAATCCCCATTTTTATCAATGGCCAGCATGCCAATGGTATCATGGTTTTCAATATTGATTATAGGTTGGTATTTGGATGTCTTTTTCCAATCCATCCACTCCTTTTTGGATGCTTCGGTAAGAAGATCGAACCGTTCAAAGCCTTGTTCATAGGCAAATTGCTCCGCTCCTTTTCCCGCGAGCATGACATGTGGTGTTTCCTCCATTACCTTGCGCGCAACGGATATGGGATGTAGTATGTTCTGTAAGCAGAGGACGGCACCACAGTTACCATCTTTATCCATAATGCAGGCATCCAGCGTCACTTTTCCATCCCGATCTGGCCGCCCGCCCGCGCCTACGGTCTGATTGTTAACATCGGCTTCCTCCACACGGACTCCTTTTTCCACTGCATCCAGGGCATTTCCCCCACCTTCCAATACCTCCCAGGCCTGGGCGGAGGCACGGTGGAAATCCCAGGTACAGATAACCAGGGGGCGTACGTTTTCGATATTTGGGGGTAAGGTGGAAGAAGAGTTGCCTTCCTCCTTGCAGGAGGCGAGGATGGGTGTGGAAACGATTCCGGCGGTACCGGCAACGGAATTTTTGAGGAAGGTTCGTCGTTGCATACTTTATTGGTAAATTGCTGCTAAATATACGTAATATGTTGGTGGAAGTCTGTGCAAATTCCTTGCAATCCGCTTTACATGCCCAACAGGGCGGGGCGGATCGGATTGAGCTTTGCTCCGAATTGGGCGTGGGAGGGATTACCCCATCCTATGGGCTACTTAAAAGTATTCGGGAACACATCACCATACCGGTCCATGTACTCATTAGACCCAGGGGCGGGGATTTTACCTACTCCAAGGAAGAACTTGAGATTATGAAAAAAGATATAGATTGCTGTGTCGATTTGGGCTTTGAGGGAATCGTGGGCGGTGCACTGGATAAGGACTTAAACTTGGACATAAATGGTACGCGATCCTTGATCGAAGCATCCTGTGGACTTCATTTTACCTTTCACCGCGCCTTCGACTGGGTAAAGGACCCTTTGACTGCCTTGGACCAATTGGAAGATATGGGGGTACGAACGTTATTGAGCTCCGGACAACAAAAAAGTGCAATGGAGGGCATGGACCTACTGCTGCAACTTAAGGAACAGGCTACGGCATGTACAATTATGCCGGGAAGCGGTATTAAGGTCGGGAACCTCAGGGAATTTAAAAATAAAGGTTTTATGGCCGTTCATTTTTCGGGAAGTAGGGATGTGCGGAAAATGGATAGTCCACCGGAACTATCCATGTATTCCGTTTCAAAATTAAAAGATGACCTCATAAGCGTAACGGATATGGATATGGTACGACTTATGGTGAAAGAAGCTAAATAAATCCGTATAGGCGGCCTTTGCCTCACGGTTAGGAATATCTTAAAAAAAGTTGATGCTACGTTGGATTATTTTTATCAGTATTTACCTGGTTCTTGGACTGTATGCCCTACAGGCCCTTAAAACGGCTACCCGATTTCCCTGGGTATATTATCTTTTTATGGTGGTTTCCCTTTTGGTATTGGGCAATTTTGTCTATCAGTTTACTTGGGGAGAAACGGAGGGACGCGTATTGAGCCGATCGAAAAGTTATGCTTTTGGTTTTTTGATTACCATGATTACCTTTCAATTCATCACCATTATCTTTCTTTTTTCCGAGGATATCTTTCGTTTCCTGGCCGGAGCCTATCATAAGTTTTTTGGGAGTACCAGGGAATTCAGTTTGCCGGAAAGGAGACGGTTTTTGAGTCTGATCGCCCTAGGTATTGCTGCGGTCCCTTTTGGTGCCTTGTTATATGGGATGTATCGGGGGAAATACAATTATCAGGTCTTAAAGTACGATTTGGAATTTGATGACCTCCCGGAGGCTTTTGATGGGTATCGGATTACACAAATATCCGATATTCATAGCGGTAGTTTCGATAATCGTGATAGGGTGTCCTATGCTGTAGACTTGGTTAACCAACAGCAAAGTGATGTCATCTTCTTTACCGGCGATATGGTCAACAATAAGGCCGAAGAGATGGAGCCTTGGAAAGGTGTTTTTTCTCAACTTGAGGCCAAGGATGGAAAATACTCCATTTTAGGCAACCATGATTATGGGGATTATGTGCCCTGGCCCTCAGCGGCGTCCAAACAGGAAAATCTTGAGTTGCTTAAAAGGCTGCAAAAGGAAATGGGTTTTCGTCTTTTGCTTAATGAAAGTGTCTATCTACAAAAAGGAAAGGATAGGATTGCACTAGTAGGTGTCGAGAATTGGGGAAGAGGTGGATTCAAGAAGGCCGGTGACCTGGACAAGGCGGTACAGGAGGTTTCAGGAGATGATTTTAAGATTTTGCTAAGCCATGATCCTTCACACTGGGAAGATGTGGTCATAGATCATAACTACCATTTTCACCTAACACTTAGCGGACATACCCATGGGATGCAGTTTGGAATAGAAATACCGGGCTGGGTAAAATGGAGTCCGGTGAAATGGCGGTACAAATATTGGGCAGGGATTTATAAGGAAATGGGACAATTCATTAATGTAAATCGGGGCTTTGGCTTTATCGGGTACCCGGGCCGGGTGGGAATTTGGCCGGAGATTTCCGTCATTACCCTTAAAAAGAAAGCCTTAACATGAATTTAACCCTAATGGTCTACTACAAAACCTGGGGTTTCCAAGCGTTTTTTAACAAATTTTACTACATTTGGCGCATAACCCAATGATATACATATGTCTAAATTTGGTGAACTTATTGATGTAAACGTTCCTGTCCTTTTGGATTTCTATGCCGAATGGAACGAACAGTCCACCTCAATGCATCCGGTACTTAGGGATGTGGCCGCCGCGTTGGGCGATAAAGGAAAGGTAATCAAGATCGATGTCGACAAAAACAAGGAGCTTTCCCAAGCTTTACGGGTAAAGGGCCTGCCTACCCTAATGATCTACAAGAAAGGTGAAATGGTTTGGAGACAGAGTGGGGAACAGGATGCCAACACCCTTATCGGTATACTTAACGAGTATATTTAATCTTCGGCACAACTTCCTGTTTCAGGGTCTTTCCCTGGCGTAATTCGAGAATATCTAAAACCTGCTAAAACACCGTATTTTTTGCCTCCAGGGAGTTTATTAAATTCTGGATTGGCCACAGGTTTTCGTATACCGCTAATTTGAATCGGTGGAGTCCGTTATGGGGACGGTATCACCAAGGTCTGGGTCGCTTTTCGGTTCCATTCCCTCCTCCAAGATGTCATCCCTGTAAAAATGGGCGAACTTATCGATGTATTCGTTGAATATGAGAGTCTCCTTTTCTGCCCATTCCCGGTCATCGTTGGCAATAAGAATATCGATATTTCTTCGGTACCCTTCCATATCGGCAATAATGTCGTCGATGTGGTCGTATTGTTCATCCAAGGGTATTCCGGCATAGTATTCCAAGCGTTCCTGATACTTTATCTTCAATTGGTTAAAAAGTTCGCGGGCCTTTGTAGTCTCCCCAACTTTGAAATAACCGTCCACAAAGGGTTCCACAAAGGTATAGTAGCCAAAGTGGTCCACGGGGAGATTGGTCATGGCTATGTCGATAATATCCTTGGCTTTACCAATTTTTTCCTCTTTGAGCAGCTCTTCCACCAAGCGGGCCAGATTGCTTCTAAAGGTAAGCCCTTGTATCCGGGTCTGCGTATCGTGATAGATATCGGACCTTCCGGAATTGCCCCATTCCCAGTTGGTGACCACATCGTACATAAGTTCCGTATCGATACGACCCATTTCAAATGAATTCTTTCGTTCCGTCTTAATCGGCACCAGTTTATAGGCTAGGCCGTCCAATTGCAAATAGTCCTTCATCCAAATAAACTCGGCATCGTCAAAACTACCACCAGAAAAGTAAATGGGTCTTTTCCAATCATTGTTCGCCATGATGTCCAGCATCATCATGCTCTTTTTGGTAATGGCACTTTGTGGCAGGTCAATGTCTATAAAATCGACCATAAGGGCGGTGTCCTTGACCTTTACCAAACCGCTTTCCAATGCATTTTTCTTATGGACCGGTATGCGGATCTTATTGGTGGGATAATAGACCGTATTCAAAAAGTTCTCGGAATACTGATCCGTATCCGCTCCTTGTTTTTGTAGTACATGCTTCAATTTGGTTTGTGGCTTATCGCTGTCCAACCAATCGATAAAGTCCTTTACGTTCCATCTACTATCCGTAAGTCCTTGATAATAAATTACGTCCCTTGAGCCCCAACGATATTTGTCATGCGCTATTTGGGAAGGAATGGGCTCACTTTCATATGCCTTGCGCTTCATTTGGTCCACGTACCAATCCGTTTCGAACAGACTGGTGCATACAATCCTAACATCGGTTCTAAAACCTTCAATTTCCTGCGCGTACCAAAGCGGAAACGTATCGTTGTCCCCAATGGTAAACAAAATAGCCCCGGCATCTTTTTGGCATGAATCCAGATAGGCCCGTGCAGAGGACCACGCCGTAAAACGATTGGATCGGTCATGGTCGTCCCAATTCTGTACGGCCATTACCGTTGGAACGGCGAGTAGGCATACGACCACGACCACAGGGGCCAAAATTTTGGGGGTAAGCCATTTCTTGAATTCGTCAAAAAGACCATATACTCCCAGACCTATCCATAAGGCAAAAACGTAGAAAGATCCCACCAAGGAATAATCGCGTTCACGCGGTTGAAAAATATAGGGATTGGTGTAAAATTGGATAGCGATGCCCGTGAACATAAAAAATACGAACAATGCCCAAAATTGCTTGGGATTCTTTGAGATTTGGAAGAGTATGCCGATAATTCCCAAAATCAAAGGGAGGAAGAAATAGGTGTTCCGACCTTTATTCTCCAGAACCTCGGTGGGAAGATTATCCTGACTTCCCAAAAACCAACTATCTATAATGGGTATTCCAGATAGCCAACGACCGTTTTCGTCATATTTGCCCTGTACATCATTCACCTTACCGGTGAAGTTCCACATAAAATAGCGCCAGTACATATAGCCGAATTGAAACTCCAACATATAACTGATATTCTGCCATAGGGTGGGGGGCTGCACTTCTATATAATCGCTGAATCTCCTGAGGAAGCTTATATACTGCCCCGCATCGATCTCGCCATTGGCATACCCATCCTTTACCTGATTTACCGCCTTTCTCAGTTCTTCATTGGACTGGGTCATTTTAAAATCCAACGGTCCAAAATATCGCATATAATTTTCTGCGTGCTGACCGCTCCACATTCTGGGAAGCGTCCCTACGTGATCGGGATTGGGACCTTGTAAGGCATCTTTATAGTAATTGACAATTACATATTTGCCCAAATTTTCGTCCTTTTCATATTTAGGGGCCTCATCCTTGTCGTCTCCGGGTGCGGCGAACATATCCGAATAGTAGGTGCCATAAACTGGGCTGTCCACCCCGGGATACTGTTCCCGATTGTAATAGGCCAACAGGGCACGAGCGTCGGCAGGGTTATTTTCATTAATAACTACATTGGCGTTGGCGCGAATGGGTAACATAAGCCAGGAGGAAAAGCCCAAGAAAAGGAACATAAGGCAGAGGACCACGGTATTTGCCGTTCTAAAATTGTTCTTTCGCGTATAGTTGAGCCCAAAATAAAAGGCGGCCACAAATATAAGCCCCATGATCAGGGTTCCCGAATTGAAGGGAAGCCCAATGCTGTTAATGAAAAAGACCTCGCTCCAACCAAAGAGCTTTAATACATAGGTTAGGGAAAATTTATACACCAGCATCAGTATGGCGACAACCGCTACATTAGCGATCAAAAAATTCTTGACAGTGGTAGTCTTGTACTTCTTGAAATAATAAAGCAAACCTATGGAAGGAATGGCCAAAAAGCCCATAAACTGGATACCAAAGGTGAGTCCCACTACAAATGAAATAAGGATGAGCCATTTATTGCCTCTCGGATGGTCCAGGTTGTCCGTCCATTTCAGTCCCAGCCATAGCAGTAGCGCCATGATGAGGCTGGCCATGGCGTAGACCTCCGTTTCCACGGCGTTGAACCAAAAACTATCGGAATAGGTAAAGGCCAGGGAACCGATAAGTCCGCTTCCCAAAATGGCTATGGCCTTGCTATTGGTGAGTTCGTTCTTCTTACCGATCAGTTTTTGGGTGAGGTTGGTTATGGTCCAAAACATGAAGAGTACCGTAAACGCACTGGACACCCCAGATACGGAGTTGACCATACGGGCCACTTGGTCCGGGCTAAGGGCGAACATAGCAAAGAAGGCTCCGATCATCTGCAACAAGGGAGCTCCCGGAGGATGCCCTACCTGCAGTTTTGCCGATGTGGCGATGTACTCGCCGGCATCCCAGAAACTACTGGTGGGCTCAACAGTAATGGCATAGGTAATAAAGGCTATAAAAAAAACGACCCATCCCAGGATGGTGTCCCATTTTTCAAAGTTTTTTGCAAACATGCAATCTGTGGTTTTAGTGAACCTGGTTTTGACGTTTTTCAAATCCGCAGGTCGGTCAATTCCGCCGAAAAGCGGGACGCGCTGTATTCTGGTAAAATAATACGGGCGAATTTACTAAATCTAACCTAGATGCGGGTATCTTTTTTATAAAGGATTAACAGTTTGGGAAGGCCTTATTTTGGCGGATTGTCCGCAAAAATGTTTGTGCAAACCAAACTTTGTCTTAAATTTGCACGCTCTTGAACCGAACTCTTTTCGGTTTACTTTTTTCTATTGGCCCATGGTGTAATTGGCAACACAGCTGGTTTTGGTCCAGTCGTTCTAGGTTCGAGTCCTAGTGGGCCAACAAGATAGCACAATCCCGGTACCTCCGGGATTTTTTGTGCGGTCCCTTTTAGATTTGGACTTGATCTAGTGGTAGGTTGTCGAATGGGTGATTTGGACCTAACCATATATGGGAAAGGATAAGAAAAGTTACCGGACAGCCCGCGAGCATGGTTGGAGTTTTGTTATTGGAAAATGTTGATATGAAACACTTAGTAACGACTCTTTTGGTTCTTGTTATAATTACGGGTTGTAACACTTACAAGACCATTGGATTTGAAGAATTCAAAAAAGACAAACGGTATGAGTTGGAATTGGCCAATGGGCAGGCTGTAGACGGAAGATACCACCGTACGGTAGGAGATTCGGTATATCTAACCGTAAACGCCTCCGAAGTAGCGTTTCCTAAGCAGCAAATTGTGCGTATCCGAAGAAAAAAGATATCCACGCTTTCCGTGGTGGGCGGTTTTGCTTTGGCTACTGCGGGAATAATTGCTTTTATCGACTATGCGGACAAAGACCAGACCGTTTTGGATACGGTGCGGGAATAGGCCGTCCTGATCGGGACCAATTTATTTCTCTGGGTCACTTCGATCGAAATAGAAGAAGTGAACTATTTTGGCTGTCGGGATTTTTGAATTCCACAAACCCTATGGGCAAGTAAGAAGGTATCGGGTTAAAAACGTCTACAATGGGCAAGGGTGGTTTTAGGCCACATTGGTACCGTTGTTTTCGGCATTAAAGAGTTCCAAAAGACTGGTTCTTCTTCTTCTGGCTACTGGAATCCGCTCACCTGATTCTAGAATTAAGGTACCATCCGGAAAAAACTTCTTGATTTTTTTGATGTTGATCAAGTGTGATTTATGTGCCCTAAAGAACAAGGGCGGTGTCAATGAATTTTCAAAATGTCTGATTCCATAGGAGCTCAAATGAATATTACCGTCCTCTAAGTATATTTTGGCATATCCATCCACACTTTCCAACCGAATAACATCCGAAATGTTCGAAAAATAAGTGCACCCTAAGGTGGGAATGGCTATTTTTTTATTTTCCAAGGTCAGCAGCTCCAATAAAAGTTGGCTGTTCACCTTTTCTCTTTTTCCACTGGTCAACCTTTGCACGGCCTTGGAGATAACGGCGATGAATTCGGCCTGGCTGTAAGGTTTTAATAGAAATCCCAACGCAAAATTCCTATAGGCCTCTATAGCGAACTTGTCATGAGCTGTGCTAAAAATTACCTCAGTATTAGGAGATCTCAATCGTTTAAGCAGATCCAAACCGGTCATTTCGGGCATTTCTACATCCACGATCAACAAATCCGGTTTGTGTTCGTTAAGATAATCTAGGCCCTCCACGGGATTGGTAAACCATTTTGGTGTTTCAAAACAGTCAAAGTTGGCCGAGAGCGATTTTTTACAATACTCTATATCCGATATATCATCGTCTATTAATACAATGGTCATACCTAGAGTTTTGATATCAACATATCCTATTGAAGTAAATTTAACATATTTTGGGAGGAATCCCTTGGAAGTTAACGAAAAAAGGGCTATGAATATTATGATTCCAAAATATTTATTATCTGGGAGACGTACTCGTCCTTGCTGGCGGATACATCCATAACCCTAACCCCCTTCAATTTATATAGGATTTTGTAGCAATTCTTATTAATTGGTGCAAAAACAATGGGAATGCCCAATTTTACCAACCTAATACAATCGATCAATTCGTACTCTTCATTAAATACAAAAAGTATAAAAATAAAGGTGATTTCGGATTGCTTTTTAATGTCATTTTCAATACCGGAGATTTTTTTATGACGATATACATTGATGTCCGTTTTTTTTAAGGCGTGTTTTATGATACTGCCCAAGGGACCTTGTCTATCATATATAATAAAATCTCCTGCTGTCTTAAACATAGAGTTACTTTTAAGCATATTTTGGAATGAAATACAAGGGTTGTAGGCATCGATAAAATCCGTTCAGCCGGATCGATCGGACTTGGACCGACCTATCTATCCATTGATTAGGGAAGCTGGGGAATTGCCCTTAAACCATAGCAGCCGTATTTCATTCACGGGTATTTCATATCATGTTCCACAGGCAATTATTTTGCCCTCCCTTTTCTTAAAAACATATCCCATCAATACCCGCTAGCGGCCAGTTTTGAATTGGATACAGGTACCACATGGGATAATAAAAGATTTTCGTTTCTGTAGATCTTTATCCATTTGGGATCGCGTTCCAAAGCGATGCCGATATTAAAAAAAGCACCATCAACAAAGGGAAACATGTCCAATTCCGGCAGGGTGCCGAGGCCCACAAGGTTCTGTTCGGAATCCACCACTGTATAGTAGAAAACATCTATGGTTGGGTCCAATCCCCTGGGTCTGTCTTCCATAGGCTCGTCCGCTGGAATAAATTCATGGTCCCTTGCCCATAAATGGCCATGTCGATTAATGAAATATTTGATTCGGAGACCGTGATACTGCTCCGTAGACGCTCCTAAGGGTTCCTCTGCTTCGCTATAGTCCCGGTAATCATAAAAGGGCAATGCCGTACCTGCTTCAAAGGCGCTATGTGTGGGGAAAAGAAGCTTTTGAAGATAAAACATACAGTGCTCTTTTGTGCTCTCAAAGATTGCCTGTGCTTCAATGGGGGCCATAATTACGTTTGGGTTTAATTTTTAAATTCAACTATGAATTCACTTCTACGATTTAGCTGATGTTCGTCCTCTGAACATGGTACCCCATTGGAACAATGGTTGACCAATTGGCTTTCGCCGTAACCTTTGCTGGTTAACCTATTCCCCGAAATACCCCGGGTAATCAAATAATCAATGGTAGATTTGGCCCTTCTTCCGGAAAGATCCACATTGTATTGGTCATTGGCCCGGCTGTCCGTATGCGACCTAACATCGATATTTATGGAAGGGTGGAGCTTCATAACGGAGACAATTTTTTCCAGTTCCATTGCTGCATCCGGACGGATATCGGATTTGTCCAGGTCAAAATAGATAACGACGTCGAAGATTTTGGCGATGTCATCGCCCTCCTTAACATCGATTACATTTTTGTCCAGTTTAAAATTGTGTTCCCGTTCATTCCGACCTTTTTGGGAATAGGTGTCCTTGGATTCATACATAGGCTTTTCGGCCTTAACGATATAGGATGTGCTGATATCCACCTCGCTCTCGTAAAAGCCCTTTGCATCCGTTTTCAATTCGGTAAATATTTGGTTTTCCTCATCAAAAAAGGTGATGGATGCTTCCTTCAATGGCAGCTCGGTCTGCTTGTCGGTAACGATGCCGAATATCCTACTTTTCAATACGTCCTTGATCTTTTCGGTTTCCGTGAAACTATAGATATCGTCACGGCCAGTTCCACCCGGTCTGTTGGAACTTATATAACCTTTGTCCCCATTTATGGCAAAGGCAATATCGTCAAAGGAAGAATTTAATGGTTTTCCTATATTCAATAGATTCCCAAAGGAACCGTCCTCTTTGGTCTTGATGTAAAAAATATCGTAACCACCAAGACCGTAATGACCATCAGAAGAAAAGTACAGCTCGTTGTCAGGCGAAAGAAAAGGGAAGGATTCCCTTCCTTTTGTATTGATTTTTGTTCCCAGGTTCTTTGGTTTGCCCAGGGTGCCGTCAGGGTATAAGGTTACCTTATAAATATCGGTAAATCCCAGGGTGCCCGGTCGGTCGGATACGAAATATAATTTGTCCTCTTCCGGACTTAAGATCGGATGTGCGTTGGAAAAGCTATCCCCATTTATGGGCAGATCCTCCACATCGGTCCATTTTCCTTTTTTTAGCCTTGCCCTGTAAATCTTTAAGTGCTTTATTTTCTGTTTTTTCTTCTTGTCGAAAGGCGTTATGTTGTTACGCGTAAAGTACATGGTTTTGCCATCGGCCGTGAAAACCGCGCTGGACTCGTGATACCTAGTGTTCACGTCCCCTTTTAGTCTGACCGGTTTGCCAAGTGTCCCATCATTGCCAATAGGAGATTCGTACAAATCCAAATAGGCAAGCCCGTCCCAAGGGCTTAGACGTTGCCTTACCCCTGAAGCACCCTTTGTAGTGGCGAAGACCAATTTTTTTTCATGAAAGGCGGCGCCAAAATCCACGCCCGTGGTATTTATTTTGGCGGCTTCCATGGTATACCTGCCAGAGTTTTCTTCTATGATTTTTAAATAGTCTATCGCGTTGCCGTACGATTCATTGACCTTCCCGTTTTTTTCGATGTAGGTATTGAACCAATACATGGATAGGCCTCCGTCGCCAATGGCCTTTAGGGATTGTGAATACCTTAAGTAATAAATGGGTTCCAGATTTTCGGTCAAGGAAAACAGCTTTTTGTACCATCGAGCGGCTTCTACATATTTTGCGTTGAAATAGTAGATGTTTCCCAACTTCTCAAAAAGCTCCTTGGAGGCATAACCGGAATCCGCTAGATCCAAATAGATTTCCGAAGCATCTATGAAGGCAAGTTTTTCATACTTTTTGTTGGCACGGTCCAATTGTACTCCTTGCCCCCAACCGATGTGGGCGTAAGCAAAAATGAACAGTATGGGCAGATATTGAATTTTTGTATGGGTACGCATAATAGATTTTATAAGGGGGTTTAGAAAAATCTTGGGTTGATAGAATTTATGGCTCTTTTAGTGAACTCAAAGCGAATGAAGAAATCGTGGGAACCGGAACTGTAGTTTCCAAGCGGGGTAGTATTGTGATCATAAGCATAGCCAAGCATCAAACGGTCGTTAATTTGAAAACCGACCAATGCGCTAATGGCGGCGTCCAGACGATAGGACAGACCCAAGGTAAACTTATTATTGAACAAAAAGTTAGCGGATGCATCAAAGGCCAAGGGCGCACCTGAAACTGCTTTGGTAAGTATGGCGGGTTTAAATTTGAGTCCTTGGTTAATTGCAACAACATATCCTGCGATCAAATAAAAATGGGGCTTTTCCGTAGCCACGGAGGTAATGGAATCATCATAATGATTGGTAGATAATATATTTGGGGTGGAAAGTCCAATATACCACGCATCGTCAAAATGTATAAAAATGCCCAAGCCGACATTTGGGGAAAAACGGTTCTCTATATTTTGGGAAAATGTCGATTCACCGGGATTTTTAATATCTAGTTTTCCGAAATCGATATTCAGGAGATGCATTCCCCCTTTAAGCCCAAAGGACAATTTTGTCCTTAAGGTCAAGGGAATGGTGTACGAAAAATCGACAGCTACGTTACTTTCCGTAGATGGGCCTATTTCGTCATGGATGACGGAAAGGCCAAGACCCACACCCTGTTCCCCAACCGGGCTGTTTATGGAAAAGGTAAGCGACTTTGGGGCTCCATCCAATCCGGCCCACTGAGCGCGATACAGGCTATTAAAGCTCAATAAGCCCCTGTTGCCCGCGTAAGCCGGGTTCACTGCAACGGTATTGTACATATATTGGGTGTATTCCGAATCTTGCTGACCGAAGCAAAGTGTAGCTGGGCCTAGGACAAGTAGGACCAATAGGACCGCCTTTTTATAGTTGCTATGTATAGGTTTCATAATCTTTGCTTGTTTTATGAATAGGGATCAATTGTTGGACGACAGGTATAGATAACCCGACTGTTGAACTGTTTTCGGTTCGTTTCCTTCTAAAATTTCATATCGTACGATGTAGAAATACGTTCCTGTTGGGAGTTTTTCGTTCCTTGCAACGGTAAGCCTGCCGTCCGAATAACCCTTGAATACCTGGTTTTCATTGTCGTAACCATTTGCTTCGAACACTTTTACACCCCAACGGTTGAATATTTCCACTTGGTTATTGGGGAAACAATCAATGCCTTCCAAAAGGAAAATGTCATTTTCTCCGTTGTCGTTGGCCGATACCGCATTGTAAATTTTTATGGGACAGTTGAATGCCAAGGTTTGGGTGTGGGAGGTGGTGTTGCCACAATCGTCGGTGGCGGTCCATGAACGTACAATGTTGTATTGCGAGCTACAGTTTCCGGGCACCTGCGTTTCGGTAAAGTCCACCGTGACCAGACCACAATTGTCCGTTGCCGTTAATAGGGCGGCTTCAGGAATTGTGTCACAATCCACAAAACCATCTTGCGGTAAGGTTTCCACAAAGCTTGGGGCTATGTTATCCACTACGGAAATCGTCTGTGTATGGGTGGTTTGGTTGCCACATGGATCGTATGCCACCCAAGTTCTGAGTACCGCATAATTACCAATACATCCGTTATCTACAATAGTTTCGGAAAAGTCCACCGTTGCCGTACCGCAATTATCCGTTGCGGTAAGCGTTTCGGCCAAGGGGAACTCGTCGGTACATCCCATGGTAAAATCCGATGGCAGGGTTTCTACAAAAAGCGGGGCCATAGTATCCTGTACAATAATATTCTGGGTGCATGTCGCCGTGTTGAGCGCGATATTCTCGCCAAGGTCCCGTATGCCATTGTTATTCGTATCCGCGTACTCGGTTACCGTATAAGTTCGGGCAACGTTCATATGGCAATTTCCGGTATGGGGAGTGTTGGCGGCCGTTATTTCTATTACTCCACAGGGGCTATCACCTATGATTCCGTCACCGTTGCCCAAGGCTTCAAATTCTGCTTCGGTAAGCACAGTGGTCATTGGAATGTCTTCATAACACGATACGGTGGTTGTGGTGAAAGTTGGGCAGGTGACTTCAAAGATGCAGCAAAGGGGTGCCAGGTCGGCAACAGTAACAACATTGCAACTATGAGTATCGGTAAAATCTATAGTATAGTCCGTTCCTGCAGGGATGGGATCCGAGGTCCAAGTATTTCCCGAAAAGGTTCCGGGAGTCCCTGTTCCTACGCCATTAAAGGGACCTGTACCGTTTAGCACCACGGTAAGTGTATAACTCTGGCCGTCCAGGGCACAAGAAGTTGTTTCGGAGCCTATCTGTTCCAATAGAGGGTTTACCGATATAGGAGCCGACTGGCTTAAAATGGCCCTACTGCATCCTGCAGCGGTAGCCTCAATGGCATAAATGCCCGATGTAAGTTGTGGATGTGATGCGGGTATGATAAGCTGCAAATCTCCTCCTGTACCCGTTCCTGTTACGGCCGGGCTTAGGGGAACACCGGATTGAAGAAGCTGATAACTTACCCCAATCTGTGAATTCGATAAAGTTACCATGGCGGCATCTCCTGTACAGATGGAATCTCCGGTAACGTTCAATGAGGTATCGGGATTGCCATTTATAAAGGAGAGGGGATCAACAAGTATACCGTTACAACCCGCAATACCATTGGTTACAACGATCTGATAGTCCGTACCCCCTGAAGGAACATGGGCAGGTGGTATGGTTATGGAAAGATCTCCACCATTTCCCACGCCAGTTAACGCCGGAATAAAGGAAGTTCCGGTTGGGTCCTGTATCTCATAGATAAAGCCGTTGACGGAATTGGCAATAGTGGTACTGTAAGGCCCCGTATTTAGACACAGATCGATATCCGACACGGCAAGATTTAAATCCAATACACAACAATTGGGTGCCGTTCCTGTCAGGGTCAAGGTATTGCAAGCATTGGCATCCGTAAAATCTGTAGTATAATCGGTTCCTGCAGGGATGGGGTCCGAGGTCCAGATATTTCCAGTGAATATCCCGGGTGCTCCGGTACCTGCGGCTGTAAAGGGTCCCGTTCCGGTCACTTCGGCAACAAGCGTATACTCGGTTCCAAGGGGATTGCAGCTGGATGTTTCCGTACCTACCTGCACAACATCGGGATTTACGGTAATGGTTATATCATTGGTGTTAATGGGGGCAGCAGGGCAAAAAGCCGGTTTTATAACATAACTGGCCGTATAGGTGGTAGTCGTATTGGAGGTTACCGTAACCGGGTTGCCCATACCGACAACACTGCCCAGATTATCCGTCCAGGTGATATCAAAAATACTGGTGGGTAAATTTATGGACAGCTCCACATCGCCTCCCGGCGTACATAAAGGATTCATATCCGCCGTAATTAGGGTTGTTATGGGAGCCGGTATAAGATTTATGTTCAGATCGAGGCCATCGCACGGTGTGGTTATTCTGACCACATAATCCCCAGCCGCGACATTGTTAAAAAGATGGTTGGTTACCGAAGTATCCGTTTCTTGATGCGTACGTATGGGATTGGCGAGGTCTGAAATTTCAAATAACTCATAGTCAATAGGATATGTCGGGGTTCCACTGGTGATTTCTGCAAAAACGATTCCGGTATTGGGGTCCGTAAAGTCGCAGAAGGCCGCCGCTGCCGATGCCGTAATGTTTTGGAAGGAAGCAATGGAAACTGTGGTCCAATATTCCCGATCACTATTGTCCAAGGTCACCGCCGAGAACACCGCATTGGGGTCAGAGGTTTGAAAATTGATGTTAGAAAATCGAATGACGTAATCTCCGGCTGCGAGGTTGCTAAAAACGCCTTTCAGGCCATTGTCGGGGATATCATCCGTAATCAATGTTCCCGGGCTCCCGCTACCATCATCGGTCCAGAGCTCTACCACGGTATTTACCCTTTGGGGGCCCGTGGAATTGGCCACAAAAATGGTATTCATATCATAGGTAATGCTGCCTGAATTGGCACATCCACTATATCCTTGGATATCCGGGGAGTATTGGGCGGTATCCGTTATGGTGTAGGACTGTACCGAGAGGTTACCACAGATATCCGTTGAAGTGATTTCATAGTCGCCCGGGGGCAGATCGCCGATAAAGGTGCGATTAATGGTGGTGGTGTAAGCTACGGGAAAGTTTATGGTGTAGGTACCTCCAAGATTAAAGGGTTGGGTAGGATTTATGGTTGCGCTGGATTGGAAGGGTATAGGGCTAATGGAATAGGTGGTTTCCGGTATAATGTGCGAACTATGATTACCCGGGATGCGATCTATCATCAGCGCTCCGGTTCCCTCTAAGACCGAAAAGGAAGAGAGTACCCTAACATTGTCCAAGGGGTTTGTGGGCACAAGTGTATTAAACTCCTCGGTTGCGGTATGGCAGTCATCGATTCCGGTAATCCTGTAAGTTCCTTCCCCGGGTAATGTGTACAAAGACGAAGGACTTTGAGCATTCAAAGGATTGCCCGTACCGCCTACCAAAGGAACGTTGACCCATACATCCGAACCAACCGGGGTTTCTTGCTCAATGGTAATGTTGTTCGTTCTACAATACATATTGTAGTTGTCGGAACCATTACTAGTAATGCTTGAGGCACCTACCAAATGCATAAGGGTGCAATCTGAAGCAATAGCAATTTCCCGATGTACCGTCAACAGGGTATCATCCACAGCTAAGGTAGTATTGCTTACGCCAAATGTGCCGCACCCATCGTTAAAGTTGAGATCATAAAGGACGTTCTCATCTAGGCCCGGAGGATATATAAAGGATACGATATTGCCGTTTACGATGTCCAAGGTCAAATTTTCCGGAACCCCTCCATTAATGCTAATGGTGGCATTACCGGGTTGTTGTATGGCCGTTATTCCGTTTAAGGAAGGCACGGTTGTAAAGAACTTTGCGTCGTAGGTGTTGCAGTCCGGGCTGCATTTCCTCTGAAATGTGGAATGTAAGTAAGAGGATGGCGCTGTGGTGTTGTCCGCGAGGACCGGGTTTTGCACCTGTGAGATGGAACAATCCAAATCGGTGACTTCAAGGGAAACGGTTTCTCCGCCATTTAGACCGGTAAAAGTGTGGGTTCTATTGGATGTGGGTCCAAAGGTTTGGGGTACCCCTGGTCCCGGGGGAGTTAATGTATATTGAAAGGGACCGTTCCCTCCGCTGTTGATATCCACGGTTAAGCTGGCATCGGTTGCACCGGGACAGGTGGGAGCCGTACTGTTGCTAGTTATGCTCATCACTTGGTAACTACTTGTTACGGTAATGGGATTATCCGGTGATTGTATTACGTCGGGGCCGTTGATCAATCGTACCATATAGGTGCCCGCAGCCAGATTGCCAAAAATGACCGGTCCTCCGGAATCGGGTACATTAAGTACAGTTTCCAGTCCTCCCGGATTGGTAAGAATGGCTTGCCATCCTACACAGGGGGATCCCCCGGGAAGTAGCACTTCAATTACACCATTGTTGGGACAGGTAGCCTCAGTAACGGATACCGTAAAATTATTGGGGTCACATTGTGCCTGGGTCATTTGGAATCCGAAAACCCATAACACGGCCAATAGGAATAGGGCATTAAAATATATTTTCTTTCTCATGACCGGATTGCTTGTTTTGAAATTGGTTTTTATTGAAGATTGTGCATAAGGGCCGTTTTATATTTTAATGGTCCGGGCACCTTTATGTCTTTGCAAAACCTGAACGGAGACCAAAATTATTATGGAATGCCCTTTTTAATAGGTCAGATTTAACGATCGGCGTCTCTCGTTTGGTAATTGGTAGCTATTTCTATTTTGCGGTAAACGTGGGCTTATTTTGGGAATCTGAAGTGCTAAAAGCCTAAAATCTCAAGAATTTTACAATCTGGTTTTTTATTAAATCATTGATATTCAGTTATATAAAATGAAATCACTGTTTTTTGAACCTCGCGTGCAACTTTTTGTGGGGACTTTTTTGGAGAGCCCAATTTTCGTTGGAGTGGTTACTTGATTGGAAAAAGGTGTCTAAGAATTTAGATAGTGCTCCAAGATGCCTTTGTTAATTGGGCGAAATAAATCAGGTATGGAAAATCACAATGTATTACTAGTTCTTGAGACCGGAAGCATGTTGGTCTTTGCCACTGCCATAGGGATCATAGGCTACTCCCGCATAAAAAGGGGGCTAACGCTACTGTACGGATATAAGGACAAATTTAATATTCGAAGATGAACGAACTCAAATATTATGTGGGTACAGGACTCAAGTTCCGTATTCACAAGGACGGCGATCACATTGAGGAGGAAAGAGGATTTACCGGGATACACTTTTCAAAATCCACTACAACGATATGGTTCGGCGAAATCGGATACAGTAATGACTACTTTGATTTTAAGCCTATCCTAAAACCCCTTAGTGTTCTAAAATATCGGCTTAAGGCATGGAAGAGTAATGGTGTTCAGCAAGTTTTCCTATCCGGCCAAATACGTATTGGGGACCTTTGGGACATTGCCAATGGCGAGGTTACGGATTGGCGTCAGTTTCAATCCAAGGTATTGATTTTTTTACTGGAAAGGCAATACGATGTTTTTGGTCTCCTGGATAAAGGGCTTGCTATACGAAGTATGAAACTGGAAGAAAGTGATTTAAGCGATTTATAGATTAAGGTAGGTGACATTGGGGAACCGATTTCTATCCCGCCAATGGCAGGACCAAAAAAATGGCCTCATATTGGTAGGCTTCAAAGAAAAGTGCCATTTGTCCGAAAAAACCGTCTTATCATACAGATTTCCGTTATCGATTGCCTATAATTTGTATATTGTTTGGGATTTGGGCCATTAAACCAATAAACGGACCTAGATCAACGCCCCACAAACCTATTGCCCATTTTAGCTATTGCCCATGAAATTGACCGCAAAAAACCTCAAGGTCGTACTCGTTGTGGTAATTCTCGCCTTTTGCGTTGGAATCTACCTTCAGGACCTGGAACATCAAAAAAGTACGGCGCATGCCTGGAAGGCGAATAGACATAATCTTTCCCGTTTCAACAAGATTATCGAGTACAACAAAAACATGAATTCCCGTAATTGGTCAAGGATGAGGGACAGTATTGCCATGCAATTGGATACCCTGATGATCTTAAAATTTAGACGTGAAGTGGACAGTCTGAAATCCATTGAGGAAGAAAATACCAAATTGCAACATGCAGGTAAAGACGGGGATACCTACATGTTATCCAGCCATTGATTTTTCCGGATTTTGAGGTTACCTTTCTTAAAACTTAGGTGTCCATATCGTTGGAAGGGGATGGCTGATCATTTTCAAATTCCATTTTTGGTGTTGTTGAATCCGAATTCCTAAACGCCTCGATTTCTGTTTCAATTTGATCTAAGGGGGTCTTCACTTTTCTTTTGTCCTTGATCATGGCCCAAGTCATGACGAGGCTGGTACCTATAATAACGAACAACAGAATACCTGGTTCAAAATTAGTTATTTGGGCTTCCTGTGGAATGGCGAAAAATAACAGTACGGTAATCAATCCCCTTGGCGCAATGAATAATTGGGGCAAAATATCGTTCCCAACAAAAGTCCGTAGCAAGGCAAACCGAACCGCGTATATCGAAAGGATGATAAGAAGGCTTATCAAAGCTACGCTCCAACTAAACAGCGAGGCAATGGAAATGGTAAGTCCAAAAATCACAAAGAAAAAAGTACGCACCACAAAGGCGGTCTCCAATGTTACAATATGCAATTCATGATAAATGCGGTGCGCCTTCTCATATTCCAAAAAATGGGCCAGCTTTCCCCCAAAAAAAAGCTTCATATTGGCGATGACCAAGCCGAAAATGAGGATAATCAATAGGGAGGAAAGGTGCAATTGTTTGCCGATCGCATAGAGCAATAAAAGCACGGCAATCAATAAAAATAATTTGGCCGAGCTCTTTATTTGCTGGAATATGAGAATAATGGCATAACTGGCTACCAGGGAAAGCACTATGGTAAGCAATATATTAAGGGCAAAACCGCCCGCCCCGGAATCTTCCGTGGGGTTCAGACCACCTACCAAGAAATAGAACATCATAATGCCCATGATATCGGAAAAGGTGCTTTCATAAATATGAAACTCCTTTTTGTGCTCTGGCAGTCCACTTACACTGGGTATAATTATGGCACTGGAAAGTATGGACAAAGGGGTTGCATAGAGCCATGCGGACTGCATGGACATCCCCTCAACAAATTGATAGAGGATCAAGGCGGTGAGCCAGGCCGACCCTACCAGACCGATAAGGGCGATGACCAAGGATTTAAGTATGGGAATCAGTTTCTCCCTTTTTAATTCCAGTTCCAGGGCAGCTTCCAAAACGATCATGATCAATCCTATTATTCCCAGCACTTCCAGGGCCGGGAAAAAATCGACCTGTTCCGAAGTCATGTACTTAAGCACAAATTGTAGGATGACCCCTAAAATGATCAACAATAAAACGGAAGGGATATTAGTACGTTTGGCTATACCATTAAAAAGAAAGGACAAAATCAAGATGACCGAAGCCTCTATGATAAGATTGTAAGATGAAAATACGTCCATAATACAAGGGTTAGAGATGTTCTATTGCCCTAAAGTAGGATATAATTTTCAGATCATACGCTAAGGAACCATTTTATCAGCGCATCACACGCCTTCCTTTTTCATGCGGAGTAAAAAAAAGTTGTATATTTGCCCCACTGAACGGATAGAAGTATTCATGAGGGGACATAAGTCCTCTTTTTTATTGTTGAAACTTTGGTTTTCGTACAACGGAAGTACGGCAAATATTTCTGGCGGTCATGAAGACCGACTAAATTAGGAATCTGTCTAAAGGCAAAGGTAACATGTTGAAGGACAAGGTGGAACTGCTGGTAAAAGAGAGCTTGGAGCAGGAGGAGTCCCTTTTTTTGATCGACCTTACCATAAGCCCGGACCACTCGATAAAAGTAATTATCGATGGGGATCAAGGGGTATCACTTCAGGACTGTATGAAGGTGAGTAGGGCCATAGAAAACAATTTGGATAGGGAGGTCATGGACTTTTCCCTAGAAGTGACTTCGGCGGGTGCTACATCCCCTATAGTATTGCCGCGCCAGTTCAAAAAGAATATAGGACGAAAACTAAAAATATGGACCGAAGCGGATACCTACGAGGGAAATCTCGTTGAAACCGGCAAGAACGGTATCGTCCTGGAATGGAAGGCGCGTGAGCCAAAACCTATAGGAAAGGGTAAGGTAACCGTTCAAAAAAGAAAGGAAATCGATTTTTCGGAAATAAGGGAAGCAAAAGTTGTTTTAAAATTTTAAGTGTAGTCAAAAATGGAAAATATTGCATTAATTGAATCCTTTTCGGAGTTTAAGGACGATAAATTCATAGACCGGGTTACCCTAATGGCAATTTTGGAGGATGTTTTTAGAAATGCCCTGAAGAAAAAGTTCGGTTCGGATGAAAATTTTGATATCATCATCAATCCGGATAAGGGGGATTTGGAGATATGGCGCAACCGGGTAGTGGTAGAAGATGATGAGGTAGAAGATCCCAATGAGGAAATATCGCTTACCGAAGCCCGAAAAATTGAACCCGACTTCGAAGTGGGCGAAGATGTTTCCGAAGAAGTAAAATTGATAGATTTGGGAAGAAGGGCCATTTTGGCATTGCGTCAAAACCTTATCTCAAAAATTCACGAGCACGACAATACCACCATCTACAAGCAATTTAAGGATCTGGAGGGAGAGATTTACACGGCCGAGGTACATCACATTCGCCACAAGGCCATTATTCTCTTGGATGACGAAGGCAATGAGATCATTCTTCCCAAGGATCGTCAGATCCCGTCGGATTTTTTCCGCAAGGGGGACAATGTGCGTGGGATCATCGAAAGTGTCGAGTTAAAGGGCAGCAAACCTACCATTATCATGTCCAGGAGCTCCCCGCGATTTTTGGAACAGTTGTTCTTTCAGGAAATCCCCGAGGTTTTTGATGGCCTCATTACCATTAAAAAAGCAGTTCGTATTCCTGGTGAAAAAGCCAAGGTGGCCGTTGATTCCTATGATGATCGTATTGATCCCGTAGGAGCCTGTGTGGGAATGAAGGGATCCCGGATACATGGAATCGTACGGGAACTGGGAAATGAAAACATAGATGTGATCAATTGGACCAATAATCCCCAGCTTATGGTAACCCGATCGCTTAGCCCGGCCCGTGTTACCAGTGTAAAACTGGATGATGAAAAAATGACGGCACAGGTCTATCTAAGACCAGAGGAGGTATCCAAGGCCATTGGCCGCGGCGGGCACAACATCCGATTGGCCGGACAATTGACCGGATATGAGATCGATGTATTCCGCGAAGGAGTGGAAGAAGATGTGGAGCTTTCAGAGTTTTCGGATGAGATCGATGGCTGGATTATCGAGGAATTCAAGAAAATAGGAATGGATACGGCCAGAAGTGTGTTGGAACAGGATGTGGACGACCTGGTAAAAAGAACCGATCTGGAAGAGGAAACCATTTATGAAGTTGTACGCATACTCAAGGAAGAATTGGAAGATTAGCTATATATTAGCAGCGATTTAAAGAATAGGAATTAGTATTTATGGCGGATAATGCAAACATAAGGCTTAACAAGGTTCTTAGGGAGCTTAACATTTCGTTGGATAGGGCGGTGGATTTTCTGTTGTCCAAAGGGTATGAGGTAGAGGCCCGGCCAACGACCAAAATCTCCAGTGAGATCCATCAAGTTCTTTTGGACGAGTTCCAGACGGATATGAGCAAAAAGGTTGCGTCCAAAGAAGTAGGGGAAGAGAAGCGGAAGGAAAAAGAAGCCATAAGACTACAACTGGAGCAAGAGCAGGAGGAACGGCGAATTGCCAGGGAGAAGCGGGCCGCCGCCTCAGCAGATAACATAATTAAGGCCAGGGCTACCGAACTTTCCGGCCTCAAGACCGTTGGCAAAATAGAACTAAACCCGAGCAAAAAGGCCCCCTCGGCCCCTCAAAAAAAGCAGGAAGACATAAAGGTAGAGGAGCCTAAGGCAAAAATAAGTCCCAAACCTGCGGAAGTAGCACCTGAGCCAAGCGTTGAAACGAAGCAACCCGAAAAGGAAAACGAGAAGATCGCCACTCAGTATCAAAAACTTTCGGGTCCTAAGATAACCGGGGACAAAATTGACCTTACCCAGTTCCAAAAGCCGAAAAAAAAGAAAGAAGAACCAAAGAAATCGGATGCCTCCGGTGATAGGAAAAAACGAAGAAAGCGAATTGTAAGCAATACTTCGGACAACAAGGGCGGAATGGCCCGTGGCCGAGGTGTGGGAGCTAGGAAAGATAACAAGCGATTCGTTGCCAACAATAAAGTGGAGCCTTCCGAGGAAGACGTTCAGAAACAGGTACGGGAAACCTTGGAAAAACTTCAAGGTAAATCCAAAAAAGGCAAAGGGGCAAAATACCGTAGGGACAAAAGAGATCAACACCGTCAACAAACGGAGAAAGATCTCGAACAACAGGAACTGGAAAGTAAAATTTTAAAGGTGACCGAATTTGTTACTGCGAGTGAGGTCGCCACTATGATGGGGGTGTCCACCACCGAAATTATTTCAGCTTGTATGTCCCTTGGGATTATGGTCACCATGAACCAACGTCTGGATGCGGAGACCCTTTCCATTGTGGCAGAGGAATTCGGTTATGATGTGGAATTCGTTACCGCTGAAATCGAAGAGGCTATAGAAGAAGAAGTGGACGATCCCAAGGATTTGAAACCCAGGGCTCCCATTGTTACGGTTATGGGCCATGTGGATCATGGTAAGACCTCTTTGTTGGACCACATACGAGAGGCCAATGTAATCGCCGGTGAAAGTGGTGGGATAACTCAGCATATCGGGGCTTATGGTGTATCCCTGGAGGACGGTCAAAAAATTACGTTTCTGGATACTCCGGGTCATGAGGCCTTTACGGCAATGCGGGCCAGGGGAGCCCAGGTTACCGATATCGCGGTAATCGTAATTGCGGCGGACGATGATATTATGCCCCAGACCAAGGAGGCCATCAGTCATGCCCAGGCGGCAGGGGTGCCACTGGTATTTGCCATAAACAAAATAGATAGGCCTACCGCCAATCCGGATAAAATCAAGGAGGGACTTGCAAATATGAATCTTTTGGTCGAGGATTGGGGCGGAAAAATACAATCCCATGATATTTCCGCTAAAACCGGGCAGGGGGTAAAGGAACTCCTGGAAAAGGTACTATTGGAGGCTGAGTTGTTGGAATTGAAATCGAATCCCGACAAAAACGCCTCCGGTACGGTAGTCGAAGCATTTTTGGATAAGGGACGTGGTTATGTATCTACCATTTTGGTACAGGCCGGAACCTTGGAGATAGGGGATTACGTGTTGGCGGGAACCCATAGCGGTAAGGTCAAGGCTATGCATGATGAACGTGGCAAAGAAGTAAAGAAGGCAGGTCCGGCCACACCCATTTCCATTTTGGGCTTGGATGGTGCACCTCAAGCCGGTGACAAGTTCAATGTTATGCAAGACGAGCGGGAGGCCAAGCAGATCGCGACCAAAAGGTCACAATTATTACGTGAGCAATCCGTCAGGACCCAACGTCATATCACTTTGGACGAAATTGGAAGAAGAATCGCTTTGGGCGAATTCAAGGAGTTGAATATTATCCTAAAAGGGGACGTGGACGGTTCGGTAGAGGCCTTGGTCGATTCCTTCCAAAAGCTGTCAACGGACGAGATACAGGTAAATATCATTCACAAAGGTGTCGGTGCCATCACCGAATCGGATGTGCTTTTGGCCTCCGCATCGGATGCCATCATTATCGGTTTTAACGTTCGGCCTATGGGCAATGCCCGGGAAATTGCCGACAAGGAGGAAATCGATATCCGAATGTATTCCATTATTTACGATGCTATAAACGACCTTAAAGATGCCATGGAAGGCATGCTTTCGCCCGAAATCAAAGAAGAGATTACCGGTACCGCGGAAATCAGGGAAACCTTCAAAATCTCCAAAGTGGGTACCATTGCAGGTTGTATGGTCACCAGTGGTAAAATATTCCGGAATTCAGGAATTCGCCTCATACGGGATGGTGTGGTCATCTATACTGGGGAATTGTCCTCCCTAAAACGTTTTAAGGACGATGTGAAGGAAGTGGCCAAGGGCTATGATTGTGGTCTTCAGGTAAAGAATTACAATGATGTTAAGGAAGGGGATATCGTGGAGGCCTTCCAAGAAGTTGCCGTTAAGAAAAAGTTGTAGAAAACTTAGAGATCAAGGCATAAAAAAAATCGACTTATTAGGTCGATTTTTTTGGTTTTAGGAGCATGGCGTTCGGATATTTTTCCCGGACTTCCAAAAACTTTCTTTCCGCCTCCAATTTGTCCTTGAATTTACCGACCCTTACCCGATAGGTCGGGGAGTCAAAATCAATTTTTGCCGGTAATTCCGGAAAATCTTCCTCCACGGTCTGCCGTATTTCCTCGGCTTGGTCAAAGGAACCAAATCCCACCTGGATCCGGTAGTGTTCCGTACTCTCGTTAACGGATTTATAAATGGACAACAAGGTCTCTATGTCCTTGTCCTGATCGATGGTTATTTTCCCTTGTTGGGCATGGCAAAATTGGGTTCCTATAACCAAAAGAATCAATGATAGCAGTAATTTTGAGTTAAATCCCATAATCTGTTTCTAAGGTGGTACAAAAGTAATTTTTTATGATTTAGTTCACTTGATTTTGACTTATTTAGAACAATTATAAATTGTAAATTATAAATCCATTAACATTTTCAAAATAAAGTCTATGTTGTATTTTTGCCTCCAATTTGAGGCACTAAAATTACGACCTAATATCCCATAAATATTAAATATCGTGCCAAGATTTCGAAAGAAATAGTTTCCATATGAAAAAGGTTCCATACCGTAATCGAATTTCTAAAGTTTTAGGTGTTAGTCTCATAATTTTCCTTCTTTTTTCTATCACTATTTACGGGCAGGAAGAAGCTGTGGCCGATAATGCCGAAGCGGCATCCGAAGGTACGGCCGATTCAGGTGGCGGGGATCCTGCAAAAGGGAAATCCCTATTCAATCAGAATTGTGCCGCTTGCCATGCATTGAACCGAAAAATGACCGGTCCGGCTTTGGCCAATGTGGAAAGTAGGCTTGCCGAGGAAGAAGGGCTGGACAAGGAATGGCTGTATACTTGGATAAAGAACAGTCCGGGAATGATCAAGTCCGGGGATGCCTATGCCGTGAAAATCTACAATGAATACAATCAGGCGGCGATGACCGCCTTTCCTACCTTGAGCAACACGGATATCGATGATATTTTGGCCTATACGGCCGCACCGCCTCCAACAGCCGCACCTGCTGCGGCCACTGTCGCGGATGCCGGGACCGGTGCTTCAGACTCCTCCGGGATTTCCAATGAGATTCTTCTAGGGGCCTTGGCGGTGGTTTTTGGCCTACTGGTACTGATGCTTTTCCTGGTGAACAATACCTTAAGGCGAATTGCCGAGGCCAATGGGGTAGTCCTGGAAAAGGAAAGGGCCGAAAAACGTACCCCGATTTGGAAGGCATTTGTGCAAAATCAGTTTTTGGTGCTCGTTTCCGTTATCTTCTTGTTATTGGGCAGTGCATATTTTGCCTATGGTTGGATGATGCAAGTCGGGGTGGACCAAGGTTATGCGCCCATTCAGCCCATACATTATTCCCATAAAATACACGCCGGCGATAACAAGATAGAATGTAAATATTGCCACTCTTCCGCAAGGGTTTCCAAGCATTCCGGGATTCCATCCCTAAATGTCTGTATGAACTGTCATAAGTCCATTTACGAATATAAGGGGAATCCTGAAGGGCCCTCCCCAGAGGATTTAGCCAATGGGTACACCAATGAGTTCTATACCGGAGAAATTAAAAAACTCTACAAGGCCGTTGGTTGGGACGAAGAAAACCAGAGGTATACCGGTGAGAGCAAACCAGTGGAATGGGTCCGAATCCATAACCTTCCGGATTTTGCTTATTTCAACCACTCACAACATGTTACCGTTGCCGGTGTGGAATGCCAAACATGTCATGGCCCTGTTGAGGAAATGGAAATCATGTACCAATATTCGCCCTTGACCATGGGTTGGTGTATCGAGTGCCACAGGGAGACCAATGTAAAGGTGGAAGACAACGAGTACTATGCAAAAATCCACGCGGAACTTTCCAAAAAATATGGTGTGGACCAGCTTACTGCTGCTCAAATGGGCGGTCTGGAATGTGGAAAATGTCACTATTGATCAAAACAAAAGCAGCTAATTACTAGAGATATCGTATGGCATCAAACAAAAAATATTGGAAAAGCGAAGCGGAGTTAAATCCCAACGATTCCATTGTTGAGACGCTGAGACAGAACGAATTTGTTGAGGAGATTCCTGTTGATGATTTCTTGGGCGACAAGGAGAATCTTTCCGCTACGACTACCAATCGGAGGGATTTTCTCAAGTACGTGGGATTCAGTACAGCAGCCGCTACCATGGCGGCCTGTGAAGGTCCGGTCCGCAAGTCCATACCTTATGTGGTACAACCGGAGAACATAGTTCCAGGGGTTGCCAACTATTACGCCACTGCCATTGCCAATGGTTTCGATTTTGCCAGCATATTGATCAAGACCCGGGAAGGCCGGCCGATAAAAGTGGAAAACAACACCGAAGCCAAAGTGGCCGGAAGCGCCAATGCCAGGGTGCAGGCCTCTGTTCTATCCCTTTATGACAGTACCCGATTACAAGGGCCATTGGCCAACGGGGAGCCGGTAGAATGGGATGCCTTGGATGCCGGGGTAAAGGCAAAATTGGGAAGCTTAAAGGGCGGGGGAAAACAAATTGCCCTATTGACTCAAACCTATGCCAGTCCCTCAACTTCACGACTTATTGGGGAGTTTACGGAAATGTACGGCAATGTAACCCATGTTGTTTATGACGCCATTTCAGAGGATGCCGCCCTATCGGCCTTCGAAAACCTTTATGGTGAACGGGCCTTGGCGGATTATGATTTTTCAAAGGCGGACCTAATCGTGTCCTTCGGTGCCGATTTCTTGGCGGATTGGCAAGGCGGAGGTTATGACGGAGGATATGCCCAAGGAAGGGTTCCCAAGAATGGGAAAATGTCCAGGCACATCCAGATCGAGGCCAACATGTCCTTAACAGGTGCCAATGCGGATAAGCGTATTCCGCTTACCCCCATGCAACAGAAAGTAGCATTGGGCAAATTGTATGCTAAATTAAACGGTACTTCCATAGGTGGAGAACTAGGTGATGCAGAGCAGGCTCTGGATGCCGTTGTTGCCGAAATCAAGAAAAGTGGAAGCAATGCCGTAGTGGTTACGGGATTGGACGACAGTAATGCCCAGGCCGTAGTCTTGGCCATAAATGAAATGTTGGGCAGTAAGGCCTTCGACCCGGAGGCTCCAAAATATAATAGACAAGGTAGTACCCGGGCGCTCAATTCCTTGATTAGTGATATGAACGCGGGAAAAATTGGGGCATTAATCATGGATGGTGTAAATCCAATGTATACCTTGCCCAACGCTGCGGATTTTGCAAGTGGTTTAGAAAAAGTTGACTTGTCCGTGATATTCTCCACTAATTGGAACGAAACGACGGAGGTTACCCAATATACGGCCGCGGCCAACCATTTTTTGGAATCTTGGGGAGATCTACATATCAAGAAGGGACATTACGGCCTTATGCAACCTACCATTAAGGAGTTGTTCGATACCCGACAATTTCAAAATGCCCTATTGGAATGGATGGGGAAGGAGGAAAGTTATTACGATTATATCAAGGAGACCTGGAACACCAGCATTCTCAATGGTAATGAATGGAATAAAGTGCTCCATGACGGAGTCTTCACAGCTTCGGATGGGACGATGGCCGATCCAGAAAACGCGCTTGTGCAAGAGGACAAGGAAATGACGGCCGCAACCGAAGCGGGTACAGGGGAGTCGGATTCCTCTGTGGCTCCGATCGCTTCAGCGGTACGTAGTTTGGTGAATTCCACCAGTGGAGGCGGTATGGAACTTACCTTGTATTCCAAAGTTGGAATGGGAGATGGGCAACAAGCCAATAACCCCTGGTTGCAAGAATTTCCCGATCCGATAACCCGGGTTTCCTGGGACAACTATGTAACGGTTTCCAAAGCAGATGCCGAACAACTGGGTCTGGTAAACGAACATGTAGCCAATGGCGGTATGGACGGAAGTTATGCAAAACTGACGGTGGATGGGGTGTCCTTGGATGGTGTTCCCGTGATCGTTCAGCCCGGCCAGGCCAAGGGTTCCGTTGGCCTATCCTTCGGATATGGAAGAAAAGTGGGGATGAAATCGGAAATGCAGACCGGGGTCAATGCCTATTCCCTGTACCGGAATTTTAATGCCGTTCAATCCGTGACCCTTGAAAAGTCGGCGGGAATGCATGAATTTGCCTGTGTACAGTTGCATAAGACATTGATGGGTAGGGGCGATATCATCAAGGAGACCACACTCGAAATTTTCAATACCAAGGACCACGCCGAATGGAACTATGTACCGGTGGTTTCCCTGGATCATCAGGAAGTGCCTGCAACCTCCGTGGATCTTTGGGACAGTTTTGATCGATCCATTGGGCATCATTTCAATATGTCCATCGATTTAAATGCCTGTACCGGATGTGGCGCTTGCGTAATTGCCTGTCATGCCGAAAACAATGTTCCTGTTGTCGGCAAACGTGAAGTACGTCTTTCCAGGGATATGCATTGGTTGCGAATCGATCGGTATTATTCTGCCGAGGATACCTTTGAGGGGGACAATACGAAAAAAGAGGAATTCGACGGTTTGGCTGGTGAAAAAGGTTCCTTGGGCGGCTTTGGGGAATTGGAAAATCCCTCAGCCAATCCACAAGTGGCTTTTCAACCGGTAATGTGCCAGCATTGTAACCATGCACCGTGTGAAACCGTTTGTCCCGTTGCTGCCACATCGCACGGCCGCCAAGGTCAGAACCAAATGGCCTACAATCGATGTGTGGGAACAAGGTACTGTGCCAACAACTGCCCGTATAAGGTGAGAAGGTTCAACTGGTTCCTATATAACAATAATGATGAGTTTGATTACCATATGAACAACGACTTGGGCAAAATGGTTCTCAATCCGGATGTGAATGTACGCTCCAGGGGGGTTATCGAAAAATGTTCCCTTTGCATCCAGAAAACGCAAAAAACCATATTGGATGCCAAGCGGGATGGCCGCCAAATTAAGGATGGAGAGTTTCAAACGGCCTGTTCATCGGCCTGTAGTAACGGAGCGATTGTTTTCGGGGATATCAATGATAAAGAAAGTCAAGTTGCCGAATTAGCGGAAAGTAATCGGAAATATCACCTATTGGAGCACGTTGGGACCCGACCCAATGTATTCTATCATGTGAAAGTTAGAAATACCGACGAAGCTTAAACCATACAATAAGAATCAACAATAATAGAAACCTATGGCGTCGCATTACGAAGCACCTATACGAAGACCCTTAGTAATTGGGGATAAAGGCTACCACGATGTTACCGTGGATATCGCCGCTCCGGTCGAGGGAAGGGCCAATAAGCAATGGTGGATAGTGTTTACCATTGCCTTGGTGGCATTTCTTTGGGGTGTTGGATGTATTATATATACAATTTCCACCGGTATCGGGACCTGGGGCCTTAATAAAACGGTCAACTGGGCATGGGATATCACCAACTTTGTATGGTGGGTTGGTATTGGTCACGCAGGAACCTTAATTTCTGCCGTACTATTGCTGTTCCGTCAAAAATGGAGAATGGCGATCAACCGTTCCGCCGAGGCCATGACCATCTTTTCCGTAATCCAGGCTGGTTTGTTTCCCATTATCCATATGGGACGTCCTTGGTTGGCCTATTGGGTATTGCCCATACCTAATCAATTTGGTTCACTTTGGGTCAATTTTAATTCGCCATTACTGTGGGACGTATTTGCGATATCCACTTATCTTTCCGTATCCCTGGTATTCTGGTGGACGGGACTTTTACCCGATTTTGCAATGATTCGAGACCGGGCGGTAAAACCGTTCCAAAAGAAGATATATAGCTTGCTTAGCTTTGGTTGGACCGGGCGCGCCAAGGACTGGCAGCGTTTTGAGGAAGTTTCCCTGGTTTTGGCCGGTTTGGCAACGCCCTTGGTACTTTCTGTGCATACCATTGTATCCTTCGACTTCGCCACTTCTGTCATTCCGGGATGGCATACTACCATTTTCCCGCCTTACTTTGTTGCCGGAGCCATTTTTTCAGGCTTCGCCATGGTACAGACACTATTGATTATCATGCGAAAAGTGTGCAGTTTGGAAGCTTATATTACCGTGCAGCACATAGAGCTCATGAACATTGTGATTATGATCACGGGTTCAATAGTAGGATGTGCCTATATTACGGAGCTCTTTATGGCTTGGTATTCCGGGGTGGAATATGAGCAATATGCCTTTTTAAACCGGGCAACAGGTCCCTATTGGTGGGCCTATTGGGCCATGATGACCTGTAATGTATTTTCTCCACAGTTTATGTGGTTCAAGAAATTGCGTACCAGTATCATGTTCTCCTTCTTTATTTCCATTATTGTAAATATTGGAATGTGGTTCGAGCGATTTGTAATTATCGTAACCTCATTGCATCGGGATTATCTACCATCCTCATGGACCATGTTTTCCCCGACCTTTGTGGATATCGGTATTTTCATAGGTACCATAGGGTTCTTCTTTGTGCTCTTCCTGTTGTATGCCAGGACCTTCCCGGTAATTGCGCAGGCCGAGGTAAAGACCATTTTAAAATCCTCCGGTGAGCGGTACAAGAAGCTTAGAGAGGCCGGCAAACCCTTATACAGTATCACCAAAGCTACGGATAGTAAGGCCAGTGTTGTGGAAGAAAAGCCGTTATCCTTAGAAGATCAAGAGGGCCAGGTGTCGAGTTTGTTGGATTCGATAGGCGTTTTTGATGCCAATGTGGAAACCCCGGATGACCTTAAGAAGGTGAAAGGAATTGGTCCGCAAATGGAAAAGACATTGAACCAAATCGGCATATTTACCTTTGCCCAGGTAGGTAAAATGACGGAAAAAGAATACGATTTGCTGGATTCCATTACAGGTTCGTTCCCAGGACGGGCACAACGTGACGATTGGGCAGGTCAGGCAAGAGAATTAAACAAGAATAAATAGCATATGGCGTCAAAGGTTATACATGCATATTACAATGATGATGATGTATTGATGCATGCGGTTAAAAAGATAAAGGAAGCAAGACATCACATTGAGGAGGTGTACTGTCCGTTCCCCGTTCATGGGTTGGACAAGGCCATGGGATTGGCACCTACGCGGATCGCCATTACATCCTTTATGTACGGTTGTTTGGGGCTTGCTGTGGCCATTGTGATGATGAATTATATCATGATAGCGGATTGGCCCCAGGATATCGGCGGTAAGCCAAGTTTTAGCTATATTGAGAATATGCCTGCGTTCGTACCGATTATGTTCGAGCTTACGGTTTTTTTCGCGGCGCATCTTATGGTCATCACCTTTTATTTAAGAAGTAGGCTATGGCCTTTCAAAAATGCCGAAAATCCGGATGTACGGACCACGGACGATCATTTTGTTATGGAAATAGCGATCCATGATAATGAACAGGAACTACGCAGTTTATTGTTGGATACCGGTGCGGTGGAGATAAACATTGCAGACAAAAACGGTCATTGAGTATGAAAAGTTTTGCCAAAATAGGAATGGTATGGGTAGCGATTCTCGTCTTTCTTTCCTGTCAGGATGAAAAAAAGCCGAACTATCAATATATGCCCAATATGTACGAAGCGGTGGGTTATGAGACCTATGATGAGGTCTATTTTTTGCCCAAGGGTACCGAGGCACTTACACCACCGGAGAATACCATTCCTCGGGGCTGGTTGCCTTATGGCTACGAAAACACTCCGGAGGGCAAGGAATTGGCCCGTTTGCAGGTTAGTCCGTTGGATTCCTTGCAAAGTGATGAAAACTTGGCCGTTGGAAAGGAACTGTATGACATCTATTGCGCGATATGCCATGGTGCCAATGGCAAGGGCCAGGGTAATTTGGTAAAACGTGAAAAGATTCTGGGTGTCCCCAGTTATGCGGACGCGGCTAGAAACATTACCGTAGGCACCACTTTTCATACCATACAATACGGCTTAAATTCCATGGGATCGTATGCATCCCAAATGAATACTACGGAAATGTGGCAGGTTTCGGAATATGTGATGCAATTAAAGGAAGACTTAACAAAATAATACATAGATCCATATGTACACCTTTTCAAGTAGATTAAAAATTGCTTCTATAGTATTGATGATAGTTGGGGCACTGGGCATAGGCTATGGCTTCATTACTGCGCCTTCCTCTGTAGAACAGGCCAAGGCGATGGTGGCCCATGACGATGGCCATGGTGGATCCCACGGGGCGGAGAGCCATGCCGTTGCGGATGCCCACGGGGAGCACGATGCCTCCCATGATGAGCACCTGCTGCACCAATTGCAGAATAAACCTTGGGCGGCGTTGTATGTGGCCGCATTCTTCTTCTTTATGATTTCATTGGGCGTACTGGCGTTCTATGCGGTTCAGCGGGCCGCACAGGCCGGATGGTCCCCCTTGTTGTTTCGGGTCATGGAGGGTATATCGGCCTATTTGGTGCCAGGTGGTATTATTGTATTCGTTATTTTGGTGCTTTCCGTAATGCACATGAACCATTTATTCGTTTGGATGGATGCTGAAGTGGTGGCCCATGATAAATTATTGCAAGGAAAAGCAGGCTATCTTAACCCTATTTTCTTTTTGGTAAGAGCAGCTATATTTTTGGGGGGATGGATTCTCTATCGCGAATACTCGAGAAAATTGTCCATTAAGCAGGATGAATCCGATGATAATTCCAGCTTTAAATTGAATTTCAAGATTTCCGCTGCATTTTTGGTGTTTTACCTCATTTCGGAATCCATGATGTCCTGGGATTGGATCATGAGCGTTGATCCCCATTGGTTCAGTACTTTATTCGGATGGTATGTTTTTGCCAGTATGTTTGTTTCGGGCATCACCGTAATAGCCATGGTGACCATTTACCTTAAATCGAAGAACTATTTGCCGGACGTAAACGATAGCCATATTCATGATCTGGCCAAGTTCATGTTTGGAATCAGTATTTTTTGGACATACCTGTGGTTTTCACAGTTTATGCTGATTTGGTATTCCAACATTCCTGAGGAGGTTACCTACTACGTTTCAAGAATAGCGGATTACAAATTGCCTTTCTTTGGAATGGTGGTCATGAACTTTGTATTTCCACTTTTGATTTTGATGAATAGTGATTATAAGCGAATCAATTGGTTCGTAATCATGGCCGGAATCGTTATCCTGGCCGGACACTATATGGACGTATTCAATATGATCATGCCGGCCACCGTTGGAGATCAATGGTATATAGGTATACCCGAGATTGGGGCCATACTGTTCTTTGCCGGACTTTTTATCTTTTGGGTTTTTCGGGCACTGGGAACCGTTCCCCTTCAACCCACTAGAAACCCATTTATTGAGGAAAGTAGGCATTTTCACTATTAACGGATTGTAAAGAAAAATTTCAAATCATACAATGACTACATTACTGGTTTTAGTTGTTTTAGTTCTCGTGGCGATCGGCATTTGGCAGATGACCAAGATGTTTGAATTTGCCCAGCTCAAAACAAATACTTCGGAAATTGCCAATGACTCGGATAACAAGTATAACGGATACTTGTTGTTCGCCTTCTTAATATTTATTTATGGCATTACCATATTCAGCTTTTGGAAGTATTCCAAAGTACTCCTTCCCGAAGCTTCATCGGCCCATGGGGGTGAATATGACTATTTAATGCTGGTATCCTTCATTATCATATTTTTTGTTCAGACGATTACCCAGGCATTGCTTCATTACTTCGGATACAAATACCGGGGGGTAAAAGGAAAAAAGGCCCTGTTTTATGCAGATAACGACCGCTTGGAATTTATTTGGACCATAATTCCTGTAATTGTTTTGGCGGGATTGATTTTGTGGGGGTTGTATACGTGGACCACTATTATGGATATCAATGACGAGGATGACCCGTTAATCGTGGAACTCTATGCACAGCAGTTCAATTGGACCGCTAGATATGGGGGAGCGGACAACGTTTTAGGTGCGGCCAATGTTAGGATGATAGATATCGACAAGGCCAACGTTTTGGGATTGGACGAATCGGACAGCTATGCTGCGGATGACATCATTGTAAAAGAGCTTCATTTGCCGGTAGGAAGAAAGGTAAACTTTAAAATGAGGTCCCAAGATGTATTGCATTCCGCTTATATGCCCCATTTTAGGGCGCAGATGAACTGTGTCCCGGGTATGACCACCGAGTTTTCCTTTACCCCGACCATCACTACGGAAGAGATTAGGCAAAACCCCGATGTGGTGGACAAGGTAAAACGTACCAATGCCTTACGGGCCCAATGGGCGGCCGAGGGAAAACCGAACTCGGAGCCTTGGGAGTTCGATTATGTACTGTTATGTAACAAGATATGTGGCACCTCCCATTACAATATGCAAATGAAGATCATTGTGGAGACCCAGGAAGAATATGAGGAATGGATCAGTTCGCAAAAGACATTTGGGGAAACGGTAATGGCGAGCAACTAATGGATAGATTGAAGGGGCGCAGGACATAAAAAAAGGCTATAAAAAGAAAAAGATAATTTAAAAAACAAAACTATGTCTGTTACGGCACAAGCACATGTAGACGACCATGCTCACGATCATGGGCATCATCACAAAGAGACGTTTGTAACCAAGTACATATTTAGTCAAGACCATAAAATGATAGCCCGTCAGTATTTGATTACAGGGCTTATCATGGGTTTTATCGGTATTGCGATGTCCTTGATGTTTCGGATGCAATTGGCGTGGCCTGGTGAGTCCTTTCCCATTTTTGAAACCCTATTGGGCAAATGGGCACCGGATGGTGTTATGGATGCGGATGTCTATTTGGCGTTGGTGACCATACACGGTACCATCATGGTATTTTTTGTGCTAACAGCTGGTTTGAGCGGTACGTTCAGTAATCTTTTGATACCCCTGCAGATCGGTGCTCGGGATATGGCCTCCGGATTTTTGAATATGATTTCCTATTGGCTGTTCTTTTTGTCCAGTGTGGTTATGGTTATTTCACTATTTGTGGAAGCCGGACCGGCCGCTGCAGGATGGACCATTTATCCGCCCTTAAGTGCCTTGCCCATGGCACAACCGGGATCGGGTATGGGTATGACCCTTTGGTTGGTCTCTATGACCATATTCATCGCTTCGTCGCTTTTGGGTTCCCTAAACTATATTGTTACCGTATTGAACCTAAGGACAAAAGGGATGTCCATGACACGGCTACCTTTGACCATATGGGCCTTTTTTGTTACAGCGGTCATTGGTGTGGTTTCCTTCCCCGTGCTTTTATCAGCTGGTTTGTTATTGCTGATGGATAGAAGTTTCGGCACCTCTTTCTTTTTGTCCGATATTTTTATTCAGGGCGAAGTATTACATTACCAAGGAGGATCACCCGTATTGTACGAACACCTTTTTTGGTTCTTGGGCCACCCGGAAGTGTATATTGTAATCCTACCGGCGATGGGTATCGTATCCGAGGTAATGTCCGTAAATGCACGTAAACCTATTTTTGGTTATCGCGCTATGATCGCCTCCATTTTGGCCATTGCATTTTTATCCACTATTGTGTGGGGCCATCATATGTTTATTTCCGGAATGAACCCGTTTTTGGGATCGGTATTTACCTTTACCACCTTATTGATCGCTATTCCATCCGCGGTCAAGGCATTCAACTGGATTACCACCTTATGGAAGGGAAATTTGCAGCTCAACCCGGGTATGCTATTCTCCATAGGAATGGTCTCCACCTTCATTACAGGAGGACTTACGGGTATTATTTTAGGGGACAGTACATTGGACATTAATGTTCACGACACCTATTTTGTGGTAGCACACTTCCATTTGGTTATGGGTATTTCGGCATTGTACGGTCTTTTTGCCGGGGTGTACCATTGGTTCCCGAAAATGTTCGAAAGTAAGATGATGAACAAGAATTTGGGATACATCCATTTTTGGATTACGGCCATAGGTTCCTACGGGATATTTTTCCCTATGCACTTTGTCGGAATGGCGGGTGTTCCCAGAAGGTATTATGAAAACACGGCCTTTCCAATGTTCGACGAATTGACGGATGTTCAGGTACTGATGACCGTTTTTGCGTTGATTACGGCCGCGGCCCAGTTGGTCTTTGCCTATAACTTTGTAAGCAGCATTTTCTACGGTAAAAAAGGACCAAAAAATCCTTGGAACGCCACCACCTTGGAATGGACTGCAGAGGTCAAACATATTCATGGAAATTGGGACGGTCCCATTCCGCACGTACATCGCTGGCCTTATGATTATAGTAAGACCGACAAGAATGGCGATTACATTATCCCGGGCCAGGACTTTGTGCCCCAAACCGTTCCCTTGCAAGAGGATGAGGAAGAATTGAATCACTAGTACAATATCAATAACAGAATTACCGGAAAAATGCCCAAGCTTTTAAGTTGGGCATTTTTTTTGATATAGGCTGAAATGGAAATTTCCTCCTTTTTGTGATATATTCGTGGAACGAAACTTGAAAAATGGACCAATTCAATTGGATTTTTCAACTAATCGAATGCCAATGAAAAAACTCGTTTTTATAATGGTGGTCTTTTTCACGAGCTGCATATATGCCCAACGAAAACCGAAAATCAAGGGTAATAAGAGCGTTGTTGAAGTAAACGAAACACTACCACCGTTTAGTGCCATTCAGCTCAATGATGACCTGGAAGTCGTTTTGAAAAAATCCAACGAAGAGGGATATAGCATCGAAGCCGACGATAACTTAATCGACGTGCTAAAATTTAAGGTGGAGGGCGGAACCTTATTTGTCAGTTCCTTTTATAAGATTACGGGAAAGAAGAAGTTGGATATTACAATCAATTATCGGGAGCTGGAATCCATCACTATGGAAAATGGAAAGATCCATACAGAGGATGTCATCTCTTCGGATGCCTTGAATATTGCACTTTCCGGTCCTTCCAGACTTGAGCTAAACGCCAATACCACGGTTACCCATCTTGTAATGGAAGAGATCAGTTCCGGAGATTTTAATTTGGCAAGCGATTCCCTACGTATTGAATTACGAGATCGTATCGACGCCAGAATCTATGTCGTAGGTGAAAATACCCATGTTTCCATGGTTAAAAACGCCACCGCAAGGCTGGAAGGAACCACAGACCTTCTGGAAACAGCACTGTATGGTAGTTCCAATCTCAAGGCGGAACGGTGCGAGGCAACACATGTCAAGGCCTTTCTGGAAGAATCCTCCAACGCCAATATCCACGCCATAACGCATTTTGAACTTGCTGCCAAAGGAGCGGCCAGGGCCAATTTATATGGAACCCCTAAGATTGAAATTGTAGAATTTCTGGGGAGTGCAAAGCTGCATAAACAATCGGACTAAAAGGCGATCGGGGCGGTCATACAATGTTCCGGTATACCAAAGCCTCCGACCAAAATTTCCACGTGGGGCCTTAATTCGGTACATAGACGCTCTACCCTTTGGCGTATGGCCTTTGATTTGGTTCCACTCAAATATCCCTGTTCCAAAAACCATTCGGCATCCTTTCTAATTTCGTAAAGTGCGTGCAAAGTACCTAGCTTCTGGAATAACGAACGATTTTTTTCATCGGCAATGGTCATGGTGAATTCCGAGAATAGATTATAGGCCAACTCGGTGCTATAGGCCTTTCCCAAAGCCAAAAGATGGGTCTGAACCTTTAGAAAAGCTTGGTAAGAGGGAACTCCTTTTTTTATTTGATCTCGAATTCGGAGGGCCAAGGTGTAGGTAAGTCTACGGGTTCGGTAGTTAAAGGCATGTTTATGGAATTTGGAATCATACAGATGTTCCGCATCCGTTTTCCGAGTATAGGCCGGATTAATGGCAGAAAGCCTATCACCTAATTGGGTGCCCAGCAATTTCAAGACCGAGGCAAATCCTGCGCTGTTAAATTCAGTTTTAAAATCGGCCAATACCCCCTTGGCCGCCAATTGCAATAATACCGTGTTATCACCTTCGAAGGTCGTAAAGATGTCGACGTCACCCCTTAAGTCCGCAATACGGTTCTCCAATAAATACCCTTTTCCACCACAAGCTTCCCTACATTCTTGAATAGTGGAATTGGCATACCAGGTAATCAAGGACTTCAGTCCCGCCACTTGCGTCTCCACTTCTCGGGTATCCTCACCTTCGGCCGTGCAATAAGCTCCCATTATCTTTTCTAGGACAATGTGGTACACATAGGCACTGGCCACCAGTGGTGTTAGCCGCAGTTGGTGGGAAGGATAATCCATTAGCAAGTCTTCCTGGATTTTAATGGAATCGTTAAACTGTCTTCTTCTTAGTGCGTGTCTAATGGCCACGGTTAGTGCAAACTTTGCACCGCCCAAACCGGCACGGGCCACACAAATGCGCCCACCCACCAGAGTACCGAGCATGGTAAAAAATCGTTTGTTCGGATTTTTGATATGGGAATGGTAGGTGCCATCGTCCAATATGTTCCCGTATTTGTTCAATAAATTTTTACGGGGTACGCGGACTTGATCAAACCAAATTTTACCGTTGTCCACCCCATTGAGACCTAATTTATAACCATTGTCCTCCACATGTATTCCGGCCAATAGCCTATGATCCTTATCCCTCAAGGGCACCAGTATGGCGTGGACCCCTTCATTTTTTCCATTAACGATCAGCTGAGCAAAAACCGTAGCCATGGTAGCATGTAGCGCATTACCAATATATTCTTTATTGTCGTTTTTGCCCGGGGTATGGATAATAATTTCATCTGTAGCGGGATCATGGGTAGCGGTAGTCTTAATTCCCCTTACGTTGGAGCCATGTCCGGTTTCTGTCATGGCAAAACAGCCCAATAGCTGTGCTTCCCCTGCCGGCTTCAGGTACAGGTCATGATGTTCTTTTGTACCCAATTTTTGAATGCTCCCTCCAAATAGCCCAAATTGCACGCCAAACTTAATGGTCAGGCTCCCATCAACATACATCAAGTTTTCAAAAATAGCGGCATAACCTTCCATATCATCACTTCCGCCATAGGCCTCTTGAAACGCCATGGCGCCGTAACCGGAATCGCCAAGCAATTTTACCTGATCCAAAACCACATTTCTAAACTGGTCCTTGTTCCTGTGGATTTTCCACTTGAAAGAAGGCTGTTCTAAAAATGATCTAAACGTGTCGATGGTTTCGGCATGTTTCCCCTTTAAAATATGATCCAGTTCATTGGCATCATAGTAATTGGATGTTCGGGCATGTACCACTTCCACATCAAACAGGTGATTGTAATGGTTGGGTTGTATGCCCAGGTTGGTCTCAATGTATTTTAGCTGGGCATTAAAGGGGCATTCCTCGTAATAATGGCACACCAATTTTTGGCTAAAGGCAGTAAGCGGGTAGGTTTCACTTTCAATGAGTTTCACTTTGGAGCGGGAAATGGTCCGTTTCCAATGTTTAAATTCAAGATCTGCTGGAGGAGCCGTCCTTTTTAACCAGGATTTTAGGGTTTTCCGTTGCTGATCTAAGAGGGAATCGTCATTTTCCAGGGCTTTTTTGATAATGGCTATTTCCGAGGCGGACAGCAAGTCGTCCGACCAAATAACATAAAAAAAGGGAATGTATTGTAGTATCCCTGGGGCGTAGTTTTTACTTTCCATAGCCTTAAATTACAACTTTGTGAGGGAACCGGAAAGGGACAGGGACTAAGCTTACAAAAAAAAGACCCCCGATAGAAAACCTATCGGAGGCCACTGAATAATTAAATCAAAATGGTTACGCAGTTTCTGTAATTCTTGGACCGGCCGCTACGATTTCAGGATTACAATTGGCTTTAAATTGCTCAAAGTTGTCGTTGAAAAGGGTGACCAGTTTGTTTTTCACCTGGGTATACTTTTCTTTATCTTCCCAAGTGTTTTTGGGAATAAGTACCTCTTCAGGTACATTGGGACAACTTGTTGGAATCTGGAAACCAAATTCCTCGTCCGTTACATAGTCTACATGATCAAAGTCATGGTTATGGATGGCATCTATCATGGCCCGGGTGTATTTCAATTTCATCCTGGACCCACTACCGTTCCATCCGGTGTTGACCAACCATGCGGTCGCCTTATGAGTTTTTATCTTTTCGGCCAACAACTCGGCATAGCGGTTGGGGTGCCACATCATAAAGGCGGCCCCGAAACAGGCGCTAAAAGTAGCCTGAGGCTCTGTTACACCCATTTCCGTACCCGCCACTTTAGCCGTATAACCGGAGATAAAATGGTAGCTGGCCTGCTCCGGTGTCAATTTACTTACCGGTGGCAGTACCCCAAAGGCATCACAGGTAAGGAAAATAATATTTTCCGGGTGTCCTGCCACGCAAGGAATCTGAACATTGTCAATGAATTCGATCGGATAGGAGGCCCTTGTATTTTGGGTTATGGAAACATCCGAATAATCCACCGTACGGGTGTTTTTGTCATACACCACATTTTCGAGAACGGTTCCGAACCGAATGGCGTTAAAGATATCAGGTTCGTTTTCTTCCGAAAGATCAATTGCCTTGGCATAACAACCCCCTTCAATATTAAAGGTGCCCTTGTCCGTCCAGCAATGCTCATCATCACCGATCAGTTTACGTTTGGGATCGGCACTTAATGTTGTCTTACCGGTTCCGGAAAGACCGAAAAGAATGGAAACGTCCCCTTTTTCGCCAACGTTGGCGGAGCAGTGCATGGGCATAACCCCTTCCAGTGGCATCAGGTAATTCATGACGCCAAAAAGACCTTTTTTCATTTCCCCGGCATACTGGGTTCCTAGAATAACAATTTCCTTTCGTTCCAAATTCACATCGATGCTCGTCTTGGAAGTCATTTCGGAAGTGTAGCGGTTAGCCGGAAAACCACCACCGTTCATAACCACATAATCCGGCTCACCAAAGTTCTCCAATTCCTCTTGGGTAGGCATGATCAACATATTTTGCATAAAGAGAGCATGGTAGGCCCGGGTACAAATAATTCGGGTCTTTATCCTATAATCGGGATCCCACCCGGCAAAAGCGTCCACCACATAAAGATGATCTCTGGTATTCAGGTAATCCAGTGCACGTTCGCGATTTACCATGTAGGTATGCTCATCCAGCCCTATGTTGATGTCTCCCCAATCGATATTCTTTTCGGAATCGGGATGACGTACAATTCTTTTGTCCTTTGGGCTACGTCCGGTTTTCTCACCAGAATAGGTCATTAAGGCCCCAACATCCGAGATTGCCGTACCTTTTTCCAAACGGAGTCCCAGTTCATAAAGCACGGGCACACTACTGTTGCGGTAGATAGTTTCGGTATCGATACCGTATTTCCGAAGATTGAATGCTTCTGCCATTTCCAATTGTTTTAAAGTTGATAAAAGTGTTTGCTCATAAATTTTATTCAAATTTAGGGGGTAACATGGGGTAAAAAAGATGACAAATATCATGTAGGTCAAAATACGCTCGTCTAAGCTGTTATCTTATGAAGCCTTTAGTATCTTTGTTAGGATATGAACGAACATTTAGATCCCACGGCCGAAAACTTTTCCCCGGAAGAACTCGATATGGAACGGGCCTTACGGCCCATCTCATTTGAGGATTTTACAGGACAGGCGCAAGTGCTGGAAAATCTAAAGGTTTTTGTTCAAGCGGCCAATTTAAGGGGAGAGGCCTTGGACCATACCCTGTTCCATGGTCCGCCAGGGCTAGGTAAAACTACATTGGCGCACATATTGGCCAACGAATTGGGCGTGGGCATCAAGATTACTTCCGGCCCGGTCTTGGACAAGCCTGGGGATTTGGCCGGCCTTTTGACCAACCTTCAGGAACGCGACGTTCTTTTCATAGACGAAATCCATAGGTTGAGCCCCATTGTGGAAGAATATTTATATTCGGCCATGGAGGATTACAAAATCGATATCATGATCGAGACGGGTCCTAACGCACGTACGGTACAGATCAACCTCAATCCATTTACACTGATCGGTGCTACAACACGTTCCGGGCTGTTAACGGCGCCAATGCGTGCCCGTTTCGGTATCTCGAGCCGACTGGAGTATTATTCCACGGAATTGCTATCCACCATAGTACAACGTAGTGCAGGCATCTTAAAAGTACCCATTACCAACGAAGCGGCCATTGAGATTGCGGGCCGAAGCAGGGGAACTCCTCGAATCTGCAACGCCCTTTTGCGCAGGGTACGGGATTTTGCCCAAATAAAAGGGAATGGCCATATTGATATGGATATTTCAAAATTCGGTCTTAAGGCGCTGAACGTAGACGCTCACGGATTGGATGAAATGGACAATAAGATTCTGATTACTATTATTGATAAATTCAAAGGCGGTCCCGTTGGTATTACTACGCTGGCCACCGCCGTTTCCGAAAGTGCGGAGACCATTGAGGAGGTCTACGAGCCTTTTTTGATCCAGCAAGGGTTTATCATGCGTACCCCTCGGGGCCGGGAGGTTACGGAATTGGCCTATAAACATTTGGGCCGACTAAAGGGCGGCGATCAGCCCGGACTTTTCTAGTTCACCTTCCTTTGGATGTACGACCAAAACATACCCGTCTCATAAAACAAGAAGCCAAACGTTTGGGCTTTTTGTCGTGTGGAATTTCCAAGGCCGAATTTTTGGAGGAGGAGGCCCCAAGATTGGAAAAATGGCTCAAAAACAATAGGCATGGGGAAATGCGATATATGGAAAATCACTTCGATAAACGCCTGGACCCTACCCAGTTGGTGCCTGGTGCGAAATCGGTGATTTCGTTACTATTAAACTATTATCCTTCCGAAACCCCAAACACCGATTCCTATAAAATTTCAAAATATGCCTATGGTACGGATTATCACTTTGTGATAAAGAAAAAGCTGAAAAACCTGCTCCACTTTGTTCAGGAGGAGATCGGATCGGTCCATGGGAGGGCCTTTGTGGATTCCGCACCTGTACTGGACAAGGCCTGGGCGGCCAAGAGCGGTTTGGGCTGGATGGGCAAGCATAGCAATCTCCTTACACAACAAGTCGGTTCCTTCTACTTCATTGCAGAGCTGATCGTGGACCTGGATTTGGAATACGACACTCCGGTAACCGATCACTGCGGTTCTTGCACCGCCTGTATCGAGGCGTGCCCCACCCAGGCCATTGTGGAACCTTATGTCGTGGACGGGAGCAAGTGCATTTCGTACTTTACCATCGAACTGAAAAGTGAGATCCCTACAGCGGTCAAGGGGCAATTTGAAGACTGGATCTTTGGTTGCGATATCTGCCAGGATGTTTGTCCTTGGAACCGGTTTTCCAAACCACATTCGGAACCCCTATTTGACCCAGATCCACAATTACTCTCGATGACCAAGAAAGACTGGAATGAAATAACGGAGGACGTATTTAAAAAGATCTTTCGTAAGTCGGCCGTTAAGCGAACAAAATTATCCGGTCTCCAAAGAAATATCGACTTCGTTAAATAAGTTCCCATACCTTTTTGTTCGGACAAATGGCGCAAACGTTTTCGTAATAAAATTCTCCAATTTCTATTTAAGATTTTTTTAAGAATTCATGAAAAACCCTATATTCGGATACAGTTCTGTTTTGCCGATTTCTTAAAATATAGCAGCTGATGTGCCCCATAATGCAAAATAAGCGTTGCTAATTGCTGAAATGTCAAAGTGAACAGGTAAACTAACTCAACTAAAACTACACCACAATGGGCGGATTGGAGACATTGGATGTCATTGTAATTCTGGTATATCTTGTTGGAATTATCATTTATGGAATATCAAAATCCAAGCGGAGCAGTTCTGAGGATTATTTTCTAGGAGGTAGGACCATGACCTGGCCCATCGTGGGTATCGCGCTGTTCTCGGCCAATATTTCAAGTTCCACTTTGGTGGGACTGGCTTCGGACGGCTTCCAGACCAATATCAATGTCTACAACTACGAATGGTATGCGGTGGTAATCCTGATTTTCTTTTCCATTTTTTTCTTGCCCTTTTATCTAAAATCCGGGGTCTATACCATGCCGGAATTTATGATGCGCCGGTATGACAAGCGATCGCGATATTATTTTTCATTCATAACCATTTTGGGAAATGTGCTGGTGGACACGGCGGCAGGACTTTATGTGGGGAGCATTGTTCTAAAGCTTTTGTTTCCCGACATCAGTTCCACTTATATTATCATCATGTTGGCCATAGCGGCAGCGGCCTATACCATACCGGGGGGATTGAACTCCGTAATACAGACTGAGGTAATACAAGCCGTATTGCTCATTATCGGTTCCTGTTTCCTCACTTATTTTGCGTTTGATCAATTAGGGGGAGGTTGGCAAGGAATGATGCAAAAATTAGATGCCATGTTGGCCAGTGGAGAGGTCAATTTTGGGGATAGGGCCGCAGAGGGCAAGTTTATTCCTTCCAATTCTGGCGAGGTATTTAGTTTAGTGCGTCCGGACAATGACGAATTTATGCCTTGGTGGGGCCTTTTAACGGGAGTTCCATTATTGGGATTTTATTTTTGGGCCAATAACCAGTTTATGGTTCAACGGGTTTTGGGAGCCAAAGATTTGAACCATGGTAGATGGGGGGCATTGTTTGCAGGGCTATTAAAACTGCCCGTTATCTTTATTATGGTAGTTCCGGGGGTATTGGCCTTGTTGTTGTTCAACAACTTGGACATTTCCGGTCTTAATTATCCTGTAGCCGATGGTAGTATGTGCGAAAATCTGGCCGATTGTCCTAACCTCACCTATCCGGTGTTATTGTTTCAATTACTGCCGACCGGCATTTTAGGTTTGGTGGTAGCAGGCCTATTGGCGGCCATGATGTCCTCGGTTTCGGCCACATTCAACTCGGCCTCTACCTTGATTACTATGGATTTTGTAAAACAACTGCGACCCGAAATGACCAGTAAACAATTGGTAAGGGCCGGTCAGATCGCGACCTTGATTTTGGTTGTCCTTGCCTCGGCTTGGGTGCCCTTTATCGAAAAAGTGAGCGATTCCCTCTGGGGCTATTTGCAGTTGGTCATCGCATTTACCAGTCCGCCCGTGGTATCTGCTTTCATATTAGGACTTTTTTGGAAAAGGGCGAACGGTACTGGAGCCTTTGTTAGTTTGTTGGTCGGTGGTGCCTTCGCTCTTTTTATGATATTGTCGGCAGCCTATGATATTTCGCCTTACCTCAATGATTTTCATTTTCTGGCCAAAGCGAATTTATTGTTCGTTATCAGCATCATTGTCCATGTGGTAGTCAGTCTGTTTACCGGTCTTCCGGATGAGGACCAAGTAAGGGAATATACGTACAAGAAGGAAATGTTTACGGAAGAGACCGAAGAACTCAGTGCACTCCCGTGGTATAAGAATTATAGGTACCTCGCTATTATTTTGTTGGTAATTACCGCAATTGTAGTGGGCGCCTTTTGGTAGTTTAAAGTTAACATGAGGAAAAGCATCAATAATTTTATTGGTGCTTTTTTATTTTTTGGAGGCCCTATTCGTCAAAGAATTGATCTAAATTTACGGCTCAAACCTGGAATATGAGCGAAGAGAAGCGCAGAAGGGAGGCACTGGTATACCACGCGAAACCCAGACCTGGAAAAATCAAGATCGTACCTACTAAACCGTACGCCACACAGCGAGACTTGGCATTGGCCTATTCTCCAGGGGTGGCAGAACCTTGTTTGGAAATTGAAAAAAGCAGGGAGGATGTGTACAAATACACCTCCAAGGGCAATATTGTAGCGGTGATTTCCAACGGAACCGCAGTACTGGGCCTAGGGGATATTGGGCCGGAAGCCTCCAAGCCTGTCATGGAAGGAAAGAGTCTGCTATTCAAAATATTTGCTGATATTGATGGAATAGACATAGAGTTGGATACTAAGGATGTTGATAAGTTCGTCGAGACGGTCAAGATAATCGCCCCCACCTTTGGCGGGATAAATTTGGAAGATATCAAAGCACCGGAAGCCTTTGAGATAGAACGAAGATTGAAGGAGGAATTGGATATTCCTGTGATGCACGATGATCAACATGGCACAGCAATTATTTCTGCCGCGGCCCTGTTGAACGCCTTGGAATTGACCGGAAAAAAAATCGAGAAAGTAAAAATAGTAGTGAGCGGTGCCGGTGCCGCTGCCGTTTCCTGTACCAAACTGTACAAAGCTTTCGGAGCCCTTGCGGAGAACATCGTGATGTTGGATAGCAAGGGGGTCATCCGCAAGGACAGGGAGAACTTATCGATTGAAAAATTGGAGTTTGCTACGGACCGCAAAATAAACACCTTGGAAGAGGCCATGAAGGATTCCGATATTTTCATCGGGTTGTCCATTGCCGATATTGTTACGCCAAAAATGCTGAAATCCATGGCCAAGGACCCTATCGTATTTGCCATGGCCAATCCCAATCCGGAAATAAAATATAGTTTGGCCTGTGCGACCCGGGACGATATTGTTATGGCTACCGGTCGGTCCGATCACCCGAATCAGGTAAACAACGTTCTTGGGTTTCCGTTCATATTTCGGGGTGCCCTCGATGTAAGGGCCACTAGCATTAATGAAGCCATGAAAATGGCGGCGGTAAAGGCGTTGGCCGATTTGGCCAAACAGCCCGTTCCCGAACAGGTAAATATTACCTACGGGGAAACGCGTATCACCTTTGGCAAGGATTATATCATTCCGAAACCCTTTGACCCTAGGCTCATTTCGGAGATTCCACCGGCTGTGGCGAAGGCCGCCATAGAAAGTGGAGTGTCCAAGGCCCCAATTACGGACTGGGAAGCCTATCGGGAGGCACTACTACAGCGATCTGGTGATGATAACAAGGTGATGCGCCTACTCATGAACCGGGCGAAAATGGATCCCAAGAAAATCGTTTTTGCCGAGGCGGACCACTTGGATGTGCTTAAGGCGGCCCAAATCGCATATGAAGAGGGAATTGCCCAACCTATTCTGCTTGGGGATAAGCAGATTATCGAGGAATTGAAGAAGGAACTGGAATTTGACGCGGATATTCCCATAATCGATCAATACGGAGAGGATTCCGAAGAAAAGAGACATCACTATGCCCAACGCTATTGGGAAAGTAGGAGACGAAGCGGAACCACCTTGTATAGCGCAAAAATTAAAATGAGGGAACGCAACTATTTTGGTGCCATGATGGTTCTGGAAGGTGATGCGGACGGCATGATTACGGGATACTCCAGGGCCTATGCCAATGTGGTACGACCGGTATTTGAAGTAATCGGAAGGGCGAACAACGTTCGCAAGGCGGCCACAGCGCATATCATGATAACGAACAATGGTCCACTGATCCTATCCGACACATCCATCAACATAGACCCTAATGCGGAAGAATTGGCGGAAATTGCAAAAATGACGGCCAATTTAGGAAGTGCATTTGGCTTGAATCCGGTGGTAGCCATGCTTTCATATGCCAATTTTGGTTCATCCAATCACCCGCATGCCTCAAAAGTCAGAAAGGCGGTCGGGTTGTTGCACGAGGAGAATCCTAATCTACTGGTAGACGGTGAAATACAGACGGATTTTGCCCTGAACAGCGAGATGTTACAGAACCAGTTTCCATTTTCAAGACTTGCCGGAAAAAAAGTAAATACCTTGATATTCCCCAATTTGGAATCGGCGAACATAACCTACAAACTGTTAAAGGAATTGCACGCCGCGGACGCTATCGGCCCCATAATGTTGGGCTTACGGAAAGCGGTCCACATACTGCAATTGGGTGCAAGTGTCTCGGAAATGGTAAATATGACGGCTGTTGCGGCCATAGATGCCCAGGAAAGGGAGAAGCGCAAGAAAGCGAGAATGGAAAAATAGCAGGGTCGTTGGCAGCTGACGGTATTCTGTTGGCAGTGATAGGTAAGCCACGAATGGGTTGCCTATCCAACCGGGGAACCGGGATTTGTATAGGGCATCGGCAATTGGTCAATTAAACCAGTAGAACTTATGGTAGGCCCGTACTAAATTTTTATTTATGATACATCACCTCAACGGAAAGCTTTTGGAAAAGTACCCTACCCACCTGATTATAGAGTGTAGTGGGGTGGGCTATTTTGTAAATATTTCACTTCATACCTTTTCCAAAATTCCCGACTCGGAACACATCCATCTTTTTACCCATCTACAGGTCAAGGAGGATGCGCATACCCTGTTCGGTTTTGCGGAGAAATCCGAACGGGAAATTTTCCGGTTGCTGCTTTCCGTTTCTGGCATTGGTTCCAGTATCGCCAGGACCATGTTATCCTCTTTGTCACCGGCCCAAATAAGGGATGCCATTGCCAACGGTAATGTAGCCGTTATCCAAGGTGTTAAGGGCATTGGCGCCAAAACGGCGCAAAGGGCTATTTTGGACCTCAGGGACAAAATTCTAAAGGTCTACGATATGGACGAAGTTTCCATGGATTCAAACAATACAAATAAAGAAGAAGCGTTATCTGCTTTAGAGGTTCTTGGCTTTGCCCGAAGACAAGCTGAAAAGGCAGTGGACAAAGTACTAAACCAAGACCCTTCGCTAAGCGTAGAGAACACTATAAAACACGCGCTTAAAAATTTGTAGCAAGTTTGAAAAAAGGGGGCAAGCAATTTCTTAAATCATCATTTAAGCTTACTTTTCTATTCCTTTTGTTTCTGATGTTCTCGGTACCTACCGCGGCCCAGGAAACACAAGGAGAGGAACCCGCTGAACAAGAAACCGATTCGGTAAAAACGGGGCCGTCCTTGGGTAAATTGATTATGCCCAATCCTCCTAGCATCACCTCCAAATATATCTATGACCCCAAACTGGATAGGTACATCTATAATGAAAGTATCGGGGATTTTGATATTGGCTATCCCATTATCCTTACTCCCGAACAATACTTGGAATTGGCCCGGCAAGAAGGGATAAAGGAATATTTCAAGGAAAAATCCGATGCCTATTCCGGTAAAAAGGAAGGTAGCGCGGAGGCACGGAGAAATCTTTTGCCCAATTTTTACATCAATAACAATTTTTTTCAATCCGTTTTTGGTGGAAATACCATTGAGGTCATTCCACAGGGTTCGGTGGCGATGGATTTGGGAATCATATGGCAAAAGAACGACAACCCGGCCCTATCGCCAAGAAACCGGACCAACCTTTCCTTCGATTTTGATCAACGTATCAGTTTAAGCTTACTGGGTAAAATCGGGGAACGTCTACAGGTGACCGCGAATTATGATACGGAAGCCACTTTTGACTTTCAAAACATCGTAAAGCTGGACTACACGCCCACGGAGGATGATATTATCCAAAAGATAGAAGTAGGAAATGTGAATATGCCCTTGAACAGCTCCTTGATTCAGGGAGCCCAAAGCCTTTTTGGGGTAAAGACCCAACTGCAGTTCGGAAGGACCAGGGTAACTGCCGTCTTTTCCGAGCAACGTTCGCAGAACAACACTGTGGTTGCGCAGGGTGGCGGAACGTTGAACGATTTTTCCATTACCGCCCTGGATTATGATGAGGACAAGCACTTTTTCCTGGCCCAGTATTTTAGGGATCAGTATGATGGTGCCTTGGCCAACTATCCTTTTGTTCAAAGTCAGGTCCAGATTACCCGTTTGGAGGTATGGGTCACCAATAGGAGTCAGCAAACCTTGAATGTCCGCAATGTGGTGGCCATCCAGGATTTGGGCGAAGCGAGGGAAGAACAGACCCGGATCGGACTTTTGAACGGTGCACCGGCGGGTTTCTTTAACAACCCCGCCAATGTCCTGCCCAGGAACGATGCCAATGATTTTGATCCGGGACAGATAGGCACGGGTGCCTTAACAGAATCTATTCGGGACATAGCTACCGTGGAGGCCGGATTTAATATTCCCGGCTATCAATCGAATCAGGGCTTTGACTATGCCATTTTAGAGAACGCCAGAAAATTGGAACCGGGAAGGGACTATGATTTTGATACCCAGCTGGGTTATATCTCCCTAAACCAACGTTTAAGCAATGATGAGGTATTGGGCGTGGCGTTCCAATATACCATCAATGGGCAGGTCTTTCAAGTTGGGGAATTTGCCAATGGAGGGTTGGACGCCACCACGGTTTCCGGAGGGGTGAATCCCATCATTGAAAACAATACCTTGATCCTTAAATTGTTGAAAAGCAATATCACCAATATTTCGGACCCTATTTGGGACCTGATGATGAAAAATATCTATGCCACGGGGGCCTTCCGATTGAGTCAGGAAGACTTTAAAATGAACATCCTATATTCCGATCCCACACCCAGAAACTACATAACCCCCGTTGATGAGACCACTTGGCCTACTGGTTTGGAAGAGAATATCCTTTTGCAGGTATTTAACCTGGACCGATTGAATATCTACAACGACGTGCAGCCCGGAGGTGACGGTTTCTTCGATTTTGTGCCAGGAATCACCGTAAACACCCAGGGAGGGCTTATTATTTTCACCAAAGTGGAGCCGTTTGGGGAATATCTATTTGAGGAACTTGGTGGTGGGGATTATGAGAATGAACAGGGATTCAACCCCAATCAGGAACAATATGTATTCCGGGATATGTACGAACTCACGAAAGCAGCGGCCCTACAGGATCCCGAAAAGAACAAGTTCATATTAAAGGGGCGTTACAAGTCCGAGGGGAGCAACGGTATCCCCATTGGTGCCTTTAACGTGCCCAGGGGATCGGTTCGGGTAACGGCCGGGGGCAGGCAGTTGCAGGAAGGTATCGACTATACTGTAAACTATCAGGCCGGTACCGTACAGATTTTGGATCCGAGCCTGGAGGCTTCCAACACCCCGATCAATATCTCCGTTGAGAACAACGCGGTCTTTGGTCAACAAACCCGTAGGTTTACCGGGGTAAATGTGGAACATCAATTTAATGAAAACTTTGTGTTGGGGGCCACCTGGTTAAACCTGAACGAAAGACCCTTAACACAAAAATCGAATTTTGGCGTGGAGCCCGTCAACAATACTATCTTCGGATTAAACGGAAATTTCTCCACGGAGGTTCCCTTTCTTACGCGTTTGGTGAACAAGCTGCCCAATATAGATACGGATGTACCTTCCAATGTCTCGGTGCGTGCCGAAGTGGCCTGGTTAAAACCCAATTCTCCCAAGAATGCGGATTTCCAAGGGGAGACTACCACCTATTTGGATGATTTTGAAGGAGCGCAGGCCCTAATCGATATCCGAGGTTCCCTAGGCTGGACCTTGGCCAGTACGCCACTGGAGTTTGCCCCTGGCGGACAGTTGTCCGGAAGTTCCCCGGAAGACCCGAATAACCTGTTGAACGGTTATGGCCGGGCCAAAATGGCCTGGTATACCATCGATCCCATTTTTTATACCAATCAAAGACCCTCTGGCGTTTCGGATAGTGATATTTCCACCAACCCGACGCGAAGAATATTCGTGGACGAGGTCTTTCCGCAAATAGACATCGCCCAAGGCCAGACTACGGTGCAGAACACCTTAGATCTCGCCTATTATCCCAATCAAAAAGGCCCTTACAACAACAATCCCGATTTTGACACGGAAACACCGGACAATAAATGGGGGGGTATCATGCGGTCCCTAAGCAGCACCAATTTTGAACAGTCCAATGTGGAATTTGTGCAGTTTTGGGTACTGGATCCCTATGTGGATGGAACGACTACCAGTCCGGGGGAATTGGTGCTCAACCTGGGAAATATTTCCGAGGACATCCTCAGGGATGGCAAAAAGCAATATGAGAATGGTTTGCCCGGCGTGGGTAGTAATGATTTGGTAGCCCCCAGTTCCTGGGGTGAGGTCCCGGCCACACAATCCTTGGTATATGCATTTGACGCGGATGAGACCAACCGTAGCCTGCAGGATATCGGTTTGGACGGTTTGGACGATGCCGGGGAAGCGGCCATTTATTCGAACAATCCGGGAGATGACCCTGCCTTGGATAACTATGAATATTATTTGAATCGCGAGGGTGGGATTCTCGAACGTTATATCGATTTCAATAACCCGGATGGCAACTCCCCGGTTGAAGTGACCAACACCAATAGAGGGTCCACAACCCTTCCTGATGTGGAGGACATTGATCGCGACCTTACCATGAATACGGTAAATAGTTATTACGAATATCGCATTCCGATCCGGCCGAACACCACCATAGACGATCTGTATGTAACGGATATTAAGGAAGGGGTAACCCCGGAATTACCGGATGGCTCACAATTGAATCGAAGATGGATCCAATATAAAGTGCCTTTAAGCGATTTTACGGAAGCCGTTGGAGGCATTACCGACTTTAGGTCCATCAGCTTTATGCGAATGTACCTGACTAATTTTAACAGTGATGTCGTACTTCGGTTTGCCACCTTGGATTTGGTGCGGGGCGATTGGCGGACCTATCTCAAAAACCTTCAGGACGAGGAAGTGGACAACGACCCTACCGATGACGGTACAATAATCGATGTAAATACCGTAAACATTGAGGAGAACAACTCACGGATACCCATACCCTATGTGCTTCCACCGGGCGTGGTTCGAGAGCAGTTGAACAACAACAATACCATTATACGGCAAAACGAACAATCGCTTTCCGTAGTAGTGGAAAATCTGGAATCGGAGGATTCCCGTGGTGTTTTTAAGAACTTGAACATCGATCTTCGGCAATACGAGAAAATAAAAATGTTCATGCATGCCGAAAAGATTGCCGACAGTGATTATTCGGATGACGATATTCCCTTGGTCGGATTTCTAAGGATCGGAACGGATTTCACCCAAAATTTTTATCAGATCGAACTTCCCCTGCGCTTCACTCCCTTTACCGCAACTTCCCAAACCGAGATTTGGCCGGAGGAAAACGAAATGGACATGGCCCTAAGCGACCTGAACAAGGTGAAGTCGCTTTGGATCAACAGTGGAGATCTGACCGAAGTTCGCTATTTCGAGATTGAAAACGGCGAAGTCATACCCGTAGAGGAGTTTGCGCCCAGGACCGCGGGCAGATTGCGGATAGGAATAAAAGGAAATCCATCCCTCGGAAGCATCCGGAGCATGATGGTAGGGGTAAAGAATACCGATGATCTTCCAGCCCGTGGCGAAGTGTGGTTCAATGAACTCCGATTGGCCGGATTGGACAACAACGGAGGTTGGGCGGCCGTGGCCGCCGTGGATGCCAACCTGGCCGATTTTGCCAATGTATCCGCCACGGGAAGCCGTAGTACCTCCGGTTTCGGGGCCATTGATCAAATGCCCAATGAGCGGGCACGGGAGGATGCCATTTCCTATGATGTGGTCACCAACGTGAATCTAGGCCAACTGTTACCCAAGAAGTGGGGTATACAACTTCCTTTCAACTATGGTATCTCCGAACAACTGATCACTCCCGAGTTCGACCCCGTTTACGACGATTTGAAATTGGACGATTTGATAGATACCGCCCCCACCGCCGAAGCGGCCGAGGAAATCAGAAAACAGGCGGAAGATTATACCAAGCGCACCAGTATCAACTTTATCGGGGTACGTAAGGATAGGGGAGAGGAAGCCGAGGCCAATTTCTATGATGTGGAGAATTTCACCTTCAATTATTCCTATAACGAGACCAACCACAGGGATTTTGAAATAGCCGATCTACAAGACCAAAACGTAGTGACGGGATTTGTATATAACCATGCCTTTCAACCTGTTGAGGTGGCTCCATTTGCCAAAAAGGACTCGCTTTTTACCGGTAAGTATTGGCGATGGCTCAAGGACCTGAACCTAAATTTATTGCCCGCTACCGTTTCTGTAAATTCCAATATAAACCGCCAATTCAACAGGCAACGTTTTAGGGACGTGCGCGAGGAAGGGGTGGAACGCCTGGAACTGCCGGAACTACAACAGCGTAACTATCAGTTCAATTGGCAATATGCCATAAACTATAACCTGACCAAATCACTCCGATTGAATTTTACCGGAAGTAATAACAATATTGTACGTAATTTCCTGGAAGATGAGGATAACCCGAACTCAGCCATAGATCAGACCCTAGGACTGTGGGACGGATTTTGGGACTTGGGGGAACCCAATCGGCATTCACAACAAATGCAATTGAATTATGAGTTGCCGTTCAATAAGATCCCGGTTTTGGATTTTATCAACGCCCAGTATACCTATACCAGTAATTTTGATTGGCAGCGGGGAGGGGACGCCCTTAGAGAGGTCGCCGGTGAGGACATCAATACGGTTCAGAATGCCAACACCCATAACCTAACGGCAAATCTTACCATGCAGAAGTTCTATGATATGATCGGACTCAAAAAGCGGGATGGTAAGGTCACGGCAAATAGAGGCCCTATCCGTAGGGATAAGGCCGGAAATACCAAGGAAGGCGAAGAGAAATCAGAAAAGAAGACCAGTGCCCTTTTTAATACCGCCGTTGATATTTTAACCATGGTCAAACGTCTGAATGTCAATTACAATGAGAGTAATGGTAAAGTACTTCCGGGATACACCCAGTCCATTGGGTTTATCGGTTCATTGCGTCCCTCGGTGGGATTTGTTTTTGGTAGTCAAGCCGATGTTCGATTTGATGCCGCCCGCAATGGATGGTTAACGCAGTTCGATGGGTTTAATGAACAGTTTTTGGAACGCACCAACAAGCAATTAAGTGTCACCGCCACTGCCCAGGTTACACCGGACCTTACCATAGACCTTTCTGCAGATAGGCAATTTTCCAGTAGCTATCAGGAAAATTTTGAGGTAATTCCGGACATTGAGAACGGGGGTCTACGGTACAATCAACTATTAGGGAACCAATTTGGGAACTTCAGTATCTCTACGGTTATGATCGGTACCGCCTTTAGCAAAAGCGATGAATTCACTTCCGAAACCTTTGAACAATTCAAGGAAAACAGATTGACTATTGCGAATAGATTGGTGGCAGATCGGGGGCAGGCCATAGGGGATTTGGATGAGGATGGATTTCCACAATTGTACGGAAAGACCAATCAGGAAGTACTGCTACCGGCATTTTTTGCGGCCTATACGGGTCAGGATGTGAATCGGGTAAATTTGGACACCTTCCGGGATATCCCTATTCCCAATTGGAATATCAAATACACCGGTCTTATGCGGAACAAATGGTTCCGGAAAAAATTTAAACGCTTTTCACTCACCCATGGCTACCGTGCCGCCTATAGTATCAATTCATTCCAGACCAACCTTGAAAAGGAGAATGGAAGCATCGATTCCGAAACCGGGGACTTGCTGCCTGATCTAATCCTGAACAACGTGGTGCTTACCGATCAGTTTAATCCATTGATGCGTGTGGATTTTGAAATGAAGAATTCCGTCAGCGTACTTGCCGAGGTACGGACCGATAGAACGTTATCGCTTAGTTTCGACAATAATCTGTTGACCGAGATGAACGGCAAAGAATATACCTTGGGCCTTGGCTACCGGTTTAAGGACGTAAAATTCGTGACCAATATCGGGGGCAACAAAACCAGGCTTAAAGGTGATTTGAACCTTAAGGCGGACGTGACACTTCGGGACAACATTACCATCATTCGAAATCTGGACATCGACAATAACCAAATAACCTCGGGCCAGAACATCCTATCCATCAAGTTTACTGCGGACTACGCCCTGAACAAAAATTTGAATGCGCTGTTCTTCTATGATCATTCGTTCTCCCAATTTGCCGTATCCACGGCCTTCCCGCAGACGACTATCAATGCTGGCTTTACGTTGCGCTACAATTTTGGAAATTAAAAAGTAATTGGAGCCCATTCGTTTTAAGACAATAAATTTGGCCCGAATATTTTTAGGCGGAACACACCAATAATGGAATTTCCACAGGGAGTGAAATGGCCGGAAGAGCTTGATATTTGAACCTGAACTAATTCTTGAAAACCTTTTCGGAATCCATTACATTTGTCTATCAAAAAAACAGGAAAAATGAATTTACCATCGGAATTAAAATACACCAAGGACCACGAGTGGGTACGAATAGAAGAGGATATAGCGACCGTCGGCATTACCGACTTTGCCCAAGGAGAACTGGGGGACATCGTATATGTTGAAGTGGAGACTTTAGACGAAACCTTGGACAAGGAAGAGGTTTTTGGTACCGTAGAGGCCGTAAAAACAGTTTCGGATCTGTTCCAGCCTTTGAGCGGTAAGATTATTGCTTTCAATGAAACCCTCGAGGAGGAACCGGAAAAAGTAAATTCAGATCCTTATGGAGAAGGTTGGATGGTTAAGATAAAAATGGATGATCCCGAAGAAATCGGGGATCTGTTGAGCGCAGAGGAGTACAAAGAACTGGTAAGTGCCTAAAAAACCAATTTTATCTGTTTTATTTGTAAGCTGGATGGCATTTGTTGCCTTTTCCAGCTTATATAGTTTTGAGGACGTGGATGTCCCCACTTTTCAAATTCCCCATTTGGATAAAATCGTCCATTTCATCTTTTATTTTGTAGGTGCCGTTCTAGGCCTGCTTTCTTTGGGCTCGCATACTAAAAATCCGCCAGCCATCAACAAGGTCGTACTAATGGTATTATTTGTAATCTTGTTTGGTATTATTATTGAAGTCTTTCAGAAAGCGTTTACCACGATGCGGTCCGGAGATGTATTGGATGCATTGGCCAATACGATCGGGGCACTTATTGGGGTATTGGTGGTAAAATTGCTTTTTTCCTCCAAAAAGGGGTTAAATTGGAAATAGTATTTGCTTTTTACCCATTATTTTAATTAAATTAGCGAACATTAAAGTCTTGAATTATGGAACTAAAAAAGAATCCAAAAGCGGATATTGGCAAAAACAGCGGGCTGTATTTTGTGATAGGATTGGCCCTGGTAATGGCCTTGGTATACGGTGCCTTGGAGTGGAAAACCTATGATAAGGTAAACGACTACGATATCTCCCTCAACGTGGATGATGATTTGGATGAAGAGGTTCCTATGACCGAACAGATCAAGACACCTCCACCCCCTCCGCCCCCGGCTGCTCCAGAGGTTATCGAAGTAGTAGAGGACGAGGAGGAAGTTGAGGAAACCGTTATCGAATCTACCGAAACCAGCCAGGAAGAGGAGATAATGGAAGTAGAGGATGTGGCCGTTGAGGAAGTGGAAGAGGACGTAGACGTTCCCTTTGCCGTAATTGAGGATGTACCTGTCTTCCCCGGATGCGAAAGGGAAAGTGATAAAAGGGCCTGCTTCAATAAAATGATGCAAAAGCATATCAGTAAAAATTTCCGTTACCCTGAGATTGCCCAGGAAATGGGTATTCAGGGAAGGGTGAACATCATGTTCGTAATTCAAAAGGATGGAAGCATAGGTAATGTAAGAATGCGAGGACCCGATAAGAACCTGGAAAAGGAAGCAGCGCGAATCATTGGCAAATTACCTAAAATGACACCAGGTAAACAACGAGGAAGAGCCGTGAGGGTTCCATTCAGTATTCCAATTACCTTTAAGCTGCAATAATCAAGTTGCTAAAAATTTAAAATAAGCCCCGATGGTCTCTGCCATCGGGGTTTTTGCTTTGGGCGCCGTCCCAGTCAATAAACTGATCCATTCGTTGCAAAAAATGGTGTTTGGGACTATCTTTGCCCACCTATTGGATTTTACACTATGAAAACTATGGTCGGCTCGGCAAAAAGCATGTCACTCGCTTTGTTTTTTGCTGATTTTAAGGAAATTACCAAATTTCGGCTGGCTATCAGTGTGGTTTTTTCCTCCTTGGCCGGCTATCTTTTGGGGGCCGATGTCCTAAATCCTGTTTCCTTGTTGCTACTCGCGTTTGGAGGTTATTGCATGGTAGGAGCCTCCAATGCGTACAACCAGATTATAGAAAAGGATTTGGACGCCTTGATGAATCGAACCCGGAATAGACCGCTTCCATCAGGCCGCATGTCGGTCGGAAGGGCGCTTTTCATTGCCATTCTTCTTACCGTTTTAGGTGTTGTCTCCTTATACATACTCAACCCGAAAACGGCCATGTTCGGAGCCATCTCCATTTTTTTATATACCAGTGTATACACCCCCTTAAAGACGCGAACACCATTGTCCGTATTTGTTGGGGCGTTTCCTGGCGCTATTCCCTTTATGTTGGGTTGGGTGGCGGCCACCAACGATTTTGGGATAGAACCGGGTACATTGTTTATGATTCAATTTTTTTGGCAATTCCCACACTTTTGGGCATTGGGGTGGATGTTGGACGAAGATTATAGAAAGGGCGGCTTTAAAATGTTGCCTACAGGAAAGAAAGATGGTGGAACGGCCTTGCAAATTATTATGTATACCATATGGATGATGGTCATTTCGGTAATTCCGGTCTTCGGAATAACGGGAAGGCTTATGCTCTCCATACCTGCTGCAGTCCTTATTTTTCTTATGGGTTCGGTGATGCTGTTCTTTGCCTTTAGGTTATATGAGAAACGGGATAATGCATCCGCCCGAAAATTGATGTTGGCCAGTGTAAGTTATATCACCTTGATGCAAGTGGTGTACGTAGTGGATAAATTCATATGACCGATACTTCAAATAATACAACGACAATACAATGGATCTGACCAAGTCGACCCAAAAAGAGAAGAACGAACGGGCCAAAAAGATGATGCTTTGGTTCGGTATGGTAAGCTTGATCATGGCCTTCGCCGGATGGACCAGTGCCTATATTGTAAGTAGTAGTCGGGAAGATTGGCTGCAGGACCTTAATCTTCCTTCGCTATTTTATGTTAGTACCGCAGTTATTATAACAAGCAGTATGACCTATATTTTGGCCAAAAGGGCCATTAAAAAGGGAAGTTCAAACCGTTGTACGTTTTGGTTGTTTACCACCTTGGTATTGGGCGCCCTTTTTATCATATTGCAATTTAACGGCTTTTCTCAAATGGTAGCTGAGGGATATTATTTTACGGGGCCTACCAGTAGTATCAAAATGTCCTACATCTTTCTTATTGCCGTGGTACACGTGGTACATGTGATCGCAGGCATCATTTCCCTATTGGTGGTAATGTACAATCAAATAAAGGGAAGGTATTCCGCCCAAAATTTTTTGGGACTCTCCTTAGGTGCTACCTTTTGGCATTTTTTGGATTTGCTCTGGGTATATCTAGTGTTGTTTATGACTTTTGTGAAGTAATCGAAAAATATCGTGGGTTTTAGTTAAAAACCGTTTTCGTTTAAAGGAAGAAAACTATAAATTTGTGCCAATTCTAATCAGACTTTAAAACTTTATGGATTCAACGGTTACAACAGCTTCAGAGGAAAATGCTTGGGGCGGGGGCAATCAGCCCCTTAATGCCAGCTACGGCAAGTTGATGATGTGGTTCTTCCTGGTTTCCGATGCCTTGACATTTTCAGGATTCCTGGCTTCCTATGGATTCTCAAGATTTAAGTTTATAGAAACATGGCCTATTGCGGACGAGGTATTTACCCACGTCCCCTTCTTCCATGGTAATTTCCCCATGTACTATGTGGCCTTTATGACCTTTATTTTGATCATGTCCTCGGTCACCATGGTATTGGCCGTGGATGCCGGCCATAGGATGAAGCAAAATTCCGTAATCTGGTACCTGTTCCTAACGATTATCGGCGGGGCCATATTTGTCGGTTCCCAGGCCTGGGAATGGGCAACTTTTATTAAAGGGGACTATGGTGCCTTGGAGACCAAAGGTGGCCGTATTCTTCAATTTGTGCACGCGGATACGGGAAAAAGGGCCGCATTGGCGGATTTTGCAGAAACCATCCCGGATGAACGCCTGGTCCATGGAAAGCAAAATGGGGTATGGTATTATGATGAAGGATATACAACCAGCCATAATGTAAATGAGGTAATTCAAGGATTTAAGGCCAATTCCAATATATTGGTACGGACGGAAACCATTAATGAGGAAGGTGAAAAGACGGTCCTGGACCGATCACAGTCCTTGGCAAAATTGGGTGATGCCGTTCAGGTAGTGGAAGGTGCCAACCTGATCCACAACGAATATGGTAGCCGACTGTTCGCCGACTTCTTTTTCTTTATTACCGGCTTTCACGGTTTCCACGTTTTTTCCGGGGTGGTCATCAACATTATCATATTCTTCAATGTGATATTGGGAACCTATGAACGACGTGGACATTATGAAATGGTGGAGAAAGTGGGCCTCTATTGGCACTTTGTAGATTTGGTCTGGGTATTCGTATTTACTTTTTTCTATTTGGTATAACATCTTTATTCGGTCTTTCCATAAAAGGGAAATTCCAATAGGTCGTAAACAAGATAAATTTAAACATGGCACACGAACATAAACTTGAAATTTTTAGAGGACTTTGGAAATTTAAGTCCAACACCCAAAAGATATGGGGTGTCTTGGCCTTTTTAACCCTGGTTACGGCTATTGAAGTAGGATTGGGGATTACCAAACCTCCGGTGCTTACCGATAATTACTTTCTAGGGATGAAACTCCTCAACTGGATATTCATCATCCTTACCCTGGTAAAAGCCTATTATATCGCTTGGGATTTTATGCACCTCCGGGACGAAAAAAGTTCCCTGCGCAGGGCTATTGTCTGGACCCCGATTTTTCTGGTCGCTTACCTGATCTTCATTCTGTTATTTGAAGCCGACTATATCTATAATGTATTTAAGGACGGTTTCGTAAAATGGGATTTCTAGATTAGAATTAACAGAATTAAAAGACGGTAGCTATACCGTCTTTTTTATTTTTGTACAGGTTCGTTGCGCTATGAAAAAGACTTTTGTCCTTACCGTTTTATTCGTCCTTCCCATAGTGGTATACCTATTTTTTGCCTCGGGGGTGACGAAATTTGGAAAGTTGCCGGTTTTAACCCATAACGTATGGGACCTGCCCGAAAACCAGGGTAAAACCTCTTTAAAGGATCAGATAACCATTCTTGGTTTTTTGGGTGAGGAAATCGAAACAAAGAAGGGAAACGCCTTTAACCTGAACCAAAAGATTTACAAACGTTTTTATGAGTTCAACGATTTTCAGTTTGTCATGGTCGTACCGTTGGGAACAGCGGACAAAGTCGCCGAACTGAAAAAGGAGCTAGGCGATTTGGTCGACATCCAAAAATGGAATTTTGTGTATGCGGATGCCAATGAAATCCAGCATTTTTTTAAAGGCCTAGGTACCGATTTGTCGTTGGATGGAAATCTGTATACCCCTTATGTCTTTATTATTGATAAGGATCAACATTTAAGGGGTAGGACCAATGATGAAGACGAGGGGACTAAATACGGTTTTGATGCCACTTCCGTGGCGGATCTGAACAATAAGATGGAAGATGACGTGAAAATCATTTTGGCCGAATATCGCATGGCCCTAAAAAAGAACAACGCCGAGAGGGATAATTGATGCAAAGAAAGTACACTTACGTTTGGGTATCCTTGGTCATTTTGGTCTTCGGAATTCTATTTGTTCCCAAAATAGTGAATAGGATACAACAAGGAGAAGTTGTAGAGGGAGACCGGATGAGCCGTTTGGCCTATATCGAAATTAATGGTGAAAAACGAAAGGTGCCCGCATTCTCCTTAATTGATCAGGATAGTCTTTTGATTACGGACAAGGATTATTTGGGCAAAGTGTACGTAGCCGAGTTTTTCTTTACCACTTGCCCCACCATCTGTCCGGTAATGACCCAGAATTTGGTGGCACTTCAGGATCATTTTACGGATCAAGAGGATTTTGGAATTGTTTCCTTTACCATAAATCCGAGGTATGATACGCCAACCGTTTTAAAGGAATATGCGGAGAAACATGCCATTTCCGATATGGATTGGCATCTGTTAACAGGCAACAGGGATACCATCTACCATTTGGCCCGGAACGGGTTTTATTTGGCGGCCAACGAAAATGAGGATGTGCCCGGAGGTTTTGAACATTCCGGAATGTTTGCCTTGATCGATAGGAATGGCTATTTTCGGTCGAGGAGGGATGCTACCAATAACCCGATTATCTACTACAGGGGAACCGTTACCGAAGCCCAGGGCAAGAACGCCAAGGGAGAAGAGGAACAAATAAGTATCTTAAAGGAGGACATTAAAAAATTGCTGAAAGAAAGCGAATGGAGACCGTAACAATTAGAGAGCGAAGATTCAATAGGATAATCACGGGGGTATCGATTGCAGTACCTCTTTTGGTGGCCATTTTGTTCGGTGTCAAGCTTCCCAATGTGGAACCGTTGGCGTTTTTACCCCCCGTTTATGCTACTATAAACGGTATAACGGCCTTGCTGTTGATTTTGGCCGTATGGGCCATTAAACAAGGAAAACGAAAGTTACATCAAAACATAATGACCAGCTGTATCCTCCTTTCCGTTCTGTTTTTATGTATGTATGTCGCCTATCACATGACCTCGGAATCCACCCCTTTTGGTGGTGAAGGATTTATCAAATATGTGTATTTTTTTATTTTGATAAGCCATATTGCATTGTCTATTCTTATTATTCCGTTGGTCTTAAAAACCTATGCCAGAGCCTATCTCGGCAGATTTGAGGCGCATAGAAAACTGGCCAAAATTACGTTTCCCATCTGGCTGTATGTGGCGGTGACCGGAGTAATTGTCTATCTAATGATATCCCCCTACTATGTGCACTGAGAAGAACAAACGGCCTTTTCCATTTCGGATTGGGAATGGGTCCAAAAAAGGCACCCGTCAGTGGAGATGGCCCCTAGTATTTGGAGCCATATTCCTTTTGTCTTTTTCCGCAGAGGCACAATGTGCCATGTGCCGGGCCGTATTGCAAAGTGAGGGTAATCAGGAAACGGCGGAAGGCATCAATAATGGGATTGTTTATCTAATGGCCATACCCTATGTTTTGGTCGGGGTACTGTTCTATTTCGTATATAAGAAAATGCGGGGATAGCCCGGTATTTGTTTTAACATTTTTTTAAGAATACTGCTGTAACATTACCACTTTTTAGTGGTCTTATTAAGGTATTGTTAAGTATTTCAATCATCAATCAAAACCAACCCAATGTTTGATATAGAACGATGGCAGGAAATTTTTGATACCATCCGAAAGAACAAACTCCGCACGTTCCTTACCGGACTTTCCGTTGCTTCGGGCATATTTATCCTGGTGATTTTATTAGGTTTTGGACAGGGCATGCAAAATGGAGTGGCCCACGAATTTAAACAGGATGCCTCGACCAGTGTTTGGGTATGGCCCGGCACCACCACCAAGGAATTTAAGGGACTCAATCCGGGAAGACGGATACAACTCCGCAACGAGAACTTTGAAAACAGCGTATCCCTTTTTGAGGATGATCTGGAATATAAATCGCCCCGCCTATTTGTCCGGGATGTTTCGGTAAATTATGGCAACGAAGCCTTGGTCTATAGCGTACAAGGGGTTTCCGCTCAGTTTCAACTCATAGACAATGCGAAGATGTCCGAAGGGCGTTTTATTAATTACAGCGATGAAATGAGTACGGCCAAAGTCGCTATTCTCGGTAATAAAATAAAGCGGGACGTATTTAAAAAAGTGGAGAATCCATTGGGGGAATATATCGACATTTCGGGCATCCCCTTTAAGATCGTCGGATTTTTTGGTGAGCAGGAAGAGCGGGAAGAGGAGTGTATCTACATACCCATAACCACGGCCCAAAAGGTGTTCAACGGCTCCGATCAGGTCAGTAATTTGGCGTATACCGCTCCTCCCATGGAAAATTTTGAAGAAGCTGCGGCGCATGCCATTAGGTTAAAAAATGATTTGAAGAGTTATTTGCAACAGGCCCATACCGTTGCACCGGACGATACGGGTGCCATCCATGTTTGGAGTGCTTTGGAAGAGGCCAAACGCTACTATGGTCTCACTGGCAACATCAAATTTTTCTTTTGGTTCGTAGGTGTTTGTACCATTATAGCCGGGGTAGTTGGGGTAAGCAATATCATGCTCATCGTGGTCAAGGAGCGGACTAGGGAAATAGGAATTCGCAAAGCACTTGGGGCCAAGCCCTGGTCCATTGTGGGAATGATTCTTCATGAAGCTATTTTTGTCACCGCCATTTCAGGTTTCGCAGGCTTAATTTTCAGCATGGGTCTATTGGAACTGGTGGGTCCCCATGTGGAAGTGGATTATATCCTAAACCCTTCGGTAAATTTCAATGTGGCCCTTTCCACGGTATTGGTTTTGATCTTTGCCGGGACATTGGCCGGTTTTTTCCCTGCCTGGCGTGCGGCCAAAGTGCAGGTAGTCGAGGCTTTGAAGGAGGAATGATCACAGGTGTCTGGAATCCGCGATTTTGGTTCTAGGAGCTTAACATTTTTATTTGTAGCATCATGTTCAACAGAGATCGTTGGAAAGAGATTTTGGAAGTACTCACCAGTAATTGGTTCAGGACCGTTTTAACGGCATTTGGGGTGTTCTGGGGCATACTGATACTCATCATCCTATTAGCGGCCGGAAGGGGATTGGAGAATGGAATCAAGGCTGATTTTGGGGATATTGCCACGAATACCATGTTCATGTGGACGCGCAGTACCACCAAGGCCTACCAAGGACTTCCCAAAGGCAGGAGTTTTGAATTCAAGGTCGAGGACGTTCAGACCCTAAATGACAATATCCCCAATCTTAGGTTCATTTCACCCAGAAATCAATTAGGCGGCTTTAGGGGAGGCAGTAATGTGGTTCGCGGGTTGAAAACGGGAGCCTATAATGTCTATGGCGATTATCCGGAAATTATCAATCAAGATCCCATGACGGTAACCAAGGGCCGTTTTCTTAATCAAAACGATATCAAGGAGAAGCGAAAAATTGCCATCATCGGTAGTGGGGTCAAGAATGACCTTTACGATAAGGATGAGGAGGTTATTGGCACCTATATTAAAATCCAGGGGGTCAATTTTATGGTGGTGGGTACCTATAAGAAAAACAGTAACGATGGTGACGGTGAAGAGGCCCAAAAGGAAATATTTGTTCCCTTCACCACCTTTTCACAAGCCTTTAACCGTGGTCACGATGTCGGATGGATGGCCATTACCGCAAACGATGGACATTCCATTTCTGAATTAAAGGAAAGGATTATTAGCACCATGAAGACCAAACACAAGGTGCATCCGGAAGATGATCGGGCCATTGGTTATTTTGACCTTTATGAACAGTACAATCGGGTGGAAAGCCTTTTCGGTGCCATGGGATTTATCGCCTATTTTGTTGGTATCCTAGTCTTGCTTTCGGGAATTATCGGCGTAAGCAATATTATGCTGATCGTAGTCAAGGAACGCACCAAGGAAATCGGCATACGCAGAGCCTTGGGAGAGCATCCATGGTCCATTAAAAAACAAATACTGATGGAGTCTGTTTTTCTAACCCTAATATCGGGAATGGCCGGAATAAGTTTTGGTGCACTCTTTATTTATGCCATCAACGCCTTATTGGATGCCAATGGCCCCGTGGATATGTTCCTTAACCCAAGCGTAAGCCTGGGTGTGGTGATAGGTGCCCTGACCATCTTGCTCATATCCGGATTGCTAGCTGGATTTATTCCCGCCCAAAGCGCCATAAAAGTAAGGCCAATAGACGCCCTAAGAACTGAATAATTAATTACATCAATCAAATCAATAAATTCTAAACGAGATCGCAAATGAAAAAATCGGTAACCATAATCATTCTATTGCTCATTGCCGTAACCTTTGGGGGTTCCATGTACTACCTATATCAAAAGAATGCGGAAGACCCCATTGTTTATGAAATCGCGGAACCGAGTACCCAAAATATCGTAAAAAAGGCTGTGGCGACAGGCAGTATTCTTCCCTTGGAGGAAGTTTTGATCAAACCCAATATTTCTGGTGTTATCGAAGAGATTTTTGTAGAGGGCGGGGATTATGTGAAGTCCGGAGATCTATTGGCCCGCATTAAGGTAGTTCCCAATTTGAACGCACTTAACAGTGCCAGGAACGCAATTGATGCGGCGAAGATCGCATTGGACGACCAAATTAGAAATCTGGCCCGCCAAAAAAGCCTCTTTGATAAGGGAGTTATCTCCAAGGTGGATCTTGAGCGAGCGGAGGTAGCCCATGATCAGGCCAAGCAGTCCTATGCCGCGGCCAACAAGGACTACGATATCATAAAGACAGGTACCTCCCGTGGATATGGGAATGTGGCCAATACCCAGATTCGTTCTACAGTTAGCGGGATGGTCCTGGAGGTCCCAGTGGAAGTGGGAAACCAGGTCATAGAAAGTAACAACTTTAACGAGGGAACCACCATTGCAGCCGTTGCGGATGTGGAAAAAATGATTTTTGAAGGGAAAGTGGACGAATCCGAAGTGGGTAAGATCGAGGAGGACCTTCCCTTGGAAATTACCGTGGGGGCCATAGAAAACACCGTTTTTGATGCCGTACTGGACTATATTGCCCCCAAGGGCAATGAGGAGAACGGGGCCATACAGTTCGAGATCAAAGGTACGCTTAGCAAACAGGATACGGTATTTATAAGGGCCGGTCTAAGTGCCAATGCCTCCATAATCTTGGGCAGGGCGGACAGTGTACTCGCCATAAAGGAAGCTTTGGTGCAGTTTGACGACAAGACCAAGGAACCTTTCGTGGAAATTGAAACCGGAGACCAACAGTTTGAGCGCAAGGACATCGAGTTGGGCATAAGTGATGGAATTTTTGTAGAAGTAAAATCCGGTATTGATGAAGACGATAAAATTAAGGTCTGGAACAAAGTGGAGCCGGACGAAGCCGCCAATTAACTTTTTAGAATTTATTTAAGCAATTCTTGTAACATTTTAACAACTTCCCTGTCTAACTATCGGTAAACGGATTTTGGGACAATAAATCGCTAAAGTAACCGCCATGATTGAAATAAAAGATCTTCATAAATCATACAAAATGGGAAGCAATTCCCTCCATGTATTAAAGGGAATCAACTTTTCGGCCAAGGCGGGAGAGCTTATTGCGATCATGGGATCATCGGGGTCCGGAAAATCGACGCTGCTCAATATTCTTGGGATGCTGGATGAAGCCGATTCCGGTGAATATACCTTGGACAGCGTACCGATAAAAAATCTAAATGAAACCAAGGCCGCGCAGTACCGTAACAAATTCCTGGGATTCGTTTTTCAATCCTTCAATTTGATCAATTACAAAAGTGCCATGGAGAATGTGGCCTTGCCCCTTTACTATCAAAAAATGCCCAGAAAGGAACGAGAGCAAAAGGCGTTGAAGTATTTGGAGCAGGTAGGACTGAAGGAATGGGCCAGCCACTTGCCCAGCGAACTTTCTGGAGGACAAAAGCAACGGGTGGCCATTGCCCGTGCCATGGCTGCGGAACCCAAGGTATTGCTGGCGGATGAGCCTACCGGTGCTTTGGACAGTACCACATCCTACGAAGTAATGGACCTTATCCAAAAAATCAACGACTCGGGAAATACCATCCTGGTGGTGACCCATGAAGAGGATATCGCACATATGTGTAAGCGTATCATCCACCTAAAGGATGGCATCATCGAAAAGGACGAAAAAATACAACAGGTTAGGGCATCTGAATATGTTTAGTAGGGATACTTGGCGGGAAATATTCGAGACGATCCAAAAGAACAAGCTAAGGACCTTTCTCTCCGGCTTTACGGTCGCTTTGGGTATTTTGATCTTCGTTTCACTATTTGGCTTGGGGAATGGACTGATCAATACCTTCAACGAGTTTTTTAAGGACGATGCCACCAATACCCTATACTTGTTCCCTGGGAAGACTACAGTGCCCTACAAAGGATACAAAGCCTCCCGAAATATAGAATTTGAAAACGAGGATTTGGCCGATATCAAGAAGAATTTCCCCATGTTCCTGGAATATGTCTCCCCCAGGATTTTTAGGAGCAGCCTGGTTAAGTACAAGGAAGAATCCAATAACTATACCTCGGTTGGAGTGGATTGGGGCCATCAATTTGCAGAAAAGACCATAATTATGAAGGGCCGATATCTTAATGTTCAGGATATCAAGGGCAAGGCCAAACATGCCGTTATCGGCCGCCTAGTGGAGAAGGATCTTTTTGGAAGAGAGAATGCCCTAGGGAAGTTTATCGATATTGGAGGAAGTGTTTTTAAAGTGGTCGGGGTGTTCCAGGACGAAGGTGGCGACAACGAGGAACGTCGGATTTACCTTCCTTACACCACGCGACAGTTGATCGAAAAGAATACGGACAAGGTAGACCAAATGGTCCTTGGATTTAAACAAGAATTGGGGTATACGGGCGCCATGGCGTTTCAAAATAATGTTGAAAAATTCTTGAAGAACAAGAAATTCATCAGTCCAAAAGACCGGAACGGTATCTTTATCCGCAATGTCGCCGATCAGTTAAAACAAAACCAAGACTTTGCGCGCGTATTGCAAATAATTGTCTTCGTGGTGGCCTTCGGTACCATTATAGCCGGAATAATTGGCATAAGCAATATCATGGTCTTTGTGGTTAAGGAACGGACCAAGGAATTGGGCATACGTAAAGCTCTGGGCGCTACGCCTAAAGCCGTTATAGGTACCATACTCATGGAATCCATTTTCATTACTACTTTGTCCGGCTTTTTGGGTATGATGATAGGCGTGGGTGTACTGAGTTCCTTAGGGGACAAGCTCGCAGAGGACTATTTTATCACCAATCCCTACATTAACTTGGGAGTAGCCATTTTTGCGACCCTTGTATTGATCATTTTTGGTGCCGTGGCCGGATATCTCCCGGCAAAGAGAGCGGCGCGTATTAAACCTATAGTTGCACTTAGAGACGAGTAAAATGCGGTTTTTATTTGACAAAAATACTTGGCAGGAAATCTTTGGTTCCATTGGAAAGAACAAGGTACGGACCATCATCACCGTAATCGGGGTGCTTTGGGGTATCTTTATCTATATTGCCTTATCCGGGGCTTCCCAAGGTATGGATAATGGTTTTGAGCGCAATTTTGAATCCGTGGCCAAAAACAGTTTGTGGGCGTGGTCCCAATCCACCAGTATGCCTTATGACGGTTATAAAACGGGGCGTAGACTTAGGTTAAAGGTCAACGATGCGCTTACCTTGCAAAATAGGATTCCGGAAATTCAGTACATCGCCCCGGTAAATACAAAAGGAGCATTCGGCGATGATGGGGCCCAGGTGGTCCGTGGAATTAAATCCAATACTTACACCATTTATGGCTACTATCCGGTACTCGCCAAAATTGCCACCCAAAAGATATATGACAACGGAAGGTTCATAAACGATGAGGATATTGAGCAAGCGCGAAAGGTTTGTGTTATAGGGGAGCGGACCCAACAGGAAATGTTTGAAAAGGATGAAGATCCCATAGGTGGTTTTGTACGTATTGAAAATGTCTACTTTCAGGTGGTCGGGGTGCATAAGTTTACACAAACCACCCCGTTCGGTACCGATGGTGATATTTTTATTCCTTTTACCACCTATAAAAGATTGTTTAACACAGGTGAGAACGTTAACTTTTTTACTATAGCCGCCTATGACGATGTAGATGTGGTGCAAGTAGAGAAGGATATCAAGTCCGTTCTTAGGAGCATTCACAGGGTACATCCTGAAGACGAACGTGCCTTTGGGGCCTTTAATTTAGGTGAGATTTTCGGAAGGATCATGGGGTTTGCCCAAGGGATTACCTTTCTATCCTTGATTGTGGGACTGGCCACTATTCTTGCCGGAGTCATTGGTATCGGAAATATCCTTTTGATTTCCGTTAAGGAACGGACCAAGGAATTGGGTATTAGAAGGGCATTGGGTGCCACACCTTGGGAGGTGCGCTCCTTGATTATCCTCGAATCCGTATTTCTTACCATGATTGCAGGGGTGGTCGGAATTATCTTGGGTGCCGGAGTACTGAGCCTGATCAACAACCTAACGGAGGGAATCGAATTTCCCTATACCAATCCAACGGTTCCCATTCCATTGGTGTTGGGTGCCTTGGCCGTCATGGTCGTATTGGGTACGTTGATCGGATTGATTCCCGCCCAAAGGGCCGTAAGCATAAAACCGATTGACGCCTTGCGCGAGGAATAACACAAATACAAACGGTAACAAATACAGTAAGGAAATAACCTAACATATACAAACACATTTGAAATGAATAAAATTGTAAAATACGTCCTTATCGGCATACTGGTATTAGGTGCATTATGGGCGGCGGCATTTTTTATTAAATCCAATAGTAAATCGGCCATAGAATATAAGACCAAGACCCCTTTTATCACCAATATCGAAAAAAAGACGGTGGCAACAGGAAAAGTGGTCCCGGAAGACGAGGTGGAGATCAAACCTCAAATAACCGGGATCATCGACAAGATATACCTGGATGAAGGGGCCGATGTAAAGGCAGGAGATCTTATAGCGGTGATTAAGGTAGTTCCCAATGAGCAAGCCCTTAACCAAGCGCAGGGTAGGGTAAGGAATGCGGAAATAGCCCTTAGGAATACGACGATAGAATATGATCGAAACAAAAAACTGTTCGAGAGAGGGGTCATCTCCAACCAGGATTTTAATAACCTGCAATTGCAGTATGACCAGGCCGTACAAGAACTGGATAATGCCAGGGCCGATTATCAGATAATCCGTATCGGTTCGGCCGGTGGTTCCGCATCCGCCAATACCAATATTAGGGCTACCGTCACGGGTACCATATTGGAAATTCCCGTGGAGGAGGGGGATCAGGTCATCCAGAGCAATAATTTCAATGATGGTACTACCATTGCCTCCATTGCGGATTTGGGCAAAATGATTTTTGAGGGAATGGTGGATGAAGGAGAGGTGGGAAAACTGGAATTGGGTATGCCCTTGGAAATAAGTCTGGGTGCTTTGGAAGATCAGAAATTCGATGCAGACCTAAGATTCATCGCACCAAAGGGAGTAGAGGAAGCCGGAGCCGTACAATTTAAGATCGAAGGGGATGTACAGGTCGGAGATTCCATAATGATCCGTGCGGGATACAGTGCCAATGCCTCCTTGGTACTGGAAAAAAAGGATAGCATTATGGCCATTCCCGAGGCCCTGCTCCAGTTTGACAAGGAAACCGACGAACCCTATGTTGAAGTGGAAACGGGCGAGCAACAATTTGAGCGTAAGGATGTGGAAATAGGTATTTCGGACGGAGTTAACGTGGAAATCATTTCGGGAATTTCCATGGAGGATAAAGTGAAGGAGTGGAACAAGACCGAACCTATAAAACGGGGTGAGGACGAAGAAGGGGAAGAGGACGCCGAATAAGTGAAATAACATCAATCAAAAAAATAGAATACATGAAATCATTTGCGATAACCGTACTTTTTCTACTAACTCTAGGAATTGCGCAAGCCCAACAAAAAAAATGGACCTTGGAGGAGTGTGTAATGTACGCGGTTGAGAATAATTTGACCATTGAACAGTTTGAACTGGATTTGGACAATGCCGTAATCGATAAGTCGGATGCCTTGGGGGCATTTTTACCGAACCTCAATAGTAATGCCAGTGTTAGTGAAAGATCGGGTTTGGTTACCAATCCGAATACCAACATCATTGAACCCGGACAAATTTTTTCGACTTCCGCGGGCATTAATAGTGGTTTGCGGATTTTTGACGGACTTAGGAACATCCATCAGTTGAACCGGGCCAAATTGAATACCTTGGCCAACCAATATCGCTTGGACGATTTAAAGGATGATATTCGTCTAAACGTGGCAAATTCCTATTTGCAGGTCATTTCCAACAAGGAATCCCTAAAGGTTTTTAGGGCCCAGTACGAGGTTACCGCGCAAGACGTTAAGCGGACCACCGAGTTGGTAGAATCAGGAGTGCTTCCCAGAGGTGATTTGTTGGAAATTGAAGCAACGGCTGCCTCTCAGGAGCAGCAGATCGTAAACGGGGAGAACCAAGTACTATTATCCCGTATCGCGCTGGCACAGTTGCTCCAGATTACGGATTATGAGAATTTTGATGTGGCCGATGAGGAGTTCGATATTCCGCCTTCGAATATCCTGGACAACTCGGCAAAGGTCATTTTTGATAAGGCTTTAACTTTCCGTAATGATATTAAATTTTCCGAAGCCAATGTAAAACTGGCGGAGAAGGACCTACAGATTGCCAAGGGAGCCAACTATCCTACCATAGATGCCTTTTTCAACTACAACACCTTTTACACCAATCAATTTCAGTTTGTACCGGACCCCATTGACCCGGTTAACAATCCCCCGGTGGCATTTAGAGCGGATTTTATCGATCAGTTATGGCAAAATGACGGGATTTCCTATGGTTTTCAAATGAACGTTCCGGTATTTAACGGTTGGGCAACCCGTAACAATGTAAAACGATCAAAAATAAATCTGGAGCGGAGCAGATTGCAGTTGGAACAGGACAAATTGAACTTGGAAACAGATATCAATCAAGCCTACGTAGATGTCTCCAATTTTTTTAAGGTTTATGAGGCTGCGCAAAAAACATTGGATGCCAGACGTTTGGCCTATGTATACGCCAAAGAGCGCTATGAGGTGGGCTTGATGAACGCCTTTGACTTTGGCCAGGCGCAAGCCCGGGTAGATGATGCCGAGGCTACCGTAATTCGGTCCAAATATGATTACATTTTTAGACTCAAGGTTCTGGAGTTCTATTTTGGGATTCCGATTTCCTTGGATTAACTAACTGAATACGAGTTATGGACCTGTCAGGTTTTTAAAACCTGACAGGTCTTTTTAATATACCCATCTGAAACCGGACTGACGGGTCCTTTTATAAATCCGACTATCTTTGTGCCAACAATGGCACTTATCCTAAATTTAGAAACGGCAACGACCAATTGCTCCGTAAGTTTGGGTAGCAAAGGTGAAAACCTTCAGCTCAAGGAAGAGAATACCCCAAATTATTCCCATGCTGAGCAATTGCATGTTTTTATAGGCGAGATACTGGAAAAGGCTGCGCTCAATTTTACGGATTTGGATGCCATAGCCGTAAGCAAAGGCCCGGGTTCCTATACCGGTTTGCGTATTGGGGTCTCCGCGGCCAAGGGCTTATGCTACGCCTTGGATATTCCACTGATTTCCATTGACACCTTGGAAAGCTTGGCACATCAGGCAGAAAGTGAGGCATCGGAATTCATCATTCCAGTTTTGGATGCGCGCCGTATGGAGGTGTATTCCGCAGTGTTCAACTCCGATTTAACGCGCATACGGGAGACCAGGGCCGAGGTCATAACGGAAACTTCATTCGTTGAATACGCAGAAAAAGGAAGGGCAACCATCTTGGGCCCGGGAGCCGAAAAGTGTCGTGAAGTATTAGACCAGCACAATTTTCGTTTTGTAGAGGGGATTACGCCCTCTGCCAAGGACATGTGTAGTCTTTCCTATGCCAAATATCAAAAATCGGACTTTGAGGATGTGGCCTATTTTGAGCCCTTTTATTTGAAGGATTTTATTGCAGGTAAACCAAAAGCCAAGTAAGCTCAAGAAAAGTGTTGGGTCAATGGGAGCTTAAAATTGGAACTTAGGGCTGTAGGGCCGCCAAAAATAGCTTTTTCGCTAGTCTTGTAGTTGGAATTGTAAAATTCCAAAAGGCGTAGGACATCAACCTCTTTTTTCATATCAAGATGGTGTTCCAAAATAAATTTTTTCAAAGCCCCCCTTTGGTCTTTCAATTCTTTTAATATGGCCCGCTTCCCCAATTTGATTTCTTGTGCAGCATTCTTACCAACTTTTAGGTAATAGGTAGATGCATCCTTGTAGGTAGGTGGACGATAACTGTCATAACCGTTCTCGGGATTTGAGGCTTGCACAAATTTTTTCTTGGGCTTATACAGCAATTGTACCTCTCCTTCATTTAAGGGATTAAAGTAGCCTAACTTGGTCGCGCCGCCAAAAGAATACTCCATTACCTGATAGGTCTTACCTCCAAAATTTGCGGCGATATTTTTCCGGCGGAGAAGTTTTCTAGGTCGTTGGTTTTCGTCCAGTAATTCCACCGCATCATTGTAAGCATCATAGCGCATAAGTGCCGCTGTCCTGATTTTTCCATTGATCAAAGTTTCTCCTTGCTTATAAATTTCATTGACATAGGGTGTGCCTTCTACAGGAACTTCGAAGTTGTAAGCATGAAATTGTCCCCCATAGGTCCTGCTATCTTCTTTGCCCGCAACTTGTAACATACCTACCTGTGCCCATAGGGTTAAACCGGAAAATAAAGCGATGATGGTGAAAACAAAATATTTCATAAGACGTTGATTTACATAAAAATACAAAAAAATAAGTGCTTGATACTTACAAAGTGTACAAATCTTTGGATGATTATCCGCTAATCAATCAATAGATTACCCAAACAGCCGTTTGAACTCCTGTCAGTAATCTATCCCTATTGATTTTCAATAAGCGTATCATAGTAGGCCAATACCTGGATGACCTCCCCTTCCGTACGCATCCGTAATTTATTTTCCCGGGCATAGCTCCGTAGATCGGTAAAATGTTCCCACAAAACGGCAAAAACCTCCTTTCTGCTCAAATCGTTGAGCGGCATGGCCGGTTTGTCTTTCCGTTTGAGGTAATACTGGGTATTTAGTACGAACCTGGGGGGTTCAAATGTCTCGTAACCGTTTTCAGGGGTTTGGTAAAGAATGGATTTTGTATTTCGGAGATACAATTGGGTCTTCCCCTCATTCAATGGGACAAAAAAACCACATTTTAAATTTCCGTAATCAAGATAAGCCAATTTTCGATAAAGGAGGGATCCGATAAGGGTCTCTACATTTGCACCATTGGGCAGCAGCTTAACTTTGCCATTGTCGTCAAGATATTCTATTTCGTCATGATAGGCATCATACCGCAGCATTAACCCTTGTTTATTCATCCCATTTATCGTGGCATACCCCTCTTGAAACTGGTCATCCGGATAAACGGAGCCATTTACGGACCATTCATCAAGAGTGCCTCTTCTCCATATGGTCATTTTCACTTCCCTTTCCTGGGATTGGCCAAACAAGGGTAGGGAACAATATAACAAGGGACACAGCACTATAAATCCACGCTTTGCCAGAAGGCCTGGCCTTAAAGAATTCCTTAAGGGTAAAAATGATAGATACACGGTCAACTAATTCGTACTATGAATTTACGAAATAGTTTCCGTTTTCATATGTACGTCCCTTTGGGGGAAAGGAATTTCGATACCTTCTGCATCGAAACGAAGCTTTATTTCTTCCATTACATAGAAATGGGCTGCCCAGAAAACGTCATTATCAGCCCAAAAGCGCAAGGTGAGATTAACCGAACTATCGGCTAATTCACCAACATATACTTCAGGGACAGGTTCCCTAAGAATGTTCTCATTTTCGGAACATATCCCCAAAAGGATATCCTTGGCCTTTTTGATGTTGGAGCCATATCCGATTCCTACGTCTATTTTATCCCTTCGCGTACTTTCGGCATTGTAATTTATAATGTTGTTGTTGCTCAGTTGTCCATTGGGAATAATGGCCACCTGGTTGCCAAAGGTGTTTAGCTTGGTGGTAAAAATGGATATTTCCTTTACGGTTCCATCCACTCCTTGCGCAGAAATAAAATCCCCGATCCGAAATGGCTTGAACAAGAGAATAAGCACCCCTCCGGCAAAGTTGGAAAGTGAACCTTGTAGGGCAAGTCCAATGGCGAGGCCGGCCGCTCCCACTATGGCCACCAAAGAGGACGATTTTACACCTAGTTGGGTAATGACCAAAACAAACAAAAGCAGCTTAAGGGCAATGCTTATAAAGCTTTGTAAGAAGGTTTCCAGAGCCAGGTCGTAATCCTTTTTCTCGAAAAATTTTCGCACCAGGCGATTGATAAACTTAATTACCCATAGTCCAAAAATCAGAATAATAATGGCCATAAGGATATTGGGCAAAATATCCCATGCCCAATTTATCGCCTCATCAATGTGTTTCTGCCAATCTGTGAAGTTTTCCATTTATATAGCTTTTGGTTTACTGAAACTTAAAAAAACCCAAATTAGGAATGAAAAAGAAAGGATTAAAGTATTGTTAAGATTAATCCTGCAAACCCAATTGCACCAAAACGTCTTCCGTTTTATGCACTGGAAGCTTGCAAGAACCCTGCTCACAAACATAATACAAGGTTTCTTTGGGTATAAATCTATTTTGCAATAGTACTAATCCACTCTCTTTTTTTGTTCCGGCGAGAACAATATTCGGTAGATAAAGTCCAAGAAGTTCCTCAGCTTTTTCCCGATGGTCTTCCCCCACAATGGCCACTTCAAAGAAAGGCCCATTGAAATAAAGGGCCAACTGCATCCAATTGGCATGGCTTTGGGCGTTCTTTTCAAAATTCTCCTGCATATTTCTTAGCATTTGCCTCGCCATGTCCTCATACTGGGCGTCAAACAGAATCTTGGCCATTTTAAACAGGTTCTTGGCCATTATGGAATTGGAAGCAGGGACTACATTATCGGAAGTTTCCAAGGTTCGGCGGACCAATTTTGGTTCTTGTTTGGAGGTAAAAAAGAACAGTCCACTTTCCTTATCCCTAAAATTCTCCAAGCAGTAGTCCGTTAATGATTTGGCCCGTGATAACCATTGCTCATCAAAGGTAACTTCATAAAGACCAATAAACGCCTCACAGACCGAAGCATAGTCCTCCAAATAACCGTTGATGCTACTGGCCCCATTCTTATGATTGTGATACAGGCCACCATCTTCCTTACTCAATTGTGATGTAATAAAATCGGCATTTTTAAGGGCCAAATCCAAATATTCCGTATTTCCTAGATATCGATAGGCGTCTACAAGTCCTTTCAGCATCAAACCGTTCCAAGAAGTCAGGATTTTATCGTCCAATCTAGGTTTGCTCCTTTGGTTCCTTACATTTTTTAGGAGTGCGAGCCCATTTACCAAGGTGGTATGGAGGGTAGCTTCTTCCAAACCGTATTTTTTGGCAATTTCACTTTCGGCAACATCCCGGATCAGTACATAGTTTCCATGTTCCCAATGGCCATAACTATTGATATTGAAATAATCCTTGAACAATGGGAAATCTTTTCCCAAGATGGACTTTAGCTCCTCCTCCTGCCAAACGTAATACGCACCTTCTTCCAACTCCCCATTTTCGTTAAGGCTATCCGCATCCAAAGAGGAAAAGAATCCGAAATTTTCACTCATCAGTTCCTCTTGCACAAATTGAATGGTCCCTTCCACCGCGCTTTTGTACAGCTTATTCTTGGTCGAGGCATAGGCCTTGGCATACAGGCTTACCAACTGGCCATTATCGTAAAGCATTTTTTCAAAATGGGGAACGTGCCATTTGGTGTCTACGGAATATCTGGAAAAGCCACCACCGACATGATCAAAAATTCCGCCCCATGCCATTTTGGTCAAGGAGGTATGTACATATTCCAAAAGCTTTTCATCATTGCTTGCCTGGCCATAGTGCATTAGAAAATTAAGGTTGACGGGCATCATAAACTTTGGGGCACGTTGGTAACCGCCCATTTTTTTATCAAAAAATTGTGACCACTGTTTTACGCCTTTGCGGATTCCTTCGAAAGTTATGAGGTCCAAGTCCGGTTTGTTCGCTACCAGATTAATAGTTTGTAGGCCTTCCGCCAGATTTTGGGCATATTCCTGGACCTTGCCCGGATCTTGTTTGGCCAGATCGCTCAATTGTTGTAATACCTTGATCCAACTTTCCTTCTTTACATAAGTCGCACCCCAAAATGGCCTTCCATCGGGCAAGGCTACCACATTTAACGGCCAACCTCCACTACCGGTCATCATTTGTAAAGCATCCATGTAGATTTGATCCACATCTGGGCGTTCCTCTCGATCCACTTTAATGTTTACAAAGTTTTGATTCATGACCTGGGCCACCTCTTCGTCCTCAAAACATTCGTGTTCCATAACATGGCACCAATGACAGGCCGCGTAGCCAATGCTGATGAGGAGTAATTTGTTTTCCTTCTGGGCCAACTCCAGGGCTTCTGGATTCCAAGCACGCCAGTCTACCGGATTATTGGCGTGCTGTAGCAGATAGGGACTGGTTTCATGGATGAGGGAATTGGTATGGGTCATCTTCTGGGTATTTTGGGCCAGTAGCCCGTTCAGGATAAAATAAAATAACAGGATGCATCTAGATGAAAGCATGTTCAAAGGTAGTGTAAACAGGGCATAAAAAACGCCCGCCGGTCATTTGGCGAGCGTATGACTTTGAACTACGGTAAAGCCTTATTTAACCTCAAAGGTTATCTTAACGTTTACCCGGTATTCCTTTATTTTACCATCATCAACGGTAGCACTTTGCTCGTTGACGTATACCGAACGAATGTTCTTTACGGATTTAGCGGCTTCCGCAACCGCCTTTTTTGTGGCATCTTCCCAACTTTCATCGGAGTTCGCCAATACTTCAATTACCTTTAAGACTGCCATAATGATTTTGTTTTTGAATAGTATTAAAGTTAGCGAATTTATGCCGGATTACGGGACAGTTCAACAAAAATCAACCATTCAGTGCCACTACTTCATTCACTTTGTCCCCCATCATGTTTTTTAGCATGGTCTCAATACCATTCTTTAGGGTGTAGGTTGAAGACGGACAACCACTGCATGCACCTTGTAGGATGACGTTTACGGTCCGGCTATCCTCCTCATAGGACTTAAAAAGAATATTGCCCCCGTCACTGGCCACGGCCGGTTTAACATACTCTTCCAAAATGTCCATGATTTGAAGGGAAATGTCGTCCAGGTTTTCTGGATTGGCCTCTACCTCCGGGGTATCCAAGGCTTTGGACAGCGCAGCAGTTGACGATACGGCTTCCTTTCCATCCGCAATGAAATCCCGAATGAATTCCCGAAGTTCCATGGTTATTTCTTCCCATTCGGCCATGTCATATTTGGTAATGGAGACATAGTTCTCATCCAGAAACACCTGTTTTACAAACGGGAAATGAAACAATAGTTTGGCGAGCTCCGACTCTGATGCCTCATCGATGTTTTTGAATTCATAAGTGTCCGGGACTATCCTACGGCTGGCCACAAATTTCATAGTGGTAGGATTGGGGGTAACTTCGGCATAGACCGTAACAGGAATTTTTTTTCCTGTGGTTTCCTCCAGTACCACTGGCTCCCCGGCATTAAGATATTCTACCATTTGTTGCGCCACTTCGTCCTTTACGTCCTCCCATTCCACAATATCAAAGCGTTCCAAGGCGATAAAACTACCGGAAATATAAACGGTCTTTATAAAAGGCAGATAAAACAATTGTTGGGCCAAGGGCGATTTTTTGGCCTCATCGATGTTACTGAACTCATAATTGTTTCCCTGTGTGAGTGGTTCGTTGGCCTCAAATTTTAAAATCGCCGGATTTTGTGTGGGAACTACGGTAATGTTATACTCCTTCATTGCACCTAATTTTTTTCAAAAATACAACCATTTTCGCAGTATCTACGCATATAATAATGTCGTGTTTCATTCGTTATATGTTATATTTAGTCGATATTAATTCATATCCCCCCAAATTTGATGAAACTTCGTTTACTGCTTTTGCTATCCTTTCTTGCTTTTGGCTTCAGGTCATATGCACAAGAAGGGATTCCCGTATATTTTGATTATTTATCGGACAACTACTATTTGGTCTATCCCTCCATGGCCGGTATAGGCGAAGGGGGTAAGATTCGGGGTACTATTAGGCAACAATGGTTTAGCGTGGATGAAGCCCCCAATCTCCAGACCCTAAATGCACATTTTAGATTAGGGGACAGCAATAGCGGGGTAGGGGCTATTTTCTTTAATGATGCCAATGGGTATCATTCCCAAACAGGATTAAAACTGACCTATGCCCACCATTTAAAACTGGGGGGAGATATCCGATATTTAAATCAATTGTCTTTTGGACTTAGCGCCGGACTTATTCAAAGCAGTCTGGATGAAACGGAATTTCGATCCGTAATTCCCGATCCCATCATCACAGGAACAAACAATAGCGTTAGCTATTTTAATGTGGATTTGGGAATGTCCTACAGTCTTATGGAATTTTACGCCCATTTTGCCGTGCTGAACGTTTTGGGATCAGGACGCGATTTATATACGGCAATTGAGTTTGATAATTTAAGACGCTATTTGGTTTCCGCCGGGTATATCTTTGGACGGAATGAATGGCAGTACGAGCCTTCTGTGCTTTTCCAATTGACCGAATTCACTGAGGAAATGACCGTGGATTTTAACGCCAAGGTATATAAAGATGTGAGTTTTGGACGGATTTGGGGAGGGTTGTCCTATAGACGTAGTTTCGACGGGGCCCAGTTTCAGACGGATGGAAGTTTTGGGGAACAACGTTTGCAGCTAATTACCCCGATCATCGGAGCCAATATCAACAACTTTTTGATCTCCTACAACTACTCCTACCAAATGGGGGATATCCGTTTTGATAATGGTGGATTCCACCAAATTACCGTGGGATATGATTTTGGACAATCCGAACGGCGTTACGACTGTTATTGTCCGGCCGCCCAATAATACGGCGTGTACAGGCCGCCCCACCCATTATTTTCCTAAGGAGTGAGGCGTATGGTACCTATGGGATTTCACTTCTCCCATGTATAGTTCTTTCGTGCCGCTTGTTTTTCAATGGCTTCCATCATGGCGTCCTGCAGACTCCCCTTGGAGTTTTCTTTTTGATTTTTGACGATAAACGCTTCGCGTTTGGCATTGAGCTCCTGGATTTCTTGTTGGATCTTTTTTCGTTCCTTATTTTTTTCTAGTATAAAGGATTCGATTTCACCGGTTGTTTTGTCCTGTAGTACCGGGGGCAACACCTTTTTATCTATTTTGGAAAGACTGATGTCTCCTCCGGCATAGGCATCCACCAAATCCCAAGTAGCGTTTTTATACAAATGCGAACTTTTGCTTACGGCACGTTTTACGGCTACGGCTTCCTCCATTTCCAGGGCATTGTCATCCTGTTCGTGCTGGGCCTTTATTTTTTCGACTCCCAGTAGACCATAGGAAATATAGGTGCCGTTTAATTTGGAATTCAATTGGATGATAATATCGTCGTATGGGGTGGCTATATGCACTACCTTTTTATTATGGTCGATGGCCGTATATTCCCCTCCGGTAAGTCTGGCCCCATGCTTCCATTTGGTGTTTATACCTTGTTCGTAATTACCACAAAAAATAGTATTGACGATTACATCCTTCTCTTTGGCGTGGTATGCGGCATCCATATAGCTTAGTTTGCCTTGGGTAAACGGCTCGTTTCCAGCAATAAATATCATTTTAAGATGGTCCGGATTTTTTCCCCAATCCAATTGTGTCAATGATTTTTGGATGACCTTACCACAATACTCCTCGCCACCGTTGGTGGTAAGGGAGAAGAGTTTTTCCGAGATTTCGTCCAGGTCCTGGCTAAAATCCAATACCTGCTGAATGTAACCTTCCTGAGAAGAAAGATGGTCGTTACCGTATTGATATAAGGCGATTTGTAGTTCAGTGGGGCGATCGTCTCCGCATTGGGCATAGCTAAATTTGTTTACAATGTCCCACAACTGGGACTTTGCCTGGTTTATGAGTCCATCCATACTATTGCTCGTATCCAAGAGCAAAGCGATTTTTACGGTAGGGGTGGCCGGTTTTTCCTTTTCCCATAAGGCATGTGTGATGATGGTATGCCTATTTGTGTTACTAGGTTTGGGTTCACATCCGTATGAACTTACTGCAAAGAGAGAAAGTCCTATTCCCAAAAGTTGTCCTGCTAATTTCATATCGATTTTATTTTTTGATTATGGGGCTAAAACTAGGGGCAAAGTTTTTCCTAAAAAACGGGGAATGAGTGAAATGGTTTTTTGAATGCGTGAACCGGAAATTTGATTGATCCAACGGCCCAAATACGCAATGTGGTAGAACATTTTTAAAGATGTCCCGTTTTTGTGTACCGTATAAATCTCCTAAGTTTACAAGGTAATTCAGGACCATGCCTGCAAATCGTTGTATACTACTATTACTGTTGCTCTGGGGTTCCACCATGCTATCACAGGGGCTAGGCAATGCCGCCCAGCTTAAAATAAAGGGGTCCGTCAAGAGCAGGGAAACCGGCGTGCCTATTTCCGGGGTACAGGTTTCCACAAGTTCCGGGGAGAATGCCTTTACGGATGCCTTTGGTGAATTTAGTATTCGTGCCAGCAGGGGAGAGGAGCTTATTTTTATGAGTTCAGAATTTGAAACGGTTAGGCATACCATTACCAGCAATGAAGATGTGGATGTTCTGGTAGAAGGGTACACCGGACCTAGCAAAAAGGCGGAAAAAGGAGCACTTTCCAAGGCAGGTGTTTGGGAACACCAAAAGTTGCTGGACTCGGCGAAGCATTATAAAAAGACCGATATCGAAAAGAGCATTGATTTTATCGCGCAATCCATCTCCCGCCTAGGCAAACGAGGGAATAAAAGGGAGCTGGCCCAATCCCTTACCCTACTCGGCGAGGTCTATCTTTTTCACAAACAATATGACCTAGCCATAGACAATTTACAGGATGCATTGGAAGCTAATAAAACGCCCAGGGCAAGCCTCCTTTTGGCAGAGGCCTATTTACAAAATGAAGCGTTTGATGAGGCAAAGGCTACACTTTCCCCCTTGATCCAGATCAAACCATTGCAGCCCTTAGAAAAAGTGAATACCTATGAATTATTAGGGGATACCTATAAAGGTCTTGATCAACTGGAAGAAGCGGTAGCCTACTACGAAGAGGGATTAAAGGTAGCCAGGAAAAATCAAATGACCCCAAAGATGACGGACCTTAACTCTAAGATTGCAGGTGCCTACGCGGATGAAAATCGTTTGGTCGAGGCCGAAGGCTATTACAGCAATTCCATGGAACTGGCCAGACAGCAAGCCCCGCAAAGGGCCATTCAAGAGAAGGAAAAGGTAGCCGATTTTTACAACAGGGAAAGTAGGTACGATGAGGAGATTCAACTGCGCAAAGGAACGTTGAACCAACTTAAGGAAATTTCCGAACCTGTTGCGGATTTGAACAACAACGTATTCCGTCCGGCGGACACCATTACCTCTCAACGTATCAACTATAAAATCGCCAACGCCTATATTGCCCAGGATAAGTATGAGGAGGCCCTTCCCTACCTGGAACGCAGTATCGTTGAGGCCGATTCCGAGGACGATCTGATCGTGCAAAAAGACGCGACGCGAAAATTATCGGAAATTTATAAGAATCAGGGAGATTATTCCAAGGCCTTGGCCACCTACCAGGAGTATGTTGCCCTGGTAGATACCTTGTACATACGTAAGGAACAGGAAATTTCCAGGGCTGCCCGTTTCAATCGGGAGGTAGCCGCAAAGCAGAGTCGAATCACCGGTTTGGAGCAGGAACGCGAACTTTCCCAAAGCAAGTACGAACTGGCCATAACGGAACAACAATTGGCTCAGGAGAGCAACAAACGGCAGAAATGGATCATCTATTCCTTGATACTGGGAATGGTACTGACTGCCTTGGCCGCTTTTTTCTTTTACAGAAGCAACCGTCAGCAGAAATTGGCCAATAACCTTTTGGCTTTGAAGTCGTTACGATCGCAAATGAATCCACATTTTATTTTTAATGCACTGAATTCGGTAAATAATTATATCGCCAAGAGCGATGAACGCAGCGCCAACAGATATTTGAGTGAGTTCTCTACCTTAATGCGTGCCGTTTTGGAGAATTCGGAGGAAGATTTTATTCCCCTTACCAAAGAACTGGAATTGTTGGAACTGTATGTGAAATTGGAACATTCGCGGTTTCCCGATAAGTTCGACTATGAAATTGTCCGCGATGGGCATTTGGATATCGAATCCTATCAAATTCCGCCCATGTTGCTGCAACCTTATATTGAAAATGCCATTTGGCACGGTTTGCGGTATCGGGAGGACAAAGGATTTTTAAAAATACACCTAAGGCAAATCGGCAAGGAGACGTTGGGCATTACAGTAGCGGACAATGGTATCGGCAGGAAAAGATCGGCCGAGATAAAGACCAAAAATCAAAAGAAACAGAAATCCAAGGGCATGGGAAACATCGCCAAACGGATCGCTATTTTAAACGATATGTACAGTGATCGCATTGCGGTGCAACTTTCGGACTTGAATACGGACGGCACAGGCACCCAAGTGGACTTCACCCTTAAAAAGAATTGATGGAACTGAAGGCAATTATCGTGGAGGATGAGGCCAATAGCCGAGAAATCCTAAGAAACTATTTGAAGAAATATGTAAAGGATGTCCATCTCATGGGAGAGGCCGCCTCTATTAACGAAGGACTGGACCTGATACGGAAACACCCTTTGGACCTGGTCTTTCTGGATGTGGAAATGCCCTTTGGCAATGCTTTCGATCTTTTGGACCAGCTGCCCGACCGTACGTTTGAAACGGTTTTTGTTACGGCCTATGACCACTATGCCAAGGATGCCCTGAACCAGCATGCCGCTTATTATTTGATGAAGCCCATTAATATAGATGAATTGGTCAAGGCGGTGGATTATGTAAGGGAAATAAAGCAGCGGGAGGCGCAATTGGAGGACCGTGTCCTTCGGCCCAAACTAAAGGGCGTAGAGGGAAAAATTACCTTGCCCCAGCAAGATGGATTTCAGGTGTTGAACGTTTCGGATATTCTATATTGCAAGGCGGACGATAACTATACGGAGATTTATTTGGAAAACAAGAAGATTTTAGTCAGCAAAACCTTAAAGTATTTTGAAGAGGCCCTTTCGGGATTTTCTTTTGCCCGCATTCATAAATCCTATTTGGTCAATGTAAACGAGGTGGTCAAATACAAAAAAGGTAAGGGTGGCAGTGTTGTCGTTTCCAATGGCAAGGAACTTTATGTCTCGGCTTCCAAAAAAAAGGAATTGTTGTCCTATTTTTGATGTCAATGGAGAATTCTTGGGTAGATGTGGGACGTGAGATGTGAGACGTGAGACGTGAGATGTTAGAAGTGAGAAGTGAGAAGTAAGAGTAAACGGTAAGCAGTAAGTAGTTATCAGTGGGCGGTAGCAGTGATTGGAAGGCAGTATATCGTAATCAAATGCCAATAGCTAGCAATCCGTAGCCCATTCCAGAAACAAAAAATTAGATAATGCCAATTATACAGACCGTTAAGGGTAAAACACCGCAAATAGGAAAAGATTGCTTCATTGCCGAGAATGCCACCATCGTGGGCGAGGTAGAAATGGGTGAGAATTGCAGCATTTGGTTCAATGCCGTTGTTCGAGGAGACGTACATTATATAAAAATGGGCAATAAGGTAAACGTACAGGATGGGGCCGTTATTCATTGTACCTATCAAAAATCACCGACCAGCATTGGGAACAATGTTTCCATTGGCCACAACGCCATTGTTCATGGTTGTACCATTGAGGATAATGTTTTGGTCGGAATGGGTAGCATTATTATGGACGATTGCGTTGTGGAAAGCCACAGTATAATAGCCGCGGGTGCGGTGGTTACCAGAGGGACCCGTGTATCCAAGGGAACTATATTTGCCGGGACCCCGGCCAGAATGATCAAGAAGGTCAGTCCGGAGATGATCACAGGGGAAATTGACAGGATTGCCAACAGCTATGTAAAATATGCAAGTTGGTTCAAGTAAAAGAAAGTAAGGTCATTTCCCAGTTTTGAATACTTGGAGGAGTAGGAGGCAAAAAACCAAGAATCCAATGAGCCGCAAGCATTAATTTCTATATTTGTGGAGTCAAAATAACAACTATGAAAGCACATGTATTTCCAGGTCAGGGCGCACAATTCGTGGGAATGGGTCTAGATCTTTTTGAGAAATATCCCATAGCCCAAGAGATGTTCAACAAGGCCAATGATATTCTGGGTTTTTCAATTACGGACATCATGTTCGAGGGTACGGCCGAGGACTTGAGACAGACCAAAGTTACCCAGCCGGCCATTTTTTTACACTCGGTGATACTGAGTGCAGTGATGGGAGAGGATTTTAGTCCCAATAGTGTGGCCGGGCATTCCTTGGGTGAATTTTCCGCCTTGGTGGCCAATGGTGCCTTAAGCTTTGAAAATGGACTACAATTGGTTTCACGAAGGGCCATGGCCATGCAAAAGGCCTGTGAACTAAAGCCAGGAACCATGGCCGTAGTTTTAGGGCTGGAAGATGCGGTGATTGAAAAGGTATGTGCCGAAATATCGGGAATCGTGGTTCCGGCCAATTATAATTCCCCGGGGCAATTGGTAATATCGGGAGAGGTGGATGCCGTAAACGAGGCCTGCTCCCAATTAAAGGAAGCGGGTGCCCGTAGGGCGCTTCCCTTACCCGTAGGAGGTGCATTTCACTCCCCGTTAATGGAACCAGCAAGGGAAGATTTGGCCGCCGCTATCGAAGAAGCGACCTTCAATGAACCGAAATGCCCGATCTATCAGAACGTAACTACTGAGGCGGTCAGTGATCCAAAGGAAATCAAGGAAAATCTAATTTCGCAATTGACGGCTCCTGTCAAATGGACACAAAGTGTCCAAAACATGGCCAAAGCGGGTACTTCCCAATTCATAGAGGTAGGTCCGGGAAAGGTATTACAAGGCCTGGTAAGGAAGATAGTACCTGAGGTGGAAACTGCCTCCGCAGAAACCCCATAGGCCATGTTTACCCTCAAATGCGGCATTTCATCCGAAAAAGCCCTATTTAATCTTTTAATTTAAGGACTGGATTATTTTTTTAGTAATATTGAGCCCATTTTTGGATAACCTACCAACCCCACTTGAATTTGGATTCTTTGAATTCAATAATTGTTGTACGTCGATGTTTTAAATAAACCATTATAGTATCGGCAAATTGCACCCGGCCATTTTAGGTAACGGTGTTAACCAATAGAAAGTGAAATAAAGTACTATGGACACCCCATCCAAAACGACCTATACCTTAAAAAATGCTTGGCTATCCCTGGTTTGCCTATTGTTGGGGTATACCTTGTATTCACAAGAATTTTCCGTTGCCGCAATAAATGACCTCAATGAGGACGGAAGTACTACTGCCGTGTTCAGAATAACCCGCGGCGCATCTCTAAATAATGCGGATATAACCGTAAATTTCACTGTGGGTGATGTTGCGGATACCGCGACCTCGGGTGTAGATTATACGCCACCAGCTAGCACTTCTATTCTATTTCCAGGAAGTTTTTTGCAATCTTCTCTAGACATTAATATCACAAGTATTCCAGATGTGCTTATTGAAGGTGATGAAACTTTGACCCTAACCCTGGATTCGGTTACCGGGGGTACCATAAGTCCTACGGCAAATAGCGATACTGCAAATATTCTTGATGACGATTTTCCCGCGGCATCCATTAGCGCTACGGATTCCGATGCTGCCGAGGCAACGCCTTCCAATAGTACGGGCCAGTTCACCATCGATTTGGGCGTTACCAATACCAGTGGATCGGCCATCACCGTAAATTATACCATCAGCGGTAGTGCTGGTAACACCACGGATTACAGTACCATCGGCACGAGCGTAAATATCCCGAACAACCAGCAAACGGCCACCGTTACCATCACCCCAGTAGACGATGGTACCGTGGAAGGCACTGAAACGGTCATTCTGACCTTGGCTGCCGGGACAGGTTATACGGTCGGAGCACCCAGTTCGGCCACGGTAAATATTGCCGATAATGATGTGCCAGAAGCATCTATCACTGCTACGGATGATGACGCAGCGGAGGCAACACCTTCCAATAGTACGGGCGAGTTCACCATTGATTTGGGGGTTACCAATACCAGTGGATCGGCCATCACCGTAAATTATACCATCAGCGGTAGTGCTGGTAACACCACGGATTATAGTACCATCACCACGAGCGTAAATATCCCGAACAACCAGCAAACGGCCACCGTTACCATTACCCCGGTGGACGACGGTACCGTGGAAAGCACCGAGACGGTAACCTTGACCCTGGCCGGTGGTACGGGCTATACGGTCGGCGCACCCAGTTCGGCCACGGTAAATATTGCCGATAATGATGTGCCAGCAGCATCTATCACTGCCACGGATGATGACGCAGCGGAGGCAACACCTTCCAATAGTACGGGCGAGTTCACCATCGATTTGGGCGTCGCCAATACCAGCGGATCGGCCATAACGGTGAATTATACCATAGGAGGTAGCGCCGCGAATGGTACGGACTACAATACTATAACTTCTAGCGTAAACATTCCGAACAACCAACAAACGGCCACCATAGACATAACGCCGAGCGATGATAATCTGGTCGAAATTAGTGAGTCCGTCATAATAACATTGGCCGCCGGTACGGGTTATTCCATTGGTGCCCCCAATACGGCTACCTTGAATATTGTAGATAATGACGTAGGTACGTTCACCGTCGATACCACCGATGCCGATGCAGACGAGGAAGGGCCGGATGACGGTATTTTTGTCATACGGCTTGATACGGAAAACCGCACTGGTACAGCGATAACCCTGCCGTATTCCTTAAGTGGAACCGCTACCAATGGAGGAGGAAATAGTGATTACACCATTACGGGTCAGGCCACGTTCACCTTCCCCGCGGGAATTCTTGCGCGAACCTTACGGATTACACCTATAGACGATAGTGATCTTGAAGATGATGAAACGGTCATTTTACAATTGGGTACACCGAGTAGCTCCCAATTTGAGGTAGGAGCACCCAACTCGGGTACCATCACAATTGCGGATAATGAATGTGCAGGCGGAGATACGGCCCCTGTACGCAATTCAAATCCGAACGAATTTTGTGACACTCCAAGTGTTAACCTAAATACCTTGGTATCGGGTTCTGCCCCTGCAGGATCAACATTGCGTTGGAGTACTATACCCAATCCCTCGGTAGTAGGAGATTTGTTGCCAAGCGCTACGGTAAGTACCACCGATTCCTATTATGGGGTATTTTGGGCCAATGACAATTCCTGTTCCAGCCCATCCTTGCAAATCGATGTGGTTTTCAATACTTCACCTTCCGCAGGTACCACCACCAATGCTATTGCTTGTTCGGACGACGAATTTGGTGAAACCGAGCTAGATTTGGACGATCTGATTGAAGATGAAGACTCCGGGGATTGGACCCAAACTAGTGGGCCTTCTGTAGGTAATATTCCCAACAATAATCAAATAGATTTTGAGGGATTGCCCTTGGGATTTTATGAATTTACCTATACTACTGACGGCGCCGTTGCCCCATGTACCAATGATACTTCCGTTTTGATCATAGAGGTCCAGGATTGTGACCCTTGTATGGCAGGAAATTTGGCACCTACCTTAAATCCTGATGCCCCGGATACCGATTACTGTGGGGACACAATTTCCCTGGATTTGGACGATTTTGTTTCAGGAAACGGGCCGGCAGGGACCGAATTGCGATGGAGCACGGTTTCCGACACTTCGGACGAAGCGGCCCACCTTTTATCAAGCACTATAAATGTTTCCAATGGGGGGTCGTATTTTGGATTCTACTGGGACGATGCCAACAATTGCGCCAGTCCATTTTTGGAAGTTATTTTGGCGTTGCGCCCAATACCCATAATTACCTCCACCACGCCTGGGGAGCGTTGCGGACCAGGCCCTGTGGAATTACAGGTTACGGGTAATGTTCCCGGACAGAGTCAGCCCCCGACCTTTAATTGGTATACCGTACCTACGGGAGGGGCCGCGCTTTTTTCAGGATCAACGGTAACTCCAAACCTGAGTGTGACTACTACCTATTATGTAGAGGCCACAGCAGATGGATGTACCTCCTCGCCACGGGAAGAGGTGATTGCAACGGTCATACCCGAAGTCTCGGCCGGGGTTCCCGCGAACGGCTCTTCATGTAATGATCCGGCCTTTGGCAGTACTACTTTGGACCTTGCCGATCAATTGACCGGTGAGGATGCCGGTGTATGGGCGGTTACCTCCCAACCTGCCGGTGGAACCATTGCAAATGGAATTAACTTAATCGATTTTGAGGGGCAACCGGATGGGGACTATGTCTTTACCTTTACCACAACAGGCGCCCAAGCGCCCTGCGAGAATGAATCCTCTGTGGTCACCATATCCGTGAGCAGTTGTGATACCGATGATGATGGGGACGGATTGTTCGGCGGTGAGGAAGCCGCTTTGGGCACCCTGCCCAATAATGCGGATACGGACGGTGATGGCATCGACGATGGGGTAGAAGTAGGGGGCGATGTCCTAAACCCATTGGACGAAGATGGCGATGGTAGGATCGATGCCCTGGAATCCAATATTTTGGACAGCGATTCTGATGGCTTGGTGGACCAATTGGATCCGGCCAATGACGATCCCTGCATTCCGTCACGCGAAAACGGTCAATGCGACTTTGACGGGGATGGACTTTCGGATCAGTTGGAGCTGGCCAATGGCTCCGACCCGGATGACCCCTGTGATCCCTTTCCAAACTCCCCCAGTTGTGACACTACTCCCATAGACTTGGAGATTTCCAAAACAGTGGACAATCCCAATGGGGAAATTGGTGGGGAAGTTACTTTTACGGTAACTATAACGAATTTATCCGATCGGCCGGCCAGGGGGATTCTAGTAGGAGATCTTTTGGAGCTGGGATTTGAATATGTTTCGGACATCGCTTCGGCAGGTATTTACGATGCGGAAACGGGAGAATGGAATATCTCGGTCCTGAATGCCGCGGAAAACGCGAGTCTAGAAATTGTAGCCACCATATTGGAAGGGGGCCCCTATACCAATACCGCCGAACTACTGGATTCGTTTCCAGCGGATGGCAATGATACCAACAACAGTGATACGGTTACCGTAAGTATAGACGTCCCGGCAGGAATCGATTTGGAGCTACGCAAACTGGCCAGAATAGGAAATGGATCCAATTCGGTTAATATATATCCATTGGTGGGTGAGGTGATCACCTTTGTTATCATTCTGTCCAATGAATCGACCACAGGCGATGTGATTTCCAATATTCAAGTGGAGGATATCCTGTCTTCTGGACTGGATGCCCGGATCAGCGATGTTACGGCAAGTGCCGATATTGGGATTTATACGATAAGTTCAGGACTGTGGGATATCCCATCCCTGCAACAAGGTCAGGAAGCTACCCTTGAAATTACGGGTACCGTGCTTCCTGTAGAAGGTACTTTTGCCAATACGGCAACCCTTATTCGGTCATCACCTTTTGATGGGATTGCAGGGAACAATCAGGCCACGGCCACGGTTACCGTAAGTTTGCCAACCCCTGCCGATCCCGGATTTATTTTCAATCAATTTTCGCCCAATGGGGACGGAACCAATGATTTTTTGAATATTCGGGATATAGGAACCTTTACCAATACCTCGATCGAGATTTTTAACCGCTATGGGAACCAAGTATTTTCCGCTCAAAATATGACCGATGATGATGTTTGGGACGGTACTTGGGAAAATGAACCGGTTCCGGATGGCACCTATTTTTATATATTGAATCTCGGCGATGGTACCGAACCTAGAAAAGGCTGGATTCAGCTGATAAGATAGATTATACATGGCATTTAAAAAAGATAAATCGTTTTCCCCGTATATTTATTTTTTTCTGGGATTGGTGGTGTTTGGGACTACTTCCGGTAAAGCCCAAAGGGAACCGCAGTACACCCAATATATGTACAATATCGGTAGTTTTAACCCGGGTTATGTGGGGACCGTGGAAAATGTTGAGATTATTGGCCTATACCGGGCCCAATGGTTGGATATCCCGGGATCTCCAAGAACCATTCGCCTCGGGACCAATTTGCCCTTTCAAAATAGGAAACACGGTGTTGGCCTTAATGTGGTCAATGACCAAATAGGACCGGTTACACAAACTTATGTGGACCTTTCCTATTCCTATCAGTTTAATGTGTCCTACAACACCAAATTATCCTTTGGTATGGATGTTGGCGGAGGTTTCCTGGATGTCGATTTCTCCAAGGGAACATTTCAAAACCCCGGAGAGCCGATATTGAATCGAAGCCCGATCAATAATTTTTACCCCACCATTGGCGCAGGATTATTTTTATACAGCGACGATGTTTGGTATTTTGGGCTTTCCGTACCCAATTTTCTAACCGATGGTATCTATGACGACGATGTGGCTGCCATTGTGGAGGATAACATTCATTTAAACATCATCGGGGGTTATGTATTTGATTTGTCCGAAACTTTGAAGTTTAAACCGGCCTTTTTATTGAACTATATAAACGGTTCACCGTTGAACACCAATATTTCGGCAAATTTTTTGATCAATGAACGGTTTACCGCCGGGGCCTCCTACAGGTGGAACAATGCCATAAGTGGATTGGCCGGATTCCAGGTTTCCAGCGGTACTTTTATTGGCTATTCCTATGACTATAACACGAATTTACTAGGGGAGTTCAATAACGGTTCACATGAAATCATTCTTAAGTTCTATTTGGGCCAGGGCAAGGAACGTGCAAAAGAGGATAAGCCGATAGACAAAGATCAGCCCAAACAAATTGATACACCAAGGTTTTTTTAAACGATATTCCTATGGGAACACGACTTTTATTGTTGGTATGTTGGGCAGTATCTACCGTTGGATTTGCCCAGGAAAAGATGAACAAGGCGGACAAATTGTTTTATAGTTATGCCTATGCGAATGCAATTCAGGCGTATCAGAAACAAATTCGGGACGGGAAATTGATGACCAACCATCAATACCTGAATCTTGCAGATGCCTATTTCCATACCGGTGATTATGGAAATGCCTCCAAATTGTATTTGCAGATCAATTCCAAGGACACTATCATGTCCGTAAATCAATTTAATAAGATGTTTCAGAGTTTGGCCAAAAACTCGGAAACGGATAGGCTAAATGCCTTTCTGGAAACTAAAAAAGAATTGTTGCCGGGTGAGTTGTTGGAGAATACGGATTTCAACAGGGAATTGTTGAATTCAGAATCGGATACGGACAGGGACTTCGCTATTTTTAATCTGGGCATCAATAGTCCCCAAGCAGATTTCTCTCCTACCTTTTATAAGGATAGATTGCTCTTTAGCAGCTCCCGTCCCCAAAAGTCAAAAAAAATATACGAACCCTCCGGGGATTCCTATTTGGACATCTATGTCGGCCGGATCGGATCAAATGGTGATGTGCTCGGAGCCAGTACCTTTACTGTAATACCGGAATCCAAATATCATAAGTCGACCCCGTATTATGCGAGTGAAACCGACCGTTTTTTTTACATCCTTTCCAATACGGAAGAGGAACGCTTGGCCTTTGATCAAAATGGCAAGAATTCCTTGGCCCTGGCCATGACCTATCCTAATGGGTTTTTTAGATACCTGTTAAAGGATTTGAGTACTTCCTTTTACTATCCCTTTTTTGATGAATCTACCAATCGGATTTATTTCGCCGCGAATTTTGAGGATAGCTTGGGAGGAACAGATATCTATTACGTAAACACGAGCAATGGTCAAATTATGTCCGAGCCTTTCAATTTAGGTCCCCGAATCAATACCGCCGGGAACGAAATTGCGCCTTATATTTTTGAGGGAAGCCTTTATTTTTCATCCGATATCTTTTACGGTTTGGGCGGAATGGACATCTACAAAAGCAATATGCAAGCGGATGGTGGTTTTAGTATTCCCATAAATTTGGGAAGCGGCATTAACTCCCCTTCGGATGATTTTGGATTTATTATCCAAGAAAATGTTTTTGGCGGATACTCTGGTTATTTTTCATCCAATCGAAAAGGAGGCAAGGGCAATGATGATATTTATGGGTTTAAAATAAATCGTATTCCGGGGTTAAAAACACTGATTTTGCGGGGCCATGTAACCGAGGCATCGAAAGGCCAGGAAATTGAGAAAGCCTCCGTACAGATTTTGGACGGAAACGGGACGCTTTTGAAAGAAGTGTATACCGATGACGAAGGTAGTTTTCAGGCGGAACTTCCCTGGCGGGAATCGATTAAAATGCAAGTGGGAAAAGAGCGCTATTCAAAGTTTATTATGGCCTATGACGAAGCTGCATTGACCGGGCTACAGAAGAACTCCTTGAATATTGAACTATTGCATTTGGAAAATGTAGTGACCCAGAAAGAAGGCAACACCGTTTTGAAACTGGAGAAGTTCTTTTTTTCCAAGGGGAAAAGCAATCTATCCCCGGAGATTATATCAGAATTGGATAAGGCGGCCCACATAATCGGGAAGTTTCCCCAAATGCAATTGCGAATAGCCTCCCATACGGACAGTAGGGGAAGCAAAAATGCCAACAAAGCCCTTTCTACAAAGAGGGCGGAAGCAGTCAAAAAATATCTTGTGGATAAAGGCGTGCCTAGCGCCAGTATTCTTTCTACAGAAGGGTTTGGGGAGGAAAAAATAATCAACAATTGTACGGATGGCGTATATTGCCTCGATTTCTTGCATAACCAAAACCTACGTACCTGGATCATTGTGGACAACTATGAGGAGCTGGAATAGCAACGTATCCATATTAAAATACTACCATCCAGAAATATAGTAGGGAAAACAACGAGAGAAAAATAATGCCCAGATAGGTAAGGATACGAAGGGCCTTTTTGGGACGATATTTTTTTGGAACATCCTCGCTCATCACATTCTTAAGATTCATATATCCAATTATGGGGGCTACCACAAAGGACACAAAGGTAGCCAAGGCCACCAAGTTCCCCATATTTGCGCTAAACATGGCGATTACCCCGAAATTTACGGCGGCCAGCACCAGTACCCCCAAAGCAAAATAGCCCTTTTTACCGGTGAGTTGTACCCTAGGATTCAATAAGTCAATGATATCCAGGGCTACCCGGGTCACTGCATCATGGCAGGTCATACAGGTACTGAACATGGTCGCGAATGCGGAAATCGCAATAAAAATATAGGCCCACGGTCCAATATGGGTAGTAAAGAGTTGTACTACCTGATCGGCAAAGGTAACCGCATTGCCACTAAGCTCCGTACCGGTACCGTACAAGGTCATCCAGCCTATGACCAAGAAAAAAATAGCCAATAAGGCCGTCATAAAATAACCGGTATTGAATTCCTGAAGGGATTCCTTCAAAGAAGGTTTGCCCTGTTGCCCCTTCCATTTCTCGATACTCCATAAGCTTACCCAACTTGAGGCCTCCACAGTAGTGGGCATCCAGCCCATAAGACTGATAAGGAAAAGGATGCCGATTTCATTGAAGATAGGCGGAGGGGTAAAGTCGGCCACTTCTTCAACTTGCCCCTTAAAGACAACCAGTGCCGTGGTTACGATCAAGGCAACGAACAAAATAGTGACCACAAATTTCAGGGAAACCTCTAGAAATTTATATTTCCCTATAATCAAAAGCGAGCTAATAAAGGTAAACAGCCCCAAGGCCACCATACTCAGGGAGACACCTGAAACCTTAAAAAGATTGATAAAAAGCCCGGCGGTCACGGTATACAGGGCGGCCAATATGGTGAACGTGGTAATCAGCGTTATAAATGCATAAAACCACAAATATCCCTTGCCCCGGTTGAGATAACCTTCTATGAGGGTCTTATGGGTAACATTGGTATAGCGGACACCGAATTCAAAAAATGGATACTTGAATACATTGGCCAATACAATCGGAATGACCATAAGCCAACCGTATTGGGCTCCGGCCTTGGTAGAAAGTACCAAATGGGAAGTGCCTATGGCCATACTGGCAAACAAGAGACCTGGCCCCAGGTTCTTGATCAGCGTTTTGATTTTTGACATGGTTTGGTGGTTGTTGCGTAAAATACGGCAATTTGGATGAAATTGTGAAATCGTTTATGGAATCTCTACCGGGTTCCCGTAGAATTTGGGCTGGGTATTGAAAATCAGGTCCAAAAAAACCTTGACCCTGGCAAAATATTCCCGGAATTGGACTCGAAAGCCTTGTTGTCCGTCAATATCCCTTGCATTATAACCTATGGCGGTCAATCCCTTTTTCTCCGCTAGGTAAATGGCCCGTTCATTGTGGAACTTTTGTGAAATTACGGTAACCTTATCCAGTCCAAAAACGACCTTCGCCCTAACCATGGAATCTAAGGTCCGGAAGCCTGCATAGTCCAAAAATATCTTTTCTTCCGGGATTCCTTTTTGAACCAGATCTTTCTTTATGGTAGAGGGTTCATTGTAATAAATGGTGGCATTGTCCCCGCTGACCAAGATATATTCAATTTTACCGGCTTCGAACAAGCGGATGGCCGCCTCGACCCTAAAGGTGTAATAAGGATTTAACGCTCCGCCAACAAGTTTTTTTGAGGTGCCCAACACGAGCCCCACCCTATTGTTGGGTATCTCTTCCAAATTCGAAAATGTTTTTCCTTCCGCGGAGGAATTTATGATATAATTGCATAACAGGATAACCGCCAAAGGCAGCAAGATGCAAAGTCCCAAAATGAGGCGGACCTTCTTTTTCATATGTTGGGAGAACGGCATTTGGAGTAAAGGTAAGCAAAGGAAACAAGTTTGGCCGTAGGCAAGCTCATAAGGGCTATCTTTTATTTCTTGCTCACCAGACCTTTGGTAAATTCATTAAGGGCCTCCACTTTTTCTTCAAAATCGCCTTTTAGGGTTTTACGGTATTCGTTAAGATTTTTCACCAGATCGTCTATGTTGTCCGGCAACACATCCTCAAAGAACTGCCGCAGACGCTTTGCCGTAGTAGGCGATTTTCCATTGGTGGAGATGGCCACCTTCACATTGCCCTTGGTTACGATTCCCCCCATATAAAAATCGCAAAAGGGAGGGTTGTCGGCTACATTCACCAAGATGTTTCGCTTTCTGCAATCCCGGTACACTTGTTCGTTTACGGCAACCTTATCGGTGGTGGCAATAACCATATGCTTACCGCTCAGATACTTTTCGTGGTAGGCGTCCGTTATCATTTCCACACGGAAATTTTTGGCAAGTGCCACAGTTTCTTCCCTAAACATTTTAGCCACCATTTGTGTTTTGGCATTGGGACTGGATTTCAATAGAAACGTCAGTTTTTCAAGAGCTACATTCCCTCCGCCAACAATAAGGATATTCAATTGCGATACCTTAAGAAATATGGGATAGAGTTCGTTTTTTTCCATTTAGTACTGCTTTTCTCATACAACGCTATGGTGCATAGGGCATCATAGGTCTTCCTAATCCTGAAGGGCTTCGGAAACCAATTCGGAAGCCTTTTCCGATAAGGGTAGTTCCAAGGCGGCCTCATGTCCTTTGGCCGACATTTTTCGCCAAGTTTTCCTAAGGATGTCTATGGTTTTTTCCTTGGGATGCTTTTCGGAAAAGGGTTCAAAATAGTAAGCCAAAAACACCAAACAAATAACATCTTCCAAGATCTGTGTTTCCTCGTTCTTTTTAAGTTGCTTTTTTTCAAGAAGAAAGGACACCTTATCGATAAAATTCGGCGTATAGCCCACTTCGTTCAGTATTTCTGAAGCTTTTCGGGCATGGAATTTTTTCAGTTCCTGGCGCCATTTCAAATACCCAACACGATCCATAGGGTAAGACTCCCTAGGAATCTGCCATCGGCAAATATGCTGGCATCGGGCTGTTACCTTCAAGGCCTCGGAGGCATTCGGGGCAAACTCATCCAATTTTTCGGTCATACGCAGGGCATAGAGCAGTTCCTTGGGATAAACTTTACCCTGGTACGTTTCTTTGTTGGGATCCTTGGCATTCGCCGCATCAAATAACCCAAAGGCTTTTTCCAACTTGGTCGGGTCGGACATACTATGTTTTTTTTTCGAAGATACAAAAGAGCGGTCAGTTTCATTGGTTAAAAATCTATCCGCGAATATAAACTGGACTCCTATCTTTGTGGGTAACAGTTGCGGGGTTCCAAGGCTTGGATGGGCTAAACTTGGAGCTTTAGCAAGGTCGGCTTTATTTGCGATTCGGAGAACTTAAATAATTTTTTCCAAATCCACCGTCTTCGTTTCGGTAGATGATCCGAGAGTATTACGTGATAATCAAAATAAGGTACACCGCCACGCTGTTTTTTAAAACGAGATGCCCCACTGCTCATATTAAGGGTTTTTCCTTCGGCAACCGCTAGTTGGGCCAGTTGATGGTGCATAAGTCGGTACAGGCCCATTTCCTTGGGCTGTTGTGGATCATACCCGATCAAGGGAGTGCATATTACAGTATTGTTTTTTTCTACTGCTTGTATGGCCAAGGGATTGGATTGCGAACTATCCCTCAGAATATAATACTGAAGAACTGTAGATGCCTGGGAGGTTTCCAGGAATCGGGTGGTATAATCCGGGTTCAGGCTAGAATATTTTTTTAGGTAAAGTTGGTCATAATAATGCAATAAGGAGTTAAGCTCGCACGGCTGGAATGCCGCAACCTGCTCCCAATACAGATGGTCCGAGCGCTCCCATAATTTTCTATCCTGAACAACGGGTCTTTTTTTCAGATGGGTACCTTTGGTTACATCGAGGACATAAATTTGCCGACAGGCCAACGGCAGCCCTCCCTGTTCCCTTAGAGCCTCAAGCAACCCCATATCCGTGGCGTCATTAACCGATCTAAAGGCTATAGCCCTTTGCGGATATTTCTTTTTGAGATAGGCGATAACAGAAGGTTTCCCAATCAACGTGTCCAAGTCATAAAGATTGGTGGCCAGGAGCCAATTGTTTACAAAGACGACCCGTTCCATGCCCAGGACATACCCGAGTTTCCGAAGTATCGGGAATAGAAATTTGGCGGACAATTTTTGGTTTCGGGAAAATTGATTGCCCGACAAGACTTCCTCACGCGTATAGTCTACATATTGCGATAAAAAGCTGAGGAGGTAGCAAGTATTGTTATTCGATTTCTGGCCCAGACTTAAGGGGTATAATTGGTTTTCAACCTGAAGTAGTTCAAAACGATGATCCGAATTTTTGACAAAAATCCGGCTGGTGGCTATAACCAGAGGTTCTAAAAATGGACGGAGTAGTATACCATTTTCGACCGAGGCCCAGTCCAGTCCAGTAATGGAGTCCTTGTCAAAAACCTTGATAAACACAAGCTGAAATTATGGAGATATTCCAAAGCAATACGGTACGCTATGGAATTTAATGCAATCTTAATCACCAGTTCATATCCAGTTAATCTAAATGATGATAATTTCCAGCACAAAATATGGAGGCCTTACGGCGGATACCACCTCATAATCTAGTTTTAATATCATCCCTTAAGCCAGGAAATGAAAAAAAGAATTGACAAATTAAAAGATAAGATTTTCCATAAAGTACACTCTAACTATTTGATTTATAACACATGTTGGGAAGACTCTCGAATAGACCGGCAACTTTTGAATCTAGATAATGACAGCGAGGTAATCATGATTACCAGTGCAGGATGCAATGCTTTAAACTATTCCTTGGACAGTCCCAAGGCCATTAATTGTATTGATGTAAACCCGCGTCAAAATTCTTTATTGGAATTGAAGAAGGCCAGTGTAAGGAATGGGGACTACGACCTTCATTTTCGAATGTTCGGCAGGGGTAGACATAAAAATATCCACGAACACTATCAGACCAAACTAAAACCCCATTTGCCGGATTACGCTATTGATTTTTGGGATAAAAAGATTGGAAAGTTTGGTGCCAAGGGAAAAAGGAATTCATTCTATTTCTTTGGTACTTCCGGCAATTTTGCCTGGTTGTTCAAGCAGTATTTCGATGCCAAGCCCAAGGCAAGAAAACTCATAAACCGATTATTGAACGCCAAGACCATTGAAGAACAACGCCAAGCCTATTATGAATTGGAGCCCAAATTTTTAAGTAAGATTATCCTATGGCTCATGAATCGGCACCTTACCATGACTCTTCTTGGCGTGCCCAGGGCCCAATCGAAGTTGATTTCAGAAAAATATCCGGATGCCATGTCGGGCTTAATAAAAAACAACCTCAGAAATGTGTTTACCAAGCTTCCCATACAGGACAACTATTTTTGGCGATTGTACCTTACCGGAAAGTATACCAAGAGCTGTAGTCCGGAATACCTTAAGGAACACAATTTTGAGCGTCTCCGGAGCAACGTAGACCTGTTAAGGACGCATACCACCACCATAAGTGATTTTTTAAGAGAACAACCCGGGGCTTACACACATTATGTTTTACTGGACCATCAAGACTGGTTGGCCCATAATCGACCGGAAGCGTTGGATGAGGAATGGGATCTTATTTTAAAAAACAGTCGTCCTGGCACTAAGATTTTAATGCGGTCCGCGGCACCCAAAATCGATTTTTTCCCCGGTTTTATTCAGGATAGGATAGATTGGGACCTTGAACGTAGTGAAAAGGTGCATCGTAAAGATCGCGTGGGAACCTATGCCAGTACCTATTTGGGAGTGGTAAAGTAATGGATTGATTTAAAGTGAAGGTACTTTCCTCTATTTTTCCGAGAACGAAATAGGTTGGGGAACCTATGCCAAGACGCATTAATTTGTTACAATAAAAAAGGGATACGTTGATGAAGTGTATCCCTTTGCGCTGCTGTGTTTGAACGGACCTGTTAGTGAAGGCAATAGGTCTGATCGGTCCTATGGATTCGCTTGTTATCCTGCAAATTGGATAGATGGGCGAGTCTTCCGGACATTGTTGTTGATTGATTGATGAATGATTCCATGATAATTCGTTTTAATAATTTGCCTTCACGATATGGTGACTAGCGGTTAAAGTTTCTGTACTGTGCCCACTGTGCCCTTTTGCTTCCACTAAGGCTGGAAAAGTACTGTCCTGTCTTGGATTCTGTTGCGGTTCTTGTGAATGTTGCTTTCATGATGTTTTTTTATAAGGTTGATAAATGTTTTGATTCTGCTGCTATTAGCGGTTAAAGTTTCTGTACTGTGCCCATTGAGCCCTTTTGCTTCCACTAAGGGTGGAAAAGTACTGTCCTGTTTTGGATTCTGTTGCGGTTCTTGTGAATGTTGCTTTCATGATGTTTTTTTTATAAGGTTGATAAATATTTAGTTTCTATTACTTCTAGCGGTTAAAGTTTCTGTACTGTGCCCATTGAGCCCTTTTGCTTCCACTAAAGGTGGAGAAGTATTGTCCTGTTTTGGATTCTGTTGCGGTTCTTGTAAATGATGCTTTCATGATTTCTAGTTTTTATGATGTTTTTAAATTGTTTTTTTTTGACTTATGCTTAATAGACGACGGGAAATATTTTTTGTTACAGTACTATGTATAAAAAGGTACTATTTTATATATTTTTTAACTTTTATGAATCCATAATTCATTTTAAAAATCAAGTTAAATAACTTATAATCAAATATTTAAAAGAACTTTTTGTTTTTCGTCGTTTGAAATAAAGACTATGGCTTTTTTTAAAAGTTACACTGCAATGGACTTTTTTTTATCTAAAACAAACTATTTCAGTATACAATTCGGATGGATTTGAGAACGAAGTCACCACAATTTTTGGCAGAGAGGAATTACGGGGCAGGGCCATTTAGGGAGCGTGGAGCAGGCAAGGGAACTTGGCAGATTGTGGTAGACGGATTGGTGTCGACCTCATGTTGGTAAGGTTTTGGTTTTGGGACCAAAAGTTATTTCTGGGCAAGGCGGATGAAGCGGTTAATTGAACTCCGGCCAATAGGTTTTGATCTTTTTCCTAAGGAATTGTACACTGCGTTCTAATTGGTCCATTCCATCCACACCATCTTCAATACTGATCCAACCATTGAAACCTACGCGTTTCAATTCGGTAAAAATGGCATCGTAGTCGTTTAACCCCTTTCCAATTTCGCCATGTCGCAGGCGTTTGGCATAACCGATAGAACCGTTTTCATCTTTTCTAAGGTCTTGGATGGTTCCTTCGATCAGGTAGCGATCACTGGCATGCATGGTAACCACACGATTGGATACCTTATACAAAAGCTCCAGGGGATCTTCACCGGCGAGGAAAGTGTTGCTGGGGTCATAATTTACACCAAAGTAGGGATGGTCAATTTTGTCCACCAGTTGACAGAATACATCCATTTGTTGGGCAAATTCAGGGTACTGCCAAAAATCATCCTTATAATGATTTTCCAAAATTAAGGTTACCCCCAACTTCTCGGCATAGGGCAAACATTCCGCAATGCATTCGGCCGCCAAATTTATGCCCCGATCTATGCTCAATTCGGGTCTGCGCTGGCCGGATAATACCCGGCAATAGGACCCACCCAGTTCATGGATCATAGTTATCCAATGCAACTGCTTTTTAATCTCTTTCTGTCGAAAAACGCTATCGGGATGGGTAAAATCTGGAGAGCAACAGAGCATGGGAATTACTTTTTTGCACTTCTCCACCTGCTCCCGGAATAACGGCCAATTGGTCCTGTCCTCCATTTCCAAAAATCCTGCATACCACTCTAGGCCGTGTACCTCCAGGGAACCTGCCAGTTGGATCCACTCGGAAATACGCATGGATCCCTCTTTGCAAAGGGCCTGCATAAAGGCTTTGGGGAAAACGGCTAGTTTCGGCAAGATGATGGTTGTTTATGAATGTTATTTATTCGACAGTTTTTACGCTTAACCCTAGCTGAAACTTTTGAGGTTCACCAGGCTTTGGTAATATTTCGGCCGATTAATGGGAATTGCTCCAATTCAATAACCTGAGCACTTACCGGACCACATTCATCGGAAAGTAAAAATACCGCTGCCGCCGCCAACTCTTCAGGCTTGAACAACCTTTTGGCAGGGGCGAATAATGGCGGGATATCCTTATACCAGTCCTCCGCTTTCCCCGCCGCTTTTTGATTGGCAATTTCATTTTTGGTCAACACCCATCCTGGATTGATCTGGTTTACCCGAACCCCGTATTCCCGAAATAGGCTATCGCCCAGATTTCGGCTTAAAGTCATAAGTGCGCCCTTGGAAATACTGTAGGCCAACAGATTGGGTTCTCCACTCCACGCATTTATGGACCCAATGTTAACAACACAACCTTTGGTATTGGCAAGATAGGGTAGCGCCGCTTTTATGATGGCAAAGGGAGCTAGGGTATTTACCTCCAACATCTGTTTTAGGAACGCCATCTCTGTACTGGCAATAGTTGAAGGCTTTACCAATGCGGCATTGTTCACCACCGCATCCAACTTGCCAAAGTGATCCAAAGCTACTTTTATAAGTTGCTCCGGGGCCTTGTCTTCCGTAATATCTTGGGTATGTACCGTTAAATTTTCGGTCCCCAGTTCTTCAACTACTGCTTTCGCCCTTTCTTCCTTTAGTCCATTGACTACTACCTGTGCCCCTTCCCTTAGACAACTTTTTACAATGGCATTGCCGATTCCGGTGTATCCTCCGGTAATTAAAATAACCTTATTCTTTAATCTCATAATCGTTAATTCGGTTGTAGTATACTTTTTATAACCTCCCCAGAATGCATGGCATCAAATGCGGTCTGCCAGTCTTCTACGCGCCATATGCCTCCTATAATCGGTTGTACATCGAGTCGGCCTGAGTCCATTAGGGACAGTACTTTTTCCCAGATAGGCCAATTATGGCTAAAACTGCCCTGCAACCTAATATTTTTTTGCACAAGGGGATCCAATGAGAAATTGAGCGGTTGGGGTCCCCAGCCGACTTTGGTTATCTGCCCATTGGGCCGAACCAATTGCAAGGCAATTTTTAGGGTTTGGCTCACACCGGCGGCATCAATAACGCAGTCGACACCCAGTCCATCCTTTTCCTGGGCCCATTCCGAAGCATCTCCAATGATGCTATGGCAATTGTACTGTAGGGCGGTCTTTAATCGTTCCCTGTCCGATTCCAGACCGACAAGGGCAACCTCGGCCCCACATAGAACGGCCATCGCAGCACAAAGCATGCCTATGGTACCCGGACCCAGAACGATGACCCGGTCCCCGGGTCTAATATGGGAGTTCATGATAACCGCATTGTAGGCCACGGAACAGGGTTCCGTAAGGCAGGCATGCTCAAAGGGCAGGCTTTGGGGAACGGTGTGCAGACATCTCGCTGGAACACGAACAAATTGTGTCATGGCACCGTTCACCCCGTAACCAAAACCTTTTCTGTCCGGATCAAGATTGTAAAGTCCTTGTTTGGAAAGCGGGCTGTCGGCATTGATAATGGCCGCGGTTTCACTGACTACCCGATCTCCTTCACGCCAACCACGGACTTGATTTCCAAGTTCAACGATATGTCCTCCGAATTCATGCCCCAATACCACCGGATAGTTTACCGGCCAACTGTGATCGGCAGTCCACTGGTGTAGATCGCTACCGCAGACCCCAACGTGGGATACTTGTAACAAGACATCTTCCTCACCAATTTGGGGTCGGGGAACTTCCCTGATCTCGACACTCCCTTTTTCCGGGGCAAAATTGACAACGGCAGCAGATTTCATGAATGTGTTTTTGATGGGTTGTTAAGTTGGCCGAAGGCATGGATTTTTTCACAAATGAGTCGCAGGGAACCTTCCAAATCGCCATCGGCTGTTTTAAAGGCATCCGCATCTATGGTTAACGGAGCTCCAAGTACGACCATAGGCGCCCCATATTCGGGGCATTGTATGGCCTGTTCTAGGGTGAGACCCCCAACCGCCTGGACGGGGACCTTGACTGCGGCAACAATATCCCGTAATTCATCCAGAGGACTGGGCATGGGCAAACCGGCTGCTGCGATACCCCTTCGTTCATCATAACCTATATGATGGATCACATAATCGCATCCTAACGCCTCGAGCCTCTTGGCACCGGCCACCATATCCGGCGAACCCAGATTGTCCCCCATAACCTTCACATTAAAATCCTTGCCTGCCTGTACCACTACCTTAATGGTCTCCTCGTGTGCACGGGCCATTACTACTACATGGGTGGCCCCGGCTTTGGCCATCATTTCGGTTTCCAAATACCCGCCATCCATGGTCTTTAGGTCTGCTACAATGGGAACGTTCGGGAAAGCGGCACGCAGTTTCCGTACCCCGTGCAGTCCCTCGGCCAGGAGTAGGGGAGTTCCGGCCTCCAACCAGTCTACACCGGCCCTTAGGGCCATGGCGGCTGTTTCCAGCGCCTCCTCAATGTTGGTAAGGTCGAGCGAAATTTGTACAATCGGTCGCATGGACAAGGATTATCCTATAAATATAGAAATTTAAGGGCTAGGATGATAGAACTAAATAAGGCACTTATAAGCTATAATAGCAATGGTAAAAAGGGTTAGCATTTGATTTGAACGGTAAATAGGTAATAAAAATGAAAAAAGCCAAGACAGTGTCTTGACCTTTTCCTCATTGGTTGGTTGGAATTGCTTTTATGGTTTCGCCCCAATATTTTAATTACCATTGGTCACGATAACGCTACATTATTAATCCATCGGTCCTTGGACCTATTCTTGATGGGCAACGACCAATCTGTCCTCCTGTACACTCCGGTGAATTTCGAGCAGTCGTGCTTTCAATTGCTCGAATAATTCTGGATCGATCCTTGAAAGTTCACGTTTTTCATCGGGGTCGTTTACCACATCGAACATAAAGAATTCCTCGGGCGGTTCAAATTTCTCCCCACCAATTCCCCGTAATGCGTAATTGCCGGATCGAATGGAAACTTTGGGCAGGCGTTCCTTTTCGTAAATGCGCTGTGTTCCATCGTACCTGGTGGTATATCCTTCACCTACCAAAGCGAAGTTTTCCGGAAACTCATATTGCCAGTATAACGGTTTCTTACGCACAATGGAATCTCCGTTCAGCAAATGGGATAACAGGCTGGATCCATCAAGCGCCCTGTCCTGCGGTGATTCCACCCCGATGATTTCGCATAAAGTAGGCATAATATCAAGGGTGGAATTGGGTTCATCGGATATCCCGGGTACAATCTTACCGGGCCATCTAATGATACCGGGAACCCGGATACCTCCTTCATAAAGGGTGCGCTTTTGTCCATATTTGGGGTAAGAGGTCCCATAGGATCTCCATGCCCCGAAATATACCCGCGTGACTTCCGGGCCATTATCGCTAGAAAAGAATACGATGGTGTTGTCCTCCAACCCCATCTCCTTAAGTCCGTCCAGGAACCTACCAATTTGGGCGTCCAAGTAGGTTACATTCGCATAATACACATCCCGGTTGGTCTCTCCGGTATGATACATTTCGTCATATTCATCCGGATTATAAATGCGCTCGTGAACCGCATCATAAGGCAGATAAAGGAAAAAGGGTTTGGTCTTGTCGCGCCGTTTGACATAGGTCAATGCGCTGTCCGTAATGATCTGACTGGTGTATCCCTTTAAGGTTTCCAGCAAATTGCCATTCAAATCAAAGAAATCTCCAGGATTTTTTTGTGAATTGGCATTCATAAAGGGCGTGAGGTGCGGATTCTCCTTGGAAACCATCCCGGTCTGGAAACCTTGTTGATTGGGGAAACTGCCCTTTTCGGCCGTCCAATTCTCTTTCTTGAGCCAGTCCTGGCAGTTCAAATGCCATTTGCCATAAATGGCGGTCTGGTATCCTGCTTCCAGGCATTTTTCAGCAATGGTAATTTCATCGTTGCGTAGGTATTCCGTGCCATCAAGTTCAATATCCTCGATCCAACGGTTGATATTGCATCGTGTTGGGGTACGGCCTGTCAACAGACCGGCCCGGGAAGGGGAACAGACTGGTGAAGAGGCATAGTGGTCGGTCATGACTAGACCTTCACTGGCCAGTTTTGCCAGATGTGGCGTCTTAATAAATGGATTTTTGAAGACCTCCAAGGTATCCATTCCTAAATTCAGGTCCCCATAGCCCAGGTCGTCTACCAGGATATACACAATGTTGGGTTGGGTTGTTCCGTGTGAAGACGCCGATTTTTCGTCACCTTTCTTTCCATCAACTTCTTGGGTACTTTCTTGGCAAGCTCCAAAAATAATCAGCAGTGCCGCGTAAAAGAGGAATTTCCCCGTTCTGTAAATTATTTGGATTATGAGCATCTATTCAATTTGTTTTCAACTTTTTGTAGTTGTGCAGCTATTCCAGTTTCCAAGATTTTCTTACTGTACTTGGTTCAAAATAAGATGCCCGACCTTTCGTCTTATTCTTCAGAAACAAGCCGTAGCGCAGTATACGGCATTTTGGTTTCGTACTTGAAGTTTCCGGGCTCCACATTTTCCTTGGAGACTACGTGCATATTCCAAGTATCGATGACCTCCATGTGGTAGTTTTTTGTACCTCCAAGATTGAGTTCAATAGTTTGTCCGGCATCCATAGTATAGGCCATGTAATATTTGTTTTCCTTGGAAAGGATATAATTGTTATTGATCAATTGCGCTATTAGGGAACTGTCCACTTTATCCGGAATGGCATCGGGAACCGCAATTTCAGAAAGTGAAACGATTTCTGGGATCATCTCGGTCACTGGAACATCTTTCATTATCTCGTAGAAAAAGGCGATTCTTTCTGGGCTTTCACCCATTAAGGTACCACCCTTGGCCCACCATCGGACTTCCGTTTCATTATCGGAATCGTTTTTAAAGGTATCCCCATGGGTGCCATAGCCTCCACTTAAGGCGGCCATCCAGAAGTAACTGGTCATTTCCTTACCGTCCATATTGCCCCAGCTACTTTCCACATCGCCTTCGTACCTCATTTCATCATAAAGGAGTGGCTTTTGATAGCGTTCCCGCCATTTTAGGGCATTGAAAAAGTAGTAGGTCTGTGCACTTATATGGGTAATCCATGGGCGCGTATGATCATAGAAATGGCTTTCATCGTGGTACCAGTTATGTATACCGCGTAGGCGTTGGTGGGGGTCCTCCCTTTGAAGAAGGGTTCCAATGCCTTCCCAGTCGATGGTCTCTTTGATGGACGGAACGTCCCATTCATTGGCCAAGGACCACCAGACATTTCGATAGGCCGAAAGTCTGGCTATCATATGGCGCACGTATTTTTCGTTCATTTCTCTCCCCATCTCATCATAGCCCCAGCGGTCATCATAAGGGTGAAATAGAATAACGTCCGCCTGAATCCCCATATCCATTAGTTGCTTTACCCGCTTATCAAAATTTTGAAAAAACTCAAAATTAGGACGGGTCAAATCGTTCACGCTGTCCCTTTTCTTAAAAGGCAGTATCCAGGGCTCCGTATCATTACCGTATTTATAGGTTTTCGGAAAAACGCACATACGTATTTTGTTGAAAGGGGCTTTTTTGAGGGTCTCCAGCGTTTTTTCCTGAACGGTTTGCTTAACACTGGTCCACTGATAGGCAGTGGTGCCCACCGGATAATAGGACGATCCGTCCGCATATTCCAGATAATGGGTATTTACAATTCGGACGGGCCCGTGGTTGTTTTCAGCGGGGGCAACGCAAAGGAAGGCGCCCTTTTGACCTCCTAATTCCGCTACGTTACTTTGGGTACTATAGGACCATTCACCCATCTTATTTGGGGAAAAGCGGATTTTATAGCTGCCATTGCCATCATAAAACCCAGGAACCTTTATCGTATGCCCATCGATTGTAAATGTTGCCCCTATAGTATAGTCCATGTATGGATTTCCATGGGAAGGGCCTCGGAGGACTAGCTCGTAAACGCCCCATTGCTCCACATTTTCCAGTGGTACTTTCTTTTGGCAGGAAACCAGCAAGAGAGTTAGCGCCATCAGCCCTGTTACTAGACTGCTCGGTTTTTTGAAGTAATTGTTTTTCATGTTTCGTTTTGATAGTTGTACATCAGTGGGGTTCTACGCTGTTGGTAATACAGCGGATTTTAAGAGCTTCCGGGTGTTCTGATCAACGTGATAGTGTGTGCCTTCACGGATTTTTCTAGGTTTTTTAGGAATAACTATTAGGTTGCCCTATCGATCGGAGAATTGGATACGTTAAGCAATGGGAATAGTATAACCACCATGACACCTTAACCTTCTGCACTCCTCTTCTCCGTGACATGTTGGCCGACACTACTCCTTATTTATACTTTGAATATGTAAATATAACATCGGTTTTAGACCAAAACTTCTCATTTTTTGTTTAAATCCGAATGAATTCCTAGATAGGGGCCTTATCAATCTATAAGTTCTTAAATGACCGTTGATCAAATTGTGGAGCCCATTCACCATGAGCGCCACATATATGGGAAAACGATTGGTTTTATCGTAAAAATAGCTTGTATTAGTTTTAATGCTAGTTGTAAATTGCCTTAGTTAATTTTATCTTGAATGCAGTTTCATTTCAAGTGAAGGCCTAATAAGACAGAGAGTGTCCGGCAGGACCAATCAAATAAGTTCCCGACCAACTCAATAAACCACATATAATGCGCAAACCGATTACCCTTGGCATTCTTATTGGAAATAGGGATTTTTTTCCCGATAGTTTAGTTGAAAAGGCACGTACAGAAATTCTCGAAGTCTTCACCAAACTAGAATTAGAATCGGTCTTGCTAGATACCACGGAAACCAAACTTGGTGGGGTCGAAACTTTTAAGGATGCCCAAAAGTGTGCGGAATTGTTCAAAAAACACCATGCGGAAATTGCTGGGGTATTGGTGTTATTGCCCAATTTTGGGGATGAAAAAGGAGTAGCGGATACCTTGAAAATGGCCAATCTGGATGTCCCCGTATTGATTCAGGCCTATCCCGATGAGCTCTCCAAAATGAACGTAATCAACAGGCGGGATTCTTGGTGTGGTAAAATTTCGGTCTGTAATAACCTATATCAATACGGGATCAAGTACTCCCTGACCAGTAAGCACGTCATCTCACCTTCGGAAAAATTGTTCCAACAAGATCTACTGAACTTTGTGTCCGTGTGCCGGGTGGTCAAAGGCTTGCGCAATGTTAGGATAGGTGCCGTGGGGGCCCGGCCCGGTGCCTTCAATACAGTGCGCTACTCCGAAAAAATATTACAAAGAAACGGGATAACGGTCACAACGGTCGATTTGTCCGAGATATTGGGCAAGGCTGATAAATTAAATGCTAACGACACCAAGGTGAAGCAGCATTTGGAAGCCATAAATACCTATGCCCCTAAAGGAAAGACCCCGGATACTGCCTTGGTTCAAATGGCCAAGTTGGACGTGGTGCTCAATGAGTTTGTGGAGGAATACCAACTGGACGCTACAGCCATTCAGTGTTGGACGTCCCTGCAACAGAACTTTGGCTGTAATGTCTGTACCAGTATGAGTATCATGTCCGAGAACATGCTCCCTTCCGCCTGCGAAGTGGATGTTACCGGGACCTTGAGCATGTATGCCATGCAATTGGCCTCAGGTTCACCCAGTGCGCTGGTGGATTGGAATAACAACTATGCGGATGATCCCGATAAGTGCGTGCTGTTCCATTGCGGCAATTGGGCAAAATCATTTTTACCGGATATTGAAATAAGCAATGCCCCCATATTGGGCACAACGGTAGGGGTCGAGAATACCTATGGTGCTTTGGATGGCCGAACCCCTGCTAATCCGTTGACCTATGGTAGGATAAGTACGGATGACCCCAAAGGAATTATCAAGGCCTATTTTGGTGAGGGGGAACTAACCGATGATCCGCTGAAGACTTTTGGTAACCGGGCCGTTGCGAAGATCAACGACCTGCAGGGCCTTATGGATTACGTGTGTAAAAACGGTTTTGAACACCATGTAGTCATGAATGCCTCAAAAACCAGTGCTGTTTTGGAGGAAGCCCTGGGGAATTATATGGGCTGGCAAATATATAATCATGATAACCAATAAAATGACCAATAAGGAACTTCACTTAAAATCCGTTTACTTGAGAAAAAACCTGCTCAAATATATCTATAGGGCCAAAGCGGGCCATACCGGTGGGAGTCTGTCCTGTATCGATATTCTTAACGTGCTCTATAATCGGGTCCTGAATATTGACCCGAACAACTTTAAGGACCCGGATAGGGATCGGTATATTCAAAGTAAGGGCCATAGTGTGGAGGCCCTTTATGTAACCCTGGCCGATCGTGGGTTTTTTCCCGAATCCGATCTGGAGACCTTATGCCGTTACCAGTCCCATTATATCGGTCACCCCACCAAAAAAGTAAATGGAGTGGAACAAAATACGGGTGCCTTGGGACATGGCCTGCCCATTTGTGTAGGAGAGGCTATTGCCGCCAAAATAGACAAAAGAGCACACAGGGTCTATACCCTTTTGGGTGATGGGGAATTGCCGGAAGGCTCTAACTGGGAGGCGTTTCTGGCTGCTGCACATTATAAATTGGACAATCTTTACACTATTTTGGATTACAATAAACAACAGATTACGGGTTCCAATGCAGAGGTTATGAACACGGAATCCATTCCTGACAAGCTGAAATCTTTTGGATGGGCGGTAAGGGAAGTGGACGGCCATGATCTGGGACAATTGGAAGAAACCCTGAACAATGGCTATTTTGAATACGGAAAACCAAACTTCATCATTGCACATACCATTAAAGGCAAGGGTGTAAGTTTTATGGAAGGCAATCTAAAGTGGCATCATGGTGTGCCCAACCCGGAACAGTATGAACTAGCGCAATCGGAATTGACAGAGGCGGAAACGCTAATCTAGTGGATTATGGAATTGGATAAGGTAGAGGAAAAGGATCTAAGGATGGGCTTGGCCAATCAGGTGGTGTTTTCAGAGACGCTGCAGGAATTGGCGGCCGAAGACCCTGACATTCTAACAGTGACCAGCGATTCCAGGGGTTCGGGTAAATTGGTCCCGTTCGCGGAAAAATTTCCGGATCAGATAGTGGAAGTAGGCATAGCCGAACAGAATTTGGTAGGTGTGGCGGCAGGACTGGCTTCAGCCGGAAAAAAGGCCTTTGCCGTATCTCCGGCCTGTTTTCTAAGTGCGAGGGCCCTGGAACAGATAAAAAACGATGTGGCCTATTCGGACAATCCTGTGAAACTGGTGGGGATAAGTGCAGGGGTGAGTTATGGGGTCTTGGGTACCACACACCACAGCTTACATGATTTCGCGGTACTTCGGGCCATCAATAATATGACTATTGTGGCTCCAGCCGACAATTTTGAGACGGAACAGGCCGTACGTCAGGCGGCGACCTTTGATAGTCCCATATATTTACGTCTGGGCAAAAAGGCCATGCCCTTTTTAAACGATTCCAATAGGACATTTAGCTTTGGAAAGGGTCGTGTGATTCGGGAAGGTGATGACCTGGCCATTATCGCCAACGGTGAAACGGTATATCCTGCTTGGTCGGCGGCCAAGGCCTTGGCAGATAAGCATGGCGTAAAGGCGACCGTGGTAAGCATGCATACCGTAAAGCCTTTGGATACGGATCTTTTGGAACGGTTAGCGGAAAACAACGGACCGATATTGACGGTTGAGGAACACATGGTCAACGGAGGTCTCGGTGAGGCTTGTGCCTCCTTTTTATTGCAGAAAGGATACACCAACCCTTTCCGGATTTTAGGGATACCGGATGAATATACAGTAACCGGATCACAGATGGAGATCTTTGAACACTATGGTATTTCAGGTTCGGGTATCATGAATTATGCACTACAACTCATAAGAAATAACCGATAATTGAGAAAATGAAAAGAAACCAATTAAACCTATCCCTGTTTTTATGTATGGCCGTTTTGGGAACATTTCCAACATATACACAATATTTTGCCCAGAAGCCCAGGGTATTTGTGTTGACCGATATCGAGAACGAACCGGACGACGCCCAATCCCTGGTCCGCTTTTTAACCTATTCCAATCAGTGGGACGTAGAGGGCATTGTGGCCACCACATCCTGCTGGCAACGGGATGCAACGGCCGAGTGGCGTATCCATGAAATCGTGGACGCTTATGGAAAGGTGCGGGATAATTTGGAGCAGCACGAAACGTGCTATCCCGAATATCAATACCTCAAAGGAATCATAAAAAAGGGGATTCCGAAGTTTGGAATGCTCGGTGTGGGCGAAGGCCAGGATTCCGAAGGCTCGGAATGGCTAATAAGGTCGTTGGAAAAGGACGACGAGCGCCCCATTTATATTCAAGCTTGGGGTGGTGCTAACGTACTGGCACAGGCCCTTTGGAAGATGCAACGCCAAAAGACCCAGGCGGAATTGGATAGCATCATTTCCAAAATGCGGGTATATACCATTTCCGATCAGGACGATGCCGGTCCTTGGATCCGTAAAAACTTTCCAAAACTATTCTATATCGTCAGCCCCGGCTATGAGGAAAATGGCGGGGGACAATATCATTATGCCACTTGGACCGGTATTTCGGGTGACAAATATCACGGTCGTTTTATGGGCGCCGATTTTAGCCTGGTAGACAATCCTTGGTTGGATGAGCACATCAGAACGAATCATGGCCCTTTAGGGGCCGAACATCCACATACCGAATACTTGATGGAGGGAGATACCCCTTCGTTCCTCGGTTTGGTCAACAATGGGTTGAACAATCCCGAACATCCAAATTACGGAGGTTGGGGCGGTAGGTACGAATTGTACATCCCCTCCTTTAAAAAATATATGTACGAGCCCGAAACCCGCCCTATTTGGACCAATGCCCAGGATGAGGTGTACAGTGAAATTACTGATTCCTATCACACCAGTAACCAAGCCACTATTTGGCGTTGGAGAACGGCTTATCAAAACGATTTTGCCGCCCGTATCGATTGGAGCAACACCTCCAATTACAAAGAGGCCAATCATCCTCCGGTAACCCGATTAGACCATCCGAACGAGCTGCTCGTCCGTTCCGGTGATAAGGTTATGCTGAGCGGCGCAGGTTCCTCCGATCCCGATGGGGATACACTGACTTATGAATGGATCGTGTACAAGGAGGTAGGCAGCCTTAACATCAATAGGGACAATGTGAAACTCGATAAGACGGAGGCTCCAACAACACATTTTATAGCACCGCCAACTGAAAAGGTGAAGAGTATACACCTCGTGCTTCAAGTTACGGATGATGGCAAACCCAGTTTAACGCGCTACCAGCGGGTCATCGTACATGTAATGCCGGAATAAGATGGGGAGAAGATGGCATACATGTGTGATTTGTGGCCTTTTAGCGGTCCTTGTGGGATGTCGTTCCCAAAATAATAAGGAGGACCAAGCCAAAAAAATAGCCGTGGTCATTTCCACGCTGAACAATCCCTGGTTTGTGGTTTTGGGTGAATCTGCTGCGGAAAGAGCCATTGAACTTGGTTATGAGGCCACTATCTTTGATTCGCAGAACAATACGTCCAAGGAAGCGGAGCATTTTGAGAACCTGATTGCTGCCGGATACCATGCCGTTCTTTTCAACCCTACCGATTCCGAAGGATCCGTTTCCAACGTAAAAAGGGCCAAGCAGGCCGGCTTGGCCACATTTTGTATGGACCGGGAGATCAATGCATTGGATATAGCCACCTCCCAAATAATCTCCGATAACTTTTCCGGTTGTGTGGAATTAGGCGAATACTTTGTTAGAAAGCTGGACAAAAAGGGGAAGTATGTGGAATTGCTGGGTCTGGTAGGCGACAATAATACCTGGAACCGTTCCAATGGGTTCCATAGTGTGGTGGATCATTTTCCACAACTGGAAATGGTGGCGCAACAAAGTGCGGATTTTGATAGAAGTAAGGCTATGGAGGTCTTGGAATCCATCATGCAATCCAATCCGGATATCGATGCCGTTTTCTGCGGAAACGATGCCATGGCCATGGGGGCCTACCAAGCTTTGGTTGCCGCTGACAGGGCCGATAGTGTCATGGTCTTTGGATTTGATGGAGCCCGAGATGTTATGGATGCCATAAAGGATAAAAAAATTGTGGCTACGGCCATGCAATCCCCCAAACAAATGGCTAGGACCGCCGCAGAATTGGCGGATGACTATTTACAAGGAAGAAAGGATTTCAATAAGAAAACGCCACTTCAGGTAAAAGTAGTGACGCAGGAAAATATCGATGAGTTCGGGGCCTACGGCTCTGAATAGTGAATATGAATAAACCAATCAAATATGGCGTAATTGCCGTGGTCTTAGGGTTGGCCGCATTTAATGCGGTCAACATTGAGCCATTGGACCAAAGAATACAACATCAAATCGATGCGGTATTCGATGCCAAGGCATATGCCAGCGATTTCATGAACCACCAGATTGAAGCGTTGCCGGCCATTGATGCGGCCGTCTTTCTGGAAAACCTATCCCGGGACTTGGAAGGCTATTGCGAACAACATGGAAAGAAACTGGGTATCAGTGACACCTATAATTTTATCATCGAGGGCAACGCAACAGTGCAATCGGTTGAAGAGGAATATGTTAGGGTGGCACTCGAAAACGAAGCGCCACTAAAACTGGCCACCGATTTTATTTTTGGTAATGCCATCCGTGACGGCAGCGCAATGGCCCATATAGACGATTACCAAAGTACCATGGATTTTAACTCCATCTCGGTGGAATTGAACCAAATTGTCCGGGAGACCATTCTACCTCCGTTCAAGGCAAGTGTGAAAACGGCCGATCGGCTATATTTTAAGGGTGCGGTAAAAATAGACATTTCAGGACCCTTGGACCACGTTAACGTAATTCCCTTACGTATAAAATTCAAAAACTGAATTGGAAAACCGACCCAACATTCAACTGGAGGCTGTGGGCATTACCAAACGTTTTGGTGGGGTGACTGCCTTGGACAACGTTAACCTTAAAGTGCATACGGGCAAGGTCAATGTAATCGTGGGGGAGAACGGCGCCGGAAAATCCACTTTGATGAAAATCCTTTCGGGGGTGTATCCAGATTATGAGGGTAAACTTTTCTTGAACGGTGAGCAGGTTCGTTTCAACAATCCCAAAGAAGCCATGCAAAAGGGGATTGCCATCATGCATCAAGAACTGAACCTGATTCCTTATTTGAGCATTGCCCAGAATATTTTCTTGGGCAGGGAAATCCGCAATACGTTTGGAATGTTGGACACCAAACGAATGATCCGGAAAACGCAACAGCTCTTGGCTAGGTTGGACTGTAACTTGGACCCGAGGACCCTGGTCTCCCATCTTAGGGTGGGGGAACAACAAATGGTTGAAATCGCCAAGGCCTTGCTCGAGGAAGCACAGATCGTAATCATGGATGAGCCTACCTCCGCCATTTCGGAATCTGAAGTCGAATCCCTTTTCAAGATTATCCGATCCCTAAAGGAGCAGAACGTGTCCATCCTATACATCTCGCATAAATTGGATGAACTTTTTGTCATTGCCGACCGCTTTATTGGCATGCGGGACGGAAAAATGGTAGGAACCTTGGAAAACGTGGCGGAAGCCAAAAAGGACGACCTCATCCGCCTCATGGTGGGTCGCGACATCAAAAATGTGTATCAAAAGGAAATCATTCCAATGGGGGAGGAAGTGTTACGGGTCGAAAAAATGAACCTCCCTCGATCGAATAACCGATCTAGTTATGTTTTCGAAAACGTTAGTTTTACTGTCAAAAAGGGAGAGATTCTTGGAATTTTTGGACTGATGGGGGCCGGCCGTACGGAATTACTGGAAACCATTTTTGGAATGCACCCCAAGATCATGTCCGGCAGGGTATTTCTGGAAAATAAAGAAGTCCGATTACATTCGGTAAGGGACGCCATCAATTGCGGCATTGGCTTGGTGCCCGAAGATCGAAAGGAGGACGGTCTGGTTCTGCAGATGGAGATCATGAAGAACGTAAGTATGGCTAATATCCGTCAAGTAGTAAAACATGGGCTGCTCGACACCAAGTCCGAAGCAGATCTATCCAAAAAATACATAAGCGCGTTAAAAATCAAGACCCCTTCAGAAAAACAGCTTTCAAAAAACCTTAGTGGGGGCAATCAGCAAAAGGTGGTATTGGCCAAATGGTTGGCCACCGATCCCAAGGTCCTTTTTTTGGACGAACCTACACGGGGTATCGATGTCAATGCCAAAAACGAGATTTACCACCTGATCGGTAGTTTGGCCAAAAAAGGTCTGGGTATGGTGGTAGTGTCTTCCGAATTGCCGGAGATAATGGCTATATCAGACCGTATACTGGTGTTAAGCGATGCCAAGATCAGTGCGGAATTCAATCAAAAAACGGCCACTGAGGAATTGATAATGCGATCCGCTGTTTTGTAGCGAATGAAACGGAAACCAATCAAAATGACCAATCTCAAGAGTACCCTACTAAAATTTCAGTCCATAATCGCCTTGGTGGTGTTGAGCGTCGTACTCACCATACTGTCGGATAAATTTCTGACGCCCGAAAATGGCTGGAACATCATGCGCCAGATTTCCATTAATGTCTGCATCTCGGTGGGCATGACCCTTGTCATACTGACTAAAGGAATCGATCTCTCGGTGGGATCTATATTGGCCTTCGCCGCTGCTGTCACAGCAGGACTTTTAAAGAACGGAATCGAAATTCCATCGCTTAATGTTTTTATCGGATTTACCGTCTTTGGGGCTATTTGGGCCGGATTGATGGTTGGAGGTGCCTTGGGCCTATTCAACGGTTGGATGATTACCCGGTTCAAAGTTCCACCCTTTGTGGCCACTTTGGCCATGTTGGCCATCGCCCGAGGGGCCACCATGCTGTGGACCGGAGGTTTTCCTATTACGGGACTGGGAGAGTCCTTCGCCTTTATCGGTACAGGTTGGTTTTTAGGGATTCCCATGCCCGTCTGGATAATGGCGATTGTGGTGGCCATAGCCATTGTCATTACCAAAAAAACCGTGTTCGGACGACATATTTATGCAATTGGGGGCAATGAGAGTGCCGCCCGCCTATCCGGGATCCATATCAAGAAGGTAAAGGTTTGGGTATATGCGATTGCCGGTATTTTGGCTGCTGCGGGGGGAATAATCCTTACCTCTCGACTGGACTCTGCGCAGCCCAATGCCGGAATAAGCTATGAACTCGATTCCATAGCGGCGGTAGTCATTGGTGGCACCTCCTTGTCCGGAGGCCGGGGCTCCATTATGGGGACCGTTCAGGGAGCCTTGATCATTGGGGTTTTGAACAGCGGCCTGGTCCTATTGAATGTATCGCCTTTTTGGCAACAGATCATTAAAGGGTTGGTCATTTTGGCTGCCGTAATTATGGACCGATTGAATCATCCCAACGAGGACTAGCATCCTTTAACTTAAGTTGAAAAGGCATGGAAACTTCCTACATTTTAGCTATTGATCAAGGTACCAGTAGTACCAAGGCCCTTATATTCGACGAAAACGGCCGGCAGGTCAACAAAGCGACGGCCCCCTTACGGACCCAATACCTGCCCAATGGCTTTGTGGAGCAGGACCCACAGGACATTTTGGATAGCGTTTTAGAGGCCTGTAGAGATTGTCTGGAAGACATCGATAAAGATAAGATAAAGGCCATCGGTATCAGCAATCAGCGGGAAACCTTTGTACTGTGGGACCAAATGGGCCAACCGCTATACAATGCCGTCGTCTGGCAATGCAAACGTTCGATCGCCGTTTGTGCCGATATGGAGAAGGCGGGCCTGGAAGCGGAAATAGCCCTTCGCACTGGATTAAAAATCGATCCCTATTTTTCCGGGACCAAACTTATTTGGCTGTATAAGAACAACAAAACGGTACAACAGGCCATCGATCAAGGACAATGTTATTTTGGTACTGTGGACACTTGGTTGCTCTATCATCTTACCCATGGGGTCACTTATGCCACAGATTTGACCAATGCCTCGCGGACCTTACTCTTCAATATCTCGGATTTGCAATGGGACAACGTACTGATGAAACAGTTTGGACTGGGGCAGCTAAACATGCCGGAAGTGAAACATTCCTCGGCGCATTTTGGCCGGACCGATCTAAACGGACTTTTAGACGGGAAAATTCCGATTACGGGTGTGCTCGGTGATTCCCATGCCGCTGCCTTTGGCGAGGGTTGCCATACCTCAGGGACCGCTAAGGCCACTATGGGGACTGGTTCCTCTATTTTATGGAACACTGGAAACCAACCGGTACGATCAAGAAAGGGCATGGTGACCACCATTTGCTGGAGTATGGAAGATCGGGTGGACTACGCCCTGGAAGGGGTCATCGTGAGCTGTGGCGCTACCATAGAATGGCTCAAGAACCAGTTGAGACTTTTTGAAGACAGTGCGGAAACGGAGCAAATGGCCCGTTCATTGGCCAGTAATGAGGGGGTTTATTTGGTTCCGGCCTTTAGCGGACTAGGGGCACCCCATTGGCAAATGGACCGAAAGGCTTCCATTCATGGAATTACCTTTAAATCGGATAGGGCCCATTTGGTGCGTGCGGGCTTGGAATCCATTCCGTATCAGATCAAGGATGTCATTACGGTGATGGAGGAGGAGAGCGGAATCCAATTGAAGGAACTGAAGATTGATGGCGGTATTACGGCCAATTCCTTTGTCCTACAATTTTTGGCCGATCTTTTGGGTACCTCGGTAGTGAACATCGGGTTGGCCGATGTATCCGCTTTAGGGGCAGCGCTTATGGCAGGACTGGGCCAAGGGCTCTGGAAAGATTTGGACCACTTACCCAAACCCCAAGAAAATTTGCAGATAACTGAGCCCGCTGAACATACGGATTTGGCCCGAGCGGGTTATGTAGGCTGGCAAAAATTGCTACGGAAAGAAACTTGACCGTTTACCATTACAAATTGAGTGCCTTTCGGAATTCCCTTGGGGTCATATCACAGTATTTTCGAAAAGAAGCATTGAACCTGCTAATGGAGTTGAAACCGGCCTCGTATGCAATGGAGGTGATGGAGTCTTGGGTAATGCTCAACCTTCGTTTGGCAAAGAGTATACGTTGTTCGATTAAATAATCGGAGATGGTATAGCCAAATGTTTTTTTGAAGATGGCGTTGGCGTAATCTGGGTGCAGTCCCACGGCCTTGGCTACGTCCTGTACCTTGATCGGTTTGTTAAAATGGGTGGCGATGTACACGGCAATTTTTTCCACCAGATTGATAGGCAACGGTTCCACCTTTTCAATAGACCGGGTGGCGTTCAGGGTCCGGTAGGCAAACCGTTTGAGATAGGCCTGTATTTCCAGACTACAGATATCCATTAAAGGGACATTGTTGGTATGGAGCTCTTTTTCCCAACGCTGGAATAGGCGATTGTCCAATAGGGGATTGGAAGGTTTATACGTGGTGGCCTTAAGTTCGCCCCGAAAGAGGGCCTCAAGAAACCGTTTGGGCAAATTCCAACCGAGCAAGACGGAAAATGGAATGGTAATGACGTAGTAGGGAGCATCTTCGGTGAAGTCCACAATTTGATGGGGTAGCAGGGCCCAAAAAACGATCATGCGCCCCTTCTTGATCGGCAACTTTTGATCGTGGATCAGATAGGTCAACGAACCATCGGGGAAATAATTGATCTCAATTTCATTGTGCCGGTCCGGTCTGCGCATCAGCTTGGGTTGCCATAACTCGCAGGTAAGGCCATAGGGTTTTAAATCCTGTCTACTTTCATCAAATCTCTTCAGCATATCGGAAAATGGTAGAATTATAACCAAATATACTTCATTTTTACGAAAATACTAGAAATAATTGGAGCAATAGGGATTCTAAAGAAAGCTGGCCTGGCGTCCAATAAGTGATGGAAAAGGTGACAAAAAGGAAGGGGTTAATAGAAATCTGTCCAACTATCAACAGCACTAAAAAGGGTATTAAGTCAAATGATGAGGTATATTTTAGATGACTTATCCATTAAGGTAAAGTAATAAACCGAGAACACCGATCAGTAATAGGACAAATAGGACATATTCTCTTCTTCTTTCGGATTTAGCTTTTGTACGAATATCAATTTTGACTTTCTCCAATTCGGAATCTGAAAGTTTTGGGAAATTGCATTCAGTGGGAGCATCGGAGTTTGTAAATCCGAATTTTTTACGATCAAATTTTCCTTGGGATTTTTCTTTTCTTGCCTTTTTTCGCGCCAGAGTCGCTTTAAATTGTGATAAACTACCGTCAGCCATTTTAGTCCAAATATCAATTAAATCAATCTATACAGTTTAAGACGAAGAGATGTCTTTTCAATGATTGGTCTTTTTGACCCATTTACATTTCCCCGTATTTCTTTTGGGATACAGCCATGGGGAAAATAGCGACACCAGAGCCAGAGCTATGAACAACAGTACGATTTTTGTTTCAAATTCCTTAAAGACAGCCCAGAGTAGCAACAGTATCCAGGCCAAACCATATCCGATCAATTTATCTTTTTTAAGCTTCATATCCATCTTTTTTAATTAGTAGCTGGGACCATGAAAAAGTTACATTGCCCTTAACCGAGTCGTGTAATCCAGTAAGGGGCTGCATACTTCAAAAGTCCAGAAAAAATTGGTGCTTGTCAGCTTTCCAAGTACTTTTTGCGGCCTGGTGATGACCCTACTCATTGGAAATTGGCCAAGAACTGGATCTTTGATTGAGTTCCCAAAGTGTTGGAGGCAACCAACAACCTGTAGTTTTTGTGAATAGTTGTTTATTTAAAATTGTAGGGATTTCAGGGGTATCGTATACTCAATCCTTTGATTGTCATGAATGTCCCAGGTCTCCATCGTAATTTCGGTATCCTCGTCCTTCCATTGGATGGTAATCAGTCCGAAGTGATTGTCCATTATGGGGCCCTCGATTCTGTTCTTGTTGGGTGTGGCAAATTTCCAAGTAGAGGAAAGGCCGCTGGAGGTAAAATCGAAGATGGGATAAAAATCCGTTTCCTCTCGGGATATTTCGGAATAGTGGACATCTCCTGAAATAAATAGCACGCCGTTCGCTTTCGTCCGTTTGATCAGATCCAGCATGCGCCGTTTTTCATGGGGAAAGTTGGCCCAGGCCTCATATCCGTTCCACTCTATGCCAAATTGGGTTCCAGTACCGATAATCTTGATATCGGAAGGGATCTGTAACTCCTTTTCCAACCAATTCCACTGTTCCTCGCCCAACAAGGTGGGAGCTGTTTCCGTGTGTGGGGCATATTCCGGCGAATAAAAATCATACCGATCATCCTGGTCGAACTCCCCTTCATAGGGCTTTAGGTCATCCCGAAAAGTCCGGCCATCAAGCAATAGTATTTGAAGCTTATGGCCCCCATAATCATATAGGTAGGAATGATAAATGCCTTGATGTTCCCTTCTTGGCGAAACCTCCGGTTCTTCAAAGAATTCGAGAAATACCGCTTTGGATGCTTCTTTGAAGGGGTAGTGTTTGCCACTATCGTTCCATCCGTAATCATGATCGTCCCAAGTGGCGATGATAGGCACCTGAGCCTTTAGGTTACTATAGGAGGGTTTATTGCCCAATAATTGATACTTGGCCCGGAGTGTATCCATGCTATGGGTATCGCCATAAATATTATCGCCCAAAAAAATAAACAGATCGGGCTTATGCTGGGTAATGGTGTTGAATATGGGCAGGGGATGGTCTTCATGGCCACAGGAACCAAAGGCAATTTTTGTAGTCAGGGTATCGGTTTTTACTTGGATGGAATCGGCGCATGCCCAAAGGATCAGAAAGGAAAGGCATACTACGGTTAATTTTGTTTTCATAGGTAGGTGTTGTTGCCATAGACTCCGCCATGATTCCTTCCCGTGCCGTTAAACCAAGGGGGTACATCCGGATAGCCGCCAGAATTTCCACGGGAGTGGATTGGGCCCATGTCGATTACTTGGCTTGAAGTTAACCAATTCATGCGGGCATGCCAACAAATTGGATTATGCACTTGTTATAGAATGGTAAAGAAATGGCACCCGCTCCCGTACGTAATGTGGCGACAAGGGTTGATATTCCATCCGGAAGTGTCATGGTGGCGTGGAATGGCTCATGTACTTCTCGTTTGTGCCGCATATGTATGCTACTTATAAAACTCGTTTTGGTTGACTTTAAGGGTGGTCAATTCAACGGTATGGCCGTCCGGATCTTTGGTATAAATGGAGTCAAAGTAGTGATGGTCCTGAACGTCGAAATCCAAATTCAATTCGGTATATCTTTGCTCCGCTTTGTAAAAATTGTCCCGGGTTACATGAAAGGCAAAATGATCGATCTTGATGTTCTTGGATTGCGGATTAACTTTGGGGTCGTCCAATTTTGCCGGGAACAAGGCAATTCCCGATTTTCCGGACAACAGAAAAATGGGAAATTCTCCCCACTCCGGGAGCTGGTATCTTTTGAGGCCCAATACCTTTTGGTACCAGGCAACGGACGCTTCCAGATCCTGCACTCGAAGGGCCACATGATCCAAAAATTCAATTTCCAAATCTGTTGGTTTTTCAATCATTGCTCAATGTACATGGCATAGGGCGATAACCAAATTTACGGATTTTGAGTATCCGTTTTCATTTTGTTCAGCAATCTTCCGGATGGCAGGCTGAGGTGTGTCTATGGCCTTCAACTAGACGGCCGGGTAAATGTATTCCTAAAGTCAAAGGCCTTTTCCGTAGCCCCTTTTCGCTGTAAATGTTCCAACCGTTCGATGGATTCCTCGATGGACGGATAGTTGCCTTCTTCGACCCACCATAAGGCAAAATACGCTTTCCCATATTTATGGAACCATTCCTTTCTTCTTTTCAAAAAGTGCGTATGGAAGGTCTTATAGGTGAAATTCTCAAGCGATTCGATATCTTTCCACACCGAAATATTGATGATTACTTGCTCATCATTAAATGGGTTGAAGCTTGAGGCATTATTGGATTCGTCCTTAAGCCTCCAAATGAATCCAGGACTATGTTCCGCTAAGTCGTTTATACGGTCCAAGTTGGTAACAAATTCCTTCATAATGGGGTCTTCAATATTGACCCCTACCATTCGGGCCACGTTTATTTGTGCCAATTGATAATCCATAGATTTAACTTAAGTATGTTATCGGCTGGGAATGCCTTAATTTATTCGATGGAGGTTAAGGAAGGGTCGGCATTACTGATGTCGACTACATTTTTCCAGACTCCATCGGATTGCCTTTTCCAAATTTCAACACCCTTGTTAAAAATAGTCGCGGTGTTGCCCAAAGTATCGATGGGCAGCGTCATGTAGTTTTTAACGATGACGTATCCTAAATCTCCACTTTTAGAAACATAGGCCTGTTGTGGATTCCAGTTGATTTCAAAACCGGGAATTTTCATGGAACGTTCTACCAAGCCCCGCAGGGAATCGATGCCAACAATGGCGGCTTCGTTGGGCGACATAAGAATGGCGTCATCGGCCCAATAGGATAAAATCGCCTCTATATCCTTTTCCTTGGCCGATTGGGCCCAAGCTTTGGAGTGCTCCATAAGTTTTTCGGCTTCGGCCTGTTGATCTATGGGATTTTCTTTTTTGCAGGCGATTACGGCGGTTAGGACCAGCCCGGCAATCAGGAGTCGATGGATTTTCATAATTTGCTGTTTTGGATTCGTCTTTTAATAGTCTTCCAAGGTCAGGAATCTAAGGCTGGTTGTCAAGAATTTTTTTCGATTGGACCCCAAAATGGCCAAATGTCCAGTGTTGGGAAGCACCCACAAGTCGGAATTCGGAATATTCTTATGCAAGGCAACTGCGGGAGCGACACCTAGGATTTCGTCATGGTCGCCGTGCACGATCAATGTCCTGAACTGAAACTTCTGGAGTTCTTCGTCCTTCAGTTGAATGCTATAATCGAGTTGGGGGTCGAACAAGGCCCTAATTTGGGCTTCGCCTCGAAAATGCACCTTTTTAAGCTCTTCAACAAAGGCAGGGGGAAGGGAGTCATAAGAAAAAGCCGTACCGTCTTCCTTATTCTCTCCTCCGATATAGTTATGGGAGGTACCGATTAGGATCAATGACTTTATTCTATTTGGGTTTGTTCGGGCCAATTCAAGAAGTGTTAGACCACCAAAGCTTAAACCAATGGCGTTTACTTTTTTTATTTCCAAATGGTCCAGGAGATCTTCTATATCCCGAGCGGATTTTTTTATGGAGAAATCGGTGGATAACGGTGTGGTTCTACCATGCCCACGAAGGTCCACCGAATACACTTTAAAGTGCTGGGCGTAGGTAGGAATAAAATCGGACCAAAAACTGGAAGATTGTGTCCACCCGTGGAGCAATAAAAGGGGCTCACCCTCTCCATACACTTCATAGTACATTTCAATACCATTTGCTATTACGGTCTCCGTGTTTTTGGATGGTTGTCCTAAACCATGTCCTGTAATTAGCCCTATAAGGATAATGAGCATTCTTGTTTTCATTTAACCAGGTATTGTATTAATAATTGCTATCAAGAGTCATGGCCCTGTTCTGGTTCCGAGTTTTCGGGATGAATAATGACCATTGTGGCGCTTTGTGGTAGTGATCTACTCTTTATGGAGTAGGTGACCCACGACCAAATCTTGTGCGATGTGGACCAAAATAGCCGGAATCTCCGAGTTAAAAACGATATAAAAAATTCCAAAAATCAATCCAGGCAAAGTTGACTTTAAGGCTTCCTTGCCCAGGTAAACATGTCCAATTCCAAATAATAGGGTGGAAATTACCAAAATTTGAATTAAGGATAACATGGGAAATAACACGGCCAAGGCATAAAAACAAATATCCGCGATACAATAATTCCTCTGTTATTCCCGCTGAAAAGGCAACGAAACGCCATTTTTGTTTTTCCTTTTGGGTAACCGGCAACACATAGTGTTATATTTCTGCCAAACCACTGAAAGCTATTACCCTGATTTCTTCATTGGATCGAAAGATTACGATCAAATAGATGTTGTAGAGCAAAAAGAGGAAATAAATCCCAATCGTCGGATATATGATCCAGTTACTAAGGGAAGGTGCATCCAAATCGATCCATTTCCAACCTATATTTTTAATACTTACGCCGGATACGGGTAACATGATAAAAATATGTAGTATGGGGACCCAAGACCATAGTATGAGGGAGTGGTAATACTTGATTTTTTTGTGTTTGTCCCCCCCCCCCCTCAGAAACCGCTTTTTTGAGCTTCCCTAAATCATAGTACCCGGCCATAGGATGGAAAACAGTGATGATCAGAAATAAGATAATAAATGTGACAAGAAAAAAATCAACCTCCATTATCAGCTCCATTAGTCATAGGGTTGCCGTAACAAGTTAATCAATTAAGTATATGAATAAGGATTTTGCGATTTGGCCCCGGTACATCAATTTACGAAATAGCGAAATTAGTTTGTTCTCTTTTAGTCTTTACCTAACGGCCATTTTCTATTCAGTCCACTAAGTTTATTCTAATGGCCAGATCAAAATGGTAGTCAGGGCCGTCAAGGCGTAAGTCTCCCTCCGAGTGTTCTATCTGATCTTCCCGAATTTTAAATCCGGTTATCGGGTCGATATACTCCACGTTGTATGTTCCAAATGGAATTTGGAGCCTATACCAGGAATTTTCTCCACTTTCCACATAAATGGCGTATTGCTTGCCCGGGTTCGCCAGTGCATATAGGTTTTTATCGCCAAAATAGACCACAAATATTTCAGGGGCCGGTTGCATTTTTACAAAGTCGATGCTATTAAAAAATGAAGCTAGAACCCCAATCTCCGAACGGACCCTTGCATCACCACATCCACTGTATCCGTCACAAGCGAACTCCACTTTGCCGCTACCGTCTTCATGCCCCACTTGAAACGTAAAATCCAGGTTGTTGTACAAAGCACCGCCACACATTAAATACTTCCAGCCCTGAATGCGGTAAGCATTGGAGTAGGTTGGCATGAGACCTGTTTCGTTAAAAGAAAATGCTTTTGGGATACGATCGTAGTTCAGTCTTACGGATCGAGCACTTTTGTCGTAGTGGTGATTGAAAACCGATATGTTCTTCCAATAGGTTATCAGTTCCTTATCATTGATTACCCTGCCTTCGTTCGTATAATCAACGGACAGGATATGTTGCTTTGGAAGATTTTTCTCTTCCTCCACGATCCAGTCCGAAACTTCTCGGAGCCATTTTTTGGTTTCGTCCCGAGCTGGACTTGAAAATCCAGGATGCTCCTGATTGGAAAACCAAGGTTCGTTGGCTATGTTGATGATCAAATTATTGTATGGATTCAATTCAGAGACCAGCTTGCGCACATATCTTTTCTGATAATTCAAAATATTGCCGTTGGATAGGGTCATGTATTGATTGGCCTCGATTTCAGTAGTTTGATTGATATTGTTTTTTGCGTTCATGGGCATATACTCCCAATTCATACCTTGAAAAAACAGCACACATTCCACTACAATTCCTAAATCGTCAGCTTTTGCCATAAATTGATGGAGTCGTTCAAAATAAGTGGGATTCCAATGGTCGAGGTCAAACTTATGGCCTCCCAAAGCGTTTCCAGTTTGCGAACTTCGAATCCATGGCGCTAAAAACTTTCCACTTTCAGGGGATAGGGAATTTCGGGTAATACAGAAATCACCCTCTTTTTCGGCATAATCACCCAAAAAAACACGGGTATGATTAAAGCCTTCCCCAGATATCGTTTCCAAGTACAAATCGAAATTAAAATCGGGGTTGATTACCGAACCATAATGCTCACCGGAGGTAATCAAAATAGCTGGTTTGCCCTTGAACTGAAAATAGTGGGGATTCTCCGGATGCAACGATATGGGCTGACCATACGTTGGAAAAGGAAATCCGAAAACAAATACCAGGATAATCGCTATTTTATTCATTCTTTACTTTGCTTATGGATATCGTAGTGAGTCTTTGGGGGCAAGATCGATTCCCATTTGTTATTAGGGTTTTTGCCCATTTGGAATTCCAACTTTCCACCATTTTGAATCTCGGTGTGCTTAAACCAAGACCGGTTGAGTTCTTTCCCGTTGAACAGAATCTTCTGAATATAAATGTTCTCTTTGGATAGGTTCTTGGTTTCCAGGATCAAATGAGATCCTTGCGCCATTTTCAGTGTTACCCGGTCAAAATGGGGTGCAGTGATCAGGTAGATGTCTTGCCCGGCGTTGGGGTAAAATCCCATGAGATGGAATGCAAGCCATGCCGACATTGAACCTGAATCATCATTTCCGGGGATACCCGCCCTTGTTGTATTATAATTTTGGGAAATGATATGCCGTACCATTTCCAAGGTCTTATCTTGTCTACCGGCGTAGTTGTAGAGCGTTGGAGTTAAAAAGGAGGGTTCGTTTCCTACATTGTAGTAGTTGTTCGCGAAAAAGGTATCCAGTCTGGCCAAAAAGTCATTTTTACCGCCACACATAGCTATAAGGCCATCGACATCATGTGGCACGCAAAAGGAATATTCCCACGAATCGGCCTCGTAAAAGAAGTCGGGCCAGGTTCCATAGCTATGTACCGTGAACTCGGCTTCTTTCCACTTTGCACTGTCCTGGTCCCAAGCCCGGCCACGATATTCTTCATCCCAATCCCCATTGGATTTACGAGGCATGATAAAGCCAGTTGCTCCCTGATCCGTTACAGGTTTCCAAAGGTTCTTCCAGTTATGGGATCGCAACATGTAGTTTTCTGCCAATTCATGTTTGCCCAAACCTCGGGCCACTTGGGCAATACAATAGTCGTTATAGGCATATTCCACGGTACGTGTTCCGGCACGTTCATGTTGGGTGGAAACATAACCCAATGTATTGTAATCGGACAGGCCGCCCCTTCCTTTCATTTGATGATCATCGCCGGGGTCGGATTCCGCATTTTTTAGCATAGCCTCCAAGGCTCCTTCATAGTTTATGCCATTTAGCCCTTTTACAAAAGCATCGGCTATCAATACATCACAATTGCTACCACCCTGGGTTCGCCCCGTATGATTGCCACTTCGGGCATCGGGCATATAGCCTTCGTTTTCATAAATATCGATAAGGGCATTTATAATTTCCACCTGCTTTTCCGGGCAAAGGAACATAAACAATGGGTGTGTGGCCCGGTAGGTATCCCAAATGGCGTAAAAATCGTCGAAATAGGGCTTATTCGATACCCACAAGGGGTTTTCGCCCGTTCTGTCCGAGGGCTGAAGCAGACTGTGATACAATGCCGTATAAAACATCGTTTTCAAATCCTTATGGTTGGTTTCCACATTTATCTTTTCGAGATATGTATTCCATTTTTCCAGGGCATTTGAAGCAACTTTATCCAAATTCCAGTGGGGAACTTCATTTGTAACGTTTTCGCGGGCCTTCATGCGCCCCAGAAAGGATATACCCACCTTTAACTGTACGGATGTATCATTTTTGGTATTGAATTGAAACCATGCCCCGGCAGTCTCTCCTGAATCATATTGTACTCGAGTGCCGCTCATCAAACTATCCTTTTTCCAAGTACCGAATGAAGTGGCGGGCCTGTCGAATTGGGCAGAGAAATATACCGTATAGGCATTTCCCGTATTCCAACCTCTGCGTACCCGGGTATAACCCTCGATCAAAGTGTCGTTTACTATTTCAATTTCACATCCGACCAATTGCTGTTCTTCCGTGCATCCATTGCACCAAGAGGTAGATAGAAAACTACCGGCATTAAGGAGAATTTTCGAATCGGTCGAGGCCGGAAAGCTATATTTATGAAAGCCAACGCTGTGGGAAGAGGTCAATTGAACATCGATATGGTATTTGGATAAGTGGACTTTATACAGACCCACTTTTGCCATTTCATCAGCTCCTTTGGAAGACGGGTCTTTTAAGTCGATGGATCCAATGATGGGCATTACCCTTACATTTCCATATTTGGGCCCTCCTCCGGTACCACTAACATGGGTATGGCTGAACCCGCTAATGTTCGCTTCAGGAAGGTACCCCGAATTGCTGGTCAAATCACCGCAATCAGGACCCAAGCGCACCAGGCTAAAGGGCAAAGCGCTACCGGGGAAGGTATTTCCCTCTCCTTCAGTTCCAATAAGGGGATCCACATGGGCCGCCGGGTTTTGCATTTGGGCATTACTCAGGGAGGTGCCTGCCAAGAAGGCCATGAAGACTATTTTCTTTATGATCGAAATGGCATAATTTGAGTATGTTTCAGGTTGGAATGTGTAAAGTTGTATTTTCACCATGTCGATTATCTCCCTTTTTTATAAAAAATTGAGGTCCAATTTTGTTTTGCTCACCAGATCTTAGGTTCCGCCGTGTGTAGTTATTTATCCTATCCCTTGTAAACTTTCCAAAAATTTTCAATCATCTTTTTAGCATTTATTTCGGTAGCCAGAAATATATCCCGAGGTACGTTTTCAGGGGGTGTCCTATGTTTAATTTCCTTTACCAATTGAGGATGTATAATGGCTTCCACAATACCAATATCCCACATGATCCATTGCGGAGCTTCTTTCCCAATTTTGTTCCATCTTTCCAAAAAAAGGCTTTCTACGGCTGTACTTTCACTAAGTCGGTCCAACACTTCCTCCCTATAAAAGACAAGACTTGTACAGACATTGGCAGGCATAATATGTAACTCAAGATTTTTGGTATTTAAAAGTAAATCAAAGGCATTTAAATCATTTCGGACATTAAACTCATTTTTTGAAATGGCCTTTCTTTCAAAATTGTAAGTCGTACCTATAAAATATACGGCAATTTTATCCACGATCGTGGAGTCGATCATGATAGCAGAAGCAACATTGGTCACAGCTCCGGTACAAATAATGATCAGCTTTTCATCTTTTTTGCTTTCACGCGCATTTTTAACTATAAAGTCCGAGGCATCACTTTTACGTGGTGGTTCCATACTCCATTGTTTGCCAACCATAATTTCGGCACCTTTTAGACTGGGGATATGATCTTTTTTCAGAGACTTTAAAATGCGATTGTTTAGTTCCCAACTTTCCAACATGGTGTTTTGCCCACATACTTCATATCTGTTCCATTGCTCTGCGGTTAGACCGATGATGTCTATATTATCGGTCATTAAAGCGTATGAAACAGCCGGCACGTCATCTATTTCATTACCGGTATCGGCGTCAATGATTACCCTTTGTTTTTGTGCCAGGCAAAAGGTCTGAAACAGTATTAGGATAATGGGTAACAAAAGGATTCTTGTCTTTATTGCAAACATAGGTTCGATTGTTGTAGGTGTTTCATTTTGTTTATTTCATCGAGCGTTTTCATTCAGGGCCTGTTGTTCGTAATCCGAGTGTCACTTATTAAAAATCTTCACTGGAAATTAAATATTCTTGTCATAGGCAGGTATGCGCCATACATGGCTTAAAAGTTTGAAGGTAATGAATTCCTGCATGCCAGCAAGCCTTGCTGATACTTGACGGACCATAGGAAACGTATGTCGTGAGCCAATTATTGACACCGGTAAAATGTTAGATGTGCTTTTACCATCTGAAGTTATAACGAACTTTAAGGATAATTTGCCGATTCTGAAGCTGCCATCGGGAGGTCATGTTATCCACACTATTTTGATTGAATACCAGGAATACATCTCCAAGTGGGCTAAATATCCAATGAAGCCTGGCATTCCATCCCAAAACCCGACTTTCGGTGTCATACTGGACGAAGGTGTTGACCTGAAGGTTGGCGTTAAAATTAAACCGAAGACGCGTACCCAAAAGCGTTTGATCAAAATCGCCTTCCGGAAGTCGACCAATATTCCTTAGACCATTAAATTCCAAGGTTAAAAGCGGTGATGGATTCCAGGCCGTCTCCAGTTCGATTTCATCCAGCTTTCCCGTGTAAAAATCCCCGAACCAATAGCTTATCTGCCCATTGAGCTTACGTTTGGCGGCGAATTCCATCTCCAAGCGATATCTTATAAAATGGTAGCCGCCATTTGCGATGACCACGCCATCCGAAATCTCAAAAGGTTCCGTCAAAAACTCCCCTTGGGGATACACATTGGCTTCAAATCTATCGCCACTTTCAAACCGCCAATTGATAGGAGCCATGAATACCCCGTAGGATTGCCATTGCCCATTGAGTTCTTCAATATAAGTGGCGAACAGCTGATTGAACATCTGCCTCAGCCAGCCATTGTCCGGTCTTGGGGCAAAGGTGAATCCCAAGCGGTTGTAATGTATTCCTTTTCGGGGTACAAAGCCGAGGGAGAGATCAAAACTTTCCCCCACCCGGTTATAAGTGTAGGATATGTCCAGTTTATCGTTGGGATAATCGACCTTAAATCCCAATGCGCTGCGGTCTCCGTCCAGGTCCTCCCGGTCCATAACGATTCCCCACACGCCCGCCAGAAAATTTTTGTCCCCTGCAAATTTGGTGGTCTGGTAGGTGAAATCGAGACCCGTCATAAAGCTACCCGCACGTCCTTCAGGGTCTCCAAAAGAGCCGATAAACCCCAGGGAACTTTCCTTCATCACATTTTGGCGCACCCGGAATACCCCCATAGTGCTCGGGTCCAGATCCAAATCTTCGGTTTCCAATTCTCCAGTTCGAACCGTAACAGCACCAAAGGCGGTTTTTCCCGATCGACCATTAATTTTTGCCCCCGCCCGAATAGGTACCTCATTACCCTGAAAAAGTCCTATCCTCCTGCTAAAAAAAGGGAGGACCGTTCCGGATCCCGTACCCAGTCCAAATTCAAAAATATCCGAACCCTCCAAAAAGAAAGTTCTTCTTTCCGGAAAAAACAGGGGGAAGCGGGTAAGGTTGGTTTGGCGGGTATCCACTTCCGTTTCCGCGAAATCGGTGTTGAAGGTTAGCGAACCCGTGGCATTGGCCCCGATACGTTGGGTAATATCCAGGCTGGGTTGAATTTTGGTCGTGGTCGGTTCATTTTCCCCGCTCTTGGTGAATTTGGTTACCAAGGAGGGCCGTACGTTGAGTCCCAGACCGTAACTGAATCGTGGCAATCCGGTCAATAGACCGGCACGACTTGTTTGGGTAAACCATTGGTCGCGGGTGACGTTGGCCCATCGGGAAGTCTCCAATAAGCGTTGCACTCTACGCTCCACATTAAAGCCCCACTGATTCAGCTCCCGAACAAAATTGATACTCTGGATGGGAATCACAATTTCGGCAAACCACCCCTGGTCCGTAATCTGGGTCCGAGCGTCCCAGACCACATCCCAATTGCTGTTTTCGGATTCACCCCTTCGGGCCACCAAGGCATCATATCGTGCACCATAAGGATTGACCCCAAAAATATAGCCCGATTGTCCATCCAATGCCGGATCGATGACGATCCTTACATGATCTTCGATTTCCAGATCGGCATCGCGAAGTTTGGAAAAACGAACGATTTCGTCCGGATTATCATCAAAACATGAAATGCCTACATAGACGAATTTTTGTCCGGCAAGGACCCTGACTTCCGTACGAAATGCGGGACTTCCGTTTTCTACCGGTTCCGTGGTACGCAGCTGGTCGGTAAATGGTGCGTCCAGCCAGTCCTGTTCGTCCAGCTTTCCATCAAGTTGGATTGTTCCGTTCAGCTTTCCGGCTCGCAAGGAAACTTTTTCTTGGCCCGAGACATGGGTGAAGCCAGCAAGCATCAGGATGGGAACAAGCCATTTATTCATGCTGGAAAGGTAGGTAGATTTGGTATTTTTCCAGCGCGATTTGAAGGTCAATTTGCCTAAGTATTGCAAAGGTCTGATTAGGAAGCCGTTCCTAGAGTAGTGGATACATTGGTGCCGTTTTTGGCAACAGCGATCAATTAGAATCTGCTCGTAGTATTTTCTCCATTTTCCGCCCTTTGGCCAATTCATCCACTAGTTTGTCCAAATACCGGACCTGTCGGTATAGTACAAATTCATCTGCGATTTCCTCGATGCGGTAGCCACAGATCACTCCTTTGATCAAGTGGGCATTGGGATGGATTTCCGCTTCTTGAAAAAATGTTCTGAAGGTCACCTTATCCTCCAGATGTTTTTGCAGTTGGTCTTCATCAAAGCCGGTCAGCCATGAAATTACCTGATGCAGCTCTTCCTTGGTCCTGCCTTTTTTCTCCACTTTATTCAGGTAATGGGGATAAATGGATGCAAATATCATTTGCGCGACTTGCTCATTTTTTTCGGCGGTAACTTTCATTGGTGATGGGTCTTAGGGCGTTCTGCAAAGGAATGGTCCACTAATAGAAACCAAATGGGGATTACTATTTTTTTGCATTTTATAAAGTGATATTATCCAAGGTTTGGTACAACCGTTATTTGTTTGTTATAATTTACGAATATTTCCGTATGGTTGAAGCGTATATTTGGGTAAAACTTTACGGGATCAATCATCTTGGGGACAGGCCAGATAACCACAAAGCAGTGGGGTTATCGACCTTGATGTGCTACGTGCCTATTTGCAATTTCAGGAAACACTTGAGGTTCATTGCCCTGCTTCGTTTTTTGTTTTAAAGGCATACAGTGCAAAGGAGCCCAACCAATGTTGTCCGGCATAATCGCCATCCGTAATTTTGGAAAGGGAGTATGCCAAGTGTTCGTTGGCCAAATGGTAGGCATTGGCATTGTCCTGCAACGGGTAGAGGCACCAGGCCCTGGAGAAATTGACGCCATCCAAGTGAACCAGATGACCATCGGAACGATCTTTTACCTGCCCCGGAGGTAAAGAGAGACTTTGATCGTACAAGGTGGGCAAAAATGCTTCCGACCAAGTGGTGAATTCCCCTTCAGGTAACACTTTGCGCATGATGTCCAGTTCCTGCAAACAAGGGGATAGGAAATCATGACCACTGGGCTCCCAATCCATAGGGCAGTCCTGGTCATTGCTATAGAATCTAAGGGTTGCTTCCTGGATCGCACCGGCCAAAGCCTCATTTCCAACGGTTTGAGCGTAATCATAGGCAAAACTCATCCCAAAGGCCGTATTGGTGTGTGTTCCTACTCGGATGGGATATACCAGTTTAGGGAGATATTCTTGGTAGGCATTGGAAATATAGTCGGCTAGCGGTCTTAGATTCACGTACCACTTTTGGGCCAAGGGGTTGTTCCAAGTGTACAACTCCTCTTGAAGTTTGAGTAGCCAGGCCCAGCCGTATAATCTTTCAAAGGACCTGCTTTCCCGATTCAAGGAGAAATAGGCCACTTCCTTCTCGATGTTTTCGGCCGTAAGATTTTGGTCAAGCATGCGGATCGCTGCTTCTTTTTTCGCCAGGTCGGGGAAGTTTTTCAACAAATAGACCAGGGACCAATGACCATGTACCGCGGAATGCCAGTCGAAGCATCCGTAAAAAGCAGGATGGTGCTCCATGGGCATGGCCAAATCGCTTTCCTGGGCAATGACCAATCCCGACTTGTAGGGAAGCGGATTTTGGATACAACCCAAGGGTAATTCGGCCAGGCGGTCGGCCTCTTGGAGGTCCAAGGTGATGGTTTTGGCGTTCTTTATAGGCGGTGGGGGTGCTATGGTATCTTTTTTTTCCAGGTTGCAGGAAACCCATAGTATCCCTAAGCCAATCAAAAAAGGAAATATTGGTTTCATTGTTTTACAGATTATTCGATATAAAATGATTTTTTCCGACCCTCCACAGTTCCTTTCTTTCCAGCTCTCTTAAGAACTCCTTTCCGAATAACATATCGTATGTATCGATAAGTTTTGCTCGACCACTCGACTTGCCCACCGATCGTCCTCAAATTGAACAGTACGCGGTGTCCAAAAACCAAGGTCGATTTTCCTTTGCCTTCATCTTCATAATAGGTCTTAACTTGGTTTATGATGCGGTATGGCATTTCATGGCGGATTAATAGATTTAAAGATAACAAGAAAGCTGCAACATAATAGTTTTGTAGTCCGTAGGGCAATGGAAAGATGAAGGAGCCGTTTTAATACATTATCTAGGTTATCGGGTAGTTTGAGGGTGTTCGTCAATGCATTAAGGTACGAATATCATCAATCAATCGGCTGATTTCCTGGTCTTTGGTCCCATCATATACACCCCTTATACGTTTGCCCTTATCGACTAGGATAAAATTGGGAGTATGGATAAAATCCTGGAGCTCGCCATCGCCTTGCTCCACCACGGCGAAATAGCTTTTTCGGGCCAGTTGATAAATGTGCTTTTTGTCGCCAGTGGTCACGTTCCATTTCGAATCCATGACACCTTTGTCGCTGGCGTATTGCCGCAAGACGGGAACGCTGTCTATATTGGGCGTTACGGAAATTGATAAAAACATAATCTCCGGCTTGTCCATAAATTCCTCTTGTAAAACGACCATGTTATCCGACATGATAGGGCAAATGCTGGGACAACGGGTAAAAAAGAAATCCGTTACATAAATTTTGTCCTTATAATCTTCTTCGGTGATGATTTTTCCATTCTGATTGATTAACTCAAAATTGGCAACGGTATGATGTTCTGCGGTTTGACGTAAACTACGGTCGACCAGATCGGGATTAAAGTCAGAAGGATTATAAATAGGCAATTCTTTTTTTTCGGGGCTATTGCAGGATAGGGGACCAATGGCAAAAAGGGCAAGGAGTACAGCATATGTTTGGTTGTGGCGCACTTTATACGGATCCCTTTTTAATAAATTCCGCTGCCCGTCCCATTTCGGGTCTACTGCTGTTGGATTTCTCGCCAAGCTGAAGTAAGGCCTTAAAATAATACAATGCCTTAGCCTGGTTTCCGGATTCCATTGCCGCAACGGCCGCCCCATAAACACTATTGAATCTGTTGGGACGTTTCCTCAAGTTGGCTTCGTACGCGTCAAGGGCTTCCTTGGGCCTGTCCATCGTTAAGAGCATATCTCCTAATAGTTCATATGCCGGTAACACTTCACCAGGTGTCACAGGATGTTTGGTGGTCCTATCTTCCAACATACTAGCTTCTCCCATAAGCTTAAGGGCGGTATCCATATGGCCTTTGGACCATTCGATCCAGGCCTTGGCGGAATGCAGCTGCACGTTTACCTGGTCCGCTTTATAGCTGTCCTGGGCATCCAAAAGATTCTGATGAAGCTGCTCCATCATTTGCCATTCATGCTCTGCGGCTTGTGTGTCCTTGGTATGTACATATCCCATTATTCTGCCAAAGTGATTAATGGCCTTTAACCAATGTAGTTTTTGCCAAGAGAAATCGATTTTGGGCAATTCAAGCCGTTTAGCTTCCTCCCAATTTTTGGTTTCCAAGGCCATTCGAATCGGCATTACGGTCAATGCATAGGCCGCCCCAAAACTATTTTCCGGAAAAACATCGGTTATCCTCTGCATGGACTCCAATTGTTCACGGGCCTTTTGGTTATCTCCTTGCTGCAAATAGGCATACATCAAATAATCAGAAGCGTGGATTTCTGCAGTCCAATGGGCATCCGGGTTGACACTCTCGGCGTAACAAACGGCAGATGAAGCCGAGTTTAAATTGCTACTTATAGATTCCTCCCAAAGCCCTAATCTTGTAAAGATATGAGAAGGCATGTGTTGGGCATGTGCCGATGCTGGTGCAATCTTAGCGTAGCGTCTTGCGGTTTCCAAGGCTTTTTCCGCGAGGCCGGGATAGTCGTAGTTATGAATGATGTAATGAGCGATTCCAGGATGGTTGGGATTCTCCTTGAATAACGCCTCAAGAATTTGGCCCGATTTTTTCTGTCTTGAATAACTCGTGTCATTGGGGTCTGCCGCTGCCCGGAGGGCCAAGGCATAAAAGACCGATGTTTCCGTATCCTCTGCATACTTTTTGGACAGTTCCTCCATTTTGTTTTCGTACCGTCTTTGACGTGTGGGTTTATCCACAGTTTCCCAGTCGGTATAATATACATTGAGGGCATTGATATAATCGGCTGCCAGCTCCGATTTTGGGATGTCCCGAGCAATTTTTAAAAGACGTTTCCCTTTTTCCAAATAGGTGTGGTCCGATTGTAGCCAGAGGCAGTTGTAAATGCTCATGGCCACACCCCAGTAGGCCATGGCACAATCCGGATCGGCATCCAAAACTTGTACAAAGGCTTTTTCGGCCTCTTCATATTCGAAGGAATGAAGTAGGGATAGGGCCAAATCGAAGGTAGGCCGCACCTCATAATGGCAGGACAGGGAAAAGTCGACCTCCCCGAACCCTTCGCTGCCACATAACAGCAGCTCGCCCCTTAAAAGCGGAATGTCCGACAATTTGGGTGTAAGTTGTTGACTTTTGTTCTTACAGCTGGGCAATAGGGACAATATCGTCCAAGCTAATATCAATACCGGTTTTATGGAATTTGACATGGTCTTAAAATCAATAGTAAGATAATGCTATTTTTTGTAATACCATGGATTACAACCATTTGGATAGGATGCTACCCTGAGGTTTACTTGACCTTGGTATATAAGTAGGGCTGTTTGATCGTGGGAATTTCCGCATTGCCGCTTAGCACAGACGAAGCTCGGCAAATCATAGCCCCTGTGGGCGACCGCCCATTATTTGATGCTTTTCATTCCGCCCAACACAAAAAGTAAAGAAGAGAGGATTAATAAAATCCCCGGAATAGTAGCGCCTAAAAAGAAGGCCAATAGGGCATCGATACCTACCAAAACAGCCACAAAGAACAATATTTTCCCTATTTCCTGTTTCATGAATAGGGTTACTATTCCTAGACCTGCCAGCCCAAGAAGTTGAACGGTGGGGTGTGCAAATAAAATGGGGAAAATATCTTTTATAAACGGTTCGGCGTTGGATTGTTGTACTAGACCGCTCACATAATGGATTCCACTCCCATGAAAAAGACCCATAAGCACTAAGAGCGAGCAACCAATGATAGTGGATATTCTGGTGAATTTCGATTTAGTCATTTTACCGATAGAGTATCTATGGGAATAGACGCGATATTTCATAAAATGGTTGCCTAAGGAAGGTACTTAGCGACTGTTACCCATGGTGTAGGCTATCATCGTTGGTCGATTTATATTGTCTTTGGCAAAGTAAGCGAGACCGGGTTATCGGGATAAGTTATAGGCCATGGTAGGTTCCTTCTATTCATTGATCAGAATATCCCGCAGAACTTCGTCCACTTGATTTTCATCCAGTCCGACGGTCATTTTGGGATGGTATAATAACCGGATCAACTCCTTGTCGATTTCCGCATATTCCGGGGCATAACCGGCATCATTCACTGTCTCATAGAAAACGGATCCGGGTTGCAAAGGAGAATCATTGGTGAGCCCTATGCATTGGGTAATCTCTTCCAAAATAACACTTTTTTGCTGGGGTGGGGTCAACAAATTGGGATTGATAATGATCCTGGCTTTATTGATTATTTGGTCGTTGTTCCACCATACCCTAAAATAACCTTTGGTGGCGGCGGATACATAATCTTCCTCGTCGGGAAAAAGTGTTAAAAAATCCAGGCCTGATCCAAAATAAACGTAACAATTGGAACGAAGGGGGTCATCCACGATTTCTATCGAAAATCCATCCGTAACGAGCTGGTTAATATCCTGCACGGCCTCTGCCAACGTCAAGCTGTTGTCCGCCGTAGGGGCGCCATCTACATAAACGCGCATTTGGGTATCCCATTTCCTAGTAATTTCAGGCGAGTTGCCATATTCAAACCCTAGGGCAACATCCTTAAAGTAACGGATCACTTCAGCATCCGATTCACTTAATTGCAAATCCGAAGGTACAGGGTCCGCTTCTTCCGTACAAGACACGAGCAAAAACAATACACCCAATATGGATAAGGGTAAGAATCGATGGGTCGTATGTTTTGATTCCAACTGCATTGAATGATTAGGGCATAGCTTCGTTGCAGGCCGTCTGCGTTAGCAGCGGGCGAGTTGGCGCGCTGGCCAAAACAAACAATGCCTGCCTGTTACCAAAGTTAATTGATTGCTAGGAATTCCTTTTTAGGAATCCAGCCACAATTAATTATGCATCCTGTTGAACAACTTTTTATCAATATATTCAGAAAGAATGACATCCAAGTCTTCTTTCAGACTCTTATAGTCAAAATCTTTGGGTTTTCTTTTCATATGATCAATTCGAGATACGGATTTGAGTATTTCAAGTTTTATTAATTCAAGCATATCTAATTGACTCAATTTATGGACCTCGTTCCAATCAAAATTTGAATTAGTAACAAACCATTTGACCGAATGTTTCCAACTTTCAATTTCGTTTCTAAAAAATTGAGCAAAACCACCGTCAAATTTAAATAGCTCGAACCCCCAAAAAAACTTTACAACAGAAGTTCCGTAGTCTTTTCCAGAAAGTCTGTCAGAAATAAACTTTTCAAGATCATTTAAATCAGTCTTTAGATTATCATGCGAGAACTCAACTGTAATGATTCTTTTAATTTCGAATTCCATCTGATTTAAAAAGTGTGTAACGGTCTTATATTACCGTCAGATAAGACAATAGTTCCAAATTTTATTTAGCGCTAAAGCTAATAATTCCTAGTGCCTGCCGGTCGGCAGACAGGGTTTCGAACATCCTGTCCCGAGTACTCGGGATGGTCGAATCCTCCGCTCCGAGCGAAGGGAACAGTGCAACAAATTGCGGTTATACATTGTTACCACAGGTTTTTATTTCTTGTTAGCAATAAAATCATCTGCAATAATGTAAGGTTGTCTCAAATTAAAATCATTCGGACTTACATCTTCATTTCCGAAAATCAACAGTTTTGAATTCGGTTGGTATTTGTAACCTTTGTCATAATCCTTAATCACATTTTCTACATTGAATTCAATTTCGTGCTTTTCACAAACTTGTCTTATTGGTTCAGCTAATGGTTCTGTGAGTCCAAGATTCATTTTTCCATTTCTTTGATAATACTCTTTGATATTGAAAAAATGTTTATTCAGTTCTATCCAATTCCCTGCTTTTTGTTCATAAGTAAAATATAAGTCTCCAATAAATTCGCTCGGATTATTTGGAAATCCTTGTATTTCACATTCCAACTCGTCTTTGTGAAAAGTCCAAAGTAGTGGATGGTCATCCAAAATTCTTAATTTGATGTAAGGCAAATATTGTTCTGAAAAAAGTCCTCTAAATTTTATCGTATTGTGAGCAATTAATCTCCAATGGTCAACTTCGCTAATCTTTCCGTAGTCGTCTCGTTCTTCAACAATAAAATTGAATTCCATTGTCTTAAAATGTCCGATTTGACCTTTTAATTCAGTCAATTGAAAGTGTCCATTTTGATAGAATTCAAATGAATTAGTTTTCTCAATTAATTTGTCAATCATCGATTTCTCAAATGTGTGGTAACGTTTAGTGTATTGCAAGTAGGGCAGTAGAAAGCGATAAACTTTCAAGTTTGCACTGAGCCAAAGCGTTGTATTTTGCTTTTAATTTATTCATTCTTAAAAGCCAAATCAACGATTTAGCGGTGTTTGTAAATAGCACTAACCTTCGTAAACCACCGAACGCCCTATTTGCTATATACAGTGTTACCTGCTGGCCTTGCTAATTTTTCATTCACGATATATTCAATTTTACCTTTTCCTATTATTGTCTTACCCTCCCTAAATTCAAATTCCATTCCTTCTGTTAGAGTATTTGCAAAATGGTCAGGTGACAAAATCTTTATTTTTGCTTTTACATTCTCACCTGGATTTACTAATTGTTTATTAATAAAAGTCTGTTGTCCAGAAGTCTGCATTTCATCAAAATCAAATTTAACTTGTGGTCTATATCCAGATTTTGCAGGTGTTTTTCGCCCACCTTCTTCAGTCGTTAAATATCGAAGGTCAGCAATAAAGTCTACCTTGTTAAATTCTTTATTGTAATGATTGAGAATGTTGTTGGTGATTTTATCAAAGTTCGATTCGTTGCAAAACCTTGTTGAAAGATCTATTAGTTCAGCAATTGAACTTCCCGCTTCTAATTGCCAAGCGTTTTGTCCGTTGAATTTATTTGCACTTAATTTTTCAATGGTCAGTGGCGTTCCAAAAAAGGTTTTAAGTTCTCCTATAAATTCAGCAATAAGAGTTTGATTCATAGTTGGCCAATCGTTCATTGCATTTAAAAACAATGTTGCAAGGTCTTTTACCTTGTGTTCTTCTGCGTCAAGGTCAACTAAACTCCAAAGAGTGTCATATGTTTCTATTTTGTTGTCCACTTAATTTTTTGTGCTTGCAGGTAACGGTCTCGGCTATGACTTCGTAGCGGCCCCAGCTGCGACGCCGCTGTGGCAAGTCGCGCTGAAAAGGAGCTGCTTAGAAATCGGTAGTCGGATTTGTTTTAATTTTAGTGAAGGTAGGAAAAGTTCCTTTTGTTAACCAACTCAGCTATGAATTATAGCCAATGTTAGCTACTGGCTTTATTTTTTTCCGTTCCAGGCCTAATTTCAAAGTTACTATTCAAGTGGTATTTCCAGTCATCAGTAAATTCCAGAAAATATTTTCCATCTTCTGTGGTCAGAACTATTCCCTGCCACGCTCCAGCAACATTAAAATTTTCCCAATTTTCTATAAATTCAGCTGTTTTTACTCTTATAACTGGGTCTTCCCAAGATAACCAAGTAAGTAAGGTGTCATATTTAGAAATTGGGCTTTTTTTGAGCCAGTTTTTTATTTGGTTTTCATTATTCTCATAATCAAAGAAAAATTGAAAATGCTTTTCAGTCGATTCCCAATCAATGCTTGAGTGGTCTTCATTCCAACTACATCCACCAGTTTTTATTCCGAGTTGCTCCAATAAGCTATTGAATCCACCATTTTTCCCATCAATTCCGTATGATTCAATAAATGTCAAGTGTTCGTGAAGGAAATGCTTTTTGTTTTTTAAGATGCTCATTTTTCGGCTTGTAGCTAACGTAGGAGTATCGATCATTAATGATGGATACATCTTTTATGTGCGGAACTAAGATAAGAAATCTTTTACCTCCTTGAGCGAAGTTTCGGATGCATAGGTATGGAATTCCGTTATTAGGGTCAACAGTCGGGTCCAGTTCTACCCAACAAAAAACCAGTGCCTTGGCACTGGTCTTAACTGTCCGCTTCTCAAACGCTACCGATCGGGAACGCTGCTTCGGATGCTATCCGTACTTCCGTTTATGCAAGTCCCTTTTGTTACAATGTGGTACGATGTCCATACGATTTAAGGGCCAATCCCAGTAAAGTGGTGAACAGGGCGATATGGATCATGATGTTCATCCAGTTGCCGGAAGGAATATGGACCAGCACCAGGGCCATCAACATAATGAATGCCAGGAAGGCATAGACATACAGCAGTTGTTTATTGATGATAAGCAATACTCCTGCAATCAGTTCCAATAAGGCCAAAAGACCTCCCACCACATAGGTGCCGGTATCGCCCAAGAAGGCTAGCCCACTGCTTTTTAAGAAATCCGCCATATTTTGCAATCCCACACCGCCGAGAAAGCCTTCAAAAAATTTTTCCAAACCTCCCCAAATGAATAATAGACCAAACCCTATTCTGATAATTACATTTCCGTAGTTCATAATTTTTGATTTTTACAGGTTAATATAGGGCAAATGTACGCTCATCCCGGCGGGTCCAAAATGGTGATTATTCCCGGAAGATTGTCTATCTTCCCTATCCGCTTATTTTTTGTGTGCTGAACCGATTTTAAATGCAATAAATAGGGATTGATCGTATGAAATTAGAATACGCTGACATAAAGCAAGAGAGTTTATTTATTATTACCAATTTTAATTGCCAACCGTCCCGTCAATATTTGAAGGACAAAGGGCTCTATAAAATTTTGTGGGCCAAGGATAGCGGTCAAAAGTTGCGCATCGATGGTTATGAGGTTGCGATCAATAAAGATGAAATCGTTTTCTGTACCCCCTTAAATGTTTTGGAGGTCATTACCGAAACGGAAGGCCTAATTGCTTTTGTTTTCAATAGGGAATTTTATTGTATCCGTGACCACGACCAGGAAGTGTCCTGCAATGGCTTGCTGTTTTATGGTTCGTCCCATCCCCCACAGGTCAAATTGGATCAGGACCAAAAGACCAGTTTCTCGGCAATGCTCTATCTCTTTAAGGAAGAATTTAAAACCAAGGACCCCATCCAAGGTGAAATGCTTAGGGTGTTATTGAAGAGGATACTTATTCTTTCCAGGCGATTGGTCAAATCCGAATTGGTGGATCCGAAGTTGATGAACCATCAAATGGATGTTATTAGACGTTTCCATATTTTGGTCGAACAGCATTTCAAGGAAAAACATCAGGTAAGCGATTATGCCGAACTACTATTTAAATCCCCGAAAACCTTGTCCAACTTATTTGGGAAGTACAACAACAAAACACCCCTACAGGTCATTAATGAACGCATACTTTTAGAGGCAAAGCGGCTGTTGCTATTTTCCGATAAGACTTCCGAAGAAATTGCCTATGAGCTGGGGTATAAAGAGGCTGGGCATTTTTCAAAATTCTTTAAAAAGAACGAAGGAACCAATCCTTCCGAATTCAGAAGGCTAAAACTAGCATCGACTTAATTACAAAATGGTATTTCCCCCACACCCAAACGATTCCGGGAATAATTTCCAATAGCATGTGAATAATTGACAAGGCTCGCGGATCGGTTGATACCTATCTTTGTAGTAATGAAAGGATTGATCATGAACAACGTAAAAATGACGGCCATTCCGGAGATACGGCTTTACGGTTCCGCGCATTGCCATAAAACGCAATACTATAAAGAGCTATTAAGCGAAATGGGCCTGCCTTATGAGTTTTTGGATGTGGAGGCGAATAAAGAGCACGCCGAGCTGTTGCGGGATCTCTATGAAAATGGAAAACTCAACTTTCCAACCATCACCATTGGAAAAAAGAAGTTAAGAAATCCGCCCAAAGCGGAACTGGAAAAGTGGGTCAATAAACTCGTACCCCAGCGTTTGAATATTTCGCACGACAGGCCGCATAACCGCTTTACTTTGGATATCAATGGTGAGTTGGCCAAAGTCGTATACCGATTGGAAGCCGGTAAGATGTACCTCGTGCATTCGGAGGTGCCCTATAACCTTCGCGGGCTGGGCATTGGCAAGGTGCTGGTCGAAAAATCATTCGAAAAACTCACCGAAGAAGGATACGAAGCCGTTGCGGTATGCTCCTTTATTCGCGCTGTGGCCCAGCGAAGCGATACCTGGCGAAATATCATTGCCCAGGAGCTATGAATAGGATCGGGCAGAAGTTACAATCGTTTCCCAAAGGTTATTCGGAAGTAGTGTATAACCATAAAAAATATGGAGTTACCCGAACAGATTTTAACCGGGGTAAAAGCATAAAACTTTATGCCGAGGAATTGGGAGGCACCGATGTTATCAGTTTAAACTATTACCTGACCTTAAGGGAAGAATTGCTGAAACCTTGTGAAATGTCGGCACAAAAAGTAATACATTTTTTAGATAATTTTGAACCAAAAAGAAAATGAAAAATTATAAAAAAGCATACATAGCAGGTGGTTGTTTTTGGGGAATGGAAGACCTCTTTAGAAAACGGCCAGGTATAAAGGATACGGAAGTAGGATATATAGGGGGTGAGAACGACCATCCCACCTATAGAAATCACCCCGGACATGCCGAGGGCATTGAGTTGACCTTCGACCCAGCGGAGACGAATTATCAGGAGATTCTTGATTATTTCTTTAGAATCCATGACCCGACTACGGTGGATAGGCAAGGAAACGATATTGGTTCGAGCTACCGTTCCGCTATCTTTTTTCAAAATGAAGAAGAGAAAACAATAGCCCAAGAGATGATAGCCCTGGTAAATGCGTCAAAAAAATGGAACGGTGTAGTGGCTACCACTTTAGAACCCTATACCCAATTCTGGGCCGCTGAACCGGAACACCAAGACTATTTGGTAAGAATTCCCAACGGTTATACCTGCCATTTTGAACGCGATTTTGGAAGTTTTATCGAAAAAGAAAGAACCGATCGATAAAACAGGTTACAGCCTAGCTAGAACAGGGATCGAATAGTTTTTTAGTTGTTCCTTACGTTTTTTTAAACCATTTAAAATGAGCAATACCAAATTTAAGAGCGTCAGATTTGACCCGGATATCACACCGTTTCATAATCTGGCCAAGGAAATGGCGAAAGCAGTGGGTTACACCGCAGATTTATCCGTCGATAAGGAGTTGGCACAATTACTACGCCTGCGTGTCGCACAAAAGAACGAATGTGCCTATTGCATCATTTTGCATGCCAAGGCATCAAGGGAAATTGGTATTTCCGAAGCTAAAACAGATAATATTTCGTCCTGGTACAACAGTGAACTGTATACAAAAGTGGAGAAAGTAGCTTTAGCCTATTGCGATGTGCTTACCGAGGGGAAATCCAAGGATTTTCATAAATACCACAACGATTTGGCCAAGTATTTCAACGAAAAGGAAATTGCGGAAATAGCAGCCATTGTAATTAACATGAACGTTTGGACACGTTTGAAACTGGCACAAGGCGAAACGCCCTATAGCGATGAGTAAACCATGTTAGCACTGGGAACGGCGGCCTTGGGCAGGCCCCAATACATCAACATAAGGCAAGAAGGTCGTGCTTTTCAAGATTTGGAGACCTTTAAAGACAAGGGCAGAAACCTTTTGGAGCAGGCTTATCGGTCTGGAATTCGTTATTTTGATACTGCACCAGGCTATGGTATGGCCGAGCAATTGGTATTGGAATGGTTGCAAACCAAAGCTGATACTAGCCTACAAGTTGCCACCAAATGGGGTTATACCTATGTAGCGAATTTTGATACCAACGCCCAAGTACATGAGGTTAAGGAGCACAGCCTGGAAAAATTGAACGAACAATGGCGAGTTTCCAAAGCATTTTTGCCACATTTAAAAGTGTACCAAGTACACTCGGCTACTTTAGAAACCGGAGTCTTGGAGAACGAAGCGGTCTTAAGGCGATTGGATTTTTTGAAACAGGAATATGATATCGCTATCGGCATTACCACAACGGGTGCCAATCAAACGGAAGTCCTTAAAAAAGCGGTTGATGTTTCGGTAAAAGGAAACCAATTGTTCGATGCTTTTCAGGTAACCTATAATGTTTTGGACCAGAGTACGGCGACTATTTTGAAGGAACTGATCGATCATAACAAGAAGATCATCATCAAGGAAGCGCTGGCGAACGGGCGAGTGTTTAGAAATACGGATTACAGGCAGTACGTTATTTTATACGATAAGCTGGAACAGTTGGCGAAGAAATACCGAGTGGGTGTGGACGCTATTGCATTGAGGTTTTGCCAGCAGACACTTCCCGAAAGTATTGTTTTAAGCGGTGCCTCCCATATCGATCATTTAAGGGCGAACTTAAAAATGGACGATTTCGTACTATCGGAACAAGACCTTCAAGAATTGGGGCAATTCCAAATAGAACCGACGATTTACTGGCCAGAGCGTAAACGCCTGGCTTGGAATTGAGCATGGAAAGCCCACCCAAATTAGCGTTAAGGATTACTTCAATTTTGATAGCCTAGTGCCAAAGCCGGTTTTTAGCGGTTCGGAAATAGGCTTTGGGTCTTTTGGGAGTTCGGGTCAACAAAAATAGCCGCTCCAAAAATTGAAAAGACTTTGTACTGAAGGCGGGTACCGCCCTTCGGCGGCAGCGGTCACAAGTCCCGTTTTTATTCCACTACGTTTCATAAAAAACCCTGACCTTGGAGTCAGGGTTCTCTCGTTGTACTCGAGACTGGACTGAACCCGCACGGCCATAATGGCCATTGGATTTTAAGTCCAACGTGCCCGCCCGTACCGAACGGTACGTTCGGGCGGGTCTACCAATAGGGCGATCGGGATGTTGTTCGGAAATAGGCTTTGGGTCTTTTGGGAGTTCGGGTCAACAAAAAAGCCTCTCCAAAAATTGAAAAGACTTTGTACTGAAGGCGGGTACCGCCCTTCGGCGGCAGCGGTCACAAGTCCCGTTTTTATTCCACTACGTTTCATAAAAAACCCTGACCTTGGAGTCAGGGTTCTCTCGTTGTACTCGAGACTGGACTGAACCCGCACGGCCATAATGGCCATTGGATTTTAAGTCCAACGTGCCCGCCCGTACCG